>Ga0153980_1000002_pt1 | contig 1044317 bp, 886 predicted proteins | sample TSGA064MetaG_FD_104722 | JGI IMG/M metagenome (GOLD analysis project Ga0153980, IMG submission 104722) | Attine ant fungus gardens microbial communities from Georgia, USA - TSGA064 MetaG | ecosystem: Host-associated > Fungi > Mycelium > Unclassified | place: USA: Georgia, Magnolia Springs... | reverse complement strand
GGGAAAACTGCTTGGTGATGGAGCCTCTGATGAGGAGGATGACTTCCGTTACGAGCCATCCAATTACGTGGATGTGATGTCGTTTCATATCAAGGATGCCAAGGTGGAGAGCATTCAGATTTACAGCCTTTTGGACTAATAACTAATAATTAGTATCGATGTTGGTAAGCCATTCATGCGATTCAAATACCTGCCTGTAAGAGGGGCAGGTATTTTCTTATAGAACGAATCAAAAATAGAAGTTTTGAACGAACTTTCAACGTTCTAGCAAGTGTGGACCACACTAAGAAAAAAGATTAAACTAACGGGAAACGTTTGTTTAATAAACCAAGAAAGCAGCCGATCAAATGTGGTCGGCTGCTTTTATTCAACTGACGTGCTGAGTATTCTATAGATATGTCTAAACCTCCTATTAGAAGCAACTAGAAAATTGTTCTAATTTATCAGGGAGGACTCCGCTATTATAGAATTAGTATTACTCAAAATTGATAGCTTTACTGGTTTCTTTCCATTGTTCAAACTCCGATTTTAAGGAATCCAGTTTTGAAGTGACAAGACTGTATGCATCTGAACCTAGCAATAAATGTACCGGTGGGTTGTCGATTGAAGTGATTTGAACAATGGCTTCAGCGACTTTCTTCGGATCTCCTGCTTGCTTCCCGCTATAATCGTCAAAGTATGTTCTTAAATCACGAACAGTTAAATAAGCTTCTATTTCATTTTTGGCATATGCGACAGAATCGCTGCTCAAGAAATTTGTTCTTAAAAAGCCAGGCGCAATCATGGATACATGGATACCTAATTGTTGGACTTCTTCCGCAAGAGCTTCTGAAAGCCCGATAACAGCAGACTTAGTTGCGCTGTAGCCTCCGAATCCTCCAGTCCCAATGTAGCCGCTGGCAGAGGCGATGTTTATAATATGTCCAGACTTTTGTGTTCTTAAAAACGGTAGAGATTGGCGAATAACATTCAGTGTACCAAAAACATTTACATCAAAATTTTGACGAACCTCTTTGTCTGATAATTCCTCAATGCTTCCTCCAAGACCATAGCCTGCATTGTTGACAATAACATCAATTTTTCCGAAATTTTGAATAGTTTGTTCGATAGCTTGTCCTACACTAAATTCATTTGTTAAGTCGACAGCTAATGGTAAGAATTTTTCTGAATCATGATCTACTGCTTTTTCCAAATCTGCTATTGTTCTAGAAGTTGCAGCGACTTTATTGCCATTATTCAATAATAACTTCACTAATATAAGCCCTAGACCTTTTGAAGCTCCGGTAACAAACCATACTTTATTACTTGTCATTATTAATTCCTCCGAATAACTTAATTTTATTTATAGAAAGCAAATATAATGTAAAGGTAGCCCCTTATAGAGTTGTATTCCATTTTTCTGGAACATGTATAAAGTGATCTTCTTCTTTGCGGATATAGCCGAGGCCAGGGAAGTCAAGATGCATATCGGAAACTAGTATTTTTTCCTAGCTGCTAATTCCAAAATACGTTTTCTTGTTTCAACGCCCAACTCGGGCAAAACATCCATAATTACTTTTTCTTCAGGTCTCAGTAGCTGGAGGCAGTATTATGAATAATGTCACCCCAGATTAGCAACTTCTCTTTATTTGATTCAATAAGATAAGCAGTATGGCCGGTGAATGCCCAGGGGCATCAATAGCTTGAATGCCTGAAACAGGTTCTTTTTCAGCGTTAGTAAAAGTACGGATTCGTCCTTTGTAAGGTGCAAAAGCATCTTGTGCCATTTTGAAAATTAACTGTTTCAATTTCATCTAATGGATTTCTTATGTTGCTATTATCCATCCAGTAATCATATTCGATTTCCCGCACGACAACATCTGCGTTTGGAAAAGCTTTCGTGCCATCAGTATGAATAAGACCATATGAATGATCGGGGTGGATATGCGTCAACAATACGGTTTCAATAGCGTTAACCTCTACGCCTGCTGCTTTAATATTTTGCAAGGCAACGCCCACCCCCATACCAAGACCAGCATCGATCAGGGTAAGTCGGCCTTTCACATTGACGATAAAGCAATTTGTGTTTAGTACAAGAGGGCTCGTTTCAAAATTAGAGGAAAGTATTTCTTTCCCTTCCTCCTCCACTAACTCATAATAAGGCCAGAATGGAAGCTTGGGATTCCCATCGAAAATGACAGTTACAGTGATATCTCCAATCATTTTATGATAAACGGCAGGAACTTGTGCGACAGGTTAATATTTATATGCCATGCTGAAATGCCCCTTTTCTATAAGCTAATGGTATGATGAACTATACATAAGCAACGGTTGTTACTTAAGATATAAGTGTAATATTAAATACTCAGCCAGAGCTTATCAACCAACAATAAGTTTGATTTGTAGCTTAAGCAAAAGTCTTGTAGAATGTGTTGCTTAAGATCCAAAAAATCAAACACTTGTTGCTAACACAACATTTGTTTATAATAGGGTGAATTTAACAGGGTAAAATAATGAGAGGAGAATCGATATATGACTGTCTCAGAGATTAATTTGAATGATCCTCGAGTAATTAGAACACGTCAGTTAATCATAGATGCATTTGATCATTTACTTGGTATGAAAGACTTTAATTCAATAACAGTTAGTGATATTTCGAAGCAGGCTACAATAAACAGAGCTACTTTTTACGCCCATTTTCCTGATAAGTACGCACTTATTGACGGTTATTTATCCAGTACTTTTATTGATTTTGTCTATAGTAGAGTCGAACGAAATGCTGAACTCTCAGAAGAGACAATAATGAACATAGTCATTTCTTTATGTGAATACCACGAGACATCCAATAAACGTTGTATGAAAAATTACGATACAGTCGCTTCACTTGTGGAAAAAAGCATTAAAGCGCAATTGGAAATTTTTATATTGAATTTAATGATTAAAGATTGTGAGGACACGGATAGGGAAACATTGGAAATAGCGGCTAATATGTTGACGTGGTCCATATATGGTATTACGTATCGTTGGAATCTGGAGAGAAAACCCGAATTTCCACAAGATTTTGCGATAAAAATACTACCGATTTTAAAGGGCTACATTGAGTGATATAACCCTGCGAGAACGAAGAATCTTTGCGAAGAGTAGCCATGGTTTTTTGTGTTTGATTTTTATCAAATAAAATCATGTATAATTAACTTTATAGAATGTAATTAAGGAGATCTTAGATGCCAAGAAATCATGAAAGAGACATTCAGCTTCGTGAAGATAAGAAAAAACATATTTTAAAATCTGCACTACCGCTTTTCGTTGCAAATGGGCCTCAAGCTACCACCATTAGCGAAATTGCTAAGGCAGCAGGAATGAGTAAAGGTCTTATTTATAACTATTTTGAATCCAAAGAAGAGCTATACAGTATTTTGGCGGCTGATATATTAGGTATATCGGAAAAAGATGCGAACGATCTCCTTTATGTGATAGAAGGAACGCCTTGGGACAGGCTATGTAAAGTGGCCAAAGATGTAGTCATTCGGCGTGTATCTAAGTTAGTTGGAGATGAAGGGATTGGGATGCAATTTAATTTGGCATTTTCCATGCAATTTTTGAACTTTCAACAATTACCCGAACCGTATAAGAATAATGTAAACCAGGCTTATGACTTTAATAGACGCACGATAGCTGAATTAATCAAACAAGGACAAGAAAGCGGACAACTAATAGCAGGACCTTCTTACCAGCTCGCCATTCACTATTCATCTATTGTTAATGGCATGTTTATGGAGAATACAAGAAATGAAGGAATCTTCGATGAAATTGCCGTTGAGAATGCACTTAAGCTGTTTCTCCGTCAATAAGCTGAGGCAAAATACTGTGCATATATGCTAGAAGACTCTCTACCTAATCAAGTAGAGAGTTTTTTTAGCGTTGAATTATGATAGAAAAATAACAAAAAATAAAATTGACAGCAAGAGGGGAACTTAATATAATTGACTACAAGTTGAACGTACGGTCAACTTGTGAATTAATTCCGTGTATTCCTATGTGATAAAAGGATTACAGAAAATAGTTTGAGCAAAAAAAGATGGGGTGTAACATGAAACGTTCTTTTAACAAATTGAAGTTGGTCACTGTTATGGCTGTAGGTTTTGTAGTGATTCTATCAGGTTGCAGCACTGGCAACACGAAATCTCCCGTAGACACACAATCTATCACAGAAGCTTCAGAATCATCCAAAATAAACGGTGGAAATTTAACTTTCGCGCTTGCGGGTTCTCCCAATACATTAGATGTAGGGGTAACCTCTTCTGATATTGAATTCCGAATCGGTCGCAATTTGTTCGATAGTTTAGTAGGAGAACTGCCTGATCATACGATTAAGCCTTGGCTTGCAGAATCTTGGGATATTTCACCTGATCAGAAGAGCTATACGTTTAAACTAAGACAAGACGTTACTTTCCATGATGGCACGCCATTTAATGCTGTTGCGGTCAAAGTCAATTTTGACCGGAGTGCTGACCCGAAAGGAACGTCAGTATATGCTAAGCAGCTACTTGGACCGTACGAATCATCCGAAGTTATTGACGAGTTCACGTTGAAAGTAAATTTTAAAGAAGCATTTACTCCATTTTTAAGTAATGCGTCAAAATCTACTCTAGGTATTCAATCGCCTGAATCCTTCAAGAAATACGGTGATAAAGTCGGCCAGAATCCTGTAGGTACGGGGCCATTTAAGTTTGTTACTTGGTCGCCAAATGCAGAAATCGTCTTGGAGAAAAATGCCGACTACAATTGGGCTTCTCCCGTAGCGGAACACAACGGTCCAGCATATTTGGATAAGGTAGTGTTGAAGTTCATATCGGAGGAAGCAACACGCGTAAGCAGTTTGCAAAGCGGTCAGGTACTTGCTGCTGAATCGATTCCAGCTCAAAACATTGTTGCATTGAAAAAGGATCCCAACTACCAAGTACAGCAGGTCCTTCCTCCAGGCGGATCGTTTGCACTAACCTTCAATACCCAGAGTGCGCGATGGAGCGATGTAAATTTACGTAAAGCTGTGCAATCAGCTGTAGATGTTGAGTCCATAGTAAAAGCACTCTATCTCGGTACATTCCCACGAGCTTGGAGTTCATTGTCTCCTTCAACTTTGGGCTATGATGAATCTTTAGAAAATGGATACGCAGTGGACTTGACGAAGTCGAATCAGTTACTAGAGGAAGCCGGTTGGAAGCTTGGTTCAGACGGTATTCGGGAAAAAGACGGCAAGCCCCTGACAATAAATTATATCGATTTAACAGGAAACAGGGAAAAACGTGAGGACGTTATTAAAATAGTACAGCAGCAGTTAAAAGTCATAGGAATTAAATTGAATCTTTCTATCACTGCGGCCGGCCCATACGTGGATGCTCTGAAATCTGGCAACTATGATCTAGCAAGCTTAAGCTTTGCTGGAGGCGATCCTGATATTTTAAGAACGTTATACTCGAAAGAGAACTGGTCCACGAATGAATTTGCTAACTCTAACTTTGCTAGGTTCTATAATCCTGAGATTGAGAAATTGTTGAAGGATGGTTATAAGGAATCTGATCGAGAGAAACGGACTGGGATCTACAAAGATTTACAGCAATATTTTGTGGATAATGTGGTCACAATTCCGGTCTATGTTTATCCATACACAGTAGCTTCAAGCAAGAAAGTAAGCGGAATTGCATTTGACTTTCCAGGGTATCCCGTATTCTATGATGCAGCGATTTCGAAGTAGTAAGCAGGAGGTGGAAGGCGAGAATGCTTAAAGTTATCATAAATCGTTTATTGGTCTCTGTTGTGGTGTTACTTGGTACGTTAACGCTTGTATTCTCCCTTCTTCATTTGCTGCCTGGAGATCCTGTGAGTATAAAGATTGCTGGTAATCCGGTTTCACCAGAGGTCGTGGCTAATCTGAGGAATGAGTTTGGATTGGATCAGCCGATATATAAACAGTACTTTCAATATGTCGGCAAGGTACTTCATGGGGATTTCGGAAAGTCACTGATTGATAATGAAGATGTAATGGTCAAGCTGATGGTACAGTTCCCTGCAACAATCTCGTTAACTTTACTAAGTATGGTCATTTCCATTTTGTTAGGCGTACTGTTAGGCGTCCTATCAGCAGTCTATCGTTTCCGCAGCCTTGATCACTTGATTAGGCTGCTCAGTCTATTTGGCATTTCAATGCCTACGTTCTGGGTGGCCATCTTGTTTGTACTCATATTCTCAGTGCATTGGCAGTGGCTTCCAGCCTCAGGTGTTGGTGGATTCCAATATCTTATTCTCCCTGCAGCATCAATGGGAATTATTGGGGCGGGACTCATTGCCCGTATGGTACGCGGCAGCATGTTAGAGATAATTAACGAACCATTTGTTCGAACGTTGCGGGCTAAAGGTCTGCCAGAGCGAACGGTCATGTATCAGCACATGCTGCGGAACGCTCTGATACCGGCGGTGACCATGATAGGCATGCTGTTGGGCGAACTTTTGGCAGGTGCGGTTGTTATTGAATCAGTCTTTGCAAGACAAGGCATAGGGAGAGTCATTCTTGATGCTATTATGGCTAAAGACTTGCCAGTTGTCCAAGGGGCAATTCTTCTAACCGCTTCAGTTTATATTATAGTTAATCTTATTGTTGATCTTTCTTATGCAATTATTGATCCCAGAGTTCGGGAATCTTAACTAATATCGGAAGAAGCAGTGAAGGCTTGATGCTTTCTGGTCTGCTATTTTGGAGGCTTACAATGACACAAATGGAATCGCCCGCAGTCCCATCCATATGGCGTGGCAAAAAGCGAAAGACTGTTCGCATGGTAAACGGTAGAAGAAGTCTATTCTCACGCATAATGATTGTTGGATCGGGTCTTCTTATTGCGTGTCTCATATTGTTCGCAATTGCGCCAGAATGGATCGCACCCTATTCTCCGACCGAAATGAACACAATGGCCATTCTGAAGGCGCCTGGGGACAGCTATTGGCTCGGGACCGATTATTTTGGTCGGGATATCTTCAGTTTGATCGTATTTGGCAGCAGGGATGCTTTGTTAATCGGAATTTCCGCCGTCCTATTAGGCGGCAGTATTGGTGCAATAATTGGTGCAACTGCCGGATACGCGGGCCGTATGATTGATTCCATTCTTATGCGGTTGATTGATACGCTGATGACGATACCGGGTATTCTCTTGGCACTTACGATCTCAGCTGTACTGGGACCAAGCAAGTTCAATTTGATTATAGCCGTCAGTGTGTCAAGCATACCAGGATTTGCTCGTGTACTGCGAGGACAAGTGCTTGCGATTAAGGGTCGTCCGTTCATCGAAGCAGCGAGAGCAAATGGGACTTCACATTTTAGTATACTATTTCGTCATATTGCGCCCCACGCATTATCCCCTTTACTTATTATGGGTACTATGGGCGTAGGCAGCGCCATCTTAATGGGCTCAGGTCTGAGTTTTCTAGGACTAGGCAGTATAAATGAAATTCCCGATTGGGGGGGCTTGCTTTCACAGGGACGAAGTTATATCTCTGTTGCTTGGTGGATTGCCACCTTTCCTGGTCTTGCCATTACATTATTAGTTGTAGCGATAAATCTTCTTGGGGACGAGTTGCAGGCTGTAGTTAGCCCTCGAAAAGGCTGAACGAATGGAGGATATATCTAATGAACAATGTGTTGGATATTAAACAGCTATCTGTCGATTTCATGACGCCTAAAGGATCACGAAATACGGTGAATGATGTAAATCTGGCTATTGCCCCTGGAGAGACCCTTTGTCTGGTAGGAGAATCAGGAAGCGGTAAAACGATTACCTCTCTGTCAGTGATGCGACTCATTGAATACGACAATGGGCACATCACGAAAGGATCGGTCAACCTGAATGGACTAAACCTGGCAGAGCTGAGTCCAGGCGAACTTAGAAAGCTGCGCGGCAAAAAAATAGCGATGATCTTTCAGGAGCCCATGACGGCACTGGACCCTGTATTCACCATCGGACATCAGATGATGGAGATTCTGATTCATCATGGACTTGGGAAGCGGGAGGAAGCTTGGTTCCGGTCAATTACGCTGCTTGAGAGAGTAGGGATAGCGGATGCAGCGCTTCGGATGAAGCAACATCCGCATGAGCTGTCGGGAGGGATGCGGCAGCGTGTGATGATTGCTATGGCCTTGGCTTGCGGCCCAGAATTACTAATTGCTGATGAGCCGACGACAGCGCTTGATGTGACGATTCAAGCACAGATTCTTCAACTTCTGCGAGAGCTGAAAGTGGAATTCAACATGTCCATTCTACTGATTACACATGATTTGGGCGTTGCAGCAGAGATGGCTGATCGCGTAGCGGTGATGTATGCCGGTAAAGTGGTTGAGGTATCGGATGTTGGATCGTTATACGCAAAGCCATTACATCCGTATACACGTGGCTTGCTACAGTCGATCACGACGTTAGAGAGTGATCGTAATAAGCCGTTGTATCACATTCCAGGAGCTATACCGAGTCTAGCTGATTTACCTAAAGGATGCCGATTTCATCCGCGGTGCGCGTTTGCTACAGATCGTTGCCGCTCCGAAGAACCGCCTGCTGTCAGCACAGACACAGGGATGGTTGCATGCTGGCATGCTGATCATGTAGCAGAACTTCCGCTAGTGATTGAACAGCGACTCAATGAGCCTACTAAGAAAGCTGTTGAATACTTGAAGCAAACTGATGGTGACCCTGAAGTGTTACTAGAAGCGATTAACGTAACAAAGCATTTCTCCCTGGATAATGGATTTCTTTCAAGGAGCAAGCGTTCTGTTCGGGCAGTTGATGGAGTTTCCCTGCAAATTTATAAAGGGGAAACAATTGGGCTAGTTGGAGAGTCAGGAAGCGGCAAATCTACAATTGGACGTTTGCTGCTTCAATTGGAGAAAGCCACGTCAGGTCAGATAAAATGGGGAGAGCTCGACCTAGTCAAGGCAAAGCCACAGGAACTAAGGAGCTTGCGGCGTGAAATACAAATGGTGTTTCAAGACCCGCAAAGCTCAGTCAATTCACGATGGAAAGTGACAGATATAATAGGAGAGCCTCTGCGAGTTCATCTCTCGCTATCTGCTGACAAGCGGAGAGAGAAGGTCGAAGCGCTTATGCGTTTAGTAGGTCTAGATCCCTCTTGGGCTAATCGGTACCCACATGAATTTTCCGGAGGGCAACGTCAACGTATCGGCATCGCTCGGGCAGTTGCATTAGATCCAAAATTCATTGTTTTGGACGAAGCAGTCTCTGCATTGGATGTATCCGTACAAGCTCAAATCATTAATTTACTCCAAGACTTGCAGCGTAGACTCGGGCTGACTTATTTGTTTATTGCTCATGGCCTGCATGTCGTCCGTCATTTGTCTGACAGGGTTGGAGTGATGTATTTGGGGCAGCTTGTAGAACTCGCTTCAACAGATGTGCTGTTTGCTTCACCAGCCCATCCATATACTCATGCGTTAATGTCCGCTATCCCTATTCCTGATCCTTCTATAAAAAAAGAATACGTGCCGTTAAAAGGAGAACTGCCATCTCAAGCGAATCGAACTTCTGGCTGTCAATTTCATCCGAGGTGTCCAGCTGCCTCAGAGAAATGCAGAGTAGAAGCACCAGCTTGGCGTGATATCGGAAATCAACATAGTGTGGCATGTCACCATCCTAGAGTGTAGTAAAAAGAGAGCAAATAACGATCCCAATCTGGAGGAGAGATATGAATGAGCGTATCAGATTATACTGAAGAAAAGAATACTATTCAAATTCGAGATGCGATTGCTAATGACTATGATTCAGTCATTCAAGTACTGCAGCATGCCTGGAAGAAATATTCTTTATTGCATCCTGATATTAGTGAATTGCTGAATCAAGCACTGCTTTCTTACGCAGAGCCTGGTCCGCAGGAGCGCATTGTTGCAGAGTTGGAAGGCCAAGTTGTTGGAACAGCAGAAATATTTCATTCCTCTGATGGGGCATACGATGGCTACGAAGAGACTATTGCAACACCAATTTTGCGAAGATTAGCCGTTTTACCGGAGTGGCAAGGTAAGGGAATTGCGACACGGCTTATCCAAGAAAGTGCAAAAAGGGCAATAAAAGCTGGGGCGAGCAGTTTGTATCTGCATACCTCCGCGGAAAGCAATGCATCAGCTGTAAGGCTATATGAACAACTGGGCTTCACACGCTCCAGCGATCAAGATATCAATCAAGGTGTTTATTCAATTGAAGGATATCGACTTGACTTTAAAGTATTAGTATGAGGAGGAGTAAAAGATGAGTCGTAGACAACTTAAACTTGCCGTGAATCTTCGTGGTGCCGGAGGAAGCATGTCGGAATGGAGGCATCCTGATTCTCAGGCTGGTGCTAGTGTAGATTTTGAGCTTTATAAGAAGTGGGCACAGATGGCCGAAGCTGCTCTGCTCGACGTTATTTTCATTGCTGATGGTTTATATATTACTGAACAATCTATGCCGCATTTTTTGAATCGGTTTGAACCCATCTCTTTATTGAGTGCTCTAGCGGCAGTAACTTCTAATATTGGCCTTGTAGGTACATTATCCTCAACATACAGTGAACCTTTCACGGTAGCGCGTCAATTCGCATCGCTTGATAAAATTAGTGGTGGACGGGCTGGCTGGAATGTAGTTACATCAGGACTGCTTGATGAAGCTGCAAACAATTACAATGGAAAAAGTATCGAACATGATGCGAAATATAAAATGGCAACCGAATATTTAGAAGTAACCAAAGGATTATGGGATTCGTGGGAAGATGACGCGTTTGTACGCGACAAGCAAACCGGTGTGTTCTTTGACCCAGCGAAGATGCACACGCTTAATCATAAAGGGGAATATTTCTCAGTCAAAGGTCCGCTAAACATTGATCGTTCTCCTCAAGGGCAGCCAGTTATTTTCCAAGCTGGATTGTCGGAACCTGGTCGAAACTTTGCGGCACAAGTAGCTGATGCAATCTATGCAATACCACACACAATAGAAGAGGGGCGTGCATTTAGGGAAGATCTGAGAAGAAGGGCAGTTTCTTTTGGCAGATCGGCTGATGATATTCTTGTATTCCCTAACATATCTCCAGTGGTGGGAAAAACAGCTGAGGAAGCTGAGCAAAAGTATCAGGCTATTGCGAATTTAGTAACGATAGAACATGCTCTCAAATATACAAGCCGCTTCTTTAACCACCATGATCTATCGCAGTATCCACTGGATGAACCAGCGTTAAATTTGTTTGATCTGATACCAGACACACAAGGGACATTCAAAAAATTTACAGCTGATCTGCAGAGCGGGAAGACGCTTCGCCAACTTGCTTTGGAATCGACTACCCCACGAAGTCCGTTTATGGGTACAGCTGAACAGGTCGCAGATCTGATGCAAGAATGGTTTGAAGCAGGAGCAGCAGACGGATTTATGTTGGTACAGTTCGGACCGTTTGGACTAGAAGATTTCTTGGATGGAGTGGTTCCGATCCTGCAAGAACGCGGTTTATTCCGTAAGGAATATGAGAGTTCTACACTTAGAGGGAATCTTGGATTGAAGATTCCGCAAAATCGTTATGCAGCGCCATTAAATGCGTAACTTAAAGCGATCTAAATGTAAGTTAATCTAGAATTGACCGTTAAAAATACGTATGAAAGAACACTAATATATTCAAAGCAAAATGAGCCGTCCAGAGACAAGAACATAGTCCAATTTAAGTCGCTATTTTGGCGGCTTTTTTTATTTATAGGTACATTATTATGTGACTGCTAACAGACTGGATTGTGAAGTCGATATCAAGAAGGAGAAACTTAGAAAACAGACGACGAAGAATCTTATCGAGGGACAAGAACATATTCCCATTGAAGCTGCTTTTTTAGCGGCTTTTTTGTTTTATCGGTACAAGTTCGAGCTTGCTTTTGTCTATAATGAGCTCACCATTGCGATTTCGGAAACAGCGAATGAAGATCAGATGGAACAGATGCTGGGCAAACCGGATAATATGAAATCGCATACGTACAGAGCCGGCGATGGAACAAACATGGATACGTTAATCGGTTTTACAGAAAAGGTTTATACGTATCCTGGTCTGGAGATTAAAACAATCAGTATACCAGAGGGGAAACTGCTTGGTGATGGAGCCTCTGATGAGGAGGATGACTTCCGTTACGAGCCATCCAATTACGTGGATGTGATGTCGTTTCATATCAAGGATGCCAAGGTGGAGAGCATTCAGATCTACAGCCTTTTGGACTAATAATTAGTATCGATGTTGGTAAGCCATTCATGCGATTCAAATACCTGCCTGTAAGAGGGGCAGGTATTCTCTTATAGAACGAATCAAAAATAGAAGTTTTGAACGAACTTTCAACGTTCTAGCAAGTGTGGACCACTTAATTTCAGAACTCTTTTAGCTTAATAAAATAATGCTAGGTTGAACAGCGACAACAATTGCTTAGTTGTCGGAGGACAAGAACATAGTTCGATTACCGAAATGGATAAGAACTTGTTCCCATTTCCGATTAGTTAAGTACCGTAAATAAACATTCTGAAACCACATGGAAATAAATAATCTATTCGCAATGTTCGCGTTGAGCCAAGGACAAGAACATTGAGTCATTTCCGATTTGATGTTGATCTAAATTGTTTTCACGCCTGAACACATATTTCTTTCCAACCAACTTAATTGTTTATCCAGATGAAAATACAAATCTGGCGACACGAAACATAACCTTATGAGCAAATGCAGAATTATAGGTAAATTAATGAATCTTTGGAGGTTCAGACTTCAGGGTTATTTCGAAATACTTTCGCTTCTTCGATCAGAACTTCGTTTGTATCAAGCAAAGATTTAGTAGCGATTGCTTCCGGGAAAGGGGAAGCAATCGCTATATTTTTTCGCGGATATTTTTATTTTATTGTCCTCCACATGTGTACAATCAATAAAAAAGATGATACATTGAAATTAGTTTAATTCCTTTTATAGCAGGGTTTTTTGAAGAATACTATGTCTCCTGTACAAGGACATACGTATATCGAGGAGGGAATGGAATGTCAAGTCAAGCATTGGACCAATTTATAAGTTCGAACATCGAAGATCTAAAGACTAAAGGTCTATATAACGTCATCGACACGCTGCAGGGTGCAAACGGTCCTGTTATTCGTATCGACGGAAAGTCCCTAATCAATTTGTCTTCCAATAACTATTTGGGACTGGCAACAGATCACCGCCTGATTGATGCTTCAGTTAAGGCGTCGCAGACATACGGGGCAGGCGCAGGGGCTGTGAGAACAATTAATGGTACGATGGATCTTCATATTGAGCTTGAAGAAAAACTAGCCCGTTTCAAAAAAACGGAAGCCGTTATCGTGTATCAATCGGGATTTAACTGCAATATGGCTGCTATATCCGCGGTAATGGACCAGCATGATGCGATTTTATCTGATGAGCTAAACCACGCTTCGATTATTGATGGTTGCCGCCTGTCGAGAGCCAAGGTGATTCGCTTTAAGCATTCGGATATGAATGATTTAAGGCAGCAGGCGAAAGATGCCAAGGAATCCGGTCAGTACCATAAAATTATGGTCATCACCGACGGGGTTTTCTCCATGGATGGTGATATAGCAAAGCTGCCCGAAATCGTGAAAATAGCAGAAGAATTCGATCTGATTACTTATGTGGATGATGCCCACGGTTCGGGCGTTCTCGGAGCAGGTGCGGGAACCGTGAAGCATTTTGGATTGTCCGACCGCATTGACTTTCAAATTGGTACTCTTTCCAAGGCGATCGGCGTTGTCGGCGGTTATGTGGCGGGTAAAAAACAACTGATCGAATGGTTGAAGCTGAGAAGCCGTCCGTTTCTGTTCTCGACATCGCTACCTCCGGCTGTAATCGCTTCTTGCAGCGCTTCTGTCGACATTTTGATGAATGACAAAGAACTGATCGAGAAGCTGTGGGAGAACGGCAATAAATTGAAAAATGGCTTGAGAAGGCTTGGATATGATGTAGGCCAAAGCGAAACGCCGATCACACCTTGTATCATTGGCGATGAAGTAACCACCCAGCAGTTCAGCAAACGGCTCTATGAAGAAGGCGTTTACGCCAAGGCAATCCTGTTTCCGACGGTTCCGAAAGGAACCGGAAGAATACGCAACATGCCGACAGCTGCCCATACCAAGGAGATGCTCGATCAGGTGATCTCCGTTTATGAGAAAGTTGGCAAGGAAATGAAGCTGATTTAGCTGCGTTCGCGGGAGTATATTTCGGGAGGAATGTCTTATGAACAAGATCTTGGTGACCGGAGCACTGGGCCAAATCGGTTCTGAGTTAGTTGTTAAATTACGTGAAATTTATGGTGCGGATCACGTCGTTGCTACGGATCTCAGGTCATCAGCCCACGAAATTACCCGATCCGGGCCATTCGAGCTGCTGGACGTGACGAATGATAAGGCGATGTTCGAAATCGCCAAGCGGTACGAAGTTGATACCGTCATTCATTTGGCTGCGCTGCTGTCGGCTACCGCAGAGGAGAAACCGCTGCTTGCCTGGAATTTGAATATGGGCGGATTGATGAATGCACTTGAAATATCCAGGGAGCTCGGCTGCCAATTTTTCACTCCAAGCTCCATTGGATCTTTTGGTCCTTCGACTCCGAAAGACAATACCCCGCAGGATACGATCCAGAGGCCCAATACGATGTACGGTGTGAATAAAGTGTCCGGGGAACTGCTTTGTGATTATTATTTTCACAAATATGGCCTGGATACTAGGGGGCTGCGCTTCCCGGGTTTGATATCTTATATGACGCCTCCCGGCGGAGGAACGACAGATTACGCTGTGGAAATTTATTACGAAGCCGTGACGACTGGCCGGTATACATCTTATATCGCCAAGGACTCAAACATGGACATGATGTATATGCCGGATGCCCTGAACGCTATCATCGAATTAATGGAAGCGGATTCTTCCCGATTAATACACCGAAATTCATTTAATGTTACCGCAATGAGCGTGGATCCGGAGGCGATCGCTGCAGCGATACGGGATGAGTTTCCCGGCTTTATCCTCGATTATGACGTTGATCCGAAGAGACAGGCGATTGCCGATAGCTGGCCGCATTCCATTGATGCGACGGCAGCGAAAACAGAATGGGGATTTCATGCCCGCTACGACCTGAAGGCCATGACGAAGGATATGCTTTCACAGCTAAGCGAGAGACAAATGCTTCGCAAGGCTTAAATTTATTATGAATTCGCTGTGCAAAGAAAGTAGAAATACAAAAGAAGCTGCATCAAGAGGTTTAGCGTTACCCGGACCTTTTGTTGCAGCTTCTTTTTTCATTCTCCAGCCCAGACATTTCCGTTTCAGTGGCTTATCAGATAAAGAACAAGGCATTAAGTTTGCAACAGGACGGACCAAGGTATGCAAAATTAAAACACAGAAGTGAAAGAAAGGGAGCTGCTGTTTATATTCGTGAGCAAGAAGCACATGATCAAGCAGTAGACAAGCTGAGTGTAAAAGAATACGAAGATCCATTCAGCATTAATAAAAGCAAATAGAAATAAAACCAATTTAACTGGTAAGTGAAAGTGACAAATAACACTGAGCCTGAACAGACCTGCTGTCTGGCTAGCGTCTTTAGGCGCAGTTTGGAAACAGGGGGTTATACCCCTAAAGTCCGTATATTTTAATATAAATGAGATAATTAGGGAGTATTAATATTAGAATAGAACTTTACTTACATACCAGGATTATTTTAATCTTTAATATGTTATTATGTGGCCATGAATTATTCTATGGCCTCTTCTTTATTTTGATGATGTAAGGAGCGAGATTATGGATAAAAAAGAAAAGAAGTATATTATTGCTATTGTTATACTTATTGCGGTTGTATTGGGTGTTACATGGTATTTTAGAGTGGGTTATTTATTAAAAAAACCTGAGATGCCCGAAGCAAATATTGAAATTCAAACAAAAATGGTTGATAGGGGCACTATTAATTTACGAAATGCTGAATACACGGAAGGACAAATAAAGGTCGGGTATGAAGTGAATGGATTCAGTTTGAAAGAGTATAATGTTTCTTGTAAGCTTTATAATGACGGAAATTTAATTTCATCTTCTGGCTCGACAGATGGAGGCTTAATAGAATTAGACGAACAGCATTATTACTTTGTCGGTTTTGAGAATATAGATCAAGTTAATCTGCCTGACTCTATAAATCTAACTGTGGAAATTACTGTGATACCAAATGATTCTGGACAAAAACCTTTAACAGCATCATTCAATGTGGGCCTTGATAAAGAAATGTAAATAGAATCAAATATCATAATAACGGGTAGTTTAGTTGAGGATTAAATAGAGGGTACCTTATCCTGAATAGGGCGAAATTTTCGTTTTGGCGCTGAAAATAGCATTCATAAAACAAATGAAAACAATGTGCACTAATCGGGCTCCCACTATTCTGAGGGTGCCCACTTTAATTTTTGGACGATTTTAGTCGAGGCTTAGGCTAAATCAATAGGGAAGATGAGGAAGTGCTGCAAGCTATCAGCTACCATCAAGGATTAATTGCAGGTCCAGCTGCCTCCTTTTTCTATTGAAAATTGAGGTCGCAAATGCCAAGGACAAGAACTTGTACCGATTACCGTATTGGGACAAAAACATGTTCCGATCCCCGATTAGGCAAATATCTAATCGTTTTTTTTATTCGCTAATTCATTAAACTAAACGGGCATGTTAACAACTTAATAATGACAGGTAGGAAACAACTTAACGGCAGAGGTAGAGGCGTGAAATTTTGGTAATATTGTTTTAGAAGAGTTCTACTATTAAGTCATAAGTCCAACTCCATCTTTCTTCATAATCGGTTTCTATGCACCCATTTTAATTCCGTGGAACAATTCAAAAAAACGACCGCTGTTCGCATCGTTTGCGACAGGGTCGTTTTTTGTTTTTCGTAGGCTAGATTCAAATTGCTATTCATTCTTGCCAAACACTCATAGGGTCCCACGGCTTGATTTGATTACCATATTTTCCGGCCAAAAAAACTTTCATGTCTTCCAGCTTAGCAGGCACCTCGTTCCAAATTGGAAGGGGTGGTAACCCTCGTTTGCTTTTCAATAGGATGTCCACTGTAACATACAAGCGTTCTGGCTGAATCCAATGAAGGAAGCGGGAAATATCAATTTGCTTGGTCAGGGACAAGGCATCAATTTCGTCATTGTAATGCTTGTTGAACTCGCTGATCAGGTTCAGGAGGTAGTCTCTCTGCTCCTTCACGAAGTCCAGGCCGCAGATGGCGCCATGTCCTGGAATAACGATTTCGGGTTTAATTTCATCAATAATGCGGTCAAGCACTTTAACCCAATTGAGGGTTCCCTGTTCGCTGTATGCCGTACACCCGTTAAACACAACATCGCCGGCGAACAGCACTTTTTCTTTTGGCATCCACAGCAGCAAGTCGCTGTCAGAGTGTGCTGGAGCAACGTTGTAAATCATTACTTCCGTATCGCCAAGACGGATGTTGATATCGTCTTTTATCTCAATATTCGGGAGCAACCATTCTACGCCTTCCAGGTCGAACCCTTCAAATTCCGCTGCAAAAAACCGCTCGCCCGAAGTCGATTCCGGAGAATCCTTTCCTCTTCTGATGACGCTGTCCATCCAGGCGATATTTTCGGTAAGACGCTCTCTGGACGCTTCCTTGTGCATAATAATGCAAGCATCTTCAAACACTTTGTTTCCCCAGGCATGGTCGCTATTATAGTGCGAGTTCACCACATATGCGGGAGAGCCACCGTTGCTTACTTCCTTAAAAGTCTCCCGCATTTCCCGCGCATGGAACAAATCGAAGAACGTGTCATACACTAGCCCGTCACCCTTGTTGATGAACCCGGCATTGGCCCAACTGATCCCGCGATACGGCGAAATACCGGCAAAGACATCATCTGCGACTTCAAAAAATTTAACGCGAGGTTTTTGAATAATACGTCCATACTTCATTAAAATTCCCCTTCGTGTATATGTTTTTTTGGTAAGTCATACTGACTATGTCCTCATTATAGAAAATGGAAAACAGAAATGCAAGCATGTACTTGCATGCATTAATTCCATACTGTATGCTACTAACAGAACAACATCACACTACATGGATGGAGGCGCTGCAATATGAAACTAGTAACCTTTCAAACTAATACATCCCAGGAACCTTTGTTTGGGCTTGTAATTAACGAGGAATTTGTCATGTCTTTTGCCGCGATCATGAAAAAGCAGGGAACATTCGTTGACAGTCTTGAAAGTATGGACAGCTATCTTCATTATTTGCCGGTGAGTTATGATGCTGCTAAGGAAATGATGCAATATGCTATCGAACAGTTGCATCAATTCAATGAAAATGAAATCAGCCTGATTTCAGCGGTAAAACTACTACCGCCGGTTCCGAATCCGGCTGCGCTTATCGATTTCGGGCTGACGCCAAGACATCTGAGAAATGCTGGCGTAAATCTGCTACAAAGAGAATATACAGGGCCGGAAAGAGAAGAGGTTACACGTAAAATTGCTGAAAAATTTCAGCAAGATCTGAATAAAGTAACTTTCAGTTATTATAAGTGTAACCATAATGCATTAATTGGCGATGGGGATACGATTCATTGGCCTTCGTACTCTTCCTATCTGGATATCGAGCCGGAGCTGGCCTTTGTAACAGGAAAGGGGAATTGCATCGCAGGTTATGTTATTTTTAACGACAGTACTGTCCGCGATGTGCAGTGGCCGGATTTCCAGGCGATGACCGGACCGACGCGCTGCAAAGATTTCGATCGCAGCAAAGGAATAGGGCCATTTCTGGTAACGCCGGATGAAATCGACAACCCGCTGGCATTGGACGTGGATGTGCGCATCGGGGAGAGATTGCACTGGAAGGGAAGCACATCCGAGTATTCTGCACATCCTGCAAAAGTGATGGAGGAGGTTCTCAAAGTTTTCACGCCACTCCCGGGCACGATTATAGGAATGGGGACGATACCGGATTGCTGCGCAATCGAGACCGAAGAATGGCTGTTGCCCTCTGACCGAATCCAGATTACATTTGATAAATTAGGAACGCTCACGCAATTGGTGCCTGATCATATCAAAATTACGGAACCAAGCCGCTGGGATAAAAGAAGTGATTTACCTTAAATAAACGTTTATGAAAATGATGAACTCCTACCCTGCTGTATATACAAAACTTGTAGTAGAATAGGTTTAACATATGCAAAAGGAGAAATACAATGCAAACTTCAGACAGAATCATTGAAGCCGCGACACAGCTCATCAAAAAGAACGGCTACCGGGGAGTAAGCACCAAAGCCATTGCAACGGAAGCTAAAGTCAATGAATCTACGATTTTCCGGCAATTTGGAAGCAAGCAAGGCATATTGGAAGCCATCATTGAAAGACATTCGGATATTCCGCAATTTGAGAAGCTGTTAAAAGAGGACGCGACCGATAATCCGGAAGTCGATCTTCTGAATGTAAGTCAGCAGTACCGATTGTTTTTCCATAAAAATGCGGACATCATTTTGATTGGCATCCGAGACAAAGGAATGTTTCCCGAATTAGACAGAGTGCTGGCCGATCCGCCGGTGAAGCTGCACTCCTTGCTGGTTGAATATTTTGAACGCCTGCAGAAGAAAAAAGTTATAGCCAGACAGGATGAGCGCCTTGCCGCGATGTCTTTTCTCTCGATGTGCTACGGATTTCAGATGAGCGAGCTGATTCACGGGCAATATCAGTCCCAACTCGTCACCGAGGAAGATTTCTACAAGCACAGTGTCTCATTGTTTGTAAAAGGAATTTTGTCTCAGTCATAAGTGCTGTGAGATATGTCTGTATTCCCATACGAAATAGACCTCGGTACTTGGCTCTTGCCATACCGTGGAGCCTCAAGTTATACGGGAAATAGGAGTAAGAGCCCGCCTAATTATTAGGTGGGCTCTTTTAGTTATTCTTATTTGAATTTGCGGTTCTTTGTTATAAAGAAAACAAGAACATAAGTACATTTTTAAGATCAATAATTTAGTGATTTCTTTAATAGTACAATAATTTCTCAACTCGTAGACAGGATGACGTTTAGAAATTTAATCCAATAAAAGTTTCACTCTATATCAAAAAAATCAAGTGTCATTTTGGCCATTTCTTCTTTAGACTCTGTACAACCGCGTATAATCCACTTTTTCAATATGCTCCATAACCCCGCAGCCATCATCGTTCTCCTATAATCTTTTTCTAATTCGCTATGATACTTCCCCTGAGTTCCTATGATATGTTCCATTTCTTCCAAATAAATAACATATTGATCATTAAGAAGTCCAAATAATTGATTTTGAATTAAAGTGTGCAGGAAAACTTTATGTTTTTCCCAAAATGTGAAATAGGCAAGGGGCATTTCATGGGGCCCTAATTTCTGAACACTAATATATTCAAAAAAATCTTGAAACATCAAATCAATGATTGCGACGAGTACAGATTCCTTGGATGTGAAGTTGCGGTAAAAGGTTTTTCTAACTAGTCCGGCCTTATCACACATCTCTGTAATCGTGATTGCGCTATAGGGTTTTTCCAGTAAAAGTTCATTTAAAGCATCACATAACCATTTCTTTGATCGTTGAGCAATAGGATTAACGCGAGTAGACATGTCACAAATCACCTCTAATGTGTAACCTCTGTCACACGTATTGACTGCTTTATAGACATCCAATTATAATCTAATCCAACAAGTTACACAAGTGTGACACTTGTTGGATGCGGAGGAATTTAGAATGAATAAGCTAGTGAATTTAGCACATACCAATGAAGATTATAAAAGATTAGGAATCACGAAAGAACCTGCTAAATGGGAAGATGGTATGAGGACAGATGGTCAAGCGGGAAGTTACGAATGGTGGTATTTTGACTCCGAATTTACAGATGGAACTAAAATCGTAGTCGTGTTCTTCACTAAGTATGAGTTCGACCTTAAAGGTGAGGCTTGCCCAACGATACGATTTGATCTGACATTTCCGGATGGAAGAAGCATTTCGAAAAAAATATCCGAAGAGAAGGGGAGTACAATCCGCGCTTCCAAAGAAACATGTGATGTGAAAATTGATAGAAGCAGTATCCAATATTCCAATGGGAATTATTTAATCCATTTTGTTGATGATGACATTGAATATCGCTGTACCATGAAATCTATTGTGCCCATGTGGAGACCTAAAACAGGACATATATTTTTTGGAGAGAAACAAAAAGACTTTTTCGCATGGTTCGTTGCCCAGCCTTCTGCCGATCTGGAGGCTGTACTTACTGTGAATGGTCAACGTCATGAATTAGTCGGTAACGGGTATCATGATCATAACTGGGGCAACACAGAAATGAATAGGCTTATCAATCATTGGTACTGGTGCCGTGCAACTATTGGACCTTATACCATAATATCGTGCGATATCATTGCGGAGAAAAAGTATGGTTATACACGTATGCCTCTCATCATGATCGCCAAAGAAGGTGAGATTCTGGATGATCGTGAGGAGAATACGAAGATAGAACGCAAGGAAACGATTAATCATCCCTTTACAAAGAAATTTATGGATAACCAATTGAAGTTTATTCAGTTCTCTGACAATAACACATCTTATCAAATTGAGTATCATCGGGAAACTGACATCGTTGCGAGTTCTTTATTAGATGGAATGAAGCTTTCGTTACCTATGCGTGTGGCTGTAAAGGTAATGAGAATAAATCCAACGTATGTTCGATGTATAGGTACAGTGAAATTGACTGTCAATGAGAATGGGAAGCAAGAGGTGTATGAGCAGGAAGGTCTGTGGGAGCAGATGTTCTTTAGCAATATTAAAGACGCTATTATTCATGAATAACCAGAGGAGACAAGTTCAAATGAAAGTACTTATTATTTTTGACCATCCTTACACAGCAACAGCTTCGGAGAATATTCCTCATCAGAGGAGCTATGCAGCAGCATTATTGGCTTCAGTTACTAGAGGTCTTCATTCTGGTGGACACCATTGATTTGCACGCAGATAGATTTAATCCTATGATGTCAGCGGAAGAACTTTCGGCGTGGAGACAAAAGAAAACACTCGACCCACTTGTAGAAGAATATCAAAAAAGATTGTTTGCAGCAGAACATATAATCTTTATTTTCCCAATTTGGTGGGAATCGATGCCTGCAGCAACGAAGGGTTTTTTAGATAAAGTGTTTGCGAAAGGAATCATTTATGAGGAACCTAAAAAAGGTAGACCCTTTGTTAGCCAGTTAAAAATGCTTAAGGGAGTATCGCTCTTAACGGTAATGGCCACTCCAGGATTCTTCTATAAATGGGTATTTGGTAATCCCATTACTAAAATACTATTTCGTGGTACATTTCGGAAAATGGGGTTTCACAAGTTGAAATGGTATAACTATGCTGGTATGGATAGACGTACACTTGAAGTTAGAACTAGAGTTCTAGAAAAAACGGAAAAACGCTTTGCATCACTTTAAATGCCTAGGTTTAAAGCTGTTTTTTTTAAAATTATCTGACTGTAAACGATAGTATTTAACTTATCCTTGATTTCAAATATTGCACCCACATCCCGTGGAGCTCAGCTTCCGCAACTTACAGATCTTAATGAATTTTTCGACTTTTGCGAGACAGTATTAAAGGAGAATAGCCTTATTGTCTAAAGGTCAATTGTTTTTTAGTTGTGTGAGTAACACTGCAAAGAAATACGGTAGCCACAGTTCTTTTTCCGTTATCATTAATGTATCTGGAGTAAGAAATCATTACGCTAACGGGAAACGATAGTTCTATACTGCAAAGAAAGCAGTTGATTAATGTGATCAGCTGCTTTTGTTCACTAAAGAGTAATAATAAATTTTCTTCGTCTAGTGAAAAATACCCTTAAATATGTTGGAGACGAGGGCTCAGAAATGAAAAGATTCATCGGATTATTACTAACGGTCATTATTTTCTTGATGACAATCCAGCCCATTTTTGCAAAGCAAAACGATGAACCATTGAACCGGCTTGTACTTACTTTGTTAGCTCCAAAAATACAGGAACAAATTAACCGATATTATAAAAATAAATTAACTGTATCACCTATGTTTACGCCTTTTTTAGATGGAACGGATATAGAAGTTAAATATTATCCTTCACATATTGATGTTCGGGTTAAAACAATCCCGTACGTAGGACCTCATTTGGATATTGGGATCGACTCGATGAGATTTAGTATAGATAACTCTGGATCAATAGTGGCTCAAGAGTATAAACACATTAAGGATTATGACTTGCCTCCAAACTGGAAAGAAATTATTAAAACCGATTGAACTAACGGGAAACATTAGTTTGGGAAATATGGGAAACGTTGCGACCACCGACAATAGCTCCTGCTACTATCATTGATCTTTTGGGAGAGATCTCTCAACATGGTTAATGTAAAAGAAAATTTAATCGGGGTTTAGGAGGAGGAGGGGAGCAATTGAAGCGAGGTATTATTGTCCTATTTAAGTTCTTGTCATTAGCTTTATTTTATTATTGGGGATACGGTTCATAGGCTTTCCGGTCCCCGTAGTTATAGAGCATTCAAATATCCCAGTAGATAACGAAATAGAGTATCATGAGGAAGGGAACTCGACATTTGTCTGCCTTTTTTTATCTTCATTATCGATTGGAATTAAAAACCATAATTAACATTGTAATTACATAATGAATACAATTAAGCGTATTTAATGTTATAAAATAGAAAAGATAGTCATTTAGATGGTTTTCTCACTAAAACAATCGGAAGTCTAAGGGAGATTCTATCTGTGAAAAAATTAATTACAGCTGCTTTATCCATCGCACTGTGCCTTGAGGTTGTTGTTCCTACGGTGATGCTTGCAGCTCCAAATGCACTGGAAGCTAGCGTAAGTCAACTTTCACAAGAAAAACAAAACTTTATTTTCTTAGAAGGAAAACCGGGAGACGCGCATCTTGTATATACGTATGAAAGCAATGGAGATACGTATAAAGTTGAAGAAAGAGCTAATAAGGATTTTACTGAGGTTGATAGCACTATTTATGTGAAAAGCGCTGAAGGAGAATTCGTTAAGCATGCAACTCAAAATGCTATCATCGATACTCAGAACTCTCTTTTCCAAGTTACTACTAATGAGAATGGAGTAACTGAAACAGAAACACAAAATTTTGGTGTCGTACCAACCGATCTCTCAACTATCCCCAATATCCCTATGCGTCCTGATAGAGGCGATCTGATTCCCCCTTTTGATAGTTATATGGGAGGTGCTGTATCTGCCTGGTATTACGGTTCATGGGTTGATGGTAGTAGCAAGATAGAAAGATATACTGTCACTGCCGTGACAGCCTTACTTATTGGGTTAGCGACCGCCGCAAACCCCTCAGCTGCAGTTGCAACATCAGTTATAGGTACTATGGCTCTTATAGTCGCAACAACTGTCATTGTCGGATCTAAATGGGACACTATTTTTTATAGTAATTCAGTACGTACGAATGAATTAGACCGTACAACCGCAACGAAATTTTTGAGCGGGGATGTGGCGGATTGAAAATGAATTTGAAAATTTTTCTCAAAAACTTCTTAGGATTCTTCATACTCTGCAGCTTAGTATTTATTGGTTTTAATATGTTAGTACGACATAAATCTTGGGATGAAATCGATCATATGCTAAATTTACTTAGCGCTACTATCATCAGTTTGGTAGTAGGTATTTCAAAGGCAAGAAAGTAAGCTTTTTGACTTAATCTCCCTAAATGACTATAAATTGCTCAGTACCATTCGTTATACGTCTGGTACTGAGTTTTATTTTGACTTCGGGGCTATAGTTTATAAACGACCTTTACTAAAGATATGTTAAAATGGAAAGACGTACAAATACGATTTGATCTACCAGTTAGGGAAAAACAAGGCCCTTTCCAAAAACCGGTTGAGTCTGCATACGGTCAATAACCCCGGTTGACCAGCTACAAATACTTTTATATCGATATACCTCCAAAATGTTGAGGGAGATCATAAAGCATCATATTCTCTCTACGCTTCTAAGCACAACTGATTAACTATTTTTCAAACAACAATTCTGTAAATAGTATGCAAAGCATGCTGTATTCATTTGCATATGTTTATTATCCCCATCTAACTTGCTGAGTAAAATGCCTCCTTCGAGCAAGGAAAAGGCAAATGAAGCAAGTGCATCCGCATTCATATCCTCCTTGAACTCCCCACTATAAATTCCGTTAAGAATTATACTCTTTATCATATCCAAATGGTTATTCAGCCCTATCTTCATAAACACTAAAAAAGCAAGTAACCGCCCTGACGCAGACTGCTCCCGTTCGACTGCCTCAGCAAATTTGCTGACAACTATACTGGGCGTAGTTGTAGGCTTCAAGCGCAATCTCATCTTTATTTGTAAAATGTCGATAGATGCCCCCTTCTTAATCCCGGTGTCGGCAATAATATCGTTTAACGATGTACCGGAATAACCTCTTTGATTAAAGATATCAAATTTTACGGCCGAAAACTTGCCAATGTCATAAATCTTGATATAATAAAGGTACCGATCGGTATCTTTTTTTTAAAAAAACAAACCATTCCAAAGGCAATTTGGACAAAAAAATGGGGAATGGATTTCGAACGAAAACAGGAGGTTTATTCAATGAGTATAAAAGTAGGCATTAATGGTTTTGGGCGAATCGGTAGACTCGCTTTCCGTCGAATTCAAGAGGTAGAAAATATCGAGGTTGTAGCGATAAACGATTTAACTGACGCAAAAATGCTGGCGCATCTGCTCAAATATGATACGACACAAGGCACTTTCCATGGTGATATCGAAGTTCATGTTGGAGCCTTTACTGTTAACGGTCAAGAAATTAAAGTGCTGGCTAACCGCAACCCTGAAGAAATCCCATGGGGCGAGCTTGGCGTAGATATCGTACTCGAATGTACAGGTTTCTTCACCACCAAAGAAAAGGCCGAGCTTCACCTGAAAGGCGGAGCAAATAAAGTTGTTATTTCCGCTCCGGCAACAGCCGACATGAAGACCATCGTGTATAACGTAAACCATGACACACTGGACGGAACGGAAACCGTCATTTCCGGTGCTTCTTGCACAACGGTCAGTCTGGCTCCCATGGCTAAAGCTCTGAACGATAAATTTGGAATTCAATCCGGGTTGATGACAACCGTTCACGCCTATACAGGCAACCAGAATACCCTTGATGCGCCAGATTCAAAAGGAAACTTCCGCGCAGCACGGGCTGCAGCAGAGAACATTGTTCCTTACTCCACCGGTGCTGCTAAAGCCATTGGCCTCGTTCTTCCTGAACTGAAGGGCAAACTTGATGGTGCATCTCAGCGTGTACCTGTGCCAACAGGCTCCGTAACAGAACTCGTATCCATTTTGGACACTAAGGTAACGGTTGAGGAAGTTAACGCCGCTATGAGAGAAGTATCAGATCCAGAAACATACGGATACACGGAGGACGAGATCGTATCTTCCGATGTTAGAGGAATGACATTCGGGTCTCTTTTTGATGCCACTCAAACAAAAGTTCTAACCGTTGGCGACCAGCAACTAGTGAAAACTGTAGCCTGGTACGATAATGAAATGTCTTACACCGTGCAACTGGTTAGAACATTAGAATATTTCGCAAAAATCGCCAAGTAACACTGCTGCATTTCTTCTTGATTCTACCTGCAAGCGTCAAAAGAGCAGGGGATTTACGAATATCCTGCTAATTTTACATCTGTACACGTCATTGACTGTATTGGCAATAATGATCCCATCAACAATACAGCACTTGCCGAAAAAATGCTTTAACGAAGCAAGCATAACAAAGATAACAACCACATTATTGGAAGATGGTTTTATTGAGCGTATCCGTCTTAACGATAACAAGAAGGAAGTCCACTTCGGATTAACGGAAAAAGCGCAGGAATTATATGTACTGCACGGAAAGCTGCATAAGCAGGAGCAAGATCGGTACTTCTGATTTCTAGAACATTACACTAGTGAAGAGTTAAGTTTTATGAAGACATGATTGATGAATTAGAGGAGAGAATGATAGAGAGAAGGGCCATTGACTAAGGAAATGCGAACAGTGAAGCTGATGGCACAGCCTCTATGAAAGGAGTCATAAAAATGATGAGAGTTTACGAGGAATTGTTCGAAGAGGTAGACGATGTATTGAGAAAACTACGTCCTTTTTTAATGCGCGATGGCGGGGATGCTGAATTGGTTGAGGTTAAGGATGGAGTGGCTAAATTAAAATTCTTGGGAGAGTGCAACGGCTGTCCTAGCGCAACGATCACATTGAAAGCGGGCATTGAACGTGCCATTTTTGAAGAAGTGGATGGCATACATGAAGTCGTTCAAGTCTTCTAGAAAAAAGGGTGACCAAACAAACGCTTCCTTGCTGACATACGTTTGGAGATGCCTTTTCGCTACAATAAGAGCGTAAACTAACTGTCGCGGGACAAGAACATTGTTTCATTCAAAGTCGCTATACGCAGGGCAATAGGTATGATTATTAAGACCAACATTCATGCGGTGTGGGTTGGCCGCACGACAAAGCCAATGTCGAAAATCGTTAGATTCCAAAGGTCCCGGCTTGTTCAGTTGAAATGTCATATATGTGCATCCCGTTTCTACTTGTTTAATATCAGGTGGTCGGGAAAACGTTAGCTTAATAAAACCAAGAAAGCAGCTGACCAATGTGATCAGCTGCTTTTTGTTCAACTAACGGACAGAATAGTTGAATTGTGGTGGCCCCACATCGGCACACAAAAATCTAGGCTGCCCGCAGCGAGGTGTTCTTAAGGTTGCCTAGTTTTGTAAGTTGTAATCGATACCTTCGTAAGCGCCTGTGCGGGCGTTGATGTATACATGAGAAACGCCTTCAATCCCAGTGACGGGAAATGCATATACGAGCTTGTCGTTGCGGAGCTCCAGCTTTGGCTTACCCGAAACGTTAACTTTTGGACCAAGCTTCGCTGAGGCTTGCTCCGCTGTAAGCTTCGGGTGAATGGGGAAGGTTTTATTGTAATAGGTAAAATACTTAGACGCATCAAAGCGCTTTAACGCACCGGTACGGCGATCAAATTGCCATACGACTTTCATCTGTGGAATGGAAACTTGCTCCCGGACCGGAATATAGGTGAGATAAATGGAGGTTTCTTTTATCTCTTTCGCTACTAATGTCAGACGTTCGCTAGACCAGCGAGCCATCCAGGTATCGGCAACCGCGACAACCTGTTTTAAGTCCATCGATTGCTCTACATCTCCTTTTTCGGAGATCAAGCCCTTGCGTCTCACTTGGAGCACGTGTCCGCTTTTGCTCAGTGTTGCAATATAGGAGCTGGTTGGTTTCCCATCGGTGTCCGATAAATTGAAATCCATGACTTCTCCGAACTCGGGGCCGATCCCGCCAGAGGACATGTGGACGATTTGCTTACCTACTCCTTTATTCCAAGCCTCGCCCATGAAAATTTTCGCTTTGGCCGCAAGCTCCGTAGCCTTATACGTGGTTTCCCCGGCGAACACGGTTCCTGGCTTCAGAGGTATGTAAGGATTCTGGTTGTACAGGAACTCGTTAAAGGCTTTATTGCCGGACGTAAAGACCGAGTCGAGTTGAGACAAAGCCTCTTCCATTTCGGTCGAAATCTGTTGTATATCTGATAAAGAGGAATCAACAGCTTTCTTTCTCATCTGCTCGAGATACGGTAGGGCGGTCCTCGCGAACGTTCTCAAGCGCTGAATTTGTTCTAATTGATCTGGGTTGAGCGACATTCCCTTCTCGCTGGCAGGATAGGCCAAGTAGCGGCTGCCGTCCGTGATAAATGACTCATACGAGGACCAAGATGGAAAGTTCATTGTAACGGATCCGATCCTTACATATTCCAAGATAAAATTGGCATGTTCAATTGCAGATTGAAGTGCTGCTTGCCGATCTGCAATCGTAGATGCCGCAAGAGCCTCCGCAAGCGCATAGTCGAAATCGCGCAGGTAGATCGCTTGCATATGCGACCAGTATTGCGTATTGCGCTGTTGTTGCTGCTTCCATTGTCGATTATCCTGATGCTCGGTATAACTGAAATACGCGCCTGCTAATGTCGTCACGCAAAGCAGGCCGATGATGGATTTGGTACGAAGGTTCATGTCAATTAAAACTCCCGTCTTTGTCTTCATAATGCTTATCCACTTTAACAAAGATGAGAACACAGTTTAATGAGTAAATTTTACCAATACAAATCCCTAGTTCATTGCGCCAACTCTTCATGCATGAGGCTGATGAAATGCAAATTAGAGGTGGGAAATAGTATCATTAAGGCGTTAGATTCCTATTTTTGAATTATCTCTTCAGGAACGTCTACAGTGACGACTTCAAGTGTCTCATAGTTAATGAGGAGGAACATAGACAAAAACTTTGCCTACGATCTGCTGAATTGTGGTCTAGGGGGGATTAACTTATCCCGAAAATAAACGTCTCCCAGTGAGTGAGGATACGTCTTTAAAGCGTCACTTAGATATTTGGTTTTACCCCCATGTTTCGTTCGATAGGCAAAGCAAATAGCCCCCACGAATGGACGGGGCTAAGATTTGAACGGTTCAATTTACACTCCATAGTTATACGATCCTGCACGTTCTACGATTATATTCCAGTCTTCTTCTTCAAAAAGGATATTGTTCTCATCCTCGGGTTCGCCGATCTGTACTTCAAGGAAGACCAACCTGGTTTCAGCGAAAATTGAATAGACGCTTTCCGAGATCATCGCGAATTGAGTGCCCAGAGTCATCTGTGTGACCTGTCCGTTGATAAGCAATTGACCGCTGCCTGCAAGTACCATCCACGCTCTACATCCTGCCCGGTGCCAGTTCAACCCGATATGTTTGCCCGGTAGAACCGTTATGTTTAATATGGTTACAGTTGTACTCTCATCTTCTACCGAACTCTCGATGACACGATAACTGCCCCAGGTTGCTTCACCATACATCGGTTTTAATGGCAAGTTGCCTAATTGCGCTTTAATTTCATTTGAATTATTTTTGTTGGCAATGAGTATGCCGTCCGGACTTGCGGCAGCGATAATACCTGGCACGCCAATGACTTGGATGGGGTAGGGAAGCTCGTTAATAATATAGGAGTCGGAGGAAGAGCCCGAGATTCCACCGTGTCCGATTACATGGGAATCTAACTGTGCGCACAGCGTATCCCAGCTTCCGATATCCTGCCATACTCCTTTATAAGGCAGGACTACGGCCCGCTGAGCCTTTTCTGCAACATGCTTGTCAAAACTGCGTTCAGGCAACGCTTCATACAGGGATGACAATTGATCATAATGAACCGGAAGCCCCATTTTTTTAATATGGGATATCATAAACTCGACGGTGAACGCGTACACACCGCAGTTCCATAGTGCCCCACGTTGTAGCAGAGTTTCAGCAGTGGTGGCTTCGGGTTTTTCTATAAATTGTGTTATGGGCGCATAAGCATTACGTTCTTCCCCACCCGGCAGGATGTATCCATACTGTTCTGAAGCATGTGTAGGCCTTGTCCCAATTAAAGCGATATCGGCTTGAGAATGTTTCAAGATGTCCGGTAGTAATTGGAAGTTGCTGAAAAAATCTTCACCTGCGAACACATCAGCTGGCGCGATACAGATCACATCGTCATCTTTGGCCATTCGGAAGGATTGCAGATATAACGTCGCTAAGGCCGCCGCAGTAAAAGTGCCTCGTTTATATGGTTCCCCGATGACTGGTATTTTGCCTTGAGTATGTCGAGCCGTAATATTAGCCTGATCCTGATGTGAAATAATGAGCGTTGAATCCGTCAGGGATGAACTGTCAAGCTGGCGGCATACTCTGCTGATCATGGATTCCCTACCTCCAGCGGGTGATGGAAGTATATCTATGAACAGCTTGGAGCGAAGCTCATTGGATAACGGCCAGAGCCTTTTGCCAGAGCCACCGCACAGCAGTACGATATGCATGGGCTTCCTCCTTAAGCTCAGGGAGCTTTACTATAGATTTTCCGTTTATGAAAGGAAAGAGAACGGTATTTAAGAGCCAGATTACGGATTTGTTGCTCTTTTAACGAAGAAGCATTCACATTCAGACTTTTATTCATGGAACTTCTAAGGACCATGCTGCCTGGGTTCTTTGTATACATAAAATTGGCATACGTTTCATACTCGGAGAAACCAAACTGCTTTTTCTTATTGATATTGGAGATGATCGCTTTGTACCATGGCAGTTTATGAACCGCTTCAATTTTCTGTTTCAAGGCAGAGAGTTTAGATTTATCGAACAGCATATAATGGGTGACAAAAGAGCGGGGACGCGGAGCTTTCATGCCTAACAACTTGCTGTAGGTATTGAAATATTCTGGCTGGCTCCAGTCACGGCAGTAAAATACTGTTTTGCCTTCTACAAGAAATGAATGAGGTTTAATCAGTACGGTATCCGCATCCATGACTAGGAAGTATTTTGCCTTCACAATGGAATCTCCGTTCATTTTGAGCAACTGCTGATATAACCAGCCTGACCGATTCCAACGGGAGGACTGGTAGTGTATCTCGTTTTTGGTTATAGGCAGGACGGATCGCTCATTAACAAAAATGCAGTTTTTACGGGAACAAAGTTTTCTGATTTTGGTGCTGACCGGAGAAACAATATATATGCTTCCAATGGGATGTTTTACATAACGGCGAATGTTATCGATGACGAGGGGAAGGGTAGTCAAATCTTTCTCGATCGCTGGTATAAGAACATCAATCTTAGGCGCATTATTCAACCGGATTACACGCTGGACGGACATCTTCTCAACTCCTTGCACAAATCGTGATGACTTATTATATGGTATGTGTGCAAAAGTGTTTTGGTCAGGGCATGTGCAAATATACATTTTTACGAATAGGGGCTTTTGTTCAGGGTTCCTTTATCGGTATTACATATAATGCATGCAGGATCTTGATCAAACAGCGAGCTTTGATGCGGTTGCTGAAGGGAGAGTTTACGACATGGGAGTTGATAAATTGCAGCCGTTAAGAAGCAAGTGGTTAAAAACAAAATTGATCATTAATAATGAATCAATTAAACCGTTTATCCCCGACACACAGAAATATAACAAAACGAATCTGAAATCCATGATCAGCAAATATGGAATGGTCTATGTCAAACCCGAGAGAGGTACTTTCGGGATGGGTGTTATTAAGGCCGAGATGGACAGTCATCAACATTTTGTCTATCAGATAGAGCAAAAACGCCTGACGTTTGACAGCTTTGAATCGTTTTATAGCAGTCTGACTCGTTTGGTGCATAAAAGAAGTTATCTAATTCAGAGAGGAATCCATCTGCTTAAGCACAATAACAGACGTTTTGACATCCGAGTCATGATACAGCTAAGCCCTACCAAACATTGGGAAGCTACCGGAATCATCGGCCGACTGGGTCATCCAAAGAAAATCGTAACCAATTATCATAGTGGTGGAACCCCGATGGATATTCACAAGCTGCTACAATCGCATGCATCCACAAAACGCAGGAATGAACTGATTCAGGAGATGAATGAGCTTAGCCTGCGCATAGCTCGTCATATGAAAAAAAAGTACCCTTATCTAATGCAAATCGGTGTGGATATCGGCCTTGACCACAGTCTGAAACCCTGGATTATAGAGGTGAATGTCAAACCAGACCCATTTATATTCAATCAATTAAAGGACAAGACGATGTATCGCAAGGTAATACGATATTACCGCCATGCTGTGCCCAAAAAAACAGAATAACAGATTGGATTTTTCATAGGAATGGATGGAGAAGGTTTCAAGCTCAAGAGTCGCCAATGTGGCTTTAGGGTCTGAATAATGCATTTCATCCCAATTCGATTCCGAAACCTATGCTAAAATAGTATATTCGAGAGTGCCAGTAACAGACACAACTCAATGTTCGTTAATTCAGCTGACGTGTTTTGCCGAGATGGTCTTAATGGTTATAGGGTCGGAAGTATATGGATAATTAGTTAGTTTTTCTTTGCAAAAATTGACCGTGTTCTGTTATATTCACGTATTCTGGATGGAACTATCCGAATACTTCCCGCTTTTGTGGATACCCACAAAAGCGTTTTTATATTATAAATGATACAATTTCTTGATTTTAACGGTAGCAGTGGCTTGAGAAGGATCCGACTTTTTAATTGATCCTGCAATACTTAACTCGACATTCTCACCTCCGGGTCGATGGATTTGATAGTCCTGATCGTAATTCCTTTTTCAAAGATAAAGGTGTGCTAAATGCAAGCGCTAGTATTTACCGCTATAGCCTGTACGACATCCATGCCGTTATAATCCCAAAAACGGGAACTGCGCAAAATTATAGCGATTTGGTAATTAGACTGCAAATACCAGCAGGTGGATGGTGGTTCAACGAAAGTATTCCGCTCCGTCTCAAGGGTAACCTGAAATATTGAGAAGAAAAAGGAGCTACTCGCAACATGCAAATGGTAGCATCTCCTCGTGGTAGACAGTGAAAAAAGAGATCATGTTACAATGAACTCAAACACTGGAAACCGGAGGAGATTTTTGTTATGCCAGAGAAAAAAAGGCCAAACCTTTAATCGATATTGTGAAGAAACGAAGAAAGAGGCCGTTATATGCCGATTAGGCGTATATCTAATCGTCATCTTGCCCTTCAATTCATTAAACTAACGGGCAGATTACTTTAAAAATGATGTAACTTACACGGTAAAATTACGTTTTTTATTTTAGAGTAAGGAGGATCGTGATGAATCAAAAAAAAGTATATATTATATTTGTTACGGGGTTTCTAGCTTTACTAGTGGTGCTCATTTATTTAACTCCTTTTGTAGGAAACCTCGTAGCAAATACAAGATTTGAAGGATACGCTACGAGCGTAGGTATTAAAATTACAAAGAAATCGCCACCTCTTCCCAGTGTTACTTCGGGGCAAACCCAAATTCCAGTTATCCAGAGTAGTTATTGTTGGGGCAATTTAGGATGTGCAGATTATGCAGGAGGAAGAACAATGTTAAAAGGGGTTACTCCTACCGTTATAACTCCTGAAGGAGACATTGCAGTTTCTTTTGCTTATAAACCAGCACCTAAACGGTTGAACATTCAGCAATTTCTCGATGATAAAACATTACAAATCCCTTTGGAAAGTGGCTCTTTTAATGCCCCAAATGAACAAGGTACGTATTACTACGGAATTTCAGCATTCTGGACAACCGATGATGGTAAATTTTCGTTGGGAGATACGTCAGCAGTTTTTGTTATTGAAGTTAGATGATTAAGCTGACGGGAAATCATAGCTTTAGCGAGGGAGAGCTATATTAGTCAATATGAATGGAGGAATCTTAATGAAGAAGGTAATAATAGGTGGAATATTATTGTTTACCGGGTCGTTGATCACCTTAGCTATTATACTGGCTGCTGCTTTATATGTCCCAAGTATCACTGCTTGGAGTGGATCAAAGTTATGGTATGCAATCTTCGGTGCAAAACAGTATGGTAATGAAGTTGTACAAAGTTTATCTTTGGGTTTCCCGTTTATTGTGGGGGTTATATTGTTTGTTATTGGCTTGATAGTGTTGGTAAGAGAGTACTTTATTAAGAATTAATGACAAATCAGAGTACAACTCGTTACGCTAACGGGCAGGTTAATTCAATGTCCACATGGAATTTAAATGTAAATGTATTGAGGAGGAATTATATGCTTTATCATTTTAGCGAGGACGATAGTATCAAAATATTTGTACCTAAAGAGAAACAAAGTCGACCAGATTTTCCTGCGGTAGTTTGGGCAATTGATGAAGAGCATGAGTTTACATACTATTTCCCGAGGGATTGTCCTCGCATTGTGTGTAGGAGAGACGAGGCTACGGCGGACCAACATTTGCAACTTTTTTTTAACAATTCAATAGCGGATACCATAGTTACCGTAGAAAGTGATTGGTATACAAGGATTACAAGAGATACGTTAGCTTAATAACAACAAGAAAGCATCTTATTATTGTGATTGGCTGCTTTTACTCAACTAACGGGCAGTTATGCATAACTTTCAGGGAATGTAAACATCTAAATAACGTAAGGAACGAGGAGGCAGACAATTCATGGGAGGAACGAATGTATGGGATGCAGAGTGGGAGGTTAACGAAGAGCAGGCGCGGACGCTGATCGGCAGACAATTCCCTCAGCTGTCATCGAAGCAAGTGAAGCGATTGGGCTGGGGCTGGGACAATACGGTTTTTCTCATCGGTGACGAGTACGTGTTCCGGTTTCCAAGAAGATCGATTGCAGTTGGCTCGATTCGTATGGAAGGGAAGCTGCTGCCGAAGCTGGAGGCATATATGACCATCCTCTATCCGAAACCGTTGTTTTATGGCGAAGCAAGTGACGAATACCCGGCACCATTTCTTGGCTATGCCTACGTGCCAGGAGATTTCCCAATCGGTTTGACGGAAGAACGCCGGGCTTTATCGGCAGAGACGCTGGCGAAATTTTTGCGGAGATTGCATGAGTTTCCGGTGCAGGCGGCGCTGAAGTGCGGAGTTCAGCAAGATCATCGAAACTTGACGGACATAGCATCGCGCAAAGTGAAATTGGAAGGCTTTCTATCAAAGGTGGTTGAACACTTGTCGCCGGAGGAGTCCGGTGTGATCGAAGCGTATATTAGCGGGCTGCAAAAGGACCGTGTCGAGGCGGTGAATGCACTGCTACATGGCGATCTTCATTTCAAAAATATGCTTGTGAATGAGAACGGGATCGTTTCCGGCATCATTGATTGGGGCGATCTTAGCGTAGGCCATCCGGCTTGCGATTTGAGCGTTGCTTATAGCTTTTTACCACCTTACGCTCGCGGCGTGTTTTTCGAAACGTACGGAGGAGCGGACGAGGAAACGAAGCTGCTGGCGCGGCTTATCGCGGTATACATCCCCATACTGATCTTAATGCAAGCGGTTGATGACGGGAATGAAGCGATTGCGGCAGAGGCAAAATCCAACATCATGCGGGCACTGTCGGATTAGGCTCATTATTTCATTGCGGCTATGGGGTTATGGCCATCGGCACCATTTTGTCGTTTAAAGGCAGCGATAAGGTACGATCCGCCTTCTCTGATGCCGTTCTTGTCCAGCTAAGGCAATAGCTACAAGTTCTTGTCCTTTAACGGTACAATTGTCGCGGGACAAGAACAATGTGTCATTTCCGATAAGTATCTAAAACTAAATTGATCACACAGATGAAGAATTGCTTTATTGGAAATATCAAATGTAATAGTATGGCTTTAATAAAAACTGAGGAAGGGAGGTGTTTCAATGGGGATCAACCGTCGTAATCTGGATGACATCGAATTCATAAGAGCAAATTTAATGGGGCCTAGTTCAATTGTCATGATCGAGGAGCTAACGTCAAAATTGTCATTGAAGAAAGGAATGCGAGTGCTGGATTTGGGCTGCGGGACCGGACTTACTTCTATCTATCTGGCGTTAAAGTTCGGCGTAACCGTGTTTGCTACCGATTTATGGATTAGTGCGACCGAAAACTACCAAAGATTCAGTGAGTTCGGCCTGGAAAACCAAATTACCCCAATTCATGCGGATGCACTCCATTTGCCTTTTGCGAACCACTATTTCGATGCAGTCATTAGCGTAGATGCGTATCAATACTTTGGAGCGAATGAACAATACTTGGACCGCCATTTAGCGCCGCTAATCAAAGAAGGAGGTATTTTCGCTATTGCGATGCCAGGGGTGAAGGTAGAATTTGATGTGGTTATGCCTGCAGAGCTGCAGCCATTCTTGTCACCTAATGGAGAAGATATTCATTGGCATACTTGTGAATGGTGGCGGAAATTATGGGAGGAATCTACTAACGTTTGCGTTGAATCGGTAAGGGAGATGAGCTGCTTCTCGAAAGCATGGAGTGAATGGCTTCAGTCCGACAACGATTATGCGCGCGAAAATATCGCATTACTGAACGCTGATGACGGGAAATATATGAACTTGATCTCGCTTATTGCTTCAAAAAAATAGAGGCATTTTAAGAGCCGCCGTACATTACATAGGTGTTTTTTTCATCTTGGCGAATGGCATGACGGAGAACTGCGATGAACTCCTTCAAAGAGTGATCCGAAAATCCGGAACAATCTTGAGGATTTAGATCTAACGAAATCATCTGTAAGAGTAGTCCGAAAAGCGGGAAAAAGGCAATTTGTTTACTTTAGCAGCCAAGCATCTCTAGATATCGAGAATTACCTGCAGATAAGGGAAACAAGATATACCTCAGAAAAAACGAAAGATTTTTGTTTATCGTAGCACCTGTAGGACGCAAAGGTAAAAATAGACGTTAAACACAACGTTCTATAAAAAAACTTGTTGAGAAATATGCAACAGCCTTTGGAAAGCCGGCTTTGACGATTCATTCTTTGAGGCATTCATTTGCCACACGTTATTGTCGAGGGACAAGAACACGATCCCATTGAAGCCGCTATTTTAGCGGCTTTTTTTATTTTATCGGTACAAGTTCTTGTGCGGAGCCAAGGAGAAGAACATGCAACGATTACCGAAATGGACAAGAACATGATTCGATTGCCGATTAGGTGAATATCTAAATACGGAGCGCATGTAAGTTTGTGCAGATAAATGCAATAATACAGGACATTTTTTCGTCTTAATGGAACCACTGCCTCAAGGAGAGGTAACCAGCAGCTAATAGTTACTCAAAAAAACGGAATTTAGTAACTGGAAAAAGCTGAGGAGGGACAAGAACTTGTACCGATTGCCGGAATGGACAAGAACATCATCCGATTACCGATTTGATGCGAACTTCCAGAGTTACCTTTGTTTTTTAACAAATAATCGCCGATCCAAGAAATAACCTACTAACAGTGAGAGCACAACAAGAATAACGGGTATCCCAAACGATTCCTTAGAGAAGGGGCTCCTTCCAGATTTAAATGGACTGTCGCACGATATTCGAGACGTTTAGCAGCAAATTTAGCAGTCATAACATCTTCTTGTTTAACTAAATCTTCAAATGCTGGGTTCATTGCAAATCTTCCCTGCATATGGTTGTGTAACAATAGCAATTCCGTATTGTTGCTCAATTGTTTCCATTGCCCAATATCCTCAGCAGCTATAGTCTCTGCTTGAGAGCCAACAACAATCATCTTGGTTAGAGAGGGAACTTCGTTCATCTGATAACGCGCAACCAAATTCAAACCATGCTTAGTTACAGTCGGTTGATCTTCACGTGATATCGTTAAAGTCGTCGTTGTTCCAGATGCTCCATAGGTATCAAAGGCAGCAGACAATCTAATTCATCTGCACCTGGATATTACAGGACGCCTGCTTTGGCCTTATTCCATTGATAGGATTGATTTAAAATGTAGGTAATATCACTCAATCCTGCCGTAAAAGGTTCCATTTTCGGCTCGATTACATAAATGGTAGGAAGGATAATGGAGCTCGTTTGCAACCTGTTTTGCGGCTGACTCACCTAATTGCTGAGATATGACATATAGGGTTGCATCCATTCCAGATGTAAGACCACCTGAAGAGACGATGTTACCCTGGGGAACATAACGCTGATCTTTTACCCACTGAATTTCGGGGTAACTTTTGATCAAACGTTGAATGTCTCCCCAGTGTGTCGCAGCACTTTTACCGTTCAGCAACCCCGTATCGGCCAGATTCTCTGCACCATTACATATGGATAATAGAATGGTTTTTTCACTCGAATGCTTACGAACCCATTCACGGACAGGAGCATACTTTTTCTCATCCAGAATCGGCATAAAAGGAATCACGATAATATCTGGACTTTTGCCAAGCATTTGGTCCATATCAGCAAAAGAATAATGGGGAAGGACATCCAATCCTCCAGTTAATGATTTGATTCCCGAATCTGGTGCCACACTGAATACATTGTACTTTCCTGTGAGGGCAAACATCTCATACGGGACTAGAAAATCAAAAACTTCCGTTACTTGATTAGACAGTAAAACAGCTACTGTTGGCTTGTTAGCATCATATACAGGTATCTTTAGCTGATCTAGTGCAGGAGGATCGCTTTGATTATACAAGGACATTCCAGCATTTGTTGTATGAATGAAACCGACCACACCTGATCCTCCCACTATAATAATAGCTACTAAAACATACATCAAAATGCGTAGTAAAACTTTCACTTACCCGTTCCCCTTCCAACTAAAAATTATTTTACCTCAAAAAATATATCAATTGAGGATCTAAAACACACCTGGACAAGGACGGATTGCAGCCCTTGACTGCGGGTGGAAGAGGTACTGGACTTAAGTCTGTTTTGTTTTTTCTACAAGACTCGTTAGAGCTATACTCTTCGTTTGACGTGGTGAAAGTTTTTCAATTCGGTGAATTTAATCTGAAAGCTTAAAGAAAAGAAGGAAAAAGACAAATGTTAAAGAAAGAAGAAATAGCAGAATCTTAATGAAACTCCATGGAGCCTTTTTGTTAGTTTGCGTTCGAGATATTAGTAAGGATAGAAGGTAGTAGCACAGTAAAATTCATTGAATGATATTATTTTAAAGTGAGGTGCATGAATATTAACTTCCGTTTAAATGAAGCTATTGAAATTTTGGAGCGTACACCGCAAACTCTGGAGCGCTTCTTATCTGGTCTTTCAGACACATGGCTGCAAACAAATGAAGGTGAAGGAACTTGGAATGCACAAGAAGTGATTGAACATCTCATTGAAGCAGAGAAGCATAACTGGATTCCGCGAGTGGAATCCATTGTATTGGAAGGGGAACATCAGTTGTTCCCTGCTTTCGACCGTTTCTCCCACTTGAAGGAGACATCGGAACGAACCGTGGAAGAGGCACTACAGGAATTTAGCATGAGCAGAATGAAAAGTATTTCCTCGCTCAACGATATCATTCTTTCACATCCCAATCTGGAGAAGACTGGCTTGCATCCGGAATTTGGCCTGGTAAAGTTGAGGGAGCTTCTCTCAGCATGGGTCGTTCATGATTTTACGCATATTGCGCAGATTGTCAGGGTGATGGCGGAGAGATATAGGACTGATGTTGGACCCTGGAGTGCTTATCTGGGCATTTTAAACAGAAGTTAATTTCATATACCGTGTTAAAGTCGCTAATTTAGCGACTTTTTTTGTTCTACACAACACCATTTGTAAAGAATAACGCTGAAGATCATTACATATTTACTTTCTTCTTTCACTGCAACTCAAAATTGGTAGGCAAAAAAATTTATATAGTGGTACTTAAAACATTCAAAATGTTCATGTTAGCATAAATCTAACAGCATGCTGTATAAACGCGCATTAATCATAGCTATGACGATTCAACAGCAGCGATATAGTGAAGTTGGAACGAAAGGGGAGCATATGAACCTAGCCGATTCCGCAACGAACAAACCAGGCAAGTGGCCTTACGTTATTGCGATATCATTTATTCTATTCATGATCAGTTTATCCGTAGGGTTACAACATTCAGAGATCATTTTACCAGAGGTTGCAGCGATGGCTATCGCCATGTGGGTATATAGAGAACCAGGGTGGATTAGACGCCCCTCTGTCATCTTCATTGCACCGACCGTAACAGCTACGATAGGACTGGTCATTAATCAGTTTCAGATCCTTTATCCGATCAAAGTGGTACTTACACTAATGATCATGATGTTCTTTCTGAGGTTAATACGTTCGAATCTTGCACCCGCCATTGCTACAGGTCTATTACCACTCGCTATTCATACAGAGGATTGGTCATTTGTATGGATTGTCTTTGGCTTCACATTGACTTTAATGGCCGGAGTTGTTGTGCCTCAGCTTCATAAACATCTCGCAACAAAGTCGATGATCCAATACAAATACATGGTGATCTTCCTAGGAATTTCGCTATGCTGGCTTAGTGTTTGCTCGTTACTGGGTTATGAACAAATGGCAGTGATTCCGCCTATTTTTGTAGTCGTTTACGAATCGCTCCAAAAGCCGATATACACAGCAAAAATTGCGTTTAAGCAGGGATCTACGCTAACGCTATCTGCTGCCGTTGGCGTTCTCATTTTTATGCAGGTGGATTCGCAGGTACTGGCTGCATTTATCGATATGATTGTAGTCGTCATGATATCCCGCTTTTTTCATGCCCGAATTCCTGCTCTGTACGCTATACCGCTGTTAACCTTTATTTTCCCCAAAGAAAATGTTTGGAGTTTACCTCTTGTCACGTTTTTTGCAAGTCTGTTTATGTTCAGCTTCGTATTGTTATACAAATATGGGGAAAAGAGGACTCTGAACCGTAAACATCAGCTGGAGCAGAATAAGAGCTGCGGCCAGAATTCTGTGTCATCATGAACAATAAATAATTCGGGTGCATGGGCAGAAAGCGAAATTTGGAGGATAAACGTATGATATTTGGCCTGATTGCAGCACTATGTTTTGGTTTGTCGGACTTTATGGTTACCCAGGCCACCAGAAAAGTTCAAACTTTGCCTGCCTTGCTCGGAGGGTATATACTTACGCAATCCCCGCATATGGATCAAAACCTAATGGTCTGGACTGTTATAGTCGGCATCAGTGTAGTCAATTTTGTAGGTACGTTACTGTTATATCGGGCGTTTGAAAAGGGGACTCTATCCATCGTTTCTCCAATTGGCTCGGGATTTGCTGTGGTGACTGCGGTTCTTGCTTTTGTGGGCGGTGAGCGATTGCCTTTCAATTCAATTATTGGTGTCATACTGCTCATTATTGGTGTGTTGACGGTAACGAGATCAAGTAAAAACGTTGGACAACAAGTGACGTTGTCCGGCATACCGGAGGCAATTATCGCCTCAATCTGCATCGGTTTTTATTTTTGGGCAATCGGATACATCACTCCTCATCTGGGGGTGACTCTTCCTGTACTCGTCACACGGATCATACAATTTTTCTGTGCGTTTATACTTCTTCGGGTAAAAAAAATCCAACTCCCGCGCATAGGCCTGTCTACCGGTCTGATTCTGGTTGTAGCCGCTCTGCTGGATACAGGAGCTTTACTCGCTTTTAATATGGGACAAATCGTTGATTATACCACGAGCACAACAGCACTTACATCCTTATATAGTGTCGTTACTATACTTATGGCCGGATGGATTTTGAAAGAAAAGCTGACGAAGAGTCAATGGACAGGCATTGGCATTATTCTTCTCGGAGTCATTATCGTAAGCATCTAGAAAGGGGTAGAGGATATGAACAGAGTGCATACCGTCTATTCATTGATTACAAGCACGAATGATTCACATACCTTCAAAGCATGTATTGTGGGTGGAGTTGAAACCATTTCAAGACCTGATGAGATCAGACAAATAGCCTGGATTCGCCTTGAAGAAGCGGATGCGCTCATGTCATTTTACAAGGAAAGATTACAAGAAATCATCAGCAAAAATGTGCAGGTATCCTATTTCGATGAGGGAATCATTTGATTATCTAATAAAATAAATGTCAAAAAAGGAAGGGCAGAAGCCCTTCCTTTTTACTTGTGATGTTTAGATAGTCAGGTTAGCTGAACATAACTGCTCACTATATTATATAAATTGCGCAAGCGTTTGAATCCCTTCGGAAATCTGGGCCTCGTTCACATTGCCAAACCCCATGATCAGACTATCATTATGCTGATCTTTGCGAATGGTATATCGCTCGGCTGGGTAGATCTTGATACGATGTTCCTCCAGTTCCATGGCAGTCAAAAGATCGGCATTTCGTCCTGGCCAAGTTGCGATAAGATGCAAACCCGCAGCATCACCCAATATTTGCACATTCTCTCCAAATGTATCCCTTAACGCATGAAGCAGGTGAGTTCTTCGTTTATGATAGATTCGTTTCATTCGCAAAATATGACGTTTCAGATGCCCTTCGTTCATAAATCGGGCCAATGTTAATTGTGATAAGGCAGGACACTGCATATCGGCCGTACGTTTGAGCTGTACGATTGATTCTACCAACTCTTGTGGGGCTACAATATAACCGAGCCTTAATGCAGGGAACATATTTTTACTAAATGTTCCTACATAGATTACCCGCTCTGTATCAAGCTCTCGCAGGGCATGAACAGGCATTCCCCCGTAACGAAACTCACTGTCGTAATCATCCTCTATAATGTAGGCGCCTGCGCTTCGAGCGTAGTCCAGCAATTGGAGGCGCCTGCTGATCGAAAGAATACTCCCAAACGGAAATTGATGAGACGGCGTTACAAAAATACATTTGGGTTTCACATCGGTTGGCAGCTGGTCTACACATAGACCATCGGTATCTACTGGCACAGGTACAATCCGGGCGCTTGTTTCAACGAAGATATTATGAATAAATGTTGCCGTTGGGTCTTCCATTGCAATCGTTTCACCAGGCGATAATAGAAGCTTACTGAGTATTGAAAAAGCCTGAGTAGCGCCAGCCGTAACGATAATTTGCGAAGGCAGACAGTGAAGGCCTTTGATATGGAGAAGATGCTCACAAATGGCTTGTCGAAGCTCCATATCGCCAGCCAGATCCTCCTGATACCCAAGCATAGAAGGGGGGATATCATGGTACACATCCAGTGCAACTCTTTTCCACTTCTGGAGAGGAACATGTTCAAGAGCAGGAAAACTTGGACGAAAATCGATACAGGATAAACGGCTCTCACTGGCTGGGGAGACATCCTCATTCCTGTCAATCCTTTCTTCAGACTCTACATGCAGCGGTCTGCTTGAGCCTATATGTCTTACAAAGGTTCCTGAGCCTTGCCTTCCTTCCAAAAATCCTTCAGCTGTTAACTGCTCATATACCTCCACAATAAGGGCGCGTGAGACCCCAAGTTCTTTAGCCAGCTCCCGGGTGGAGGGAAGGGAGATCCCTGCTCTGTAACTGCCTTGCATAATGCGGTCTCTAATCCACGAGTATACCTGTCTGGTTTTCGTTTCATTCCGTCCGGATTGCATGAGATACTCCTTCTCATTCTAAAGTGGTATGGTCAAAATGCATCCAAAATGGCACTCATGATGACCAATATATCATGCTATTATAAGTCATGCCAAATCCCATCCCTATGGAAAGAAGCGAATAGTATGAGAAATAGAAGAACCAATAGCCTTAGAGCTCCAACGATGAGCCCAGCACCTAAGAGTATATCTCCTATAACCATCATACCAATGGACAAGGAGTATGAATTGAATCGTTGGCTATGCGTTACGGCGCTTTTTATGGCATCACTCAATCTTAGACCTGTTGTTTCATCTGTTGCACCAGTCTTGGTAAGCATTCAACATGACCTTGGCCTAAGTGGTGCTGTATCCAGCTTGCTCGTATCTATTCCGGTGTTATGTATGGGAATACTTGCTCCGTTCTCTGTAAAGTTGAGTGAAAGACTGGGAACTGAACGGGTGATCACCGCATCCTTGATCCTGATCGGAGGGAGTACACTTTTACACCTGTTTATCCATTCCGCATCATGGTTACTTTTCACTACAGTATTATCTGGTATGGGCATTGCGATGATGGGACCATTGTTATCCGGCTTTATTAAAAAGCATATGGCTGACAGGGCACCCTCCATGATTGCAATCTACTCCATGGCTTTAGCATTGGGGGCAGCCCTGGGTTCAAGTCTTACTTCACCTTTGTATGGAAGGCTTCATTCATGGCAAATGTCATTGTCATTCTGGGCCATACCTGTTGTTCTGGCTTTACCACTATGGCTGAATATGCTGAAACAGCTCCCTTCGAGATCTAAGTTAAGTTCAACCGTTTCATTCGGAAAATCGTTTCAGCCACCTTGGCATAAGAGAAAAGCATGGATTCTGTCTGTACAATTCGGAATGTTATCCATTGTATTCTATTCACTTTTAGCTTGGCTTCCCTTAATTCTTCTTGGGGCAGGGGCGACCAAGCTTCACGCCGGGCTTCTAGTTACCTTGTTTGCGTTGATACAAATTCCGAGTGGTACCGTTGTACAACAGCTTCTTAAGAAGCTTCCTTCAAGACGAGGCTGGCTCGTCGTAGCCTCCATAATGCAAGCTGTAGGTCTGATACTCATCTTCTTTTCCACTTATTTATGGCTTGCTGTATTCATTTGTGGTTTGGGGTCGGGTATGCTGTTTGCACTGCTCAATTTGCTTCCAGTTGAAATGACTTCTTCTTCTGAAGAAGCTACCTCTTGGGCGGCTATGACGCAGTGCATAGGCTTTCTACTTGGAGCGTCCGGGCCATTGTTAACAGGCTATCTGCATGATCGTGTGGGGCATTTTAATGAAGGAATATTGGTTATGGTATTTATCTCTGTAGCGATGGGAATTCTATCCTTAACTATGGTATCTAAAGCAGATTGATTGGTTTTATCAAAATAAAGTGAACGAAACTTCAAAATAATAAACTGTAAACAGAACCTGGAGGTCTATTTCTATGAAAATTTTTGTTGCTGGTGCAAGTGGCGTTATTGGGAGATTGTTGCTTCCGCAACTCGTACAGGCTGGACACGAAGTCATTGGTATGACGCGGAAAGAAGAGCAGAGACAGGACATTGAACAAACAGGAGCCAAAGCCGTTCTTGCAGATGTGTTTGATCGAGAGCAGATGGTGAGTATTTTAGCGGAAGTTAATCCTGATGTTGTGATTCATCAATTAACCTCATTAAGTCAAGGCAGCTCCGCAGAAAACGCACGCATTCGCATTGAGGGAACCCGGAATTTGGTAGATGCAGCACAACAGGCGAAGGTACAAAAAATCATTGCACAGAGTATATCATGGGCCTATGAACCTGGATCAACTCCTGCGAGAGAAGAAACCGCATTGGACATTTACGCTCCTATGCCTAGAAATACAACAATTAACGGTGTTATGGCTCTGGAGGAAACAGTAAAGGAAATTCCTGCGCATATCATTTTACGATATGGTACTTTGTATGGACCTGCAACTTGGTATGCTAAAAACGGGGATACAGCACAAAAGATCTTTAGTCATGAAATGAAGGCTACGGATGGGGTATCTTCATTTGTTCATGTCGAAGATGCCGCAAATGTTGCTTGTCTGGCGCTCGATTGGCCGATAGGCACATATAACATCGTTGATGATGAACCAGCCAAGGGAATAGACTGGCTCCCTGTATACGCTCAAGCCTTAGGTGCACCAACACCAGACATTCAATTGGGAGCAAGCCCTTGGGAGAGAGGGGCTTCGAATCATAAAGCTAAAATCAAATGCGGCTGGATTCCACAATATCCTACATGGAGAACAGGCTTTGCTAAATCTCTACAGTAAAATGCTTCCGGTTTAGATTTTTCACTATCAATTAGTTCAATACTAATTAGTAGATAGGAGAATTGGTATGTTGTAAAACATTAAAAATTGGTACTTACTTGATCCCAAATTAAATCATATTAGACGGGATCTACCTGATATAAGTGGTCTAGAGATATGTAGATATTAGGCGAGTAATGGTGAGTAGTTTTGAAGGTGAACTGGCAAAATGTCGAGGGACAAGAACATGATCCCTTTGAAGTCGCTCTTTTAGCGACATTTTTATTTTATCGGTACAAGTTCTTGTCCCAAGCCAAGGACAAGAACTTGTACCGATTGCCGATTAGACCTATATCTAATCGTTATTTTGCACGTTAATTCATTCAACTAACGGCAGGTTAGCTTAATAGGAACGTCTTGGGTGTGTGAGCTACACCGGCGGGCGCTATGGAGCTGCGTGGATCTCTTCCGGAGACGGACAAAGGACAGCCTGGGTCGTCCAATTGGGTAGTGATCTAAGTGCCAACAGATTAGAAAAGTAACGCAAAGCAAAGGTACCTGGTTGCGTGCCTTTGCTTTAACTTAGAATGTAGGGTGTTGTCGTAAAAATTAACATGGTATCCTTACCGATGCGTGCTTGTTATCGGAGCTCTTATCTATTAAGTTCTTTTATGTGGATCTATGATTGAAGCGCTGCACAAGCGAGAATCTCGTCGGTAGTGCGGATTCGTCCGATACGTGGAAAGATGACTTTGCTGACGTGCTCATGTTCTGCCTCGCTGAATCCGGTCATTGCGTCTATTGCAAAAATCACTTGATACCCATGAGCAAATGCTTCTCGCGCAGTTGTATCAACCCCAATCCCTGAAGCAATTCCGCAGAGTATGATCGTAGTAATACCTCTGCGACGTAACTGCTGATCCAGATCCGTCCCGTAAAATGCACCCCACTGACGCTTAGTAATTAGATGGTCGTTAGTAGTGACTCCAATTTCAGGCACAATTTCATCCCATCCAGGTACCAGATTGATTGCAGGAGGTTCTTGATCCAGCAGCGGATGGGGCATATCTTTGAAATCTTTCGAAGAAACACGTACGAGTCCAACGAAGGCACCAACCTCGCGGAAAGTTTGAACCATGGCAGCGGCACGTTTGACAACTTGTTCTGCTGAATGAGGGGCGTACTGGTTTCCGATCCATTTCTGCAAGTCGATTACGATTAATGCCGTTTTAGAAAATTGATATAAATGCTCTTTCATGTTAATCACACTCCAATTTCAATTTGTTCAACCTTAATAGTAAGTTCAAAAAATTGAACTTTTATTCATTGACTTGGTGTTCATAATTTTGTACTATTGGTTCAAAGTTGTCAAGAGGAGATGTTTGAGCATGAGCGTAACGAAACAAGATATCATTTATTCGGCTTCTAAAATGTTTAAAGAAAAAGGTTACCTGGGAACATCCATTCAGGAAATCGCCCAGGACTGTTCCATAGCAAAGGGCTCGGTTTACAAATATTTCCCTTCTAAAGAGGATTTGTTGTGTGAGGTTTTCGACCATTGCCAAATGGCTTATTTTGATCGGGCTGAACGTTTGAAAGATATCGGAAAGGGAAGCCCTCAGGAGAGACTAGTAGATCAGATAGTATTTCGTTTTCAGTATTTCATGGAATATCGTCATATTATGGTGGATTTCATTGATCTGCCAATTACGCAGTACGAAACATTCAGCAAATTGAGAAATCACGTTCGTGAGCGAATGATGGAGTGGCACAGATCATGGCTTTTAGAAGTCTACGGGCCAAAAATTCAGCCGTTTCTCTGGGATTTGATCTTTATTTACCGGTCTTTTATTAAAGATTATCTGCAGCGCGTCATCGCCGAAGAGAATCTATTGTCCATTGAGGATACAGCTTGGTTTATCGTTGATAAAATGGATGCGTTAGTCAACCACATGTCCAAGTTAGGTTCCAATGGACTGCTCGGGCAAAGCGCATATGATTCATTTATTCATTCTGGCTCAAATGACTGGAATGGAGAAAAAAAACGGATCACCGAAGAGTTGCTCAGCAGAGTGATTGCTATCATTGAGGTCTGGAAGGGTGGGACTGAACGCCGTAAGGAATTGTTGGAGATTTTTCAATTGTTGAATAGCGAAATTGCTCAGACTAATCCAAAGAGGTCGGTTATTCAAGCGTTGTGTGCTTATCTAGAACAAGAGAAAGAACTAAGAAGTTCAGTTATTCAGTTAAAGCAAACCGTCCTATCATAGGTAAGGAAAATTGGTGTTGGTTAGAGAAATGTGATTGTTCCAATGATGACAACTATAGCTGTATATTTAAAAGGTTAAACAATTGTTGCTTTAATAATTGGATTCGAAAAACGATAACATTGGAACCTTGTAAGGATCAGATGAGAAGCGCTGTAAACAACATGGATAAATAATCCTGAGGAGTGACATAAAGTTGCCTACCAAGTTCCAAATTTGCTCCGTTAATTAAAGACAAAGGGCATAAAGGCATGAAAGTAGGGTACTTTGTGTCAATGTACAGTCAAAACGGTCGAGGGACATATACATATTTCTATTGAAGTCGCTATTTAAGCGACTTTTTTATTTTATCGGTACAAATTTGTGTCCCAAGCCAAGGACAAGAACTTGTACCGATTGCCGAAATGGACAAGAACATGATCCATTTACCGATTTGGTATATATCTAATCGGTATTAGGCTTTTAATGTAGCTTAACGTGCAGGGTCCCGATCGATCAAATAAATGTTATTCAGCGAATAGAGATTAGTACGAATTGAAATGGTGAAATTTGGATAAAATTAATAGTTGACATAATTTTATTGTCATATTGCAGGGATTTGTAGCTAGCTTAAGCTGTTATTGTGAGATATAAGCAAAGTGTGAGGAGAGCGAATTGATGAGCAAGATATCAAAAGGATGGTAGTGTTAAAATAAATTTGTCTTAAATTCTTACTGGGGGGTTTTATTTTGATAAGAAAAACACAAACGGATAGTAATGACCTAAATGAAAATTTCCGCTCTCTTCTTGAGCGTACTCAGGTTCATGCTATAGATTTTCTCAACAAATTGGACAGCCAGTCTGTCGGTGCAACTACAGACACAGATACATTACGTCGTCGATTGGGCCTTCCACTTGGCAATGATGGCATTCCCGCCGAACGGGTGATTGACGAGTTGGTGGCTGCCACTGAAGGAGGACATTTGGGCTCTGCAGGGGGCCGTTTTTTTGCATGGGTGATTGGTGGTGCACTACCATCAGCACTTGCAGCCGATTGGCTTACTTCTACCTGGGACAATAACGCAGCTCTATATGCTTGTGGGCCTGCCGCTTCTGTAGTGGAAGAGATTGCCGGAGCATGGGTCAAGGAGGTACTTGATCTGCCTAACACAGCTTCGTTCGCATTTACCACCGGCTGCCAGATGGCTCACTTTACTTGTCTCGCCGCAGCACGTCATGCGCTCCTTCGAGATAGGGGGTGGAATGTGGAGCTGGACGGGTTGAATGGAGCTCCCTCAATCCGTATTCTAGCGTCTGAACAGCGTCATGGAAGTGTCGAACGAGCTCTGCGCTTCCTCGGTATCGGAACAGCTGCCTTGATTCCTCTCACTACCGACGAAGACGCGCGTGTCACAGCAGATGTGCTTTCCACAGCACTTAAGGCTTCTGACAGCCCAACGATTGTTATTCTTGACGCAGCGGATCTTAACGTAGCTGCAATCGATCCGTTCAGCGAACTTATCCCTATCGCGCGAGCAGCTGGCGCATGGGTGCATATCGACGGTGCATTTGGACTTTGGGCGCGAGCAAGTGGACAACATCGAAACAAACTTGCAGGAATCGAACTGGCGCATTCATGGGCGACGGATGCGCATAAGTGGCTTAATACACCGAAGGACAATGGGATAGCCCTCATTACTGATTCCGATGCACATCGCGCTGCAATGGGGATTAGCGCAGTCTATCTGACACATGACGAGGAAACACGCGACCAAATTGACTGGACGCCTGATTGGACTCGACGCGCAAGAGGCTTTGCGGTTTATGCAGCGTTGCGTGAGCTTGGTAGAGCTGGCGTGGCCGATCTCATTGATCGGAGCTGTGATCATGCAGCAGCGCTTGCGAGCGGTATCGCAGCGTTGCAGGGCGCCGAGTTGGTTTTTGCACCCACGCTGAACCAAGCACTTGTCAGGTTCCTCTCGCCAAAGATCAATGCTACAGAAGAAGATGATGACGCTCGCACCACCTCAGTGATTGCGGCTATTAACGAGGAAGGAACGGCATTTTTCAGTGGCACAGTCTGGAGAGGGCGGAGTGCAATGCGAATTAGCGTTGTCAACTGGCGCACATCTGACGCCGATGTTCATGCGACAGTAGCCGCAGTCGCGCGCGTGCTCGCCAGTATGGACCTTAACTAGAATTTTTGTATAGTAGTTCTTGTCAAATGGAGCAAGACAAGCAGTCAATGGTAAACTAGAGAAAGGGATATGTATTAATTGAAGTCGCTAATTTAGCGGCTTCTTTATTATGGCTTTAGCCAGTTGAGTGCATGAAAAGCGCGAAACAAAAAAAACATTCGCTATGCGTGCTATAGTTTTACGATTGGAGGACTGGTTGGTTGAACAGAGTCGTGACTAAGTTTTATGAGTATGGGCAGAAAGAAATCGATTATCTTAAAAAAAAAGATAGCATTTTGGGAAGTGCAATAGACCAATTAGGGAAAGTTGAAAGAGAGGTCATTCCTGATCTATATTCCGCACTTGTATACGCAATAGTAGGGCAATTGGTTTCCGTTAAAGCAGTTCACACGATTTGGGACCGAATGCAGGATAAATTAGGCGAAATCACGCCTGAAAATATAGCCAGACACAGTGCAGATGATATCCAGAAGTGCGGGATGACAATGAAGAAGGCTGTCTGCATACAGTCCATTGCTCAAATAATTACGGCAGGCAAATGGGATATTGAAGCGCTACGCCTTCTGAATGATGATGAAGTCATTCGTCAAGTGACAATGTTAAATGGGATTGGGCGGTGGACTGCGGAGATGTTGCTTATTAATTCTATGGAACGCCGAGATGTCGTTAGCTGGGGAGATATTGCGATTAGGAGGGGGATGATTAAACTGTATAATCTTTCCGACCTGTCTAAAGCAGAATTTGAGCAGTATCGGCGCAGATATTCGCCATTCGGTTCAGTGGCATCCATATATTTGTGGGCAATTTCATTCCAGTAAAGCAGGAGAACAAACGCTGATAGAACAGTTAATCGAGCTGACAGAACCAAGGATATCAAGGCTTTTCTGCGGCATTGATATCCAATACAAGTAATGTAATGGGTGTATGATTGCCGATGCTCACAAGACCGCGAGAAAAATGGTAATGGGCAATTGGGTAGACTTCTTTGCCGGAACACAAACGGAATGGTTTGAAGAGGTTATGGTGCATGGAATGATTATTGGCTTGTTTTCAAATCTCGTTTCTCTTTGCTTGGCCATTGAACATCCTGTATAAGGATTCAACGAATGACTGTAACCGGACAAAAAACGGTTCCTTTATTGAGAAGAGTTTTTGGTGTTTTGTACAAATACTCGACCGTTAAAACAGTACGCCTGCCAATTTATACCTAGTGCACGGATTGGAGACGTGGCTGTAGTTCTTTAAAGTGTATTTGTGTGTAAAAGATTTGATTTTCCGTTTACTTCGCATCATGAAAAATAACACCTGTGGTGTACCGTGTTCCCGATATGATTGTACCGACGCCATGGCGCAGAGTGACTCTATAATAGCCGCGCGTACCCAAGACGGGTCGCTGCTGGGTCGGAAAAATGAGTCCTTCTCCTTGATTTAGCGTAATTACATGGCCCCTGCTCTGTGCCCGAGGTCGCTGCTCTACAAGCAAAAATTCTCCACCTGTATAATCTTCCCCTTGTTGATTCAGAGCAAACACAACTTGAAAGGGAAAGAAGGTGTCACCGTATAAATCTTGGTGAAGGCAATTATAGCCACCTGCTTCGTATTTCAGAATCAGTGGGGTGGGACGACTCTGCCCCACTTGATGACATTGGTCGAGAAACGTAGCCAGTGTATCTGGATATTCTGGTGATCGATTCAATTGTTCCAGCCAGCGATTAGCCGCATTGGCAAGCTCAGGGTACAAGCCATCTCGAAGTTGTTGTAACAGGTCGGGAAGGGGTGTTTGATAATACTTGTATTCCCCGATCCCGAAACGATATCGCGTCATATCTATGGTCTTGCGATATAATGATTCGTCTTCATATCCTTCTATTAGACTTTCACATGCGCCCACACTTAGAATCCGTGGCAGTTTAGCGTAACCCTGTTCATCGAGCGTGCGATGCAACTCGATCCAGTTAAGGTCGCCTAACGATGTTATACACTGGTCAGTCATGTTGTAACTCCCTTTCATAAGTTGGAGTGTCCCGCTCAAGTTCCAAAAGTTTTGTTTTCATCCCAATTCCGCCACGATAACCTGTCAGCGATCCGTTTTTGCCAATAACGCGGTGACAAGGAACTGTTATCAGGATCGGATTCGTACCGATGTGTGCCAACAGCACGAACCGCAACTGGCTTTTGAATTTGATGAGCAATATCGAAGTAAGATCGAGTTTGACCGTACGGTATATCACAAAGTACCTTCCATACAGCCTCTTGAAATGGCGTTCCGCGATAAAAGATCGGAATGGTGAACTTATTAATTTGACCTTGTAAATATCGAACAAGATCATCTGCGTACTGTTTCAACTTTTCGTCATCCCGAATGAGGTCGCCTGCAGGGAAGTGGCTATATACCCCATGTTGCCAATTCTTCGAATGATTGATTTTGTGATCCGACAAAACATAAACCTTTCTTCTATTGCTGCAATATATATTTTCCAATTTTCATAAGAAAGTATGGACCAGTAAATAGGAGCAGTGTTATTAGTTGTCATTTGAAAATGCCTCCTTCAAGTGCTTGTTTTGTGGCCAACGATGGGCTTCAGGAGTTTGTCCTGTTTTCCTTCTTGAACAGAGTAATGAAATAATGTGTGTTAGTAATTCCAACCGATTCACCAATTTCAGCAACCGAATTATCGGAGTGGTGAGAATCATTTTCGACTTGTTTATTCGGGTTTGCTGCGTGTATATTCCATCGAAGTAATGCTCTTGATTTTTTTAAATGTGCTTTGCAAGTGATAAGGCGTACAGTAGCTTAGAAGCGTAAGAGTTTCAAGTTTCAAGCGTCAAGGTCTCATTGTAGTGCACATCTATATATTCGGTGATCAAGGTTACCCATATTCTTTGCCCGTTTGTCTTTACTACATAAAAAATGTCCATCATAAGAAGCATCATTGTCGTCAATGGCCTACCATTGTTCGTCCGAAACAGGGTGGAAGGAATTGGCTTGTCAAATCTGAAATTTGAAAAGTCCAGCCCGATTGGTTTTACGATCGTTTGTCACTTGGCTCATCTCTAGTTTAGTATAACCAGGAAAGTAGGGTTTTGTGTGCATTTAGAAATGTAACAGCAAGATAATGAAATTACAGTAGTAGGTATTTATGTGACAATAAGAATACAAATAATACACTTCAGAGAGGATGATATATTGTGAATTTAGGAGGCAGTTCAATCTCAAAACTCGCCCCATTACATGCTTTTAGGAGCGGACCAGCGCTATTATAACAGTGATACACCAGGTCTATTCGAGGAATATAAGCGAGGTGAAATTTATGGACGTCTTGATTGCCCATCTGCGCCTCGCTGAATTGTCTTGAGATCCTTATATCAATTGGTAAATTTAACCACAAAAAAACAACAAACATGGTTTTTTGTATTTTCTGTAGCGGGACAAGAACATTGTACCATTACCGAAAAGGACTAGAACTTAAGATCAGAGTATGTCCATGGGGGGGGGACAGAAGTCTATCATGATTTTGATGATGGGTTCGGGCCTGGTGAACTGACTACGAAGTATAAGCGAATGGTCGCTAGAGTATTGATCAAATATCCGTACTATGAAAAACTTGTAGTAAAACGTTCTGCTACCAGAGAAGTGTATTTAAATTAATGGCAATTCTGGCAGGAGTTGCTGTTTTTAATTTTTTTTATTAGTCTTGTAGAATGACATAAAGTTACCAACCAAGAAAACCCTTATAAAATAAGAGGTTTTTAATTTTTGGTAGGGAACTTTGTGTCAATTTTTTGTGTCATAAAGTTCCCTACTAGGCTGAAATTTGACATAAAGTTACCAACTACCCTGGAGAAAAATAGGTAAAGGTTTTGTCAGTGTTCATTTGTATTTCGCTTGCTTTTTTATGGTAGAATTGCTCGAGGAAAGTAAACATAGGAGCCCAGTTAGTTAAGGTGAAATATGAGTATAAGAAGAGATATGTCAGCAGCCTATGAATAGAGCGAAATATACAGCGGCGGGGAAATATAAATTTAACACAATTAATACAGGAATACGCAGAGCCATTCTTCGTAAGGTTTAGATATTTAACCCGACCATGGTAGTGGGTCAATATCAATATATTTCGTATCTTCTTTTCGCGTATGAGTTAACAAATAAGAGGCTTTACGTAAAGGAATGCTACCTTGTTCAATCATGCTAAATACTAACCTAGGAGGACTCCGGAAGTGAATCTGACAACATACTCGGCTGGGAAGAAAAAAACATCCTCAGTCACCTTCAAAATGTCTAGTCGGCAGCCATAGTTCTGCTCGTTCATGACCTTCGGTATCTATTCGATAATGTTCAATTTCTGGATAATCATCGATTGAGGATCTTGAAATGAACGCCCATTCAGAGAGAATGCGGCTTCGTGTTTGCCTAAAATGTATTTCCGTTAAACCGTCTACTTTAAATTTTGCCCAAATTTTATTTGAAAGGTTCCTTATATCAAACTCACTCTTATCGCTAGTAACGCTTGTGGAAAGAACCCCAATTCCATAAATAAACGAATCCTCTGCTTCCTCAAAACTGACTCCAACACATACATTGGTTCTATACAATTTATTCAAATAATTTAAATGCCCATTTGAAATTTCTTCGTTCCAAAAGTTATCAATGATTGAGTCATAGCTTTTCATATCGATTGGTACCGAGATTGTTTTACCTATGAAATGTAAAGACGGAATAAATTCTTTATTTGCAATTAATAAAGGCTCTCTATTTTCAATGCTTACGTTGACACTCATGGGTCCGATATAACGCAACTGTTTCCCTGTCTCATTACGTGCATCTTTTGGTGCAACCCCATGAAACCTCTTAAAGGATTTTGAAAAGGCCTCGGGTGAATCGTAACATGCGTTAAACGCAGCCTCTATAACGGAATCACCCTTCGTCCTTAAGGATAATCCTGCAATGCTTAATCTTCTAACTCTAATATATTCCTTAATCGTCATTCCTGTTAAAACACGGAACATTATCTGTAACTCTGACAAGCTTGTGAAATGTTGTTTTGCTAACATATTAGGCGATAAGAACTTATCGTGTAAATGCTCTTCAATCGCTAATAAAACTTCAGATATTAATGTTCCTGGGTTCATCATGACTTTCCTTTCAACCTTTTATTATAGGAAAAACAGTACAGCTAAATACTGATTTTAAAAATGAATATTTGTCCGCTACTAATCCTTTACACCCACACAACTCAATGTATAACATTAAAGATAGTTCACTACTTTATATGTGAACAACAGATTTAAAAGGAGAGGATTATTCTGAGCACTAAAGGCACAATCAATAACGGTCGACAAATAGAGTTAGATGTTGCTAGAGGACTAGCCGTTATTTTCATGGTATGTGTACACTTATTAATTACGTTTGGTAATGAGTATACGCAATTCACGTCTACTTACGGACAAATCATCCAATTTCTAGGAGGTATCCCTGCTGCTCCTGTTTTTATGTTTATGCTTGGGGTAGGAATTGTTTATTCGAAAAAAACCAGACCTAGTCTACTCGCGAAACGAGGCGCAATCCTGATTGCTTCCGGTTATATCTTGAATATTTTTCGTTCTTTTATTCCAGCTTATATAAATGCACTAAATTGGGACGATAGACCAATCGATGTATCATCGATATTTTATTACAATTTCTTTTTTGTTGACATCTTACAGTTCGCCGGCTTAGCCATGCTATTTTTTGCAGTAGCAATTAAATGGAATTTCTCCAAACGAACATATTTTCTTACTTTGATCTTGTTCGTGATAGCTAATCTTATTTTAAAATCACTTGCCTTTGGAGATGACGCAGATGTAGCTCCTATCTTTGCTTTAGTATTCGGGGGGGAACTTTCCTACTTTCCATTTCTCACTTGGATTACCTACCCAATTGTAGGATACCTTTTCGGAACGTATTTAACCCAAACAAAAGATAAGCGGTCATTTTATAAAAGGATATTCTTAAACACACTAGCATTCTTAATGATTTATAGTTTCCTAATTGTGTTTTTTCAATTCCCTACAGGCTACGAATCTGATCAATTATATTATCATCATACATTCCCTATTAATTTGTTTTTTATTGGGTTTATATTGTTTTGGTTAAGCTGTCTTTTCTTTTTAACAAATAGCTTATCTAAAGTACGTTGGCGGCTATTAAGAAGCGCTAGTATTTTAACTACTGAAATATATGTTGTTCATTTTCTATTTATTGGGTTTTATAGCACGTTAATCCAATCCACTCTTGGACTCAGCTCCATAATTTTGCTTACAGCCTGTACGTATTTAATATCACATTATATCGCGTCCGTATATGCAAAAAAAGAAAAAAGTTCGAAGAATCATTAAATAAATTAACTGTTTAAAACAGAGCAACTACTATGCTTAGTGATACTAAATATGGATGTATATTCAGTGTCGGCTTTGTTAACTATCTGGAGGGGGTTTGATGTTTTCATTTAAAAATGAAAAAAGAATGGTGAAAGAAAATAAGATTATTGTAGTGGGGGCGGGTATATCTGGTCTAGCAGCTGCTAAAGACTTACAAGCCAAAGGCTACAATGTTACAGTGCTCGAGGCAACAGACAAAATTGGTGGTCGGATTGATACGGATAATTCACTGGGTATTCCATTTGAAAAGGGCGCCAGTTGGATTCATACTCCTATTGGTAATCCATTAACTGATCTAATTAAACAAACTCAATCTAATATTAAAGTGACAGATTTCGATGATACTGTTGCTTATTATAATGATGGGACAAAAATAAAATCAAGTGATTATTGGAATGCGAAAAAAATGTTTTATAAACAACATGAGCAAATTGAAATGTACGGGGAAAAAAATGAGAGTTATGCGGATGTAATATCCAAATATTTCGAAAGTATGAAGGATGATGATTTACAGAAATTTTTCATAGCTAATTATGTGACATTCGATACTGGAGAGACCGATAAGTTCTCATCTACTTTATATAATTACGGTGAAGAATATGAAGGGATAGATGCTGTGATTACCAATGGGTATGAAAAAATACCTCAGTACCTTGCGAAAAATTTAACTATCCAATTCAATACAAAAGTTCATGCCATAGATTACTCCTCAGATAAGATTCTATTGAACACGTCAAATGGTAATTATAAAGCCGACAAAGTAATTGTCACTGTACCACTTGGAGTCTTAAAAAAAAACATTATTCAATTCATGCCCGATTTGCCAGTTGAAAAAAAGCAAGCGATAAAAAATACTGGAATGAATCATGTTAATAAATTTTTAGTAACATTTAATGCGTGTTTTTGGCACGATAGTGAATTTATAATACTGGCAAAAGAAAATCCAAACAAATATTCATGGTTTTTAAACGTTAACAAGACGCATCAAAATAGTAATGCACTACTAACGTTTGCTTATGGAATGGATGCTTTAGAATCTGAAAAGAGAACGGATTCTCAAATAAAAGATGAGATATATAATAATTTAAAAAAGATATACAAACATCAGGCGTTATATCCAACTAACCTTCTAAGAAGTAAGTGGTCTAAGGACCCAAATACTTATGGAGCTTATTCTTACACTTCAACATCTACGTCCATGAAGAATTTTGACATCTTAGCAAGAGATATAAATTCGAAAATCTATTTTGCTGGTGAACACACATCGCGAGATTATTTCTCAACCGCTCATGGAGCCTATTTGAGTGGCAAGCGAGAGGCTAGAAAAGTCATAAAATCATTAAGAACAAGTGACTTTAAGCTGTAGGCGAATAGACTTTTTCAAAAAAACTATTCAGCATGAGCAGAAATTATGATGCTTTCAACGATCGCTCATAATGATTGTTTCAGTACCGGGGGTGTAGAAGGGGATTGGATAAGTCACATGTTATTCTTGTCGCTATCAGGTCGGCCAAAGTTTATGACTCCATCCGGTTTATCTAATTGGCAGCTCTTTTATGCTTGTTGGTACGTTGATTTGTGTTAGATGGCTTAGTTAATAATAAAGAAGGGGAGTGAGATTTAAATGGACAAAAAGAAACAAGGATTAAAAATGAGACGAGTAGAAGACGTACATTTAGGTCAGTACATCAAACTACAAAATTATGTTTTTCAAGTAACGCATTCTGATCTTAGTGAGATTGGCTGGGAAGAAGATGAGATGAGAGAAAAACAAAAAGAATCGTTAAAGCAGGCAGATTTATGGGGATGGTTCGATCAGGAGCAACTAATATCTCAAGTAGCTGTCTATCCGATGGAAGTGCGCATATTCAATAAGACATTTGCTATGGGAGGGCTGACAAACGTTGGGACCTTTCCAGAGTATTCAAATCTAGGATTAATGAATAAGCTAATAGTTAATGCATTAGAAAAGATGAAAGAAAATAATCAATCTATTTCTTATTTATTCCCATACTCTATACCTTATTACAGAAGAAAAGGCTGGGAAATTATTTCGGATAAAATAATGTTTGAAGTAAAGGATTCTCAATTACCAAAAATCAAACAAGTTTCTGGGAGAATGAAGCGAGTTGAAGTGGAAAGTGATGAAGTAAAAACAGCATATGAGAAATTTGCACTGCAAACTCATGGAGCATTGTTAAGAAATGAATTTGTCTGGAGTCAATATTGGTTATGGGATTCTGATGATTTAGTAGCAGCTGTCTATTATAATACAGACGATGAACCTGAAGGGTACGTATTGTACTGGATAGCGGAAGAAGTATTCCACATTAAGGATATGATCTTTCTAAATGAAGAAGCTAGAAGTGGTATTTGGAACTTTATAAGTGCACATTTCTCCATGATAAGAAAGGTTGAGGGTAACATACACACAGATGAGCCTCTAGCGTTCTTATTAGAAGATGCAGATATAAAGGAAACCATTTCTCCTTATTACATGGCGCGGATAGTAGATATAAAAGAATTTATCAAGCAATATCCATTTAAGCCAGCTACCCAGGAGCGAGAGTGGACTTTTAATTTAAATGATCCGCTTTTATCATGGAATCAAGGTACATTTACGCTTCGTATTTCCATGGATGGTAAAGGAGAAATAGTGGAAGCTCCCCAAAGTACCGAAGCATCTATCGACATTCAAACACTCACAACAATGCTTCTTGGCTATAAGAGACCAGACTATTTACTTAGAATAGGTCGGCTTTCTTGTAGTCCGGAATCAGTGGATATGCTTGAGGATGCAATCGAACAAAAAACACCGTATTTTTCTGATTTCTTCTAATAAGCTTGGATAACGTTATTTAATCCTGCACAATTATCATTGCTAGTACAGGCAATAACATTTAGTAGTCAACAATACATCTAATGCGCCAATCTCAGAAGATCTCGAGGGACAAGAACATGGTCCCATTGAAGTCAATTATTAAGCAGCTTTTTATTTTATGGGTACAAGTTCGTGTCCGGAGCCAAGAACATGAACTTTATCGTTTGCCGATTAGGTGAGGATACCTAAATGAAAAGCATTGTAGCTAAAACCTCAATAGGAGATACAAGCACATTATTAAGAGGACGGACAGCTTGAGTGTGATGCAGCAGCAGTCAGGTGTTTAAGCGTTTTTCGATCCGGCTTCAGCCAGGGCACTAAAAAGATAAGATACTCTGGACCCGACAATGCCGACCAGCAGATGACAATACCTTAGAAAAGGAATCACAATGAAACAGAGAGTTTTTTCCATTCCATGAGAGGCTAGGTAACAGATCATCAATAGAATGGCAATCAACGGAACAGACTTAATCATCACGGGGAAAATATACTCATGTACAATCCCGATATAACCCAGTACGATCACAGAAGTTTTGAGGAACAGCGAAATTAGCCCGACCGAAGCCAGCAGACGAACGGTTTTGGGACCAACCGCTGACATTCTGACCCCCGGTTATAACTACCAGCCCAGATCAGCTCTGCATATAGCACGCTTGAGCCGGTTGGCAGGCTGAGAATAGCCGCTGAAGAATTTTGAGTATAATCAAGCGTTGTGCCCAGCGGGAAATTACCGGCTCGAAGTGACGTGTTTAATGTGATGAATGCACCCATACAACCAACCGCACGCTGATTATTCTGGTTAGCTACCTTGTTCAGACCGAGTGTATTTCCTGTAAAAGTCATGGCACTGTTCATGGTGGTGTTATACCTCAGTATAAAAGCCATAAATCAATCTCACCCCTAAGAAATAAAAATATATCTAGGAAGTATATTCAAAGAAAGGATTGTACCTTTACCTACTCGAATTTTTAAAAAAAAGAGTTTTCTTTAACAAACTGTTCCAGCATTAATTATTCATAACATGGATGACCCCATGTTTGTTCAACCACTCCGATCGCAGCATTGCATATTGATACTCATCTATCCAGATGCCTTTAGACTTGTAGTTTTCGAGCAGGTGTCCTTCACGTCTCATGCCCAATCGTTCTAACACTTGAATCGACTTTGTGTTCCTTACATCGGCAAAAGCGATCAGCTTATGTTTATTTAAGGCGCCAAATACATATTCCATCAGGGCACAAAGTGCCTCATTCATGTATCCTTTTCCTTGAAATTCAGGTGCAAGAGTGAATCCGAGCTCGACAATCTGAGGTTCATCTGCACGTGTATGAATGGCACAATCGCCAATTAGTTGATCCGACTCCGTTAGGGCAATTGCGTATTGAAACCAGGTCCCGGGCTGGTTAGGGGAATGTACTATTTGTTTGCGGATAAACGCTTCAGCATCTTGGAGCGTATAATTTTCCCAGGATTGAAAACGGGAAACATCTGGATTAGCCCGGTATTGATAGAATGAATGTACATCCTGCAAACCGAACTTTCGAATAACAAGACGATCGGAAACACAATATACTTCGTTTGATTTCTTCATATAATAAACCTCACTTTTTCTGTATTTCTCTGGTTTTGATTCTAACATAAATCGCCGCAGCCTATCATTCTCACGGTCATGCGGCGATTGTCCATTCCTAAACTGCTTTTGCTTCAAGTGTTGACGTTGTCACCTATGATTCTCTTCGCAGGAATAATCCTATACCTAATGAAGCCAAACCCATAATCAGTATACAGGCTCCTAGCTCTACACCATAAAAAGTCAACTCACCGTGTCTAAAGGCCATTCCACGAATCATACGATTGAGCCAATTCATAGGCAGAGCTCATGCTGTAACCTGAAAAAATGTTGGAAATGCAAGCGGCGTCAGTTGAATACCTGTTACTAGAAATGATGGATACAGGATCAAGCTCATTCTGGCACCAACTCTAGACACGTTTTGAACAGAATAACCAAATAACATCGCGAGCAAACATAATGCCATCGAATACAGCAATAAAGGAACGATGAAGATATACGGGGCGCGTCGAATCGCATATGTCCCACTTGTTTTAACATCCCATAACTGAGTAGGGCAGAGCAGGTGCTTAATATCACATAAGGCAAGACCCGAATCCATAGCTGGAAGGGGGAAGTCCCCGCAGACAAAAGCTTACCCTCTTGGCGAAGGCGGGGAGCGATCGCGCCAGCCGCACCCGTCGTGAGCATCAGTATAATGATATTTACAAATCCAATTACCATGGTACCCATATAACTTGAATTTGGATTATATAACATGCGCTGCACTTGAGACAGCGGGGACACCAGAGCTTTTGCTGATTCGATGTCCATGCCGGTTTGAGTAAGACGTGATACAGCAAGCGTCATATTTTCGGTTGTTATTATTTCTTGAATTGCAGGCCGGATACCACTCAGGCTGGAAGGCATCGTATTGTCCATCCAAATCCCGATATTTGAGGACAGTTCCTTGTCTTTACGTTGCTCTAATCCGTCCGGCAAGAAAATGACTGCCACTGCCTTCTCGTTCGCCAGCAGCGTATCCGGAGAGAGGCGATTGGGAAACACATTTGTGACTTTCATATATTGAGAAGCATCGAATTCTTCAATGAGTTGCCTTGAATACGAAGAGTGATCCTCATCCACAACCACAACCGGTGTTTCACTCAATTGATTTTGGGAGAACATGAGCCCGAAAAATACAGCTGCAATTAGAGGAGCAGCAAAAATAATAATAATCCATTTACTGCCGCGTATGTGCTTCCATTCATCAGCCAGTGATTTCATCAAGCTGCACCTCCGCAGTCATCCCTGGAAGCAAATCTTTACTTGCTGGAATTGAAATCCGGATCAGAAACATACTTAGATCAGCTTGGCCTTTTTCCCGCGTCATGCGCAGAATGGCGAATTGAGGAGAGGGGGATATCGACGTAACCACACCTTCCTTTACAAGAAGATTCTCCAGATATGGAAAACGAACATTTACCTTTTGATCTGCTCGAATCTAGTTAATCTGCGATTCCGGAATATATAGATCAACATAAAAACCTTCAGTCTTAGGTTCAGTATTTAATACTCCCTGCTTTTTACTTTCAGCCTGACTCACGGCGTCTGTACCTTTTGCGATCAACAAACCGCCTGCCAAAATAATGATCAAAGTTATGACGATATATAATCTCCATTTAGACTTCAAAATAATCTCTCCTATCCTATTACTCTCTATTATGATATGAGTTGGTTCGTACACAACTTTCCATGCGTAATCAAACGACATCCATTTTCATTTATTCCATTCTCCGTTGGGCTTGTTCTGCAGCCTCCATGATGATCTCGCCTAGCGTTGGATGCGGATGAATGGTCATGGCTATATCTTCTACCGTGGCTCCCATCTCAATCGCAAGGGAAAGCTCAGATATAAGAGTAGATGCTTCAGCGCCTACAATCTGTGCACCTACTACAAGGCCAGACGCAGCATGAGCAACGATTTTGACAAATCCTTCAGTTTCCTTCAGAGCCAGTGCGCGGCCATTAATAGAAAAAACAGATTTGCCAACGACAACAGGAATTGATTTTTCCTTACATGCCGTTTCGCTAAGACCAACGCTCGTAACCTCCGGGTGAGAAAACACAACCAGCGGAATAGCTTTGTAGTCGATGACAGAGGGTTTACCTGCGATAGCTTCTGCTGCAATTTTTGCTTCATAAGAAGCTTTATGAGCCAAAGCAGGGCCTTGAACAATATCTCCAATAGCATAAATATGCGGGATGGATGTTATGCACTGTTTGTCAATCTCGATCAAGCCTTGTGGAGTAGGAGACAGACCTATATTTTCAAGACCCAAGGTTCCATCTGTGTTCGGTTTTCTGCCCACCGTAATTAACGCATACTCAGAATGAACAACATGGTGTTCATTCTGACGCATATAGTGGAGATCGATGTGACTCGTATATTGATCTGCTCCGGTAACCTTAGCTTCGGTTAAGATCGTTATCCCGTCCTTTTTCAGTTGACGAACGACAGGTGCAACAAGCTCTGCTTCAAATCCGGGCAAAATCTGTTCACCGCCCTCGAGCATCGTAACGTTAGTTCCAAATCTCGCAAACATCTGACCCAGTTCCACGCCAATATAACCGCCGCCAACCACAACGAGACTCTTTGGAATGTCGGGCAGCGATAGCGCCTCAGTGGATGAGAGAATCCGTCCGCCGTAAGGAAGAGAGCTTATTTCAATCGGACGGGAACCCGTTGCCAGGATGAGATGCTTAAAGCCTATTCGACGCGCATTCTGTTCTGCTTGATTTATTTCAGCGGTACGTGCATCAATTAAGCTTGCTTCTCCTTCGATAACAGTCACACCCTCCGTTTTAAGCAAAAACCGAACCCCTCCAGACTGCTTATCCACCACAGCTTGCTTGAACACTTGAGCGTCCTGATAAGAAGAAGCTCCGTCAACAGCGCCCCATTGTCTGCGTAAATGAAGACGCTCCGCTTCAGCAATCAGCGCTTTGGAAGGAATACAGCCTACATGCGTACATACACCTCAGATCTGTTGGCGCTCTACAATGGCTGTTTTCATGCCCAGTTGTGACGAACGTAATGCAGCCACATAACCGCCAGGTCCTGATCCAACGACCAGGGTATCTACGACTTCTAATGAATTCATGATTGGTGCCTCCAAATTAAAATATTATGACCGCAATATATTATATTCATCATATTTTGAAGGAGTCAATACTCCATTTGTAGTCGCTCTCCCTTTGCTGAAGATACTGATAGCATGCATTGACATCAAATAATATGATAACTATAATATTTAAAAAAACATTAACTACAACCTTTACAAAGGGGAGGAAGCAGGATGCCTTATCCGAAAGGGCACAAACTCAAAGTTCGGAACCATATTATTACCAGCGCGGCCAAAGCATTTCGAACCCACGGCGTGCGGAATATTAGTCTTCCACATATTATGAAAGGTGCTGTACTGACACATGGGGGGGTTACTCCCATTTTGAAAATAAGGATCAGCTTGTGATGGAAACCTGTCATTTCTCCATTAGTGACACCATTGAAATGCTGCAGAGAATCGCAGACAAAAACAAAGAGGAAGATCAGACCTCGATTGAGGCTGTCATTGATTTTTATTTAAGTTCCCTGCATCGAGATCAGACGGAAGTCGGTTGTATCTTACCAGCTTTATCGGGAGAGATATCTCAATTATCGAAGGATATTCGACAAGCATACACGCAGGAGTTGCAACGTTTTATCGCGTTTATTACAACTATGGCTGGGATGAATACCGCTGATGGTTATGCGTTGGTAAGCAGTATGGTGGGTACCGTTGCACTGGCACGGGCAGTTAGTGATGCGAAGTTCAGTGATGACTTGTTACAGGCAGGTCTTGTGCAGGCCAAACAAATGGTAAAGGTCGGTTCCAGGTAACAACGACATTGATGAAACAGAGGAATGGGGGAAAAGAAGAAATGAATATCAGAAAAATAAACGAAAATGGAGTATCTATTGCTTACGTTACGAGTGATGAACAATTAATTACCGATGTTCAATCCGCTATCGATCTTATGGCTACGGTTCGATATGAGGCCGATTGTCACCGTATTATAGTTAACAAATCTGCTGTCAGTGAAGTATTTTTTGATCTGAAAACACGGCTGGCAGGTGAAGTGTTGCAAAAGTTCATCAATTACCAGACCAAAATCGCGATCATTGGTGATTTTTCCGGTTATACCAGCAAAAGTCTTCGAGATTTTATCTATGAAAGCAACAAGGGGAACGATATATTCTTCGTAACAGAGGAAGAACTGGCTATTGAAAAGCTAAGCAAGAACAGTGATTAAATTAACTAAAGAGAGACTGGAGAGATTAAGATGAATATTGTGTCATATCGAGAACAAGATCAGGAACGACTGGTTCAGATTTGGGAGAGAGCTGTTCGAGCAACACATACATTTTTGGAGGAGCAACACATTCAATTCTATCGGGATGTGGTAAGCAAAGTATTACAGGAACGGCAAGTCGAGGTGTGGGAAACTCTAGATAAAGAACATCAGCCTGTCGGTTTTATCGGGTTGCAAGATAACTTTATTGAGATGTTATTCGTCGATCCAAGTCAGCATGGACAGGGAGTTGGACGTCGGCTGATTGAACATACCATCAAGATCAAAGGACACCACCTAAAGGTGGATGTCAACGAACAGAACCCTGGAGCTGCACAATTCTATAGCAAAATGGGGTTTGTTCAAATCGGACGCTCCGAATTAGATGGATCTGGTAATCCGTTCCCGCTGTTACATCTGGAAATCTCATAAAGGATAAGAATATATTCCCGTTGAAGTCGCTAATTTAGCGGCTTTTTTTTGTTGGGTTGACTTAGTATGATTTGAATCCCTCACTTGGCCCTATGCCAAATATAAATATTTACCTCTTGCATAAAGAACGTTTGTTCGTTTTGTAATATATACAAACTTACGTTCCCGAAAATACAGGGGTGATTTCAGTGTGGGAATCCGATTCTGGCCGGGGATGAGGACCGGAGATATTTTGAAGGACCATGGATGCATAAATATAACGGGTATTACTACCTGTCCTACTCTACAGGTACCACGCATAAGCTCGTATATGCGATCGACAAGAATCCGATGGGACCATTCACGTTCAAGGGAGAGATTCTCTCTCCGGTTATCGGCTGGACAACCCACCACTCCTTTGTGCAAGTTGAAGACAAATGGTATCTGTTCTATCACGACTGCTCCCTGTCGGAAGGCGTCAACCACAAGCGGTGCGTTAATATTCCGAGCTAAAATTCAACGAAGACGGAACGATTCAGAAGATCAATCCTTATCCGGATGCTGAGTAAGCTGGCTGGTTAGCAGAAACAGATACAATTACAAGATTAGGCATAACATGAGGCAGCTCCTGACGGGGCTGCTTTTTTTGATAGGAGGATCAATTGTGTCACTCAAACGTAAGATAGCCCGGATGATCGCTCAAAACAGGGATTGAGTCTCCCTTTACAGGAGACTATATACTTGCTCTTAAGTAATTAGTCGCAACACGATAAAGGAGCTGGGTATATGAGAAATCTGGAGGCTATCGTCATCCTATGGAATATTGCGGTTATGGGATGGATTTTGGTTGGAAAAGAGAAAAGGGAGCGAGGCTTAATTATTAGCCTTGGCATATCGGTTATTGTAACTCTTCTGCAAGGAATACTGGAAGGCATGCGTTGGCAGCTCTTTCCTGCTTACGCCCTGGCTGTTGTACCTCTCTATATGCTTGTGCGAGCTAGACTCCCATGGTCTATACTGCTAAGAAGCTCCAAATCAAGCGTAATGAAAAGGAGCATTGGAATGATAGCAGCTGTCATTTATGCTTTTGTAGCTGTAGCGCTGCCACTATTACTGCCGGTTTTTACTTTTTCAGAGCCAACAGGAGTTTATAAGGTAGGAACCACATCTTATGAGTGGACAGACGCAACAAGAGAGGAAACGTTTACTCCAAGTGATGGTGATAAGCGTAAACTTAAGATACAAATTTGGTACCCTGCTAATAAGGATTCAAAGGCAGATATAAGTCCATACGTACAAGACGGGGCATTATTGGCAGAAGGCTATCACCGACTTTTAGATATGCCAAAGCAGTTATTTAACAGTATAGGCTATGTAAAAACACATTCACTTGAGAATGTGGACATCTCAGATGAGGAAGCAGCTTACCCTGTCTTGATTTTTTCACATGGCTTGAATGGTCATAAAAATCAAAATACATTTCAAATCGAGGAAATTGCTAGTCACGGCTATATAGTCGTAGGTATTGACCATACCTATAACAGTACGGTTTCGCAATTTTCCGACGGTACGGTTGCTTACTTTACTCCAGGACAGGATGAGACGGTCGAGATGATGGATCAAACCAATGAAATATGGTTAGCGGACGCCAAATTTGTTTTAGATCAGGTCGAAAAACTGGCTGCTCATGATCCAGATCATCGTTTTACAGGCCGAATGGATTTGGAGCGTATCGGAATGTTTGGACATTCCTTTGGCGGCGCAACAAGTACACAAATGTTAATGTCCGACCCTCGAATCAAGGCAGCTTTGAATATGGATGGTGTGCTTTATGGTAAGCTGCGAGTGCCTGAGGGGGGCTTGAATAAACCGTTTCTTATGATGAGTGCAGATCAATCCAGATATTTTGAGCAATATATTCAAGATCCCACACTAACTGCCTCTTTGACAGATTTGTTCAAACGATATGATCATATTACAGATGGCGGAAATTACTGGCTAACACTGCGTAATATGTCGCATATGGGTTTCTCCGATCTGTATCTGACCTCGCCATTATTTGAATGGATGGGAGGTATAAGCTTAAAGGACTCGTATCCGATGATCAATGCATACACGCTGGATTTCTTTAATCATTTTTTGAAGCAGGAGCCATTGAAACTGCTTGATCAAAATATAGGCGAGCATACGCTGTTTACGTTAGAAAAAGGCGAGAAATAAGCTGAAAAGCTGGAAGTAAAAAGCCAGTCATTCTAAACTGCAACCGAGTTGTCAGATGTTGTTCTGACCAATGGTTTTAAGTTGACGGTGTCTGGCTTCTCTATGGTATCTTACAGGTTAAATCTGCTGAAGCTTCCATCTCAAGCCCCGTAATAACAAGTCGTCTCTTCGGGACAATTGTTCAAATTTTGGACTAAGTATGGAACAAAGCCTAACAGATCGTTTAAAATTTTTGGTTTCGAGTTTGTTTATATGGGCTTTTATCGTGTGAAGGAACTCCTTACTGTGATTCATAGTGTCAGAATGAGAATATAGCTTTATTGCATCATTAGCAATAGCTTGAACATAGCTGCTATGAGGTTCGTAGTTGTTTCTCAAGGCAGTACTTAATCGTTTCTGAATACTCTGCATGAGCCGGACCCATTCCTTAGTCTCGTAAATTGGATGCTGAGCGATGTTAACGAACAGAAACTCCACACTTTGGAGATCAGCAATAAATTCAGGGGAGCTAATCAGCTCTTTTAACTCCTTCCATGCCATGAGTTGCTTAGCAGACAAATTTTCCGGAGCAAGAATGTACTTGTTGAAGTAATGGAAAAAAGCATCTTGCCATTCTGCTGGAATATCTGACATAAAACCGATCTCTTCTATTTTGGCTAAAACAAATTGCTGTCTGTTTTGTTGATTTTGCTTTTGGATATGAACTAATTCATGAATGTGTGAAAGAAAAGGGGAGAGGTTCTTCTGGAAATCCTTGCTGTGATCATTAGTAATACTTCTGGCATTATTCAATATCGCAATCATGCCATTCAATGCTTGAACCTCCGTTTGTAACGTTTCTATTTGCCAATCCAAGGAGGTCTCCATCGATATTTCCCCGGAAAGCAGTTTCTTGATATCATCAATTCCGAATCTTAGTTCACGAAGTGTTTTAACAAGCTGTAGACGCCATATGGCCTCTGTTGTGTAAAAGCGGTACCCTCGGTTATTCACAAAGGATGCATTTACTAATTGTATGTCATCATAATACCGAACCGTTTTTACGCTAGAATCTATCATTTGCGCAGTCTCTCCAATGGAGAATAAAACGGTGTCTGCTGTTTCTTGTTTAAATGTTTGCATAATAGATAGCTCATTTTGTTTATGCTGCATAACTTTCACCTCTGTCATTGTAGTATATCATCTCCTGTTAGGGGAGACTCAATATGACTACTTTCCGGGCTCAGATCGCAGCACACTATAATAAGGGATAGAGTGAAATATTGAATTATACGAGGGAAATGCATTGATACACTGACGGAACAGCATTTATCGCATGAATTAAGCATCGGCATTCCAGGATATCCGTATCCTGCGATGCCGCACTGGCTCTATGGATTCATTTATCCCGGCTCGCAAGTTGTATGAAGATTTTGGCTTCATGTATTGTGAGCCATTTGCAGAATATATCCTAGATTCGAATAGTACATTTATGACGAAGGAACTGTAATACACATTTTGAAAATATTCAGAACGTCAGGATTACTAGAACGTTTATAACCTTCAAAACTATAAAAACATTTGAAGAACAGCATTCTGTAGATGCAGAGGATGCTGTTCTTTGGTGTATTTACGCTATTCCAGGATGAACCATGAACATTATAAGTAGGTCATATTAGACGGGATCTACCTGATATAAGTGGTCTAGAGATATCTAGATTTATTCTCTGTAGGTATGGACGGACAGCTTGAGTGTGATGCAGTAGCAGTAGATGTCGAGGGACAAGAACATATTCCCATTGAAGTCGCTATTTTAGGGGCTTTTTTTATTTTATCGGTACAAGTTCGTGTCCCGAGCCAAGGACAAGAACTTAATACCGATTGGCGGAATGGACAAGAACATAGTCCGATTTCCGATTAGATGTATATCTAACGATGAGCACACATGCACTTAAAATCTCATTAAGTACCATAATACATGATAGTGTTCACATTGTTATGGAACAACGGACACAATGAGAGATCAACACGGGGGCTAGGTATTAAAAAAGCGAAATATCGGACTGAAACTAACTGCTGAGGACATGAACTTGTACCGATTGCCGAAATAGACAAAAACATATTCCCATTTCCGATTATATAAATACCTAAGTGTAGAAGTGAGTCTCTTTTGAGCGATTAACAGACTACAGAATGGATTATGATCAAAAGACCAGCTTCAACGCTAGGAGGGATTTCCACTTGAACTGTAATCCCATTTGAAATAGATAAAACAAAGTTCGTTACCAAACACTTTAGCAAAAAAAAGGGGAGGAAGATGAATGTGATTTTGGATCAAGGGAGGGGAAACATACGGCAGTGATTGACATGTAATTGGTGACGGGGATGTCAATTTATTTAAACCCAGCTAGGGATTCAGTCACTAGCGAATATACCCAAATATTATTCCCACTTCTGAAAAATGATTAGCAAATATATGCGACGTTCGTTATGTAGTGCCTGTGCAGTGTGACAACAATGTAACATTCCTGACTGATTTATCATCTGAATCAAGCGATTCTCTCCTAGTGATATTCTAAAATAAGTGTGTATGTGCGTCTTGCGCTAATGATAGAAATTTTAACTATGAGGGAGTGGATGGGAATGAATAAAAATATGAAAAGAGCACGCCGTATGTCTGGCGTTTTGGCTGTAGTTATGGTGCTTAGTACAGCTGGGGAAGCCATTGTGAATGCACAGCAGCCAATTATCAATGTGGAACAGTCGACTCCACAAGTCGGTGTGTATACGAATGGACCAAGAGATGCCAGGGAAGTTAAGGCGTTTCTGGATACCTTTTTTGCTAAGGAAGAGATTAAATCAAAAGCCAGTGCTGTCGCCATTTCAATCGTTCAGGATGGAAAGGTGCTTTTGTCCAAAGGGTATGGTGCTGCTGAACAACAGACAAATTCGCCAATAGATGCTGCTGAGACCACTTTCCGGGTTGCCTCTATCTCCAAAGTTTTCACGGCTGCTGCTGCCATGCAGCTCGTGGAGCAAGGTAAAATCTCACTTCAGGACAACATTGAGAAGTATTTGGATGATTACAAAATTAATAATTCGTTTCAAACGCCTGTTACCATTGAAGATTTACTGACACATACCACAGGTTTTGAGTCAACTCAGCCTTCGGATGCCAGTTACGTGACTGATCCATCCATAAAGCCAGTTTCGCTCAAACAGAGCATATTCGATGCCTTTCCTAAGGTTGTGCGTGAGCCTGGTACCTCCTACATGTATGATAACTTTGCATCAAGGCTGCTCGGATACATCGTCCAGCAAGCCAGCGGAGAACCATTCGGGGTTTACGTGCAAAAGCATATTTTCGAACCCATCGGCATGAAATCCAGCAGCTTCACATTAACAAAGGAACTGTCGGAACGAATGGCAAAATCTTACGATCCGGAGAACAATGAACTTCCACAATATGACTTGTCTCCACGCGAGTGGCCGGAGGGGAGTTTGATATCCACTGCTTCCGATATGTCTCTGTTTATGCAAACCTTTCTGAATGGCGGACGGACTGCTAATGATAAGGTTATTCTTTCGCCTGCTTCGGTAAAGGCAATGTCTACGTATCAAGTGGCTATCCATCCGGATTTTCCGGATATGACCTATGGATTTGAATCCCCGATAGAGCCCAGTAAAACAAATGGGGAACGCGTGATTTCCAAAGGGGGTGATATTGCAGGGTACAGTTCACTCTTATGGATGTTGCCAGACAGCAGGACAGGCGTCTTTGTGACGTACAATGCCAATTCAGATTTAAGAAATGACCTGTTTGCTGCATTTATGGATCATTATTTTACCGGTCACCCAACTGTTTTTGAAGAGAAGGGCTTTAAGTCGCAATCGAAAGAGGCACTTGCCAGGTTTGAAGGATTATACTCAGACTTGCGTACCAGATTCCTGACGAGAATTGAAGCGACAGGTGAGGGAACACTGACGATAAGTGATGTAACCGAACAGCATCAGTTGAAGCAAGTCGGTGATCTCATTTTCGTGGATGAGCAAGGCAAGCCACTTGCTTTCAAAATAGATGGGGATGGACATGTTACTGATCTAAAATATTTGAATTTATTCAGCTATGCCACCAAATTAAAGGAGGTTCAGGACAGCTTTCCAGATGTGCCTGCAAATCATCCTTATGGTTCATATATCTTTACTCTGAAGTCTCTGGATCTCCTCTCGGATGATCCAACAGCCCTGTTTGAGCCCCAGGAGCTCGTCACTCGGGGAGCCTTTGTGCATGCTTTCAATGCGATATGGGGAATTCAAGCGTCAGTCAACCCGTCTTCGTTTAAAGATATGGATCATTCAAAGTATCGAGGGGATATTCAGGCGGCCGCTGAGTCGGGATTGCTACTTGGAACGAGCAATGAGTTGTTTGAACCAGATCGCCCGATTCTACGTGAGGAAGCAGCAGTAATTGCCTTTCGATTGCTGGCGGGAAACGGGATCAAGCAAGCGGATTCTACAGCAGTGCTGGTGCCAGGTACATCTGAATGGGCAGTGGAAGCCGTCAGTTCCGCTATAAAATGGAAGCTGCACGGACCGGAGGTAACCGAATCAAACGGCAGAATAGATTATGGATCACAACGGGCAATGAACAAGCAGGAGATGGCCGCTTTGTTATTCTCCATGCTGTTGCCCAATGAATAAACCCATTAAGTGAGTACAGTAAAACAGGGGAACCACGCCTCAGAGTGGTTCTCCTGTTTTATTGTAAGTACCAAATGACCGATACTATAATGATGAAGGTGGCTAGGTGAATAAAAAGAGCGTGAGGAAGAGAAGGAATGAAGGGGAAGTGAAATTACGAATGGATATGAACATTTTTATCATTGAAGACGATGCTGCTATCTTGCGATCCTTGAGAGAGCGATTGGAGCAATGGTCATTTCACGTTTTTGTACCCGAAAGGTTTGACGATATTATGAGCACCCTTGTTGCTGTGCAGCCTCAAATGGTCATTATCGATATTCAGCTGCCAATGTATGACGGCTTTCACTGGTGTCGTGAAATTCGGGCGATTTCAAAAGTGCCGATTCTGTTTCTGTCTTCGCGTGATCATCCTCTGGATATGGTGATGGCAATGAATATGGGGGCCGATGATTATATCCAGAAACCTTTTCATATGGAAGTGTTCATGGCCCGGATTCAGGCAATCCTTCGCAGAACATATGCATACGGGGATGAGGCTGCCGAACTGCTGGAATGGAACGGTTCCATCCTCGACATGAAGCGCGGCTTGATTCGCAAAGATGGGCAGGATGTGATGTTGACCAAGAATGAATTTTTCATACTCGTGGAGTTAGTCAAGGCGAAGGACACGGTGATTTCACGTCATGACCTGATTCGCAAGTTGTGGGATGACGAACGTTTTGTTAATGATAATACGCTTACTGCAAATATTACACGACTGCGCCATAAACTGATGGCGGTTGATTTGGAGGAGGCTATCGTAACGAAAAAAGGCCTTGGTTACATGGCAACTACACGCTAGGGAGGAGATACCTTGCTGTTCCGCTACCTGTCCGATCGAATAAGCTGGATTTTATTTTATTTGCTTTCCCTGTTATTTGTAGATTTGTTGATTTGGCTTGACAATGGCATAGCTGTGCGTCTGGATGCTTTGCTTTATCTGAACGTGATACTTTTGTTATCCGCAATGGTCTTTTTGGGCTGGCGTTATCGGAAGGAGACCCGTTACGTGATATCACTGGAAAAACTGACAAAGGAGATTGGAGAAGATTGGATGGCTGCACTACCGAATGCTCGTTATCATAACGAAGTGGTAAACCATCGGTTGCTAATGGCGGTGGGGCAATTGCACAGGCAAAAGCTTGCGGACAATTTCACCTCGCAAACAGGTGAGCAGGCGTATACAGCCGCCTGGGTGCATGAGGTCAAAGCACCGCTCACTGCGATGAAATTAGTCATAGAAGCTAATCGTAGCGAACCTGTCATCCGCACCATAGAATCAGAATGGCTGCGTATTCATCTGCTCATTGATCAACAGCTGTATATCTCCCGATTGCCCACACTGGAGTCGGATTTTGTACTCGAAAATGCAGGCATTCAGAAACTTATTTCCATGGAAGTCCGTGAAGTGGCTTCCTGGTGTATGGAGAAAAATATTGCTGTGGAGTTTGAAGGAACAGAAATGTACATTTCTACAGATCGTAAATGGTGCCGATTCGTTATTCGTCAATTGCTTACCAATGCAATCCAATACAGCCCGGAGGGATCATTGATCCTTATGAGTACGTCCATCACACCTGAAGGTTATGTGAGATTAACAATGAGAGATGAGGGGAAAGGGATTGCCTCGCATGATTTGCCTCGTATATTTGACCATGGATTTACTGGCGACAACGGCAGACTTCAAAATGCCGCAACCGGGCTTGGACTTTATCTGGCACAGACGGTGGGGAGTAAAATCGGTATTCGGTTGGCAGCAAGATCACAGCTGGATAGAGGAACGGAAATGGACATGATCTTCACGGGACGAAATGCATTTCAGGATGTTCAAGCACATGGATTACCTTCATGACGATAATGTCACATTAGATATCCCACTTGTCATCTGTATCGAGCGATGGGCTGCATCTGACTCTCTATAATAAATATTAGATTAGAGCAGGAGGCCAACAATATGAATTCACAAGGTATACAAAAAACCATGCTCCATGCACAGCAAGTACGTAAAACCTATGGTTATAGGAGCAATATGCAGCAGGCGTTGAAGGGCATCGACTTACGTGTCATGGAAGGGGATTTCATTGGTATTATGGGGCCATCCGGTTCAGGGAAATCCACCCTGATCAATGTACTGGCGACAATTGATCAAGCGACGGAAGGTAGGATCATCGTCGAGGGATCGGATATCTCCACCATGAAGAGCGCAGAATTGGCCGTTTTCAGACGGAATAAGCTCGGTTTTATTTTTCAGGATTACAATTTGCTGGACACGCTGACGGTCAAAGAAAATGTGTTGCTGCCCGTCTCGCTCGGAAAGGCAAATAAAGCAGCGGCGGAAGCTGCGTTTGAGGAACTGGCATTACACTTTAGAATCAAGGACATTGCTCATCGGTATCCGCATGAAATTTCTGGTGGGCAGCGGCAGCGAACTTCTGCAGCACGGGCGTTGATTCACAAGCCGGCTATCGTCTTTGCTGACGAGCCTACTGGCGCATTGGATTCAAAGGCAGCCTCTGCTATGCTCGGCAAAATGGAAGAGTTAAATCGTCAGGACCATATAACCATTATGATGGTAACGCATGATCCGGTCGCTGCAAGCTATTGCAGTCGTGTCGTCTTTTTGAAGGACGGCTTGTTATATTCCGAATTATATCGGGGCAGCAAAACACGGCAAACTTTTTTCAAGGACATTATGAATGTACAGGCAGTGCTTGGAGGTGACAACGTTGACATTGTTTGAGCTGGTCATCCGCAGCATGCGTAAAAATATAAAACAGTACCATCTTTACTTTTTCGCTCTCATGATGAGTGCGATCTTGTACTTTGTCTTTGCCACTTTACAAAATGATAAATCAATCCTGGCAGCGACTTTTGGGGATGTCCAGTTTGCCTCCTTATTCCAGGCATCAGCATTCTTGTTGGTCGTCATTGTAGCCATTTTCATGCTTTATGCGAACCTTATTTTTTTTAAGCGGCGGAGTAGAGAAATCGGTCTTTACCAGCTCATTGGTCTGACAAGGAATAAAGTCATGCTGCTCCTCATTATAGAAAATATAATTCTTGGGTTGGGGGCGCTTGGCATAGGCATTGGTGCTGGTGCACTCATGTCGCGTTTATTCCTGCTTGTTTTGATGAAGCTGATTGGTATAGAGGGAGTCATTCCGTTTACATTTTCAGGCGCAGCCGCGATGCAAACTGCCTATGTTTTCACTGTATTAATCGGACTGACCATCGTTCAGATGTTATTGCAAGTTCACGGAACAACGCTGCTTGAACTATTCAAGGGGGATCGGCAAATCGATAAGCCAAAACAGTCAAATCAGGCACTGTCAGCCTTGATGGGATTGCTCGGCATAGCCCTGATCGCAACAGGTTACTGGTTCTCCAGCACGCTGTCCGGCAACCATTTACTGAGGCAAATCGTGATCATCCTCGCGTCAACGATACTTGGAACCTATTTACTGTTTCGGATTACAATTGGTTGGCTGTTCTATCGGTTTAGAAGAAGCAGGAACGGACAACTTGGCTTAAAAAACAGCTTGTCTCTGGCTCCCATGATGCATCGGCTCAAAGAAAATGCCAATTCGCTCACCTTGATCACGGTCCTGTCAGCCATGACGTTGACGATGAGTTCAGTTGCCTACTCGCTGTATTATTCAGTTGATCGTGAATCCAGGGCTATGATGCCGTATGATTTCATGTTTCAAGGCAGTGAGCAAGAAGCGACTTCGTTCCGTACTGAACTGGAGAAGGCAGGGATTGCCTTTCATCAGGAATCCATTGAAGCAGTCAGGCTGAAAGGTACCTTTGGTAATAAGAAAACGGGAGAGCCAAGTATCATATTATTACTTCCTGCGGAACAGCTGCAGGAACGGGATGCTGAATTTATTATGCCTCAACTTGATGAAGCGATTTGGTACAAGGGACAGAAGAATGCGTTAGAAATGAAAACGGATGGAGAGACATCCCCGCTAACTATTGAACTAGAGAAAGGGAATCGCAGCTTCAAGATTCAAGCCGTCAGAAGTATAGATCGTTATGCCGTGAACTTTATTGTAAGTGGGCGTCAATTGGTTGTTTCGGAGGCACTATTGCAACGCATTCGGGAAAAGTTGTTTTTGGAGGCAGAGGAAGACATTGTCACCATGATAACATATCAGATTAAAATGAAAAGTGATCAAGCGGCAGCTTCGAATTTGTACGCCAAATACGTAAAGGATGAAAAAAGCACACCTGACTTTTATACGTATGCGGAAGAATCTATGCGTAAGTTCGGATTAATCATTTTTACGGCAGCTTTTCTCGGTCTTATATTCTTAATCGCGACAGGAAGTATTCTGTATTTTAAGCAGATGACAGAAGCGGAGCAGGAGAAGAACAGCTACAAGATTTTGCGTCAGCTGGGATTCAGCGAGCGCGAAATCATGGGCGGTATTGTTCGCAAGCAGCTGTATGTATTTGCGATTCCGCTGGGCATTGGTGTAATTCATTCCATCTTTGCTGTGAAAACAGCTGCTACACTGATATTAACGGATATCATCTTTCCCGCAACTGTTGCAATGTGTATTTATGCATTGATTTACTTGTTGTTTGCTGCTCTTACTGTAGGCTATTATCGAAAAGTTGTGGCAGAGGCATTGTAAAAGCGGGGGAATCTCAAAATCCCCCATACATAATGAAACGGATATGCTCTTCCAAGTACTCAGGACGGAGCATCCGTTTTTTTATTTACGGGAGATATGCGGACTGCCATTACCTTAAGGATGTTTGCCTTCAAAATAGAAAGGTACCGTTATGCTGTGTATAAACGTACTGATAAGAATGGCGGAAATTAGTTTGGACTGGCAAACTCTCAATAAAAAGCAGGTAGTTATCTAGATAAACTTAATTGAGCGAGTAAAAAATGAAATAATAATTGCTTCTCGATTGTGTATGCGATATATTGCATATAAGAATAATTGTAATGAGGATGAAAACAATGCCAATTCCTAAAGGTTTTTCCTTACCCGTCCGTATGTCCGCAAAAGAAAGAGCGTTTTCTCAGATTCAGCGATGGATTATTGATGGAACACTGCAACCAGGTGAAAAGCTTATTGATGCGGAAATGGCTGAATCGCTTGGAGTCAGCCGGACCCCGATTCGGGAGGCATTTCAGTTACTTGAAGTTCAAGGCCTCGTGTCTATGCATCCGGGAAAAGAAACAAAAGTAACGAATATTGAGAAAAACGATATTTTTAAGATGTATTCAACGATGGCTGCTCTTCAGGCATTGGCTGCTGAAATCACCGCCAACATTATTGTTCCAGAACAGATCGAGAAACTAAGATCTATCAATTTGGAATTTGCAACTTCCATTAAAAATGGCCAAGTGTATCATGCCATGGAGGTGGATGAGTTATTTCATAATTATATTGTTGAGCTCTCAGATAATCCTTATGTGGCCACATTTAATGCCTCTCTCCAGATTCACATTAGGCGATTTAAATATGTGTTTTTAAAACAACCTATTACGGCTACCCTTGCTTCAGTTGAAGAACATGATTTGATTATTGAAGCTTTTGAAGGCAAAAATAGCGACGATGCGCATGCAATAATGAAACAAAATTTTATTCGTCCGATGCAGGAGCTGAACGAAATACTTTGAAGTGGGGGTAAGGGACATGGAAAATAAAAAAGATCTTCGTATTCGAAGCAAGGTAATCAGTGAAGGAGCTAACCGGGTACCGAACAGAGCGATGCTGCGTGCAGTTGGTTTTCAAGATGAGGATTTTAAAAAGCCAATGATCGGAATAGCGAGTACGTGGAGTGAAGTAACACCGTGTAATATGCACATCAATGATTTAGCGGTGCAAGCTAAGCAGGGCGCACGTAATAACGGCGGTGCTCCTCTAATTTTTAATACGATTACCGTTTCAGATGGGATTTCAATGGGGCATGGAGGAATGTTGTTCTCTCTACCAAGTAGGGAAGCTATAGCTGATTCGATTGAAATTGTGACCGGATCCGAGCGTTTTGACGGCGTTGTTGCAATCGGTGGTTGTGACAAGAATACGCCTGCATGTTTGATGGCTATTGGACGGATGAACATTCCTTCCGTTTATGTATATGGAGGAACCATTCAACCTGGTAATCTCGACGGTAAAAAAGTGGATATCGTTTCCGCTTTTGAAGCCGTTGGTCAATATCAAGATGGAAAAATGACAGATGAACAGCTGCATAAGGTCGAATGTAGTGTTTGCCCGGGTCCAGGGGCTTGCGGGGGCATGTATACCGCTAATACGATGGCCGCAGCTGCAGAAGCAATGGGTATGTGTTTGCCTGGTTCTTCTTCGACATCAGCTATCTCAGCGGATAAAGCATTGGAATGCGAATCAGCCGGTAAGCAGGTCATCTCACTTCTTGAACAGGAAATCTACCCAAGAGACATTATGACGAAGAAAGCATTTGAGAATGCGATTACCGTTGTTATGGCACTAGGGGGGTCAACCAACGCATTTCTCCATCTGCTAGCTATTGCGCACTCCGTAGAAGTGGATTTAACCTTGGATGATTTTGAGCGTATTCGCTTGCGTGTTCCTCATTTGGCAGATCTGAAGCCGAGTGGCCAATATGTGATGCAGGATCTGAACGATATTGGCGGTGTTTCAGGAGTAATGAAGCTATTGCTCGCTGAAGGATTGCTTCATGGTGATTGCCTTACTGTAACGGGTAAAACGTTGGCGGAAAATTTAGCGGAAGCTGCTCCACTTCAAAATGATCAAGAGATTATACGACCGCTCGATAATCCGCTTAAGCCAGATGGACCACTGGTTGTGCTTCGAGGAAACCTCGCTCCTGAAGGCGCTGTTGCCAAAATGTCAGGTATGAAGATACAACAGTTTTCGGGCCCGACAAAGGTGTACGATAGCGAAGATGAAGCGACAGAAGCGATCATGAACGATGAGATTAAAGAAGGAGACGTATTGGTCATACGCTATTGTGGTCCCAAGGGTGGACCAGGTATGCCTGAGATGCTTTCCGTTACAGCACTAATTGTAGGAAAAGGTCTCGGGGGGAAAGTTGCTCTCATAACAGATGGTAGGTTCTCGGGTGGCTCGCATGGATTTGTAGTTGGCCATGTATCACCTGAGGCACAAGTAGGTGGACCAATCTCTTTGTTGAAAAATGGAGACATTATCACCATTGACAGCGATATTCAGGAAATAAAGGTTCAAGTGCCAGAAGAAGAGTTGGCTGCTCGAACGCAAGAGTGGGTACAACCTCCACTAAAAGTAAGTTCCGGCGTACTCGGCAAATATGCTAAATTAGTTTCCTCTGCTTCAAGAGGTGCTGTAACAGATTTGATGGAATAGACAAATAAACATTGATGCTGCATATAAAACGGGAAGCTGCTATAACGAATGCATGAAGCACCGAAACAAAAAAAGGCCAGCTTTAGAGATCAAGAATGTCGCAAGAAATGATGAAGAATACGTTAAGTAAAGATTAAATTTTTAAGCCCCCGCTAGTTTCATTATTTGAAAATTAACGGGGGTTTTTTGTGGTGAAGTTAATGAATTTCATTGGGAACCCATCATCATTGAACATCCATATATTAGTCGTTTCCAGGTTGAGTCATTCATAAAATCCTTCAGTAGATTTTCTCAAACTGCTGAATTGAACCAGATCATGCCCAAACCAGACTTGGGAATTGGTGCGGGCAGCCAAAGTACGAATTTTCTCTACTGCGTTTCGATAGCCGATCAAATCATAAATTATACCAGGTGGCTTGACCGGAGGACCAAAACTTTCCGCAGTATAGATGGCATCGGAAGCTAGAATGATTCCGCCGGTTTCTGGCATGTCGATCTGGAGACCTAACATTCCCCATGCATGGCCGCTTCCGAAATTCAAGATTTTGATTCCATCCACAAGATCCAAATTGTCTTCTCCCGGTTTGATCGTTTTCCATTGCAGCTGTTTTTTGATCCATGCGTCAATATCAGCCCACACATAGGCTCCTTCTTTTTCATTGCGGGCGTAGGTCTGCAGTGCTCCGGTAAACTCATCCTCATGGACGATAATGGTCGCGTTCGTGAATAATTCGAGGCATCCTGCATGGTCCAGGTGCAAGTGGGAGGCAACAACATACTTGATGTCCTCGGGTCTAACCTTAAGCTGCTCCAATCGGTTATGCAGGTAACATTCCTCGCTTGCCACCCATGGAGACGACAGTTGGGTCGATTGTGCCCATCGCCCTTGAGCGCCCATTGAGTTTGGGTTGCAGGCTGTATCAAACAAGATTTTCCCCTCAGGATGATCAATCAATACCGTATAAATTGGAAACTCCACAAATTGTGTCTGGGCATTCGGATTATTAATTGTTGCTGGATTATGCATGGAGATGATCCAATTTTTATCCATGCTCATTCGACCGTTATCCAATACATAAAGCTTGGGATGCATCTTAATAATATTTGTCATGTTTATTTACCTACCTATCGAAGTAATCCAGTACAAGGTAACCCCATTTGGGAGCGCATCTTCTTACTCTTGGGACACCCGAATTCGCCCTTAAGTGGTGTCTTTGCTATGACAGATCTAGCTCAAGCTGTTCGGTACTGGTATAGACATACAGTAATACAAAAAATACAATGATATAAGTAGGCACTTTAAAGTGTCCTGGGAACTTCATAGAGCACTAGGAGGGAAACAATTTGGTACATTCATCCACAACTAAACAATCTGATATTTCGTTATCCAATTGCGGCTATAGCAAGGTTCTTGACATTATCTCTAACAAGTGGACTGCACTTGTTATATATGCCATGGAAAATGGTAAAATCAGATATGGAGAAATGCTACGGAGGGTTGAAGGGATATCTAAAAAAATGCTTACCCAGACGGTACGCAAGCTGGAACGTGATGGATTGGTCCAACGACACATTACTCCTACAGTACCTCCAAGTGTGGAATATTCTCTAACAACATTAGGGGAAACATTGCTCAAACCGATGAAAGAGTTAAGGCAGTGGGGAAGAGAACATTATACTCAAGTTGTAGAAGCGCGAGTTCAGTATGACGTTGCTTATACTACGGTTCCACATGAAGCCGACAGATAAATTGATGGACTTTACAGTACTTGAAGTATCACGTTGTAGTAACGTAGTTTTGGATAGCCGCTAGGCCTTGGAAGACTCATTGAAGAGGCTGAAAACGGACTATTTTAATTTGCCTAACGAGCACCGCATTATCCGGCCATGCCGAGATTCTTGAAGGTGAGCTGCCATATGGGCCGAAAATTACCCCGTAGATGAATACTATCGAGGGACAATAACATAGTCCCATTAAAAGTCGCTATTTAGCGGCTTTTCTTTATTTTTTTCGGTACAAGTTGCCCCATGCTAAGGACCAGAGCTTGTAACGAAAGCCGATTATATCTTATCACTAAATGCTTCGCAAAAGAATTGGACCCTATGGAACTCGCGATATCAGCCTACCATTTATTATGTAAGGCGCAGGATTGAGAGGATTTTATTCGCATTTTGATAAATTAATAATTCAGGGCTTTCCATGGCGGAGAAGGTCAAATATCCAATCCTTTACGTCGGTCTTCCGGTCGGGACTGCCTTCATCTGCTTCGCGTTTACGACGAGGAATTCGAGGTCTTCGAGCCTCGAGCTAATTCACGATCGGCCCGCAGTTATTAACCTAATTGTTGATTTAACCCAACAATTAAACTCTTCTGTTAACTTCTTACAAAGGCAATGGAGGTACTCGAAACTTTACTTCCCATGTTTACTCCCATAATTATATGTGTTATCATTAACCTATGTTACAATTAACTTATGTTATTGATATCCAATCGAGGTGTTGTTATGTCTATCCAATATGCACTACTTGGGCTTCTCAGCTGGAGATCTGCCACAGGATATGAATTAAAAAAGATTATTGAAGAATCTTCAACCATGCACTGGTCCGGCAACAACAATCAAATATACAAATCTCTTGTGCAACTGTTGGACGAAGGTTTGGTAACCAACGAAATTCAACATCAAGAGAGCACCCCATCAAAGAAAATATACAGTATTACGGAACAAGGGCTTGCCAGATTGAGAGAATGGGTTCTTTCAGAACCGGAAATTCCTGAGTTCAAGAACACATTTCTCGTTCAATTGGCGTGGGCGGATCAACTCAGCAATGAGGAACTAAATGAACTTTTCATACAATATGAAAGCAGGATCAACATGCAGCTTGCATTCCAGCAAGAAAAAATCAGACGTGGCATTTCTTCCCCTCATAGAAATGAGCGTGAAACATTATTGTGGGATAAGATTTCCGAAAATCTGCTGTCCTTCTACCAAAACGAACTCAAATGGGTGCAAAAAATTCGCAAGGACCTCAGTGAAAGAAAACAAATTGAGGAGAGAACGATGATGAACTTTAAAATTAATGAGAACGGAACTAAAAAATATATCGAAGTTATATTTGCCGAGTCCCCTTTTAGCACCGAAGAGGACGCTGTAGATCTCGTTGCTTTGTGCAAAGAAAATGAGTCGAATCTTCTTTTGTTGCATAGCCAAGCTATTTCAGAAGACTTTTTCAAGCTGAGAACCGGCGTAGCAGGACAAATGATTCAAAAATGGATTAACTACCATGTAAAAACGGCGGCTGTCATTCCAAAAGAGATGGTTAATCAAGGAAGATTTAAGGAAATGGCGCTTGAATCTAAGAAAAGCAACCATTTTAGAATATTTGAAACCAGGGATGATGCAGAGAACTGGCTTTTGGATGAATAAGAAGAAAGTAGTGATGTACATCATGAATCATAAATCATTGTTCAAATCAGAAGTAGGAAAAGATGCTATTCTGGATAACTATAATCAGTTGCTTGCGAAATGCTCTGTTCCTTATGAAGAATTGTTTTTGGATACGCATTATGGAAAAACTTATGTAATCACAAGTGGAGAACCATCATTGCCGCCGCTCATTCTTTTGCATGGCTCCGGTTCTAATTCGTCAATGTGGATTAGAGACATCGAGCGATACTCCAAGCATTACAGGGTATTTGCTGTAGATATACCCGGCGATCCTGGTAAGAGTGAAGAGAAACAGTATTCTCTAAGGGGCCAAGCCTATTCTGAATGGATGGACGATGTTCTTCATGCGCTACAACTTGACAAGGCATCTTTTATAGGCATCTCTCTCGGCGCTTGGATGGCTATCCATTTTGCAGTAAAGAACCCTATGAAGGTTGAGAAAATCGTTCTAATCTCCGCCTCTGGCATTGGTCCTCAGAAGATTTCATTCCTGTTTAAGGCAATGCCGCTCTTGCTTTTAGGTGAGAAAGGAAGGGAAAAGGTTTCTCGTCTCGTATATGGCAATCAGACGATTCCGAAAGAGGCATCTGATAATGTCAAGATTATTGCGCGCCATTTTTACTTTCGCAATGAGTCTGTACCCATCTTTACGGATAGTGAGCTAAGTAGTTTGACGATGCCTATTTTGTTAATTGCTGGCGAAAAAGATGTGATGCTTGATTCCAGAAAGACAATAGATAGACTATCCAGTTTACTGCCTGATGCAAACGTCAAACTTCTTCCTGATCATGGTCATGTTATTATAAATCAAACTACACATATATTGCCGTTTCTGTTTAATGGATATTGATCGATTAGTTCTTTATCATTGGACTTAATTGGGTGAATACAGCTATGATCAGCACAGTGGATGTAGCAGTGGTCAGTGCGGTTAGTACCAATGATTCAAATGTTGAAATATCCAATCTTTTTTGTTTGAAGCTTGAAACAGTATATTACTTTAAAGAGATCGATAGTTTAATAAAACAAAGCCAGTCTAACACTTTATTTTCGTGTCTTGACTGGCTTTTTGTATGGAAGGATTGAATAGTCTTATACTTTATTTTGGTTTGAACAATTACAAATGAGAAGAATCATATAACCGTATTGGACAAGAAAATGTTCCTATTTTCGATTAATTAAAAAAGGGGAAATTAGACTCAATTTAGCTGTTGAGTACAAGAGCATTGTGTGATTACAGAATAGATTGTTAGCTAATTATTGATTGGTTGAGAGTTGAAGGAGAATGAAGTGTAGAAGTAAGTGTACCTCAATGAACGAAATTGAACAAATAAGAGAGTGCTTAGGTATTGGCTTTTTATTCATATGTGAAGGTAAACTGAATTCGAAATCATTTATTTCTAAGAATAGAGACATAGTTACCTACTAAGCTGGAGAATGACATCATAAAGAGCCTACCAAGTTCCAAATTTGTTCCGTTAATTAAAGACAAAGGGCACAAATGTATGAAAGTAGAGTACTTTGTGTCAATGTACACGTTATTTTGCCTGTTAGTTCATTTATAGATATAATGCAGATGTACAATGATACAAAGTTACCAAACAAGAGAACCCTTTAGAGCTAAGGTTTTCAATTGTAAGTAGGGAACAGATTCTAGTTGAATTCAATCGCAATCTGTTGAACTGAATAATTAAGAACTGAATTTGAGTTTGAGTCACTTTAATAAAAGAATACAATGCTAGTTTCATTATGACAGTTTAATTGAAATGGGTATTAAAGAAGGTGTGACTCATACTACTTATGATATAGTTTCAGATGATACGATTTCACACGTTGATCTAATAGCCGTTTACGAAAAGAATGGGATTTACGTTGATAATAGAAAGTTTACATATGGACTATATAGAAGCAATGAAAAGATTAATTTCATTGAAGGAGGTTCGAAATGAGAAACGAAGAATGTTGTCCTGAATGTGGAGGAACAAAATTTGGGGAGGGCAAGTCGCACGGCGAAGCTAGGGTATATCCTATGAAAAAGATGCTAACATTAGGATCAGATGTTACTCATGTAATTTGTATAAAGTGTGGATTTATTTTAAAAAGTTTTGTTAAAGAGCCACATAAATTTGAGGATAATAAATAAATTGTAAAAGGGAACCAACAAATCAAGTTCTAACTCTGATTGTCGCGGGACAAGGACATATTCCCATTAAAGTCGCTAATTTAACTGCTTATTTATTTTATCGGTACAAGTTCTTGTTCCAAGCAAAGGTCAAGAACTTGTACCGATTGCCGGAATGGACAAGACCATTGTTGAATTACCGATTAGATGATTATCTAAACATTGAGTGAATACGCATAAACTTAGGAATTCTTGGAACAAATTTTATGGGTGGATTCTTGCTCGTAAGCTCGCCGCCGCAGTCCACCTCGTAAAGGTGGCGGACTCGCGTGGGGCCCGATGCATAATAAAAATCAAATATTAATATACACTGTCCAAAAAGATGCGAAGCAACAGAAGTGCCAATGCAGATGAAGAATAAACAAACGTATAACATATAAAAATGTGGGGTCGATTTGACGAAATAAGTTGAGTGTGATAGCATGTGGTTTAATTTAAAACGAAAAGGCTATGATGAGAAATAGTAGGTATTAGGGATCTCACAGAGAGAAGATGGTTGGTGCGAATCTTCATTGAACTAATAGTGAAGCAGTCTCGGAGCTGTGAACCGAACAGAGGAATCTCAGTAGGCTTCAACGGAGTTCCACCGTTATTCAGGAAACAATATCGGAGATATCCCGTATTGATCGAGTGCAGAGAAATCTGAATTTAGGTGGTACCACGGACATAATCGTTCGCCCTAAGTTGACATGTAATATGTCAGCTTAGGGCTTTTTTGTTTTATTCTTTTTCGTTTAAACATATGCAAAAACATTTTCCGAGAATAAATAAAAATTAAAATGGAGGTATTGAGCATGGTTAAAATGACACCAGATGAGTTAAGAAAATCATACATTGACTTTATGAAAGGAATAGGGGCAAGCCAAGTTCCCTCATCTAGCTTGTTACCAGAAAATGATCCCTCAACGCTTTTTACGGGAAGTGGAATGCAACCTATGGTTCCATATTTGTTGGGGGAAAGGCATCCAATAGGTAATGACATTGCTAATATTCAGAAGTGTTTAAGGACAGGCGATATTGATGAAGTAGGAGATACGTCGCATCTGACATTTTTTGAAATGGTAGGTCGATGGGAGTTTAAAGCAAATGAAAATCACTATAAGCAAAAGCAAATCGATGCCGTTTGGAATTGGCATATTAAAGAATTAGGAATTGATCCTGGCAGACTATATATCAGTGTTTTTATAGGAAGTGATGATTTGAATATACAGAAAGATACGGAAACCATTCAAATCTGGTCAGAAAAATTTAAATCAGTTGGTATAGAACCTATCGTTGAAGATGATCCGTATCAATATGGGGTATCTAGAGGTGGGAAAATATTCTTATACGATGAAAAAGAAAATTGGTGGAGTCGATCCGGAAGTCCATTGAATATGCCTGTTGGTGAACCCGGTGGGCCTGATAGTGAAATGTTCTACGATCTTGAACCAGACGGTGATCCACTGGATCATCCTGCTTCTGAAAGCGAAAGGTTTTTAGAAATTGGGAACAACGTATTTATGTGTTACAAAAAAGAAGACACAGGATTTGTAAAAATGAAAAATCCCAATATTGATTATGGAGGCGGATTAGAAAGGGTTGCAACAGCCCTTAATGGTGACAAGGATATTTATAATACGGCTTTCTTCCTTAATCCCAAGAAAAAATTGATGGAGTTAAGTGGTAAACAATATACTGACGATTTAAAGTCGTTTAGAATAATACTTGATCATGTGAGAGCGGCTACTTTTCTAATTAATGATGGTGCGGAGCCAGCTAATAGTGATGCTGGGTATATAACAAGAAGGTTATTAAGAAGGGTGATTCGTGCAGGTAAAAAAATAGGTATACACGGAAGTTTTGTGGGTGAGTTGTCTGAAGTTTATATCGATGAAGCAACAGCTTATGAAGATTTGATCGGTAATAAAAAGAAAGTTATCGAAATAGTAAATAAGGAAGAAAATCTTTTCTATAGAACTTTACAGCAAGGAGAATTTGAAATACAAAAACATCTTAAGAATAAGGGTAAAATTACAGGTGCAGATGCCTTTTATTTTTACGAAACATATGGGTTTCCCTTGGAGTTGACGGAAGAGTTTCTAACTGAAAGTGGATATAGCATGGAGGACAAGGCGTCTTATATAGAGGCGGCAAAGAAACATGCTGAAAAGAGCAGAACTGCTTCTGTGGGTAAATTTAAAGGTGGACTCGCTGAACATTCAACAGAAACAACAGCGCTGCACACGGTATCTCATTTATTACTTGCTGGTTTAAGGGAAGTTTTAGGTAATCATGTTCATCAGCAAGGAAGTAATATTACTTCAGAACGATTACGCTTTGACTTCAACCATGATGAAAAACTTAGGCCAGAGCAAATAGCTGAGGTGGAAAAGTATGTGAATGATGCGATTTCATCAAAAGCAGTTACCTATATTTCAGAGATGCCTAAAATTGAAGCGAAAGAAAGTAATGTTGAAGGGAATTTTTGGGATAAATATCCGGATATCGTTAAGGTGTATACGATCAAAGATAACGAAGGGAAAGTTTGGAGTCGAGAAGTATGTGGAGGACCTCATGTAGAAGATACAACAAACTTAGGAAAGTTCAGTATTAAAAAAGAACAATCTTCTGCTGCTGGGGTTAGAAGGATTAAAGGAGTAATTAATAAAAACGCGGAACAATAGCTGATGTTTTAGGATTACCATTTGTAATAACGTTATGAGTTGCCGGGAATCCAGGATGAATGATAAAAATCGAAGAGGATTTGACATCGCTTGCCTTTCCGTTGGCGGTACCGGGGCACAGTATTCAAAGAAAAAGCAATACGGATTAAATCCGCATTGCTTTTTTACTGCAAGAAAGGGGATCTTATAAAAAAACAGAACGAAAATCGAGCCGGTTGATGTCGAGGGACAAGAATAAGGTCCCAATGGAGTCGCTATTATAGAGGCTTTTTTATTTTTATCGGTACAAGAACATAGTCCTATTGCCGATTAGGCATATATCTAATCGTTATTTTTAAATCATTAAGCTAACGGGCAGGATAGTTAATTAAATTTAGAGAAGAGGCAGCATCCCATCTGCAGGGAGGATCCACTTCTTTTTATACATCTAATCAAATAATGCTATTGTGACGCTTTATTTTCTACTTTAGATAAAAGGAATGTATCATAGTAATATTGAAATTTCTGACTCATTTCTTCACTGGATATAGCCCTTTTTGGGATGATAATCCCTTGGATGTCCGTCATATACAAAAAAAGTGCTCTGTATCTTCTCTAATGATGGAGATGTCGTCCCATTTCAAAAAGAAAGTATTTCTTCCAGTGCTTCGAGAAATCCCCTCTTCATTAAGATGCATTACATTATTGCCGAGTATCATACTTAGATTTTGTTTCTTCATGTTTCTTTTCAACGAGAAAATGGTTAGCCTAATATACGCAAAAGGAAAAGTAACTACAAACAATACTATGATACCTAAACTTATAAGAGAAAAGGAGGCCCGTAATACAGTAACAAACAGGAGAAAAGCAAAAAGAAAAGTCATGATCCATTTAATTTTTGATGTTACTTAGATTCTCTGACAACATTTTCTTGCATATCAGCCAGATCTTTAAACTCTAGATTGAATTTTAGTTCCATTCTAGCCCTCCAGTAAATAAATTAAATCAGTTATTCGTTTCTTCCATACTTTAAATTATATCATAATATCTTCTAGTGAAGTTTAGATCACCTTCGAATACAGTACGAATGAGAGGTCGAGGCAAAAACATATATCAAATACTGTAGGCATACCTTGAATACATTTTTGGCCAGTTAACTCAATATATTTTAATGGCGATATTAATCCTTGTTCCTTAATTTATACATTAAATGGGTTTATTTATGATATAATAGATGTTTCATAATTTAAATGCTGAAAGAAATGTAAGATGAAAATGAATAGGTATGATGTTGAGTTTTGTTCAGTTTTATTTGTACTAGTGATGTTGTTGAATGAACCGTGTGGGAACTTTTTCGTAAAAATCATCATACGCCTTATATTTATAATGTGACTGCCAACAGACTAGATGAAGAAGTCCAGATCATGAAGGAGAAACTTAGAGAACAGACGAATAAATCGAGGCAAGCGGTACTCATGTTTCGCAGAGCAGATTACCTTATTTATTACGACACCTTTTTGCTTTTGGAGGAAGATAAGAGTCAGCAATCAAGGGAACACCTGAAATCTGATTAAGTGATATGGGGTGAACAAATGAAGAAGGTTTTGGTAAATAGCTTGTTTATTTATTTGGGGTTTTTAGTAATTGTGATCTTATTTTTTGTATTTGGGTTGAAATATCAACATCATCTACAAGAAGAAGCACGCACGACGTTTCAACCTATAACTAGTATTGTTTTTTCTGTACTTTTTCCGATTTTCTTTGGATTATTATTCGGTTTGTTAAGACTCTTTGAATTACTGCGGAAGTCTGGAGATTGGAAAATTAATTGGATTAAGCTCTGTATACTCGGCTTACCTGCACTCTATGTCTCCTTATTTCCAGTATTATTTTGGTCTGGTCTATCTATTTCTTATGATGATTTACCTTTGGGCTTTCTTTTGATCACTTCAGGAACAACACCACATACCATAAGCGGCCTGATTTTCGGTTTTTTATTATTTTACGTAATCGAAAGGAAAACCAAAGAAAGTTAAAATAGGTGATTTATGTTATTCGCTTAAGGGATTCCAACGTAGTGAATCAGCATTCATTTACTACTGGAAACGATAGTTGAATAAATGACTATTTTCTTTAAATAGAGATTGGACGGTAAATAGTAAAAATGAAGAAAATGAATACCTTAGAAACACAACCTGCAAGTCGATCTGATTTTGGGAGGAGGGGCAGAAAAACACAAAATTTGCTGGTCTAATCCTTGATGGAAAATCACTTTATAAAATGCTGATAAAGTACAATATAGTTCCTTCTCTAGGGTAAATGAGTAATGAATGGCAAAGGGAAGAAGTGATTGATTATTTTTTACTGAGAGAACCACATAAAACAATGTGGTATAGGGTATCCCCTCATGGTGTGGAGATGAAGAATGTGGATTTATCTCGGTATAAATTGATAAAGTGAGTAATGTGCTTATTTGGAAGGACTTTTACCTTGAGCCTGAAATGAAAAAATTGAATATTGTCCCTTTTATTTTGAGTGGGATAGCTATAAGAAAGTAATTAAGAGTACCTTTGGAGTTGCGGGCATTCAATAATAAGGTTGCACCACTGATCATTACGCTAAAGGGAAACGATAGCATAACTATTAAGAAAGCAGCTGATCTTGTGATCGGCTGCTTTTGTTAGCTAGCGGGTAAAATAGTGTATAATAGGAAGTGCAGGATAGAATCAGGATCTAATCTAAATTTCTATACCGATCTTTAATGATTGGTCTGCAGGCATATTGAAGAACTATTGGGACTGTGCATAATTTGCTCAGATTAAAAGTTGGCTAAATCAAAATATCTTATATCCTGTTTCCGGATAAACGGAATTCATAATTTTTTAGGGCGGTAACGCAAGTCTATAAAAATCTGCCCAACCATAAGCATTGATTTGCATTCCTAATAAACGATTGTCGTAGTACGTGGTCTGTTTTAGATGGTACAAGAAGAATACAGCTTGTTTATTTCTAAGCCATTGTTCCGTTTCTCGTGTCATTCGAATCCGTTTGTTTAGTTCGGGCTCATTTTCGATCTTACGCAATCGAGTGTTTAGATGCTCATAAATCCTAGTACTAGATCCGCGGCATCGATTATCTCCGGACGTATAAACTCTTCATAGTCTCGAATCTCTCCATTGATTATTATCCCATGTTTAGCGCATTGTTCACTAAACCAGCGCGCATTTTTCTCCAAGGAATGATTAGCCACATGACAAAGCCAACGACGAAAATCGCTAGATTGAAGAGGTCCCGGCCTGTTTAGCTGAAATGTCATATATGTGGATCCCGCTTCAACTTTCTCGATGTCAGGTGGTCGACTGTTTCGTGTGTGGAGTTGAAAAGGATGAATATAAGGGAGTGAATCCCCTGCGATTTCATGTATTGTTAATGGACGATAACGAGTTTCAGGTGTGATCCACAGTTCCACCCGGTCGAGTTGAGCTCGCCCCCCAAAAATATGCAGGGAAGGACTCAAGAACAATTTGGACGTTATCGTTCTCAATCACACGGAACGGGCCACTCCCAATAGGAAAACGTGCAAATTCCCCAGGCGAGAGTATTGAGGAAGAAAGGGGAAGGATGAAGCACGTGGAGAAGCAAGCAGGTGGGGAAGAAGATGATAAGGTCGTCTAAGTCTAATAACAACACAGTAAAGACCTAATGCTTGAATGCTATCTTTGGTTGCACGGGTAGAATCAATTTTGCGGAGAACGGGCCAGCGGTGTAGCAAACTTACATACCGCGGAGTAACCATCAAACAGTTACGGGGTGAAGTACACTATAATGGGGAAACCATTCAACTCACACAGCATGAGTTCCGCCTTTTGTATTTTCTTATGGTGCATCCCAATCAAATTCTATCTAGGGAACAGATCATTGATGAACTGTATCCCAATAATGAAAAGGCAGTAACAGAAAGATCGATCGATGTTCATATAGGTAGATTGAGAGAAAAACTGATTTGGGATGGGGACAACGCACTAATCGAAACTATTCGAGGAATGGGGTATCGATTTGTTGCGTTTCAAAAATAATCTATTACAAAACAACATCATGTGGAAGTTTACACTGATCAATGTCGCGGTCATTGGTATTGCCATTTGGTTCGCAGGAGTTTCGGTAAAAGATTATGCTTGCCTGTTGTTTGCTAATTCCCCATCTGTGACTCCAGAAGAAAGCGCCATTTTCAATCAAACGATGCAGACTTTTTTAATTAAAGCAAGTCTGACGGCTGTGTTGATTGCAGCGTTCATCCACTACTTTTTTGTGAAAAAGTTGATTCTTCCTCTCAAGGAATTGGGCCATGCAACGCGACAAATGGCTCAAGGGGAAATGCCAAAACCCTTATCGATTCGTGTTCACGATGAAATTGGTCTGTTAACTGTTGACTTTAATCAATTGAGCCTGAAATTGAAGCAGGTAGAGGATTTAAGAAAAAAATGCTGTCTGATATTTCACATGAACTGCGGACACCATTAACCAATATAAACGGATATTTGGAAGCTTTAAGCACAGGGGTTATTCCGGGCAATAAAGAGCTATTCGAATCCATTCACGAAGAGTCGTTACGCATTACCCGTTTAGTTGAGCAGTAAAAGTAGTAGGAGATGAAGATGGGTTAAAACAGGTGCTTCATAATCTTCTGACCAATGTATTGCAATATGACGAGGGTGGATGGGTTGAGATTACAGGGAAGCAGAAGGACTCAAACTACCAAATAATCGTCAACAAAATGCATCCCTTAGATTTCATCGGATAAATCAGGTTAGTCCAAGGTCTATTGCTGTCGAGGGACAAGAACATGGTCCCATTGAAGTCGCTATTTTAGCGGCTTTTTTATTTTATCGGTACAAGTTCTTGTCCCGAGCCAAGGACAAGAACTTGTACCGATTGCCGTATTGGACAAGAACATAGCCCGATTACCGATTAGATGTACATCTAAACATCGATCACATGCACTTAAAGCTTTATTAAGTACCATAATACATGAAAATGTTCACAATGTTATGTAACAAATGACAAGATGAGAGGTTAAACACGGTTGCTAGGTATTAAAAAGGTGAAATATCGGACTGAAACTGGCAGTTGAGGACAAGAACTTGTACCAATTACCGTATTGGACAAGAACATGTTCCTATTTCCGATTAGACCTATATCTAATCAATACAATAATTATATGTTGGAAAGGTTAACTTTGGGAAATTTTTCATTTAGAAAATATTCCAATAATATGGTATAACTCTTCTTGCTGTAAAAAATAGACAAGGGGATACAACATGAAAAAGAAACACAAATTTTGGAATAAGGTAATTAGCTTAATTATTGCTGGTTCCTTAATCTCTACATCATCGCTCAATAATACCACTGCTTGGGGAAGCCCCTCTGCCGAAAGATCAACGCTTCAGGAAAGCAACATTTCCGACGATTCTAACTTGTCGTCCAACAACACCCCAAAAGAGATCGCTTCGCTTCGAAGTGAGAAATCGAAGACATTCGCAAATGAGAATGGAACGTACACAACTCAAATTTCTGAAACTCCCATTCACTATCAAGATTCCTTAAATTAAGAGTGGAAGCCTATTGATAACCTTTTAAATACGACGAGTCAAACGGCTTACAATAATAATCATGAATTCAAAGTAGAAATGAACAAGAAACATTCTGTTTCTGATAATTTGGTAGAGATCAAAGAGGATAAATTCAGCATTGGTTTAAACCCCATATCGGAAACAAATACGGTAAAAACTACGCAAAGCATCTCTAGCACAAAGGCTGCAGGGATTGTTAAGAATAATGTAATGACGTATAAGGGACTTTATCCCGATACTGATTTAATCTATACCCTGGGAAACGATAGACTCAAAGAAGAGCTTAAACTCAGCAAGAAGCCGACAGGCAAGAAGTCAGTGATTTACTCATTTGCCTTAACTCTAGGTAATCTGGATTATCGCCAGGAACAGGATGGCTCCGTATCCTTGATTAACCCATCTACTGGCGATATTGAATATATCATCGATAAACCGTTGATGTATGACTCTTTTATACCCGAAGGTTATCAGCAGGTAGGGGGAGTTAATGCTTACCCTGAAGAATCTCTTTCCTACGATATTCACTATGAATTGAAAGAGAAAAAGGGACAGTTAAACATTGACGTGATCCCCAGTCTCGCATGGCTTAATGATGCGTCCCGTGTATACCCAGTCACCATCGATCCGACCATTGTTAAATTTCAACCGACATACCGCTTAGCGGATACCAATATACGTAGTGCTTTTCCCAAACAAACTGGAGCAACCGACACGACACTAGGTGTAGGTCTATATAAAGACGCTACTAGCTCTAATGTCATCCGTTCTCTCATTCAGTTTGACACATCGACGATCCCACAGGGGGCAAAGGTGTTAACGGCTGACTTGAATCTCTGGTTAGCGTCCGTTTCAAATAATACTAATGTAGATATCACACTGAATAGTGTCAATAAAGCCTGGACGGAATACTCTGCATCCTGGATGTATGCAGATGCTACGAACTTGTGGAGTAAACAGGGTGGAGATTTCAATGCTTCGCAAGTCGCTACAACTGCTGTCGGACCTTTAACATCACTTTCAGCAAACTATAAGTGGTCCTTGCCTGCCAATATGCTAGAAAAGTGGATCAATGACCCCACAACAAACAAAGGTTTTATGTTGAAAAGCAATTCAGAAACAACAAACAGCTACAAGAAGTTTATATCCGGTGATGACACGGCCAATCCGGATTACACGCCGCTTTTAAGCGTGACATACACCTCTGCTAGCCGACTTGGTCTAAAAGATTATTGGACATATGATAGTCATCCGATAGCTAACGGAACTAGTTATACCAATTTGGGCACGGGGAACAATATCATCCAGTTTAATGATTATTCCTTAACTGGTAGAGGAGATACCTCCGTAGACTTCATGCGGACATATAATTCAAAATCTAGCGAGTCTTCACCGTTTGGCTACGGATGGTATTATACGGGTGGTGAAACCATCGTAGATGCTTACAAAACCGGAGACGTATTGTTTACAGACCACACTGGATCTGCTTATGAATTCAAATATAACGCAACAAACAATACGTATACACCTTCAGCGGGCGATTATCTGACACTAAAAAAGGTGAAAAGTAGCGCAGGGGCCACGACCGGTTATGAGTTAACAGACAAACATGGATACCTGATGCATTTCGATACGGTCTCCAATGATGATCAAGTAAGCATTACTCAAGCCAAACTCAGTTATGAACAAGATATGCATGGAAACCGAATAACGTATAAAAGGAATGGGAACGGAGCACTAACGGGTATAGAGGACCCATCAGGCCGTACCATCACATTTGAATATACTTCAGATGGGTTAGTTGATTATGCCATGCTAGAAGGGCGTAAGACGGATTATACGTACCAAAATGGAAAGCTAGTCACTTTAGATCAGTATAGTGAGGATGGTACTTACAGCCGAACTCAGTTTAGTTATGGCGGCAATTACATTAAAACTATCTTTGACCCGAATAATCGATTAACCACTTTTACCTATGATCAAGAGTACTTGGTTAAAGTGCAGGAACCTTCAACGGTTTCGGTTACAGATGCAAGTGATCGGCCGGCAACCCAGTACAAATACGACAGCGCCGCTCGTACAGCAGACGTAACAAATGCAAATGGCCATACGACAAACTATACGCTGAACGCTAACTTCGTGGCAGAGAAAATCGAAAATGCCAAAGGTGAAATTACCCAGTATGTCCTAGATGAAAACTACAATGTCAAGAAAGTAACCAACCCAGATGGAACTGTTGCTGAGCAGACATATGATAGTAAAGGTAATGTTCTGACTCAAACCGATGAAGTCGGAAATGTTACGACATACGAGTACAATGATTTGAATCACATTGCTAAAGAAATTGACCCTAAACACAATGTGACTAATTACTCGTATACCGTAGCTGGTGATTTGGAAACCATTGTTGACGCCAAGCAAAAGGTTACGCGTTATGAATATGACACCTATGGAAACTTAAAAAAGACGACGTATCCAGACCATTCGATAGAAACCTACAGCTACGACGATAAAGGTAACGATATTAAATCGGTAATAGATGCAGCAGGAAACACAACAACAGTGACAACAGATACGGTTGGGAATATGATCGCAAATACCGACGGAAATAACAATCGTACCGATTACCATTATGATAAGTTAAATCGTTTGAAAACTGTAATTGATCCGAAGCAAAAAGAGACAACGTATGAGTATGATACAACCGGAAACTTGACTAAAACGATTAATCCAAAACAGGCTGTAGTTCAGTATGAGTACAATGGGCAAAATCAGTTAATGAAAAAGACAGATGCCATTGGCAAGGTGACAGATAACAAATATGATTCAAATGGCAACCTAATGGAGACCACGACTCCTAATGGGAACACAATTTCTTCAACATTCACGGCTTTGGATCAACTCAAAACTATAAGTATAGATGGGCAACAAAAGTGGTCTTATGAATATGATGAAAATGGATTACTGGTCAATGTAAACAATGGTGCTCGTTCCTTTACGTATAAGCCTGATGGATTACCTGAAACAGAGGTAGATAGAGGGCATCAAAAGTCATATATCTATAATGCGAATAGTGGACTTCAGGAGCTCTCATATTCAACCGGTGCACATTCGTCTACTGTAAGTTATGATTACACCGAGTTAGATCAAGTCAAAAGCATTAGCAAGGATAATCAAAACCTCGTTTCTTATCAGTACAATGATATGGCTGCAATGGAACAAGCCGATCGGGCAAACGGAATTGTAACCAAGGCTCACTACGATACTGGGGAACAGTTGCGCACTTACGGTGATTACTCTAGTACAGGGAGTGTAATTCGGGAGTACGACTACACGTATGACTCCAATGAGAATGTAAAAACAATTCATTCGGAATTAGGCGATACAACCTATGAGTACGATGCGCTTAACCAACTCGAACAAGAAACTCTACCCGATGGGACGACGATTAAATACAGGTATGACGATGTAGGTAATCGGACACAAAAAGTAGTTGTCATCAATGGGCAGGAGCAAATCACTGTATACGAGCATAATAACGCCAATCAATTAACTTATGTTAATGGACAAGCTTATCAGTATGACCATAATGGAAACCTAGTAAACGGAGTCAAGAAGGCTGCGAAAAAAGCTACAGTAAAAGCAATAAAAAAGGGAACATCATCTTGACACAACATAGATACGATAATAATGGAAAAATAAGATAAAACATCATTAGGAGGAAATATGAATCAGAAAGAATTTGAATCTGTCATCAATCTCCCTGCAAATATTCGTTATGAATACTTCATCAAAAGAGTAGTAGATTCAGAAGAAGTGTGGGGCCTTTATGAGAATGGTTGGTCAGTTACTGAAGATGATGAAGGTAATAAATTACTTCCATTTTGGCCTAAGAAAGAATTCGCGGAATACTGTGCAACTGATGGTTGGGAAATTTACTCAAGTAAAAGTATGGATTTGTACGAGTTCATAGACAAGTTTCTACCCAATTTAAAAAAGAGGGTTTTAAACCTTCAATATTCTTAAATAATGCTGATTCTGCTGTATTAGAAGTCGATGTACTGATTGAGGATTTAAAGACAGAACTTGAAAAATACTAACAGATTTGATAATGGCCCTAGAACATTGATCGATCGGGGACGGTCGAATGATAAATTTATCATAACGATAAGAACAAAATAATGTATGGTTCATAGAACTGATGTTAAGATGTCGAGGGACAAGAACATGGTCCCATTGAAGTCGCTATTTTAGCGGCTTTTTTTATTTTATCGGTACAAGTTCTTGTCCCAAGCCAAGGACAAGAACTTGTACCGATTGCCGGAATGGACAAGAACATGAGCCGATTACCGGTTAGATAAACATCTAACTCTGTTTTCATTCAATTTCATTAAGTTAATGGGTAGGAAAATCAGCCAATTATCTGTTAGATCTAATTTGTTTCATTTGAAAAATTGCAGCTGCCTCACCCACGATTACGTCCCTTATCTTTCAAAAATTTCTTGGATCTAGGTTGACAAACTCAAACTCTCCACTTAACCACCACTGTTTAATTTGATGATATGTTTTGTATGTTAACTCTGTAGCATGAAATGGCACTATATGAGGAGGAGAAGAATAAGCGTCTTGCAATGTTATTGTGATTGAAGACAATGTTGCTGTGATTTTAGTGTGGACTGGGTGATTGAACTTGGCTCCGTGGGAGGAAACTAAAGTGGTGAGAATCGTTCCCTGGCAAATTATGACGAACGCAAGCTTAGTTACAGACAGGATTTGTCATGCTTGCGTCTTTAGCGGTTATTTTGCGCAAATATCTAAAGTAAAAGAGGAGATCACATTAAGACATATAAAACCGCTCAAATTGCCAATCTAGTAGGAGTCCATCCTAATACCATACGACTTTATGAAAAGCTGAATCTACTTCCTCCGATACCAAGGACAAAGAGCAAATACCGAATCTTCAATGAGAGACATCTTGAACAGCTTAAACTGTTGCGTACTGCCTTCCGTGCGGAGATTATCAGTGACAGGCTTAGGCAGGAAGTCTATGAAATTGTGAAGATTGCAGCAACGGATGATATTCAGGGGGCGTATCAAAGCACGTTGAACTATTTAGAGCATGTGCGGATAGAAAAAGCTAGAGCTGAGGAAGCAATCAGCATTACTTTAAATATCATTGAGAACAGCAAAAACAAAGAAGAAAAGGTTATGTTCAACGGCAGAGTTGAAGCTGCCGAAGCTCTTGGCATTACAAAAGACGTTCTTCGTGATTGGGAGAGAAACGGCTTGATTGAGGTGCCGCGGAATACTAATGGATATAGAAGGTACAGTTCAAAAGAAGTGAGCCGACTGAAAATAATCAGCATCCTTCGGAATGCCCATTATTCCATGATGTCCATTCTGCGCATGCTGAATCGGCTAGATCGTGGAGAAAGTAATATACGAGAAGCAATAGATACCCCTAATGAAGAGGAAGATATTGTTCACGCTACTGATCGATATATTACGGCACTCGGCATGGCAGAAACGGATGCGCTGGAAATGTTGAAAATGCTTGAGACCATGAGGATAGGCAAAGTTTGAATGAAAAATAAATCAATCAAAACAAGTCGGTTGGCAAAAATATAAAAGTGGTTGGTGTATTGTTTAAATCGCTAGTATATAAATTATCCAAACTAGGAGTAAAACGATGACAGTTACATTACCTGATGAAATAGAACATTTGCTTATGATCATGGAGAAATTGGACGATTCTTTAGACGAATTAAATCAAACCGTCTCCAGATATGAGTATGAATTTAAGGAATCCATGAAATATCTCTGGGGGAATCGAAGTGATATGGATTCAATGGAGATTTTTTCAAACGAGCAGATGATTGGCCGAAACGTAAACTTAGGTGAATTCACCGTAAAAAGGCGAGAAATGATCGAAAAATTAATGGATTCTCCTTATTTCGCCAGAATTGATTTCAGGCCTAATGAAGAGGACGAAGCAGAGCACATATATATTGGGCGGTTTTCTTATGTTGATCTAGAAGGCAACATGCTGATATGCGATTGGCGAGCACCAGTATCCGGTATGTACTACGATTTTGAGCTTGGGCCTGCCTTTTATGATGCTCCTGTGGGTAAGATCGAAGGTGAAATGACCCTGAAGAGGCAGTTTAAGATTAAGAACAGCATTATGGAGTATGCTCTTGAGAGCTCAATCGGTATAAGTGACGAGGTGCTGCAAAAAGAATTGAGCCATACCTCGGATCAAAAAATGAAAAATATAATTGCGACAATCCAAAAAGAGCAAAATCAGATTATCAGAAATGAAAAGGCAAATGTTTTGGTCATTCAGGGCGTTGCCGGATCGGGGAAGACATCCATTGCCCTGCATAGGATTGCATACTTTTTATACAAGTACAAAGACCGATTAGCTGCTCAGAATATTATGATCATTTCTCCTAACAGGGTATTTGCCGATTATATCTCCAACGTATTGCCAGAGTTGGGCGAAGAGCCTGTGACAGAAACGGGGTTTGAGAATATTGCGGAGGAGATCCTGAATAATTCCATTCATTTCGAGAGATTTGCCGAGCAGATTGAACTGACCCTCGAACAGAATGACAAAAAGCTGGCCGAACGAATTCAATTCAAGTCCTCAATGGAGTTCCTATCGCTACTGGATGAGTACCTTGAGTATGCGGATGACAATCTTTTCTTCCCTTGTGATTGTTCTTTTGGACAAACTGCCATTTCAAAGGATTTTATTCAAACGAGATATCATGCTCTAAAAGCAAGGCCAATTCTTCAAAGGATGGAAGAAATCGCTGGAAACATTATTGAGAAAATAAAATCGGAAACCAGAATGAAGCGAAACATTCCTGGAAAAAAAGAGGTCATAAAAAAGTTAGTCACCATGTTGCAATATGATAGTACTTTGTCATTATATAATGGCTTTTTTGATTATATCAAAAGACCGGATTTATTCTTGCTAAAAAGCAAAAATAAATTAGAAGCGTCGGATGTGTACCCTTATCTCTATTTAAAAATATTTTTTGAAGGGATACAGGGATATGATGACATTAAACATGCTGTAATTGATGAGATGCAGGATTATACGCCGGTGCAGTATGCGGTCATTAACAAACTGTTTCGATGCAGGAAAACAATTTTGGGTGATTTCGGTCAATCCGTTAACCCTTACAACTCCATTTCACGAGCGGATTTTGTTAAGCTCTACGAAAATACAGAGTACGTAACACTCAATAAAAGCTACAGATCCACCTATGAAATCATCAAATTTGCTCAGAATATACAAAACAACAGCATTGAGCCTATAGAACGACATGGAAAGGAACCAGAGATCATCCATTGTAATGATTGGGTTTCCGAACTATTTGTGATAGACAATTTGCTTGAGGAGTATAAAAACAGTGGTTTAGCAACAGCTGGTATTGTCTGCAGATCAATCGGTCAAGCAGAAGAACTCTACCGAGAATTGAAAAAGAAGCATGAAGTTTCCCTCCTAAATTCCGATAGTTCAAAATTTGAAAACGGGATTATCATCACCACTATATATATGGCCAAAGGTCTTGAGTTTGATGAAGTAATTGTTCCTACCGTAAACTCTGATGTTTATCAGTCAGAATATGATCGGAGCTTACTGTACATTGCATGCACAAGAGCTATGCATAGGCTCACACTGACCTATCATGGAGAACTTACGAGTATACTTCGTTCCATTTAGCGAAACAAAAACGGAATCAACGGTGAATAAGTCTCCACTATGCCACCACTTGATAAGGCTGGATGTATACTCTTTAAGTAATTATTTTTGTGGTGCTCACGTAGGAGGGACAACATGAATCTTGATAAAAAACAATCCCAAAGCTGGAAGGGAAGAGTTGCAGCTTTTCTGTTTGGGCAGGGCATTTCACTATTTGGCTCCCAACTAGTACAGATGGCAATCATCTGGCATGTGACGCTGGAAACCTCGTCAGGGATATGGGTTACGATTCTGACATTGGCTTCATTCTTGCCCCAAATGCTGATCTCACCCATTGCGGGAGTATGGGCGGATAGATACAACCGCAAATTAATAATAATGCTATCCGATGGGGTTATTGCCAGCACAACCCTACTGCTCGCTCTGTTTATGATGTCGGGTAACACCGGCAGTACGGCTCTGCCGGTAATCATTATCGTATCGGCTATTCGTTCTCTGGGTGGAGGAATTCATTCCCCGGCAGTAAACGCTGCCCTTCCTCAAATCGTACCCCAGGACAAGCTTTCCCGAATAAACGGATACAATGGTACGATCCAGTCCATCGTGCAGTTTGTTTCCCCTATAGCGGCAGGTGCGATTATGGCGATCGGTCCAATCTACAACATCCTTTTTATTGACGTTGCGACTGCCATTATCGGAATCGGTATCCTTACGACTCTAAAAATACCAAAGCACCAGCCTGCTCCCAAGGTAGAGAAAACATCTGCCTTGGAAGAGATGAGAGAAGGGTTCCGCTTCACATGGAATAACCGATTTTTAAGAAAACTGTTCACGACTTATGGTCTGTACATTTTCCTTTGCGTTCCTTCGGGGTTCCTCGCGGCCCTCATGATAAAACGAACCTTCGGCGACAATATCATGTTCCTTACTGTGAGTGAAGTGATTGGTTTTGCTGGATCCGTGCTCGCTGGCCTACTGCTCGGTGCGACCGGCGGATTTAAGAACAGAGTTAAAACCCTTTTCTTTGGAATACTGGTTTATGGTGCAACATCATTTGCGATTGGATTCACAGACGTGTTTTGGCTCTTCGTAGTGCTCATGTTCTTTATCGGCTTTACGATACCGTTTGCTCAAACATCGGTTTACACACTGGTTCAGGAAAAGGTCGAGCCTTCGATGATGGGCAGGGTTTTCAGTCTGTTGAATGTCATGTTTAGTGGGTTCATGCCCCTTGGCATGGCCATCTTCGGTCCTTTAGCCGATGTTGTGCGAATACAGACAATGGTGATCGTGTGTGCTGTCCCGATTATCCTTCTTGCCATGAATCTCCTCCTGTCTCGAAGCTTTTATCGAGAGGGAGGCCATACTCCGGAAGCTGGAGGGACAGGCGATAAACAAGTGTAATATCGTACCTAGTGTACACACTTGTAGGCTTCTCCAATGATTGTAATAGGGGAAGCTTTTTTTTTCAGAAATAAACAGATTATTATTTAGCTATTTTGCATTTAAGTAAACGCATGATTAGTTACACCTACGTATGAAGGCTTTTGAATCATAACGTCATACAGTATTATTCAATAAATCATTGACAGGTAAACGATCGTTTACCTTGATGGAGGATGCATTGATGATGGATACAAAGGAAAAAATACTGTTAACAGCGTTACACCTATTTGCAAAAGATGGTTACGAGGCTGTTTCTGTTAGTACCATAGCCGGGGAACTCGGAATAACAAAAGGGGCATTATATAAGCATTATAAAAACAAACGGGATATATTTGATTCGATTGTAAAGCGTATGTACCAAAAAGACATGGAGCGCGCAAAAAAATATGAGGTGCCGGAAGAAACCTATGATACAGCTCCACTGACTTATCGCAATACTTCTATCGAAAAAATTAAGGGATTCATTGAATCACAATTTCACTTTTGGATAGAGGATGAATTTGCAAGTGAATTTCGCAGAATGCTGACATTAGAACGATATCGAAATCCAGAGATGGCAGATTTATATCAAAAGATCTTAGGGAGCGGCCCAGTCAGCTATATGGAGGATTTGTTTCGAGAAATGTTAGAACACAGCAATATGGATAGTGGTCACCCAAAGCAACTGGCACTTGAGTTTTATGCACCGTTTTATCTGCTATTAAGCATTTCAGATGATTTCTCTGATAAAGAAGAAGCAATCGTTCTCTTTATGAGACATGTAGACAGGTTCATGGAAAAAAATTTTACGGACAGGATTTGAGACTTGTGAATATCGATTTGAAAAACTACGGACTCCATGAGCGCTTTGAACAAGAAGGGGCAATGTACAACGGTCTGTTTATTGCAAGAGTGACTGAACAGCACCGGGAAATTTACAAAGTAATTAGTGAGTGCGGCGAAATCAATGCCAGCGTTTCAGGAAAATTCGCATACAACGCAGACGACCAAACCAGCTTTCCCGCCGTGGGGGATTGGGTGATGATTGACCGAGTAGATGCAAAGGGCGGCAAAACCATGATTCATCACGTCCTGAGTAGCAAAAGCGTTTTGTCACGGCAAGCTGCCGGTACCGAGAATACCGGACAGATTATTGCAGCCAATATCGATACGATCTTCATTTGCATGTCGCTTAATGCGGATTTTAATATCAGGCGAATTGAGAGGTATTTAACGATGGCTTGGGATAGTATGGCAACCCCGGTTATCGTCCTGACGAAGTCGGATTTGTGTGACGATCTACCACAGAAATTGGAGGATATTGCTTCCGTGAGCATGGGTCTGGATGTGATTATCTGTTCGTCGCAAAATGGGGATGGGCTAGATGAAATTAGCACTTATGTTGGGCAGGGAAAAACAATCGCGTTTATCGGTTCATCAGGCGTGGGTAAATCAACACTCATTAACCGGCTCATCGGGCAGGATGTCATGAAGACAAAAGCGATACGGGAAGTTGATGCCAAGGGTAGGCACACGACAACGTATCGACAATTGCTAAGATTGCCAAATGGCGGAATTGTTATCGATACACCTGGTATGCGGGAGCTACAGATTTATACGGGAAACCTATCAAAAACCTTTGAAGATATTGAAGAAATTGCTGCCCAATGCAAATTTGGCGATTGCTCTCACGAAACAGAGCCGGGTTGTGCCATTAGAGAAGCTCTAAAAAATGATACCCTGTCCCATAAACGAATTGAGAGTTATAAAAAATTACAACGGGAAATGTCCTATGATGGATTAAGTTCCCGTCAGCTTGAAAACGAAAAAATCAACAGAATGTTCGGTGGCAAGGACGAAATGAAACGATTCATCAAAAGTGTAAAAAAAAGATAAGATAGCTAAAAAATAAGAGAGAGCAACTGAACTTTCTCACAGAGGAGGAACAACTTTGATTACCATACGAAACGAACAACCTAAAGATTATCGACGGGTCGAGGAAATCACCCGCAAAGCATTCTGGAACTTATACTTCCCTGGTGCAACTGAGCATTATCTTGTGCATTCCATGCGCAGCCACAAGGACTATATACCCGAACTGTCATTTGTGATCGAAGAAAACGATGATATTGTTGGCAGCATTCATTTTACTCATGCAAAGGTGATAACGCCTGGAGGCGAAGAAATCCCTATTCTTTCCTTCGGACCAGTTTCCATCACACCGGAGCGGCATCGTCAAGGACTTGGTCGTAAACTGATCACTCACGCCATAGAATACGCAAGAAAACAAGGACATCGAGCGATCATGCTTGGTGGATTTCCCTATCATTACAAACCGTATGGGTTTGTTGGTACGAAAAAATATAATATCTCGATGCCAGATGGCAAGTTCTATACGGGCGTCATGGCCCTGCCCCTTTATGATGGTGCGCTAGACGGCATATCCGGCAAAATAAAATTCAGCGATGGATTGTATCCGGATGAAAATGGGCTAGAAGCCTTTGAGGCAACATTTCCCCCGCTGGAAAAGCTTTCGCTTGCCCGTCAAGAAGCATTTAAGCTAGCAGCCACTGAATTGGATGTGCAGGAGTACAAATGAACTGATTGCAATGACCGTAACAATTTCAAAGTTCTACATTAACCCGCCTAAATGGGGCGGGGGATGATATCTAATGAGTAAAAAAGCAGAAAGAGGACGTATTGTGGAGATTCAATTGGGATTTTTTGAATCCATTATAGACATTCTATATTTAGAACCATTGTTTATTTTTGGATTAGTATTGGTAGGCTTATCATTGTATTTAATTACTAGAAAAGATAAAAAGCTAGTAAAACTTAGAATAGTGGTCGGCTCAATTCTAATGTATTATTACCTGTGTATAGTTTTAAAGAATATAGTTGGAATTCCAACTTTAAATGAGCTTATCAGACTAGCTCGATTAGATGAAACATTCATTAATCCTAATATTAGCTTGATTCCGTTAAGCAATGGGGTAAGTTTAGAATTTATACTGAATATTTTTTGTTTTATACCGTTGGGGTTTCTTTGCCCATTAATAAGTGGAACATATGAACAAATGAAAAAAGTGGTGTGGCTTGGGTTAGGATTATCACTTACGATTGAAATAAGTCAGTTATTTATTCTATATAGAGCCACAGACATTAATGATTTGATTGCAAATGTTTTTGGAACAATAATTGGCTACTTCTGTTTTAAACTTTTTGTAAAACTAGGGGTTATGAGTTTCTATTCGAAACATAGTTCGTTCCTAGAGAATGATCCAACACGACTAATGCCGATTCTTTTTGTGATATTTGCTTTTGTGATTACTTTTATAAGTTAGCATAAATGCAGCGGGTATGAGGTGAAGCTACACACATACAGAAGCGATAGTTGTGAAGAATGTCCATGCCGGGACCGGTGCAGTAAGGCGTAAGGGAACCGGGAATCAGGGTCAGCCTGGAGTATCTTCGCTACAAGCTGCAGGCCGGAGAGAAACTACGAAGCGAAGAAGGACGAGCACTATCCACCCGGCGAATGGTGGAAGTGGAAAGTGTGTTTGGCCAAATGAAAAACAACCAATCATTCCGGCGGTTCTTGCTTCGAGGGTTGCCAAAAGTAAGCCTGGAGGTCGGGTGGCTTTCGTTTGCCCACAATTTGCTGAAAGTCGCAACTACGCGGCAAAAAGCAATCCCAGTCGGGTGAGGAGAAGACCCCCTCGACTGGGATTTCACTCATTAAGTCGCTTTTTCACAAAGAGAGGCTGTCACCTTAAGTAGAGTTAACCTACTTTTGGGACAGCCTCTTTGCTGTGCGTTCAGAATGCGTAAGTTCTGTGGAGCGATGATGGTGGTAATGTTTTTTTAAACTGGATGAAAGGATAAATCGACTTAATATTCGTGTTACACTATGTAGAAACAAATGACAATGGAGGTTTTCTTTCATGTCTGAGAACGAGATTGTCCTACAGGGTGGAAATGTGACAGCGGTGGTTCGGATTGGCGAGACTGTACGCAGGCAGTTGAAGCCCATGAGTTCGACGATTCATCGGCTCCTGCTCCATCTGGAAGCAATGAAGTTCGACGGGGCGCCGCGGTTCCTGGGTATCGACGAGAAGCAGCGGGAAATATTGAGCTTTGTCTCCGGCGAGACGGATAGCGGACAATATCCCTTCCTTAAGCCGTACATGCGTTCTGACGAAGCGCTGACCGAAATGGCGTGGCTTGGAAAGTTTGTTCCGTATGACCGAACTGTTCATGCTGATCAACGAAGGCGCCGAATTCAATTGTTCTTCGAAGGGTATGGCATACCGCAGCCGGACAACTTCCTGGAGCAGGTGGAGGACCGCTTGAGCGCGCTTTGCGATACATTAGTGACTAGGGCTGCGAACGGGGATGAGGCTTTCGCGAGAATGGTCAAGGAAGGCCATCTGGAACATTACCGCAGGGAGATTGTCGAGGGACAAGAACATTGTGTCATTTCGGATTAGATTGTTATCTAAATATTATCATGACAGAACTTAAGTGGCGAGATAAAAGCACAATTCGTTTAAAGAGGGAAGAGGACTCGGTGCCATTTAAGTTATGTATTGCTTGGAGATTCACAGGAATGCTGAGGCCAAAATCATCACACATAATTTAGTAGAACCCTTTTCCGCTTGAGCGAACAAAGGGTTCTACTAAATTATTTTTTTGAACATCCATTAAAAAGGTTAATATCATAAGAGAGGGTTGGCTTCATTGAACATGGCATTTGTTTTATGTGACTTTATCAGCCGGTTGATACTTATTGATAAGAACCTCTGCCATCAGTAAAAGTAACTGCTATTCCATAACGATCGTCAATATGATCTCCGATTTTAACCCTCAAGGTTCTTGTTTTAGCTGATACACCACCGAATGCAGTATGCTTATAAGTTAAATGTGCTTCAGCAGGAATACTTTGACTTCTAATTTCAGTAAGTCTATCAATCAGCAACTTTTCGTCAGAATATACCCCCATAATGGAATGAATAGAGGTGCCGGATACACCAGTAATATAGCTATTACCGATGTGCGTGTCTATGAATGCAGAGGTATTGAAGCTTGCTGTCCCAAAGACACTTGTTCCTTCAACCTTAAAATACATGGACTGTCCATTAGACGCAGCCACGGTAACTGAAGGCTCAATCACTAAACTTAATTTCTTGTATGAACCATCCTCAAATTTTTGGTGTATCGTTGGATTTTCAGAAGTGACCGTTAAACTTTCGTTGTTATTCGAATCTGTTGTTCTTAAAGCAGTTGGATTTGGTTTATCAGCATCTAGTATTTCTCCTTTTTTTAATTTGTTGATTACACTGTTAATATCATCCTGTGAAGAACCATCTTCTCTCATATGTTCAGCAATTTTTTGATAATCCTTATCTGAGTAGCTAGCAGAGGCGCTGGAATAAGATGAAGGGTAAACGAGCGTACCAAGTAAGAAAAGGATAAGAGCTAAAGATATCGTTCTAAAAGCTGGAATCTGTTTAATCAAATTTATTACCTCCCAAAATTTAGTATGAACCGAGTATACCATTGTAAAAATTTAGTGCAAGTTAGGAGGTTAGCAAATATGTACCTTTTTATTCCTTTTATTACGACTTTAATCTCTGGATTTCTGGGTTTTATGGTCTACAAATTTTCTAATATAAAAACCGGGACCGTTGTGACATTAATAACTTCTATTTTCATAGCGTATATGTTTACTGATTTATATGCTTTTTTGGGGGTTTTAGGAGGGATATTGTTTTATTTCTTATTAATAAAATTTTTCAAAATAAATTAATTCATTCAGCTAGCCAATTGTTATGATATCCTGCCCATCAATTCATTAAAGTAATGGGCAGGGTTTTGCTACATTGAACATTGGATTTGTTGTATGTGACTTTATCAGCCGGTTGATACTTATTGATAAGAACCTGTGCCATTAACTGCTATTCCATAACGGTCGTCATATGATCTCAAATTTTAACCCTTAAGGTTACACCACCGAAAACGGTATGCTTATAAGCTTTGACTTCTAATTTCAGTAACTCTATCAATTAGCAATTTTCGTCAGCCGCCATATCAACATGAAAGCGCCAAACGTAATATTTATACTATGAAGTCTTATACACCTCAATCTGTTGCGATGCTGATCAGAAAAAGCATCCAGGATGATGAAAAGAAAGTATTACAAAAATCAGTTGAAGCATATGTGAAAAGATTAAATTTTTAGAGCCGTTAATCAGTGCAATGTTGATTAACGGCTCTTGGTTGTCGCAAAAAGATAAGAAGAGGAAGGCAATGGAACAATGTTCTTGTCCAAATCTGTCAAGGGACAAGAACATGGTCCCATTGAAGTCGCTATTTTAGCGGCTTTTTTAATTTATGGGTACAAGTTCTTGTCCCGAGCCAAGGACAAGAACTTGTACCGATTGCCGAAATAGACAAGAACATGTTCCTATTTCCGATTAGACATATATCTAATTATTACTTTACTCATCAATTCATTAAACTAACGGGCAGTTTAGCGCAACAAACTTTATTGAAACAGTGTCTTATATAGTGTGGGTGAAATATACATCACCCGGTGCTTCATGAAACCTTCGATAAACTTGTCGAGTATTTTAAGATGCCTGTTATAAAAGAACTCTCCGTCCACACCGAATTTGTTCAGCCTCTTCAATCATATCTGTAAACGTTAAATCAAGCTGGGCGAAACAAAACGGCCATTCGTACGTCTAAAGTTAGAAGAGAATGCCTAACAAATATTTCCTGTGAAATGGAGGCTTACATTTTGCATACCAATATAATGACAAAAACTATTTTAATAAAAAACCGCCGGACAATATTCCTTGCTGCTGCCATCATGTCTTTGTCAACGAATCTTCCGGCTTCTGCGGCAGAGACTGCCTATGCGGCAGGACAAGCCTCTTCACCAGCTGTGGGAGACACAAGCATTTCCTTAGCTTCGTCAGCGGTATCTTATGGATTGGAGGCAACGACTTTAAGCGTCGACGGAAAGAAGCTGGAAGTACTGGCTTACCATGCTGATAACACCCTTATGGTCCAATTGGTGCCTGTTGCCAAAGCCATGGGATACACAGTTGATTATAATGCGAAGACCGGTGATCTCACGCTAAAGAAGCTGCGGCGTGTAATCAAGATGGCTCTTAATTACAGCGAATACAACCTAAACGGCATGACTTCATCCGCCAAAACCCCCTTTATCCGCGGCAATTCAACATATCTTCCGCTGCGCCAGCTTGCTGACCTGTCCGGATACACGATTGTCCAGCTGGGCAGGGCTGAGTATAAGCTGACGGCACGTCCCGAAAATGATGTAACCATTTCTGCCTCTGAGGAACTGTCGGTTGCTACGGAGCCGTATTCTTTTTCGTTCCACTATCCGGTCTTGTCCGGATATGCCAACAAGGAAGCAATGGATAATATTAATCAGTTTCTGAAAGAGACAGCAGAGAAGTGGAAAACAGAAGCGGAGCAGGTGCTGTCTGAGGCCTGGGCGGTTCACACTAATAAAGACCGGATTATTGATTACGCCCATATGTATCCTTATGGTTTTCAGGCGCAGTGGAAGGTTGCCTACAATCAGGAAGGTCTGCTCAGCCTTTATGCCGATACCTATCAATATATGGGCGGCACAGAACCAGACCGGCTGCTCCGTCACAGCTGGACTTTTGATCTGAACACCGGACAACCGCTCATGCTGCTCGAGGCCTCCGGCAATTTACCGGATTATGCTACAAAGATTAATCAGTATGTGAATCTGAAAATTGCATCCGGAGAAGTGAACAGCACCCCGCCGGCACAATTTCCGGGGATAGAAACGGCTGGTACAGGCTGGTATGTCCAAGACGGAAAGATCATAGTGTATGTTCAGCCGGAGCCGATTGCTTTTCTCAAAAATGAAATATTTGAAATTTCGGTGCCAATCTCCAGAATTACTGGTGCGGAACAATAAGCTTCCTGATCACTGCTTCATCAAAAAAAGCTGTCTTAGTCTCCGGGCGTAGGTGGTATTATCCCTTTAAGTAGACACTTAATCGCAGGGAAGAGAAGTAAAGAAATTAGTGTTTCTCATTGGAAGGAAATTGAGAATATGAGGGATCATTCGTTTCCAGATGTCGATTCAAACAACTTTGATGAGAAAAGCTCATCTAGCAGCAATGAATACTATCATTTGCAAAACAGAGGACCGTTGTTGCCTAACAAATGCAATTGCCCGAATCAACTTGAAACCGCTAAACAAGATATTCAATCAATGATATCATATACACCACAAAAAGTTGCCACGCTGAACATGAGTAATCCAAGTGATGAATATAAGATCCTTCAAAAAAAAGTCGAGAGATATGTAAAAAAATTAAGTTTTTGAAAACCGTTAATCTGAAAAGATTAACGGTTTTTTTATGTTTAACCCGGACCGGTTAAAATGAGAAGGAAAAGAGGAACGAAAACGGTAATAGGTACAAGTTCTTTTAACCTAAGGTGATAATGAGCATTAAGATGCTGATAAAAAACATCTAGAGATTGTTATAAAATCAAATTTTTGTATCCGTTAAACTGGAAGACTGATTGTTTATTTGTTAGCCATAAACCCGGGTAGTACAATGTTCTTGTCAACAAGAGAGAGAGAGACAAAATAAATGAACATAAGTACCAAAGCATAACTTAACAGAATACACAGTAAACCCTTATCTCACTGGAGGCGTGGGTATGATGTTTACTATCTTGAATTATGCTATCCCTGGATCTGACATCATTGCAGCTCCATTTGATATGGTTATGAATAATATTAAAGTTCAAAAAGGTACAGACACTTCTGGAGGAACAGGGACTATACAATCTGTTAAGTTTAAGTTGCCTGATTCGGACAAGTCTTCACTACCAAATAGCATTAGCTATAAAGAAGCAGACTATAAAACTAAGGGAGTTGGGAAAGAAAAGGGTGTGACTGCTTCTTTCTCATATGATATGTTTAGCAGCAGTAAGAGAGTTATTGTGACCCCCCAAACAATAATAAAATACTCCATACATCCTGTTCCTTTTGGAGGTTCATATTTTCCAACAATTTATGCTTCAAGTAATACAGCTTACTTTAATCACACTATAAATTAAATTTATTTGATTGGACTGTAGAAATGAGAAAAAACTCCTATAAACTCGTTCTGATTGCATCCATTTTTCTGAATGTACTGCTCGTTATTCTCTCGTATAACAATCATTTAAATAAACAACGTGATTATGCTTCTGGAGATCCTTCAGCCTATAGAACCTTTATTCATGGATTGACTTATTTTAGTGAACCGATAGGTACTTTAAAAGCTGAAAATTCTAAATCTGAAAATACGAATATTCTTATTAATGCAAAAGAGCGGTTAAACCTTGCAATGAATTCTTATATTAAATTTGAGAATTCAATGGCTTCAACGAATCTCGAATCCTCAATCCTTGATGACAAAGTGGCGATGGTTAATGAATCCATGTTTAAGGCACTTTCTTCGTATGTACGAGGAGAATATGATTTACAACAAATCAATCAATTCAAAAAGCAGGTGGATGAACTGCTGAATAACCTGCCTAAATCTTATGATACAAAGATGAAAGAAGAATTTATAAAAACCATTAATAATCTTTCTTATTAAGTCAGAACATGAGAGCTTATGTAAAGACCGTTTTTCAAGATTTTCTTGGGAAACGGTCTTTACAGCTTTTTTAAGAGCAAATTTTGATAATAAAAACTCATCAAGATACACTGAATTACATGGGAAGATGTCTTACAGAGTTAAAAGAATATAATGCCGCAATTGAAGTTTACGACAGGGCAATTAGACTATTCCCTACATGGGAAAGATTATACTTTAATAAAGGTTATGTCTATTTACAATTAGGCAATACTGAAGATGCATTAATTTTTTGTAAACGTGCAGTAATGATAAACTCAAATTCTGAAGATGCTCTGTATTATCTTGCCCTTTGTTATCAAAAAAAGGAGGAATTTAAGAAAGCAATAGAATACTATCAAAAATCATTAGCACTTAATACTAATCAAGAAGAGGCCCATATTAACCTAGGATTAATTTTTCATGAATTGGGCAATAATCAAGAAGCGCTCGAAGAATTTCATTGGGCTTTACAGATAGATCCATCATCAACTAATGCAATGTATAACAAAGCATTAGTGTTAAAGCATATGGGAAAAAAAGAGGAAGCTATTATCGATTTTAAAAAGATCCTAATATCAGAACCTGAAGATTACGATGTAAGGTTACAAATCGCAAAAATTTATCTTGAAGAAAATCAATTTGAATTAACAGCATATTATTTAGATTCAATATTAAGTTTTGATCCAAATAATACTGTTGCGCTTTATTTCAAAGGTAAGTTGCTTGAGAGGCAAGGCAATTATGAGACCTCAATTAAACTATTAGAACATGCCTCATCATTAGACCCGATTGATATAGATATTTTGTTACTATTAGCTCAAATTTATAGTTTGATCCATTTAATAGAAAAAGAAAGAGCTTGTTACATCCGCATCTTAAAAATTGACCCTGAAAATATAATTGCAAAAAATAAATTGGCATAAAGTATTGAAACAATGAAAGAAACCGCAATATGATGGAGGGACGTATACAGCAGAACAACAGATACTCTTGGATTAACATACAAAGTGAAGCAGAGTGGAAGCAATAAATTTGGGGTACGAGAAATGTGTTCCCAAACTGTATATCGATAATCCAAAATATCCTTCTGGTTCGATTCTGAGATGCAAGCAGTGTAAATCACTTTTTTCGCTTAAAAATGGAGGATGGGTCTTTTGGAAGGAATGGGAATAAGCTAACGGGAAACGTTAGCTCAATCAAACATAAAAAGCAGCCCGTTCAAATGTGATTGGCTTCTAAATATACTACAAATACCGATGATCACAAAATGATGTATGGGCAAATGTCGGGGGACAAGAACATGTTCCCATATTTTAGCGGCTTTTTTATTTTATCGGTACAAGTTCTTGTCCTTAGCTACATACATATGTACAAAATACGAGTTTTGTGAAACAGTTGTTATAATTCAAACGAACCTCATCATTATCACATCATTACATTGCACCCAATCAAGTTAACTGATGATTCCATAATCAAAATCAACTCCATGGATAAATGTGGCTTTTTCTTTTTATAACCCCCGAGATATTTTTAATTTCGTATGGATAAATATGTGATACTGTATATTATAATTGTCGTATCACAACTCAGTTATCTTAAATATAATATGCACTCATTCCAGCTTTATAATGAGCGCATATTATATTTGACTCTCTAAATTTCTTCTGATTTATCCTATGTCATTTTTAATTCTCATGTATCCAAAATTCAATAATGCTGTTCCAGGTATTGGATTCGTTTCCTTGCCCAACGTAACGAATAAATTTGGCCTGAGCCGGTTCAAATTCAAATGTTTCATAAGCCGCCTGTTTTTGACTGGCCACGTTACTCAACACTTTCTGGTAATTAATTCCATCGGTTGATATCTCCAAATCGAAATAATTGGATCGCGTATGCCCATTATAGAATTGAATGCTAACCTGCCCTACTTGAGTCTGTTGCTCAAGCTCCAACTGCAGGTATTGTCCCTTTCCATCTGCAGACCATCTGGAGTCTGGATCACGATCGATCGTATGGATCGGCAGATTGCCATCATCTGCACTTGCCGTAACCTTAGTTACGACAGCGAATTGTCCTTCCGGTTCAGACATAGGCTCTTTGACTTCAAATTTCTCCTGTGCCTCGACCGTTACGCCATTAAAGACGCAGCTCACGATGATGTCGACCTTTCCCGCTTTTACCGCATGGAATGTAGTTCCTTCCATATATCCGATCGTATCATCACTTGATGTGTACGTAACAGGAACATTCAATTCTGCAATGTTTACGATCTCACCATTATCTAATGTTAGAAACGAGGATAATTCTCCGCTTCCGCCTGCGCTGATCGCATTCCCTGCGACTCTCCAGCCGGGTACTGCTTTATTAGGACTGATGGAGATGTTCTCTGGAAGTACGGGTGTATCAGCTACCTTAAACTTCACTCGCACGTTCTGGGTGTGACCCCGATAAGATACAGTGATCTCTCCAGTTCCATTAGTTCCTTGCGGTTGCTTAATTTTAACCTTTGCATCCTTGGCATAAGCTTTTGCAGAGATGATCGGCGTTTCGGTTGCACCATAGGGCAAAGTATGAACGTAATCCGTTCTTAAGAATTGCATACCCCCTATAGCTTCGCCATTCACTAACAGGGATTGAAGCCCCAGATGAATATCTTTGATGCGCTTCTTACTCTGATCCTGATATAAACTTTGCGGGGATAAACGATCGCCCTCACCAATGCCTTCCGCCATATCAAATGGCTGCGTATTCGCATCCGGAATGGAACCGACAATGTTGACGTTCACGCCGGTGTCCTTTCCTTTGGTTCCAATGACATATCCATTCCCGAATTGTTCTGATTCTACAATAACGCCGGATTTACTAGGGTGTGCCGCCTGACCGGTCGTATTCCAGAACACACTTTCAGTGGTTACCACTCCATGACGATTCGTTTCGGATGATCCATAATCCCGTGTAATGGCAGAGATCCCGTCCCCGTTAACGACCAGGTTATCGATCAGGTTCGCCATGCTTAAATACATATGAAAATCAGTCAATAATGAAGGCTTCTCAGAATACGAACTTTGCAGGACATTTCCGTTCGCAGAGAAGTTGGCATATGTGAAGCTATGTCTAGCTCCTATTGCCTTACTATTCTTGATGAGATTATCATTGCCTATAAATTGATATAAATAACCGTTCCCATTCGCTCCACGATACTGCGGGTACTGCATGGTTACATGATCCACAGTGACGTTCTTTGTACGATCCAGAATAATCCCTTTGGACAACAGATGATAATCTGCATTGCCAGCTGGTTTATAGGTGTTAATATTTCGAATCCAGCTGTTCGCCACTGCAATCACATTGACCGCTTTGGCATTATCGGCTTCATACCCAGCAGTCCCAACGACTTTGAAGTCGTCTTCACCAAGCCCCGACTTTGCATTTTGAATATTTGCAATCGAGAAATCTTCCAAACCTACCTCGACAATCGGATCTGCGGTCTGACTAACCGTAATATCATCGCGCAGCTTCATTGGATAACGCGTCGGAATGTCTAGCGTGATCGTATGGTTCTCCGGATCTACGCCTACAATTTGGCGATAGAATAACGGTTCTACTTTCCCGAGACGTGACGACCACTTGTTTTGCATGCCAAGTTCACGCAAGAAACCCGGCGTCGTTTCGAATGAAATGACCACGTAATCATTCACCGCAAACCCGCTTGTGTCCTCAACGGGTAGCAGGACGGTTGGATCAGTAACGGATTTTCGAAGTTTCGTAGAAATTCCGGTTTTCTTCCAATCTCCGTTACCGATCCGGATAATATCCTTGTTTTTCATATTTTGCTGTGCATTATAGATATGAGTCTTGTTCATCCCATCACCTTTCAGGACTACACGACTTGCAGGAATGTTTAGTGAATAATCCTTGCCATCCTGAGGGTTAACCTGATATGTACCCTTGGGAAGATACACGACACCCCCACCTAACGCAACAGCAGCATCAATTGCCTTTTGAATAGCCTGCGTTGCATCTCGATTCCCTGAAGGATCGGCAAAATAAGGTGATTTGGTAACGTCAATACGTTTGTTTTTAACCGTTTTAGGTAGTTCTGTTTCCCCGCGCTGATAACCTGCATACGAAAAGTCATGCAGAAACCTTCCCTGTTCATCTTTAAATCCAGGATACCAATCTTTTGGATAGAGTCTGCTTCTGCCATCCGTACCCAGAGACAGATTCTCACCAGCACGATCAATAGATGGCTGTGAGTCACCCTCTGACGCTCGAACCTCCTGGGTTCCAGGTACAGACAATCCAATGGTCAACGTAAATGCCAACAATAAAAAAGGCCACTTTCTACGCATGCTTTCGTTCTCCTCCTTTTGGATTTCAGAGTATGTGAGCGGTTTCAAGAAACCCTATAGTCACCTCCGATCCTGCTCAAGCAAGAGTCATGTGCATGCTAACTCAGCATGTCATAACCGATTGTAGAGCACGAGGGAACGAAATTACATTAACAAAAACGACACTTCAATGCCCATTTTATACAATATAAGGATTTATTTAGAGGATACAGCGCGATTATATCGCTCTAACGCCTGCTGCTGAATCTCAATCGCACGATCAATCTGCAATGACTTAAGTTGCTCGACATACGTATCGAAAGCGTCCACCGGCTCAATACCAAAAATGATTTTAAGCGACATCTCATCGACTACTTTGTTCACTTCTTGCATGATGACTGACATCTCCGTGCTTTCTTTCTCGGTTTTGGGCAGAGTTGGTACCTGATGCAGAACAGCATCCGTGCTGGACCATAACTGCACCGCCTCTTTCTGTTCCGGCAAAATATAATATTGCTCCATATATCGCGTATCCTGCACAAATGGTCCGAAATAACTCGCTCTCGTGTACATCGCAAGCGCCTGTGCCGGCGACCACTTATCAGGGTTTTTCAAAATAGTTTCGGTATACGTCGGATACCCGTCCTTCATCTTAAAACTAACACCTTCAATACCAAAGTTGAACAGCAAATGTCCCTCAGGCCCATACCCGTAGTCCAGCATCCGTGCTGCTTCTTCTACATGATGACTGTTGCTGGATATGGCGACTCCACTGGAACCGATCGCGGGAGCAAGTTGACCAAATTTCGGGCGATCTCCTTTGTTCATGACAGGATATGGCGCTGGCACAAGCTTTGCATGGGGATCTGTCTCCTGCAAGATGGGTAGCCATGTACCAATCCCCGCCCCTGCATTCCAGATACTCGCGCCGCTGCGTCCTGTGGTCATGTTTGTATCCTGAGTCTCCGAATCGACGGCAGCCAGATTCTTGTCAATGAGTCCCTCCGCATACCATTCACGAAATAAGGATAGAAACGCCTTATATTCAGGTTCTTGTGCCCCAAACTTAATGTGGCCATCTTCCACGTAGAACCCCTTTTTAATGCCAAAAGCGCCAATAAAACCGCCGCCTTCGATACCAAACAACGGATTCGGAACACCTAGAAAAGTAAGCGGAGCGTCAGCTCCCTTTTTGTTCTTAAATGCCTGAAGCATCGTATGCCATTCGTCAATCGTTGTTGGCACATCAAGTCCAAGTTCATCCAGCCAGTCCTTTCGGATAATCGGCCCTTGATAGGTACGCAGCTTATCATCTCCCTGGATAAAAGGAAACGCGTAATAACTTCCGTTCGCTGTGCGAATCTGCATATCAATGTCTGGATGCTCGGCCAGGTACTGCTTCAGATGAGGTGCGTATTGATCAATAACATCGTTTAATCGCAGAATATATCCATCTTTAATCGCTTTCTCCGGTCCGCCGGGATAATTGCTCCACTCGTATTCAATCATATCCGGCAGTTCTCCGGACGTAAGCAGCACATTAATCGCTTCTTTGGCCTGATTGGCGGGAGGCCGGATGAATTGTAGGTTGACTCCGGTTCTCCGCTGCCACTCCTGAAAAAAAGGAACTTCATTGAAGCTGGATTTAATGCTTGCTGCATTGCCATTCAATTCTGCCCAGTAGGTTAACTTCCCTTCGTCATTGGGTGAAGCAATTGACACGGTCTGGTACTCTGATGAGCCGGAACGTTCATCCAGCTTGGCATCCGAATCTGTCCCGTTCTGATCACAAGCAGTCAGCATGCCAAGCAGTAGGATGAATCCTGTCAACTTTGCTATGAAGGCCAACTTCCTCTTTACGTTCATGTTCCGGTCTCCTTTCAAATCAATCAACTGATTTCTTTATATTTACCTGGCGTAATGCCCTCATATTTCTTAAATACCCGGATGAAAGTTGCTGCATCGTTATACCCGACCAATCGGGATATTTCTGTAATGGATTCCTGTTTATGCTTAATCATTTCTTTAGCCTGCCGGATACGGCACTTATGAATGCAGTCCAGCAGACCCTCACCAGTCTGATTCTTAAAGAGTTTGGACAAGTAACTGCCCTTCAGCTCAAAATGCTCACCAATCGCGTTGACGTTCAAATTCACGTCTGTATAGTTATTCTCAATATACTGTGTGACTTGAGTACTGAGATGACGCAGGGAATCCTCACGTTCTTGTGATACATTTGTTGCGCGCTTGTCAGCGGCATAGGAACATACCTCCTCAAGCAAATTCTGCAAAGCCTCCTGCATCTCCTGGATGGTATCCCCGGCAATAATGTCCTCAATCCGATGCGGGTATTGAGTTAGCGAATGATTATCCCTGTCCCCCAGATCATTGATGGCCTTGATCATTGTACCTACCAGGTTAAAAATCAGGCAACGTGCAAGTGTGAGCGACATAATCGGTTTATCAAAATTTCGCTCTGTAATCTCGTTCATATAAGCGCTGGCTTGGTCGGTATCTCCCGCTTTGATGAAATTAAGAAGCTGCTGTTCCACCTGAAGCGGATAGTAGTAGCCAAACGGGTCATCCGCCATCGCATCGCTGCGGACATCACCATAGGTAATGATGCCTTTCTTGCCAAGCACCATTTTGTATTCCATCGCGTCTACTGCTTCCTGGTATGCTTCGGCGATGCCAATCCACGACGTATGGCGTCCGCTGATCGAGATCGTCAGTTCCATATCATAGCGCTCCAGGAAGCGCTGCGCTTCTGCCGCAATGTGATGAAGATCCTGGTTCCAATCCGAAGAATCCGCTTTCATATTTACAAGGCAGACCATCATATCATCGACTTCAGCCACATATCCGACGTGCTGACGCTCTGAAGCCAGTTCTTCAACCACATTGGAAATAATGAGATGGATTAACTTGTTTCGTTCGTTGATATCAATACCTGGCAGTTTTCCATAGAGATTCTCTTCATTCTCAATTACAAATAAGATAACAGCAAATTCACTTGAATACAGCGGCATATGAAAGGAACGGAATGCATCTTCATAGGGCACGAGCGTATCCTGTTTGCCTTTCAGAAGTCGATTAATCATATTGGAGCGCAGCACCTGCTGATGTTTCTGCAGCTGCTGGGCAATCTCATTCTTTTCTGATCGTGTGTTCATAATGACCTTCTGAATAAATCGAAGTTCGTTCCGATCAGCAGGTTCGTTCTGCGAATTTTTGTCTTTGAGTGATTCCACAAGCTGCTGGATAGGAGAGTAATTCCGGCGCATGAAGAACCAGGTCAGTACACCCGCACTAATGAGACTCACCACGATGCTGATATACGTAAAATTGCGGACATATACTGCCTTTTCCCAATACAGGCTGCTGGGAATAATCAATGCGTACTTCAGATCGGATACCGCGGAGTCCATGTAGAACATCTCCGATCTGCCTACCTTGGCGTTATCCAACTGAACCTGATTGCCATTCATGAATGGCTTCAATTCCTCTGACCCGGGATGATTGCTCATCAGAATCTCGTTATTCTGGTTCAGAATCAGCAGCGTGGCATCACTAAAACCCGAAATGCTCTCAATTGCTTCCTGGAATCTTCGCGTATCGGCCATGACAACAACCGTACCGGTTTCCTGACCATTCAAATCATCAGGCAGACGTGTAATGTACGCAATCGAAGACTCCGCCGGAGCTGCATTCTGATGTGGCAGTATGACGAACTGATTGGTCTCTGTACCCAGAATCTGATCCCGCCACGCTTCGAAAGACATTGCACCTGTGTTATGTATGGTATGAAATGCCGTTCGCATATCCCGAATATTACCTGAACGGAGAATGGATTGATCTTTTTTCCACACGACGTAGAATTCATCGATGGATGCGTAGGATGTTTTATAGAGACGGAGTTCCTTTACCAGTTGGTATGCCGTATACGGCGCCTCTTTGGCCGGCTGATTGGAATACATCAGCGTTTGCAGATTTGGGCTCCACGTCATCTCCATGTTTAACCGCTTCATCAGATCAACTTGTGTATCGATCGTATAACGCATCTGCTTCAATAAAGAATCGTTGGCCCGATGTATTTCACTCTTCAAAGTCTCATTTGCTTGCATGTAAATAACCAAACTGATCAGAATCGGCACAATCAAAACAGCACTGTAAGAGACAAGCCAGGTTACAATTATGCTTTCTCGTTTTTGCCACAAATATCGAATGTTTAGCAACAACACATCACCCAACTCTTCGTAGATTATCTATGTTTGGATCAGGAATTTATTATAACGGTAAGAGCGCAATTGGGATATAGATAAAAAGTTCAATTCGATTGACAAAAAGGGTAGCCACCACCGATTTTCCCCGTCAAATCAAGCACAAATAGCCCGAATAGACTAATTTCGTCTATCGGGCATTCGGTATCAATTCGGTATCAAGTTGAGAAAGTTTTTTAAATATTCTTAGAATTTTTTTAGAAAATGCGATGCTTCCAACCGTTTAATTTGGCACTCGCCTCGACGTAGAAATAGTCACCGTAAATAAGTGAGACGTTTACGTTCTGACCTGCCGGTTTATGACCGGTTCCCTCGAGAAGCATACCTTCGTGCTCAGGAAGATCCCAGGTTCCATAATGATCCCGCAGGGAACTCAGGATACGTTTGGCAACAGTTGCATAGAGTCTGCCCTCTGGATCAGGAAGTACATCTGCAAGCTCAAGCAATCCCGAAGCAGCAATGGCACCAGCGGAGCTGTCTCGTGGGATCTCTTCCCCTTCTTCGGGCTCAGCACGAAAATCCCAATGCGGAACGCTATCCTCAGGCAGGCTGGAAATGAAGAAGTTCGCCACACGCTGTGCAGCATTCAGATATGACGGGTCCTCTGTATAACGATACGTATTCGTTAATCCATATAAAGCCCACGCCGCTCCCCGACTCCATGCCGAATCCGGCGCCGCTCCCTGGCCCCCTATCGCTTCTGCACGTTCACCTGTCTCGGGATCAAAGCGAATGATATGATGCACAGAACCATCTTCCCGCACAAATTGCTTCATGACCATATCCGCATGAGCTTTGGCGATATGGCTGAAACGAGGATCTCCACTCTCCTCAGATGCCCAGAAGAGCAACGACAGGTTCATCATGGTGTCGATGATCGACCAGCCCAGCATGTCTCCATTCCAAGCCCGGATGAAGCCGCCTTTGGTATTGAAGCGGCCAGCCAGGAAGTTGGCGGCAAATAAGGCACGCCTTGCGGCATCGGCATCTCCGGTGAGCTTGTATTTGATGACAGCCGTAGGCAGGAAATGAAAGCCCACGTCGTGATCAAAGTAGTTGTTTTCTAAAAAACGTTCCGATAGTCGCTCATCCCAATTCCATGCAGCCTCTTTATATTTCTCATCACCTGTCATATCGTACACAATCCATAATATGCCCGGCCAGAATCCCGAGGTCCACCAATCGATTCTCATATCGTCATAGATGCCATTTGCTCCTGCGACATGCGGAGACTTATCACCTATGGCTGCAAGCATCTGATCGGCTTTACTTTTAATCTGATCCCATACGTCCTTGTTGACTTCATTTAATACGCTCATGTAACGTCATACCTCCTTACCGTTCTTCAATACTTTGATTTAACCTTTCAATGAACCAACCATGACACCTTTCACGAAAAAGCGCTGCAAAAACGGATAGATGCACAGGATTGGTATCGTCGCTACCATAATCGTCGCATACTTGATGGTTTCCCCGATCTGGAAGCGGTCCCCAGCCGATGCACCTGCCGACATGCTCTCCGTGGAATTGGCGATCAGAATCTCACGCAGCACCAATTGCAATGGGAACAGTTCTCGGCTTTTGATAAATACAGATGCATAGAACCACCCGTTCCACTTATCGACCGCGTAATACAAAATCATCACGGCAATGACTGGCATGGACAATGGGATAATAATACGGAACAAAATGGTGAAGTGATTAGCTCCATCAATCTTGGCCGACTCTTCCAGGCTGTCCGGTATGCCCATAAATGACGTTCGCATGATGATCAGGTTAAACGTGCTGATGGCAAAAGGCAGAATGGTCGACCACAATGTATCTAACAGGCCAACGCCTTTTACAACCAGGTACAGTGGAATCAACCCGCCGCCAAAGAACATCGTGAACACGATAAAGAACATGAACACCTTGTTCCACATCACGTTTTTACGGGATAGCACATAAGCACCAAGCGCAGTCATGAACAGGTTGACGATAACGCCGAACACAAGAATAAACAATGTATTACGGAAACCTGTGGCTATACCTGGATTGGCAAGTACACTCTTGTAAGCTTCCAGGCTGAAGCCGACCGGCTTCCACAGGAGACCTTTGTTTGCTAACAGCTGCGCCGAGTCACTTAAGGATGCGAATAACACGTAGAGCAGCGGATACAATGTGACGATGACGAGCAGGATTAGAAACGTATAATTGAAGATCGTAAAGATTCGGTCAAACCAACCGCTTTCCTTAATCAAAGTTACCACCTCACCATAAGCTGTTTTGACTCACTCTGCGGCTGATATAGTTCGCCGAAATCAGAAGAACGAGATTGATCACCGAGTTAAATAGACCAACTGCCGAGCTGTAACTCCATCCGAACTCCAACAATCCCTTTCGATATACGAAGGAGGAGATTACGTCAGCCGTCTCATAGGTCACCGGATTATAAAGGAGAATGATTTTCTCGAACCCGACATTCAGCATATTACCCATCCGGAGAATGAACATGATCGTAATAATAGGCAGCAATCCGGGTAGCGTAATGTGAAACATTTGCTTGAGACGGCTCGCTCCGTCTATCTTCGCCGCTTCATACTGCTCTAGGTCGATGCTCATTAACGCAGCAATATAGATAATGGATTCCCAACCGATCCGCTGCCATATTTCAGACAGAACATAGATCGGACGGAATAGCTCCGGCTTTTGTAGCATCGCCTGACCGTCATATCCAAGCATCATGATCAGACGGTTGATTAAACCATCTGCGTTCGTGAAGTCCGTAATAATACCGCATATGACGACGAGAGAGATGAAATAAGGCATATACGTTATCGTCTGAACGACCCGCTTGAACGTGCGCTTGCGTACTTCATTAATGAGCAGCGCCAGAATAATCGGTGCGGGGAATTCAAAGACCAGCGTGTACAAACTGATAAGAAGGGTGTTCTTCAGAACACGCAAGAAATAATAACTGTTGAAAAACTCTTCAAAGTGTTTCAGCCCAACCCAATCACTCCCCAAAATGCCCTTCATCGGAGAATAATCTTTAAAGGCAATAATTGCGCCGTACATCGGACCATAATGAAATATTAAATAATATCCAATAACGGGAATCATCATGATGTATAAATACTTGTTCATCATAAAGTCCCGCACGAACCGGCTTCTAAAGGATTGACGATTGCTCATGATGTACCTTTTCACCTCTTTTCAATCGGGAGGGCTAGAGCCCTCCCCTTTTACAATTACCGGTTGTTGTAGCGTTCGAGTGCTGCTGTTTGGATTTCAATCGCTCGATCCAGATGTAACGATTTCATTTTCGCGACATAGCTCTCGAATTGATCCACTGGTTCGTTGCCCAGAATAATCTTGATGGTCATCTCATCGACGAGCGTGTTGATATCATTCATGATGGTCGCGTATTCTGAGCTCTCTTCAGGTGTAGGTGTAATTGAAGGCAGATTATATTTGGCGGCCTGTGTATTCTTCCATACATCAATGGCATCACGCTGAGTCTGTAATGCAAAGAACTGCTCGGCATAACGTTTGTCTTGAACGAATGGACCGTTATAGCTGCTGCGGGCATATAGTGAAATCGCTTGTGCAGGAGCGAGTTTATCCGGATTCTTCAGCAGCAAGTCCGTGAATTTCGGATAATCTCCTTCCAGATTATAGCTGACACCCTCTTCACCAAAGTTGAAGAACATGTGCCCTTCCTCGCTGTAACCGTAATCCAGCATGCGAACGGCAAGTTCCGGGTCCTTGGCTGCTGTTGTAATGGCAACCGTACCTTCCGAGGCATAACCCTGGTTAAGCTGGCCGAATTTAGGAATATCCCCTTTTTTAAGCACTGGATATGGTGCGGCGACCAGAACGGCATCCGGATCATTTGCTTCTACGAGCGGCTGCCATTTGCCGATACCTCCGCCTGCGTTACCGACACTAGCGCCAGTAGCACCCGAAGCGAGGTTACCGTCGACGGATTTGGTATCCGCTGTTGAGATGTTTTTATCAATCAGACCTTCTTTGTACCATTCCTGGAATAACTTCAAGTATTCTTTGAAGCCTTCTTCCGCAGGACCGAATTTGATCTGTCCGTCTTCCTGATAGAATCCGCGATTTACACCGAAGGCGCCAAGGAAAGCACCATTACCGGAATCGTTAAAGAATCGTGGCTTACTTACAACAGAGAACGGAGCGGCTGCGCCTTTTTTCTCTTTGAAGGCTCTCAGGGTTGTTGTCCACTCATCAATCGTTTCCGGAACTGGTAGTCCCAGCTCATCCAGCCAATCCTTACGAATGATTGGACCCTGGAAGACACGCAGGTACTCATCTCCCCGAATGAACGGGAATACATAGTAGCTGCCACTGTCCGTTTTGACCATCTTGTCGATGTCCGGATTGTCCTGCAGGTATTTCTTCAGATTCGGAGCATACTGGTCAATTAGATCGTTCAGCTTGAGGATGTAACCATCATTGATGGCTTTTTCCGGTCCACCAGGGAAATCTCCGATAAAATTGTACTCCAGCATGTCAGGCAAATCCCCGGAAGCCAGCATCACGTTAAAGGATTCTCTGACCTGACCTGTCGGTGGTGCCGTGAATTTGAGTGGCACGCCGGTTTTATCCTGCCATTTTTGAAAGAATGGAATTTCGCTGTGCGAATTTTTGACCCCGATCAAGTTTCCGTTAATTTCACCCCAGTACGTAAGCGTCTTATCCGTTTGAATTGGATAGGTTGTTGCTTCCGTTGATCCGCTTGGTGTCCCTTTATCAGCATCGCCCGTTTTACTGTCTCCAGACGAACACCCCAGGATCGTTGTACCTAATAACAGGATCATCAAACTCGTAGATAACACTTTTCTTCTCATGGACCTTATCCTCCACCTTTTGGGAATGTCTGTGCTCTACCTCAGAGTAAGGGAGAGCGCACTGTAGCGATATTCGCAAAAGATGAAATGACATGTTGATTTCGTCAGAACCAAATGATCATTTAGCCAAAACGATAGACGAATTCTCTATATCATCATCTGCAATTCCTTGATTTTGCAGTGTTGGCGCGGGTTTGTGACTGTACTTATGGCAGCATAAAAAAACAGACCATGAACAGTGTTCATCGTCTGTAACGTGGGTGAATATGAGTGGATTGGAACATAAACAATATTTGTGCCGGGGATTACCTTCGCATTTTTAGTCCCAGACAACTTCGGTACCTGCGATAAAATCATGTATTGCACGTTTGTCTTCTCGTACAGCAACCATGATGACACTCGCAATGAAACCAATGCCAAATGTGATTCCATATATCAGTCCTGCAACAACAACTCGCATAAGCATGGTTCCAATTCCAGGGGGCTCATGTGTATCGTATTTTCGAATTCGAATTCCGCAAATACGTTTTCCTATCGTTCGGCCACTCCATAATACAGGTAATAAAATGGAATATAATCCACTCAGTAGTTTAGCTAAAGGCTCGTCATTATCAAAATTTCCAGTCAGTACACCTACAATAATGGCTAAAGGGATTGAAACGATAATTCCATCCAACAAGTTTGCTCCTAATCTAACCCAAAATCCTGCTTCTCTCAAATGAATGCCTCCTTTCAAATGGATTTAGTTGAATGTATGTAGACACATATCCATGTAGTATAACAGAAAAAATATTCCATTATGTTCTTAATCATCCTATTCAAGGAATAAAGATAGGGCCCTCAACTTTTGTTGAGAAGCCTTTTCATGGCTAACCGTTTAACTTTTAATCTTTCGTTATATTTTTGAAATTCCGATGTTCTCTGCTCGCCTCTTATACCGTTGTATAACCCTATTTTCTACTACGGCGTATATCACGCCCGCAAGCACAAATATCCAGATAGAAGTCGCTCGGTTCAGATGATACGACTCGATCATGTAGTCACTGAACATCTGCTCAAATACCCATGAACCTAATAACCCGCAGCCAACACTATACACAAGCACCCTGGCAATAACAAAAGGAACATATTTACGCAGAAGCCATGAAAGTGGACTTACAACTACAGTATAAAATGCGAATACATATGGACTAAAGGTGATAAAAATCAGTAGAAAAAAGATGTGACCCGCATTCCGCAAACCATAATACTCGCTCGTTCCAACTTTGAACCCTTCCAGAAATTCAAGTGCGACCACAGCACTCAGCATCACGATAACAAACTCAATCCCCAAAACCAAAAAACGTTGAACCGCATTCAGCAACAATCCAAATCCCCTCCCCTATCTAAACACCATTCGTAGGCATTAGGTTACGGGGTGACATGGATTGGTTACGGCTACTCGTGAAAAGCTTTCCAGAATGAACCCTCTGTATTAATGATATCCTTGATCTGGGCAAAAGGAATTGTAAATGTCGGAAATCCCGCGACATAAGGAGCGATTTCATAAGGGCTGAAATATAGATGCAGTGCATCCGCTGTGACAAAAAAAGGCTGATCCGGGCTGATTCCCTCATACGTGTCCGGAAAAACATAAGAGTATTGTGGATCATTCTTGATCTGATCACCTACAATTTTGCTGAGCACCTTTACATAATCACTGTTCGGTTTAAACAAATCCTTGAGTTCATACATCTGGCCGCTGCTCAGATTAATAATCGCATAGATCATCGTAGGCATGCCATGTGCTGCACCAGCCGGGTAGTTATAACCCGTGAGTTTGAGTTGAAGCAACTGCTGCTGATAGAACGTAATATCAAAATCCCCTGTATATGTGTAACCCAGCTTCTGATTCGCAGGGATTGGCTTCACTTGGGAAAGTGCCTTTAACTTGGCGTTTACTGCAAGCTGAACGGCTTGATCGGTTAACCCTTCCACCTGCGGATAATACACGAGGTAATCAGGGTTTGGCTTATATTTCTCTTCCCGTACACGATATGGCGGGTGAAGCGGAACGATTGTATTTTGCCGCCAAATGATCTGCCCGGCTCGGTTCACATAGGATACGCGCTGGTCCACATACGCCTTGATCAGATCGGGAGCTACCCATTCGAGTGTGCCCGAGCCTTCAACACGGGGGTATCCCGATGCAGGTCGCCCATTTAGATCCAGAAAGAACGTTTGTGTTCCATTCGTGACTGAAGCCAAGCCTCCCTTATAATTTGATACATCCGTATATACAAAATCCGAAAGTTTTCTACCAGTGACTTCTGCAATTGCATAGACCGAACCTAGAAAAGACTGTTTGGGATCAATTGCTTGCCCCAAAGCCAGCCGATGTTCACCCAGGTCTCGAATGTCATTGTAGGCGGGTTGGATGGTAAATGTGCCCTGTGTATTAATAACGCCATAGATGTAGTTGTAATCCTCCGCTGTATTCACAATAGCGTACCCACCACTGAACGGAAATGCCGTAGTGAAGCTCGGCTGAATCCGGATATGACCACTTTCGTCGATATAACCGTATTTCCCTGATGCTTCTTTCTGAAAAGGAAGTAATCCGTTACCCAGAGGGCCTACATAGGCATATGGATACGTTGCCAGTCGCTGACCATTTCGGTTAATTAACGCATATTCATTTTCCTTGATCTGCACAACGGCCTTGCCATCCTGAAAATCGTTTGCTGAAGCGAACTGCGCCCGAATGATCTCATTTCCAGAGGTGTCCAAATAACCGTAACGACTGACTTCCCCACCTGCCTGACTGCTGTCTGAAAGGTAAAACAACGCTCGACCGTCCTTCACATCGGCAATAAACGGATATGCCCGTTTGGTCAATACTGCGCCTTGTTCATCAATCATCTTGAACCCTTGGGAATCAATGACAATGGCCCGACCTTCTGAAAAAGGATTAATGGAATCGTATACAGGTTGAACGACAAATTGCCCGTTAAGATTAATGATGCCAGTCTTCCCGTCCTTCACCACGACAGCCAGGCCATTTCGTTGAAAGTCTTGGGCATCGTCAAGTATCGGTTCAAGACGAATATGACCTTGGACGTCCATATAGCCCCACCGGGTTCCAGTTGTTGTTCTGACCGATATCGGAAATAACCACGTCGTTTCACGCGGCCCCTCTGTGCCCATGGCTTGCCTAATCTTCTTTTCCAGCTCAAGCAGAACTTCCCGTGAAGGGTATGGGTCATTGAAGCTTAGCGCTTTTTGGACCGAAACGAGCGCGGAAGGAAATATTCCGGCCTTGTACTGGGCATCTGCGAGATAGTACCAATAGAAAGTGTAGTCTGGATAGTGTTCAGTCAATTGTTCGTAATACTGCACAACTTTAGGAAAGTAATACGGATATACATCTGTTGCGGGAACCCATTTCCCATTCTGCCAGCGGATGATCTCGACCCGATAAGCTTCACCTGTATCATGAATCCAGAGTGCAATCTCTACTTTGCCATCTCTGCCGTGGTGACCCGGCATATCGATGATTTCCGCATGGCTGTAATACAAATCTTCCGGCGCCTGATCTGTCAGTCCTGATTCCGTCCATTCGTATACAGCAAGCTTCGACCAGATCGCACCGATCTGCCAGCCTACAATGAGATTGTTCCGCGCCGTGGATGTCACCGATGCCGCTGTCAGCAAAGTAACACCATAACCCAAGCCCTTCGTCAAAGACATCTTGATCCGGTGACCCTGGTAAAATTTCAGGACAAGCAGCATTAATTCTCCGCCCTGCTCATATACAGCAGCAATCTCCGGCATTCCGTCTCCGGTTAAATCTGAAGCGTAAATGGCCGGATGTTTGACCGGTTTATCAATGGTGACGACAGTCGCGTCAGCCGGGATATGTTGATTGACAATTTGCGTTAACAGAGGTTCGCTCATGGACATGCCTATTTCCTCCTTAAGACAGCATTCGCCTAATGGTATGGGTATGCATCATAAGCGGGGATATGACATCTGAGCGAATATAACCGTTAACTTTGGAGATTCAAAAACCTAATTTACTCAAATAAAATAAAAAGAATTGCAGAGGCTCATGCTTCTGCAATTCTTTATGTGCCGATTTGTTCAGGATGATTCTTGAGTGCTGAGCTGCACATATTGTGTGAGGCGGCAATAATGAAGCAACATAAGCTCCTCATTACCGCTCCCCAAAGCGGTTTTTCGGCCCTCTTCTATCATGTGTTCCAAAATCTCGCGAAGAAACGTCATTTGAAATCTCGAGGTCTCTACAATTAATTGTTCCAACACATCAATATCTTTCAGTGTGAATTGGGATAATCCGCGAAGCAACAGCTCTTCTGACCAGCTGCTAATCTTCTGCATCAACTGATTATAGTCTTCCAACTCTTCCCGTCCTTCCATAACCCGTATCCAGTTTCAGACTGATCACTGTTGGACCCTTCAGGAAGCTGATCGGGTATATCCGTTGTTGCTCTATACGTACAAAAGCATAGAAGTCTTCGAGTGTTCCTGCTCCATAGCCAGACTCTAGCCGTTTGATCATGGTCTCCCATTCCGTTGAATAAGGAAGAGTCAGATCCAACGTCTCCCCATGGTCACTCTCCATCGTTAGAATAAGGTCCTGTGATTGCTTCTCGAAGCGATGCTCTACAACCCGGGCAACCTTGATCATCGCCAGTCGTTCTTTCGGAACGGAAAACAACTCAAATGAGCGTGCATCCTCAGCGAGTACGGAGGGTAAATCTTGCATGTACTTGCCCAAATTCATCTCTTCCACTGATGTTCGTGGCAACAGTGTAAGCTTTGCGCCTTCCCCGGAGGAGAGTCTATGCTCTTCATTTACTTTAACCGAGCGAAACTGCACCTCTTCCCCGGCAAATTGACGAAAAGTCAGATTGGGCAGCCATGGAGTGAAGGAACCATAATGCTCTGTATATGAGAATTGATTATCTTCATAGTATACCGCCCGCACATCGCTGTACGTATAGATCTCTGCATCATCAAAGCAATAGAAATAATAAGTGATTCCACGGTAACCGGAGCGTGTCTCCCATGCATCAGCCCCCAATCCATACAGATGCAGCTCTGGAACCGCATAGTATTTACTTCGAAAACTGCCAATGAGCTGACTTTGTTTGAACGCAGATACCTTCTCTTGTTCAAGCACCTGTAATGCAAGATACAACTTGCTTATCCGATCAAGCATCGATTGCATGGAAAACCGTACGTGTCGGTTAAAAAACAGTTGCAGTTCCCCCTGAATCCCGCGTAAACTCCGCTCAACGTCAGGAAGATGACCACTATGGGCCGCAATCGCCAGTGTCTCCAATTGAGCCATATACGATTGCGGTAGACGAGCAAGTCCCGTCTTTAGCAGACCTGCAAGCATGGAGCGGCATTCCCGCACTGTTTGAAGTGAAAACTTGGTATCATGGACTCTTCCACTTATGGCTTCCATATCATCCAAACCTTGTTGCATCCGATACCGCAATAATGCTTCAAGTTTGGACATATTACCGGCAGTTTGTTTTACTTTGCACAGGGCCTTAGCCAAACTAGCTTCCTCTGTAAACGAAACCTCAATTTCTTGTTTCATCAGACGCACCGTTAGAAGAGAATCTTCCAATACTTCAATCTGCTCGGGATATCTTAATCGGAACAGAACCTCCTCAATCAAGGAAGAACTATATGATTTAATCAAAGGAGCAAGATCGGATTCAACCATCCAGCGGAAGCGGGACTCCGTTACCAGACCAGACTCAGGTTCCAACTGTGCTGATGACGCTGCTTCACCCTGATTTAATGTATCCTCTGTATGATGTTCCCGCTGATAATACAAAATCGAAATCAGTATATGTTTGCAAATATTGTCTGCCGGACAGGAACACTCCCAATGATCTAGCGTATTTTCAAGCGAACAATGTGTACCATCACTCAACTGACAACTCACAGAGGCTTCATTCCAAGTGTATTGCACAGCCAAGCCATTATCCAACTCTTTCAGAGACCGTTTGTACAACCCTTTGTTGGCATTTCGAATCAAATAATCCTCCGTACACAGCTTCGAAAACATCCGAAATTTCAGTTCAAATCCGCTCACGTGATCAACGACCTGACGCTCTTAAAATATCATAGATCGTCTCACTGAACACACGACCTGCAATTTCACCCAAAGCAATGGACTTGTGATCGCTATAATAGTAGTGTTTCTGACTGCCAGGTTTAAAGAAGTGCAGAGATTCCAGCGTGATATCTTCCAATCCTTCATAATATGAAATGCTGGTACCACTGAAGCGCAGTTCTGCGATAAGATCTCCATACTCTTTGTAAAATTCATGATACCAGCCGCCATCCTGTGCTGGACCTTTGATCCATCCATATTTCTCCAGTGCTTTGGGGAATGCGGTGGGAGAGAAATCCGACTCCGGCAAGCGGTCATATTCAACCTTGTTTTTGTCTTCATCCTCAGGCACATGAATTTGACGATTCAGCTGCTCAAACGGCTGCTTGATCTCATAATCTTCCAGCTGCGTTTTCCATCCTTCGAGCGTAGATTGGTCAAGTTCGAGTGGATGAATCAATCCCACTAGAGATCCCGAAGGCAGCTCGTATTCATCCTCATCGACGGTATTAAACGTTCCATCCTCCATATAACGGAACGTGGTGACCAACTGACCATCTTCATATGTGCCCCATATCAGACCTACAGCAAATTTCTGCATGATTACATTCTGTACAAACAATGCTGTCCACTCATCAGCAGACCACAGCCGTTGTTTTGACAAAGATTCTTCCAGACGTTGCGCCTGGATGTTAACCATTGTTTTGAGATCCTTCTTCAATTGTGTGAAACGCGCCTTAGATTGTGCTGCAAGTTCAGCATCATCTTTCTGTGCAGGAGCAGGTAGACTCTTCACAGATTTACCCGTTTCTTCATTTACAACAACGACCTGCAGATCTCCATTCACTTTAATCAGGAATGAACGCTCCCCGTAGCTCAGCTGCACCGTTCCATTCTTATCAAAACCAAGTGTGGTGACCAGTCGATCTTCCAGTTGTTCCGAGGTAAGTCCCAAATTTTCCGCTGCCAGCTGCAACGCTTCTTCAGCCGCACCCTTAACCTGGCGGTTCTTCACAGTGCGTTTAATCTTGTCAATCGCCATAAGAGCAGAAGGTTCCTTAAGATAGGCCAGTACTTTTACAGCATCAGCCGCAATGGCGCCTCGGCTGTTTTCTGTCCATTCCTTAATTTGGGGAGCCAATATATTCACAATTTGAGTATCGCCAAAGAGTGCTGAGAGGTACATTACCCACTTCTCCTTCGCAGAAGCACTCTCCTGAATCCACAACTGCAGCAGCTCACTAGCAAACCGTGCGAGCGATTCCTCGCTTACATACTCACGTAGTTCATTCAGTCTTTCGTTCGGCGCAGATGTATGATCTATTGATTGCAGCAAGATATATTGCTTGATTCGATCATCTAATGGTTGATTGTCCTCTGAACGTATCAGAGAAGGAAGATCGTTCAAAGAAAACCAACTTAGTCTGGTCAGCTTTTTGGCATCTGCCTGATCTGCAAGTGCCGCATGAGCATACTCTGGACTTTGATCCGCGGTATCCAGCAGAATTTGAATCAGGTTCTTCCATTCGGCAGACTTCTCACCCTTCAGAAGCTCAAGGTATATCTCCTTGCTATGATCCAAACTGCGGATGGCGCTCAGAGCCATTTCTTTCACACCCGTTTTTTTCTCCGAACGATATATTGTCGTGTATAAGTCCGGGTCAGGAATCCGATTGAATTCAGATAATGCTACGCCATTTGCCTTTTTGGATGAATCCTGCAATCCGGCACGAATTGCTTCAGCTACCTGTTTAATCGACAGCTCTTGACGTTGTTCAAAGGTGATTTCCAAAATTAAGATGCGCGTGTCCGTGGGTAGTTTCTTGTACTGTCCCACAGCAAAGTCCAGATTTTGCTGAATGATCCGTCGATATTCATCCTGAGGCATCGATTTGTACTTATAATCGGTCATACCGTTGAGAGAGATCAGGCTGGACAGTAATTTCTCTTGTTTCACCTCTGGATCTTGGCCGTAAAGTTCAAGCAGCTTCTCACCGCTAAACGCGTAAGATTGATACATATCAGAAACGATATCCAGTGTCCACTCGGGATACGTGGTCAGAATCACGAACCGACGCATCGCCTCCGAATCCAAAGGCAGGAAACTAATGCTGATCAAGTTATGAACACGCCTTTTGTCACGATTCAGGTTATTAAACAGTCCTCGACTATTCGGATCTTCCCAGTATTCTTCAAAGGAGCTTTCACCGTTCAAATATCGTGCAATCGCAAGTCCCTGTCTGCCTCCATCTAATGGATGTCGAAGAGCGCTGAATACGGCTTGTTCAACCGTTTCATCCACATCTGGCACTGCGATTCCATGATCCTCCAGCACTTTTTGAATACACAATTTGAGGAATGGGGGTTTTAATATGTGGTATGCACGAATTGCTTGTTGCGGATCATTCACAATCGTTGATTGCAGAAATTGCCATGGTATGGTGTACGATTCGAGTTCATTACGCAACATTTCGATGAGCTGATATGGCTCGTCCAGGGGCACCAGCCCTGACAGCAATTCGTTGGCATTTTTCGTTCTTGTATCCATACTTAACAAGTAGCGCCGAACTTCAAGTGGATAGATCTCATGTAATTGGTTTATGGCTTCGAGCAAAATAAGACCGGTCTCACTATTGTTCTCAAGGAAACGTTGTTTGCCGCCACTGATGTTAACCAAATACAACAAAGCATTGCTCAAAAGGATCATCGTCTTGTCGAACTCACTGTAAGACAGTTGCTCCTTTTTGGAGAGAGAAGAATTTGAATAGTTCTCAGCTATAACCTGATTATGCTTCTCCCGGAGGAATTCATCATTTAATTCATATGCAGATCTGTTATGTTTCGTTTGGAAATTGCAAACCACCAGTGGCTCAATCAATGCATGCAATTCGTGCCGCAGCTTACTTGTATCATGGGTCATCACGTGTTGAAACAATGCAGGCAGAGATTGAGTGAACTGTTTCACCCGGGCAAGATGGGAAGGGCTATTATTGAGATCTGAATAGAGTCGAAGGAGTATCATTCCATTGATTACATCATGGAAATTCCCCTTCAGTCTGCTCTTTAATTCATCCAGAATTTCCTTCTCTCCAGCATAGCGATTGATTTTCTCCAAACGGGACAGCAATTCGCCCATCCGATCATTGGTTTTGCTCTTTCCACTCAGTCCATAAGCTTCCGAGTCGTTTCCAAGGCAGAGCGTAAAACCATCGGTTCTCCACGAATTTCTTCTGGAATAATTAGATTCCATATGAATTACAATGGCTCCCGCTCGAAAAAAGATGTCTCCGTCATCTTTTTTGGCAATTTTCATGAGTACTTCTATCGTCTGGTAAGCATAATGGCTGGAACCTCCCATCATATCCGGAAACTTATCCGTTGTTCCCATCACATAATTAATGATTTCCGAACTCCGGTCCGTTTTCAACGAATATTCATTGGAACACACCTCTGCAAACTTCTCCACCAGAGCTTCTACTGCGCGGTCTGCGGTTAACATTACACATTCCTCCTCGAATATGAGTGTATAAATGATCTTGTATATAACCAATTACGTAATAATTTCGCCAATCCAATCTGCCAACTCATTGGGTGTAATCGCAGCAACATGTGCACCCATATTGGATAACGTTTGCGCAGCATGTTTGTTGTACACGGTATCTCCGTTAAAATCGAGTGCAGTCAGCACAAGCAATTTGCAGCCCGTATCCAGAATATCCTTACATGCCTTATACATGTGCTGGATCGGGTAACCCTCCTCCAAATCGCTAACGAGAATGTATATTGTTTTGCCAGGATTTTCGATTAACGTCTCACCATAACGGAGTGCCTTGGTAATATGCGTTCCCCCGCCAAGCTGCACGTTCATAAGCACATCTACCGGATCTTCCAGCCTGTCACTCAAATCGACAACCTGTGTGTCAAAAATGAACAATTTTGTTCGCAGTGCATTCAGGCGATAGAAAATGCTTGCCATCACCGAACTGTATATCACTGAATCCAACATGCTTCCGCTCTCATCCACACCAATGATGATGTCCCACTTGTTGTGAGACTGGATATTCCCGTCAAAATATAGACGATCAATTACAAATCTTCGATTGTTTTTGTCATAGTTCTTCAAGTTCTTGATAATCGTCTGCTTGAAATTCAAATTGCGCAAGGAACGCACTGAACTGGATGCATAACGGCTGCGTTTCCCCATAATGCTTGCTTTGGTCTGAGATTCAAGTTTGCGTCGCAGCTCTTCAACCACGACTCGTACGATTTCCTTGGCGCTCTTTAATACGTCGCCTTTCATTCGTCCTTTAAATTGCATAATGTTCTTGAGTAGGTTCATATTGGGTTCGAGGGATTCCAGCAGCTTTTTGTCCGTTAACAATTCAGTTAGGCCATAACGGTCAAGCGCCTGTTTCTCCAGAATTTCTACCGTTGATTTCGGGAACAGTTCCCTGACCTTATGCAACCATTTGGGAACGGTAAGGTACGAGGGGCCCCTTCCTCCCCCTTTTCTATAACCCTGCCCTTCACCGTATTCGCGATTATACAGATATCCGAGAATCTCATCGACTTCGGTATATTTAAAATCATCAGGGGAGTAGTCATCTGCATTGGACAGTCCTTCTTCGGAGGATTCACCCAGGATAAGGCGCCAACGGTTTAAGGTCTCTGCCCGGTTCAGCTCTGCATTGTCTTTCACCATTTCCTTGGTTGTATTGAGCTCATTCAGATCAGCTTCCATGCGTCAAACTCCTTCCGAAGGGCCTCATCCCATGTTTTCGTCTGGATCAGCAATCGCTCGTCAACGGAAGGCCATGACATCTCTTCGTTCTCTACCTTATGCAAGCTCGCAACCCGATCCGCAATCAGGCCTGTCTCCATGGGGGTAAAGTAAGTAAACGCCAAACGAAGCTCAGGAATCATGCGAATAAACTCTTCATAATCAAGCTGCTCGATCATATAGTTCAATTCTGATAAAAGCTGATCTTCATACAAAAAAGCGTCCCGTGCTACAGAGAATACACCCTGTAGATAAAGTGCAGTCTGGCGAGTCTGTTCCTGCGATCCCCGAATATATGCACGTGCCCGATCCACGATCTCTTCTCTATGTCTGTCGCCAAGTCCTGAAGAGATGGCAATACACACTCCCTCCAGCTGTGCCGGAAGCTGGCTGTCTGACAGAAGTTCATTCAGGTGTGCGCGAAAGGTATCATCCCGAAAATGCTCTTCGGACGATTCTGCCAGCATGGCAAGCAGCTTCAGTCCCTGGACAATCGCTTCATGTTCATCCGGATTCGTTCTTGAGAGCTGCATCAGTTTGTCCACGGCATTGTTATAGGCTTCTGACACGAGGTTGAGAAGCTGCTGTTCCTCAGACAACCCGAGAAGTCTACGATGCTGCTGAATTCGATTCAAAATATGCAGACTTCCGCACAGTGACAAGAAATTCCCATCCTTCCGCAGCGCTGACTTTACTTGTTCATACAGCTTCATTGCGCTATCCTGCAGGCCCATGAGCAGAGCCTGCAGCATGGATTTGGCGAGGACACCGCTGTGATGATCCGGTATTCCCTGCATTTCCTCTTCCATCTTGCGCGTAGCGGCTTCTTGAATTGTGCCTCCATAGAGCGAGTTCTCGATTAATCGAGCCTCAATTCTGGAGGAATAGGTATACACCCACGTCTCCCGAACAAGGTTCATGTCACGCTGTGCAATCCAATCCGGGCCAGATTGTCGCTTCGCGAAATCCGGAACGAGATAGACCATACATTGAAACAATTGACTTTGCCGACGATGATCTGGCTTGGCATATAAATCAAGTATTTTCTTATGTTGACCTGTAGTACGAATTTGAAGTTTTGATTCTGTACAACGTTCTTTGAAATCCTCAACGATCGGAATACTGAATGGGTTGGGAGCCACTTTTCCGATGATATCTCCGGTTAGAAATCTGTGCAGTTCTTGTATTGGTTTGTCTGAAGCTAACGAAAGTTCACCCTTAACAAAGGAAGAAAGTGTTGCATCCATCAGCTCATAGACTCCGCCTTCCCTTTTTCCTCTCAGTCCTGCGAGTCCTTGAACCATACTGTACGCCTCAATAGCGTCGCTGGTTGATATATGTTCATGCCCTTCCCTCAGCTTGCGGGTTAGTCGTGATAACAAGTCCAAAGCGGTCAAATTATACACGGATTTCTTTTGCCGAAGCAGCTGGGTCCAGATCAGTTCGTAATAATTCACGTAAGGCATACCGCTTGCATATCCATTCAGCCGATCCGCTTCGGCAAACGTGTAGACCATGGGATACATCTGCTGATGCACCGAATTCTGATTCTGAGTCTTCACATGCTCTTGAATCGTCATCTCTTCTGAGTTCGTCTCATGATTCTCGTGCATCAGCAGTCCATATGTATGAAATCCCCCAGTGATGACAAGCACCCGTTCATGCTCCTGCCCAGCCTGCTTGATACGAGTTCTCATATGAGCTTCTCTTGCCAAATCACCTGTACTGTGCAAGCGCTCCGCTGAATAACACATCCGGGATAAGGTGCAATACGTGAATACATCCTGTACAAATGCCTGTGTTGACTTCTCCAGCCCACCAATCTCAAATACGTTCTCCCACAACTCATCGAAACTTCGACAGTTTGTTTTCTGACATAAACGGTTGATAAACTCAGACCCTGCGAGCAAAGTTTCATCTTGAATGGATATCTCCCGCTGTTCTGCCTTGTTGGGCTTGGAGAAATGATGATAGTCCAGATCTATAAAAGTTGCAGGGATGCTCAGCCGAGCTGCTTCTTTCAACGCCACATATTCAGGAGAATAACGAAGCATCGGATAATAACAGGCCGCTCTCTCCTCTTCACTCTCATAGGTGTAGTAAAGACTGACAGGGGGGATGGTCGCCTCATCAGCCAGAACTTGAAGTAAGGGATTGCCACTCTCAGGGCCTTCGATTAGAATGATGTCCGGCTTGTATTCTTCAATCAATCGCAGCAAATGATAGGAACAGGCTGGACTATGATGGCGTATAGGGAAATAAAGCGTTCCGTTGTTCAGGTTATAAACCTTAGACTCAAATAGCGTCTGTAACTGGGCAACATCCAGATCCCCTTTTCCTGTTAACCGATCCATTTCTTTTCCTCGTAGTAATCCTTCCAAATTCCCTCTTCTCTGGACCGCTCCTTCACGACCTTGGAGAAGTAGGTTTTGAGGATGGACAGATCCTTGTCGCTTTCTTTCGCTATCGTCCCCAACATGTTTTGCACCAGCCGATCCAATGCGATTCCCTTGTCTTCGTAATAAAAGGAAGTCATTGCACTCTGTACATAAACAGATACGGCTTCAGCCGTACTCATGGACGCTTGGGGCGTATCCAACTTGTAACCTTCCCGCGTCATTCCTGTGCGAAGCTCCATAAATGTCGTGGCCAGCAATTCAACTACATCCGTATTAATCTCGGTGTCTATCCCGCTATGTAATAATAGGCTTCGCGCCTGGGATTCAATAATTTTGGCTTCCATTTTCACACTGCTAATCGGTTTGATCGTCTCAAAATTGAAACGGCGCTTCAGCGCACCACTCATTTCATTGACGCCCTTATCACGAATGTTCGCCGTAGCAATCACGTTAAACCCCGGTTTGGCAAACAGCACACCACCATCCAGCTCAGGTATACTCATCACCTTGTCACTAAGAATACTGATCAGGCTATCCTGTGCTTCAGCGGGGCAACGTGTAATCTCCTCAAAACGGGTAAGAATTCCTTTCTTCATTCCGTTATACAAAGGCGAGGGTACAAGTGCAGCTTCGGACGGGCCTTTATCCAGCAGCATGGCATAATTCCAGGAATATTTGATCATGTCTTCGGTTGTACCTGCCGTACCCTGAATTGTGTTCAGGCTGGTACTTGAAATGGCTGCGGTCAGTAGTTCACTGAGCATGGTCTTGGCTGTCCCGGGTTCTCCAACGAGCATCAAGCCCCGATTTCCTGCCAAGGTTACGACTGCACGTTCAATGAGAACATCGTTGCCATAAAATTTCCGCGTAATCGTGATCTCTTCTCCGTCCAATAAGGCTGGCTTATCCCTGCCGATAATAAAATCACGCACATATGTAGGGGACAACAGCCAGTTTGGCGGACGTTTTCCCGTATCTTCTTCTCGCAGAGCCCTTAATTCTGTCTCATATAGTGTCTCGGCGGGCGGCTTAAGCATCTCCATCGTCAAGGTTTCTCCTCTCGCATAAACAGATCGTATGTTCTTATTATATTTTATCTTATCACAGCAACCTTTGAACGAACGTAGAAAACGACAAAAATGGTTGAAACGTCCTTCTTATCAGCATTCTTCATAAGTCCGTGGACATGGTTCATAGCACAATTGTGAATTACTCATATCGTTACATCATGGCGGTTGTATACAAAACGAATTTGAATCCACGTTGTTGTTGTAGATAACTTCAATTTATAGGCCATATGTCCCTAAAGTTCATTAAACACCACGTAATATGGTTCAAGCAGATTAAGTCCAATCTCACAAAAAAAACACAGCCCAGTAATCTGTGTCTTTACTTCATTTTTATTGATTTTATTCCTTATTCCATGTGTTATTCTATCTATAATTAAGTGGGCTTTCTATATCATATTTGTTAGTCAAAAACAAGGTTTCAATCCATCCAATATTGAATATATAGATGGTGCAGGCTTTTCGTATGAAGCCACCGAATTTAACATATGATCCCTTAGATAAGATGCGTAACAATACGAGCTTTTGATGAGAGGAGATTAACCATTTGAGTACTAATGAAACTTCACCGCCTGAGTTGTTCACCCGTGAATTTACACAGAACCCTTACCCCGTTTACGAAAAGCTGAGACAAAATGATCCTATTCACAGAGTCCTGTTCCCTCATGGTGATTTCGGTTGGATTATTAGCCGCTATGAGGATGCAGTCGAAGTATTGAAAGACAACCGTTTCAGTAAGGATGTAGTCAAACGTTATGGAGCCGATCAACAAAATATATTCGTGCATAACATGCTTTTTTCCGATCCACCTGATCATCGCCGGTTACGTGGACTCGTACAGAAGGCTTTTACCCCCAGATTGATTGAGGGCATGAGAAGCCATATTCAAGATATTGCTGACGATCTCCTGGATAATCTCAATTCCCAGGATAAGATGAATCTGATTGATGAGTTTGCATTTCCATTACCAATCATTGTCATCAGCGAGATCCTTGGTGTACCTCTTGAAGATCAGGACAAATTCCGTCTATGGTCCAATTCCATCATCGATGCGACAAGTGCGGAGCATTCCGAAGTGTTTGAGAAGCATGCCCAGGAGTTCATTGATTACCTGAATAATTGGTTTGCCAAAGTACGTGAGCAGCCGGGTGACGATCTGATTAGCCAGCTCGTTGTGGCAGAAGAATCAGGAGAACAACTCACTGAAAAGGAACTGCTTGGTGTTGTCGCTCTGCTGATCATCGCTGGGCACGAAACAACGGTTAACCTGATCGGTAATGGTGTACTTGCCCTTTTGGAGCACCCGGAACAACGCGACCTGCTGATCAAGCAGCCTGAGTTAATCCATAATGCCGTTGAAGAAATGCTTCGTTATAACGGCCCGGTTGAATTCAGCACGTCTCGCTGGGCATCCGAGGATATAGAATTTCATGGACATCACATCGCTGAAGGTGAACTAGTTATTGTAGCACTGGATTCAGCCAATCGGGATGAAGAGAAATTTAAAGATGCGGATGTTTTTGACATCACTCGTGAGAAGAGCCCACATTTGGCTTTTGGCAAAGGCATTCATCTCTGTCTGGGAGCCCCTCTCGCGCGACTTGAAGGCGAGATTGCGATTAATACACTGCTTCGCCGCTTTCCCGATATGCAGCTTCAGACGGATGTTAATGAACTTGAATGGAGACCCGGAATGATTGTTCGAGGTGTTAAGGAGATCCCGGTACAGCTGAAATAGCTATGTATTTGAAGCAAGGAAAGCGAGGCACCTGACTGCATGGAAATTAACACCATTGCTCTAGTTGTTTTTTTGTTTCTTATTCTTATCTTATTGGTTCGCGTCATCAGCTTGCAGACACAGTTGAATGAATTGAAAAGGGATGTTGAACGTCTGGAGAATGGTTCAGGATATACCACACACTCCCCTCTCAGTTATAACGATTCTGCAGCGAATGTGTCTCCAACTCCACTGGCACAGGCTGACCTCACTGAACTTGATAAAGAATTGCAGGAGCTTGCAAAACAGGGCAAGAAAATAATTGCAATCAAAAAGGCTCGTGAAGCCAGAAACCTGTCATTGAAAGATGCCAAAGAATACGTTGAATATCTTGAACGCCTGTAATTAGTAGGTAGATAGACTTTTCAACTCCCTGCAAAGGTTTTCGCTTTCAGTTGATTCAAGTTCGACTGGAAACAACGATCTTCGCGGGGAGTTTACTTTTTTCTAAAGACATGATAAAGTTATTTCAATATTTATAGAAATAAGAAATAAAGACGAAAGGACCGATTTTGATGCAATCCAATCCGATTGATACTGAACAGGCCGTCAAAATTCATAAAGCGCTAGGTGAACAAACGCGATATAAAATCATTCAGATCCTTTCGGGTGAAAGCAACCTGTGCCCAGCTGATTTAGAGAATCGGCTTGTAACTGTAGCCCTCTCCACTTTATCTCATCACTTGAAGCAACTTTCCGATTGTGGTCTGTTGACCTCTCAAAAGAAAGGTACGTACATTTACTACAGTCTGAATACGGATACTGTACAGAGATTCGCTCCTTATCTGTTGGAGAGATAAAATTTCGTTTTATATTTCCATAATACTAGAAATATAAAATTATTTGATCGATAAGTCAGCCTTGCCTCATTGAAGTAAAAGTTATTTCTTGATCCTTTTCTCTCGTCTTTATTTCTATATTTCTAAAAATATAATAATTATAATCAGAAAGAGGTAATGTACTCATGTCTAACACATGGAAAATCTATGTCCTAGCCTTGGTCAGCTTTCTTGTAGGGACCTCTGAATATGTCATTGCGGGCATTCTGGATCGAATCTCGGACACCATGAATATATCGTTGATTGCTGCGGGACAGCTGATCACAATTTTTTCACTCATTTATGCGCTCGGTACGCCCATCATAATCGCCTTAACATCTCGCATGGATCGACGAAAGCTGCTGCTTTACTTTCTGGGAGTTTTTGTCGCAGGTAACGTCTTGGCCTACCTATTACCTGGTTATGGACTCTTTATTGCTGCACGTGTGCTTATGGCGCTGGGAGCCGGAGTCGTCGTTGTAACAGCTCTGACAGTCGCTGCCAAAATAGCGCCCGCAGGCAAACAGGCCAGCTCTATCGCAACGGTCATTACGGGGTTTACCGCATCTCTGATCGTCGGAGTTCCACTGGGAAGAATGGTTGCTGCAGCTTGGGATTGGAGACTTATTTTTGCAGGTATCGCGATTTTGGGTGTGATTGCCATGATTGTTATTGCAACTACGATCCCGCCATCTGAAGGCGAAGCACCCGTTCCTTTGAAAAAACAATTAGCGCTCCTCAAACAACCTCGTATAGGATTTGCGCTGCTTGTCAGCTTTTTCTGGTTAGGAGGCTATTCTATTGCGTATACCTACATTTCACCCTATTTGGTATCTGTTGCAGGCATGAGCGAAACGTTGTTAAGTTCCGCTTTGCTGGCTTTTGGGATCGCAAGTCTGATTGGTTCCAAATCTGGAGGATACAGCGCCGATCGTATGGGAGTAAAGCGAACACTCATCCTGGGAATGGCCTTGCATGTCATAAGCCTGCTGATGCTGAACATCACGGCTCATTCTGGTGTGGCCATCTTCATTGTGTTGATTCTATGGTCTTTCTCCGCCTGGTCTTCCGGCCCAACACAGCAATATAATCTGGTTACAATGGCTCCAGAATCGTCCGGGATTATGTTAAGTCTGAACAGCTCGGTTATGCAACTGGCTATGGCTGCTGGTGCCGGTGTTGGGGGAATCGCCGTCAGCTCAGTATCATTGTCATCCATCACCTGGATTGGAGCTGCAGGGGTGCTAATTGCAATGATCATCATCATTCTTGCCTATCGTCCAGCAATTGCCACAACAGCACAGAGCGAATCTTCCAATGTCGCATGATAGAGCTTAAGCTCAAGAATAAAAATGATAACACGCAAAAAAAGAGGCACTGTGATATTACAGTCGCCTCTCTTTCTTATTCCAGTCTGATTGATGACTTATTGTGCAGTTACAGCACCATCGATGGGATAAACAGCGCCATTAATATACGGAGCCTCGTCTCCCAGCAGGAAGGATACCAAATTAGCAATTTCTTCAGGCTTACCGAGACGACCGCATGGAATGCTGTCAAGGGTTGCTTTGAATACTTCAGGATAATCCTTCCCGAACTGAACCACCATTGGAGTTTCAATCGTACTTGGGGCAATGGCATTCACGCGAATGTTTTCTTTACCATATTCAATGGCCGCTGTACGTGTCAGTCCAACTACGCCATGCTTCGTCGCTGCATAAGGTGCAACTGCTTGAACACCCACAATACCTGCTGTAGATGCCGTATTGACGATGGAACCACCGCCAGTTTTGAGCATTTCGGTAATCACATACTTCAATCCGTAAAATACACTTCTCAGGTTAATATCAATGATTTGGTCAAACGTGCAGTCGCTTGACCTAATCCACTTTAATTTCATGCATTTATATTGTCAGATCGACACTTGAACATGTTGCGATAGTGCTAGCGAAAACCTAATACTTATCTTAGCAAATTCGTTTTGGCCAGCTCGATCAGCTCATCGCCACGTCCATTCAGCACCGCCTTCATCATCCATAAGGTGAAGCCTTCGGCCTGTTTTATATTAATCTTCGGAGGCAGCGACAGCTCCTGACGGTTCACCACAACATCAATCAGAACAGGGCCATCATGTTGCAATGCACGCTCTACAGCCCCTTCCAGATCAGCCGGATCTTCAACCCTTATCCCCTCCAGGCCCATCGCTTGAGCTACCATGGCAAAGTTGGGATTTACGAGCTCGGTACCGGATTCAAGCAATCCGGCAGCTTTCATCTCCAGTTCAACAAAACTGAGTGCACCGTTGTTAAACACGACAACTTTAATCGGGAGATTATGCTGTTTAAGCGTCAGAAGGTCACCCATCAGCATGGCAATGCCGCCATCACCGGACAAGGAAATCACTTGTCTTCCCGGATCAGATACCTGCGCTCCAATTGCCTGTGGAAGAGCATTCGCCATAGTGCCATGACTGAATGAACCTAACAATCGACGATTGCGACTCATTTCAATGTAGCGAGCCGCCCATACTGTAGGTGTACCTACATCGCAGGTGAAGATCGCATTTTCCGCTGCAGCATCGCTGATAACCTTGGATAGATACTGTGGATGAATTGGCGTTTTTCCGGGTTTACCTATGGCAAGCTCATCCAATTCTTTACGAACTTTCTCGTAACGTCCCACACTTTTATGCAAATGTTTGTCGCTATGCTCTTCTGTGAGATAAGGTAATAATGTTTCAATGGTGGCCTTTATGTCTCCGCACACTCCATAATCGAGCTTTGTACGGCGACCCAGGTGTGAAGACTGAATATCCACTTGAAGTACAACCGCATCTTCCGGGAAGAATTGACGATACGGAAAATCTGTTCCCAGCATCAGGAGCACATCACAGTCCATCATGGCATGATAACCGGAGGAATACCCGATTAATCCCGTGAGGCCCACCGAATACGGGTTATCGTATTCCAGGTATTCCTTGCCTCGTAAAGCAATGACCATAGGGGATTTCAAGCGATCACAGAGCTGCATCAGAGGTTCACGCGCACCGGCGCAGCCTGCACCACACAGCAACGTGATTTTTTTGCCTTGATTCAGGAATTCCGCCAGTTTCCGCAGTTCAGGTTCGGAAGGGTGTACAACAGGCTGTGTCGCATGATATACATGCTCCGGTACAGGTAGGTCAGCTGCTTCCAAAGCCGCTACATCACCCGGCAATATAATGACGGAAACGCCTGAACGCGCTACTGCGGTCTGCATTGCCATCGTAAAGGAACGCGGCATCTGCTTGGCTGTTGTGATGACTTCACAATAATGACTACATTCCTGAAACAAATACTCCGGATGAGTCGCTTGAAAATACTCACTCCCGATCTCATCACTTGGAATATGAGCAGCGATGGCAAGTACCGGTACACGGTTCCGATGACAGTCATACAGACCGTTAATCAAGTGCATGTTTCCCGGTCCGCTGCTGCCCGCACATACGGCGATACTTCCGCTCACTTGGGCATCTGCCCCGGCCGCAAATGCAGCCACTTCCTCATGGCGGACATGAATCCATTCAATTTTACCCGAACGACGGATGGAATCGAGTACCGCATTCAAGGAGTCTCCAACGATACCATAGATGCGTTTGACGCCTGCGTTCAATAATGCTTCGACCAGAACGTCTGCAATTGTTTTTTTCATGACAGGTCGGTCTCCTTTATTCGCTTATTTTGAGTTATGTTTCCACCGCGTTAAACTACCTATTCTTTTACCCCAATCTTTTGAAATTAGAAACAAAATCATATGTATTTATGGATATATACAAAAATCCGCTTGTCATGGACTGACAAACGGATCTTGGGTTGTTATGGTTTAAAAAGCGGTTCATTGCATGTTTAGTAATTCATTCACATCCATAAATCAATATTAAATGGCAGGCATCACATTGCCACCGCTGACCGGGATATAAGCTCCTGTAATAAACGAGGACAGGTCGGAAGCCAGAAATGCTACCGCATTGGCAATTTCCTGATCTTCTCCCCTGCGTTTCAACGGTACAGTTTGAATATAACCCTCATCATGCCCCGACTCACTGTTGCGGTCGCGCTCACTGATCGTCCATCCAGGCGCAACCTGGTTGACCGTAATCTGATATTCGCCTACCTCTTTCGCCAGCACACGGTACAAACCATCCATACCGCGTTTTCCAGCCGTATATGCAGACTGGGTAGCAAAATTTTGCATCGCACATTCCGTATTGATACCAATGAATCGACCAGCTCTGGCTTCTTTCATATATGGGATGAATGCTTTGGCAAGATACACACTCTGCATCACACATGATTCGAACTGGCTTATATAATCATCCGGTGATTGTTCCAGCACCGTTGTCCAGGCATATTGGATGACTGCATTGGCAACCACGATATCCACATCGCCAAGGCTGGACTGAATTTCATCCCGCATCCGAAATGCCGTATCCTGCTTCGTGATATCGCCCTGAACAATGACCGTTTTCCGACCGATCGCTTCAATCTCAGCCTGAAGTTCTCTCGCCTTCGTATCATTATTTATGTAATGCAGCGCGAGATCAGCACCACAGTCTGCCAACGTACGAGCGATGACCCTTCCCAATTGACCGGTTGCGCCTGTCACCAGTGCCGTTTTACCTGTAAGATCCAATTTCATAAGGACAGTCCCCTCCTTTGAGCCACATGTGTAATCACGAAATTTAGTGATGAAAAAAGAAGGATTCCAACATGATTTAACCCTCATTAATCAAACTGGAAAACGCTTTCGAAGTTCATGTTATCTTCTGTTTGGTTCAATGAGATCCATCATTTCATTACTTCCCGTGCTGAATGAGATCAATTTCCTGGAAGCGACTAACTTCTTTTTCCCACCGTTCTTCTACATATTTGCGGTGAACCGGATGATCATTGTATGTATCATATGCAGCCTGGTTGGCGAAGACCATTGAAAAGCTATAGTCAAATTCATTTTTTTCGCTCACCTGACGCAAGACCTGAAATTGCTCTACACCGGGAATATTCGCCAGTGCATCCGCACTCTCTTTCAAAAATGCCTCTGCTTCGGGTGTATCTTTACCTGCGTAAAGTGTAAACGTTACCATATGATTGATGCTGCTCATCTCTATTTCCTCCTCCAATATGTCTGATTCTGTTTCCTAGTGTACATCCGAATGTGTTGTAAGCGCAATAATTGGTTGAATTAATTTTAGAGGAAATGAATATGTAGGGGTATTAGAATTACTCATACTCTGAATTACATGGGTTTACTAATGGGTATGCAAACAAAAAACCTCAGGATTAATCCCGAGGTTTTTTTGTAATGGTTGGACAACCTATTTGATGTTGTATTTACGGTTAAATTTATCAACACGACCACCGATGTCCACGTTTCTTTGCTTACCAGTGAAGAATGGGTGGGATGCGGAGCTAGTGTCCACACGGATTACTGGGTAAGTGTTACCATCTTCCCATTCCATTGTTTCGTTCGAGAATTTAGTCGAAGAACTCAGGAATTTGTAATCAGCACTTGCATCGAAGAAAATTACTGTTTGTGTCTTTGGATGGATATCAGCTTTTGGCATAATCTATTTACACTCCTTTAATATGGGTACTTCTTAGAATAGAACTAAATTTTATTATACTCTTTTTTTGGACGAAGTACCAGTCGGAATTGAAGAAACGATAAATATTTTACAATTCATTGTGATTTGCACAGGTTTCAGAGTTCAAGTTAAGCCCTTCTCCAATACATTTAGCATATATTCCAACGCTTCAAGTTCATCTCTTCCCCGTGTCTGCAATCTCACCACACTGCCATGTCGAATGGGAAGAAGCGCCATTCCGAGCAGGCTTTTGACATCTACACGATGCTCATGATTCGCATCCATAAATGACAATGAAATATCCGAGGCAAAACGCGACGCTTGCGAAGATACAGACATCAGATCATCCCGGTGGAAATCAGAGTGAATCATAAATTCATGTGTTCTCACAACCTTCAGTTCCTTTCGCTAGATGCTATTTAACCAATTGGTGTGTATATAATTTTATATATTAAAATCTTCAAGCATTATACCATGTTATGGAAGCTTGTTTAATCCTTTTATGGCGAAAAATACAAAAAAAGAAACCCTAAATATCAGGGCTCCTTTGAAATAGATTCATTTTCCGTTCGGATACACCATTACTTTGAGACTGCCACTCTTGTTGTGCAATGCCCGTTCCATGGCCTGCTGCGTCTCCTCAAGCGAATAACGGTCAGTAATCAGGGACATTACATCATGCTGGCCTGAACTCAGAAATTCAATTCCCGCCGGATACGTATTGGCGTAACGGAAGATTCCGTATATATCCACCTCGTTGTCCGCGATAAAAGGAACATTCAGTGCAATTTCGTCCTGTGCGGGCAGTCCTACTATAGCAAGCTTGCCTCCTCGCCGGAGCGAATATAATGCAGACTGAAGTGCCTTCGGATTCCCCGCAGTTTCCCAAGCTGTATCTACACCGACGCCGTTCGTTAACTCACGGATCACCGCCTGTGCATCCTCGTTCCTTACATTAATGGTATGGGTGGCGCCCATACGACGAGCAGCCTGCAACCGTACTTCCTCCAGATCGGTGACGATGATGCGTTCTACGCCAAACGATTTGGCAGCTGCAACGGCCATCAGTCCAACAGGTCCCATGCCCATAATAGCAAGTGTGGTGCCAGGAGCCAGTTTACTGCGTCTTGCAGCATGAATGCCAACCGAGAAAGGTTCGTTCATGGCTGCCTCTTCAAAAGACAGATGATCCGGGATCGGGAAAACCATATCCTCCCGAATGGTCATGTACTGTACAAATGCCCCATCCACCGGTGGCGTCGCTAGAAATTGCACATCGGGACACAGATTATAACGACCTTCTTTGCATGCGGTGCATCGTCCGCAGGTTACTCCAGGCTCAATGGCTACCCGATCTCCTTCTTTCAGCCGTGATACTCTTGAACCTACAGCCGCTACGATACCTGCACATTCATGTCCAAGTATAATCGGTTTCTCAACTACAAATCGGCCAATTCTACCATGTTCAAAATAATGCACATCCGATCCGCAAACGCCAACGGCCATCACCTGAATGAGCACTTCGTCTTCAGCCGGCTGTGGTACAGCCTGTTCTTCAATGATGATGTGCCCCGGCTCTGTCATGACAGCAGCCTTCATGGTTTCGGGTACGGGTAATTGATGATGTCCCATATGTTCCCTCCTTCTCGTGTATGCCAACGTTGTTCTTTCCTTCGAAGAAGATCCGACTGTTCTAATTTTTGTATCCAGATTAATATATCGTTCTTCCTTGTTCATCTGCAATACCACTTTTGCGATAGAAGTACGTATTGATCATGTCTCGCCATTCCTTGGCGTGCTCCGCCTGCCCTGCCTGTAACGCAGACACTTTATCAAATACGGTCGAATCAATCTTGCCTTCCAGCTGCCTCCAGGTATGTGCTAATGCTTCCGCCTGCTCTGCTCCATCAAAATGTGTATCATAAATGTGCTGAATGACCGTTTTGCCAGAATGCAGAACATGCGTATACGGGACATGGTGGAAAAATAACAACAGCTCATCCGGACAGGAGTCTACGGATTCATATCTTTCGGCGTTTTCCCGATGGTATTGGGACGTATATCCCGTTCCACTGCTCACGGTCCGGTCCACCCCAATGCCATCACAATCGGCAAAATGATACGTCCCCCACTTGGAATATTCATAGCCATCCACATTAGGCCCATAATGGTGCTCCGGATTAACCATCCAGCCTACACCGAGTGGTGCCGTATAACTTTCATAGATATCTATCGAATTCAAAAGCATGCCAGAGATTAGACGAACGACCTCTTCGTCATGTCCGAATGTAAGTCTGACCCACTCCTCTGCAATCTCTTCCGATGACAGTTCCGGATTCCAGGCAAGTCTGCCATATCCGTATAGATTAGCCTGAGCGAGCGGATGTCCTGTCCAGCAAGCATCCGCACCGATATTGGATACTGCGGCAAAGCCGCTATAGGGCCTGTTGTACAGATAACCGTCAGCAATGCGTTTGATTTCAGAACCCGGCCCCTTGGCAAACGTATCAAAATCCAATACTTCTTTCCACTGTGGGATCAGATAACACAGATGCCGCTGCTGGCCCGTATACTCCTGCGTAATCTGGAACTCCAACACTTGATTTGTTTTCTCCATTGCCCCGAACAGCGGGGATACGGCCTCGCGAACCTGAAAGTCCATCGGCCCATTCTTGATCTGCAAAATGACGTTATCCGCAAATCGGCCATCCAGTGGTTTGAAGTGGTCATATGCCGCCCGTGCGCGATCCGTGGAGCGGTCACGCCAGTCTTGTTTGCAGTTATAGACGAAGCAGCGCCATATTACTAGTCCACCAAATGGGCGAAGTGCTTCAGCCAGCATGTTCGCTCCATCAGCATGATCACGGTTATATGTGAAGGGTCCAGGCCGATTTTCCGAATCCGCTTTGATCAGATAGCCGCCAAAATCCGGGATTGCCGCATACACCTTGGCAGTCTGAATGTTCCACCATTCACGAACCTGTTCATCCAGCGGATCTGCCGTAAGCAATCCACCAATCTCTATTGGACTAGCATAGTTGGCGCTAAGGAACAATCGGATGCCGTACCCTCTGAATTGGGCAGCAACCTTCGCAACATCACCCAGGAAACGTTCCGTCAGGAACAAGCTCTCACGCTGATGCACGTTTACGTTATTGATGGAAATGGCGTTAATGCCTGTAGAAGCAAGCAATCTGGCATAATCTCGAATACGTCCAAGATCACGAGTGAATTCTCCATTGTCATAGAAAATAGATTTTCCAGCATAACCACGCTCGATGCTGCCGTCCACATTATCCCACTGATTGATCATGCGTAATGCATTAACAGGCTGCTCGGAAATGTAGCTTAATCTTCCCCCAGCAGGGTGCACTTCGTTTGAGTTTTCTTGCTCCAGAACAAGCTCCCTTAATAGATGAAAAGTACCATATAGAACACCTTGAGGGGTTTCAGAACCAATAAATAGCCTACCCTGCTCTTTATCTTCGCGGATAACATAACCTTCTCCCTGCACAGTAGAGCGTTCCGTGTCGCTGAAGGCCTGAGCCACGGCTTCTGAACCCGTCCATGTGCCAAGCCAGATCCCTTGTGCCTCCTGGTGGGCTGAATCCGACTTGCTCACTTGACTGACAGTTTCCTGATTAACTTTCGGTTTGATGCCAAACAACTTATCTAATCCCTGAATCAGCTCGGCTGTTGCTGTTGATATGATTTCGTGATCTTCCGTCACCGACACGTTATGACTCCAGACAGGGGCTGGCTTTTTAACGGCCCCTTTCACTGCGGATTGAGTTTGAAGATATCCAAGCCACGCATCATATTGCGGGCCGGAGATATTGGATTGAACGGTTGTGTTGCTCATTGTACAGCCTCCTTGCTGGCATAGATCTGCTCCAGACGATTACCTTTGCCTTCGAGCAGCCATAGAATCGATGTTACTCCGCGCGGGTAATACTTGCTTCCGACCGCCACACCTGCCAGGATCTGGTCACTCCAGCACCAGTAGGATTCCTCTGGATGCAGCAGCCAGTTTACATGAGCAGCGTCAGATGCCTTGCCTGTTTCATCCCATTCCACGCCCAGCAGTTCTCGTGCGATGAACTGGGATAGATATATTTTGCTGAGCCATGAGTTATTGCTCGTAGAGGACAGCTTCCAGCCTCCATCTTCAAACAGGCATGTACCAGGGATAAGAACTGTTTTAAAGTGGGTTCGGAGTGCTTTCAGGTAAGGACCGAAACGGCCATTTACATCCAGCGCGCCTTCACAGCCGGTGAAGTATGGGAACACCAAGCCTTCAATGGCCGGAATGATACGGGAATCATTATTTTCGGCGATCACTGCCGGAATGTAGCCACCACCGGTTAACTGGGCTGCGATACTGGCTGCACAGCGATCTGCCTGACGTCCTGCGTGATGAGACAAATCAGCCAGCTTCTCTGCAGCGAACAGCTTCTCCAGTGCTACATAGACGGCCCAGCATTTGCCTGCCAGATAGATGTTGTTGCGGGATTGTCCAAGTGACACATCCAGGCTGTCGTAAGTAGTAATCTCGGCTCCGCCCTTGGTACGACTGCTATCCAGCCCCATCAGGCCGTTGCGTTGGTTTTCATCCGGATGATCCCGGTTCAACATGCTTTCGAAGCAATCCCGAATGACGGGCAGCATCTCTTTAACAAATTCCCGGTCCTGCGTCTGTTCAATATATACCGTTGCACAGCAGAGCCAGTTGACCAGTTCCTCGTGGCTCATTTGCGAGAAGCAGTCATCGATACCTACCAGTTCATATGCCGAGTGCCCCGGACGTGAGAATACATTGGCTACGCCGATATCATGCGTGAACGTAATGCCGCCCGGATATTCCTTCTCTTCGCCCGGGAACCGCACTTGATCCGTATAACTGTAGCGTTTCACAAACCACTCCAACTCGTTACGCACGGTCCAAGGGTTTAGTGCAAGTTCAAAATACAACTGATCTGCGGTCAGATCAAGTGTGTTCATCATCCGGTATTCGCCTTCATTTACGATCCAGAACGGCTCTCCATCCGCATCCAGCAGTTGTGTACTTGCATAATAGCTGTGAATAGAATGGGCAAGCATAAATGACTGATCTTCACTCAAAGCAGCTACACCGAGACGTTGTTCAACTTCCTTACAGGAAGCAGTTAGCTCGTTGAAACGGCCAAGCGCGTATTTTCCGGCATCCAGGATATCTGCAAAATAACGTGTATACCAATAGGTCGTGTCCATACCCGTAGTAACGATCCCGCCGCGATAAAAACAGACGGCAAATTGGTATGTACGCTTCTCTCCTGCGGGAACGTCCATCAGCAGTGCAGCTGTTTCGCCCAGTCCGAACGCGAGATTCTCACGATGTTTCTCCTGCAATATCTTCTCCAATGTAAATCCTCGAGCAGGCCATAGACCCTCATCCCTAGATAAAATGGCGGTTAGGCGACCTTGTCCAACTCCGGTTAATGACCCACACTCAGGCCCTCCGATGATACGCATGGCTGAGTAAGGATCATTACCTTGGTAGCCAAAATATGCTTTACGCGGCTGCTGTCCTTGCGTATTATCAATTGTCATCTCCACTAGCACCGCAGGCACAAGTGCATCCATTAATGCTTCACGATCACCACTCAGCGGTTCTGGTACAGGACGCACAGGTGAGTAGATACGGAAAGTCAGATCACCCGCCGTCCACGTATCTGTTCCCGAAGTAAACTCGCGCGTAATCTCTTCATCGCGGAACGCTGAAATTAGCGGGCGTGTTCCCTGTGCTGCAACTGCCGCTGGCGTGCTCAATCCACTTACCGTCGAGGCCGAAGACACCTGATCTGAATCCGAATTGTCCACTTTCTCTACATCATATCGAACGCTTGCATCTTCAACGGCTTCGAAAAATGGTAAAGCTTCGTAGTGCTCACTGTCGCGAGATTGTAAACCGATATATACGTTCTGATCTGCTGGCTTGCCAAGCTCCAGGCCTAGTCCGCCTTTGGCTCCTTTGTATCCAAGCGTAAAGCTGGCAAAAGCCCCGATCGGTGAGTGATGGGCATTATAAAAGATGGATTTGGATGTGCTCATGAACGATGACCCCTCTCAAAATGGTTTGCATACGTTTTCATTAGCCCCATCCTACCATGGGCATTCCACCATAGACCATGGTCAAATCAATCGGATATTTACCCAAATCAAGCTAGTAGACTATAATATAAATAAAGCGGTTACATCTGTTTCTATACTTTTTATCAAGGGGGTCTCCCATGTCTTCCACCTATTTGCCTCCCGCTTTGGGAGAGAGTGTACATGAAGTATTTTACCCGGATGTGCAAACAACGGTGAATTTGTTCGCTATACATTTGCGAAGTGTCGGGGCCGATTGGGATTATCCAGCCCATGAACATCCACAATATGAGCTGAATTATGTAACGGAAGGCGAACAATACATGACCGTGGACGGCAAGCTGTATATTCAAAAGGCTGGAGAATTACTCCTCATTCCTCCAGGAAGCATTCATTCCAGCCTGAGCCATAACGGCAAGGGTTTTACGTATTTTTGCATGCATTTTGATATCGATGATCAGTTATTTCTCTCTTTGCTTGCACGAATCAAGCAGGTTTTGTTCGATGCAGATAGTCCGGTTACCCGCCAGATCGAGCCTGTCCTTCGCAAATTAATGTCTTCTGCGGATAACCGGGCGGCGAGTACGATGGTACAGCGCATGCAGCTGCAATCGGCGGTATTTGAGTTGTTCGGCCATTTATGGGAGGCTGTCTCTCAGGAAGCCGCACAATTGTTCACGGACGGATATGAGAAGATCGAACTGGCCCATCAAATTCGTAATCGGCTGCAAGGACTGGTGAGTCAGCAATTTAAGCAGGGACGTGAGTCCGACAGCCATTATGGCATTGATGATATTGCAGCAGAACTGGGTATCAGTTCCTCCCATTGTAACCGTGTATTTCGGCAGGTATATGGTCAGTCTCCGCGTGTATATTTATCTGAAATGGTTCTGCATGAAGCCAAAGTTCTGCTGGGTAACCCCAAGCTGTCGGTTCAGAACATCGCTGCCATGTTAGGTTACAAGGATATTGCCCATTTCAGTCGTCAATTCAAGCGCTGGTCAGGGATATCACCCACACGCTATAGACTGGAGCAGCCAGCTCCCCAATGAGCTTCATCCATTGAACATCATTCCAGATGGCATTTAATTTGCTTACGATTAAACGTCAGTTACTTTACTTTAATAGACGTTTAATCGTCTTCAGCTTGTTATCATATGGCGGATATAAAATAGACAAGTTCAATCGAGTACTTTTTTTGAGCACACTTTTCATATGAGAGAAGGTCTCCAGGCTATAACGCCCGTGATACGAGCCAAGACCCGAATGTCCTACCCCTCCAAACGGCAGACGTGGGTTGGCCACATGAGTTATCGTATCGTTAATGCATCCTCCCCCAAAAGAAACCTCTCGCATCACTTTATCTTGTAAATGTGTATCCGATGTAAATAGATAGAGCGCCAGCGGTTTCGGCCGCTTCACAATACCTGCAATCGCCTCATCAATATGGGAATAACTGATAATTGGCAGAATCGGACCAAAAATTTCATCTTCCATCGTAGCTGCTTCCCACGATTCAGCATCAATAAACGTCGGTTCAATAAAGCGGTCTTCCTCATCGGATTGACCACCATAGATGACGTGGGCCTGATCACGTTCAATAAGGGTAGTAAGACATTTGAAATGCGCCTTGTTGACGATTCGCCCATAGTCACGATTATGCTGGATATCTGTCCCAAAGAACGCTTCCACTGCTGCTTTCATTTCGGAGATCAACGAATCTTTCACCTGTTCATGCACAAGCAGATAATCTGGAGCGATGCAGGTCTGACCCGTATTGAGCAGCTTTCCCCATATAATACGCTGTGCAGCCACTTTAATATCTGCATGCTTATCCACGATGACCGGACTTTTACCGCCAAGCTCCAGCGTCACTGGAACGAGATTTTTGGCAGCGGCCTGCATGACGATTTTGCCAACGGGTACACTTCCTGTAAAAAAGATATAGTCAAAAGGCGCATGAATAAGCGCCGTGGTTGTATCTTTGGCTCCTTCGACCACGTGAACGTATGATGGTTCGAATACCGAGCTAATCATCTCGCGAATAACAGCTGATACGGCTGGTGTGTTCTCTGATGCTTTGAGTACTGCCGTATTGCCAGCTGCCAACGCGCCAACCAGGGGTTCAATTAACAGCTGGAATGGATAATTAAAAGGTCCAATAATCAATACCGTACCATAAGGCTCAGGAATGATATAACTTTTGGACCCGATCAGCGCGAGTTGGGTTTTGACTTTGACTGGCTTGACCCATTTTTTCACTTGCCGAATGGTGTGCGTGATACTATCCAGCATGAATCCAATCTCTGTAGTATACGATTCGAACTCACTCTTGCCCAAATCCTGATAGAGCGCCTCGGTGAGACTGGACTCATACTTCTGAATCGCCTGTTTCAGCCGCGTTAGTTGTGTAATGCGATACTCTGCCGAAAGAGTAGCACCTGAGCGAAAAAACTGCCGTTGCTGCTGTAAAATTTCTTCGACTTCATGTTCGCTTAATTCCTGTATGACACTCATATAATACAACCCCTCTTCCGAGTTAATGATGATTCGTTTAAACATACGAACATATAGCCCACATGCCTAGGCATGTTAACAACTCTTGCCTATAAGCACTCTTCTTCCAACGCCGCAACCAGTTCCTTCAATAGTTCTACAGAGGACCTTAATGAAGCGGAATAATAACGCTGTGTACCTTTCTGTTCTACAGAGATGAGCCCTTTTTCAAGCAATAACTTGAGATGATGAGATATAGCAGGTCGTGACAGGTTGAACTGTTCTGTAATTTCATTCACTGTCATGCTGCCCTTCTCACTAAGAGCAAGTAAAATCGCCTGTCGATGATTGTCGCTAAGTACCTGGAATAAGGGGATGCAGGTTTGAAAAATAGATATCGCTTTTTGTCCCATGGTTTCACCTCTATATGTTCTACAGATATCACAGTTGTCATGTCTGTTGGTTTAAACGTTTGAACCTAATGACTATAGTTTACTCCAGCATCCCGCTAACAGCAAGCCATGTGCGATAGATTTTAAAATAACTCATATAAAGCGCTTCCACACTACCATACAAGTATGGTAGTATATCCTTGAAGGAGTTGAGATTATGGAATTTCCCCCTAGGTCTTCGTCCAAAGCCGAATTATTATCATCCTTAATAAACCCGTCTTCTCTGAACAAACAAACATTCTCTTCTCGTGAGGCGGTCTATACCACGTTGAAGCAGTTAATTCTGAGTTTGAAGCTGCCTCCCGGTACCGCCATCTCGGAGAAAGAGATCTCGCTTGAGTTCAATGTAAGTCGGACCCCTGTTCGAGAAAGCTTCGTCCGATTAGCGCAGGAAGGTCTGCTGGAAGTCTATCCACAGCGAGGTACCTATGTATCTCTGATTCAGGTTGATCTCGTGGAGGAAGCACGTTTCATGCGTGAGCAGCTTGAGCGTGCCGTCATACGGCTCGCGTGTGTGCAATTTCCAGATGAACACATGAAAATACTGGAGCAGAACCTTGCGCAGCAGCAGGAATGTATACTTGAACCGGATGATGAACGAATGTTCGGATTGGATGAGGAATTCCATAGTACTCTCTTTGCAGGCTGTAACAAAAAAAACACCTGGTCCCTGATCCAGCATATGAACGTGCATCTGAACCGGAGTCGAATGCTCCGTCTGTCTTCGGATCATCATTGGGATCACTTGCTCGAACAGCATCGATCCATGGTTCAGGCGATACAACAGCACGATGCCCAAACGGCGGAGCACATGATGCAGGAACATCTGCATTTGACCGTTACGGATCTGGCTGTCCTGCGGGATACATACCCTTCCTATTTTCAATGATGATGGATCTACCTGTTCTTTAAACTAATCTTGATGAGGTGAATGTGATGAGAATGGTTTTTCGCTGGTTTGGAGAAGGCAATGATACCGTAACACTTGACCACATCCGGCAGATTCCCGGAGTGGAAGGCATTGTATGGGCGCTGCATGATGTTCCGGCAGGTGAGGAATGGCCCATGGACAAAATTCTGGCAGTCAAAGCTGCTGCAGATCAGGCCGGGTTACATCTGGATGTCGTTGAGAGTGTTAACATTCATGAAGACATCAAGCTCGGTCTGCCTACACGTGATCAATATATTGAGAATTACAAAAAAACGATGGAAAAACTCGCCCAGGTTGGCGTTAAAGTGATCTGTTACAACTTCATGCCGATCTTTGATTGGCTGCGTACGGATTTGCATAAGGAGATGGAAGATGGCTCTACCGCCCTCTTCTACGAGAATAGCAAAATCGCCGATATTGAACCTCTGGAATTGGTTCGACGCATTACCGAAAATTCCGCATTGACGATGCCCGGCTGGGAACCGGAACGATTGCAGTATTTAACCGGTCTGTTCGAAGCATATAAGGATGTAACAGAGGAAGATATGTGGGAACACGCTCGTTATTTCCTGCAGGAGATCATTCCTACTGCTGAACGGTTAGGTATTCGAATGGCCATTCATCCGGATGATCCGCCTTGGCCAATCTTTGGTCTGCCGAAGATTATTACGAGTCAAGACAATATTCGCAGATATCTGAACTTGTATGATAGCCCTTACAATAGTGTAACGTTGTGCAGCGGCTCTCTTGGAGCCAATCCGAACAATGATATTATCGGTATGATCCACGAGTTCAAGGACCGTATTCCTTTTGCCCATATCCGTAATGTCAAAATCTACGATAATGGAGACTTTATCGAGACATCCCACCGCAGTCAGGATGGAAATGTCGATATTGCCGGTGTTGTGGAAGCCTATCACGATATTGGATTTGAAGGTTATGCACGGCCGGACCATGGACGTCATCTCTGGGGAGAGCAATGCAGACCTGGGTATGGGCTCTATGATCGGGCTCTGGGAATTATGTATCTGTGGGGCGTCTGGGACTCCCTGCAAAGGAGGTCAAAAGCATGAGTGAGTTTGCCAAAGAAAGATCGACCCGTTTGGAAGGCAAAACAGCTGTAATTACTGGCGGGGCAGGTGTTCTATGTCGTTCTATGGCTGAAGAGCTCGCGCGCCATGGCGCAAGTGTAGCCATTCTGAACCGTACCGTTTCCAAAGGGGAAGAAGTTGTTGCGTCAATCGAGGCTGCGGGTGGAAAAGCGATTGCTGTAGCTTGTGATGTGACCCAGGCCGATAGTGTAATAGCAGCTGCAGCTGTTGTTCAGGAGAAGCTTGGACCTTGCGATATCCTTATTAACGGAGCGGGTGGCAACAATGCCAGTGCCAATACCACCAATGAAATTTTCAGACAGGAAGATTTGCAACAGCCGGATATCACTACTTTTTTTGATGTAAGTGTCGAGGGATTCCGTCAGGTGATGGATCTGAATTTTGTCGGGTCCCTCATCCCTACCCAAATCTTCGCAAGACAAATGATTGAACGTGATGTTCCAGCTACTGTCATTAATATTTCGTCCATGAGTGCCCCTTCGCCCATGACCAAAGTTCCTGCGTATAGTGCAGCCAAAGCGGCGATTAACAATTTTACGCAATGGCTTGCGGTACATCTGGCCGAATCGGGAATCCGGGTAAACGCCATTGCACCAGGATTCTTCTTGACTGAACAAAATCGTAATCTGCTGCTTAAGCCGGATGGCTCGCCGACCGAACGTTCAAGCAAAATCATTGCGCACACGCCAATGCGTCGCTTCGGCAAACCGGAAGATCTTTTAGGCACGCTGATGTGGCTGGCAGATGAACGTCAGTCCGGTTTTGTTACAGGTACGGTCATTCCTGTGGATGGTGGGTTTATGGCGTATTCTGGAGTTTGATCTCTATTCTAACATTGATTGAACGAATTGAAGAAATGTTTTGAATGTTAACCGAAGCCTGGTGCTCTTAACCAGGTTTCGGTTTTTTCGTGTTCAAGAATAAGTTTATCCAGCCTAGGAAAAGCTTGTTATAGTCCACTACTATGCTGGGCGGAATTAAAAATTGATTCAACGCATTACGTTTTGAATTTGTATGACGAAGCGAAGGAAGGTGATACATACATGATGGAAGAAACTTGGGTTGTTGCTGTGCGATCGATTATCGCCTTCCTGACTCTGATCATCTATACCAGGGTGCTGGGCAAACAACAAATGGGTAACTTGACGTATTTTGATTACATTAACGGTATTACGATCGGTTCCATCGCAGGTACATTTGCAACCGATCTATCCTCCAAAGCGTGGATTCATTTTGTGGCCTTGACCATTTTCACGATTATTACGATTATCTTTCAGTATATTACGCTGAAAAATCGTACCATCTCCAAACTGATGGACTCTGACCCTACACTGATCATCCAGAACGGTAAAATCCTTGAACAGAACCTGCATAAAATGCGGGTGAAATTTGATGAATTGACCATGATGCTGCGGCAAAAAGATGTATTTGACATCACTACACTGGATTATGCCATTTTAGAACCTGACGGCAGTCTCTCTGTTGTGTTGAAACCCGAAAATCAACCTGTAACGGCCAAAGACATGCATATGCATCCTCCTAAGAATAAGTTGATGACTGAGATTATCATTGATGGCGTGCTGATTAAGCAAAATCTGGAGGAACGAAACAAAGATACAAATTGGCTCAGCGAGCAGCTTAAGAAGCAAAAAGTGACGATACAGGATATTGCTTTTGCCGCCATATTGCCTAACGATAAATTGTATATTGATCTATTTAAGGATAAGATCACCGAAAAAATCGATATGGGCGATTATGAGGGGCCTTTCTAAATTTACATGAAGGAGGCGATTGAATGAAATCGCGTTTCTGGTTGCTCTATGTGCTTCCGATCTGCCTCATTCTTGTGTTCGTTGCAATTATGGCAAGTGGAGCCCTTCTCAAAAAGCCCTTTGGTGCAGAAGATCGCTTGCTTGAATCTGTACAAACATTGCAGAAACAGGTTGAGGGCAAAAAATGGACTGAAGCCAAGTCCCAAATCGATTACGCGATGAAAGCCTGGGACAAGATCGTCAATCGCATACAGTTCAGTGTGGAGCGTGAGACGATTTACGATATTCTGGGTACCCTTGCCCGGATGAAGGGCGGTATTGCCGCTGAGGATGATAAGGCGATCATGGAAGAAATTTATTACTTTTATGTGTTATGGGAAAATCTTGGAGATTGACCCGAAAACACACAAAAAGGCACTCTCCTTTAATAAAAGGAAGTGCCTTCTCTGTTTTTTTAAACATTACGCCCGCGTAATCCACGGGATTTTGACGTGCGGGCTGAGCTGCTCTCTTTTCGGAAAAAGAGCGTAAGTGCTCCCTTCGCACACCATAGTGCAAACAGTGCAAATAACGTTCCCCAGAACAGCGCCGGGAGGAATGTCTGTTGTGCCAGATTGGCTGCATCTCCTGCCCGGGACGGCTGTGTCCAGGACATTAGCCCAACGTACATAGCACTAACTACGGACTCTTCCAGTGTGAGGAAAGCCAATAATAAATAATAGAATTTCGCGATTTTGGCACCAAAGATCATAATCACAACATTCAGCGCACTAAAGCCTGTAAGCCAGAGCATGCCGAATTCCCCCCTTACATAGAAGAGAAGCGACACAAGAGCTACACCCGTCATAATGCCGAGCCCCCACATGTGCCGTCCTTTCCGGTAAAGATAGAACAGCAGCCAGGCAAAGAGAGACGCGGTGACATACCCCGCTAAGGAAACCAATATAGATCTGCCTGGTGTTAGCATGGATGAATATGTAACGCCGCTGTGATCTGCGTACAATTCAATACGCAATACTTTGCCCGATAACAACAGTGTTACCAGCGCATGGCCAAATTCGTGAATCATCGTATCCAGGTTACGGAACAATGATGAAAATGGTATAAAGCGAGTCAGCAGCGCTGAACCGACCAGAAACAGTATGGTTTTGAGCCATTTATTCAATCAGGTCCTACCTCCCTTGCCTCCAAGTAAAAATGCCTATCACTGTACTACGTCGCTACACTATAATCGTTTCGATCTGTGAAATGTGCGGCGCAATATTGCATCCACCAGCAGAAACTCCGGTTATGACCGATGAAAAAAGAAGACAGATCATACCGACCCGTTCCTGTCTCCAATGTAGCAAGCAATCTGCTCCGCATCTTCGACAGCGCAAAGTTCACAAATCGATCGGCTGCCTCGTTTTGTACAAGTGTAACATAGGCATAAAGAGAATGATCTATCGGTTCATCGAGTGGGCTTACACCAGCGCAAGAAAACTCGGTATGTACGCCCGCTCTGTGAAGCAAAGTCAAGGCAGCAACAAGTTCAGCATCCACTTCGACATCGTTCCAAATCTCCGTTCTCTTTGCTGCCACGGTCTGCTTCTCGCGTTCCGTCCACTGCATTAACTCCAGCTTGCGTCTTCTCCATAGATGGGCAGGTTGCTGGCTTAACAGCACTTCCTGTTCTTCATGTAAATCCATAAGGTGTTTCCTCCCGTTCCCCGCATGATCTCCGTCACCTTGAACAACGAAAAGAGCACATCCCTGTGCTCTCTGCGTGGCCAAAGGCAAAGGAATGGCACAGCCATTCCTCAGCATGTTGTATTATTGTACCTTTTTCGATGTCAGGCATCAAATGGGTTTTCTTTTTTCGTAAATCCGGCTTGTTAAGAAGCACAAACGCTATTCATTCAGCGCCAGTTTCAGTGCCTCCAAATTCTGCCGCATTACGCCGATGTAATCCATTCCAGCTGCGATTTCCTCTTCCGTCAACCCTTCAATCGGGTTTAATACAGCTGTTTTGGCTCCTACTTCGTTGGCGATAGTCTCTGACACTTTAGATGAAACCAACGTTTCGAAGAAAATCGTCTTCACCTGATGCTCCTTGGCAAAATCAATAACGGATGCCATTTGCGCTGCGGAAGGCTCTTGTTCAGGAGACAGACCGGCAATCGGTACTTGCTGCAGACCATATTCTTGTGCAAGATAGCCGAATGCAGCATGCTGTGTGATGAAATCTTTACGTTTGCTGTCTGCTACAGCTGCTTTGAAATCCTGATCCAGTGCCTCCAGTTTGGTAATGTAGGCATCGGCATTTTGCTTGAATTGCTCTGCATGTTCAGGCGCAGCCTGTGCGAGTCCAGCCTCGATATTCCGTACTTCCTTCACGGCAAGTGCAGGTGACAGCCAAACGTGGGGATCAAGTCCACCGTGATCATGATTATGTGTATGCCCTTCTTCTGCTTCAGCGTCATGATCGTGATCATGCTCCTCTGTTGTGGCTTCATCCGCATGATCATGCGTGTCCGTTGTATCGCCATGTTCGTGATCATGCTCATCTTCTTCCGATCCTTCCAGCAGATCAATTCCATGGCTTGCCTCTACTTGAATGAGTTTGGAGTTGCTCAGACTATCCGTAACTTGATCGATCCAGGATTCCATTCCCGCCCCATTATAGACAAGAACATCCGCTTTTTCGATGCTCGCAATATCCTGTGGTGTCGGCTCCCAATCATGCGGCTCCATGCCCGCAGGAACGAGTGTATGAACATTAGCCAGATCGCCAGCTACATTTTTGGTGAATTCGTACATTGGATAAAAGCTGACTTCAACGTTCAGTTTGGCTTCTTCAGTCTCGGCTGGTACCGGCATGTTGGCCGAGCTGGTACCGGAATCGGAAGCGGACTGATTTTGTCCACAACCGGCTACGATAAGTGTAAGACTGAATAATAATGCAAGAGCTGAGTTTTTATTGAATTTCATGTGGCGTATTCTCCCTTGAATGTATGAATAGAGTTGCACGTTGTTGTTTTCTCTCTTTACGATGACGTTTACGGTTATATCGTCCAATCAGCTTTTGCGCTGATATTCCAATCAATAGAAAGACCAACAGGATAAGAGCAATCGTTCCACCCGGTGGTGTGTTTAGATGGTAAGAGGTTGTCAGTCCGCTAAAGATACCGATTAATCCAGTGACGACTGCAATAAGGATCGCTGCTGTAAAGCTGCGTGACAATCTCAGTGCCAGGGCAGCGGGCAGTACAATTAAAGCAGACACAAGCAATACGCCAACAATCGGCATGGCTGAAGCAACAGTCATTCCTGTCAGGACAGCAAAGGCAAAGGATAAACCTTTAACCTGAATGCCTCCAATGGAAGCTGTCTCTTCATCAAACGTCAAATTGTACAGTGGTCTTCTGAATACGATGAAAAAAATCAGTCCGATGACGCACACAGCCGCCATAATCCACAACTGCATATCACTAACGGCAACGATGGAACCGAACAGGTAAGAGCTAAATGTCTTGGACAGATTGGTTTTCAGACTCATGAGCACCACAGCAAGGGCCAGCCCCGACGTCATAATGATCGCTACAGGTACCTCGCTATATGTCAGGTAATTTCGCCGGAGTTGTTCCACCAGCAATGCGCCGATAATCGCAATCGCAAATCCACAGATCACCGGATCAAGATTCAACACAGAACCCAGGGCAACCCCTGCCAATGAAACATGGGATAACGTATCTGCCATCAGCACCTGCCGTCGCAGCATCAGATAAACTCCTAAAATTGGAGCAATGACTCCGATCAGTCCGCCTGCCCAGAAAGCACGCTGCATGAATTCGTACTCAAACACTGCCATTCCTCACTTTCTTGCCGCTCCAGGGTAATCGTCCGGTCCAGCCGGTTGCCCATCTCTTCTAATCCGTGGGTGACCATAACAATCGTCAGTCCATGGACGTCTGCATAATGGCGCATCAGATCATAGAACCCTTCACGGCTGCGCCGGTCCATGCCTGTAGTCGGCTCATCCAGTACAAGCACCTGCGGCTGGCCTGCCAATGCTCTGGCAATGCAGATTCGCTGCTTTTGTCCCCCAGACAGTTCACCAACCCTGGCGTTGCGGTATTCCCACATGCCGACTTTCTGCAAACTTCGTTCCACAATGGCTTCCTGCTCGGATGTAAATCTGCGGAACAAGCCGAGTTTGCGGTAACATCCGGATCGCACCAGTTCGATCACCGTACTGGGAAATCCACTGTTGAACGATGCTACCTGTTGGGGTACATATCCAATGTTCAACTTACTGCCACGTACGGACTGTGCATTCATATGTACCGTGCCGCTCCAGGGCTGTAACAGCCCCAGCAGCAATTTCAGCATGGTTGACTTCGCAGAACCATTTGGTCCTGTAATGCCGACAAACTCCCCCACATGGATATCCAGTGACAGCTGGTCAATGACTGGCTCTTTGCCGTATCCGAATACCACATCACGCATGGAAGATAGAATCATTGTTTTTCCTCTTTTCGTAATTATTACGATGTAAAAATGACAAAAAAAATTATCTTGTTTCCCGGTGAATGGTCATCTTCTTCAATCGTGGTGAATACTTCTTCAATTCGATCCGTTCCGGATGATTACGCTTGTTCTTGGTTGTTGTATAGTTGCGATCTCCGCACTCGGTGCAGGCTAAGGTTACAATGACTCTCATGGATATGGCCTCCTTTAATTTATCTAATCGTAATTATTACTATTTAATGAGTTTAGCCCATGCTTTTACGTTTGTCAACTCCACGCTGGAAATGGATCTTTCAGGTTTCGCCAGTTCATCAGCATCTCTTCGTCGGTAAGGAGCGTCTCATCTAACGTCCGTTCGATCTCCACTCGGTCCATGTCTATTCCGATGAACACTAGTTTCGTTACCCGATCTCCCCACTGCTCATCCCAATCTGGAATCGGCGGAAGAGTATCACCAAAATGCATTTGTCGCTCTTCATCACTCATCGCGCCTACCCACAACCCGGCTGGTCCCAACTGCTTGGATGTTCCTGCATGACTGAATGACACCGCCATATGGTTACGTGTAGCCAGCCACATTAAGCCCTTGGAACGAACAATGCTATTAGGCCATTTGGCAATCCAACGCAGCAAACGCTCCGAATGAAACGGACGTTTCCGATGGTACACAAACGAGTGAATGCCATACTCCTCTGTCTCGGGTGTGTGTTCTTCCTTCATTAATTCGCGGATCCAGCCCGCGGACTGGCTTGCTTTTTCAAAATCAAACCGTCCGGTATTCAATATCTCCCGCGGGTCAACCTGCCCATGTGTGGTGCGAATAAGGCGAGCTTCCGGCTGCATCGCGTGTAGTGCTTTCTCAAGTTTGAGCAGCTCGTCTTCTGTTACCAGATCACACTTGTTCAGAATCAGCACATCACAGAACTCAACCTGATCCGTCAGCAGATGAACGATCCCCCGTACATCATCCTCTCCGGCTTCCTGCCCCCGATCCTTCAATGTTTCTTTGGAATAGAAGTCACGCCAGAACTGGGCAGCATCTACTACCGTTACCATCGTGTCGAGCCGCGTAAATTTCGTCAAATCAATCCCCAGCTCTTCATCAATATACGTAAATGTCTGGGCAACGGGGACTGGTTCTCCAATACCTGTCGATTCAATCAATATATAGTCAAAAGAACCATCCAGCGCAAGCCGCTCCACCTCTTTCAGTAAATCCTCACGCAGCGTGCAGCAGATGCAGCCATTGGACATCTCCACCAGCTTCTCATCAATCCGTGACAATCCACCACCATCCCGGATCAAGCCAGCGTCAATATTAACTTCACTCAGATCATTCACAATGACAGCGACTCGCATACCCTCCCTATTGTGAAGCACATGGTTAAGCAATGTCGTTTTGCCTGCGCCCAGATATCCACTTAATACAGTCACCGGAACTCGGGGGTGTACCTGTTGTTCTGTCATTTCAATTACTCCCCTCCATTTATCCTCTTAAAACTAAAAATCGGAATGCTATGTAGCTTCCACTCGACCGATGGGCTGAAAAATAATGATTAGTTAATAGTAATTATTACGATTATCGAAATAAACTATACCTGAACCTCGTTTCTTTTGTCAACATAACAAGTTTTGCTCCAGATATGTAAATCGTAAAAATGTTGATTAATTACGGAGAACGAGTATGATGCGGACGGTACAAGCATATATTTTAGCAAAGTCCCGGTTCTGGAGGTCTATCCCATGAAAATGGCAGCCAATCTTAAGCTCCTGTCATTCCTGATTCCCTGCGCATTTCTTGTTCCCGTGTTGATCACGATGGCTCCCAATCTGAAAGAAGCTTGGAACAGTGAAGCCTTTCAAAATATGAAAACGGTATTCATCAGCATTTTTCTCGAAGCTGCTCCATTTCTGCTCATAGGGGTGCTGTTGTCTTCGCTAATGCAATGGTTTGTTTCTGAGGAAATGATTCGCAAACTAACGCCCAAGAACCCCGTCGGAGGTGTGCTGGTGGCGGGTCTGCTGGGAATCATTTTCCCGATCTGCGAATGTGGTATGATTCCGGTCGTTCGACGGTTGATGCATAAAGGCATGCCGCCCTATATCGCGGTGACCTTTATTCTTAGCGGCCCTGTTGTAAATCCAATTGTCTTTACCGCGACCCTGCTTGCTTTTCCTTCCCATCCCGAAATTACGATCGGCCGTATGGGACTGGCCTTTGCTGTTGCAGCTGCCATCGGCGGTCTGGTGTATATGTTCGTCCATCAGAATCCTTTGCGCAAACCGAAGGTTACAGTGACGGAGGTCAAGACACATCCCGGATTTAAAATGGCACAGCCTCATTCCCATTCTGCCGATTATGATCACGTTCACGATAAAAACTGGCGCAGCTTTTTCATCCATGCGGGTGACGAATTTGTTGATATGAGCAAATATTTGGTGATTGGTGCTCTAATAACAGCCTGCATTCAAACCTTTATCAGCCGCAGTGATCTCATTTCTCTGGGTAATGGGCCTGTTGCCTCCTATGCCTTCATGATGGGTTTTGCGTATGTATTGTCTCTCTGTTCGACATCCGATGCGTTCGTAGCCTCAGCCTTCTCTCACACGTTTGCGTTAGGGCCACTACTATCCTTTCTCGTTCTTGGTCCAATGCTTGATTTCAAAAGCACATTGATGCTGCTCTCCACCTTTCGCACCCGGTTTGTTATTGGCCTGAGCCTGGCCATTATTGCTTTGGTTTTTGCAGGGTCATGGTTGATTAACCTTTTGGCATGAGCATTTATGAATGTATTATCTGATCAAAAGAGGTGATTACATGAACCATCCTGGTTATACAGCGACCAAAGCTCCGGTTACCAAATCTCATCCTATCCAATGGCATAACCTGATTCGTGCGCTGTGGATCGGCGGGCTCGCTGTTTACATCATTCGTTTGAATTCAACGGATTCTCTTCATTATTACTTGGCTCCAACGATGCAGCGATTGCTTCTATGCTGCCCTGTTCCCTTTTTGTTTATTGCCGCCATCATGGCCTGGCACGGACTGTTTGGTACTAGCCAGCTCCATTGCGACTGTGAGCATCCACCTCCTTCAGGATGGGTACGCAGCTCGCTGATATATGGATTGATTGCCATTCCATTAATACTTGGTTTTCTTTTGCCGGATCAGGCACTAGGCAGTTCTATGGCCAGTCAAAAAGGTATGTCCCTAACGTATGGACCTCCGGAGATTCGTCGAAAAGAATCCTTACCTGATACAGCAGAACTGGACATTAAAGATCTATCCAAAAAAACTGCAAATGTTGAATCATCTGTGCCTGCCACGAAAGTACAATTTGTTCCCCCGGATGAGTATAGTCGTGAATTTGCTGAACTCGCAGAGAAGTTATATGCGGAATCGGTCATTAAGGTATATCCTGAAATTTTCTCCGAGACATTAGGTTCGATCGATATGTTCCAACGACAATTCGCAGGCAAGGCTATCAGCCTTACCGGGTTTGTATATCGAGACAAAAGCATGGATCATGAATCTCATTTTGCATTAGGGAGATTTCTTGTGATGTGCTGCCCGGCAGACGCGGCACCCTTTGGCGTGATGATTCATATCCCGAATGCAGATAGCTTTCCTACAGATAGTTGGGTACAAATCGATGGCACCATTGGATCGGCCCAAGTGAATGGCAAGGACACCATTGAGATTCGGGCGTCGAAGGTAACTCCGGTCGATCAGCCATCCACCCCTTACATTTACACCAGTGCAGATTCAGTTGTGACGTATGATAAGTTGCAAGATAAATAAGAAAAGACCCGAAGCTATGGAATGCATGGCTTCGGGTCTTTAAATTCAATTCAGGCATAAGGTTAACCTTGTTTGCCTGATATATTATTCAGTTACGATATCATGCACCAGTACAGGAGCATCCGCATGATCTGCAATAGTAATGTTCTCTTTGATCTTCGCGATTACGTCTGCTACGTCTTCACGATTCGCATGGATCGTTACGAGGGATTCGCCAGCTTTCACTTGGTCACCGACTTTTTTGTTGAGCATCAAGCCCACAGCAAGATCGATCTCGGATTCTTTTGTTGCACGGCCTGCGCCGAGCAGCATTGCAGCAGTACCGATTTCGTCAGCGACGATACCAGCTACATATCCGTCTTTATCCGCTGGTACTTCAACCAGATATTTCGCTTGTGGCAAGCGATCCGGGTGATCGACAACTGAAGCGTCTCCGCCTTGATTTGCCAGGAAGTCTTTGAATTTATCCAGTGCTTTACCGTTCTGGATCACTTCTTTCAATTTCTCCTCAGCATGCTCCAGGGAGTCTGCTTTGCCAGCAAGGAATACCATTTGACGTCCAAGCGCCAGACAGAGTTCTTCCAGATCTTTCGGTCCTTTACCTTGCAGCGTAAGAATCGCTTCTTTCACTTCAAGCGCGTTACCGATAGCGAGACCCAGTGGTTGGGACATATCGGAAATGACAGCCATTGTTTTACGTCCTACATTGTTACCGATGCTTACCATGGCATGTGCCAGTTCTTTTGCATCTTCTGTTGTCTTCATGAATGCACCAGCACCCGTTTTGACATCCAATACAATCGCATCGGCACCTGCTGCAATTTTCTTACTCATGATGGAGCTTGCGATCAGTGGGATGGAGTTAACGGTAGCTGTAACGTCACGCAATGCATAGAGCTTTTTGTCTGCCGGCGTGAGGTTGCCACTTTGACCGATAACGGCAACTTTATGTTCGTTAACGAGGCGGATGAACTCTTCTTTCTCAAGCTCCACGTGGAAACCTGCAACAGATTCCAGTTTGTCCGTTGTACCACCAGTGTGACCCAATCCACGTCCAGACATTTTGGCAACTGGAACATCCAGAGCAGCAACAAGCGGTGCCAGTACCAGCGTTGTAGTATCACCAACGCCTCCAGTGGAGTGCTTGTCTACCTTGATACCTTCGATGGCAGACAGATCAATGGTCTCGCCCGAGTTTACCATGGACATCGTCAAATCTGCGCGTTCCTTGTCAGACATATCCTTGAAGAATACAGCCATCGCCCAAGCGCTGACTTGATAGTCAGGGATATCGCCTTGTGTATATCCTTGAACAACAAAGTCAATCTCAGCTGTTGTCAGTTCTTTTCCGTCGCGTTTCTTAGCAATAATGTCTACCATTCTCATGATGATCTCTCCTTGTGTGTGTTGATTGTATAGAACACTTTGTTGTTAGACCGTTACGGCTCCGGATCGTTCTTTCGATCGCTGTTGTCTCCAAATTTCTTTGAATAACCTTTCATAAGGTTGAAATTTGGAGACAAAGGCGAACGCTTCGCTTCTACAGAATCGATTCCGGTTCCTCCACTACGTGCTTAAAACAAAAGTTTCGATTAAAATCAAATGAAGCTTAGCAACAATTACAGCGTAATTGCTGTTTCCAGTGCTACTACCATCATGTCGTTGAACGTTTTTTGGCGCTCTTCAGCGGAAGTCTCTTCACCTGTCAGCAAGTGGTCACTTACTGTCAGGATCGTGAGTGCGTTTACGCCAAATTTGGCTGCGAGTGTGTACAGTGCAGTTGTTTCCATCTCAACGCCCAGTACGCCGTGCTGCATCAATTTCTCAGTCACGGAACGGTCGTCACGATAGAAGGAATCGGAACTGAACACGTTTCCGACATGGATTTTCATGCCTTTGGCCGTTGCGCGGTCATAGGCTTCTTTCAGCAGAGAGAACGACGCGATCGGGGAGAAATCATATCCGCCAAATACGAGCTTGTTCATGCTGGAATCGGTACATGAAGCTTGAGCAAGGATAACATCACGAACACGTACATGTTCTTGCATACCTCCGCAAGTTCCAACACGAATTAGGTTTTTCACACCGTATTCGCTGATCAATTCGTTGGCATAGATGCTGAACGATGGAATTCCCATGCCCGAGCCTTGCACCGAGATACGGTGCCCTTGATATGTACCCGTGAATCCGAGCATTCCGCGAACTTCGTTGTAACAAACAACATCTTCAAGGTACGTATCTGCAATAAATTTTGCACGCAATGGATCTCCTGGCAAAAGGATTGTTTCTGCAATATCTCCGGGCTTAGCTCCAATATGTGTACTCATGATTAAATCTCCTCCAGTTATCCATATGATTGAATGAAGGTCAGGAACCGGAGCAGCCGAAGCTGCCCCGTGGTCATCCTGTCCGACTATAGGTTTCAAGAAAATAACAGCTTTCCCCATGTTCAGTTAAAGATAAGAATGCTGACTATTTCAAATCTTTCAGGAAGCTTGTACCATATTCCGGCAGTTTTACTCCGAAGTTCTCAGCTACTGTTGCTCCAACATCAGCAAACGTGCTGCGCAGTTCAAGCTTCTTACCCTCGTTGAAGCGTGGAGAGTAAACAAGCAGTGGCACATACTCACGTGTATGGTCCGTGCCGCGGTAGGTTGGGTCATTACCATGGTCAGCTGTGATGAGCAGCAGATCATCGTCAGTCATTTTGCTGAAGATCTCTGGCAGTCGAGCATCATACTCTTCAAGCGCCTGAGCGTAGCCTTGTGGATCACGACGGTGACCGAACAGGGCATCGAAGTCAACCAGGTTCAGGAAGCTGAGTCCGGTGAACGCCTCATCCATCGTATCGGATAGTTTGTCCATGCCATCCATGTTGGAGACAGTACGTACAGACTTGGTTACCCCTTCTCCATCGTAGATATCTGCGATTTTACCCAAAGCGATTACATCAAATCCACCATCTTTAAGTTCATTCATCACGGTACGGCCAAAAGGTTTGAGCGCATAATCATGACGGTTAGCTGTACGCTTGAAATTACCTACTTCGCCTACAAACGGACGGGCAATAATACGGCCCAGCATGTAAGGATCGTCGAGAGTAATCTCGCGGCAGAACTCACAGATTTCATACAGTTCTTTCAGTGGAACAACATCCTCATGGGCTGCAATTTGCAGAACCGAATCTGCGGATGTGTATATAATCAGGGCACCTGTTTTCACATGCTCTTCGCCCAATTCATCAATGATTTCCGTGCCGCTGGCCGGTTTGTTCCCGATCACTTTACGGCCTGTTTTTTCCTCAATGCGCTGAATCAACTCATCCGGGAACCCGTCTGCGAACACACGGAATGGCGTATCAATGTACAGGCCCATCAGCTCCCAGTGACCTGTCATGGTGTCTTTCCCTCTGGATGCTTCCTGCATTTTGGTGTAAAAGGCTTTTGGTGCATCCGCTACAGGCACACCTTCAATTTCCTTAATATTGGACAGTCCAAGACTGGCCATATGCGGCATCTTCAATCCTCCGCGTTCACGTGCAATGTGACCAAAGGTGTCGACGTCGAAATCATCGAATTCCGCTGCATCCGGCGCTTCACCAATTCCCACTGAATCCATAACGATTAGATGTACTCTTTTGAATGTTGACATAAACTTAAGCACTCCTTCCAATAATCCGGCTTTACAAGAACAGTCCGGCGATGATCGCAGACAGCACGCTGACAAGCGATGCACCGTAAAGCAGTTTCAGACCGAAGCGGGCCACCACATTACCTTGTTTCTCATGAAGTCCCTTCACCGCACCGGCAATAATACCGATTGAGGAGAAGTTAGCGAACGATACGAGGAAGACGGATACGATCCCTGTTGTTCTGGCAGACAATGCAGTCTGTTTGGTCAGATCAAGCATGGCAACGAATTCGTTGGATACCATTTTGGTAGCCATAATACTTCCCGCCTGAATCGCTTCTTTCCAAGGAACACCCATAATGAAGGCAAATGGTGCAAACACATAACCAAGCAGTTCCTGGAACGAAATGCCGAGCACTGCACTAAAGATCCCGTTAACCAGTGCGATCAGAGCAACAAAACCGATTAACATTGCAGCTACGACGATAGCAACTTTGAAACCATCCAAAATGTACTCGCCCAACATTTCGAAGAAGGATTGTTTTTCCTCTTCCTGTACTTCCAATATATCTTCTTCCGGGGAAACCTCATAAGGATTCACGATGGAAGCGATGATAAAGCCGCCAAACAGGTTCAGCACAAGTGCCGTAACCACATATTTCGGATCAATCATGGACATATAGGCACCGACAATGGACATCGATACCGTGGACATCGCTGAGGCACACAAAGTGTACAGTCGATGTTTAGGCAGCAACCCAATTTGTTTTTTCACAGAAATGAACACTTCAGATTGCCCCAATACAGCCGAAGCAACCGCGTTATATGATTCCAGTTTGCCCATTCCGTTGACTTTGCTTAATACCAGACCAATATATTTTATAACAAAAGGCAAGATTCGGATATACTGCAATATCCCAATGAGCGCTGAGATAACGACGATCGGCATCAATACACTGAGGAAGAACGGCGCGCCCCCACTGTCTGCACCAACGGTAGTCAAGCCACCGAATACAAATGAGATACCATCATTCGCATAGCCAAGCAAACTTTCAAATACGGTCGCGAAACCGCCAATCAAAAATGTACCCACTTCTGTGTTCAATAATGCGTATCCCAATATTACTTGCAAAACAATCATGATGATTAGTGGACGATATCTGATCTTCTTCTTACCGTTGCTGACCAGATAAGCTAGTCCAAAGACAACAAGTATACCAAGAAGGGCAATTAGGAATTTCATTCTATCTCTCCTTTGAAGGTAGTTAAGCCGGATGTTTATTCAGCTCAAAGGTTTCCCATATATGTGATGAATTAACCTTTCAGAAAACGGTTGAAGCGCTTACAATAAATTCGGTTTTTTATGGTTGGGTTTAAATTAAAATATAAATTTGAATCAGCTTTAAAACTTGTTCTTCACATCCATCGAGAGATATGAAGAACAAGTTAAATCCTTTTAAAGCATCCAAGCATTCCATCTAGTGAAATTTATCGAGCCAATTACTCACGGATTAATAATTAGATGTAGATTGTTCGCCTTGCATGATTTTCACACCGGAACTGGCGCCAATCCGAGTTGCACCTGCATCGATCATTTTTTGCATGTCTTCCAGACTACGCACGCCGCCGGAAGCTTTAACGCCTACATCCGGACCTACGGTACGACGCATCAAAGCGATGTCTTCTGGTGTTGCTCCACCCGTAGAGAAACCTGTGGACGTTTTGACAAAATCAGCTCCAGCTTTTACCGCTGCCTGACATGCACGTACTTTTTCTTCATCCGTCAACAGACAAGTTTCAATAATGACTTTCACCAAAGCTTTACCCGCTGCTGCTTCGACAACTGCACGGATATCCTGTTCAACAACGTCATCTTTGCCATCTTTCAAAGCACTAATGTTGATGACCATATCCACCTCAGTAGCACCTTTAGCGATGGCGTCTTTGGTTTCAAATGCTTTGGTCTCGGAAGTGGAAGCTCCCAGAGGGAAACCGATAACAGTACAAATATCCACGCCAGTACCTTGAAGCTGTTCAGCAGCATAAGCAACCCAGCCCGGGTTAACACATACAGAAGCAAATTGATATTGTTTCGCTTCTTCGGTCAATTTGGCCATTTCACTTTGTGTTGCATCTGCACGAAGCAAGGTATGATCTATCATTTTGGCTAATTGTGGTGTAGTCAATTCAATCTCCCCTTATCTGAACTAGTTATTTTCTATATCCCTACCCTAACATGAACATATGTAAAAATCAATATGAACTTTTGTTCAAGCTTGAAATTTAAACACATCCCATGGAAACTTCACTAAACAAATGACCTCGCTCACTGGGAGGAATCGTATAATATAGCTTCTGCCTAACAAAGCAAAACATCCGCCCATGTCGCGTGGCAGATGTTGTCATCCATTGCATTATAATCGAAGCAAAGCCTGAGCTGTGTATTGATCTGTTACCAAAATGTTGGCGTAATGACCTTTGAGCGCAGCATGAATGGCTTCTATTTTACGTTTTCCCCCGGCCACGAGAATCGATTTTTCCTTATTTCGCAGCTCAGCCAGATCAATTCCGACGGTTCTGTTGTTAATTTCTTCACTGATCAACCGGCCCTCGGCATCAAAAAAACGTGAACAAATGTCACCTGCACCTGAATGCATCAGCAATTGCTGTTCTTCATCATTAAAGTACCCCAGTCTGAACAAAAGTGCATCTTCCTTCACTGTACCTACGGTAAACATGGCAATATTCGCCTGTCGGCCAAGTTCCACAATTCTGCCAATATGTCGGTCTGCTTCTACCATTTTCTTGACTTCAATGTTGTCGAAGATCACGGGCAAAGGCAAATATCGGGGAACCGTATGGAAAGCTTCCGCAAATAAATGAACAATTTCTGCCGCATACGTATTCACATGGGAATGGCTCACGCCTCCCTTAAGTTGAACCACTTCGACGCCTTTGACCTGCTTGGGACGAAGCTGACGGGCGACGGCGTTCATCGTTGTCCCCCAGGTTACCCCAATAATGTCCGCATCCTGAACCGTATCTTGTAAGTAATCTGCTGCTCTTTTGCTAATATGTTTCAAAATTTCTTCGTCACTCTTTAACGGGGCAAAGCATACAAGCGCAGTATCCAGATTATACTTGGCTTTGAGTTCCCCGGCGATAATGTCGATATCCTCCAGCGGGTCCATAATTTCAATGCGAACGTAACCACGATCTTTCGCGTACTGAAGTAATCTTGATACCGTTGGACGTGACACGCCCAGCCTGACCGCAATATCCTGCTGGCTGTAATCCGATTGATAATACAATTTCGCTGCTTCAATGCTTAATCGTTGCTTCTCCAGATCCATTCCCATATGCGCTCATCTCACTCATTCCTAGTATCGTTCGATTCACCTTACACCAATGTATTATACATGATTGAGTACCAGGTCACTATCCAGGTATAAAACGTTACAAACGATGCATACTACATCGGTCGCTTATTAATGTCAGCCCTTTTTGGCAAAAACATCATAGAGAGGAAGAACCGTATGTCTACATTATTGTATATTACTGCCCATCCTCATGATCATGAAACTTCCTTCAGCATGGCTGCAGGTAAAGCGTTTGTGGATGCATATCGTGAAAGCCATCCCTCGGATGAGGTTATTCATCTGGATTTGTATCGCTCGGATATTCCTCATATTGATGCAGATGTATTCAGTGGTTGGGGGAAACTTCAATCCGGTAGCGAATTGACTTCTGAAGAACAGACCAAGGTTCAACGTTTGAATGAATTATCGGATCAATTCGCATCTGCTGACAAATATGTTTTTGTGACACCGATGTGGAACTTCTCTTTCCCTCCAATTATGAAGGCTTATATCGACTCCATCTGCGTGGCGGGTAAAACGTTCCGTTATACGGAACAAGGCCCAGTTGGATTGCTTTCGAACAAAAAGGCACTGCATATTCAGGCTCGTGGCGGCATTTATTCCGAAGGGCCTGCGGCTCAGATGGAATCCGGTCATCGTTACCTCAGCATTATCATGTCTTTCTTAGGTGTGCCGAAGCTTGAAGGCATTTTTGTGGAAGGACATAACCAATATAAGGAACGCGCAGATGAGATCAAACAACAAGCCATTGAAGAGGCACGTACACTTGCTAAACAATTCTAACCCTTAAATATACAAGTACAGCAACAAACACAAAACCCGCATGCCAACCCATGGAATATTAATTCCATAGGGCAGCACGCGGGTTTTTATTTTTTTATAATAAACGATAGAGCTTTATTGATGTCCAGCGCTGGCACGGCTCATGGTTTCAAGTTTGCGAGTAATGGCATTGCGGTCTACTTTTAGTCCCCAAATAGCCTCAATAATCTGTTCTTTCTCTTCGGGACCCTCGGCATTTTTCAATTGCATTAACAGATCATGCATCTGTTCGTTAATACCTTCAAATTGACTCCAAAGATCCTGTCTGACCTCGGTTGAATCCAGATGATGATTAGCATCCACTTCTTCTTTCAATGCTTGCAGGATGGCCTCTTTCCACTCCTCATCACCTAGCTGTTTCGCTATGTTCAGGAGATCCAGATAATCGTCAACAAGAAGTGAGTTCAATTCAGCATGTGTTTTCATCGTTTATTGCATCCCCTTTGCATCTATTTACCCAGTATTATACTCGGTATTTCGGGATATGCAATACTTGTCGAAAAAAGTTAGTTATTGTATTAGGGACTATTGGATGATTATGGGTCAAAATGAGTGCTTTTTATTACCAAACTTTCGATCTATGTTTAGTTAAAAAGTAAGCTTGGTATGTTCTTGTACTCTTTCTATCAGCAACCGACACAATATAAAGCCGATTACCACATACACACCAATCATACCCACAATGCCATTCCAACCCAGATGGCTGTAAAGTAGGCCCCCTCCAGTTCCGCTGACACTTGATCCCACGTAGTAGAAAAACAAATATAAGGCATTGGCCTGGGATTTGTGCTGATCCGCCACGAGTCCAACCCAGCTGCTTGCGATGGAATGTCCACCAAAGAAACCAAAGGCAAACAGCGCAAGTCCAATTATTTTGACCCAAAGATCTGGGTGAATGGTACAAACTGCACCAGCCAGTATAATACCCAGCGCGATTCCAAGAACATTCGATCTTCCATACCGATCTGCAAGTCTGCCCATCCAGGTGCTGCTCAATGTACCCATAAGGTACACGACAAAAAGGCTACCAACGACAGATTGGCTAAGATGATAAGGTTTTCCAGTCAATTCAAATCCGATGTAGTTGAACAGCGTTACGAAGCCCCCCATCAGAAGAAAGCCTAGTCCATACAGGCAAAGTAAACGTGTATTCCGACACTGTGACCACAAAAGAGGAATGATCTTTTTGAATCCAGGAGTCGCTTTGACAAAATGGCGGGATGGCGGGATGACCAGCCAGAAGATAACAGCCGCACATAGGCCAAGAATACCTATAAAACCAATTGCAGCACGCCAACTGAGCCAGTCTGTGATCACGCCGCTGATAAAACGACCAGCCATACCTCCAATCGAATTTCCACTGATATAAAGGCCCATAGCATACCCTAGACTGGAAGGCTCAATCTCTTCAGACAGATATGTCATGGCTGTCGCGGGTAGCCCGGCAAGTGCAACTCCCTGGAGAATACGAAGCAGAAGCAGCTCGGTAAATCCAGGGCTAAAAGCGCTAATCATAGCAATAATAGATGAGACAACTAAAGCTGCTGTCATAATAAAGCGTCTTCCCAATGAATCGGATAAGGAACCGATGAACAACATGGTCAGTGCCATGGCAATCGTTGTAACTGAGAGGGTCAGACTGGAATGTGCAGGCGAGATCGCAAATGCCTCGCTAATCTCGGGCATCAGGGGCTGGAGGCTGTATAGTAACGCAAAAGTCACAAAACCTCCGGCAAACAGCGCAAGGCTAATGTTACGAAACGTCTTAGTTCCCTGCTGAATCATGATATTCCAACTTTCTCGGCAGGAAAGCTCCATGATCGGCTGCTGACTGATCGCTTGGCTGAAGCCTTCCATTAATCGTTATTTAATGAACAGTTTACGCTCCATATGAGTCAAAAACTCATATCCATCCGGAGTTACAACAACCGTATCCTCGATTTGGAAGCCACCAGCGCCGAGCTCATAATATGGTACCTCCACACACAGTACCATGCCGGGCTCCAGTATGCGCTGGTCACCAGGAGAGAGAGTCATGTCGTCGTACAGTTCTAAGCCAATGGCATGACCAACATGCTGACGTCGGTAATGCGGAATTCCCTCACGCTGCACGCGAGACACAGCCGCATGAAATACGTCGGAAGCCTTAACGCCAGGGCGCACGGTTTCAAGTGCTGTCTCCCATCCGCTTTTTACTGCATTAAAATGCTTTGTCATCCAGGGAGTTGGCTCTCCTGCCACAACGGTACGTCCTGTATCTCCCCAGTACCCTTCCAACTGCAAGCACAGATCAAAGCGGATCTGATCCCCTGACTCGATGGTATGAAAATAATTTTCGATGAGCGGCAGCGCACTGCGCGGACCCGCCCCTACCGCAGTCATTGCAGGAGTCCCGCCTGCTCTCATCACAGACAGCCGATAATGGTCGGCAAGCTGCTTCTCATGAACACCGGCTGCGATCAGATCAATCAGCTCTTGCTCAATTCTCTCATTTACTTGGGCAGCCTGTCGGAGCTGCTCAATCTCGAAAGGTGTCTTAACCAAGCGGATTTGACGAAATAGCTTGTACGCGTGAACAACCGCTCCTTGAGGAGCATCCTCCTTGACCCGTGCCAAAAGTTCAGGAGCAATTCGCATCTCATCGATTCCAATCGGTTGATTCTCGATGTCGAGCTGTTTCAGTGCAGCCTTAAGCGCTTCGATCGGCCCCGGATGAATGACTGTCGTTTGTAGCAAAGAGTAGAACAGATCAATATCATCCGTAGAAGGCTTGCCTTCGATCGAACCTTCCACGAAGAAGTCACTGTAGGCAAATATATCTACTCCCGTGATACCGAATTGAGCCACAACGCCCAAACGATTCGTCGGGATGACGATACATGGCCGAGATGATCGGTCGGCAGGTAGAATGGCGTAAATCTGCATGGTCCAGTTGCTCGCGCGTAGCTGGGAGCCGATGACATAGTGAATATTTTCAGGTGTGGTTGCAATCAGGGCACTAAGTCCCTGAGTTTTCATTACATCTTCCGCTCGGTCCCGGTTTAGACCCGAGCTATGGGATATATGATGTGAATTGTTCATGATCCAGACCTCCCTTTGTTTTTCCTGCCCCCAAACAAACTCTCAAGTCCGGGTACTGAGCGCAGTACCAGCTTGATGATCATGAACAAGGCCAGTGCAAAAGCGATAAGTACGACAGATACAACCGCGATCGTCGGGTCCTGCCACTTCTCCATATACAGGAACAGTTGTATCGGTAGTGTGTAGCTGTCCTGACGAAGCAGCAGCAATGCAGCCTCTACCTGATCAAAAGTGAAGACAAATGCGATTGATCCTGAAAGGAGCAGAGATAGTCTAAGCTGTGGCAAGGTGATTGTAAAAAAGATACGCAGTGGACCTGCTCCAAGGTCTGCTGCCGCCTCTCGATGTGCGGGCTGCAGATTGGCCAATGCACTGCCTACAAGCGTTAGCACGAATGGAAGCACGATGACCGCTTCACCCAAAATAAGAGCGAACAATCCGCCTGCAATATGCATTTTGGAGAACAAAATTAGATACGCAATACCAAGCGTAATTTTCGGCATAACCATTGGGGATACAAAAAAGGCTCTTAAGATGCCAGCACCCGGGAAAGGGTAATGCACGATAGCCAGCGCTGCAAGTGTTCCGGTAATCAGCGCCAGCAATACCGCACCAGCAGAAGCAATCAGACTGTTCTTGAATGCAACGAGAAATTGGGTCTGCTCTCCCAGATTTGCATACCACTTCAGGGTAAGACCTTCTGGAGGGAATTTACTGGCCGATCCGGAACCTACAGATGTCAATAGGATCATTAGCAACGGCAATAGTAGATAAACCGCTACGGCCCCTGCAAATATATAGAGCAGCAGTTTGGTGAGCCTGTTGGACTTAACCATAAGCCTGACCTCCCTTCCGGGAACGACGGAACATCAGCATTTCCGCTCCTTTATTGACCAAAAGTGAAACGATGATGGAAGAAATGAGCAAGAACATACTTGCTACCGCAGCCATCGGCCAGTTGGTATCCAGTGTTCGCTGGTAAATAAATACTGGCAGAGTCATGACTCTGCCTCCGCCAATCAGTTGAGGCGTTGTAAAGGCCGTAAGGCATAGCGTGAATACAATCTGTACCCCGCTAGCAATACCTCTCGCTGATAAAGGCAGGGTAATCGTCAGGAATGTCCGCCAGCTTCCTGCTCCCAGATCCTGAGCAGCCGCTTTCAGAGAAGCGTCACTTTGCGACAATACATTCAGGATCGGAAAGACCATGAACGGCAGAAAAATATGAACAAGTGCGACGACCACACCAGTCTCGTTATATATCATACTGAAGCCTTCATCCGTAATTCCAAGCCGTATGAACAGCCAGTTCATAAAGCCCTGTTTGGATAGCAACAGCTGCCAGCCATAGGATCGCACAACTGCGCTGACCAGTAGCGGAAGAAACGTAAGCAGCAGCAACAATTGCTTCATGCCCGTTTTCTTTAGACCTGCTATACAATAAGCTAGCGGGTATGCAAGCAGCAGGCTCCATAGCGTAACCTTGAAAGCAACGCGAAACGTGGTGCCTATCAGTTTCCAATAGTACGGATCGGACAGAAAAGCGCGATAGGCGTCCCACTCCCAGCCCCGGATGAGCTTGCCATTTTCATAGATATCAAAGCTGTACCTGCCAAAGATAAGCAGACCACCCAGATACACGATGCCCATCAGGACCAGTGCAGGCAGCAGAAGCAGCAACTGGGTAATCCATCGGCGGTTTTTGGATGAATACAGATTCACGATCCGATCCGCAATCCGATTCATATCCCTTCCTCCTGTACTGGATCTTGCAGCATTGGTTCGGATAACAAGAGCGCGTCCTCCGGATCAAAGCCAATCCGAATCGGCTCTCCCGGGCTAAAACGAGAGGCTCCCCGCTGATGCAGTACACTGGCCTGAACCAGAAACCCCTCAGCAATCTGGATCGTGTAACGAATATTTGCCCCGCCATACACTGCTTCTATGACACGTCCATCCAGCTTATTCAGGCAAGGAATCGCATCCTCTCCAAGTCGAATATATTCGTTCCGAATCGACAACGAGTGCCGGGCACCTACTAAGGCAACCGGAGTGTCCTCACTTGTCTTCACCAGCAGCGAATACCCGAAGCATTCAACCCGGATTCCATTCGTATCCTGTCCAAGCACCGTTGTTGCCAGAAGATTGGTATCGCCGATGAATTTAGCCACGAAGCTGTCTGCCGGTCTTTCATAGATTTCATCCGGCGTAGCATATTGCAGCAGCTTGCCAGCGCGCATGACGCCGATCCGGTCTGACATGTTCATGGCTTCATTCTGATCATGCGTTACAAAGATGAACGTACCACCGAACTCTCGTTGTATGCGTTTCAGTTCGCGCTGCATATCCAGACGCAGCTGCATATCCAGTGCGGAAAGTGGCTCATCGAGCAGCAAAACTTCGGGTCTGTTGATTAAAGCGCGAGCAATCGCTACGCGTTGAGCCTGCCCCCCGGACAACTGGGAAACAGCTCGTCTGCCATAATCTCCGAGCTGTACCAACTCTAACATTTCATGTACTTGCCTCCTGATATCGGCTTTCGGTAACTTCTTCACCTTTAGCCCATAGGCGATGTTGTTGAATACGTCCATATGCGGGAATAGCGCAAGCTGTTGAAAAATCATGTTGCTGTTACGACCATAGGCCGGGATGCCGGTTACATCCCGACCTCCCAGCAAAATGCTCCCCTGATCCGGCTGCTCAAGTCCGCCAAGCATCCGTAGAAGTGTTGTTTTGCCGCAGCCACTCGGGCCTAACAGGGAAACGAATTCTCCCTTCTTCACCTGCAATGACACATGGTTAACCGCGGCTCGCTCTCCGTAGGTCTTCGTAACTTCTCTTGTTTCGATGGAAATGGGTTCTTTTTCACTGCTCATCTCTGTTTCCCTCCCGTCCATAATAAGCTCAAAATAGAACCCGTTATCATGGTTTGTCTGAAAAAAACCATCATTTATTGAAGTTTGGTTTTGACGAGTCGGTCCCATAGTTCCTTCCAGGAAGAGCTGTTCTGAGCAAGAACATCCCAGTCAGGATTAATACCTTTACTCTGTGTTTCCACGGAGAAGGAAGGATCGTCCTTGTATTTATCCGGAACAGTAGCAGTCGTGCTGGTTACCGGTGTACCTGTTGCTTCTGCATATTGTGACAGCGCCTCTGCGCTGAGCAGCTCGTTGATAATTTCGTTGGCTACACGTGTCTGCTCAGGTGTTGAGCCCTTCACAACCTGAAGTGTGTACGGGAAGGAAATGGCTCCTTCGCTCGGATATGCTACAGCGAGTGGAGAACCGCCATCAATCCATGTCTGTGCAACCTGTGCACTGAAAGGAGCAATCAGAGCATCGCCCGACTCCAGAAGAGCCTTCAACTGGTCATTGGATGTAACCAATGTACCGATCTGGTCACTGTGATCTGCCCAGAACTGGAATGCTGGCTCAGGATTTTCGTACGATGCGCCAAGCTCCTGCCCTTTGACCGCAAGGAGTGGAGAAATATAGGAATAGAACATGTAGTCCCAGAGTGCCGTTTTCCCTTTGAATTCCTCGTTATCCCACAGATCATTCCAGCTTGTTGGCGGTGTTTTTACAAGGTCTTTGTTATAGACGAGTGCGAAGCTCGACACTCCCCACACGACACCCTTATTGTCAGGCTTGTGGAACTGCTCCGGGATATCCTTGATATTGGTCACGATGCTTGTGTCCAGTGGCTCCCACATATCATCGTTCAAGCCTTTTGCCGTCGCATCTGCGTTGAAGTAACCAAAGTTGACAACTGGATTGTTGGGATCAGCCTGCTTGCCAGCGACCATTTTCGGATACATGACTGCATTGGATGATTCCTCAAAAGTAACTTCGACATTTGGATGTTCTTTGACGTAATTTGCAACCACTTCTTTTGGAACGACATCCTGATTGGAGCCAGCCCAGATAAACATGGTCAGTTTAACCTTGTCTCCGCTTCCTCCAGAAGAATCGGACCCTCCTGCTGTATTGTTGGAGCTACTTGCTCCACCGCATGCAGAGAGAATCAGTGTACCGGCCAGTGTCAGTGAGGCGAGGCTGAGAAAGCGTTTCTTGTTTGATTTAAACATGAGAATTTCCCCCATTGGTTTAGTTGGTTTTATGAATTTGACAAAAATTAATTCGTTTTTCCTTCATGTACCTTATCAATGCAATCCTATTTTCTGACGCAATCCTTCCATAATGCCTGATATCTCATGTGGAGATACGGATACGGAAGCGGTTTGCTTCTCCTCCACGACTCCCATGGTCTGACGCTTCAGGTAGTCTCTGAGTGCCAGCGGAACATTCCGCAGGGCCTGATTCAGCGATACTTGCATCTCGTCAGTCCATATGGCCTCGAACTGTTTCCTTGTCCAGCCATAATCGAATTCTTCCTGCTGCCGTTCCCGCTTGGCCCGCAACTGTCTGGTCTCACTCTCGTTCAGGTTCCGGCTTTCTATGACGACACCATACAGTTCAAGAGCTTTTTCCGTGGATACCAGCCCTCTTCTAACATCCTGCAGAACAAGCAGTGGATCCCGATCAAATGGATCGCCATATCCACCTCCGCCCTGTGACAGGAACGTCACAGTCTCTCCCGGTTGGAGCAGCAACTCATCAATTCTTCCCAACTGATGTTCACTTGCACGTCCAGCATTGAGAATCGCTTCCCCATGGGTACCAACACCTCCGCCAAGCCTCCCCCACGGATGAAACTCCATACGCTCCATATTTCTGGCCGTCATTACGGTATCTGGTGTAAGAATTTTGACACACAGGTCGATTCCGCTTCCACCACGGAAGGTTCCCGCACCAGCTGAATCAGCACGTAGGCCATAATGCTCTATGAGCACAGGCATTTCGGATTCTACTGTTTCCGCAGGAATGTTTCGAAGATGGCCCACAGCAAAATCCATGCCATCAATTCCGTCTTTCATCGGTCTTGCTCCTGAACCGCCGCATATCGGCTGGATCACGCCAACCTTTTTCTTGCCATCTGACACATCTGTCATCGCCATCATAACGATGCATGCCTGTCCGGCTCCTGCGGCGGGAACCTTACTTGCCTGAGCTTTTCCAAGAGCGCCTGTGATGACATCCATTAGCCGAATAAAGGTAGCTGCTCGTGCGCCAACCGCTGCCATTGGCTCCGGGTTGAGAACTGAAGCCGGTGGTGCGTAATTTCGAACCATGCGAATCATGCCCGAATTCCATGGAATCGTTGGATCGAGCGTACGGAAATAACGAATGAGTGCGGGAACCAACATGTAATGCCCCTGCTGATTGTGGGTAGGAATATTGAACGAAGCTCTGACCTGAGGGTCGGTGCCGCTAAAGTCCAGATGAATATCACTGCCCGCGATTGTCATTTTGCAGCGCAATCGGATGGGATAACCGCCAGGGCCTTTCTCCAGATAGTCCCAGAACTCATACGAACCATCCGGGATCTCCTGTACGATGGCGCGTGCCTTCAACTCAGCGTATTCCAGCAAATGCTCAATGCCCTGCTGAATTCGCTCTACACCGTAGCGGCCGATAAGCTCTTCTAGTCGCTGCTCCCCCCGATTCAAGGCTGCCATCAGTGCCTTGAGATCACCGAGGTTTTGCTCCGGAATGCGGCTATTGTCCAGAAACATACGAAGTATTTGCTCATTAAGAACGCCTGCTTCATACAGCTTGACTGGAGCAATACGAATGCCTTCCATATGAATATCGTAGGCGCTTGGAGATACGCTCCCCGGTACCTTACCACCTACATCGGATGAATGAACGAAGCACATGCCGTATGCGATGATTTCTCCTTTGTGAAAGTAGGGCTTGATCAGATGGACATCCGGTAGATGTGTCACCATGCCTTTGGTGGAATAAGGATCATTACAGATAACCAGATCGCCTTCCTTCCAATCTGTAATGCTGTTAATGGTCGCCGCTGCGGGGATGCCGAGGGACAGATTGTAACCCGTCTCCAATGGCGACCCAAACGTTTCCCCGGATGGTGACAAGAGGTAGGTTCCAAAATCGCCCGTTTCTTTAACAAAAGCGGTGAATCCTGTGCGCAGCACGACATTGGCCATTTCCTCTACCGCAGCCTGAATTCGGTTGTTGAAAATTTCAAGAAAAACCTTGTCGCCAATCATTGCTCCACCTCCCCAATCACATTTCCGTAACCATCCCGGTATACCGTAAAGCCAGGCGGGATGAAGATGGTTGTATCATATTCCTCCACAATAATGGGCCCGTGGATAGGCATATTCAATGGTATCTGTCCCCTCTTAAGAACTTTTGCTATTCGCTGTGCGTGGTCGAAAGTGATGATTCGTTCTTCTGCTTCACTCTCATCGAATGGCAACTCTGCCGGAGACGCCGTGCTTTGGGTGGGCAGGATGCCAACAATGGTCGCTCTCAGACTAACGAACATCACATCAGCTTCCGGCTGGCTGATGCCAAACACATTTTGGTAGTACATATGGAATTTGTTCCTTGCTTTCTCAGGATCGGCGATTTCATCGGATGTGAGCGTAACCTCCAAATCAAAGGCCTGACCTTCGTAACGCATGTCGGCGCTATATAAGCAATAGATATGTTCCAGTTTCACACCGCCACGTGCTTCCTCCTCAACCCAACTACGCCCTTGATCCTCCAGTCTGTTGTATAGATTCGATAACTCACCAGACTCAAGTGTCAGACTGCTTTTGTGCAAGGTATGAACGAAATCATTGCGAAGGTTGGCAACCGTGCAGCCCATGGCACAAAGTGTTCCTGGAGATGGCGGGATCAGCACTCGGCGGATGCCTACTTCACGCGCCATGAGAAAAGCATGCATCGGCCCAGCTCCACCATAGGCGAGCAGCGTAAAGTCACGGGGATCAACACCCTTGCGTGCCATGAGCGGAGAGAACTGGGCATACATATTGGCGGTGGCCACATCAAGAATGGCCTGTGCAGTTTGCGTGGGACTTAGTCCAAGACGTTCGCCAAGATTGCCCAGAGCACGTTCTGCAAGCTCGGGATAGAGACGCATCTGTCCACCAAGGAATCGATCAGCCTGCAAAATGCCCAGTTGCAGATAGGCATCCGTCGTTGTTGGCTCTTCTCCCCCACGATGATAGGAGGCTGGACCCGGATTGGCTCCTGCGCTTCGTGGTCCCACCTTGAGTACCCCTACGGAATCAAGCCAGGCAATAGAGCCTCCACCCGCTCCAATCGCGGTTACATCCACAGCGGGAATGATAACTGGAAAATCCCCAACCTTATTCTCGGTAGAATAGGCAGGCTCTTTATCAATGAGGGCAACATCAACGCTTGTCCCGCCCATGTCGAACGTGATGACTTGATGAATGCCGGCCTGTTCAGCAATATGCGTTGCGGCGATTACGCCGGAAGCAGGTCCGGACAGTAGAGTACGTACAGGCTCTTTGGCCGCTCTGGCCGCCGTCATGATTCCACCATTGGACATCGTGGACAGCAAATTGGCTTTCAAACCGTAAGCGCCAATTCCTTCTTGCAGATGCAGAAAGTATGATCCCATGCGTTCCCCAACATATGCATTCATGGCTGTGGCGAGTGTACGTTCGAATTCACGCTGCTGCGGCCAAATGGCACTACTTCTGCAGAGAAACAGGTGCGGATGACGTTCCCTAATTAACTCTTCCGCGAGCTGCTCATGAGCAGGATTGACATAAGCATGCAAGAAACTGATCGCCAAGGCTGTAACCCCCTCTTCCACCAGCTCGTCTACCGCTTGAAGCAGTTGCTCCTGATCCAGTGGTTGAAGTATGCTACCGCTCGCAAGCGCTCGCTCATCCACTTCCTTAACGAGCTGTCTCGGAACAAGCGCATCGGTCTTGTCACCATACAGATTGGTAGTATCCTCGAGTCGTAGCCTCCGAATCTCGAGAATATCTCGAAACCCTTTAGTGACCAACAGCCCTGTAACTGCGCCGTTACGCTCAATTAGGGTGTTAACACCAAGCGTTGTTCCGTGCACAAACAGATCAATCTCCTGAAGATCCACTCCACCCGCTTTGAGCTGATCAAGTGCATTAAAAATCGCCTGTTCCGGAGCTGCTGCAATCGATGGCGTCTTCAGTGCCGCAATCACCCTGCCATGATTATCCATAACCAGGGCATCCGTGAATGTGCCTCCGATATCTATACCTAATCGATAAATTGTTTTCACAAGCTCAACTCCTTCATCACCGGGTCTCATCCGAAGTTATATTAAGGTTCTGCATGGCAAAATATCGTTTAACATCCTCAATCATCTGGTTAATATGATTCACCATTGCCGCTTCAGCCTGTTCCGGGGAGCCCGCCGCTACTGCCTCCAAAATCCGCTGATGGTCCACAACCAGTTCACTTCCTACTCTTTGCCTAATATAAGCGGTTTCCAGGAAATCACGGCTTGTCTCCCAGACCAGTTCAACCGCATGCAGCAGAATCTGGTTTTGAGCCGCATAAGCCAGCAGCCTGTGAAATTCCCGGTCCTCCTCGTAAGGAATAATATTCTGGGAAAGCAATTGATGCTGGGTAGCAATAGAGGCTTCCAGTAACAATATGTATTCTTTTGAGGCTCGTTGTGCTGCCAGGGAAGCAATTTCCCGTTCCAGAGCCCTTCTGGCTACAAGGACATCGAGCAGGGCCTTTTCACCGGAATGGTTCAGCATCTGAATGAGCTGGGAATTCACACTTTTTTGCTGTAGATCCTTCTCCAGAATCTTGATTCGCTCCAGCCCCTGTTCGGTCAGAACCCGTCCCTTCCGTCCCTCCAGTATCGTGAAACCTTCAACGTCCATCTCCATAAGTCTTCTTCCGATTGTAGCCTGACTTAGACCGTACGTTTTGCCCAGGGTATGAACCAACGTGCTGGCCCCGATGGGAGCGCTCGCGTCCCGAAGCTGCTTCAGCAGTTCGTATTCCAACTCCAATTCGTTTAGCTCAGGACCCACTAAATTCCCTCCTCATATATAAATAATAGTAGTTATTTTGTTGTTACTCACTGATGATTAACGACAGTATACCTTCAATCGACAATAATTTCAATAATTCTTACCTAATTACTATGTATTATTTTTTTCTGACTCTGAACTCGCAGTTTGTTCCAAAATAAAAAAGAGCAATTCACATCCTGTATTCCAGATTTTGTTCTGGAGGACGTAATCTGCTCTTTGTTGAGATAACCTTTAAACTTCGTTTAATTATAAATATTTATTTACGACTTGAGTTGTTGCAGTAGCTGTACGCGGTAGGCTTCACTTTCAAGAGATTGGATCTCCTTGTATTCTTCCGCAGTAAGCACTTTAGGCTCCCCTGCTGCCTTGGCGATCATGTACACCTTGGCGCTTTCTTCCACCACCTGGGTGCGGTAGTAGGCTTCGCGCAGGTTTTTACCTGTCGTGACCAATCCGTGGTTAACCAGAATGAGCGCTGTGTGTTCTTCAACCCTGGCAGCCACCGCATCAGCAAGAAGTTTGGTTGTGGGCAGAACATAAGGGACAAAGCCAATATCGCCCACCAGTGCCGACTGATCAGGGAACAAATGAGGCAATTCATCGAAAACGAGACTCAGAGCGATGGTGTATGCCGGATGTGTATGCACAATGGCTTGAATGTCAGGGTTGACCCGATAGCTATACAGGTGCATCAACACCTCCGAGGAAGGACGTGTCGATCCGGCCCGTGTATCTCCTGTCGCAATATCAATCGCGATCCATTCGTCAGGCTCCAGATCCTCTAGTGCGTAACCACTCGGCGAAAGCAGCATCGTTCCTTCAAAACGGGCGCTCAGATTTCCCCCAGGTCCAACCACTAGTCCTTGAGCAACCGCTCTGCGGGCATATTTGGTCAATTCTTCCCTTACCTGTTGTTCAGACATGTTCTACTCCACTCCTTTGACTTTTCTTTTTAAGCATTTTACAAAATGCTCATCTAATTGGATTTGCTCGCCAATGTTTGATTCAGGTGTTGATATCTTACGTAGGCCTCCTGCCATCTTGCGGTGTCTTCTGGCTCATAGGTATCGGGAGAAAAGGAAGCAGCCATAACTTCTCGCACCTCGGACAAACTGCTCACTTCGCCATGTGCCAGGAACTGCAGCATGCAATTTCCGGCTGAAGTTGCCTCGGCAGGACCCGCTATCAAGGGAATCCCTGCTGCATTCGCCGTAAATTGACACAATAAGCGATTATGCACCCCGCCACCGACCATATGAATCACCCGTGGCCGGGTGCCTGTAACTAGCTCCAGTTCATCCAGAGTCTGTCTGAACTCCAGCGCCAAACTTTCGAGAATACAACGCACAATGGCTCCGGTCGTTTCAGGTATTGCTTGCCTGCTTGCACTGCACTGTTGCCGGATTCGCTCTGGCATGTCGCCTGGCGCCAAATACACCCCATCACCGGGAGATACATAACATTGATGTGCAGTTGCCGAATCAGCTAGTTGGACCAGTTCCTCATGGGTAAAGCGTTGATTCTCCCGTTCCCACTGCCGTTTGCACTCCTGCAATAACCACAGTCCTGAGCGATTCTTCAAGGTTCGCACTTTGCCATTTACCGTGCCCTCATTGGTGAACCCTAGTTGACGACTACGATGATCCAATACAGGACTGTCGCGTTCCACGCCCATGAGTGACCAGGTGCCACAGCTAATAAAGGCAAATTCCGAATCTGTCGCAGGAATGGCCGCCAGTGCAGATGCTGTATCATGTGAACCTACAGATATCACTTGCATCGGTTCAATCTTTAGCTCTGCACACAAGTCATCCGTTAACTGCCCCAGCACCGTGCCTGGCTGTACGAGAGGTTGGAATAACGTCTGCGGGATACCCAGTCGGCCAATCAATTGTTCATTCCAACGGACCTCTCCGGGATGCAATAGTCCGCTTGTACTGGCAATTGTGTACTCGCTGGCCTGTTGACCAGATAGATAATAGTTAAATAAATCCGGCATCAATAACATGCGCACATCTGGCCGCAGAACTTCCGAGTGCTCGCGCACACTTCCAAGCAGTTGAAATACGGTATTTATTTGTTGTGGCAGGACACCGGACATGGAATATAGCTCTTCTTCATTGACCATGCGCAGGGCTTCTTCCATCCACTTCGCATTACGCGATTCCCGATAATGGCGGGGGTTAAAGCATAATCTTCCCTCCCCGTCCACTAATCCATAGTCGACTCCCCACGTATCCACAGCAATGGAACGGACGGGTTGGGAGATGCCTTGCATGCCTTTTACAATCCCTTGTTTCAGTTCGTGGAAAAGTCGCAGGAAATCCCAGTACAATCCGTCTCCCAGCTGTACAGGATCGTTACTGAATCGATGCACTTCCTCTAACGAGAGCTTACTCCCGTCAAAAGTCCCACGGACTACTCGGCCGCTTCCGGCGCCGTAATCGGCAGCAAGCACATGTGTTGCTTGAGTTCCCATCTCTCATGCCTCCTTTGCTTCCGCGACAAGCCTTTTGGATGTTAACGATACAACGGTCCAAAGACGCTGCATGCCCGGTAATCGGCACTTTCTGGTTCACTTGTGCCGAACAGTCCCCAGGCACGCGGACGGAAAATCTCGGATTCCGGTACATTATGCATACTCACCGGGATACGAAGCATGGAGGCCAGTGTCAGCAAATCCGCTCCGATATGTCCATAAGAGATGGAGCCATGGTTGGCACCCCACTGATTCATCACTTCATAGACTGAAGTGAAAGCCCCTGATCCTGTCAGAACAGGTGCGAACCAGGTAGATGGCCAAGTCGGATCAGTCCGCTGATCCAGCGTATCATGCACATCCTCAGGCAGATCGACGGTGTAACCTTGAGCCACTTGCAGTACAGGACCAAGTCCTTTAACCAAATTAAGACGTGTCATCGTAACAGGCATACCGCCCTTGGTCAGGAAATCAGCCGAATAGCCGCCGCCCCGGAAATATTCGACGGATGCCGGGCGCCACGAGGTCGCTTTCAGGCAGTCCTGAACCTCTTCGTCTGTAATTTCCCAGAAAGGTTTGAGCACAGGCTCACCTGCTCTTGATTGTTGTCCTGTACCGTCCAATGCCGCAGAACCGGAGTTGATCAAATGCAGAATACCGTCCTTTGCATTTCCTTCCAACTGGTGCCCTGTCACGCGTTTAACCGAATCCGGGCTCCAATAGGTGCGTACATCTGCGAAGATCTGCGCGGTATGGGTAAGCAGGGAACCAAATAACATCGACACACCATTCAGGCTATCGTTCTCTGTTGCCACCAGATAAGGAGAACGTTTGCCATTCCAGTCAAAGGAAGAATTCAGGATGGATTCCAAAAAATCTCCGTTGGGTGAATGATCTGTCCACTGTCGTTGTCCCTGAAACCCGGAGACAATCGCGTGGTGGCCCATGGATTCCTCAGTGAATCCCAGCTCCGCCAGCTTCGGATTACCAGCCATCAGGTCACGTACGATCTGCGTCATTTTCACTACCGTTTCCCATTCATACTCTTTGCGTTTGCGATCTGTCTGCAGATGGGCAGGATTGTTGTCTGGCCCTTCACTACAGTTCTCCTTCACCCAAGCTAGTGCCAGCTTATACTCCTCAGGATCATAGATTTCTTCTTCTATACGACGAGTTAGTTCACTCATATCCACATATTCGTTCCGCATGCCCAGATACTCCTGGAAAAAGGAATCGTTCACGATGGAGCCGGCAATACCCATGGATACAGAGCCAATGGAGAGATAAGCACGACCCTTCATGGTTGCAGCGGCAAGACCCGCACGGCTGAAGCGCAACAATTTCTCGCGAACGTCATCAGGAATCGTTGTATCTCCTCCGTCCTGAACATCCTCGCCATAGATACCAAAAGCCGGAATCCCCTTCTGTGCATGGGCAGAGAGTACTGCTGCCAAATATACTGCACCCGGACGTTCGGTTCCGTTAAAGCCCCAGATCGCCGTTGGAATGGAAGGAGACATATCCATCGTTTCTGTTCCATAACACCAGCAAGGTGTAACGGTAATGGTCACACCCACGTTGGAGCGACTGAATAGTTCCGCTGCTGCCGCTGCCTCGTTCACGCCACCAATACAGGATTCGGCAACGACGCATTCTACCGGCGATCCATCGGGATACCGAAGTTCTGCTGCGAGCAGCTCGGCAACGGAAGTTGCCATGCTCATCGTCTGCTCTTCCAAGGATTCACGAACACCCTTGCGTCTGCCGTCAATTGTGGGACGAATACCAATCTTGGGAAATGCCTGTTTATAACGATAATCCTGATGTGTCATGCTAAAACGTCCTCCTTCAATGGTTTCATAGAATAGGTACGAATGACTTGTGACTTGTCTGTTTGTAGTTTGATGTGGCTATTTGGGGATTTTGATTCCTTCTGTTCACCGATACCCGAGGTAATACACTACTATTGCATGCCAACGGTCAGTTCTTTTTCTTGTTATGAATGCGTTTACAAATCTTTGATTAAATAAACCGCTCTATATTGTTGACTCCGTTCTGCTGTCCTGTTATGGAATGTGAAGGAAGCGATTTGAGCAAAAATGAAGAGCGGTTAGACTGAAATAAATCAACTTTTTTATGATTAGGGTTATCGGTAACCCTAAGATAGCATGAGCCTATCTTGCTGTCAATCGGCATTATCCTATAGAATGGAAAGACTATGTTGCGGAAAGGTTAGATCCTATTGATTACCATTTATGATATTGCCAAAAAAGCCAACGTCTCTGCCATGACCGTCTCCAAAGTCATTAATCAAACAGGTCGTATTAGCCCGGCTACACGCGAGCGTGTACAACAGGTCATCGAAGAACTTGGTTACATACCCAATTCGAATGCGCGCAGTCTTGTGCTGCAACGGACTCAGATGCTGTCATTATTGATTACGGATATTACCAACCCCTTCTATACAACGCTGGCCCGGGGGGCTGAGGATGCTGCCAATCTGCGTGGTTACCGCCTCTTGTTCAGCAATAGCGACGAGGATTACGACAAGGAGAAAAATTATGTGGAAACCATTCTGTCTACTCGCGTCGATGGTGTACTGTTTGCACCTGCAGGGGACCGCTCGCTGAATCACTTGAAGCAGCTGCAGGAACGTAACATTCCGTTTGTTATTTTGGACCGCACTGTCCCGGGAATCACATCTGACGTTATCGCTGGGGACAGCCGAGATGGGGCGCTTCAATTGATTCGATATCTGACGAATCTGGGTCATCGCTGCATTGCTCTGGTTAATGGTTCTTCCGAGGTTTCGACTGCGCGGCTGCGAGAAGAAGGATATATGGAGGGACTCCGGGAAGCCGAGCTGCCCTTTGATGAAGGCTTAATCCTTCGAACAGGCTACCGGGATTTCAGCGATGAAGTGGGTATAGACAGTTTACTTGCACATCAGTACAAACCTACAGCCATATTTGCAGCAAACAACATGCTCGCCATTGGCGTCATTCGACTTTTACGTAAACGGGGGCTGCGTGTGCCTGAAGATATCTCGGTCGTCTGTTTTGATGACCTCGATCTGGCTTCTGCCTTTGATCCCTTTCTCACGGTTGCTGCACAGCCTGCCTATGATTTTGGTGCCATCGGCATGCAGATGCTGATCGACCGAATTGAAGGTAAGGCTCCTGAGGAACCACAGACCGTCATTATGCCATCGGAGCTGCGTATTCGCGCTTCGGCCTCTGTACCTTGCGAATAAAGAGGAAAATCAGTCGTAGACCAACCCTGACTTGAGAGAAACTGTTTTGTTGAAGCAAATACAAACAGGACGCATCGGAGAATATTTCTCTGATTGCGTCCTTTTTTATGAAATGTACCTCTTATATATATGGAATTTATATAAATTGAACTAAGCATGTACACAAGAACGTAGAGGACAGAAATAACCTGAAGAAGCGGAGCGTTCGCCTTTATCCCCCGGATTTTCCCCTTTGAAAAAGGGAATCCAAAAAATCTGGGGATAACAGCGATCGGAAGGTTGTTCTGGCATCGGAGTGGCAAGCGTAAATATTCTTAGTTCAATTTATCCCTCGGATTGAAGTGCCAGAGCGACTTCTCGAACCAGACCCGGGAACCAATCCATTAATGCTTCGAACGTATATCCAGCCTGCTCTGCTTTGGATGTATCCATTGTCCAGGATTCCGAAATTCCAAAGGGTGACATGTCCTCTTCGATCGTTTCCGTCAGTACCTGGGATTGCATGCCTGTTACCGTTTCGATCAGATGCATCATCGCGGAAAGGGTTATCGCCCCTTTGGAAGCTGCATTCACAGGTCCTGTAATGGATGAATGTCCAAGCCAAGCGAGAAATCTCGCGGCTTCGGTGGAATTGATAAATCCAATTTCGGCGTTCGGATTGGGCATGCCGATAGGTTTTCCTTTTTGCACATGTTCAATATGAAAATGGAGCCTTCGCGTGTAATCATCAATCCCGAGTACAATCGGAATGCGCATGGCTGCCACCGGGAAATCCGCTTCTTGGAAAAACACAGCTTCCGCTAAACGTTTACCCTCTCCATAGGAGAAATCCTCATGGCTTCCGTATTGCACCGGGTAGGTGTACGGATCGAAATCGGATTCGGTAAATCCAGGTTTGGGATCTCCATATACCGAGAGCGTTGATGTCAAAATGTATCTTTGGGTACGTCCCGCAAAAGCTTCACAAGCCGACTTCGCCGCATCCGGCGAGTAACAGATGTTGTCATAGACAATATCCCACATGTCGGTCTGCGCAACCTCGGCAAGAGATTTCGGGTCCTCACGATCCATTTTAATCCGATTGACCTCGGGTCCAAAGTCTACATTCGTTTTGCCGCGAGTTGCGACTGTGATTTGAGACTTTCCTTCCCATAGTAAATGATCAACCAGACGTTTGCCGAAGAACCGTGTCCCACCAAGTATAAGTACTTTTTTCATCCGATAAAACCTCCTAACCTCTTCTGATCATGCGTATATTACTAAAACTTCATGAATGAAGTGCTGTCTGTGTTGTTGCAATCCAGATATTTTTACCGGGATTTCACAATATGGAGCATCGTGTGTGCTCCTCGCTGGAATTCGTATGAAGTCTTCTCTTCAGAAGTAATATATCCGCGTTCTTCCAGTATATCCTTTAATTGATCCATATGCTCATAACGCTTGCCAGACAAGTCTATCGTAGGAAAAATACGCAGCTCCCGCTTGGTCACTCGCAACAGCTCAAGGATCGTCCGTAGATGGAATTCGGCATCCAGTCGATCTGCATACGTAAACAGGAAATGCGCAGACAATGTCAGATCGAATTGTTCATCGGCAAAAGGTAACTCCGGCAGTACAGAAGCCACATAACGCTCTGGAAAACGTCTCATATCTGCTACACAATCGGTGATTGCACGTTTACGTTCTTCTTTCAAGCCATGGATCGAACCGAAATCATCCCATCTATATTTGTCTTGTACTTGTTCCATTTGTTTCATCGTATGTTCAATATCTTGAAGTCCCTTCACTTCCAGTTGACCGATCTCATGTTCATAGGCAATATCCGCTGCCATGGGATCTGCACCCCACTCTCGTGCATGGCTGCTGAATGAACAAGCCCCACCTGGACAATCGAGAATGGACTTACCGTTAATTTCTTCCACGGTCAGGTTGAACATCTTCATATACTCCTCGAAGGTTCGCCCGATAAAAATAATCTGTGCCAGCTCCAGGCCGGCTACGCTGCTCTTCTGCTCATCTCTGCTCATCTCGTCTCAGCTCACTTTCAGAATTAATCGTTAGGAAAAACAAGACCAATCTGCTGCCGGATCTGATCCATCACCTGCATGGTAACATAGGAACGTTCATACGTGTTCATGTCCGATTCCTTTTTGCCCTGCTGAATCAGATTGACAAACTCCTCCACCTCATAATACATCGACGGATGAATTTGCTCGGCAGTGAGTTTTTCCACCGTACCATCATTGTAGCGTATCTCCGCTTGTTCGGGTGAACCAATTTTGTCAATGATGATGCTGCCGCGTTCGCCCATAATTTCGCTTGGAACATGAGAATTGGAGATTTTGGAGTATGTCACTACCGCTTCCATCTCATCATAATTCAGAATGACACTGCCTTGTCCATCTACCCCTGATTCCAGCATCATTGCCTGGGACTGAACTTGTTTAGGCTCGCCGAATAGCGTAATCAATGGATAGAGACAATACACCCCAAGATCCATTAGCGCTCCGTTAGCAAGATCGGGTTTGAACGCATTCAGGACGATTCCTTCCTTATACTTGTCGTATCGGGAAGAGTACTGGCAGTAACTCGCCACATATTTACGTACCGGGCCAATTTTATGTAGGTGAGATTGTACCATTTTGAACGAGGGAACAAGGGTCGATTTCATGGCCTCCATGAGCAGAACTCCATGTTCTTTCGCTGTATCAATCATTCGACGGACCTCTACTCCATTGGCGGCCAAAGGTTTCTCACACAGTACATGTTTACCATTTCTCAGAAACAATTCTGCCTGCTCGGCATGAAAGGTATTCGGTGTTGCAATATACACGGCATCAAGACCATCACTCGTCGCCATCTCTTCGAGGTTGGTGAATCGAAGTGCAGCCTGATATTGATCTGCAAATGCATTAGCTTTATCTTCAGTTCTTGAGTACACGGCAGTCAATTCGAATCCTTCGACTTGTGCAGCAGCCTCAAGAAGCCTTTCTGTAATCCAGTTGGTACCTACCACTCCAAAACGAACCATTCAATCTACCTCTTTCGTAAATAAATTTCACAATTAAACAGCTTGCCATCCTGTACATTGTAGCCTATATTCCAACCATATTGAAGGGATGTCCATTTCCAACATATTGATATCTTGCTTTTTTGTTTGAAACTTCGTAAATCTCCATAAATCAGGGGTATAATGAGACTTGAGGTGATTCTTTTGGAAAGTCACAACCCCTATCAAACAAATTCAGTTCCTATAGATGAAAAACAGTGGAATGCCATTATCCACAACGATAGCAGCTTTGATGGTAAATTCTATTACGGTGTCAAAACAACAGGCATCTTTTGCCGACCTTCCTGCAAGTCGAAAGCACCCAAATATGAGAATGTCTCTATATTTAACAACCCTGAAGAAGCATTGGCTCTACATTTCCGTCCATGCAAACGGTGCAAACCAACAGGCGAGCGAATCCCCGATCAGGAATGGATTTCTGTTGTAACAGACTATATTGAACATCATTTTGCCGAGCCTCTAACACTAGATATTCTTGCAAATGTGAGTCACGGGAGTCCATATCATCTGCATCGGGTGTTCAAACGGATTACAGGTCTAACTCCGGTGGAGTATATTCAGGAAAAAAGAGTCACCGAAGCCCGGAAATTGCTTGAAAGCACCCGGCTCACTGTTTCAGATATCGGTCGACAGGTTGGCATAGCCAATCCGGCGTATTTTATTACTGTATTTCGAAAACATACAGGCAGCACACCTGCCAATTATCGTGAACAAAGGCGTGATCCATCATGAAGACCAATTTGGTATACAAAGTACCTAAAACATTGCTGAACAAAGGAACCGGGTTCCTTAATGGTTATACGCATACGCTGAATCCCTACACAGGCTGCGCTTTTGGCTGTTCCTACTGCTATGTAAGGCAAATGCCCGTCTCTTTATTTCGCAATGAACCATGGGGCAGCTGGGTTGATGTGAAACAAGAAGCCGCGAATGTATTCGCTAAAGAGCTGAAACGTGCGAAATCAAAAGGTAAAGTCACTCTTTTTATGTCATCCAGTACAGACCCGTATCAACCCATAGAATATAAGGAGCAAATCACGCGTTCTTTACTTGAAGTTATGGCCGAGGATCCACCCGATTTTATATTGGTTCAGACCCGAAGCCCGTTGGTGACCCGAGATATCGATCTGCTGCAAAAGTTGGGTGACCGGGTCCGGGTTAGCATGACCGTGGAAACGGATCTGGATGATATCCGCAAGCAGTTCAGTCCTTCTGCTCCGCCAATCGCTGGCAGATTGCGTGCCCTGGAACAACTGCGAGATGCCGGTATCCCCACACAGGCTGCTATTGCGCCAGTATTACCCAGCAGCAAAAATTTTGCAGCCATCCTAAGGCCGCTTGTTGATCGTATATGCGTTGATGATTACTTTATGGGAGATGGCAGTGAGGGCAAGCGAACCCGGAGACTTGGCATGAAGCCACTTTATGAACAAGTGGGCAAGGAAGATTGGTACAGTCCTGAGGCATACAAAATGGTAGTCGAGCGAATGAAGGCGCATTTTGAGGAACATGAAATTTGGATTAGCCAAGCTGGATTTGAACCCTAAAACCCTGATCATGCCTTTATATAAAATGAAAATAGCCCTGCTTCCCTCGCATCGGGAGTCAGGGCTATTCTCCTAACTTAATCGATTATTGATCAAGTGTGTACAATGGAAGATCTGCAGGCAGTGCCGCTGGGCGCTGACATGTGCTGTCCATTTTATAAAAAATCTGCTCATCCGAAGAATCATGGAACGCCCACATCGCTTCGAGTACATGGTAGGCAAGCTCTCCACTTGCCCGGTGAGCACGTCCGCTACCCACAGCATAAGCCATATCTGCAACACCAATGCCACGTGTATTCTCCTGATATCCTGGCAGAAGGGGTACCTCAGTCCATTCCTCATCACCTAGCAAACGGTAACGAACTGGACCGCCGAATGTGTTTGGATCAGGAACCTGTAGGGTTCCATGAGTGCCGTATACTTCAATCGGTGGCAATACACTTCCGCCAAATACGTCAAAACTCGTAATCAGCGTGCCGATAGCTCCCTGCTCAAATTGCAGCAATCCCGCTACATGCGTCGGAATTTCAACAGGAATGCTCTGACCCCGCTTTTTCTCACTCGTTATCGTCCGCTTTTCCATCGCTTTGCCCGTCATGCCAGCAATTGACTTGATTGGTCCCAGCAATTGTACGAGCGCAGTCAGGTAATAAGGCCCCATATCAAACATCGGCCCGCCACCGGCTGCATAGTAGAACTCCGGATCTGGATGCCAATGCTCATGCCCACGGCTCATCATGAATGCGGTAGCGGCCACAGGTTTGCCAATGACACCATCCTCTACCACTTTGAGTGCCGTCTGAATTCCTGAACCGAAGAACGTCTCTGGCGCACAGCCTACGAGCAGCCCTTTACGCTTAGCTGTTTCAAGAACCTCCTGACCCTCTTCTCGTGTGACGGCGAGTGGTTTTTCCACATATACATGTTTGCCTGCTTCGAGCGCTCTCAAGCATACATCCGCATGAACAGCAGGGATTGTCAGATTAATAATCAGGTCGATCTCAGGGTCTGCCAAAATTTCATCTACCGTATATACGTTAGGAACATGATAAGCAGCTGCCTGCTCCTCTGCTCTGTTCCGGTCAAGATCCGCAACCGCAACAAGATCGAGCACCTCAAATCGGTGACAGTTCTCCATATAAATACCGCTGATTTTACCACAGCCAATAATGCCTACTTTCATTGTTTTCATGCGTGGACTCCCTTCGTGTTCCCAATTTATATAGCGCTTCCAAAACAACTCAACACCGCTTTATGTGGGTCAATATATTTATCTCAACTTGATATGAATTAGATTTAAATTTAATTAGTGACTTTGGTTATCAGCCATTCCTGTGTAAACTTCAGTCACTGCGTCCTTGCGGCTCTGCGCAAGCGCTTTGCCTGCTGCAGTCCATTTGAAACCACTACGCATCATCTCAGTAACTTGTTTCATCTCCACAATATCTGCATGGTGTCCGAGCGAGTTGTAGAACACACGACCTGCACCCCAGCGTTTGGTCCAAACGACTGGCATATCTACTGGGCCATTCGCTGCGTGAGGACCGTTAACAATTGGGAAACGTGTTGTCGCCAGCACTTCTACTGCAGGGTCCACGTGCAGGTAGTACTGTTCACTTTTTACCTGGAAATCTTCAATATGATCCAGCAAAGGACTGGAACCACGCTTCATGTTTACCGTGTACTCCACGCCGTCGTTCCCTGGATGCGCAACCCACTGTCCACCCGTCATGAACTGCCAGTCGACGTTGTTGCGGAACGCATCACACATCCCGCCATGAAGACCCGCGAGACCTACGCCGCTCTGAACAGCTGCAGATACGTTATTGACCAGTTCCTGTTCAATCTGCCCCATTGTCCACAGCGGAACGATTAGGTCCAGACCCAGCAGTTTCTCTGCATCCGCATAAGCTTCCAATGTATCTGAGACTTCAACCTCAAATTGTTCTTCCTTCAAAATGCGTTCAAAAATCGCTGCTACCTGCTCTGGTTCATGTCCATCCCAGCCGCCCCATACGATTAGTGCTTTGCTCATCACCCATCACTCGCTTTCCGGAAGTTAAGTTATTGTCATACTATCGAACCTTGCTCAAACTCAAGACCTCTCTGAGGTCAACATCCTAGCTTAAATTCAGCTTATTTATTTCAAATGAGTGCTACTATGATGTCCACTTCACAATTCAGTGGTTCAATGCCTACATTTCTTCTAGCGACACCCAGCGGCGCTCTGTAACGGAACGTTCAACGGCTTCCAATACCGCTTGACAGGCAACCCCATCATGGAAACTTGGCTCAGGCTGCCGTCCTTCGGAGATCGCGGTCACCAGCTCCAGCATTTCATGTGTGAACGTATGCTCGAATCCAATCGTATGTCCCGCAGGCCACCACGCCTCAGCATATTTGTGTGCCGGATCGGTCGCCAGAACACGGCGGAATCCCTGCACATCTTCATCGTCCTTCGTAAAATACACTTCCAGTTCATTCATCCGTTCAAAATCAAACCGGACGCTACCCAGACTACCATTGATCTCAAACGAGTTGGTACTGCGATGACCTGCTGCAAAGCGTGTAGCCTCGAAGCTCCCCAACGCACCATCTGCAAACCGTGCGAGGAACAACGTGGCATCATCTACCGTCACTTCACCCTTCGGAGCATCTGCGTTCGAACTGCCTTTGGCGCTAAGTCCGGTCATTTCCGAAGCCAGCGGCCGCTCTTTGATGAACGTTTCGCTCATCCCAATTACTTCCTTGAATTCACCCACCAGGAAACGTGCCAGATCAATTAGATGTGCGCCAAGATCGCCATGTGAGCCGGAACCGGCCACTTCTTTTTGCAGACGCCATACCAACGGGAACGAAGGGTCCATGATCCAATCCTGTAGGAAAAACGCTCGGAAATGATAGATTTTGCCTAAGCGTCCGCTTTGCACCAACTCTTTAGCCAGCTGCACTGCTGGAGAGAAACGGTAGTTGAATCCAACCATGTGTGCAACCCCTGCTTCTTCAGCAGCCTGGAGCATTTCACGCGAATCAGCTAGCGACAAAGCCAGCGGTTTTTCACAGAACAGATGTTTACCCTGACGAGCGGCTTCCAGTGCGATTTCCTTATGGGCATCACTTGGAGCATTAATATCGATCAGATCGATGTCATCACGCCGCACCAGCTCGCGCCAATCCGTTATACTTTCAGACCAGCCGAACTGACTGGCTGCCTCCTGAACTCCCTGCTCGTTCCGTCCGCAGATTACCGACATCTCCGGCTGCAGTGGGGCAGACGGGAAAAACATCGGCAGACTGCGATAAGCATTGCTGTGGGCTTTTCCCATAAATTTGTATCCAACCATTCCGACACGAAGACGATTTGACATGGTCATTTCCTCCTTTGGGATATAGCTATACAGGTTGAACTAAAGAATATTTACACTTGCCACTCCGATGACAGAACACCCTTTCGATCGCTGTTATCATAGCCATGTATTAATTACGAATTGAAGAGGCACGGATAATCAGCTCTGTAGGTAACAACTGCCTTGCAGTTTCTGAGGGGAAATCGGTATTCACTGAGGAAGTAGTTGCCCCCAATGATTCATGAATAAGCTTGGATGCAGCCAGTTCTCCCATTTCATAAAAGGGAACCCTGACGCTGCTTAGCGGTGGAACTGCCATCTCGGCCGCATCGGAGTCATCGTAACCCACAAACGCGGGGAAATCCTGAATCTTGATCCCGCGCTCACGCAAACCATGCATAACACCAATTGCCATCCGGTCATTCGCAGCAAAAACTGCATCGATTTCGTTATGACGGGCCGCAATGGTGGCAGCTGCCTCCACACCGCTTCGTCTGCTGTAATTTCCCTCCAGCAATAGACTGGAATCCAGCTGCATTCCGGCTTCATTCATCCCGATCTGAACGCCCCGAAGCCGCTCCTGACTGTTGGAGTAACTATCCGGACCATTGAGAAAGGCGATATTCCGGTAGCCCTGATCGGTAAGATGACGGATTGCCTGCCTGCTGCCCTCCACATGATCAGCATCCACTTCCATGAATGATTCACTATCAAAGTGCTGGTTCATGATGCAAAATGGATGTCCCTCCTGCTGAAGCTGTTGCAAGGCATCAAGTTCTCCATAATCATCCCGCGCGCCGAGAATGATGCAAGCATCCACTTTCTGACGGCGGAACAGATCCGTATAATTCATCACTTCACCCGGTGTCCTGAACATGACCAGCAGGTCCATGCCGTTGTCCCTGGCTTTGCTCCCAATGCCACTCAGCATTTCAGAGAAGAAATATGCCGAGAACAAGTGCGCCTTCGGAACGTAGGGCAACACCACGCCAAGGTTACCACTCTTACTTCTCGCAAAGCTGCGGGCCAGTGCGCTGGGCACATAACCCAACTGCTCAGAAGCTTCAATAACCTTACGGCGGGTTTCCTCTTTAATAGGACCAACGCCATTAAGAACTCGGGATACTGTAGCTTCTGAAACACCGGCAAGATCAGCCACTTCTTTACGGGATGCCATGGATCTCACCTCCTTCATGTTTCCTGAACACATGCAAAACCGATGCCATGTATCAAATAATTATGTACGCGCGTACATCTTCTCATGTGTTGTAAACGTTGTCAATGCTTTTAACACAAAAAAAGATGAGGATTTGTGTAAACAAATTCCCCACCTCTTGCTTACTATATTTTCTTGTAACTTGTCCTATAGTACCTTCTGCTTCACATGCTTTCACATGGACTCATGTTGGCCCAGCTAACTACATTACAGACCTGTATCAGGTCGTCACACCGTTCCCAACGGATGATTGGCTGAACTCAGCCTGTTCTAAAATGGTGATATTAGCTGGAATGCGATCCGAAGGTTCAGGTGTAGATTGAAGCTGCCGTACTTTGTGTAGCACTTCCTTATTCGGAAGGAAATGCTGAGAACGAATGAAACGAATGGTTTTGGTTTTGGCACGCATGACAATGGAATCGGTCTCTGCCCGGTCATCTGCGAGGTAACGCACACCACCAAGAATTTCACCCGGAGTAACACCTGTTGCGGCAAAAATAACATCTTCCGTGCCGATCATATCCTGCATCGTTAATACTTTGTAGGGATTGTCGATTCCCATTTGCAAGCAGCGCTGGAATTCGTCTGCGTTCGCAGGCATTAGGCGACCTTGAATCTCGCCTCCAAGGCAGGACAAGGCGGCTGCAGCAAGCACTCCTTCCGGTGCTCCTCCTGATCCGACATACAGATCAATACCTGCCTCTGGGAACGCAGGTGCCATTGCGCCAGCAACGTCACCATCACTGAGGAACTTGATTCGCACACCAACCTTGCGCAATGTTTTGATTATGCTCTCATGCCGAACACGATCCAGAATCATGACAGTTAGATCTGAGATGTTTTTGTTCAATGCTTCAGCTGCTTTCTCCAATGTCACCTCAACCGGGTCTTCGATACTGACCTTGCCCACCAGAGCCGGCCCTACAGCCAGCTTCTCCATGTACATATCCGGTGCGTGGAGCAGGTTGCCTTTTCCCGCGACTGCAATAACCGATAAAGCGTTGTTCAGGCCCTTGGCTACGATCTCTGTTCCTTCCAAAGGATCAACAGCCACATCAACCTCGGGGCCCTCAGCGTTGCCGACTTCCTCGCCGATATACAACATAGGTGCTTCATCCATTTCTCCTTCACCGATTACCACCGTGCCGCGAATAGACACGGAATCGAACATGGCGCGCATAGCCAAAGTAGCCGCCTCATCTGCACTATTCTTGTCGCCCCGCCCCATCCAGGGTGCTGAAGCTAACGCAGCCAATTCTGTTACTCGGACAATTTCCAACGCCAGTTCGCGTTCCATTTTTCCCACTTCCTTTCCAGTTTCCAAAAGCATACATTGAAAGCGGTACTAAATCCATCGCAAAACCATATGAAATTGATCTTAAAAGGAGCAATAGCCCGATTATGGGAAATGACCCCATTCTGTCCCTCATTGATAAATGAACACATTTACACATCTTTGAACATGCCATTTTAGGAGTCTTATCCACTGAAACACCTTTGAAATATTTTAAGTTGAAGCAATATAATTTATCTTTTTTTTCGAAACTCCATATGTATCGCGTGAGATTGTCCCAGAAACAGATGAGTGCAAAAAAAATTCATATAACAACGTTATTTATGTGATTAAACTTACATTCACAAGAGAAATATCACCCACTCTCACATTTTTCGAAAACGATTTATATGAAGAGCGATACAACTATCCTGCACTTTCAAAGAAACAATATTGAAGATCTTATAAGTGAGGTTTTTCATTCAAAGATTCGAACTGAAAATTCACTTAAATCCAGTTCGATCCGCCCCTTAAAGATGGTTAGCAATATAGACACAGCTTATGGATGTCATCGAAAATAATAAGTTTACATAATAAATATTACGTTACTAAAAACTCAATTCTTTTTATTTCCAGTCAAAAGGTGTTTTACCTCAGCCCCCAACATGGCAATTCCAATTTTCAGAAAATCCTCTCTTTGAATCTGCAAATGACCATATCTAAAATGATATCCCCACCGTGCCTGTCCCCGCGTAAGAATCAGTTGATCCAGTAAATCAGCGATCTTCACCTGCTGACAAGGATAATACTGAACATTCCTCCGATGCGGTACAAAGGAATCCGACACATGGTGCGTGTACACCTGATCGTCTATTATACGCCCTATGGCCGTGAATGCTTGAAGTACCTTGCCTCCTTGCATGCTTGTTCGCGGCGAATAATAGATCAGCCAGTCTCCTGCATTCATTCTGCGCAGTGAAGCTACCTTGCCGTGACAGAGCTGGGCGAAGCCCCCTTCCACCCCTTTTTCCACATGGGATGCAGACACAACGCCGATCCAGTAGCGGTTTCCTTCATCAGATTCTGCTTCTATATCTAACTGATGGGATAGAAATTCTCTCGTATGAGTCTGCTGAATTTTTATATTATTTGCCATCAAATCATGCTTTGCCTGTTCATTCATCTCTGCACCTGTTCTTCCCATGCCTTTTTCAAACGCTCAAGCTGCAAGAAATGATGACGATAATGCATCTCCACCAATGCAAACCATTCCTCAGCATTTAAACCACCGAACCTGGGATGTGGCAACGTAGATTCCAGCGTTGTTCCTTCCAACAGCACTTCTAATCTCCGAATTTCATCCCTGACCTCATTAAATCCTTGAATTATTGATTCTCTTCCATCCGGTTGTAGTGGAGTATACTCAGGAGAAGCAGGAACGTGGATACGTATTGGTGGAAAACTTGCTTGCGCAAAAACAACTTCCCCTGTTTCTGTTTTGCCCTGATTATTTTTCTTACCCGAATCCTCGTCTGCGCTTATACAAAGTTGGACATTGGCTAAATGCATTTTCATCGCAGACTGAATTAAATGCTGGTACATCTGGCCCACTGACCACTCAGTCTCACTGGGTTTGTAGCTTAACTGAGCATCGCTTATCAGCTCCAGTTCCTGCAAATAACGTTCCAGCGTCAGTTCAAAATCACGTCGAATCTCATCGTTGTTCTTTGTTATTTTCGTTTCCATACAAATACACAGCTCCTTCAATCGGTTATAAACCGATCATACACAAACACTACTGACAACGTTATGTCAGTAGTGTTTAAGGAGATTGCTTGCTTCCTCTCGAATACGGATTCTCAATGATTCAGGCTCCAAAACCAGAGCCGAGGCTCCCCAGCCAAGTATCCAACGCAGTACATCTTCTGGATGCCTTACACGAAAATCTGCGTATAATCCATCTGTTTGCAGTTCTGCTTTCTCCATGTAGTAATTATTCGCTTCAATCACTCGATCTGCAATTCGACCATGAAACCATACACGGACATGAACATCACGGTTGTCAGGTGGTGAATAACTATGAATATTAAACCCTGGAGGAAGATCGAATGAATCTGTACTAATCTCCAGATCGCTCATCCGGGATATACGAAAATGACGAATCTCCTGTCGCAGATCACATCGGGCAATCAGCATCCATGAGCCTTGCATCCAAAGCATCCCGTAAGGGGAGGCCAAACGAATGGTCTTTTGCACGGTTTCATTAATAGTTCCAGGTTTATGATAATGAAAACGGATTTTGAGCTTAAGCTGTATTGCCTTGCGGATGATTCCCATATGTTCGATCTCTCGCTCGCGTGCATCACTGTCAGGTGAACGAAGCAAACGGATACCCTGTTGTATCTGCCCCACCTCTTCCCGAAGACGCACGGGCAGGATTGCTTCAATTTTGGAACGGGACGTAAGGGATGTACTTTTGTAGTAGTTATCGAAGCGCTGCTCCACAAAATCAAGTCCGATGAGAAGTGTTACGGCTTCTTCAGCTGTGAAGCTGATCGGAGGCAAAAAGTATCCTTCCATAAGCGAATATCCTACTCCGGGTTCTCCCACCACAGGAACTCCTGCCTCACATAACGCCTGAATGTCTCTGTATATGGTTCGGACACTTGTTTCAAACAAGAGGGCTAAATCTTCCGCACGTTGAACCCTCCCCCGCTGCAGCTCAAGTACAATGGCCAGCATACGATCCGATTTGTTCACGAATCACCCCTCCTTGTGTGTAATATCAATTACACCATCTTCATTGGACATTTATTATAAGTAACATATGGACAAATGAAAAGTATACAGACGAACAAGTTTTCGCAATGCCCGCATCGAACCATTTTCGTATGTTGTTTCTTTAAACAACAACAAAGACCAACCCCCAGAACATAGGTTGGTCTATAAAAACTTTTATGATATTGAAATTCAGAGAAAGCTCGGACCTCACTACTTCCAGGATCATTGGGTAGAACCCATCCTATCGTGCTCATCAATCACCTTGTTTACCGCTCGTAGTATTCCTCCATATCCGGTGCAGCGGCACAGGTTGCCGCATAACCCCATTTCAATCTGTTCCTGACTCGGCTGTGGATTGCGGTCTAGGAAAGCCTTGGTGGAAATGACCATTCCGGGAGTACAATATCCGCATTGGAAGCCGCCCTCCTCCACAAAAGCCTGTTGAATTGGATGTAACTCGCCTTCTTTTTCACCCTGTAATCCTTCTATTGTTGTTATCTCGCTTCCAATACATTGATAAGCCATAACGAGACAGGAATTGACCGGCTCTCCATCCATCAGTATCATACAAGCGCCACATCGGCCGACTTCGCAGGAAACTTTTGTTCCGGTTAGATTCAAATGCGAGCGCAGTACATCCACAAGACGAGTTGTCTGGGTGATGTGCAATTGTTTCTCCTCGCCATTCACAACGGCTGTCCAGAAATTGTCCAAAGATTCGGTCATGATGAGCTCACTCCTTCCTGAAGCAAGACGCCAAGTGGTTTGATCAGTTGATCGCGCGGAACCGGCAAACGATTTACCCAAACACCTGTAGCCTGATGAATCGCAGCTGTTATGGCCGGAGCAAGCGCCACCGAACCAATCTCGCCAATACCCCGTGGTCCAAACGGATCGCCCTCGGGCAGATCTTCAATGGCCTCCACGTCCAGATTGGTGTGAATATCGCGAATCGTCGGAATCAGGTAGGTGTCCAAATTGGTTGTCATATAGCGACTGTCTTGCATCACGGCATCCTCGGTCAATGTAAAACCCAGAGCCATTACACTTCCGCCTTCGATCTGACCGATGAATCCCATTGGATTGATGACAGGGCCAGCAGCTACCACATGCCTCGTATCCAGCAATTTGGCTTCTCCGGTTAGCGTGTTTACCTCGACCTCTGCTGCTACAGCCGCATACGTATATAGATAATGCCCACCCACAACATTGTCCGGCGTGGTCGGATATTCGAATTGAGTATCAAAAATCCAATCTTCTGCTTCTCCATGCTTCGCTAGATCAACGTATGAAACAACAACTCTGGAATTCATCGTCGGTTCATCTGCTGTAATTTCTGGAGAAAGCTGTCCCTTACGCCATACTCCCTCTATTCCAGTAATCAGTTCGTCAGCAGGAATTCCTGACAAAGCAGAGGCTGCTGACAAGATTTTGGACCGAAATGGTGTCTGTAATCGCTGAAGAGCCATCCAGGCCATCGTCGTTGAACGCGAAGCGGTGCTTGAACCACTGTGCGGCACTCGATCCGTATCCCCAATAATAATACTCAGATCGGAGGTTGAGCAGTAGAACAGATCGCAGAGCATCATTTCCAGCGTGGCGATGAGTCCCTGACCGAATTCTTCGTAGCTGAATGCCACTTCAATCTTACCTTCGGCATTTAGGGATAGACGGCCGCCCGCCGGATCGGGTATGCCATAACCCAACCCTGCCCCGTGCATCGCGATGGCTGCACCCACTCCACGTTTAATCCAGGGAGGCAAAGCAATATCTGTTGTGGGATGCTGATGCTTTTGCCATAACTCCGAACGATCCATCGCCTCCCATACTTGCGACAGACCATCCGTGACCAGAATCCGTTGATTTAGTGGCCCAGGATCGGTCTTTTCCCTCATGTTGCGTCTCCGAAACTCCCAGGGGTCTATATCCATAATCTCGGCGAGTCGATCCATCTGACCCTCCATTGCAAAGATCGCCTGATTTCCGCCAAATCCGCGAAACTCTCCCGACACCCCATTATTCGTATATACCGAGACACCCTCCACATCTACATGGGGAATAGAATAAGGTCCGAGACAGTGTTCTGTGCAAAAATTCAGGACAGGTGCCCCCAGTGTGGCATATGCTCCGGTGTCTGCGGTAATGCGGACTCGGTGAGCCTGGATCATGCCTTCACGGCTGATTCCAGTCTGCATCTCAATTTTCATCGGATGGCGCTTCAGGCCTGCACGTACGGATTCTTTGCGTGAATTGTGCATTTTCACAGGACGTCCGGACCTTAAAGCAAGCAGTGCCCCATAAGGCTGTACATTCAGCTCATCTTTCCCGCCAAAAGAACCACCTATCGGAGACGAGACCACCCGGATATCCTCTTCGGAACATCCAATGATTCGGGCAAGCTGCATCCTGTCCTTGTAACCATGCTGTGTAGCCGCGTAGACATGGAGTCTCCCACTCTCATCAGGAACAAATAACCCGCCTTCGGTCTCCATATAGGCATGCATCTGCCGAGGGGTATAATACGTCTCACTCACAATATGTTCGCATGCAGCAAAGCCCTCATCTACATTGCCTCGCTTGATTTCGGTACGGTGCAGCACATTGCCGGGCCCATGTTCATGGAGCTCTGGTGCACCGGGTGCCAGTGCAGCTTCTGGGCTGTCTAGCGGAGCCCATTCTTCATACTCAACATGGATGGCATCCAGAGCGAGCGCTGCACGTTCCGGGGAGTCCGCAGCAACTGCGGCAATGGCATCACCGACATAACGAACGACATGCTCGCAAAATACAGGCTGATCCGGAGTTGCGATGCCAAACAGGTTCAAACCGGGTACATCTTTGGCGGTGAGTACAGCAAATACACCTTCCATAGCTTCCGCTTTGGTAGTATCGATAGACAATATGCGGGCATAAGGATAAGAGCTTCGAAGGACCCTACCATAGATCATATCGGGCAACGTCATGTCTGTCAGATATTGAAGCTGTCCCGTTACTTTGCCTACCCCATCTGGCCGCAGATGCCAACGTTTCCCACTACTATCCCGATTCAACAGCATGCTCTCTCTCCCCTTTCTCCCTTTCCAAAATCTTTTAGGCTCACGCTTCCCTTCTTCAAGCTTCTTCAAAATGGTTTTTCTTCTATAAGCGAAGTGCTTCCCAGAGTCCGGCACCGAGCATATTACCTGCCGTTTGTTTGCGATACTGTTCTGTAGCGAATACATCACTATACGTTTCGAATTCCGCCATCACTGTGGCAGCTAAAGATGAAGCTTGCATAACAGAAGCCTCCACGCCAAGAAGCAGTTGTTCCGACTCCGTAAGTCTCATGGCCATGCCTGAACCTCCACCTGCAGCGATCGCAATCTTATTCCAACGGTCATCTGCACCCAATTCTCCGTGAAATGCAATCGTCACCAGCGATGCTGTAAAGGTCTCCCGCCGACCCAGCTTGCGGTAAAATGATATTTCACGCGTTACAAATGTCCGTTCGCTCGCAACATCAAGGAAAGGCGTATGTTTCATCGGAATATGAATGGCGATTAATACATCATTCGGGTTGCGACTGCCTTCACGACCGCCGTTCAGCCAGGAGGAAAGACTGCGCATCTCCATGCCATTGTCCGTCATCCAGTACAGCTGTGCATCGTAGACAAGCAGTGCGGGAATGGAGTCTCCTACTCCCGATACAATGTTTCCGCCAATTGTCGCCATATTCCGAATAGATGGAGCAGCAATAGCATTCATTGCAGATTGTAAAATGGGCAGCTGTTGCAGAAGAATGTCTGTGGCACAATGACTTAATCGCGTCACTGCTCCAATGACCAGATCATCTCCATCCACATATACGCCGCTTGCACCTGGAATACGAGCAAGGCTGATCATATGCTCAGGTACAGGAACAAGGCCGCCCTCCCACTGAGTACGCAATAATGTGGCCCCTGCTGCATAACAATACTTTCCGGACAGTTCATTCTTTAAAGCTTGAAGTTCATCCAGATTAACGGGCTGCCAAACCGTTGGCTGCGCTCCAGACCCATATGCCGGCATGACCATCCTTCCATCTCCCTTCTCTACCTGGAATCTGTCTGCGGGGTGTTGGATATGAACGAATGATCCAAATAATTCTTCAAATCATATGGGACTGCAGCAATAAGGTCAATTATCTTCACATCATTTTGGATAAATGTATAAATAGATTCTTTGTTTTGTGCCTGATGCATTATTAACTCTCCAAAGCTAACACTAGCTACTTCATAACCCATTAGATAAAAAACAATAAAGAGGCCAACCAGATGGTCTGGCTGACCTCATTACTTCAAGAAATAATACACAAGGAATCGCTCCTTCTGTCTTGATTTTCATTCATTTTATGCCATTCACATAATCCAGAATACGCTGCAGCTCTGGTTCGGTATCCGCATCCCAAAAGCTAAAATCAGACAACGATACATGCGTACCTGTATACTTGGCATTACGCATGATTTTTCGCGCCCCCTCATCTCCGCTGAGCGACAAAAGAGGCCCCAGCATATGCTCACGAAAGGCGACCGGCGGCTTGCCTCCACCGCCATCCGTAGCTGCTGCATAATCACACCGTTTGTTGGCTGCTAACGTCTCAGCAACCCTGTTAATATCTTGTGCCTGCAATAACGGCTGATCTGCCAAAATCATCATCATACCTTCTGGCTTGTATGCCATAGCAGACCGAATGCCGCAGTGAAGGGACATGGCCATACCGTATGCATAATCGGTACAGATTGCAATCTGTAGCTTCGTCCACGTCCTTGTATCTGGAGTACAGCCATATGATGCTGCATTGAGCCACATGGCGGGCATCCATGCCAATGAATCCTCGGGTTTGACCACACAAATGACTCTCTCCAAATCGGAATTCAAGGCGGCTTCCAATGTCCATGCAGCCAAACATCTTCCGTCTGGCATGACGATAGACAGTTTATCCCGCCCCATTCGGCTGCTCTTACCTGCCGCTAGCACGATGCCCGTCAGTCGCATGTGCAATCCCCCTCTGTGCGTTGCGACGCTCTGCGGTAACAACTGCATGTTTACAGGCAATAAGTTCTGCTGCGATACTGATGGCGATCTCTTCCGGCCCATCGGCACCAATGGTTAAGCCAACGGGTGAATGCAAATGTTTTAACGGGGGGAGATTGTTCAGCAAACGTGCTGTCCGTGTTCTGGAGCCCATAATACCAAGGTATGCATAATTCCGATCCTCTAGTAATTCAAGAAACTCCCGTTCTCTCGGAAACTGATGACTCATCAATACGATATAATCCCCGCTTTGGATATCCAGTACAGGCATGATCTCACGAGGGAAACCGCGGACAAGCTCAACACCCTGGAAGCGTTCAGCACTGCATAAGGTTTCTCGCCAATCCGCTACAACCACACGAAATCCTGCTGATTTGCCCAGACAAGCAACCGGAATCACATCATTTCCGGCTCCAATGATAATCAGACGGGGTTTGGGCTCATATCTTGCAGAGATCTGTAGAGGGACATCCCACCGCTCTGGCTCAGTCAATTCATCCTTCTGAAGATTACTCTCTCCAGAATTAGATGCAGTAGCATCAGTTTCTGATGAATGAATAACGACCAACGATAATCGCGGTGTCGGTGTTTCCTCTGTAATCATTGTATTTATTGGACCTAGAGAAGCTCCCTTGGCAACTGGAGAAGGGTATAACGATGTCTTGCTTTCTGCATCCTCAGCAGGCTGAATCACATAATGAATCCGGGTGTATTGATCGTAGAATGAACGGGTTAGCTCGACAGCTGATCCAGATTGAAAATACGTATGCATACGGGACAAGATCGACCGAAGTTCACCACATACCGGTTCCAGCAGCACTATAATCAACCCGCCACAGCCAATGGTTTCTCCCCAGGACAGATCATCTTCGGGACGCATATCATACTCCACGAATTCCAACTGCTGTGTATCCAGCACACGGTCCACCCTAGCTTGCAGATCACTCTCCAGACAACCTGGACTGATACTGCCATACATCGTACCTTCTTCGGTCAAAAGCATAGAGACTCCCTGCTTACGGTAAGCATGACCTTCTACCTTAACTGCTGTTGCGAGAACACAGCGCGGTTCCCGCGCTGCAATTGCACACATATCATGCATTTCCATGGCGTCTCCATCCTTTCAGGGATTTAATCCGAATCCGATCCGGAGAAGTGATTCGGGATCATCTTAGCGAAGATTGAATGTCCAACTCCTGCTCAGACAGTTAGCTGGATGAACTTCTTCTTCCGCTTGCATTTGATTAGATGCGTTTCATCAATCTTGCAATACTTTTATCCGATTCACGCAGTACAATACCGCGATCAATCGTTTGAATCTTCCGGTTTTGGAGCACGATGCTTCCATCAATAATAACGGTGTCTACACAGCTGCGCGTTGCGGAATAGACTACACGGGAGTACACATCAGTCTCATAGGAAGGGTAGGTATGAAAATCTTCCAGATCCAGCAGCAACATATCTGCTTTTTTCCCCACTTCCAGACTGCCGATTTCCTTGGACATTCCGAGCACTTCTGCTCCACCCATCGTCGCCATACGTAGTACCGTCCGGGCGTCCATCACTGTTGGACCGTGAGGCACCTTTTGAATGAGCGCGGTCAGGCGCATTTCCTGGAACATATCCAGATTGTTGTTGCACGGCGCACCATCGGCACCAATCCCTACCGCAATCTGGCGATTCAGCAGATCAGGAATATCCGCTATACCCGAGGAGAGTTTCATATTCGACCCAGGGCAGTGGGTGACTTTTACACCGCGTTTGCGAATAATCTCCTTCTCTTCCTCACTCAGCCACACACAGTGGGCAAGCACCAGTCTTGGAGTAGCCAGGCCAATATGATCCAGATAGACAATGTTGCGCATGCCACGTTCGTGTTCTACGAGTTCGATCTCGCCACGATTTTCGGAGGCGTGGGTGTGCACCTTCACATGGTACTTATTCGACAGGTCACGTACCTCTACCAATAATTCCTCGGTGCACGAGACGACAAAGCGTGGACAAAATGCATACTGAATGCGGCCACCGCCGAATCCGTTCCATTTCTCCAGCAAATCGACACTTTGTTGCAGGGAGGTAGCCGTATTTTCACGCAGCGGTTCAGGAACTTCATCCCCGTGATCCATCATTACTTTGCCGGAAATCACCCGAATGCCGCTCTGAGCCATCGCCTGAAAAGCCGAATCGGTATGATGCACGGTCTCCATATCCAAAATCGTCGTTGTACCGCTGGAAATCAATTCGCCCAAGCCGAGCATCGCCGAATAATAGACAGACTCTTCATCATGCGCCGCCTCAAGCGGCCAGATACGTTGACGTAGCCAATCCATCAGTTCCAGGTCGTCCGCACGTCCGCGGAACAAGGTCTGACATAGATGAATATGCGTCTGGATAAAACCTGGCAGCAGCACTTTTCCTCGAGCATCAATGACCTGATCTGCCTGAACATCGATATACTCTGCAATCTCTTTGATTTTGTTATCCTCAATTAGCAGATCTCCCGTAAATACATCCTCTTCTGCATTCATTGTGACGAGCTGTGCACCTTTTAGCAGGATCATTCCCATGATAATCTCCCCTATCCGTATCTATCTGCGTAAATTTACTTATTCTGATCCTGCACAATGAAGATAATCTTCTTTGGATATACACAAGATGCATAACATAAATCACATTACCAACCGATAGCCATGCCATCTCCCCTGGGATCTGCTGCCCCGCTGATCATGCCATCTTCACGGATGACAATCCCTTGGGACTGCCCCATAATCCCGTCCCACGGCGCTCTGGCTTCGACATTATGCCCCCATCGGGCAAGCGTGTCACATACATCGTCATGATAGCGGTTCTCCACTCGCATCGTGTCACCTTCCTCGCCCCAGGTACGCCCATACACCCATCGAGGCAGCCCTATGGCTTCCTGAATGTTCAGACCGTAGTCCAGCACCCCCGTAAGTACTGATAGCTGTGTCTGGGGTTGGCCCTCACCGCCCTGCGTGCCTACGAGCATATATGGTTTTCCGTTACGAGTGACAAGGCCCGGCATTAGGGTGTGGAATGAACGTTTATTGGGTTCCAATACGTTGGCGTCCTTCGGATCAAGCGAGAAAAAGGACCCGCGGTTCTGCATGATCACACCTGTATCTCCCGGCACATAAGCAGCGCCAAAATCAAAGTACAGGCTCTGAATAAACGAGACGGCATTGCCTTCATTGTCCACAACCGCCGCATAAGCCGTATCCTGACCCATCATTTTGGACAGAAAAGGCTGTGCCACAGGTGGAGCGGACTGAATCTCATTCCATAATTCATCTCCATAAACCTTGGACAACAGATTTTCCAGCGGAATATCCCTGAACTCCGGGTCTGTGAGATACCGATCACGGTCACGAAAAGCCTTTTTGACCACTTCAGCCATCAGGTGATAAAACTCGGGTGACGTACGCGCCACGGACGATAGATCAATATGTTCCAGCATATTCAACATCATAAGCATCGAGAAGCCCTGTGAATTGGGCGGCATCTGATGGACTTGATAACCACGGTAATCGGTAGTGATCGGCTTCACCCACTCTCCCTTGTGAGCTGCGAAATCCACTGGAGCAAGCATGCCTCCATCCTCACGAATAGCCGCAGTTATCTGCTCCGCCAGTTCCCCGGTATAAAAAACATCGCGTCCACCTGCCTGAATCAGGCGAATAGAGATGGCAAGATCAGGCTGCAAGAGCAGATCCCCTTCCTGCAAAAGTGTACCAAAAGGGGCAAATACCGCTCGCAGCGGTGTATGCCCCATAATGTAATCCTCATCACGTTCCAGCCACAGGCGAAGATTTCGGGATACAGGGCATCCTTTTTCTGCATATTGCGCTGCTGGTTCAAGTAACTGTGTCCACTTTAACTTCCCATAGCGGGACCAGACTTCCCACCATGCATCTACCATTCCAGGAACGGTAATCGCACTAAGCACGCCTCGCTGAGGTATGGTGCTCATCCCCATTGCTTTGAATGTGTCGGCATGAATGCCTGCTGCCGAACGGCCGCTTCCGTTGTAGGCCGTTATGTCACCATTTGATCCATCGTGAATCAGAAAGAATGCATCTCCGCCAAGTCCTGTCATGTGCGGGTAGACTACGCCGAGTGCTGCACTTACAGCTACAGCAGCATCATAAGCGTTCCCTCCCTGCTGGAGGATTGAGCTGCCAACTGCGCTTGCCAAATAATGTGGGGAGGTAACCATTACCTCCCTGGATATCGGCATCTGGTTCAACATAAGACGCCCTCCTTCCCGGCATACACATCCAGAGCTGCCTGCACGGCTTCCCCTGCTGGCAAGGTGTGGCGATGACGCAACAGGACAGCTTCCAGGGCACCCAGCACATGCAGTACATTTTTGCGCTGGCAGCTGAATCCCATCGTACCAATACGCCAAATCTTCCCTTTCAATGGTCCAAACGAACTGGCAATTTCAATACTGAAATCGTTCAGAAGCATGCTGCGTACCGACTCTCCGTCTATGCCTTCCGGAATTTCGATACAGGTGACCATTGGAAGTTTACTGGACATGTCTCCATACAGTTTGAGCCCCATGCCCTGAATTCCTGCGACTAACGCGCGTTCATTGATCCGATGTCTCTGGAAACGGGCATCCAGACCTTCCTGAAGCAAAATCCGCAGTCCTTCGTGAAGACCGTAGAGCATCGAAGTAGCCTCTGTATGATGGTTCAACCGTGCTGAACTCCAGTAGTCCTGCAATTGGCTAAGGTCAAAATAATTGCTTGCAATCGTGCGCCCTTCAGCCCGAGCACTTGTCGCATCCCGGAGTCCCCGTTCGACGGTTTTGCGGCTCATCAGCTTCTTCTCCACACGGCTGTTATACGTTAATGGCGCCATCCCGGATGGAACGGACAAACACTTCTGTGTTCCACCCATCACCGCATCGAGATACCAGGCATCCGTCTCGACAGGTGTACCCCCGATTGTGGCAACTGCATCGACGACGAGTAAAATATCGAGTTCGCGGCAGGCTTTGCCAATCTCGGCGAGAGGCTGCATTTGCCCCGTTGATGTCTCACCGTGAACCATCGCGACCAAACTCGGCTGATGTGCATGGATCGCCTTGATTACTTCTTCGGGATCAAAAACCGTTCCCCATTCTGTTTCAAAAAAAACAACCTCGGCACCACAACGTTCCGAAATTTCAACCAACAGATGTCCGAAGCGTCCATAGATGGGGACCAGCACCTTGTCCCCCGGTTGAATCAGACTGACCAGCACGGCTTCAATCCCTGAGCGGGATGTTCCATCTACCGGATAACACCACTCATTATCTGTCATGTATAGTTCACGCAGCATGGCCATCGTCTCATTCATCAGGGAAGTGAACTCCGGATCAAACTGCCCCAGGATCGGGAAGGATAATGCCCTCAGAACTCTTGGATCGACTTCAACTGGCCCCGGTGTCATGATCGTCCGCAAGGACGGGGACAATTCTTTATAGTTGGACATCTTCACTCAACTCCCGTAACCGTATTTATAGAGTAGCTGAACCAGAACCCGGAAACCTTTCATCAGGTCCTCTTCAGCTGTATATTCAAGGGGATTATGGCTAATTCCATTCTGGCTGGGGACAAAAATCATCGCCGTAGGACAAGCCGGCTGAAAGATCTGCGAATCATGTCCTGCGCCGCTCGGCATGTATATATAGGATAGCTGCTCCACTTCACATATATCTCGAATGTCTGACGTAATCTGTTTGTTCATCGGAGTAGGCGTGACAGACAAGTGCTCCTCCCAGTTCAGCTCGAGCTGCTGCTCGGCTGCGATTCTGCTAAATTCCTGTAGCATACTGTGCCAGCATCGGTCAATGCTCTCTTGCCTGATATGCCGGATATCGAGCGAGAATACAGCTCGGGATGCAACCACGTTACCCACACCCGGATCAGCTGTTATTCGTCCGACCGTGGCTACAAGTGGTTCTCCCGCTTCAAGCGCAATGCGCCTTACCGCTGTAATCATCTCGGCTGCACCTGCAAGTGCATCCTTGCGCCAGGACATCGGTGTAGTTCCTGCATGATTGGCTTCGCCACTTACTGTAATGCTAAAGCGTTTCTGGCCTACAATATCCGATACAATACCAATTGAATGGCCCAATCGTTCAAGGACCTGACCTTGCTCGATATGAAGTTCGATAAACGCACCGTATGTGTGTGAAGCCGCTCTATAGCTGCTATCTGTTCCAAAGCCTGCATCACGTATCGCCTGTGCAAAGGTAATGCCTTCTTGATCCTTTGAATGCAGAACGTCTTCCAGTCGGCTTATCCCCGTTATACTCTGTGATCCCCAATAAGCGAAGGGGAATCGACTACCTTCTTCTTCACATAGGGACACGACTTGAAGCGTTCGTTTCGGTGCCCCGAAATGTTTCTGTAGATACTCTAGCGCCAGCACTCCCGCAATTACGCCATATGCGCCGTCATATTTTCCACCATGCACCACAGTATCGATATGGGACCCGGTAACAATCGGTGCCTCTACCATTCCTTCTACCATTCCTGAACCCATACCTCTACCGTGCAGAGTTCCATACAGGTTGCCCGATTGATCAAATTCAGGAGCCAACCCTTTCTCCTGCATTTTTGCTGCAAGCGCATGCTGTGCCTTACACCATGCTTGGTCGTACAACAGACGTGTCACACCTCCCTGGGCATCCGCACCATAGGCAGATAACCAGTCAAGCATGCCTTTCATCTCCACCTGCTCCAACTGCGGCAAAGGCTGGGTGGGACGATTCATTCCAGAAGATGTGTGTCCTTCAAAGTCGTTCATGACACCTCCTCCGTTCCTTCAACACCAACCGGAACAGATGAGTTAGCACGGATAAACCGTCCTAAAGGTTCATCCGATAATCCTGTTTTTGAACTGTATACTCGTGTGCCCCGGCAGAACACATCTACAATGCTGGAGGAAAACGTGCGTCCCACATAAGGACTCTGTTTATGTGTGTAGTGCAGATCATCCGTATTTAAGGTTGTACTCTTCTCCCAATCAATTAGTACCAGATCCGCATCCTTGCCGAAGGCAATCTCACCTTTACTCTCCAACCCAAGTCTTCTGGCAGGTTGCAGAGACAGAACTTTTCCGAGCAGCGGAAGGGCTACATTTCGCTGAAGATGTCCTTCCTCCAACATGAGCAGAAGCGTGCTTTGCGCACCCGAGATGCCACCCCAGATTTCAAAAAAATTATCAGATTGTTTCATCGATGGCGGACAGGGTGAGTGGTCGGATGCGATAACATCAATCAGACCTGCTCCCAGCGCATCCCATAACCGAGTTTGCTCAGCCATACTCCGCAAAGGTGGCGCACACTTGGCTACAGCTCCCAACCGGACAACATCCTCCTCTGTCAGAGTCAGGTAATGCGGACATGTTTCAGAAGTTACATCCAGCCCGCGCTGTTTTGCCTCTGCAATCAGATCAAGTGCTTCCCGTGTACTGATATGAACAAAATGCAGTGCACATCCGGTTTGCTCCCCATATTGCAGTGCTCGTGACACCGCCTGAACCTCTGCTTCTGCTGGTCGAGATTGCACGTAATCCATCGGGCCAATTCGTCCATCTGCAATACTTCTGGCCCCCAGTTCAGCAACCATCGTCTCGTCTTCGGCATGAAGCGCCAGCACACGGTTTAGTTTTGCGATCTCGTACATGCCATTCAAAAGTGTATCGTCATCCGCTCTGGCGAAGATGTCTTCCCCTTCTCCGCCAGGTTCAGACATAAATGCCTTGAATCCCGCCGCCCCCATATCAGCCAAAGGCGCAAGCTCACCCCGATTGCCGGGAACTAGTCCTCCCCAGAACGCATAATCAACATAGGATTGTCCGTCGGCTGCTTTCATTTTCGACTCCCAAGCCTCCGGTCTTATCGTTGGGGGGACACCATTAAGCGGCATATCAACGTACGTCGTAATTCCTCCAGCAGCCAGTGATGCGGATCCAGATTTGAATCCCTCCCAGCTTGCGAGTCCAGGTTCATTGAAGTGAACATGAATGTCCACAGCCCCCGGCATCACTGTGAGGCCAATTGCTTCTATTATTTCAGTATCTTCATCACCCGCCAGGTGTGAGGACAAAGCTGATATTTTTTCACCAGTAATCCCAATATCCAGTTCTTCCACGCTATCTCTCAATACAACCCGGGCCCCCCGGATGATCGTGTCTAATCTTGTCATATGGATGACCCTCCCTTGATCAAAACCGGATTCGTATATTTCAGCTTCCCCGGTATGTACTGTAACCTCCTGGCGCAATCAACAAAGGAATATGGTAGTGACTAGCAGCATCGGAAACGGCAAACCGAATCGGTACAACCGTCCATAATGCCTGCCCCAATTCTTCAAGAGATCGCTGTGCGTAATAACCCTCAACGTTGAACTGAAGCTCGTAGACCGCTTGCTCAAGCTTCCCGCCTTCAAGCAACGGAGCATCCAGTCGTCCATCGCTATTAGTCACCGATTCAGCAATTTTCATTTTGCTTTCCTTCTCGCCATCCCTATGCAATACAAAAAGTTCAACCCGCACACTTGCGGCTGGAATGCCCTTGGAAGTGTCCAGCACATGCGTAGTGATCCGTCCTCCAGCCACCGACATCATACCTCCCTTTCTTTCGAGCCCCAATTCTCAACCTCTAGATCATCCCTTGTCATTGAGAAGCTCTGGAATCCATATGGAGGTCTGGCCTCGGTGAATACTTTGCCTTCTCCTTCTTTTACTTCCTCCAGCACCGTTTCCCATGTCCGATTGTTGGATTCAAACGAAACTTCACTAAGCTGACCAAATCGACGCAATAGCCTTAGTCCAATCTGATAAATAAGATGCTGAATGGATGCAGAGCGACACGCATGGAATACGGCAGCAGCAACATCTCTCACCTGCTCCGCCGCTACATAACGTCCGCGCTGATCGTCCATGCCATCTCTCGGGTCTTCGTAACGCCAATTGATATTCAGGAAAATGAACAGTGGACGGTCCCATGTCTCGGGTAATGTGGTGTACTCATCCATGACGAAACCGGCAAATTCACTGCCTTTGACCTTAATAAGCCTGATATCTGCGACACCACTGAAATGATTGCTTAGCTCGACCTGATTTCCTTTTCGCTGTGCTTCAATTGCAGCCGTCGCCCGATCATTCTGGGAATAACGGAATACCAGCTCGCTTGCACGAAGGCTTCCTTCTCTGCGAACAGGCACATCTTCAAAAGGAATCTGATCTGCAGTCATTTGCACTTTGGTCATCTGCGGATATGTCTCCAGAAAACGTCGGCTAACGTAAGCGAGAAAACCTTCCACCGTAGCTCCGTAGTAATCCGCAGCATGTTTCAGGATGAAATTCTTCATTGAATCCGTTGCAACGACGAGAGAATTATCTCCTTCGATAAAAGAAGGCAGAAATTCGTCACCTTGCACGGCTACTTTAATGTTTAATCCGAACAGGATATTATTGCGTCCGGTAAATGGAGATTCCGGGATGGCCTGAATACCCGTCAACGGTTTGGCGTATGAACGGTACATCCATACATCCCCTTTGCCGTAATACATGGTCCGCTGCTTCACTTCGGATGGCTTACATCCAAATTCATCTTCATGACCAACCTGTTCCAACCACTGCTCCAATCGAATGGAAGCAATCTTGAACACTTCCTTCAGGGCGGTCTGGAATTCTTCCTCTCTTCCTCTCCGATTGCGGTTTCGCATGGACTCCAGGATGGACTGAGCTGTGTGACCTTTCACGGCCAATATAAAAGGAAAGCCGAATTGGCTTGTATATTCTTTATTTAATTTACTAAGCTCGTTATATTGCTCTGCCGAAAGTGAATTAAGTCCTGCACCAGCCTGTTCTTGAACGGAATTGCTGCTCATGCTGATCCGCGCACCGAGGTCCGGGTGATTGCAAAGCAGCTGCAACTTGACCCTTTCATTGGATGTCTGCACTACGTTTTTCATCACCTTCATCATGTGCTCAAAAGAGTCGAATGGCCGTGAAGGCCAGGAACGTTCCGCTACCCAAGGTGATTCTTCGAACAGTCCGCCAAACGTATGCACGAACTGTGAGATAGACCAGTTGTTAACGAGTTTTATGAATTCGCCCATGTTAGAACCTCCGGTCTTCTGTGGATTGTTGTTCTTCATTTTAAGTCTCTCTTCGTACTGCGACAATAATATTTACGCAATTTTGTAATATAACATAACATCAGTTATGTGATTTGTTAGCAATGCACGGGATTGGTTGTTCCCATGTAATGAAAAATGAAAAAAACCGTACTTCCTCAAGGGGAATACGGTTATATCTAACATGCTTGCTTCATTGTCATGTTGCACAAACCTTGTTCGGGATAAGGACTATGCTCATAAATGGATATGAGTATAAAGGTCCGCCAATCGATTAATGATGCTGCGCATGAGGTCTTGCCGAGGTTTTATCCCGCACAAACTTGCGGAAGGTGAAGACCAGCTTTAATTTCAGTAGATCATTAGTCTTCTTAAAGTCCATTTGCAGCAAATTTCCGACTTTTTCCATCCGATAGGTAACGGTGTTTCGATGCACAAACAGTTGCTTCGCAGCCTCGTTAATGAGTCCATCATTCTCGATAAAAGACTCCAACGTATTCATTAGTACCTGATTGGGATCGCCGTCCCTGGCCAATAAAGGCTCAAGTACTTTATTGCAATAATTCTCCATGATGTTATCCGGAACATGTTGGAATACATAGGCGAATTCCAGCATCTCGAACTGGAGAGCCCGATCTTTCATACCGAATCGGCGAGCCAGTTGACGTGTATCTAGACATTCCTGATAGGCCTCGCGCAGCGACTTCGGTTCATGCTTCATTTTGCTGATCCAGAACCGCGGTGCAGATGCTCCCTTGGCTTCCTGTGCTGCAAGAACATCACCGAACCGATTCAGCAGGAATGCTGATAATTCCTCTCCATAATCCCGTCCTGTTGGACAGGTATAGATGGATAGTATGCCATCTTCAATCTGAAAATGCTGTGAGGCCGTGAATTGCATAAGTGGGTTGTACTGCAACTCGCGGTGGATCTGCTTCAGCAGCTTTCCTTCTGCAAAAACAGACGGTTCCAGTGTGATCAATACACATTGATAGGTCCCCTGAAATAAATGAACGCCTTTATTCTCGCTGAGCTTGGTGAGTTCATCTACCGTCATTTTGTTATCTAGATATTGGGTTAACAGTGTACGCATCTCATCCTGGACGGTGGGGTTAATGTGTTCTCGATAAGTCATATCCATATAAAATGCCAGAACATCCGCAGCCTGCTGAAACAATTCTTCCTCCGCTCTAAGTGACAGCGCCGATTCTGTAAAGACGAGTAAAAATCCGTATTCTTCATCATTCTGCTTGATCGGTACCCGGTGGCAGCTTCCCTGATTCCATTTCACCCGGTGCATGACGGATTTCCAAGGCCAACCTTGTACTACCGCATCTCCCGCAATGCCTTCGCTGCCGTACAGCACATGGCCGCGGGAGCCAATAACTGCAAGTGGATAATTCAACACGGTAGCGAGTTCGGCAAATACATTCCGATGCTGTTGTTGCTGCAATGCAAACTGCATCAATTTTTTCTGTTTTTGCACCACCTCATGCAGTAAACGATTGCTGCGTTCATGTTCAGCCTTGAATAATGCATTCATTTGATCCGAAAATGTAAACTGAAACGGCAGTTCCAGCAGCGGTAACCGCAATCGATCTGCTTCCTCGATAATTCCTTGCGGAATGGCCTGCCAGAAGCGGCCCAATTTAATGCCTAATCCGGCACAACCACGTTCGTTCAGGCGGCGCATCAAACGAAGTGCATCGGTCTCGTTGTCTTTCATAATAAATGCGGTTGTAAACAGCAATTCTCCGGATTTGATCCAATCCGCTATATCTGGAGCGTCCATGACGTTAACGGATTTCATCATCCGTGAAGTCCCTTCCCCACCTGCAACCAGTCTGGCCTCAGACAACGGGTACACCTGTAAAGCCTCTTTAACCGTAAGCTGCATGGACATTACCTCCCATATATATAACGCGTAAAGCGGTTTATATCCTTCATCTGGACCTAAACAAAGTCGTAAGACTTTGATTTTGACCATTTTATTGAAATAATCCTTGAATGTTGTTAAGTATTATAACATCATTTTCATTTAAATAGCTTACATGAAAAAAATAAAACCCATGACTCAATTGCAGCAATCGTTGCGCAACTGTCATAGGTTTTATTTTCGAGTTGATACATGATGAATTACAAACGGTAAGGATCAGATTCCCAATGTTTCGTGACTCAGCCACAATTTCATCCGGGACAGTACCTCTTTCATATTGAGCGGTTTGCTAATATAATCTGAGGCTCCTGCCGCAATACATTTATCACGATCTTCTTTCATGGCTTTGGCAGTTAAAGCAATAATAGGGAGCTTCTTGAGATTTAATCTCTCACGGATTTGGCGAGTGGTTTCATACCCATCCAACTCTGGCATCATGATATCCATCAAGATAATATCCGGATTCGCTTCTCCGCTCTCTAACATCTCCAGACACTCGTAGCCATTCTGAGCTGTAATCACTCTCATATCATACTGCTCAAGGGCATTTGCCAAGGCATATACATTTCGAATATCATCATCGACAACAAGAACCTGGCGGCCATTCAATAATGATTCTTCAAGTGGAGTCAATAACATCTCGACGTTTGTTGAATTCTCGCTTGAAGTTTTATTTGTTTCAGGAACAGTTACGGCAACCTCGTTCAAGAACAATCTGGAATTTTGCATAACTTCAGGCTCTTCTCTTCTAAGCGGGAGGAATAAGGTGAAGACACTTCCTTGGCCTTCGCGACTTGTTGCCGAGATTGATCCTCCCAACAGATTGGCAAGGGATTGAGAGATTGACAGTCCCAGACCGGTTCCACCGTATTTTCGGGCAGTGGCTCCATCTGCCTGCTTGAACGCATCAAAGATCTGCAACAGTTTGTTGTCCGCAATGCCAATCCCGGTATCACTTACCGAGAAGGCAATGACATCGGTCTCTGCTCCGTTCGCTTCAGGATTGGACAGACTCACTCTGGAGATGGTTAAGGCCACTTCCCCTTCATTGGTAAACTTAAACGCATTGGATAACAAATTACGTAAAATCTGGTGTAACCGCATTTCGTCGGAAACAATTGTTTCCGGCAGAGGGCTTTGAAGCTGTATCCGGAAATCAATTCCTTTTTGCTCCGCCGTTTTCAGAAAATATTGATTCATTGCTTCAGGCAGGGTTTCAAGATACACATCATCCAAATCCACTTCCATTTCTCCGGCTTCCACTTTGGAAAGGTCGAGAATGTCGTTAATCAGATTCAAGAGGTCCTTACCTGATGCATGGATCACCGAAGCATATTTCTGTTCCTCACTATTTAAGTGCTGATGTTTGTTCTCAGCCAAAATCTCGGACAGAATCAGCATACTGTTCAGTGGGGTGCGAAGTTCATGCGACATATTCGCCAGGAACTCGGACTTGTAACCAGAGCTTGTCCGCAGCTGATCCGCTACTTTTGCAAGTTCACTGGCAGAGGTCTCTGCCGCATTTTTCTGCATTTCCAGACGCTCGTTCAGTATATGCAGCTCTTCTGTTTGCATATGTAATTCTTCCGTCTGAGATACCATCTCTTCGGTCTGTGCCTGAAGTTTCTCCGATTGAGCCTGCAATTCTTCATTCAACACTTGGGATTCATCATACAAATGCTGTAATTCCATGCGTGTTATGGTGGAATGAAGAGAAACCCCGAAGATTTCGATCAGTTCGGTTAACAGCTTTGTTTCCTTTGGTTCGATTGGCTTCATGGAAGCAAGTTCGATAACAGCTATCGTTTTACCTTCAAATACCACCGGCGCTACTGTGAGTGATGCAGCTGACGCTTCACCAAGTCCCGATGAGATGCGAATATAATTTTGAGGCAAGTCGTTCATCTGCAAAACTCGCTTCTCAATCGCACTCTGACCGACTAACCCCTCACCCGGTGCAACGGATACTTTACCGAGGGAACGCTCTTTCTCTCCATCTGCTGCATACGCAGCTACACGAATGAGACGATTCTCTTTCATCGCATATAACACGCCATAAGGGGCTTCTAGCAGGATCGCGACTTGGTTTAGAAACAACCTTGACAGTCCCTCCAAACTTGTAGGGTTCTGCAGGAGTGTAGCTATGCTTGCAACCTGATCCTTAAGTCGATTCTGTTCCTGTACCGTGTCCAGCAATAAGTTCGTCTCTTTACCTAAATCACCGACCTCATCTTGTGTACGGACAATAATACGCTGTGTGAGATTACCACCTTGTGATATGTCGCTGATGGTATGTTTGACTTCACGCAGGGTCTTGACGATATTGCCCGAAATGACGAGCGCAGCGGCAACAGATAGTCCGGCAACGGCAGCCCATAAAGTATACATAATGGTAAGCAATGTGGAGCTTCGTGCTGCGAGCTCGGTCACCCGGCTTTCCGTCAGTCGCAACTCTGTATTGCGGAAGTTCTCGAACTCGGATCTTAACAGATCCATTTCGCTTTTCCCTGGGTCGGAATGGAAAAATTCAATGACTTTCTCCTGATCTCCTTGTTTCTTTAAGGCCACCGAGGCTGATCCGGCAACATCAATCCAGCGGACAATATGTGTATTGATGGTTTCCAGAGTCTTTTGCTGGGATGGGTTATCACTAACCAGCTCATACAGTTCGGCATAATTGGAGTTCCACTGGGTTAGTGCTTGGTTGTATGGCTCCAAATAACTTTCTTCCCCGGTAATCATGAATCCCCGCTGTCCTGTTTCCATATTCAGAACATTTTTCTCAATGGCATTGGTCAGGTTATGCACTTCCAGGTCGTGGTGGCTGATAAAATCGATTTCCTTCTGCGATGCATCAATTTGGGCAGATAACACCAGCAAAACGGCACCAAATAACAACACAACCACTAAATAGCCCAATAGAATTTTGGAGCGTATCGTGAATCTTCTCTTTTTCGACAACGCAGAAACCTCCAATGAAATAAACAATTCCGATCAATTAAAAAACAGTCGCATATGTATTTTATATGTATACGTATATACTGACAAGCATTAGTTCAAGAACCGCACGAGTTAAAAAACGACCTGCGTATGCAGGTCGCTTGTTTATTGAATGAAGTTCGCATGATAATGATTGATTAAGCTTTCGGGGCAATCATTTTCGCTGGATCAACATACTGATCGAATTGCTCTTCCGTAAGCAGACCTGTCTGCAATGTTGCTTCTTTCAGTGACAGTCCTTCCTTATGCGCAAGCTTGGCAATTTTGGCTGCATTCTCATAACCGATATGCGGATTAAGAGCGGTAACCAACATAAGCGAGTTATTCAAATTGTGTTCAATCTGGCCGAGGTTAGGTTCAATGCCCACCGCACATTTATCGTTGAATGCAACGATGGAATCCGCAAGAAGCTGAACAGATTGAAGGAAGTTATAGATAATAACCGGTTTGAACACATTCAACTCGAAGTTACCCTGACTTGCCGCGAAGCCAATCGCCGCATCATTCCCCATGACTTGCGTAACCACCATGGTCATCGCCTCGCTCTGGGTTGGATTTACTTTACCCGGCATAATGGAACTGCCCGGTTCGTTCTCGGGAATACGAATCTCTCCCAGACCACTGCGTGGACCACTAGCCAGCCAGCGAACATCATTGGCAATTTTCATCAAGTCAGCTGCAAGCGCTTTAACTGCACCGTGAGCATAGACCACTTCATCATGACTTGTAAGCGCGTGGAATTTGTTAGGTGCGGATACAAAATCCTTGCCGGTATGCTTGCCAATTTCCTTGGCTGTATAATCACCAAAGTCAGGATGTGCATTAATTCCGGTACCCACAGCTGTACCACCAATTGCGAGTTCTTTCATATAATTCACACTATCCCGGATCATGCGTTCACTCTTGTCGAGCATCGCTTCCCAGCCGCTGATCTCCTGACCGAGTGTAATTGGCGTTGCATCCTGAAGATGAGTACGTCCAATTTTGATAATATCTTTGAATTTTTCCGATTTGTCTGCAAAAGTGGATTTCAGCACCGCGATTGCCGGCAAGAGTTGATCTTCAACAGCAAGTACTCCTGCAACGTGCAGAGCCGTTGGGAATGTATCATTAGAGCTTTGGGACATGTTTACATCATCATTCGGATGCAGACGTTCTTCCTTGCCCTTTTGTTCAAGCAGCTGGTTACCCAGATTGGCAATAACTTCGTTAACGTTCATGTTGGACTGTGTTCCGCTACCCGTCTGCCATACCACGAGCGGAAAATGATCATCAATCCGACCTGCAATAATTTCATCAGCGGCATAAGCGATCGCATCCGATTTGGCAGCGGACAATTTACCTAATTTATGGTTACTGGCAGCAGCGCTTTTTTTCAAAATGGCAAGAGCACGTACAACTTCCATCGGCATATGCTCGCGACCAATCGGAAAGTTCTCCTTGCTGCGCTGCGTCTGAGCTCCCCACAGCCTGTCGGCTGGTACTTTCATTTCACCTAACGTATCTCTCTCAATGCGGTATTCCACTTGCTTTTCCTCCTCCAAAAAGATGGTTTGGTCCCTACAAAAATACGTATACATTCTTTTCTTCACAGCATCTTGCATCTGTTGATTCCAATGTAATCCTTGGGATTTATGCAAAATACTTTTATGAGCAAAGCTTGTGTATCTTGTCATATTATACATGATTGACTGACCGGTTTTCACCTTTTCGACAAAAATGTAAGCGTTACGCAAAATGTCCGAGTATTTATTTTTGCGCTTTAATCGGATATAGACGGCTGGTTTGCTCAAATAATTCGCCCGGCTCAAGACCAATAAGGCCGATTTCTTCAGCAGGAATGCCTTGTACATTCGGAGCGTTAACCAGGTTCATCTGTGGCTCAGGACAGAAAAAGCCACCAGCCATGTTGTTATTCCAAATCATCCAATGTTTGTAGGACGTCCCGACATCATAAACCAGCTTGTCACCGGTACGATGATCAGTAAGCTCCATATAGTTGCGACCGTTCTGTGGTTCTGACGTGTAGTGGTTGTCCATTGCTGCAAAAAACGGACTAACACCCTCACCCTTTAATTGTTCTTCCTCTGGTGTAAGCGGTTGAAATTGTCCCGTAGGTAAAGAACGTTCATTCAATTCACGACGCTGACCAATCGTTATTTTGGCGGTGTAATCGGATGCCTGGCTTTCCGGTGCAAAAGGTACGCTAATGGCTGTATGGAATGCGAACAAGTTCGGCATACGTTTCTTCCCATTATTGCGAACATTCAATTGCTGCTGAAGTCCCAGACTACTTAGCGAGTAACGGAGCGTTACTATGAAAGTGAATGGCAGGTATTTGTAGAACTCATGTCCTTCCTTCACTTCCTGACTGAGCACAACATAACTCTCCAGCTCGTCAGATCCGTAGCCCTCAACCTTCCACTCGGCATCATGCAGGAATCCATGCAGGTGGTTGCCTGTAGCTGGTTCGTTTACAGGAAGTTGATAGACTTCACCGTTCCAGGGGAAGCGACCATCCTCATAACGATTCGGTGGGGAAAGAATCGGAATACCGTATACGGCAGGTGCTGCCATAAATTCGTCCATATGTTCCTGATCCGGCTCACGCAAATAACGGAATCCCTGCTCTGTATCACGGAAAGCAACAAGGTTGGCACCCACGCTCGGAATAACAGCCGCTTCGAATTGATTAAAACGAAGCCAGACGGCTGGTATACCTCCAAATTGTTCTTCGAAAGCTGCATTTTGCTGTGTCATCGTTATATGTACCTCCTGCATACTAAGGTTATATTATACGGCTCGACTATATCATGACCGGGAACAAAATACCAATCTATGATAGAGAACAAATTCATGATGGAAAGACAAAAAAGACAGCTACGATGCTCCGTGGCTGTCTCCATCCCCTTATGCTACCATATTGGAATCATTCCAGATTTCAATGGAATACCCATGTATGGCATCTGCTCTATTTAATCCACATATTTGCCGTGATCCGGAACGGCGGTCTGTTCAAAATCAAGATCGAGTCGCTCCAACGAATCTCTCAGCATTTCTCCCGTTAAGGTATGCCCATGTCCGGTAACAGCAACTACGGGCTCCAGTCGACGAATATGCTGAACTGATCGATGAGCCGCTTGCCAATCCGTCGTGAAATACGCAGGTGGACCGTGCAACTGTTTGTCCTGAAGCAGCACACTCCAGAGCGATTCCTGTTTCACAGTGATGATCGCGTCTCCCGCAATCAGTGTACGGTCTTCTTTTCGAAAAAGCGACACATGGCCCGGTGTGTGACCGGGTGTATGCAGCCATTCCCAGCCAGAAACACCTGGGATGGAATGATCATCCGGCAGACTGAATATCCGATCATCCAGATTAATAGCTTCATTAGGGTAAGCAAATGACAGCCGTGCCATCAAACCGCCACCTACAGTAGGGTCGGCCGGAGGATAATCCTTCACACCTGTCAAATAAGGCAGTTCCAGCGGGTGTGCGTACACCGGGACGCCCCAGAATTGTTCCAGTTCGATGACGGTCCCGACATGATCAAAATGACCATGTGTCAAAATAATCGCAGACGGTGGACCAGGAAAGCGTTCAGTTGCAACATGAAGAATCTGATCAGTGAAACTCGCCATTCCAGTGTCCACGAGCACCCAGTTCCTGCTTCCAGGTTCCCCGATGAACACAACATTAACGAACAGTGTACGCAGACTGAGGATATCGTGCGCGACTTCTTCAAGTCCCGTCATTCCTGCTGTAATCAGATTGTCAGATGCCATTCACGGTTACCTCCCATTCAGGCGGATTGTCTCTCTGGTTCCATTCATCTGTCATAGACTTCCCTTTTCTGGAGTAACTATTCCTTATTCCCAATAAAATAGACGGTGGACGCCCTGTTTCAGGCATACACCGTCTAGTATAATCAGCTACATTCCATATTAGAACAAGAACCTCTCGGTCCTATTATGCCGGGTAAGCGTCCAATGCCGCATCAAGCAGCTGATTGTACATATCGTCATCGTTTTCCAGCAGCTCGTCCATACGCAGCAATTCATCTTCATCACCGGATTGTTCAGTGAAATGCAGACTATAATCCCAATCCTTGCCGTTCTTGCTCATAAACGTAATCTCATAAACGGACTTTTCGCCTTCTGCACGAAAAACTGTATTGCCTACATAATTCTTCTCATCTTCACGACGCATCTCTGCACGAATGATCTCAATATTCACAATCGTTCTCTCCTTTAATCTCTCTTCAGTTGCAGGTCTCCACAATTTATGGTAAACCTAGTTTGGTAATTATTATTGGTTAATTGTACAATATATATCGTAGCAACGTATACCTTATTCCATGAGGGAACCATACTGACTCCTTACATACCTGTAATGAGGACTATAATAACAAACAGCTACGACATTATACCAAACAGGAGGAAAAAATAGCATGAACAATTTTGAAACGAATTTACAACAATATGCCGAACTGGCTGTCAAAGTCGGTGTTAATGTCCATCCTGGGCAGACTCTCGTCGTGAACGCACCAATCTCGGCAGCACATTTTGTACGCCTGATCGTCAAAGCTGCTTATGGCACAGGTGCCAAGCTGGTCAAAGTAAACTGGAGTGATGAGGTTATTACACGTCTTCATTATGATCTCGCACCAGAGGAATCCTTCTCCATTGAACCAAAATGGTTTGCGGGGGAAATGACTGAACTCGTAGAAGAAGGTGCCGCCATCCTGCATGTGATCGCAGAAAATCCGGATCTACTTGCAGGCGTTCCTCAAGAACGGATTGTGACTAGCCAGAAAGTTCGCGGTAAAGCGATGGAGAAATATCGTTCCTATCAGATGGCAGATAAATTCAGCTGGTCCATTGTGGCCGTACCTTCCCCTGAATGGGCAGCCAAAGTATTCCCTGATCTTCCTGCAGAACAGCAAATTGATAAATTGTGGGATGTCATCTTCAAAACCGTTCGCATTGGAGAGCAGGATGCTGTCGCTGAATGGAAGACACATTTGCTGAATCTCGACTCTCGTGCTGATCTGCTTAACGAGAAGAAATACAAAAAGCTTCACTATACTGCACCTGGCACAGACCTGACGATCGAGCTTCCTGAAGGACATCTGTGGGTATCCGGTGGCAGCATCAATGAGCAGGGACATGTCTTCGTTGCTAATATGCCTACAGAGGAAGTGTTCACTGCTCCACTGAAAACTGGAGTTAACGGAACGGTTCGCAGCACCAAGCCACTGAGTTATGGCGGCAACCTGATCGACGGCTTCTCCCTCACTTTCGAAAATGGTCGAATTGTCGATTATACTGCTGAACAAGGACTTGATTCATTGAAAAGCTTGATCGAAATGGATGAAGGCGCACATTATCTGGGTGAAGTAGCTCTCGTTCCACATCAATCGCCGATTTCAGATACGAATATTTTGTTCTATAACACGCTCTTTGATGAAAATGCATCCAACCATCTGGCCATCGGTAACGCCTATGCCTTCTGTCTGGAAGGTGGCAAAACGATGTCGAAGGATGAATTGATCAGCCATGGCATGAACTCCAGTCTCACTCATGTGGATTTCATGATTGGATCAGGAGAAATGAACATTCACGGTGTCACTTCTGAAGGTAGCGAAGAGCCAATCTTCCTGCAAGGCAACTGGGCTTTCTAATTTAAAATAGTCTAAATGAGAGAGAGAGGGTCACACCTCTCTTTTCCTGCGTATGCGGGGCATTCATGATATGGAGGAACTTGATATGTTGAGTTTTGAACAAAAACTGGATCGTTATGCTGAACTGGCCGTAAAAGTAGGAGCCAACGTTCAGCCTGGACAAATCTTCGTCATCAGCGCGATGATTGATACAGCTGAATTCGTGCGTTTGTTGGTGCGCAAGGGCTACGAGGCCGGAGCAAAGAAAGTTATCGTTAAATATGGAGATGAAACTGTCAATCGGCTGCGATTTGAAATGGCGCCTGAGGACTCCTTCCAAAACCCACCGAAATGGCATGCCGCTGAACTTGAGGAGCTGGCAGCGAACAATGCTGCTTTCCTGACCGTATTGTCATCCAGCCCGGACCTGCTGAAAGGCATCAATCCAGAACGTATTTCCACCCACCAGCGTACATATGGTCAGGCGATGTCCAAATATCGTCAGTACCAGCAAGCCGACAAAATGAGCTGGACAGGAGTAGCCTGCCCTTCGCCGGATTGGGCCGCCAAAGTATTCCCTGACCTTCCCCCTGCTGAGCAGATGAAACAGCTATGGGAAGCCATTTTTGCTGCTGTAAGAGCTGATCTGGAAGATCCTGTAGCGGCTTGGGAGCAGCATATTGAGCGTTTGGAGCACAAAGCAGTTGCCCTGAACAGCAAAAAATATAAAGCTCTGCATTTTGTCTCACCGGGAACCGACCTTACCGTTGATCTTCCTGAAGGGCACATTTGGGCGCAAGCGGGCAGCATTAATGAACAAGGCACTCGTTTTGTGGCCAACATCCCGACAGAGGAAGTATTCACAGCACCAGCCAAATATGGGGTGAACGGTAAAGTGTCTAGCACCAAACCACTCAGTTATGGCGGAAGTATCATTGATCGCTTCTCTCTTACGTTTGAAAAAGGACGCATCATTGATTTCCATGCGGAAGAAGGTCAAGATACACTAGAAAGACTCATCAATATGGATGAAGGTTCCCATTATCTCGGTGAAGTCGCTTTGGTGCCCTTCCATTCTCCAATCTCGGAAAGTGGTATTCTCTATTACACAACGTTATATGATGAGAATGCTTCATGTCACCTTGCGATCGGTAGTTCCTATGCATTCAATATTGATGGTGGCAAAACCATGTCAACCGAGGAGCTTGCAGCTCGCGGCATGAACTCCAGCATTACTCACGTAGACTTCATGATGGGTTCGCCGGAAACAAACATTTACGGCGTGACAGCGAATGGCGAGCGTGAAGCTATCTTCCTGAACGGCGACTGGGCATTCTAAGCCAGTTTATATTATTCTACGATTATTAAATAACACATAGAGGCCGCAATCCTAACCATAATTTACTTGGTTAGTGAGGTGGCCTCTCTTTAATTCGGCTATACTTTTTCTGCATCTGTCGGACGAACCTCCCATTGTATCGCTTCCATATAATGTTGTAAAATGAAATGATACCAATGTTTGTGGATTGTTCACCAGAAAGGAGAACATCATGGCCAATCGGCTCCAATTACTCTTAGCCTCAGATTTCCATAATTTGAGCCCTCAGCTTCAAGAAGAAGTGTACTACGAATATTATAATATGGTACATGGTCTCATCGTTTACATCATCAAAGAACGTGCTGCAGCAGAAGATATCATTCAGGAAGCTTTTATCAAAATCATTAAAAACAAACCTCTCTTCGACAACGAAGTCAAATTGAAAGCATGGCTGAAGGTTGTCACACGAAATACCGCCATTAATTATCTGAGAAAAAATAAAAATAACCGTAACCAACTGGATACGGATAGTGTTTTTATAGATATGGAGACAATTAATCAGACGGCAGCTTCGGTTGAGAGCACGGTGGAGACTCAAATGATGCAGGAATCCATCGAGTTCTATCTGGAACAGCTTAAGCCGGAATACCGTGTACTCGTGGAGCTGCGCTGGAAAGAGGGTCTTTCCTATCGGGAAATGGCTGATCTGCTTGATACATCCGAAGAAATTGTGAAGCAACGTTTGTTCAGAGCCCGCGGAAGTATCAAAAAGAAATTACATAAGGAATGGGGTGGAAGTATTGAGCAAAGGCAAGTCCGATAAGCATATTGATTCATTCGATTCAGAGCTGGAAGACGATTTTTTCGATGCCGCGTTTGATATGGCTTTTGACGAAGCCTTCCATCAGGCTGTATCTGCCACCCCTGCTTACAACACCGAATCCATGCGCCAATCCTGGCTCCAAGTTCAAAAGGAGATTGACCGGGTTGGCGTACGCAAGAAAAGAATGCGCACCATACGTTTATCCGTCATTGTTGCTGCATCCGTGACCATCGGCGCCGTCATCTTCAGTATGCCCACCGGGACGCAAGCCGTCTCCCCTTTTGTACAATCAATCAAGGACTGGGGCAATGGCATGAAATCCATTGTTATTGAGGATCGTACTACTCATTTGGGTGCTGATCCGTCGACAGCCAAGACACCTCCACCTCCTGAACGAGGAGTTAATGAAGCTCCCAAATTCTATTTTGGAGACGAACCAGAAGAGGATGAAGATATTGTTCTCCCCTTCTATGAGACATCACACTTGCTTGAACCTATTGTTGTAACAAAGAAAATAGCACGCTCGGGATTTATGGGTGATTTTTTGTTATCAAAAGCGATTCCCGAGCGGTTTACAAAGATCAAATTTGAGCTCATGCTGGATACCCTTAATCCCGTCAATCCGGAAGATTATTACGAATCTCAACGAATGAGGGTTCGTTATAGCGGCGAAGGCAAAAATGGTGAAGAAGTCATTCAGTTTGATTATGCCTATGTTTCGCCCGGTCAGATCATTGAGGGGCCCATGCTTCGCGAAACAAGTATCGTCAAATTGGCTGATGGCAGCGATGCATTTATGTACCTCGGTCCCCCCTATAATACCTTTCAATGGATGATGGGTTCTGTCAATATGAGCTTATTCGGAACCGTCTCAGAAGAAGAGATGATTGCCATTGCCAACGACCTGCAGGAACAAAAATTCCCGGGTAGTACCCGCAAGTAAATTAAAATAATACGTTGCTTGAAATATGTGTTGTGGTCTCAGGTTTAACCCCATCGTTGGCAGTATGAAGACTGACAACCCGATAGTAATATCCGGTTATAACGGTCCAGCTCGATTGGGCATTCAGGGTCTGCGTTTGCGTTTTCTTCTTGGAACCGGATTGATAGAGTATCCAGGCCGATCCCGTCCAGCGCTCAAGTCGATAATCGACTTGCAGCGATTTCATTTCCGAGAAAGTTGTTGTTGTTGTATTTACAACCGCAGTCAGCCCCCCTCCAGGCTTAACAGTCCCCTCTGCCTGATAAATATAATTTGGGGAAGACAACATATTAACACTTGGCTCCAAAGGCGGTGGTGGTGGAGTAAGTGCGTGAGGCTGGATACTTGGACTGGCTACAGCTACCCCGGTGGTTGGTATAGCAAGAATTATGGGTGCCGATAGTGCAGCAACAATCATGACTTTCAGCATGGACGTTATTCTTATTTTCCGCATATGTATCCACCCTTCATTTTCCAAATTTGATTTTGTGTAAATATTAAACGGATGTAGTGGTTAGAAGGTTTCAAAAAAATAAAAGACGCTCCGACTTACATGTCGGCAGCGTCTTTTGGTTCTTTGATGCATTTTCGTGTGGAAACATACAGAATGGATGCAACCTAAATAATTTCATTCCGTATTCATAAAATAACGTTGATGAGAAATGACTCTCACATACCTCAGACCAAATGACAGGCTACAAAATGATCCGCTCCAACGTTCCGATACGCTGGAATTTGCTGCTTGCAGATATCTTCTGCCCATGGACAACGTGTATGGAATTTGCAGCCAGTTGGCGGATTCACCGGACTGGGGATATCCCCTTTAAGCACAATTCGTTCCCGTTTCAATTTGGGAATCGGCACAGGTACAGCGGATAGCAAAGCTTTTGTATACGGGTGCAGTGGATTGCCGAACAACTCATCTCTGGAGGCCGTCTCGACCATGGAGCCCAGATACATTACTCCAATGCGATCACACAAATGTTCCACCACACTCAAATCATGCGAAATAAACAGGTAAGCAAGGCCGCGCTCTTGCTGAAGCCGTCTGAACAGGTTGATAATCTGAGCCTGAATGGACACGTCCAGTGCTGATACCGGTTCATCTGCGATAATCAGTTTGGGATTTAAGATCAAAGCTCTTGCAATCCCAATCCGCTGTCGCTGTCCGCCAGAGAACTCATGGGGAAAACGGTCAATATGATAAGATGACAATCCGCAGGCTCCGAGTACTTCCTTAACAAGATCACGCACCTCGCTTGCGGTCGCCAATCCGTGATCCAATACAGCCTCTCCGATCGCATCACCAATACGTATGCGCGGATTTAGTGAACTGTAGGGGTCCTGAAAAATCAGTTGAAGCTGCGGACGAATCTTCCGCACTTCCTGCATAGACAAATGATGCAAGTCAACACCTTGAAAACGAATCTGTCCTTCCGTTTTTTCCGTTAAGCGCACGATCGTTCTTCCAACGGTGCTCTTGCCACTTCCGGATTCCCCGACTAATCCAAACGTCTCGCCTTCATGAATCGTGATGCTGATATCATCAACCGCTTTCACATGGGCTACTGTACGATTCAATAAGCCTTTGCGCACTGGAAAATAGGTTTTGAGATGTTCGATTTCCAATAGAGGTTCAGACATGACTCAACGCCTCCTCATACAGCCAGCATGCAGCCTTCTGTCCGGGCCCAAGCTGCTTCAGCGTAGGCATTTGCGTGGTGCATATCGACATACAGTGCTCACAACGGTCAGCAAAATGGCAGGAATCTTTTAAGGATAACGGATCAGGTACATGTCCGGGTATCGAATACAATTCGTCCTGCCGTTGATTGATAATCGGCTTGGAGCGAAGCAATCCCTGAGTATATGGATGTTTGGGAGATTCAAACAATTGCACAACTTCCCCCTCTTCCACCACTTTGCCTGCATACATTACTACGACATAATCCGCCATTTCAGCCACAACGCCAAGGTCATGCGTGATCATCAAAATAGAGGTTCCTGACTGGGACTTGATGTGCTGTAACATATCCAATATCTGCGCTTGAATCGTCACGTCAAGAGCGGTGGTTGGTTCATCCGCGATTAACAATTTCGGGTTACATGAGATGGCAATGGCAATCATAATGCGCTGCAGCATACCTCCACTCAGTTCGTGTGGGTAGCTGTTTGCAATCTGTTCCGGACGTGAAATGCCAACTTCGGCAATCAGCTCAACCGCTCTGGCGCGAGCCTGCTTTTTACTCATTTTCAAGTGTACAATTAGCGGCTCCATTAATTGCTCACCGATCTTCAGCACGGGATTCAGAGAGGACATCGGTTCCTGAAAAATCATGGAGATGTCATTGCCCCGGATGGCGCGCAGCGAGGATTTACTTTCACGGAGCAGATCCCGTCCATCAAAACGAATCGCACCGCCTACTACCTTGCCTGCCGGTTCTTCAATCAATCCCATGATCGACATAGCAGTTACACTTTTGCCACACCCCGATTCACCAACGATGCACACCGTCTCCCCTTCACGTACATTCAGACTTACGCCATCCACGGCTTTGACATGGCCTTCTTCCGAATAAAAATGAGTTTCAAGTTGTTCAATTTCAATCATATTCTGCATGGGGCGTGCTCACCTTCTCTTCTGTTTGGGATCTAATACGTCTCGAAGACCATCACCAAAAATGTTAATGGCAATAACGGTCACGAAAATGGACAGCCCTGGCGGAATCCATAACCACGGATGCTGTTGGAAATCAATCATGTTGTTGGCCGCATCGATCATATTTCCCCATGTAGGCGTTGGTGGCATGACACCGAGTCCAAAAAAGCTGAGTACCGATTCGCTGAGAATGGAACCGCCGATATTGAGAGTCGCCATGACGATGAGTAGCGGGACAATATTGGGCAGAAGATGGTGAAACAGTTTACGACGGTCACGCAAGCCAAGAACAACAGCTGCCTGCATGAATTCACGCTCTCGCAAGCTTAACATCTGTCCCCGTACCATTCGGGCCATACCGGGCCAGTTGACAAAGCTGAGCATCAGCATGACGATATACATTCTGGAATCCGGCGGAACCTTCCAATCCGATAACAACGCGCCGAAAATGAACAGCAGCGGCAGTCCCGGAATCGTGAGCAGCAAGTCTGCAATCCGCATAATGACCTGATCAACGATGCCACGATAATATCCGGCGATGGCTCCAAGCAAGGAGCCGATAAATACGGACAGAACCATGGAAGCCAAACCAACAGTGAGCGAGATACGACCAGCCATCAGCACACGGGTAAGCACATCCCTGCCGAGCGCATCCGTACCAAGCCAGTGATGAATGCCTGGACCTTGTTTCATCGCTGTCATATTGATCTTGTTATCGGTATATGGTGAGAACAGCGGTCCAATGAAACAAGCCACAAACATCAACAAAACTACGATGAATCCGCCAACAGCAAGTTTGTTCTTGAGCAGCCTTCGGATCGACAATTTCCATAAAGAAGACTTGGCCGGAACCTTTAAAGGTAAGGCAGCTTCTGCGGCATTTCTCGTTACTGACGATGAAGAGATTGTCATGTTCATAGCCCCCTTATTGCAAACGGACACGCGGATCTGCGATGTGATAGAGCACATCAGACAGCAGCGTTCCAATGACAGTCAGGATGGCGATGAACATGGTAAAGCCCATCAGCAGCGGATAATCCCGCAGCGAGAAGGACTGCATATATAACTGGCCGATACCAGGCCAGCTGAATATTTTCTCAATAATAAGTGAACCACCGAATAAGGACGGCAGCTCGAATCCAATCAGTGTTATCGCAGGCAACAGAGCATTGCGCAAGGCATGGGTGTATAAAACTTTGCTTTCTTTTAAACCTTTGGCTCGTGCTGTTCGAATATAATCCTGCTTGATCACATCAATCATGTTGCTGCGGAAGTAACGGGTAAGTGAACCCACCCCAAGCAGAGTCATCACAATTACTGGCAAGGTCATGTGTTGAATCACCTCTTTGACATAGGCCAGACCGGTAGCATTACTTCCTGTGGTCATCATGCCCCCTGGAGGCAACCATTTTAGGTCAACCGCCAGCAGTTTAATCAAAAACAATCCGATAAAGAAAGATGGCACGGACATGGCTGCAAATATGCCTATCATCACAAAAGTATCGAACCACGAATACTGCTTGTAGGCAGCAATCACACCGATAATAACCGCGATGAACCAGGTCAGGAACGTGGTCACCGCAGCTAACAGAAATGAATTCCAGATATATTCGTTAAACAGTGCGAGCACTGGCTTTTGTTGTGCCAATGAATATCCGAAGTCCCCGTGTACAGCATTTTTCATCCAGATGAGATACCGTTCGATAACGGGCTTGTCCAGTCCATACAATTCGCGCAGCTCGGCCTTACGCTCTGGACTCAGCTTAATGTTGCTGGAGATGTAGTCGCCAGGGGTAAGTGCATACAGGCTGAATATCAGGACGGAAGCGGCCAGCAAAATAAGAACCATATATGTCATCCGTTTCACAATGTAAGTGCTCATATCAGGCTCCTTATCAATGCGTCCCCTGTATCTGCGACATCGCAAACACAAGGGACGTTTTGTTTATTTCGGTATTGATGTTTCTTGATTCCTACCACCGCTTATTTCAGAGACCATTCCGGCAAGCTGGTTGCAATCCCGCGGTATGGACTGACGGAGAGCCCATCGATGCGACCGTTATACGCGTAAACTGTTTTTTTGTAACTGGTGAAAATGACAGGCAGCTCATCGTTGAGCAATTGGTACAGCTCTTTGTATACTGCCTTGCGTTCCTCAATGTCTGTCGTAGCCAGCCCTTTGTTGTACAGCTCTTTCACTTTGGGATTGTCGTACCCTTTCAGCTCACCATCTACAAATTGCTGCACCCCGTCCGAAGGATCTGTTAACATCGGGGTGGAGAAGGAAGCCACGTCGTAATCGCCGCCCTCCACTTTGGATACAAGTGAGTTGAAATCGGCAAACACTTCAGGCTGGAACTGCACGCCAATCGCTTCAAAATTTTCTTTGGCTACAGCAATGAAGATATCCGTGGCCGGACTTTTCGTTCCGAGGAAATGCAGAGACAACTTCTTCCCGTTTTTCTCACGGATGCCATCCGCTCCAGGCACCCACCCTGCGTCATCTAGCAATTGATTGGCTTTGTCCGGATCATAGGCGTATGGATTAATACCTTCCTCCGTATACGACCAGGAAATAGGTGAAGTCGGGATGTTGGCAACAGCCCCTGCCCCTTGGTTGGCGTCCACATAGATGGACTGACGATCCAGGCCATAGGTGATGGCTTGCCGTACTTCTTTTTCCTGAAGCTGTTCATGTTCCAGATTAAGCTGTAAATATCCATATGTACTTGGTGTGTAAGGCAGAAGGTTGAGGTATGGGATATTTTTCAGCTTATCAATATTCTCCTGGGTAGCCGTGAACGAAGTGAAGTCGATCTCTCCGGTCTCAATAAACTGCCAGGTGTCTCCTTCCGATGTTTTATATATGAAATGCTCGGTTTTTGGTTTGCCCTTGTAATAGTACTCGTTGGCAACGAATCGCACTTCCTGACCCGGAATGAACTTTTCGAGTTTGTAAGGGCCATTGCCTACAGGTGTTGCATGAAGATTTTTAATGTATTCAAGCTTGCCGAATTGATAGTCTTTGCCGTAGTAGGCTTTGGACAACACTTCTGAGCCCAATGTAAGCAAAGCAGTTGCGTTGGGCTGTTCCAGCGTGACCGAGATCGTTAACGGATCAATGACCTTAATACCCTCGATGTGATCTGCCTTTCCTTCGGTATACGCTTTGCCGCCTTTCACCTTGGTGGAGAAAATATCGAATCCACCGTCATACGACTTGTCATGCAGAATGGTCCATGTAAAAGCAATATCATCTGCGGTGAGCGCGGAGCCGTCACTGAACTTGGAATCTTTTCTCAGATGAAACGTGTATGTACGCTGATCGTCGGACACTTCCCAGCTTTCAGCGAGATCAGGAACAGGCAATCCTTTCTCATCTACGGTCACAAGTGAAGCAAATAGCAATGAAGCAACGTTGCCATCATATCCACTCTGATGGAAGTATGGTGTGAAAGCCCCACTGGGATCTGTAAGTCCCACAATCACCGTATCCGTTCTTTTTTTTGCTGTCTCAGGTAATTGATTCAAGTCTGTTGCCTGAAATGGTGCATCCAGTGCTGCTGAAACCGGAGTTGCTTGTGTACCCGAATTTGTTGTCCCGCTTCCAGCAGTAGTGGTCTCTGCTCCTCCACCTCCAGCACATGCCGATAACACAATCGCACTGCTGATGATTAACGATGCCACGGATAAACCTTTCACTCTCATAAAATCCTCCCCAATTCATAAATGATCCATATTTTTCTCGCTCAGCCATTCCTAATTCCTGAAATAATCCAAAATATATATAATTCCTATGAAATTAGTAAGGTATAAGTTCGATAAGCCCTATTATAAGAACCGTATTCGGTTCTGTAAATAGAGAACCACAAAAAAATATTTATATTAAACCCATTAATATCCACTTTAAAGCGATAAAATAGCCGTATGTTTTGCGCGGATTTCCTGAATAAATTTCAGTTCGGCCACAACAAACATACGGCTGTATGGAAGGAATACTTTTTTTCTAAAAACCACATTTTGATAAACGTTATTGCTCCAGATAATTCATGACATTCGGCAAAATTTGCTCCAGTGCATGAAGACGAAGTGAATACTCAACCAGGCTTTCTCCTTCAAAATGCGCATAGACCAACCCTGCTCCACGAAGCTTGGATAGATGGTCATGAGTAATTCCTTTGGAGAGCTTCAAGTGACGAACAATTTCTATAAATGAACGTGGTCCCTGATGCAGAAAACGCATGATTTTCAGTCTATTCTTCTCTCCCAAGCTGCGGATTACACGCAAATGATGAGTCGGAATATATTCGTGATCTCCCATATACAATCTGGAGGAATAATGGCACAGCAGAGTATCCCCAAAATGCAGGATGACATTTAGCGGTTGAAAATGAAATTGTGGTACAAGCAGTAGTCTATTCAGCCCCTTCATGTCCCGGAACATCAACCCGTTGGTCGCATCGTCGAGTACCTCTTTCTGGGGCGATTGACTTAACTGTTCCTTGCGGTTCAGAACCTCCTGGCGCAGATGTTGTAAGATAGCGGGATCAAGCAAACGAAAATATTGCTCATTCCAGCCGGTTAAGACATAGATCATCTTGGTCTGGAAAGCAGCGATGTCATCCGTATACGGGAAACTGTACCTGCTAAAAATATCATGAAGGTCAAGCACTGTTCGGTGGCTGAACCATTTAATAAAATCCTCTACCTCCTCATCTTCCACTCGCAAACAGACAAGCAGATACATCCATTTCCAATCATCATCCACGTTCATATTTTGCAAGACAGCAGCAAGCTCAGGGGTTAGCTGCCCTTCTGTTTCTTGTGCCCAGGATATGGATAAATCAATCTTTTTATGCGATTTTCGGCAAATATATGTATGCAAACTGGCCATGAATTCAAATACAGGTGTAAATCCAACCTCAATGCGATAGCTCAATCTCAACCTCTCCTATCTTGCAAAGTCGTTCCATTATACCCTGTTTGCAGCCGTGCATGCTACGATTATAGGGTAAACAAAAAGCCGCACAGTGAAATAATCCACCGTACGGCCTCTCTATAGACTGGGATCTCCTGTCTCCAAAAATAATACTTTGGATTAGGCGCCTTCGCCTTCAACCATCAGATCCAGCTTAATCACATTCACACGCGAAATCCGTTTATGCTCGGTCTCTTGAATTACAAAGACATATCCACCATACTCTACCGACTGTCCTACTTCGGGTGGGATGGTTTCTACTCTGGAGTATAACCAGCCGCCAATCGTATCATAATCCGCCCGGTCCATATCCAGACCAAAGCGCTCACTAACCTCTTCAATTAGCATCAGGCCGTCAATGGAATACTCCATCTCATCCACTTTCTCAATCGCGGGACGCTCTTGGTCAAATTCGTCCTGAATCTCGCCCACGATCTCTTCCATGATGTCTTCAAGCGTTACAAGGCCGGAGGTTCCTCCGTACTCATCAATCAGGATCGCAATCTGTGTCTTGCTACGCTGCATCCGCTTGAGCAGGTCACTGATCGGAGTGGAATCGGGTACTGCGAGAATCGGCCGAATCACCGAGATGGTATCTGTAAGCTGAGATCGCATCAGGTCTTTAATGTGAATAAAACCGATAATATGGTCTTTGTCACCGTTATAAACCGGATAACGGGTACGCATGCTTTCACTGGCAATTTCCAGATTTTCCAGCATGGACTGATTGGCATTCAGGCAGATCATTTCCGTCCGCGGAATCATAATTTCACGGGCGGTTGTTGCCGTAAAATCAAATATATTATCAACAAGCGCCAATTCAGTATTGTCAATTAAACCGCTCTTATTGCTTTCTTTCATCAGAATGCGTATTTCATCTTCACTATGCGCTGAGTCATGCTCCGAGGCCGGTGCCATACGAAACACTCTCAGCAGGCTGTTCGCCATACCATTCAATGCCCATATAAAGGGATACATTAATTTGTAAAAGAACGTAAGCAGCGCCGCAGACCATAACGTGATCGTCTCTGATTTGCGGATAGCCATCGTCTTGGGAGCAAGTTCCCCGAGTACAATATGCAAAATCGTAATAATAACAAAAGCAATCGCAATGGAGATTCCGTGTACGTATACCGGACCCATTCCAAATGCAGTAAACATGGGCTCTAACAGGTGAGCAATCGCTGGCTCTCCCAGCCACCCGAGTCCAAGTGAAGCAAGTGTTATACCCAATTGGCACGCGGATAGATAAGCATCTAGGTTGCGTACAATATTGGAAGCATAAATCGCATTTTTATTACCTGTCTCCACCAAAGCTTCAATCCGGCTGCCACGAACTTTGACCATCGCGAATTCTGCCGAGACGAAGAAACCATTCATCAATACAAGCAAAGCAATTAAAAATAAATTTAATATACTCGGTAAGGGGTCACTCAAATTATCATCCTATTCGCCGTCATTCTTCGGCAAATAGGTCCACCTCCTTCGAAAATGTAGGATATTTGCCATTCTGCCGCTCATATGCAGTTTCAACTTCCCAATGCGTTCACCTCCACCTTCTTCTGTCGAATAACAAGGATATGCTTCTTTTATTATATAATTCTACACTACACAGTCAATCCGTGTCCTATGACAACGAAATGATGCATACGGACTATTTCGTTAACAAATGTACCGAATACGCCGTTTTTTTTACGTTTTACTAACAAATATATGCATCTTCTTGCTTACGGTTTAACTTTTCTCTTACGCTCAGTTAATCATTCAGCTATATACTTCCAAATAGAACAACAAATTGATCTCGGAGGTATGTTCATGAAAAGTCATCATGCTATGAAATGGAATGCTCTACTACTCAGCGCGGCTGTTGCGATTACAGCAGTGCCTTGGCAGGTCAATGCTGAACCCGTATCTGCCCAGCAACAGACGGCCCCAGCCGCATTTACTATTTTACCTATTGACCGCGCTCAGATCCTGGCAGGACAGAAGCTCGATTTTCGAGTTGAACTGAATGGTGCCAAGTTAAAATCGAATGATATTAAAATCCAGATTAATGGCTTGTCACCGGACAAATACTTCGGCAAGTCCGGAACGTGGACAAGCAGCACCGACTTGAGCACAGAATACACCATCCGGGATGTTACTTTTAAAGAGAGCGATTCCATTGTGGTAACCGCGGAAACGATTGCTACAGGCAAGCGTACATATTCACGGGTCGTATACCAAGTGTTTGATCCTTCCAAAGACACAGCCCTACTAACAAACGGTGAGCAAGCCAAAAATGTCGTTCTGATGATTGGCGATGGCATGAGTGCTAATATTCGCACCGCCGCTCGTGTTGTATCCAAGGGTATTAACGAAGGCAAATTCAAGGGTTGGTTGGAGATGGAGCAAATGGATGCGATGGGCATGGTCACAACTTCTGGTATGGATTCCATCGTCACCGATTCGGCCAATAGTGCTTCCGCTTATGCAACTGGCCACAAAACGGCAGTCAATGCCGAGGGTGTTTACCCGGACAATACACCAGACCCTTTTGACGATCCGAAGGTGGAAAACATCGTTGAGCTGGTCAAACGGACACGTGGTATGGCTACCGGCCTTGTAACGACTGCGGATGTGACAGATGCGACACCTGCTGCAATGGCTGTACATACACGTAAGCGCGGGGAGCAAGAAGCGATTGCCAGCATGTATCTGAATGAAGCCAATCGACCGGATGTTATTCTGGGCGGTGGCCTGGAGTGGTTCCTTCCAGCAGCTGACGGCGGAAAACGTAAAGATGGACGCAATATTGTGGAGGAGTTCAAAAAAGAAGGATATACCTACGTTACAGATGCAACGAATCTGGACAAGTCTGCCTCTACCACATCATTGCTTGGTTTATTCCGCAAAGGCAACATGAACGTGTATTATGACCGGGAGTATACTCAGCCTAACAATGCAGATATTGTGGGCAAGGATACCGATCAACCAACGTTGATGGAAATGACTGACACTGCTCTTCAGGTGCTGGAACAGAACAAAAACGGATTTTTCCTGATGGTCGAAGGCGCATCGATTGATAAACAGGCTCACACGATGGATTTTGAACGCTCCGTATGGGATGCAATTGAATTCGATCAAACGGTTGGTCGGGTTAAGGAATATGCGAAGAAACACCCGGATACGCTTGTTATCGTCACATCCGACCACGGTCATTCTCTTACCCTCAACGGAACATATAATACGCAAGCCGCCAAAGGTAAATCGGGTGACGAACTCCGTGAATTGATCGGCACATATGCTGATTCCAAATTCCCGACGTACGTAGATGCAAACGGAGATGGCTTCCCGGACAATCCGGATTCCGAGTGGAAGATCGCTGTTGGCTGGGGCAATATGCCGGATAACAATGAAGATTATCTCGCTAATCCGGTGCCAATCAGTCCTACCATTCAGGACCCTAACGTGAAGGACAAAACATGGTACATCGCTAACCCGGATAAAGATCCGGACGGAGTGCACTATACGGGTAACCTGCCTCATGATGAAGGGCAGGAAGTCCACACATTCGATGATGTGCCAATCAACGCCTCGGGACCAGGGTCCCGCCTGTTCTCTGGCTATCTCGATAATACGGATGTATTCCGTAAGATGGTAACTGCATTGAAGTTGGATGCGTCCAAGTAGAATAAAGGTTGAACTAACAAAAGAGTATCCTAGCTCATGTTCAGGCATGGCGGGATACTCTTTTTTCATGATTGTATAGATGATGAAGATTATCTGGCACGTTAGCTTACCAATTCGCTCTACTGCTTTTATTATATTTCTGAAGCCAGCTCATTCTCTATAGGATCACTACGTTCCCATTAACGGTGTCCCAGCGCCACAGTTTGTCTTCCTCTTCGCCTATCTGAAGACCACCAATCCAGGAAGTATAAGAAGTATCATGTCTTAATCGTGCCCAATCTGCTTCTCCGTTCAGTACCTGAATACCGAGTTCAGTCAAAGACAAGACACCGTGACGGAATTCGTCATGATGCTGCTGGAAGGTAGGAAAAGCTTGCACACCACTTAGTCGAAGTAAAGCATGAGGTTCCTCTGTCATTCTCTTCAGGTGAGCCCAGTACTCCAGATCACCCATTCCCAAGATATGCAGTTGGTCTCCAACATGCCTGAACAATGGATAAGGGCTATTCACGCCCTCTCTTATGGCCTCCAGTGTGAATTGCTCAATTATTCCCAGTCCGTTCGATACAGAAGGCAGACGGGACAGGTGGGCTTTGAATGCAGCATGTGCAAAAGGGAGCACCGATGTATTTTTCAGCAAGTAGTCCTTGTGATCCTGAATGTCAGATGATGCATACGCTGCCCAAAATTCGCTGCCAGCCTGGATTTCCTCTGCCCCCATCACGTGCCAGGTACCTGATAAACGTCCAATCTGTGATGGTGTAAGCTGCCCAAGTCCCCGAAAATGTTCTATGTCCGGATAGGTATCAATGCATAACAGATTCAGCTTTGTATTCTTTAGATTCTGTTCCCTGAAATAGTGCAGCAAATACGATAGCATTGCCTGATCATAGAGGTCATACTCAAACCACAGGACGATCTCTTCGTGCTGATGGAAAGACTTAAGTGTCTGCTCAAGTTCCTTGATTTTCAAATATTCAGTCTGTGGAATACCCAAGTGCTGCTCCAAATATTGTGCACGTTCACTTCGATCCTTCTTATTCCTCATATTTCTCGTTATCGGTCCAAATGTATAGAGCTCTCGCCAGACCAAAATTTCACCTTGAATCCCGCTTTTTCTTAATCGATCTGCAGCATGATCACCATTCATAATGTGAAGCATTCCTTTTCCTCCTTCGTATAGATCACTAAATACTGAAATCACATCCGCCACAGGCAATGAACGTCTGAGCCTGGATCTGGCATCATACAACCGTTTCTTTAGAGCCGGAACATTAACCCCGAGGAATTCCGACATTTCCTGGAGCGAGTAGCCCTGAAAATAAAATAGTTCAACAGCAAGCTGCATGGAAGTTGGCAAATTGGAAATCGAATCTTGCAGGAGGCGATGCACCTCTCCTTTCAAAGCCTGTTCTTCAGGATTATGAGCCTGATTCTCTTCCTGAATTACATCCTCAATCTCCAGGACCGGGACGGTGCCATGCTGCTTACGCCTCATTAGACGGTAACACTGTCTCTCCACGATGACTTTGAACCATCCGGGAAAAGCATTAGGGTTGTCCAGTTTGGACAAATTCGCAAAGGCCTCTGTGAACGCCTCTTGGACCATATCTTCGGCCAGGAACGTATCCCCTAATTTTTGATAAGCAACAGCCAGTGCCATCCCGCTAAATTGCGTCACCAGCTGCTCATAAGCCTCGGCTTGCCCCTGGAGTGCTCCATCGATCCATGTCTTCAATATGTTTTGCTCCTTCCTGTGCGCTTGCTGCTTGATGTATTTATCTTTAAGTGCCCTTATTTGAGAAAAAGGTTACATCTGTTTATGCTTTATTTTTTTATTTGTTTATGCTTTATATCATAATATAGGAAAAGCTGCCCCGTTTGCGTAATTATAAACGCATGCGAGACAGCCTGAGTATTACCGTATTTTAATTATGTTCTTTTTTCTCTACAGATTAACGTCTGCTCGGTTGTTGCGGATAGTTCCCGATCACACCTGGATATTGATACAACAACGGCTCATCGAATGTAGCATAGTCGAAATTGACCATCAGAAGCATGATCCGTTTTCCGCTGTTCGGGTCACTGATGATGATATGGTCACGACCAGCAGCTTCCAGAATGCCTTGGAAAATGCGGGCATTCCATTCTTTGTTGCCTTCGTATGTCATGTAGAATGTTCCACATTTCCCCAGGTTAAGCCGTAAAATATTTTCAATGTAGGATTGTTCAAACTGTGGCGCAGTAGTGGTTACCACTCCACCCGTAGGTGTCATTGGAGCACCGCTTGATACGAGCGGAGGTACGCTTGTGGAACTAGGTGAAACCATGCCTGGTGTTGGGGACATCATTGGCATACCGTTACCGATTTTATATGATGTTCCTTGGACTTGCGAATTGGCTTGTTGACCCATAACCTGTGTTGGTTGGTAAGGCTGGTTAATCATTATGATTCCTCCCAAAATTTAATATACTGTTGGACAGTCTTCGCCTGTCGGACTGAAGAAACAATGCGCCTTGAAGCGGCCCGTATTTTGCTGGTTATACCAGGTTGGCGGACATTCCCCCACCGGACGGAAAAACCACAGGGAATTGCTGGCTGGCCAGAAGCGTTCACCATTAATGACACGCTGCGCCAAGCGTATCTCCGATTGTCTTGCCCTTTGGTAGAAGTACCCTTTTTGCGTAGATTCGAAGCCACCCGGATTCTGAAACACCATTCGATTAATGTCCCGAATATCACCGAAATCCAAGCAATCACCAAGCACCCGGTTTACCCCTACATTGCCTACAAGCAACATGCCTTGTTCGCCGTCACCTTCAGCCTCCGCTCTCATCAGTCTAGCGAGCAGCTTGACGTCTTCCGAGTTGGCTTTAATAACAGCCATATCCTGTTTCCTCCCTTGTTGAACCTCTTCATCACCGTATATCGTATTGTGCAGGTGCCCATTCGGTGACACGATTTTATTTTTTTTCCATAAAAAAAGCCCGGAACCTCACCTAATGTGAAGTCCCGAGATATTTTATTTCCTATATAACCCGCCTATTCAGGGCTTGGCTTGAATCCAATAATCGTAAGCATGGACGATGTTGCCTTTGTAGGCTTTATACTCACTTAACAGATCAGGAAGCAGTGCAAGCTGACGCTCCATTTCTGCTGCTCCCTTATCATAAAATGAAATATGTTTACCTTCAAAATTCTCTTTCATCTCCACCGAGATCAAAAGTGGTTTACCCAAACGATCCGCGATTTTCATTTCCTGACTGACGACGTCGGCAATTCCATTAGAGCCTTCAGCTATGTTACGGAATGCCATTAGAGATATGTGATCCAGTGTTGAGATCATGTATTCACTAACTGTCATGTCTCTTCCCGGTAACGGGAACGTATCGAGCCAAACGGCCAGATCGGCACTCGTTTCCAGATCACTGTCCTTTTTCGTCTCTTCATGGAAATAAGCAATATTGGCAGCCCATTCGGTCAGCAGCGTATCCCGATCGTTTTCCCATTCAGGTAAGGTGTACGGTTCAATATCCAGATGGATTCCCTCAAATCGTTCATCCGGTTCGGATTCGGCATTATAATTTTTCACGTAATCGATCAAGCGCTGTATCCGTGGCCGATTTTCTTTTTTACCCCAGATAGGATGACCGCCCATGGCATGAACCTCAATACCTTGAGCCTGTGCACGTTTCACAAAACTGCGATAGCTGGAATACGGTTGATCCAAATCAAGCCGGACGTATAACCAATTAATGTTTTGCGCTTTGGCAAACTCCAGAATGTGATCTCCACCGTCATTCGTAACCTGAGAAGCCTGCCAGATATAGGTTCCCCGGATCTCAGGTTGATTGGATGGATTCTCTGGTAATGGTACTTCCCCTGGCTCCAGCTGCCCCCAGTACACGATGTCATGCACAGCCGAACCTGCATATGAAGCATGATCTGTGAATGCAGATGCCACTTCACTTATGACACTCTCCAATTGTGCGGCACCTTTGCCGGCAAAAGTCGTGAACTCTTCCCCAGGCATCGGCTTGGTGTTTACGCCAACGGTAATCGAACCATTTCTGGCGTCAGCCCATATCATTTCCTGTTCTACCAAACTGATAATTCCATTGTTTCCTTGCGCGCTATCACGGTAAGCAAGCAGCGTAATATGATGAAATTGTCCGATAAACCAGTGTGACAATGACTCGTTATCCGCATCTTCAGTCGTTCTGCTGCCCGTCACGGTATACGTATCCAGCCAAAAAGGCAAGTCGACATTCACTTCAACCGCCCCAGCCTGTTTCACCTGATCCAGCAAGAGCTTCATGTTCCCAACCCAGGACTGGACCAGCGGCTTGGCATCTTCTTTCCACTGTGGCAGTACATACGGTTTGATATCGAGGTGAATAGCGTCAAATCGCTCTTCCGGCCCAGCAGCCAGGTTATAGTTACTCACCCAGGACGCCAGCTTGAGCATCGGACCTTCACGGCCACTCACTGCCCATGATGGATCTCCGCCAAGGGCTTCAACTGCAATTCCAGCCTTGGTGGCTTTAGATATAAATGTATGATAAACCTCTTCTGACAGATTCATATCCACATTCACATACAGTCTGTTAATCTTATGTTTAGCTGCATTCTCCAGCAGCTCATTTCCTCCATCACTGACAGACTTGGCCTGCCATACCCAGGCTGCTCGTATATCTGCTTCAGCTTCAGCAGTTGATTCAAAGCCTGTCATTATAATCCCTCCAATCAGCAGTAATAGCCAAAACACTTTCCGGGATGAGTTCCCGAACATAATCTCCCTCCATTCCTGTACTGTGGTAAAATCACATTTATTATAGCAACCGAGTTATCAAAAACAAATAAGCCCAAGTGCTTAACTTGGGCTTATTTCTGCTATGTTTTCAAAAGTTTACATTCGACCTGAGAAATCCCGGTACTAGTCCTCATATATCATTTTTCGTGTCATGCCCCCATCAATAATCAGGTTAGTCCCTGTGACAAAGGTATTGCTCGGATCGGACAAATATAAACAAGCACGGGAGATATCCGAAGGAACGCCTACACGTCCTGCCGGGTGTTGTTCATGGTCCTCTGGCTTCAATTTATCAACATTTCCTGTCTCAATCCATCCCGGACTGATACAATTGACCCGAATTTTGTCTTTACCCAAAGAGACAGCCATCGCATGCGTCAACGCTACAATCGCTCCTTTGGATGCAGCATAGGCCTCTGTCTCCGGCTCTGACATAAAGGCACGTGTTGAGGCCATGTTCACTATCGCTCCACCATTTTCGTTGCGCTTCATATGCTTGGCTGCTTCCCGGCTTGCAAGAAAGCAACTTCGCACATTGGTATTGAGTATATCGTCCCACTCTTCCAGCGTTAGCTCATAGGGAGATTTCCATCTGGAGACACCTGCATTGTTTATAAGCACATCAATCTGCTTGAATTCATTCATTGTCGTTTGAATGAGGTTCGTTATATCCTTCTCTTGGCGTACATCACATTGGACAAAAATCGCTTCACCGCCTTCATTGCGAATCGAAGCTGCCGCCGCAGCCCCTTCCGCTTCCTCATAGTCGGCAAGTACGACTTTAGCCCCTGCAACCGCATAGGCCTCAGCTACACTTCGACCGATTCCTTGGGCTGCTCCCGTCACAACCACGACTTGATCTGTAAATGACATCATCATTTCCTCCTCTATTGGGATGGCCCAATCATCACATAAGTCTACATCAACTCACCGAATACGGACCATAATTTGAATACAGTCTCTTCTTATATACAAACACGTTAGCCCCATTAAGAAACGCTTGTCCATAAAAGAATATTAAAAAAAGCTTACGCCACTATGGCGCAAGCCAGCCGGTTTATCCGCGTACACGCTCCGAATACAAACGATTGTAGCGTTCAAAGCCTACATAACGCGTTCCCTTGAAAGAGAGTCGACCTTCATCTCCCTCGGCGCACAAGCCGTACTCATCACCATTCACTTTGAATTCGAGACGATCCCCGCTCTCCACTTCAAAAGTAATGTAATAAAGCGTACGGGCTGTACTTCCTGGTTCGGAGTGCGACTGACTCATCTGCATTCTCCTGCTGGTAATCCGCGAAGGTACGGTAAGCAGAGGCTCTGAGTTATTACGGCCCCATCTCCATACTTCTTTCCCTACCGACAGAAGAACAATACCTATAATCAGGACAAATACTACTGGAAAGACGGTTCCAAAAAAATCAAACATCCAGGATGATTCAATGCCCATGTCTCTCCCCTCCGTTCATCAAACATAGGACAGCCGGAGTCTTGACCCGTCTCCTGTAATATATATGCACATGAACAGGGAACTTGTTATTCGGATTGAAATTGACAGGAGATCTGAATAAATTATAAGCCTTTGTTCAAATCAAATGCAGTTAGTAATGTAGCCAAATCATCTCGTGCTGCTTCTTTGGAAATCCAAAGTTGGCTCCAACTGAGATAACAGCCTTAGGAAAGACCGATATCTCAGTCAAAGGCTACTGGTGTCATCCATCTAGATGCAGATCCAGAGAAGCAATATAGCTTTTGATTTAATTTAAGCTAATTGTGTGATGACAAGATGTGCTGATACAGGACGAGTTCCACCTGCAAGAGGGGTAATCGTTAATGCCGTTGAATTACCAGCTGGGTTCCGCACAGTCAGGATTGAATTAATAACGGTTGTTTGTACTAAGGCCACCCCTACAATCTGAGACGTTCCTGTTGCCCTACCAACTACCGTAGGAGCCAGGTCAGCGCCATTGAGCGTCAGAATAAGTTGTCCTGCTTCATTTATACTCACTTGAAACAGTACTTGATAAGTGCCTATTGCTGCCAGGTTGAATGAGCTAGGGCCGGTTCGAGAAATTGTCGTTCCGCTCGTAGGGCCATTTTGCGGAAAACTTACGTCCGTGCCCGGAGCGACCGTTGTCGCATTATCAGGAGGCATCAGCGCAAAGAAATCAGCAAATCCCAAAACTCCTCCGGCTGCACCTGTAGCTCCAGTAATACCTGCAACTCCTGTGGCGCCTGTTGGACCAGCAATACCCGTCGCGCCCGTCACCCCGGTGGCTCCTGCTGGTCCTGCAACACCCGCTGCACCTGTCACTCCGGTAGGCCCCGCCGGACCAGCCACTCCCGCTACACCCGCGGCTCCGGTAGCACCTGCTGAACCTGCAATACCCGCTGCACCTGTCGCTCCGGTAGGCCCTGCGGGACCTGTCACTCCCGTTACACCATTGGCACCCGCTGGACCTGCAATGCCCGCTGGTCCCGCAGGACCCTCCACTCCCGCTATACCTGTGGCTCCGGTGGCACCGGGAAAGCCTTGCGGCCCAATGGCGCCAGCTGGGCCCGGCACACCCTGCGGTCCTTGTGGCCCCACAAGTCCTTGTTCCCCAGGAATACCCTGCACGCCCATCGGTCCGGCTGGACCAGCCAGCCCCTGTGGACCCATGGCTCCCGCTGGTCCCGGTTGACCTTGAGGTCCTTGTGGACCTGGAGGGCCACCGGCTGGTCCCTGAGCTCCAGTTGGTCCTTGTACGCCTTGATTACCTTGAATCCCTTGAATGCCTTGGATTCCTTGTGTACCTTGGGGGCCTGTTGGACCAACAACTGTCGGCGTAGTCACGTTCACCTCAGGTGGCGGACATTTTACCCGAACTATCTTTTTTACCACTTTCACTCTGCGTGCTTTGTTTTTCCCTTTACATGGAAATGCAGTTACACCTTTCTTCTTGTGACGTTTTTTTTCGTCTGAATAACTCATTACGTACACCTCCCTATGATCATAGCTCAGTGTACATAGGTAGTTGGCTACAGGCATGGACTAACAACTATCTGTATCCATGCTAAAACCTATTTTTTATGAGATAAAGGCTATTGATATGGTAGATTTACCTAAAGAAGCAAACATTCCATGCATGTTAAAGCAATCCACAGCAACATCATGAGAATCACTATTTGATCAGATAATTAATGCTTACATAATGAAAAATTTATCAGCATAACCATTTTACAGACAGTATGATATTTTTTTATGTGATATTAAAAAGAAACGCCCCCAATAGGGAGCGAAACGTTGATTGTTGATATAACAACATTTTTTTCTTCTCCATGGTTAACTAAGCGTACATCAGGTCCATATATCCGCGTGTTACTTCTCCACCATCCTTCTGCTCTGGTTCATCTGCCTGAGCGTACTTCGCCATGCATGCTTTGACTTCTTCCTCGGTGGTACAACGGTTGGCATCATCACATGTGTAGCATAATTGGAGCATGTATCTGGTTAACTCGTCCGCCTGCGTGAATTGAGCTTGTTCATTCGTTCTCATGTTCATCACTCCCATCTCTTCTTGAATTCAATATAACATCATTTGAAGGGATTTATTGTGATTTAATTCACAAAGTAATTAAAATGAAAAGAAACCCGGAGGTTCCTCTTCTAAAGACGTTCTATTCAACCACAATTATAGTACTTTCCAACGCACACCGCCGTCTACGGTTTGCAGTAAGAGTGATCTTTTGGCATCCGTATTTTCGACCAAAATCCAGCCTAGTTTTGAAGAAACCATTTGGAGCTTGACGATCTCAGGGTACTCTTTAAGAATGTTTTCCAATACTTCACTTGTAGGAAGTGCTTTCCAAGTCTTGCCGGCATCTTTGGTGTAATAAGTCTTGCCTTTCTGCATGACCCAGCCTTCCAAAGAATTCAGAAATGTGGGAGTCAAACCGCGATTGATTCCGGTTTGTTTATTCAGACTGAACGTTGATAACTGCCAACTCTCTCCACCATTGGTAGTGAAAAAACCGTTGAATTTAGTGCTCTCCCCCTGAGAACAGGATATCGACATCCAAGCTGTTTTAGCTTCCCGTCCAAAAAATTGTGGCGAGCTGATGTTAAAATTACCACATCCATTAAATTTATTTCTGTCAAAGAACGAAGGTCCCACCTTCCAGTGTTGGCCACCGTCAGCTGTAACATACAATTTCGGCGTTCCGAACTCTAGAGCGGTCAAGAATCCATGTTCTGAGTCTGAAAAAGTCATCCCAGTGGAATAACCCCGTGTAGGGATCTCAGCAGATGCTGGTTTGCCGTCCTCATCACTGGAAGTCATCTGATTCCAGGTAATACCGCCATCTTCGGTAAGATACAGTTTTTTGTCTTGCTTGCCAATTGAAGTATCCACTGTAGTCAATATCCAGCCTTTTTCAGGAGAAACAAATGTGATAGCCGTCACCTTATCCGTCTTCGACAAAGAGGACAGACTCCAGCTCGCTCCTCCGTTGTTCGTGCGCAGCACCATCGTATCTGTTCCGCCCATTCCTTCACGAACAATCCAGCCATGTGTACTGTCTACAAAATAAATGCTTTGTCCATATTGCGGATTAGCTGGAAACTTAACATTTTCCGAAGGTGAGATGTTGGTCCAGGTACTTCCCTGATCCTGAGTATAATACAGACGCAAGGCGTTCCGCGTCACTCCCCATGCCAATCCACCGTTACCGTTAAGCAATTGGAAATCGGTTAAACGGGTCTGAATTTGATATTTGGCTGTATCCGCAGCTTGCGTACTGTTTGCGGGAGGAACAACAGTTAATGTCTGGCCCATATTCCCGTTATCTTCATGCTCCTGCGGCGGTTCTGCCACCGGGGTCTCTCCCGAATCGGTGCAAGCCGCCAGCAGAGCAGCTATACCGATAGACAGCAATGCTGTCTGCGCGATTTTAATCCATTGCGAACGCAAGTGGTTTCCACCTCTCTCATCCAATAAGCAGGCGCGCATGCCTGTCCATTCATGTTGTTTTTACGATTCATCTGAATCCACTTCTCCTATTCTACCACAAACGATGTCGAAAAGGCTCATCTCTACTCTCTGGAAGCAAGCAGCGATCTTTTTGCTGCATCTGTTTCTTCTATGGAACACCAATCAGGTTTTCGACGAGATCTTCCGCAATTAGACATGGAATGTGAAAAAGTTTATAGACACGACTCGCTTTTCGCACGCTTATCCCTTAATATGAATGGAAGTATACCCCAAAAAGGAGAGGATATGAAAATGGTAAACAGTGCAGCGCTCAAACCAAGTCGTGTCGTTATTGTAGGCATGGGTGCGGTGGGAACAACAACGGGATACACGCTGATGTTAAGACAGCGTTCGTCCGAGTTGGTATTTGTGGATGTGAATCATGATAAGGCTACCGGCGAAATGCTGGATATGAACCACGGTCTCCCATTTACCGGAGGCGTTAAAGTATGGGCAGGCGATTACTCCGACTGCAAAGACGCAGACATCATTATTATTACTGCGGGTGCTTCCCAAAAACCAGGAGAGACTCGCATTGATTTGCTGAAGAAAAATGCAAGCATTTTCAAAGAGATCATTGAACGTATTACTGAAGTTAATTCCCACGGTATTCTTTTGATTGCAACGAATCCTGTAGATATTTTGTCCTATACTTCTTGGCAACAAAGCGGTTGGCCCGCTTCTCGCGTAATTGGTTCGGGTACGTTACTGGATAGTGCCCGTTTCCGTTACCTGATTGGTAAAAACAAAGGAATTGATCCCCGCAGCATTCACGCTCATATTATTGGGGAGCATGGCGATTCCGAGGTACCGGTATGGAGTCTCGCCAACGTTGCAGGAACGAATCTGGAGTTGGATGAAGAAACACAACAAGATATCTTCGACCGCACCAAAAATGCAGCTTATGAGATTATTAATGCCAAAGGTGCCACTTCCTATGCAATTGCGCTCGCTTTGGACCGTATTGTGGCTGCCATTCTGGGCAATGAAGGCTCCGTATTGAACGTATCCACATTGCTGGAAGATTACAATGGTGTATCCGATGTATATCTAGGTGTTCCGTGTGTAGTTGATCGCAACGGTGTGCGTGAAATTCTGCCACTTCCTTTGAATGAGACGGAGAAAGTCGCTTTCCAGGCCTCCGCCAACAAATTGAAGGAACAGATTGCTGGACTGGAGTAAATCCAAATCAACACGTTTGACTGATCTTGTTATTTTTTATGAGCGATATCGTTAAGGTTATATAACTTAAGGACCACCTGTATCTTCGTTATGAGGATGCGAGTGGTCCTTTGGTCTTATTAATAGCTTACACTGTTGTATATCGTTAAGTTTCAATTGAAGGTCAATCTCTGGCTAGTTTATCACCCTATTTCATATGAACAAGAAAAATAAACATCGATTTCATAATTAAAGTTAACATAATAATTATTTTGTTAATAATAACGAGATTATTTTTTATAATATTTGATCACCTCTCATATTTCCATTAAATGTATTATTACTCTTCTACCATAAAATCACAAAAAAACCTGTCACGTAGACAGGCTTCTCTATCATTACTTTCTTCTATTATATAAACGAAGCTTCTCTCTTACATATCAGCCGCAAACGCAGGAAGTTTGACATCCAGCAAGGCCATCGCTTCTTCCTTCTCACGGCTGGTTACGTGTGTGTACACTGTGGTGGTTTGAATGGAGGAGTGACCCAACAGCTCCTGAACCGTTCGCAGATCTGCTCCGCGTCTAAGCATCATGGTGGCAAATGAGTGACGCAGTTTATGACTGGAGTAGTTCACACGCTGATTGGAGGCTGATTCTTGCTGAAAGCGTTCAAAGGTTTCGGTTGATATAAGCTGAATACTGCGTATCGACAATCGTTTCCCCTTTTGAGAGACGAATAATGCCTCTTCTTTCGCCCGCCATGGATCCAGCCGCTCCTGAAGAGCCTGGGATAACAGTTCGGCAACGGTCTCAGGCACAGGCAATGTACGCCATTTCCGGCCCTTACCGAATACATCCAGCGTGCGCCGTTCCGCATTATAGTCTTTGCAGTTCAAGGCATGCACCTCTCCGACCCGCAATCCCATGTATCCCATGAGTAGAAAAATAGCCAGGTTTCGTGTGCGGTACTTGCCCTCGACCGATTGCAAAAAACGTTCCAAACCGCTTTCATCAAGAAAAACGGGGGCCCGATTTTGCTCCGTTTTGGATTTCTTGATTCCGAAAGCGGGGTTGTTGGTTACCAATTCAAGCTCAATCAATGACTTATAAAAACAGTTCACCGCTGCGTGTTTCCGATTCCGCGTCGAGTCACTAACCCCTCTTTCTCGAGCTCGGGACAAGAAGGATAACACATGAAGTTTTTTGACCTGCTCCAGTGACTTTCCATGAATAGAGATGAGAAATTCAGCAACGTCACCTGTGTATGATTTTACCGTATGTCCCGTGTAGCCCGCATCTTTCATCCATATATGAAAAGCTTCAAGCTCATCGGCGTATTGCTCCTGAATTTCTTCGGTCATCATCTGTGTTCGTCACCACACTTCTATTTATTAATCTACAATTACGACATCGATTAGTGGAATGATCGCTTCGGGTTGTCCCTCACTGCGGGTGAGTACAAATGAAGGTAGTGGATTTTCGTGCAGTCCATTCACTGATTCACAGATCTGAACATACAAGTCCATACGCAGCGTCTCACCTTCACCCGCAACATCAATTACAGGCCATGCTTTCTCTGCACAGGATGGCCAGTAAGCCAATTCGTTTACCGGCACGATACTTAATTGTTTACTTTCAGGATGAACGCGGTATATTCCCGTGGTCTGAGGTTCATCACCCAGCTTGTCTACCGAAAGTATAGTTCTTGAATGTTCATCAGGAGCTGAATATATCGAATAACACCATGGTGTTACTCCCCAGGCAATCGCCATGAGACCTTCCTCAAGCAAGGTATCCGAAAGGTCACCCTCACTGAATTGTTCAATCAGATTATGGTTTCCAGAACCGATCAGATCTTCTACACGTTTCGCCATACGAGGCAGATCTGCGAGAATAAAGCCACCACTGCCGTAGGAGTCAAACACATGATTATCCCGTGTCCAGACCTTCTTGGGTACAGCGCTCATCTGCACAACTTCGGCTGGAAACAGACATATCGCTACAGTTACCACCTGAGCATATTTCACCATGGCTTGCTGCTCGGGCTCCAATGGTCCCTCTGCGATGCGGGGTGTTTTCACGTGCAGTGAAATTCGCAGCTCATACTCCCCTTCTGCAAAGTCACCCAAATTCAATACGATCGGATGATCTATTCCATCAATGGGAGTAAGTGAGCATGTACTGTCTGGTCGCAGAGCAACTGTATATTGTGCAAATCCCAGCTCTTCCCCATATATGATAATTGCATCTTGCCGATCCGGCGGTGCATCCATATGCTGCGCAACAACCGATACTTTGCGTCCATCCTTCAAATGGCGCTGCGGATCAATGTCCAATTGAAATTCATTTGTGTCTTCTGAATGTGAAAGGATTAGCTTCGCCTCTGCAAGTACGGCTGAGTCAGCCAACGCAAAACCGAAATTCAAATTTTGGTGATGTTGATTGGTATGTATTGGTGTGTTCATGATACATCCCCTCTCCTATGTCTGATGGCATGTCACACCCCCAAATATATGTCATATTTGCCCTGACCGCAACCCCGGCTCCGCTCAAATGGATAGATATATTACTTATTAGATACCCAAATATAACCTTAAATATCAGCATTTTTTTCATAACACATGAACTGCTCTCACAAAAAAAGCCCCATACCCCGCCGTTTTGGCGATGCGGTATGAGACAGTGGAGTTGACTCTATTAACGTATAGTTTCAGTGTGACAAATTAATTTACTATTCTTTCACGATATCTCTACAATGTATGAATCAGCTATGACAGCTATTTCCCCTTTGTTGTTTTGAACGAGTCCGATATACGCCGTGCCGGATTCAAATGACTGTGATGACGACCGTAGGCAAAGTAGATGATTAAACCAATAATCAACCAACCGAAGAACGTGATCCAGGTCAGAGCCGCAAGACGTGTCATGAGATACATACAGCCAACAGCACTTAGAATAGGAATCAGTGGAACCAAAGGCACGCGGAATCCCCTTTTCAGTTCCGGGTTGTTTTTCCGCAATACGATAATCCCCAGACTTACAACCGCGAAAGCGAACAGTGTTCCGATGTTGGTCAACTCTGCCAGATGGCCAAGTGAGATGAATCCCGAGAATAAAGCGACGATAATTCCAGCAACCCAAGTGCCGGTAGCAGGTGTTTGGCTTTTGCCACTGACTTTGGAGAAAACCGGAGACAACAGTCCGTCCCGTGACATGGAATAAAGCAAACGTGTCTGACCATACATCATAACAAGTAATACCGTGGTAATCCCTGTAATCGCTCCAAGCGAAACAATCCAGGACAATCCTTTCAATTGCACAAATTCAAAAGCAAAGGCAACTGGATCACTCACATTCAGCATGTGATAAGGTACAATCCCTGTCAGGATCAACGATACAACGATGTAAAGCACGGTACAGATCGCAAGAGATGCAATGATACCGATTGGCAAGTCCCGTTGAGGACGTTTCACTTCTTCCGCAGCTGTGGATACCGCATCAAAACCAATGTAAGCAAAAAATACTGTTGCCGCCCCTGCGGTTACCCCGGAGATTCCGAATGGAAGGAATGGTTGCCAGTTATCCGGCTGCACATAGAACACACCCACACCGATAAAGATCAGGACCACGATAATTTTAATCGCTACCATAATTCCGTTGGCACGTGCAGCCTCTTTCACCCCACGGGTGAGCAGGAATGTAATGATTAACGTAATCGCCGCTGCGGTGATATCAAAATAGGTTCCCTTTTCAGGACTAAATGCACTGGTGAGCGCATGGGGTAATTGCAACCCGAATCCGGACAATAACGTTTGAAAATATCCAGACCAACCGCTGGCAACAGCCGCACTCGCAAATCCGTACTCCAGAATAAGATCCCATCCGAGAATCCAGGCAATGACTTCGCCAAAAGCGGTATAGCTATATGTATACGCACTTCCTGAAGCAGGCACACTGGATGCAAACTCCGAGTAACACAAAGCAGCGAAGGCGCAGATAATACCTGCCAGTAGAAAAGAAAGTACCAAACCGGGACCTGCATATTGTGCGGCAGCAACGCCTGTGAGTACAAAGATACCCGTACCGATGATCGCACCTACCCCGAGGGTCATTAGATCCAATGGGCCAAGCACCCTTTTCAACATGTTGCTTTCGTTATCTCCAGTGGCAATCGGCTTTTTTCTAAACAGGGAAGATCGATTCTGGTTTTGGTTCATACAAAGTTTCCTCTCGTGTTGAAAATAATGATTGTGTCTCTATACTTTACGTATCATTGTTTGTTTCATCTGTTCTATGAAAAAGTCCTTTGTTCTATCTTACTGACCATCTACAAAAATCTATCGATTTCTACACTTTGTCGCGTTGCTTTGTTAAATTTATTTTGGGATGATGGTATATTCTGTCCATTCCAGACGAAAATTATCATGATCTGTTGGGCAGGGCTGAATATGAAAATCGTTTTAAAACAAAACTGCGTATAATTTATATTATGCGCAGTTTTTTAACAGCTTTTTTCTCCAACAAAACATTATAAACTCGTTGTTATATGCAACCATGCCAATACAGTGCCTTTTCGCCTCTTTTTGTGGTTTATTCCTTGCTCCACCTGTCATCTTGCACGATTAATCAGGTACGCTAAAGAGCCGCATACCCTTATGCGGCCCCTCACTTGTAATGCTATTAAAGGTATAAGCCAGATGAAAACTCTCTCTTTTCTTTCGAGAAGAGAATCAACTTTCACTCACATGAATCATCTAACTTATGAAAATACAATTCGCTCTGCATCCGACATTCGATATTGAGATAGCAGATATTCCTTGCTGTCCAAAGCCTTCCGCCGGACCTCATTCAGATCGACATGCAGTAGCTTACCTTCACGCTTCACCGGACTACCTGCTACAAACACAGTATCCACATTGGATGGATTGGCAAATTGAACGACGGCTCCAACCGGATCATGCACCGGGAACAAGTTAAGGTCGGTGGTTCGGATCATAATCAGATCGGCTTCTTTACCTGGCGTAAGTGTACCGATCTTCCGCTCAAGTCCCAGAGCCTTCGCCCCAGCAGAAGTTGCAAATCTCAGCACTTGACTGGATTGCAGATTAAGCTCACCAGGCATTTCACCCTGCAGCAAAAGTTGTTCATTTTCACGGGAACGTTCAGCTTGAAGTGCAAATTTCATCTGAGAGAACATATCCCCACCTGTTGATGTTACAACATCGACCCCGAGCGTTGGGGTTCCACCATTTTCAAGAAAGTACCCCGTTGCCGGATACCCGTGCCCCATCATCATCTCTACTTCAGGTGTGACGGACAGTGATGCGCCGCTATCGGCCAACATTTTATACTCATCCGTATCCATCGTATTTCCGTGTACGACGTTCAGACCTGGGCTCAGTAAACCAGCCTCATACATTTTACTTATCGAACGATCTACAGACCCCCAGCTTCCAAAGCCAACATGCATTGAACATATCGCATCCAGCTCTTGGGCAAGCTGAATTTCCTTCACCGTGGTATCCCAATGGCTAAACTCTGGCCCACGAATAGCAAGGCCGAACGTGAGCAGCTGATCCCGTGAAGAAAAATACTGTTCCTTAACCCTTCTCACATCATTCGAATATGTCAGTTTGCTTTCTCTGTTCCAGTAGGGCGTCTCACCCGGTAGACCATAAGCGAAAACCGACCGAATACCCGCATCCTGAAGTCCGCGAATCAGTTCATCCGTGTGCTCCGGTGAATACGGCATACTCCAGTCAAGTACCGTGGTCACTCCAGCATTAAGCGCTTCCAAAGAACCTAACAAATTGGCAATATAGCTGTCTTGTGGCCGGAGTTTACTTCCCATCGCTCCATAGTAGAGATTCTGCAGATAGACCGGCAGTGACCAGTTGGTTCCCGCTGTTTTTACAAGTGACTCCCATACATGCCGGTGCGTATCTACAAGTCCAGGGAGTATGATCATCTCCGATGCCTCTATCACTTCCGCTTCAATACAACTTAGATCGGGCTGGATAGCAGTAATAAGAGAATCCTCAATGAGAACGTCCGCCCGTTTATACTGACCCACCGACGAATCCATAGACAATACACAACCATTTTTCAGTAGATAACTTGTCCCCACAAGACACATCTCCAATCATTATTTTTTGTTGGATATACGCTTGAATCCTGGATGTTAATCTCTGATGAAATGACTAGCTGAAATATTTTAAGTATATAACCATTATATAGAAGTGGATGGTAAGATTCAATTTTGGTTTTATACAAATCTTATTGAATATTTCCTGTCTGTTGCAAAGTACAATAAATCACACTTTCCTTGCATATACCCTACTCTTGCTGCTAATCCTTCTTCTGTTTTGCCCGAAACCTTCTAACCTTCATCAGATTACCACACATCTTGTCATCACAATATTTCTGGGTTCTACTACGTGTATCGTCATAGAAAATCCAACGGCAATCCGTATTGTCACAGATACGAATTCTTCTCCCATCCCCTTCAACTACAGTGATGGCAAAATCGGCTGCGACCTCTGCCATGACCTGCTGCCATTGAGTTCCTACAGGAATAAGTGAAAGATTCAGTCCCTCATCTCCAGCGTTCAGTCTTCTTATGACTTGACCTTCCTCCATTATGCCGTTAAGCCATTCCTGGTCTTTGTTCGATAATGCATTTCCGTCAGATAAACGAGTGGCAATAGCCTGCAATTCATTTCTGAAGTTTCTCAAAGCTCCCTCTTCTTCAGAAGAAGCAGGTACAGATGCGTTCAGTTGCCATTGTTTGAGGAATGCCTGCTGCCATTCGGCTTTGGCAAGCCTGTCCTCTGAGCGATTTCCGCCACGCCAGTCATGATAATCACTGTTCACAAAATCAGTCCATAGTCTATCCATACGTACCTCCGCTAAATTGTAACCATCTAAAATTAAAAAGATAGTTACAATCATTCGTGTTTGGGTTATATTAATTGTAACCACATTTAAGCACTTTAGCTAGTTACCATGAATTTAGTTTAGGGAGGAAAAATCAATGACTACAACAGCAACAGAACTATTGCTCATTCAGAAAGATGATACCTGGGATCAATGTAACTGGATTGTGCCTTTATCCAAGGCACTCGAAGGACTGACCGCTGAACAGGCAGCCTGGGTTCCATCATCCGGTGGATTAAGCATCTGGCAGTTGGTTAACCATATGTATTACTATAATCATCGCTTGTTGAGTCGTATTCAGGGCAAAACACCCTCCGGTACACCTGCCGAAAACAATGAATCCACCTTTGGAGATCCCGGCGAACCTTCCGATACCACTGGCTGGAGTGTACTTATGCAAAACACAACACAATTAGCCGGACAGCTTCGTGATCAGCTAGCTTCATTAGAAGGATCCGATCTTGAAGCTCCGTACATGGATACGGATGAAAAATGGGCACATGAACTTGCGCGCTGGGTCCTCCACGATGCGTATCATGCAGGACAGATTGTATTACTACGCAGACAACAGGGAAGCTGGAATATCCTATTCTAAAAAAACACTTGAACTGCTAGCGCTTACAGGAATAAGATGGACTTATTAATGTTACAGCTTGTTCAATACACAATATAATTGAATAGGATCTTCGGGGTAGGGTGCAATTCCCAACCGGCGGTGATGTTCTTCGGAACCAGCCCGCGACTCGCTGTTTGACCCGATGTAGGGATTCAGCGACTGACTTGGTGTGACTCCAAGGCCGACGGTACAGTCCGGATGAGAGAAGATCAACACATTGACATGCCGTTACGGAAAGGCTTATTTTCGTACGACATGTTAATGATTGAGCCCCCGTTTATTTGGTGTATACCAAAACGAGGGCTTTTGTCGATTTTGCCAACTGAAGATTCCGTGTTCTGACGAAGGAGTCCTGAATATGGAAAAGACCCAATCTGCATCAACAGTTTACCGCAAGGAACGAAGTAACACCGGATTCTGGCTCGTCGTGCTCGGCGCCGCCCTTTGGGGTGTAGATCCACTGTTCCGTATTATTTTGCTCAAAACGATGACCTCCACTCAGATTGTACTGGTGGAACATATTATTGTCAGTCTTATAGCGATTCCCGTGTTATGGAAGTTCCGGGCCGATCTGAAAAACCTGCGTGCACGCCACTGGATTGCGGTAATTTTTATCTCTTGGGGAGGATCGGCTCTCGCCACGGTATTGTTCACTCTGGCACTAACGCATAACGATCCCAACACCGTCTTGTTATTGCAAAAGATGCAGCCTCTATTTGCCATTGTTCTGGCTAAGCTTCTGCTGAAAGAAACATTGCCTCGCCGCTTCGGAGGACTGTTTATCATTGCACTTGCAGGAACATACCTGCTCACGTTCGGATTTACCCTTCCCCTTGGCAACTGGGACAATTGGGTTCATGCAGGCAGCCTGTTATCGCTAGGTGCAGCTGCATTGTGGGGCGGTTCAACGGTTATGGGGCGGCTGATGCTGGGGCAAACCCGTTATGAAACGGTCACCTCTCTGCGCTTTGTCGTAGCCTTGCCGCTGCTGATCTTTATGACGTGGAACGAAGGTGCTGCCTGGACATTCCCTTCCGCAACAGGTGAACAGGCGGCTGTAGCACTTAATATTCTGGGTCAGGCTTTACTGCCAGGGTTGCTAAGTCTTCTCTTATATTACAAAGGACTCTCTTCCACCAAGGCCTCAGTCGCAACGCTCGCAGAACTGAGCTTCCCGATGGCCGGTGTACTGGTAAACTGGATTGCATTCCGTACATTAATTACATGGGAGCAGCTGGTGGGCTTCATCCTCATCTGGATCGCCCTATTCGCCATCTCCAAACAGCAAGAACGCTCAGCGACTCCGGCTGATGGTGCACCAAAGCTTCGTACAAATTAAATTTTATATAAAAGCCAATCAATTAAGGCACTGCACATCCTTCAAGATGTACAGTGCCTTTTGTCTTTTCGCTATTCCGGTGGTACGATGACTTATGGAATAGTAGATCAAGTTAATATAGAGAGGAACGATCATCATGCCTTCATCTTCATCATTTTCATATACATCTTACGATGCCATAGGTTTGGCTGAATTGGTTCGTGCGCGGGAGATATCCCCTGTCGAATTGCTCGAGGCGGCCTATGCACGCCTGGAAGAGGTAAACCCGCAGCTCAATGCAGTCATTCGTACATATGAAACACGTGCACATCAGGAAGCGAGTATGCTTCGTCCAGGAGAGCAACCCTTTGCCGGCGTACCCTTGTTATTGAAAGATATCTCTCAATCCCTGGAAGGTGAAATTCTCACCTCGGGTTCTCGTCTTCTCCGTGAGCATCGCGCACAGCGGAATTCCAATTTCGTTTCCCGTCTGCGCGATGCAGGTTTCATTATCATTGGGCATACCAATACACCGGAATTTGGCCTGAAAAATATTACTGAGCCCCGTCTTCACGGTCCAAGTCGAAATCCATGGAATACTAATCACTCGCCAGGCGGTTCAAGTGGAGGTGCCGCAGCCGCAGTAGCCGCGGGTATTGTCCCCCTTGCGGGAGCCAGTGACGGTGGCGGTTCCATCCGAATCCCTGCTTCATTCAGCGGCTTGTTCGGACTCAAACCTACACGTGGGCGGACACCTGTTGGACCGGGAGTTGGTCGTCAGTGGCAGGGTGCTTCGATTGATTTTGCCTTGTCTCGTTCCGTTCGCGACAGCGCTGCTTTGCTGGATACACTGCAAGTGATTCAACCCGAAGCCGCGTTTCATGCTCCCCTCTTTCCAGGCAGCTACCTGACTGATATGAACTATCCTCATCAACGCAAACTGAAAGTCGCTTACACAACAGATTCGCCTGTAGGTACACCTGTGAGCGATGAAGCCAAAGAGGCTGTATATAAGACGGTTCGTTGGCTGGAAGAACAAGGTCATGAGGTTGAAGAAAAGCTGAGTCCGGTTAATGGAGTCAAACTGATGGAGAACTATTACATGATGAACAGCGGCGAGATGGCGGCGATGATTTCTTCGATGGAACGTTCTATGGGCAGAGCATTAACAGCTGACGATATGGAGATTGAGTCCTGGGTTCTGGCTGAAGCCGGTAAAAAAGTATCCGCTGCCGAATTCGTACATAGTTTGGCCGAATGGGATGTTGCCGCAGCTCAGATGTCCACGTTGTTTGAACGGTATGATTTTTATGTCACACCCGTCAATGCTTTTCCAGCACCCAAGATCGGAGAACTGACACCTCATGATGAACAAGTTCAGCATCTGATGCGTATTAGCGATTTGGACAAGATCCAGCAGCAGCAGCTGATTTATGAGATGTTTGAGCCAAGTCTTACCTACACTCCGTTCACTCAGCTCGCAAATCTGACGGGTCAACCCGCCATGAGTGTTCCTGTGCATCTGACTCCTGAAGGTCTGCCCATGGGTGTACAGATTATGGCAACGAAAGGCCGCGAAGACTGGTTGCTCCATCTGGCTGGCCAGCTGGAAGCTTCCGATCTCTGGGTTGGGATGAAAGGCAATCCCCTTTTCCCGGCATAAATGCAATCCTTTTTAGACGTATCTTGGAAAGCTTACACATATCCTTCAATATCTGTTGCATTACTCAATAGTGCATGAAACTAATATCACCTCCGCATACTGAGATAAAAAACATCGGAGGAAATACGGATGAATTCAACCGAAGCCCATAAGCAGTCTATTCATATTCCTGCCAAATCAGGTTACGCGCTTAGAGTGAAGAAAGGCTCGCTGATCCGTGTAACTGATCTGGAGGGGCAACAAGTGGTTGATTTTGTTGCTTACGATGCGCAAAATATCAATAATCGGCTTGATCCCGGTGTAACACTCGATGTCCTGCGCACATACAGGATTAAACCGGGTCAATGCCTGTATTCCAACCGTTATGAACCTCTCATCTCCATTGTTCAAGAAACTGTAGGCATTCATGATTTTTTTAATTCGGCTTGTCGTCCGGAGATGTATGAGGTTTTGTATGATAAAAAAGACCACCCCAGTTGTTATCACAACCTGAATACGGCTCTGGAACCTTTCGGTATCGTTCCCCCAGATCAGCATTATCCATTCAACTTATTTATGAATTCTGTTGTAGACGGCGAGGGTAAAATTGATGTTATAGCACCTGAATCGAGCGCTGGTGATTATGTGGAAATGGAAGCTTTAATGGATCTGATCATCGGTTTGTCTGCTTGTCCCTGTGAAGAGAGTTCTTGCAACGGCTATCATTGCACTCCCGTTCAATTAGATGTGCAGTCTCCTAACGTTTAAAATACGATGTAGCCCCTTGTACTAATTTGCTCCAGACGGGAATACGATGACTTGTACCCATATGTGTGTGACTTACCGGTACAATTCGTCGAACCCGTTAAGGAGTGAACGCGTATATGTCTGTACTGTTCAGTTATATTATTCTGGGAATCTCACTATCCGCTCCAATTGGTCCGATTAATGCCGCTCAGTTGGATCGCGGAGCCCGCCACGGATTTATGCATGCCTGGATTTTGGGACTGGGGGCCATGTTTGCCGATTTGGTGTACATGCTTCTGATCTACTTTGGAGTTGCCCATTTTCTGGACACGCCGTTCATGCGCTCGTTTCTTTGGTCTTTTGGAAGCTTTATTCTAGTGTATACAGGTGTAGAAACACTAGCCAAGTTGAAAGACGGCATCCAGGCCTCCTCTGCAGTAGAAGCAAGGGTTGGAAAATCTTTTGTCTCTGGTTTTCTCATGGCTTTGTCCAATCCGCTGAATATTTTATTCTGGCTCGGAATTTATGGCTCTATTCTTGCTACAACCGTGAAGCATACCGACACCGCTCATCTGCTACTATACAGTTCTGGTATTTTCATAGGCATCCTTGTCTGGGATGTCATCATGGCTGGCATGGCCAGTCGATTTCATAAACGCAGCAACGAAACCGTCTTGCGCTGGATCTCCATTATCTCAGGCATTTGCCTGATCGGCTTTGGCCTGTACTTCGGATTTGAAGCTGTACGCTCTATCTTTTTCTGACATAAAAACTACACTGGACAGTCACCCAACGCCATCCGCATTAATACGTTAACGGTATCATGTGGAATGGAGTTGGGGAATTCATGGCAGAGCTGTACAGTGCCGATGAAATAAATGCATCATTCAAAGGTCTGCCCGAATGGCAGCAGGACGCTTATTCAAAATTTTCCAATATGATTGCAGATGAGGGTAATACGTATCCTTGTGTTCCCGGAAGGATGGGTTTTCTCTCAGGACATTTGAGATACGGATTCACCAGGGATCCGCGTACACAAGCTTCTGCTGAAGACATGGCGGAATTACTTAGTCAATATGGACCCGTTTCGAGGGATACGGGACATTACGCTTCTTTGGTTGTCATTTGCGAGACACCGGATGATTTGAGAAACAACACAACGGTGGAGCAGTATCAGTCCTTGTTCTGGGAGATGCTTAACCGGGTAAGTTCACTCGATACTGCCTCCTGGCCTGAACATATTTCGACTGATCCGCATGAAGCCACATGGGAATTTTGCTTTGGCGGGGAGCCTTACTTCTGTTTCTGTGCCACTCCCGCGCACGAACTTAGAGCCAGTAGGCACTTCCCTTATCTTATGTTTGCTTTTCAACCAAGGTGGGTGTTTGAATCCATTAATGACAACACACCTCTTGGCCGGAAAATGAAAACCTTGATTCGCAAACGTTTGGCAGCCTATGATGCCGTTCCAGCTCATCCTTCGCTCATGTGGTATGGGGAGCAGGATAATCTGGAATGGAAACAATATTTCCTGCCCGATGACGAGCAGACCCCTTCCAAATGTCCGTTCATGCGCATGAAGCAAGCCATTAGCAAATTAACGAAATAGCTGATCCGAGACACCCATTCAGGACTTTGATGGTTCAGTAGATGGTGAAGTCCGCGGTTTTCTTACTTTGTTTACAATGTAAGTAATCAAGGCAATTAAGACAACAAGACCTATACTGGCCAGCAGACCTCTTCTGCTGGCTTTTTCCATAGCTGTGCCAGCTACTGCTGCAAGGATAAGAACCATGGCTGTCCATACTTTGATACGATTCCAACTTGTAGGCTTCATTTTCTTGATATACGTAATGCAAATGAGAAGCCAGGTATACATTAATACCAAGCTGCCTGCCGTTGTTACATATTCGAATAGGCTCTTAGGCATCCATAACGCCATAAGAGTGGAAAGAATTAATCCGGCCGCAGTGCATCCTAATGCATATAGGGGCATGTTCTTTTTCCCCCATGTCTTCGTAAACATCTTCGGTGCATCTCCGTCTTCACCCAGTTTAACCAGCATGGATGTGATTGCATAGATTGAAGCGACCATCGTGGAGAACCCGGCGATAATCAAAATTCCATTGAGAATATGAACCACAACTGTAAATCCAATCGATGACATCGCTTTGACAAGTGGACTCTCGTCTGGTGTTAATTTTGCAGCGGGAACCAGTAGCAGGATCAAGGCAATCGCCACAACATACAACGTACTGACGGTTAATAACATCACTCTGCCTGACTTCACTGCGTCCTTAGGTTCCTTCAGCTTGGCTGCCATTAAACCCATGACCTCAATCCCGGCAAAGGCAAAAAAAGCATAAATAAATCCGGTCCACACCCCTTTTATTTGGTGAGGGAACCATTCATTCGTTATTTTCTGCGGTGTAATCTTCACATCTAACCAGCCCAGACAAGCTGCTGCTGCAATCGCGATAAAAGCAATCGTTGCAGCTAGCTTGATTACGGCGAGCACATTCTCCGTTTGAGTTAACCCTTTGGCTCCCAATGCAGCGATGAACAACCCAATGCATGCATATACTGCTACAAACACCCACAATGGAAACTTGGGAAACCAAAATTGAGAGAACAATCCGAGCGCCGTTAATGAACTGCCCATGATCAGCATTTCGGAAGCCCAATACATCCAGCCGCTCCCGAAACCGGCCCATGGGCCGAACGCTTCCCCGGCATATGTTCGAAAAGCCCCTTCTTTCGGATCTTCTGCCGTCATCTGAGCCAGTGCTCCAAATACAAAATAGGTCCCCGCGGCAGCCAGCACCAAAAGTACAAGCACGGATAAACCAGACCAATGAATAGCCAGACTTGTTCCGAGAAAAAATCCGGTTCCCAGCGTACATCCTGCTCCAAATAAGGAAAGACTAATCCAGCTCAGTTTTTCTTCTTCTTTTTGATGCACATGGCTTTTCATATGTATCCCCCTTCATGCGTACCCCATTACGGTTTACATATGATGGAGGTTTTATGTCATTAAGGTAAAGATAAATGAAACTGGCATTTCATTAAGTTTACATAATAATAATCTTGTTAACTAACTACATTGCTGTTGATTACGTCGATGCTTTTGGAAGTAAAACAGTAGTGACACTTTTAAGCGTCTATATTTAATGAAAACCCTCCGAACTGTAAAAAAACAGTTTGAAGGGTTTCTTATTAATTCCTGAGAACAAACTTCTCGTTTTTTATAGCGAATCTGATCGGTAATGTTTTTGTCGCAAAATAACTTGCGTAATGAAGGTCCTATTTCTTGCCTAACAACTGTTGAAGCTCATCCAGCTCTATCTTGGCTTCCGGTTGGAAGTCCTCACTTTTTACATATTGTGCAAGGCTGTAAAGTAACTGGCGGCCTTCTGTCTGTTTAATCAATTTATCATAATTTAGTGCCCCAACAAGTAGCTTACCTTTTCCAACCCGGCATTCAAACAGCAGCCCCAGCTTATGATTACGTTCAAAATTATCGATGGTTTGAACGAACGGCTGAACCTTTTCTGCGACCTTATCCAAAATAATAGACCGTGAATTCATAACGATATGCCACCAAGGATACGTGGAATGGGTCTCACTTGGGAAGTGCTTCAACGCTGGGTGTGCGTTATCGATTAGAAGACCAAGCGTGCCAACAGGAACTTGCTTGTTCATGCTTTCCGAAATGGATCGGAACATCGGATAACACCAGAAGTCGGTACAATATGTGCCTTCGATTGAATTATCGTTATCCTTGAGTGTTGGGAGTAACAGCACACTCTCGCCTTTTTCCAGTAAGGTAATGACTTCATCGGACAATCCCTTATAAATATGGTCATGTTCAATAGCTGTCACATCATGATCAGGGTATACCCAGAGGTCATATTGTTTCCGAATATCGGTACCTGGAATATGCAGGGATAGAGTGATCGGCGTCATCTTTTTCACATCAGGCAGCTTGAACTTAATTTGGCTAATCTCAAACCAAGTTTCTCCAGAGACAAAGGAAATGTCGTCTTTTCCTTGTGCAATTCGCTGATCCGAAACACGCATCTCCCACTCCACGGTATGACCCTTCAATGAATCTGTTCGGTAGTACCTTAATTGAATGTGGGCATTGAAATCTTCACCCGAATTGTAATTGTATTTTTCGAATCGGGCCAGAAGGACAGCATCCGAGCAATACGTCCTCCACTCCTCGGGAGTAACTAACCCTTTCGAATCCATGAAGGCATCCAAAATACCTACCAGTGCAGTCCCCTGTCCACTAAAATCCTGAAGATCTAGCAATTGAAATCCTGCCAGATGATTGGATCGAAATGCCGCCTCAAGCTCTTCCTTATAGCAGGCTACTGCAAGTTTGCCAGAGCTTTTGAAAAAGGGTTCAGCCAGATGTCCCATTCCTTTGGATTGCAAACGTTCCCGAAACACCTCGAAGTTTTTTGCCTTCAGTGATCCGGTATACTTCTCGATCTCTTCATAATTGGGGTACATGGCATATTGTCCAATTTCATGGGAGATGACGGGTATATGTGGAGTAAGTTGTTCTTCAATAGAAGCGGCTTTCACGGTCTTGGCTTCCGTGCCATATTGAATTTGAATCTCCGATTCTTCTCCTTGAATTCCCTCACTCACCAAAGCTGTCCTATCTGGCAAGATCATGTCGTCGTAGTCCTTCAGGGTACCAGGCACGTCGGTTTGCACATGACCCAACGGGGCATCACACATGGCATAAGAGCCGCGGAAAAGTCTATTTTTGGAAAAACGTACGCCACAGTAAAAATCTTCTTCCTCTAGAATCAGCGGAGTGAACTGAAAATTGTTTGAACCCTGGGTGTACAGATGGCGTGGGTCAAATGCTCTATACGCTTTGATTATGGCATTCAGTCTTTCTTTACTGCCCCAAAGTTCATTACCAAGTGACATCATTACAAAAGAAGGATGATTCCCATACGCCTTGAGCATGGCAAAGCCTTCTCGAATGAGATAGTCCTGTTCAGCCTGATTGTGCTGTGGGTCAAGTTCATCCGTGATCGTTCCCCAGAATGGCAATTCAGGCTCCATATAGATACCAAGCAGATCTGCAGCGGTGAACGCTGCTTCAGTCGGACAACAGGTATGGAAGCGATAATGATTTATACCATATGATTTGGAAATGCTCAGGATTCGCAGCCATTCATCCACATCGGTTGGCGAGTAACCTGTAAGCGGGAAGATTAGACCATCATGTTTTCCGCGAAGAAAGGTCTTTCGACCGTTGATGGTAAAAGCATCTCCATTAGCTTCAAAATCTCGCAGTCCTGTTATGATTTCAGTTGTATCCAGCACATCGCCATGTTCCCCCAACAGAGTAAGGGTCAGCATATACAGATGTGGGTCTGAATCACTCCAGAGCAATGCGTCGTCTCCCATCTTGTAGAGCACATTAACCTCGTCCTGGCTGCATGGATAGGTTTGCTCATTCACCACATGATTTCCATCTGATGCCACATATCCATGAGTCTCTTTTAAAAGGAGCTTGAAGGTTTTCGCAGTAACGGACAATACAGTACCTGGTATCGATTTGGACAATGTACTTGTGATTCTGAATGTTCGCTCTTTAGCATTGGGATAGATCTGTACCTCACCCAAGTGCACGTCGTGGTAAAAATGAAGCTCCAGCTTCCCGGTAATTCCGTTCCAGTTGGTCTGAGTATCGACGGATGTAAGATGCCCGCCTTTCGTCGGATAGTCCGTATTATCGACCCGGATGGTGAGGGTGTGTTTCCCCTTCGATAACCCTTCCGGCAAGCTGTACACATGGGGGGTGTTGAGACTATCCTGCGCTCCAACTTCTTCACCATCGACCCATAACTTGGTGATGCGCGTGCGTTCCAGATACAAACTGCATTTCTTGCCAGCAACCGTTGCAGGTATATCAATCTCCCGTTTCAGCCACACCCAGCCTTCATATGCATATTCATCAGTCAAAGACCCGATGTGAGCTACATCATTCTTTCTTCCTTTGCGCGCATGAGAAGTCGTGTTCGGCAGCGTTATGGTATCGTCAAATGGGCTTTGTACGCCTTGTTTGTGTTCATCCAGTTGAAGCTCCCAGCTTCCCTGCAAGTTCATTTTGGTTAACATGATCTTAGCTCCTCTATACTTTATGTATGCAGTCTATTCTTCTGGTGACGTATTTCTATTATATAACTGTAATCTTAGTCCACCCATATAATAAAATTTATGCTGAGTATAACAATATGGAAATTATCCAAAGCTTATCGCTGACAAGTTCGTCTCTATAATGACTTAGAAATTCAAAAAAAGTCGCCCAAAAGGCGACTAGTGCTACTAATTTGAGTAGTTCAATTCTCATACGCTGCTAGATCAGACAATGCGAGCATGTTTACTCCGTTAAATAGGCCTCTGATTCCTCATACAAATCTGCTGGCAAGGCCTGTATGAAAGGCGACCAATCTCCCGTCGTGTATAGATGAAGGCGATGCATAGCCCTCGTACACGCCGTATAAAGCAGTTTGCGTTCATTGTCTCGACCATAAGCTCCAGACGAAGCATCATAGACCAAGACTGCATCAAACTCTACACCTTTGGCGAGGTACACAGGGATGACCATTACACCTTTTTCAAAGTTGAACGTTTCCTTCGTAACGAGCTGCAAACCTTCGCCTCCTCGACTCTGCAACGATTCATGAGCCTTGTGGCTTTCGGCGGCGGTCTTCGTAATAATCGCGATGGAATCAAAGCCCTCGGCTCTTAGCGACGCGATATCTGCCACCATTTGTGCATCCAGCTTCTCTCTGTCGTTGCTTCTCGTCAGCAGGGGCTTTAGGCCTTTTCTTTCAAAAGGTACAATTTCATCTCCGTCTGGAAGCATCGTTCTTGTGAATTCAACGATCTCCTTCGTAGAGCGATAACTGCGTACTAGGGAGAAAAGGCTTGTTTCGGCTTCACCGTAGAGACGGACCAGTGGTGAATCAGCTGCGGCCAAATTGGTAGCCTGCGTGAAAATCGCTTGCCCGAAATCGCCGAGCACGGTCATGCGGGCTCTTGGGAACAGCTTTTTGAGGTATTCATATTGAAATGTTGAATAATCCTGACCTTCATCAACGAAGACATACTTGATTTCTGTGTTCGTTCGGACACCTTCAATCAGTTCTTTTACATACAAATAGGGAGTCGCATCCTCATGGAACAACTCGTTCCGGAGCAGGCTGTCCTTGGTTTGACTGCATATCTCAGGCCATAGCGAGGGAATAAACTCAGCATTTGTTTTCTGCCGATAAGCGGCTTCGTCAACAAACAAATCGCCATATATACCTTTGATATCAACAAACGAGAATTTCTTGATACCTTTTCTTAGTGGGTTAAAACGTTCTTTCACGATCTTGCGGCCGAGCAGCTCCTCTTCCTTCTGGGCAAAATCAAAATCGCCTTCATCTTCCCGACGCTTGTTGCTTATTTTCTCGCGAATTTGGGCGTACTGTTCCGCGATATCAAATACTTCTTTATCTTTATGCAACACTTCGAAGATATCCGCATACTGATCATTGTCCAGATAATTCAATTCTTCTTGTACCCATGATTCTTCACGTTCCATACGTTCCAGGGAAGCAAGCTCTTTCAGCAGCCACTCCTGCAAGAGTACAACGCGATTTAGCAAGGGCAGGGAACGATCATAACCGTAAAATTTGGCTCTCATTTGCTCCGCAGTAATCAAATCACGGTTCCGAAACCGAATGCTGTTGAATCGCATGCCTTCCTGCCCCAACCAGTTTCCATAGTTCTGCAAGGCCAGCAGAAAAGCATCGGAGGCTTTATATTCGATTCCCTGAAGCCTAGCCTCATAGCCTGGAGCTTCATGCGCGGTCAGTACATATTCAATCTGATCAAACACATCCTCCGGACGCAACGAAGAGCCGAGCCAATAGTCGAGAAATTGTTGAAAAGTGGTCTGCTGCATATTATCTTCACCGAGCTCCGGAAGAACAGTGGAAATATAACTGCCAAACATCGGATTCGGGGAGAACAGGACGATCTGATCAGCACTGATCGTCTGGCGGTGTTTGTACAATAAGTACGCCACCCGCTGCAAGGCTGCGGAAGTTTTACCGCTACCGGCTGCTCCTTGTACGATCAGCATTCGGCTTGTGTCATTACGGATAATGGCGTTTTGTTCCTTCTGAATGGTTGCCACGATACTTTTCATTTGTGAATCTGCACCTTTGCCGAGCACTTCCTGCAACAATTGGTCTCCAATCGTTTCGTTTGCATCAAACATGTTACGGATATGTCCGTTATGGATCTGAAATTGCCGTTTCAACTCCATTGTTCCATCGATTCGTCCGATCGGTGTCACATAGGACGCTATGCCTGGGGAAGAGTCGTAGTACATGCCCCCGATCGGTGTACGCCAATCATAGATCAGAAAGCTCAATCCATCTTCGTCGACAAAAGAAGATACGCCGATATAGATCTGATCAGTGAGGGCCAGACCTTTCTCTTGAAAGTCGATGCGGCCAAAATAAGGGGACGGGAGCAAACGCTTCATGTTATTCCATTGCTGCTTCAACCGCATGTGACCCCGTTCCCGCTCGGCCAATACCGCGGACTGCTGGTTAATGGTGTAGAAGGTCTCTTCGAAATCTTCGTGGGTGCTAGTGTTAATCGTAACTTCTTCCCAAAAGCGCTTGCGAATTTCCGAAGCCTGGTCATGCATGCCGGCAACCTCTGGCTCCAATTCTGCGATTTTGGCCTGCAGTTTGTTCCTTACAGACTCCAGCCGCTCCTGTTCCAGCTGCCAATCTTTTGTTTGCATCTCTCCGAACCACTCCTTTTCCTATTTTTGGGATGAAAAAGAGCATTGACAAATCAAACTTCCAGATGTAAAATTAAAGTAGGGATAAAAACAAGTACATACTTTATATTTGTTTGTCAATGGCGCTAACGATTATATCATAGCGTTATTTTTCGTTCAATTCTTTTTTTGTTTGCCAAAAGATGGCCTTTGAATTCATCAGAGGTCATCTTTTTTTTGTGTGTATTGGGTTTCCCTCTCCCTCTTTCCCTAACCGGACAAATGAAAGCACATAATGACAGGTTCTTGAATCAGTATTCATCTAATATAGGAATCAAGGAATGGTTAACCGTATGAACTGGATCGATTCATTACAGCTAGCTATTGCATATTGGAAGAACATTTACTCAAAAATATGACTATGGAGCAAATTGCAGCTCAAGCTCATATTTCTCCTTTCATTTTCAACGTACGTTTGCCTTATTAACTGATGTTACGGTAGCCGAATATATCAGACGAAGACGGTTAACATTGGAAGCAGATTATTTCTGAATGGTTCCCTTCCAATCCTTAAGAGCATGCAGGTATACCCGAGCTTGAAGTATATCCAGGACCTCACCAGCCACCTCAAATTAGGATACCGATAAAATAAAAAGAAATCTAATTTGGGTTTTGATTCATTACTCTGTCCGATCAGAAATGGATTCCGTTCTTGCCCTCCATTCGGACAGGAACGGAATCCATCTCCACTGAGCTCTTACTTCATTTTAATAATGACCTTCCCTTTGGCACTTCCCCCTTCGAGATACTGAAACGCTTGCCCGACATCTTCAAAATCATAAACCTTATCAATCACTGGTTTAATGAGACCTTCCTCCACGTAACCCTTTATTCGCTCTAATTGCAACCCGCTTGGTTTCATAAACAGAAAATGATATTTTGCTTGGTTTTTCTTCTCAAGAGTTGTTATCTTATGGCTCACAATCGATAGCAGTGTGGTCTTTAACCAGCCTAAGTTGGCTTCTCGCCCGAATCTCGCGTTCGGCAAACCGGAAATAGATACTATTTTCCCATTCGGCTTAAGTACTTGGAAGGATTTTTCCAGCACCTCGCCTCCTATCGTGTCATACACCGCATCATATCCCGACAGTATTTCTTCAAAATTTTCTTTACGATAATTGATAATACGATCTGCACCAAGGGATTGGACCAATTCGTAACCTCTATCGCTGGCAGTAGTGGCAACATAAGCTCCCATTAATTTGGCCAACTGGATGGCGAACGTGCCAACCCCTCCTGATCCTGCGTGAATCAAAATTTTTTGGCCCTTCTGAAGGTTCAAAATATCGTAAAAGGCTTGATATGTCGTAAGACCGACCAGTGGTATGGATGCTGCTTCTTCAAAGTTTAAGTTTTGGGGCTTCAGCGAGATGTCTTCTTCATGGACAGCAATGTATTCAGCCAAAGTTCCAATTCTGTCTTTACGAGGTCTGCCATATACCTCATCTCCAGGTTTATAAGCTTTCACCTGTTTACCAACCTTGACCACAACACCGGAAAAATCATTTCCAAGGATCAATGGCATCTTATAATTCAACAGGAGCTTTACCTTGCCCTCTTTTATTTTAAAATCAATCGGATTTAAGCTTGCTGCATGGATTTCCACCAATACATCATGATCTCCGATTTGAGGAATGGGCATTTCTTTCTGTATCAAAGGAACATTCTTCCCGTATTTCTCAATTACCATGGCTTGCATTTAAATCACTCCATTACGTTTAAGAGTTTAAACATATGAACATATTATATCTAACACGTTAACAAATCAAGCATAATATCGAGATATCCAGACTGGAAGCTTGGATAAGGCTTACCTCTCTTCCAGTCTGAAGTCAAAATCCATCGTAATACGCGTTAAATAACATACCCTAATCTTAGGGGACAAGGACCGCACAAATCTTTTTAATTCGGGTCAGTTAGCGGTAAACATCCTGCCAGAACTGCTCCACCGTCAGGGTGGTTACTTACCATAAGTTCGCCTCCATGTTGCTTCATCATTCGTTGTGAGATCGTTAATCCTAATCCACTGCCTCCAGTTGCACGACTTCGAGACGTTTCCCCACGATACAGAGGTTCAAAAACGCGCTCTAATTCTTCGAAAGAGAAGCCAGGTCCAGTATCACGGATAGTAAACCTGATTTTATTGTCGTCTTTACAGCATTGGACTGTTATTGCGCCACCTGATGGCGTATATCTAACGGCATTCTCCAATATATTGTTCATCGCACGCTCCAATACATACGAATCTCCGTTAATAAAACAACCGTCAGTTAATTGGTTGTTTAAGATAGAAATTTGTTTCTGCTCAGCTTGTGGACTCACACTCTCTATCGACCTTCGGAGGATCTGTGTTAAATCTAGCGTTTTCGAGTTAAGTTCACTTTCCAAGTACTCCATTTTTGTAAAAGTGAAGAGGTCCTCAACCAATCGATCCAATTGGGCGGATTTCTCTTTGCAGACGGCAATATATCGGGTGACCTTCTCCGGCGACTGAGCTATACCTTGTTCCAATCCATCCAAATACCCCCGCAAGGCAAACAACGGTGTGCGTAAATCATGTGCAACGGCAGCGATGATAAATCTGCGTTCTTCCTCGAGTTCTGCTTGTTTCCGGTGGGATTGCTCGAGTCCTTTTACCATAACCTCAAATCCGTCCCGAACTTCGGCGATTTCCATGATTCTGGAGTTAGGAAACTGCACTTCCCAATGCCCTGCTGCAATTTCTCTGGCCGCCTTGCTCATTTTCTCAAGAGGTTTAAGGAGGAATCGTCTCATTTCAACTCCAACCACAAAGAAAGCAAGCAACAGTCCGAAAAATGCCGCAAGCATTGGAACTCCGTTGGATTTGGGAAGATAAAGAACTACCCTTCCCAGTAATTGTCCATCTTTTATGACAGAAAACTGTTCAGTCGACGATAATCTACTATGGTGCTTTTGGGTAGAACGATATATTTCCGAATTGGACGCAGATTCAATCACCACATCCATCTTTGCTTTGCTCAACTTGGTATGAAGTTCGTTTTGCCAACCGGTATCCGTCCATTTATCCGTACCAGCTTCAATCATGTGGATCATCTCGCTGAGATGTCTTTGCAGCGTTTCATTTTGCTGTTGGCTAGTAGAGATGCTAAACGACTGAGTGTCCATAAAGTGAGCCGTGACAAAAAAGATCCAAGGCAATGTAAGCAAGAAGAATAAACAAAGCATAGTAAATGTACGAATACGGAGTTTTCTCATGCTACACCCCCTCAAAGCGGTATCCTACTCCCCACACGTTGATGAGGAATTGTGGATGGTTTGGATCAGATTCAATTTTTTCGCGAAGCCGGCTAAGATGAACCCGAATGGTATGCCTGTCGCCTACACCCTCCCAAAACTTTGCAAGCAGTTGTTCGTAGGAGAAAACCTGCCTCGGGTGCTCCGCAAACAATCGCAACAACTCATATTCTTTCGGTGTAAGCTCGACTTTCACCCCTTCAATCAGGACCTCTCTTGCTGTCAGATTTAACTGGATGCGTCCATAATCCAAGATCTTCCCTTCCATGGGATGCCTGGAAGTAGTGCGTCTCAAAACGGCTTTCACTCTGGCCACAATTTCCCCAGGCGAAGCAGTTTTGACAATATAATCATCCCCGCCGAGTGTCAAACCACGGATCTTGTCCACATCATCACTGCGGGCACTCAAGAATAGGATTGGAACATTGCTGTCCCCTCGAATTCGACGGCATAACTCAAATCCGTTTTGTCCCGGCATCATGATGTCCAGAACAATACAATCTATCGAATGTTGTTGAAGTATGGTCCACGCTTGCTCCGGTTCACAAGCAGTCTTTACATGGAAATGATCGTTCTCTAGAAAGTCTCTTAATAGTTCGACGATACTCTCGTCATCATCAACAACAAGTATCGTATGATAATTACTCATGCTTATCCCACCTCTGCCATCTAGTTTATCATTTTTTCTTCCATTACCAAGATGAAGCTGTACTCTGTGATGATTTGTTTATCGTTTTGTGACCTTTCTACGACTTTCTTTGAGATATTCATTTGTTAAGATTCTAACTGTGAGTACGGACGACTTAAAGATAAGGGGATGGGTTAATGTTAACTGTTCAAATCATCTTATTTGACGGCTTCGACCTAATGGATGCTATTGCACCTTACGAAGTATTTTGCGCGGCTTCCACGTATACGGACAAGGCACTCAAGGTAGAACTGGTCACGGCTGAAGGACCAAGATCTGTGACTAGCGGTGTGAATGGATTGACAATCCAAGCGATCGACACACTGGACCCGGAACGTGAGGGTATCATACTTGTGCCTGGTGCAGCTGGTGATGTTGAAGGAGATGGTCCAGACTCGATTCCAGCTATTCTGGGCAAAGCCATGAATACGGGATTGACCACTAAAATCAAGGCAGCTCTCGAACACAAAGACATCGTAATCGCTACGGTCTGCGGTGGTTCCCTTTTGTTAGCCATGGGAGGAGTCCTGGAAGGTAGACATGCAGTAACCCATCGTTTGGGTATGGATTTACTTGGTGCGACTGGGGCAATTCCTGTCCCGGCACGCGTAGTGGATGATGGTAATCTGGTTACAGGTGGCGGTGTGACCTCGGGACTCGATGTTGCGCTGTATCTGGTCGAACGTGAACTGGGACCGCGTATTGCACACGAGATAGAACAGTTGTTTGAGTATGAGCGAAGGGGAACCGTTTGGAGAGCGAAAGGCATGGTACCCAGCACTCACAAGTCGTTAACGGACAACGAACCAAGCATTGTCATGAATCAAACGACAGTAATCTCGGACATATTGCCTAACGAGAAAACACAGACATCCGTCTTTGACGGTAATTGGGACACAACAATCGCTACACCTGTAGGTAAGCTGGAGGTCAAGCTCTACATAACGACAAGTTCCAATGTGATTCAGGGCACGGCCACACAAGGTGATGAAACAATCCCATTTGTGAACCCTGTACTCTGCGACAACAAGTTGACCTGGTCCCTGCCGATTACCAAACCCATGCGTTTGAATCTGAAATTCGAAGTTGCCGTGGATGGAGATCAGATGAGCGGATTCGCTAAAGCTAGCCTTCTTCCTGCTTCCAAATTAACTGGAAAACGAATAAACTAGCCTGGTTGTCATATTGCACAAAAAGGAATCTCGGGGGTTGTAGGTGGATATGAAGAAACGAGGAACATTATACGGATGGCTGGCCTGTGTCAGTATTTTATTTATTGTGTATGCTTTGATGAAGAACTATTGGATAGATCCACAAGCCTCAGACTTTTTAAGCCACAAGACGGGTTTAAAGCGTGAGCTTCATCTTCCGATCTGGCTGAATGTCATGTACGTTCATGTTGCATTTGCATGTTTGGCCATGGCGTCTGGCCTGCTCAACTTCTCTAATCGGATTTTTAAAAAGAGCCGCAGGTTCCACCGTATAAACGGTTATGTTTACATTGTGTCCGTAGTGCTTGTTGTACTGACTTCCGGTTATATGGCACCTTATGCCACTGGCGGAAAAATAAGCAGTATGGGCTTCAATGCGCTTAATATCATCTGGCTGTTCATTACGATTACGGCTCTCATTCAGATTAAACAGAAACGGATGATCCAACACCGGAACTGGATGATTCGAAGTTATGCCTTCTGTTTCACGAACATGTTGATTCACCTCATTACTTCCCTTCTTCATCTGGGATTCGGGTTGGCTTATGTTACAAGCTACACTGTAAGTATTTATGGCTCTATTGCTTTGCTGCTAGTTATTCCAGAATTCATCATCAGAATGAACTTCAAATCAAGAACAGCCCCCGAATAATTTTTCGGAGGCTGTTCTGCATTCTAGCTTTAGTAGAACAAGTGAGAATGCATTGGTGATCCTTCTCTTCTCTATTTCATTTCGTCAGACTTGCTTTTATCTCATTCCAGAGCGGATTGTCTGCCATACCGCGTGCAGGCTGCTCTCCTTTTTCAATGGCATCCCAATACTTCCAGTTGGGCTTCTCACTGCCTAGTTCATAGTCCATCCCATCCCAGGTATCTTCACGAAATGCATAGAAGGCCCAATGCCATCCGTATTCATTAAAGATTGATATCAGATCCGACATGTAGCGTTCTGCACCTTGAACCATTCGATTCGTTCCGAATTCCGAAGCTATAATCCGGTTCGCAGGTATGTTATGATCAGAAGCCCACTCGGCGACAGGCTCGACAAATTGTTTCAGGGTCTGACGGTTAAACTCTTTTTCCGTCTCATCATCTCCAATCTTTACGCTCCCCGGATAAGAATACGTAAATCCTTTTTTCTTGTTCTGGCTTGTCATCTCATAAGGCTCATACATATGAAAAGCATACAGCACATTAGGATCATTAATCGGTTTCAGATACGTAAAAGCCCAAGGTGTTGCGTAGAGCCCCGAATCCAAAATGATGGGAGTTGTCTGGTCTACCGTCCTGATCTCTTTGGTTATCGTGTCATAGAGTGAATTCAGATCAGCTGCGGTATGTTCCACTTTGGCATACCACTCTGAATAATCCTGCGTCCAGAAGTCATGAAAGCCCGTACCCGTTTCCGGATGAGGTTCATTAATCAGGTTATAGCCGATGACGGCAGGATGATTTTTCAATCGTGCTGCAAGATATTTCCAAAACTGAGCAGCCTGCTTGTGATATTCAGTATCATTCCAGATCCGATCATCATTCTTGGCCCCGTTAAACTGCCGCCAGCGATCTCCCGGTAAGCTAAGCACTGTAATAATACTTTCATCCCTTTAGCCTCGGCGGCGTCCAGATCCGCTTTGAGTCGGGCAAAATCCGCTTCCACGATACCTACGTACTTATCCGAGCTGCCTATCAAAAAATCTGCGTTGATATTGGCATCTGGCTTGTCGTTAAACAAAAAATCTCGATCCTTACTCCACTTATCGGGCGCAAGCCGGACGAACTCTATGCCCTGTTCCTTGGCTGCTTCATAGTTGTCAGGAAGAGATGTGGAGTTCATAAAATTGGTCCCTTTTCGCTGTTCATTCCAGTAGCTCATTTTCTCCGAAGGGACAGCCTGCTTCTCCTCCTGACTGCTGTTCATCCCTGAAATCTCCAATGGCTTTGGAGAAGCAGAGTTAGAACTGCATCCAGCTAGTGCAACCAAAATGGCCGCCGAGAGTAAAACATTTCTTCCAATTGGCCAACTCGATTCGGCTGATATTTTCTTCATGATCAATCACCTCGATAGCCATCTTACCCGTTGTCTGTTACGCCAATATGACAAAACGAGCTATTATCCAATCGGAGTTCCATCGGGCAGTTTGATATCTGGTTTTAACAGAACGACATCCCCTTTTTCGGGTATTCCTCCCAGAACCAATACTTCTGATTTGAACCCGGCTATCCGGCGCGGCGGAAAGTTGACTATCCCTATGACTTGTTTACCGATCAATTTCTCGGCTGCATATCTTTTAGTAATTTGTGCACTAGACTTTTTTATTCCAATCTCTTCTCCAAAATCAATCTCAAGTTTGATCGCAGGTACTTTTGCTTCAGCAAAAAACTCAGCTTTTGTAACGGTTCCGATACGGATATCCAGTTTCAAAAAATCATCGATGGTAGCCATATATATTTTCTCCTCTTCTACTTGTCTTATAGTTGTAGTTGTGTAAATTCACGTCAAGTTCGAACTTTAGAAACGGTGTATCGCCAGGATTTTGCCCAAAAATACAGCCCCATGCCAAGTACAGTCATCATCCCGCCTATAAACTGAAACAGAGAGATGGTTTCTCCCAGAAATAGAAAGGCGAGTATGATCGCAAGAACAGGCTCTCCAATAATGCCTACAGAAAGCGTCGTTGCACCTAAAGATTTCAATAATAGATTAATAAGAAATTGTCCAAAAATGGTTGGAATGATGGCAAGCAACAAGAAATACATCCAATCTGAAGTGTTATATCCGGTCAGGGGGATATGTTTGATTAGACTGTAGATAAGCAAGACAATCCCCGCAAGGAAGAAGACAATAATGCTGTACACATTTGCATCGATTTTGTGACTGACTTTTTGTCCAGCAAGCATATATGCCGAAACCGCGATGGTACCCAATAAAGATAATCCATCTCCGATCAACGCCTCTCTAGATACTCCGATGTCACCCCATGCGATAATAACTGACCCTGCAAGAGCTGTGACCAGACATAGAATCGTAACCATGTTTGCTCGTTCCTTGAAGATGAAGTATGACCCGACCAATACAAATAAGGGCTGCAACGATAAAATGACCATGGAACTTGCAACGGAGGTATGCACCAGTGACTCCATCCAGAATAAGAAATGCAACCCGAGAAAGAGTCCGGCTAACAACACAACACTCCAATCTTTTTTGCTCATCTTAAGGTTTCGAAGACTTTTCCAAGGAACAAAAGGAAGCATTAGTATTACGGTTATGAACAATCTGTACATCCCAGCTACAGAGGTTGGTGTCTCTGAGGACTTTATTAATATGGAAGAAATGGAGATGGACAAAATGCTGATAAAAAGCAACAGGTACGGATGAGGCGGATATAACGATTTATTCATTTTCATACTTACTCCTTCAACATGTTCTATCCAAATTCTGTGCACAGGATTATGGTGATAAAACAAAGATTGGATATAATAATATCATCGTTAACATTTTAATTGTGTAATAATATCGCTATATTATATATAAATATCACCATTTGAAAGGACGCATTTACATGTCAAAGCAGCTCCACGAGACGATTCTTTTCCCTGATGCTTCATTTCCATACATTATGTACACAGCTAATTCCGAAAAAATTATTCCTGAAGGTAGAGGATTTAATGACTTGCATTGGCATGAAGAACTACAGATTACATTGGTTACTCAAGGAAGGCTGGTTATACAGGTTAACGGTGTTGATCATGAGTTACTGGCGGGTCAAGCTATCCTAATTAATAAGGGAGTCCTGCATGTTACAACCCATCTGACCCACAACGGTCAATATGTGAGTTTTAATTTCCCTGAAAAGCTGTTAGCCTTCTACGCAGATAGTGCCATGGAGAAAAATTATGTTTTACCTTATACAGACTCTTCACTGGTGTCGCTGGTAATCAAGGGCAACGTAGAATGGCAACAGCATGTGCTAGAAATGTTATGGGATATGAAAAAGAGATTCGACATGACAAAAAAGTGGGGATGGGAATATGAGGTTTCGATCAAAACCGTTCAATTGTGGCTAATTTTGATTCATAATATTACGCTTCCCTCCGAGGAGGCGCCCAAATATGTAAAGCTTCAGCAAGAGCGCCTTCAACTCATGCTCAGCTTTATCCATCAGCAGTATTCAACGAATATCACACTGCAAGAAATTGCTGATACAGCACATCTGAGTATCTCGGAGTGCACCCGGAGTTTTAAGAAGACCATTCATATGACACCGTATGATTACTTAATTAAGTACCGGATCAAAAAAAGCATGGAGTTATTAATTTCAACCGATTATACAGTAACTGAAATAGCTCATAGGGTTGGTTTTAATCATGTAAATAACTTCATTCAGTCTTTTAAAAAACATCAAAACCAAACACCTAAAAGTTTTCGGAATTCGAGTAATGAGATTAAACAACAAAGAAAGAATTAATCTGTTATCTATGTTGTTCTGTTCAAAAAAACCAATCCGCTTTCCGGATTGGTTTTTCTTCTTACATTACTTAAATCCAACATTAAGTCCATATACCGGATGAGGTACATACGGTTCTTCCAAGCATGCTATTTCTTCTGATGTTAACGCAATCGATATAGCTTCAGCTGCATTTTCGAGATGGGATGTCTTCGTAGCGCCAATAATCGGAGCTGTAACCGGATTCTTGTGCAGCAGCCAGGCAAGAGCGATTTGTACCCGGGGAACGCCGCGTTTTTCAGCGATTTTTGCTACCTGCTCTACCACCAATCGATCGGTGCTGGCTGTTGCATCGTATTTTGCCTTTTGAACCTGATCCGTCTCGGAACGCTGTGTTGTTTCATGCCAATCTCTGGTCAACCGTCCAGAAGCAAGTGGGCTGTAAGGAATTACACCGATTTTCTCTTCCTGACAAAGAGGCATCATTTCCCTTTCCTCTTCACGGTAGATCAGGTTGTAGTGGTTCTGCATCGATACAAAGCGGGTCCAACCATTTCTCTCTGCGACATATAAAGCCTTTTGGAATTGCCATGCTGACATGGCTGAAGCGCCAATATATCTTGCCTTGCCTGCCTTCACCACATCATGTAATGCTTCCATGGTCTCTTCAATAGGGGTATGGTGGTCCCAGCGGTGAATTTGATACAGATCTACATAGTCGGTTCCCAATCTCTTGAGGCTCTTATCAATCTCACTCATAATTGCCTTTCGAGAAAGTCCAGCGCCATTCGGACCATCATGCATACGGGAAAACACTTTTGTCGCAAGGACAATTTCATCTCTACTAGCGTAGTCCTTGAGAGCCCGACCCAGGATCTCCTCACTTGTTCCGCCTGCATATACATTTGCTGTATCAAAGAAATTAATACCTAACTCCAAGGCTTTCTGAATGACAGGACGACTATTCTCTTCATCCAACACCCATTGATGAAACCCACGTCCTGGTTCACCAAATCCCATGCAGCCAAGACAAATTCGAGATACATCCATACCTGTATTTCCTAATTTCACATATTCCATTGGTTAATCCTCCTCAGCTCTTGGGTTGCGACAACGTCGTACCGTATGTGACAAGAATAACAAGAAAAAAGCTACGCTTCTTTGCTGCTAAGATCATTGGATTTGTTTATTTAGCTCATTTGTCTCGAATAATGAAAAAAGCGTTTCACGATATTTTATCGCGAAGCGCTTTAACACAAGATTTGTACATAGCCACTTGTTATTAGAGTATGGACAGATTATGCTGGCCCTATTTTGTTTTTTCATCGCTTCGCTTGCATTGTTGTCTGAACTCCGATGGTGGGAGCCCGAACTGAAGCTTAAATACTTTGGAAAAATGGGCAACGTTTTCGAAACCAGTTGAGAAACAAATTTCGGTGACGGACAGAGACGTCTCGGCCAACATTTTCTTGGCTTTATCCAACCTCTGATTACGAATCCATTTCAGAGGTGAAGTATGGTATATGGACTGAAAATCCCTTTTGAAGGTAGATAGACTTCTGCCAGACAAATATGCCAGATCGCTTATGGAGATGGGATTCGTGATGTTATCCTCCATAATTTTGCCCAAATTACTGTTTTTATCATAATTCGTTTGTAGGAGTTGATGTAAGAATTGGTCATTGGCGTGCGCCAGATGAAACAGGAGTTCCATGAATTTGAGGCGGATCAGCCCGTCTTTTACCTCGTCCGGATTTTCGAAGTATGGTTTTAATGAAGCTATGTAAGAGCGGGTAAGCTCATTAACCTGAATAATGGACACCGGAATGATTTCATTCACGGTATGCGACGGTTTGAAGCCAGAGAATTGAACAAATTCCTCAAGCATATTTTCGTTCAGGAAAAACATCATATAGTCCAGAATAAATTCGGAGCCGGGTTCACCCGACTTTATGTAATCAATGCGAATGGATTTATGAAGAAATACCATTTCATTACTGCATACAGTGTACTCCTGATCCTTGAATCGAACCGTATACACACCCGATATAACGAACAACAACATGTGATCTTTCAGAAAATAGGAGCCTGTTGTCCCCTGTGTATGCAAACAGAATTGAATGACGGATAAACCATTCTGTTTTAAGCTTCCTTGTTTGTCTGGTGCACGCTCCAACCCTTGTGGTGCTTTGATTATCTTTCCTCTTCCCATGGACATGAACAGTCCCGCCTTTTTACCTTTTAATAATAGAATAACAGGAAACATAAATGAGTGCTTTGGTATGAAGCTCATAAAGTTTGTCCATTTAGCCCAAACATCATCCAGAGTACGGATGAAACCTGATAAAACTTTCTACTTACCTATCTAATCCAAGGGGAATCGCGTAGAATTGAAAGGGTTCCGCATTACATTTTTTATATACCCGAATGGAGGCCATGTGTCATCAGAAGACGTTTTACGATTCAAAATAAAATATTTTCTTTAACTGTTTTTATGATTGCAGCTTTACTGATTTTTGTACTTGTTATGCATTCCAGAATTAATGAACTTCAGGAGGAAACAAACGTAATTACGCATCAGGATCGCGAAATCACTAATCTGACCAATCAAATGGAGAAAAATATTCTGGATATGGAAACGGGGCAGAGAGGCTATGTCATTACAGGCAATGACAAATATTTGGAACCTTATCTGTCCGGTCGTATAGAATTGCAGAACAACTATGACCAACTAATGTCATGGAGTACGGAAGATTCAATACAAGCCAATCGTCTTGCCAGCCTGAAAACGAATGTTGATCATTGGATTACTTCATCAAGTGAACCATTGATTGCTCTTAAACGGGAGGGTCGGGATCGGGATGTTCTGACGCAATATCAAACGGATGACGGCATCAATCAGATGGATCAAATTCGCTCACAAATCAGCGAGTACCGTACAAGCTTGACTGCAAACACAGATCAATTAATTGCCAGCCAAGCAGAACGAAACACATTATTGATTGAACTTCTCTATCTCATTTGGGGACTCATTGCGGTTGTGACGATATCAGCCGCCTGGTTAATGTCGCGGACCATTTCCAAACCAGTACGGAATATTACGGAGAGTATATTGGGTTTAACGTCATCCAGAAACCTGATGAGCCGAATCACCATCACATCCAATGATGAAATCAGTGATTTGGGACATGTCACGAATGAATTGCTTCGCTCTCAGCAGGAACGAATCGAACTGCAGGAACACACCAATAACATGATGTCAAAATATCAGGGAGTCCATGAGATTGAATCTCTAAGCGACATTTTCCTAAGTAATATGGCAGATAAGCTTCATTATCCGTATGCAGCACTCTATGTGCGTCAAGAGGAGAATGCACAGGATCTGATGATTCGAACTGCTGTTTTTGCAGGTGATGCCCAACTGAATATTCGTACCTCTTTCCAGATGGGAGAAGGGCTGGTGGGACAGTGTGCCAAGGAAGCCAAACTTATGGAATTCCATCAGCTACCCGAGAATTATGTCCAGGTCTTTTCTTCTCTGGGTTCCGCTCCTCCCCATTCGCTATTACTGTTTCCCATCTGTTTCCTGGGTGAAGTACTTGCTGTTGCGGAAATTGCTGCCTTCTCACCATTAACACCCATTCAAATCTCGTATGTGGAGGCGATTACAGAGGATTTTGGGGCTGCGATCAATAGCACTCTAAATACAATGAAAATTGAATCCTTGTTGACAGAGTCCCAACGAATGAATGAGGAGTTGCAGGTGTACACGGAAGAATTACAGACACAATCTGAGGAGCTGCAGATGCAAGCTGAATCATTGCAAGTACTAAACGGCAAGCTGGAGGAACGACAGATTATTGCGGACGAAAAAACAGTTGAGGCACAACGTGCCCAAGCTGAATTGATTACCTATGCGGAAATGCTTGAACGAAGCACCCGTTATAAGTCGGAATTTTTGGCCAACATGTCACATGAACTTCGTACACCACTGAACGGCATCTTATTATTGTCTGAATTCCTCAAAGAAAATAATTCCGAATCACTGACAACAGATGAATTGGAGTATGCACAGGCCATACACTCATCCGGTGAGGATTTGTTAAAGCTGATCAATGACATTCTGGATTTGTCTAAAGTGGAGGCGGGCAAATTAAATATTGAGGCAGAAGCCGTCAATGTTTCTGAGATTCCGGAAAGTGTGATGCAATACTTTGGTAAGATTGCCCGAGAAAAATTTGTTGATCTTCAGGTTCACGTTGAAGACAGTGTACCGGATATGATCTTCACGGATGCTCAGAGATTAAGGCAAATTATCAATAACCTGTTATCCAATGCTTTAAAATTCACCTCTCAGGGGTCTGTTCAACTTAAGATTAGAATGGCCAATGAGGAAGAATTATTGGATACGGAGCGGCTGACAGAAGAGGCATTTTTGGCGTTTTCCGTTCAAGATACCGGGATTGGAATTTCGGAAGATAAACAATCCATTATATTCGAGGCATTCCAGCAGGCTGAAAAAGTCACGGAACGTCACTACGGAGGAACAGGGTTGGGGCTTTCTATCACGAAAGAGCTGTCTATCTTGTTAGGTGGACATATCGTAGTGGAGAGTGAACTTGGACGTGGAAGTACTTTTACCGTTTATTTACCTGTTCAATACAACCCTTTCGCTCAGCATGAGCAGCCCATCACAAAGGATCAGGTCTCCGATGACTGGGAAATTTCCGAAAGTATACGGATAGCAGCCACAGCAGAATCAGTTCCCTCGGTAGAATACGATATATTAAAGGACAAACACGTGTTGCTTGTGGATGACGATGATCGGAATTTGTTTGCCTTAAGCAAGGTTCTGAAAGCACAAGGCCTGAAGGTTTCCATAGCTAAAGATGGCGAACAAGCCTTGCTGGAACTGAAGCAACCCTCGGCTATAGATCTTATTTTAATGGATATTATGATGCCAGTTATGGATGGTTATGAAGCAATCCAACAGATCAGGCTGATGGAAGAATATCAAAATCTGCCGATTATTGCTTTGACGGCACGGGCTATGAGTGAAGATCGCAAGAGGATTATTAGCGCAGGAGCCACAGAGTATATGAGCAAACCAATCAACATGGAACAGCTATTAGTGATTATGAGAATGTTGCTTTCAAATAAAAGTTAACAACGAAGAGACCCACTCTCCTTACTGAGGTTGGGTCTCTTTGAGTCTATTCTCATTCAGAAAGGCAACTGCGAAACAGAGTCACGTTCGACACACTGTATATTAATTCTGTAAGTGGTCTCTACAGCCTCTCCTTTTAACATTTGAATGAGTACATGTCCAGCTAGGGAGCCGGCATCTGTTTTGGGTTGTCGAAAAGTGGTAAGAGGTGGATTTAAGTATTCGGATACATGTATGTTATCAAATCCAATAATGGATAGATCTTCGGGTATGGAAACCTGATGTTCTTTAAAAGCCTCTAAGCCTCCAATAGCCATTTCATCATTTGCAAAAAAGACTGCCGTTGGAAGCTCTCTCTCCATTAGCAACTTGGCTGCGTTGTAGCCGCCTGTTCTCAGAAATTGACCGCCAAGTCTCCAATTCTCATTCTCTTCCACCCCTGCTTCATGCATAGCTCTCAGATAACCCTGATATCGCATCAGATTACAATCTGAACTTAAAGGCCCACTAACATAGGCTATTTCGCGGTGCCCTTTATCCAGCAGGAAGCGAGTTGCCATATAACCACCTTGCTCATCATCCATCAGAACATTTACAATATGTTTACTATGAAGTTCCCTGTCCATTACAACAATAGGAAATCCAGTGTCGGCAGCCTGCAACAACAATTCATCCTCAATATTTTCAGCGATTACAATCACGCCATCCAGCCTTCTCTCTCTGATAAAGCGTGCGGCTGTTGATCGCTCTCCGCCTAAAGAACTGCATACGATCAGGTCGTATCCCTGACTTATGGCGCTGGTTTCGATCGCACTCACCAAGTCGGAAAAATAGGGAACAGACATATCATGAACGATAACTCCGATCGTTTGTGTGTTTTTTCGCTTTAATTCGGATGCGGCTCCGTGCTTGATGTAATTAAGCTCACTTGCTGCTGCAAGTACTTTCTGTCTTGTATGCTCGCTTACATGTTTTTTGCCGTTGAGTACATAAGAGACAGTTGAACTCGCAACACCCGCCAATTTTGCTACATCTTTAATCGTTATCATTAATTACTCCCCAAGAAGACTGTTATTGGTTCACTGAAATGAATTTTTACATCATTCACCGCATTTTAACACAGCCTTCTTCGGAAATGCACCAAAAGATATCATCATTCGAAGATTTCAGATTGAATTATAAATCAGGTCCAAATTCAAGATTGGCGGATTGTTTGGCTTGTTCAATAACCTCCATCACCTTCTCGCTATGCTCAAGCATAGCTGTAACTTTCTCCAGATCTTGTTCACGAATCATACGCTCGAATTCAACAAACTCGTCATACATGCGATGAGGATGATCTTTAACATCTACCCGAATCGGCGTTTCCTTATGAAGCGCAAGGTCGAAGGATTCACATTTGTTGGCCGAGCTCGTCATATGGATATATCCTCTATTGCCCTGTATGTTCGTTGCATTGGGCGCTGTGCTGTCTTTGGAACCAATGCAAACACACTTGAACTCACCGTAGTCCAAAAGCAACATACCTGATGTGTCAATTCCGCGTTCCATGTTGGCCCAGTACTCCACCTTCTTCGGGCTCCCGAAGAGCCCTACAACTAAATGAATATTATACAAGTTAATATCCATCAAGGCTCCACCAGACATTTCTGGATTAAATGCCGGCAGCACCTCTCCAGCCTGAAAAGCCGCATAGCGGGATGAATATTGGGAATAGTTACACTCCACGATTTTGATGTCACCCAGTTTGGGCAGATTTTCCTTCATGGACAAATAGTTCTTTAAATATTGGTTTGTGATGGCTTCGACCAACACCAGCTGTTTTTGTCGTGTAATCTCTTTAAGTTCAAGAAATTCTTGCAAATTGGAAGTGAACGGCTTCTCACAGATAACATGTTTGCCGCCCAATAACGCTTCTTTGGCATATGCATAATGAAGATGATTTGGTAGTCCGATATAGATCGTATCCACTTCATCATTTGCAATCATATCGCTGTACTCCGAATATATTTGTGCAATACCATACTGTTCTTGCAGAGTTAGCAATTTATCCTGATGACCAGGTCTGGAACAAATGGCCTCCAATGTAATCGCAGGAATTTCTTGAATAAAGCTTAATAGATCCCTTACAATCATCCCGGCTCCAACAATCCCTAGTTTCATATTAGTTACACTCCTCCATACCTTTTTCCAATATTTCCATAACCGCGATCGTTTCTTTGTCTTGAATCATTTTTTCTTTGCCGTGGTTGATAGCTGCATAGATATCGTCATACACGCGTGCATAATCGCCTTGTTCAGAGATTACTTTTTCTTCATGGTAGATCCCTGCGTCATCCAGATACGTCAGTATGCCATAATGTTGAGGCAAATCCTTACCAAAATCGGGATGTCCCTCAGGAAGGTAAAATAACTTCAGATGTTCCTCTTGACGATCCTCAGTTTGTTTTACGAATACTCCCTTTTTGCCGTATACTACAAAACTCGGGCGGGGCTTTAAGCGGAAAAAGCTGGATTTGACTGATACTTTCAGCGAATCGTAATAAAAGTCCAGATCGAAATAATCATTCATTCTGCCAGGCCCCAGCAATTGACGAACATCGAAATGTATCTTGTCCGGTTGACCGAAATAAGATAATACCTGATCAATGGTATGAACACCGTGCCCGTATAAATAACTTTTATATTTGGAAAAATGGGTGGTAACATTCGGGATCTCCGGTCGATAATAATCGTAGTGCATCTCCACTTCCAGCAAATCGCCAAGCTTTCCTGACTCAATCACTTTCTTGGTCGTCAGAAAATCCGAATCATATCGTCGGTTCTGATAACATTGAATCAAGAGATTTTTTTCTTTGGCGTATTGGAAAATGGATTCGGCTTCTTCTACGGTCAGCATAAAAGGTTTCTCAACAAGTACATGCTTGCCGTGATCGAGTGCCTTCTTTGCATACTCATAATGAGATTCGGTGTGTGTACATACCACTACTAACTGAATGTCATCGTCATTCATTAAAGCTGCAAGATCATCTGTATACAGAACACCAGGAACTTTCTCCCACTCCGTTTTCTCTGGATGACGGGCGTATATCGTTTTTACTTTCAAATGATCCCGATTCAATGAAAAAGGAAGATGATAACGATTTGTACTTTTGCCATTGCCAATGTAACCGATGGTTAACATATGAATTCCCCCTTAGGCTCTTTTTTGTTTATTATAGAAGAAGAAAATCCTCCGAAGGAGCTTTGAAGAAATTACGGTACATTTGACCAATGTTTTGTAATTCTGATGCCCTCTTTTTAAACAAAATGTTTACTGGACGCTCTACATCAACGTTATTTCAATGAATCCGGGGTGAACCTGTTGAAAATATTGACCCAATTAACAGACATGAACCACTTTACACCAAATGAAAAAAGCATCGCTTCTTATATTCTGACTCATAAGGAGCTAATGCTTCACTTGAATATTCAAGAGCTTGCCAAAGCTACATACACATCACATTCTGCCATCAACCGATTGACTCATAAGCTTGGACTTTCGGGGTTTAAGGAGTTCAGCATAAAGCTTGCTCGAGAGTTTCAGCAGGATGCTCAGATCATCTTCAATGTCGATCCTAATTATCCCTTTGCTCTTGGTGAATCTTCCCTACAGGTGGCAAAAGATATTGCTGAACTAATGAAAGAAACGATTGAAAAAAACTTTGCTTTTATGGACGAAGCCTCTCTAACAGAAGCGGCCCATTTGCTCGATCAGGCGAAACGAATCTTCATCTATGCGTTGGGGGATTCTCAAATCCGCGCGAAGAGCTTTCAGAATAAATTGATTAAAATCAATAAATACGTCGTGATCACAACAGAGCTATCTGAATGGGCCTACCACACCATAAATCTTACCCCACAGGATTGCGCCATTTTTTTGACCTATCATGAAAAATCGCCCATTTTCCTAAAGGCAGCCCAACATTTCTCGCGTGAAAAAATTCCATTTATTACGATTACCGCTAATCATCAAAGTGAGTTGGCCAAGAAGAGTACGATCTGTATCCAGGTGCCGAATGACGAAACAAAACATGCAAAGATCGGTACGTTTTCATCACAAATTGCTTTTGATTACGTATTAAACGTGATTTATTCCTGTATCTTTCAAATTGATTACGCTAAAAACATGCAAATGACTACTTATTCGTTGAAGAATTTCAATTTGGATGAGTGATATAAAAATAATCAACGCACTTGAAGAATTGTTCTTGCGTTGATTATTTTTTCACTTGCAAAATGAACCTTGTGTCATTATTATTAAAATGACACGAGGTTCATTTTGATGAAACGGGAAGGAAGTGGTGAAATGTCACCCAAACTAACAGATACTCAAAAAGAACGGAGAAATCTGCAAATACTTGAAGCTGCCAAACGGGTGTTTACCGAAAAGGGTTATGGTGCAGCGACGTTAAAGGATATTATTCAGGAAACTGGAATGAGTCGGGGCTGGATTTACTTGTATTATCAGACCAAAGAGGATATTTTCGAAGCATTACTGGATTATCAGGATGCCGATTATGAACAGTATATCAATCAGCTAATGGATTCCTCTTCCTCCATATGGGAAATGGTGACTACGATTTACTCTCAGCAGTTGCAAGAGCTCTATCGTTCTCCCCACGGAGGATTGATGCCTGCGTTCTATGAGTACTTTCTGGTCGGGTGGCGCGATGAGCCACGCCACAAGCTGCTTCTTGAACGATATGAAAAGGGAATTGCACAATTTGCGGAGCTGCTTCGGATCGGTGTGGAACGTGAAGAGTTCTCACCTGTCATGGACATTATGGATATATCCAGACTCGCAGCTTCCTTTCAGGAGGGGATTATGACTCACTACATTGCCATTGGTCCTGAAAAAGCAAATACTCGAATGCAGTATGAAGCCTTGATGCTTTATTTGAAGAATCTGCTCCATCCAGTATCGATCAAAGAGATGTAACATTAGGGGGAGGAAGGAATGAAGACGCTCTTTCGTAATCCAACGTTCTGTAAGCTGTTCATTGCGACTTTTGCGTCACAGCTAGGAACCGTGATTGGAAATATGGCATTCGCCTTTTATTTGGTAGACAGGTATAGTGAGCGCCCATCACTCGCTACGATGGCAGAACTGATGTATTCATTGCCCACCTTGACTGTGTTCTGGATCGTTGGTGTCATCGCTGACCGATTCGACCGCAAGCATATTGCCGCCTACAGTGACTGGATCAGGGCAGGCCTTACCCTGCTGCTGCTATTATTTGTTCATTATGACATGCTGTTCTTCTGCTTTTTGATGCTCTTCTTACGCAGCTCGATATCCAAATTTTTTGGTCCAGCAGAAATGGGATTGCTGCAAGGCAGCATTGATCAGGACCAATACGTTCAGGCCTCCGGCCTCAATCAAATGATCATGGGGATGTTCATGCTCTTTGGCATGAGCTTAGGAGCAGGGGCCTATCATTTTATCGGCATTAAAGGTGCCTTTATCATCGACTGTGTCAGTTTCCTAATCTCCGGTCTGCTGTTAGCCTGGGGAGATTTCCCCGAACGTGCCCGTATCCCCAACGGTAGAACCTCTATTCGGGAACTACGGCTATCACTTCTTTTTAAAGATTTTTGGCATGGCCTTCGGTATATTGCCGGGAATCGATTGCTTCTCGTACTGATTAGTGGATTTCTTTTTTTCGGTATTGTAAACGGTGTCTTCTCTGTACTCCCCATCTTCACTATGAAATACAAGCTAAGCCCCGAAAATTACGTCGTTTATTCTTCGCTCATTACTGTCTTTATGGGGATCGGCTTTCTGATAGGCAGTATCATTGCTCCTCACTTCATCCGGCGCTTCACAAGAACTCCGATTTTGATATCGGGGCTGTTCATTTCCAGCCTGCTCATCGGAGGACTTGGAACAACCGTGCGGATCGATGTCTATCTTGTTCTCATCCTATTGGCGGGAATCACCATAGCTCCCATTAACATTGCGCTTGGCAGTTGGATGCCAGAGCTTGTTCCCCCGCAAAATATGGGCCGAGTTAATTCATTAATCGAGCCAATTATGATGCTTGGGCACTCATTGGCTTTGGGAGGTATCGCTCTCACCTTTCCATTCTGGTTATCGGTCACCTGGCTGCATTACATGCTGGCATTCTGCACGATCGCTGTTAGCTTTTTCTATCTAAGATTCCTGCCCTCCCTGGTTCGTAACCAATTGGTTTATTCAACGGGCGAGAAGGCCATTGCAGATGGAAAAGAAGCCTAAACAAGATTCACCTGAGCGAACACCTGCCAGCCTCTTTCTTTTGAACATGGAATTGAAGCAATAAGAACTACACGGAGTGTCCTGCTGTTGGTTTGGCTTTTGAATGAACCCTTGTCGCCCATATTTCCCACAAGACGACCAATAATAGAGCCATTGTAAACAATTCAGTCGTGAATATTCTCGCATGTTTGGTTTTCCGCCAAGAGAAGATGTAAAACGTCTACGGGCAATGACCCATTCAAATTAAATGCACACCAAAAAACCCTCAAGAAATGATCTTGAAGGGTTTTGATTGGGCTTTTTAAAGTACTTTCTCCAAGAAGCTGATCGTCCGTTCATTTTTTGGATTCCCGAATATTTCAACAGGGGTGCCCTGCTCTACAACATATCCACCGTCCATGAAGACAACCCGATCCGCAACTTCACGGGCAAAACCCATTTCATGGGTCACGATAATCATCGTCATACCTTCGCTCGCAAGATCCTTCATTACACCAAGGACTTCGCCTACCATCTCAGGGTCGAGCGCCGAAGTTGGTTCATCGAATAACATAACGTCCGGATTCATAGCAAGCGCACGAGCGATTGCTACACGTTGTTTTTGTCCGCCCGAAAGTTGGTTGGGATAGCTGTCTGCTTTATCCGACAAACCAACCCGATCCAGCAAACGAAGTGCCGTATCGCGTGCTTCCTGTTCTTTTAAAATCCCAAGTTCTCTGGGGGCAAACATAATATTTTTGAGCACGCTGAAATGAGGAAACAGGTTAAAGTGCTGAAATACCATACCTATGTTCTCGCGAGCTTTGTTAATGTTCGTTTTGGGATCATTTAAATCCCGATCATCTACAATAACCCGTCCAGCTGTGATCTCATCTAGCTGGTTAATGCAGCGCAAAAACGTACTTTTCCCTGAACCGGAAGGTCCAATGACACAGACAACTTCACCTTCGTTGACCGATATATCGATGCCCTTCAGCACATGATTCGTGCCAAAACTTTTCTTTAATCCTTCTACTTTAATTTTACCCACGACGAACCCTCACCTCCAGGTAGTCAGCAATTTTAGTCAATGTGATGATAACAATCAGGTACATAATCGCAACAGTCAACCAAATGTCGAAAGAGGCGAATGTTCTTGCGATAACAATCTTACCGGATTGCGTCAACTCCACCAGACCAATGACGGACAAGATCGACGTATCTTTCAATGTAATAACCATCTGATTAATAAATGAAGGAATCATAACCCGTATGGCCTGAGGGATTACAATCTTTATCATCGCTTTGCGATAAGGAAGTCCCAATGAACGGGCAGCTTCCATCTGTCCACGATCAATCGATTGAATACCCCCGCGAATAATTTCCGTTACGTACGCCCCAGCATTTAGACTCAATGTTAGAATGGCGGCCAAGAACATTGGCATGGTGAAGCCCATTGCCTGAGGAATCCCGAAATAAATAAAGAATGCCAAAACAATCAACGGTATCCCGCGGAAAATATCCACAAATACAGTAGCAACAACACGAAGGAACTTATTTTGACCCACTTTCATAAAGCCAAAGATCAAGCCGATGATAAAGGCGAAAAACAGCGAAATAATTGTATACAAGAGTGTTTTCCCCATACCTTTGAATAGCACAGGTAGAGATTTTTGGACTAATTCCCAACGACCCTGGTTTGCGACAACATTCTCCCCAAGGTAGTTCTCTTTTATACGATCATACTCCCCGCTTACCTTAATATTCGTTAGGCCGTCATTAAACATCTTTAGGAGTTCCTGATTCTGCCCCTTGCTAACCGCAAATCCATAGGAAGCCCCATCTTCTTTCTTGGTCACGATTTTTAAACCGTTATTTTGTTTTACCCCGTAAGCCAGTACTGGATAATCTTCAAAACACGCTGCTGAGTTCCCCGTCTTTACATCGTCATACATTTGTGAAGAATCATCAAACGGAACGATGGTAAAGCCGTATTTTGAGGCGATGGATTCAGCAAAGCTATACCCTTCTGTGCCCGTCTTCACGGCGACTTTTCTACCGCGAAGATCTTCGTAACTTTTTACGGTATCGTTATTTGCGCTCACACCCATAACTACACCTGAATCGAAATAGGATTCTGAAAAATCAAACTTTTGTTTGCGTTCATCCGTGATACTCATCCCGGCAATGACGCCATCCACCTGATTGGACTCAAGAGCTTGCACAGCCGCATTAAATCCCAGGGCTTTGATTTGATAATTGAAGTTCTGGTCTTTGGCGATCGCATCCAGCAAATCCATATCGATGCCTACATAATCCCCATTTTCATCTTGATATTCAAACGGTGCAAATGTGATGTCCGTGCCGATCACATAGGTTTTACCTGAATTGGAATTTGCATTGGCATCCCCCGACCATCCGGATAACCCCGCCACTAAGAGCAGAATTAGTGATAGTACAAAAAATGAGACCTTGGTTGTTTTCATATGTCCTCCTCATCTCGGTGTTCTCCGAATCCTAATCATTTTCTTGTCATTGATGTTACTGTCATACAGTTTTAGGTGTCTTTGCACATTATATTGTTATTATTTGCAGTATATTAACAATCAATGCTTTCCCTAACATTCTTCACTTTCCTCCGCAACGTTTTATTTGACATTCATTTAAAGATCCACATTATATTTACCCTTCAGGACAAGTTTTAGAAACTTAAATTGAACTTAAATAAAAAAAGTCGCCATATAGGCGACTCTATAACAGTCAATATGATGACTTTCCCATGACAATTGCCAAGGTATTTAAACTTTCTTTATAAGAATGTAAACTTCGGGTTATTCTTCAGCAAAAAATTTCGAAAGTGGATTTTCCACTTTTTTATCCAATGTTACCTTGCCCGTCTTGTCCAACATATAGTACTGATAATAAGCGCTGCTGAATCCAATGGATTCTTGCATCTTCATCATAAATGGTTTAAGACTCCTACTGCTCAGATGATCTTCATTCCAGAAATAGTGCAGCATTAAACGATTTTGATTATAAGGGTGTTTGATCACATAGGCTCCCGCAGCAGACGGTTGGTTCATAGTCGTTTTCCATTGAAAACCGATATGGGTAGCACGGTCTATAATGCTGGATTTTAATGCTTGTACAAAACCATTTGATTTGGCGTTACCAAGTACAATCAGGTTGCTGGTAGCCAGTTCTTTTTTCATTTTTTGCTTCAATTCCTGCCGGTCCTGGATCAGGTCATACTTCACTCCGGTTAAATCCAGAAGAGTTGTCAGTTGGTTTACCATAGCTTCCTGTTGTTTGTTCGCTGCCTTGCTCACCTGATCACTGAGCACAATGGCTAATCGCTCACCTTGAAGGGCTTTATCCATCACACGGCTCATCGTTTCAAAAGGTAAATTCGGAACCTGAGTTAACGCTGATCCATACAGCGATTGAAACTGATCATGCAGGTATGCCGTTTTCTCCTCATTCGACAGTTGATACTCGGGCTTCAGCGTAAAATTAGGCTCATATAAAGCCGTCTTCATATCATCTCGCGCCTCTTTCCCCAGTACATCTTCTATCGTTTGCAGAAGTCCGTCAATCGTAGCATTTTGGTACACATAGCGTTTAAAATACTCTTTCATAAAGGCATCGAATTTCTCTTCCCCGACGGAACGGTACAATTGGTATATCGCTTGACGGCCTTTATCGTAATAAACTGGGCTTGCCCAATCTCCCACCTCGTCATTAGTTGAAGCAATGGCCTTATCCACAGTGGAATCGTCAAATTGAATGGACTTGAAGCCATTCATCGTATCCCCCTGCTTCTCAGAAAAATACACTTTGGAGAAATCCGTAAATCCTTCGTCCAGGAAAGACTCTGTCTCCGAGTTATTCCCGATTAACGCATGAAACCACTGGTGCGCGATTTCATGCACAAATACGGTGTCCTGTTCTGGAGCAGAATTTATTCCGATTTGCCCCATTTGGATTAGCCTTGAATACTCGATAGCTACACCTTCTACATATGATTCAACAATCCGAAATTCAGGATAAGGGTATTTACCGTATTTATCACTGAAAAAATCAATGGCTTTGAATGCTTGATCAACATACCCATCAACGATTTTTTTCTTACCTGGCTGGTTGTCAAAATAATAATACTCTACGGTGAGGCCATTCCGGGTTACGCTGTCCACTTTGAAGTTTGGGCTGGCAAAGAAAGCAAACTCCCTCGTATTCTCGGCTACGGTGGATACCACTTTGCGTCCAGTCTCTGCATCATCCCGTGTAGTTATCGTACCAGGCATAACTACCTGATATTGATCGGGAACATTGAACTGAACTTCATAATCCGCGGAAGTATAATAATCCGTTTCAAATGTTTTACTATAAGGTTTGCTATCCCATTCATGCTTGGCCTCATCATAGACTGACATTACAGGGAACCAATGAGCCCCATTGATAATATCTTTGTAATACGATAACCGCTGTGAGCCATAGGGAATCTTCAGATTAAAGTGGACTTGAACCGACACGGATTCACCAGGCTGAAGGGGTTGCTCCAATTTCACCGACATAGCCTGGTCTTTATTACTGAAATCAAGGGCTTGCCCACCGGTCGTCACCTTCTCAATATCAATTCCTCCAAGAAAGTCTTCCGGTTTCTTATCAGGGTTATTTTTGCTAATCTCTTCATTGGAATGTTTAAACATGGTGGTCTGTGTCGATTCCGAAAGGTTGGCATCAGCATAAGTATGAAAAACCAGTTGCTTCAATGTATCTTTGCTTGTATTGCGGTAAGTAATGGATTCACTCCCCTCTATGGTCATCTTCTTCTCATCCAGCCTGGCTTGAATTCGATATTGGATAGGCGCTTGAGCCTGAATATCTTTATTGGCTTGTGAAATTGCTGATACAGGAGCTGCATTAGCGGCAGCACTACCCGTACTTATGATCGGGCATGCGGTCAGAATCATAGCGAGTGCGCTGATGGCTGTTATTCTGATTCGATTTGATGTGTATGAACGTGTATGATTGATATAAATCTCTCCCTCGAATGATTTTTGAAGCTCAGAGGCAAGTATAGAAGATCAACCTTACATTGGTTTAATGCGTATCTTAAATTTCGTTTAAAAAAAGAAGCTGTTTGTATTAAATGAGCATGACCATAAAGCAAAAAGTCGCCATTTAGGCGACTTTTAGTAATTGTGTCTCTTTACCGATTTTCAATGAAAGGTGTCACAAACGAATTATAGAATCAGGTACGAAGCCAAACATTCATTTCTCCGGCTTGTCGATTGCCCCATAAATAATAAGGGATTGCTGTGAGTTGTACTGGTTTGACGTTTTTGTGTAACGGCTGGTAAGGTTGATTATCCAACCACACGGATTCATCCACGAGTAGCCCATCAACTTCTACAGTAATGCAGCCACCAAGCAGTTCAGGCGTTTCGTGTTCTCTCAACTCTGGCTCCTCTGCGAATGAGAGTGAAGACAGTGGAGATCCATTATCCACTTGCTCCAGGCAATAAACGAGTGGGCCGCGTTGGATGGCAGCTTTCCCAGCATCTGGCCGGATCAGAGGATGAGCAGCGATCAATTGGGTCTCTAGTGGCAATATCCACTCTACTGTATCACCATCGGACCAAGCACGTTCCATTTTTGCATAACCATTATGCTTACGATAATGTTGAGGTTCTCCGTTGATCTTTAATAATGGATCCTGACTTTGAAACCACTGAGGAATGCGAACTGCAATCTCAAATGGAGCAGCTTTAGCATCATTACCAGCCAAAGAAATCGAGAACTCCACCTTTCCATGCCACGGTAATTCAGATCGTTGGTGTACTGTTACTTGCAGACCATCTCCTGTCACCCATTGAAGCTCGCTACCGATAAACAAGTGCACATACACCGTTTTTCCGTCATTAGATATGTCATAAATATAATCATGAAGTGAACTCAATAAACGTGCCACATTAGGCGGACAGCATGAACAACCAAACCATTTCTGCCGTACGGGCTTCACATGATGTTTGTCTGGATTTTTTTCACTTGCGTCCGGGTATACCTCTAGTGGATTTACATAGAAGAAATGTTGTCCATCTTTGGACATGCTGCCAAGTACATTATTGTATAGTGCTCTTTCCATGACGTCAGCATAGTCACTTTTGGCTTCCAATTGCAACATCCGACGTGCCCAGAAAATTAGTCCAATGGAAGCACAGGTCTCTGCATAAACCGTATCGTTAGGCAGATCATAATCAAACGTGAATGCTTCCCCCAGATGTGTTGCACCTATGCCGCCGGTAATATACATTTGCTTGCGCGTTGTATTGATCCATAACCGCTCACAGGCTTCTCGCAAACTTGAATCATTCGTGAGGCGCGCCAAATCGGCCATGGCGGTGTACATGTAAACCGCACGAACTGAGTGACCTACGGCCACCGATTGTTCTCTCACAGGCAGATGGGACTGATATACCTCAAGATTGGGAGTTTCTTGCGACCAAATATTCTTCCTTCCCCGGCGTTCCCACTCTTCCACAAAATAACTTGGCTTGTTACCGCGCTCATTAATGAAATAGCTGCTCAGATCCAAATAACGCTGTTCACCTGTAGCGTTGTACAGTTTAACCAGAGCTAATTCAATCTCCTGGTGCCCACAATACGCCTGAATTTTACCTTGCTCGGTTCCAAACAAGCTATCAATGAGATCAGCGAACCGACATGCGATGTCGAGAAAAATGCGCTTCCCTGTCGCATGATAATATGCAACTGCTGCCTCTATCATATGTCCAGCACAATATAGCTCGTGAGCTTCATACAGATTGGTCCATTGTCTTCCAGGCTCTTTAATGGTGAAGTAGGTATTTACATAGCCATTTTCATGTTGAGCTTGACCAATCAGATCAATCACTTCATCAGCGATGCTCTCCAGCTTGGGATCAGGATGGTTACCGATCGAATAAGCAACCGCTTCCAACCATTTGTAGAGATCACTATCCTGAAATACCCATCCCCCGAACTCACCTTTCTCCAAGCCAGCTGCAATTCGGAAATTACGGATGGCATAGCTCGGCTCCGCGCCTTCGATTCGGTCATTTAGCGCTTCCCATTGATAAGGAATGACAGTCTGACGGACTAATTCGGAGTATTCTTTCCAGAAGGTGTCTTGAATGGCTACTTTGGCTTTTCGCATTATGGAATTCCTCCTATAAAATTGACTCTTGTGGTTTTCAATTATAAGCTGTGATTACATGGGAAAATAGAATTGAATTGAACTTTTTTCTATAAAATTTAACACTAATAGGGAGGGTTATTTGTTTTGAATGGAGATGGAATTATAGAGCTTAACGTCCCCCAACTCCCCTATTATCTAGGAGCAGGACGTTCTGAATATGAAATCGGAGATCAACATCCGAACCGAAAAAAGCTTGGTATCTACGATGTACTGATTGTGGTCAAGGGAGAATTATATATTGGAGAGAATGATCAGCAATGGACCTTGGAGAAAGGAGACTCACTAATCCTGCTGCCAGAAGGAGAACACTATTCGGTCAGGCCGTGTTCTCAGAAAACGGTATTTTACTGGCTGCATTTCGAGCATGTTGAAAGATATGAAAGCTTGCTGACCTCTTCTGATCATGAACCGGAGTTGCAAGATTCCTCCAGACCGTTTGGCAATCCTTATACGTTAAGGCTTCCTAAACATTCGAAATTAGCCCATCCACAAGCGGCTTTCAATCTTCTGGAGCAATTATTGACACTAGACATGAATAGCTCCTTTTGGCAGGAGCAGCGCTTGCTAGGTGAATTGCTTTCCATGCTGGAAGAAGGCAGCTTGCGGGTTATGGATTCCGTGCAGACACGATTAGCAGAACAAGCAGCAATATATATTCAACAGAATTACAAGACAAAGGTCACGAATGAAACGTTGGCAGCAGCTCTCCATTTTCATCCCAACTATGTTATCCGTTGCATGAAGATGAAGTATGGTAAAACGCCGATTGAATATTTAAATGAACTTCGTTTAGAACGTGCAAAGCGATTACTGGTTACTACAGACTGGTTGATTGATCGCATTGCAGAAGAAGTGGGCTTTCGTTATGCTCCATACTTCTCATCCTGTTTCAAACGGTATATCGGGTTGTCTCCGCTTCAATTTCGAAAGCAATATATGACTACGTAATGATATGAATTATGAGATTCGGCACTATAACCTCTGCGTTGCGGATGATTTCTGGCGTCGTAAGGTCATGATGATTAAAGATGCAGCTAATACTGTCAGGATGATTCCAAGCGTTTGAAATCCTATAAAACTGAATGTGTCTCCCATGACAATTCCAATCAACAACGATGACAAAATGGTCCCCAGATATCTCGATGTATTAAAAATACCTGATGCGACACCGATCATATCTTTGGGTGTGCTTTTAAACAAAGCCGCCTGCATACCAACACTGTTGAGCCCATTACTTATACCAAATACAGCTAAGGGCAAGATGACATTCACCACTGGTGAGCCTTTATCCAATGCCACAATCCAGATGGACCCGAACGTCATTAACACCGCTGAAACGATCAAAGCTGGCCGCGTACCTGATTTGTCAATCCAGCGTCCGGCGAGAGGAGAACTGATGAGTGAACATAAACCAAGGGTTAGCATCAATAGTCCTGTATGCACTTCGTTCAGATGGCGTACCTGCTGTAAATAAGATGGCACACCAAAAAACAGAGCGTAAAACAGAGTGTTAACCAGCATAAATTGTACATTCACCCAGGTCATTTCGGGATATTTGGCAAATACCCTCAGCGGAATAAAGGGGGACGCTGTTTTCAATTCATGTCGGATAAAACTTGCTAATGCAAGCAATCCGATCCCTCCTGCCATAAGGTGCCAAGTTAAAAGATGTCCGGTTGATTTAACGGAAAGCACGCTCATTAGCAGAGTCACCAATGCGACGGTGAACAAAAGTATGCCGGGCGCATCAATCAGCAGGAACCATTTTCTGATGGACATGTCGCCATAGTTGGATTTGAGGGTCGCTTCTTTGGGAATGGTTTTCCAGGCGAATATAAAGCTTGCGATTACCAATGGAATATTCACTAGAAAAATACTTTGCCAGTCCCACCAATGAATCAATACACCGCCAATAAAAGGGCCTACCGCGGCTGCACCAGACAGGAACATCGCAAGGATAGACAGGGCAGCAGCCAGTTTCTCAGTAACGTGGATTCTTACAATCGCCATCCCGACGGCTACCATCATGCTTGTGCCAACAGATTGAATGATCCGGAATACGATGAGCCAAGAAAATTCTGGAGATAACGGAGCTAACATGGAGGAACCAAAGACAACAACCAGACCGATAAGGAATATCTTTCTGCGGCCGAACAGATCACTGCACTTGCCCATGACCGGTTGAGCCACAGCACTTGCAATGTAAAAGGAAAAAATAATCCATGACACGTTCGTAACATCAAGTATAAACTCCTGTTGTAGTCTTGCAATTGCTATAGATATCATGGAGGAATTGAGCGGATTCAGCATGATTCCCAAGCCCACAGATATCATTAACCATATATTTCGAGCGTTCATTATGTATATCCCTCCTTCTTCTGTTGTCATCTTAATGGAATCCCTTTATTTATTCCAACGCATTTTATGTTATGATTTGATGAACTAAAAGGAATAAGAGAGTGGTGCGAAATGGAACTTCTTCAGCTACGCTATTTTCTGACGTTAGCCCGATGTGAACATGTGACAGAAGCTGCGGGTAAGCTGCATGTCACTCAATCCTCACTGAGCAAGACGATACAACGTTTGGAGGATGACTTGGGTGCACCGTTATTTGATCGATTGGGCAGAAAACTGCGGTTAAACGAATTCGGAAGAACATTCCTTCGACGAACCGAAAAAGCCTTATTCGAATTGGAACAGGGAAAACAGGAAATTGCTGATCTCTCCAACCCGGATCACGGTACACTTCAATTGGCAGTTACTACAGCAAGCACATTACCAGGAATCCTGCGGGAATTCCGAAAAAATAAGCCGAATGTTCAGTTTCATGTACAAATGGTTACGTTGGAAGACATGTGCACGCTTCTCCACCGAGGCGAAATTGATTTTTGTCTGTCTTCCCCTCCAATCCAGGGAGATGATATCGAATGTCAGATGCTGTTCCAGGACCCAATTGTAGTTGCTGTGCCTCTCGGTCATCGATATGCGGATCGAAGCAGCATCACATTAGAAGAGCTTAAGGATGAGTGGTTTGTGGGGGTGAAAAAAGGATATGGTATTCGTGATCTGGTGGACTCCAAATGTCAATCCGTCGGATTCGTACCGAAGTATGTTTATGAAGGAGATGAGCCTGCAAGATTAACTGCACTTGTGGAGGCGGAGATTGGGATTGCCTTTATACCCAATACAGCAAGAAACCCGCAGGAACGAATTGTATATCTCCGGATCGAGGATCAGAACCTAGTGAGGGAAATTGCTTTATTGTCGCATAAAAACAGATATATCTCGAAAGCAGCTATCGCGTTTCGCAGCGTAGTCATAGATTATTTTGGTGCAATGTGCAAACCAATTGTTGAATGACCATTACAAAGACCCCGCTCACCGACGTAAGTGAGAGCGAGGTCTTTTGTTATTGGGTATCCGCCAAACCTATTTCCGCCAAAAGGTTGAACAGTCTGTCTTCTCCGTAATGTTGAAATCAATCATTCGTTCCAGTAATGAAAAATCAACCGGTCCATCCCACCGGATACGCACCAACTCCTTGGTGTGCTCATAACCGGCCTTCACAATTTCATCGGAAAAATGATTAATCCCTGCCTTTTCCGGCGCCACAGCCAAATGATGTTTGGATACACTAAATCCAATAATAAATGTGCCATGATCGGTAAACATGGGCTGATTCCACGCTATTTTAGGTACTAAATTTGGGTACTTCTTGATAATCCATTCTAAAACTTCTTCCGTACGATCCCGATGTCCCAGGTTATCAATTCGTGCTAGATATTCTGCAAAAACGTCCATATTATCTTCTCCTAACCAAGATTTATTTCGCATACTTCCTCTCATATTATCATGAAAATGAAATTGAAAAACCCTTTGGTTCAGATTCGCCAAAGGGCTGAAAGAATATATATTACTCAAGGGCTACTTCACCGAAAGCAGGCTATCCGAAATAAACTTCAGCTGACCTTCAAGCGATACAGGGTCGTTGTATGTATCAGAGGTCGGATCAAGCTGGAACACATGGCCTTCTTTGACCGCAGTTAGGTTTTTCCACACCGTATTATCGTAAACAATCTTCGGATCGGTTGTATCTCCTGACCACGGGCTAGTGAAGATGACGTCGCCTGCATATTCCGGTAACACTTCCATCGATATTGAGGCCCAGCCTGTGCCACTATCAATTGCCTCTGTCTGAGCCCTTTTTGGTGCCTTCAGGCCAAATTCGTCATAGAGTATTTCACCGCCACGACCGTAATTATGACCAAATACAAATAATCCTTTGGCGTATGGATTCAAAATGGAGACTGTACGATCTCCTACAGCGGCAAGCACTTTTGGCTTCAACTCATTGATCTTCGCTTCCCATTGTGTGATCCAATCTTTTGCTTCGGCTTCTCTATTAGTCAGTTTGCCCATCTCCAACATAAGATCCTTGAAATTGCGCTTACCATATTGTAACTGTACCACTGGTGCAATCTGCGACAACTTGTCGAGACCCTCAGTTCCTGTGTATGCGATGATCAGATCAGGCTTTAGACTGATTAGTTGCTCAGCTGTTGGCTGCTCTCCCAGATCTGTTGTCCCCTCACTTTTGAGCTGATCCTTGATGTACTTGTTGTTTATTGCACCTGACAAGGCTCCGACGACTGGAGCATCGAGTGCAACAAAGTACCCTGTTGAAAATGCGGTCAGATCGATAATCCGTTTCGGCTCCACAGGTACTTCCACTTCACCTGCATCCGATTGATATGTAACAGTCTCTCCTTCGGCACCTGTTGTAGTATCGGCATCAGACGCAGATGTTGAGCCGCTTGATGATTCCGTGTCCGCAGCTCCGGTTGTGTTTGCGGTCTCCGTTGTATTGCTTGATGTTGTGGACTGACCACATGCACTCAGTACGAGCAATACAATAAATACGGATATAATCCATATTGAATTTCTTCGTTTCAGCAAAATAAACCCACCTTTTTCAAATGATATTGATAATCGTTATCAACGATACCATGCAATAGTACATTTGACAAGATGCTTTCATATTCGACAAAAGACAAAACAAAAAAACACCTACCAAGGCAGGTGCTTCAAGGAATATAAATTAATTTTAAAACAGCTGCTTCCCAAATTAAATTAACGGTTTAATCATTTAACCCTTTTCCATCCAGAATTTGCTGTGTAGATTTCTCAACCCTGGACACGCGAGTCTTGGATTGCTTCGGTTGGGAAAAATAAAAAAGATATGCCCGTTGACGTCCAGGCGTCAATGCTTCAAATGCCGTTTTCAAAGCAGGATTTTCATCCAGTTTTGTTTGAAACTCTTCTGGAACAGCATATTCTGTATTCTTTTTGAGTGCCACTTTCAATCCGGCCTTTTCAACCTCAATGGCTTCAAGAATGTACTCTTTCAGGATGGTTTCCATGTCAACGATTTGTTGAAGATTGGTGAACCGGATCTGGCGAGCAGCTTGTACATTTTCTGTTTGTTGAATTAGAATACCCTGCTTATCCTTTAACAAGGCTCCTTTATGGAAAAGAAGCGCACAATACTCCTTAAATCCATGAATGATAACGATGTTTTTATTCTCCAACGTGTAACAAGGATGCATCCACTTAAAGTCTTCGGTCAGGTCGCAGGAAAGAACGATCTCTCTTAGCTTCTCTGATTCTTCCTTCCACTTCTTTGCTTTGTTTAAATATTCGTCCACCTTGGGATTAGTTTTATTAGTTGTCATCAGGGACCATCCTTCATCATGCTAGTCATTTTATTGTATTTTCTAAAAAGATTCTCTCTTACATATAATTGCCAAGAAAAAGCAGTTAATTTCATTCGAAACCATGTAGTGTCGCTTAAATATTATGACACTATTTGGCGTCTGGTCAACACTAACTATTATTTAACTCATGTACATATGTCCTATGTCCCACCTCTTATCCCTAACTAGGAAGCCGATATTAAAAAACCAATTTGAGAACACCCCTAGGATTTGGCGTATTGTAAAATTGCCGCCGCTGCACGGATTCGCAGGTCCTCTTCTTCGCTATGCAATGCTTTTTTTAGAACATTGAGTGCTTCTTGAATAGTGCCTTCATCTACTCTAACTGAAGAATGATTATCTCCTTCAGTGGCTACAGAGGTGATCGAAACCCAGGGCTCCAGTTGAGCCTGTGTAATTGGGTGTTCGAATTTCGCAATGATTGAGTAATGACTCACAAGGGCAAGTACTTTATCATTTAACTCTGTTAAGGGAATGCGTCCTAGCCAGGTAACACCTCGTCGGTGGCATATGTATTCCTCTCCGGTTCCGTTGGAATCATCGTAAAAATAATCACCCAAATCCCCTACATATGTCCATTCATCATCATTTATCAAAACATAATCCCCGTCCTGCATGACGTAGGCAAAAGTATGGAGCGTGTCCAGGACATCACGAATTTCCGTCTTTCCTATCCTGTAGCGTTGAACTAATTGCTCTTTCCATTCTTCTGCAGGCTCATGCTCCAAATCTCCTGTCGCCGGCCAACCAATACCGATAAAGTTATTCTCCAGGAACGATGCGGTCCAATCGATCTCTTGCAATGTAGATTGTATATGAAACAGATTCATATCATTTCTCCTCTATAGTGATTTCAGAATTTAAGACTAAGTATATACTCCAGACATTCGTCTCTGCATTATAATCAATCAAAGATTGAGCTGATAGCTAGTACAGACCTGCCTCTGATTCCGCAGCATCCATTCAATACTTGACTATCTACTACACGTTGTAGTAACTTATATCTACTACGTAGTGTAGTAATAACCTTCGATATGGACGCATAACGAAGTTAAGGAGTGTTCACTGTGAACCATCTTCAAAAATTATCGGATACTGAATTGGAGCTAATGGAAGTGATCTGGGAGTGTGAGCCACCTGTCACCTCCACCGAACTGCTGAACATGTTTTCCCAAAGGGGTAAAGCATGGAAGGCGCAAACCATCTCCACCTTTCTCTCTAGGCTAGTAGACAAAGGGGCTCTTACAGCTACAAGGGATGGACGTACCAACAAGTATGTCCCCCGTATTTCGCCCGAAGACTACAAGCTATTGGAGACACAACAAGTCCTGGATGGATTGTATCAAGGCTCTGTGAAAAATTTGATTTCAGCTTTGTATGATGGCGACAAGCTTTCTGATCAAGACATTGCAGAGCTGAAACAATGGTTTTCAGAAAAGTAGGTGTAGTCTATGAATACCATTCTTGTATTACTGTCTACGCTGACTGTTGCCGGAAGTGTCGTTGTCGCTTTCATTTTGTCTTTGCGCCTCGCTCCCTTTCAAGTCATTCCTGCAAAATGGCGTTTTGGAATTGGAAAAATGGCTTTAGTTTTGTATCTATTGCCCATCTTTCTGGTCTTTGATTGGATTTTTTCATTGTTTACATCCAGTACTACAGTAAACGAGTTACCCTCAAATGTTCAACAAGTATTACCTGGACCATTCAATCCGGCTCCTGCCATCCAGGTACAGACCATTTCAGCTAATGTAGCTCTCGCCTTTATATGCTTATGGGTAATCGGGGCCATAGCTTTTGCAGCATGGCAAACATATTGTTATCACAGGTTTCTCAAGACATTAAAACTTACGCGAACCAGCGTTCCGAAGACAAGCGAAGTTGCTATGCTGCTCCCTGTAATCAAGGAGACTCTGGGTCTCAAGAGGGAGGTTCAGCTTGCTTACAGCGTTATGATTCGCAGTCCTTTTCTAATTGGGCTCAGGAAACCTACTATTTATCTGCCTATGAAGAATTCTGCAAACGTGGATATGGGTATGGTGTTCCATCACGAACTGATCCACCTGAAAAGGAAAGATCTATGGATCAAGGCGCTCATATTAGTAGCTCGTGCATTGCATTGGTTCAATCCATTGGTTCATATGCTTTCCAAAGATATTCATATGTGGAGTGAACTGTCCTGCGATGAAGAAGTTGTAAAGGGAATGTCCCTTGTGGATCGTAAACGATATGGTGAAACCATCCTGAACTTAGTGGCAGGATCAAGGAATCTACCTATACAATTCTGCTCGTCTTTATCCGGGGATGGCAAACAACTAAAAAGGAGATTAACTTTTATGCTTAACGTAAAGAATGTGAAAAAGAAAACCTTTGTTGTAGCGATATCGACGCTATTCGTCGTTGCTGCAATTAGTACAGTGACAACAGCTTGGGCTTCCAGCAATACTCCGAGAGTGGTTGCAAGTGAGGAAGTTTCCGCGGTAACGCGTCCATCGCAGCAAGCGGCTGTCCGAGAAGAAGCTCCTGGAGTAACACATCCATCAGCTCGTGAAGAATCTCCTGTGGTTGCACTCCCATCAGCTCAAGCGGCAGCTCGTGAGGAAGCGTCTGTAGTAGCACACCCATCAGCCCAAGCGACAGCTCGTGAGGAAGCAGCTGTGGTAGCTCGTCCATCAGCTCAAGCGGTAGTTCGCGAAGAAGCAGCTGAAGTCGCACGTCCATCAGTTCAAGCGGCTGTTCGTGAAACAGTACCTGTGGTAAGGCCTTCGGCAGCACAGGACGTTGTGCGTGAAGAAGCTTCTGTGGTACCAGCGCAATCCGATTCCCGTCATTAAAAGTCTGCTTGAGATTGACCGCCTACCCTCTCAAACGACAAAGACCAACAACATTTCTGTTGTTGGTCTTTCTTGTCTTTTTTCTCCGTTCAATTTGCCTCATCACCGAAAACTATGGTGAGTGGCCTTGACACGACCCCAATCGCGCAAACTGTTTTATTACTGTTCTTTATACACACGTACATAATCTACTTGCATGGTTGCCGGAATATCGGACGCGTTTGGAGTACGGCCGCCGTCGAAGTTTCCGCCAATTGCCAAGTTCATAATGAGATAGAAAGGCTCATCGAAAGGCGCGTTCGGGTTGTTCGGTGCAGCTGTGGAGTACCACTGTTGGTTAGTGACTTTATAGAAAAACTTTCCGTCGACATACCATTTAATGTTGTCTTCTTCCCAAACTACGGAGTACACATGATAATCATTGGCAAAAGTTTGCCCTTCTGGGAAGTGATAATCCCCACCCGAAGACTGGTTCACCGGCCATTGTCCACCAAAGTGAATAGTACCGCTTACAGACCCTGGAAGACGTCCTCTCGCTTCCATAACATCAATTTCACCTGATGCAGCCCATGTGCCGTATACAGAATCTTTTGGAAGCATCCACAGTGCTGGCCAAACGCCATCACCGGTAGGAAGCTTGGCACGGAAATCTACCCTACCGTACTTCAAGGAAAGTTTATCCTTGGTGTTAATCTTTCCGGAGGAATACTGTGCATACCGATTCGGATCCTGCGGGAAAGATTTGCTATCGTTCAGAGCCCTGATATTCAGCTTTCCGTCCTGTACAAATACATTTTGGCTGCTGTTTGTGTAGTGCTGCAGTTCTGCATTTCCCCATCCCCAGGTAGCAGGATCGTTATTGAGATAATAGCCTGTTTCATAGTTCCATTTACTTGTATCCAGCGTAGTTCCGTTAAATTCATCCTGCCAGATGAGATTCATGCCCGCGATAGCCGGGTCGGTTGGTGTTCCGATCGCGATATCCTCTTGATCGGATACATCCGGACGCGGAGCATTTGGATTGCCGATGAAGGTATAGTTGACGAAGTTGTTGCCAATATTTCCACCCGCCTGTCCGTTCAGCGGATATCCAATACGAATCTGCATATTTTCCTGGATTGGCTGGAACCAAAGACCATAGATATAATCGGCCCAGTATCCCCACTGGTTGGCATCAGACATATTGTTGTAGCCATTAGCCGAGTATGCAAACTTGCTCTGACCGGAGTTACTCAAATCCACCCATTGCCCATTGATGTTAATCTGGTATACAAAGTTGCCCAGTTCTTTGGCGATTGGCGCACCCCCATCAATTTTGGGAAGTGGAATTCCAATGGAACCATTCGCATCTGCTGTGAAGGTTGTACCTTCGTATGGCGTAATGACATATGAATTTCTTGTAGGCTCATTAAAGGTAATCGTATAAACAACGTTAGCCGAAGAAGTCTTTGATTCCAATTTGACGTTAATTGATTCCGTTACGTTAAACCAGTAACCTCCTCCACCGTCGGTGAATTGGCCGAAGTTGTGATCATAAATCCAGCCGCTGGCTGCATTATTGTCAATATCAATCCATGTGCTGCTGTTTACGGGTTTTACATATACCTTCAAATCATCAGCTACGGCTTCATAAGTCACCGCAGAATCATTGTTGAACGTTGGATATGTAAAGCCTGCACCGCCTGTGAAACTTGCTGTAATTTGCGGCCCTTGTGTCGGATTCATCGCTGTAATGGTTGTTTTGTTAATATTTTGGAATACAAGTTGATATTCAAGCTTAACCCCATTCGCTTTGGAGTACAGTTGAATTTCGGTTGTTGCGGAAAGGGTGAACCAATAACCATTGAATCCTCCATCGCTCCAGTGCCCCCAGTTTTGGTTATAGATATAACCTCCGGCTTGATCAATATCAACCCAGTTGTTACCTACTTTCACATTAACACCAATGTCACTGTAAACATCGTTCCAAGTTGCGGAGCCTCCATTAAACTTAGGCATAACAAATCCGTAGCTGGCTTTGCCAACGCCAGATTTTGAAATAACAGGTCCATCTTCTGGTGAGAAGTATTCCATTGAGGTAACTGTCGTTCCAGCTGCTTGAACTTTTGTAGTTGGCAGCACACCAACACTGGCCAGCATCACAACCACTAAGAACAAACCAAGTACCTTTTTCATAAACCGTTTCTCCGTAAAGTGAGATGGTTTCATAATTGCCCTCCTTTGATAGGATAATAGTTTCTCCCAATCTATGCGTTTAAAGGTAATCGCTTACATCGGGGGACTTCTTTATTCTATCGAATAGGATAAACTGCTGAAAAGGTACAATTTTTTTTGTTATATCCCAATTTTTTAGGTTGGATTCAATTATATATTTGTACTATGGTACTGCATTTCACGTTCTACCTTTTGACGCATCATTTGTCGATACTCTGTAGGTTGAATTTCCATCGCAAGACGGAACGCTCGCGTAAAGCTTTTGTAGCTTTCATAGCCTACCATAGCAGCAACTTCAACAATCTTATGATCGGTTTCGGCTAGGAGACGCCGCGCTTTATCCATACGTACATCTCTCAGGTATTCGGCAAATCCTTTGCCAATGTTCTTCTTGAACAGATTTGAGAAATAGGCGTAATTAAGCGACACATGATTGGATACCATCGCGAGGTCCAGCGGCTTATGATAGCTTTCGTGTATAAAACGGATGGCTTCATTTAGATCCTGAGAATTTCGATAACTATGCTTATATTCAAAATAGAACTGATTCAACCGAAGCAGCTGCTGTTGCAGTGCTTGAATATAATCACGCATCCCCGGATAATCAAAGAGATTACGCAAAGATTTAAGATCCAACGCTTCTTCACCCATGTAGGGGCGAATAACTCGTTCATATTCCTCCATCATCTGCACTGTGGCGCCGCAGAGCTGTTGGGTATAGTGAATATGATAGCGTTGCAGCACATTTTTATGAAATATGGCGGAAATTCTTTGAGCAATTGCACCACTATCAACAGTCCCAACAGACTGGAACAGCTCATGAAGTTCTTCATAGGGAATTTGCCACTGCTGCTCTATATGCTCAATATGTGCGGGTTGAATCATATATTGATCTGGAAACAGGTAACTGTGGCGATATAGCTCAAGTATTTGTTTATGGCTGTCAGGCAACGTCTTCAATCCTTGCTGCGGGTCAGTCATAACGGTTATAGCATCGATCATTCCTTCCTTGAGCGCCGCTGGCAAAGCCTCCGGGTCTATGGCTGCACTCACTGCGAGGATCAGATACGGGCTGTGTTGCAGGCAAACGCAACCTTGTCTACCGAATACATCATAAGCAATACCTTCCATGCTATGGACGCTGCTGGAACCCGGCTGGTTGATCCAACATTTCTCTCGCAGCAAACATAAGCGATAATTGTTCCATACCTCAGGATTTTGTTCCTGGATTTGGCGGATCCACGCCTCATCGTTCAACGCTCCCTGCATAAACATTCGTAATTCTTTGCGATCTGTCTCTCGGGCGAGACGGGAGACATGCTGTATGTTGTGCGTAAGAGCCTGTCGTGTCTGGATTTCTTGCCATACATGTTCTAGTGAAGTTTGCAGATCCTCTCGCTTGAGAGGTTTTAACAAGTAGCCCTTTGCCCCAAGTTCGATGGCTTTTTGAGCATATGTAAAATCACTATAACCGCTAATAATGAGGTATTCCACCTCGATGCGCTCCTCTTTGGTCTGTGCCATCAGTGCCAGTCCGTCCATGTCCGGCATCATAATATCCGTAATAACGATGTGAATGTTATGCTGGCGCAAAATGATTAGCGCCTCCATCCCACTTGCGGCACAGTAAATGTTGTTCAGCTCCAGAGGAAATTGATGCAGCATCGCCTGCAGACCGTCACGGATGTGCTTTTGATCGTCCACAACCAGAATATTGATCATTCCTACCACCCTCCAAGATTTACATTTTCCCAAGGTAAACGTATCGTTACACAGGTATAAGCGCCCTGAACACTATCAATCCAAAGACCGCAATCCTCGCCATAATGAAGCTGCAGCCGCTTATTCACATTTTCCAAACCAAGTCCGTTCTTGCTGGTAACAATCGGTGATTCCGAGTCTCCCCGCAGTGCCGCTTGCAGTCGAACTAACATCTCCGGGTCTAACCCCTCTCCATCATCTTGTATCTTAATGAGCAAGTAGTCATTCTCCACTGAAACGTAGATCTGAATACACACACTACCGCCTGATGGTGCAGCGTGATGGACTGCATTTTCAACGATAGGCTGCATGCACATTTTAGGAATCGCATAGCGCAGCACCTCCTGCGGGAGATCTGCCGTCAACATGATACTGCCACCTTCCATTAAATTAATAAATTGAACGTAACTTTGAATGTTGGCAAGTTCCTCGCGAAGCGCAACCGTATCGCTGCGCCACTGCATGCTGTAGCGAAGTTGCGAACCTAATGATACCAATGAATTCGCAATAGCAGGTTGTCGTTGAACCTCCGCGAGCATTCGAATAGATTCCAGTGCGTTATACAAAAAATGAGAGTTGATCTGCGAATGCAGTGAATGCAGCTGTGCGTTTTTGGCGATCAATTGTTTATCCACGACCTGTGTCATCAGACGTTTGACCTCAGTTAACATTTTGTTGTAGCTCACAGCCACTTCATCAATCTCATCCCCTCTTTCGTTCTCATCAAGGCCGGTATCAATCGTTGCATCCAGTTCTCCTTTTCGTACCTGACGCATTGAAGCCAGTACGCTGTCCAGCCGTCGGAATATGCGCCGAGTTGTATGTGATACAAGCAGCATGATGAGCAGCAGAACACATAATGTAATCGTTACCACAAATGCATACCAGCTGCGTGGCCCCTTCATCAAAGCCTGATGGGAGGCGATATCGACCACATAAGTGTTTAGCGGAGCGATGTATCGGTACAGTGCATAGTAGCTCTGATCACCTACCTTAATCTTAACGGGACTTTCCTGTGGCAGTACATCCAGCTGGCGATGAACACCACCAAGGATTTCGTCCAGTCCTTCTCCGGCGTTTCGAGAAAACTCATGCTGGGGATTATAAACATATTGGGGAGAATCGCTTTCGTTCATTAAAACAGAAAAGAAGTCTCCCTTGCTCTCCTGGAGCAGGTCGCTGAAAAACATACTGTGCGGAACGCGAATTTCCATAATACTAGGTCTTTTTTTCTCCTGACCCTGAAGGCGAACCAGCCGGTAGTATGATAGCGTATGTTCACCATCCTTAAAAGAAAATAAGCGGTAAGCCGCACCACCTTCATCCCGAAGCTTTGCCCAATAATCCTGCGGCCAAAATTTCTGATAATGATAAATTTCAGGCCAAATTTCATATAAGTTCGGGTTATCTACGTAAAAGCTGAGCTCACTGATCATCGCATTACTTTGAATGATGTTTTGCATTTGCTCAAATTGGTTTTGCTTAAATTTCACCAGTCGCAGTCCATCCACAAGCATATTGGAATGAATAAAATCCACAAATGACTTTTGAGTGAGCGCCGTGTTGGAAGCGTTCTCAATGATGTCCATTCTGCTGCGCAATTGTTCGTTTAACCATGAAACATGGCTGTTGCCCGCTGACATAGCGTCCTTGTATAGCTGGGTTTCCTGCATGCGAATATATAAAAAGGATACTAAAATAACGGGAATGGCAATCATCAGGCTAAACGCCAGAAACAGCTTTTGGGATATACGGGCATTGCGGTAAAGTTTCCTCAATCTAGTCAGTAGGTAATTCACTCTGAAATCCTCACCACCTTTGTTATACCATATAATACAATTTAGCTGATAGAGCGAGGAGTTAGGGAATGATTACTCGGCCATCTTGGCTTTTCTCGCTTCCAGCTCGGTCTGACGGTATTCCATTACCTGATTAAAACCGTAATTCACACGGCGGGCCAAGAAATTTTCGAAAATTTTATCAAACGCAGCTTCATCTTTGGCAGTAATCAGTTCAGGCAGAACTTCTTCCCAATTCTGAGAAATACGCGACCAGGATAAGGCTATATCGGAATCTCCAACAGGATCTATTCCCTTATATATGCCGCTGTCCATATCCGCCTGTTTGTTCGCGAACTCCTCCATTTGCTTAACGGATGGCGCCTTTTCTGGTCTCCACTGGTTAACGAAGGCAGGGTTGCGCAGCATCCAGTAGGTATCCATGATACCGTATTTCTTTTCCAGAAGCTCCCTATCTGAGTCAAGCAATTGGACCATTTCGGCCGTCAACTGCGGTTTACCATCCTTTATCGCCCATGTTTCGCCTTCTTTGCCCAGAAATACATCCCTTTGGCCTTCTTCGCTCGCTAAATAGCTCAAAAACCGGATGGCTCGTTCAGGACTCTTGGTGGATTTGCTAATCATCGTAACCATCCAGCCGTCCATGTTGCCAGGGAACAGTCTGGCGGAATCACCGTGGCTGTTTTGCGGTCCATCCACAGCGATGTAGTACGAATTCGGATATGCACCCGCAGCCAGGATCGGATTGATAGCCGCCATACCAGTCCACTCGCGAATCATCATAAAATAACGGGCATTACTGGTTTTTTCCTCTACCTGAGCATTCGAGTCCACCAGAAAATCTACATTAATCAAGCCTCGCTCATATGCTGTGCGGAAGGTTTTTAGCCAGGTGATATAGTCTGAATCGGTCATACGGTCGTTAAATTTGCCGTCCTTTTCATGCGGAATAGCCAGCAGGTTTTGCAGGTACTCGGTCATCCCATAAGAGACATTCCCCTGAGCAAAGAAGGGACTGATGAGCTGGCCTTTGTATACAGAATACTGATCTTTTAAGAGTTGTAATGCATTCAAAAAGCCATCAGGAGTACTCAAATCCGGTCTGCCCATAGCCTCATACAGATCTTTTCTGACCAAAAAGGTTTGGTTTGCAGCCGTCAGACCGGTGGCCTTCATCAGGCTGGGGCTGTATGAATCATTTGGAATGCCATATGTATTACCGTTATCCTGACGATACCACTTCAATGTACCGTCCCCCGCGACCTTGAAAAAGTAAGGATCATATTGATCCGCCAATTCATTTAAAGCATATACCTGGCCGCCTTCCCATAACTTATTCATCGCACTTTCCCACGAGCCGATTGTTATCAAATCCGGCAGCTTACCGGATGCCATCATAAGCGCAATTTGTTCGCTGGCTTCACCGGATGGCACTTTAAATTTGATGTTGACACCTGTTTTCTCAGTTACAATCTTGGAGGTTATGCTCTCACCCCATGTGTGACCATACCAGTTCGCACCCACAAACCAGGTCAAATCCACAGGTGTGTTATCCAGCTTCCATCCGGGTTCATCAGGGTTTGGCCTGTATTCAGCTGGCTGTTGTTTAGGATGAGCGGGTTGTGGGAGTGACGGATTTACATTTTGCTCTGATCGGGAACACGCACTCAAAACTAGCATTAAGATTATGGTCCAATAGATGACCATGCTGTTCTTGATGGTACCAGGTTTCATTCCATACCCTCCTTTCTTTGCTGCAGTTGTGAATTAACCTTAGTATTAATCATGCTATAACCGATTTTACTATCCTTGGCTCGAAATGGAAATGCCACTCCCTACCTAAATATGGGTTTACGTAAGGTCTAATTCAGGTACAGCTATTTAAAATGGGTTAGTACTCTTAAAATAAAATAAAACAAAGACAGCTGATTACTCAGCTGCCTTTGTTGGATTGCCTTCGGGAAAGTCTTCCCGTTAGGTTATAAGTCTCACTCGTAAGCGCCGATATTCACAGCAGCTCCCTGTACTCTTGGTTTCCCCTCAATGTCCAGTGTTCCAATAATTGCATTGTCCGTGTTCCCGGCATCAATTGCTGGAGATGTAGATTGAAGATGGAAATCGTATCCCGAAGCATTCACAAATTTGGGATCAATGAACAAGGAATGCGCGTCATTGCCAGTTCCCGTTTTATAAGCGGAGAATCCTGTGTAATCTTTATTTTTCCATGTCCAGCTGGCTCCATTGCTTCCGGCAGAGGCAAAATAAAGATTATAATCCACAACGTTTCCGGAATTCTTGGTGTATTCATTGTAAATCAATACATCTGTAGAGCTGGCTACGAAAATGTTGTTCATAATTACGTTATTTTGTGTGTCGTATTGAACGTAAAGCTGGCCGCTGCCATCGCCAAGCGTATCATTTTTGTATACGGTATTGTTAACGATCTTACAGTTTACGGTAGAGCCGCGTTTAGTATCATACCCGCCCATCGCGATGCCGGTGAGTCGGTTGTTGTAGACTGCGTTGCTGCGTACTGTAATATTGCTGGTAGATTTACCGGCATGCTCTGACGCAATCTCGATACCGATATCATTGTTGTAGCTGTAGTTCTGTTCAATAATACTATCCTTGCCACCATCCACATAAATGCCATCGGCCGCATTACTGTTATTCGGAAGTGACTTCCCATACGAAGGATTATTGTTGGAAGTGATATTGTAGACTCTGTTGCCCTTCACGAGTCCGTTCCGCACCTGATCGTAAGCCGTATTCGGCGCTTTCCCCTCAAAACCGATGAGATCAATGCCAATGTTGTCGTTATCGTGAATAACATTATTCGTCACCGCGAAGGTGTCCACGTTCCCGTTGAGAACCAGCGATTCGCTGGAGCCGAGCACAAGATTATACAGTTCATTACCATTAATCGTAATATCGTGAATGGATTCAGGTGCTTTTGTGCCGTATACGGCGATCCCATGTGCGTCACGGCCAAGCAGATCACTGCCAGTTGGAGTGGCCGTGTTTTTGATATCATGGACTCTGTTGCCAGACAAATTGATAAAGCTGCCTGATCCGTGAACATAAATGCCTACGGGCATGACGTCCTTGGTAGCAGTAGTATAATTGCGAATTTCAAATCCTTGAAGGGTAACGTAATTCACATCGGTCAGGTCAATCAACCCTTCAATCCCGCTAACCGAAAGTCCTGTGCCGTCAATAATCGGTGTCTCCGTGCCATCGTTAGTGAATACAATCGGCCCTTGTGAAGCGGAGCCTGAGCGGGTGATCTTCAGCTTCTGGTTATACACACCGCCACGAACATGCACTGTACTGCCTGCAGGAACAGCATCCGCTGCGTGCTGGAGCGTCTTCCATGGAGCGCTGCTCGTTCCCGCATTGGAGTCATTTCCGTTTGTCGCTACGTAGTAATCCGTACCTGCTGCTGCAGCAGATGAGGACCATTCAATGCCTGAAACCAGTCCTATGCCTATCGCCATACTTAATCCCATCAGCAATGTTTTACCGAATTTCAACATATTCTCAACTCCCTTTGATCCATTTGGTTGTGTTAGATTAAAATCAGGATTTATTGTTCATGCTCAGCCTGCAAAAGAAGAACAGCCTCCATCGTCGGCAAACTCCCTGTGCCACCAATGCCAAGTGTGGACAATGCTCCACATGCATTGGCAAATCGCAGCAGTTCATCACTTCGCATCCCAAGCAAGTATCCATATATGATTCCTGCGTTGAAACAGTCTCCTGCTCCTGTCGTATCGACGGGCGTCAAAGTGTAAGATTCGGCCGATATTCTACTTTCGTCCAGTTGACGTAGTGTAGCACCTTTTGACCCTTGTTTGACCGCTACAATTCCTGCCACATCAGGAAGCATGGTATCAAGCACATGGCTTACCCCAGCGGCAGGGAAAATGTGCAGCAGTTCATCCTCGCTGGGAATAAACAAATCAGTTACCGTCAGTAGTGCACTTATGCCCTCGCGGTCCCATTGATTGGATACATCCCAACCGGTATCAAAAGACGTGCTGATTCCATCTGCCCGCAATCTTGTAAAGATCTCTCGCCAATGAGGTCTCATTCCATCCTGCAAATAATAGGAACCAAAATGAAGATGTGATGCCTGCTGTAGCAGGGACTCAGGGATATAATCCGGTGTTAACAATGGGATACTGCCAGCGTAAGTTAACAACCCGCGGTCATCGGGTGTGGAGAGCGACAGAGTTACACCTGTCTTGATGCCAGATAATCGGCTTACATGCTCTGTATTTACGCCCATACGCTGCAGCTCAGCTATACAGAATTTGCCGAAATCGTCATCTCCCACTACGCTAACGAATCTCACATCCGCTCCCAGACTTGCCAGCGCACAGGCCGTTATTGCTGAAGAGGAACCAAGAACAATCTCGAAGCCATCGACCATTTTCTCCCGATTCCATTCCGGCATAACATCCGTTCCCGATACAATGACGTCTACATTTAGCTCGCCAGCAATGACAACAACGGGACTTGTTTGCTGTCTCTGCATCATTTCAATACCGGAACAAATCCCTGTTCCGCCTCATACAGTTCATCGAACATACTTCTGATCTCCTCCAGGGAGCATACGGCAGCAGTTAGTGGGTCGAGCATCAGTGCATGGCGAGCCATCTCCCTGTCACTCCTCCGCACAGCTTCTACAGCCAGGTCAAAAAAAGCCATGTTCGAGCGGCATAATGCGGCCAAATGCTCGGGCAGTCTTCCAAAGCGACAAGGCTGAACGCCTTTCCCATCAACGAGACAGGCCACTTCCACCACACCATCAGCCTGCAGATTTTCAATCAGCCCCCGGTTAGGAACGTTACCATAAATGACCTTCGGCTCATTCTTCAATACTGCTTCGATGATGATGGCAGCATATTCATTACTGGATTTCAGCTCAAGCGGTACCGTTCCCTCAAGCTGTGAAACGATCTGCTCATCATTCTCTCTCCGCCAGATCGGCCAGTTGTCAGCGTAGAACCCCGTAGCTCCGTTATAACCTGAGTTGCAGTGCTGGTCGATAAGCGATTGGCGTTTACGGTAATACGGGATATATTCCGAGAAATGGCCGCTGGATTCCGAGACGAATGCACCCAGGTATTTCATCGCATCAAAGCGGACCGGGTCCTTCCGCAGCAGTTCAGGAGTATTCATTTTCTCTAGTAGTACTGGATACAGATCCCTCCCGGCGTGCGACAGCTCCACAAACCAGGACATGTGGTTAATACCTCCGGCTTTCCATGACATCTCTTCATATGGAACTCCGGCATATTCAGCCAGTTGAGCCGACGTATTCTGAATGGAGTGGCATAGTCCCACTACCGGAATATCCGTAATGCGGGAAGTCAGGAGTGTAACCGCCGACATTGGATTGGTATAGTTTAGAATGATGCAGTCTGGGCAGAGCGCTTCAATGTCCCGTACAATTTCAATCCAGCTGGGAAGGGTACGGAGTGTCTTGAATAGTCCTCCGGGTCCAAGTGTATCGCCAATGCACTGCTTTACCCCGTATTTCAGCGGAATTTCATATTCATAACGAACCGTCTCCAGTCCGCCTACTTCAATTTGGTTAATCACAAACTTTGAACCGCCGATGACCTCTCTACGATCCGTAGAGGCAATCACCTCCCACGTCTTCCCTGTCTGTTCCACGATCTGAAGCACCAGCCTACGTGCCAACTCAAGCCGCCGCTCGTCAATATCAACCAGGGCAATCGTGCCACCCTCCAAGCCTTCAATCAGCAGGATATCCATAGCGATCTCTCGCGTAAATGCGCTGCCTGCTCCGATAATTGAGATTTTAGTCATAACTCTTCTCCTCACCCGTTATTTCATGCCCGTCATAGCTAGGCCTTTAATAAATTGCTTCTGGAAGATCAGGAACATTATAATAACCGGTATTGTAATCAGTACCGCAGCTGACATAACGACGTTGTAATTGACCTGATGTGTTCCGTTAAAATAGACCAACGCCAGCGGAACGGTCATCTTGCTCTCATCATTTAATACAATCAGTGGCCACAGGTAGTTATTCCAGGAGTTCATAAACGTGAATATCCCCAACGCTGACAGCATCGGCAGAATAAGCGGCATAACGATGCGAAGCATCAGCCTGAATTCGCCAGAACCGTCCATCCTTGCTGCCTCCAGCAGCTCCTGTGGAATCTCTTCTATGAATTGTTTAGCCAGAAATACACCGTAAGAACTGACCAGATTGGGCAAAATAATCGCCAGCAAATGGTTAACCAGGCCAAGCTCAGCGGTGATCAGATACGTGGGAATCATAATAACCTGAAAGGGAATCATCATGGTTGCCAGGATCAGAATGAACAGCAGTTTCTTGCCTTTAAACTGATGCTTGGCAAATACATATCCGGCTAGAGCGCTGGTAAACAAGGTCACCACCGTTATGATGACGGAAGTCACTAGACTGTTCAGCAACCACGTGACAAACGGCGCCTCGCTAAAAACCGTTCGGTATCCGTCCAGACTCGGCTTACTTGGAAAAAAACCGCCGGAACCCGAGACGATGTCCATGTTACTTTTTAGTGATGACAGCACCATCCAGACATAAGGCAAAAGCATAACACAAGCTATAACTGCAAGAACTGCGATAGTAAACCCTTCCCACAGGCTGAATTTACGCGGCATCGGCTTCTTCTCCCCTCTCCTCTCAATGTTCCCATTGCGTGCGTCCCCACCGAAGTTGCAGCAGCGTCACAAGCAGGATGATCATTAGAAATACGGTTGCCATAGCAGATGCGTACCCCATATTGGAGCTGGAGAATGCCTGTTCATAGATTTGCAGTGACAGCACTCGTGTTTCGTTGAAGGGTCCGCCCTTGGTCATAATCTGAAATTGTGGGAAGGCCTGAAAATAGGAAACAACTGTCGTGATGGATACAAACAGCAACGTTCTGCGCAGGAGTGGGAGTGTGATGTGAAGAAAGACATGCCATCGGCCCGCTCCCTCCAGCGTCGCTGCTTCATAGTACATATCCGGGATGGAATCCAGTCCCGCAATGAAAAGAACGATATTATAGCCAATATCAGCCCACAAGGTCATCATAATGATGGAATAGAGCGCATAATGCGGATCACTGAGCCACTGGATCGGCGCCATATTCAGCTTGGCGAGAATCATGTTGAACAAGCCGTCATTGTAATTGAACATGGTATTCCATACGATAGCCGTTCCCGCCAGCGGAGCGATCGTGGGAAGAAAGAATACGGTCCGAAATCCATTTTTGAGCCAAGGGATGCTGACTCGCTGTATCGCTGAAGCAATCAAAAGTGTAATAACAATGTTGATCAATACGGCGATAAATACAAATTTGAAGGTTACCCACAATGACTTCAGAAAGATGGAGTCCTGAAACATACGAATGTAGTTCTGCGCCCCCACGAATATCGCGTTTGAGCTGAGCGGATCATACTTGAATGCGGACAAGCCCAGGCTCCAAGCGATGGGAAGGAAAGCAAACACCCCGAACAGAAGCAAGATCGGTACGAGTGAGATGATGATGAACCTTCGTTTTGCCCTGTAAGCTGTTGACTTTACCGCTGGGTTAACCTTTTCCGCCTTGTTGGTAGATATAGCAGTACTCATACCCCAGCACCCCTATCACTTATGTTGATCCTGATTATCATTGATTGTCTGTTCGATGTTCGCTAACCCGTCCTGGACATTCTGCTGCCCACTGGCCATCAGTTGGAAATTGTCGTTAACCTGCTTGAAGAAGAAATCCCGGTCTGCTATAGGACCGATCCATTGACCTAACGCCAATATGTCCAGAGAGGGCTTTAGATGAGGATTGTTCTTCAGGAATTCCGGGTTTTCGGCAATTTCTTTTTTGGCTGGAACGGTAAAGGTATCCGTATTCCAGGTCGAGAGGTTGTCCTTCTCCGAGATGAATTGGATGAAATCAAGCGCAGCCTCCTGTTGTTTGCTTTTCTTGGACACCGCTAGCCCCCAACCGGATTCGGCAGCAAAAACAGGTGGATTTTCCGTAAAGGAAGGCACGGAAACGTATTCAAAATCATCAACTTTGTAGTTGTTCTGTCCCGCAGCAATCGTCCAAGGACCGCGATAGGTCATGGCTGATTTCCCCTGAAAAAAATAGTCAGAGGTATCCAGCTCGCTTCCGAACGTGGTTAAATCTGCAACTTGGTCATCGGCCACGAGCGAAACCAAGGTGGACATCGCTTTCTCCGCCTCCGGTGAGTGGAAATTAACATGTTCGTCTTCACCCATAAAACTTGCACCTTGCTGCAAAATAAGGGATAAGAAAGTAAACGTAATATTGTCTGCAGATACAAAATCGAAGCCTTTGACTTTGATGACATTGTTCTCACGGACAGTCAATTTTTTGGCGTAGTCCACAAGCTCTGTCCAGTTGGACGGTGCGTGATCAAAGCCTTGGTCTTTGAGCATTTGCGGGTGAATCAACATGCCGCCATTCTCAATGTTGTACTCAAGTGGCAGCCCGTATAGCTTGTTATCCCGCAAATATCCCCCCAAGGGGGCATCATAGTACTCTTTTTTCACATTTTCACTATCAGGGATTTCGACAAGCAGATCGTTCTTGGAATATTCGGGTACCCAGGTGCCGAAAAATTCGGCAATATCGGGTGGTTTTTTCGCGGAGAATGAGGCTTTCAGCTTCTGGCTGTATACATCATATGGAAAGGTCTGATACTCGATTGTTATATCGGGGTGCAAGGTCTGGTATTTGGATATTAATTTCTTATATGCGCCCACAATGGCGTCTTCCTGATGACTCCAAAAGACCAGATTCACCTTACCTTGCGGGTCTGCGGATGTATCGCCGCCTGAAGAGGAGGAGCTGGAACAGCCCGCTTCAGCGAATACAACACAAACCATCGCAATGATCAGCATAAACTTGGAAAAATGCATTCGCATATCCTCCCTTGTCCTGCAAATTAGCCAGCATATGAAGGGAAGGACATTTGAGTTTTACGTGTATTTATATAGAAGCAATGTGGTCTGTAGTTGTATGTATCGCAATCTGATGCTCCCGGCACGCCTGCTCAAACCATCCCTCCGGCTGTTTATTCGTAATCACTCCAGTCACCTGAGTTAAGGGAGCAATCGTAAACAAAGCACTTTTCTCAATCTTGCTTTGATCGAATACAGCATAAACCTCGCTGGAACGTTCCATTGTTAATTGGGCAATACGAGCTTCAAGCTCGGAATGCATCGTAAAGCCGAAATTCTGCGTTACTCCGTCCACCCCGAGAAACATTTTCGTAATGTTAATTTTGTCGATTACGCTTTCCGCCAGCGGACCGCATAACTCGTAGCTTTTAGACCGCATAACGCCGCCAATCACGACGACCTGAATATCTTCGGCATCAGCCAATTCATAAGCAATATTCACCGCGTTGGTGACAATCGTAATATTACGGTGCGTTTTGAGTGCTTTCGCAATAAAGAACGTCGTTGTACCTCCCGTCAGGCAGATAATGTCTCCCTCTTTAACAAGTGCTGCCGCCGTGGCCGCAATCCGTTCCTTATCCATCCGTCGGAAATCGCGTTTTGCTGCAAAAGGCAGTTCCGATACCGCCGACGTCAGGCCGCCTTCATATATGGCTCCCCCATTTGTTCGAATAATCTCGCCCGCTTTTTCAAGTGTGTCCAAGTCACGTCTTGCGGTTGCTTCCGAGCAGCCGACCGTTTGGACAATCTCTTGCAGCGATATTTTCCCATGCGATTTAATCAGTTCCAATGTTTGTGCTCTGCGCAGTTCACCCTTTGAATATTGCATAAGTCTCTCCTTTAATATGTCTGGGCCTGCATGATATCCGTTAACTTCAGCCCGTGCTAGCTCTATTGTGTAGGATGAAAGGATGGATTGCAATATGTCGACGTGAACTGCATCCCATAAGAAAAGCATCTCTCTAACGGTTATTCATGAGGGATATGAAGCTGATTTTCAAAACCTTCAACTATCATAAAGTTATAATTTGCACCTGATGTACGTACTCCTCAAAGAGAACATGATCGATGTCACCTGCTTTTGAAGACATCGCATTTGCAGCGGCAGCCGCGATAGCCGTACGCAGTCTGGAGTCGGGCGAATCACCGCGTTCTCCTGCATATGCCATGCCGGCAACAAAGGCGTCTCCGCAACCTACCGTATTCACAGGCTGAATGGATGGCGGTTTTGCCAGATATACTTTTCCATTTAAAATAGCCAGAGCACCGTCACTGCCGAGTGTTATGCACACCTCGTCAATGCCCTGATGCGCCAACCTGTGCGCTGCACGGGCCCATCCGTTAATGTCTTTCGGCTTTTGCCCCAGCCACTCGGTCAGTTCCAGTTCATTTGGCTTCACGAAATGGGGCGTTGCACTCAGCCCAATGCTGAAACTTGTTCCACCTGTATCCAGAAAGGCTCTCGTTCCTACTGAACGGACAATACAAATCAATTCTGCGTACAATGTGTCCGGCGCACCTGGGGGTAAACTTCCAGACATCACAACTGCACTGGACTGAGTGGCGAGCTCCTGTACTTTTTTCTTGATCGCTTCAACTTCGGCTTCTGACATGGTTGGGCCCTGCCCAAGCAGCTCTGTAGAGGTACCACTGGAATCGTCCACAATGTTAAGGCAGACTCGGGAGTCTCCCTCTGATTGGATAAAAGCAGTCCGTATCCCCCGTTCAGTCAGATTTCTCTCAATAAATACACCGTTATTGCCGGCAATAATGCCTGTAGCTGTGACTTCACCGCCGAGCTGCCGGATCACCTTGGCTACGTTATTGCCTTTGCCACCTGGCTCATTAACCTGTCTTGTCACTCGATGCACTTGACCTACGCCAAACTTGTCAACGTACAACGTCCGGTCGATGGCCGCATGGAGTGTAACTGTGGTAATCATCGGACTACGCCGGCTTTGCCAGTGCTTCCACATAACCGTATTTTCTCCATGGCAAGCCGTTTAACTGCTTCCTTCGCCGGAGCCATGTATTTACGTGGATCATTCTCTTCTGGATGGATTACGAAAACATCTTTGATAGCTTCGGAAAAAGCAATACGCAGCTCTGTGGCTATGTTTACCTTGGACATCCCCAGTGCAACCGCCCGATGAATCTGTTCAGCTGGAATGCCCGAACCACCGTGCAGCACCAAAGGAACCGATACTCGATTCGCAATGGTTTCAATTCGTTCAAAATCTATGTTCGGCTGTCCCTTATAAATACCGTGTGCGGTACCGATTGCTGGAGCGAGTGTAGTTACGCCGGTGCGTTCAACAAATTGCACGCAATCTTCCGGATCTGCTAGGGAAGCATGCTGTTCCTCAACGACAATATCGTCCTCAACGCCCCCAACCTTGCCAAGCTCTGCCTCCACGTTTACGCCAGATGCCTGGGCAACCTCCATCACTTTACGGGTTAGGTTCACGTTTTCTTCAAAAGGATACATGGATGCATCGATCATTACAGAGGTATAACCTGCTCGTATGCATCGGATAATCGTTGAGAAATCAGTGCAGTGATCCAAATGAAGTGCGATAGGGATATCCGTCAAGTCCGCTGCGGTTTTAGCCGCATGAGCAATGTAATCTGGACCCAAGTGGTTGACTGTGCCCACCGTGGTTTGAATAATGAGTGGTGACTCGGTTTCTACAGCCGCTTCAACGACAGCCTGAAGCATCTCCAAGGTATGAACATTAAATGCAGCGATGGCGTATTGGTCCCTGCGAGCGGTTTGCAGCATTTCAGTGGACGAGATCAGTGGCATATCCATTCCCCCTTTTAAGGTTTCGTCGCTCGCGACGATTTGAACGATCCAGCACCTCCCTTCACGGGTCAGATGAGTATAGGAAACATTTGATAATTTCTAGCTTGTGATCATAATAATCTTTTTATTTGATTAAATCAATCATTATTTTGGAAAACTATTGCAATTTAGTCGGTTATAAAGGCATAATTATGATTAACACAATCATATAACTATATATTTGATCGAAAAGATCACAAACTGAAGTTATCAATCTAAATCATTCCCGGGAGGTATTTTTTATGAGTTTGACGTATCGTGAAGTAAAAGAACAATATAAGGCCCTGCAGCAGACATACAACTATTTACTGGCCAAGCGCACGGAATTTACTGCCTTTGTCCAAGCTCAAGCGATTACCTCCGTAACCTTTGTTGGCGCCGGGTCCAGTTATTGCTTGAGCGAAGCGGCCGCTTTTTCCTTCCGTTTGCGTGCCGGCCTGCCTGCAATGTCACTTGCCGCGGGTGATCTCATGCTCCATGCAGACCGCTATCGTCCCATGTTGGAGGGTAGTCTGATCATAGCGCCGTCACGATCTGGCAGTACGAGTGAGGTCGTTGAAGCATTGCGTTTGCTCCAGTCTGATCGACGTATTCCTTTATTAACGATTTCTTGTGTAACAGACTCGCCGTTATCCAAAAGCGCCGATTTCCCTCTGGAACTGCCCTGGGCTTTCGACCATAGCGTTTGCCAGACCCGTACAGTAACCAATCTGTATGCAGCCAATCTGCTGCTTGCCGCTTTTCTTGCTGATGATGAGGAGCTGATTATCGATATACAGGAAGCGATTCATCAAGGTGAAGCCTACATGGCACGTGTAGAGGACAGCATCCGCCGTGTCTCCGACTTCAATTGGACGAATGCAGTCCTGCTTGCAGACGGTGAACTACAAGGCCTGGCAGCCGAGGGTGCCATCGCTCTGACCGAGATTGCCAAGACACAAGCCCACGCATACCATCTTCTTGACGTTCGGCACGGGCCGATGGTCACCGTGGGTTCGGATACTTTAGTGATTGCTGCCTTGTCGGACAGCGGTATTGAGCATCAACGCAATCTGTTGAGGGATATTAAAGAGCGTGGAGCCACCATTATCACGTTTGCCGATCGAACAATGGGTATCCCGCAGGAGTTCATCGACCTTGAGATCACAACTAGTCATCCGCTTAATACAGCAGTACGGGGTATTCCTTTCATTTTCATCTCGCAAATAGCCGCTTTGGCTAATGCCGAACGGCACGGTATTAACCCGGATCAACCCGATGGCCTGGTAGCCTGGGTCAAGCTATAAAAGAAAGCTTAGTTCTTTTGATCCGCTTGGAAAGCTGGGAAAGGGGAATTGTAGAGGGAGATGCAAAGGGCTATCTCAAAAGGAATTCTTCCTCGCTCCAAGCATTAACGAACCTACCGCACCTTAAAAGGCGGATCATCAACGCTTGCAAGATTTAACGAACCTCAGTAACGCTAATTCATCATAAAGCGTTGTCAAAACCTGAAAAATTGATCAAATCGACGAAATAACGTCTCTGTAATTCGTTAGATCTCAGATCTGGGCAAATGGGAGCAAATAGCGTGTCTCAGGTTCATTAAAACAAAATAACACGAACAAGGGTTGTCCCCTGTCATATTCATGACTTATGGGACATCCCTTTTACTTGAAGGTCAAAATCAATTTTGGTCAAGCCATTAAACTTAATCAACAAATCGAGAGTGCTGCATTTATGAAAGAAAATCATATTCAGATTCAATCCTGGGCACTTTTTGCTGAAGGAAGAAATGATCTGTTCCAGAATGAAGTGTTAGTATCCATTGCAAAAAGGTTAATAAATCTGTTGCACAGGTCGTGTTACGCTGGTGATAAAAAAGTCGCCATTTCTGACGACTTTTTGTGTTTATGCCATATTCAACGGTTTACTACAACCCAATAAACATATTTCTGCTGAACGGTCCCCAATTTCCACCAGTAAATCCGGTTCCCCCCTCCAAATTGACAAAGCATGGAAGCAAAATATAAAGTACTCCCATAGTCGCGTTAACGTTGAAGGTTATAACAAATCTCGTTTTGGAATTATTAATAGGAGTGATCATCCCCCGATCAGGGCGAATCGAATTATCTTTCGTGATGGCATCTCCCATTCCTACACTGGCTATATCCGATGGACTAGCCATGTTACTTCTTATCCAATAGTTCGATATGTTGGTTGCTGATGCTAAATCCGCTGGCTGATCATACGTCACTACAATCTGATTGGATGCGACTTGCCTAACCTCCACAACTACAGGATGAGGAGTCATCGCTTCCCTTTCTCTCCCGCCCACATTCTCGATCCAATAAGGATGTGTTGTATTCAAAGGATGATTAATTGACATTAGATGAATTACCTCCATGATTGACTTCAATAGTCATTTGTCCCGAGATAATGTATGTAGGTGAATGACCAATGGTGCCTTACAAAGGACCCCAGATTCCCAGCAATACCTTCAAAGCCTCAGCACCCCAATGTTATTTTACTTTTCATCTCACATACAGTCACCAAAAAATACACTTCACACAATGATAAAGTGTTTAGTGTATTTTCGGGTTAGCCTATCACTCTAATATAATAATTGGGTTGACGAGTATATTAAACTATATTATTTATTTAAAATCGGTATTTCCCCCAGCAGGTTTTTCAGGTTAATTGCATCCCATGGCATGTGCTCGGTTATACCCAATCCCACGACATTTGTTTCTTCCGATAGTTCTTTGAGTAGATGCAGAAGCTGAGGGATTTGCAAGCTGCCCGCAGGAGAGAACGTATAAGGTCCTTCAGGATTCGCGAATAATAACGAACGAAAAGCCTTAGGATCAAGCACATCTAGATCCAGATGAATAGCTAGGTGTTTAATACCGCTTTCTTTGATCCACTCTTTGATGGATGCTGTACTTTTCGTTAATTCTTCAGCTCCGGAAGTTCTAATGCCAAGTCTTTGAATCATTTCTGTATCTGATTCTACAGTCGTTATACCTAATCGTTCAAACGCTTCTGAGATCACATCACCTTCCTGTTCTGTAGGTGTTGCCAACCCCGCGATAAAGACATTTTCAGGTTTTAGAGGGATTTTTACATGTTGTGCAAACTCCTTATCCCCTTCTCCCAAAAGATTGCCCAGTGGTAGCGTATGTCCGTTATCATATCCCACGTAACCAACCAAATCACTGTGCGCATCGATCCAGATCAAGCCTAACTCTCCATTATACCGTTCGTTTAAATAGGCAAACGGAGCTTGTTCGACCAAGCAGTCGCCACCAAACATGACGATGCGGTCAGGCTTGTGAGCACGAATAATATGCTGGGCCGCTTCCAGTTGTTCAATGAGCTGTTTCCTCCCATTTACACCATTCTCGTTTTCCAGTGGAGTTCCATCATATGCTTGTACAGGAACTTGAATCAGTGGTTGATCATTATCAGGAGCCAGCCAGGCAAGCAGTTCCGCGCCAAAAGAGTAGTTAGGATTATTCCCGCCTTGCCATTGTGGCATTAACAGACGTATTGTTTTTTGATTCATGTTTTCTCTCCTTTACTTCAAAGTAAGGTTAGTATAAACTGAACGCAAATCAAAAAGTAGTACGCACAATTATGACAGGTACTACCCGAAAGGATAGCATAAATATGAGTATGGCTGAATATCAAGGTAAGGTTAAACATATTCAAGATACGCCTTTTGGCTATACATTGTCTGTCATTGGCGGCAAATGGAAGATGGTCATTATTTATCTTTTAGCAGAAAACCAACCGGTACGCTTTAATGAACTGAAAAGACAAATTGGAGCGATTACGTTTAAAACACTGAGTTCACAACTAAAAGAATTGGAAGCGGATGGTATGGTTGAACGGAAAGAGTATCCACAAGTCCCGCCTAAAGTCGAGTACAGACTGACCGATAAAGCGGAAACGTTATTGCCCGTTCTGGAAGGTTTATGTGAGTGGGGAGTACAAAATCAAAGTGAAAGAGATGTGTTGGAGGATGATTAACTTTAGAAATAAAACCTATCGCTGTACCTCGGAAATTGTCATAAGCTTACTTAGCGGCAAATGGAAAATTTCTATACTCAATCACTTAACTAAAGGTCCCATTCGGTTTAATGAGCTTCAGCGACTTCTTCCCGACGCAACCCAACGCATGATTACGATGCAGCTCAGAATGCTTGAAAGTGACGGTCTGATTATTCGCAAGGTCTATCCGGTTGCACCACCAAAAGTAGAATATTATTTGTCCGATCTGGGTGAGGAGCTGGCCCCCATGCTACAAATGTTGTGCAAGTTTGGCACGACTTATATCGAGAAATTCCCCGACGAAGTATCTTGCGACAATGATGATTCTCGCCGCGACATCGCTAATGTAAATTAAAGTAGTCGTAATTAGACGGCAGCAGCTCTGTACGAGTACGCTGCCGTCGTCATAAATCTGTCACGAATGGTTTATAGCATTACAACACCAAAAATTGCGTTCCATACCCCTTCCCAGAAACCAAAGCTGCTTCCAGCTCCTCTTGATCTCCTTTGTCCACTAACACCACATTTTCGGGATACAACTTGCCTAATAAAGCCCACTGTACAAGTTCATTTCCGCCTGTTGGTATGACATGGACTCCATTATCCGTATTTGTCACCAATCCGGAATGCGACAAAATGTCTGCTACCTGATGAAAGCTGGTTGATGTTCGCTTCACAGTAGCTTCCTTGGAATGGTTGTTCTTTTCAGGCCGATATGAAAATCGATGTCCCCTGAAAAGCTGACCAAGATCCACACTAGATTCTACACTAGATGATGCATGACCTTCTCTCTCCACACTGAAACGCACGGTTGTTCGATCTGACCCTGTATTCGGAAGCAGCCTTGCGATAGATGGGAGATCACTATGGTCTTCTGAAATATGAAGGTGATCCTTATTGCCAGGTATACCCGTTCCTGCTTCATTTCGTGGTGCAGCATAATAATCGTCATATTCATATTCCAATGAGATGGCAACTATATCTTTTGTATCTTTAGTCTCAATGGTTTGTACCGGATGCCATTTCAGAAGATAACGCGCAGCCGTTCCAGCCGACTCCCCCAATCCAGCGGGCAACACCGTTCCCAAAGGATATTGAAAGCCGTAACCTACCGAAGTCAAACCCGAGCTAAGCACACTCTGTGCATACTGGACAATCGCCTTGTGCGTTAATTCCTTCCCGAGCAATTGAGTTAAAAAGACCTTACGGGCAGGCTCCAGAAAACGTAATCCTTTGAATTGCGTGTGTTCCTTAACTTGAAACGCTACTTGTTCCCAATTGGCAAAGGGAAGTAATGCATCCCGTAGCAATACAAACTGGTGCAAGTATTCATTATATAACTGCATGACTCTTGGTCCCCCAGCAGGACCCCAAACCTGAGCAATAGCTTCCGGTATCAAGGTATGACCGTAGCAATGACTTCTAAATTCCAACTCTCCAAGGGTTTCTTGTCCATATTGCGACAGTGCCCTCTTTTCAGAATTAATGTCTCTTGCCCAGTGAACCAATTGTTCACCAATGCGTGCCGCCTGTGTCGTAATTTCAACACCTGCCTTATCCTTCAAAGCTAATGGACCAAGCGGTAGCGATGACAAATCACCGGAGATTGCCAAATTGGCTTGAAGGCTATCCAATAACACCGAAGGATCACCGTTTATCGGTTCACCCAGCTGAACCAGTATGGCCTCAAGCAGTTTATCCAGCTCTATGACGACCTCTTTTGCTCTATATATGCCGTCCGGCAATTTCCAATCCAAAGCCGCATTCTCGCCTGGTCTAATCGAATCCTGTGGATATGTGCCAATGAGAGATTCTATATCTATTGCGTTTCCCCATACAATACGTTTATCTTTCAAATGCAGTTGATACTCTGGCATTTCCCCACCCCTTCAGTACAATTTTTTATATTGAACGACAATTCAACTTGCCCTTCGAATGTTAGATTATCAGGTGCCGTGATCGTTGAATAGTACGCACTTTTTTGTATGATCCGATCATTTTTGTGTCGTAGGATACTTTTTGATCCTGCAAAATAAAGGTTCAAATTGTACGGCAATGCATCACGTTTCCGATCCTGTGCATTTTGGATGAAATACAAGCATTTCAAAAAAGAGATGTCCTGGCTAATCTGCATTAGCATGGACATCTCTTTATGTTCAACGATCTACTTTTCAGCATATGAGACCGTCTTAAGCTATTTGGGTACTTTACAACGTTTCGACTATTCTCCGCGAACAACACGAAAACCCTGATCCGGACCAAAACCATTTGCATCGAATTTGCCTCGAAAAGCAATCTCGTTATTGTTGACACCGCCGATCCACCCTCCGCCTTTTACAACCCGAAATGATGGGATTTGACTCTCAGCATCGCTGTACCAGTCCCAGCACCATTCTCTTACATTGCCAGACATATCGTAGATTCCAAGCTCGTTGGGCTGCTGGGTACCAATCGATTTGGTTTTGTTTTTGTTGCTCTCTATAGCAGGCCAGTTCCAGTCTCCAGTTAAGATTTTGTCCCCGGCGTTCTTCCAATACCATGCGACTTCATCGGCGTTGTTGCTACCGCTGTATGTGTAATTCTTGCTCTCCTGACCTCCGCTTGCGGCATATTCCCATTCCGCTTCTGTAGGCAGTCGGTAACCGTTAGTTCCCTCATTAATCGTTACTGTCCATTTTATATTATCGTTATCATTCTTATTATTCTGGTCTTGGGTGCCCTTATCGATGTTGTAATGCGGCTTCAAGCCCTCTTGTATGCTTCTTTGATTGCAATACTCTACCGCGTCATACCAACTCACCATTTCTACGGGTAATTGTTCTCCTTTGAATCCGGAGGGATTATTTCCCATGACATCTTCCCACTCTTTTTGAGTTACCTCATATTTTCCGATATAAAAGTTCGACAGGGTCACATTTCTACCGGCAAAATTGGTCTTGTTGTTCTTAAACGTTCCACCTTGCACGAATACAAGGTTATCCTTCGGTTCGGGTTTATCCTGCGAACAAGCACTATTCACTAGCATTGTTGCTATTAAAAAGAACATCAACAGCTTTCTCATTGAACGATCTCCTTTAAGCTAATGGGAAAATAAGTGGCTATGATGACTGCCATTCTCATCCGGCAACGTCGAAGGCCATTTGTCTGACTGAAAACGGCCTTCAACATATCCGGACTGATGGTAGAACTGAGGAAAAGGCATTGAGCCTGTCCCTAATGTATAAAAATCTGTTTTACTTACGTTAAACGGGTCACCGTGGGGTTGCTTACCATGGATTACTTACCACACCGTTACGTTGGAACTTCCGCTGCTTTGATATCCTTCTGTCGCTAACACCTGGTAAGACCAACTGCTACCCAGATTCATTCCTTTGCTTGCCCATGCGTTCACATGGTTACTGAACGTAATAGCGGAGTTAACCCCGGTCGCTCTCTTCGACTGTCTTACGCTCCAGTACTGGGCAAAGGTTTGTGTACCGTCAATGGAAGGTGCATTGTATCGCATCGTTGTATAGATGTCATAAGTTCCTCCATCACTGTTGACAGTACCTTTAAACGTTCCGGTTGGTCGGTATGTGCCCCAACTATCTACAACGTAATATTCAATAAGTGCATTTCTTGTCCACCCGTAGAGTGTCAAATAGCCATTGCCGGATGGAGACCAAACCCCAGCATTATAGTTAATTGTCCGGTTTGGAGATCCAACATTCCAGCCTTTACCAACAACAAAGTTCCCCGTATTTTGCCATGTCACACTGTAATTTCCGCCCGATCCATTCACAGCATTAACCGTACCGCCGCCATCGGTCCAATTCTGCCAATAATCTGTCGCTGCACTTGAGGTTGCTGCAAACATGCCAAAACTCATGGAAGCCGCAAGAATGACCGTCAACATTTTTTTGCTAAATTTAAACATACTCTACCTCCCAATATGATTGTATTTGCCTTATCGACTGCTTTCGTCTGATTCTCGGTTGAAGTTCTCAATTACCATTTGATGTAATTCTTTTTTTACTTTTACCTCCTTTCTGACTAAATTATAGAATGATAGCGGTTACATAGAAACCTGACAAACTAAAGATTAATCTCTAATATGTTTAGATTTATGTCTGTTTTCCTTCTAAAAATCGACTTGTACCTACAAGAAAACAAATATGTAAAAAGCCGCCCAGAAGGGCGGCTGTGAAAGTGATGCTGAGGATATTAGTGATGGATAGACTACACATTAATAAATTATTTTAGCATTACGGACCAGTCCGGGTCTTTGTACCTTTTATCCACTACACGTCTTACCAGGATAAGTTCCTCCGGAATGTGGTCTAACCCCATAATCCGATATTCATAAGGCTGCTGCGTATCGCGATTTCCCATACTAATAAATCCCTCTCTCCAATTATTAGAAAGCGTATTTTTTAAGGTTGAAATCCCCCACTTACTAACGTCATACTGCTTGCCTGCTGAATCGTATGCTTTCCATTCTTCATTGTTTATTTCGTTATCCATTTCCCCGTAGAACGATACGGCGGTTTCAAATGTGGCATCAGGGTTTTGTGAGTCCTCAAGCGACGTCCCAACCAACTCTATGCGGTCTGTTAATATTTGAAAAGCTTTGGGTTCTATCAGGTCCGATGGCCGAAAGGAAATTCTGCTACCGTCTGTTTCCGCGACCGAGTAACCATCCAAAATAAAACGATATGGTTCGTGCTCTGGCAAGTACTTGAAAATATAACTCCAACGTATCTTTCCGTCTCCAATGACTGCATAATCAGTAGACATCAGACTAACCATGTCACCATTCTTTCTCGAATTTACCGAATGAATTTCTTCATTCTCTATGGTTTCAAAGTGAAAGCTCAACATCTGCTTTTCCCATAAATCACCGGGTGACCTTGCCATTGCAGCATCATTGAGTTCAGTCTCCAGTTCAAAACGGACTCCTTGCACCATTCTCGTTAACCTCTTTAAAGTGACTGTCATTCCGTGTGGCGTTGTGTAGCTACCTGATAATTCTTCTATCTTCGTTTGCTCGTTAGCCTCTCTCATATCTATATCAAAGCTAAAGTTCCAATCTCCTTCAATGGAAGGCTCGTTTCTGTTGCCAAGCGTCCCAATATTCCCTTCTATTGTAATCTTGTCTGTTTGCAAGGGCTCATTGAAGAAAGCAACCATATAATAAAAATCATTTGTGTACCCCATATCGTACATGGTGTCCAAGTCTTTACCGTTAGCATCTTTGATTGTAATGTTGTTCAGATCTCCAAGGAGTAACTTATAGCGATCGTGCTTACCTTTTTTATCAAAGAGTTGAAGAGCCATCGTCACTCGGGTAGGGTCTGCAACAGCTTCATCAATTACCAGCGTATAACCTTTGTCCTTTACTTTGATATGAGGATTATGCACTAGTCCCAATTCTTGTGCCCGCAAAAGTCCAATATCCGGGTTATCCTTGGCAAATAAAGACCGGATCATTTCACCAAATGTTGGCACCGAATAAATCGAAACCGCTCCTAGGATGAAAAAGAGGGCTATAACTGCTGCTGCCCATCTCCATTTTTTATGGGGATATTTCTTTTTTACCTTCTGTTCCGAAATGGAGGAAAGTGCGTTCTCCATAGCAAGTTGAACTGTATCAGGAATGATCAGGTCTTTTCTTTTAGCATTTAATAATTGCTTGATCTCACGGTCAACCGGATCATGAAAATTCATATTTGCCCTCTCCTTCCTCTAGAACGAGCTCTGATAATTGTCGTCTGGCCCTGAATAACCTTGACTTTACTGTTCCTTCAGAAACTTCAAGCACTCTAGATATTTCCTTGACCGATAGGTCCTCGATATAAAAAAGTGTCACGATGGTTTGAAGCTGTTCATCCAATTCGTCAATTACCTCAAACAGCTCAATTTGTTCAAAATCCCCCTTATAAGATGTCTTTCTCATATCATAAGGGACAAGGGATACTCGCTTTTTTTTCTTAATAATCCGATTACACTCATTGATTAAAATCCGAATGATCCAAGTTTTAAAATAAGTTGGCTCTTTCAGTGTATGTACATTAGAAAAAGCTTTAGCAATGGTTTCCTGTATCGCATCTGCACAATCTTCATCCGTTTTAACGATTGATCTTCCTATAACAAATAGGCTTTGCTGGACAGCACGTATTAAAAATACAAAAGCTTCTTTATCCCCTTGTCTTGCAAGTTCCGCTTTTTCTGATAAATCCACCAATGCTCCCCCTTTCATTCCTTCTATTCATTAGATCATCCTATACTTGGTTTGGTTCACAAGAAAACACAAATCTTTTCACCAATTCTACCTCCGTATCTTTTTACGAAGTTGATTCGTTTACAAAGAGATACTATTTCTTTCTACGGAGGACTAATATATGGAAATTTCAAAGGGAGTCGAAATGCTCCATCTAGACTATCATGGGAATGTGATACACCCCATTCTTTTAAAGGACCAAGAAATGAATATTCTAATAGACACTGGTTTTCCAGGTCAATTTGAGGATTTACGTGTGGCAATGGAGAAGGCTGGTGTCTCTCTAGACAAATTAAATGCGGTGATTTTGACCCATCAGGATGTCGATCATATAGGGAATCTTCCGGAGATTTTACAGACGCGTGGCAACACTATTAAAGTATATGCACACGAATTGGATAAGCCGTACATCCAAGGGGAACTGCCTCTAATAAAAGATGGTCACCTGGATAATCCGCCAAAGGGCACAGTAATTCATACTTTAATAGATAGTCAGGAACTGCCGTTTTGCGGCGGGATTCACGTTATTCACACGCCTGGACACACACCCGGTCATATCAGTCTTTATTTGAAGGAAAGTAAAACCCTCATTGCCGGGGACTCCATGTACAGTGTAGACGGTATGCTTGGTGGAATTCACGCCCCGACTACACCGGATATGAACGCAGCAAAACTCTCGTTAAGAAAGTATGCAGATCTCGACATTACATCCGTTGTTTGTTACCACGGAGGATTGAGTGATGTAAATGTCAAAGATCAGATAGCAGCACTCAACCAAGATTAAAGTTTCAATATACACTTTCGGTGAGTATTATTCAGTTATTTTAAAATCAGTCTGCTCATCTTGCTGTCATTATAAATCATAAAGACGCTTCTCCAGGTGCTCTCCACCCGTGGAACGTCTTTTTTCGTTGAAGAGATTAAGTAAATCATTGGACATTTTTGTTGCAAACCCATAATTGTTCGTATACAATAAAACAAATTAGTTGTTCTATAAATATAGAACACGAAAGACGAGGGGAAAATTCGAGCTATGAACTACAAAGTGGAAGTTGATTTCGCGCCCATTTATGAATGTGTAAGCAGCCTGACGGTTTTCATGAGCAAACAGAATCATAATGCTCTGGATGCTGGAAAACTATGGGTCAGAGAAGTACAAGATCGGTTCGCACCTGCCAAACTGCAACAAATGCGGGAGACGATGAAACTTGTAGATGATTTTAGCCTTGCACCTTATATTTGGAGTTGTCCTGGTGAACGCTCAGTGAGTGGTTTTTTGGATTGGCTTGAAGACCTAACCACGGGCCAACTATATGACATCGCTGCTAATGTGAAGTTGTCCGTTCCCTCCAATCTCCCGGAACTGCGCAGCCGGACATCCGAAGCGCTGCGTGAATGGAATACCCACTATTTCAGCCAAATTGATTCGGCGATTATCGAAGGTCTTGCCTTAGAAGCTGAAACCAGACGGTCCATGCTAAACGGAACCAATGACCTAGAGGTCTATGAGGAGGCAACGGAGGGTATGCGTCTTTATCCCACCCCACTGCTCAAACAAGTGATTCTAATCCCTCAATATCATGCTCGTCCCTTTGTCACCTCAGCCATCTTTGATGAACTGATTTTCACCAGTTACTCTGCCGATATTCTCCCACCAGCAACGGGCCGGCCTGAACATCGGTTGTTGCGTCTAACACGAGCATTGTCCGACGAAACCAGATTATACATCCTCCGTTTATTAGCCGGAAAGCAGTTAACATTCACTGAGATCGTTAGCGAGGTTAAACTTTCTAAGAGCACGGTACACTACCACCTTATTTCATTGAGAGCAGCGGGGCTTGTTATCGTGCATTATAACCAGAAAACTACCTCTTACAGCTTGCGTTTAGAAGCACTCAACAAGCTTTCGGAACAGATTTCAGCTTATATTGAAGAATAATGATAATGCCCTTTAACCTACGCACACGGAGGAACACTCATGCTTAAACGCAGTTATTATGGTTTACTTGCTACTGTCACTCTGAGTTCATTTGGTGACGTATTTGGTCTTCTGGCTATGGAATGGCTTGTCTATGAAATAACTGCATCTAAGATGGCTATGGGTGCGATGGCACTAAGCTTTAGCATTCCAGAAGTGGTCATTCGGTTGCTCGGCTCGCCGTTATCCGATCGGTTACACCGAGGGCGGTTCATGGCAGTGCTTGCTTCTGTTAGATTGCTTGCTCTCTTATTACCGCTGAGTCTGGGACTCGCTGGCCACTTGCAATTATGGCACCTTTTTCTGGCCGCAGGACTAAGCGGGGCATGTTCTGCCCTATTCATGCCCACCGCAATGGCAATTGTCCCCGGAATATCAGATGAACGCAAACTGGTGCGTGCATTCGCGGTAATCGACGGCTGCCGTAATGCAGCTGCGTTGTTGGGCCCAGCCTTAGCCGGAGCTCTTACTGCCGTAGCTGGGGCATTGCCAACGCTGGGCATCAACGCCGTTTGTTACACCGCCGCGATTGCCACGTTGCTCTATCTGCCCACAATGCAGAAGCCAGTAGCAGCTAAGGCGTCCTTTTCAATTAAGGCTTATCTCAGAGATATCCATGAAGGATTCTCCTTTTATCGCAGTTTCCCGGCTATGCTTTCGATTATGGGCATGGTTTCGATCAGCAACATGTCTTCTGTAGCGATCTGGACCATGATGATTCCTTTTGTTCGTGAAGTGTTAGATCGGGATGCCGCTGCTATGGGTACACTCACCACTGCTTCAGCATGTGGCACATTAGTAGGACTTTTGATCATTTCGTGGATGGGTGAAATCAAAAAACGACGGACAGTCATGCTGTGCAGCCTAGCCGCCATCGGGCTTTTTAACGCCTTACTGGGCCTATTCCCGAGTTACCCGTTTGCGCTCGTTGCGTTATGTGCCGCTGGTGCAGCAGGACCTTTCTTTGGTTCTCTCAGTTCATCTTTGCATGGCACTCTTGTCCCTGGACCTCTGCAAGGCCGAGTCAACTCAATACGGTTCCTCATTGGTGGCGGACTACAGCCTGTAGGTGCATTTGCAGGTGCAGCGGTTGCAGAACTCTATGGTCTGCCTTTCTTATTCTTGTCTTTGGGTCTGCTCCCCTTGCTTTGTTCGGCTGCGGCAGCTTTCCTTCCGAACCTGAAGAATTTAGATGGTGATTTATCTACTTTACAGAATAGAACACGATTCAGTTCTTATAACAAGGAAATTAACACATTATAGAAATGTCATTTTTTAAAATAGGTGAATCTCTGGATTAGTCGTGTGTATCCTCTTTAGCTGATTTTTAATCATCAAATCGTATACATACCGCATAAAAAAAGAACGACAATCCCTGCTAAGGTTTTGTCGTTCCTCTTTCATTTTAATTCTCTTCCCTATATCTTCCCCGCTACAGCAGTTCGAACTGAAGCTGAGGTTCTGTTATCTCATCTTTCCCTTCCAGCTGTACAGCGCCATATCCCAATTCCAGAACCGCAGCAATCCGCTCGTTGCCTAACACGCCAAACTTTTCAGCACGACTCCGGTCGTACATCCAGTCATGCAACGTGCTGCGCACACCCAGCCCCTGTTCATGGGCAAGCAAACGAAAATTTTGGATCAGACAGCAGACAGCTGCAAAGTCCTCTTCCCGCTTATGATGATCCGCCTCTTCCTTCACCAAGACCAGAAGATAGGCTGGAGCGTGCTCCTGCATTCCCTGCATAAGTTTCCCATTACGATTATCGGCAAAAATAAATCGCCACGGCTCACGAAGTCCATCATTTGGCGCCCACACGGCGTGATTGAGCAATTCAAGGATTAGTTCCTGTGATACCGGTCGATCCAAAAAATCTTTTGGACTGTGTATGCCTCCTTGCAGATCGAACAATTCCATTTTACATCCTCCCCTTCTACGTAGTCTGACCCTGAAATACAGTCCACTTTTGCTCAGCTGGTGTTCTTTTCCGGCTTCTTGGCGCTTTGTCGTAATATCCCATATGAAGAATGCCAACAAATCTTTCATCCTCACGCAGTCCAATTCCTTTGAAAAAGCCTTCATTCTGAATCATGGATTCTGTATCCCACAGCATTCCTAACCCTTGTTCCCATCCCAGCAGTTGGAAGCTCTGCATCATCCCGCAGGCAGCCGCATAATTGCGGTCATTGGTCAGACGATCCGGTCCTACAGTCGACATAACAATGACATGAGCAGGAATATCGGTAAACCTCTTTTTAAACACATCCAGCAGTTTTCCCGGAATCAACTTACCGAACTTGCTCTGCGACATCTGCTCCAGCATGCAGTCTACCAACCGCTTGCGTGCTTCGGGAGTTCCGGCATAAACAACACGCCATGAGCCAGATTCAACAGATGGTTGAAGCCGTGTTGCCTTGTGCAGCAATTCAACAACCAACTCCTGTTCCACCGGTGTAGAATTACATTTACGAATACTTCTGCGTTCCCTGATCAATTCTGCCAGACTCAAGTGTTTCACTCTCCTTCAGTTTATCTGGATTCCATATCCATGCTGCTGTCTTGAAGAAATTGATGTATTATTTTCAGCTCCGGTTCCGAATATTTGTCCAAAGAACGATAGAACCGTTCAGCCTCAAGTACATGTAAACGTTCATGCAGTTCAAAAATCTTTTTGCCTTGCGGTGACAAACGGAAATAGCTCTCCTTTTTATTGTCATTCATTTTCGTACGTTTGACGAATCCTTCCTCCAACAGTTTGTTGCCGATCTTGGTAATACTCGCTTTGGACAAATTCATCGCGTCGGCAATACCTGTGTTGTTAATAGGCTCATGCTTGCCAATGCAATCTATCATATGAACCGCAGTCAGGTGCTGAGGGATTTTGTCGATGCTTTCCCGCTGGGCGATACTTAGAAAATGTTCAATTTCCGTATCCTTGTGATTCTCATATACATGTAAAAATCGGATAAATTGGTCATACAGTAACTGTTTTGTTCGATCGTTTGAATCCATTCTTCAATCGCTCCTTATTTACTTATAAACAATTAAAAAAACCTTAAATGATTAAACTAATTCAGGATTTTAATATTAAATAGTTTACTGGTTAACAATATATCACGAGTGATAACAGTTATCAACTGTTTCTTCTGGTAAAAGGAAAAGAAAGGTTTAGGTTTAGAATTAGATTTAGAATTAAGTCCTTTTCTCAACTGAGCCTACCTTACTGCTTGGAGAATGGCATCTTACATGCAGAAACATTTTCTATTTTGATAACGTCTACATATTCAAACAATTAATCCTTTGAGGAGGGCCTATGTTTAAGAAAATCACTATTACCTTGCTGACAACGACTCTGCTCATCCTGCCGAGTTTTGCGGCTACCGGGGAAGCTGCAAACCAGTACATCACAATCGATACAGGCATGCTAAAAAATAATCGTGTTTTAATTCCGTTACGGGCAGTGTCCGAAAACTTGGGAGCGGAAGTTAACTGGAACAAAGAACTAAAAAACATCAACATTACCAAAGATGAAACGACAATACTTTTGACCATTAACTCTAAAAAGATACTGGTTAACCATGAGGAAGTTTATCTAGATGTGCCTGCGGAATTAAACGATAACACCACCTATGTCCCGGCGCGGTTTATCAGTCAAACTTTAGGCGCTGACGTGCAATGGAATCAACAAACCAGTCAAGCAACCATTACTCTTGATGGTAAGCAACTACAGGTAACGATGGCAAAACCCAAAGTGCAAGTGCCCAATACAAAGAGAATAACGGCCAAACAACAGCAAATCTTCGTTGACAAATTAAATGAAGCGACAAATCTGTCGTCCATTAAGCAAATTCGGACGTACTTTAGCGCCTATTTTACAGATCGTTTTATCAATCAAATTATTCGGGATAAAGGGATGGAATATGACTTTAAATTCAAAATCATTAGCCAATCCAGTCTGACTTACCCTGACAGCAATACAGCTAGATTAAGTCAATACTCGGGTTCTAGTTCCATTTATGGTAACAAGGAAACACTCTACCGCAGTGCCACACTCGTCTATACAAATAAGGGCTGGAAAGTAGATCATGTTGAATTTTCATTGATAGAAGAGATACTTAATCCTTAAGGTCATCTCTCTATAAGAGAAATCCATTAACTATTGAACAATTTTGCTTTTTCAAGTACTATCAATCTAAACAATTTAAACGATCATATGTAACTGGCGAACACGGTGAACCGTGAGGGAGCATATGGTTTTGTAATAAGCCGTACGCCTGGGCAGAGGTAAGGAATATTTATTTCCTTGCCTCTTTTTTATGTTGAAAGGGCGATGTGAAAATGAGTACTGACAAACTGATCTTGAATGGACAAACGGTAGCGGATTTTATGAAAGAAGAAATGGCCTCGAAGGTTGCCATTCTGAAGGAAAAAGGCATTCAGCCTTGTCTCGCAACAATTCTCGTCGGAGATGATCCTTCTTCAGCGACCTATGTGCGGATGAAAGGAAATGCTTGTGCTCGCTTAGGTGTGCATTCTATTAAAGTCGTTCTTTCTGCGGATACCACCACGGATGAATTGATTCAAGAAATTAACAAGCTAAATGATGACCCTTCCGTACACGGTATTTTGCTTCAGCATCCTGTCCCGAATCACATCGATGAAAGAGCAGCTTTTGATGCCATTCGCATCGAGAAAGACGTTGATGGTGTAACGACCCTTGGTTTCGCACTTAATGCTTTTGGAGAAGCCGAATTCCCTTCCTGTACACCACAGGCTATTATGCGTATTCTGGATTTCTACAATATTCAGATCGAGGGCAAACATGCGGTTGTCATCGGAAGAAGCCCAATTCTGGGCAAACCTGTCTCAGCCATGCTGCTAAACCGGAATGCAACGGTAACGACCTGCCACTCCAAAACCGTGAACCTGGAAGAAATCGTGAAGCTTGGCGATATTATAGTTGCAGCTGTCGGCAAACCGCTCTTTGTTAAAGGAGATTGGATTAAACCAGGTGCTGTCGTTATTGATGCAGGTTATAACAAAGGCAACGTCGGAGATGTGGACTACGAAGCTTGCTTTGTTCCTTCTTCAGCAATTACACCTGTACCAGGCGGTGTTGGTCCTGTAACGATTGCGACACTCATCGAACATACGATTAAATCTGCCTACAAGCTGTCTGAAAATGCATAATTGAATTGTCCAAAAAAACAAGGTCCCTCCAGTTGACGAGGGGCCTTATTTGTCTTTGATTAAGCTCGATTTGAAAATAAGAAAATATATAGATCTTTTTTTCTCTTTTTACAAACGGACCATATCTATATTATTATGAACAAGGCTTAGGAAGGAGATAAACATAACTTGAAACCTTTAGTACAGCTCCTGCATTTTGGTTATCATCAGGCGATGAGTTGCATTTTTCCTGTGGCGATCTTTGGAACGTTGGCCCTTTCTAGCGTAATTCAGATACCCTTTCTTTATCGCTATGATGCCATTCTGCTTGTTTTATTAGCAGTACAATACCTTATGTACCGGAGCGGATTGGAAACACGTGATGAAATCAAAGTCATATGTATATTTCACGTGATTGGATTGGTACTGGAGATGTATAAGGTATGGATGGGATCCTGGTCATACCCTGAGCCTGGTTATTCCAAGCTCTTAGGTGTCCCCCTTTATAGCGGATTTATGTATGCAAGTGTAGCAAGCTTTATGTGTCAAATATGGCGTAGATTGCGTATGGACATGACAGGCTGGCCTGGGTTTTCATCTTCGGTTCTGTTAGGAGGAGCCATCTATATCAACTTTTTCACACATCATTTTATTCCCGATTTCCGTTGGTGGTTGACCGCTCTGGTATTTATTGTTTTTCGAAAAACATGGATTATCTATCGGGTACGATTAACTACCTATCGAATGCCGTTAACACTTGCTTTTATCATCGTAGGTTTTTTCATCTGGACCGCTGAAAATATAGCTACATTTTTTAACGGCTGGAAATACCCTGACCAGCATGACTCCTGGCAACTGGTCAGTTTTAGCAAGATCAGTTCGTGGTTCCTTTTGGTGATTATTAGTGTCATTATTGTGGCCCAACTGAAATATGTCAAAGCCAATCGAAAATAATGAGTAGGAGGATACAATGGAAGACTTTATTTTATGGTTGAAATATGTGTTATTAGGTATCGTACAAGGGGCTACAGAGCCTATTCCGGTTTCTTCAAGCGGACATTTGATTATCGTTCAACGATTGCTTGGCATGGAGCAGAACGGATTATCCTTTGAAATTTTGACGAACACAGCCTCACTGATTGCCATTATGTTTATCTTTCGGGAAGATATCAAAAAACTTATTGTAGGAGGCTGGCGATTCCTAGTCTCTCGCAATGCGGAGTACAGAGCAGATTTTATGTTTTGTCTATACATAATCATTGGTACCCTGCCTGCTGCGATTGGGGCTGTGCTGTTCAAGGATAAAATTGAAGAAATATTCACTTCTGTCTATACGGTTGCGATTAGTTTACTGATTACAGGGGTTGCCCTATGGCTTATTCGAAACCTTCGCGGGCGCAAAAGAGACGGCGATTTGTCTGCGAAAGACGCAGTACTGGTGGGTTTGGCTCAAGCGGTGGCTCTTATTCCGGGAATAAGCCGCTCTGGTGCAACAGTCATTGCATCTATTGCTGTAGGGATGAAACAAGAAACGGCGTTGAAATTTTCCTTTATGCTCTACATTCCGATTAGCATCGGCGGGGTAATTTTAGGTGCATCTGACATTGTAACCGATCCGCACCGAGCGCAGTTGGCTGTACCTTACATTTTAGCGTTCATTACGACCCTTATCGTAACCTACTTTTCAATGAGATGGTTCATGGGAATTATGGCAAGAGGGAACTTGATTTACTTTTCATACTATTGCTTCGTAGTCGGAATTCTTTTACTTATTTTTTTGTAAACTCGAATTTCCTTGTAACGTATAAGGGAACAACCCTCAACAGTGGGTTGTTCCCTTTTTATTGTTTTCCAAACCTGGTGATCCCCGCCCTACTCACAGGTCCCGTACGATCACTCTTTAACGCTCTTCCAGAACCATGGAACCCATGCCATTCGGATCATCCATTTGTTTATGGGTGACGAGCTCTCCTTTATCGTTGAATCCCTTTATTTCATACGGAATTGTTGCAGACGAGGGAAGTGATACGTACCAGATTATGCTTTCCGGCCCCACCTCAATCAGCTTGGCTTCGGTAACTACTGGTTTCTCATCCCCCTCGAACTCGACAGTTACACGCTGAATAGCCGGGTCTAATATATGTCCAAACAGCATAGGGAAAGGTGTCGATAAATGACTCAATTCAGGTATGCTCATGTAATCAAGCGCTGATTTAAATTGAGATGATTCACCAATAAAATACCCGCCACCCCATGCCCACTTCCATCCGAATATTATTTTCCGAGCATACTCCATCTGAAGATTGCTGTTATTTTCCTGGCTGGATTTTTGTTTAAACAAAATTATGCCGCCGTCTACCGGTTCTTGATGAATGATGTGAAATGAATCAACCTTGCCTCTAAACTTCTGGATCGCTTCTTCAGCAGTTTTTCCTATAGGAATATGCATGGTTTCACTCATTCCCATTGCTTTGGACATACGCCGATCGGCTAGTCCGCCAGGTCTGTCATTCACATAAACAAATGCGATGCATGATATGAGCAAAAGTAAAATGAGTATCGCAGTAATTCGAATAATTCGTTTGCTTCGCATTTTTGGCATCTCCCCCCTGTCATCAAATCAAAATTTTGTGTTATCGGCCGTGTCGTTTCATGGGTTTCCTCATTCTCTGTCGTGGGAGTTGAAACCGACTCATTGATTTGTAGAACGAAGTTCTTTCAATTGTATCACTCTTTGCAGGAACTCATCAGATTATCTCCCTCACTCCAATTAACACTCAAACAACATCACATGTTTAAAACAAAAAAAGTCGCCATAATGGCGACCTTTTACGCAAATTAGATTTTACAAACTGTAAAATTAATCGAACTTATAGGTCCAAAACGCTTCTCTTCCAAACCGATTTCGGATTTGTTCATCATCCAATTCCCGCTTGCCGACAAGTTCAGGCGCTTGGAATTGTGAACGGTGAGCTCGAATCGATGCCATTTTCTCGGCGAGGAATCCACTCACATCTTCAATCACATCCGCTTTTCCGATGCTCTCCTCGTGATTGTTCGAGAATGCGCAGCAGTACACAATTGGTCTCTCCTCTGCAGGCAGTCGACCAATCGTTCGCGTAACCGCAGCTCCGGTTGCATCATGATCGGGATGCACACTATAGCCCGGATAGAAAGTAATGACCAGTGAAGGATTAAGCTCCTTGATCAGGGCCAAAATATGGCCATCTAGCAGTTCAGGATCTTCAAACTCGATCATTTTATCGTGAAAACCGAGCATCCTTAAATCTTGAATACCAATCGCATTGGAGGACTCTATGAGTTCATCCTTACGGATTATTGGCAAGGTGACCCGGTTGGCAAATGGAGGGATGCCCATATTACGTCCCATCTCCCCTAGAGTCAGGCAAGCATAAGTGACTTGAGCACCGCCTTTTATGTATTTCGCCAATGTTCCCGATGAACTGAACGCTTCATCGTCGGGATGGGGAAACACAACTAAAATGCGCTGATGTTCAATCTGTTTGTTTTTCATGCTTATTTGATCCTCCGCTTTCATCAGAACAATTCCCGACTAAGTTGTAAAGCTACAACCAGCTTTCCTTGACTATCGTGACCAGCCAGAATGAGTCGTTCTTGTTCCAGCTCGTCAATGTGTGTAAGTCCTTCAGCGTATATCCAGCCGTGAGTGGTCTTTAAACCAACTCGGTATGGGCCTGTGCCCGAGATAGATCCTTGCGTATATCGTATGACCGCATTGGAAATGAATGCCGACCCCGGGTGCCGGGTGCTATCGAAGTGACTCGCGTAAGCACCTGACGTGAGTTCGAGGTGTAAATATAGGTCCTGATCGAGAAGTTGATTGATCCGGTGTTGGATGTCTTGAGGCTCTATTGGCTGCATGGCGGCCTCCTTTTTAATAAAAAGTAACGTTCTACATTCATTTTAACATATGTCTCGTGAGAATAAACATGGAATGAGTGAGCGAATGTTTGTGATACTCTCTATTTACTGTTTTCTAAAGAATCCTCTTCCTTCTGCACGGGTTCGGAGCACTCTCTTCTTAACAGGGCAATTTCATGTCGATAAGGTGCACTTTTATATTTTATTTTGCCAATCGACGGCGTCTCAAGCAGTTTCGGAAGTGACACGAGTTGGGGATGATTTACGATATAATCCAAAGCCTGAAGTCCGATATATCCGTGCCCAATGTTCTCATGACGATCTTTCCTCGATCCCCGTACATTCTTGGAATCATTGATGTGCAGTACTTTTAATCGATCAAGGCCAAGTACCTTATCAAACTGCTCGAGTACCCCATCAAAATGATGAACAATATCGTATCCGGCATCATGCACATGACAAGTATCCAGACATATGGAAATCCGTTCATTCCGTTGCACGCCATCGACAATCTGTGCCAGTTCTTCAAAGCTTGTTCCACACTCTGTTCCTTTTCCCGCCATCGTCTCCAACGAAATCTGTACCTCCGGGTGATTATTGTCTTGTAATACTTCATTTAATCCCCGGATTATTTGTCGAATGCCGATGTCTACCCCAGCGTTTACGTGTGCCCCGGGATGAAGAACAAGCTGATTTGATCCAAGCGATGCCGTTCGTTCGATCTCATCCCGCAGGAATTGTACGCTAAAATCAAACACCTCTCGTTTGCAACTATTCGCCAGATTAATTAGGAATGGAGCATGCACAACAATATTGGAAATGCCATGCTGCTTCATGTGCAAATGACCTGCTTCTATATTATATTGCAAAATAGGTTTTCGTTTCGAATTCTGCGGTGCGCCAGTGTACATCAGAAATGTAGATGCGCCATAAGAAGCGGCTTCTTTACTAGCCTGGAGAAGCATCTCTTTTCCTCCAAAGGATACATGCGATCCAATCAGAAGTTCACTACTTTTCATTACCAACCACCCTCTCCTGTCGAATCCATCATTCAATTATCAATGAATTGGGTTGGATTGGCTAATGGGAAATGACGGTGGTGAAGGAGATCAGAGGAAGGCATCATTTGGTCGCAATAGTTTATATCGTTTAAGGCAAAAAAGCCGCCAATTGGCGGCTTAATATGCATTCCAGTTCTCGTTACAACGATTTGCATTCTCAACGTTTGGCTTCCGGGTTCAGGGAGTAACCGATACGTTATCGAAATGCGTATGCTTGTTTGCCGTTCTAACACCGATTTTGCCATGCGTGAACGGATTCAGGCTGTTGTCAGTATAATCGATCTTCGGGTTGACCATATCATCCACATAAACTTTGATGTTTGTACCCTTAACGACAACTTTCATATGATACCAGGTATTGGTGGAATATGACTGCGCGTTGCTCTTGAGGAGCGCCCAATTATAATTCATCTTGCCCAGACTGACTCCGCTTGTGGTCAGATAAGCATAATATCCTTGTAAAGCATCATAATTGTTCTGGCCTCGCTCTGTGCCGTGGGATGGATTGTTCACTCTGACAAGTAAACCCCCGTCTCCCCCTGAGTCAATCATCTTAATATCCGCCTCGACCGTATAATCTGCCCATCCTGTATCCCCAAATGTAGATTTCGCAGGTCCGGTGCTCCCTGCACTGTATTCACCATTCTCTACAGCCCAGGTTCCTTCAAACCGTGTCCATCCATTGTCGTCGCCATCGTTAAAATTATCACTTACACTTGTCACATCTGCATTCTTCTGAAACGTCATTCTTGAGAAATCAGCCTCGCCAGTTACGAATTCAACCTTTAATTCCCGTTGTCCAGCATTTAAATAGACCTTTTTATTGGAGATGTTTTTCCAATTATCCCATCCGCCCGTATTAGGTACATTGACGATACCCGTTAAGTCGGTCGAACCATCCCATACTCGGATCTGAGCCCCGTCCAACGAGGTAGCCATGCGAAAATCAATATCGTAATATCCACTTGACTCTACGTTTACTTTGTATTTATACCATTCTCCCGTCTGATTCCAGCCTAAGTTGAACAGTCCTTCGTTATTCAGGCGAATATCCCCGGCATCGGTCCGATAAGCCCCGCCCAGGTTCCCAGCCGTTGTATCGTGATAAGCGACACCTTCGCCTCCTTTCATATAATGAACTGCCTCGATTGTGCCTGGAATCGGCTTGAAGGCATTCCATGCACTGCTTCCGTTCACATCATTGCTAAAAGCAGTATAGCCGAAGTCCGCATGTGTATCCTCTGTCAGAACACCAATTTTGCCTGCTCCTACATTGGCGGTACGCGTTGCTTTGAACATACCATCTACGTAGTATTTAAAAGTTGATCCCGATTTTTCTATCCGTATGTTATGCCATTTCGAATAATTGAAGTCGGCAGGCAGATCGAATGTTTGCCAAGCCTGATCCACACCGTTAATTCGGAAAAATGTCTCAAGTCTTTTGTTTTTCGAACTGATCAGCGCAACACCGTAATTGTTCTCATTCGTATAGGAGAATGTAGCGCCGTATCTCGGATTGGTGGACGTTCCCCGATTCATTTCCTTCATGTTAAATTCAGCCGTATAATCCGATGCGCTGCTCGAAGCCGTCACTTGTTTATACCAAGTTGAGCTGCCCATTGAATTTTGCCACATGAGTTCCTGATTGTAGATGCCCCAATTACCACCATTCACGTTGGACCAATTGCTTCCGATTGCAGTACGATCGAAGTAGTCATAGAAAACAGGCATTTCTGGATTGGGTTGATCCGTTGAAGTCGGACCTTGCACGATCATCTTGTCGTTATTCCATACAATTCGGTCCATGTTCAGATGCCGCAGCGGTCCAATGATTCCGTTACCTTCCAAATTGTGATACATCATATAGTGAGTGTCCAGATTAGGTCCTGTTACTACAGTGTTGTGTCCTAATCCCACGGTTGGACCCTCAGTACGAATTAAAACCGGGTTTGTGCTATCCGTAACATATCCGGACCTCGGACCTGTGGTGCTAACTGCCACATCCACCCGATATCCTTTGCTAAATACGTGGTTACCTGTATAGGTCATATAGTATTTTCCATTTCGTTTGAAGACGGTTGAACCCTCAGTCCAGCCTCCCATCCCCACTCCTGTAGACGCACTCACTCCGATCTCAGTCGGACTGCTCATCGGTGCTGCATCTATGCGGCCCTGTGCTGCGTGATAGAAGCTGAACGAGCCATCATCGTCAATGAACACATTACCGTCAATCGACTTTCCAAGATTGCCCGTTACTACATTGAAGGGTCCGGTAGGACTTGTGCTGCTCAGCACGTAATGTCCTTTTCCGGCAGGTGAAGTATACATGTAGAACATGCCATTCCAGTAAACAACTTCAGGAGCATAAGCTCCGTGAGTAATGGGATCTGTTGCAGCTAATCCGCGGTACGACCAATTCACCAGGTCTTTGGAGCTCCAGACTTTGACACCGTCGTCCGTATCTCTTGTGCTTACATACAGGTAATAGTATCCATTAAATTTCAATACATAGGGGTCCCCGAGTCCATATTGTCCCCATTCATCCGGTAATGTTTGCGGATTTTGATAGGCTGTGGCAGGGAGTGGCACTGACGAAACCATTAATAAAATGACCAACAGCGTGAACATGAATCGACGACTCTTCCTCACATGATTTCCTCCTAGTCTGTTTTTTGTTACCGCTTACAAATACATCAAGGTTCTCTACGTGCGCTTCTGTCTTACATCCGAAGAACTTGTTTTCTTCTGCACAACGGCTAACCGTCATAACCGTATGTACAGACATAATCGAGTCTCTTCATCGGGTGTTGAAATCTAGCATAAAGTAAGCAGTTACAAATAGAAATAACATTTCGTTGTCATTTATTTGGCATTTTGTTGGAAAAAAGTGCTTATCTTTTATTAAACTCACTCGTTCATACAAACAAGAAAAAACCTCAGGAAAACTCTCCTGAGGTTTAAACGTCTATCCCGTTTCTTACGTATTAATCCAACAACGGGGTAACGGTGAGGCTTAAAAGATTGATCTCACCATGTCCACCTGAAATTTGGATTGTGTTAACATTACCCGGCTCCAAAGGAACGGTGATATTGGTGATTCCGCCGAACTCTTGCAAACCGCCAGTGGATAGCGCATTCAGTAAAGAATAGTCCTGCTCATTAATCGTCAAGTGCAATTTGGCCAGTCGTTCACCAGTCGCATAATGAAGCTCAATCGATGCTCTTCCGCCTTCGCCTCCATCTATATTCTTGAACATGGCGTACGCTTCTGAGGATTGAAGATTCCCGACCACGGTTTGACCGGATTGCAATGTCCTGATTTCAGCTCCACCAAAAACCTGACAAGCTGCACCTGCATAAACTTTCTGTTGCCGTGCAGGAACCGGGGCTGGACCAACGGACGATACACCTTCCCTTGTCTGAACCACAGGTCTGATGGAACCATCTTCATCGAACTCCAGATAGTCGATACATACGCTGCGCAGCGTACCTTCTCCAGAGATCGCTTGATTGTGATAAAAAAGATACCATTGCCCTTTGAATTCCACTACAGAGCCATGGGTCGTGGAACAGCCAGTCGGCTCCAGAAAAATGCCTCGGTACGTCCATGGGCCAAGCGGATTCTCGCTTGTTGCGTATCTCATACGGTTGTTGTCTTCCAGATTGTCCGCATAGGTAAGATAATAAAGATTGTTTCTTTTGAACACCCATGCCGCTTCATGAAAATCCTCAAGTCCTTGCATTTCTGTCATGCCGTTCTCCAGTGACATCATATCTTCATTGAGCTTGCCTCCCAGACAGACACTGCCGCCACCATAGTAGATATAGGCGGTATTGTCATCGTCTACGAGTACACACGGATCAATCAATGCAAACCCGCCAAGTCCCTCGATATACCCTTGATCCGTAAAGCCATGCGCTGGATAGCGACTGGTGGCAACCCCGATCTTCCAGGAATCATTCCAGTTCGAATCACTTGGATGCGGATAATAGAAGTAATAGGTCCCATTCTTGTATGCACAGTCAGGCGCCCACATGAAGCCGCCCTCCGGTCTGCCCCAGGAAACGTCGTCTGAACGGAGTATTTCCCCTTCATCCAACCAGTGAACCATATCCTCCGAGGAGAAAACATGATATCTGTCCATGAGATCACATCCTCTAGCTGGGTCCATGTCATGAGATGCGTAAATATAAATTTTACCATCATTCCATACATGGGCCGAAGGATCTGCTGTATATATAGATGTAATTGCTGGATTCATGGATGTAGTCTTTTGGCCTGTGGTTTCAAAGTCAATATCATTAGTAGTCATTTTATATCCTCCTGAACATATACGAACTTGTTAAAATCATGCCATTTGGGCTCTATTGATGACTTGTTGGATGGTTTGCCGTCACTGGAATCTGGTTTTTGAACATGCGATTGATATCCCCTGCAAGTCGGAGATAAAAGTCTGATGATACGGCAACACCGTCGGCATCCAGCGTTAGAAAATATTGGTTGGTTGGAATCATGGAGCTGTTCTCTGCCATCTTGGCAATAGCCGTACCTTCATCGTACTCGTCAAACATCGCGATATATCCGGTATTGATACCGATGCTCTTCAGATTGTAGGCCTGCCTCCACATGAAGTCACCATGCAGACGCGGATTCTCGTTTCTTGGGCCACCAGTCATGTTCGACCAAGCCGAACCCGGCCAGATCACTGGCTGATAGTCAATTCCATTTTGCTGTGTGAAAGCCAGATCAGGTTGAAGCTGATTGGTTTTGAAGCTGTCCGCTTGCTGAATATTGCCAAAGCGGGCAACAGACCAAGGCGAGATCATATCCAACGATTTGTAGACGTTCATAAAATCAGATCGAGAGTCGTTATTACCTGTTCTCCAATACGTAGGCACGCCACCGATAACATAGATCCCCTGGTTTTTGAACCAACCGATCAAATCGGCCGCCTCTGCTGCAGTACCAGGCCGATCCGTGAAGCCAATACCCCAGATACAAACAACCATCTTGCCGTTCTGCTTCGCATAGGCCGAAGATGATGGCAGGTGCATGTTGTTCACAACATTGGTCGTCCAGTCATGCTTAACTGCCTGTACCCAATTGCTCGCATTCATGCCCGTAATGTCATACATGACATAGAACTTGCGATTATAAGATTCCGCGGCATTTTTAACCTTGACGGCTACGCTGTCCCGGTTGCTTTTCCAGTTGTTAGGTGTGTCACTCTCATCTGCGCCGAACCGTTGCAATGCTGCACCGTCGATATTGTAGGTTTGCATCCACTCAAAATGTTTGTTGACCGTCTCCTGATCGTAAGAGGAGAACAATTTGGCAGGAGAACCATTACCGAGGTTCGCCAAACTAGTCTGATACAGCTTGGAATATTCGCGAAGGTCTGGATACAACTCGAAATTCACGTTGCCATTTGCTGATGGCGCACTGCTATTTTTGGACCAGTGCACCCAGCCCCCGTTCGGTGAACCGTCTCCGGCTGCGTTGAACCAGCCTTGATACCCGGCGTACAGCTTGCCTACGACATCGCCTCCGCTGCCTGCGGCGGAAGCACTGAACTTGAACCAGAGTAGATTGAATAAATTGCCGGTTCCGCCCGTGAATTTAAGATAGACTGTGTGTACACCAGTGGCACCACTGATTGACCCGGACTTCGTTTGCCAGGATTGCCACCCGCCCGTAGCTGGAACAGCAACAGTTCCCGCGAGTGTCCCGTTTAGGCTATCCAGACGGACCTCAATCGTACCGCCACTGTTATTACTGGCTACTCTCACGTCGATTGAATTGGCACCGCTGCCAAAATCCACATTGTTGAATACAATGTAATCGCCGTTGTCGATAAATGCGACATTTTGCCCTCCCTCGCTGGAACTTTCCAGTTGGACTCCGGATTGACTGTTATAACTGGAAGCCTGCGTTTGATTAAACGCGGAAGCTGCCGATACGATGGAAGGTGATATAGACAAACACAACGTAAGAATCAATAATGCCGCACTTGCAAAAGCCAAAACCTTCTTGTTTTTTTGCATGAAATTTAGCATAGTATCCCCCTATTCATTTTAGTTGCGCATAAGCTACTCCTGTTCTTCATCCGCCCACGAATGCTTCGGGCCCCAGGATAGAACGTCTTTCACCATTCCATTACTGACAATGGCTTCTCGATTAGAGAAAGGTTTCCGTAGATCTTTGACATCGGGATAGAAAGTGCCGAGCAATTCTGTCGTTTGGCGATCACTTAACGTATCATTAGCGGTAACATTAACGTGAACAGCCCCATCATAATCAGCGTGCAGAGCAGCCAAACAAGCATCCACGGCATCCCTGATATCAATGTAGCTCCACAATATGTGCTTGAACGTTTCCGCCTTCGCAATAGCCAGATGTCTGTACTCTCCCGGTCCCACAATCATTGAAAAACGGAGGGAAATCACCTGCATCCCGCTTCTTCGATGAAACATCTCTGCAGTGACCTCATTAACGATCTTGGACAGGCCGTAACATTCCTGCGGCTGTTGCGGATGCTGTTCATCCACCGGGAAATAATCGGGAGCGAAGGGTTTTTTGGCCCAGGCAAATCCGTAGGATGATTCACTGGAGCCCATGACCACCTTTTTTATACCGAGCAAAGCGGCTGCTTCCAGCACATGGTATCCGGAAAGTGTATTATTAGCGAAAATGTAGCTGTGTGGGTAGTGAAGCGGCGCAGGAATCGCTGCCAAATGGATGATCGCATCTACTCCGGCAAGTGCTCCCACGACTTGACCATAATCGTTCAGATCGACAATAATCTGTCTGCAACGCACCCGGTCAGACAGGTGTTTATCCAGCGATACGACATCATGACCTTGTAATTGCAGCTTCTCAATGACCTGTGAACCCAGCTTTCCGCCTCCGCCTGTAACTGCAATCGTCTTCATTTCTATATCTCTCCTGTCTGTTCTTGTCACTTCGTTAGGGTCGCACCAATGTCCCATCCGCTTTGCGGTCTAGAGGATACGGCCGATGATATTTGTTGGGATCCCATGAGTCACTTAGTAATGATTTGGCCTTCACTTCATCCAGTTCAATGCCCAGTCCCGGTTTATTGGAAGGATATAGATATCCGCCCTCTCTGACGATATGTCCCGGGAATGCCTGCAACTCATGAGGTTTAAAATGATTGATTTCCTGGATACCAAAGTTCCACAGGGCCATATCCAGATGGACAGCAGCTGCCTGGTTAACAGGATCATTCTCCCCACCCTCCTGCCAGGCTGTTCGTACTCCGTAGGCTTCGCCAAGCGCAGCGATCTTGCGACAAGCGCTGATTCCGCCTGCTTTCGATACCCGAACTCTGATAAAATCGATCAACTTCTCTTGAATCAGACCAGTCCACTCCTGAGGATTAACAAATAACTCTCCCACGGCCTGCGGCGTAGCACTCTGTTGACGCAGCTGTCGATACCATCCGATCTGTTCCGGAGCAAGTGCATCTTCCAGAAAGAAAAGATGATAAGGTTCCAGCCGCTTCGACAGCTGAATGGCATGAATGGGGGACAAATGCTCATGCACATCATGGGTAAACTGAATCCCATTACCAAATTCCAGGCGCAACTTCTCGAACATGTCAGGGATGGCATGCAGATACGCATGTTCATCGAATACAGGACCGCTACTCCAGGGCTCGCGCGGCAAATTCGCGTCCTTGCCACTGACAAATCCCCCGCCACCGTAACCTCCCATCTGCACTCGAATGACCGTGTATCCTTCTTCCATAAAACGAGATACATCCTCTTTCAGCTCGCTGATATCAGCACCACCGGCATGGCCGTAACAGGGAACTGCCGAACGGCAGGCCCCTCCTAACAATTGATATACCGGAAGATTCGCTTCCTTGCCCTTGATATCCCACAGGGCCATGTCAATTCCACCAATGGCCGTTTGAAGTATTGCCCCATTTCTCCAATATCCGCTCATATGCATGAGATGCCACAAATCTTCAATCTGGGATGCATCCCTCCCTATGAGTAATGGTGCCAGCAGTTGTTCGATGACCTGTACCACCGCTTCAGGATTATAAAGATCGGAAGCAGACCCTAATCCGTAAAGACCATCCTGATCCGTCGAAATCTTCACAATGGTCCAGCTTCCGTCGTGCCTTGTACGTATGCATTCTATCCGTGTAATTTTAGCCATGTGCTCACTCTCCTCATCTGCTCCATTTCAATCCTATCGGAAGATTTAAGGCAAACGGTTGTATAAACGATACAGCAGCACTGCGGTCTCAGCACGTGTCATTGTATCTTGCGGATGGAAGCTGCCATTGCTTCCTTCCATAATTGTTGATCTGGTTAATGAATCAATGGCATCGCGGGCATATGCCTTAATCAAATGAGTATCTTTATAGTTATTCAGACCGGATTCAGCTTCAGGAAGAGGCTGCATCCCGATAACTTGCATAGCTCGGTAGATCATAACCGCTGCTTCTTCCCGGGTAATTGGAGACGCTGGAGAGAATCGATCCGCTCCTGCCCCTTGAATGATGCCCAGCGTTCTTGTGGTATTCACGGACTGTTCGTAATAAACATGCTCAGGTACATCCGCGAAGCGTTCCACCTTAGTTCCCTGATCAGGTTGTAATTCTAAGGCATTGGTAAGCAGAGTTACGAAATCCGCTCGGCGGATCATGTATTGAGGCTGATATTCTGCCTCTGACATTCCACGAATAACCCCTTTGGACACTAGAACTTCGATGGCATGGCGGGCCCATGATAGCTACTGTATATCCTGGAATGTTCGATTATCCTGAGTGATTGCATAAACTCCGTTTTGCCGTGTTTTGAAAATCATTTGTTCCGAGTTTTTATTGAACTTCCCATTTGGAATGGAGATCATTTGCTCGTCATCCGAGATACGTTGTACTGCGAGTTTTTCCGGGTCCAGCAGTTCAGTTACATTAGGCTGATAGGGTAAACTTACTGTGATTGGCGTAATGGAATGTTGCCATGCAACGGATTTTCCATCCGATATCACAGATAATGAAATCGCAGGCCGCTCTCCTAAGTCTGATTTCATCTTGGCACTCCAAGTGCTTCGATCAGCCTTACTTAATACCAAGGTAATACGCTCTCCAATCGTTCCTTTGGTATTGGCCAGCAAATGGCTCGGAACCAGCAGCACTCCCCATGCTGTTCGCATCTCCAGCCAATGGGTAGATAGTACATCCTGCAAAAAGCTGGATGGGAGTGTCAGAGCATACCCTTCAGCACCATCCACGGATTCGATGTCTACAATCAGCTTCTTTTTCCCATCCTGATCAGGGGTGATGCGGTTGAATGCATCCTCCATCATCTTGTTGGTGAGCTCGGCTGTTGCCAATGCAGCAGCTTTATCCAGCTTGGGCTGAAGCTGCATTGTAGCACCAGGAGCGGCGGGTGTTGGTTCATTCTTCCCTCCAGTCGTAGAGCCCCCTCCAGCACTTGGCTGCGAACCAGAACCCGAGCCTGGCTGTGGATTGGGGCCCCCGGGATTCGGATTAGAACCTGATGTAAGAGCAGCGAGTCTCACGAGTAATGAGGACTTCAACTTGCCGCCAGGTAGCAGAGTGACGAAGTTGGCTGCTGTATCTATAGAGGTAACATCTTTCTTTTGCTCCGCAGTACGAACACTCGCCTCGGCCGATTGCTCCAACAATGTCACATAATCACCCGTAAGCAGATACAAGTTTCCGAATAATCGTGCATCTTTACTTGTACCGATCCCTCCATTAAACTCCATAAAGCCTGATCGTCCTTCGCCATCGTTTTCGTTGACAAGCAATGCAAAACCGATAGGTTTGTCAGGTTGGAATGAATATCCTTCCTGATGAAGTGCTGCAAAAGGCAGCGTAATTTGATAATGAGTAATATGGGTCGTCTCGTCCCGGGTGATGTTTGCTGAAGCGGATTCCAATAATCCTGTAGCAACGCCTTCCGGAGCTCGCCATCTCCATTTCGTGACGACACCTTCCTGATTCAGTGCAAAACCAAGCTCATTCACCTGTTTGCTGGCCGCATCATCCTCTTTGCCAAGGTCAATACCAAGCTGTAAACTGTCTCCTTGCCATATATCGCCATTGGTATTGGATTGATGGTGAATATCGTCCTTGACGTCCACCTTGAGAACCAAATTTTCCGCATCCCAACTTGCTTTAGCTTGAATGCTGAGGTCATTCGGACCTCCCCAACTTCCACCGACACTGTTGTAATGCTCCGGACTGGAAACCTCAATGAATGGCAGTGTTCCAACAGCATCTTTTTGTGCCGCAAAGGATTGTGACAGTTTGACTGAAGTCTCATAACGGAATCCGTTTTCAAGCGTTACTCTGAATTTGAGCAAGTCACTTGATATATAGGGAAGCGCCACATTCATGCTTTTCCCAATGCCCAGCCCCTCAAATCGTACTGGCTTAAACATCGCCTTATACACACTCGGTTCAATCAGTTCGATCTGCCCTTGAAGTAAAGCCTCACCTGCAACATTAGTCAAAGTCAGCGTGCTTCCGGGATCACCTGGTCTGGATGGATCATACCCAAGCTGGTTCAGTTTGAGTGCCAAAGGAAACAGATTGGTACCCGTCACTTTTCCAGGAGGGGCTTCATTCTCAATCTGAAAACCGCCATTAAACAGGTTGTTGGATATCACCATCTTCTCTACGTTCGGACCTGCAACCACATGATTCGTACGTGGCTGTTGAAAATAGGAATTGTAGAGGGTAATATCACCACCGATTGCATTAATGCCGATTTCACCAACGTTCGTGAAGTTCCCCTGCTGTATGCGGATATCTCCTCCGTGAATATCAAAGGATCTTGTTGTGTCTCCCCACATGGACGTATTGAAGAACACCGCTTTGGAACCAAAGTCTGGCCCAACCTCCACGTATACCTTGTCTGTTGTACTCATGGAAACCAGCTCTGTATTGATAAACGAAAGACCAGCTGTTCCCGCATGTTGTAATACGGCTCCCTTTTTACTGCCATCCGTGCCATGACCAATAACGACAGCTTCGGGCCCTCTTCCATTCTGTTCTTCAAAATGAATACCGTACTTTGATCCGTATACAAATGTATTGAAAATAACCTGATTGGTAACATCCCCAATACGGAAGGCGTCCAGATTCTCTTTTTGATAATTCCAAATTTGATTAAATTCTTCATCATTCGATGGATGATTCGGATAATTGTTCCGACCATAATAATGCGGATTGAACTGCACATTCCGCATGTATCCTCCGTCTGACCCGCCACCAAGATATATGCCTTCCTTGAGCGGTGATCCCGCTACATAATCGATATAATGACCACTTGTATCATGGGTGCCAAAGTCTACAGCCTGATAGGGATTAACCAAGGTTGTGTCGATCAGGTATACGTTTTTCCCTTGACCTTGCACAGTCCAGGCATACGGCTTCACCGGATTGGCATCAGACCATGTTTGTTGATCGTAATAGACGGATAATCCGCGTAATCCCGCTGCTTGCTTCAGCTGAATGAAGGCATCGGCATCCGGGTCGTTTTCTCCATAGTTCGTAAAAATAACGGTTCCATTCCCGATCGTATGATGAGGTACATCATAATTGCCCCGCAGTTCTACAGCAGTCGGGACCACCAAAGCCTGCTCAACGCGGTATATGCCAGCCGGCATATAGACCGTTCCTCCACCTGCCGCTTCGGCATCATTCAATGCCTGTTGAATGGCTTGGGATGAATCCGTATTCCCTGTGTTATCAGCCAAATAGGGCTGGCTTACTACGTTAAACAATTCGCGAGTACCCGGCTTGGGCTGCACTGCAATATCCACTGAAGGAACATCGGGGATGGTTTCCAACACCAAATTTTCTTCCTGATGGATGTTCAGTTCCGCCGAGGTACTTTCATCGTTCACCGCAAGGTTGCCTTCGTATCCGGAATGTATGGCATTGATTGTTGCCACATCTCCCTGAAGAAGCAGGTGCCGATCCGGCTTGGCGAAGGTAGAACTGCCCAGTATAATGGAACCACTCTTCGCAACAATGGCATAATCTCCGCTTCCTTCACCCCAATTCTCGAAAGAACTGCTTTCAAAGGACAACGTTCCACGCCCTTCATTCACAACCGCATGTTTGGGCTCGCCGCCCATCGTTACGCTGTTAAACTGGGCAATGGAGTGAAAGCCTTCCGTTGCATAAATGGCTACAGGATTCAGACCAGCACTCGCTTCGAATTGACTGTCTGTTACCAGCAATCCATAATCATTGACGCCTTCAATCTTCAGCGCTACGTTGCAATCGTCGATCTGAATCTTGTATAGCTGCGCATTGGCTGTTTCAAGGCTTCCTGTTCTTGTCGTGATTCGTATGCCTGTCTTATAACCCGAGATATGAATATTCGACATATACTCCCAGTCCGAGCGCCCCATTACGATACCTTCTGATTGCTGTATCATATATTCACGCAATTGAGATTGCTCAGGTGCTCCTGGCAAACCAGAGTTCGCCCATATATTCGGGGACAGGTGAAGCTCTTCCAGTCTCCCAATGTCTGTTGTGAAATCCAGAAAGATACCGGTTTTCAGTGTGGTGCCGTATACATCCTTCACATAATGAAGTTCGTTCCATTCCGGGCCAATCTTGATCCCCTGGTATGCATTGACGAGTGTTACATTTTTCACCGTAGCACTGTCACCTGGGAGCTGTTCCATCGTCCATGGATAGGCCACCGGGTTATTCATATTCTGTTCGGGATACCAGATCGACACATGTGTTACCCCACTGGAAGGCTCCATCTTTATGAAGCTGTTCCCGTTAGCTTGACCTTTGCCGCCATATACAGCAAGGATTGTACCTTTGACTAACCCGCCATGCTCTTCGGGATTCTCCCAATCTCCGCGAAGTGTAACGCCTGTTGGAATAACCAGCTCTCCGGTTAATTTATAGGTTCCGGATGGTACGAACACAACTCCGCCACCTTGATTTCCGGCTATTGCCAGCGCTTCTTTGAAAGCTTGAGTATCGTCCGAGACACCGTCCCCTATTGCTCCATAATCGGTTACGCTCCGATCTGCAATGACGATATCTGATGTAGGGAATTCCGTATCATAGACCTTGGTCTGAGTCCCCGTCTGCTGCTGAGGTTGCTTATGGACGGTTACTTTGGCCAGATGAAGTTCCGGATTGTTGGCTGGTGCCCCTGCGCCGCTAACCCCGATACGGAAATCCGCATCATGGGTGCGGTTACCGAAATTGGCATCGCTGAGCTTGAAGGTATGTGTCTTCCAGGTTCCCGTATTTTCATACCGGAACAAAGGTGCATCCTTGAAATTGGATTGCTTCGAATCGTATTGCAGAGACATCGCTCCACTTTGGATATCGTAATATTCAACAGTGACGAACACGTCCTGATCGGTATTTTCAAACAAATATTCATCCGCAACATTAAAGTAAAAATACAGGATGTTATCGGCTGGATTTGTTGGATTCACCGTCTGATTGGTTTTCCAATACGCCTTGCCGTCAGATATCCCCACTTGAAGCCCTGCTGAAGGTCCATCGCCGGGACGAGCCGTTATGCCCTGCTGCACAGGAGTTTCCCCCAACGTAATACTTACTGAGTCAGGTGACACATCATTTAGATGGACGTCTCCCTGTTCAGTAATATCTTCTCTCTCTGCTGCCGCGTGTGTGGTTGCTGGTGTGATGTATAGCCCTGAACATAACATGACAATAGTCAACATAACTGAAATGGAACACCTGGCACCTAACCATAATCGTTTGTTCACAATCGTACCTCCCATTCACTTGATCATGTAATCAAGCTGCACGAAAACAGGGTTGTCGTATGTGGAACATGATGCATCCGTTTTCAATCCGCAGCAGTGGAAAGAACTCCGAGACTGAATTGTTTATTCTAAACGTGTTGTGGGTTGAATGCCGATCGTCTGAATTTTTGCTGGTCCCACATTCAAAGCATAACTTCCCTCATCCGCTACCTTCATGGCTTCACCTTGATCTTCAACAATTGTACTTTCGTACACTTCCTTAGCCTCAAACGAAGGCGTTACCTTCAGTGAAGTCGTCTCCGATGATACATTGAACACCCTGAACAGTATGTCATCATTTGCCTCGCCCCTTTTAAGCGCACTAAAAGCGAGATGATCACCCTCCCATTGCAAAAACTCGTGGGTAGCGGGTAACGTTCCACCATGTACCCCTGTCTGTTGAACAGTCCAGGGAACCGGGAACTGGTACGCCTGCACATAAGCATCGGACTCAATAACATCCAAATCATGTGAGATGAGCTCCATTTCCAGAATGTGCTGTCCGAGACATTGGGCCTCCGGCGTTGCAAATACCCCCCAATCCCCAAGCTCACGTACCCCACGCAGCAATGTCACAGCAATAGTATTCTGACTAGATAATACTTCGTACTCATTAAGACCTTTATTCGCAATCGTCAGCCCTTCACGACCATTGCTGATACTGACAAATGCATTTTGATGCTGCGCATTGCTCGGATTTCTCCATTCCGCTTCCGGCTGTATCGGGCGCTTTGCCAGTTCGTAAATAGAGTCAACGGTAACATGACTTGCTTCGAGTCCCGTTTGGAACAACATGCGAATTCGATGATCCTGAACCGTGTTATTGATATAACTTTTAATGCCAACCGAACGACCCGTTTTTTCAAGGCTTAGCTCTGTACGAATGCTCACCTCCCTAGTTTCATCAAGCCGCCGGGATTTCCGGTAACGAAATGGAACCATGGAGCGGATCTCTTCATCCAGCAGTTCATCTGCACCTACCGGAAGCTTCCAGTTATGCACGATCTCATAGACGGCTTTCAGTGGTGTATGATGTACCAGCTTAATCTGGGCAGGCAGTCCCTGCGTAGTCAAAGGAGCTTCCTGATCCGGTTGTCTGTACATATACTCATTTCCGATATCCCCCGTATCCTCATAAATGCCAAGCCCTGTATAATTACGACCGTTCACTTTATCCAACATGCTAAACGATCCATCCCCCGCAATCTCGATCCGCACATAATCGTTCTCCATCACTTGCTCTTCTGTAACAAGTTCAGTGGTAGTCAGTTCGCTAAGCGCATTCTCTCCAGAAACACTCTTAGGCACAAGAGCAAAACTATGATATCCAAAACCAGGGATGTTCTGGACATGAAGCTCTACATCCACTTGATATGCCCAGTAAGGTTGACGGAATCGATCATCTGGCAAATCATATCCAAATGTCGGTCCAACGGGTGTGATTACGGCTTCCACTTGCTTGCCTTCCACGTTCAATACAACCCAATCGTTTGAGTCAAAGGCTTCATATTCGCGCTTAAACTCCTGATACTTTTCATGCGGAGGCTGGTGGTCAAAGTAACGTCTCTCAACGTCCATCCTAGTTACAATCACATTGGATCGTCGATGTCCCGAAGTGTTAAACACTACAAAAGGCAACGCACAATCTGCGTCAAAGCCAGATGTATCCACGGATTCGGCTATTGTACGAGCACTCTGAACCGATATGACTTCCGCCACTTCTTGCGATTTGGCAAATCGGGTCATCATTTCCCTATGGACCTCGTCTACACTGCACCCGCAGATGCTGTCATGAGGATGATTCTTCAGTAACGTCTTCCAGGCATATAACAGCTCATGCCGTGGATAAATGCCTGTGGACAGAGAGGCCATGACTGCCAGCGGCTCAGCCACTTTCTCCAGTAACGTCTGACTTATTACATTTTGCTGTTTGATATATACCCTTGCTGAAGCCGTATTTACAAGTGTGATCCAGCCGTCGGTCCATTGGCTTCGAAGTTCACCGCGAATGACATCCAATGATTGGGGTTTCGCTTTTTGCAAAGCCTGAATGTACTCGGGAAAGCTGGAATGACGAAACGTCACGTCTGGCATAATCTCGGTGGCTGTTTTTAACGCTTGTGTCAGATCCTTCTGAAGCGGCTGATGATCGCATCCGTTCATGAACAGGAGTTCCGAACTTGAAGCAAACTCTTCTGCTGCAGCCAGCTTTTCGGCCCAGTAAGCTTTCGCCTTCTCTGGTTCCACCGGAATTTCCATGCCGTTGTTGTACCAATTGGCGAACAGGATCGCCAGTACACGAGTACCATCGGGAGATTCCCAATACATCTCCGAGTATTTGGAGGTATGTTCATTACCTGACTGAATTTCGTTATTGAACCCAACTGGCTTCACTCCACGTCCATATACAGCTACCTCAATGCCTGCCTGGCTAATGAGCTGTGGTGCCTGCCCCATATTGCCGAAGGAATCCGGGAAATATCCGATTTTCGCATAACCTCCCATTTGTTCAGAGGCTTGAATCCCAATTAACAGATTTCGTGCATTGGCTTCACTGCTGACGAGGAATTCATCTTGAAGGATGTACCATGGACCAACGATCAGCTTGCCCTCTTCAATTAACTTGCGGACCTGATTCGACCTATGCGGCATGATTTCCAGGTAATCCTCCAGTACAATAAACTGTCCATCCAGATGGAAATTCGTAAATTCCGAGTCATTTTCAAACGTCTCGATTAAATTCTCCATGAGCTGAACGAGCAACATTCGGTGCTTCTCGAAGGATAGATACCACTCCCTGTCCCAGTGAGAATGTGCGACAATATGCGCGGTTTTTGTAGTCATTCATTTCATTCCAATCTTGTATGATTTAGTTGTGGTGTATTTACATTTTTACTGAACCTACCGTCATGCCCTTGACATACATCTTCTGCATGAACGGGAAGGCAAGCAGGATTGGAATGACCGTAATCAAAGCCCCTGCCATGAGTTCATTCCATTTCTTGAATGAAGATGAATCCAGATACATGAGTCCCATCGGTAACGTAAACATATCCCGGCTATCCACGATAATCATCGGCCACAAAATATTGTTCCAGCTTCCGATAAAGTTCAGAATCGCAATGGTTCCGATAGCTGGCAACGCTAATGGCAGATAGATTCTGTAGTAGATTTTGAAATTGTTGCATCCATCCAGTACTGCGCTCTCGTATAACTCATGTGAGATTGTGCGGAAGTAACTGGTGAATAGGAAAATGGCGAAGGGTGCAGCACCATTAATCATGGGCAGAATCATGCCAATATACGTGTTTTGCAGCCCGAGATTGGTCATGTTGATATAAAGCGGAATCAATGTGGTTACACCTGGAACGAGTAGCAAGGCAATAAACGTGTAATAGATGAATTTTTTGCCCCTATAAACAAACTTGGCAAACGAATAGGCCATCATGGTATAGATGAGAATAACGCCTATAATCACGACCGCACTTACGATCACGCTGTTGATGAAAAACTGATAGAAGTTCAATTTGTTCCATACGTCACCAAATGTGGACCACATCGGTGCAGCTTGTGGAAACGGACTCTGTGGATTGGCTAGTGCATCCTGTGATGTCTTCAGCGAAGTGCCGATCATCCAGACAAAAGGATACAGGCAGGTCAATCCGTACAAGATTAGTATGACATGCTTAATATATTTGACCATGTGCTCCTCCTTTTAGATGTCTGCCTTGAATGAGCGAATACTGAATATGGCAATGGCACCTGTAATCAGAAATGATACCCAGCCGATAGCGCTGGCCAGACCATAATCATTGTTTAGAAAAGCTGTACGGTACACGAGCGTACCAATAACCTCCGAACTGCCAGCCGGTCCCCCGCCTGTCATGATGAACACATTCTCAAAGGCCTGAAAGGCTCCGTTCACCATCTGAATGACGGCAATAAGCGTGATTGGCTTCAGTAACGGCCAGGTAATTTTCAATATCATGGTTGTTTTCTTGGCACCATCCACACTTGCTGCTTCATATAGTGTCGGATCAATGGAAGTTAGACCAGCGTAGTACAGAATCAGCGTTCCAGGCAGACCGCCCCAGATTGATGTCAAAATAATACCGAGTAAAGAAGTAGACGAACTCCCCAGCATTCCACCAGGTACAGCAAGGAAATCCAAGCCCATCCATAAGAAGAGTGAGTTGAATGCTCCACTAGGTTCAAACAAACCTTTCCATACATAAAAGATAGCTACGCCAGATGCGATCATCGGCAGAAAATAAATCGTCCGGTACCACGTTGCTGCCTTCGTATTTTGCAGCACAAATGCCAGCACAAGTGCGATTGGAACGACGACCACAACCTGTGAAACGGCAATAATCAGATTGTGCAGAACGGCATTATAGAAATTCCGGGTTACAATCGGATCATCACCGAGCAGGAACTGACGAAAATTCGCCAGACCTTCAAACCTTGCTGTGGAAAAATCGATCCCGGACCAGTTATAAAAACTGAGCATGATCGAGAATCCGACCGAATACACGCCGATGGCTAGAAACAAAAGCACACCAGGCAGTAAAAAGAGATACGGCATCCACTTATTTCGACTTTTTATCATGATCAATCACCTTTTGCTCTCAATTTGGCAATCGACAGCCCCTTACGGGGCTTGCCAATTGCTTTGGTGTTCTAGTTCCCGCTCGCTTTCAGACTTTCCATGGTGTCGTCGAACTTCTTGGCGACTTGTTCAGCAGTCATCTTTTTCTCGATCATGGATTGCATGGACTGGGCATACACTTCCCACTCTTTGTGCTTGCCACGATACGTATTGATTGCAGGTGAAGCTTGACTGTAAGGACCAGGTTCGGCAGCGAATGCATCTGAAATTGATTTCAGGTTCGGGTCCAGATCATTTGCACGATCGCCCAGATTCAGCGCAGGTACTGTATACGCCGCATTAGCAAAAGCAACAGCAGCATCCGGATCACCGGTGAGGAATTTAATGAAATCGAGCGCTTCTGCTTTGTTCTGCGAATCTTTATTTACTGACAGCATCGTTAACGTGAACGGATCAGTCGTCCAGCTGTTAATTTTCGATCCTTCAAGCGGAGGTACCGGGAAGGTGAAAATATCGTCAGGACTCATTCCCATAGCCAGTAGCGTAGACATTGTGAAGGAACCACCGAGATCGAAAGCGGCTTTGCCAGCAGCAAACGCCTGGTCTGCTCCATCAATATCCGTTGACAAAATTCCCGGCATAAGCAGATCTTTGTTTGCCAATGTCTCCATCGCTTTTACTACCGGCAGATTTGAAGGGTCGCTTAGTTTGGACTTTCTTTCGAGCAGATCAATATAACCTTGAGGTTCGTTCAGCATGATGGACAGTGCCGAACCGGCCCAGTTTTCCCACAGATCGGGCAACTTGGCACCAAACACAAGTCCAGGAGTACCTGTTTTCTCTTTGACAGTCTCCATCATGGTGACGAACTCTTCCCACGTTTTGGGCGCTTCGGCTGTCAGCCCTGCTTCTTCGATCAGTTTCTTGTTACCATAGAAAGTAAAGAATCCTCCGATATCAAGCGGCAGTCCGTAGAACTGGCCAGTCTTCAGTGACTTTTGAATGGTGGTGGCATTCTTGTCTTCTTTCCAGGAGTCAACCTGACTCTGTGTAACGATGATCGGGTCCATTGCAGCACTGTAGTAGCTGTTCAACAGATCATCACTCACTTCACCAGACAGCTCGAGCACCGAATTCTCTATGGAATCCCCTGCCGTTGCCCACCAGTTCACGATATCCGGCAAATTTTTGGAGTTGGCTGCCGCCTGGAATTTTTGGCGATACGTATCATCTGGTGTAAAGGTCTCGAGTTTGACTTTGATTCCTGTTTTCTCTTCATACAATTTCGCGGCTGCTTCAATTCCTGGCGTGTAAGCAACCTTCCACGTCCACATCGTGAGCTCTTTACTCGCTTTGGGTTCCGTCCCCCCGGACTGCGTGTCACCGCAAGCGCTTACAATGAGTGAGAAAACAGTTAACAAAGTAACGATCATGCCTGCTCTTTTTTTCATCCCGCAACCACCCTTATCTTTAATTTTGGTTCGTTTCTGGTTTAATGAATATTCCACGACAAGAAATTGGCGACAAAAACTGCTTCACCCCCTTTTTAAATTAAAGAGCACTTGATAAAAAAATTCGAAGCATAGATAAGATTGTGAAGGCTCGTTGGAAACGCTTTATCCAACAAACTTTAAAAACAATATAAACAACATACTTTTACTTGTAAATGTTTATTTTTAGATACAACTTAACAAAGTGTATTCCTAATAAATTGCTTATTCATAAGGTTTTTTTATTATATTTGTTCGTAATTTCAATCTTCTTGTCTTACTCACTTGTTATTGATTTTTAGCACTTGTATATGTTGTATTAATATAATATATTTAGAACGAACTAATAGTGAATGGAGATAAAATGCGATGGTTAGAACCTTCAAGCCAATGTACAAGAAAATCGAAACATATATCATTGACCAGATTCGTAGCGGAAATTGGAAACCAGGCAGCCGAATTCCTTCCGAAAATGAACTGGCTGAGCAATTCAGTGTGAGCCGTATCACAGTGAAAAATGCCCTCACTGCTTTGGTCGATAAAGGAGTTGTCTACCGACTTCAAGGCAAAGGCACCTTTGTTAACGATCATAGCCCCGAGGAGATTCATAACATCACATCAGCGGTAAAAGAGCAGCTCATAGCACCAACGATCGGGTTCCTTCTCCCCCGTCTCGACAATCGCTTCACCGCCAATCTGCTGAGCGGAATTGAGGACACCCTTTCAGAGAATGGCTATCAATTGTTATTTGCCAAGACGAATGATTCACAAGAGACGGAGATTCTCAAAATCCAGGAAATGAAACAGGCAGGCGTTAGAGGACTAATTATCTATCCCGTTGAGGGTGAACACTATAACAATGAGATTCTTGCGCTTACGCTAAATCGCTTCCCCCTAGTCCTTCTGGACCGCAATCTAAAAGGGGTGGAGACCAACTCCATCAGCTCAGACAACCATGAGGCAGCTATTCAGGCAGTTAAGCATCTTCATGAGCTTGGGCACAGTCGAATTGGCTTTATTTCCACTCTTGCTGAGGGGACATCAAGTATTGAGGACAGATTGCATGGGTATGAGAAAGCCTTGGAGGACCGTCATATTCTGATTGATCGCAGTATACAGATGACACGTCTGGCCATGAGTGACAGCGATGAAGAGGTTATCATGATGATTCAGAAGTTTTTACAGGCAAATCCGCAGATGACGGCCCTTCTGTCTTCCAATTTCAGCCCTCATGTTATTCAAGCGGCGATGCAGATGGGGATCTCTGTACCGGAAGATTTATCCGTTGTGTTCTTCGATGATGTCGAATTTCCGGAGTTCTGTACCATTCCACCCACGGCTGTTGTCCAGCAGGAACTTGAACTCGGACGAGAAGCGGGCAGAGTTATCCTGAAACAAGTGGAGAATCCAAGCAGTGAGTATCTTCAGGTTAAGTTACCCACGATGCTTATTCCCAGACAGTCAACAGCAAAGGCAAAATCATAGCTACCGTTACTTGGTATTTAACAGGATACCACTACTGAAAACGTTTATATTTATAGTAATCTATTGAGAGTTCAACGTAATTACGAAGAAGGACCCTTCCATTTGAGAAGGGTCCTTCGATCTGTGTGAACTATGACTATTGTAAATTTGCGGAAGTAACATCCTTCCAATGTTTATTCGTTCCTATTTCAGCATGTTTTCCAACAAAGGCCATTCTTGCCTCCGAATCATTCATCAATTGATATCTCATCCAAGCTGTCAAATAACCTCTATGCTGTCCTCCATCCTGCTCTATCGCTGTATGTGCAGCTCCTTTAGCCATGGCCATTAAGACCGAAAGATCCGGATTGGTATTCTCCAACGCCAATTTGTTGGAATCTGACGGGGAGATGATGAAATCTCGGGTTCCCCCTATAACAAAAAATGGTACCTTCAGCGCTGATGTATCATACACATCCTCTGGATCACAATATTTTAGATCAGGCAGAGCAATCGAAACTACCGTTTTGATGAGATCCCCGTTCTCAAAATTGGTATGAGCGTTAATCACACCTGTTGATCCCTGGGAATGCCCTGCCGCACCGACCTGATCTTTTTGAATCCTGTGATAAAACGGACTGACCGTCGCTTCATTTTCACTAAGCATATATTCTATTGCAGCCATAATTTCTTTTCCTGTACCCGTGGTTTGGCTATATGTATCGATGACAATAAATCCCCAACCGGCCAGGTGTCTTAACAACTGATCATAATTATCAGGTAATGCCCCCGTTCCGTTGCCCCAAGCGATGAGCGGGTGCAAGACATCGGTTGATTGCGGAGAATAAACCCTGTAGAGCTTCTCGCCTTGTTTGTCCTTGATCTCTAGCGTATCTACCTCGTACGTGCCGGGAAGAGCATATTTTCCTTCAACACTTCCGGCTTCAAAAGTAGCCGCTACCGAATTTACGAGGAAGAAGGATAGTACGCAAAATGCAGCGATCAAAATACCGACAACACCCGTTATCCATAGAAACCACTTGCTCCGAATTACTCTTTTCACTTGTGGCACACAATCTCCTCTCACATTAAAGCGGTATTCGTACGTAAAACATACCACAGGTATAGCACTTTTTGTTTAGAGATATTTTTGTTACATCAACCTTTCCGCATTTCATAGTAAAACACCACGAAAAACTGCACATGTCTTCATAAAAAGCCTTCGATATGATGTTTCTTAGTTAATGGTCAATAATCCAAATGTATGACTTGCAATATTAGGAAATCGTGCTAATATAAATTTAAACACTGTTTAAAACATTGTTTGAATAACTTTATTGGAGGTTTTACATATGGAACCAGACAAGAAAAGTGAAACAAAAGAAAAGATCATGCAAGCCACACTGGAGTTCACCAAACAAAGTGGATTTGAAGGCATCACCATCCGAAAAATTGCCGAAGCCTCTGGCACAAATGTATCCCTGGTTAATTATTATTTCGGCTCCAAAGAAAATTTGATCAGTGAATCTATTAAAATGATTCTGAGTAGCTTTCAGCATACTTTTGTTATACTCGATGAATTATCCATCCCCGCCCTAGATCGATTAAAGCAATTTTTAATGGATTATTTACAAGTCATCCGTGAATATCCCGAATTGTTATCCAGAATTATTCTTATGGGTTCAGCAGATTTCTCATCTCAACAGGAATACGGTTCATTTTTAAATTTATTGGGGTTCCCCAAAGTTCAAAATACGTTAAAAGAGATAACCGGAGAGCAACAACCGGAACGACTGACCACAATGATGACGCAAATTTTCGGAGCGCTTTTTCTCCCGGCACTTATGAGTCCTATTCTCGAAAAAGGAACTTCTGTGAGGATTGCTCCGATAGAAGCACAAATTGACTTGCTCTTTGAAAGATACTTTCATTAAACAACATTGATGGAGGCGATTCAGTTGAACATGTTAAGAAAACATTGGCAGGACTTGGGATTGATCATTGCATGCCTTGTATGTATTTATCTCATCTTGGATTGGGGAACACTTCCGCGCATTAAAAGCATTTTGTGGTTAAGCTTTATTGCCATTCTTCTGCATCAATTTGAAGAATACCGATGGCCGGGTTACTTTGCAGGATTGTTTAATAAAGCTCTGTTCCAAAGTGAGACACCTGAGAGATACCCGTTAAATCAGCAGTCAGCCATGATTATTAATCTGATTATCGCCTATGTGTTTTATTTACCGCCTGTATTCTTCCCTTCCGTTGTATGGCTGGGACTGGCACCTATATTAATGGGATTTTTCCAGATTATCTGGCATGGCATCTTCGCCAATATAAAAGCAAAAAGCATATATAATCCCGGATTATTTTCAGCGATATTTATGCATTTGCCAATTGGAATCTGGTACATTAAAAGTGCCTATGAACAGAATATGTTAACACCAACAGTCTGGCTTTGGAGCACGATTTACTTTGTCGTAGCTGTCTATGTTTTAATTGTTAAAGGCAATATGTGGCTAAGAAACAAAAACTCCGTTCATCCTTTTTCACAGAAACAATTAGGATCTTATACTGAAAAATAAAAACCTGTGACATCAATATAAAATAAACGCATCGAGTCTATGGATTCGATGCGTTTTACGTTTTCACTTTTGAAATGATTAAATTTCAACCTTGAACTTTATTATAAGACATCTTTTACACAGGATGCTGTTCACGAAAGGCATTTCCAACACAAAAAAAGGCGACATTTCAGGCGACTTTCCTCGTGAACAGAAAACAGATCTTAAGAGATTGGTAAATCCGTTTGAGTCAACTGGGCGGAAACTTCCCATAGACGACGGGCTTGCTCAGGATCGATAGCATAGTCCTTGACTCCAAAGAAGGCTCCATCCGCAGGAGCTGGCTCACTGATGTCACAATCCTCGCAATACACGCCACCTTTTCCCTCAAGTTGCGGAGATGTCGCTGCCCATACTTGCGTTGCTGCCCCTTGCTCTGGCGTTTTAAAGTTTGGATTGGCAACTTGACCAGACTCATCAATCCAGCCCAATGCGATCATTTCCTCTTTCGGCATATGTCGTTGCAGCGGCGTCAGAATTCCACCCGGATGTACAGAGAACGCACGCACTCCCTGATCTGCACCACGTCTATCCAGTTCAACGCTAAACAGAATGGTTGCTGTTTTGGACTGTCCGTAAGCAGGAAACTTTTCATAGCCGTTCTCAAACTGCATATCGTCCCAGCGAATTGGCGAGAAATGATGCCCTGTTGATGCAACAGATACAACCCGTGCTCCTTCCTGACTTACGAGTGCCGGCCATAATAAGTTAGTTAGTGTGAAATGTCCAAGATGGTTCGTAGCAAATTGTGCTTCCCAGCCCGGCCCTACGCGAGTCTCTGGACAAGCCATAATCCCCGCATTAAGGATCAACATGTCGATACTCTGGTTGCTTGCCAGAAAACGATCGGCAAAAGCACGGACACTGGTGAGATCTGCGAGGTCCATTTCATACATCTCTACACCAGCTAGTCCTGCAAGAGCCTCTTTGGCGATGGCTGGCCGACGTGCGGTTACAACAACCTTGGCTCCAGCACGAACGAGTGCACGTGTAGTCTCCAGACCCAATCCGGAATATCCACCCGTGACGATGGCAAGTTTTCCGGATAGATCCGTGTTATTCAACACTTCCTCAGCTGTCGTGCGATGGTTGAATCCGGAACCGATTTTATGTTGTGAGGTTTTTGGCTTATTATCCTGGTTCATCAAAATAATCTCCTTCCAGTTGTGTCTTCTTCAAGTTTACAGCTTAGAGTGCCCTCTAAGTCAAATATAACGAATTCACCTACATCAATGCTCCAAACCTTTGCTAATACAAAAAAGCTCGGTTCATCACCGAGCCTATAAACAAAAGTTAAGGTTGTATTTCTATTATATTTCTATATACTTCACCCATTGCTCATACAGTTCAGTCTCACTGCATTGAAAGATCCTTTCGAAATCTAGAGGATTGCGAATCAGTTTGTTTAATGCCTCTATCCCGTATCGCTCAACCACAAATTCCACCATCATATAAGAGAACTGAAAACCTTTCATCGTTTCAAAATCCCACGTATCGTTATTTAATTCATCAAAAGTTGGAATCGACTGGTTGCGAATGGTATCTTTCGTTGAACCTTTAATGAAATCTTGGGACATCTGTTTAGCTTCATATCCACCAATACCCTGTCTTATCCATTTCGGAGCTGCAGGATTTATGTCGCTGATTAGCCACATGGCGAACAAGTGGACTGTGCCTTTCAGAATGGATTGATACGTATGCTCTGGTCCCGGATTCAATGGAGAGACAATCTTCAGAGTACGCCCTTCATATGTGCCCATAAACCAATTGGGGGCATCTGTTTCGCCGACGGCTTGATGGAATGTTGGTAGATCAGGATAAATTTCAATAACTACCTTTTGTGATGGATGATGTTTATATTTGGTCGACACTCGTTCAACACTATTATTGAGTTCATCGAACAAATCTTGATGCACTTTCGTCGTACGATCATTCGTATCATGGTTTTCACCTTTATTTACAATGGAAATCAGGTCTTGAATAGACATGATGGCAATATCCCCCCACTCTTTCAGTTCTTTTCTTAATTTCTCCAAAGCCCGGTACAATCTGTTCTTTACTGCACTTTCCCGTCGCCCAACGATCTTGGATATTTCGGGCAAGGTGCAGTCAACGAAAAAGCGTAATGCAATAATTTCCTGATCAATCTCATCCAGCTTTTGTAACGCGGAGCCAATATCAATTCGAATATCAACATGTTTCGTAAATTCAAGAGAGATCGATTGCGATTCATAATCTGTAAAATCATAAGGAGATTCTTTTTGTCGCGATAACCTGCGATATTCGTTCTTCACCGTATTCTGAGCAATCTTAAAGATCCAGGTGAATAAATTAGAGCTTCCTTTAAAGCTGTGAATATTTTCGACTGCTTTCAAAAATACCTGTTGGGTCAAATCATCTGCAACCAATGGATTCAATTTCAGTGAGAAGTATTTGCTGATTCTCTGACGATATTGCTCATACGTGTTCTCAAAGATGGCGATGCTGTCCTGTTCATCCGGATAAACAGGTTTCGTGTCATGAGCTCCTGACATGGTGGGGAACCTCCTCTTGATTTACATTTAATTAGACACCGGAGGATGCGAAAAAGCCACGCATGAGAAAAAATAATTTTGGCTGCTTCGACTTTTTAGTATGAATTCTGCTTTTAAGAAGATGAAAAACAAACAAAGGTAGCCGATCACACTGACCGGCTGCCTTTGTTCTTTTCTTTTATGGAAACACAACTTAGTCACTTAATCTTTGCTTATCTCAGTGATGCGGGCAGCTTTACACCGAGGAGTTTACCCTCCGCCTGTATTATGATCATACCGTCTGTCTTCAGCGTCGCTTCGTGTAAATCTGCCCCGGTGGTTACCCGAAAGACGGGTGTAGCAGTCAACATATTAATCCCGAACATCGTTCCGTTACGCTGCGTCCGGTACATTCCTTTGCCGTACACGCTAATCTGAGCAACTGGTGCGTCGCCATACCATTTGATTTCCTGTCCATTCACCAGCTTGATGCCCGCTAGTTCACCCGTTGTTTCATTTTTGTATATCAGCCTTTCCTGCACGATACCAAGCGACAGCCCGTTTTCTTTATAAAAAGGGCGCGGATAAGTCTGAAGCGGATCCGCATTAGCTGTATATTTGTCAAAGTTGTATTCCGCTACCTGATCTCCTTGTTCAATGTATAACTTTCCATTGCTTGCAAATACACTCCCATACCCATAGTCATACGGTGGTTCACCATTCATTTTCCAGTTGTATTCAAGGCTCCCCTTTTGTACTCCAGTCTTGAGGTTATAGGCATTCACACTCACTTTACGTTCCGGTTTTGATTGATATTCTGTCAGTTTGGAAGAGTGATAATCAACCGAATACACGAGACCGTCTTTAATTTGAAGTGCTTCTCCTTGACCAAACTCGTCCCATAACTTTTTGCCTGTCTTCTTGTCATATGCATTTAGTTGGATGGACGTAAGTGCCCCCTGTACATAAAAGGTTCGAAGCACGACGCCATTAGATTCCTCCAGGTAGTCGGTACCGTTTCCTTCACCAAGCGGCTCGTCAGCCCTCCACTTCAGCTTGCCCGTCTTCATATCAAATGCAAATGTTGTACTTCCTTGGATAATATAAAGGGTATCTTCCGTTGGAACTAACATTTCAGTATGATACCGTGTATCGATCCAGGTGGATGATCCTGATTGCCATATCGCTTTTCCTGTCTTCGCGTTCAAAGCATAAGGCTTATGATCCCCAGTGAGACCGTAAATGACGTTATTATGATAAACAACATAAGGTGTTAATCCTTTTCCGTAAGACCATAGCCGTTTGCCTGTCTTTGCATCGAATGAGATCAGTTTGCTATCAGCGAAAGTGAATACCTTCCCCTCTTCTGCTACTGCCTGATGACCAATATAAGGTTCGTTCATATTCAAATAATTGTCCACTTGTGCAGTCCAGGAAGGCTTAAGTTCGGGGACCGATATCCCCATATAGGAATACCAGTTGCGTATCGAAACATCAGGTTCGTCTGCATGTGCCTGAGACAGAATCAGGGCGTTCCCCCCCAGAGTAAGAAGCCCGACAGCTGTAAAGCTTGCGACGATACATCGGAATAGTTGACCTTTTAATTTCGTAAACTGTTGATTCTTTTTCGTTTTGAGCATAATACCCTCCATTGTAATGGTTTCTACATTAGTTACCTTAATAGATGTGTATTTCTAGAGAGCAATCGTATTTATAACTTCATAAATATAACGTAATGGATTGCTTAATAGTTATACTCTTGTTAAGAGATCTATATTGAACTTAATACAAAAAAAGCCGCCAAATTGGCGACTCTTTGTTCAGCGGGATGAAGCTTTTAATTGAGTCTGCATGAAGACCAGCTCCTCAGCCAACTTTTCCAGACGACTTAAGGCTTCAGTATCTTTAATGTTATTCTCAGCATCAAAATGATCACTATTCAGATACACATAGCTTGGGGCGACATAAGAGCGGAAAAAGCCGGCAATCGGTTTTAATTGATTTTCCACTACCAAATAATGTTGATAGGTGCCACCGGTTGCTATAAAACCCATCACTTTATTGTAAATGCTCTGCACAGGCAGAAGGTCGAATACATTTTTCAGTACGCCTGTCAGAGAGGATTGATATATTGGTGTGCCGATCACGTAAAAGTCAGCATCAATCAATTTTTGAACCACCGACTGGGTGTCTTCATTGTAATCCTCCAACTTGCGACCATCGCAAAATTCGATCCCTTTATAATCTCTTAAATCTATGAGTTCAACTTCAATTTCTGGATGATTATTTTTTACGAATTGGAGTACAGCATCCACACCTACTGGTGTCTTTGATCCAATCAGTGACCCGGACAATCCAATTAATTTCACAACATTAACCTCCAATGATTTCTGCTTCATCATCAAACGATTCCACGGTTCCCAACCCACATTCCTTCATCACATGAAGCATACTGCCTAGGGTGATTTTTTTAACTGCTGCATTAACTGCTGATCACTTTCTATGAAAATGTTTGCGAGCTGAATATCTACCTCTGCTGGACGACAACACTTAGCTCACTGTTCATTGCAGCCTACTCTCCCAAAATAATGACTTCCGTCTCCAATTCAATATTAAATTGATCACGTACTGTTTTTTTAATTAATTTGATTAATTCCAAATAATCCTCAGCAGTGGCGCCATCTGCATTAATGATAAAACCAGCATGCTTCTTGGAAATTTCCGCTCCCCCAATGCGAGTGCCTTGTAAATTACACTCTTGAATGAGTTTTCCAACATAATGTCCCTCTGGACGCTTGAATACACTTCCGCAAGAGGGAAATTCAAGCGGTTGTTTGGATTCCCTTTTAAACGTTAAATCTTGCATGGTACTCGAGATGTTATCCTTGTTCCCTGGTTTAAGCTTAAATTCGACTTCAAGTATGATGTAGTGATCCGTTCGGAAGATACTGTTTCGATAACCAAGCTGCATGTCATCTCGGACCATGTTAAGCAGCTCTCCATGTTTAGTAACCACTAGCGCTCGTTCAACGACCTCATCCATCTGACCACCATAAGCTCCTGCATTCATATATAAAGCGCCACCTGTACTTCCGGGTATCCCACATGCAAACTCCAGACCTGTTAAGCTGTTATCCAAAGCAGTACGTGACACATCAATAATGTTGGAACCGCTCTGCGCTACAATCTTGTCACCATAGACTTTAATCTGATCAAATTGGCTCAGAGAGAGCGTTATTCCACGTACGCCCTGATCTTTGATAATGACATTTGATCCTTTTCCAATGACCGTCAGAGGTAATTGATGTGTTTTTGCAATGTTAATCACGTTAACAATTTCTTCTTTCGTTGTAGGATGGATAAGTATGTCTGCTTTACCACCCAGTTTGATATACGTGTGGTCTTTTAATGGCTCATTCCATTTCAATTTTTCCAAAGGTATGTGATTTTCAAAAATATTCATGACATTCTCTCCCTGAGTTGAAAAGACATGATTGCACGATCGGCCAATAGAAAGCTCCTTCATTGTATGTTTAATATGAGATATTGGTTGAAAATATTCCGTCATCCTGACAATTAATCACATTTTTTGACCTCACCACGGTAATTCGCCATTCGGAAGCTGGCCCCGCATCCACATGAAACTTTTGCATTAGGATTATTCATGGTGAATCCCCCTAACATTCCACTTTCTTCGTAATCAATCTCAAGTCCTTCAATATATGGAACCGAATTGGTGTGAACCAATATACGAAACACACCTTTATCTAATAAAATATCCCCTTCTTCTTGCTGTTCATCTACGATAAGGTTATAGGATAAACCACTGCATCCCCCCTCATCCACCCCGACCCGAAGGAAAGAATTCTGGGTATCCGCACTTGCCAGGATTTCAACGATTTTTTCTGCTGCTGCTTCACTGACCTGAATCATTGTTATACCTCCTTGGAGCGTATTTTTGGGCTAACCTGTTGTTTTTCTTACGCAGCCCATTAAAATCTTAATGATTTCTTCAGGACTCGTATATGCATTAAAATAACGACAACCTGTTGATTGCAGATGAATAGGAATATCCATAAGTTCCAGCGATCCGCTATACAATATCACTCGATATTTCTCGGGAAATTGTTCTATTAGCAGCTCAATATTGTCCACATTCATATCTACGATGATCACGGAATTATCCGGAAGTTGTTCCATGTTGCCGATCACATCACGAGTAGCCTCCAGTACATGTAACGACGGCTCGGTTTGAATCAACAAACTTAAACTTTTAACAATGTGATGCGTATCTGATAGGATTAACACATGGTTCATTCAGAAAACCTCCGAAAAAATGATGGCAATCGCAGGATATTCCATTGCGTTAATTCATATTTGTAGTAAACCATTCCATCAAACAGGGTATGAAAGCAGCTAGAGCGGCCCCTTTGGGTGTAAGTTCCCTTGCGAAAGAGTACATAGAATATGGATCGTCCATTTCGTCCCAATAATACGATAGGCTGTGAAAAGTTTCTCGTTATCCGAAGTCAACATCGTACCATCACACCTTCCTTGGCTTACCCCCGTTTATTTGTTTTTCACAACCAACGATTGCAGTCCCGTTCTTATTTGGTCTGTTATTGGTGCAATCCGAGTACTGGCAATCAAACTCAAGACAATCAACAACAGATGAAAGCCCATCGTTACGATTAATCCTGATTGCAATGACATCCCGCCAGCTTGACACACCGCCAGGATGGAACCACCGATCCCGATGACTACGCCGGTGTAAACGAATCTGCAAATTGCAGATTTGCCGAGGTTTTGCCAACGCCTTCCTCTCCTGTTTGGGAAAACGCAACAACACCGCTAATCGGATGTGCTAATCCAATGCCTATTCCAGCTATGATCTGGCCTATAACCGCTACGGTAACGGTCACAACAGGAACCCAAAATACGATGGTAATTCCGATGGCAAGCAGGAGAACACCAATAATAATTCGTCTATGACTTCCACGACCCTGATCTGCCGAGTCCCAACGTCCTTGCAAATAAGCAATGACACACCAGCTCAGTGCAGCACTTGCTACAATTAAACCAGCCTGAGAAGGTGTAATGCCTTTGGCCTCAATTAAAGCCAATACCAAGAAATTTTGTGTACTGGTATAAGCAGCGAAGAACAATCCACGCGTAGCGAGTATAGCGGGCATACCTCTTCGCAAAGCAATGGTTCCCTTCTATCAATAATCCGACCAACAACCAAGGTGCCTATAATCTGTGCAAGTAGATATGTACTGAATATCCAGCCGAACAGGTTAAGACCGTTCAGCTCTCCAGCAATGAAAGAAGCAATCGTCGTGTTGAGATTGGGACGACATGATATGGGACCTCCAAGAGAATTTTATGTACACACCGTATCCGGTTACTTAGTAAACATTTCACTTTACAAAGTTTAAACTACAGTTCGCTTTTGACTTTGTCAATATTTTTGTTTAAAATGTATGAAATGATGAAGATTCAGTTGCTTAAAAAGGAGGTTCACCATGAGCCGGGATCAAACGAAAAAGAATGCCTCAACCAGTACCCGAAAAGCAATCATTAACCTGCTTAAGCATCAAGGTGGAATGGATGTGGTTGCACTCTCCTCCCAATTTGCGTTATCTGGAATGGCTATCAGACAACACTTAAATGCACTGAAAGAAGAAGGATTGGTTACTTTCGAAGAAGAGGCTCGTCCCATGGGTCGACCAACCAAGCTATGGAGATTAACCCCCGCTGCTGATCGTTTTTTCCCTAGTGGATATTCGGAATTATCCGTCAGTCTGATCCATTCCATGAAAGAAGCTTTCGGAAATGAAGGGCTGGACAAGCTGCTCAGTGTTCGGAATAAAAATATGCAAGAACAATATCTTCAGTACATTGGTGATGCATCCGGCGTGAAGGAAAGGCTGGAGAAACTGGCTGAAATTCGAACAAATGAAGGCTATATGGCCGAGGTTAAGGATCAAGGCGATGGTAGCCTCTTATTTATAGAGAAGCATTGTCCCATCTGTGAAGCTGCAGCAGTATGTACCGGCTTATGTAAGAATGAATTGCATTTATTCAAAACGGTTCTGGGGGATCAAGTTCATATTGAACGTGGAGAGTATATTTTGGCTGGAGGGAGAAACTGCATATATACGGTTAGAGAATATCATTCGTAACCAAACAAACTTGCATAACTATATAAAAAGCCGCCAACAGGCGACTTTCTGAATGGTTCCGTTTTGTTCCCGTTAAAGTCCAGAAAAGGATTGTATGAGAAATTAATTAATGGAATGAATAAAACGATGAAGATGTTCAGCTAATAACTTTGGCTGTTCCATCGCAGCGAAATGCCCCCCTTTATCCGCTTCCTCCCAGTACGTAACATGATACACACGCTCTACCCAGCTTTGTGGAGGCATCGGCAACTCCTTTGGAAATACGGAAACCCCTGTTGGAACAGTAATGCGCTGGCCTTCCGTGAAATGCAGTGGCATTTTGCCACCTTCAGTATAGATTCGCATGGAAGATGCAATGGTATTGGTAAACCAGTATATCGAGATATTCGTGAGGATATGATCAAGTGAAAAGGAACTCTCAATATCTCCTTTAAAGTCACTCCACCCCCGAAATTTCTCCACCATCCAGCTGGCAAGACCCGTCGGGGAATCACTCAGTGCAAAAGCCAAAGTTTCCGGCTTGGTTCTATGAAGGGCGCTATAAGCGCCGTCTCGTTCCGACCATTCTGCTACGTAGTCAAGGTACGCGAGCTCTTCTTTGCTCATCGAAGGTGTATTCTGAGTAACATGAACAAAATGTATATCGAAACCATCCACGTTCTCAATATATTGCGGGAAACGATTCAGTCTTGCTTCTTGCTCGCGCCAGTTATACTCCGAACTCCAGTAATCCACTAATCGCTTCAAAAAGGAATGATCTGTTCCCAAAGCCCATGGTTCTTCGAGAATCGAGAGGGCCATCGAACCTGTTTTAATCTGTTAGATAAATCGTGTAATTGTTGCTCTGGAATAGCGATCTTGAACGGTTTCATTTCAATTATCCTCCTACGTTTTGAGTTAAATAAAAATACGTATCGCTGAGTATGTCAACAACAGACACATCAGCAATCGAAATGACCTGTCATGGACAGTTAGAAAGGTTTTGAACATGGAGCCAAACCCCGACCATACAAGTAACGACAACCATCCCAGAAGGATCGATAAACTCAAATAAATAACAAGACTCCCGCCAGAAGGTGAAGAAGGCAAAATGAAAGCACTCATCACCGTTAGAAAAAACAATATACTTTTGACATTGATAAGTTGGAGCATAACACCGGATAAAAATGACGATTGCACATCCCTCGAATCCTTTTCCGAGCTTTTATTCCCCATCATAAGCCACACCAGATAAAGCATATATGCTGCACCAGCCCATTTAAAATACGGCCCTACAACTGGCAACCAGTGATATAGGCTTGTTGTAAATACGCCGCTTATGATCCCCAATAAGCCAAACCCCGCTAAAATACCACTATTAAATCTCCATGATCCAATAAAGCCAAATTTCCGTGCCTCATTCATCATCAAGATGTTGCTTGGTCCAGGTGTTATGGAGGTCACGATCACATACGTTAGAAATGCTACAATATTCAAGCTGTACCCCCCAATGAAATCATTTACGATCTGAAGGACTTTATTGTATGATGAATTAAACCCTTAATAAAATCGAAATTATTAAAAGCATTATCATTTTTATCGATACATGTCTCAAGCTAAGGAGAACTTGGATGGAAATTAGACATCTTGTCACATTTCAGACGATTGTCGAGGTTGGAAGCTATACCGGTGCCGCATCCCAATTGGGCTACACACAATCTACGATCACGGCTCATATACAGTCCCTAGAAGAAGAGATTGGCGGGGAGCTTTTCACATACGAAAAAAGACAATTGAAGCTTACACATCTGGGGAGGGAATTAATACCGCTGGCAGAAGATTTGCTGGCAACTCATGATCAGATTAAAAGTATAAGAAGCGAACAGGAAGTTAAAGGTAAATTAAGGGTAGCTGCACCAGAGTCTTTAACAATTTCCAGATTAAGTCCGATCATCAAGGAGTATTCATCGAAATATCCTCAAGTTCAATTCATCCTTACCAACGGTACATGTGAGCAAAACCAGGTTGATTTGATAAGTGGGCGTGTAGATGTAGCTTTGATGGTGTACCCGGAGCTGCATCCGGAAAAATGCATTCATTACCAGCTAATCGAGGAAAAAATAGTACTGGTTTCCAGCAATGACGGCCCGGAACATTTTGATGCGTATAAACTGGAGAACAACCCCACCTTTTTTATCACCAACGAAGAAGGATGCAGTTATCGAACCATGTTTGAAAAATATCTTGTAAAACATGATATTCCTCCGTTTCAAACGATGGAGTTATGGAGTATTGAGGCCATCAAACAAACCGTTATGAGTGGACTCGGCTTTTCTTTTTTACCTTACATGACAGTTAAAGAAGACGTGGAACGAGGAAAACTTAAGATTGTGAGTCATTCCGAACAGTTTGACCCCCTTTACTCCCATATGCTGATTAAAAAGAAAAAATGGCTATCTCCAGCCGTTAAAGCTTTCAGTGAGCTTGTTATAAAATCAATCAGTGTATCAGAAAACGAATCGGATTTGATCCATTAAGCTTATAGATATATGGAAACGAAAAAAGAACCTTGGGCTTCCCTCAAGGTTCTTTACGTTCAGTTGTATAGTGAAAAACAAAGTTTAGAAGATGGTTGGCACCATTCCCCCATCCATACGGATTGGAGAACCTTTGAATGCCGATGCATACGGACTGCATACAAATGTGGCCAATCTGCCTATCTCAACAGGCTTGATAAATCGTTGGATTTCGGATTGAGGCAGGTTTTTGCGCATAAAATCCTTCTCTTTTTCTAAAAAAGTCATCGATTCATCAGGGTAGATGCTCTCTATGATTTGTTGTACATTTTCAGAGAGGGTGGGTCCTGGCATGATTGTATTGATGGTAACTTCTGTTCCTACCGTTAATTTTGATAAACTTTTGGACAACGATAATAACATCGATTTGGTCATACAATACTGAGGCATTTGTCCTGAAGGCATGATGGCTTCTTCACTCGCAATAAAGATCATGCGGCCATAATCATTTTGCAACATTTTTGGCATATAAAATTTGGACAATGCATTTGCAGCGAGCACATTCGTACGGAAGTATTTCTCCCAAACCTCATCGCTGATATCTTCATATTGCATCATTTCATAAATTCCCATATTGTTCACTAGGATATCAATTTGGGGGTGTTTTTCAAATAAGGCTTCTCTTTGACCAATGTCCACCAGATCAGCTGTAGCTTTTTGAGGTGAGGTAGCGGGAAACTCGGTCTTTATTTCATGAACTGCGCGCTCAACCTCTGCATCATTTCGACCATTGATGAGCACATTAACCCCTTCTTTGGCAAGTTCAATGGCAATGGCTTTCCCGATCCCCTTCGTCGATCCTGTAACTAAAGCTGTTTTACCGTATAAACCCATATCCATATCAACTACTCCTTATATTTTCTTGTAGCGGCAAGCTGAATCGTTATCATGTTATAAACAGTCTTGTGCTCCGGATAGGATTTATATTACCTTGTCTACATAGCCGAGTAACTAGCGTGTTGCGCCAAAGTTCTTGCATCACACGCCAAATGATATAAAGCATTCAGTTAATGAAGAGTTGATGATTCTGGCGATCCTTCGGATAGCGAATTCGTTCCTAAATATTCCGTACGCCAATTCGTTGGCGTATCCCCTTCCCATGAACGAAAGGCACGGTAGAACGAGTTCTGGTCTTCATATCCAATTAAGAAAGCTACTTCTTTAATGTCCAGTGTAGGGTCTGCCAAGTAGGCTCGTGCCTGCTCATGTCTTGCTTGCGTCAATAGATGCTTGAAACTTGTATTCTCTTCTGTAAGCCGGCGCTGCAAGGTCCGATCGCTCATACCCAATTCCTTGGCAACGACCTGAATGTCGGGGCGACCTCCTGTGAGACTGCGTTTCATAATCCATTTGACCATGTCTGTAATAGAACGACTGCCCTGCTGTTCATCCAGCGATCGGTCCAGGGCGGGAGTAAGGATCTCCAGTAACTCTTCGTTGTATGAAAGAAACGGACGATCCAAATCTTTGCGATGTAAGGTGAGCCGGTTACATGTTGCACCAATCCGAATCGGGCAGCCAAAATAAGTCTCAAGGGTGTGCACATCTCCCATCGTGTGCGAAAATTCAACAAGCCGCGCAGTCAAAGGTTGGCCTGTTCCCCGGCGCCCAAGTTCGAGGAGAAATGCCAGTGTGACTCCAACCAGCAATGACGGACCTGGTTGTTCGTTAGACCATTCCAGTTCGATTGAACAATCATCGCCCTCCTCAGTAATACGCAAGCTTTCAGGGGGACAAAGTTGTTTGTACCGAGCCATTCGGTGTAATGCATCACGGTAGTCACGTGCATGGTAGGTCGCTAAGACACTCGGCGGGTATTTCCCCGTTTCAAAGACGGTTGCAAGTTTGATGATTCCTTCGGCAGTGTCACCAACGAGATCGGAATATGCCTGCCAGATCGCGAAATATTGAGCAGTCGTGACAGCTGGTTCAGTTATTATAGTGAGCGGCAGTTGTGCTTTGCGAGCTACGTCGTAGGCGGCAATCCCTAATTGATGCAAGCCTGTCCAAAACCCTGCCGGGAATTTAATACGCTCAAAGGTGTGGGACTTCATAGATACCCTCCTTCTTGGAGTCTTTGTTGCTTAATGATTCATCCACTGTACAAGGACTCTGATTCTTTTGCAATGTCTCTAATATTTCCTGGTCTCCAGAATAAAACAAGAAACCAATGCGGGAACATTCCGCATTGGTTTCTTGGAAATTAGGTTTAGCGTTATTTCAATTGTTCAAGAAGCCCAACAATAAGTGTAACTGCTTCAGCACGGGTAGCTGTCTGCATCGGAGCAAATCGATTGCCACCTACACCGCCCACCAGACCTGCTTCCACGGCAGAAGCTACATAGGATACGGCCCATGCTGGGACATCCTTTGCATCTTTGAAATCCAGTTTCGCATTGGAATTCGTTTGAATTCCGCCAGCGCGTGCAATCATAGTTACCATCTCCGCCCGGTTCAGCGTCTTGCTAGGACCGAACGAGCCATTTTCGTAACCATTGACAATGCCAGCGAATGCAGCTGCTGTAATATAAGGCTTCGCCCATGAAGGAATCTTGTTATCATCCGTATAGTGAATAGTCTCGCTTACGGTATTCAGATTCAAGGCACGGCCCAGCATCGTAATGAACTCGGCACGTGTGACTTTCTGATTCGGACGGAAGGTCTGATCACCATAACCATTGACGAATCCAGCCGTCACGGCTTTATCAATTGCTGATTTTGCCCAGTGTCCAGCTGTATCTTTCAAGGCTGACGCAGTGCCTCCGTTTCCGTTATTGCCAGATCCAGTATCCGGTTTGTTGCCGGAATCAGTTCCGCTACCACTACCGCTGTTCGAACCGTTTCCGGTTGTTGTATCGCCACCGGTTCCTGAAGAACCACTACTGCTGCCGGAACCATTACCTGAACCTGAACCTGAGCCGGGATTCGATGTTCCCGGATTGGACGTTCCTGGTCCCGGATTCGATGGTTCCGTCTTCTTCACGATACCGAATTGATCAACAATGAACGGCGCTGCTCCATTTTGATTTTGGTCAATTTCATACGTTACAGCTGTCAGTTTGCTGCCGTCAATCGTAATGCCCACAAAATTCTGTACCTGACTGCGCATTGGTCGACGGTTGTCATTCGGATCAGGACCATATTTGGCTGCATGATTCTCCTCTGCCAGTTCAAAAAGATTGTAATAAGCATCACCGAGACTTGTGCTCGGATTTTTGTAATACACTTTTGGACCAGCTGTTGCCGGGATCAAATAGATCGTGCCATCCGGATTCACAGAGTACTCGATTTTCTGTCCATTTTGCACCTCCGTGATCATTTCTGGCTGACGCGCTTTCCCCTGCTGATCAATCGGTTTTGTGCGGGCATAGATGTGATCATGTCCCTGGAGTACAAAATCGATGCCAAGCTCCGCCATGATTGGTGCAATCTTGGTACGTACACCGTTTGCTCCCATGATGTCCGAATCCGTTGCGTGATTTGACGTCGTGTACGGCCCTTTGTGAATGTTAACGATTATCCACTGGGATCCATTCTTCTTGGCAGCCTGAACATCTTTCTTCAGCCACTCGACTTGCTCTAAAGAGAAGTTGTCATACTCATCCGAATCCTCATTGGAGTTCAACACAACAAAATGCGCATTGCTGTAATTATAAGAATAGTAAGCTCCCGTCTCCGTAGCTGAATTCACCGGTGACTGGATGTTGAAATGATCGATAAACGCATAATTCTTGTCCTCATGGTTCCCTGCGGACGGAACGATGGTTGTATTTAAGAGGCTTTCTTGCGAATGCCCTAGCAGCCAGTTCCACTGTTCCTCTTTCACACCAGTATCCACGATATCCCCGTTATGAACGACAAATTGTGCATCCGGTACTGCAGCCAATGCTTTGGCCAATGTCTCCGAGGACAGAATTGCCTCATCCTCTTCCTTCGCTTGTGTATCCGCCAGATCAATGAAAGTGAATTTACCTTTTTCCGGCGCTGTACGGAAGGTACCTGTCTCGCTCCATACTTGCTGGGAAGCATCCCCTACACGGAAATAATAAGTTGTATTAGCTTTCAGATCTGTCACTTCTGCTTTGTGCATCAGTTCTGTAGGAGCATTGGCAGGTTTTGCAGAGCGCCCTTGAACCGATTTGGCTTGCGTGAAATCAGGTGTTGCCGCTGTTTTCTCCACAACCTGAAGGTCGCTATTCCTTACTTGATCGGAAGTGTACCACGTGAAGCCCTTGCTCTTGGTAGGATCTCCATGGAACGTTACCGTTACCTTGTTTACCTGTTCCGGAACAGGAACTGTATCCGATTCCTTGATGATCCCGAAAGTATCCACGACAAATGGTTCTGCATTCTTATTTTGGTCAATCTCATACGTTACGGCGGACAGCTTGTCTCCGTCAATAGTCAATGAAACGAAGTTCTGAACCTGCCCTCTGGCTGCGCTCGTGGTGTCGCCATATTGCCGAGCGTGGTTTTCCTCCGCACGCTCGAACAAGCTGAAATACGCATCTCCTAGTTCAGTTTTCTGGTTTTTGAAGTATACTTTGGCTCCTGCTGTAGCCGGAATCATATAAATGGTTCCATCTGGCTTAACTGCGTAATTGATACTCTGTCCATTAAAGGTCTCTGTTATTTTGGACACATCTTCAGCGGTACCATCGCTCTTGATCGGCTTCGTCCGTGCATAGATATGGTCATGTCCCTGAAGGACCAGATCAATCCCCAGTTCGTTCATGAGCGGGGCGATTTTTTTTCGTTCCCCGTTTGCACCAATAATGTCGCTATCCGTGGCGTGATTCGATGTCGTATACGGGCCTTTATGAATATTAACGATAATCCACTTGGCTCCTGCGGCTTTTGCTTCCGCTACATCCTGCTTCATCCATGCGACTTGCTCATTCGAGAAGTTGGCGTAGTCCGATGAATCCTCGTTGGAGTTCAATACGATAAAATGAGCTTTGCTATAATTATACGAATAATATGCGCCTGTTACCGTTGCAGCACCGTCTGGCTGCTTCACATTAAAATGCTCGTAGAACGCATAATTTTTATTCTCATGATTGCCAGCAGATGGTGCAATGGTCGTGTTCATAAGACTGGCTTGCGAATGACCAAGCAGCCAATTCCATTCTTGCTCTGAAGTGCCATTCTCCACAACGTCTCCGTTATGGACGACAAATTCAGCATTCGGAACAGTCGCGAGTGCTTTGGACAGAGTAGAGCCGGACAGGATCGCCTCATCCTCTTCCTTCGCTTGTGTATCCGTCAGGTCAATAAAGGTAAATGCTCCATCAACCGGAGCCGTTTTGAACGTTCCAACTTCACTCCATAGGCCCAGATCCTGATCACCAACACGGAAAGAATAAGAAGTGTCAGGGGAAAGGCCTGTCGCTTCCGCCTTATGCACCATTTCTCCCGGGGAGTTGGAAGCTATGGTTGCACGTCCACTGAAGCTTTGGGCCTGACTGAAGTCGGCAACGCCTCCCGGGTTAGGTACCACTTGAACAGTGCTCTGTGCAGATGCAAGAGGCGTATACCAAGTGAAGCCTTTGCTACTTGTTGCATCTCCATAGAAGGTAACCGTTACTTTGCTGATATCCAGCGATGGCGCATTTGCCAAGGCTTTAAGCTCCATGTCAAAATACAGGTCAGAGCTGCTGTCGCTCTGTTGATGCACTTCGACCGCAATTTCGTTTGAGCCTTCATGCAAATTGACTTTCATTGGCTCAGTCAGGTCGATATTCTCATACATAACCGGCAAGTCCTTATTTGAGGTTGCTTGAGTAGAGTACACAATCTCTCCATCCGGCATGCCAAAACGAATGACTTCCACACCATTCACATAGATCACTGCACCGTCATCAATACCGAATGTGCCAAGAATTTGCCCGTAACCGTCAATTTGATCTTTGTTAACGGTTAGGTTTGTCCTGAAATAGGTTGTGCGGGGTTTATTTTTTTTGTCCAGACCGTAGCTGACTTCCGTTTTGAGTGATCCAAAATAGGAAGTGCTTACGCCATTACCGTTGTCTTTGTAACCAAATGGAGCCTGTCCTAAATTCCAGGACGAATCATCGTATGAAGCGCGCCATTCCGCTTGTAGATCCTGACCCTGATCGAAATAATGCCAATTGGCATTACGCTCTAACAGCATCTCAGGCTCAGACAATGATGCGGCTTGGGCTGAATTAACTCCCCCAAATCCCGCAAGCCATCCGAATACCAAAGCAATCGATAACAGGATGGATAACATCTTTTTGTAGAGGTGACTGATCATAATTCTCTCCTTTGTATGCATGATTGGTTGGCTTATGTAAATCCAAACAGGCCTAGCATAACAAGGGAAGATCAGCATCCGGTTAGCGGGAAGTAAAACTTATGTAAACTCTTACATTTATTTGACTTATAATATGGACAATGTTTTTAGTTAACATAATAATTAATATGGCTTTCCTCCTATTTGGATCAAAATATACAGACTATTTTTAAAGGTTTGATGAATTGGCTTTTAGGAAGTAGACTAATGAGGATAGACTATACAAAAGTTAACATGTTCTGGGAAAGGGGAATCATGATGTCATCCAGTGTCATCGACATGCTGCAGCTTGAGTATCAACGTTTTTCAGCGAAAGAAAAGGAAATAGCTGATTATGTGATGCGTAATAAATCATCCATTAATAATATTAATATTAGGGATTTGGCTGCTTACACCAATGCTTCCATGTCAACCATTACTCGATTTTGTAAAAAAGTAGGTTGTTCTACCTTTGTAGATTTTAAAATTCGACTTAACCGTGAAGTGGATCAACCCCGCAATCAAACGGATTTCTTTATAAGAACACAGCAGATCCACAATGATATCATCAACGCAACCGCAGAAATGCTGGATACCGACAGAATCGAACAAGTGGTCCAGTACATAAAAAAAGCTCGCAGAATCTATGTGTATGGTTTGGGAAGTTCAGGTTTATCTGCTCTGGAGTTCAAATACAGACTAATGCGGATGGATATCGTCATTGATGCGGTGACGGATTCACACATGATGATCATGAGTGCTTCTCTTTTGGGGGAAGATGATCTGGTTATTGGTTTATCCAATTCAGGACGAACCTTAGAAGTCAGTGATGCATTAAATGCTGCCAAAAAAAGAGGAAGCAAAGTTGTTGGAATTACTAATTTTGATCACACCCCTCTCTCCGAAATCTCGGATTTGTGCATTTTCACACCGGATATCGGGCGAACCGGAGATGTGAACTTCATCAACAGCCAGTTGGCCATTATTTACATCCTGGATGTGATTTCACTGCTATTACTTGAGGATGAACATTTACTTAGTGCGCGGCAGCAAACGTTAAAAGCTCTATATTCTGCTGAATAAATAAACAGCCAACTTGATTCGTTGGCTGTTTGTTAACTTCTCTTTTTTATAGGACAGAAGGAGAAGCTTTTTTCAATTTGGCAATTTCAGAGACAAAACGCTCCGTAATTTGTTGAGGACGCGTAATGGCTCCACCAACAACGACACAATAGACTCCAGCTTCCAGACACGTTGCCGCCATCTCCGGTGTCATGATATTCCCTTCCGCAACAACAGGCGTCTGTACGCTAGTTAGAATTTCTTTCAAAGCTGCAAATTGATTATCATACAGTTTAATCCCTGCTGTCTCCTCTGTATATCCGACCAATGTAGAGGAGATCAGGTCAAAACCAAGTCGTTCTGCATTAACGGCTTCCTCTTTCGTTGCAATATCCCCCATTAATAGAAGTTGAGGATGTTTGGTGCGAATTTCATGTACGAATTCATCCAGTGATTTACCGTCCGGCCGTGCACGCAAAGTGGCATCAACCGCAACAATCTCTGCATGGACCTCGGCAAGTTCATCCACTTCCAAGATCGTTGGTGTAATAAATACGGGATTGGTTCCGTAGTTTCTTTTCACAATACCTATGACGGGAAGATCAACCTGTTCTTTGATCTCTTTCACATCTACAGCAGTATTCGCACGAATACCGATCGCTCCCCCCTCTTTTGCCGCGACTGCCATGCGTCCCATAATCAGCGAACTATGAAGTGGCTCGTGCTCCAAAGCCTGACATGATACAACGAGACCACCTTGTAAACCTAAGTTATCTAATTTATCTACATTCATTGCAATTACTCCGTTTCCATAATTTCTTCGATTTCATTTTTGATCACGGTAACCTGAGGGCCATAAATAACCTGCACTCCGTTACCGACAAGTACTACCCCTTTGGCTCCCGTAGCTGTAAGCGCATCCTTTTGAACCTTCTCGATATCCTTCACAGATACACGAAGCCGTGTTGCACAGCAATCCAATTCGTTAATATTGTCTGCACCGCCAAGTCCATTCAGAATAGCGATGGAGCGTTCTTCACCTTTCGTTGATGCGGGTGTATTGGAGGGCTGACTTTGCGTTTTGACGTCTGGCTCTGATGTTACCTCTTCCTCACGTCCCGAAGTTTTTAAATTGAGCTTCACGATCAAGATTCGGAAGGTGAAGTAATAAAGGAAGAACCAGACCACACCGATGATGGGAACGATAATCCAGTTCGTTTTGGCATTACCCTGAAGTATCCCGAATAAGATAAAGTCGATTAATCCACCTGAAAAAGTCTGACCGATTGTAATCTCAAAAATATGTGAAAGCATAAATGCCAATCCATCAAATACGGCGTGAATGACATACAGGATTGGAGCAACAAAGAGGAATGAGAATTCCAGAGGCTCCGTAATTCCTGTCAAGAACGAAGTGAGTGCCGCAGACAACATCAATCCGCCAACTACTTTTTTACGTTCAGGCTTGGCCGTATGATAAATAGCGAGTGCCGCACCGAGCAAACCAAACATCATCGTGATAAAACGTCCTGACATAAATCGGGATGTACCCGAGAAAAACTTCTCGGTTGCAGGGTCTCCCAGTTGAGCAAAGAAAATATTCTGTGTTCCTTCGTAAACTTTTCCCGCAACCTCCATTGTTCCTCCAACTCCCGTCTGCCAAAAAGGCAGATAAAAGATGTGGTGCAACCCAAGTGGACCCAGCATCCGTAAAACAAATCCGTATAACAGTGTTCCGATATACCCCGTTCTATCGACCAAACCTCCAAGCTGCGTTATGCCGAGCTGGATGGTTGGCCAGATCAGGAACAAAGCAATACCAATAAAGATGGCCGCAAAAGATGAAACGATAGGAATGAAACGTGACCCTCCAAAGAACCCTAAGAATTGAGGAAGTTCTATTTTGTTGTACCGATTATGAAGCCATGCAGTAACCAATCCGACAACAATCCCTCCGAGTACACCAGTTTGCAAGGTTTGGATTCCAAGTACCATACCTTGACCAGCACTAGCCAAATGATCCGCAGCAATTTTCCCCGAATTGACCAGCATCGCATTGATCGATGCATTCATGACCAGATAGGCAAGTCCAGCTGCCAATCCTGCTGTACCTTTGTCCGCTCTAGCGAGTCCAACAGCCACACCAATAGCAAAGATTAATGCCAAATTATCAAACACAATACTTCCTGCACTGCTCATCACCGTAAACACTTGCTGCAACCATGTGATCTGCAAAAATGGATACGAGTTAATCGTATTGGCGTTGGACAAAGCCCCTCCAATCCCCAGTAATAGACCCGCCGCTGGTAAAACAGCAATAGGAAGCATAAACGATTTACCAAACTTCTGAGCCTTCTCAAAATATTGCTTCACAGTGATATCCACCTCTCTAAAACTATTTTCATTTACATAATAATTATGAAAATGGTTTTCGTCAACACAATTTTAAATCGCTTTCATTACGTGTGAGGTCTAATCATTTGATGAATAACCCGGTTCAAATATAATTATTTCCAGCGAAGTAAAGCTCAGTCTTTTTGTTCCAATGCAAAAAAAGCCGCCAATATGGCGACTTTAATGTGTTCATATTCTTCCCCGACGAATCCAAAACCTAAACCTGAATCGTGCATTATTTAATATTTACTTACAAGTTTTACCTGCCCATTCATGCCCGAAGGTAGTGAAGACTTTCCGTATAGATTCTCCAGTGTATTAGCCACATGAATGTCGATTACATTATTACCTGGCAGCATGTAAGACGTGACGTTCCAATGATAGGGTGGCCATAACCGGATGCCAACCTGCTCCCCATTCACGTACAGGCAAGCCGTCTCTCTAATGTCTTCCGCTTCCAGCCAAATTTCATTGGCCGTATTCAAGCTGATACCAGACAAATTCACTTGCTGTGAGTACACTCCTGCTCCCGAATAGGAAGGATAACCTTCAACATTCCAAACCCCAGTCATTTGTTCAGGTTCAATGGTTAATGTAGTCTGATTTTGTATAGCAAATGAACCAACCAGATAAGCAGGAAAAGAAATGGCTGGCATAGGTTCGAGCAATGAAACCGTGAGAACTTCAAGCTCATTCTCGCCTTTCACAAGATGTTCGGTAATATCCACACCAGCGTAATGAGTATCTTGCCACAGTGAAGGCTGGAGTGCTTCCATCCGTATTCCATTAATAAAGATTTCAACATTACGTCTGCGTTGGAGGAAACCAATATGGGATGGGATTTTTTGCTCGATATCGTCAAGGATTAGCTCGATCGTAAAGATCTGCTCATTTCCAGGTTCGTTTAAATAGACTGCATCTCGCTGTGATTTCACAAGCTCGATCCATTCTTCTGTTACGACAAATGTTGTCCGGTACGTGTTGACTTGGCCTGGCATCGTTGCATTCATTCTGGACTGACGGTCATTCAATGTGACCTTCCACTGATCTAACACAAGCACATTGGGTTCGACGGTCTGAAACTGCCAAGGATCACCTAGTACCAACACATCGGTGGTATGTTGCACTTTATGATTTATAGGCTCTTGCGGTTTGGGATGCGTCGAATCTTCAGTGTGAAGCGGATCAGGTACATGATCCGGTCTAACGGATAGAACCCGAAGCTCTCCCGGTACAAATGTTAGAACAGCATCTTGACTCAACGGGTTTATATTCCCGTTTTCCAAGTTCCATTCTTCCATCTGTTCTTCTATGTGGTCTTTCACAGGTTTCTGATGGAGTTGAATGGTCACGGGCTGCTCCGACCAGTTCATCAGCCATGTGTGCACATGATCTTCAACTTTGCGTTCAACGCTAATGAGATCCTCAGCTTGCCCCTCGATCTGTTTCCAGGCAATCGCTGGTGATGATGTCGTTAACTCTCTTAACTGAACACAAAAGTTAATAAGTGTGTCGTTATGAGCTGTGTTTTTCATGGAATAGAATAGGCTGTAGCCTTTGCCAATCGCTTGTAATTCCCCTAGCTGAGGATCGGAGCCATATAGTTCGTTCATATACTTCCGTAATTCCGGATCTTGGCGCTGTCGCTTACTATCACAGGGAATTGCCCCAACCGCTATAAGCGTTCCACCACGGTTTACAAAGGTCACAAGCTGTTTTGCGATATCTACAGACATGACCGTAATTTCCGGCAAAATCAAAATCGAATATTCGTTTAGTACTCCGCTAAACTGATATCCTCCAGCATGAGTAATCTTCGCCTCCCTGAGCTGACACTCATCCACATAATCGTAATCAATGGAGCTGCGCAACATGCGGTCTGACAATAATGAAAACAGTTGATCCGCAGCTGGATGCTGATTCGATTCACCGGATAAGAACATCTGCTCATATACCGTGTGGATCGGTGATAACAGAAGTACTTCAGGTGTACGCTTCGTGGAAGAACCCAGTACACTCAACCGACCAAGATAATCGGCAAAAGTCCGATAATGTGGCCAATGCGGTGCATGCTTGAATTCCGTAGGTGGAAAATCCGTTTTCCGATACCCTGCAAACGAATAGTAAAATGCATGCGGGATAAATAAATTAACACCCAAAAATGCCATGAAATTGGCATCAAGCCGCCTTTGTCGCATGGCATAGGCATGACCGCTTGCACCAAATGACTCACAAATAACTCTTTTTTTTCCATCCAACTGTGCGACAGACGCGGCCGTCTTTACGGATACGATACGATGTGGATTCTCCTTTGTACCGATTCCATGTGTTAGGTAGTCCACACCCGCATAATGGAACTGCTGCAATACACGGGTTTGATTCCCCTGCGACCGAGCCTGCCCCCAGACGGGTTCTTCCAGCGTATGACCGATGTACAGCAAGCTGTGTGATTCACACCACGAACGAATAGCTTCATGATAACCTTCCACATACCAACGGGTAATCGTATCATAATAGTCCTGCCTCGCAGACCTGCTGCCATCGGCCATACCATATAACAACGCGCCTAATCTTGGAATCAGATCATATCCGTTCTCCTGCTCATACCGCTCCACCATCCCATGTGTCCAAGCGAATACGATTCCGGGAAGAGTTGCATTCACATCCTGAACCAACGTTCGGATGGCTTCGACTCCAAAAAAACCGTCGTGGATCATGAGCCCAGGTTCATCCGTGAATACACCTTGAATGGTCACTCCGAAATGAGGCTGTAATTGCTGAAACGGCTCGTATGCCGACTGAATGAAAGCCTGCACGGCTTCCAGGTTCAACGTGTCCAGATAATACCCTTTTTCAAACGTGATCCCTTCAGCAATTTCACAGGACCAGCAGGCAAGTATAATATAATCCTCGTTGGTATCAGGCTTCCATTCCTGTCCGCATAACTCTGTAATATCCTCAGGTTGACCATATATCAGCCATTCCCCTTCTTGCTGGATGGCACGATAAGCGAGAATTGCGATGAGTTCATTGTTAGCGTAGGTGGCAAAATCGAGAGATAACATTTCCTGCTGTGCATCGTGTAAATATCTTCGTTCCTCAACCCTCAAGTATCTCATCCGATATTCGGGATACTGCCTGGTCAGTTTACCTCCCAGTGTTCCGCTCGGCCAGTTGTCCTCATCATACAGCCAGACAACCATATCACGCTTCTGGCACTCTTTTGTGCAGAAATCCAGCGTATCCATGAACTCTTCTGACAGGTACGAGGCCTGCATCCCGTGACGTGCATGCAATACAACGCCGCCAACCCCCGCTTCAACCATGGATTGAATTTGGTTTTCTAGCTCTGGCTTGCTAAAACTGTGGTTCAGAAACCAAAAGGGCTGTGGACGATACGTCGCCTCAGGATTCTTGAACTGCTGTTGTAATTTATGAATATCCGTGATTTTCAACTCCAATTCATCACCTGATCTCATTATCATTTTGATACAAATGTCTTTCTCAGCAAAGGAATGAAAAATCCACCGACAACCGACCGATTTTGAAAATTTAACTGCTTTCCGGTGATGGTGTCATACCAGTCTGTTACAGGTACACGGCTCGATGTTTCATTCATAAAGTCCCACAGAGGCGAAATCATCTGTTCGAACTGAAGCTGCGTTTCGCTCATGGAGGCACACCATACGAGCCAATCGGACTTGGTGTATGTCTCACGGCTATCCAGCGGTACGCCATATCGATTCTGTTTTAGCTGATAATACGCCAACTCTTTGGCAGCCACTTCTTTTGGGAAAAGGTTGAAGCCCAACAGACGATCCCACACCAGATTGTATTTCAAGCTCCATGACTCATCCGAGCTGTCAAAAGTCAGCTTGTAGTGATCACCTGCTGTCGCCATGGATGACCACTCCTCTGCCATTTTTGCAGCCGCTTCACGATAAACGGCACCATCCGGCACACCAAGTTCATCACACATATACGCATAGGCGGCAATGCCTAATATCGCTTTTATCGATAAGTTCGCATTGTGCGCCAGATGTCCTGCGAAGTCGTCCGTGCACAGTTGATTATCAGGGTCCAGTCCATGTTGCAGCAAATATGAAGCCCATGTTGTGAGAAGTCCCCAGTGCTCACGTGCAAATTCCGCGTTCTTCTCATACTTGCATACCGTTGCTGCCATCAGGAGCATATTGCCACATTCCTCGATAGGCATCTGGTATTCAAGTTTGTTCTCACCGTAAACCTGGCCGTTAGCTTGCGGATAAGTTCCCACGTCATGTGGAGCAAAATCAAACGTCCAATCCTTGCTCTCGGCATACTTATAGATTGGACGCATCATACCTTTGACCAATTCGGTGTTATACCTCAGAAACAACGGAATCGAGGGGTAGCTCACATCCACCGTCGCGATACAGCCGTTACTAAAATTCTCTTTGGAGAAAAATAATACTTCTCCTGCTTCATCAGCAACCAATTTATGTGCAGCAATCGCTTGCCGATAGGTCAATGCCAGAATGTCTCTATATTGGTTCCCACCTGTAGCCTGACTCTCCGTTAAGAGTTCCCGATTAAAGCGGTCGCACCGTTGTACTACCTCTTCATATTGATCCGCTGCTTTTACCAGCATCTCCTCAAACGTCACACCATCTTTCTTCCAATACGCATTCAGCGGTTTGTGAAAATATTCAATCGCATGAATATCATCATAGGCGAGCATCAGGTAGCGGGATGCTGACTCTTCATGGATAAGACCCAGATCCATTTCGGTTGCCATAACAGGCATTTCACCTGATATGGATTTTGGTTGGGTAGAATCATCTCCTGTCTTAAAAAGACCCGACCGGGCATACTCTTCACGCCTGGATACCGAATGAATGACCGATTGTGATTGATGGGATCGCTGAACCACCAGGTACATATAACCCCAGTCTATTCTCGTATCATCTCCGGCACGTTTCAATATAGGTTGTTCCACCGTTCCTATAGACATGGCGTGTAACTGTTCATTAATTACATGAGACTCCCAGGTGACATGCTGATCAGGAGTATGTACACACCATTCACCTGTCACATCAAAATAGATTTTCACTTGATGGCCTTGACCATCTATCGCTCGAACATGGAACGTAACATACGTCACTGGTCTGGATAACAGTTCAAGATCATCGAGCAATAGGGGTGTGGTAAAATGAACCTCTAGTTCGATGCCTTCTCCTTCAAAGGTGTAACGGGTAGTCACCGGCTCAACAATTAGATTCGTCTGAATGAGCACGTCAGGCTCCTCAATGGTTGAAGATTCGTGAACGCTTACTTTCCCCATAAACCTTCTGATTTTGCCGTCAATGACAATCATGCCAACCATACCTTGAGTTTTGTTCGTCCAGTGCCTGGTGTGATCATCATAGAGATGGTCAGCAGCAGACCATACGCTAAAATAAGGGTCTACCGTGATCAAAGGTACGGAAGGTGGTCTAAACGTCGTCATTTGTTTCATCTCCTTCAATTCATTTTTTCAACGAGAACTGTGCTTCTTGATCCAAAAGGGAAAGGCTTCGCTCGCCTTGTTGACCAAGGCGCTGCAAAGCCTATTTGATTTCCGTAATAATCGGTAATTTAACCCTTCAGCATCAGTTCGGCATTTGAACAGTTACGATATCTTTCCCTTTCAGATTCTCATTGGTGAACTGCATCGCTTGGTCGTATCCGGTCTTCCGAAGCTGTTCCCTCAGGTCGTTGATAATGCTAAGGGCCGCTTCATCGGATTTTGCGAAAATGGCTTCCTTCCAGGCATCTCCCATCCGGTCCATGGAAGGCTTCAACATTTCCCATTCCGGTGATTTGGTGATTACATCGCCCGGGTTATAGGCTGTGATTACATGAATACCGTTTGGACGCAGGATTTTCCGGGCATTTTCCATGGCATCGAGTCTTTCCTGGTCTGCCCAGATGTCGCCGCCTGCTGCCGAATTGATCCGGTCAAGCCCCGTGATCGATTCCAGCCCAATGGAAATGCCCTCGTTTTTGCGAACTTTACCGGATTGATCAGCTGTAAACTTATCGAACCATTCTTGGTTCGGTACAGGTTTACCACCCTTCATATCCCAATGAACCCCTTGAACTCCGTACCGGGCCAGCATGAAGCCTTCATCAGAAGCCATGTAATCGAGAAACTTGAGCGCTGCATCTACACATGCACCCTTGCAGCTACTGGTGATAGCTGTTACGTTGTTTCCTTGAATGCCAAGATCAACAGGCCGGCTCGGGTCAACATCTGCCCGCTCCAATGGTCCGATTGGGATGTAATCGCTTCCAGGATGTGAAGTAACATATTCTTTGGAGGCGTCCAAAATGGCCGGATAATGAGCGGCAAGGATAGCAATGCGTCCTTGATTAATTTTTTCTTTGGCAATAGGATCCGTCTGAGTAAAGGCTTCAGGGTCCATCAGTCCTTCCTCAACCAGTTTACGATAGAACAGCGTGTATTCTTCGTATCCTTTGGTGAAAAAGTTATGTTCTACCGTTCCGTCACCTTTGTCTACATAGCTTGCTCCCGAATAGAACATTGTGTTTCCGATGCCTACGGACCATCCGTTACTAAATCCGCCCAGTGGAAACACGGGCTGACCGCTCTCCTTCAGGTTGGCATCTTTGATTTTTTGGAGGAAGTTATAGAAGTCTTCCTTCGTCACGACAGACTGAGGATCCACGCCGACTTTCTCAGCGATGTCTTTGCGAACATAGAAGCCATACAGCCAATCCATGCCGTCTTCGTTCGTTGCCGGCTGATTTTGTAAAATTAAATATTTCTTGCCGTCATACGCATCTATCGCCTTTTCATACAATGCTGGCGGTACATTCTCTTTCGCAATGGATTTCGCCAGGTTAGGGTAATCCCCCAATTTATCGGATATATCTACCAGCTGTCCTTCTTTGGCAGCCTTGATGATCCCGTCCAGCTCGCCGCCCCATGCAGGTCCGGTGTAAATGTCCGGCAAATCCTGTGTGGCGAAAATCTGGTTTACTTTCTCCGTCTCGCTGCCTTTCGTATATTCCCACTCCAAGGTGACGCCAGTTTTCTCTTTAATGACTTCCTCGACAGGGGTTATCCCATTATCCGATCCGCCTGAGCCATTCCAATTGTGCAAGATTTTGAGTTTACTTCCGTTCTCCCCTTCTGCGCCTTCCCCATTCCCTGATGAATCCGTGCAACCGCTCAGCAAACCTCCAACCATGATGGACACGAGCAAGATGGATACGCCTTTCGACCAAATCCTGTTCAAACCAATCGCCTCCTTGAATAAATGATCTCGGTAAAGCTCTAGCAAATTCAGGTCAGGATGATCTACCCTTTAACCGAACCAATCATAACCCCCTTAACGAAATATCGTTGCAGAAACGGATATATACATAAGATTGGGAAAACCGTTATGACAAGCAAGGCCATTCGAAGTGATTCAGGTGTTGCTCCTGCTCCACCGACACCACCAACCGTCTGCCCACCCTGCTGTGCTGCACGCTGCATCGAATTGGATAACGCCTCTGCTTCTGTCAGCATTTCTTGCAGTAGGGTCTGCACCGGTATCAAATCTTTGTTAGATACGTAGTAGGCGCCGGAGAACCAGTCATTCCAGTGGGCTACCCCAATGAACAGCGAGATCGTTGCAAGTACCGGCCCAGAAAGAGGCAGAATGATACGTACGAAGATTTGAAAATCTCCATACCCGTCAATACGCGCCGATTCCTCCAGTTCCTCCGGTATGCCTTGCAGAAATGTCCGAATAATGATGATGTGCATGAAGTTGAACAACATGGGCAAAACGTATACCCAGAAACTATTGATCAGATGCAGTTTTTGAAGCGTAATGAAGAACGGAATAAATCCTGCACTGAAAATCGTAGGCAAAAAGATGTAAAAGGTGAAAAAGGAGCGACCTGGCAATGTTTTTTTGGAAAGTGCATAGGCCATGAGTGTACACAATACAACGTGGAGAAAAGTACCCAGCACGGTACGCATAATCGTAATTTGATATGCCTTCCAGATCCGTGCGTTATCGAATACCTGAGCATAGTTATCCAACGTAAATTGGCGAGGAAGAAAATAAATCGCGCCTTGCATCGAATCCTTACCGTCGTTCAGTGAATAAGCCAAGATATATATAAACGGGTAAATCATGGAGAATCCAACCAAAGCAAGAAAAATATAGTTAAGTACCGAGAATAAGGACCATTTTCGTTCCATAAGGTCACCTCCTTAGAACAGGGATACATCACTGACTTTGCGGGCGATGCGATTAACGGTTACAACCAGAATGAGTGCGATAACACTTTGGAATAGTCCTACAGCTGCAGCGTAACTGAGACGTCCTTCTCGAATCCCGGAGTTAATGGCATGCACGTCCAGTACACTGCCCAGACTTGCGGTTGCCGGTCCATTCAGGAGAAGCAGTTGTTCATAACCTGCGCTCATCAGACTACCCACAGCGAGTATGAATAATATGATAGCTACATTGCGGATACCTGGGAGCGATACATGCCACATCTGCCTGAAGCGTCCCGCACCATCCATTTTGGCAGCTTCGTAAAGCTGCTGATCAATACCCGCAATTGCGGCCATAAAGATGATGGAATTCCAACCAATATTCTTCCAGATGTCTGAACCAACGATCATCTGATAGAACCATGCTGGATTGTTCAGGAACTGGATTGACTCCGCTCCAAATGAACCCAATAAGTCATTGACTGGCCCCCCATACGGCGTTAGGAGCCGTTGCATCAGCGTAACCACAACGATCCAGGATACGAAATAAGGCAAGTAAGAAAGGGTCTGAACCGTCTTTTTGAATTTAATCATTCTGACTTCATTTAAGAGGAGTGCAAGTATGATTGGCATCGGAAAGCCAATTAGCAGTTTCATGAGACTGATGATGATCGTGTTACGGATGATGTCACCGGATTGATAGTAATTGAAGAACTGTTGAAAGTACTTAAGGCCTGCCCATGGACTTCCGGTGAATCCGCCCACGAAATTGTAATCCCTAAAAGCAACCTGAATTCCATATAGCGGTACATAGGAGAACAGGAAAAACCAGACGATTCCGGGCAGCATAAACAAATAAAAGAGTTTATGCTGCCAGATTCGCTTCATCAATCGATTGTTGCTCACTCGTGTCTTGATCACATTCCAACCTCTCCTTTCTCATGATGGACGGTCAACCATCCCAGCTATAACTGTCCTAACTTCAAGCGTAACGTGATGATTTCAAATGGCGTGAAGGATAAAGACATCTCGGATGCTCCTGCAAATGAAACGGGTGAAATGATATTTTCCATAAGATCAGTCGTCCACGCTTCTGCTATATGGAATCCAAGATGTAATGCCGTGGTGGCATGTGTTCCCGAAGTTTCATATAGACGGACGATGATGTCGTCTCCATCCTCGGCTTGTTTGACGGATTCCACCATGATTTGCGGATGATCCGGCTTAAGAAACGCTTTGGAAGAAGGAAGCTTACCGTTCTGCTTCGCAGATACAGATGATAAGGAAACGGTACGAAGCGGAATGTTCAGTTCATTACCTCTTCGATAGATCTCGGCCTGAATATGGTTGCCTTGATGCGGATATAACGAATAGGTGAACGTATGCTCCGCACGATCCGCTTCCGGATCAGGATACGAGCTGCTGCGCAGCAGATTCAGACCAAGCACATTATCGATGGCTCTATGACCATATTTACAATCATTTAGCAATGCGACTCCATAATCCGGCTCCGATAAATCAATCCACTGATGAGCACATATCTCATCCTTGGCGAAGTCCCACATGGTATTCCGATGAGTTGGTCTGGTCAAACTGCCAAATTGGATCTCACAGTGAACCTGATCTGTACGGATATTCACCGGGAATGAAGTACGAAGCATTTTCCCGTCCTCTCTCCAATTCACGGTCGTCTCGAAATCAATCCGTCTGCTGCCTTCTGTCAGAACCACCGTCTGGATCAGAGTGGATTCTCCATAGTTATATTCGAAGACCAGCCCGACTTTTGGACCCTCACGAAGCTCGCGAATGTCATGGAGCGTTAATGGCATACCTGTATGTGCGGAATAGTCATGACTGAAATCCCAAGCATCTCCTTCGTCGTGATACACACGAAGTGCATTTCCCGGATGACCTTGCGGAATGACTTCCCGAGCTTCAGCCTTGTCCCGGATGGAGATAATAGCTCCATTCCGATCAAAATTCACGATGAATGTGTCGTTCTCCACACAGCGTTCTTCAGCGGAAACGTGAAATTCCGACTCTTGTATTCCCGGAACTAACTGGGCACATGATGCGATCTCATCTATAGCGCCCTGGTCCACATAATCTGATACCACTGTGTATCCCATGGATGGAACCTGAACCTTGCGCCAGCTTCCATTCGTGTGAATCCATTCCTGACGCTCCCAAGGTAATGAATTGAATATCACTACGGAGGAGCTGGATGAAGATTCGATATTTGAAGAGATCTGGTCTGCCATATGGCTGTAGGTTTCGTTGATCATATTTTCTGTCTGATCTAAAAGTTCTTCATAACGTATGAGTGACTCATCGTACACACGCTTGATGGAAGACCCGGGAAGGATATCATGGAACTGATACAGGAGGACTTCCTTCCATATCGTTTCCAGTGACTGCGACGGATAAGACTTGCCTAGCTGTGAAGCCACAAGTACTGAGGCGAACTCCAATTCGCGAAGTGCTTTCTCCATCTTTCGGTTATACCGCTTGCTTCGCGCCTGACTGGTCAGGGTTCCTTGATGCTTCTCCAGGTAAAGCTCACCGCGCCATGTCTGGAACCGTTCACGTTCTTCATTAAGTCGTTCGAAAAATTTCCACGAAGGTTCCTGTATAACTGGGGACAGACCAAGCAGGTTTTTCTCCCGCGTCAGCCGCTCCAAATGCTCTTCGCCAGGCCCTCCGCCTCCGTCTCCTATACCAAACAGCATTAGCGCATGATTAGATACATTCTTATCCAGATACCCCTGTTCAGCTTTGATGATCGAACGCGGAGCTGCCGGACTGTTGTACGTATCCTCTGGCGGCATATGCGTTAATATAGCTGAACCATCAATTCCCTCCCATAGAAAGGAATGATGGGGATGCCGGTTATACTCACTCCAGGAGAGCTTCTGGGTCATCATGTAATCCACACCGGATTTCTTTAATAACTGGGGCAAACTTGCCGAGTAGCCGAATACATCAGGCATCCATAGCGATTTCATTTCCAGGCCAAATTCCTGCTGAAAATAACGCTTGCCATACAAAATCTGGCGTACGAGTGATTCACCACCAGGCACATTGGTATCCGATTCTACCCACATGGCACCTTGCGGTTCCCATCTGCCTTCACGTACACGTTCCTTGATCTGCTCATACAGCTTGGGATAATGCTGCTTGATCCAATCGTACAGCTGCGGTTGGCTCGCTCCGAACACATAATCGGGATAACGCTCCATCATGCGAAGCACGGTTGAGAACGTTCTAGCTCCTTTACGGATCGTTTCACGGATCGGCCATAACCAGGCCAAATCTATATGAGCATGACCCACAGCGCTAAGAGTTAAGACCGGATCGCCTCCCTGCAGGGTTAGCTGTTCATTTAGTCGTTTTTTCGCTTGTTCGACATTCTCTTTCGAGAAATCGGTCAACTGTACTGAAATATCATAGAGCGTCTGATAGATTCTCTCCTTCCGGGCGGAACCTTCATGGAGCTGCTCTGCGGTCTCCAAGAGCACCTCGGTATCGTAATAGAGGTCCCGAATATCTTCCCTGCAGAAGGCGATGAGTGCTTCTTTCAATGTGCCTCCACGATACTTGCCGAACAGATCGTTATTGCCTGCATCTGCCCACACTTCAACTTCCTGTCCATTTACAGAAGTCTCATGGAGCTGTACGACTCGTTTCCCAGGCAGACCTAAGGAAAAATCAAATTCGGAGTTAATCGTCGTCAATCCTTGGATAGGTGATCCTTCATGGTCAACCAGACACAGCTCACCGTTGACATCCAGCAAGAGGACCGTCGTTTGGTTACCTGTGACTGCCGGAAGATTAGCTGCAAAACGGAACCAGGCACAGTCCCATAACTCCCCCCATTGTTCTCCTTGCTTGAGTGTCACTTTTGTGCCGGTCATCCGTTCCTCGTAAGGTACGGGCTCTGGTGTAACCCAAGCCGTTACTTCCAATTCGGCAATCGGCTCATATATGGCTTCCCGAAGTTTGTTTAACATCTGTTTTAACCGTTCTGGCCTTATCGGTTCGTAGGGCATGCTAGTATACTCCTCTCTGTTAATCAATCAGGTTGTATTGTGAATTCAGGAAGTCCAGCGGACATGAACCTCTGCATTGTTCTCGTTGCCATGTTCGTACTGAAGAAGCACTGTCTTTGAATCCGGGTCCCATTCCCACACCACTGGGGCCATCTGTTCTTGAACCACATACTCGGCAGATAATGGTTTACCCTTGCAGTACAACCTTGCCGTTGCCTTCATGTTGGCAGGTCCTCTTGCAATGAATCGAAAACCTGAGTTCGACTGGGATAGACCTTCTATTCGGGAAGAAGCAGCAATGACGGATACTTCTCCAGCCGTTGGACGACCCGCTTCAATATCATAGAGCAAGGCTTGCTCTCCCGGATTTAGGGTCACCTGGTTCAGCACTGGGAGCTTTGAATCAAACAAATCCACAATTGGACCTGGAATGACTACTGCCTCTTCGCTGACCGATTCATCGAGAACCGATACGATTAGATAGGGACCTCGTCTAATTTTGAAATATGGTTTCGATTCCCACTGTAGTTCTGGTCCGTGGACAGCTTCCATCGTTTCTTTGACAGATTGGCGCAGCCGATCAGCCCCTGCCTTGGATAAAGTGAAGTCAGTCGGATGTTCATTCAGCCAGTAAACTATCCCTTTTCCTACCTTATTGACACCTTGCCTCTTATCTTGTAGACCTAGCTGTTCAAACAAATGTGATCGAGGGGAGTTATACGTTGGATCTGACTGTCCTTGCTTGCGGTCATGGTTCCACCATGCACGAATGTCGTGATACGGGTCGCTGTCATCGCCTACATAGATTAACGCTCCACCATCCTGTACCCACTGTGCAAGGGCATAATGTATGTCCGGATATTCCGGTTTGATAAATTCATAGCTCAGTATGAGTACACGATAAGTCGCCAAGTAACCCGGATACCGCCTTACATTATCCAGTTGAAGTGGACGGACAGGAATACCATGTTTCAATAACGGCAGTGTCAGACCGTAAAAAGGAGAGAAATCGAGCAGTTCTGTATCGCCATCCTCCTGGAATCCTTCAGGATCTGTGCCATCGTATTTACCGGCATGAGGTGCATTAGGGTCTGGCTTCATTCGTTGAAACATCGCTGAGTCTGCAATAAAAACGCCAACTTGGAATGGCTCCTCTGCTGTTTCAATCACATCCTGATTCATGTTACCAAGGGTGTGCATGACCTGAAGCAAAGTTGTGGCATAGTCTGACGGAATTTGCTCCTTACCAGAGCCATCCTGGGATGGATAAGTGCCTTGAAAGATGCGTCGAGGCCAAGGTGCGACTTCATAATGAGCGACCCCGGGATGCAGCAGTGAGGCAACCACCGTTTTTAAATAGTTCTGGCGGTAATCAGCCCAGGTGTAATTCGGGTTATCTTCGATCGGATCATGCAGGAACCACATTCGTCTGTCGGTCCCACGAACCAGTTCCTGCATGACGCCGTATTCGAGGTAAGCGGTTTCAAACGTGCGTTCCTTACGCAACCCTTCATACACATTGGGGGTTCGGGATGTCCCGGTCCAGATCTGTGCAATATACCCATCGATGGAGGGCAGCTCTAAGAGTTGAGATTGTGGACTGACAATACGCCACTGTGTGTAATTAATCAGACTATGGGTCGGAACATAAAAGCGAAGGACACGATCATAACGTTTTAATGCGTAGTCCTTCATCTCGGCACATAATCGGTCCAGGACACGTGTATATAAATATGCTTTTAATTTGGAAGCACGAAATTGTGCATCAGGTGAAGCGTGTGGCGGAATCCAAGGCTCTTTGTAATACAACTGCCATTCCCGTTTAAAAGCTTCCGAATAGCCTCCATTTACCCAGAATTCAGGTTCCTCCAGATGGATGGCTTCCACACCGGCGTCAACGGCAATACGTATTCGATCCGCTATGTAATGACCAAAGGAAATGGTAGGCACCATGTATGGAATAACTGGTTCGCTCCCATGAAGAATCATGTTGCCTTCCCGGTCCATTTGAGCTTCATCCCAATGTGTTGCCCCATCGACCTCGCCATCCAGATAGCTGTTATAGGTCCCCCAAGCAACTCCAGTCATCAAATGAACCACATATCCTTTTTCTTTCCACTTCAGAATGCGTTCCTGCATCGACTCATCAATCCCGTAAACCATCACAAAGTCAGTCTGCAGATCATAATCCGGATGGTAAGCAGCAGATTCTTGAAATCCGGTACGCTCTTCCTTTCGATCTCGTGCCATTTTCTTAACCTCCCCAAGCTCGTATTTGATTTGGGTTGCAATGTATGACTATCCATCATTTTCTAGACTATAATATATGATATGAATATATTCAATATGTTTTTTTATAAAAACATAAAAAAACCTTCTCCGCTTCTCTACGGAAAAGGTTTTCTTTGCTTGTGAAATTTAAGCTTGAGGTACCGTTCCGGTGGTTTGACGTACGACCAGTTCGGGTTCAATCAGCATTTTGCTATAACTTTTCGCTTCCCCACGGCCACGTAATACTTCAAGTAATTTAGCAGCCGCCCGATACCCCATATCCCGCTCAAATTGTTTAACATGGGTGAATATACTGAATTCCTCCACGATTGAGGTGGGATCATCGAAGCTTACTATCGATACATCTTCAGGCACTTGAAGCCCTGCTTGCTTGGCCATTTGATAGATTTGCACACCCAACCTGCCGTTAAGCGAAACATAGGCCGTGACCATCCGGTTTTGGATATATCGATACAAGGGGTGGGCCTCCGCTTGCTTAAGCTCACTTAACGGTTGAAAATCCGTAATCATATGAGCTGGATTGATTAATGCGCCTTTGCCTTTTAAAGCCTCAATATAACCTTCAATCCGCTCCTGAACCGTAACTGTCTGAAGGGGAGAATCCGAGCAAATAGCGATATCCCGGTGTCCCAGCTCCCATAGATGCTCCACGGCTAGCCTTGTGCCCCGTCTGCCATCTGCGGCAATATAATGTGTCTCGACCCCTGGCAAATAACGATCCATCAGTACAAAAGGAAAACCCGAGAGCTTCATTCCAAGGATCTCCTCGTTGTAGTTCTCTTCATCGACAGGAAAGATTAACAGACCTTCTGCCCCAAGCGCCTTCATTTCCTTGATGACGTCCTTCTCTTTATCCACCTTGCCATGCGTAAACATGATCATGCTGCGATACCCTTCCTCGCGCAAGGCTTGTTCGATTCCCTCAACGAGTCTGATGGCAAAATAATCATGGATGGAGGGCACAATGATGCCAATCATTCCCGTAGACAGCGTTCCCTCTCTGCCCTTTATCGTGGTCGCTTGCGTTGAGGTCACAGAAGCACTATCCGCTTCTTCAGCTACAAAACTGCCTTTCCCCGGCACACGCGCAATTAACTTTTCATTTGCTAATCCGGTTAAGGCATTGGCAACCGTAATTTTACTGACCTGAAACTGATCCATCAGTTCCTTCTCTGTCGGTATGCGATCACCGGGTTTCATATTTTCTTGAGTTATGACATGTCTGATATAGTCCTGGATTTGTTGATACAGTGGAATTCGATCATTTGTACTCATTTTGATCACATCACCAATTCATTCATAATATTTGAGATATATAATATATCCTTTCACCTGCAAGTGCAATAAACAAGCTGAGCTTATCTGCAGTTGCAATGAACATCTCCTTGATATCATCGCATTAAATATGCCTGATTTCCAGGAATTATGGGAAGTTTTGTCGAACCTATTGTAAAATTATATATGAATATATTTAATATGTGTTAGATAGAGATGTGTGGATTGGCTTTTGACCAAAAAAGGAGGGTAGGTATTACGAAGGCACAGCTCTAATTCTTGACTATAACAAGGAGTGAATTCGCCATGGCTCGTAGATTCACGATGCTCTGTTTAGCTTTCATATGCGCTTTTTCATTAACCGCCGGCGCCGCTTCAGCTTCGGAAACGGATGTACAGACAGCCAAACCTGATGGGTCCAAACACCGTGAACTGCCAAGTTTCAAAAACCCGAAACATTTGGATGCAGCCGACATCTATGATGCGCCAGGTGACATCAAATTGTTGCTGGGAACATTACAGGGAATCGTTAACAGAGAACAACCCCGAATCTATCTGATTGAATCCCAGGAAGAAGGAAAACTGACCTGGCTTAAGGACATCAAGGTGCCTTACACACTTCATCAGGATTATTGGGAAGTGTTCTCTGCTTATCGCAGCGAAGTCAAAGGCATGATTGTATATGATCCCCAAGTACCTGATACAATCAACGTAGCAACCACGCTCGCAGGATTGAAAAATGCTGTGGTTGCCAGTCCCGAGTTAGCAGTCAAATTGTCCAAAGCCCCTTACAAATTGAAGATTGTGGATGACCTGCGGGGTAAATTCAATAGTCGGATAGATGCCTATACCTGGCAATATGAGAATCTGTGGAAAAAAACGAACCACCAGATGTTAATTGGACTTGATCCGGATACAGCGATTCGCATCCCATCCGGCATGCCTGAATCCTTTGTTTCGATAGCGGAGGAAAAACAACAGATTCGAGATGCAAGCAACCGTGATACGTATTCCCTGGATCTTTCTTCACTCTTGGGGAAATCTTCGGTATATCTCCGATTTGATGACGCCTTTACTCAAGATGGCTGGGGACCGGCTGTACATGAGGTTACGGTCAAGGCGGATGGAAAAGAGATTGCTAACTTCATCGCAGGAACACCGGAAGAAGAACAATTCCTGTATGATAGACAAAATTCCAAGGTTGCTGAAGGAGAAGGCGGCCACCGTTTCGCCGATAATGGCAATTATTTTGTGTATGAATTCAGTCCTCCTGTAGGTACTCAGAACCTGACGGCTGAAGTGGACATGTGGAATCAGTATAAAGTATCCGCGGGTAATATCCGCCCTCTCTCCGCTGAGCAACGGGAGCCTTATGCATATTTAAGGGATTATGCAGTCGCTAATAAAGCGATGGTATTCTGGCTGGATTCCAATATACCTGAGCAAAAAGCACTCTTCGAGAAGATCATGTCTGATGTAAAACCCGGAACTCCCTACCTTGGCTGGTTTAGCAATGATGTCGAAGGTGAGTTCAGCTCCGTTGAGATTGCATCTCGATATGGCGTCTATGTTCTCGCAGCCGATTGGTTCAGCAACCTGACTGTTTTCTCGGGAACCAAACCGAAGCTCACCCCGGTGAAAAAATCTCCGCGACCTGCGCTGGAGAACAAAATCTATGTAACGTATACCTTTACGGAAGGCGATAATTTTCAGTATAACCAGCATCGCATGCGTGTGATGTGGGATGATCCGGCCAGAGGTAAGGTTCCGATTAACTGGACTTCAAGCCCGCTTCTCTACGAAGGTGCACCAGCAATATTGAATTATTATGTTAACACTGCAACCCCGAATGACCTGCTGATCGCAGGACCGTCCGGTGCAGGATACTTCTATCCAGAGGCATGGCCCGACTCAAGCTTCCGGCAATTTTTGCAGCAAACCGAAAAATATATGAAAAAGACCGGCATGACCATTCCTTATGTGTTGAACCGTGTAGACAGCGAGAATGTACCTCTCACGCCATTTAAAGCCAAGGCTTATGCACAGGATTATCATGCACCCGGCTTATTCATCAGCTATGAAGACAACTATGGTGTGGAAATCGTTAACGATAGCCTGCCCGTATCCACGATTCGTGGAATAAGTACGGTCCAGGACGGATTACAAGTGCTGAAAGAAGCGAAAGCGAATTGGGATGGTAAGTCCCCATTGTTCGTTTCCCTTGGATTGCTTGCATGGAGCACGACTCCATCCGATGCACTGGCGATCACCGAAGAACTCGGAACAGAATTCAAGGTTGTCCGTGCTGATGACTATTTCTCCTTAATCCGTGAAAGCTACCACTTACCCCCTAGCAAGTAATAACCATACTTACAATGAATTTTGCAGACGCATAAAAGCATCGTACCCTGAGTAATCGGGTACGATGCTTTTTTCAAATGAAACCTCGCCGCTGATTTACCGTTTAACAGTGACACCGGAACATAACAGCACCAGTTCACAAAACATCATATTAGCCCAGGAAAACCAAGGGCGGGTAAACTCCTCCGGTCGATCCACATGAAATCCCTCATGCATAAACCCAGTTCCTCCATCTGTTGCAAGCATCAACTCCAGTAAACGCTGCTGTTCTGCAGTATCCTTTGCGGTCATGCCTTGCATCGCCAGCGCAATATGCCAGATGTATTGATCCGGCGTATGAGGACTACCAATGCCAGATGCTGCCGTCCCCTGGTAGAAGTACGGATTACGCTCACTCAGGATACATTGCCGTGTATTTACATAGACCGGATCATCCGCATTTGAATAACCCAGGTAAGGGATGGATAACAAGCTGGGTACATTGGCATCGTCCATCAGATTGGTTGAACCAAGCCCGTCCACTTCGTATGCATAAATGGAACCGCATTGATCATCCTCTACCACACCATACTGGAGAATACCTTCATTAATTTGTGTAGCAAGTTTCTCTGACGCTTCTGCAAGCTCCTCATCCATTAGTATCTCCTTAGCGATTTCTGTGACGTATCGGAGTACAACCACTGCGAACATATTTGAAGGTACCAGATAACCGTATGTACAGGCATCATCACTCGGTCTGAAACCGGACCAGGTCATACCAGTATATCCTGTTTCCGAACCTCTGCCGTCTCGAATAAGGGTATCTGATGGCGGACAATTGCTGCGCTCAAAGGTATACTCGGAGTCAGTCTCATGTCGCTGCTCTTTCTTCCACAACTCGATAATCTGCTTTACACTTGCACGGAATGTTTCATCCAAATGATCAATCCTGCCGGAATTCTTCCACAACAGATAACTGAGCTGGATCGGATAACATAGGGAGTCGATCTCGTATTTACGCTCCCAAATCCACAGACTCATGTCAGTGGCATCATCCTGATGCCCTTTACCGTTGGCCGATTCATTAAAAGCATTCGCATAGGGATCTTGCAAAATATAATCAAATTGACGTCGTACCACGCCTTGGATCATGTCACCAATCTCCTGGTCCTCTGATAGGACCAGGAAAGGTCTTACTTGTGCTGCAGAATCTCGCAGCCACATGGCAGGTATATCGCCCGTAATAACAAAGGTTGAACCGTCCTCCATGCGCTTTAAGGTGGTATTCCAGGTATTAGCCAAGCATTGCTCAAACATGTCAGATGTACGTTCCGATTGCTTTTCCCGCACAATTTCCGTCAAATGTCTTATTGCTTCTGGAAGTTCTGTAATTGAATGCATTTTACGTACCCCTCTCATTCGAAATAAGGATGAAATCCCGTTCCTAAGATGGAATTACAGTCTCATAAAACAGCACCGCATGATCTTTCTCTTGGAAAGAATCATGCAGGTGCTGACCTCTAATCATTACTATCCTATTAACCTATCATCCACTCAAATGCCTACTTCTTTACTGGTTTATCCGCTTTGCCTGCTTCCAGCTTAGCCGCTCCTTCCAGCAGAAATACGCCGCTAAGCTGAGCGGTAAGGTCGAGTGGGTTCTGGGCTGCTTTGCCCCAAGCTTGACCGAATAATCCATTGTCCCGGCTACCTTTCAGTAAGGCATCGGCATTGCGATAAACTGCCTTTTTCAGGCTCTTGTTATGCCCGACTTCATACAACTCAACCATGTAGCGAATCAGTATGCCTTTGAACAACGCACCGTCACCGTCGCCGTCCTCTTTAAATATGCCCGTCTTCTCATCCGTTAAGGTCTTCAGAGAACCTGCTGCCGTTTTCTCGGCATCTTTCAAATACGTCTTCTTCCCTGTTATCCGGTAGAGTTCAACACCCGCTCCGATAAACGTGCCTTGATTGTACGTGAAGATCCATGCTTCATTCACATCCAGTGTGCCATCCTCCTTCAGCACCAAACCATCCGCTACCAGCCCCGTTTGAGGATTTACCAGATATTGTTTCTCCCAATTATATATTTTTTGGGCCCATTCCAGATCCCGCACATCGCCAAAACGTTCATACAGCCTTGCAGCCAGGATGGCGGCAGGCCCACTGGAGCACGCATTTCGGTTATATCGCTGATCCTTTTTCCAAGCCATACCGCCAAGCTCATCATCCCACCAGGCGGTCTTGATGTCATCCCACAACTCCAGTACGTATCCCTTCATCTCTTCACTGCCTGTTGCATCATAAAGACGAAGCCCGGCGAGCGCGAGCCATTCCATATCATCGTAGAATTCATTGTGAAGTGAACCGTTGCGTGCAATGATACTGCGAACGAGTTCTTCCGCACGTTCAGTGTACGCTTTGTCTCCTGTACGTTCATATCCGTCCACCAATGCATCAACCGCATGAGCCTTCCACCAGTAATTCAATGCCTGTTCACCTTCTGGTGTTGATGGATAAGCATTATTCATCATTTTTGATGCATCATTCCAGTAGTATTCATGCAGCTTCTCTTGCGCCCACTGCGCCTGATCGGCATAGCGATTCTTGCCACCACTTGTTGCCCCCATGGTGGTAACCAGTATAATGCTGAGTACCAGCGTGAGGCTCACCATTTTCCTTTTGCTCATCAGATCCCTTCCCTTCTCCAGTCGACGTTTAACTAACAGTTCACTCGTAAAGCGGTGTCAATCCCTTGCTCCAGCTCAGTTCATGCCTGTCCCTGACGACGTTGTGTTCCTTCACCCCCTTCCACATTTCTCAGACAGAACGGCTAATGATGCTGATAAACAGAACTACTCTTTTACGGCTCCGAGTACGATTCCGTGGATTAGATAACGTTGCAGAAAAGGATAAATCAGCAGAATGGGAATCATGGATACCAGAATTTTGGCAGAATTCAACGTTGTATTGGAGATTTTATTGAACTGCTGCAGCTGTTCGACTGAAAGATTCTGCATCTGATCCCGTGTAAGGCTGAGCTGCTGCAGATAGGTCTGGAGCGGGATTTTGGAGCTGTCGTTAATCAGAATGATCCCGTCAAAGAAATTGTTCCAGTGCCCGACAATGACAAACAGCATGATGGTTGCCAGACTCGGCATGGAAATGGGGATGAAGATTTTGAGCAAAATTTTAAGCGGACTGGCACCGTCAATGAATGCGGCCTCTTCCAGTTCCTTTGGAATTCCCTTGAAGAAGTTCATGAGGAGAATTACATTAAAGACAGGAACTGCTCCCGGCAAAACTAGCGCCCAAATGCTGTTGATCAACCCCAACTTGCTGATGACCATATACCAGGGTACGATTCCGCCGCTGAACAGCATTGTAAACACAATAATCCACATATATGTGTTTCTCGATCTGAATTGTGTGACGCTTCGTGACAACGGATAGGCCATGAGAATGGTCAAAAACATATTGATTGCTCCTCCAAGCACCACCCGCTCGACCGAGATGACAAAGGCCTTCCAAAACTTCGTATCATTCAGAATCTGGCCATACGATGAGAAATTCAGCTCCACTGGAAAAAAATAGACTCGACCTGCATTAACAGCCGTACTACTGCTGACAGACACCATAATGGTATTGACAATCGGCGCCAAGGACATGAACGTAATCAGAATTAACGCAAACATAATCAACAGGCGGGATAGCCTGGAGCCGAACGATTTGGATTGAATCATGCTAACCCTCCTAGAAAATTCTGTACCCCGCATACCTCGAAGCCAGTCTGTAGGAAATCACGATCAGAACAAAGCTGATCACCGATTTCATCAGTCCAATCGCTGTTGCAAATGAATATTGCATGTTGATCAGACCCATACGGTACACAAAAGTATCGATAATATCGCCCGTTTCATATACCAGCGGATTATACAGGTTAAACACCTGATCAAAACCCGCATTCAGTACATTACCAAGACTCAGCGTACCCAGCAGGATAATCGTCGGGAACATACCCGGCAGCGTGATATTCAGCGTCTGTTTCCAGCGACTTGCGCCGTCCATTGCGGCAGATTCGTACAATGCAGGATTAATTGCCGTTAATGCAGCCAGATAGACTATCGTCCCGTAGCCAAATTCCTTCCACGTGTCCGTCACAATGAGCAGCGGCCTGAACCAGTCATTGCTCGCCAAGAACATAATTCGCTCCAAGCCTAGAAACTCAAGGAAGTTGTTCACCATGCCATCGAAGGAAAAGATCATGGTCAGCATCGTGCCCAGAACCACCCAGGACATAAAATGCGGCAAATAGACGATGGTTTGAATCGTACTCTTGAATACTTTCAGACGCACCTCATTTAACAGCAGAGCGAATACGATAGGTACAATCAACCCTAGAGCAATCTTTCCAACTGCGATGACCAATGTATTAATGAAAATCTGCTTCGCGTCCGGGAGTTGAAACATATACGTGAAATTGGATAGCCCTGCCCATTTGGACCCGAATATTCCTTTGGCAGGAATGAACTTTTGGAATGCCATCACAACCCCGAACATCGGTACAATTGAGAAAATGAACAGCATGATCATGCCAGGCAGCAGCATAAAATGATAGGTCATTTCATCAAAAGTTTTACGTTTCTTTTTCCTCCAGTAACGCACTTCCCGCTCTTGACTAACGGTTGTTTCCATTTGAGCCATCGTCCTTTCCACCTCCATCATGTGCCTAATTGGACAGGATTTATCGGCGAAAGCCCGTGCGAAAGTCCACGATCAGGCTTCCGCACCTAAGCTCACGCGATCGTCATCTTTTGCTCATCTCGTTAACTTCTTCTGTAATCTCATCGCCACCCGTACGTTTCCATGTGTCGACAAACTTATCGAATTCATCTACAGGCGCTTCCCCCATAATGATCTTGAGCATGGTTTCCTCTTCTAGCTTCTGCAGATTCGCCCACTTCAGCTTCATCGTCTCAGTTGTTCCATAAAAGCCTGCGGGGATCACTTCCAGGTTCGGATTGTTCGCCTCACGCTGCCCTTCGATCCGGGAGAGGTATTCACCGTAGGTATTTGCATCAATCGCATTTCCTTTCTCTTTGAATTCCTGATAGGCCTTGAAAGAAACGACTCGGTCTTCCTGAACAGTAGAAGCATCACCTGCCTCATCTGATTTGATCAAATCATCGTAATAACGCTTGAGTACATCATCATAATCGACTTGCATCGGAATCTGGGTAGGATCATTGTTCCAGCGGCTTGCATCGGTCAGCAACTCGTCGGGATGCTCTTTCTTGTAATTGATTGCGTCTTCCGTTAAGGAGTACAGAAAATCCGTTGTTAAATTAACTGATTTCATGATCGCTTCAGGATGCGCAAAGTCCTTCTTCACAACGACGATGCCGCCCCCCACCGGATCTTGCCGGATCGTCTTGAACTTGCCATTCTCATCTACTGGTGCGGATACGGCAACCCAGACTGCTTCAGGATCTTGCTTAATGGAATCCTTGTAGTTGGTGTAGCCGATCCACCATGGATTAAATACCATTCCTGCCTGTCCGTTGATAACTAGGGCTTCCTTCTCTTCGTTCGACCGGACAGCAAACTGTTTATCAATCAAACCTTCTTTATACATGGTGCTCAGCTCTGTCAGCGCTTGCTTCACTTCGGGTTGAACAGATCCGTATTCAACCTGACCGTCTTTCTGAATCCAGTTCATCGGAAAGGCACCGTGTGCAGCAAAGATCGGCGTAAAGTTCATCGCATTGGAATCCATGACCATGCCTACCGTTTTGCCTGTTCCCGAAACATCCTTCTCCACAAACGTTCTCGCGAGATTCCATACATCCTCGACGGATTCCGGGAGCTTCGCGCCTACTTTATCCACCCAGTCCTTCCGAACCCACAGCAATTGGTGCTGGTTTCCGATATTCGTCATAGGCAGACCCATGATTTTTCCGTCCACCTTGACCTGATTCAGTAGCAAATCTCCGTAGGAACCATAAATATTTTTAACACCCTCGGATGCTGTCTTCTCGTAAACCTCTGTCATGTCGGCAATGAGATCGTTATCCACCAGTTGATTAAATATTTCACGGCTGACAAGCATTACATCCGGCAAGTCACCTGTCGTCATCGAGAGTGATAGCTTCTGATCCATATCATCTGTTTCCCAAGCTACCTTGGCCTTGACGTTCACCCGGTCTTCTACATAGCGTGTAGCCAGATTGTTTTCAATAGTATCGCCGGCGGGCAGATTGTTCACATGATTGGTATTTCGCCCAATCGTAAACTCTACGGGCGACTCGTATTTACCGTAAGGTTCATAATCCTGTTGTGAAATTTCCGGTTGTGCGCTCTCGTTATTGGCGCTGGTACATCCACTGAATACAGCCATCATCATACTGCCAATCAGCAGCGTAGCCATCGTTCTGCGTTTGTTCATCCTGTCATCCCCTTTATCTGATTTGCTTTTGATAACCAAATTGTATGCGTTTTCAAAATTGGCGTATATGCCACATTTTTCGGATATGTAACACTTTTTTTATGACCTCCAATTTACTTTATTTCTCTGTTTTTAAATTTTATAACAGTAACAAACAAGCGGTTGCCGCAGCAACCGCTTCAGAACTAACGCTATGTTTTTAATATAATTACACGCAATCATCTGGCAGGAAGGACGATTGACACTTCCGTTCCGCTGCCTGGTTCACTATGAATAACAAGCCCGTAATCCACACCATAATACAGCTTGATTCGGTCATTAACGTTTCGGACACCACACCCGCCGTTCTCTCCTGTTAACAAACCTGCTGTCTGTATAGGCGTCATGCCAACACCGTTATCACGAACGGTTAATTTAATCCCCTCTTCCACCCGGCTAACCGCTATGTGAATTTGACAATCGGACGCATCTGCCTCCACAAAACCATGCTTGATGGCATTTTCTACAATGGGCTGCAAAATAAAATGAATCACCTCTGTATGTAGTACATCGTCATCGATATGATAATCCACATCAAATCGGCCATCGTTCATGATGAGCTGCAAATCAAGATATGCCTTAATATGCTGCACCTCAGCCTCAATGGTGGCCATATTCTTCCCCTGGTTAAGTGTTGTCCTATAGAAACGGGCTAATGCAGATACCATATAACTCGTTTCTATATCCGCCCTTTTCTCGGCCCTCCAACGTATAAATGAAAGTGTATTATACAGAAAGTGTGGGTTGATCTGACTAATCAACTTGTTATATTCACTTTCCTTCTTGGCGATTTCGGCGTGATACACCTGGGAGATCAGGCTGTTGATCCTTGTTAGCATTTTACCGATACCGTTAGTCAGCTCACCAAATTCATCCCTGGATGAACTTCGGATAATCACATCCAGATTGTTCCGCTCAACCTTGTCCACCTTGTTCTTAATATGGATAATTCTTTGCGTAAAGTTATTAGAAATAACATAAATGAGCAGGAAGGTAATAATCAGGCTGAGGATAATGACAAACAGCGTAATTTGAAAAATACTCATTGCATTGGCGTACGCATTGGTATTCAGCAGATTATAGTGAATGGTCCAGCCGTTGTTGGCGAGTGAGCGGCTAAGACTCAGGTCCCCAGACTCCTCAACTTTCGAACCTGCGGCCACAGCAGCATGCTCGTGGTTTTCCTGAAAAATCACATGCTGCTTCGCATCCTCAATATAAACGGCTACATGTTCCGACAGATTGTCCAGGTCGGCAAAGATGCTATCATGCTGAATGGAGATCACCATAAAATTGCTGTCTTTCGGATTGCTGATCAATTCCTGAACGAGATAAAGCTTCTCCCCATCCACAATCCAGCGCCTGCCTCGAAATCCGTCATACCAGGACTTGCTCTTGAGATCCCCAATTGGCAAAATATTATTGCGGATTCCCAATAACTCCCCAGACGTATAAAAGGTAATGTCTTCAATATCATCATCCATCAGCCGGATGTTCGAGATTAACGGCTCCAGGATATCCCGGAAATCCAGGTACATATTATAATAATTTTCTTCGTAGTCTTTCGTAAATATTTGCGATAATTCCCGATTAAGAACCATGAACTCGCTTAACGTGTTATACCGATTAATCTTATAATCCATAATGTTAGACACCTGTTCCAGACTCGCCTCTGCTTCGTTCCGCAGCTCCTTCATTTGAATTCGGTAAGATTGAATGAAGGAGAGCAACCCCAGCAGAAGAATCGGAATGAGTGCGATCACCAAATGCGACAGCAGCAGCTTGTTTCGGAACTTGATATCATTGAATTTGCTCTTGATCCATCCGATCATGAAGCACCCCGCACTCTCTGAACTGTAACGGACTGACACCGAATCTGTTTCTGAACAGCTTGGCAAAATAAGAATGATTGTCGATGCCAACGGCCCCTGCAACATCATTGATTTTCATATTCGAATGAGCCAGCAGATGGCTTGCACGCCGCAAACGGTAATCGGTCAAATATTTCGAGAAGTTTTCCCCGGTCTCTTTTTTAAACAAAATGCTCAAATACCCTGGCGATAGATAAACATCGTGGGCTGCCTCGGACAATGAAATATCTCTCTGATGGTTATCCCTCACATAATCCTTCACCTGGCGAATGACCTTCGATTCCGCAGATTCCGGTTCGGGACCTCCGCCATAAGCACGGATTTGCGTAATATCTTCCATCACCTGTACAAACTCTTCCCTGACCAGTGGCTTGAGCAAATAATTCACTACACCCAGCCGAATCGCACTGCGGGCATATTCAAATTCATCATAACCGCTGCAGATAACAATTTTTATGTTCTGCTGCGTTTTCCTGGCTTGTTTGCTAAGCTCCAGTCCGTCCATAAGCGGCATTTTGACGTCTGTGATGAGGATATCTATCGCGTTCTCAACCAGAATTCGCTCTGCGCTCTTTCCATTCTCGGCTTCCAATACTTGAAAGGGAAAGCCGTAGTGAGAGATCAAATCCTTAATGCCTTCTCTTTGAACGCTCTCATCGTCAACAACAAGAACATTAAACATCATGACATCTCCTTTGCAAGTGAAAGTGAAGAAAACGATAAGTTGGAAGATCTTTTTTCCATGGTATGCCAGTCATATCGTAGTATATCATAGATTTTTGGAAAGGCTTTCAAAATGGTATTCCGCCACTTTTGCAATAGGCATAACTTGTAAACAACAAAAAAGCCGCCAAGAAGGCGACTAGTTCCGTACACATGTTATCCTTTGACCGCACCCAAGGCAACACTGCCTATAATTTGTCTGGAGAATATCGCAAAGACAATGATAATAGGCAAGATCGAGATCGCAACACCCAAATACAACAGTCCATAATCCATTCCATAATAGCCTTGCACCAGCGCAACGAGTACAGGAAGTGGATATTTATCCAGCGAGAAAAACAGGACCAGCGGCGTAAGAAAATTATTCCACGAACCGATAAAGGTGAATATGCCAAGCGCCGCTATGGCTGGGCCCAGAATGGGCAATACAATCTGATTGAACGTACGGAACTCCCCTGCACCATCTACACGTGCAGATTCAATAATCTCGTCTGGAATGCTGCTCTCCATAAATTGTTTGATAAAAAATACATTAAATGCATTCGCCGCTGCCGGCAAAATGATCGCTGCATAGCTGTCCAGCAAACCTAACGTACTGAACAGACGATACATCCCGATCAGTGCGAGCTGCCCAGGCACCATCATGGTAGCAAGCAAGAACAGGAATAACCAGTTTCGTCCTTTGAATTTGAACTTGGCGAAGCCGTATGCCGTCAGGGAACCGATATACAAGGATAGCACCGTAGAGGTACCGGCAATGAAAAAGCTGTTGGCAAACCCGCGCCAGATATTGATTTTGGAAGCCATGTTTGTATAATTATCCAACAGGAAGGGTCCGGGCAGAAACGTAAATGTCGATGCAATCGTTGCATTGTTATGCGTGGAATAGATGAGCATGAGATAAAATGGAATGATACAGATCACGGCAAGGCTAATCAAACATAGATAAATAATGACCTTGCCCAGTGTCAGACCCTTCACAGTATCGTATCGCTGTAGAGTAACTTTTTGTTGTTCGACTGGCTTGACGGTTTGCATTTCATTTCCCCCTCCCTATGCACGGCTCTTGCGCTTCGTCATCATGAAGGATGCGACCGATAGCAGGATAATAATAATAAACAGACAGAATGCAATCGCCGCCCCGTAACCAAAACGTGTACTTTGGAATGCCACATTATACAGATACATAATACTCGTCATGGCTGCACGATCCGGACCACCCGTTCCATTCGTCAATGTAAACGGCTGATCGAAAATCTGAATACCTCCAATAATGGACGTAATCATCTGAAACAGAATGATTGGGCGCAGCATTGGAACGATGATATGAATGAAAATATGTTTCTTTTTTGCCCCATCCATTTGAGCGGCTTCCTGCAGTGACGGATCAATACCCTGAAGTCCTGCCAGATAGATGACCATGGAGTAACCAAAGTATTGAAAGAACAGAATGGATGAAACAATCAGTCGCATAAACCAGGGATCATTTTTCCAGTTAATCGGATCATCGATGAGTCCAACTTGAACCAGAAAATGATTCAAACCGCCGGATTGCCAATCAAAGATCAGACTCATAAGTAGACCCAATGATGCTGCGGTAACGATGTTGGGAAAGAAATAAACCGCTCTAAAAATATCTCTTCCCTTAAGCAGCTTGTCGTTGAGAATAAAGGCGAGTACAAGCGAAACGGTTAATTGTGGGATTACAGAGACACCCCAGATAAAAAGGGTATTAAATAACGTCTTGTAGAACAAAGGATCTTGCAGAACAGCAATATAGTTACCCATTCCGACGAAGTCCGGCGTTGTGATCCCATCAAAGTTGGTGAAGCTGATATAGAGAGAATACAGAATGGGGTATAACCCGAAAATGGCGAAAAGAATGAAAAACGGAGCAATGAAATAGTATCCGTAATGGTCTTTGCGGATTGACTTGGCAAACATGTTTTGTACCCCCAGTCATCGGATGATTAAAAGGCATTTGCTTACTTCTAAGCTAATCCACTTCCAGCTCCGGAAATCTCAATTTGACATCACGATTGATTCGTTTTACGGCTTCTTCTTTGGTCTGAATGTCGTTATTGAGATACAACTGGAGTACATTTTTGAAGATATCATTGTTAATGATTGAGTCATATTTGGTTCGCTCATATACAGGAACCTGCTTCGCGGCTTCTGAGAAAAACTCAAAATGCTTCTGCCCGCCCAAATACGCTGAAGATACGGAGCCTGCAAGCTGATCATTCACGACCATATTGCTTGTAAAATAGTCCTGTTCCTTCGCAAGCCCAGACAGAAAATCATGATCAAAGTTATAAAACTCAATAAACTTCCAGGCTAGATCCTTTTTTTCACTTTTGCTATACATCGCAATATAAGTTCCTCCGGCACTAAAAGCGGATGGCCCCGGCGCGAGACCCCACAATCCTTCGGTATCCGGAGCGTTCGCCTTAAAGGTGTATTGCAAGGCCCAGGTTGCTCCCGGATAGAACATCACCTGACCTTTTTGCATTGAAGCCGCATATCCGGCGCTACCATCATCCAACTCTGCAAGCACATGCCGCTGACGTGCTTCACGAACAAGGTCAAGCACCTTCATATAGGTGGGATCGATGACTAACTTCCCATCCTTAACCCATGGGATGCCATCATATGAATTAGATATTGCATTCCAGTTGGCAAGGGCATGAACTTTATTTCCACTTTTCTGCTCTACCCTCTCTCCAATCTCGAATATCTTCTCCCATGTATCAATTTGCGGCGCTACCTTCTCCGGATCGTCCGTTCCTAGATATTCTTTGGCCAGATCTCTCCGATAATAAATGCCTCCAGGCGTTCCCTGATAACCGATCGCTCTAACATTTCCTTCGCTATCCTTCTCATTAGCTTGCACAAAAGCATATTGCTCTGTAATTAGTTCATTGGCGTTATACGGTGCCTCCGATAAATTCTCCAGGTAAGGCACATCAATCAGCTCTCTTATATTTGCATTCTCGATCATAAACACATCCGGAGCCTTGGACGTTGTCTGTAACGCGGACTTAAGCTTAGTGATATAGAAATTGCCCGGAATATTGACAAAGTTCACCTTAATGTCCGGATATTTCTCCTCGAATTTCTCAATCGCATAACCTGCTTCATCCGTAAAACTCCAGACGGTAATCTCTTCCTGCTTGGACTGGTTGGCTCCACTTGGTTGGCAGCCAGACACCATTATCACTGCGCTTACGAGTGCAATCATGGAGATATATTTAAGCTTAAACTTCTTCATGGGCCCCCTCCTTCAAAAAGGAAACGCTTACAATTTATTAGAGTATATGGATTTTGGAGAAGGCTTTCTCTTCAAATATTGTGAATCATCCTTCATATGTTGTGATATTTGTACGGTGCTTCTTACGAAATTCAGAAGGAGTGCATTCATTATATTTTTTGAACAAACGATTATATGAGTTCACATTGTTGAACCCATGACCAATGGCTATATCCAGAATGGATTCTTCGCGGAACAATAATGCCCATTCCGATTTGATGATTCGAAAATGATTCAGGTATTCCATCAATGTGATTCCTTTGACCTCTTTGAATAGTTTGCATACGTGAAACTTGCTGAATTTAATGTGCTCCGCGACCTGATCGAGTTTAATGGGTTCTGCATAGTGCTCTTCCAGGTATTCACAGACCGATTCGAGGAATTCAAATTTTTTGGAAGGTGTACATGGCCATCCTGATGTTAATTCCTCGGTAATCGGTGCCTTTGTGCGCAGCATATGAACAATAAGATCATATAATCTGGCAACCATTAACCAGCGATATCCCGTCTGTTGATCCTTCTCCTCATTCACTAAGGCATCTATATACTTCCACAGATTTTTTTGTTTACTGATGTTTGACGGGATGACCACCGTTTTATTGAACAGCTCTCGTAGGTTCTGTGCTTCGTTATCCGTTATGAAACTTCCCGTCAGCAATTCCAATCGAAACTGGATAATAGTGAGATGATTGGTTCCCGGCAAGAAACAGTGAACATCCCCTGGCTTGATAAGCAACACATCTCCTTGTTTCAGCTCATACACATGGTTGTTCACGCCTATTCTTCCGTTCATTCCATCCACCACTACCATTTCCACCTCTTCATGCCAGTGGGCGGCAAAATTAAACTGATTCTCGGTATGAATCACCCGGATTGGAAGACCCTCTGTCATATGACCTGTTTCAAGAAAAGTAGGTACACCCATCGAATCACCCTTCCCACATTTTTCAGTTCAATCATGATCTAGTTATCATTATTATGCATCAAGTATAGCTGTCCCTTCTAATCAAGCTTAAAAAACCGGTTGGAGAAACAAAAATACTCCTCAACATATGTTAAGGAGCCACTGAACTGATCTATTTATTTACAACCAACTGCGAACACGCACGCCATCATAAGACATATGAAACAATTGGGCTTCATGGGTCAGATTCAATTTTTACCCGTTTTCTTGATCCATTCATGGATACTTTGCAAATTGGACTTGAAATACGTAGTAAAGAACCAGTCCTGATAGGCTGATGGTACAGTAATTTTGTCCAAACTTTGGTTTCTTTGAGCAGCATCAGTCACGATTTCCAATAGATCCGTTATGTAGGTTCTGACTTGATGCAGTGCGTTCAATGAGCATACTTTACCATGCCCTGGTACGATGATTTCTATATCCAGCTCTTCCACTTTATCCAAAATATCCAGCCATTGTTGAGGATTTGCATACATGAGAACCGGATGATGTTTAGATAACACCAGATCCCCCATTATAGCAATTCTGTCTTTCGGAATATAGACCAGGGCATCGCTCTGGGTATGACCTCCGCCAAAAGTAATAAGTTCAACACTGCGCTTACTACCGTGAATAGACATGTGCTGATCAAACGTTATGCTTGGTAATGTATATACCAGATCGGGGAGCATCTTCATATATTCACGATCACTGGCATTATCCCATTGCATTTCCTGCCTTACCTTTTCGTTTGACTCTCGTTGTATTTGTTCATCAAGTTCGTCTAAAGCTTTATATATCGCTTCAGGTTTTGCCAACTGCTGCGTTATTCTGTTCCTTACAAAAGTATCCATGATTTCCCGAGTAATCGATGTGGAAATAATCTGTGCTGCAGGGACAAATACTTGATTTCCACATGTATGGTCACTATGCCAATGCGTGTTAATTACATAAGAAGCCTTTCTTCCGGTGAGGTACTCAGCCGCTGCCTGCAAATCCTCTGCTGCCTGTATCGTCGTGAATGTGTCCACAACTAGCGTTGCATCGCCTAAATCAACGATAGTGGCATTGCCCAATGAACCTGAACCGGGTACGGCCATCGCAGCAAATACACCCTCAGTAACCTCATTTAGTTGAAAATGCCTTGACCCAGCGAAAGCCATCATTCCGCGCATTAAGGAATACCTCTCCTTTCTGATTTCAATTCTGTTTTAATTACAATTCTAATTGAAAAAGTTCCCGGTCTTCAAATATGAATAAAAGAGTTGATGCACAGCATTCTCATTTTGCTTCGAAAGACATCTTCATGAGTCTTTCTTCTACTTGATCTCGAATACCCTGATCCAGAATTCCAACTCCGAAAATCTCGGAAAACCATAAGCCGTCTGTTGCTAACTTGATAATAGCAGCATTCACGGGATCAATGCCATCGTTTAAAATTTCTTCTTGAAGAACGTTATTTTTTTCATTATACACTGCAAGTAATTCGGGCTTCGAGAATAATACCGCCAAAAACGCCGTACTCAAAGCTGCAGTCGTTTGGGGGTCATGGAAGGTCGTTTCGATATAAGCCCTGCTCCATTTCCCAACTTCGTTTATGCTTTCGCTTGATTTTTGCTGTAGTTCAGAGAAAAACGTATCGCCGAATTCCTCGATCATGGCAGTAACGATTGCTTCCTTATTGGGAAAATGATGAAGCAATCCGCCTTTGCTTACCCCCGCATGTTTAGCAACAGCTTCCAACGTCAATTTCTCCATGCCCAAATGTTCGACAATATGTGATGCTGATGCCAGCAGCTCATGACGTCTAGAATTACTTCTCATACAGATCTCCTCCTTCATGTACATTTATTTAAGACTGACTTGCATTTGATGATTTGGCTGGACTTTTGGATAAGTTTAAAAGTACCACACCTCCGATAACCATAATGAGTCCGATTCCCGAAAGCATGTTGAACGGATCTTTCCATAAAATGACGCCAAGCAAGGCGGTTATTGCTGTCCCTACACCTGCCCATATGGCGTAAGCTGTGCTCAAAGGAATTGTTTTCAAAGTCATTGTCAAAAAATAAAACGATAACGCCATGCCAACAACAAGTCCAATTGAAGGTAGCAGATTGGTGAATCCAGCCGATAATTTTAACATGGTAGTACCGAAAACCTCAGCAATAATGGCAATGGCCAGTGCAAAATAACCTTTCATTATTCATCCCTCCGTTCTTGCTCAGCTATGAGCCAATTTCATAATCACAACCCCAGCAATGATAAGAATTAAGGCTAAGATTTTTCTGAGGTTCACGCTCTCTTTATAAAACACTATGCCAACGAGTGCTGTAAGAGCAGTTCCCACACCCGACCACGTTGCATATGCGGTACCAAGCGGAATGGTTTTCAAAGCCAGTGAAAGACAAAAGAACGCTGTACCCATTCCCAAAATCAATCCTACTATCGGAAGTTTCTTTTGGAATCCGTTTGATAATTTCATCATGGAACTACCAAACACTTCAGATACAATCGCTAAACCCAATAAAAAATATGCAACCATCTCTCATTCCTCCTACCACATACGTAACGTTATTCAACTCCCATTTAACTATACCGTCTGGACGGATTTCTGTAAAGTTTTATAATAACTTAATGTTTGTCATTATTACTTGCTTTCATGCTACACCGGTATAGCCATAGGCTATAGCTAGATATAACTTAATGGAATTACATTATAACTCCGGATATGTGATAACTTTTTGGTAACATATTGTAGAGGAGTTTTACGTCATGGCAAAAAGCAGTGTATTGGGATATCCACGAATTGGTGCAGATCGGGAATGGAAAAAAGCCTTGGAGGCATTCTGGTCAGGCAAGCTCGAAGAAACAGATTTTCAAGCAAGATTGCAGGAGATTCGGTTAGATCACCTGCGCAAGCAGCAAGAAAAAGGTATCGACCTTATTCCTGTTAATGACTTCAGTTACTATGATCACATTCTGGATACTGCCGTTATGTTCGGAATTGTTCCAAAACGGTTTGCATATGACGGTGGCGCTGTACCTTTGTCCGTCTATTACGGAATTGCTCGGGGAACGAAAGATGCAGCAGCAAGTGAAATGACAAAATGGTTTAACACGAACTATCACTATATCGTTCCTGAACTGGACGGTGCTTCCCCTGCCCTTACGGAAAATAAACCACTTATTGCTTATCGCGAAGCTAAAGAGAAGCTCGGTATTGAAGGAAAACCGGTTATTGTCGGACCGTTGACCTTCCTGAAGCTATCCAAAGGATATGATAAATCCGAAACAAACGCTTGGCTGGACCGCTTGCTTCCGCTCTATGTGCAAGTGCTTCAAGAGCTTGCAAATGAAGGTGTTCAGTGGGTACAGATTGACGAGCCAATCCTCGTTACCAAAACAAGTGATGCTGACCTAGAGCTGCTGAGTAAAATTTATGAGACGTTTGCAGCTGCTGTACCAGGTCTGAACATTATGCTGCAAACTTACTTCGAATCTGTAGAAAACTATAGCAACATTGTTGCCCTACCGGTTCAAGGTATCGGACTTGATTTTGTACACGGAGCCACAGGTAACATTCAATCCATTCAAGCGTCAGGTTTCCCAGCGGATAAAGTTTTGGGTGCTGGGGTTATCGACGGCCGCGGGATCTGGAAAGCCTCTTTGCCAGCAAAACTGAAACTGTTGGATGAACTGGCTGAACTTGTTACACCTGAACGTTTAATCGTGCAATCCTCATGCAGCTTGCTTCATGTTCCGGTAACGACAGCACGTGAAACTAAACTCACATCCGAACTGAAAAATGCTCTGGCATTTGCAGATGAAAAGTTGGACGAGATCGTTCTGTTGACGAAAGCATTGTCTTCAAGAAACGCTGAAATCATCGCTGAGATTGAAAATTCCGATCGTACGATCCAGGCTCTCCAGCAATCCGAGGAGCGCAATCGTGTTGCTGTTCAAGAAGCCGTGGCAACACTCAGCGTTCAACAGCCGGAACGTTCCCGTCCGTTTGCCGAGCGTCATATCGCGCAGCAGGAAAAATGGAAATTGCCACTTTTCCCGACAACGACTATCGGCAGCTTCCCACAATCCGCAGAAGTGCGTAAAGCACGTCAATTGTGGCGTAAAGGTGAGTTGAACAATGAGCAGTATGCTGCGTTCATCCGGGATCAAATTGATATCTGGATCAAAATTCAGGAAGAGATCGAGATCGATGTTCTCGTACATGGTGAATTTGAGCGTACCGACATGGTAGAGTTCTTTGGCGAAAAACTTGCAGGGTTTGCCTTCACACAATTTGGATGGGTACAATCATACGGTTCCCGTTGCGTAAAACCACCAATTATTTTCGGAGATGTTGCATTTACCGGAGAAATGACCGTTGAAGAAACCAAATACGCACAGTCCCAAACAAAACGTCCTGTAAAAGGAATGCTCACCGGACCGATCACCATCATGAACTGGTCATTTGTACGTGAAGACATCCCGCGCGAGCACATCGCATATCAATTGGCGTATGCACTGAGACAAGAAGTCGAAGCACTGGAACAAGCAGGTATTGGCATGATCCAGGTCGATGAGCCAGCGGTTCGCGAAGGACTGCCGTTGAAGGAAAACGAGCAAGCCGATTATCTGGCTTGGGCTGTCAAAGCTTTCCGTATCTCCACTTGCACGGTTCAAGACACGACTCAAATTCATACACATATGTGCTATTGCGAATTCCATGACATGATCGATTCCATCGAAGCGATGGATGCCGATGTTATTTCGATCGAGACATCCCGCAGTCATGGTGAACTGATTCACAGCTTTGAGTTGAACACGTATAAACTGGGCATCGGACTTGGCGTATACGATATCCATAGCCCACGTGTGCCAAGTGTGGATGAAATGACGAACATGATCGAACGCGCCTTGCGTGTATTGGATCCTAAACTGTTCTGGATTAATCCGGATTGCGGTCTCAAAACTCGTGGACTCGAAGAAACCGTAGCTTCCTTGCGCAACATGGTTGATGCAACCAAGATTGCTCGTGAAAAGCACGTTGCAGCAACGGTTTAAGTTGAATAGATAAAGAATTCTAGAATTTGTTTATTAAAAGGCGGACATTCCTATGTTATGGAATGTCCGCCTTTTAGTATCATCTTTTCGCTGTCTGTTCAGCAATCATTCTGTCATCGATCATGGGATAAAGCGGCATTTGAAATGCAATGTTCACTTCTCATCAATACATATAAAGCATCCAACGGCAATATGTTTTCTTGTGTAACTTCATTTAATGGCTCGTCATTGTAATGATCTGTTGTAAGTATAGCCGCCATGAACCCATCCAATCCCCGCTCAACCGCAAGTTCAAACGCTCTTAGTTCTCATCAATGGCGAGCTCGATGAGCTGGTTAAGAATATTTGCATAAGTCATGCCACTAGCTTGGAGCATGTTGGGATAGCGGGAATTCGATGTGAAACCAGGTATCGTGTTGACTTCATTGAACACAATTCTTCCGTCAGCGGTCAGGAACATATCTACTCGGGCAAACCCTCTGCATCCAAGCGTTTTATAAATAGTCAGAGCGCTCTCCTTAACCTTCGTTACAGTGTCTTCATCAATGCGGGCTGGCAAGTGAATCTTCGAACTGATTAAGGAGTACTTTTCCGAGAAGTCAAAAAAGTGCCCTTGTAGTTCAATCTCATCAATTACACCAATTATGGGATCAGAATTGCCCAATACAGCACAACCCACTTCAAACCCATTAATATTTTGCTCAATGACAACTTTGCTGTCGTGTATGAAGGCGTGTTCAATTCCGGTAATCAACTCTTGCCTATTGTTCACCTTCGATATGCCTAATGATGATCCTGATCTAGCCGGCTTAACGAAGAGTGGGAAGCCCAGTGCTTCTATTGCTGGTAGTGCTTCTTCTATCCGTTCACTCCGATGTATTGTAAGGGAACGCGGCGTATCTATGCCTGCTGCCTGCACCAGTTTATGAGCCAGTTCCTTGTCCATACATAACGCTGAGGATAACATGCCACATCCAACAAACGGTATACCCGACAGTTCCAATAATCCTTGCAAGGTCCCATCCTCACCGTATTTGCCGTGCAGTACTGGAAACACAACATCGATCGGTGTTACATGATATTCCGTATGCACAAGCTCAATGAGTCCTCTGACTTCTCTGCTCGGCGAGAAAAAGGATGGGATACAACTCGGATGCAAATGCCATCGATCATTGCGAATATCCTCAACCGTTCCACTATATCGGAGCCAAGAGCCTTGCTGTGTAATTCCAATTAATACAAGATTGTATTTTTCGGTATCCAAATTTTCAATCACTGAAGCGGCTGAGCTCAAAGATACGTTATACTCACCTGAACATCCGCCAAACAATACCGCAATCGACTTCTTCTGCATCGTAAAAGCCTCCTAAAATGTGATATGTCTAAATCATCCTTATTGCTATAACTTAATTTTTGGAGACAGTCGTAACAATGAATCCTTCTCGATTCGTTCCTGATATGCGATAAGAATCACAACTCAAGATCGGGATATGGCTCGATGGCCCTTTATCCGCGGGAACGTAATATATCTGGATTGTCATGTCCTTTTCTTTAATCGTAAGCTGCTCTCCAGAGTACCGATATTGCTGTACAAAATCGATGTACTCCTCTAAACATAGATTGTTCTCTTCCATGATTTTGGAATGGGGATATCCTACATATCTAAAATGCCAGGGCTCATAAGCAATACGAGTGATTGATTCTTTTTCTTGTTTATATCGAAGGATAAAACCAAATTGTATGGCATGTTGTCTGAAGGACTTGTAAATGCCCGTATCCGGAAAGGAAGGAGCAATAAAATCGATATTCGATTTCAATTTACCTACATCTATGGCCAACCCCGTTTGGTGTTCACTATGGTCAGGTAAGGCTACGTATTTGGAAGTATATTCGGAACCCTGTTCTATCAAACAATCTTGATAGATCTGGACTTGATCTTCTTTTGTTCGATATGCGCTGACGGCGACAATTTCATCCGTCCCCCCACAAGCTTTAAGCAGAGCATGAAATTGATTGAAACACTGCTTCTCCAGAAGCATCTCCTTATTTAACTTCTTTATTGAAGGCAATGAATCCAATGACTCTAGTTGATGGACTTGTACTTGCCTTCTGATTGGGTTTTGATCATTTATTAACACTAAGTGTCCTTGAAACCGTTCTTCGTTACTTACGCTGATTTCAATATGTTTTTGTACGACTTCCCGTGATTTCATGATGAACCTCCCCACCTTCTTTATAAATTCGTAACACTCTGTCCGTGATGGAACTCGTTATTTCTTGAGAGACACCACCGATATGATTCGCCAGTTCCTGAATCGGAATTTCTTGCTTACCTGAATAGCCAATGAAGGTCACCTTTGATCCTTCCGGAAAATACATGGGAAGCTTGACCATCAATTGATCCATGGAGATTTTTCCTATAATTTCTGCACGAACCCCTTCCACCAACACCTCCGAATTTTGCATTCTCTGCGACCATCCATCGGCATAGCCGATAGGTACTGTTCCGATCCATTGATCTGAGTCTGTTTGATAAGCATTGTTGTACCCCACATATTCGCCTTCTTTTAATTTTTTCGTTTGTAATAATCTACTGTGCATACTGAATGCCGGCTTTAGTTGGATGTTAGGTACTAGTTTTTCAGGATAAAAGCCATAGATTGCAGCTCCTATTCGAGCCATATCCATGCACAATTCCGGGAATCGAAGTGCTGCTACACTTCCCGCACAGTGATAATGATTGATTGGAATCCGTGATATACTGCTCCATTCTTTCATTTCCAGGAAGCGTTGAATTTGAAGCTGTAGATACCGGTTGTCTGCCTCACCTGCAGTCGCGAAGTGGGTATAGAACCCGTCGACTACTATATCTGGGGCTCTAAGCCAAGGAACCATTTCAAGCCACTCTTCTTGCGTGCGTATACCGATTCGTCCAAGGCCAGTATCCATTTTCACATGCACAGATAACTTATGCGGGGTATGAACAGGCTTGTATTTTCTCATCTCATGAAACCATGACGCCTGTGTAACGGTAAGCATCAAATCATGTTCCAGAGCCAGAGGTACAAGTTCGGGACGAATCGGAGTCAAAATAAGAATCGGTTGTTGTAAGCCAGCATTTCTAATGCGGATGGCTTCTTCAATGAAGGCACACGCTAAATAATCCGCGCCTGCCTCTACTGCTTCTTTGGCTGTCTCGATATCTCCATGCCCGTATGCATTTGCTTTAACAACGGCCATAAATTTGGTCGAACGGGGTAGAAATTTGCGGATCTCTATGATATTCTCACGAATTTGCGTTAAATCTATTTCAGCCCAAGTATCTCGGTACATCCGAAGGATCTCCTCAACTGAATAGATGACTTGTTTTTACTTCCTATTTTCAGTAGATCCGCATATGCACTTTTCATTGTTTGGCCTCCTAAAGGTGTGAATGTAGTGCGTTGAATTGACTTAAGTGTATATTAAGGCCACTTCAGCTCCTATCGATCAAACTTACACAAAACTGACAACGATGTAAGATTACAGATTTGCACTTCTCATAGTTACAACAAAAAAAGTCGCCTAAAGGGCGACTCGTAAAAGATAACGGAAATGAACTTCGATAATAAAGTCTACAAGAAGAAGCCTGCGTTAAGGCAGGCCTCTTTCTTTATTGTGGATTTTCATTACTCATCCAGCTGTCGACATGCAGTGGTTCACTGTAGTCTTCCCGGTCAGTAAATTCTTTCAGGTGTTTCTCTGCATCTGCACGGTTCTCAAAGGCACCCATAACGACGGTGAATTTTCCATTTTGGGTCTGCACAACGCTGCTGCCATCGGCAGAATACTGTTCAGCCAACATGGCCAGTGCTTCACCCTGCTCCATGTCTTCGCTACGGACGAAGAAAAGTTCATGCGATTTCGTTGACTTCCCGTCGGAAAAAAGCTTCAACTGAATATATCCAGGCTGCTGATACTCTGACACGGAATAATCCACATCATCCTTAAGTTCAACCACAAAGCCAATCGCAGAGTCATCCAAAATGATATTTTGATAGACATCTTTTACATTCTTAAGTGCTTTAATATCCTTCTCCAACTTGTCATAATCCAGATGACGCACCCCGTTGAAGGTGAAGATCAAGCGATTCGGTCCTTCTTTGTGATCCACAGTATACGATGGAGCAGAGGTGATCTGTTCACCATCGATCTGAAAATTAATGTTTAGTGTATCCGATTCTTTGGTCGTTGTAACCGAAACCCCATCGGTACGCTCCCCGCCACCACCAACTTGCAGAATTTTGACGACAGAACCTATAACTGGTACATCGGATAATGCTTTGGCTACACCTGGTACGTTAGCTGTTATCATCACCGCAGCGCAGGCAGCAACCAGGGATGAACTACGCCAGATCATCATTTTTCTTCGCTTTTGGTTTTGTGCGCGCTGACGGGCTTGCTGAATAACTCCGGAAAGGCCGGATGGAATTTTGATCTGCTCATATTTTTCTTTTCCTGTCATATAAAATCAACCTCTTCCTTGGTCAGATGTTTTTTGAGTTTGTTTAAGATCTTATAGAACCTGGTCTTCACCGTGCTTTCCGGCAGGGACAGTACCTCCGCCATATCCTTGAATCGCTGATCCTGGAAAAATTTCAAAACGATAAATGCCCTATCTTCGGGATGCAGGTGATCAAGTGCTTCGTATAAATCCCATTGCTCTTCAAGCCCCATGGAACTCTCTTCGGCTGCAAACGGTATTGTACTGTCTTCCATATACGTGTATTTCTTCTTTCGTCTGATGTGATCCAGAGAGCAGTTGATGACGATCCGGGTCATCCAGGTTTCAAAATAATCGGGACTCTTCACTTTCTCATAAGATAGAAAACCTTTATAAGAGGCTTCGGATATGATTTCCAATGCTTCCTGTTCATTTTTCACATAAGAGAACGCGAAGCGATAAAGCTTTTCTTTACATGCCTCCAGACGATCACTGAACTGCTGTTCAGTTAGTGCTGTACTCACCTTGCTCAGTTTGTCCACCCCCGTTGCGACTGTATATTTTGATTATTGCCGCATTTTTAATAAAGCTTACTTTGTATGTTGTTTCGCATGTTAGACAGCTGAGAGTCGAAAATAGTTTTAAAGAAGATAAATTTTTTTTGATTTGGGAACAAGAACTTATATCGTCTCAAACGAAAAAAGCCGCCATTAGGCGACTTCTTTCTCTTTCTTCATTAGGAAGACCAGCAATTGAAAATCAGAATGAAACGGGTATCCTCATATTGTTATGGAGGTCTTATCTAACGTCTTCTCTTTTTGAAAATGACTTATACCCGGGCGATCCAGCCCAAGATGATCACGAAGCGTGCTGCCCGTATAATCCGTGCGGAAGAGTCCACGTGTTTGAAGAATCGGAACCACATGATCCACAAATTCATTCAAATCTCCCGGCAAAACGGGTGGCATGATGTTAAATCCGTCGCAACCATATTCTTCAAACCATTGTTGCATCAAATCAGCCAGTTGTTCATAGGTCCCCACAAACTGCATATGCCCTCTTGCCCCTATCAGCCTCCGACCCAGCTCAAGAATGGATAACTTATCTTTTCGAGCCATGTCCATAATCAGCTGTACCCGGCTTTTCATGCCATTAGAGGCCTCCACGGGATCTGGAATATCAGGCAACTGGCCTTCAACAGGATACTCCGAAAGGTCAAACTTAAGCATACCGGATAACATACCAACTGCAGCCGCCGGAGGGATTAATTGCTGCAGCTCTACATATTTTCGCTGAGCTTCCTGCTCCGTCTTACCCAAAATTGGTGATAAACCAGGCATTATTTTCATGCTGCCTTGTTCGCGCCCATATAGAGCGAGTTTGGATTTGACGTTATTGTAGAACTCTTTTGCAGCATTCAGAGACTGTTGGGCCGTGAAAATCACTTCACCGTAGTTGGCAGCAAAATCCTGTCCCGGTTCGGATGATCCGGCTTGGATGAGTACAGGATATCCTTGCGGGGAACGAGGTACATTGATCGTACCTTGGGTGGAATACCACTGCCCTTTATATGAGACTTCCTTTAGTTTGGATGGGTCCGCAAATAGTCCAGCCTGCCGATCCACAATTAAAGATTGATCTTCCCAACTATCCCAGAGTAGAGTGGCTACTTCGACAAATTCCCGGGCCATTTTATATCGAAGCCCATGCTCGGGATGCTCTGTTCGTCCATAGTTATTTGCTTCAACATCCAATTGGGAGGTCACAATGTTCCATCCAGCGCGTCCTTCACTGATATGGTCCAATGTGGCAAATTTTCGAGCTACGTTATACGGCTCGTTATAGGTAGTCGACACCGTGGCGGTCAAACCCAGCTTTTCCGTATCTGTAGCCAATGCCGACAAGAGCGTTAGCGGGTCCAGCATCCCTGCAGCCGATTGATCAGCGCCCATTACGTAGAGAAGATCAGCCAGAAACATCATATCAAATTTTCCTCGTTCAGCTGTCTGTGCGATGGAACGATAAAATTTATAATCAAAAATCTGTTCAGCACCTGAATCTGAACGGCGCCAGCCGTAGTGATGATGACCTGTATAATAAATAAATGCTCCTAGATGAAGCTGCTCTTGTCTCGTCCCCATATAAATCTTCCCTTCTTGTTTCAATTATCGGATTACCCCTTGAACGTATCTCGCCAGCGAAGCCATCTGTTTTCAAGGAGCCGGACAGTCGAATCTGAGAGCTTGCCTACAACCGCAAAGACTACAATACCGACAAATACAATATCCGTTTGTGAGTAAGCACGAGCATCCTGTATCATGTAGCCGACACCTGCGCTGGTTCCCATCATTTCAGCCACAACAAGGACTAGCCACGCCGCGCCCAGAGACAGTCTGACTCCAAGCAGAATATTGGGAAGTGCCGCAGGAATAATGAGTTTGCCGAGTAACTCCCATCTTGAATACTCGTAAATCCGGGAGACTTCAATCAGCTTCATATCAACATTTCGTATACCGAGAAATGTATTCACGTATACAGGAAAAAACGCACCTAGCGAGATCATTAGAATTTTTGAAAACTCTCCTACACCAAACCATAAAATGAATAATGGAATGAGGGAAAGAAGCGGGATCATCCGCAGCATCTGTAATGAAGGGTCAAGTGTGCGCTCCGCCAATTTCCCAAGCCCTGTAGATAGGCCCAGCATGAGCCCGGCAGCTGTTCCAAGCAGAAATCCCAAGCCCGCTCGATAGGAGCTGATCCCGAGATGTTCCAGCAATTCGCCGTTCAAGATTAGACGGATGAACTGCTCTGCAATCTTGGAAGGAGCGGGTAGCATGGTCGCTGAAACCAGCTGAAGGGCAGAGGCCAATTCCCAGATGAGGAGAATAGCCAACGGAATGATCCAGCCGTGAAGACGACCCGGAATTCTGTTCAGCCAGTCTCCTGCTCGTTCGGTTTGTTTACCAATTTCCAGCTTGCTCATTTTGCTTCTTCTCCTTTAAAACCATCTTGCCACCGTAGTGCTCTCGCTTCCAGAAGCTTAATGATGGAATCTGACAGTTTGCCCACGCCAGCAAAAACAATGATTCCCACAAACACTACAGTGGTGAGTGAGAACGATCTAGCATCATTGATCAGATATCCCAAGCCTGCACTAGAACCCATCAATTCGGCAACGACCAGACCCAACCAGGCGACACTGACGGATAAACGTATACCCAGAAAGATATTCGGCAGAGATGCTGGAAGAATTAACTTTGTGATCATCTGCCATTTGCTGAATTGCAGCACCTGTCCTACATCAAAAAGCTTACTGTCAACGGATCGGATACCCAGAAAAGTATTAACATACAGCGGAAAGAAAGCACCTTTAGCGATCAGCAGCAATTTTGAAGTTTCACCGAAACCGAACCACAAAATAAACAAGGGAGCAATGGCCAAGTGAGGCAGCGTCCGCAGCATTTGAAAGGAAGGGTCCAGCAGTCGCTCTGTCTTGTAAGAAAACCCGACCCACAAGCCCATTGTTAGACCAAGACCGCCTCCGATCAGAAAACCAAGCAGAGCTCTCCACGTCGATATGCCCAAATGCCTTACAAGTTCACCTGTCTCCGTCATGCTGACGAGCTCTTTCCATATACTGCTTGGCGTTGGAAGCAGAACGGGGTTCAAATATCCCATAGTCCCGGCTACCTCCCACACGATTAACAGACACACCGGAACGATAAGCCCTAGTACCATATTGCTAGCTCTTAAGTAAAGTTTTCGCCGCTTAGCCGAGTTTTTCTTTTGAATTAAAGGCGGGATAACCGCCTTTTCCGCACGCATTTGCATGTAGTGAACGCCTCTCTTCTATCGGGGTCATTATGTTTATTTCAGTGGATCCTTGAGAGCTGCGTCGATATATTGATTGTCCGTTATTTCTTTAACAACAACCTGATTCCGAATGTTCTTCACTTTATATTGGAAATCCGCTGTTTGCTGCATTTCTTCTACAATATTTTCATTAACTGGTGTGTTAATCATGCGGGAACGTTCGAATGTCCCACTGATAACACTAGCAGGAACACTACGTTCAGCTGCATATCTGTCGATCGCTTCGGTTTCATGCTCGCTTTCCCACTTCAATGCTTTATTAACTACCTTCAAGTACAGAGTCACAAGCTCTGGATGCTCCTCTGCAAAACCAGTTCCCGCGATCGTAAACGAAGGGGACAATACGCCAAGCTGCTCTCCGTCGGATAGCACTTTTCCTTTTCCAGTTAAGGTATTGAGTGTAATGTAAGGGTCCCATGTCGCCCAGGCATCGACACTGCCGGTTTCAAACGCAGACTGTGTCTCATCAGGCTGTAACTGAATGATTTCAAAATCTTTATCCGTCAGACCGGACTTCTCCAAACCACGGTATAAAAAGTTATATGCATTGCTTCCTTTTGTCACAGCAATCTTCTTGCCTTTCAGGTCACTAAGTGACTGGGCGGTACTACCGGCGGGTACAATAATCGCAACGTTATTTTTTCCGTCCAGAACTTGCGATACGATTTTAAAAGGAATATTCGCAGCTTGTGCTGCGATAATAGGCATGTTCCCCAGGCTGGCGATATCCAGCTTATTGGAAGCAATCGCCTCTGTCATGGGCGGTCCGCTCTGAAACTCGATCCATTCCACTTTGGCACCTGTTTTTTCAAATTCTTGTTCAAACCATTTTTCTTCACGTGCTTTACCGAATAAGCCCCCACTGCCCTGTATCCCAATTTTGACGGTTACATTTTGGCTCGTACCTGAACCACTTGCATTTTCATTTGAACTCTTGGATGCACAAGCCATTGTCAATAAAGACAACGCGAGCACCATAACAAGAACCAGATGAGATTTTTTCATATAATCCACTCTCCCTTTAATATGCTGTACTTCCTTCTTCGTCTATGGATAACGCTATAAACGCTATATGCCGCCGCCTACGTCATATAAAGGCTCATCCACTTTTTCGAACTCATTTAATACCAGTCTTCGCATTTCCTGAAATGCACTACCTGATCTTTTTCGGGGAAAAGGTAAATCAATCGAAAGAATACTCCGAATATGACCTGGACGCGGATTCATAATGACGACTCGTTCCCCTAGGAAGACGGCTTCATCGAGATCGTGGGTTACAAACAGCATGGTTGTTCCATTACGTTGCCAAATATCAAGCAGCACTTCCTGCAAATGAGACCGAGTAAAAGCGTCGAGCGCTCCGAACGGCTCATCCAGCAACAATACGTCCGGATTACGCAGCAAAGCTCTGGCTATAGCGACGCGCTGTGCCATACCTCCCGACAATTCACGAGGATATGATTTTTCAAACCCTTTTAGCCGAACGAGTTCAATCAGTTCCTCCACCTTTCGCCGGACAACGGGATCTCTGAGAGAAAGATTGGCTGCAATATTCTTCTCCACCGTTAACCATGGGAATAGGCGGGGCTCCTGAAAAATGAAGCCTTTCTCTATGCTGGGGCCTGTAATCGGTTTACTGTTAAGCAAGACCGTTCCCGTATACTGCGTATCTAAGCCAGCCACAATTTTAAGCAAAGTGCTTTTGCCACATCCGCTTGGACCAATGATGGTTACTAATTCACCTTTTGGAACGTTGAGCTGAATGTTGTTTAACGCAATGATTTCGCCTACAGGGGCGACAAACGTTTTGTTCAGGTCACTGATCATAAGCATATCCCCAGACATTAAAGACACCCTTTCGCATTTAATCAATAATACTTACATGTTTACTTGGTTTTGTGGCCAAAAAAAGAGATTTACCCATTCCCACAGCATATAGAGCGGTGCAGTGTAAAATCTCAGCGTTTGCAAATCAACAAAGTGAATTTTGGTTCGTTTTGTTATACGATATATTATCAATACCAATTCTTACCTGTCAAACATTTTTTTATTTATGTAACTTAAATCGTTATTTCCTTCAAATAGACCAGTGGTTGATACCACTGTTTCTGGTTCCATAAAAAGTCGAACAATTTTTTCCGGGTCAATATCTACTTGTATTTCATAACCTGGAGCGAGCTGCAAGGTCAGACCTTGAATCAGACTTACAAAATAAAATGCAAGTTGTCGAGTATCTCCATGTATGATGCCACCTCTCTCCTGTCCTTGGCGAAAAATCTCTGCCAAAGGTTCCAGATTGTCGGTAAATCTCTGAGTTGCAGCTTGTTTAATTTCGGTGCTGACCGCCTGATTCGTTCGTATACTTTGGAGCATGATGGTGAAGGCCCAATTACTCTCGTTTGATAACCACCCTTTGCTAATCTCGAATAGTTTTTCACGAGGATCTATATCCATGTCTGCTATCTGTGCAATTGTCCTCCCATACATCGTTTGTCCTCGACGCAGAACCTCACTGAAAATTTCGTCCTTCGATGTAAAGTAGGTATAAATATTGCCTACGCTAAGTTTTGCTTCCTTGGCGATATCTTTAATATTGGTTGAATCAATCCCACGTTTAGCCATGGTTTGTAAGGCTGAATTTAAGATATGCTCAATGCGTTCCTTTCTCATTTGTTGGTCCTTCAGAATGTTTCTGGGTGACATTTGAATCCTCCTCCGTTTTATTACCAATTATTGATCCATGATTATTAATTCTAGGCCCAGTTACCGTTACGAAACACAGGTTCCAATTCCCCATTTGCAAGTTCTCCATCAATGTCCATATTAGCCGATCCAATCATAAAATCGACATGAATGAGGCTTGAGTTCACACCGTTTGCCGCTTTTTCCGCTTCAGTCATCTCGTTCCCTCCCTCAAGACAGAAGGGATAAGCATTACCGATCGCGAGATGGTTGGATGCATTTTCGTCAAAAAGAGAGTTATAAAAAACGAGCCCTGATTCCGAAATAGGAGAATGATGGGGCACCAGCGCAATCTCGCCCAAATACGCTGCGCCCTCATCGATGCTAATTAGTTTTGATAGCACCTCAAGCCCTTGCGCTGCTTGAATATTAATAATTTTCCCGTTTTCAAACGTCAAGGAGAAATCATCGATTAGATATCCTTCATAACTTAGCGGCTTAGTACTGCGAACCGTGCCGTTCACCCCCTGCTTTAACGGGGCAGTCCATACTTCTTCTGACGGAATGTTTGCCAAAAATGAAACACCCTTTTCATTGATGTTATCCGCATCACTAACCCAGATATGTTTAGGCGACAATTCCACCCGTAGATCCGTACCGGGACCACGATATCGAAGTGCTCGATACTTTTTACGATTAAGCTGCTCCGTCTTGTTTCTAAGCAGCTCAAGATGTGTCTTCCATGCCTCAACGGGGTCTTCCGAATTAATCCGCGTAACGTTAAAGATAGCTTCCCACATCGTATCGAGCAAATGCTCCTCGGCAACATCAGGAAACACCTTGGCAGCCCAAGCCATTGATGGAACCGTAACTATAGACCAACTGACCTTGTTGGACATGCCGTAGCTGCGAAATTTGGCTAATGCTTTACCTTTGGATGCATTCAAATTCATGATCCGCTGTGGATTTATTCCATGCAGTAGATCGGGATTGGGTGCCGTGATCGTCAGGAAAGCAGCATTATTATCGGAAAAAGTCTCCCAACCGGCTGCCCGGAACGCCGGGTATTCGTGGAACACCGAATCTGGTGCAAGTTCATACTTTAAACGCATAATTTCATCATCGCTCCACTCGATATACACATCATGAGCGCCGGCCTCATAAGCATGTTTTACAACTAGTCGAACAAATGGAGCAGCCGTTATTGGCGCGGTTATAACAAGGGTTTGCCCCTTTTGAACATGAACACCAACGTTGACCACAAGTGCTGCGTAACGCTGCAACTTTTCAAGAAAGTCCAATCGCATTCTCCTCCTCCTGACTAAAATTAATATCGCTGGTTTAATTATTACTCTTCATAATATCATTCGTTAATATTCCAGCCTATGATTTACTACCCCTGCCAATATAAATCCTTGTCACCAAATAGAAAATCAGAACTTTCTGTTCGAAGGGACAACTCTTGCTCCGCCCATTTCATCCAGCGATTAGGCGGTTGCATAAGTACACAGAGCATGATTAACATATGTTGAATAAAATTGATTTTCGGGGTGACGTCGTGGCCAAAGGCAAAAGAAATAACCTGATGATCGAGGAGCTAACCTCCTTGGATTTAGCTAAAATCGGACTAACATTAAACGTGATCGGGGATATATTTGGTTATTTCTCGATCCTCAAAGGGGAGGAAGAAGCAGCGAATCTAGCTGCCGATACGAATAAAATGGGTAATACCACAGCTGTAAAATGAGCATTCAATTTTCTCTGATTTCATTCCCTTTAAAAACAAAAAAAATGGAAATGCAACTATACGCGAAGAAACCGAAATTGTACAAATTTCCGTTTCTTCGCGTATTTACTTCAACCCATCATAGCTTGTAATTGGAACTCTATGAAAATTTTGCTATACTATTTTATGCTAGATTGCGATTTAGATGAGATGCAATTCTACTATATTTGATGAGTTGGAGGAATGCAAAAAACATGTTACATACACGAATAGGAAAAACTGCTGCTGCCACTATTCTTGCCATATCCTTGCTCGGAACCACTCCAAACCTTAATGATGCCTACGCCGCACCGGCCATTTCGGTCTTGCTGGATGATGTTCCTCTGAAATTCGATGCTGCCCCTCTGATTGATAAAGGTGTTACCTATGTCCCTTTCCGGACAGTTGGCGAAGCCCTGGGAATTAGCATTACGTGGAACAATAAGACGCAAACCGTGAAAGCGATTGGAAAAGTAAATAGTCAGGCGACGGAAGTCCTGCTTCAAGTGGGAAGCACTACAGCAACCGTAAATGGAGAAAAAGTTAAGCTCGCAGCGCCACCTGTTCAGCGGGAGGGTCGTGTGCTTATTCCACTCAGTTCGTTCAGTAGTCAGTTCGGTGTTAATGTAGGCTGGAACCAATCAACTCGTACCGTTTCTCTTGTTTCACCTCAACGTGAAATGCATTTGAGAGCCTTCTATGCGCTGCAATCCTATAAGGAAATCGATTTGGTGTCATCCATGAACTCGGTCGCTTTTGGCTGGAGTCGCATCGATCGCGAAGGTCAATTTACGCTTCAGGGTGATGAGTATCAAATTCCTGCTGCTGCCGGTGACGTTACACCTCAATCCATCGTTGCTGATGCAGCGAATCAGAGTATTAAACCGTATCTTATGGTTTATTCTTTGGATGGAAACGGAGAACTGACCAAGGTGCTGAGTGACAGCAGTATGCGCAAGAAGTCCATTGAGGGCATAACTGCTGCCATAGCTGAGAATGGCTTCGGAGGGGTTGTTCTTGATTTTGAAGGACTAGGATTTAAGCTGGATGCTGTAGAGCAGCAGAAGCTGCTGAACAATTACGTCAAGCAATTGAAAGATTCCTTGCCTAAAGACATCGCTCTGTCTTTGGCCGTACCTCCATTAAATAGTGCATATAAAGGTTATGATTACAAAACGCTCGCTTCATTGGCAGACGACATCATCATTATGGCTTATCAATATAATCCGGTCGGCACCAAAGCGCAGGTTCCCGAGCCGAACAGTCTTGTGGATCAGGCCATCCAGCTTGCGTTAGATGCTGGCGTTTCCAAACAAAAGCTTTTGCTCGGTATCAGCTTAAATAGTGAAACCTCATCTTCCATAGATGATAAACTCGGTCTTGCCAAGCGGTATGATCTCAAAGGAGCTGCCTTCTGGCGCCTTGGTTTATTCCGTACCTACAATAATCAGATGGAAGGCGCTGTCAATGCCTCTGTTATAAAAGAGTAAATAATTTAGATAATCTTGATTCCATTAACTTTTCACACACCAAAAAAACGAACCAAAATCTCTGGATCCTGACAAGAGATTTCGGTTCGTTTGTTATACAAGGATATTATCTATGCGTTCAATGAGGAATGCTCGTTTCTTTGAGTTTCACTGAGTACCAGATCTTTTTGATAGGCAAGTACTCGATCCCAGTCCCCGTGAAAAATCGGTATCCGATAGTACCCAACTCTTTCATAAAGGGCAGCCGCCTCAGGCTGTTTGGGGCCAGTTTGCAGCTTCAGATTGGTGTAGCCGAATTCTAGCGCAAGACGCTCTGCTTCGGCGAGAATGGCCTGAGCCACACCCTTGCGACGGAAATCCGAACGTGTATACATGCGCTTGACCTCCACGGATGTATCATCAAGGGGTCTGATGGCTCCGCAGCCTACCGGATATCCATCCAAACGCGCGACAATAAAGGCCGCTCGTGGTGTCTCCACATCGGACGGCTGAAATCCCGCTGTGCCATCGCCGCCATATAACAATCCCAGTTCTTCACTCAGCTCCTTGATTAAAAGTTCCGAATCCTCGCTTCGTATATCTTCGGCAGCTGCAAGCACGATTGACGACATTGCGTAAAACCCCTTTCCCTCATTGGATTTATTGGATTTTGTGATTTATATAAATTATCACGAACAGGTCCTTAGCGTCAATTCCCCATCGATTGAATATTTCAATAAGCAAACTGACGAATAGATTCAGAGCAAAAAAGTCGCCAGATTGGCGACTTTCGCGACACTTATATGGTTACAATTGGACGGATGCATTTCATTCCATACCTCTGCTTACCCTTCAACCACATCGGCTCGCAAATCCGTTGCAACCTCGATCATTTGCGGAACGACAGCTTCATTGACAATGGCAACGTACAGATCTCCCATATACAGACGAAATGGAATCTGCAGGTTCTCATACGTCCACATGAAGAAATCCCCATTGATGGACATGACGCTCTCCGGTCCCTGGACGGTAAGAACAGGTGAGTACGTAAAGTCCGGTTTGGATGCAAAATACTGTTTGCATTCTTCCAAGGAGATGGATTGCTGTTCGTTATTTTCTTGCATGGATCGAGTGATTCGAAAACGTTGATTCATGAAATATGCCTCCAATTAGAATTTGTGCAGAACCTGTCCCAGAATTTCGATGCCCTTCACAATTTGCTCATCGGAAGGTGTTGAGAAATTAAGTCTGATCGCATTGCAAGGTTCGTTCTCGTCGACGAGAAAAGCAGTGCCCGGAACAACCGCTACACCTTCCGCAGCAGCTGTTTTGGCATAATCCAGCATCGGGATATGAGCCGGCAGATCACACCAGAGGAACAGCCCTCCATCCGGTTGAGTAAAGGTAATGGACTCACCCATATGCTCCTGCAGCTTGTCAATCATCAAGGCAGACTTCCTGCGATAAATCGCACGAATACTGCTGATATGCTCTGAATAGTTATACTCAGTCATGAACTTGTGTGCCAGAATCTGCGGCAGCATGGCTGTATGTACATCCTCTCCCTGTTTGGCAACAACCATCTTCTGAACAACCTCGGAAGGAGCCAGAACATAACCAACACGCAAGCCAGCGGACAGAATCTTGGAGAAGGAGCCTACGTAGATAACCAGACCTTCATCATCCATCGACTTGATCGTCGCTACATCTTCTCCGCGAAACCGAAGTTCTCCGTATGGATTATCTTCCAGAATCATGACTCCATACTTCTTGGCAAGATCATAGATTGCCTTGCGTTTCTCCAGGCTGGTGGTAAAACCTGTAGGGTTTTGGAAGCTCGGAATGACATAGATCATCTTTACATTCTGCTCGGTTTGCAGGGCATGCTCCAGCTTCCCGATATCCATACCGTCCGTCTCCATTGGAACGCCGACCAGGTTTGCTCCTGAAGCCCGGAAAGAGTTCAGTGAACCGATAAAGCTTGGGCTCTCACAGATAATCGTATCCCCTTCATTACAGAATACTTTACATGCGAGTTCAATTCCTTGTTGTGCTCCAGACACGATGAACAGTTCATCCGATGCTTTGCCTGTGTCAAAGCCTGTCTTCAGATGTGTAGTCAATGTATCCCGCAGCGGGGCATAACCTTCGGTAATTCCGTATTGCAGTGCTGTTACCGGGTCCTGTTCCAGAATTGATTGGGTGAATGTGCGAATTGCCTCAATAGGGAAAGTCTCCGGAGCGGGATTCCCCGCAGAGAATGGAATTACATTTTGACCCGAAGAAGCCTTCAGGATCTCACGAATGATGGATGGCTGCAATGCAGCAATCCGGTTGGAAAATGAATAGTTCATCTTAAAATAATGCCTCCCGAATTCAAATCAGACTCTTGTCTCTATAGCTACAATTAGATTCTATTATACGAGTATTTGGCAGATTTCTAAACGGTCTCGACAAAATTGCAGAGAAACAACAAAAAGAGGCTGACATAAGCCGCCCCATACTCCTACGAATTTTACTTTATGGATGTCACTTTGCTGCCAGCTATGATCGGTGGACAAGATTGATTTCCGATAACCGTGTTGCCTTCACCAGATAAGTCGCCAGACCAGGGACTATGCGGGCCAAACCAGGATAGAATTTGTTCGTTTTGGCAAAAGCCAGCTTCTGAATCCGTCGTGCACGCCGGAGCAGTCGGGAAAATTCAAGATTGGCTTCCTTCGAATACTCGTGCTGCCACTGCGTAAAGCTGATCTTCCTTTGAAGATACCTGTCAGTCCATTCAGCACACAGCAATGAGGAACGAAGCGCAATAGACATCCCGTCACCACACAAAGGAGGGATCATCAGCATGGCATCCCCAATATGAGGATATTGCGACCACGGCTCAGGAACATTGGATAGATGGAGTGGTGCAATCGAGACTTGTGTTCCTGGAACTGAGCTTCCCTCGGCAAGCCTCCCTGCCAATCTTTCGTTGGTTAGGGACGCTGCGTGCAAAATATCCTCTACAGACTTGCCACTTCCCCGCACTGTATCAAATGTCAGCAATGCAGCTACATTTGCGATATCCTCCTCAATCGGTGAAATGCCAACATACCCTCCCTTGCAAAAATATAACTCTACCCGTTGCGGGATGGTGATCCCCCGATAGTGCGATTTGACACCAACATATGCTGTTTTATCCCGCAGCTCTGCTGGCGAGGTCATCCCCCTCAGCTTCTTCGAGCCATGGGCTCCGATAACGGTTTTTGCACTATAATGAATCCGCTCATTTCCTTGTTTGGCTTCGACTTCATAACTATAATCATCTAACTGCTGAATGTTGGTTATCGTTGCCCTCGTAACAATCTCAACGCCTGCAGTTGTGGCCTTCTCGTGTAAAATCCGATCCAGCTCATATCTGCTAATGCCATAGGCCAATCCCGGCAAAGGTGCCACGATCTCCCCGCCCTGAGGCATTATAATCTTGGCATGGTCCAAGGTACTCGGCTTTATCTTTTGTTCACTAAGGTTAATCCCCAAATAATCCAGCATCTCCGTTGTCTCAGGCGACATAAATTCACCGCATGTTTTGTGACGTGGAAATTCTTGCCGATCCAGCAGTAGTGTCCGATGCCCTTGTCTGGCAAGCTGCAACGCGCAAGTACTGCCCGCAATTCCCGCTCCGATGACTATGGCATCCATTGGTGTAGACAAGTAGGAACCCCCGCCTTTCATTGTCCTTTAAGATAACTGCCTATTGATGTAATAATGTTATGATAACGTCCCATGATGGGGGATCACGACAGAATAGCGGAACAATGGCTTCCATTCATAGGTCAGCGTGTCATGGTTCAACTGCTGTTTCAATTCCCGCCAATCCCTTCCCGTGAAGCCTTTTGCAACAGACAGCGGTCCATCATGACGAATATACCGATTGCGTGAGATTATTCGAGTGGTTACCCAGACAGCCGCATAAGATATGGGATGCCGATGGATATCGTTAATGACAACGCCATATTTGGAGGCACGCAGCATATGCGAGACCATCTCCACGAGTTGCTTTCCTTCAAAATGATGGACAAATTGCGAGCCGGTCACGATGTCTGCTGATGCATCCGGTAATTCCCTGACATCGGCACGTCGAACCTTGATTCTCGGTTCATTCCGGAAAAGGTTTCTCGCTTCCTCACATGCCTCCTCTGTCAGATCGACCAGAGTAATCTCAAGCTTAACGCCCTTCTGGTCCGCCCAGCGCAATAACTTCTGGTTTACATCGCCTGAACCTGCTCCCACATCCAGAAGGGTCAGCGTAGTTGGTCGGCCAATCGCTTTCCACAACTTCTCCACCCCTGCACGGGTTGGCGCGGGAGCAGCAAATATTTTGTTCAGCCGTCTCAAATGTTTGAGCGCTTCGCTCAATTCTTCTCCCCCCATGGAGAAATCATCCATCAACTCGTTTTCCTGTGCCCGTACGGATAGTGTTCTAAAGAAGGACATGATCCCGCTCCTTTACAGCTATGTATTTTGAATGATTTTCTCCAATTAACAGTTATCCCCTTAACCCGCCCTTATAATCGTAAGAGCTGCGATATGTTATTTTACGAGGAGTTATGCAATCTCAGAATGCTTAATTTCATTGCACCGTAGCCTATATATTGTTTTTTACGGGAATGGAAGAGCAAGTAAATAAGATATTGGAACTGATCTTTCATAAATAAAGCGTCATGCTGAACCTTTCTGATATTATTAAAAAAAGTCGCCACTAGGGCGACTCCATAACGGTATAGCATTTCCATCACTTAAAACGGATTAAACCATACTAAGCTATTTTTTTAACATTTGCCCCTGACTCTCATTATCGTTGGCATTTTCTTTAAAATAAATTTCGTTCAGAACGTTGACACGAACATTGATATTTTGCTCCAACTTCGGAAACCACTTGCTTTTCCATTCCTTTAATTGTTCCTCCGACATCTTGGGACGGAATATCATGCCAATCCCTAGTACATCCGATTTTAAGGAATGAATCTTTCTCACGGTTTTATTGAATTGATTGCTCAATTGTTCCTTCATTTCTTTCTCAATCACCGCGTTGCCCTTTCCTTCAGGACTTTCAGTAATGACGACGTCAAGAGTAACATCCGTCTGGATTGAAGGGCCCTTTTCCGACCACTGGGTCCTATGTTTGATTTTGGCATCCTGAATAAGAACACTTGTGTTCTGAGCCACTTCAATGGTTCCCCCTGAATACTTCCCTTTAAATAAATTAAACAAAAGCGTCTCTTCCTGAGTCAGTGTTCCTACCATGCGATCATCCCGCATAACGGCCGTGCCTTTAAAAGTGAACAAAGTTCGTTCACCATTTTTGAGCATTGGGATGGCCATGTCTTCCGTATATGAATTCTGGTTTTGATAGGCTTCCCATATTCGAACAATGGATTGATTGGGCGTCCACCCTGCGTCCTGGCTAAAGAAGTCGTAGGAAGAAATTTCGGGTGTTGGCGATATTTGGTGATACATTGTCTTCTCAAAATCACCGTCAATCACCGCCACCAAGCCCTTAATCGAAATATCATTTGCTCTCACAGCAAAATCGATAATGTTATCAATCCCCTGCTCTGCAACTTTCCTATCGATCAACAACAGCCTCAAATGTACCAATTCGATGCTTTTTTCGGAATCCGTACGTATCAAATCAATCGCTTTACTAATGGATTTCGCCTCTTTGTCAAGAATTTGAGTCTTGCCAGTTGCATCAGGTATTTGAAGAATGATCCTGTATTTCTCCGTCTTCCCCTTCCCCACACCCATGACAACAGGCAGATATTGCTTGTTAATATCCTTCGTATCCCAACATCCCGGAAGTAACATTAACATGGTTAGAGCAACAATCAGCGTCTTTACGGTGCGCATGTTCATGTACTCACCTTCTTTCGCTGCCATTGCGCGGCGAGGAATACAATGATCGGAAAACCGATAACGCTATAAACGCAAAAGAAAGAATTCAGGTACAGGTATGAATTCAATGCGTTGACATCCGGTATCAACAGACTCATCACGTACAAGGACAAGCACATCACGGAAAGAACCCATAATCGGTTGATTTTCGGCATAAATAGCTGATGCAACAGCGCCACCAGAATCCAGAGTAACACAGAAACCTTCAAAACGCCGAGAGCACTGGAGGCCACCACGTAGAAGCTTGGAAGCCAGTCAAATACAACCCACTCGAGATCAATGGTGTCCGACGCCATGAGCATGGGATATTGCAGATTGATTACCGTTTCCTGTCCGAATACAAGAAGTGGAACATATACAGATCCCAAAGCAAACACAAATATGATAGCCACCGCAGCAGCTGCTTTGCCAAAACTCAGCCGTTGCTTGGATGGAATCATGCCTAGGAATAAAAACCCCGCTAAAATTACCGTACATACATAGAAATCCGAATGAGAGAAAAACGACATTCCGCTATCCCAAACCGGAAAAATGTAGCTGATTCTAAAATTCTGGATGCTGATCATCATGGAGAAAAAAATGAATGGCATCAAGAGAATGCACAATCCGATGCTGGCCCGAATCATTACGTTAAGTCCCTTCCAAACCGCATAGAAACAGAGAATGATAAAAAGAGCCGATGTTGCTGATGGTGGTGTTCTCTGCAGTAATACGGCTTTAATTTCGACAGACTGGAAGTACATAAGTAATAGCAGCTCGATATACAGGAAGATCAGCATCGGCAGAACGATCAGTCTCGTTGCCCATTTGCCCAGTGAATCATTACAGATGTCCACCACTGTTTTCCCTGGAAACTGCGACAACGCCTTTAAGTACATCCATAGAACCACCAGCTCTGCCAAAAAGAGAATCGTTATGGGTTCCCAATGTCCTTTGGAAGTCGCAGAGATGATCCGTTCAGGGAAGATGGCAAAGATCGAAGCGAGATGAAGCAGAACAAACATGGTTAGAATCTGGGCTTTATTCATCCGAAGCCTTTCCTTTCACACTTAAACTTAAGTAGGGAACGGAAAATGTATTCAACGAGGCAAAATACAGTATAATCCAAATCATCGCAGCCTCAAGACCCCATATCCCGAAAAAGGAACTGATGAGCATGACAACGTATTTGTACATTCGTATTCCGGTCGTGTTCATATAACCTGCCAGTACAAAGTTCGCAATTGCTGAGGCAACCAGAATAATAATTAATAGATTACTGACAAGTTTGGCCTGAACAATGGCTTGCCCTAACAGAATACCGCCAATCATGGTTATGGTGGGTCCGATGTTCTTGGGAAGTCGAATGGTTGCTTCGATAATCATCTCCAACAGCAGCATAACCAGCAGCATTTCGATCAACGAAGGATACGGAACCCCTTCCCTGCTCTTGGCTACTGTGATGGCTAACTGGATGCGCAATAGTTCCGGATTCACTGAATTCAGAACGATATACAGACCTGGAAGTGTAACGGCCAGAAGTGCGCCAATGGCCCGTACGGTTCGTAAAAACACTTGAAACAAATACGGGTAGTTAACGTCCAGCGTTGTTGACCATAGATCCGTGATGATGGCTGGAAATGCAAAAGCAAACGAGAATTGATCAATTAAAATAACCACTTTACCGTTCATCAGATTCTGTACCATCTCCCCAGGTAGCTCTGAAGAGATATACGTTGGTGTTATGGAGAATTTTGGATGCCCCAATATACGCATCAGGTCCCTTACCGTAGTCAATTCCTTGTCCTTATTTTGTTCCAACTTTTCCCGTATAGACGTGATGACCTTAGCTTGGGCAGCTCCCTCCAAATAAACCATAGCAATTTTCTTGGTAGACCGGGTCCCTGTCTCTCGTCGTTCAATAACCAAATCATCGGAAATCATCTTTTTCCTCAGCAAACCGATGTTTTTATTAATATCTTCTGTAAAAGCATCATACGCAGATTGAAGGGGATTCTCACTCTCCGGCGCGCTGACAGAACGCGAAATGTCCGTATGCTCCGGTTCCATGACAGCTGCCATCCCTTCTGTGCTGAACAGAACAAGCTTTCCGTGCAAGAGATGCCCGCATATCTCATCCATTGACATGGAGGCCTCTTCTTCAAATGGCCTGAACATATTTTGAAATGACCCGTTCTCACTACCACTCGCCGCCTGGTTAAGTGTAGACAAGGTTGTTGGCAGATCGACAAGGGTCTCCATGTAATACGCTCTGAATTCCTGATCCGCGATAACCACGTTCTTGCTTAGGAAATCCGAGCTTCTTTTGAAATGGTCGGTGAGTTGCTTTTCTATATCGTGAAGATCTTGTTCATGGATTCGCTGCAAATTTTACCACCTCTTCTGAAGTAGTATGTCGTTAAGAAAAAAGTTTATTCAGATAATCACCTTGATTTTCGCGCCTCTATTGGCCTTAATGGTGGATTGATTTAATCCATTATGAAATAATTTTTTTTAATATTTTTGAACTGAAAACCAAAATTGAATATAATATTGTAATGCACCAACGGGTGGGAGGATAGGCCATGAACAAAGAAGAACAGGTCCTATTGGGTTTCAGGGACTTATATAACAAGCTGGTTTGGCTTAATAAAGATAAGATGGAAGAAAGTCTTAAGGGTTATAAGCCTTCTGAAGTACATTGCATCGAATACATTGAAAAGAATGCAGATTCCAATGTGACAAAGCTTGCGGAGTCTTTTTATATGACTCGCGGTGCGATAAGTAAATTAACAAAGAAGCTCATCGAAAAAGGCCTGATCGAAAGCTACCAGAAGTCGGATAACAAAAAAGAGATTTATTTTAGACTTACGGAGCAAGGAAGAGTCATTTATCAAATCCATGAGGACCTGCATAACGAGTTTCACGAGCGAGATAAAGCCGTTTTTGAGCAAGTGACCGATGAACAATTCGACAGTATGCTTCACTTCGTGGACAAGTATAATCGACATTTGGATGCAGAAATAAAGAAACTGGGTACAGATCTAAAGTCGGAATAAATCTGAATAATTAAAATTAAACTAAAAGCAGCCGGACTCTTTTTGAGAACAGGCTGTTTTTTATCGTTATTATTTTGTTGACAAGGAAACAAAGTGGTTGTACGATATTAATGTTTCCAAGGAAATAAAAACACAACGTTTGAGGGGAGAATTGAATGTTTAAATTTCGATCACGGTCACAACATACACAGAACACGGAACAAACCATAGACAAACACGCTTTGTTATTTGGTTTGATCTCTGTGTTCCTTTGCGGTATAGGATTTAGTATCATTGCACCTGTCGTCCCCTTCTTAGTACAGCCTTATATAAGCAGTCCAGGACAACAAGCTATCGTTGTTACGCTGCTCACCTCTGTTTATGCCTTTTGCGTATTTTTTGCGGCTCCCGTACTTGGAGCTCTGAGCGACAAATATGGCCGTCGTCCATTGCTCCTGGTATGCCTTTTGGGTTCGGCAATCGGATACTTTGTTTTCGGTATAGGTGGAGCTCTCTGGGTACTCTTTGCGGGGCGTATAATCGAGGGAATAACAGGCGGAAGCATAGGCACAATCTTTGCATATTTTGCGGACATCATCCCACCGGAACAGAGAACCAAATACTTTGGATGGGTAAGTGCGATTGTAGGTGTAGGCACCGTCATTGGCCCGACTGTAGGCGGATTGCTCGCCAAGATTGATTATTCTGCACCCATGTATTTTGGAGCAATCATAACTTTGGTGAATGTTATATATGGATTCTTTTTTATGCCTGAGAGTCTTGACAAGAAAAATAGACTTAAAGAAATTACTTTGGTGAGACTTAATCCATTCATACAACTTGCGAACCTGCTTTCCATGAAAAACTTAAACAGATTACTGATCTCAGCGTTCTTACTTTGGATACCCAACGGATCTTTACAAGCCGTTTTCTCACAATTCTCAATGGATACTTTCAATTGGAAGCCTGCAATCATTGGACTTATGTTCTCGATTATGGGTGTCCAGGATATCATCTCACAAGGTCTCATCATGCCTAAGCTTTTGAAAAGATTTAGTGATAAACAGATCGCCATTCTTGGAATGGTTTCAGAGATTATAGGCTACAGTCTGATCGCACTATCAAATTTGTTCTCATTCTATCCACTGTTTATTGTGGGCATGTTTATCTTTGGTTTTGGTGATTCGATCTTTGGACCTTCCTTCAATGGCATGCTCTCCAAATCTGTCGATTCTAGTGAACAAGGCAGGATTCAAGGGGGGAGCCAATCTATTCAGGCTTTAGCAAGAATGATTGGTCCTATTATTGGAGGTCAAATCTATGTATCACTTGGACATGCTGCACCCGCCATTATGGGTGTGATCCTTATAGCTGCGGCAATACCTGTATTGTATAAGCGAACACAAGTAACGATTTAAAATGCCTGCTTTCATCAGGAATAGGGTTTCAGAACTTAGATCTAAGTTCTGAAACCCTATTTGTCTACACCTCAGGATGTCAATTCAATTAGTCTGCCTTTCCAAACTCCAGCACATAGATGGATGAAGGACGTAATACGTAACCATGCTGCCAATTCTCGGTCAAAACACTCCGTTCTGTGCACTTGATATGACCAGGTTGAAAGACGGAGTTAATGTTATTGTGCGAATCGCTGGTAATCTCAAATAAAGTCCCCTCTTCGCTCGCGTCGAAAGATTGTAAATCCAACTCAACCAGCACCTCTTCCAAGCTTCGGTTCACAATAAACAAGGTGACCCTGCTCCGATCATCATTCGTTCCGGCTACAACATCCAGATCGGGGAGTGCGTCCAGCTCTACAGGCGTTTTTTGGTTTGAAGTTACAGAGAATGTCCCACATTCAGCTTCTACGGGTAGGATATGACGAATATCCCGATTCGCATAAAGCTTTAATACTTCATAGGTTGGTGTTCCATAGATTGTGAGTGGGCGTCCACTCCATCCAGCCTGCTTGCCCCGATATTGATCGGCATAGAAATCACCGACACGGATGCATCCCCCGAGCCAACCGTTGACCAGATCAGAGAAACTGCCGATGTATACGCTATCGCTGCAACGAATCATTTCATTCAGATTGGCGGCATTCGCCACGGCTGCTCCAAGGGTATGCTCGTCTGGCAGTCCTTTTCGCACAGTGTTTGGATAATACATCGTGTTATATTCGGTGATGGCCAGCTTCACATGCTGATGTTTGATGTCGGAATGGATAGCCTCCATTGTCTGACATATATAGTGCCGGGTCCACTCGGGGTAACTGGCCATTGCTTTATATCGATCCTCAGCCGGCGTATCCCGATTCATGCCAAAGGGACCGTAACCATGATACAAATGTAACGTTAGATAATCGATATGCTCCCCTGCCAGAGCAAGTACGCTTTTATTCCAATCCTGCTCGTAATGTCCACAGGCCAGCAATACAATGGAAGGATCTGATTCCTTCATCGTCTTGGCAAACTGTACGGTCCTCTCCGCAAATTGCTCTGCAGAGCAGGCACCCACCTGCCATTGCCCCCACACCTCGTTGCCGATCTCCCAATACTTGACATGATATGGTTCCGGCGATCCATTCTTCGCCCGAAGGGCTCCCATTGGGGTATCTACGCTTCCATTACAATATTCAATCCATTGGGCGGCCTCTTCAGGTGTACCCGATCCATCGTTCACACAAATCAAAGGTTCCACTTGCAGTTCGTGGCAAAAACGGATAAATTCATCCGTTCCGAAATATTTGCTGGTCCAGCCTCCCCATGCCTCGTTGTACATGACTGGTCTCTCCAGAACCGGCCCGATGCCATGCTCCCAGTGATAGGCACTAATGTAGTTCCCTGCGAGTCTCATCATGCCAGCGTTTAGAGCTCTGGTCATCTCTACTACCTCGCGTTTTACCAGGGCAATATGATCCACAGGTAATAAAGACACATGGTCCAGCCAGAGCATTCCCGTGGAGACATGGTCGATCCATCTAGGATGCTCCTCCGGAACATACACCCGAATTTCTGCATCAGGACAAGCACGCAGGATCGTCAACCGTCCTTCATAATCCTGCCAGTTATGGCTGTGCAATGCGATTTTCAACTGACCGAGCACTTCTTCCGTACGTCTATCGACCGCCTTCACCATCAAATACTGGAGTTCAATGGAGGCACGCGCAACTATACGTACGGTGTAATCCATGGGGCCTTTCAAGGCAGATTTTTGTGCAATCCCTGAGTACGCTTCATCATCACTAAAGATACGAATCCGCTGAGCACGGCCCGAATGTCTGGGGGCTGGAGCCTCCATCGCATATTGTGTATTTCTCCCGTTGGTGTAAGCATACCAGCTTCCCGATACAGAAAACCTGGATTCAGCCTCACTCTCAAAGTCCATATCCTTCAATGGAAAGGCAAGCATCGCTTCCATATGGTCCCGGATGTCTTCCACAAAATGCCCAAACAAATAAGGGTTGACCGTGTGCTCGCTTACGCGACTACAATCTATACTAATTTTGGCGTTTGATTTCAACATAAGTCCTCCATCATTGTAGTTGATCTGGATTAACCTTTAATTGATCCAATCATGACCCCTTTAACAAAATGGCGCTGCACAAAAGGATACATCAACAGTACAGGTAAACTGGAGACGATAATTACCGCATATTTGATGCTCTCCGCGAGCAGGATTTTGTCTTCCAATCCAAGGCTACCGTCCACGGCATCGGATTGGCTGATCAGCAGAATTTCGCGCAGTACCAACTGAAGCGGATGCAGATTTTCGTTACGAATATAGATGAGCGCGTTAAAAAACGAATTCCAGTGGCCTACGGCATAGAACAGCACCATTACGGCCAGAATCGGCTTGGACAGGGGCAGGATAATGCTCACAAGCAACCGCCAATTGGAGCACCCATCCATGTGGGCAGCTTCTTGCAGCTCCCAAGGAATACTCGATTGAAAATACGATCTCATCACGATCAGATTGTACGTGGCGATTGCGCCGGGAATGATCAGAGCCCACATCGTATCCACCATGCCCAGATTTTTGACCAATAGATACGTTGGAATTAATCCGCCACTGAAAAACATCGTTAGCGTGATAAACACCATGATTACATTACGTCCAGGAAGATCGGGTCTGGAAAGGGGGTATGCGGCCAACACAGTCATGATAATGTTAATCACAGTGCCCACGACCGTATAAAATATCGTATTGCGGTACCCTAGCCAAATCTTCTCGTTGTGCAAAATGTTTGTGTAGGCGTCCAACGTGAGTCCTTTGGGCAGTAACCAGACTTCTCCGTTCAATACTTTCGTGGGATCACTGAATGAGGCGCTCACGATAAAAATCAGTGGGTACAGCACAGCGATGATAATGATTGAGGCTATGATGTAGATGATTACATCGAAAATCCGTTCATTGGAACTGGCTTGTATTGTCGCCTGCTTGGACATGGGATCTTGCCCTCCTTTACCATAAGCTCGTCTCAGACGTCTTGCGCGCAATCCGATTGACCAGTAAAAGTAACAGCAGATTAATGATTGAATTAAAAAGCCCGATAGCAGCTGTATAACTGTATTCTCCCTTGAGGATACCTGTCGTATAGACAAACGTGGAAATGACGTCGCTCGATTCCAGATTGAGATTGTTTTGCATCAACAAAATTTTCTCAAACCCGATGTTCATGAAATGACCGATATCCAATATGAGCAAAATGATGACGACTGGAGCGATGCCGGGCAGCGAAATATGCCAAATGCGCCGCAGCCTTGATGCTCCGTCCATCTTGGCAGCTTCATACAGATGCGGATTCACTCCGCTCAAAGCTGCAATATAGATGATGGATTGCCAGCCCATGTTCTGCCATATATTCGAACTGATAAAAATGGTTTTAAACCAACCTGCTTCCTCAAGAAAACGGATCGGTGTACCTCCAAAAGCCTCAATCAACAGATTGACTGGACCCGTATGAGGCGAGAGAAACACATTCAGTATGCCAAAGATAACGACCACTGAAATAAAGTGGGGAATATACGTAATATTTTGCAGCCACTTGCTGAAGGTTTTATTGCGAATTTCGTTAATAATTAGTGCTAACAGAATCGGAATCGGAAAAGCAATTAATAAGGAGAACAAGTTAATCGATAATGTATTCCATAGAAGTCTCCAGAAATAATAGGAATCAAAGAATCGTTCGAAGTGTCCAAAGCCTTCCCAGGTGCTGCCCAGAATCCCCTTGGCCGGATTGAAATTTTTGAACGCAATTTGCAGTCCATACAACGGGGCATAATGGAATACCACATACCAAGTGACTGGCAGAAGCAGCATAAGGTACAGGTCCAATCTTTTACCCATTTGCCTTAACAGGCCTGAACTCTTTTTTGGATGGCTTCGTGGCATCGTCATCGTTGTATCGGTTTTGACGCTTTTCATAGGCAATTGCTCCTCATCCATGATGTTTCAGAATTATTTCTGCATCTTGTCAAAGGCATCCTGATACAACTTCTCCAGTTCCTCAACTCTCATCTTTTTGAGCGTGGCCTGGAACTGCTCCCACTTGTCAAAACCGATTGCACCCACAATAAATTTTGTACTCTGTTCTTCGTAATATTTATCAATATCATTTCGCAGAATGTTGACTTCCTGGGCAGTTTGCTCATCAAACATTGGAGCTGCATAGCGGATTTTTGGCATGAACGGATCGAGCTTTTGCTGCGCCTCCTGTACCTGAGGTGGATTGATAAAGGAAGCAACCTGTTCACTGATCAGATGTGGTGCGCCTCCGCCGGCATAAGGCGTAATTTTGGCCTGGTTACTGATTTCTTTCAAGAAGTCCTCTTTATAGTAAGGAATACCGTCCTTCATCTCGTAATGCTCGCCTTCTCTTCCGAATCGGAGCAGGGTAGAACCCTCGTCACTGTAGAAATAATCAATCCAACGCATTGTGACTTCCGGATATTTATTGACGGATGTAATTGCAAAGGCTCCAAAATCTCTGGCGATTGGCAGAGCCTGACTTTGCAATCGGTCACCTTTCGGACCTTCCATTGGGGCAATACCGGTATATTGGTCTTGGATCGACAAGAAGTTATTGTTCGTCTGGTCAAAGAAAAAACCTGTATTTCCCGACCCCTGTTTGGCCAGATATTGCGCTTCTGTGTGTGAAAATATTTCCTGGTCCAGCAGCTTTTCCTTATACAACTTGTTTAAGTACATCAGCATTTCTTTATTCTGGTCACTGCCCATCCAGATACTTACTTTGTCATTTTCAATATTGATGTTATAACCGAGTTGTGAATCCAGGCCGAATGATCCGCTCATCGCGTTAACCACAGCCAATCCAACACGAGCTGTCATCGGAAGTTCATCCTGTTTGCCGTTTCCATTCGGATCACCATCACGAAAGGCAAGCAACACGTTGTACAGTTCTTCGGTGGTCTCCGGCACTTTCAGATTCAGCTTGTCCAGCCACATCTGATTGATCCATTTCTTATCCGTACGCGCCGCACTTAGCGTAACAATACCCGGAATCGTATAAATGTGGCCTTCTGGTGTAGTAATGCCTGAGCGAATTTCGGGGTATTGATCCATTAATTTCTTCAAATTTGGTGCATATTCATCAATAAGACCTTCCAGTGGAATCAATTGGCCGGCAGAGCCATAGCGGATGGCTTCAAGCGGGGAAATACCTGAACGGAACAGGGCATCCGGCAGTTCATTCGAAGCGAACAACAGGTTTTTTTTCTCCTGAAAACCATCCGTCTGCGCTTCAATGAATTCCACCTTTACATGGCTTAATTTCTCGTAATCCTGGAAAACCGGCATCTCCTTGAAAGGGCCATTTACGGGTGCAATTCGGGTAAACATCTTGAGATTCACCGGTTCGTCCACAATCGGAAACCCGGTCGTATGAACGTCGTTCTTCGAAACTTCTGGTGAAGCTTCGTTATTGCTTCCACCGGAATTGCATCCAGCCAGCATCAAACTGGAAGCAATCATCATCATGATCATATTTCTTCCCCAGCATTTGCGCATAAAGTTGTGCCCCCCACAATTCTTTATCACCAACGTAATTTGTAAGCGTTCACGGTTGGTGTGTGCTCATTATAATTCACCGGGCATGGAAGGTAATTACAATAATATGACCCTTTACTCCACATATTTTACGAGTTTAGAGTTCTGCTCTTATCTGCCTAGTTTCCCAAATGCAAAGTCGGGAGTTTCGTTTCGTTCTTCCGTTTTCCTGGATTGCTCAAGTACGCTTGTGGTGTTAAACCCGTTATTTCTTTGAATACTTTGAAAAAGTAGTTGTGTGTCGTAAATCCCACTTTCATGCTTATTTCTTTAATCGAGTATCGGCCACTGTCCAACAGCTTGCACCCTGCATCAATTCGAACCTGATTCAGATATTCTGAAAAAGTCCGCTGTGTCTCCTCCTTGAATATTCTGCTTAAGTAGGAGGCATTCAGGCCGATTACGCTTGCCGCAAGCTCCAATGTGACATAACCGGAATACCTCTCCAGAATGAATTGGATCGTCTGCGTGACATGGCGAGAATAGGACCCGATTACACGATGTTGATTCAACAAATGAAACAGGCTGGAGAAAAAGGACTGCAGGCCTTGCTCCAGTTCTCTTATCGTTTTCATGCGCCCAAGCTCGCTTCTTGAAGGCAGATTAGCTACCGCTGGATCTGTAGAAGGCAAGCAGGTCCTCCATGCTTTATCACCCGTTTGCATGAGCTCGCTGACAACCATCTGAACCGTATGTGAATGGATAGGTAGGTGGTCTATCGAAGCAAAAATGGAGGAAATCAATTGATACACGCCTTGCTTATCAAACCTTTCTATGGATAACAGAAGCTGCTTCTGCTCCTCAATGGTCAGTGAAACTCGCTGACTCTGATCTTTTTCATGTGAATGCTTGTCCGAACATGGAGTTTCATTTTGGAGGGTATGACTTCTGAACGTTTTCACAGAGGAAGATCCATCGAGTTCGTATTCGGCTGAACAGTAACTGGATGCCAGCTGTGACAGACTGGTGCATATAGGTCCTACTGCGGTTACACTTTGTAAATTCAGGAACAGTTCCAATGCATGCTGAATCTTCCGCAGTTGTCCGTCTACCTCACGCTGCATGATGTGCTCGCTTCGTTCCCTGAAAGAAAACACGATAACAAATCGCCCTTCCTCAACGTACACCGCTGTCCGCTCATGGATATCACCCAGGCTCTGCTGCATCATATCGACGACCTGCTGAACCAGGCCATTGGTCTGCACGTCACTGTAAGACTCTGTCAGCAGCAGGAACGGAACAATCTGTAAAGCTGCTGTTGTATATCTGGACGCATGCGGATATAGATTGTCTTTCTGGGAAACGTCTTCAAACCCGCACGTTGTCTTCGTCTGTCTTTTGAGCAAATACAACAAATAATCGCGCATATCCTCGGGACTCACTTTCTCGGCTATGATGCTCTCGGCGATCTGTTTCTCCCGCAACCGATTCTCCTGCTGCAATTCCGATACGGCTTTATTCAGGATGTTGAGCAGTGTTGACTCATCCAATCGATGCTTAAGCAAATAATCAATGGAGCCATTGTTCAGGCAATCCCGCACATAATCATAATCGTCATAGCTGCTAAGCATAATCGTCTTAACCCCTGGAAAACGTTGCTTGATTGTCCGATTGAGCTCTACACCGCTCATTTCAGGCATATCTACATCAATAATGACAATATGCGGTGGCGACTGCTCAATCATCGTTAAAGCAATTAACCCATTATGCGCCTGACCGCATAATTCAAATCCATAGTCAGCCCAGTCCAATAAGGTCCATAGATTATGGCGTACTAACGGTTCATCATCGACGAGTAGCACCTGAAACATGGCTTATATCACCTCTCGTTTGTTATTTTCCACACTTTTCTCCAGTTTGGGGAGCCGAATTTCAGCTTTAGTGTACACCCCCGGTTCACTGCACAAATGGACGCCATACGAGTCGCCGTACGTGCGAACGATTCGTTCGTGTACATTACGTACACCCATTCCACTAAAACGTGAGGTTTCTCCGTTTGTACCCGTACCTTTCAGTAAATACTCCCGCTGCTCCTCCGTGATCCCCTTTCCGTTGTCCACCACATCAATATGGAGATTGTTTCCTTCTTCATACACCCGTATCAATATGAATCCATCCTGTTCGAGTGGTCCGATTCCATGAATAATTGCATTTTCAACCATGGGCTGCAGCATCAGCTTCAACACCCGACAATTCAGCAATTCGTCATCTTCAATTTCGGTAATCATCCGAATTGGCTTCATATATCTGTACTTCATGATGGAGATGTAGTGCTCAACATATGCCAATTCTTCACGAACCGTAAGGAATTCGCTTGAATTACCGAGGACACTTCGCATGAGCTCAATCAACGATCCCGAGACCGCTTCAATGTTGGGCACTCCGTTCATCCTGGCCAGATACTTGATCGTATTGAGCGAATTGTATAAAAAATGAGGATGGATTTGTGCTTGGAGCGCAGTTAGCTCAGCTGCCCGCTTCTCTTTCTCGCTGACGCGGATTCCTTCGAGCAAATCTTTCAATTCTTCAACCATACCGTTAAAAACATGGTACAGTTGGCCTGTCTCATCTTCACTTTTAATCTCATTTTGGGGAAGTGTCAGATTCCCATCCTTCACCAACATCATCAGTGATTTTAGTTTCCGGATATTCAGGGTAATTCGGGAAGAGACTTGAAGTGAAACGATCAGAACAACGACAAACACAATAATGGACACCTCTGCCAGCAGGTTGCGCAGCTTCACTGATTCGGTCAACAGAGAATACATCGGAACCAAAGAAATAGTACTCCACCCAGTATAGTCGGATTGACGGCAAACAACGATAAATTCTTTTCCATCAATGTACCGCCTGACCGCTTCCCCATCCGTTTTAAATTGCTGATTGATCTCCTTAATTTGCTGATAAGATGGAGTAAGAGGTGAGTCAGTTCGGGTTTCATAGATGAATTGATTTCCCTTGTCGAGTACATAGATCATGCTATCTGTAGTTGGTCTCACGTCATATGTTTTCTGGATAAACTCATAATTAAGATCCACCATGACAAACCCAATAGTCGCACGGTTATAACGGATTTCCCGACCGATGGTGACGGCATTTGACACCCCTGTCTGCTTGAAATATGCGTGCTTTGATCCATTTTGCAGCATGTAATTCATCATTGGTGTACCCAAGATGGTCCTGTCCAGCCAAGGTCCACCTGAGAAAAAAACTTTCCCGCTCAGGCCCACAACGGCTATCCGTGAAATGTAAGCTTTATAATCGATCAGGGACGATAGAAATTCATCCATCCGCTTCTGCTCCTGAAACCACTCATAGCTGATCTCTTCATTCGGACTGAGCAAAGTGTCAATGACCGTGTTTTTGTTAGTCACCACGACCGTATTCAGCCGGTCGATCTCTTCCAGCATTATATTCAATGATTCATCTGCCTGCCTTATGCTGTCCGAAACCGACGTAATGGCATTTTGCGTAATCGTCTCACGCATGCTCATATAAACAATGACCGTAATCAAAATAATGGATACTAGCGTAACGGCAATAAAAGCGATAAAAATTTTGCCTTGAATGCTGCGTTTCGGTGAAATCCATCTCTGCAATGTAGAGAGCTTCATTGTGGGAGTCTCCTTTTTCATGATCCATTAAAAAAAGTAAGCGTTCTCCATACTGGACATCGGTATATTCAGGATCAGCTTGAGGTTCTCCGCATCATGATTGGAGGTACTTTATAATAGATTTTGAATGCTCTGGTAAATGAATATAAATTCGGATAACCCAGCGACAAAGCAATCTCCGTAACAGTAGCATCCGTATCCTTTAGAAGCTGTTTGGCCTTATCCATTCGTATTCTCTGCATGAATTTTAACGGAGGCAGTCCAACCTGAGTGGTGAACATGTTGGAGAAATATGAACGATGAACCCCAGCGAAGTCGGCAACCTGCTGCACGGAAATGCCCTCTGTTGCATGCAATTCCATGTAATCCATGCATTCATGAATCCAGCCAGCCAATTCTGTAGGCTGTGCATAGTTGGTGTCTGGAACAATACGGGCTAACAATCCATATACCAACCCATGCAACTCCAGCGATACTGCTGGCTTCCACCGTTCCACACATGCTAATGCATGAATCAGACGTTCCGACGTTTCCTGGACCTGTGGAGAACACATCTGTTTGCCAAACGGACTTTCCGGAGTCAACCCAGCCAGCTCCAATAAAGGTTTAACTTTAGGCCCATCCAATGCCAGCCAGTTCATTTGCAATGGAGATTCCGAGGCAAGCATGTGATAGTAATAGGTTCTGCCGGGAAACAGACAAAACAGATCATTCTTCTGCAGGTCCACTCGCTTGCCATCAAACTCAAGCCTAACCATACCTTCACGCACAAAATGAAGACTGTAACACTCGATACGTTTGGGGCCAACCCGGTAATTGGATTTGGCTATACTTCGCCCTGCTCGCACTGGCCAGATGTGTTCCTCTTTATCCAAATATCCTGGCTTATAGTAGATGAATTCTGCATACTCATACTCATATTCCTGCATCGTAGAGAGTTTCCTCCTTCTCCTATTTTGTTTGATCATAACAAAATGACAATAAAAATATAACACCGGGCTATTTTGATAACTCGTTTTTTTCAATATGATCTTACTAGGAGGCGATTAGACTTGTCGAGAACACCTAACATTTTGCTAATCACTAGTGACCAGCAGCACTGGAACACGATCGGGGCTTTTCAGTCTGAGATTTCCACGCCCAATCTCGACCGGCTTGCCCGGCAAGGAACAACGTTTGATCGGGCTTATTGCCCAAACCCTACCTGCACCCCTAGCCGTGCTTCTATTATTACAGGCATGTACCCCAGTCAGCATGGAGCCTGGACGTTAGGCACAAAACTGCTTGAAGATCGTCATACCGTTGGGGAAAGTTTCCAGGGGGCAGGTTACCGCACTGCCCTAATAGGTAAAGCACATTTTCAGCCTTTAAAATCTACAGAGGAATACCCGTCGTCTGAAGCGTATCCCATTCTGCAGGATTTGGAGTACTGGAGACATTTTCACGGTCCATTTTACGGCTTTGACCACGTAGAGTTAACACGTAATCATACGAATGAAGCGCATGTCGGTCAGCATTACGCGCTATGGCTGGAAGAACAGGGATGTACGAACTGGAGGGATTACTTCCTTCCCCCAACGGGGACGATGGACCCTTCCGTAACGTATACGTGGCCCATCCCTGAGAAATATCACTACAACACCTGGATCGCCGAACGAACCAATTCCCTTTTGGAGCAATACACCGATGATGATGATCCATTTTTTCTGTGGGCCAGCTTTTTCGACCCGCATCCGGAATATCTGGTACCGGAACCTTGGGATTCCATGTATGACCCCGATGATCTGACGATTCCCTCTATAACACCTGGAGAGCATGATCGTAACCCACCACATTTTCAACTGACCCAGGAGGAGAATCCAAATTTTGAGCATCTAGTTGAAACCGGTTTCGGCATTCACGGTTACCGTTCGCATCATTATTATGAATATGGCGACAAATCCCGGCTAACGAAGTATGACAAGAAAAAACTGGTCGGCGTGTATTACGGAATGATCAGCATGATGGATAAATATATTGGCAAAATTCTCGATAAGCTGGATGAGTTGGGCATTGCAGACGATACGATCGTCGTTTTCACAACCGATCATGGTCATTTCTTCGGACAGCATGGTCTTCAGGCCAAGGGTGGATTCCATTACGAAGATCTTATCAAAATCCCATTTATCGTAAGATATCCTGGTGAGGTGCCTGCTGCGAAAAAATCAAATGCCATACAATCGCTGGTCGATCTGGCTCCTACCTTCTTGTCTCTTTGCAACATTGCAATTCCGCACGCCATGACGGGCATCGATCAGAAGAAAGTGTGGCTGGGCGCCAAGGAAGCCGTTCGTAATCATGCTCTCTGCGAATTTCGACACGAACCCACGACGATTCATCAAAAAACATATGTCGAACAGCGGTATAAAATCACCGTCTATTACAATCAAACCTATGGTGAACTTTTCGATCTTGAACAGGATCCTGATGAACGTTTTAACTTGTGGAATGAACCTGAGTACACCGAGCTCAAGTCTGAGCTTCTGCTCAAATATATCTGGGCTGAGCTTGGCAAGGAGTCCATGCCGATGCCTCGAATTCATCATGCGTGATGGAAAAGATGAGGGTAGCATCAAGCACCTGAACGAACAATTTATGTTACTGATTCAGCTTTTTTGGACTTTCTTTTGCATCAGTCCTTCCACCTTCGGAGGCGGATATGCGATGCTGCCAATTATCGAACGAGAAGTCGTGAACAAGAAAAAATGGATGCAAGAGGACGAGATTGGTGAGCTTATATCGCTTGCCGGCTCGGCTCCCGGGGGAGTTGGCGTCAATGCCGCTGCAATGATCGGCCATCGCCAGGCAGGAATTGCGGGAGCTGTGTCTGCCGTCATCGGTGTGACATGTCCCACGTTTTTGATTGTGATCCTGATCAGCGTGTTCGCCATCCTATTTCGTAACCTACCCAAAGTTGAAGCTGCTTTAAAAGGAATGAACGGTGGCATTATTGCACTAATTAGCATGGCAGCTTATCGGACGGCCAGATATTCCATCTTAGATACAACAACAGCAATAGCTGCCATTGTGACCGTAGCCGTGCTGTTGTTTGCAGGAATCCATCCCCTCTATCTTATTATTTCGGGATTGATATGCGGCATGGCCGTGATTCGGATCAAAAAACGACTGGGCCTTCAAGTGAAAATGGAGAAGAAGTCTGTAACAGGCAGCTATCCGGAACTGGAATATTACATTTAAGTAAGACGAATCGGAGCGATTGAGATGTACTGGGACCTGTTCATGATGTTTATACGTGTAGGCCTCGTTTCATTTGGTGGCGGTTACGCCGTTATTCCGATCATTCAACACGAGGTAACGGAAAAAGGATGGCTCACAAGCGCTGAATTCCAACAAACTGTAGCACTGGCCGGTATGGCGCCTGGCTCGATTGCAACCAATGCCGCAACGTTGATTGGCTATCGGACGGCAGGTTATATCGGAGCCGCTGTCTCTACTGCAGGTATGATTTTGCCTTCACTCGTCGTAATTGTGCTACTCTCCGCCTTATTTTATCGGATGCACGACAACTCATGGGTAAAGTCCTCTTTATATGGCTTGCGCCCTGTAACGACGGGACTCATTATCTATGCTGCCATTCATTTTGGATATCCAACTGAAGAGGCAGGTATAAGCTGGGTATGGATCGCGACACTACTTATTAGCGGAGTTTGTTTGTTTCTCCTGCTCAAGTACAAGCTTCATCCCCTTCTGATTCTCAGTGTGGCTGGAGCAGCAGGCATTATTTTATTTTAAATTCAGTGTGACGACGACAGGCTGAATTCACTGCATTCATTGGTTTTTAAAAGGAGCAGCGATCACAGCATTAGCTGTCCTGGCTGCTCCCCTTCATCTTTATTTTTACGAATGACGCAGATACAATCTGCTCATTTCCTCCCAGATTTCTCCCGGATGCAGACTAAATAATCCAGCTTCCTCGGCCTGCATATCCAGATTTGGTGCATTCACAAGATTGATCTGCGGTTCGGGACAGAAAAAACCTTCTTCCGCATGATTGTTCCAGATCATCCATTGTTTATATGAAGTTCCCACATCGTAAACCAATGTCATTCCAACCTTCGTATCCTGAAGCTCCATCCGGTTTCTCCCGTTTTGCGGTACAGCAGTGTAGTGATTATCCATTTCTGCAAAGAACGGATATACCCCGGAGTCACGCATCTGCTCTTCCTCCTGAATCAAGGGCTGAAAACAGGTCGTTGGCAGCATACGTTGATCCAATTCCCATCTATCTCCAATGGTCAGCTTAAGCTTGTAATCACGAGCCGATCCTCCCGGATTAAAGGGAGCGTTAATTGAGGTATGAAAAGCGATCAGGCACGGCATGCTGGAGCTTCCATGATTGCGAATGCGGACATGCTGCATGAGTCCATCACTGCTCAGCGAGTAGCGTAATGTAATACTGAATTGAAAAGGAAAGCATACGTATATCGGATGAGTTTCATCAATGGTAATGGACACGGAAACATAGCTTTCTTTCTCGGTATGTCCATAGTCGTCCACAACCCAGGGCGTATTATACAAAAATCCATGCAAATGATTGCCTGTTGCTTCCTCATTGACCGGAAACTGAAGCGTCTGCCCGTTCCAGCCAAACCGCCCGTCCTCATAGCGATTTGGCGGAAACAGAACGGGGATCCCGTGAATCATGGGTCTTGCCTTAAATGAATCCATCTCTTCTGGTGACGGTTCATGAAGGAAGCGAAGCCCCCGCTCAAGATCACGATAAGCGACCAGATTACCACCGATCTCCGGCAGCATAACAGCCTCACTGGAACCAAAGCGAAGGTAAATGGCCTTTTCCCCTTGAAAATCGCCTTCCCAGGATCTACTTGTCTCCTTTGTGTTCAACACATATTCCCCTCCTTATTCGCCGGTCGACGATGGATAATGTCCTTCAATAATCGCCCGAATCTGTTCCATCGGCATCTTGGGCTGTCGGTCATACGTCAGCAGACCGTTAATTTCCTGTTCCACGTCCGTCAGCTGGGTGTAACAAAATCCTTCTACTACTGGAGAATCCAATAGCGGCTGTACTACCGCATGCAATCGCTGCGCAAAATCCTGGTCATTTTCCGCTCCGGAGTAACCCCAGCCTTCCCAGTCACTTTTCTTATACCCGATTCCACCGAATTCGGTAATTAAAATGGGCTGTCCTGCATAACGATAGTTACCCACGCTAAGCTTTCGACTGCCGGGAAGGGCTTTTACCGCAATTTCACGAGTGCGGTAGCGTTCCTCCAGCACCTCTCTTCTCCATTCATAATCATGGATGTTATACAAGTCGGTCTGAACCATCTCCCAGCCATCATTGGAAATGACCGGACGGGTAGAATCCAGTGACTTGGTCAAATAATACATCGACAAGGCATGATACTGCTGTTCCTTGCTGGTCAGCATGTTCGGAACACCCCAGCTTTCATTAAGAGGTACCCAGACCACAACACATGGATGGTTGTAGTCCCTTTCCAGCGCCTCCTGCCATTCCCTTGTTATCTGGGCGACGTATTGATCCGAGAAATCGTATGCATTCGCCATCTCTCCCCACACCAGCAGTCCCAGCTTATCACACCAGTACAGATATCTCGGATCTTCAATCTTCTGGTGTTTTCTGGCGCCGTTAAACCCCAGTTCCTTCGTTAATTCCACATCACGCCGGATGGCCTCGTCACTCGGTGGAGTCAGATTTCCATCCGGGAAATACCCTTGATCCAGAACAAGCTTCATATAATAAGGTCGGTTATTCAGTAACAGCTTACCTTGTTCAATAGAGATTTTGCGCATGCCGAAATAGCTATCGACCTCATCGACGGGCACACCATCCACCAATACAGTAAAATGAATATCATACAGATTGGGGTGTTCTGGTGACCACAGCCTGCCAAGGCCATGCTCGTTAAAGGTGTGAAGCCCGATGGTACGGGTCTCTGTCCTGCCGCTAATCCGATATTCATCCTCAGACAGCTGCTCTCCTTGATAGGCAATTTGTACACGGAGCCTGACATCCTGTGCGTGCCAATCCCTCGGTTCTGTCTGCTCTCTCTGAAGATGAGCAGTAACTTCGATCTCGTTGCGATCCACATTGGGAGTCATGCGCACCTTCTGCAGATGAACGGGTGCGACAGCTTCGAGCCACACCGATTGCCATATTCCAGTTGTTCGGGTATAGAAAATTTGAGCAGATTGCTCCTGCCAGAACTGCTTCCCGCGCGGCAATGTTACATCCCTGCTATAATCTATCGCTTGTACGGTCAGCGTATTGTTTCCTTCCAACAGAGCATCCGTAATGTCGGCATGAAAAGGGGTGTGTCCCCCTTCATGCCGAACCACAAGCTGTCCATTGACCCAGACAGAGGCTTCATAGTCCACGGCTCCGAAGTGCAGCAGCAGACGTTTGCCAGTGAAGCTCTCCGGAATGTCAAAGGTTCGTTTGTACCATACATTATCGTGGAATTCCGGATCTGCAATGCTACTAAGTTGACTTTGAAAAGCAAATGGCACTTGGATTCGGCGGCTGAATGCTTGCTTGCCCGCACTCCATTTTTCCGAACGCCCCTTGTTATCATCATCGAATTCAAATTCCCATTCCCCATTCAAACTCAGCCAATCTTTACGTACAAATTGAGGCCTTGGATAATCCTGTCGCAGCATGATGTTCAGCTCTCCTGTCACCCCAGATTAATTTTACGAATCACTTCCAGTGGCACTTTCGGTTTACGGTCTTCCGTCAACAGACCATTAATCTCCTGCTGCACATCGGTGACCTGTGTATAACAATAGCCCGAGATATAGGGAATGGCTTTGATCGCTTCGGTGATGGAACGGAAACGTTCAATAAAGGCTTCAACCGAGTCCACCTGATTGCCATAACCCCAGCCTTTATCCGATTGGAAAGCAATACCTCCGAATTCACTGATGATAATGGGTTGTCCTTTATAGTAGTAACCTTCAGCAAATGCAAACTTCCATCGATTGGAAGCAATCTTGTTATTTACGATCAAGTCCTTATCCTGATACCGTTCCAGAAAGGCTTCTCCCGTCTCCACATAATCATGGATTGTCAAAATATCCGATACCGTATGCTCCCACCCGTCGTTGGTAATGACCGGACGATACGGATCAATGGCTTTGGTGAGATGGTATATGGATTGCGTGAATTGCTGCTGCCTTACCTCGTGACCAATCGTCGGTATTCCCCACGATTCATTAAATGGCACCCAGGTAATGATGCTGGGATGATTGTATTGCTGGGGTACAATTTCAAGCCATTCTTTGGTGAATCGGCTCACTGCCTCATCATTGAACTCGAAGGTAGCTGCCATCTCTGACCAGACCAACATGCCTTTTACATCACACCAATACAAAAAGCGTGGATCTTCCAGTTTCATATGTTTACGGATTCCGTTATATCCCATCTCGGCAATTTTATCGATATCCTCAATCAGTGCTTCCACTGAAGGTGGGGTCAAATGGCTCTCTGTCCAATAGCCCTGATCCAGAATCATTCTTTGGTACAACGGAGCATTGTTCAGTAGAATCTGCCCATTTTCAATCGATATTTTTCGCATACCAAAATAGGAATGAACCCGATCAATTTCTTTCTCATCTTCATACATCACAAACTCGATATCGTACAGGTTCGGTGAGCCCGGTGACCATAACGACTGTTTCCACGGACCGCCTGCTTCATGTTTGACACTAGCTTCCACGGTCATCCAGGGTCTGTCTGGAGATAGGCTAATAGTTTGCACATGCTGACCCTTCAGCTCAATCCGTGTCTCCAAACGCAAGTTATTCTTGCCTTCAATCCCATTCAATTGAAAGTCCACACGAATCATATGACGATCGATATCCGGTGTCATCTTAACTGCTTCAACCCTTGCTTCACTCACATGCTCCAGCCAGACACTTTTCCATATCCCGGTGCTTTGCACATAAAAACATTCAAAATTGTCATCCACCCAGCGTTGTTTCCCCCGAGGCTGCATCGCGCTCTGACTGTCTTCTACTTCAAGCACAATGTTATTCTCCGAACCGTAAGTGACATAAGGGGTAATGTCGAATGAAAACGCTGCGTACCCTCCTTCATGTTCACCAACAACCGTTCCGTTCACCCAACATTTTGCGTGATAATCCACTCCCTGAAAATGCAGAATGCTCCGTTTTCCTTTTGCTTCCTGGGGAATCTGAACACTTCTGCGGTACCAGATCAGAGGATGAAATGTCTCGATTCCGATACCGCTCGCTTGGGTCTCATACGTGAAGGGAACCTTGATTTTCGTCCCTTCCGGAAACTGATTCTGGTCGTACCACTGCTCGCTTTCACCCACCTGATTGTCATCAAAACTAAAATCCCATTCTCCATTCAAATCCAACCACTCATTGCGTACAAATTGCGGTCTTGGATAATCCTTGTTGTAAAATTTAGTTGTCATCTTGTTCTCTCCGATCTCCTCTGTATTTGGCTCATAGGCCTGAAAAAGTGTTAACCCTTAATACCGGACATGCTGATGCCTTTAACAATCTGTTTCTCAAAAATGATAAACAATATAATGATGGGAACAGAAGCCACTGCATTGATAACCATTGGTTTAACGTAATCTTCTGAATACTGACCCATTAGCGTTGGGATACCCATTGGCAGCGTAAACAGATTATCATCGGTTATGGAAAGGAATGGCCAAAGGAAATTGTTCCACGAACCGATAAATGTCAGAATCGCCATCGATGCCATGGCCGGACGTGTCAAAGGCAGCATGATGCTGGTAAAGATTCGCCAAAAGCCTCCACCGTCAATTTGCACACTCTCCAGCAGATCATTCGGAACCCCATCGAAGAAGCTTTTGAGCACGATGACAGCTACAGGTGAAGCCAAAGCAGGAATAATCAATCCACTGTATGAGTTCAGCAAATTCAAATCCTTGGCTACCTGATAAAGTGGAATAATGGTTGCTTCACCCGGAATCAGCAGCCCGCCAAGAATGAAGAAAAAAACAAATGTACGAAAACGAAACGGTACTTTGGACAGAGCGAATCCAGCCATCGCCGCGAAAATCACAGTTAGTACTGTTACAACTACAGCGACGAACAAACTGTTAACCACCCACTGTGATAGCTTTGTCGTTGTCAGAATTTCGTTATAGACGGCAAGTGAGTATGGCGGTTTAAACCAGTCCAGGACCGTAATGATCTTCATGCCTTCTTCTTTGATGGAGACCATCAGCATCCACACAAGTGGGGCCGCAAACATAACCGCCATCAACGCAGAACCTGTGCGATATAACCATTTCATCAGTATTCCGCCCCTTTCCGGTTAGTCATCCAGTATTGCAGCGCCGACAGCACCAGCAGGATCACGAATAAAATGTAGGACATCGTTGCGGCATAGCCCAGGTTGTTGTTCTTGAATCCGGTCTGATAGATTAACTGGATAATCGGACGTGTCTGATCCAGCGGTCCCCCGCCTGTAATGACATAAATCTGCATAAAGACCTTGTAGGAAGCGATAATTTGCAACATGGTAATGGTTTTGGTCAGTGGCTTCAGATAAGGAAGCGTAATCCTCCAAAATATTTGTGTATCACTCGCACCATCCAGCCTTGCTGCTTCATAAATTTCATCCGGTATTTCCTGCATGGCGGAAAGATACAAAATAAAGTTAAATCCGACTGTCCACCACAAGGTAATTACGGTAATAACGACCCAGGCGAGCCCCGTTTCCGTCAGCCAGAATATTTCGGAATTTTGAGGCAATAACCTGACAAGATGCAGGACGGAATTGACGAATCCCGTATAAGGCTGAAATACGAATAAACCCAGATAAGCTGCGACGGCAACGGAGAGTACGCTTGGTATAAAGAAGATGATGCGGTAGAACTTTTGTAAAGAAGATTTTCGGTTGGCAATCAAAGCCAGCAGAATCGCGAGTATAATCATGGTCGGTGTACTCAAGAAAACAAAGAAGGTTGAATGCCAGATCGCTTCCCAAACCTCTCTGTCCTGAAAAACTTTTCGAAAGTTATCCAGGCCAACAAAATCCATTTTCTTGATCAGTGTCCATTTGTAGAAGGTCATCTCCACACCTTTAATCATGGGCCAGATCGTAAATAAACCATAAATAATTAAGAATGGAAGCAGAAATACCAACGCTTGCATATCCGCTCTCATTTTTTTAATCTTCATATGCGTCTCCCCTTTGATTGGCACGCAAGCCGGCGATTTCTTGTCTAGAGATGGTGATTACGCAGGCTTGCGTGACCCGTCTTCCTTCTATTCGCTCACTATTTTCTGAATGGCTGTCTCCATGTTGTTCATTGCATCTGCTGGCGTCATTTTGTTCATCCATACTTCATTCAGAAATTTAAAGGCAGCTTCATCACGGATTTGTGCATTTTTGGTGGAATGTTTGCTGAATTTAACTACACTTGCCACTTCGGAATAATCACTGCGGTATGGCAGATCCTTGAATTCCTGTTTCTCCAGCACAGATGGCTTGGATGGAATATGTCCGGCTTTCGCCCAGACCTGACCATTGTCAGCAACCCAGTCGGCAAAAACCATTGCGGCTTTGCGCTTAGCCGGGTCCTCATCCTTAGTCAGTGGTAAAACAATAGTATGGGAATCTCCCCATGTTGCTTCCTGATCGTAGAATTTCGGAATTGGCATAGCTCCAAACTCAAGTCCTTTGGTGGATTCCCATGTACCTGTCGTCCAGACCCCTGTCATGATAATAGCGGCTGTTCCACTTTGGAAATTTTTATAGAAGTCCGGATCATTTTTCTTGATATAACCTTCGGTATAGAGCTTCTGGACATAGTCAGCAGCTTTGATGCCTTTCTCCTTATCAATGGCTGCGGACTTCAGATCATCCGACACCACGTCGTTACCACCCAACTGGGAGTACAGCGACCACCACAGGCGGTAAGGGTCATCATTATTATTGGACAATGCAAACGGGGTCGTTTTGGCAGGCAGCTTTTCTTTTAAAGTTTGTAGAAAACTCACAAACCCGTCAGCCGATTGCTCCAGAATCGGTTTTCCGTCTTCACCAAGCAAGCCTGCATCTTTTAGCAATTTTTTGTTATAGAACATGATAAAGGGATGTGTATCAATGGGGACTGCATAATGTTGACCTTCTACGGTAACCGCATCCAAGAGATTTTGATTATAGGTGCTCCAGTCCACACCTGCATCCGTAGCCGGAGTATCAAGCTCTGTGACAACCCCCTGATTGATCAGATCGGGCAGTCTGGAGGAATGGGAAATCCCAATGTCTGGTCCATTGCCGTTACCCACAGCAGTTACGAGCTTCGTATAATACTCACCCCAGGCCAACTTGGTATTCTTCACTTCAATGTCAGGATGGCTTTTGTTGAATTCATCGACTAATGTCTGCATGTTGGCACCATCACCACCATCGAACAATGTCCAGAAGGACAATGTCACTTTTCCATCACCAGAGCCACTCTCACCCGCCTCATTACTGCCTCCGCTACATGCACTTAAAACGGTTGAGAATGAGAGCAATAATGTCAGTGCTAACCTGCCAATCTTTTTTTTCATGCGAGTATCCCCTTTACTCTAATTTGTAGATACAAACGATATAATTGTTTTATTACATTATTACTGTATCTATAGGGGATTATATAAGGGAGTTTCTCTCTTGTCAACGCTTTCAAACATATTTGATGTAATTATTAATTAAAAAAAGACCTTAGTTACATAATATCTGCAACCAAGGCCTTTCTTCCTCATTTCATTCTAATGAATGGCATAATGTACAGTCATCTTGATATTCTGGTCATAATCTCCAAATTGTCGCCCAAAGAGATTTACGCCTCCTTGATGAACCGCATCCGGCTTAATGCCTATTCGCACCCTTAACTTATGGCTGTTTTGAAGGTTAAGCTGAGCCAGATCAACTGCTGAAATTTTCTCCATATCCAGCGTCGTCTTATTTTTGTCCACCCGCCATGTCTTTAATAAACCATACTGTGTTGACCATTCGAACCACCACGCTGGGTTGAGCTTGCCGCGCCGATCCCCAAAGTCACCAGGACATGTCCACATGCCAATTTCCACACCGTTAATCCATACAGAGATATCGGAAGGCCAATTATGGTCATAGTTTGGTGCTTCAGAACACATTTCCATGGACAGCTCCAGCGATTCAATGACCGCTTCTGCCGGAATCTCCAGTGGCATCAAGTATTCGACATATCCCTTACGAAACCACATAATCTGCGCTCCCACATGCTTCGGATGATAAAAACTGGCGGGTTCATCCTCACGAATGATCATGCCCTCGCCATTCGCCATGCCGCAAGTGGGTGACACTTCACAATCACTATAATGACCAATAGGCATATCCACTTCGTATACCTGAATATCGCCTTTGGGAATTGCTTTCTCCAGATTAAGAGCAATATGAATATCATCATAGTTGCGGCTGCATACCTTCATGGCCCCGCGAGAGGCAGGCAGGAGTTCCGTATTAATCAGCTTTGCAGCTTCCAAAACCTTGATGTTGCTGGCTACCGTGGATACGGGAAGTTTAAGAGCTTCCGCGATTTCAACGATATTCAGGTTTTGGGAGATCAGTAGTCGTAGAATATCCACTCTGGATCGGGTGGATAACGCATGCGTGACCGTGACCAGCTCATCCGGATTATCAAAACTCAGCTCAAGCATTCGTTCACCACCTCTTATGTATTTATGAAACAGGAAATTTAAACGTAAAGTTTAATTCAGTCGATAATATTGTAACAAATCATTTATTTTGTATCAAATTACTTTTTACTTCATCATTCTTCTTCGTTTTTCATACAGGTGATGTAAGAGATTATTTCGTGTTCTTCCCAATCAGATCCTGCAATAGATACTGGAATTGTTGATTCTACCTATCGTCATGAAACTTACAGCTAACACAAAAAACCGCCAAACTTGGCGGATTTATTGTGTGTATATGATTCTTCTTACCAATTAAAGCTTTGTTCTACACCTCTGCTAAAATGCGACAGGCAATGCAGCCAAGCTCTGCGAACTTAGCGCCAAATGCCACTCAATGTTTTCCCGAGGAATATTAAGTCGCAGATTAGGCATGCGTCTTAACAATGTTGTAAAGGCGATATCTCCCTCCACACGAGCAAGTGGAGCCCCCAAGCAGGAATGAATGCCATGACCAAAAGCCAGATGACGATTGATATGACGGGCAACATCCAGATCCTCTGACTGTTCAAATTGAAGTTCATCCCGATTGGCTGATTTCAGCACGGGGATGACCATATCTCCCTTTTTGATCTGTTGCCCTGCCAGCTCTAAATCCTGAGTTGCAAAACGAGGTCCGGCAATGGTTGCAGGCCCGTTAAAACGCAGTAATTCCTCTACAGCAGAAGGTGCCAGACTAAGATCAGCCTTGAGCTTCTCCAATTGTTCAGGATGATCCAATAACATCATTGCACCCGTAGCAATCAGATTGGATGTCGTCTCATGGCCAGCAAAGATCAATAACGTAATCATGGATAGCAGTTCTGGCTCACTGAGTCGATCGCCCTCTTCTTCTATAGCAATCAATTGGCTGATCAAATCATCTGCAGGATGTTTGCGTTTCTCAGCTACCACTTGTGCTGTATAGTCACCGAAAGCTTTGAGATGCTCCTCCACTCCCGGTTCGCGCACTCCGAGACCCAGACCGTGTGCAATCGCGGAGGACCAAGTCTGGATCTGCGGGCGATCCGCTTTAGGTACTCCCAGCATATCGGATATCACATGAATCGGTAAGGGATAGGCGTAGTCCTTGACCAAATCCATCTCGCCCTGGGCTTGAACCTGATCCAGTAATTCATCAGCGATCTGCTGCACACGTGGGCGAAGACTTTCCATATATTTTGGGGTAAAGGCTTTGGAGACCAGTCGACGTAATCTCCGATGATCAGGATCATCTACAGAGAGCATGGATTTTCCGGTAAAGAACGTTGGAGGAGCATCTGGATCTATGTTCTCCACATAGGCTTTCAGGATATTCTCATTTCCGTCGATGGAGAGTGGGTCTACCGTGAAGTGGGCATGATCTTTGAGTACTTGTGACGCTTCTTCCATTCGTGTGACCAACCACTGCCCGCGATCTTTACCCCCCATTGGCAAAGATACTGGAATAACAGGGCTTGTGTCACGCAACTGCTTGATCAGTGTAAACGGGTCTTTACCACTATCTCCACTAAACAGGCTCAGCGCTGCTTTTTGTGAAACATTAAGATCTGGCTCACTCATCATAACCATCCTTTCGCTTCGACCATTTTATTGGTTTACATTAATGCATTGATCCAATCATCTACAGCCAGCACATCAGCTTGTTGGGGGAATACGCTCTCTACGAGAACTCGATGAACTTCCGGGTCCCTATCCAGACATGCATCAGAAAGTACAGTCAACGCATAATCCTTATCCGCTGCCTCACATAAGGTAGACAGCACTACTCCGCTTGTTGCGATACCGCTAAGAATAAGTGTATTAATGCCATGGGATTGAAGAATGGTCTCCAGGTTGCTTCCCGAGAATCCACTGACGCGGAACTTGTCCACAATGAGCTCTCCTGGGAGTGGCTGTACCGATTCGTGAATGTCCATTGCCACTTTCATTGCCGGATTGGCTGCGTTCTCTCCACCACGGCTCGACTTTTTTCCAAACAATTTGTTACGCTCACTGATTGGAGGGGAATCCTGGCGATGACTAACCTTCACAAAAATCACAGGTACGTTATGTCTGCGAGCTGCTTCTATCGCTTTCTGAAATGGGAGCAGTGCATCCTCGTGCTTCGCATAATGCGATACAATGATGTTCTGCATATCCATGACCAGAAGTGCAGCTTGGTTATGATGACTCTCCATGGGTTGCACATCCCTCTCGTTTTGATTAAGATTAAAGGGAGAACTCTCCGCTTAACCTCTTCTTGATATTAAACGGAGGGTTCTCCCCTTGTCAAATTTTGGACGTCTAAGGATAGGAAGTGACAGATAGTGGATAAAACCAATACAACCTCTCGTTCGGAGCGCCGGGATGCTGCCGAGAATCGCCAACGTATCTTGGATGTAGCTAGCAAATTATTCGAGCTGCACGGCGTGGAGCGGGTCAGCATGAATCAGATCGCTTCCGAAGCGCAGATTGGAGCGGGTACCTTATACCGCCGATACCGCAATAAAAGTGAGTTATGTATGGACTTGATCAAAGATAACGCAACGCTGTTCTTCGAGGAAGTAGAAATATACTTGCAGGAGAATGCACAGCATCCACCATCTGAGCGATTGCGGGGTCTGCTGACGTTGTTTATCCAGTTTAGAGAAAAAAATGCGGAACTGCTCTCGGGTATCGAGAATGAGGTATATCAAGGATCAGAGTCCAGAACCTCAAGTCCTCTTTATGAGCAATTGCATCAACAGCTATTCGGATTATTCGAAGAGATGGCAACAGGGAATGGCGAATCGCAGGCCATCAGCTTGTTCAAAACGGACATGCTCCTGACCGCCATGAGTAATGATTCATATCTGTTTCAAAAAAACGTGCGCGGCAACTCTCCCGACCGCATTGTGGAGCAGCTCTGTTTGACGTTTCTTTAACGTATATGGATATATAAAATGCAAAAAAGCCTATTCAACGTCGGCAATCTGCCGCTAGAACTAGGCTTTTGGTGCATCGTGAGGTGTGAATATTATAATGTTTTGATATACCATGCATCACAAGCGAAATGCTCTGTTGCATTTAACGGTTCATCTAATGGAATAAAACCGTTCTTGATATAGAACTTGTTGGCTGCGACCATGTTGTTAAGCGTCTCCAGATAACATTGTTCATAGTGTTCTTTGGCAAAATCAAGGGAAATCTGAAGCAATTCATATGAGATTCCGGTGCCTCGTGCTTCTTTCAAGGCATACATCTTCTGCAATTCACAAATATGTGAAAATCCCTCCACGGGTCCGATACCGCAGCCAGCTACAACGGTGGAGTTATGCTCAACCACCCAATATCTGGAACCCTTGCGTTGATAAAGATGATAAAAATCGCCCAGATTCGGGTCAGCCCACGCTGTTCCTGACTTATTGGCCCCGAATTCGATCAAACAACTTCGAATTAAAGACTCTACTTCTTGATTATCTTTTTCCTCTATCTCTCTAATGAACATGCAGTAAGCCTCCGCATCATGAAATAATTGCTGCTCTTAACTGCACAAATTATACTACAAATCTGTTTTAACACACTACCATTCAACTACAGAGAAACGGAATCACTCGTTTTGGCAGGCAACGTCTGCTTGATTTTCAACAACCGTCTTACGTAGATCATGAAAAGCAGAAAAGAAACCAGGACCGACAAAGCACTAACCATAAACAATATGTGATAGCTCATGTATTCGGATACCAGACCCAGGGCCATGGCACCCAGTCCGATACCGAGATCAGTCGCCGTTGAAAAGAAGGCATTGGCTGCCCCTTTCCGATCCTCAGGAGCGAGGCGAAGCGTTATGGCCTGAAGAGCTGGCTGAGCAGAACCAAAGCCGATCCCGTATAGAACTGCTGAAACGAGCACGCCAAACAAACTGTTTGCGTAACTAAGCACAATCAAAGCAATAATCGTAATGATAAGCGCCGGGACAATGACTGCTGTCTCTCCTTTCTTATCCGAGAGCTTTCCGGCAATGGGCCGGGATAGCGCAAGTGTCGCAGCATAAACCAGAAAGAATGTGCCAGAATTGAATTTGATCTGCTCCGCAAACAAGGGTACAAATGTAGTAATTCCCCCATATGCAATGAAAAGAAAAAAGATTGGCGCCATCACAGGCAAAACTGATTTTTCGAAGATTTGGATTTTTTTTCTGTCCGTATGTGGTTGAAATGGCATTTTGGCTCCCAGCGTCAAAAGTAGTGCCACGACGGACAAACCAACAGCAAAGAGAAACATTGTCTGATATGATGTGCCTTGCATAATCCCCAGACCGATCATGGGGCCAACCGCCATTGCTAGCGTCATTGATGTGCTAAACCACCCCATACCTTCCCCGCGCCGAGCTGATGGAATCATGTCAGTCACGGCTGTCATCATGGACGTTGTGGATACAGCCCAGCTCATTCCATGTATGATACGAAGTCCGATCAGCATGATGATTCCACCAACCCAGTTGTACATGTACATCACCAATATAAACAGAAGCAGCCCCCCGATCATAAACGGACGTCTGCCGAATCGATCCAGTAGTCCTCCGACAAAAGGACGAAGGATGACGGAAGACAACATTAATGCTCCCATGGCCAAGCCCACCTGTTTTTCATTGCCACCCATCTCTTTAATGAAAAGTGGCAGTGTGGGATAGAGCATATAAAATGCAGTAAATAAAAAAAGCAAACCCAGTGTCATCAAAATAAATGACTTCGTCCATAAGCGTTGCATCATTCATCTCCTCCTCGCTCTAGTAATCATATCTATGTTTTGATCTGTCCTTGTATAAAAACAAATATTGATATATTAATGAACACCTGTTAATAATTATAGACAGAATAAGAAAGCTTACCATTGTTAATTGAACGCGTTTCGTTAATTAGTGAACATTAGACATAGATTTGTTTATTATCTTTAGAAAGTTTGGGGAGGATCACATGACCAAAGTGGATCGAAGAATCCGAAAATCACAGGAAGCCATCAAAGCAGCAGTAATTGAATTGATGTCAGAAAAAAATTTCGATGATATCACCCTACAGGATATCTCTGATAGAGCAGACGTTAGCAGAGGCACCATTTATCTGCACTACGTCGATAAGTATGATCTGTTGGATAAGCTCATTGACGGGCATATCCAAGAATTAAGTGAAATTTGCCATTCGGTTGCCGACTTGGAATGGAAAGAATCCATCGTTCCCTGGTTTACCTATTTGGAACAGAATTACATGTTCTTCTCGACGATGATGGCCAGTAAAGGAGCGGTACAATTCCGCAACCGTCTGGTTGAGTTTCTTAATGAGGATTTTAAGGAGGAAGTACAATTATCTCAGGCCAGAAAATCCGGATTAAATGAGGATATCATTCTTCAATATGTAGTCATGTCATATGTAGGAGTCGTTGAGTGGTGGATCAAGAACGAAATGCCCCATCCACCTGAGATCATGGCCGAACAATTAGGAGATTTAATCAAAATGAATTTAGGATAACGTGCAATGTGCACGCAGCCTAAATAGCGGTAGTCTCAGGATACGAAGTTACAATCCTGAGACTACCGCTGTTACTTTTCGAAAAAAGCGCTGATTTTTCTGCTATTGGCGCCGACCACCTGCTGTCTGAATTGTTGTTGCATGTGGTCTAGTTACAACAGGGATTCCAAAGCACTCCTGGACAAGGTTTTAACAACCAAATCGTACGAATGGTCAATCATGACAAAGATATCCTCTTCCGATAAGGAACCATCTAGAACAATGGTATTCCAATGCTTTTTGTTCATATGATACCCCGGTCGAACGGATTCATGCTGCTCTCTCAGGTTTTCCGCAATGATCGGATCACATTTTAAGTTCAAGCGAACGTTATCCGCCTTATCCTCAAAAATGAGGGCAAACATTTTCCCCGCAATTTTAATAGCAACAGGATCGGCCCCAAATGGATAATCCTTCGTTGCACCTTTTTTCTTCAAACAATACTCTATTATCTTATTTTTCAATTCAGTATCTCTCCTTTGCGCAGAAGACAAACTTCTCTACAAAATCTAATGATACCGAATGTACGTTTGCATGTAAATATCAAGCATTTGGTACCCTGGATGTCTTCACTTTCTGTACCTCGTACATATTCACTGTAGTGCTAATCAGATACTCGGGTTTCTCCTGTCCTCTTTTCTCCCGATGACCTTTAATATGCACATCGCTTTTCTCCCAATTCTTCCATGCTTCTTCAGATTCCCAACGTATCAACACCATTACTTCTTCGTGTTCTTTACTCTTTTTGTTAACCATTACACTGAAATCAATCAGTCCCGGCATTTCCTCTACAGGGCTAGGGGCACTGAAACGTTCCACCAATTTATGACTATGGCCCTTTTCGACTACCATAACGCGAGTTTGAATGAACATGAATTACGCCTCCTGATTGCCTCAAGTCACTACATCTATACAATGGCCTTGGGACATTTTTTTAACTTCCACTCTATTATTCTATTCTTATTGAAAATGATTATCAATATCGTATCGATTTTGTGTTCATAAAAAAACCTCCTCCACGAAATGGAGAAGGCATTTTGCTCGTTATTTTAGAGAGCTTTATTCACTTTGCTGCTCTTTGGTTTACTGTGACTTGTACTATTGTGGTTTGGTTTACCGCTATTTGGTTTACTACCGTTTGGCTTACTGTGATTAGCTTTACCGCTTTTTTTAAACCACTCGGATTTAGGTTTGCGAGCCGGATTCGCTTTTGACTTCGCTGGTTTATCGGTTGCAGATTTATGGGGTGCAGACTTCGATGTTTGATTCGATTTTACAAAAGCAGGCACGCTTGTCATCGGATAAGGATGGTTTTTCACTTCAGGAATGGACTTCTTGATTACTTTCTCGATATCCTTCAGGAACGGAAGCTCTTCCTTTTCACAAAAGGAAATGGCCATTCCGCTATGCCCTGCTCTGCCTGTACGGCCAATTCGGTGGACATATGTTTCTGGAATATTAGGAAGGTTGAAGTTGATTACATGTGACAGCTCTTCAACATCAATGCCCCTTGCCGCTATATCCGTCGCCACCAGCACTCGTGTAACTCCGCTTTTGAAATTATTTAGAGCTCTTTGACGCTCATTTTGAGATTTGTTGCCATGAATGGCCTGCGCCGTAATATTCACTTTGGACAAATCGCGAGTTACACGGTCAGCTCCACGCTTGGTACGAGTGAATACCAGTGCCGAAACAATAGATTTATCCTGCAAGATATGATTCAACAGACTCTGTTTTTTGCCATTTTCCAACAAATACACAGACTGTTCAATTCGATCCACTGTGGAGGAGACGGGTGTAATTTCTACTTTTACCGGATCAACCAGAAGTGTTTTTACCATTTTTGTAATTTCCGGAGGCATTGTAGCTGAGAAGAACAACGTCTGTTTCTTGCTCGGCATCTTGGTGATAATCCGTTTCACATCATGAATGAAGCCCATATCCAACATGCGATCAGCTTCATCAAGAACCAGTATTTGCACATGTTTCAGATCAATACGCTTTTGATTGACCAAGTCAATCAGTCTACCAGGCGTTGCAATAATAATATCTGCACCTTGATTGAGCGCACGCTCCTGGACTTTTTGTGAAACGCCACCCACGATTGCTGCACAACGAATATCGGTAAAACGGCTATATGCCTTAATATTATCTGAAATCTGAATCGCAAGTTCTCTTGTTGGAGATAAAATCAATGAGCGAATATGGCGTGCGGCTTTGGGGCCGTTCGACTTTTCGCTTAATAACTGAATGATAGGCACAGAAAATGCTGCCGTCTTGCCTGTACCTGTTTGCGCACAGCCAAGCAAATCTCTGCCTGCCAACACGGCTGGAATCGCCTGTTCTTGTATAGGTGTCGGGGCAGTATAGTTTGCTTTGTTCAAGCCTTCCAAAATTGCGGGTATAATATTCAAGTCTTTAAATGTCATTAGGTCTCCTTAATTTACGCAACAAATATTCATTTGACGTATATCTCATTTCAAAACGTAACACATAAGGATAACATTAAAAAGCACTTCTGTATATTATATTTTGAAAATCAAGTCCCCCATCAATCGATTAACTCACCAATTTCAACCCTACTGCTGATCCAAGCACCATGGCAATAAACAGAATCCTTAACGCATTCCGAGGTTCCCCATAAAATATCATGCCGAGAATAGCTCCCCCGGAAGCGCCGATTCCCGTCCATACGGCATATGCCGTTCCCATCGGAAGAGTCTTCATCGCAAGCGATAAGAACAGAAAGCTTAGTCCAAAACCCGCAACCAGCAGTATGATTGACATCAGGTTACGATCTTTGTGCAATTTATTAATCATCAGAACCCCAATCATTTCAAAGACACCTGCCAAAATAAGATATACCCAGTTCATGATTCTACCTCCTTTGTTTTTCCTTTGCTAAGCATTTTAAGACCGATTACGCCCAATAAAAGAACCCCAATGAGCAGCATTTTCCCAGATTGAATGGCCGCATCAAACAATATAATCTCTGCCAGTACAGTCCCTGCTGTACCCAGTCCAACGAATACCGCATATACAGTCCCTACATCAAGTGAGCGGGAAGCCGCGATCATCAAGGTGAAGCTGACCATAATGGCGATCAGTGTAGCCCCCCACTCCAGAAAACCACTAGCATGTTTCAATCCAATGACCCAACCGACTTCAAATAAAGCTGCAATAACGACGGACAACCAGGTTTTGTTCATTTCTGTCACACTCCTTATCAAATTTTGCTACGTGTATTATTCGTTACATGAAGCCAAAATAAAAAAGCCCGGGAAACAAACTGCATTAAGCAGTTCATCTCCCAGGCTTTTGTCCCTCCGTGACACAACCAATAGGCTGTGAGTTTTCTCTCGGACCAGACCGACATAACTGTCGCGGAACCCTAGAAAACATTTGAGTATTTTGATGTGACTCCAATTATACACAATTCTTTTTGATTGGCAACCCTTTTTCGCTACACGGCTAAAGGGAACTTACATACCGTATATTTTGTGAGGTACATAATATTCCTCTAAGCTTGCAATCTCCTGCGCGTCCAGCTTGACGGACAAGGCCGCTACGGCATCCTCCAGATGATGTTCTTTCGTTGCACCCACAATTGGTGCGGTGACACCTTCTTTTTGCAATACCCATGCCAATGCAACGGTTGCTCTGGAAACACCTCGTTTGTTCGCTATATCAGCGACAGTCTCCACTATTTTACGATCGGCATCAACCATTCCTGCAGCAAGTCGGTCTCCTGCCTCGTCGTTCGATGAACGGGCTGTCTTCTCATCCCAATCTCGTGTAAGGCGCCCTTTAGCAAGAGGACTCCACGGAATGATACCAACCCCCTCTTCACGACAAAGAGGCAGCATTTCCCGCTCTTCTTCCCGATACATCAGATTCAACAGATTCTGCATGGAGACAAACGGGGTCCAGCCGTTGCGTTCCGCCGTATGCTGAGCCTTCATAAACTGCCAGGCGTACATGGAAGAAGCTCCTATATATCGGACTTTCCCCGCCTTAACGACGTCATGAAGGGCCTCCATGGTTTCTTCTATTGGAGTACTGCTGTCCCATCGATGGATCTGATACAGATCCACATAATCGGTGCCTAGGCGCTTCAAGCTATTATCAATCTCATTCATAATGGCTTTTCTCGACAAACCTGCACCGTTTGGCCCCGGCTTCATGCGGAAGTAAACCTTTGTTGCAATAACAACCTCATCACGACGAGCAAAATCCTTCAACGCACGACCCACGATTTCTTCGCTTGTTCCATCCGAATAGACGTTGGCTGTGTCAAAGAAGTTAATACCCAAGTCCAGCGCTTTTTGGATGAAAGGACGACTCTCTTCCTCATTCAACGACCATGGAGCGATCCCGCGTTCAGGGACTCCATAGCTCATGCAACCCAGACATAATCTCGAAACGTCCAGTCCGGTACGACCCAGTTTGACATAAGCCATAATCAAACACCTCTTTATGAAGTTAATTTTATCCAATAACTGAGATACAATTCTTTGAAAATCGGATTTTCTTCCCATTTGATCTGGGACTCCAATCTCAGGATTACAATTTTTTGCTTCACTTGGTTCGATAAGCGTTTACTCAACCTTTCCACCCATCTTTCTGGCATACTAAAATGGATCAAAGACCCGTTCTTCTCTCCAATTCTTCCGTATATCTAGAACCCGTCAGGGTGATTTTTGAAGCTGCATCATTAATGCTCTGTTCGTTTTTTCATCATATAACTTCCTTTCTTCATTCAAATGATGTGAATGTGAACTAACGTACATGAATTTATTATCTCCATTTAGGAGTACACTGTTGATTCTGCGAGCCTAATATTATTATGCCGAAATGAAGGATCGAAGCGGTATATCATTTGTCTTAATTGATTGCCTGATCCTCTCAGGCCCACTTTTGTCTAAGATCGTTAAGATTTATAATGAAACAAGAACAACTCGCAAGGAGGATATGTATGTCCGATAACGCCATGCAGGAGAGACAGGAACTCACCGAACTAATTAAACGTCACTCCATTCATAACAGCTCTAAGGAAACGGCAATCCCTTCCCTTTATGTCTATCATCATTCCAGCATAAGCGAGCCTGCTTACCGCGTTTACAAGCCTTCCTTTTGTGTGATCGTTCAAGGCTTGAAAGAAATCTTGCTGGCACAGGAAAGATTCGAATACGGACCATCCAATTATCTGATTGCTTCCATGAACCTTCCAGTGATTGGTCAGATTATAAAAGCATCCACTGATACGCCTTACTTAAGTCTGAAGCTTGAATTTACACAGAACCAGATTCTTGAAGTACTGAATGAATGTAATATTAAGATCACGTCTAAAGAAAACGCCAGACGCGCCCTATTTGTTGGACAGATGGAGCCCTCCATTCAAAATGCTGTACTTCGATTGGTTCGGCTGCTGGATACGCCGGGAGAAATCCCGTTCCTTGCCCCACTCTATACGCGAGAGATACTTTATCGGCTTTTGCAGGGACCTTATGGAGCTGAACTGGCCCAGATTGCAGTGGTAGGCAGCAGCAGCTACCGGATTCGGGAAGCCATTGAGCATATTGTTCGACATTGGGAGCAACCATTTCGAATTGAAGATCTTGCAGAGACAGCCATCATGAGTGTGTCCTCATTCCATCGACATTTTAAAGAAATTACCGCCATGAGCCCACTTCAGTTTCAGAAGCAGCTAAGGCTTCAGGAAGCACGGCGACTCCTCATGGCTGAGTCAGCTGATGCTGCGGATGTAGCCTTCCGGGTAGGTTACGAGAGTGCGTCCCAATTCAGCCGGGAGTACTCCCGAATGTTCGGCGCGCCGCCGAGAGCAGATATCAAACGTTTGAAGGAAAAATACGATCATGTTATGAGTGAATAAGTCCACCAGCTGAGAAGTTGAAATACTAGAGAAATGGATAGCCACTAGGCTATCCATTTTTCATTTTAAAGAGTGAATATCTAATTTATTCCCATCCTTATATTGACAGCTTGTGATATATGGAACTATAATCCTTACTAAACCAAGTTACATACAATGCTTTTTAAAGGAGAGGTATCGGATGGCTAATGTTCAGACTTTCAAAGCTACTGCCCATCTACAGGATGGGGTTAAAGTGATCACCAAAGCAAGACAATTCGAACTGATCATCGATGAGCCAACAAATCTCGGGGGTACGGACACGGGAATGAATCCTGTAGAAGCTTTACTTGCCTCCCTTGGCGCATGTCAATCCATTGTGGCACGGGTCTATGCTTCCAAATTCGATGTTGTCCTTGATGATTTCAGAGTTGAAGTTGAAGGAGATCTGGATCTTGACGGATTTTTCAACCGATCTGATGTACGTCCCGGTTATTCCGATATTCGATACACCTTCTATATTAAAACCAGCTCATCTGAAGAAAAAGTTGAATCATTTGTACAATTTCTAGAAAGTAAATGTCCTGTGGGTGATACGATTTCCAATCCGGTAAATACCAAACTCAATCGTGTCATTATCGAAAATGGGATATCGTTGTAACAAAACGAATGAACCATATACAAAAAGATACAAAAGGCTGCTTCCCAACAAGTTAAACTTGTTGGGAAGCAGCCTTTTTGAAGTTTTAGATTTATTTTGTCAATTGAATAGTTCTTTCGATGAGTGTTGCGGCTTCTGCACGAGTTGTATTCCCTTTCGGTTTCAATGTTCCGTCTAGATAACCGTTAAGAAGCCCATTAGTAATGGCGGCAGCAAGTGCTGAACGTGCCCAACTGGATATTTCAGCACCATCGGAGAAGCTGATATTACTATCTGAATCCGCGATCTGTGCAGCACGAACGACCATTGTCGCCATTTGCTCGCGGGTCACCAATTCATCTGGACCAAAGGTGTTATCACTATATCCATTCACAATGCCCAGACCTGCTACAGTGGAAATTGCATCTTGCGCCCAATGCGTCGTAGTATCCGCAAATCCTTTGTCAGCAGAACCTTGCAGATGTAAAGCCTTAATGATAAGAGTAACAAATTCGGCTCTGGTAATTTTTTTATCCGGTCTGAAACTGTTGTCCGGATAACCCTGGATCACACCGAGTTCAACCAAATCCATAATACTGCCGGAAGCCCAATGTCCTACGAGATCCGTGAAATTCTTGGTTCCTTCCGGAGCTTGCGTTACGGTCTTATCGGATACCAGAACAGCAAACTTGGTAAAATGATTAATGATTCCCGATACCGTTCCATTCATTTGATCCACTTTCATATTATCGAGTGAAACCCACTTTTGGGCTTGCTCGTTGAACCAATACAATCCCACTATTGATTTGTCAAAGTCCACCTTGTTCTTGTCGAATGGCAAGGTAACAGTTACCGGTTTGCTGAAATTCCCATTTTTGCTTGCAGTAATCTCGTAGACATCCCCGAGCAGTTTCATTGTGGAATCGGTGAACAGATTCGACGTTTGGCTTACTTTATTTACGGAAATGACGATGCTGCCATCCGTCGCTCCAGCTGGCACATTGATTTTGACCCCGCCCAGGCTCAACGATCCACCATTCACAGTAATCGTTCCACTGTTGGCAGTGGTGTCATTTTGATCAGCATTCGTTCCTCCAGTTGGAGTTGAAGGCGTCGAAGACGTTGGTGGAACCGAGGAGGAATCTCCAGCTCTGACGACAGTTATACGGTAAGTCTCGCTTGATCCATTACGTGCTTGCACCGTAATTGGAATTACATTTTTCCCAACAGACAACCCGAAAGATTGGTTTATTCCGTTTGCATAAGGTTCACCTTTAGCAGACAAGGTAGCCTGGCTATCCGTAGCCTTCGCCGTAATGCTGATAGAGTCAGTTGCTTGTTCAACATTCAGAGTATACGCCGTAATTGCAGGATTGAATGCTGGAGACAAAGAACCTTGATCAACAGATAAATCATCCAATGTGGAAACGTCAATCAGCTTCCCGGTTCGCATATCTTCCTTTACAAGCGCAAAATCGGCTGCGACCTGATGGGAGTAATCCTCCGCTGCATTAAGAATAAAGTTCTCCAAATCATCCCAGATGGGTACGATATTCGATACAAAACGTTCCTCAAAACGATAGTTCAACTCATCGGATACCTTGTCCAAGCGCGAACTTGCATAAGCGTAAGCCTTGGCCGCATCGACCAAATACTGCTCCAGCTCTTGCTTGTTCTTGAATGGCTTATCTGTGTAATCCCCTTTAAAAGGTGATACTTCCTTAATCAGATAAGAGCGATTCATTGCTCCGAGTACACCCAGATAAGAATCGGGATCAACCGAAGTTTTAAGATAAGCATCTTTCGATAAATTGGCGTCCCGGGTCTGCTCTTTCACGTCGAGCAGAATATCATCCGTATTGCCCTCACTTGCTCCTTCGATTAACACATTGTAGCGTTCAACCCCAATACTGCCAATTCCCTGATGAATACGGCGTACTATATCCTTTATCTTAAAATAGGTATCGAATTCAGCGTCACTCAGGTTCGGGAAATTGCTTCTGACTTGTAATTTGTATGCTTCCCAAGCGGCTTGCAGGGAAGATTTCTCTGCATCTGTCGCGGATTCAAACTTATCGGAGTTGCCGGCAATGTTTAATTTTCCATCAAGTGCCCGCTTGCCGAGCAATTTTTGCAATGCTTCCTCATAAGACACTTTGGAGACTTTGTCCATGACCTCTTTCGTATAGGCCGTTACATTGCTTTTGGTCAACTTGGTGTTTTTGGGGTTTATCTCGCTATTAATCTCTATCAGAGTATCCTTATAAGTATTTAGAAAGGTACGAGATACATCCCGGAAATCGGCGTCCTGAAGATTGGTAATCGCAGAGCTGTCTTTTTCGTATTTGACTACATAAATACTTGTAACAAAGCGAATCAGGTCGTCATAAAAGCTGCCAATGCCGGAAGAATCCACATCGTTTAAGCTGAACACCATTTGATTGGTACTATCGTTAAAAGTCCCCACATTCTGAATATGGGCGTCGCCTTGCGTGTAAGTAAGGACGTCCTTCTCATTCCAGCCTGGAATGACCAAACTCGGAGAAGGAATAATACCCGCTGCCAGATCAGCCTTGAATAAGGAATGTGTGCCGCGCAGGAAGGTATATTCGTTCGCTCCCATGGCATCACTTCCATATTTATATTCTTTGGTGGCAGGGTCATTAAAACCTGTATTGTCCGCTATGATGCTGTCTTCAACGACACGTTTGCGATTCTCATCAGCAAGAAGTGGTTGACTGTACCGAAGCAGCGGGACGCTGATCACTTCCGAAGCCAGCCAGTCCAGATCCTGCACAGTATCAGCCATTAACGTCACATTCAGCATGACGGAGTTCATGACAGCAGAATTGGATGTACCCGAAATGGAGAGCGTGATTGTACGATCACTGCTTCGGCCCACAGCCTTAATGCTCCAGTCTCCATCAGGAAGGCCCGTCACACTGTAAGCATTCGAGTCCAATACCCCATCCACGGGAACGCCAGCGCTAAGATTGAGTTGGATCGTGGTATTCAAGTCCTTTGCGCTGTTCATACGAATGTTGGACGATGAGGAGTCCAATGTGGCTACAATCTTATTGAATGGCGTGAATTGAGCCAAAGTTACGGTATTGCTTCCTTGATACACCGTTGAGGATGAGACTGGTCTGTGTGCTTGATCCCACGCGCCAGGGTGAATCTCAAATGTCAGAAGGCTGTCTGAAACCACATTTCCTGTGTCGTCTCCAGTTATGGTCACTTTGATCTGATCTCCGTTCGCATTGGCTTCAGCACTGAACCCTGCCGGGAGGCCGAGCACACTGAAGTCATCGGATGACCATGGTCCCTGCTTAACCAAGCCTCCAAATGCATTTAACGTAATCTTGTTATGTACAGGATCTACGCTCGAAGCTGATTGCATCTCTAACCTTTGATTACTTTCCAATATGACATAGGCGGAAGTTGCGCTTGAATTGCGAGCCTTCGCGCCTTTGACCTTCTCAAAGTCCTTTCCGTTATTCCGAGTGTCCCAGTTGTTTCCGCGATTCGGAAACGCAGCTGCAGTTGTGTTATTATCCGGATTCAGTGGATCGAACACGAATCGCTGCATTGTGTTTTGTTTGCCCGCTTGCGGAGCCGGACTTCCCCAAAAAGCATCCGCATTATATCCAACAAAATCAACCACATGTTCCTGTAAAGCGTCAGCCATCGGATCATTGGCCGTCAACAGTTGTGTCGTATTTAACAAAACCAACTTTCCGTTGTTGTTATCTAGTTTAAATGAAGCATCGCTGGCATCCGGCTGTGGAAGCTGCTCTCCGACGTTGCCGTTGCTGCCAAGCGCAATCAGATAATAGCCATATGCCGGAATCTGGGCAGTCGTTGTCCCTAGCAGAGCTGCCTTCCAGTTATTCTTTTGGTTATCCGCAAATTGTATCGACCAGTCGTTTAGCGAAACAGGTTCTGCCGTCGGGTTATATAGTTCTACAAAGTCGTTGCCGTACACGTCGAGTACGTCATCTTTCTTGCCTCCATAAAAATGGCTGATCACCACGTTTTTCGCCAAATTGCTGGTATTAAGGTTTTCTGAAGCTGCAGCATGTCCGATTCCTGCCAATGTCCAGAATGATTGGATAACCATTACTGCCACAAGGATCGTCGCTACCCAGCGTTGATTGATGTATTTCAAGTTGTCTAACCCCTCTCCCATGTAAAAGCTCAGGCTAGTATATCAACCCAATGTAAGAGGACAGTTAAACTAAAAAATCATAATATTAAAATTGTAAAACCCTTGAATATGTAAAAAGCACAACAAATGTATACCGTGGATGATCTTTAAATAAAAGCAAATGAAAAGAGCCGCGACTGCGCACGGCCCTTAGCTTGCTGAATGCGGGAATCTAAATTCCTGAAATTCCTTCTACCCCTTAAGAAACATTTCCATTCCATTTATACGTCATAGCGGACTTGCCTGGAATAGTGACAACGAAGCTTTGGCTGCCCCATTGGATCTTCACATTTTTCGACGAACTGGAAGAGTTGTAGGCAACTACCACTTTGGAACCGTCCGGATTGCGGAAAGCCACATTTTTGACTTCAGATCCGGTGTTGCTGTCAATGCGATATGCATTGGGTACTACAAATTTACTAAAGTGACCCAATAAATAATATTGTTTGTGATATGTCACATTATTCTCAGGAGCATCATTACGGTTGTCCGAGTTGCGGATTGTAATCATGCCTTTGTTCGTGTTGTTCGGTGAAAGCAATGCTGGACCGTCTTTTTGATCCAGGGCAGCATTCCAGAGAATGATTGATTTGGACCAGTTTCTCGTAATATTAATGAACTCGTTCATCATATTATCGAAACCTGAAGACGTACCATTCTGCGGATCATTCCAGTTGCCGAAACCACCTTCTGTGAACCAGATTTCCTTGTCCGGGTGACTGTTATGCATGGAGGTCATTGTTGATCCGTCCCCACTGTCATAATGGTGGAATGCGCTGCCGGATACGTAGCTACCCTTGCCTGCGTTCTTCAGATTCGTAATGACTTGGTTCGGGAAGTTCCAGTCCAGAAAGTTATGGTCGAATGCAATAATCTTGGTGTTGATTCCGGCATTGCGGAGTGTTGGTCCAAGATAATCGCCGATAAAGCCTGTCTGATCCTGTGCATTCATCCCCATCGAAGGATAATGGGATGGCTCGTACATTGGCTCGTTTTGCAACGTAACAGCATAGATGGGTACACCTTCAGCCTGGTAGGCTTCAATGTATTTTTTGAAATAATTCGCATATGTTCCGTAGTGTTCTGCTTTCAGTTTGCCGCCGTTCAGATTGTTGGAATATTTCATCCAGGCAGGCGCACTCCATGGGGAACCCATGACTTTGATATTGGGATTCTTGGCGATTGCCGCTTTGACCATGGGCAAAATGTAAGCCTTGTCCCGGTCGATCGTAAATTGGTTGAGTGAAGTATCATTGGGCGTATCAGCATAGGTGTAGGCGGCCCAGGCAAAATCGGAACTTCCGATCGGCTGTCTCAATAAGCTGAGCCCAATGCCTGTGTTGCCAAACAATCTCTCCATCACTTCCGCACGCTTATTGTTATCCAGCTTGTAGTTCATGAGCCATGCGGAAGCATCTGTTAACGACACTCCAAAACCATCCATTTGCTGATACGTTTTGTTCTCATTTACCGTAATGGTAACATCGGCATTGCCTGAGTTGCTGCTGAAGTTTTTGGATGCAATCTTGGTGAGTCTCGCATCTGTTCTAAGCCCCACTGCCGGTTCGGAGTTGGGGTCTGAAGTTGAAAGCCATACCTCCACCTGTTCACCCGCTGCATGCGCAGTCTTGGGCATATATGAACCATATGAACCAACTGTTACCAGAAAAGTGGACAGCAACACTAAAGCACTCTTTTTCCATATCTTCATCAACATATCTCCTTTATTTTGTTATAATTTGAGCTGCCAAATATCGAACACTACAAAATGAAATCGATTTCATTTTTAAAAGCATAAAGTCCGTTTTTCAGTTATTGCATGTCGTAGTACTTACACCTCCTTTTTGAAGGGTATCAGAGAAAGAATAGATCAAAATCTTGTAAGCGTTAACAAAGATATTTATACACTTTATTGGAAAAAATTTCAACAGTAAATTTTATTTTTTTATTTAAATTTGTAGAAAATCCTAAATTGGACTGGATTCTACGCTCATTCTGCTCCTCATTTCCCCCTGATTGCCATCATATAATACATAAATGACGTACTCTGGAGGTATCCGCGGAATGAGCCATGTACTGAGCACGATTGATGAGGAAATAAGTCGGATGACGACTTCCTTGCTTCAACAGCAGCGACAAGATGGTTCCTGGCATTTCTGTTTTGAGAACGGTACGGTAATTGATGCTTATGTCATCATTCTCTTTCGGATATTGGAAGTCCCGAATGAAGCGCTGATCCGGGAGTTGCATGACCGCATCCTTAACGAACAGCAACAGGATGGATGCTGGAGATTGTACGCCGATGAAGAGGATGGAAATTTATCCGCATCGGTTGAAGCGTACTACGCCCTGCTATACTCCGGGTACAGCCAGAGTACGGACGAGCCAATCCAGCGGGCCAAACAGTATATTCAGTCCAAAGGAGGTATCGGGAAAGTTACCAGCATTTTGACCAAAGCCATCCTTGCCGCTACTGGACAAATGAAATGGCCTTTATCCATCTCTATGATCCCCCTGGAGATACTGATGTTCCCTACCTACTTTCCCATCAACTATTTTGAATTTTCCGGATATTCCAGAGTTCACCTTACTCCCATGCTCATGATGGCAGACTTACGTTTCGCTCTTACAGCCCCCCATGCCCCCGATCTGTCTGATCTGACCGACTTACGAAATGTGGAAAATGAGCCAACTGCTCAGGGATATCAGGAAATGCAGGACGACATTCTAAGGGGGAGAAGCCGACTGCTCGGTAACCCTCGCCACATCCACAACACTGCAAGAACGAAGGCGGAACAGTTCATGATAGAGCGAATTGAATCGGATGGCACATTATACAGCTACGCCAGTAGTACAATTCTCATGATCTTTGCCCTATTGGCCCTAAAATACGATAAGCAGCATCCCCTGATTACAAAAGCGATAACTGGACTCACGGCAATGCAGTGCCGCTCTTCTGGAGGTAAAACAACGATTCAAAACTCCCCATCTACCGTGTGGGATACGGCCTTAATCACCTACGCATTGCAGGAGGCATCTCTGACCGATGACCATAAGGCTATTCAACTTGCTGCCTCCTATTTGCTCTCCCGTCAGCAAGATAAAACAGCCGACTGGAGCATCCATAATCCGAATACTGTCCCTGGAGGATGGGGATTTTCGCAGTCGAATACAATCAATCCAGACGTGGATGATACAACAGCAGCTTTACGGGCTATCCGAGTCTTGTCCACTACTCTTCCAACGTTTCAGGAATCGTGGAATCGCGGGCTGAATTGGGTCCTGTCCATGCAAAATAAAGACGGTGGCTGGCCGGCATTCGAAAAAAATACGAACAAGGAGATGCTCACCTGGCTCGCCATCGACGGTGCCAAATCTGCGGCTACAGACCCTTCAGAGGCTGACCTGACGGGACGTACCTTGGAGTACCTCGGTAACTTTGCCGGGCTTGACACCAAGCATGAATGGATCAATCGTGGAACGAAATGGCTCATTCGAAACCAGGAGAAAGATGGCTCATGGTACGGAAGATGGGGCGTATGTTATATCTACGGTACCTGGGCAGCATTAACCGGTCTTACGGCAGTTGGGCTACCTGCAAGCCATGATACCGTGCAAAAAGGAGCCAAATGGCTCTTAAGCATCCAGAACTCTGACGGTGGCTGGGGAGAATCCTGCCAGAGTGACCGACTCCTGCACTATGTGCCATTAGGGGAAAGCACCCCTTCTCAGACCGCTTGGGCACTTGACGCACTAATTGCAGTCCAACCCAAACCCACACCCGAAATAAATAAAGGCATTCTAAGGCTTATTGCATCAATACATGAGAACGATTGGAGAACTACTTATCCAACAGGAGCTGGTCTGCCCGGGAATTTCTATTCCCATTATCACAGCTATACATATATTTGGCCTCTTCTCACATTAAGTCACTACAGAAGCAAATATGGGGCATCTTAAAAACTTACATGCGCGGCTATTTTTCAATATTTCAGATCCGGATCAATGTTCACCCATACCTACTCCTACTTCACACAAAAAAGCAGGAAGCTCGTTGAGCTCCCTGCTTTTGTTTGATATAAATTTTATTGAATGATCAAATTAAAGCCATTTTGAATCTGATTCACATTAGGGTTGGCAATGTTGCTTGTTGTCAGATTATTGAATGTGGCAGAACCATTTCCGGTATAGGTGTAAATTGCTGCACCTTTATGCGGGGTTGTGAACCTAGATGTCTCAATGCCGTCCAGACCAGTACCATTAATGTTGATGTTATTAAACACAATGTTCTGGAAACCGCCGCCGTACCCGAATTGAACAGCACTGCGCTGCGTATTGAGGATGTCAATATTGGTAAACGTAACGTTCTTGATGGAATCATTGGAAGCTTCCAGATCAATAGCTCCGCGTTCACCATTGTACAGATCTTTACTTGTGCCACTGTTAATGATCGTTGTATCGGAGAACAGAATACCTGTGTTATTTTGGAAATGGTATCCAGGGAAAACCGTGTTCATCCGGATTGCCGAACCACCAACCGTGTCAACAATCAGGTTGTTGGTTGCCTTATGTCCGCTGCCACCAAAGAATGCAATACCTGCTGCGCGCCAGTTGTTCTCAATCGTGTTGAACGAGAATGTGTTGTTCACACCGGCAGGCGCACCATTCACGTTACTGGTCCATACGGCCAGACCATCATCACCATTGTTGCGGACACTGCTGTTGCGTACAGTCGAATTGCTCGTGCCTTGGGCAAAGTTGACACCGTCAGCAAGGTTATTCCGAATACGACTGTTCTCGATCACTAGGCCATCGGCAATGATTGCAGGTGTGTGGGCGTAATCCCCTACCCAGAAACCACATTCAAAGTGCTCAACCCATACGTTGCTAACCTTTGAATTTTTACCGAAATTGTCCATAAAACCTTTGTAAACTGCATTCTCGTTATAGCGCGAACGCAGCATGGAATTCATATAAATATTGCTGAAATCCAGCTTGCCCTGCACACGGAAAGAAATTCCGCCTGAGGCTGCATTAGGGTTGGTAAACTGAATGTTCGTATGCCAGATGCCTGCACCTACAATGGTGAGGTTGTTAATCATATTCGTCGGCGTACCAATTTTCCACATATTGCCCAGATGGAACGTGCCCTCAGGGATATATAGAGTCTTGCCTGTGGATACTGCGGATTGGACTGCCGCTTCGAATGCGGCAAGGTCATCTTTTCCATCATTTGCAATTGCACCGAAATCGGTTACAGAGACAGAGTTAGCCGGACGCGGGATTACCGCCTGAACGGGTTCGATTTCAAGGAAATCCACACCGTATTCCAGGTTATCTCCATTGTTTTTCTGAATACGAATGGTGTCTCCAGCTTTTAGAGGTGTATCCAGTTTCCAGTGCACTTCATCAAAACGGAACAACGGACGTCCTGCACTTGGTGTATCCCCCGGATGATCACTGGAGAAGTACTGCCAATTGTAGTAGGAGGTCAAAGGAACCGTTTTGGCCTTGGTTCCGTTAACATACACGTCAAGTGCGCCGTTAAGACCCATGCCATCAGTGGAATCCGGCATCGTGAATCGCATGGTTACACCTGCGCCTCCCTCCCCTTGTCTAACCGTCCATTGTGCATAGGAACCGTTGGAAGGAAGAGCAATATAGCGCTGGCCAGAGGCTTCCGAAGCCGTCAGAGCCTGATCAAAGGTCGGTGCGGATTTCAGTGTAGCACTTCCACCACGCGTAGCATCATCCGTATCATACCGGGTATAGGGCATGCTTGCACCACGGGCTGAATATACATTCAAACTTGTTGTAGCGACGTTATTCGTTTGTTTGACCGGAGCTTCATTGTTGTCCACTGCTACGGTAGTTGTCACATTGTAGTTACCGGTTGCAGCAGTCCAGGTACCTACATTGACATTGACCGAAGCTCCAGGGGCCAATGTACCAGTATAGGAACCACTATACGTCTGAAGCGTTGCTCCGGCAGCGTTCTTGAGAACCACTGTAACTCCGTGTGCACCACCTGCGGAGGCCATGTTGCCTTGATTTTTCAGATTAACCGTAAATGTTACTGTACTGTTTGCTGTAGGGGTTCCAGGGCTCCAAGAGACCGTGCCTACCAGATCAGAACTTGTAATCGGTGCAACTACCAAAGAAGAGGTGTGTGTGTAACTGTTGTTTCCTTCATTCTCTTCGATGATCTGGTTATTCTCATCTACCTTGGCACTGAGCGTATATGATGCAGCTGCTTTATTGCCAGCATTAAGCGAGACCGTAGTTGAAGCCCCTGCTTGCAAAGCAGCTACAGGTGAGGAACCCGCCAATTCATTGTTTAGATAGAAATTGACAGTAGAAGCTGGAGAAGCGGCAGAACCAATATTTTTGACGATGGCATTAAGGGTGACGGCATTGTTCTCCACTGGAGACGATGGAGACCAGGACATGCCTGTAATTGTCAGATCAGGATTAGGTGCAGGTGTACCGAATACCTGAAATTCAGCAATTTGCCCGGCAGGAGCGCCCGAGTTCGTGGTAATGTTCAGTTGCAGACGTTTAACCGTTGCTGTAACGGGAATGGTAACCGTGTTACCGGAAGCCGGGTTGAATGTATATGATTGGGCGGAAACCAGATTGCTGAAGGTTGTTGTATCCTGGTTATGTCCAAGCACTTGAATGGTCTGTGTTCGGGTGCTCCAGACCGGATCCGGGTTCAGTTTAAGTACAATGGATGTAATCTTATGATTGGAGCCGAGATCCAACGTCAATGAGCTTGGATTGCTGCCCCCTTCCCAGTACGAATTGATATTGTTATCGTTTGCATTCGCAGCCACGAAGGATAAGGTACTGGACGATGCAGTAATCGATTTACCGATGGCGATGTTGCTTCCCTCTGTAGGGAGGATTGGGGGATCCACAGGATCGGGGCCAGGTAGCGTTGGGCCCTGACTGCCTGGACCGTAAATTTCAAATGTCGACAGTTGAGCAGCCGGCCACTCGGAATTGCCCGTTACGCTTAAGCGAACGTACCTAGTCTCCACAGCAGGAAAATCGATGGTCACCGAGTTCTCCCCAACCGATGGATTAAATACATAATCCGCAGAACCTACGATATCTGTGAACGATGAACCGTTCGTGCTGCCTTGCACGGTTATCGTTTGGGTTCTCTGTTCCCACACAGTCGGAATCTTCAATACGATTTGGTCAATGTTGGTGTTGGTGCCAAGGTCCACTTGAATCCATTGGGGAAATTCACTATTAGTACTTTCCCAATAGGTTGCTTGGTTATTGTCAATCACATTGGTCGGACTGTATGTTTGATTGTACCCGCTCGCAGTCACCTGTTTGCCCTGTGCCAGGTCCGGTCTTTCGGCTGCTGATACAGGAGATGGAAATCCGACAGTCAGGAATACGTTCGAGATCAGCATCGTTAATACGAGTGACCACACAATGTACTTGTTGCGCAAATTCAATTCCTCCTCAGATTATTAGCAAAATGGTTTTTCAAAGAAAATGGACGGTTGATCTGCCTTATTCTTTCGCTGCGCCGATCATCACCCCCTTATCAAAGTACAAGACAAAAAAATAACAAAGGCATACAACAAGGCTTGCGAAACCGAAATGCGTGACCGCCACTTAACTTGGGGAGTTTTTTGGAGAGCTGATCTGTTTTACTGCTTTCATTTGTCATTTCTGGAATAGATTTATTATAAACCGCTTTCATTTCTCCTTATCGGACCCCTAGAGACGGTATTCGGACTTCTGATGTTCCTTTTTGGATGTTTACGAGCAGCCTTGAGGCTTGCGAGCAGAAAATACATCGTTATCCAGACTTTCATGTGTGCATTTCGGACTTTTGAACCAGAAGAGGGAAATATTTATATTTTTTCAAGCGATGGATTTATACTATTCCTTTTTTGTTTGTTCTGGATCTGATGATCAGCTTCTTTCAAACCACAAAAAGCACGCATTGATCCACTTAGGGTCTATGCGTGCTTTTTATTAAAATTATACAGTGGAATACCTAATTTTGGACACATGCCTTAATTCAGGCCAAAGCCACAAACGAGCATGAAGCCGAGAATGGACAACACAATGGAGCCCAGCAATCCAGCCAAAAAAGGTTTCTTGCCCAGACGACGCAAGGTTGCAATATCCACACCCAACCCCAATCCAGCCATGGCCATCGCGAGCAGCATATAGGACAAAACCAGAAGTCCCGAGATCACCTCTTGCGGAATAATACCCAGCGTGTTTAACCCACTCATAGCCAGAAAACCGAAAATGAACCAGGGTACTGGCAATTCACGCCACCGAATTCCTGTAGATGATTTTTGCTCTCCCCCACGCGCCTGTCGTCCACTCCACAAGCCAATGATCAGCGCAATGGGCACCAACATAGCGACCCGAGTTAGCTTCACGATGACTGCCATATCCAGTGCTGTTTGCCCTCCAGGTGCAGCCCCAGCGATGACGTGTGCCACTTCATGCAGTGTAGCGCCTGTGAATAGGCCATAGCCATTCGCACTTAAACCCAACACCGGGTATAGCAATGTATAGGCTAAAGTGAAAATTGTGCCCAGTATCGCCACTGTGGCCGCCCCTACTGCCGTTTCTTCATCTTTGGCCTTGATCTGTGGCGCAATCGCGACCACTGCCGCTGCACCGCAGATGGCTGTTCCACAAGCAGTCAGCAGCCCTATTCGTTTGTCGATCTTTAACCACTTGCTCAGTCCGTAGACAACAAAAATCGTGACAACAACATTGATTGCCGCTAGCGCAACGACTTTGTATCCTGCATGGACAATATCCATAAGGTTCAGCTTCAAGCCAAGCAAGATGATGCCGAACCGCAGCAATCGTTTTCCCGAAAAGGATATCCCTGATTGCGCGGTCAGCGGAACGCCACGCACCGCCCGGTACAAGATGCCAAGCAGAATGGCAATAACGAGTTGGCCCATGATATTTAAGAGCGGTAGATAACCCAGCAGCTTGGCGATAAACGAGAGCAGTAAAGTCAGTCCGATCCCCTGCAGGAATCCCCTGTTCCTAACACCTTTTATGCTTTTAACGAATCTCAATTGTGTCTGTAAAATCATAGCTCTACACTTCCTTATGGGATAAAGTATATCCTCACTATAGAAGCAGACAGGAAGGAAGTGAAATATGAATCTGCGATCCTAATCATTATAAAAACTTATGATTGTTTAGGTATCTTATGCTAAAATGAGCTCAATAGGCTTATAACTATAAAAACACACTATTCAAATGAGGAATTCTAATGATAACTGATGCGTTAAAAGTCTTCGTTACCGTTGTGGAACAAAGCCATTTCTCCAAGGCTGCAGAACTGCTGAACTTGTCCCAACCGGGGGTGAGCCTGCATATCAAAAATTTGGAGAATGAGCTGGGAGCCAAACTGCTGCATCGTTCTCCAAAGCAAGTTTCACTGACTGAAGCGGGGGCAATCCTCTACAGGCATGCCAAAGTCATTCAGGCCCGCTACGATGAAGCGCGGCAGGAGATTCAGATGCTACGGGATGAGGTGACCGGAAGCATTCAGATCGGGGCCAGTTTCACCATCGGTGAATATATTTTGCCTAAGAAGCTGGCAGAATTCGCAGCACAGTATCCGCAGGTCAACATTCAGGTTACAATTGGCAATACCCAGGAGATTCTGTCTGCGGTTAGGGGCAATCAACTGGATATCGGCTTTGTGGAAGGTGAAGCGCAAGCCTCGTCAGACCTTGACGTTATCCCTTACATGAAGGATGAGATGATCGTAGTAGCCCCTTCCGGTCATCCCCTCTCTGGTTCCGTCGTGGTAGAGCAGAATATGCTTCAGGATCAGGTCTGGGTTCTTCGTGAATTGGGTTCGGGAACACGCGCGTTTAGCGATCATTTTATGGAACAGACTACGATCCGCCCTAAGCGGTCTTATGTCTTCACTAGCAGTCAGGGTGTGAAGGAAGCTGTTGCTGCGGGACTCGGAATTGCAATGGTATCCAGATGGATTGTTCATAAGGAGCTCGCAACCGGGGAAGTCGAAGAGCTACGAATCAGACAACTGCATCTGGAACGCAGCTTCTCTATCATTCGTCTCATCGAGCATTCACATTCCATGGCGCTTGATGTTTTCTTGCAAAAGCTCCTTTTCGTCAAAAAAGAGGGCTGAAGGCTATTGGCCTTCAACCCTCTTTCCAACTACACAAGCAGATACATTCTTGCTTCATAAGGCCTCAGTTCATTCTCTGAGTGAACGTCCGCATAGTTACTAATTAATAATGTTTTATCCTCTCTAAACGGCTCAGGAATATCAAACGTAACTATATTGCCGTAGAAGTTGCACAGGACTAGCAATTTGGTATCACCAAGTGTTCGTGTGTAAGCGAAAAGGTTGATGTCTTCCGGATACAACAGTTCATAATCCCCATAGATGATCACTTCATGCTCTTTTCGCAGCTGAATCAGTGTTTTATAGTAATGGTAAATGGAATGCGGATCATTGATAGATTCTTCCGCATTAATCTCCGTGTAGTTTGGATTCACCAAAATCCATGGTTCACCTTCCGTAAAACCCGCATTTGCGGAAGCATCCCATTGCATCGGCGTACGTGCGTTATCACGGCCTTTTGCATAAATGGATTCCATCACTTCTTCCTCAGCATACCCATTCTCGACCCGTTCCTTATACAGATTCAGCAATTCAATATCACGGTATTCTTCAATAGAGTAACGTACGTTCGTCATGCCTAACTCTTCACCCTGGTACACATATGGCGTACCTTGCATGCCATGAAGAAGAGTCGCCAGCATTTTGGCAGACTGCACACGATATTCCCCGTCATTTCCCCAACGGGACACGATCCGCGGAAGATCATGATTATTCCAGAACAAGCTGTTCCAGGCTTCGCCCTTCAACTCGGTCTGCCATTTGGACAACACTTTCTTTAATTGAAGCAGATCCAGCGGCTGGAGATCCCACTTGCCTTTTCCCTCCTGCTCATCCAGAGTAATATGTTCAAATTGGAAGACCATGGATAGTTCACTGCCGTCCGGGTTGCTATAAAGCTTGGCACTTTCGGGCGTTGCTCCCCAGGTTTCTCCGACGGTTAGCAGATCACCCTTCTGGAATGTCTCTTTACTGAGTTCACGCATATATTGGTGCAAATTTGGCCCATTACCTGTAATTTTGAGGTCAGGCTGCTTGCCAATCAGATCGATAACATCAAGACGGAACCCACCAACACCTTTATCCATCCACCATTGAATCATATCGTATATCTCCTGCCGTACCTTGGGGTTCTCCCAGTTAAGATCCGGTTGTTTAACAGAGAAAAGATGCAGGTAATACTGTCCCAGCTCGGGAACCCATTCCCAGGCTGATCCACCAAACGTTGAACCTAAATCGTTCGGAGGTGTTCCTTCCACACCATCTCTCCACACATAATAATCGTGGTATGGATTATCCTTGCTTTTCCGCGCTTCCTTAAACCAGGGGTGTTCGTCGGATGAGTGGTTAAGAACCAGATCCATGATTATTCGGATGTCCCGCTTGCCTGCCTCCTGAATCAGCAATTCCATATCCTCAAGCGAACCAAACATCGGATCGATATCCTGATAATCTGAAATGTCATACCCGTTGTCATCTTGCGGCGATTTGCTCACTGGTGACAGCCAGATCGCACCGATGCCAAGATCCTTCAAATAATCGAGTCGGGATAAAATACCTTTCAGATCCCCGATTCCATCACCATTGCTATCTTGAAAGCTGCGAGGATAAATTTGATATACGACAATTTCTTTCCACCAATTTTTATTTCCCATCACGCACCGCCTTTCTCTTGAACCAGATTCTGCTTATCCAATGTCCGTTTCATTCACTATTATTCTTTTACCGACCCCACAACAATTCCGGTTACAAAATATTTTTGCAGCAGCGGATAAATCAGCAGCAGCGGAATGACAGCCACTACGATTTTGGCTGCATTTAGATTTTTGTTCGAAATCTCAGTCAGATTACTGAGCTGAGCAGAGTTCGTTCCGGATTGAAGAAGCTCCGCGATATTCACGTTAAGCGACTGAATATAGGTCATTAGCGGATAATTGCTAACTTTGGTCATATAGATCAATCCACTGAAGAAATCATTCCACGTGCCCACGATACTGAACAGGGATACGGTCGCCAGCGCAGGAATAGACACGGGCACATACACTTTGAACAGGACCTGCAATGCATTTGCCCCGTCAATGAATGCCGCTTCTTCAAGCGCTTTTGGTACTGCGGCGAAGAAGTTCATCACAAGGATGACACTGAATATTGGGACAGCACCCGGCAGTACAAGCGCCCAAATGGTATTGAGCATATCCAGGTTTTTGATCAACAGATAACTAGGGATCATGCCCCCACTGAACAGCATGGCAAAAATCATGATATTCATATATATATTTCTGCCCTTAAACTCCCTTTTCGATTTGGACAGCGGGTAAGCCATCAAAACAATAAGAATCATGTTGAGCACTAGAGATAAAGCCACACGTAGAACGGAAATGCCAAAGGATCGCCAGAACTGCGCATCATCAATAATTTTTGAATAAGCGGCTGTTGTAAACTTGACGGGTAACAGACCTACGGCATTGGCCGATACAGCCTCACTACTGCTGAATGAAATCGCAACGATATTCCATAATGGAAGGAGGCAGATCAAAGCCAGCAATATAACGATGGCGTAGATGACAAACCGGCCCATTCGGTCTTTCAGGCTTGCGGAATAAGACACAAGTTTCGCCTCCTTAGAATATTTTTCTGTCGGTGTATTTTTTGGCCAATTCATTGGCGGACAATAATAGAACAATACCAATCACTGACTTGAACAACCCAACTGCCGTACCAAAACTATACTGTCTGCCAACAAGACCAATCCGGTATACATAGGTATCCAGAATATCGCCCGACTCATAGACAACCGGGTTGTACAGATTGTAGATTTGATCGAAGCCTGCGCTCAAAATATTGGTCAGACTCATAACCCCCATGAGCAGGATAATTGGCAGCATACCCGGTAATGTAATATGCCATACTTTTCTCCACCAGCTCGCTCCATCTATCCCTGACGCTTCATATAGGCCGGGATCAATCGAGGTAATTGCAGCCAAATAAACGATGGAGCTATAACCGAACTCCTTCCATACGTCCGTCCCGATAATCAGCGGCTGGAACCAGGTGTTGCTTCCGAGAAAATTAATATTTTCCAAGCCGAAAAAGGCTAAAATCTGATTGACACTTCCATCCAGGCTGAACATGTTAACAACCACGGAAGCCAGAACAACCCAAGACAAAAAGTGAGGCAGATATACAATAGTCTGCACAGATTTTTTAACAAATTTAAAGCGAATTTCGTTTAATAAAATGGAAAAAATGATGGCCATCAGTGTTCCAAGTAGAATCTTGGCGATGGCAATCACCAACGTATTACTGATCACTTGGCCGATGTCCGGCAGCTTGAACATATAAATAAAATGCTTGAGCCCAACAAACTCGGAGCCAAACATACCTTTGGCTGGCACGTAATCCTGAAATGCCGTAATGACACCAACCATTGGAATGTAGCTGAATACCAGCAAAAATAAAATGCCTGGCAGCATCATCATATGATACATGGCACCTGTGCCCAAGCGGTTTCTTGCTTTATATTTTTCCTGCTTCATGGATGAACCCCTTTCCTGAAGAAAGGCTGCTTAGCGCAGCCTATCAGCAGTGTTAGCTTAATTATTTTTGGGATGTGGTCTCGGCTTCGATCTCCTGGATTACTTGGTCTCCGCCTTGTTTCTTCCAATTGCTGACGAATGTTTCGAAGTAATCAAGCGGTTCCGCACCCGTTATGATTTTGATAAAAGATTCCTGTTCCATTTTGGTCAGGTTAGCCCACGTCTGTTTCATGCTTGGAGTAGTTCCAGAGAACGCTGGCGTCATCCAGTTGAATTTGCCTTCCTGTGTCAACTTATCGATCAGCCCCACTCCGTTCATACGTGAGTGATATTTCGACCAAGCTGTTAAATCATCTGTATCCTGGTCTTTCAAGTACGTTTGGATACTGCCAATATTGTTCTTCGATTCCGTTGTACGGACCTGATCCAAACCGATCTCGCCTTTAATTCCACGAACAACGTCGGAGTAATCATCCAACAGGGATGTTGCCGAGTTGACTTCAATATTAAAAGGTCTGGTTGAACCGTCTACACCGCTTTCCAAATACTTAGCTGCCTCTGGCATGGTCGTTGCGACATCTTTGTCATTTGCCAATTTATCGTAGAACAGATTAATAATTTTAATCGCGAGTTCCGGGTGTTCATAACCTTTTCTCACAACGATAAACTGACCGGATGGATTGGCGTGTGCCACGTTTACCTTACCGTCTGCATCCTCCAGCGTGTAAGCCGTGAATTTTGCATGTTTATCCATCTGTTTCACACTGCTCAGTCCCCAGTCTGGAATGTGCCACGGTCCAAAAGCAATTCCGCTCTGACCATTGGTGTACAGTGCAGTGATATCGTCAAATGTACGGGTTCCAAATTGCGGGTCAATGATACCTCTCTTGAACCAATCGGCCATAACGCCCAGCATCTGCTTGGTTTCCTCTGTAGTCGAACCGTAAATGATGCTGCCGTCTTCACCCTTCATCCAATATTGAGGATACGCGCCTTCGGTTGAAGCAACACCCAGCATGGTATAAGCAGAACCGTTATAGTCCGTCGTATTCAGGGTGTTCACAAAAGGAATGCCCACTGGTTTCCCAGTTTGCCCAGGATCTTTTTTCAGGAACTCTTCTGCTGTTTTCTCTACATCTTCCAGCTTGATGGCACCGTCTCCGTCAGCATCGAGTTTGATTCCCAGCACATCCAACCAATCCTGACGAACCCAGACCATCGTTGGTGCGGAGTCGAGAGAGGTCGCAGGAAGGCCCATCAGTCGGCCATCAATCGTGGCATTGTCCAGTGCACGACCATCGTAGGAGTCGTAAATTTGCTTGATATTATCGGTGGCATATTGTTTGTATACTTCCGTCAGATCTTCAATCAGATCATTATCAACCAGTTCTTTAAGTTCATCCTTGGAATCGACACGCATCATATCGGGCAATTCCCCGGAAGCGATTGCAAGAGAGACCTGACGACTGTAATCTTCACCATTAGCTTCAAATTGGTCCTTAATTTGTGCGTTAAACGATTCTTTAACCAGACGGGTATACGCATTGTTCTCATATGTATCTCCAGCCGGCAATTTCGGGTTCGCTGTCGTAACGCGCCCCATCGTTACCGTCACTTCGTCTTTATAAGCACTGAACGGATCTCCAGGCGTTACCTCATATTGACCTGCATCCTCAGCAGTCGGCGGATTCGAAGATCCCCCACAGGCTGCAAGGACGGAAACCATCAATGCGGACATGGACAGCACTGCCAGTCGTTTCGTCAACAGTTTGCTTTTTATTGACCAATTATTTCTCATCAAATTCAACTCCCCTTCGTTCTGATTATTTCTCTATCATGTTGTTTGCGCTTTCATTATAAAACTTCGAGAAGCTTAATCGAGATAGGGATTAAACGCTAGTTTGGATAGAGAAATGTATACAGTTTTCACTCGGATCAACGAGCAACATGGAGGTTGTGAACATTTATCCCACCTACTGACTTACATTTGTCTATCCTCGTTAATAAGTGAGGAAAGCACAGCTAGTGTGGCACAACGAAAAACCGGCAAACTCCTTATACAGGAGTCTACCGGCTATGAATGATCGAATTGAGCAAAAAACGCGGGGATTCACACAGATAGGACAGCACTTCAACGTTGATTCTGTGAAGCAGCCACTTCAGCAGTCACTTGGTCGCCTCCCTGTTCTTTCCATTCTTGTACAAATGGATCGAATGAATCGATCGGTGCAGCGCCTAAAATAATTTTCAGAAATGTATCATGTTCCAGTTTGGAAAGCTTGCTCCACAATCTCTCCACCGCTGGCGTTCGTTTGTAGGTAAGGCTTCGAACTTTATGGATATTCGGATCAAAGAAGTTTCTTCCACCCACGAGCAGTGAATAACCACGCATAAAGTTCTCGTTGTGCTGATCCCAATACGAAATGCCAAGTTGATCATAAGGCTTTAGCTTGGTTTGTTTTATCGTCGAAACTGTATTTTCCAGCAGCTTATATTCGGACTTGTCCTTAAAATCAGCTGGAGTTTTGGTTCCGGCCAGTATCTCCTGCACCGCTTTGGATTCATATCGTGCTTCATCTGCTGGAGCAAAGAAATTGCGGCTGAGCATAAAACTGGTACCATACTTGAACTCATCACGGAGGTACAGATTGTTTATCTTGATGATCGCTTCGGGATGAGCATACCCTTTGCGAACCACCAGGAAAGAACTTGAGGGATTATCCACCTTCACACGAAATGCTCCGTTTGCATCCAGTGGGAGCGCGTAAGCCTGCCAGTTCGCCTTAGGATCATTCAGCCAAGCGCTTGGGAGCGGCCAGTAGCCTGCAAAGAAACCTTGAAAGAACATCCCCGCCTGTCCACTAATGACGGTTTCCTCGGGTTCTTTGCGAATACCTAGATCTGGATCAAGGAGACCTTTGGCATACATATCACGAAGCCTAATCAAAGCGTTCCTTGTCTCTGGTAGAATCGAACCGTATACAGGTTTTCCATCTTTTTCGAGCCAATATCCGGGGAAAGCTCCATAAGCTGCGAAGATTGGCGTTAGATCAAAAGCAAAAGCGCTGTTGTTGAAATCGTTAAACAGACTTGTGCTTGAGGCAAGCCCGATCGTATCCCGTTTCCCATTCCCATCCGGGTCCTGCTCCACAAAGGCCTTCGCGATAGCTTCCAATTCGTCCACTGTTTTCGGTGGTTTTAATCCAAGACGATCGAGCCAGTCCTGCCTGATCCAAAGCATACTGAAGTCCTCCGCCGTCACAGACGGAACAGCCATCATTTTCCCTTCAAAGGTCACTTGTTCCAGAGCCAATCCATTGGTACTGTCGATTATTTTCTTCATCTCAGGTGAAGCGCTGCTTGCATATGCCTTGGTCAGATCTTCAATTTCTCCCGCTTTGACCATCTCATTCAACTGAACTTGATTAACGATCATTGCATCAGGCAAATCATTGCTCGCGATAGCCAAATCGATTTTCTGTCCAAAATTCTCCTTGGATACCTGCCACATGACCTCGACATCAATGTTGAGGTTTTGCTTAATCACCGTTTTCCACATATTCTTTTCTACTGTCTCTCCTTCGGAGAGATCCGTACCTGTGGGGTCAACCACATATCCCAACCGGATGGAAACGGGATGTTCATATTTACCAAATGGCTCGGTGGCAGCAGTGTCAGGAGTGGTAGTCGTTGGACCAATTGGCGATTCCCCAAAGTATGAAATACTAAAAAATACGATACCTGCAATCAAGCTGACGACAACAACACACACAGCCATCTTCTTGATCATTGCTTTCCCTTCTTTCACCGGATTGTCAGTCGGTTCTGTGGAGCGCACATTATTTGTCCGCTCTGCCTAACTGTCGATATTCACTAGGCAGCACGCCTGTCAGTTCGCGAAAGATTCGGCTGAAATATTTCTCATCCGTATAACCCACCCGCTCTGCAATCCAGAAAATCGTGTTGTTTGTGTTCAATAAATACTCTTTCGACTTCTCCATTCGTATATAGCGGGAATAATCATTAAAGGTTTTTCCCATGATGTCCTTGAAGCATTGGCTGAAATAGCTTCTGCTAATATTGAGTTGCTGGGACAGCCCTGAAGCTGTAAATGCCTGATCCAGATCATTCTGCATAATCATCACGGCTTTTTTCACTCCATCTATCATTTCCTGAGAATAAGAAACCTGTTCATCCGCTTTTCGAATACTCTCAGAGGTCAGTTTGATCCACTGTTCCACCTCGTACCAGGATTGAAAAGAATGGATCATTGAGATTCTGCCCAGCGTAGTCTGTGCGAAAAGATGGTTCCACTCCATGACCAGGGAGTACAGTAATCCCATCAGCTGCCCTTTTTGCAGCTTTAGAGATCTAAACTCTTCAACAAGCTGGTTATAATAATGATCGTTATGCGTCCACGGAGATAGAAACCAACTTCGTTTAATGCGATCCATGTCCTCATCCCGAGGTTCTGTTGGAGCTGTATCCTCTTCATTCATGGAAACGGCAATAACCGGATCTTCGGGTTTATACGCATAAAATAAGGACGTTTCTGTATAGTTTATAATCCAGTTTTGAATTTGCGACCACGTCCGTTCCTGTACATCAGACAGCACCAGTAGCGCACCTTGAGGAACTTGATCCAAATACCCCTTCAATCTATCAAATAGCTGATCCTCTCCACCCTGAGGTACCGCCCACATCCAACTGTTCCGTTCCACCTCAAATTGGACCTCGTCTGAACCGGATTCGAGTCCAATGGGCCAAATCTGGCCGGATTTTCGGTCCAGTGAAACAAGTGCATACACTTTACGATAATGGGCGTTGGTTTCACCTAGCTGCGGCAGCTTTCGTCTTGTATTCGTGAGCTCACCAATCCGGGTATGTATTCGATTCAGTACATGTTCGAATTGTTCCTTCTCAAGCTGAACTTTGGCTATATAGTCGATCGCTCCCAGCCGAAGCGCTTCCTGGATATAATCAAAATCCTGATGAAGAGTAAGCACGACAATATGAAGTTCCGGGTATAGCTGCCTTGCAGCGCGCATCAGTTCAATGCCTGACATCACGGGCATCGCAAGATCCGTTAGCATCAGATCAACCGAGTTGGATTCCAGAAAATCCAGCGCCTTAGCCCCGTTACTTGCTTCTCCAACAACCTCCATGCCGAACTCGTTCCATGGCATTGCGGAGCTTATTCCTTTTCGCACCAATTTATCATCATCCACAATCAATACCTTAATCATGCCGAGATATCTTCTCCTTTGATCGGAAGTATAAGTAATATGCTTGTGCCAGTTCCCAGTTCACTCTCAATCACCAGTTGAGCTTGATCCCCGTATTGTGCTTGTAACATGCGGTGAACATAATTGAGCCCGATGCCCATCCCTACTTTTTGATGATCTGCTACACGATTGTTCAGAAGTCTTTCAATCGCTTCCTCCGTCATGCCAGCTCCATTATCCTGAATCATAATGTTCAGCGTTTCTTTCCGCGTTACTTCAATTTGAATAAAACCTTCGTCGCTCAGTCCATGGTAAAGTGAATTTTCTACCAGTGGCTGTAAAATAAAACGAGGTACAGGTATTTGAAGCACTTGTTCATCAGCCGAAATACGCACATCAAATTCAAAATCATAGCGAATTTGCTGCAGGATCAAGTACTGTCTAAGCGCGTCAATTTCCTCTTCCATCGTGGAAACCTTTCCTAATTTACCCAAATTGTAATACAACAGCTTATTCAGGGACTGCACCAGCTTGTCGATCTCCTCTTGTCCATTCATTACTGCCAGCCAGTGGACCGTATCCAGCGTATTCATCAAAAAATGAGGATTGATCTGGTACAGCAGCTTCTCTACTTCAAGGTCTGCACGAATTTTCTCTTTCTGCTGCACCTCTTTAAAGAGGTCACCGATTTGATGCTGCATATTCGAGAATTCGCCTAACAGAAAATCAAATTCCGGAATCTGCGTGCGGGTCTGGTTACCAGTTGTTTGAGGATTTTGAGACATGCCGTTGATCTCCGAATGGAACAGACCGAGAGGTTTATAAACCATCTTCCACAGCAGCCAAGCCAGAAATACCGTAAAGCCTAGGAAAAATAAAGCGACCAGCAAAATTTGAAGCAACCACTGGTTTTTTTCCTGTTGATACTTAGCCTGCGAGATCACCGACACAACGCTCCAGTTCTGAGTGGACCCCTGTCTGAACCAATGATAATCGCGAGCTATTCCGTCGGATGCTGCACCATTCGATAAGCTGGAGAAATTCTCCCCGACTTTCATCGCTTCCGGAATCTCACTATACACAATATTCCCCTCTCCATCGAGGATCAAGTGGGATAAATCTCCTTTGTACTGATTGTAACCCAATATATCCTGTGCAAGGTGAAAACCGGATTCAACGTAAATATACACATCGTCCCTCTGGGGTAATTTTACCTTCCGCATGGCGGATAAGACGAGCTGATCATCAAATCGGTTCATACTGACATGAGGTCCATAGTAGGTGATACCATATGCTTTGGAAAGTACAGGCAAAGATTCAGGTGCAAAACGATCCTTTATGGGAAAATTTCCAAACTGTGTGGAGCCATCCTTCTGAAAATAATACAATGTCAAACCTATATTCGGGTTGGTAAACGTTACGACATTTAATTCGCTCTTTAGTTCATCCCGAGTTTCAATCAATTCAAATATATTGGAGGATGGCTTCAACACCTCATCCAACTTTTTGCCTAATGTTCCACTGTAGGATAATTGCTGAGTAACATGATTCAGGTTGGTGATCGAATTCTCCAGTGAGGAAGTCACCTGCTGTAAATTGCTCCGAATGCCATCATCGATCTTGTTCGCAAAAATGGAATCAATGGTGTAATAGGAAATCGCAACTATACTAATGAAGGGAATAAACGCACTGAGAAAAAACAGCAAAAAGATTCTTTTTTTAAGTGTCATTCCAACCTATTCTCCTTAACTTCATCCATTCTATGTTGAATGCATAACTCCATAATTATAGATTGATAATTCAATATGTCAAACGCTTTCAAATGGTGATCATGACAAAAAGACCCTGCCAGCGTAATGCCAGCAGAGTTGTTATTATGGTAGAGGAATTAAACCAGGAAAGCTTTAGAGATGATGACCAACAAGATGAACAGAACAAGGATTGCGCCGATGGATGTGAAACCACCGTATCCACCAAGACCTCCAACATTTCCATATCCTACTTCACTCATGTAATCTCCTCCTCTTTTGTGTTATGTCATAAGGTATTCAACTCTTTGTGTATTGACAAGGCTTTTGAGGCAATCATCAAAAAAAGGGCTCTATCCGCTTATGCAGCAGACAGAAGCCCCATCATCATACTGATCATTGTCTTATGCACTTACTTCAGTTTCATTAAAGAATTCAAGTGCAGAATAGTACCATTTAGGTTTAGGCTGTAACTCACCATCCACATAGACATCAACTTGCTCGTTATAAAACGACATCAATCCAGCAATCTTTGGGATTTCGGGGATTGGATTTAGATAGCTCCACACGATATTCTCATAGGTCTGTTCATTGAGGACAGCCGTCCAGTAGGATGCATCACCTTTATAAGGGCAGGATGTCTGCTTGTCATTTGCGGTAAGCAAATTCTGATCCACGTCTTCCATCGGAAGATAATAGCGAACGGGGACGCCCGTTTCAAATACGATCATTGGGCGGCGGCTATCTGCAAGCTTGATGCCATCTAGAACGATCTGAACATGGCGGGAACTTTGGATCGCATCAACTCGCTTGTATGGGTCACGCGGGTGGACAAATATCTGCTCTTCTTCTTCATACCAAGCGTCCACCTTGTTCCAATAAAAAGCCACAAAACCTTTGATCGACTCGATATCCTTAAGTGGATTCTCATAACCCCAAACTGCATTTTCAGAAATACGTTCACCAACTTGAATGGTCCAGTAAGAGGCATCCCCTTTAATAGGGCAGTGGGTCTGTAACTCGGTCTTCACCAGAAATTGCTGCATCACATCTTCTAGTGGGAAATAATAAACCGGTAGCTTGCCGCGTTCATGAAGTGTAATAACCCGTGTGCTGTCCGCAATAATCTCACCCGCAAACGTGACGTGAACCCGACGGGGGTTTAGATCTGCCTTCAACATCAGTTTATCTTCCTGACGCAGAGAACAGGCAATAGATGAATTCAGATGATTTACCATTTCACATTATCCCCTTTCTATATTGCGGTAAGGAAGGCGATCATCAGCAGATAGGGACCACCTTACCCCATCTACATAGAGCGCATCCACAGACTCATGATAAAAGCACAACAGTCCTTCAACTTCATGAACTTCCGGTAATGGGCTCTTATAGCTCCAAACAAGATCATTGTATTCTCTTCCATTCACTGAAGCTGTCCAATAGCTGGCTACTCCTTTATAAGGGCAACGTGTGGTTAAATCTACGGGCTTCAACAAATCCAGACGCACATCCTCCTGATGAAGATAATAACGCGGGGTCAATCCTGTCTCATAGAGAATCACAGGTCGCTTGCTATCAGCAACAATTACTCCATCTAATTCGATTTGAACATGACGTGAGGCCGGAATTGCATCCACTCTGGAATACGGGTCCCGTGCATGAACAAATATTTCTTCCTCTTCCTCATACCAGGCATCTACTTTGTTCCATGAAAAGGAATAATGATCTTGCAAATATACCGCTTCTTGATGCGCACCCGAATAGCTCCATACCGCATTCTCTACCGTACGCCCATCGCTACTGATATGCCAAAACAATTGATTTCCTTTATTCGGATCATTCACTTGCTTTTCCGAAGGTTTGAATACGTCAAGGTTCACATCTTTTTTCGGGAAATAATAAACGGGCAGTCTACCTGTTTCGGTAACGATGAGAACTTGCTTGCTATCTGCGATAAACCGTCCATCAAATTTTACGCGAATCCACTTCGGACAGACTTCCGCACGAATTTGCCACCCTTCTTGGGAATGGTCCCTTAAAGACCACTGGGGATCAACATGTGCCATTGTACGTCCTCCTCTTTTGATCATTATTTAGAGAATTCATTCATCTTCCCACGAACTGCCCTTAGCCATTTCCCTTCCTTAAGCAGAAGGTATGCACGCTCTATATCTATAGATTGATTACGATCTTCCGACAAAAAAGGAACCTCGGAACGCAACAGTTCATAACCTGCTCTTGTCCCTTCACCCAGAGTCATATCCCTACGCAGATCGATAGCTTGAGCAGCATGGAGCGCTTCAATCGCCAAAATATAAGTAACACGATCAACAATCTCTCTTGCCTTGCTTACCACGTAAGGAGAATTGGCAGCATGATCCTCCATGTCTCCCGCCAATGAGAAATAGTCAGATGAAACGGGATTACTCAGATGACGAATTTCTGCATCCAGTGAGGTTGCTGTTTTCTGAACCGTGCAGAAGCCGACAGAGCGGCTCGGATCAGAAGTCAAGAAGCGGCTTAACCCTGTAAAGTCCGGGTCACCCAGCTTGATTATGCGATAGCATGAACTTTTGGATACATGATGCAGCGCACTTCCAAGCATCTCGAAACCTAGTGTCCATGTTATGGGATCATAATTAGCGCAGGATAAAATTCTTCGCTCTTCCGTCAGTACACAGGGATTATCGTCTGAACTGTTGAGATGAACTTCAAGCTGCTGGCGTGCATAGACATAAGCATCTCTTGCGGCGCCATGAATCTGGCATGCATCACGGAAGCTCAGCGGATCTTGCAGCGAATCCGGATTAAAATTATTCCAGAGTCCGCTGCCACGTAGACTACGCCGGACCATAGCCAGACTCTTTAACTGCCCGGGAAAAGGACGCTTGAGATGAACCGCTTCATCCAATGGACTAATATTACCCCGGATGGCTTCCAAAGACAGCGCGTATACAGAGTCTGCGGTATCCAGTAACTCTTCTATGTCAAAGAGCGTCAGTGCTCCGTTTCCGGCAGAAAGAGCATTGGAACTGACGATAGCCAGACCGTCCTTGGGACCAAGGCGCAGGGGTTCTAAACCCACTGCCATTAATGCATCGCTCGCTGGTATACGATTGCCCGCCATGTTCACTTCACCTTCACCAATCATGGCCAGGCCGATATGCGATATCGAGGTAATATCCGCCGCACCCACAGATCCGCGAAGCGGGAGAACCGGGTGAATACCCATATTGAGAAAATCTGCGTAACGTTTGGCAATATCGGGCTGAGCGCCAGTTGCTCCAGCAAGTAAGCTATTGAGACGGGCAAGCATCACCGCACGAACGACATCTTCTGTGGCCTCCGGCTTCACCCCAGCACTGTGAGATAACAACAAATTCCGGTTATAGTCTTCAAAATAATCATCTCCGATAACCTTGTCCTTATTCCAGCCTACACCACGATTCAGTCCATAGACAGGAACGCCTTCTGCAGCTAATTCATAAATTACTCTTCGTGCCGTAACTAGTCGTTCCCAGGCTTCATCGGCAATCACCACCGATCTCCGCGAACGAGCTATACTCTCCACATCCTCAATGGTCAAGCGGCTTCCGTCCAATACAATTTGGTTAGAGCTGAGCGAGAGAGTGCTCTCCTCAAGCATAGATTGTTTTCTCCTTGTCAAAAGCATAACTCTGTAAATCGATGCCCAGCATTTCTTCTACCTCTGGATATACACTGGGGTCCTTTACACTGGAGCTCAGTGGCACCTTGGATTTATCAATGGCGAAGACAGCTACTTCCATCCCCTCTTCAACATCTCCCACACTCACAGGCAGACCATTCTTCAGGTCAAACGTAGTAATTACGTCCGGAAAGGTGGTCAGACGTGTACCTTCATTGTCCTCGACAGCCATATATTCATTCATCACATGAAGTGTAAGCCTACGGTTGGGGATGGATACTTCGATCGTACCCACATCGAAAGCACCTGAATAACGAACATTTTTTGTTGTCACCGTCCCTCTGCCGAGGATTCTTCCATTGGTCTTGTGTACCACGGCCTCTAGCACCGCTTCCGGTCCATCTGGCTCTGCCTTCTGAATGACACGACCCAACTCAATCGCTATCGAGATGCCACCGATCGCAGCATGCTTCTTAATATGTTTGATCGGGAGCGGGTGTCGTGCGGCAGCAATAAACCCACCCGCCATGTCCGAAGCAGTACGCAGTATATTGGAGGTCCGTGCCGGAGTTCCCTTAACCACAAGTTCCATGTAGCTGCCAATCTCTGGTTTGCCGCCAGCCACTGCTTGTATCGTCTCGTAATCAATAGAAGACGCGAGGCCAAGTGAGCCCATCTTGCCAGTTGGATGTGCGCGGATATCTCCAGTGGCATCAATAACAGCAAGACCTAGGGCTGCTGCCGGCAGCCAACCGTTAATGGTGCTGGACATGCCATTCTGCGGAGTCATGACCCCGGCTATTTTGCCATCATAGTTTTCAATGATTAGCTGAACAGCCTTAATGTAGTCCTTTCCAAGCATTTGCCAGTCTCGTCCGGCAGGTGCACCGATTGCGGTACAGGTCAATATAATGGCGTCATCCGTCAGTTCATCTACCGACAGGAGCTTCGGTCGTCCGATGCTCAGGGCCGCGTGTCCAATCTCCAGTCCATGATCCACCCAGCCTCCCCCGCCGCTGGCAAATACAGAGCCACCTTTGACAGCAGCATTTACATCATCTCTTGTTAATTCCCGCATAAAATCTCCTCCTGATTGAAATTTCGTTGTAGCATTTCCCGATGTTATTTTACAGTGGATGAAATGGTTTCATATTGATAGGTATCAATTCGGGCAATCCCCTTGGTTTGAACTTCAGCCAACGATTGCTCGTAACCGGCATCCGCATAACGGAGTACGCCAAGACCAGTATCATTGTCAAGCGCTGTACGAAGACGTGCATCACTTGCCTCTGACCCGTCGGCTACAATGGTGACTCCCGCACTTGTCATATAACCGGAATAGCCCCCTCCGCCAGAATGAATCGCCACCAGATCAGCCATGGAAGAACAATTGAGCATGGCATTCAACAACGGCCAGTCGGAAATCGCATCGCTTCCGTCTTTCATCCGTTCGGTCATAATCTTGGGATGAGCCATAGCAGCTGCATCCAGATGATCCCGGGAGAAGGCGACTGGTCCTGCAAGTTTTCCTTCTCGTACCAATTGGTTAACCGCGAGTGCCAGCTTGCTGCGGTCTTTATGCCCAAACCAGCCTATACGGGCCGGCAATCCCTCAAACGGCACATACGTATTCGCGAGTTTGATCCAATTAGACACGATGTCATTATCACTAAATTCTTTCAGTATATAATCGTCAATGATTCGTATATCTTCTGCCTCTCCACTAAGAGCGATCCAGCGGAAAGGACCGATAGCCCGCGCAAAAAGAGGACGAAGAAAAGCTTCCGTAAATATATCAATCTCAAAAGCATTCGTAACTCCATATTGCACTGCCTGTGAACGGATATTGTTACCATTGTCAAAAACAACCGCGCCCCGTTGTTTGAATTCCAACATCGCCTTTACTTCATTCGCAATTGAAGCTCCGGCAGCGGCTTGAAGCTCCGTCGGATGTTCTCGTCGTGCCACACCAGCGGTTTCAGGTGAATATCCGCTTGGAATATAACCGTATAACAAATCATGTGCAGATGTTTGGTCAGTCACAATATCCGGCTGGACACCTCTCCGAAGCAGCTCAGGATAAACATCCGCAGCATTTCCGAGCAGTCCAACGGACAGGCTTGTGCCAGTGTCTACAGCTTCATTAATCCATAGCAATGCCTCATCCAGGCTATCAGTCTTTCGCTGTAAATAACCGGAAGCGATTCGTTTGTCTATTCTCTCCTCCGCAACTTCTACACAAAGGATTGCCGCATTAGCCATATAACCTGCTAAAGGCTGCGCGCCCCCCATACCTCCCAAGCCAGCTGTTAGAATGAAACGTCCTCGCAAATCGCCGCCGAAGTGCAGCCTAGCGATACTTTGGAAGATTTCATAGGTTCCCTGTATGACACCCTGTGATCCGATGTATTGCCAAGCAGCCGCAGTAAGGCCGCCCCAAATGATCAGACCTTTATCTTGCAACTCATAGAAATTCTCGCTGGTTGCCCATCGGCCGACCAGATTGCAGTTAGCCATTACGACAAGTGGTGCTTGCCGATGGGTTCTGAATACACCAATCGGTTTGCCTGACTGAATGACCAGTGTTTCGTCTTCCTCCAATTGCTTTAGGGTATCGACAATTGCCAGATAGGAAGGCCAGTTACGGGCTGCCTTTCCAAGGGAGGCATAGACGATCAGCTCCTTCTGGTTCTCACCGTTCTCAAGCACGTTCTCCAGCATGCGCAGCAACGCTTCCTGACGCCAGCCTTTGCACCGCAGCACTCCACCTCGTTCAGCAACAATCCTTTTCACAGTCACTCCTCGCTTTCTTATCTTTCTGCCGTTCCTGAAGTAATCTTTTCTTGTGAATAGCGGTTCTCTGGCTTCCTGAGTCCAAAATGGTCCCTCAGTGTAGTGCCTTCATATTCTAGGCGCAACAAACCTCTGCGCTGAAGAATGGGTACTACCTCTGCTACAAAATCATCCAGAGCACCAGGCAGGTGAGTAAAGGCAATATTGAATCCATCCGCCGCACCATTGCTGAACCATTCTTCGATATGATCAGCAATCTGCTCGGGAGTTCCGGCAAAAGCCCGTTTGCTTACAATCCGTTTGGCAAGCTGAATCAGCGTCAAATCTTCTTCCTTGAGGATACGCCGGATACGTTGTAAACCACTTTTACTCTGGTTAAAGCCTTCTTCTTCAGGTAGAAAAGGCAGCGGTTCATCCTGCGGATAGCCGGAAACGTCTACCCCGGTGTAATGTGATAGCAAGTCCAAAGCCAGTCGGTCTGGAGTAAGATTCTCGACAATAGCAAGCTGCTCTGCTGCCTCTTCCGCAGTAGCCCCAATAATGGGCATCAAGGCAGGCAATATCTTGATCTCATCGGGAGAACGGCCATATTTGGCAAGCCTTCCCTTAATGTCTTCATACAGCGCTTTCCCTTCTGCGAATGTGCCACCAGGGGCAAATACAATTTCGGCCGTTGCCGCGGCTACCTCCTTACCGGCTTCCGAAGCTCCGGCTTGGATCAAAACAGGATACCCTTGTGGTGGACGGGAGATATTTAGGGGTCCTTTTACTTTAAAATGAGTACCTTCGTAATCCAGATTGTGCAGCTTGTTCTTGTCTGCAAAGTACCCACTTTCCTTGTCGAACAGCAGTGCATCCTCTTCCCAACTATCCCAAAGTCCTTGCGCTGCCTCTACAAATTCTTTCGCACGTTCATATCGCAGCTCATGCTGCAGATGGCGTTCCTTACCGAAGTTCCGCGCCTCTTCGTCCGTTTGAGACGTCACAATATTCCACGCGGCTCGCCCGCCACTGAAATGATCCAGCGTCGCCAGCTTGCGCGCAATATGATACGGATCGTTATAAGTCGTCGAGATGGTCGCCGCCAAACCAATATGGGACGTTACCGCCGCCAGTGCGGAAAGTAGTGTGAACGGCTCCGGCCGAATGCTATTTGCATGGCTAATACCCGATTCGAATCGGTCCCAGACATACAGTTCATCGGCGTAGAAGAACATGTCAAATCTTCCACGCTCCGCCGTCTGCGCAATTCTTTTGTAATAATTGAAATCAAGAAGCCCCTCTGCTTCAGACCCAGGATGTCTCCAACTTGAAATATGCTCACCCGCCGGAAAAAACATCATTGCTCCCAGCGCAAGCTGACGATTATCATTACTCACAACGCATCACCCTCTCTTGTTAACTCGTTGTTAGACAACGTAATTGCTATTAATTATTGATCTATCATGTAGAAATTCACTTGATTAGCCCTTGGGCTTTCAACCAGTCCCTCGCAACATCAAGTGCCGGTTTCTGATCCTGTTCCACCTCTGCATTCAACTTTTGCATTGCCTTCTCATCCAGTTTTCCTGCCAACTTGTTGAGGACTTCTTTCAACTCCGGATGTTCTTCCAGCGTCTGCTCACGAACCACTGGAAATGCATCATACGGAATAAACACATGCTTGTCATCCTCCAACGCTACGAGGTCATTCGCCAGGATTTGGCTGTCCGTTGAATACGAGAGCTTCACATCAATCAGCTTTTGCTTTATCGCCTGATACTGCAAGGAAGGGTCCTGAATGGATTTCGTTTCCTTGAACTTTGGTTTGTATATGCTCTCTACATAAGGCCAGGCATCTGGGCGATTCAGAAACTCCTCACTGGCTCCAAAAACCAGTTCACCTGATTTCTCAGCAAGTTGAGAAGCTGTCTTTAGCCCATACTTCTCAGCGGTTTCTCTGGGTACCGTAAAGACATAGGTATTGTTGAACCCTAGTGGGTCGAGCGCAATCAATTTGCTCTTTTCCTTGAGCTGGGTTACGACTGTTTTGAATGCTTTATCTGGATCAAATTCTGGTTCCTGCTTCAAAATGTTGATCAAGGCCGTCCCACTGTACTCTACATAAGCATCCACATCTCCCGAGTCAATGGCATTCCAGAGCAGTGTGTTATCCAGCTTCTTAACCTCAGTTTTCAGCTTCGTGTCATTCTTAACTAAAATTTTGAAGGCGTTGGCCAAAATGTCCGACTCTGCGAATCCTTTTGTGGCCAGTACGATGGTATCGTTGCGCCCGGACGCATTGGAATTTGAGCACCCCGCTGCTGTCAGCACGGTCGTCAACACCAGCCCAAGGGTGATAAGCAGCCTGCCTCCTTTGATTACACTCCATCTTTTTTTGTTTGTGGTTGTCATGATTGCTTCCCCTCTCCCTAAGTAAAAGCTTAAAATTTATTCAAATGCCGCAAACCTTTCGGGGTAAGTGCCCTGTTAAGCAGCAGCAAAATGAAGTTAACGGAGATTACCAGCAGCGAGACGGGGATAGCCCCTTCCATAATGGTAACCGTGTTAATCATGGCAATGCCTCTTGTGATGATGTCTCCTAGGCCTCCTGCGGCAATATAGGTCGCAATTGTCGTAAGGCTGATCGTTTGTACCGCGACGAGCCTTACGCCGGCCATGATGACACTGCGCGCAATTGGCAGCTGAATCATCTTCATCATCTGCCATTTGGTCATGCCCATTCCGGTTCCTGCCTCAATCAGAGAAGGATGAACACCATTAATGCCGACATAGGTGTTCTGGAGCATTGGAAGCACGGCGTATAAGGTTAATGCAATAATGGCGGGTGTTGTGCCGATACCTACCAGCGGAATCATGAATCCGAACAAGGCCAAACTTGGGATGGTCTGGATGGCAGAAACTACAGTAATGATCGTATCTGCCATCCGCTTACGGCTGGTCAGATAAATACCAAGGGGGATTGCAATAATTCCCGCCATGAGGACGGAAATGAGGGACAGATACATGTGCTCTCCCATTTTCTGAACGATCATCGGCCAGTCAGCAACTAACGTATCCCATACATGGTTCATGCACTGGTCTCCTCTCGGTGAAAATGTCTCCCAATGGCTTCAATAACACCTGAGCGGGTTACCGTACCGATTAAGCGGTTCTGATCATCCACGACAGGCAATATTCGTTGACTTTGCATCAGTTCGAATACATCAGAAATTGGTGTGTTCTCAAAGAGGGCGGGAGTCCCATTTTTCACAATATCCCCGACTTTCATTTTGCTGTCATGCTGCAGATGTTCACTGATTTCTTCAATTCCTACAATACCCAGCAGCTCTCCCCAATTCCCGGTCACAGCAAGGGCATCAGCCTGATTCAAACGCAAGAGATCAAGTGCCTCTACGATTGTTGAGACATTACTTATCGAGAGACCGTCAATCATAATATGCTGTGCCATCTCACTTGGAAAAGAAGGACGAAACCTCTCCTGACCGATGAATTCGATCACAAAGTCGTTTGCCGGATGGGCCAGCAGCTCCGCAGGTGTACTGTTCTGAATTACCTCACCCTCCTTCAGTAGAATAATCCGATCAGCGATCTTCAGCGCTTCTTCAATGTCGTGGGTGACAAAAATTATCGTTTTATGCAGCCGCTGATTCAGCTGGATCAGTTCTTTTTGTAGCTGGACCCGGCTGATGGGATCAAGTGCGCTAAAGGGTTCGTCCATTAAAATAATGGAAGGGTCTGACGCTAGTGCACGGGCTACACCGATCCGTTGCTGCTGCCCGCCACTAAGCTCATGGGGATAACGTTTGCTATATTGTTCAGCTGGAAGACCGATCAGGTTCAGTAATAGATCCACTCTCTCTTTTCGTTCTTCCTTTTTCGCTCCCTTAAGCCTCGGAACAATACCGATATTCTCTTCTATGGTCATATGTGGAAACAATCCAATTTGTTGAATCACATATCCGATATCGCGTCGGAGTTGGACTGCATCTGCAGCTCCTACATCCCGCCCTTCCACGAGAACCCTTCCCTGACTCGGCTCTTCAAGGCGGTTGATCATTTTGAGCAGTGTAGTTTTGCCGCAACCCGAGGGCCCAATAATTGTTACAATCTGACCTTTCGGTACCGTAAGATTAAAATCATGCAGCACACTACCCGAGCCATAATTTTTATTTACATGTTGGAACTCAACTGCCACTGCTTCAGTCATCGTTCTTCCTCTCCCTCCAAAATACAGTAAACAAATTTGTTAACTCGGATAAATAAATAAATTTTTTTACTTCCTTACTTCACATTTAACTAATATTGCGAACTCTTGCTAAAAAAGAAGAAGGCCTTATTTCTCGCCAATAGGCGAAAAACAAGACCTCCACTGTTATGGTCAGCCATTTATTATTAACATGCGATAATTAGATTTCTTATTTCAATAATATTACCAAGAACATTCTTTTGTCAATCATTAATTCCACTATTTCTATCGGGATTAATTGTGATCGGTGATTTTTTCTATTCCCCTCCAAGTAGATTGGAGAGATGCTTGGACGATTCCATAACGCTATGAATCATTTCGGGTATCCTCTCTTTGGTCCCGCGAAATAAAGGACCCGCAATAGATAGACTTGCCACGACAAGACCATGACTATCCAATACCGGTGCACCAATAGCGAACACATCGGGATCGTATTCTCCTTCAGTACAAGCGAAGCCCTGTTCCCTGACAGCTTTCAAACTATCAATCAATTCCGATCGGTTCCGATCGGTTGTACTATTTGCTACAACCTGCTCAATCGTCTTTTCATTTTCAAAAGCCAGTATACTTTTTCCAGAAGCGCCTTGATGTAAAGGCAAACGTCTACCGTTCTCGATTACAAACTGAATAAGACCTCGGCCTTTCACATGTTGAATGCATACAGCATCATTTCCAGTTCTAACGAACAATAACGAAGTTTCTTGTGTAGACTCCATCAGATCGATCATAATAGGCAATGCAAGTGACAACAACTCACGATGAATTTGTTGATTCAAGCTACGAGCTAAATCCAGAATACGCAAACCAAGTCCAATCTGATTCTTGCCCCTACGTTCCACAATCCCGTTCTTTTCAAGCGTTTGCAAAAAACGATAGGTTGAGCTTTCTGGAATGCTGACCTTTTCTGCGATCTCACTAACCGATAATGTTCCATTCGCCTCAGATAACGCAAATAAAATATCCAAAGCCCTTCCAAGAGTGTTTGTTCCAATTTTCCGATCCAAAGCTACGCTCCCTTTCATTGAAATCATCCGTTTCTTTTATCATATAGTGAAAGATTGCGGAAATCACTATCGTTTTACTCGTCTGTATAAACGACATACAAATAGAATGCATACCCAATAGTTATATACAACTAACATAATGAACAAGTTCAAGATCATAAAATTACATAGTGATCCTAACCGTAGGGAGGCGCCCATTCTTATGCCTGAAAAGATAAAACTGCAAAAATTCGTGGATGCACTGCCTATTCCAAACACGTTATCTCCTAAGAAGCGAAGCAGTAATAGTTCTTATTACGAAGTGACTATGAAGGAGTTTTCTCAGAAGTTGCATAGAGACCTCGGGCCTACCCGTTTGTGGGGTTATGACGGAACATTTCCAGGTCCTACATTTGAAGTGATGAAGAATGAAACCGTGTTTGTTAAATGGATGAACGACCTGCCCAATAAGCACTTTCTTCCCGTTGATACTACGATTCATGGTTCAGAAATTACTGTTCCAGAGGGTAGGAGCGTTGTGCATTTACACGGAGGAAGAACGCCAGCTCATAGTGACGGCTACCCCGAAGCTTGGTTTACGAGAAATTTTGAGCAAACGGGGCCTTTGTTTGAACGAGAGGTTTATACGTATCCAAATATTGAACGAGCTACAATGTTATGGTACCACGATCATACAGTAGGCATTACAAGATTGAACGTCTACGCAGGACTCGCGGGATTTTATTTCATTCGAGACCAAAATGAACAATCCCTTAATCTTCCGAAAGGAAAATATGAAATCCCTCTACTCATCGTGGACCGATCTTTCAATCCGGACGGATCTCTATACTACCCCAGCAAACCGGATCAAAACGATGCAGTCTTACCACACCCTTCCCTTGTTCCTCCTTTTGACGCAGATACCATTCTGATAAACGGCATGGTTTATCCCTTTTTGGATGTAGAGCCAAGAAAATACCGATTTCGCATTTTAAATGCATCCAATAGTCGAATCCTTACATTAAGAATGGAATCTAATCAACCATTTTATCAACTTGGAACCGATAGTGGCTTTCTTGAGACAACAATAAGAATAAACGAATTTGTACTTTTAAGTGCCGAGCGTATAGATGTGATTATTGATTTTTCTCAATACTATGGTCAAACTATTATTCTCAAAAATGTCACCAAGAGTGCATCCTCTGAAACAATAGATATCTTGCAATTCAGAATAAGTGTCCCATTAAAAAGTATAGATACCAGCTCACTTCCATTTTATTTAGGAGCATTCGAACGACTCCCAAAAAGTATGGCAAAGAGAACAAGATATTTAACACTTGTCAGAGTGAAGGATCAATATGGTCGCTCCTTAAATTTATTGGATGGAAAAATGTGGATGGATCGTATTTCCGAAAGAATTGAAGTAAATACGATTGAAATCTGGCACATCATCAATATCATTGATGATGATCCTCATCCCATTCATATTCATTTGGTTGATTTTCAAATTCTTAATCGTCAACCTTTTGATGTTTCTCATTTTCAGAAAACCGGAAAACTTATTTACACAGGTCCGCCCACTCCTCCTAATCCTTATGAAATGGGATTAAAAGATACTGTAGCAACCCCCTTCGGTTACGTTACAACGATTATTGCTCGTTTCGGCCCCTTTACCGGGCGTTATGTATGGCATTGTCACATGCTTGAGCATGAAGACTACGAAATGATGCGACCCTTTGATATTTTTTAACGCACTCCAGCACTGCAATGAATGAATAGACATACCTCCAGAAAAAAACATTAAAAAAAAGAGATATGCACCCCCACAAAATTGAGGCACACATCTCTAATGATAAGCATTTTATGATTCTCTGTCTTATGGCAAAAGCATGTTAGAGATCTTGAATTTTAACCTTCCTGTGCAATGGAAACACGGTGTATCTCATCTTCAGCCACTTTTACAGAAATAAAGCTGATCTGTTCTCCACCTTCGGTTGTTTCCTGCTCGGCAGCAACGGCTATGCCGTTGTGGTATAACGTCTCGGTATTTACAGGGAAAGCAGCCTTCCAGACAAAAGGTTTTCCAGATTGCAGCGTCACTTCACTCTCTGTATTCCCAGTATGTTTAACCATAATGTTCCGATCAAGGATAGGGATATTCCCCATTTCCGCCCATTCCAGTGAATGCGTAAGTCTTGGCAAGGTGCTGATTACGGATGCTCCGTTTCCCTTAATTCCCATCAAACCGGCGGCGATGGAACCTATCACGCAATAAGATACCTCCGGGTAGTCCCGTCGCTCCAATGATGGATCTACCAGCTCTTTCAATTCACTAAAGGCTTCTTCATTTTGACCGTACCGGTAAAAGATATCCGGCAAGTAAGTCTTTCCTTCAACGTTAGCAACACGATGGATCTTGACATCCTCAAGCGCCTTATGCAGTTTCTCCGGGTCACTGACCGACCCGTAATAGAGAGGGAGAAATGTCCCTTCTGCATTATAGCCTGTTAGGAATGAATGATCTTGCAGCTTGGCTCCGAAGAAGCGCTCCTCCTCCTCGTTCCACCATTCCTGCTCATAACGCTGTTTCAGGTCTTGCGCCTTGATAGCGTACACTTCCGCTATCTCCGTTTGCTCCCTGAGACGGGCAAGATGAACAAATGCACGGTAACCGGCAATTTGAGCGGCGATCATATCACCACCTATCAAAGGCTGATGTCCAGCCTCGTTGAAGGTAGCCAGGCCCCTGCGACCGTATTCGGGATAATATTCCAATACTCCGTCTCCGTCTTTGTCCCAGGTGTTCGTATATTCATTTAAAGTTAAACTAAAGAAATCCAGTAACTTACTGTTATTTAAATAATAAGTATCTCCTGTCCATAAGTACTGACGTAAGCTGGCGTCAATAATGTCGAAATTCGCGGGGAGATTATACCAAAAATCATTATCGCTTTCATAATCGACTGGGGCAGGAACATTGTCCTTATTGATCTCCCAGTACGTACACCAGTCACGCGACTCGGCAATATTTTCGGCAAAATGCATGATCATGTTCTTGGTATGGAGACGAAGCCCAAGAACAGCAGCTCCGGTGCTGTGGTGCATAACATCACGGATGCAAAATGCTTCTCTGGCTGGAAGAGCGGCTTCGTACCATAGCCCGACGGGATCTTCACCAAAGTGGGCATATTCCAGCGCCTGCCGTTTGGCCCAAACAAAACCTTCATTCAACTCCTTATCGGAAGATTGAAAAGTTACTGCACCAGCCTGGGATTCTATCTCTCTCTCATAAGGCATGTCAAAGTCACTCCTGTCCTTTTTCGGTTTAACTTTCCTTGGAACCTGAGAAGGTCAGACCTTCCATAAACGCTTTTTGTGCGGTGAAGAATAATAGGATACACGGCAAAGTGATTACAACAGCCGCTGCCATTAACAAGTTGGTATCTGTGGCATAAGTACCCTGAAACCCCGCCAAACCAAGCGTGAGTGTCTTCCATTTGTCGCTGTTGATATAAATCAGCGGTCCCATGAAGTTGTTCCAGGAGCCCATAAAGACCATGACGCCAACTGCCATCAGAGCCGGTTTGGACAGCGGCAGGAAAATCTTCCACCAAATTTTAAAGTAACCGCAGCCGTCAATGATCGCTGCTTCCTCCAATGCGACGGGTAGCCGGGAATAGAACTGACGTAGCAAAAAGATATAGAACGCCGATCCAAAGAAGGTCGGAACGATCAGCGGGTACAGCGTATCCAGCATGCCCAGATTCTTGAACAGAATGAATTGCGGAATCATCGTAACTTCGCCCGGTAACAGCATGGTTGACAGCACCAGTACAAACAAGATTCCGCTTCCCCTCACCTTCAAACGGGCAAAGGCATAGCCCACAATAGATGAAGAAAGAACCGTACCAATGATAGGGAATACTGTTGTAATCACAGTATTGACCAGATAACGACCAAACGGGAACGCGGTAAGCGCCTTCGCATAATTATCCCAGCGCCAGTTATCAGGCCATATACTCATTCCTGAAACTGCAACCTCTTCCAGACTCCTTAGAGAGGCAGAAACCATCCACAGAAAGGGATACAGGAACATAACGGCTCCGATCAGCAGCAATATATAGGCCAGCCAATGCACCTTTTTGTGAGCAGATTTACGCTCTTTTTTTACGGACACGACGCTTCCTCCTTCCGGTTTGCTCTGTTTCGTAATAAACCCATAATGCACTGCTGCGGAATACGAGCGCAGTGAACAGGAGAATAATTACAAAGAGTACCCAAGCCAGGGCCGAACCGTAACCCATTTTGAACCACATAAAGGCATTTTGATATAGATAGTAGGCATAAAATAACAACGAATTATCAGGTCCGCCGTTAACCATGAAACCTTGGGTAAAGGTCTGGAATGCCCCAATCATACTTGTAACGGTGTTGAAAAATAATATCGGTGAAATCTGTGGTAGCGTCACATGCCAGGCTTTTCTTGCTGCCGTTGCTCCATCAATCTCAGCCGCCTCATACAAGCTTTGTGGAATATCCGAAAGACCGGCCAGATAGATAATCATATTGCCTCCGACCGTCCAAAGACTCATGATAATGACCGCCGGCATTGACCAATCTGGACTGGAGAACCAGCCAGGGCCTTCGATACCAATCAAACGCAATAATGAATTGACCAGACCGACATTCGGGTTAAAGATCCAGATAAACAGCACCATTTGTGCAACACCCTGCACGAGCGTTGGCAAATAATAGATGGTACGGAAAAAATAGATCCCGCGCAGCTTCAAATTCATCAGCAAGGCAATCGCTAAAGAGAGAATGACCTGCAAGGGTACACTTACGAGTGTGTAATAGAAGGTCACCGTCAGCGATTTATAAAACATGGTATCCTTGAACAACATGCGATAGTTATCCAAACCGATCCATTTCGGGTCACTGACGACCTCCCATTTGTTGAAGCTGATATAGAATGAGAAAATCATCGGACCTACCGTAAATAACAGAAAGCCAATAATCCAGACTGAGACGAACAAATAAAAACTTGCCGTTTTGGTATGGATAATCCTCTTCTTCACAAGAACTCTGGTAATGGTATATATAATAGCAAATATTAGCACGATAACGGTCAGAAAAGGGAGTAGAGGCAGCAATGCTGCTGGTGCCCCTATTCCTTCATAGAAATTGTAGATCCCTTCTATTATTCCATTCATAGTTTGCTCCCGTTAGTTTTGTTGTAAAATCTTGTTTATCTTCTCTGCCACCTGCGGGAATACTTCCTTAACATCCTTGTTTCCAATTCCGATTGGTGTTGTATCATCGATAGCTTTCATCTCGTTGTTGATTTCATTCGTACCCTTCTGGGCTTCCTGTGTATGCTGCTTCTCGGCGGCAAGTACGAAGGCTTTCAGGTTCTTGTCGGGGGAAACCTCTTCAAACGCACTTGTTGCACTGGCAATAACCGGAACCCCATAGGCATTCTTGTTTCCTCCGATGATCTTTTGCACCTCTTCGTTTTGTGTTAGGTGATTAATGAACGTTTTGGCAGCTTCAGCATTCTTGCTGTCCTTGCTTAGAGCCAGTCCATTAACTTCTTTGGAACCGCCGTTCCCTGGGAAAGGAACAATATCCCATTTGAATTTCTGCACATCAGCCATTTGCGGCAAATACCAAGGACCAAAGTCGGTGAACATGCCAATTCTTCCACCCAGGTACCAGTTCATCATGCTTTGTCCCTGCTTCTCACTATCGTTTGGCACGATGCCGGCTTGTTTGCTAGAGACAATATACTCGGCAGCGGCTATGACTTCTGGTGAATCTAGTGCCGACTTACTCAGATCATCACTGTAAAATTGACCACCGAACGCATAAATCCAGTTACCGAGCCACAGTGGCTCTGAACCAAAAATCTTTGTTGCCCCTTCTCCAGATGTGAGATTCTTTGCGATGTCATTGAATTGTTCAACCGTCATCGGTTCAGTCTTGCTTGGAAGCGGAATGTTATTTTTCTCAAAAAGATCGACGTTAATCGCCATAACTTTAGGCTTGATAATAAATGGTGCTGCATAGGCTTTACCATCCACACTCATGGAATCGACGAGGGAAGGTGAACTGAAGAGCGATTCATCCAATTTCAATTCTTGGAAAGCGTTTGCAAAACCAGGCAAATCCCCTCCTGAGATCAGCATAACATCAGGAGTCGTCCCTCCAGCAATCATCGTCTGTAGTTTGGTGAGGTAATCCTTCTGAATCCACTGGCTCTCAACCTGAATGTCGGGGTAATTTGACTCGAAGTTATCAATGGCTTGCTTGATCGCATCAGCTTCTGACTGAGCTCCCCAGAAGGCAAATGTTATTTTACCCTTGTCTTTCGTGCCGCCCTGACTTTCCGACGAGTTCCCTTCATTTCCGGAACACGCCGACAATGCAATTACAACAAGTAGAGATAAAATAATCAAAGACCATTTTTTCATCATTTTTCCCCCTATTGAATCGAATATTTGAATAAAGGTCATTCTTCCATGTCCCCGATGGACCTGATTTCCGCGCCACAGCTGCTTCTAATAACCAGCTTTGACGGAATCACGATCTTTAACGGTACTTCTCTGCCACCGATCCGTTCTAGCAGCATTTTCACCGCGCTCTGGCCCATTTGTTCAGTGTAGATTTTAACCGTGGTTAACGGTGGATTAGCGTAAGAAGCCATTTCAATATCATCGATTCCGACCAATGCGATATCTTTCGGAACCTTTAAACCGGCTTCCTTTAATGCCCTCCCAGCGGCTATCGCCATGGGGTCCGAACCAATCAGGAAAGCTTCCGGTAAATCCTGCTTATCAATCACTTCCTTCATGAGCTGATACCCGGTAGACATGGAGAAATTATTACCGATATGGACATGCTCAGGCAGGTACAGATTTTTCTGCTTCATATAAGATTCAAAACTGCTTTGCCGCTGATCCACTGAATCGATACCAGAGTTGGAACCAAAACGATTGATGAAATCACGTGAGCTGATCAGGCCAATTTTTGTATAGCCCAGTCCGGTAAGATGATCCAAAGCCATCCGAGTTACCTTGTCAAAATCGACGACGACGGAATCAAAGCGGTCCTCATCCGGCGAATAGTCGACAAAAACAATGTTATGTATTCGGCTGAAGTACAAATTGTATGGATCAAATTCGAACTTGCCAATCACGATCAGGCCATCTAGCCCCGACAGGCTTTCATATGAATCATGGTTCACCCAGCGAATAGTCCGAGTAATATGAAGCCCAAGCAGATTGAATTCTTTCTCGATTTGCAACCTTATAGTCAGGTAGTACGGGTCCTCCGACTCAAATTGCTCCGAACAGAAGGTCACCAACCCAATTTTATAATCTTTCAACTGTGCCGCTTGATTGGTATGACGACGCTGGGTTACTTTATATTGCAGCTGTTCTGCAGCAGAAAGAATTTTTCTTCTTGTTTCCTCCAATACCGATAAAGAAGGATCCCCGTTCAGTACACGGGAAACTGTAGATGGAGAAACACCGGCCAGACTTGCAATATCACGAATTGTTGGCACTACTGATCACCTTTTCACTTCATATTTGGGAAACACCCCTCACAATCATTTTATAGTTTTGCTAACCACTTGCCAATCATATTGTATTTTGTTTACTAAACATTAGTGAACTAATGCGTGTTTTCAATATATCAGAGATCAAATTGTTTGACAATACCTCATTGTCATCGCTTACAACTATTTTTTTTACTTCAAAATAGCGATTATATCTCACTTTACGCATTTTTATTTTATTTGTTTACTAAACTTTTCGTAAATATTATACTCTAAACTAGGTATCGTTACTCCCATTATCTATTTTACAAGCAGGAGGTATTATGAAAACTTTAATCAACTACGATTGTCCCACTGTAATTATTAACAGTAACAGCGCCTTATTTGAGAGCTTCACCAACATCGAAACCATTTCGGAGAACCTTTTTCTGGTCCATATCCGACTAACAGCTGCGAAAAAAGAACAGCCGCCAGTGTGCCGGATCGAGTGGTCTACTCCCGCCGTAGACATCCAATCTTTATGGCATCCGGGAACAGACCGCAATAAAGCCCTTCAAGTGGATTGGGGTGATGGTTTCCAATCCAAAAGCACTTCTCTCGCACCTGTGGCCTCTCTATATAATCTAGAGGGACGAAATCGAATGACCTTCGCTTTTACTGATGCATTGAACAACGTGTCGATAAAAGCTGGTATTCATGAAGAGGATTCCACCTTCCTATGCTCTGTTACCCTGTTTGAAGAAGCAATGCCGAAACTCGATCATTACGAAGCAACGCTTCGAATCGACCGTAGAGATATCCCCTTCTATAAGGCGCTTGAAGATGTAACCAAGTGGTGGGAAGGCCTTCCCGGCTATGAACCCGCCACAGTTCCTGATGTGGCCCTCCGCCCCATGTACTCCACGTGGTATTCCTATCATCAGAAACTGACCGCTACCGAATTGGAGGAACAATGCAGACTTGCAAAGGAACTTGGCTGTGACACTATTATCGTTGATGATGGCTGGCAGACGGACGACAACAACCGGGGTTATGCGTATACCGGGGACTGGGAAGTCTATGCGGGCAAGATTCCGGACATGAGAGCTCATGTGGATACCGTACATCGACTGGGTATGAAATATATGTTATGGTACTCCGTGCCATTTGTAGGGAAGCGCAGCAAGGTATGGAGCAAGTTCGAGAATAAACTATTGCGGGTAGATGAGAAGCTGAATGCGGGAGTGCTGGACCCCAGGTACCCGGATGTGCGGGAATACCTGATCAACACCTATGAACAGGCCGTTTCCGGATGGGATATTGACGGTCTAAAGCTGGATTTCGTGGATAGCTTCAGACTGAGCCCGGATCAGAAGGAGGGAACGGCGAAAGGACGGGATTATGAATCAGTGCCTGAAGCGGTGGACCGCCTGCTCTCCGATGTTATGGAGCGACTGAGAGCCATCAAGCCGGATATTCTCATCGAATTCCGCCAAACGTACATCGGCCCGTTAATGCGAAAATACGGCAACATGTTCCGGGCCAACGATTGCCCGAACGACTCCATCCAAAATCGCATCCGTACGCTCGACCTGCGACTATTGTCGGGGAATACAGCCGTCCATTCCGACATGATTATGTTCAACCCTAAAGAATCGGTCGAAAGCGCAGCCATGCAGCTGATCAACGTTCTCTTCTCCGTGCCTCAAATCTCTGTTCGTCTCGATGAGATTGGAGAAACGTACGCTGGAATGATCCGCTTTTGGCTCTCCTTCTGTAAGGAGAACAGTGACATTCTGCTGAAAGGTAAGTTAGTTCCGGAACAACCCGAGCTACTTTACCCACTTGTCAGTGCTCAAAGAGCAGGTACGAAAATTGTCGCTGTTTACGCTAATATTGTTGTCCCAATGGACGCTACATATGACCGATTCATTGTAGCCAACGGCACTTATAACGAACAAGTAGTTGTGCGTTGCCACCATCAGGGTCGTTACGATCTAACTGTAAAAAATTGCTGCGGTCAAGTTGTTCTACATCGTCAAATTGAGCTTCAGGACGGTTTACATGAGCTGCCCATCGCAAGAGCTGGTCTAGTAATTTTACAGCGTATAGATGATTCAAGGGAGATATGAGCAGATCATTCAATAGCAGACAGGTGCCTTCCGAGGTCATAGCCCTGTCACATAGACAATAAAAAAAGATTTTGAAGCGGCGACTTTTTCCCGGAATTCAATTGGGGAGAGGTCGCCCTATTTGTTTTGGGAAAATGACAAAAGTCACCTTAAACGAATTACTTTGTACACTGATATAAATTTTAAATATCCTCGATACTTAGGTTACACAAAAAAAAACAGACGAGGTGCTTACCATGAATCCAATTTCTTTAACAATCTCATTGTTAATTGTCGTACTTATTTTGAGGGGCGTTATCCAGGGCAGCAAGAAACCACTTCATGAATCTGGGCGGAAACTATTAATTCCGATCCTTTATATCTCCACATCTTTGTTTGAGTTGTTCGACCCAACGTTGGTGCTTACATCTGGCAGAATGATCAGTTCAATTGTTATAGGTGCAATTCTATCAATCCCATTAATTCTGGTGACGCAATTCGAGCGAAAATCGGATGGCAAGATGTATTATAAAAGAAACGTATCTCTTTATGTTTTAATTATTGTTATCTTCTCGATCCGATTCTTTGACTTCTTGTTCATCTCAGGCATTGATCCCAAAACTCTTGGATTCCTGAATAATGTAGTCGCCTTATCCTATATCGCCATTTGGCGAATAGCTAGCTTCATTAAATTTCATAATTCCAAATCAAGTACGTTCAGAGCTTGGGACAAAACCGCTTAATCGTACGATTAGCCCGAGCTGGTTGACTTGCCATATCAAGCATGTTAACCTAGGCCGAGTATTAGCAATGATTGTCAAACCCTCCTACTCTTATAATGATGAAAGGTAATTCAACAAATGATGATTTATAGTCGTCTCGCCATCATGATGCCCCCCTTTCCCTAGCTAGGCTCATATTCTTGTTGTCATAACAGAGTATAAGCTTGTAGGAGGGCTAATATATTATGAAGAAATATGCAGTACCATCTTTGCTTTTAATGATTGTTCTTATCGCTTTTCCGCAAATTAGCGAGACCATCTACACTCCATCGCTGCCAGATATCGCAGCAGCACTGCGTGTATCTAATAGTTCCGTACAATTCACGTTAAGCATCTATTTTATAGGATTTGCCTTAGGCGTCTTCTGCTGGGGCTGGCTGTCCGACTTGATTGGTCGTAGGCCTGCAATGCTGGGCGGTCTCATCGTATATGGGATCGGAAGCTTGATGTGCTTTTATTCGGATTCGATTCAGTTGCTTCTCGTTGGCCGTTTCGTACAGGCTTTCGGTGCCGCAACTGGCTCGATTATCACCCAAACCATGCTTCGAGAAAGTGTATCGGGAGATCGAAGACATGCGATGTTTGCCCAAATCTCTGCTGTCATTGCATTTACGCCGGCAGTTGGGCCACTTATTGGTGGTTGGATTGATCAGGCCCTTGGCTTCAGATCGGTATTCTTGGCGTTAGTACTAATGAGCGTTTTGTTGTTCATATATGCTTTTCTTAAACTGCCGGAGACAACGAACGTTTCTTTACGTTCCAAAGTCGCTATACTTCCGATTGTTAAAAAGATGCTCACTATGCCGCGCGTAATGGTGTTTGGCGTATTGATCGGAGGTATTAACGGCGTTTTATTCAGTTATTATGCCGAAGCTCCCTTCATCTTCATAGAACACTTTGATCTGTCGCCTGGCGTTTATGGTTTTCTGGGCATTATTGTGGCTTTGGCATCGGTGGTCGGTGCAATGATCTCCAAAAGATTATTGACCGTTTACGCACCGGAAAAGATCATTCGTTTGGGTTGTCTGGTCATGACCAGCGGAGCTCTGCTCTTAACCCTTGGAAGCAGCTTGTCTATGCTGCCCAATCTTTTGCAGATCATCTGCATGTTAACTGCCATGTTTGTTCTGTTGATTGGCGCAGGTATTGCTCTGCCCAATTGTCTAAGTCTTGCGCTTGTTCATTTTCAAGATGTAATTGGCACAGCAGGTGCGATATTCAGCTTAGGCTACTACTTGCTGGTAAGCCTTACGACATGGGGAATGGGTGCTCTGCATAACGGTTCATTGCTGATGATGCCTTTATATTTTCTAATCATCAGCGGCGTAATGTGGTTGCTTGGCAAAAGATTTATCTCAGAAGAATAATCTATTAGGATCATAAATAATACGAAGAAATGTCACGGGGCACATTTCAAAAAAAATAGAAGCAGTCCAGTACTTTTATCGTATCTGGGCTGCTTTTATTCATATTGCTGAACACGATGTTTTGAAAGACTACCCACTAATCAAGCACTTTTTAATGTTTTATATCCATATCTACAACCTTAACTTTGAAGATTCCTCGCATATACGGAAGCAGTGAAATTACACCCACCAAAGCCAATACAACCCCGACCCAGATCGGTGCAACCAGACCATAACCTGCACTAATGGCCAAACCTCCAACTGAAGACCCTACCACTACACCAAAGGTGACGATTGCGGTGTGAACGGTGTTCACCATCAGACCACTTCCTCCCGTACGTATCACTCGCGCGACCATAGGCGGGTTCATTGGAACCCCGGCCAACCCGATGATGATTACGGCAGGAATAACCACGGCAGCTGTATGTACGCCAATGGCGAATGTCAGAAGACCAAACGTCAAGAGAACAAGCCCTATCGTTAGAATCAGCATAGTGTATCGGTCCGCCAGTCGACCAGTGATCAGATTTCCAGCAACCGTAGCAGCTCCATACACGACAAACAATAGCGGCACCGCGGACGTTGAAAAGCCCGTCAGCTCTGTAAAAATTGGAGCAAAGTAGCTGAATGCTGCAAATGTGGCTCCTATAATAAGAAAACTTGTCAGGTAAGCCGCCCAGAGCTTGCGATTGCGAAAAGATTTCATTTCATGACGCAAACTTGTGGGCTCCGGTCTGGATAATACGGGGATCAGCCGCAATGCAGTTACTCCTGACAGTAGAACAAGAATGGCGACCGCCCAAAAACTGAAACGCCAGCCATAAGCATCGGCCACCCATGTTGCAGCAGGTGTACCCAGAACTGTGGCGATCATAAGACCCCCGAAGATTATCGACACCGCCCGTCCCCGCTGATTTTCCTCCACGAGAGAAGCAGAGATCGAGATTGATACGCCAAAAGCAGCCGAGGAAGCAACACCTGCTATGATGCGTGAGGCCATCATAACCTCATAGCTACCTGCGATCGCGCCAAGCAACTGTCCAGCGAGAAATAGTCCGGTAAGCATAATAAACGCTTTTTTCCTAGGCATATTCAGCAGAGCAGCGGTTAGTAAGGGACCTCCCACGACCATCCCCGCTGAAAAGGCTGTAATCAAATATCCTACTTGCGAGACAGATACTCCAAACTCCCCCGCAAGTGTATTCATCATTCCAGCTACCATAAATTCTGAGGTAGTCATGCAAAAAATAGCTAAGCTAAGCACATAGATTGCCAATGGCATCTTCAATTCCCCTTTTCATATGAGTTATAAATCCACACTATTGTAATGAACGGTACAAAACTAATGCAAAAAAAGTGCCGGATTACCCGGCTAGTAAATAGCTGCTAATGTACCTTCTACAATACTTTTTGCCAGATCACGGTTCTGTGAAGAGCTGTTAAGCACGCGAAGTCCGTAATAGCTGCTTAGAAACAGGCTTGCCAGTTCTTTGGCTGGTCTCCCTGAAGTAATCTCTCCTGTCTGCGCCCCCTGCTCCATCAGATCACAAAGTGCATCCTCCAAAAATCCGATATGACGTGTTACCACTTGCTCAACCATAGGATCAACCCTTGCCCGTTCCATTGCTGCATTAATTAGGAGACAGCCTCTTCGCCCTGATTCCGAAAAATCCTCCTGTATACCCCACTCCAGCAGGCCGCGTAATCTTTCTTTCAACGGTAAGGAGCTCTGTAAAATCTGGCTTTGCTCCCGTATCCCTTCCTCATGATAACGCTGGAGTACCTTTTCGTATAAATCATGTTTGCTGCCAAACGCATTATATAAACTGCCCTTTCCGAGACCGGTCTGTTTACATAGATCCTCAGTAGAGCACCCTTCGTATCCGTTCAACCAAAAGGCATCCATGGCCGCGTCAATTACAGCCGTATCCTTAAATTCTCGTGGTCTTCCACCTTTGGTCACTGCATTCCCTCCCTTCTCAACGAAATAATAAATCTTAGTATAGGTAATTTGTAACGTTCAGTCAAGAAGTTGTTTACAGCTTCATTGTTCTCTGTTACAGTAAAAATGTCATACCATATTAAATCGGGAAAGGAAGTCGGAATAAATGAAAATCGCAATTATTGGAACCGGAAATATCGGTGGTAATCTCACCCGTCGTCTCACCAAACTTGGTCATGATGTCTCGATTGCTAACTCACGTGGTCCTCATACCTTGACGGATCTGGCTGAAGAGACAGGCGCAAAACCACTTGAAGTAACGGAAGTCGCCCATGGAGCCGAGCTGGTCATTGTAACGATTCCACAAAAGAATATTCCGGATCTCCCTGATGGTATCTTAGACCACATTGCACCTGGTGCTGCGATTATTGACACCGGGAACTATTACCCCCGTCAGCGTGACGGCTTGATTGCCGAGATCGAAGGTGGCTTACCTGAAAGCCGATGGGTTGAGCAATACTTGAAACACCCTGTTAACAAAGCCTTTAATGGGATTTCCGCTATAAATCTGCTTGAACGTGGACTGCCTGCCGGTTCACCCGATCGACTTGCTCTCCCGGTAGCTGGTGATGATCCTGATACAAAGAAAATTGTACTTCAACTTGTCGAGGAGCTGGGATTTGACGCCATAGACGCCGGCGGATTGGACGAATCCTGGCGCCAACAACCGGGGACTCCCAGTTACCAGGAGCATGGAGCGGACAGTCTTCGGCAGGCCTTATCGAATGCTAGTCCTGTACGAAGCGAGGACTTTAAAGCTTAAGCATTTGAAATTCTGGGACATTGAATACGTCATCATCCACCGCCCTTTCGGGCGGTTTTTTTGTTTGATCATGTCTATTCCATGAAATACAACTGGTGCTTCTTGCGGTACTCTCCAGGCGTGAGGGAAGTTTGACGCTTGAATAACCGTGTAAAATAGTTATGGTCCTGCAGTCCACACAACTCGCCGATACGCTTCAGCGGAAGCTCCGAATGTGCCAATAACCGCTTGGCCTTCTCCATTTGCAGGTGATGCCTGTATTGAAGCGGGCTCATCCCCGTATACTGCTTCAGACAGCGAGCCAGGTAATCAAAATGATAAAGCAGATCACGCTCCATCTGTCCGGAATCAAACGGCTGCTCGAGCCGTTGACCAAGATAAGTTGCCACCTTCTCGCTTAGAAAATAGGAGCGAGCCTGCGGGCTGTTCTGTCTCATTCCCTTCTGTAATTGCAGCAGGAATTGGCCCAACAGAACATGAAGCTCGAAGGAACGCTGACGGGTGAGTACATGGTGCAGCTCAAGCATTTCTTTCAGTATCGGCTCCAGGTTACGTAGATCCACCGCGGCGAATTTGGGAATTTCAATGACTCCTGGGGGAGCCTCAATATCCTGGTCTGTTTGTTGAAGCAAAGGCTGCTCCCAAGTCGTCTTTTCTTTCAAAATCATCTTTTGCACAGAGGGAAGCTGGAAATGAATCCAGTATACTTCCGTCTGCACATCCGTTGGTCTATAGCCACGGTGGTCTTTGCCAGGTTCAAGAACCAGCATCATACCTTCCGCAATCTCGTAACGGAGGCCATCTTCCTCCATGTACAGCGCTCCTTTGGCGCAAATAATAAGATCGAACACATCAAAGCTACGCTGGGCATGCTGCATCCCCGGCTGCCATTCGGTGTGCCCAATGGCTGCTAATAGCGGAAACGGCGGAACTTGAAGTTCAAGTACAAGCATAAGATCTCTCCTTTGTTCAAAATGTAGATAATGTGCTATATATAGTCGTGATTGTCAGCTGTATCGAAGCTGATGATCGATTAGAGTGGTAGATATAATATGATTCTATCATTTAATGACCAGGGGGAAGCAAGCATGAAATTTCGTCAGGTTCATCTCGATTTTCATACGTCAGAAGCCATTGGAGGCATTGGCCGTGATTTTTCGAAGCAGCAATTTCAGGAGATGCTCAAAACCGGGCATGTCGATTCCATCACCATATTCTCCAAGTGCCATCATGGCTGGGCCTATCATCCGACTACCGCCAATCAAATGCATCCACATCTGAATTTCGATCTTCTGGGTGCCCAGATTGAGGCTGCTCATGAGATAGGTGTGAAGACACCGGTCTATCTCTCCGCTGGCCTGGATGAGCGACTCGCACGCAAACATCCACAGTGGCTCATCCGCAATCAGCAGGAGCAGATCAGTTGGACAGCCGACTTCATGACGCCAGGGTATCATCAATTTTGCATGAATACCCCTTATCTTGACGTTCTCACCCTACAGGTCGAGGAAGTCGTAAAGAAATATGATGCCGACGGCATCTTCCTCGATATCGTTGGTGTTCGGGAATGTTATTGTCAATATTGTGTTGCCGAGATTCGCTCACAGGGCTCCGATCCACGAAACATTCAAGATATGAAAAAACTGTGGGAACAGACGTATGCTCGTTATGCTAATCGAATGAATGAGACTGTGCATGCAGTGAAACCCGGACTACCAGTGTTCCACAACAGCAGTCACGTCGACCGTGGGCGGCGGGATCTCGCTCATGTGAATACCCATTTGGAATTGGAATCGCTACCAACGGGCGGCTGGGGGTACGACCACTTCCCGCTCTCTGCACGTTATGCGCAGACATTGGGCATGGATTTCCTCGGCATGACCGGAAAATTCCATACCTCCTGGGGCGAATTCGGCGGATACAAGCACCCCAACGCGCTGCGCTATGAAACTGCACTGAGCATTGCGAACGGGGCACGCTGCTCCATTGGAGATCAGCTGCATCCGGGCGGTCAGATGGATCATGCCACGTATTCGTTGATCGGGGAAGCTTATCGTGAGGTAGAAGCGAAGGAAGAATGGTGTCGAGATACTACCGCTATGGCTGATATCGCATTGCTGTCAGTGGAGGCAGCCTTATGGGAAACCGGAGGCGATCCTCATAACCAGCACATGCACCACCACGATACCGGAGCTGTAAGAGTTTTGCTGGAAGGCCACTTTCTCTTCGATGTGGTCGATCTGCTGGCTGATCTGTCCAAATATAAAGTTGTTATTTTGCCGGATACCATTAGCATTACAGAGTTAATCAAAACCAAACTGACAGCCTTTCTTGCAGGGGGCGGCAAAATTCTGGCCACTGGACGTTCCGGTCTCTCACCGGATGGAACGGGCTTTGAATTCGATTTGGGCGTAGAATATCAGGATGTCTCCCCATTCCGTCCCTCCTATTTCCGTCCGAATTTCGAGCTTCCTTCGCTGCGTACAGCCTCTTTCGTCATGTACACCGAAGGACAGAACACCGTGCCCACGACAGACGGCATCGTACTTGGCAGTAAGGAAAATTCATATTTTAACCGTGACTTGTTCACGTTCTGCTCTCACCAGCATACCCCTTCTGATCTGCAGGAATCGGGAACTGGCATGGCTGAAGGTCAGGATGGAATCTATATCGCGTGGAATGTTTTTGAAGATTATGCGACGAAGGGGAGCTTGGCTGTCAAGGAAATCATCTGTTACGCGTTGGACCGTTTACTGAGTAACAATAAGTCGCTGATAACCAACCTACCTGCCCAAGGGGTTACCACGCTGCAGATTCAGAAGAACTCGAACCGTTGGGTGAATCATCTACTGTATGCCTCTCCAGTACGTAGAGGACAAGGTGTGGAAGTTATCGAGGATATCCCTCCACTTATCAATACAGAGGTAACGGTTGCGGCTGCCGAACAAGTACAAGATGTCTATCTGGCGCCGCAGAACCTTAGTCTCCCATTCAGTCAGGTGAACGGCCTTGTGACCTACACGATACCGGAGTGGTCCTGTCATCAAATGGTCGTGATTCAATTTTAGAAGTGCATTTTTGGAACATTTAGCAGTAAACAAAAAAAGAAGTCGCCATTAACATGGCGACTTCTTCTTTGGCGTTTTTCTCCGCTATATATACTAACCTTTAGATATTTAGATATTAATGATTATACACAAGCTTTCAATTTGTTCAGAGCATGGGAAATATCCCGAATCAGTGAGTCCACATTTTCCCGCTGGGTTGCCCAACTGGTACAAAAACGAACGACGCTGTGTGTATCGGACACCTTTTCCCAGAATGTGAACGAGTAACGGCTGCGTAAATCCTGAAGCAGATCATCTGGCAGAATCGGAAATTGCTGATTGGTTGGTGAATCATATAGGAAAGTAATACCTTGCTCCGCAAGCGAATCATGAATCAACATGGCCATGTCCACCGCATGCTGGGAAATTTCAAGATACAGACCATCTTCAAATAGCGTTTCAAATTGAATTCCCAGCAATCTTCCTTTGGCAAGCAGGCCGCCTTTTTGTTTGATCATATAACGAAAATCTGGCTTGAGTTTTTCATTCAAAATGACTACCGCTTCCCCCATCATTGCTCCGATCTTGGTTCCGCCAATATAGAATACATCACATAGGCGAGCGAGATCAGCGAGAGTCATATCACAATTCCGGGAAGCAAGAGCATAACCAAGACGTGCCCCATCAATAAATAACGGGAGACCACACTGTTGGCTCACATCAAACAATGCTTGCAGCTCTGCCTTGCTGTACATCGTACCGTTCTCAGTAGGCTGGGATATGTAAACCATTCCGGGCTGGACACAATGTTCAGGTGCTGCATCATTCCAATGGGCATCATAGACCGCTTTGACCTGATCTGACGTGATCTTCCCATCTTCGCTTGGTACCGTGATTACTTTGTGACCTGTGGCTTCGATTGCTCCCGTCTCATGGACTGCGATGTGGCCCGAAGTCGCTGCAATCACGCCTTGGTACGGACGTAAAATGGAGGCGATAACCGTTGTATTGGTCTGTGTACCCCCAACCAAAAAATGCACATCTGCCTTTTCATTTTCACAAGCTTGTCGAATAAGGCTTCTCGCCCGATCACAATGGGCATCTTTACCGTAACCGCTCGTTTGTTCCATGTTCGTTGAAATCAGTCTTTGCAAAATGCGCTCATGCGCGCCTTCGTTGTAATCACATTCGAATCGTATCATCGTCTTGTCTCTCCTGCTCTTTTGTTCAACTTATCCTGAATATTCATCATTGAAGCGTAAACTTCTCTGATCTCTTCCTCTTCCAAACCTTGCATTAACTTCACAATCTGCTGATCTGAACGTTCATTCAACTCACCGTAAAGCTCCTGCCCTTTTTCAGTCAGGCGAATCAAACTAACCCGGCTGTCAGCAGCTGAATCCACTTTCATCAGCAGCCCTTCTCTGGTCAGTTTACTTACAATTCGGCTCATGTAGCTGCGATCAATGGTCAGTGTATCCACTAGATTGTTCGCAATGCTCTCCCCTTGAATGCCAATTTCAATAATGACCCTTGCTTCAGCGAAGGAGTAACCCGTTCCCAGGATATGCTTATCGAGTACACCGAGTATATTGGTATAAAAACGGTTAAAACGCCGCATTTCAGTCAACATATCTGCATTTATTTGTTGAGAGTCGATGTGGAACCCTCCCTTTTAGTGGACATTGTCAACATTATATTAATCAGTTTAGTGGACGTTGTCAACAATATAATATCGATGAGCTTTATAGTTTAAATGAATGCCCACTTTATTTAAAAACAAAAAAACAAACCGCGCAAATGCACGGTTTGTTTTTTGGCTATTAGGAATGGCTGTATTGCACCTGATGAAGTCTGCTGTATATGCCTCCGGCAGCGACCAGTTCCTCATGGTTCCCCTGCTCAGCGATGCCATCAGCGTTGACTACAAGGATGCGATCTGCATTTTTGATGGTTGTCAGTCGGTGTGCAATTACAAGTGTTGTTCTACCCACTGACAGTTCCGCCAAGGACTTCTGGATTAATGCTTCGGTTTCGGTATCCAGAGCGGACGTTGCTTCGTCCAGGATGAGAATCGGTGGATTTTTCAGGAACATACGAGCAATGGACAGGCGCTGTTTCTGACCTCCGGAAAGTTTGACACCACGCTCACCAATGATCGTATCGATCCCTTCTGGCAAAGTAAGAAGCAACTCTTCCAAAGAGGCACGACGGGCTGCATCCCAGATTTGTTCGTCTGTAGCCGTTAAATCGCCATAAGCGATATTCTCCTTAATTGTGCCTGAGAAGAGAAATACATCTTGTTGAACAATACCGATATGTCTACGCAATGATTCCAGCTGAACCTCACGAATATCAACTCCATCAACGGTGATCCGACCTTCCTCTACTTCATAGAATCGTGGAAGCAGACTGCAAATGGTCGTTTTACCTGCACCGGAAGGACCCACAAATGCAACGGTTTCCCCTGGATTGATGGACAAACTGATATTATTCAGAATGCGTCGATTTTCCTCATAACCGAATGAGACATTTTCGAAGCGAATATCTCCACGGACGCTTTTTAGTTCAACGGCATTTTTCACATCAGCGATTTCCGGTTCAGTATCAATGATTTCCAGATAACGCTTGAATCCTGCTATGCCCTTAGGATAGCTTTCGATTACGGCGTTAATTTTCTCAATCGGACGGAAGAAGATGTTGGATAACAGCAGGAATGCCATGAAATCACCCATATCAATTCTGCCATCGATAAAGAACCAGGCACCGCTAATCATAACGAACACAGTAACCAGACGCATCATCATGTAGCTGACCGATATACTCTTCGCCATCGTTTTGTAAGCAAGCAGCTTTGTTTTACGGAAGTTCTCGTTGTCTACGGAAAATAGTTTTTTCTCATGCTCTTCGTTAGCGAATGATTGAACGACACGAATTCCGCCTACGTTGTCTTCAATACGGGAATTGAAATTCCCCACATCTCCGAAGAGGCGCCGATAGGTCTTCGTCATGCGCCCACCGAACACGATAATGACCCAGGCCATGATAGGAATAATGATAAAGGTAATCAGTGCAAGCTCTAAATTAATGTTCGCCATGAGCCAGAAAGATCCAATTAATGTCATCACTGCGATGAAAACATCCTCTGGTCCATGGTGAGCCACCTCGCCAATATCGTTAAGGTCATTCGTAAGATGACCGATCAGATGACCCGTTTTACGATTATCGAAAAACCGGAAGGATAACTTTTGCAAATGAGCAAACATCTTCGAACGCATGTTGGTCTCAATGTTAATGCCAAGCATATGTCCCCAGTAGGTCACGACATAATTCAAGACGGTATTCAGCGCATAGATCGACAGCAATACAATACATGCGAGGATAATGAGTGGCCAATCTTGACCTGGCAGCAACTCATTAATGAACTTGCTTACAGCAAGTGGAAATGCCAGCTCTAGTAAACCAGCTATTACGGCACAACCAAAATCAATTAAAAACAGTTTTTTGTAAGGACGATAATACGAGAAAAAACGACGAACCATTCTTATTCACTCTCCAGATCCTGATTAGGGCTTTCTTCTTCATGTTGTAATTCAAAAAGTTGGATGTATTCATCAATGACCTGATCAATCGCTTTCAACTCACCACTGATCATCTGATGTATATTACGGAACTCCTCCTGACCAAGCTGTCTAGCCAACGTAGCTCTTCGATTCTGCATTTGTTCCAAAAAGACTAGAATTCTTCCACGACGAAACGTTTGTGCCCCATTACCCCGTTTTCCGTGATGCTCTCCATGCCCTCTCCCACGTCTTGAACGTTCACCTTGTTGCTCATCTTCTCCACGACCGCGTCTGGACTGCTCTCCATGGCGATCAGGTTGTTCGTTCACATTTATATGTCTTTCTCTCATTTGTGAAGCACCTCCATTTTCGTATACATATGTATACAAATTGTTTATGTATACGATTGTATACGTAAGGGATTTTTCTGTCAACCCGTATTTTTCCATTTTATCCGGGTCAATTCATATTCAGTTCACCGTCCTAGAGTACACTAACATACGTACCACCACAGAGATCCCCAATTCACAGATAAGACAGGAGAAGATGAGATTGACACTGAAAAAACGAACTTCATTCGCCGCCGTAACCCTGGTTTTAACGATGTTAGCCCCAATGACTGCTCTCGCCGCACCGGCAACCAGTAACAGCACTAACCTTACGTATGATATGACCCAAAAAGCGGTGATGGAGAAGGCCAAGCTCCTTACCGAAACTTATGGTACAACAAGTGTGCAGTACGCACTCATGGATGAGGGAGAGATCGTGATCTCCGGACAAGTAGGCAAAAACGACCCGGAGGGCCGTATCCCCCTTTCTTCTAATACAATGTACGGCATCGGTTCAACCAGTAAAATGGTGCTCACAGCCGCTGTGATGAAGCTGGTTGACGAAGACAAGATCGATCTGGATGTGCCAGTTGTGAACTATATCCCTGACTTTAGAATGAAAGATAACCGTTACAAACAGATCACACCCCGGATGTTGCTGAATCATTCATCTGGGATTCTTGGAACCTCAAGCGGTAGTGCCATACTGTATGGGGACAATGATACCTATGCACATGATACATTTTTGGATCAATTGGCCGAGCAAAATTTGAAGGCAGATCCGGGAGCCTACTCGGTGTATAGTAACGATAGCTTTACGTTAGCGGAGATTCTGGTTGAAAAGGTTAGTGGCATGAGCTTTAGCCATTTCATCCAACAGAATTTCACCGAACCCTTGGGTATGAGCCATACCAAAACGCCGCAGGATCTGGTTGATCCTGACCAAATGGCGGTAACTTATTCGCAGCTGAATAAGGAACAACTTCCACTAGAGAACACGAATATGATTGGCTCTGGAGGCATTTACTCTACTGCAGAAGACCTGGCCAAATTTTCGCAAATCTTTACGGGAGAGGTCACAGGTATTCTTTCCAGTGAGTCAGCAGAAGCCATGACGCAGGAAGAATACAAAAGTGGCCTGTGGCCAGAGGACAGCGATTCATCGATTTCGTACGGGTTAGGTTGGGATAGTGTGAACTTGTTCCCATTTAACGAATACGGCATCAAGGCAGTTACCAAAGGCGGGAATACGATTGCCTATCATTCGTCATTAATTGTGCTCCCGGAATACAATATGGCTGCAGCCGTTACTTCTTCAGGTGGGTCAAGCACAACCGACCAATTGATTGCGAGCGAACTGTTGCTTAGCGCACTTGAGGAAAAAGATATGATTGAAGAACGCAAGCCGGAAAAATCATTTGGCGTACCTGTAATAACAACCATGCCGAAGGAACTAACGCAGTATGCTGGCATTTATGGGGCTGTTGGCAGCTCGTTATTGAAGTTGGAAGTGAATGATGAAGGACAGTTGACGATGTCCCAGCTATTGTCGCCGAACAGTACCGAACAAAAGTATACGTATACTGAAGATGGCTCTTTCGTGAACGAGCAAGGTACAGAAAAATTGAAATTCGCCCAAGGAGATAACGGGAATACATACTTGTGGTCCCGTTCGTATCAGTCTGTGCCAGGGCTTGGACAGATCGCCTCCTCGGAATACAAGGCAGAAAAGCTCGAAACCAATACATTACCCGAAGATGTAACAGCCGCTTGGCAGAAGCGTGAAGGCAACATTTATTACCTGGTGAATGAAAAATACACCTCAACGGTATATGACAGTGCAACGCCGATCATCCCTATTCATATGTTCGATGAAGCACCAGGGTATGTGTATACCAATAAAATTATGGATGCAAATTCGGCTGTGAACCAACTGCAAATTCCAGGCTTGGCTGGGCGCGACACGATGGAGTATAAGTTCTTTGAGAAAGACGGCGTGGAATACGTCTCAGCAGGAGGAAAGGTCTACGTCAGTCAAGAACTTGTGAGACCACTCTATTCAGGGAAACAATCGAAGACAACGATTCAAACAAACGGTTATGCGACATGGTACTCGATACCGGCAGCAGCCGCAGGTAAAGTGATGACAGTGAAGATGCCTTCGAAAGGCGCTTTCACTGTATATGACCAGACAGGTATCAGTACGAACCATACCGTGGTTAGTGGCGAGAATGAAGTTACCTTACCTGAAAACGGTACGATTGTATTTGCTGGTGAAGCTGGTTCAAGGTTCGAAATTTCGTTAACAAATCAATAATAATGAGCATGGAAAATACGCCCGTTCCCCGGTGTTCTACTGGGGAACGGGCGTTTCATTCTTTCCGAAATCAATTCTGAAAGATACTACGTTTGTTCTAAGTTTATTTTACTTCGTTCATAAACTTCCTGAAGTTCATTATTTCAATGAAATTTCAAATATAGAACCGACCTCACCTGCAAATACAATGCGGCCGTTTTCTGGTAAAACAACCTCATTCTTACCGCTGACCACGGTGTGATTAATGCAAATACCCGTCTGGTCATATACTGCAAAGGCTCCATTTGCAGGCATCTTAACCGTCATAACTTTTCCTTTCACAGTTGCGGGTACCGAAAACCATTTGGCATATCCGTCTGCTTGAATGGTTGTAGCGGATTGTTTACCCGAATAGAGTGGTTTTACAAGTTCCTCACTGGCGAATACGCTACCTACGGTTGTAATGTACTCCACTCCGTTCTTCTCGGCGAAATAAATCTCCTTGGTATCACGTCCAGCCATGCCAGGGATTTGCAGATCAGTGACTGCTTCGTTTGCTCCAATAATCTTATTATTGGATATATACCCTGGTGTCTCTTTATTAGAGATAATAGGGAGGATTGGTGATGAATTGAGATAAACCGTTGATGTATATTTCTCATTCACCACGTAATATCTTTTACCTTCACGCTTCTCCCACGAAGCCGTAATATCTCGGGATAATTCATTGGCTTCCATCTTCTCTGCGGTGTATTCTGAGAAAGCCAACTGCCCAAGTCCTGGCAAGGATACATAAGATCGAGACCACAGATAAGTACTTCCATTCTGCTCCGTAACGAATTTCAACTTTTCTGTGCCTTTATCGTTAACAAACGTGCCATCTGCTGTATATGTGTACTTTTGAGCCGAATCACTCGGAGCTGCGAGAGTGGATACAGTCATTAGTCCAGCTTGATTCATTTCAATCTTCTTAACCGAATTATTGGCGCCATACATACCCGCATACGTGGATATTTCTTTAGGTATATCTGCCTTCACGGGTACCCCAAATGACTTTTCTGGCTTCCGTTCTGTAATGATACCCTTTTCCTCAAGTGCGCTGAGTAATAATTCACTCGCAATGAACTGATCTTTGGCACTTGTCCCACCAGATGAAGTAACGGCTGCAGCCAGATTGTATTCCGGCAGTACGACTAATGATGAGTGATACGATATGGTATCTCCACCTTTCGTTACTGCTTTGATGCCGTACTCACTGAATGGGTACAAATTTACACTATCCCACCCTAGCCCGTAAGATATAGACGTATCGCTATCCTCCGGCCATATGCCTCTTTTGTATTCTTCTTGCTCCATGGCCTCTACCGACTTACTGGAAAGAATGCCTTCAACCTCTCCCGTGAAGATTTGTGAAAATTTCACTAGATCTTCAGCGGTAGAGTAAATACCTCCAGTAGCGATGATATTATAATTTTCTTGCGGGAGCTGGCCATCATACAAAGGGGAATAGATTCCCGCCATTTCTGCTGGTTCAACCACATCCTGTGGTGTTTTGGTGTGATTCATGTCCAGAGGCTCTGTAATATATTTGTGTATAAATGCAGTAAAGCCCATGCCACTAACTCTTTCGACTAGAATCTCCGCTAATGTAAAACCATCGTTACAATATACGGAGTATTCTCCTGGATCGGCTTTTAGAGTCTGTATTGCCAATTGATCTAGAAAAGTGTCATGTGAATACGTGTCATTATCCCCGTACAATGTGGCATTGCTGCCGGAGCTGCCCAACAGACCGGAAGAATGATTTAACAGCATGCGTGGTGTGATTTGTTTATAGCGATTGTCTTTCATTATAAAGTCCGGGATATAGTTTACAACAGGCACATCCAAATCAATCTTGCCATCGTCAACCAGCTTCATTACAGCAGTAGTAAGTACCATTTTACTGGTTGAACCAATGCCATAGATCGTGTTCGAAGTAAGAGGCACCTTGTTATTGATATCATTCTTGCCCGTTTGACCGGACACCACAATCTCTCCACCATCGATTAATGCATATTGTACACTGGTCGTACCGTACGTCTCGGTAAGGATCTTGGCTTTCTCCGCTACTGTTTTCTTGGTTGGTTCATACGTCAGATCGCTGTTGTTACTCGTAGCTGGTGCGGCCAGTACTGACATTGGAGATAACATCATTAACGCCAGAGTTAAGGCGGTGATTGAAGTTCTTTTTCCCTTTTGTCGTCCCATTCACATCATCTCCTGAGTTTAAATTAGAGTTCTTTCGGATCTACAAATTTCACCTCTGGGTAGATGTCGCTCGGCCCCTGAATCAGGTTTCCACCCGTTCCTTTCAATTGCTTGTTAAAGAAATCTAGTACATATTGATTTACGATGTTTGATCCTCTTTTACCATTGATGTCTCCTGTAATTCCGGACAGTTTAATCAGCTCCGAATAGAATTGAAGATCCGTGAAATTGAAGTGCTGGGTTCCTTCTATATAAATCACATTTCCCCCCTGATTGATAACCGTTTTCATAATGTGCAGCTCATCTGAAAGAAACTTAGTTACTTCGTCATCCGAATTTCTATCACTTTCAAAATTGGCTAACCAGTCTTCAAAATTTCCCGATCTGATAAACATAAACGGCTTGTTTATATCATCTCTATTTTCTACTTCATTCAGTGACCCGTCCATATTAACCCCGGCCTTGATTCGAGGATCCAAATACGTTGCATTAAACGCCGTGGCCCCCCCAAAAGAATGCCCCATCGCACCGATGTTATTTAAATCCATTTTCCCTTTGAATTGACTTTCAATTGCACCTGAATTCAGCTTTTCGATTTGATTGATTACAAACTCCACGTCTTTTGTCCATATATCCCCAATTTCTCTGCGGTCATCTATGGTTGTCATCTTTGTTGTATAGCCCGTTACACGGCCATCCGGAAAAAGGGTCGCAAAGGTGCTATACGTATGATCGATTGTCACAACGATAAACCCATGACTGGCCAGATTCTCTGCCTGTGATGCTTGTAGGAGTCTACTGGTTCCCATACCATGAGATAGCAGTACCACGGGATAAGGACTTGTGGAAGGTAATATTTCTACATTTTCATAAGAGTTGGTTTGACTATACTTCAAGTAGTCGAGCAAAAATTCGGGCAGTTTTAAAGAAGCAGAGAAGCTCTTAATATACGTTTTGAACATTTCTTTATCATTTGGAAACAGCGTGTCACGCTTGTTGTTATTCATGTTCTCAGTAGGATACCAGAATTGGACCATTAACTCCCTCTTGTCGCTTTGATCTTCAGTTAAGACTTCAGCTCTATTCTGGTCTGTAAAATGAAATGTTTGAGTACCCACTTTCTCTGGGCCATCCGGCTTCGGCAAATTAAAAACAGGTAGGTACACAGACAAGGCAGTAGAAACAACCAGCAGAATGACGATTAGGGAAGATAAACTATATTTCAAGAACTTCCCTATTTTTAGATTCACCATCTTTTCGGAATGTCTGAATAAAACGATGAATATGAACAGCGCCGTCATGATATATACCAAAAGCAGCTGCCATCTGTATCCCTCAACAAACAATTGAACTAATAATATAACGCTGCTTCCTATACCCAAACCCAAGCCTATTTTCTTTGCACTTCTTTTAATAAACAATAGATCTACCAGTAAAGCGAAACAGGATAAAACTAAAAGTATTTCAAATAATCTCATGTTGAATTCCTCTCTCTTTCATCACGGACATCATCCGAATTGGATTTACTATGGAAAACCCGCCCCGCAGGACGGTTTTCATATTCGTTCATACACACCTAGTAAGTCAAAGAGTGTACGTTTATACCATATTTATTTCGCTTCGTTCATAAAAGCTTTAACATCTTCAGCAATTTTTTTGAATTGAGTATGGTGTAAATAATGTGAACCATCCATTGTGATTACTTTCCCATGTAGCGAATCTTTGATCTGCCCTTCATGCAGCGGTATCCATCCTTCTACACCTTCATTATTCGCTTGTACAAAGAGAAGAAGTGGAAGGTCTGTAGGGAAGGTTAAACCTTGAGCACCTTTAAAATTGGAATAAATATGATCCATCTCGTTTAATGACGTGGGATTATACATGTTTTTATTCGAGATCATTTTCATCTGCTCAACCGTCTGACCATCAAATGCAAGTCCCTCATAGGGGTCTGCACTCACTTTCATCATTAATCTTAAGAGACCTGTATTTCTGAGAAGAGCAAACGTTTTTAATGGGAACTTCGCATCTGTAATACTTGGTTGGGTGGAAACACTACTGTCAATACCGACGAAGGCAGTTACCTCATCCGGATATTTGTTCACATAATCAATGCCGTAAATGCCTGCAATAGAGTGACCCATGAGCATGTACTGAGGAATATCAAGTTGCTGCAGAGCTTCATGAACTTCACTTACGATATTTTCTGTGGTTCTTTCTTTTTCTGTTCCATCACTTAATCCGTAACCGAAAGGCTCAACTGCAACAACTTTGTAATATGGAGATAATTCATCAATAAGCAGCTTGAAATCAAGCGCTGGTGTTGCTGTTCCAAAACCAGGCAGAAGCACAATCGTTTCCTTGCCTTCACCTTGAATGAGCACATTCATATTTTTCCCGTCTACGGATACGTGCTGACCATAAGGCTCAATCTTTTTCGCTTCGGAATTGCTACTGATCACATTCGTGATATAAACAATACCTAGAAACAAAATAATGGCGATTACGATTGCTCCTAGTATTTTAAGTATAATATTCCGTACTTTCTTGGCCCTCGATCCATTCTTCGCTTTCTTTGGTTGTGTCACTCTCATCTTCTCCTGTCTTGAACTGTTAGTTCGGCTTTCTTCTTTGCTGCTAATGAAATCTTAACCAATGAAAATGTACTCCCCGTGACATCAATATGAACTGAATATGAACAAGCAAATAAATTAATACTTACCGGGACGTCATAAATCCCCTGAATTTTCCCGCAATTTCTTTGGCATGGGAACGATACAAATAATGATTCGCTTCCAGCAGCACCACTTCACTATGCATAGTGTTCTCTATTAGCTTCTCATGCTCGGGAATCCAATTCTCCGCTGCCGGATGATTCTTTTGAACAAAGAAAAGAACCGGCAGATTAACAGGGAACGTTAGCTGTTCAGCTGCTTTAAAGTTGGAATACATGCTCTCTGCCTCATTTAATTGAGTGGTATTATACATATTTTTTCGGATCAGAATGTTCAATTGTTCTTTGATCTGCTCATCATAAGGCAGTCCATCATAAGGGTCAGCACTCAGTTTCAATTGTAATCGCGCGAAACCTAAGTTACGGAACCATTTAATCGGTTGTGTATCTGACGAATCAATCTTCTGTTCACTTATCGCTGGAACACTGCTATCCAATCCCACGAATGCACTTACTTCGTTTGAATATTTGTTCACATAATCCAGACTATAGATCCCGGAAATGGAATGACCCATGAGAATATACCGATCAATATGAAGACTTTGCAGCGCTTCGTGGATTTCACTTACGATATTTGCTGTACTGCGCTCCCTTTCGGTCTGATCACTCAATCCATAACCAAAAGGTTCAACCACGACGACTTTATAATAGGGGGATAGTTCTGAAATAAGTGGCTTAAAATCAAGTGCGGGTGACGCTGTTCCAAACCCTGGTAAAAGGACGATCGTTTCTTCTCCTTTTCCTTGAATGCTGACATTCATCTGTTTTCCATCTACAGATACGCGCTGTCCATACGTTTCCATTCTTTTTTGCTCCGAATGACTGCTGATTTTGTTAACGCTATACACGGTGGCCACGAAAAGTAGGATGACTATAACGATTGCACCTAATACTTTAAGCAAAATGTTCAACACTTTTCTCGTTCTGGTTCCACCCCACGGTTTCTTCTCTGTTTCTTGTGTCACACTCATCTGCTCCTGTCCTCATCTGTTTACTGGCCGTAACAAGCCGTTAATCCAAGCCTAGCTAACCCAGATGTCCTCATCATGACGACAATATGAACGGAGTATGAACTAACAAAAAAAGGCCACGTTTCACATGCGAGGGAGCTTGCATGTGAAACGTGGCCTGAAAATATCGTTTAGACAACCAGATGAATATTCTACACATCCACCTTATCCTGTAAGCCTAACTATTCTATTGGTGGAGTGATTGGCAATGTGACAATAAAGGTCGTTCCCTGACCAGGTTCACTTTCCACTCGGATGTCCCCTTGATGAAGCGATACAATCTGTTTAACGATAGCAAGTCCCATACCACTGCCATCATACTTGCGGCTGTGAGAACGATCCGACTTGAAAAACCGTTCGAATATGCGCTTCTGGTCTTCAAGAGGGATACCGATACCTGTGTCGGAGATTTGAATAATCACGTTCTTGATATCCTGCTTGGTGCTGACGTGAATTACGCCGCCATCCTTGGAAAATTTGATACCGTTGCTGAGAATATTCGTCCATACCTGGTTCAGCTGGTCGTGATCAGCCAAGACTTTAACTGCCTGGAGATCGAGCTCAAAGCGAATGTTGCGAGCAGACCATTGTGGCTGGAGAGTTACAATGACACGCCTAATCTGTTCATCCAGGCTAAGTGTGCTAAGTCGTGGTTGCTGTGACTGCGATTCAAGCATACTCAGCTTGAGCAGATTATCACTCATTTTGGACATCCGCTTTGCCTCGGCGATGATAATATCGAGATATCGGCTTCGTTCTTGCTCTGAGAGATTTACTTGTTTCAGCGCCTGAGCATAACCGGATATCGAAGTCAGCGGAGATTGAACCTCGTGTGACACATTCGTTACAAATTCCCTGCGCATCTGCTCCAACTGCTGCAAATCATGCATCATTTCTTCGAAACTGCGCGCCAGTGTGCCTAGTTCTCCGGTTTGCTTGATATTCAGCTCGACGTTGAAGTCTCCAGCAGCGATCCGCTTCGTTGCTTTTGTCAGTTTTTTGATCGGTCTAACCAAAAATATGGAAGCAATCAGAATGATAATACTTCCTGCAATCAATGAACAGGTTGCAAAGATCGAAGCCCATTGGACGACAAACAAGGAAGAAGGTGGAGCGAGTGTCTCAAAAAACATGGCTTTCGGTCCCATTTCCGTTTTCACCGGCAAACCTAAAAGAACTGTTGCAATACCATTCGGATTGTCCTGGACTACGCCTCCATCTAGCACTTTCTTTAGTTGCTCCTTCGTCACCGTGGCCGATTTATGTCCGTTAAGCTTTCCATACGACTGGAACTGACCCGTTGCATCGTAAATTCGAATATGATATGAATTCAGTAGCTTCATTCCACTCACGTACGATTCTGCTTCACTTAATGGAAGGGTCTTGTAAATCTGCACGATATCCTGGCCGAAGTTACGTATGTTAATTTGAGCATTTTCATTCAATTGATCTTCGAATATCATCGTGGACACAAAAAAAGAAATGACTGTGCCGGCGATGACGGAGACCAGAAATGTCAGTACCACACGGATATATAACGATCTAATCATTCGTAAACCTCAAGCCGGTACCCCAGACCTCGCACCGTTTCGATCCGAAAATCGGGTGTTGTTGCGAATCGTTCACGCAGGCGTTTAATATGTACGTCTATCGTTCGATCATCACCGGCGTAATCAATACCCCAAATTTGATCGATCAATTGCTCACGTGTATAGACTTGTCCGGGTGTTCCAGCGAGTTTATAGAGCAATTCGAACTCCTTCAGCGGCAACGTAAGCGACTCTGTTCCGCTCGTCACCTTGTAGGTTTGTCGATCCAGGGTGACGTTGCCGAAATGGATCGTCTGCGTGGAGCCGATTTTGTATCGTTTCAGTAATGCTCGAACACGAGCTGTGAGCTCCAATGGATCAAATGGTTTCGTCAGATAATCATCGGTTCCCAGTTCGAATCCCTTCACTTTCTCCCAGGTCTCCCCTCTCGCCGTCAGCATGAGCAACGGAAGATCAGGATTGGCTCTTCGTAACTCCTTGCATAATGTCCAACCATCCATAATAGGCATCATGATATCAAGCACAACAAGATCGACATGTGTTGAACCGTAAACGGTCAGTGCCTCCTTGCCATCCGCAGCTTCAGCCGTTTCAAATCCGTCATTTCTCAAAAATAAACAGACGAGTTCACGAATGTTCGGATCATCGTCAGCAACTAGTATTGTAGGCATTTGTTTCCTCTTTTCCTGTTTCCATGTCATGTAGTCGTAATCATTATACTATTATTGAATTTGTAAAAAGCAAGAAGTACCTAAGAAATTTAATCAAGCCGTCCCCTCAGAATGTTCTGCATCTCCGCTTTGTTATGAAGAAACTGTTTCACACGAGAGCCATTGGCACCAGATGGATGAGGGAATCCCCATAAAATTTTCCTTTCAACTATCCGATGTTCATCAAGCAATTGATGGAGTACAGCCTCCACCGACTTTCCTAATGGAATAATAAGAGGATGCTTTAACTGTTCCAATTCAGGCAGAAATGACTCTAGTACAGCTTGATACAAAAATGTATTTCGAGGAATGGAAGGCTGATGTCCATTATAATTTTGCTTATTCACCAAGACTGGATATCGAATCAGAGAAGTTGTATGTAACAATGTACAATCTGCTTCAAACAGCCTTTGCACATGGGGCATTTTTACATATTCATGCAAGCCTATTTCCTGGAGCATTTGAATCAAATTGCTACGCATGGAGCCGGCCATTCTAGCCGCTATCTTGGCTTCTTTACAGGCTTGCTCATATGATTTGTGTGCTTTCAAAGCCTGGATAGCCGTTCTATATGCAATCTCCATTTGCTGCCAACCTGGTGTGATACCCACAAGCATGACTTTGGCAGAAGGATTGATATACTCATTATGTGGAGAGTAGAACATTTCCACTTCTCCCGCTGAGTTTAATTTCAGATCATTAATCAGCAGCTGTGCTTTGGAGTACTTTGGTTGTATCGGGAATGAATTCATCACATCAATCAGATGTTGTTGGTGAGTGGAAGATATCAGCAGATTGCTCACTCCTTACGGCCTTATGTATTGGCTACCCTGCAGATTATCGCTTATATACCTTATTTTGTACAATAACCGTCGAAATAATTGAAATAAAAGGGTAATTGACGGACGACAACGTCCATCGATTACCCTTTTTATTATTCTGAATGGACAGGTAGCTGTACGGAAAATGTCGCACCTTCTCCTGGTTCACTGAACACGGAGACCGTACCCCCATGCATCTCCACAATTTTATGCACGATGGATAGACCCAACCCACTGCCGCCCAAGGCACGTGTACGGGATTGATCTGCTTTGTAGAAGCGTTCGAATATGCGAAGCTGATCCTGCTTGGTAATGCCGGGTCCACTGTCAGTAATACGCACATTGACCTTGCCTTCACCTTGCGTAAGGAAAACATCAATTTTACCGCCTTCTGGCGTGAACTTGATTGCATTATGAATCAGGTTGATCCACAACTGAATCATCAAGTCCTCATCAGCAAAGATTTCAACTTCTTCCAGCTCTACGTTCATATCTATTTTTTTTTCATCCCATTGGGGTTCGCAGGCCAGAACCAGAGTTACCAACTGCCGATCCAATCGGTAAGTTGTTTTATGAGATGCATGCTCGGATGAATCCAGAACGGCGAGCTTCATTAAATTATCACTCAGTCTGGACAAACGAACACATTCCGTCTCAATGATCGTCAGATACTTTTCCCGTGTCTCCTGGTCCATATCTTTATTTTTCAGCGCTCTGGCGAACCCGCTGATTGACGTGAGCGGCGATCCGATCTCATGTGATACATTCGAGATGAATTCTTGACGCAAATCTTCCATCACTTTGAGATTTGCCGCCATGTCATTGATGCTTTCAACCAACTGCACAAATGGATGGGGATTTCTCTGTCTCCCGTTTCTATTGGCAAATTCCGCATCCAGATTCACACGAAAATCCCCCCGGGAAATGCTTTTCAATGCCTGAATCATCTCATTAAAAAATTCATACTGCCTGCCTTTAACCAGCGGACCGATCACTGTAATGCATAATCCTAAAAAAATGAACCCAAGCATGGCATTAATCAGAAAAGCAAGCAATTCATGCGGTTCCCATGGAACAAAGAAATACACATATCTCGTAAGGTAGAAAGCTGCTGTCCAGCAGGCAAACAGGGCCAGAGATACCAGAATGACGTTTCTGGCAATATGAAGAAATCCAGCCTCCTGCTTCATTGCCGTACCTCCAGACGATACCCCAAACCTCGCATAGTACGAATGACAAAAGTATGCTCTTCCTCCGGAAACCGTTCACGAAGTCGCTTGATATGCACATCAATTGTCCTCTCGTCCCCTTCGTAATCATAACCCCAGATCTTCTCGATTAACTGATCACGTGTAAAGGTCTTGCCAGGATAACTCGCAAGGGTGAATAACAGTTCAAATTCCTTGCGCGGCAACACAATATCCTGATCAGCTTTCTTGCACTCAAACGTATCCCCCCGTAGGACCAGTTCACCAAGCAGAATCACTTGTGAAGTCATAATCCGATATCGTTTCAATAAAGCCTTCACTCGTGCAACCAGCACCAGCGGATCAAAAGGCTTCACCAGATAATCATCCGTCCCAAGGGTAAAACCTTTGATGATCTGCGAGGTTTCCCCTTTGGCTGTTAACATCAGGAGCGGCAGATCCGTCTGCTGCCGCAACTGGCGGCACAATTCCCACCCGTCCATGCCTGGCATCATAATATCGAGAACGACGAGGTCGACCTTATGGTCAGCGAGTAATCGCAGTGCATCCAAACCGTCAACAGCCTCGATTACATGCAAACCCTCCTGCTGCAAAAAATGTCCTACCAGCTCTCGGATATGCGGGTCGTCATCAACGACCAATATGCTTGTCAACGTGACCACCTCCATTTTTTCAACCTTGCCTTATACTCCACATTCTGTCAAGAAGAAGACCTTATACCATGAAGGCATAACGTCTCTTTCCTGATAACTCAATATTTTCAGAAAATTTTATGATTTCCAATTACGTTCTGCGCATATATGCCCGTACTGTTAATGGTGCAAAAATGGCTACAATAACCGCCGCTCCAGCTAGGCTAGTCACCAAATCTGTGCCCATTGTCCCTTGATTCGCCAAATCCCGTACAGCTGAGACCAAATGGGATATCGGATTGACATTAACAATCCACTGAAGCCAATTTGGCATCGTATCTACCGGAACAAAAGCGTTCGAAGCAAAGGTGAGCGGAAACAATACGAGCATGGAAATCCCTTGTACACTGGACGCTGTACGTGCAATAACACCGAGAAAAGCAAAAATCCAACTGATCGCCCAAGCACACACAATAACCAGCAATCCTGCCATGGCGACATGACCCAATCCACCTGCTGGGCTATATCCCAATAGATAGCCAATCGCAAAGGTAAGGATTGTTGCAATGGTATATCGGATCGTATCCGCCAGCAGTGCTCCAGCCAGTGGCGCAATACGTGCTATAGGCAATGATTTGAATCGGTCAAATACTCCTTTATCCATATCCTCACGCAATTGCACGCCAGTAACGACTGAGCTTGTAATTACCGTCTGCACAAGTATGCCCGGAATAATGACCAACAAATAAGCTTGAATGTTCCCTGAGACCGCACCGCCAAAAATGTACGTAAACATCAATGTGAAAATGATCGGCTGTAGGGTAACATCGAATAATTGCTCTGGTGTTCGTCTAACCTTCAAGATCCCGCGATAAGCCATTGTTAAGGAATTCCGGACGGTTTGCCCAAAGCTTGTGTATTTTCTCAGCTTACGGCTTGGGTTTTGTTTCGCTATTGTACTGTTCATACTTGCAACTCCTCCACTGCTTTTGATTCTTGAGACGTATGAGACGTATTGCCGCTCGCATCTTGGCCCGTAATGGTAAGAAATACTTCATCAAGTGTAGGTTTCTGGACACTCATCTCTGCCAGATCAATGCCTGCGGAACGAAAGGCAATCAGCAGATCTGCTGCAATATTCGCATTTGCCATCGGCGCAGTAATCTTCCCTGCTTCCGCTGATACGCTGGAATCTGTTCGAAGGATCTGCTCCACAATCTGACGGGCGTGTTCAATCCGTGTCGGTTCCTGGATGCGCAGTTGAAGTGAGGCAGTGCCAACGGAGGCTTTCAAATCATCTACCGTACCTTCGGCCACAACGTGACCCTGATCGATTACGGCAACACGATCAGCCAGTTGATCCGCTTCATCGAGGTATTGTGTGGTCAGAAGTACCGTTGAACCGGTCTTGACCAACTGGCGAATCGTATTCCACATCTGTGCACGTGTCCGTGGGTCAAGTCCAGTCGTCGGTTCGTCCAGAAAGATCAGCGGCGGCTGAGCAATAAGACTTGCTGCCAGATCCAGACGGCGGCGCATGCCTCCCGAGAACCCTTTGATCGGACGTTTCGCCGCCTCCGTCAAGCCGAATTCTTCGAGCAGCTCAGCGGTCTTGCGTTTCGATTCTGCGCGGCCTAGACCCAGGAGCCGTGAAAATATCATCAAATTTTCGTTGGCACTAAGTGACTCGTCTACCGATGCGTATTGTCCTGTAAGTCCAATCAGCTGGCGTACAATATGTGACTCCTTCACCACATCATGACCAAATATTTTGGCTGATCCTCCATCGGACCGAAGCAGCGTACCCAGCATCCGAATTGTTGTTGTTTTCCCTGCTCCATTCGGGCCCAGTACACCGTAGATTGTACCTGCCTTCACGTTCAGATTCACACCATCCACTGCACGCTTATCTCCAAAGATTTTTACAAGCCCCTCTGCTTCAATGGCCCAATCTCCAAGTTCATTACCTGTTGTTCTTTGCTGTATGTTTGTCAATTGTGGTTCCTCCCATATCGTTTATAGGGGAAGAATATCGTACTTTTATGAACTGAATATGAATGGAATCGGAAAGTTTTCAATTTCAAATTACAAAACCCCGCCAAGGTCCAAATGGACACCGGCAGGGTTCGGATCGGATTAATCATTCTCTAATTTGCAGGTTTGATATCAAAGAAGTCCAGTTCCCCATATCCTTCACCTTTGGAGAAACGAATTTTGTTCACACCAGCCTTTAGCTGAACTCTTTCTGTAGACAGTCCCCAGTTCTCCCATCCCTTGTTCGTAATGTAGAACGGGCTGGCTGTACCTCCATTCACACTCAGCAGCAGGTTGGACCAATTTCCGCCTGCTGTGCCATTCGCCGTCCTTGCCAGGAGAATATATTGCCCTGCAGTTGCTGCATTGACGTTAAATTCTACATAGCTGTCCGCCGTATCGATATGACCAGCTTTCATGCCGCCTGAACCAGAAGGACTCTGGGATGCATAAGCGATCCCACCAAAGGTTCCCTCTTCTCCTTCATATCGAACGATTGACTTTTCTCCCGAAGGTAGAGCAATAGGTGCGTTGGGATTCACCGGTGTACCCAAGTTCGGCGTATTGTCGGCATTCCAGGTGAACTTCTGTAAGCGAATCTCACGATCCCATCCGGAATTATTGGATTTCGCTGTGTGGTACATGATCCAGTCCTCAGTCCCGTCAGGCGATTTCGTAAAGGAATGATGACCCGGACCATACAAGCCGTTCCCCGATTGGAAGATTGGCTGACTGCGCTTGTTCCAGGATGCCGGATTCAGCAAATTGCTTGAAGTGTTAGCGGTAATAAGTCCCAGACAATAATCGTTGGTCCAACTGCCACTTGCAGAATAGACTAGACTGACAACTCCGTTTCGAACGATTACCTGCGGCCCTTCATTTACATTCGGGGAATGATTGGTTTCCCAGGTGTAGGTTGGTCGTGCAATTTCCACACGATTTGAATCGATCGTCCAGGGATTACTCATATGGGCAATGTACAGATTCTGCCTTACATTCGTATCTCCTTCCCAGCCCGACCAGATGAAGTAGAGCTGTCCGTTCACCTGCAATACCGTCCCATCGATAGCCCACTTGTTGGTGGGATCCGTAATCTGTCCTTTGTTTTGCCAGGTTCCCTGTGTGGGGTCAGCTGACGTATTTTCCATGACATACATGCGGTGATTGACGTTGTCTCCATCATCCTTCGCATAATAGATGTACCAAGCACCATTGATGTAATGAAGCTCTGGAGCCCAGATGCCGCAGCAGCCAGTATTCACCACTGTGGTTGGAGCCGCATCAACGGTTGTTAATTGAGCTGACTTCCAGATGGTAACGTTACCACCTGTTGTTTTGGTGAAATAATAGAATCCATCTGTGTGCTTGTAGACCCATGGATCAGCTCCATCCTGCATCACGACATTGTAGAAGTTATTCTGAACGGTGGCTGCATGCGTCGTCTGTCCCATTGAAAAAATAAGAAATGCACATAAGGCCAGCAACAATTTGTTCCTGTAATTCATTATTTTCATCTAGTCACGCTCCCTATAGGATTATGAATTATGCGCGCACCTGACCTTCAACGTTCAATCTTCAATGGCAGCCTTGCGGGAATTAATGCGACGAATCGTTTCCGGGTCGAATTTGGGACGGCGGTCATAGGTGTACAGTCCATTCACTTCCTGTTCCACATCGTATAGCTGGGTATAACAAAACCCGAACATTTTCGGATGCTCCAGCAGGACATTGGTTAATCCCTCATAACGTGCAATGAAAGCTTCTTCGGATTGCGGTCTGTCCCCGTAGCCCCATGCTTTCTCATCTTGCTGATCCGGATTCCACCAGATACCGCCATACTCGCTAATAAAATAGGGCTGCCCTTCATACGTCTGCCGCTCCGGAAACGTATTGAATACTTCTCCACCGCTTTTCATCGGTTCATATCTGGCACGGAACGTTTCCGGGTTCTGATCATAGTCATGCAAATCGAAGATATCCGTCACCACATGAAAGTTACCGCTGGTATCAATGACTGGACGTGTCGGGTCCATACGTTTGGTCATCTCATAGACAATGCGTAGCACATCATTATCCTGCCGGGTTCCATCACGATCCCACGTTTCGTTGAACGGACACCAGCCGATAAGTGATGGATGATTAAAGTCACGTTCCATACCTTCCATCCATTCTGGCAGGAACCGGGCAAGACTTTCGGTCGTTGTAATATCCTGTCCCCAGTTGGCATGTTCTCCCCATACCAGATAACCCAGCTGATCAGCCCAATACAGGAAACGCGGCTCAAACATCTTTTCGTGCAATCTCGCTCCATTAAAACCAAGCCCCATGGAGATCTCGATGTCCTTGCGCAGATCTTCGTCGCTAGGTGCCGTGTAGATGCCATCCGGGTAAAAGCCCTGATCCAGCACAAGCCGCTGAAAAACGGACTTCTCATTGATACGAAATGCCATGCCATCCAACCTTACCGTCCGCAGTCCGAAATACGAGCCTACCGTATCAATGGTCTGATCCTGCCCATGCAGCTTCAACTCCAGATCATACAATTTGGCATGCCCCGGCTCCCATAGATGGATTTCGGATAATGGGACGGTAAGCTTCACAGCAGGTCCATGAACAACCGCCCTTGCCGATCCAACATCCTTGCCGTCAAAGCGGGCAGTTGCAGCCAGCTCTTCTCCAGCAGCGTTACCGCATATTTTTACTTCAAGGTGCACGCATGCATTGTCCGGATCAGCCGCGACTTTCATGTCGGAAAGATACACCTCTGGCACTTGTTCCAGCCACACCGTTTGCCAAATGCCGGTCGTCCGCGTGTAATCGCAGCCATGCGAGTGGAATCGTTCGCTTTGCTTACCTCTCGGCTGAAGTCCAGAACGAACATCATCTTCCGCATAAACCGTGACTACATTCGTTCCCGACGAAACATGGGATGTGATATCAAAATGGAATGACGAATAACCTCCCCGATGCTTGCCAACAGCTTTTCCATTGACCCAGATCTCGGCTTCGTAATCAACAGCGCCAAAATGAAGCAAAATGCGCCCATTCATCCAAGCATCCGGGATGGAGAACTCGCGTTTATACCATACTGCTGCCATAAAATCGGTATAGCCCACCCCGGACAGTTTACTCTCTGGACAGAACGGAACAGTGATTATCCCAGAAAGATGATGTTCGGACTTTTCATAACCTCGTTCTTTTCCACTTTTGCCATGATCCATTTCGAACTGCCAAGTTCCGTTCAGATTGATCCAATCGTTACGTACCCACTGAGGGCGAGGGTATTCCGGGCGTGGTGTCAATGTCATCTTGTCTTTATTCATACGTAAATCACTCCTATTAGCCTTTGATTGAACCGATATATACTCCTTTTACAAAGTACTTTTGCAGGAAAGGGTATACCATCAGTATTGGAACGGTGGACACAACAATGGTGCAATATTTGTTCTGTATTTGAATCAAAGTATAATTACACAATAATTAGATGTCAACGTTTTCAATTTATTTTCTTGTAATAAAATATGTCTGGTATTCCTTACTTACATCTCTTCAAACAGCATGGGAAAGTTAATTATTCACTGGTCCACACCATTAAAACACTGTTTCAATGCAGAAAAATCCAGTTCAAAGCCAAAATAATTATTATTTTCTTCGTCTAATGAAAGCATTCGTTTTCACCAAATCATTTATCTACTCCGCTATTAATTACAAAATAATTGTAACTATAGGCATACCCATCCCCTATTCTCAAGTCTTATGTCTTACTCTCCCGATGGAACTTGGAGCGCATGATCATCGCTGAAAGGCACACCAAAATCAGGTGTTCCATCCCTGTTCCATTCAAATTTCTGAATGTGCGTTGCCCGCAAACCAGTATCAGCACCCGGTGCTGGAAGAGCATGAAATACGATCCAGTCCTCCAGACCATCCGGTGATGTAGTAAAGCTGTTGTGCCCTGTGGCATATACACCATTCTCCGTACTCTTCCGAAAAACAGGCTGCGGGGATTTGGTTCATGATGAAGCCAGCATTGGAACACCTTCTTCATTCATGGTTAACATGAGAAGTGCATAATCTTCCGACCAGGTTGTGCTGGCCGATTCAAAAAATGGATAAGCATGTAAATGGGACTTGAATATACCTTCACCCTGCTTATTTGGCATATCTCGCATCCTTATCACCTGCATTCATCGTATACCTTACCTGCATAATAATGTTCTGTTCATGATCTCCGAACTCATTGCCAAACAGGTTCATGCCTCCCTGATGCTTGGCATCCGGATGAATTCCAATACGTAATCTTAACTTGTGTTTATCCTCAAGATGAAGATCTGACAGGGACACATCCGAAATTTTCTCCTTGTCCAGCATGGTCATGTTGTCGTCCACACGCCATTTTTTGAGAATGCCATATTGTGTGGAACCATCAGACCACCATGCCGGATTCAGTTTACCACGGTGGTCGCCCAAATCCCCGGGACTAGTCCACATCCCAATCTCAGTGCTATTCACCCACACAGAAATATCCGAGGGCCAATCATTGTTATAGGTTGCTACTTCAGAACAAATTTCCATGGACAATTCCAAAGATTCAATCGTCGCACCTTGCGGAATATCCATCGGAAGCAAATATTCCAGATAACCTTTTGCCAGCCAAATGATCTGAGCATCAATATGCTTGGGATGATAGAAGCTTGCCGGATCGTCTTCCTTCAGAATCATCTCCTCCGTGCTCGCCATGCCGCATGTTGGCGCAACTTCACAGTCGCTATAATGCCCTATCGGCATCTGAACTTCATAGACATTCGTATCCCGTGTGGGAAAGGAACTCACTCGATCCAGGGCAATATGAATATCATCATAATTACGGCTGCAAACTTTCATGGCCCCACGAGAGGCTGGGAGCATTTCCGTATGTATTAAATTTGCCGCCTCCAGCACTTTAATATGGTTGGCTACCGTTGACACGGGCAGGCTAAGTGCTTCGGCAATTTCGATAATGTTTAATTTGTTGGTATTTAAAAGCTGGAGAATATCAATCCGTGAACGGGTCGACAGGGCATGAGTTACAGTTACCAGTTTTTCAGGGTCGTTAAAGCTGAGTTCCAGCACGTATTTGCTCTCCTTTGGAAAATATTAATTAAAAATAATTCTACTGAATTAGAGGGATAAACACAATGTTGCCATGCTTAATCATGCTTGCGAAAGAAATCATTTGAGAACATTTTCCACGTAATCTTTCCTATAGTAAAGGCAATGAATAGAAGTAATCTACATTTAATTTCTTGTGAAAGGAAGGTTATACGTGATAAGTGAAATCAATAACTGGATCAGGCATATTGCTTCTAACTATATATTGATTATTGCGGCAGCTGTCATTTTCTTCGCGATTAAAGCTGTAATTGGATTTTATACCTACAAGCATTACAACAAACAATTGGACCATCTTCACCATAAAGTTGAACTGCTCATCAAGGAACAACAGCTTCTAGCTCAGCAGTTCTCCCTTCCTAAGGAAAACAGAGACATGATGCACAAAGAAGACCACAACGAGTCTTCACCGCAAACTCCTCTAATGTGATCTTCTCATATGATATTGTATGGTTACTCGCAAAACTCCTGTACACTGTTACCTAATCAGCTGTTTTTCACCTTATAAATAAGAATTCCGCTTATATAAATGAAATAGCTAGTCCAGCATTTTAGGAGAATACCTTTAACGTTATAAAAGCCGTAAATCGAATGTTGTTAAACATCCAATCACGGCTTTTTAGACTGTATGATATTAATTACTTTCTCCTAATGCCCTATCTTCACAGGCAAGTACGTCAGAGATTGGCCTGGAGCTGAGACAGTAAGGTTGTTTTCCAACTCAAATGATTCAACCGATTTGATAAAAGGCACCCTTTCTACAAATGCAGTCAAAGCAACACTTAATTCCATTCTCGCCAGTGGAGCACCCAGACAGAAGTGTGGACCATTGCCAAAGGTAAGGTGTTTTTTGTTATTGGGACGGTGAATGTTCAAATCGAATGGATTTTCAAATATTGTTTCATCCATATTCGCCGCACTCATCCAGGAGATGACGACATCCCCTTTTTTCAATTCTACACCCAAGAGATTATTATCTTTCTTAACGGTCCGATGTCGCTTGGCATTATGAAAACGATAACGAAGCATCTCTTCCACAGCAAGTGGGATCAACTCAGGTTTCTCTCGTAATTGAACGTACAGGTTGGGATCATCATAGAGAAAAGAATAAAATGTACTGGAAACCATGTGACTGGTAGTTTCGATCCCAGCTCCGAGCAAAAGCATTGTGGTTCGAACAACCTCGTCATCGGAAAACTTCTCACCATCCACATCCACTTTTAACAGATCCGTAATGATATCGTCGCCAGGCTGAGTTCGTTTCTGAACAACAATCGGATAAAGGAACTGGTAATACTCCTGTGCTGCGACCTGCTTTTTCAGTTCCATTTCCTCTGCATTTTCTCTATTGGCGGGTTGAAACAGAATATCTACCCAGCTCTTGAAGCGGTGGCTGTCCGTCAGCGGTATGCCCAACAAATCAGCCATAACCATGGAAGGCAAGGGTGCTGCCAGTGCTTGCACAATGTCGATCGTTGTATTGAGTTCAATATCCTCCACCAGTTGCTTCGCAATATTTCGAATCCGTGGCTCCCAGTTTTTTAGACTGCGGGGTGTAAAAGCAGCAGAGAGCAACGAACGGCTTTTTTGATGACGTGGTGGATCTATGCTCGAAATATTCATTTTGTCCGGCGGTGTGCCTTCCTTGTTTTTCGCCCCGACAGAGATGGTTGTTCTTGAGCCTTCGGATGAAAAATATTCATGATTGCTTAGTACCTGCTTGACATCGTCATATCTGAACACATTCCAGGTGTCCGTTTCCTCATGATAGTAAACAGGTTTCTCCGACAACATTTTCCGAAACCAGGGAAGAGGGAAAAACTCTTCCGCTCTTGACTGAAAATTGGTTATATCGTGAACACGAATCACTTCTTTATACATCCAGACACCGCCTCTCGAACTATTTTTGTTCAATGCAAAGAGGGATTTCTTCCATGCGTCTGATCATCATTGCCCGGCGTCACTCCAGTTCTTTGGACGGATAGGTCAGTATGAATATGTCTAAACCTAATACGTCGACCATATGGTTTACTATGGTATGCTTGAACACTAGACTCATTGTTTGCACATCGGGATTTCTTTCGGGAGGGATACAGTGAATTGGATACGTCCATTGAATAGCGGAGAATCTATTTTTAAAGTTAAAAATAATCGTATTATCTACTTTGCAAAATTATCTATTCCGCTGAATGCCCTTATCGCAGTTGGAAAAATACTTTTGGGCATCTTCTCGCTCTCCTTCTTTTTATGTATAAACGCCTTCTATAATATCGGCATCGCTGTTGCCAAGTATTATGCAGCAAAAGCACATGAGGACTCGAATCTTAATGATTCCAGCCCGGAGGAAATTCTAAAGAAACAATACGCTGCATACCGATTTATAGGCAATATTGTACTCGCTTCAAGTGTGGTCTACATCATCTATTGCAGTAAGTTATTATTCGTTACAGGCAGCAGGACGCATTATCCTCAATATGTCGCCTTCATCATCGCTGCCGTTACATTTACTGAAATCGCCGTTTCTCTTGGGGGCGCCATTATGGCGAGACGGAATAACGAACCGGTCATTGAAGCCATCAAACTGACGAACTTCTCTTCATCATTAATCTCACTTTCATTAACACAAACTGCGATCATGTCATTCTCATACAAAGGAGATCCAACCTTTTACAATAGACTATCAGGCATCTTTTTTGGTGCTCTCGCAGCACTCATCGGGCTGTATATGATATTACGAACTCCGACAGGAGAGTAACCATTTATATTCTGTAAAAAAACATCTGTGTATAGTTGATTCTGACTATAGCTGGATGTTTTTTTGTTATATCAAATCATTATAAGAATAAGCACGAATTAAAGAGAACTGTTTGGCTAGAAAATGCGGTGCATAAGGCATGTCATTGCGAAGCCAGGATACAATGGTCCCAATTAGGGCTGAGGAACTGTACCAGATGGCGATCTCCTTATGAATACCTGCCTGTTCAAGTGTGCTTCCCAGCTCCAAACTTTCGATCTTGGCTGAAACGAGTTTCGATAACAATTTCAGTAGTCTCTCCGTAAAAATGGGTGTTCGTCTGGACGCAAGAACGACGCGATAAAATTTGGAGTGGGCAGCAAAGTGTTCAAGCAATTTCACTAGTACTGGCCAACCATCGTCTTTGGCACCATCTTCAAATTGAGGAGCATGCTCGTCCACAATCCGTTCAATGTGCTCAATCATTTCTTCTGCCATTTTCTCCATCATGTCTGTGATATCCCGATAATGCAGATAGAAGGTCACCCGGTTAATCGTAGCTCGTTCCGCAATCCGATTGACGGATAGTTTCTCGATGTCCATCTCCTGCAAAAGATCTACAAAAGCATCACGAATCAACTGTCTTGTACGAAGTATACGAGGATCTGTAGCAGACTTCTTATCGTTCTTCATGCAAAATCACTCCTCAAATTTTGAAAATTACAATTTTAAATGATCAGTCGTTTATTTCAGAATTAAACGACATATTATATTTTTTTGTAAAATAAGCAACAAAAATACCCAACATCGTAAATTGTAATCTCCGGGAATATGTATATAATTCAATAAATACAATGTAAACTATACAACACGTTGTAAATTTAGTCACGTGTGGATTGAAAGGATGGAATGGATTGAGTCAGGCTAGATTAAAAGAAAGAGATGACGTAAAAAAGGGCCCCATACTGTTTGTTATGATTTTAGGTGCATTTCTTGCCACATTGAATCAAACCGTTATGAGCGTGGCAACTCCGGAGCTGATGGGGGATTTTAATATCTCAGCAGCAACAGCCCAATGGTTTACGACAGGCTACATGCTGGTGAATGGTGTACTCATTCCTATCACGGCATATTTCATGCAGCGCTTCTCGACACGGCAATTATTTCAAGCTTCGATGTTTATTTTCCTCATCGGTACGATTATATCTGCCCTTGCGAGCAATTTTGGTACATTGTTGACAGGACGTATGGTTCAAGCAGCTGGTGCTGGTATTATCATGCCATTGTTGATGCATGTCATTCTAACCCTGTTCTCTCCTGAGAAAAGGGGAGCAGCGATGGGTATGGTCGGTTTTGCCATCATTTTCGCTCCAGCGATTGGGCCAACCCTTGCTGGATATATTCTTGAGAACTATACATGGCAAACGATGTTTTACGGAATGATCCCACTAACCGTTATTGTTATTGGTTTTGCGTTTGTATATCTCAAAAATGTATCGGAACGAATCAAACTCAAGTTCGACACACTCAGCGTGTTGCTGTCCACAATCGGATTTGGTGCATTGCTGTATGGCTTCAGTCGGGCGGGAAGTCTGGGATGGTCAAGCGCAGAAGTAATCATATGCCTTGCAGCAGGAGTTATTGCTCTTGGACTGTTCACATGGAGACAACTCGCGTCTACAAATCCGCTGCTCGATCTGCGTGCTTTCAAGTATAATATGTTCTCACTGACCACGGTCATTAATATCGCGATCACGATGATCATGTATGCTGATATGATGTTGCTTCCTTTATACCTCCAAAATGCACGGGGTTACACGGCATTGGAGTCCGGATTATTATTGCTTCCAGGGGCGCTTGTCATGGGCTTCCTGATGCCAATAACAGGTCGATTGTTTGACCGGTTTGGCGCAAAATGGCTGGCAATTATCGGGATGGTTATCACGATCGTAACCACTATTGGTTTCATCGATCTAACGGATTCTACCAGTTATACTTACCTTGTCTTAATGTCAACAGGTCGCCGAATTGGTATGGCCTTGCTCATGATGCCTATCCAAACGGCAGGTTTGAATCAACTGCCTCCAAGACTTGGGCCGCATGGTACAGCGATATCCAACACCGTCAGACAAGTAGCTGGCGCTGTGGGTACTTCATTACTCGTAAGTGTAATGACTAGTCGCACAACGGCACATGTACAGGACATGGTGGCAACGGGTGCAGCCAAAGGTTTAACCCAGCAACAGTTGGGAATGGAATCCATGATCCAGGGAATTAATGATGCTTATGTTGTCATTATCGGCATTGCCGTTCTCGGATTGCTACTTTCCTTCTTCATCAAACGTACCAAACAAGCGACGGAGGAAGACTCCAAGCAGCCTGTAAGACAAAACGTCTCGATGAATACAAATTAAGAACAACATTTACATGAATTACATCATGTAGAGCCTATGTATCTTATATAAAAAGCGGCAGATCAGGACCCTAAGCTTTACGTCCAATCTGCCGCTTTTTGTGTATTACAAATGAACAGAAGCCTCTGCACTTCAGTGAGAACCGCTGCGCTAACGTGTTCTATTTCGTTTTCTCCATCGGAACCTGCCTGATTTGTTCAAGATATAAGCCGCAATCTCTGACAATCCTGCTAGCTTCGCAATTTAGAGAAGACGATTCAAATTCCGTTTGAAACGCCTGCAGCGTTACTTCCAACATGGAAATATTGATCTCTTTCTGCTCGACTAAAGCAAGCAGCCCTTTGGTCAGTTCTTTCGCTTTAATAGACACATCCGAATGGAGAATGGAATGACTGAATTTCTGAAGACCTGCAATCAGATTGTTTTTATCCAGCGCAATTTCTTTGGAATCAGGAGCGATCACCAACAGGCTTTGAAAATCAATAATATGCTCTTGTCTCTCCAGCATGGAACGAAGCAAAATCTCAATGTAGTTCAGGATTTTGGGCACAAGATGGTTCCAATCCGGTTGGTTAAGATGGAAGTTTCTCCACATATTCGAGATTTGATGGATCATGCCAAAACCAAAAATAGCCCCTTCATAAGCAAAGGGTTTTAATTCTTCACCAAATACCTGTACCAGTCGTTCAGATAACCAATTTAACTGCATACGAGTCAAGTTCTCCAGATCGCATTCTCCAGAGTAGAAGCCTGTCCAGAACAGCTCCACAACAAGCTTTTTTTCCGGCAAAATCATCGGCACCATAATCTGATCCACTAGTAAGTCAAAATCGGAATTGTAGCTTTGGCTCTCCAAATCTTTACGAATCATCATATCTTCCTGCACACGCTGCTCCAGAATGGCAAGAATACAATCATCCTTCGAGCCAAAGAATTTATAAAATGTTCCTTTGGACACACCTGACTCGTCTAGGATCATCTGTATGGAGGTGTTGGTTACTCCATGGTTTTCAAAGAGCACAAGTGCTGAGTCCAATAACATTTGTTTCCGTTTATTCATAAGTTCCCCCTGGATGATTTAGGTGGTTCACGTTACGATATTCAACCATCTACTTCAAATCCAATGCAAACATCACATGTTCCTTCCAACTTCCCTTGATTTTAATATTCTGGCGGTCTGTTTCCTGGAAGCCCGCTTTACGCAACACTCGAATTGATCCGGTATTTTCGGGCAGCGAACCTGCCTCCACTCGTTTTATTCCTGCTTCATTCATAGCAAAATGCAGTGCTAACCGAAGGGATTCGCTCATGTATCCCTTGCCATTCTGCACTTGATCTAGCACATAACCAACAATCCATTTGGCTGTGGAATCCAGTTCAAGTTCGAACAGAGAAATCTCTCCAATGAGCTCATGTGTATTGTTCAGGAAGATTCCGAAAGAGTAACGTTTCCCTTCTTCCCTGGCCTTGTTCCAACCTTCGAGAAGTGCAACTTGACCCTCCAGTGTATAGAACGTCTCCGATCGTTCACTTGCTGATATCTCTTCGAAAACAGCCCGGTTACGGAACTGCAAATCAAGCAGTGTCGGCGCGTCCTCCACGTTCAAAAATCGCAAATAGATACGTTCCTCACGATTGCCCATCTGTATGTTCATCCTTATCTCTGGTTGTAGTAAGTTTCATTCATCAGAAGTACGAGAGTTGCCGTTTATATGCCATATCCCAGAACAGATATTCAAATTCAACACTTCTTCTGAATATGTCTTCTATGGCCTCCAGCTCCTGCTCGGTTTTATGTTCACATAATGCATCCAGTGTATCATAGAACCATTGGAATGAGCCGCGGAATTCATCACTTGCATAATTTTCGATCCAGGTCTGATAGAAATTGCCTTCTAATGAATCCCGATATTGTTCTTTTAATCTTGTAGCATAGTCGTAATACGTCCACGCACAAGGGAAAATGACGGCGATGATTTCGGCAACCCCACCTGTTTGTGCAACACTCATCATATTCGACGTATACGCCTTGTTGTATAAAGAGGGTTTGACAGCATGATTTTCATCCAGCTCAATCCCAAATTCATTCATATAATTTCGATGCAAATCCATTTCTTCGTACAGAATAGCATGTTGAATCACCGTAAAGTTCGTCATCAGTTTTTCATCTGTCGCCTTCACTGCACCCATGGCAAAAATCTTCGCATATTCAATCAGATATATATAGTCCTGAAGAAGATAAAACTTAAACGCTTCCCGATCCAGTATACCTTTCCCCATTTCGTGTAAAAAAGGATGGTTGTATCCATCTTCCCATACGGTTCTGGACTTATCTTTTAACGTTCTTGAAAATGACATGATCATTTCTCCTTTTATTAAAATTATAATGTCCCCGCTTCACATCCAGCTATCGTGTTCTGTCCTCCAAAATGCAGACCAAAAAGCCCTTATCCTATTTTCGGCAAGGGCAAAATAACATGAGTACATGTCATTTGCTCCCTACGTCAGTATTAACTAACAGGTTCAAAGGGTCAGGTTTTAACCTTCTCAACTGCGAACAGTCCCCCTGCAAATAGCTCAGGCTTATTACAACATGTGTTTTTCCAAATGTCAATCCATTCCTATTAATCTTCAAGTTCCCCTAAATCTTCTTGCAATTTCTTAAGTCGGGTCCGGATATCCTTAATTATACTTTGCAATTTGTTTAATTCATCGACCCATTTTTCCTCATTAGAGACGTTCGTTGCTGTAGTTGAATGATACCCGGGAGACGTCCTTAACTGATCTAAATCCGATTCGTATGCCCGCCGCTTTTCCTCAGCTTTTGCCAATTCCTCCTCTTCGATGGCAATCTGGTGCTCCAGATAGATGATGTCTGAGGAGTAGCCGTGAGTTAAGCGCTGTGAATACGTCATAGTTTTCACCTCATTTCTGATCATCCATTGCTTTTCCAAGGTCATATGGCTGAATATCGATATCCAAATCCATACCCAAAGCCAATTTGGCCAGTTGACTGCCAATAAAAGGCCCCATCGTTAGCCCAGACGCTCCAAGCCCGTTAGCTGCGATCAAGCCATTCCAACCTGGAACAGCACCCATTACCGGAAGAAAACCTGGAGTAAATGGACGAAAACCTACTCTTACTTCCTGAAACGTGCTATCAGCTAAACCGGGAGCCAGTTCCAATCCTTTATTCAAAATTTCCTGCATTCCGCCTGCGGTTACTCTTGTATCGTATCCTTCAATATCATTTTCGTGAGTCGCTCCGATCACAATCTTCTGTTGATCAAAGGCCAACAGATATTGATCCGAAGGAGGCATGACTACAGGCCAGTTCTCAGTGTCCTTTCGATCGTGAACCTGCAAGTGCATAATTTGCGCCTTCTGATAATGAACCTTAAAATCAATGCCCAAGGGCTTCAACAGTTCATTAGCCCAAGCGCCAGCACACACGATAACCTCGTCAGCCGATATGACTTTACCGTCCACAACCACTCCATTCACTCGGTCCGATTCATATTGAAGTATCGCGTCCCCATGAATCAGGACCGCTCCATTTCGTTGAGCCGATCGAATTAAGGCATCACGAAGTGCACGTCCATCGATACGCGCAGCACCACTGATGTAGACGGACTGAAAGCTCTCCTCCAGAAGAGGAAAACGCTCATGAGTTTCTTTTGCATCCAGACGGATAATATCGGCAATCTCCGGTGCATCTTCTTTACGAAGGTGTGCCCTTTCCTGCATCTTGTTGATTTTGTCCACATCCGTATGAATACTAAGAGCACCCACTTGAGCGTAACCCGTTTCCGTTTCCCCTTCACTCTTGAGTTCTTCAATCAACCCGGGATAAAAACGTGCACCCGCCTTGGCAAGCTGATACCAATCCTGATTACGGCGCTGAGATAACCAGGGACAGATGATCCCGGCAGCAGCATCCGTAGCCTGCCCTCGATCTTTCCGGTCTATAAGAAGAACTTCCGCACCCCGTTTAGCCAGTTGATACGCTGTGGAAGCCCCGAGAATTCCTGATCCTACGACGATGACTTTCTTCATAACTGCATCCCTTTCCTAAATCACTGTAACCATTATAACGCATACTGCTTGGTGTGATAATGGCAAGGCATCGACATTATGATACGTGTCCCTAAAAGGTTTTCGATAAAATGTTATTTATGTAATATAATTCAAAACAGGTTTCTTTTAACGCTGTATCCACGCCATTTACGCACAAGACCTTTAATGAAATGAGGAATAACACAACGATGCCGAAACCTAGTATGGGGAATTCACTGGATCCCGATATGCCGCTTAAGGTAAGTTTGAAATCTTAAATTCTGAACTCTGTTAAAATTTGAATATATACCCAAAAGAAAAAAATTGTTCCTTTCAAGTATCGCGGATAGCTCTCCACGCAAAAAAACACCTCCAAAGTGAGTCTCGTATCCAATGACACGACTGACTCCACAATGGGGTGTTTATATTGCATTATTGTATGTTGCTGTAAGGTAGCGGCTCTTAGAATTTATACCTTTTATCTTTACCTTTTGCTCATAGCTCGATAATTCTTGTTGCAATATTTGAGCAAAACTCACTGTCATGCTCTACAAACAGAAGGGTCGGGGAGTACTCCAGCAGCAAGTCTTCAATTTGCATACGAGAGATGACATCAACAAAGTTGAGAGGTTCATCCCAAATATGCAAATGAGCTTGCTCACTGAGACTTTTAGCAATCAGCACCTTCTTTTTTTGGCCTGCGCTAAACGTCGAGATATCTTTCTCCAATTGCAGTCTGGAAAAATCCAGCTTTCTTAAGATCGATTTAAACAGGCTTTCATCGATTCCCTGTGTGACAGCATAATCCGATAATTGGCCGCCGAGATCAGACGTGTCCTGCGACACATACGAGATCTTAAGCTGGTGATCCTTTCGAAAATGACCTGTATAAGGGATATCCTCACCACAAATCAGTTTAAGGATACTTGATTTCCCCGATCCGTTTTTACCATAAAGTGCAATACGATCCCCTTTTTCAACTGTGAAACTCACGTCCTTACATACCGTATTGGAGCCATATGCAATCGATACATGTTCCAATTCGACAAGTTCTTTTTTGTGAAAATCCAGTTGATGAATTTGTAGACGTTCAGCACTCTCAATATTTTTTAGAAGTTTGGACTTTTCTTGGATGGCGGATTGCTGCCTCTGTTCAATATTTTTGGAACGTTTCATCATTTTGGCAGCCTTGTGTCCAATATAGCCTTTATCCACCTTTGAACCTGAATTTCTGGTACCATTTTTGGTTCTTTCCACTTCATGCGACCATCCACCCGTCCGTTTGGCAGAATCGGACAAACGCTTGATGTCCTTTATTAACTTCTCATTACTTGCAAGTTCAAACTGATCTTGCCTTTGTTTATTTTCCCACCAAGCAGAGAAGTTCCCTCTCTGAATCTCAATGTTATTTTTATTAATGGACAGGATGTGGTCTACGCTGTTATCCAAAAAAGATCGATCATGTGACACCAGAATAAATCCACTTTTGCTGCGAAGATAATTACTGACGAGTTTTCTCGCATGAATATCGAGATGATTGGTAGGTTCATCAATGAGCAAAAATCGATTATCCTTCAGAAACAAGGCAGCCAGCATCACCTTCGTTTGTTCTCCGTTAGACAAGGAATCGAAAGGCCGATACAGGATATCTTCCGAAACTTTTAACAGGTTAAGCTCTCGCACAAGCTGCCAGTGCACATATTCAGGATAAACCTCTTCAATGATATCGAGGGTCATAGCTCCTTTATTCTGAACCTGAAAAGGAAAGTACTCAAAGCTAACATTCGCAGAAATAGTTCCGCTGTATTCATATTTACCAAGCAGCAGATTGAGAAATGTCGTCTTGCCTCTGCCGTTCCTTCCGGTAAAGCCCAATTTCCAATCGGAGTCCAGCTGAAAACTCACATTTTCAAATATATTTTCGTAACTGCCATCATAGGCAAAGGTTAGGTTGCTAACGTTAATTAAAGACATAAAGATCATCCTTTTTATGTGAAATATAAAAGTTAACCGACGTGAAATTTACCACGACATGGTCCCTCACTTTATATTTGAACATAATCAGAATTTCAATCCGCTCTTGCATGAATGACATATCCCTCGTGTCAGAGTGATTAGAATATCCTCAAATGAAAAAACGCAAAAAAGCCCCATTCACCGGTGCTTTTTTGCCTTACATCACCTGACTATGATAAAGAAATCTGGCGCCTGAGAACTTAACGCCAAGATAATCTATGCATAGGAGGATAAAGTGCCGGATTCTGATTAATTATGTTGTGAACCATGTCAGTGTTCATGTTCGTTGACAGGTTCACATAAACATCTACAACCTCTAATTCAGTCATCGCTCTATCCCCCTTTAAAAGCTCAACAATTTAATATCAGAAACTTAACATGGAATACAGCCACGGGTCAAGGCGAGAAATCAAGAAATCCGCCTTACACCCGACCCTCATGGATTTATAGTCACCATTCGCTGTATTCAATATCATCTAATTATTAAACGGCCGCATAAAGCGGTTTGTACACCGGATGCCACATGGCAGCTTTTACAGCCTCTTCAACGTCTTTCAGCTCTACACGCGCAACGCCATCTTTCACTGCCGCCTTGGCAACCGCCACTGCAACTTTGAACGAAACAGCATGCAGCTCTTTCACTCTAGGCAGAAGAGGAGCACCTGGTGCAGACGAGTCTACCGAATTAGCTACGGCCACTGCAGCTGCGGTGAACATGTTTTTGGTGAATTTCGATGCTTTCGCTACAATCGCTCCCAGACCCAAACCAGGGAACACAAAAGCATTATTGGATTGACCAATTTCATACAATGTGTCATTAAACATGACAGGTTCAAATGGACTGCCTGTTGCAATCAGTGCTTTGCCATCCGTCCATTCAATCAAGCTTCTTGGTGCTGCTTCGGCAAGCGAGGTCGGATTGGACATGGGCATAATGATTGGACGTTCCACATGCTTCGCCATTTCTTTGATAACTTGTTCATTAAAGGCACCTGTCACACCGGAAGTGCCGATCAGGATCGTTGGTTTGATCTGTTTCACAGCTTCCAGCAAACTGACCTGCCCTTGCTCATTCAACGCCCAATCTTTCACTTCCGCAGCTTTACGTACATATGGTTTCTGGAATTCAAATAGACCTTCCGTCTCATCGGTAAGGATTCCGCGGTAATCGAACGCCCAGAAACGGCTCTCCGCTTCCTCCTGCTCAAGCCCTTCTTCCATCATAGCGTCACGAATCTGATCCGCATTACCAATACCAGCGGCCCCTGGTCCAAATACTAGGACACGATGCTCACGAAGAGGTACACCCGTCACTTGAACTCCGGACATGATCGCCGCAAGTGTGACCGCACCCGTTCCCTGTATATCGTCATTAAACGTAAGGAGTTCTTCCCCGTATTTCTGAATAATATTTCTGGCATTCACACTGCCCAGGTCTTCCCAGTGAAGCAGGATATCCGGGAACCACTTTGTTGTTTCTTTCACAAAGGCTTCGACAAATTGCTCATATTTTTCCCCGCGAATCCGTTCATGACGACTGCCCACATACAATGGATCATTCAGCAATTTGGGATTATTGGTTCCCACGTCCAGCACAACAGGCAATACACGGCTTGGATCAACGCCTACGGCTGCTGTATATACCGCGAGTTTACCAATAGCAATTTTAATGCCACCAACGCCCCAGTCTCCGATGCCCAGAATACTTTCCGAGTCGGTTACCACAATCAAATCCACATCTCCCGCATGTAATCCACTGTTGCGGAAAGCTTCCTCCAGCCCATCCATGTCATTGATGGATAAATATAGACCTCCAGGTCTATGGTACTGATGGCTATATTCTTGAATGGCTTGTCCGACCGTAGGTGTGTACACAATCGGCAGCATTTCACTAAGATGATCTTTCATTAGACGGTAGAATAGTACAATATTTCGGTTGAACAAATCACTGAGCATAATGCTTTTACGCAAATTATCCGATTCATTCTGCAATTGCTGATATACTCGACTCACTTGTTCTTCAATATTTAAAACCATCGGTGGCAAGATGCCATTCAGGTTAAGCTCTCTTCTTTCTTCTTCGTTAAAGGCAGTACCCTTGTTCAACATGGGATTGGACAGAACATCCTTGCCTTTCAAAGAGGTTTTTAAGTTTCCATTGGAATCTACAAAAAATGAGTTCATTTACTAATTGCCTTCTTTCATGATGTCTCTTGACGTTTTAACGTTTTTTAATTTATTTTTAACACTTAATAACTTTTAGTTAGTTACAGTTCTTCCGATGACAATTATAAAATATTTTCTAGGGCATGTAAACGAACTCATGAAACTTTCATGAATGAAATTCAATTTCATTTCGATAAATAAAATTTATCACTTTGTCATTTTTCAACAAATTCATTTTATGAACTTATACTCACCTCACGCAAAAAAGCCACGATTTTCGTGGCTCCAAGCGGTGTTCCTTTCTGAATGTTCATTGATCCAGATGCTGTAGTCAGTATAGATATCCTAAAAAATCAAGTTCTCCCTCACTCCAAGGCAATGTTCCGAGTTCTTTAACCATTAACCCGTCGATCTTCTCAATTCCAACTCCAATTGTAGTTAAGGTCTCATGGTCAATTTTCAACCACTTACAGGTGTTGCTGACCATTTTGAACCCATTTTTGCTATACAAGCCCTCATGATCCGCAAATAATAGCACAAAATCAATATGCCCTTTGGACAGCTTGTCCACTTCTGATAGCAACAACGAACCGATTCCTTGAGAGCGATATGCTATCGAAACACACAGATCAATGACCCCCAGCACTCTTATTGCTTTTCCATTTAAATTCATCATTCTGTAATCTAATCCTACATGTCCAATCAGTTGGTTGTCTGGGTTAAGTGCTAATATTCTACAATGTGGAATTTGTTTAAAAAACAAACGATCCTTCGGATAAACTTCTGGAAAACTGGCAATAAGCAATGCCTGAAGATGCGTTGACCATTCTTCGTTCAAATCCATATCATAAGCTTTAACTAATTTCAAAAAATGTCCCCCTAAATTAAATCGATTTCTGTTCTTTATTTGTCTCAGCTGCTTGTAAAAGTTCAATTACGGCATGTAAGCACCCTCCACTTCAACCTTTCGTTCATTTCCGTTTGCTATGTATCTTACGTTAATGACATTTCCTTTCTGGAATTGGGGAATATGTGTAACTGGGATATAAGTCTCTACAATCGTGGGAAAGGTACGGCCGTCTACTTGGGTTACGGTCAAATCCAGTCGCACTCCCGGCCTTCCATCCATACTGGATGAAGTTTGTGCAATGTCATGAATAACCGCCTCCGCGGGAATCCCCTCCATCAAAATGCTTTTTCGAAGGTCCTGTTTCCGTTTATTGGTACGGAGCAGTTTAAATACCATCATCATAGTGATTGTGGCTGTTATCAGCCCAAAGCCAATAACAGCCACAATAGTAAATAATGTAGTCGTCATAATGGCCTCCTTTTATTTGAAACTTATGTTTATTAGTTCTTGATTATATCTCTTATTCCTGCAAATTTGCTTGAAATGAATACAGATACCTCCATATCAAAAAAAACCGCCTTATAGGCGGTTGCTTGCTGTTATGTTCAACTTAATCTACTTTCGCACCATAAGAGCGTACAAACAGAACCGCTTGTTCACGATCCAAACGTACGCCTTTAATGTCCAATGATTTCAGATCGATTCCTTCCAGGTTAGCACCTCTTAGATCGGCCCCTTGCAGCTTGGCTCTGCTTAAAACTACTCTTGTGAGATCACAATCTCTCAGATCAGCTTTGGTAAAATCCGTATCCGTAAAGTCGGCTTCAAAGAAACGAATACCTCGCAAATCCTGTTTGCCCAATCGGGTATGTCTCAGATTCGTATAAGACCAATCGCCCTGACTTAGTGTAATACCATCCATTTGTGCACCGGAAAAGTCCGACCCCGTCATCTTGCAGGAGGTGAATTTGGAAGCGAAAAGATTAGCACCACCAAATAAACAATTTTCAAAAGCCGACTCTCTATGGATAGAGCCATTCATGGAAGCACCTTTAAAGTCACATTCGATAAAACGGCAGTTGCTTGTCTCGATTTCTTCCATTGAAGCATTCATAAAGGTACACTGTTTGAAAACACAACTAATGAGTTCTCCATAACGCAAGTCACGTCCTTCAAAATGTACACCTTCATACTCTTGATCCTTATATTGATACATCACGTACACCCCATCTTGTAGATTATCATGTGTTCCCCATTAAAGAGCTTTTTATAATATACCATACTGATGTCAAGTACCTGCTTAAACGTCTGCAAAAGTCAAGCCACTTTTTTTCAAAAAAGATTCACATATAACAAAAAACCGCGAACGCGGTTTTTGGCTTCATAAATGTGGATTATTCGTGGGTAGTATTCCTTTTTCATGTGTAAGATTCTCTCTTTTCCTCTATAGTTCTTTATCTGCATATGATCTGAAACTTTCCGTAACAGCTAACCGTTTGCTTCCTTCCAGATAAAAGCTATCATCTGCTCTCCAGGTATGACTTTTTTTATTTTGTCTCCGGTGATACACATAGTTATATGGTGACGTAGCATAGGTTTTGAATCCTCTTTTTCTGCATTGTCTCAGAAAGGTTACATCTTCTCCAATGGAACGATCCGTGAATCGGACCTTCTTTAATATCTCCTTTTTGAACAGAAGTGTGCCGCCTTGTATAAATTCCACATATTTATTCTTTTCTTTAGGTGATCTGACCAGCAGCATTTTTGAAGCACCCAAGTAAACCAGACACGAATGTTTGCCCACAATATCGCTTTTCGTACGTCTTAGCCCATTCACTTGTTCTTTCAAATAAAATGGCGAGTAGTAGTCATCATCATCAAATTTGGCGATCAACGGGAATCGGGCTCGGGTAATTCCCGCATTTAGGCTTTGTCCGAGCGATATGCTTTCTGGTACTTGATAGACGCTAACATTCGCATGTTTTCGAACGCGATTTTGATATAATTTCAAATTCATGCTGTCATGATTTAAAATGATGATAAGCTCTTTCCCCTTATAGCGCTGTCGATTGTAGTTTTGCAGGATGTTGTCAAAGAATTGTGGCCGATTGGTACATACAATAATGGAGACACCGTTTCCCGTTTTATTTGCAGTCATGACATACCCTCTTTTCTGCACATATATGTTTTTTCATCATACGTTCAGAAGTAGAGAATGGTATAGACGAATCGATAGCGTATAAAAGGCCAAAAAACCCTCTGTCCTCAAGATCAGGACAAAGGGTTTTTAAATTCATTCTAGGCTTGATTGGATTCGTTCATATATACGGCTTTACCTGTACGAGCGGACTCATAGAGTGCCTCCAAGATCTGTGAAACTACCAAAGCCTGTTTAGGTGTTACAACCGGCTCCAGATCTTTATCAATCGCTTCGATCCACTTTCTCATCTCAACATCCGGTGCACTTTCACTCTTCCCATCGTAGAAAGCAACCCCGCCTGCACTCAATTCAATTTCGTTGGTGTACAAACGGCTGAATTTTTCACCATTGATGCGCAAACCATTCTTCATATCCGCACCCGCTTCGCTTCCGCTCAAGCTGCATTTCGCTTCATCCACATCCAGTGAATTGAGCGCCCAGCTGGACTCCAGCATAATCGTCGCGCCATTCTCCATTACAATCATACCAAAAGCGGAATCTTCAACCGAGAATTTTTCCGGGTCCCAAGGGCCCCATGCATTAGCTGCATTTTCTCTTTGTGAAAGCTCGTGATACGTTGTGCCCAGAACAACCTTTGGTTGATAGTTATCCATCATCCACAGTGTCAGGTCAAGTGCGTGTGTACCGATGTCAATCAATGGTCCGCCGCCTTGTTTCTCCTCATCAAGGAAAACACCCCAAGTAGGTACCGCTCTTCTTCTGATCGCATGTGCTTTGGCAAAGTAAATCGAACCGAGTTCGCCAGCTTCACACATTTGCTTCAGGTACAAGCTGTCTTCTCTGAAACGGTTATTGTATCCGATAGTCAGTTTTTTACCTGTACGCTCGGCTGCTTCAAGCATTTTTTGCGCTTCAGCAGATGTCTTGGCCATTGGTTTCTCACACATAACGTGTTTTCCGGATTCCAGAGCAGCAATAGAAATCTCTGCGTGAGAGATATTTGGCGTAAGAACATGAACAATATCAATCGTTTCATCCTGAAGTAATTCTTGATAATCCGTGTACACCTGTGCTTCGGCACTACCATACTTTTCTTTGGCTTCTTCTGCACGTTCCTGAACGATATCGCAAAAAGCAACCAGTTCTACATGTTCAAGCTTGCTCAAACTTGGCAGATGTTTGCCGTTTGCAATCCCGCCACAGCCAATAATTCCTACACGATACGTTTTACTCATATCTAATCACCCTCACTTTTGGTTTGGTTGTTTCATTTTACGGAAAGCCGATGGGGTCATCCCCAGACGCTTGCGAAAAACAGCATGCAAATAATTCGCATTGGTAAACCCTGAAGCCAGGGCAATTTGTTCGATGGAAACATTACTTTCTTCCAGATTGCGGCATACCGCGCGCAGGCGGATATCCTCCAACACACGGCTGAAAGGCATTTCTGGCTGAACCTGATAAAAGATGCGTTGCAGTTGTCTGCTGCTAATATGCAGCTTCTCGGCTACATTCTCCAGCGTTACTGCTGAAGGATGGTTTGCCTCCATATACTGAATGGCATAATCGTACCTGTACACCGACATGTCTCGTACAGGAGCTTCCGCCCGATTCCCCCCGATATCATAGGCTCGAACGGTCTTCAGCAAAATACTGATCACCTGCTGCTTAATAGACGTGTAATATCCGATCAGTTTACGGTCACAAGCCTCATAGGCTTCAAGGAAACAGTTCATGGCGCGATGATAATCATGTACCGGAACAAGAGGAAGCGTTCTAAGCTTTTCGATCGTTTCCTCTGATTCTGCTGCCTCCCACGGATCTACACCTTCTCTGGGATGTTCAATGATATCCACGTGCAGGCATAATTCATCCATGGCTTCTTGGGAATCCGCCTCCTGATAATGAACAAGGCCCGGACCCGTTAAATACAGCATGCCTTCAGAGAGCGGATGCATCTCATCCCCCAGAATGACTTTCCCTTTCCCTCTAGGGATGAAATGTAACTCGAATTCAGCATGGTTATGAAAATCAACGATTCTGCCTGCTGGAAAAGAAGTCAGATGAAATCGCAGAACTCGTATTTCGTAGTGTCCCCACAGAATCGAGACATCCAGTCTTTCCAGGATATCCTGTCGTTCAAGCATCTTCTCAAAAGGATATCGGCTCAATGCGGCACCTCCCAATACCCTATCCCTGTAACTCCTTCAAGGAGATTTTGCGCCCTTCCTTCGCAGAAAGGTTGGCCGCCTCCATCAGGCGAGTCAATTGAGTAGCTGTCTGCAAATTCTCGGCAGCAATCGTATCATTTTGAATATGGGATACCCACTGGCTGAATGCGCTTTCTCTTCTGTCCAGCAAAGGAATCTCCGTCCATTCCTTCTGTTGGTCTGATCCAACATTCGTGCGAATCAATAGCTTATCGTCCGGTGTTCCGTATAACAGTGTGCCCTCCGTACCATGAACCTCTATCGCAAACGGCGAATGACTGTTCACAAATCCAGCCTCGACCACACCGATCGCTCCAGAATCCGTAAATAAGGTAGCAACCGCATTATCTTCCACTTCTTTTCCAGTAACATATCCAAAATTCGCATTAACCCCTGTCACTTCTTGACCCAGGAACAGATTCGTCAGATACATCGGATGACAACCGAGGTCAATTAATGCCCCGCCCTGGCAATCTTTCAGATCGTAAAAATGCTCAGGCAGCCAATTGGCAATTGCACCGTTATGAGATAGACGCACACGAACATAAGTCACTTTACCAAGTAGTCCTTGGTTCAGAACATCTTGAATCGTTAATGTATATCCATCGTTCAAACGCGGTAAAGAAACCGTCATTTTCACTCCGTTATCCTGTACATCCGAAATGATCGTATTTACTTCTTTAATAGTTGAAGCGATAACTTTCTCTGTAAAAATGTGTTTGCCTGCTTTCGCGGCAGCGGTAATCACATCTTCGTGAAGACGTGTTGGTGCATCTACAATGACGGCATCGATGTTGTCCTGGGCCAGCATATCTTCAAGCGAAGCATAGAATGGTACATTCAGACGTTCAGCTGCTTCCTGTCCACGCGCGGCATCTTCATCCCATACAGCAGCCATCACCGTATCTTCGTGCTCCTGAGCCTGTTTAATATAATCCCAGGCATGTACGTGCCATAAGCTTATTTTACCTATTCGAATGGTCACTATGATTAACCTCCATACTATATGATATTCTGACATCTAACTATAAATTAACACAGACCTGATCTAATTTTAATAGGAACTTACGACAATAACTATATAAAATTACGACACAAATCAAAATTACCTTCTGAGAGTAACAAGCAAAAAAAAGCTTCCTGTTCACCAAGTCGTGAGGATAGGAAGCTTTCTCTGCATGTAACCGTTCGGGATCAAGGATGCTCAAAGTTAGGTTGAAGATTTTATGGCTTATGATCTGTGTGGCGGAAGTACCGGATTACCTTGCGATACATCGTCTTATCTTTTAATTGATTAAATATATAAGGATCCGGCTTGGCATTCACTTCAATGATCCAGGGTTTCAGACTTTGGTCCAGTCCAATATCCACGCCAATTCTCTTTAATCGTTTGTATTTCTTATTCATATGACGAGCGATTACAAGGCCAAGCTCATTCATCTCCTGAATCAGTTCATTTCTACGCTTTGCAGTCACATGAGATTCCAGAAGTTTGTAAATATCCATGGGCTGACCGCCATTATGATAATTGGTTACTATTTTTTTGGGATGTGACAGTCGACCGATGATTCCCGTCGCTTCCCACTGCTGTTTTGGGCTTAACTGTACCATGACACGGATATCAAAGCGCCTGTTATTGTGTTTTAGCAGATGTATTCCTCTTTGAATGAGATAGCTTCGCTGTTTCACAACTTGTGTAAGACTTTTATGGAACGAATCGAAGCTATTAAACGTCAGACGCTTTTGATTCATCTGATACGCATAATCCTGTTGATTGTTCATCTCAGCCTTTATGACGCCCATTCCATGAGTTCCTATTTCAGGCTTGATATATAACATCCCATATCTGGCTAACATAGATTTTAGATTCACCTTGTTAAACTTTTGTGTATCAGGTATGAACGGTTGTATTGAATCATTATTGATAAGCTGCTTTGTTTTTAGCCATTTGCTTCTTAATGGTTGTGATTTCTCAATACCCACAGTTCGTTCCTCCCGTCTTCATATCCAACACATCTCGCTGTTACATTAAGCTGATGCATCATATGCAATATCATTGAACGAATCTTAGGCAATACTTCTTGAATTTACACACAAAAAGCCGACAAGCCCCTATCTCTGGGCTTGTCGGCTTTTCAACTTAACAATTTCAAATCATCGTTTCCGTTTGAAGCTGGATAATCAGCATCTCCATGCTTCAATTAAGTCAGCAGATTTTCGTCAACTGGCACATTCGTGTCCGGAGCTTCTGCTGCAGATACGAACAACCGTCCTGGCGCTTCCACTTCGACTTTGTTTCCTGCTACATCCTGAGCACGGATCACGATTACTCCACCCTCAAGCACCAGCGAAGAAGGAGTGGTATAGGTGCCTGTATAATGACCAGGTTCCGTTTCCACTAATGGAATCTCTGCTCCAGCCTGTGTGCTTAAATTGGACGGCAGTTCAATCCGGAAAGAAGCCTGTAATTTGGGGCTACTGTCGAACGAAACCGTTACGGTTTCTCCTGCCACAATGCGTACATCCTCAGCCGGAGAGATATTGGTTAGTTCAGGCAAAGACGTTTCCACATACACAGTCCGGGTGACGGTTGTCTTATTGCCTGCAATATCTGTCGCAATAATTGTAATCGTGTTCTTGCCTTCATTCACAAGTACGCGGTGATTAAAGCTTCTATCTTGCTCCAATTTCACCTTCTGTCCGTTAATGGTCACTTTGTCGAGGAATTGGTCCTGTACATCGCCCGTCACATGAACCACTTCCGTGTTGGTTCGACTTCCTTCTTCAGGTGTAAGGACCGTTAACACAGGTGCTGTCTGATCCAAGATGATCACAACTGGAAGGGAGCGATCTGTCGTTTTGCCGTTAACTACTGCCTCGGCAGTAATGGCATTAACCCCTGCACGAAGTTTAATATTCAGCTTGAATTTTCCATTTTCCACTGTTGTTGTTCCCGCTAGTTCTTTCCCGTTATATATCTTGATTTGAGCTCCAGAAGCTGGGGAAGTTCCCGATACATCAAATGTCGTCTGGTTGGTATAAGTGTTCGTCGGTTGCGTCAGTACAGGTGCATTCACCGGATACTTCACAACTGCACGAATCATATAATTTCCCTCTTCTGCTGGTGCAGCGCTCCATACGCCGCCTACACGCTGCCAGCTCCGCCCTGCATTCACACCATTTTCATCGGTTGCGAGTCCCGGTGCGCTCGTTCCGACAGCAGTCTGTACATAGACGATATAGAAATCCCCTTGTACCACTACAGGTTCAGGAAATTCAACATTAGTCCACTGATCATTGCGCAGTGCCGTACCATCGAACGGTCCTGCAAGCAATCGGCCTGGCGCTCCACCTGATCCAGTGGCATCATAAACGGCATATTTGAATGCTGTTCCTCCTGGTACTGGCCATTGTGTATTCCAGAATCGAAGTGATGCACCTGTAAGTTGTGCTGTCTCCAACTCTGGCGTCATACGTACAGCCCATGCGTTACCTGCGGCCACAAAGGCTCTTGCATTTTCAGCCGATCCATCGTCATAAGCGATTTCACCAGGAAATCCGATAAATGGTTTTAAGGCAACTTTCGCTTCGACTGTACCGTTTCCAGGTACCGTTACATTTACAGTTTTGCTATAGTAGTCCGTCGCGATGATCGACAGTGTATAGCTTCCTTCCAAAACATCCAGAGCAAATTTACCGTCTGCTCCTGTGCGTACAGCACCTACTTGAGCATCTTCCAACACGAGGACGGATGCTCCAGCGATAGGTTTTCCTGTCCGCTCATCGCTCACAATACCTTCAATCTTTCCTTGAGGTATGGTTTCTAGATTGAAGTTGGCTGTTGCTCCACTTCCATCCGTGATCGTTACCGTCTTCGTTTGAGGATAATAGCCATAAGCCTCAGCCTTCAACGTGAAATCACCTGCCACGTGAGTGAAACTGTATTTGCCTGTCGTCGGATCCGTCTTCACTGAACGTCCTGTTTCCAGAACGGTAACCGTAGCACTTGCAGGCAAGCTTTGAGGCGTCACAGAGCCTGTTCCAGGTTTCTGTACTTCGGGCTGTTCCTGCTTGGTTTTATTGAAATCAGCCTTGTCCGTACTGGAAACTTTGTACCAAGAGTTATCATATTCCGGCTTAGGTTTGTCGCTGTTCAGAACAACTGCCGTATCTTTCGTAACCGTCTCAGCGGCGATACCCAGTATGCGGAAGTCATCGATGTACCAGCCTTGCTTGACGACACTACTGTCTGAAGTCAATCTGAACCGGAATTGAACTTCATTCCCCTTCAATGCAGCCAGATCATAGAATGCTGGAGTCCATTGTTTTCCATTGGAAGAATGAGAAAACTTACCAAGCTCCGACCATGTGTTACCACCGTCTTTCGTGGCTTCAACATAACCATAATCGTATCCACTTTCGATTTCATACCAATGATTGAACGTCAGCGTGGCTTGATCCACCTGGGTTAAGTCTACAACTGGCGATACCAGAGAGTAGTTTGAACCGTTCTCATAGGTGCTGTCCAGATCGGTTGCCCATACATTTGGCGGAGAAACTGCACTGGCAGGTCCAACGACGGGTACTCCGCGTTCCCACTCATCTTTGGTGCCGGAATGCGTCCACCCATTGTCGCTACTGCCGTCAAAGTGATCGATGAAGATATCTTGAGGGACCTCCACGGTCACGGATACCTCATTCGACTTGTCACTCTCATTGCCACTATAATCAAGAGCCGCTACCGTATAGAAATAAGTCGAATCTGTTACTGTAGCCGTATCCGTAAATGTCGTTGCAGATGTATTTCCGAGCAATTCATAACCTGAGCCAGAATCCGTTGAACGATACACATTATAGGATTTCAGATCCTCATCGTCCGATCCCGTCCAGGACAAGTTTACATTCCCCAGAATGTCGGCAGAAGCGGACAATCCGCTTGGCGCTCCTGGAGCAATATCATCTGGAGCTTGTACTGAAAAGTCATCGATATACCAACCAGCCTTTTGAACGGAATTGTCACTGGTCAGATTAAACTTGATAAACACCTGTTGACCTGCGTATTCACGTAAGTCAATATATTGCGTTTTCCAGCCTCCACCGGCACCTGTAAAGCTCAATGCCTCTTCAAATACGAAGTCACTATCCTCTGTTGCAATGTACACTTTGCCAAAATCGATATTGCTCTCCAAATCATACCAGTGTTTGAAGGATAACAATGCTCCCTCAGGGCTCTGGGTAAGATCAATTGGCGGTGCGAGCAAGTAGGCATTACTGTTGGCTGCATATGTCCCCGTCAGGTTGGTTGCAATCACTTTGTCACCAGAGTAGGCACTTCCCGGTCCACTCGTTGGTGCTCCCCATACCCAGGTGTTGCCAACTCCACCTGAGGTAAAGCCGAGATTGTCTTCCTCAAAGTCTTGCAGATACCCAGGCTGAACTCCATTGGAAACAGCAACCTTATAAACTTCACTCTCGAATCCGTTATTGCCATAATCATTGACCCGGATATAGTATTCCAAGCCTTGTGACTCGATCAAAAATGCCGGAATTGTTGCTGTGTAAGTTCCATCTTTGGCATCCCCAGCTACTCGATTCATCGGCAGATATACGTACTGGTTCGTACCCGTTGTTTTGGCAAAAGCCTCCACTGTGGTTACACCGACATTATCGGTAACACGTGCAGTAAGTGGAATATCAAGCCCTGTAAAAGCAGAATTTACAGGCGTATGTTCCAGGACTGGCGCTTCTAGATCGTCACCTGCTGTGACAACCCTGCCGGATACCGTGCCTATACCTTCGAGGACGGAGCCCACAGCATCCAGTGCATTGATAATGCCGTGACCGTAGCCGTTATTTGGCGAGGTTGGATATCGGCTGTCTGTTCTCGGTGTCGCTGTATCCATAATGATCTGCTCCAACTGGTCAACCGTAAGGGAATGATTGGCTTGAAGCAGGAGTGCGGCCAGTGCAGTGGTATGTGGACCTGCCATGGACGTGCCGTTCCAGCCACCCTCATATACGCCACCCGGAACAGATGAACGGATGTTAACACCTGGAGCCGAAACTTCCGGCTTAATTTCCTCATAAGGGGAAGGACCTAGAAGGGAAAATGAAGCCAGATTCCCGTTAATATCCGTTGCTCCCGTAGCGAAGCTCTCTGGATAGTTCGCAGGGTTCGCGACTGAACCTGGACCTCCCGGATTCGTCAGTGTCACATTCCCGGCTGAGAATTCCGGAAAGATCTGTGCATCACGCCAAGCTTGTACCATTGGACGGAACCACTCATCCAATCCTGGTCCCCCACCCCAGGAATTGTTAACCACATCCGGGGCAAGCTCGGGGTGCAAGTTTCCTTCAGCATCTACTGGAGCAATCAGCCATTGCCCGCCATCCAGTATAATGGCATCAGTCGTACTCGGATTGAAAATCCGAACAGCAATCCATTTTGCTCCGGGTGCAACCCCAATCTTGTTGGTGCCGTTCGCTTCGGAGCCTACCATAGTTCCCATGGTATGTGTACCATGACCGTCTCCATCCGCAGGAAGGGAAGCATTACTATGGGGATCATACCAGCTTAGCTCAGGGTCAACGATATTTCCCGAAGCATCAAGTCCTCTCCATTTGCTGCGGAGGGCCGGATGGGTGTAATCAACACCACTGTCCAGGTTGGCAACAACAATTCCTGTACCGTCGATTCCTCTATCCCAGACTGCTGGCGCATTGATAGAATCGATGTTCCACTCAACGTTCTCTGTCTGCAGGCTCTTATCGTTAGCAGCTGCACTTTCCTTATTATCTGCCTCTGTAGCTGGTGCCTTGGCAGACTCCTTTGCTGGAGCAGCTGTTGCACTTTCGCTGCTAATCTCGGTTTTCTGCATATAACGCTGCTCGTTAGGCAGTATTTTATCCACCTCGGGAAGAAGCGCAATCTGTTCCATGACTTCCTTCGTGCTCGTTACTGCGAGTGCATTAACGATGAAATAACTTTTATATTCTTTGACCTTGCCAAGGTCAAGTTCCTTTTCAAGAAAACTTTCCAGGGTGTACTGGGATCGTGAGGCCGTTTCCCGCAGCGTACTGACAACCGTGCTTCGCACGGACAATTTCGTTGCCGAAGCTGTTTGCTTGTCGATTGTTGCCTTTTGCAAGGCTTGTTTGGAAACAGAAGCTGTATCTACCTGTTCTTTCATTTTCACCAGATAAGTAACATAATCATTACTCTCAAATTCTTTGCTCAGCTTGGCGTTGACTTTGGAGGTGGTGATATTGCCCGAACTGGATTTCATGTCGATCTTCTGCGATGCGGCGTTTTCAGCTGAAACCGGATGAATGATAGATAATGCAAGGAGAAGCGACAGGCCCATGGAAAGCGGCTTGCGCAAACGATTCATCTTTATCAAACTTTTCCACTCCCTTTACCCGGTTTTTGTAATACAGTGATTCACTGTATCCATTTCTTTGAATAAATCGATGAAACGACCTCAACTGGACAGACTGATTGTGTTTATTTACATCAAGCCTCACCTCCTTTACAGGACAGGTTATTAAATTACATCGTATGTGAAAGATGATAGAGAGCCAATTTCAGCGTATATGGAAGAAATGGATTTGAGATCAATCCATCTTGTGAGCGGAAGTTTATTCGCATGCATTAAGGAGGGTACCACCGGCGTTAGCAAGAACGCATACTTTATATGGGAGTATTATGGACCTGGGTAGAACAGGAGATTTCTTGACCTATGTACAAACAAACTCTTAAACTTACATATAATATAAAATTTAGAATCAAATTGTATATTTATGGTATATTATAGAGTCACAAAATGAGATATACAAGCACTTTTATAGAAAAATATAGAAATTAAGCCTTTTTAATGCTTTCATAAGTCTAATGACACTCTGCAATTCACCTTCTTTTCGCAAATACGAAACCTCTGACGTTTCAATCGATCCGAAAAGTCCTTTTTAACTATATCTGATTCATTCGGACATTAAAAAGAACGATGCGAGAAGCTTCGCGCCGTTCTTTTGGGGTGCTGATACTTCAGTTAAGCGTCTTCCACCAAAATAAATCGTTTCATGAGCGTTGCTTCAGACGATCCAGCACCAGATACACAACGATGGCATCATCCAGATAACCAATCGGAAAGAGATAATCCGGGATCAAATCCGCAGAAGAAATAAAGTATAACAAAGCACTGCCGATCAGGGACCGGTCGTTCTCGGGTGTAATTTCATCACAGTATTGAATGTGCATTTCCTTCAAATGTTCTATGAACGGTCCTGCACCGTTTATCTGATTGATTTTCAGATCAAACTCCCTACATATTATTCGATGCCCTTCATCCGTACGTGCATATTGTTCGTACTTAACCATTTCCTGTTCTATCCGCTCTGTTGTTATATCGAGGTCAAATAATTTCGTATGCTGCAGGACCGTTTTGATCGATTCAAGTGAATCCAGAATACCCTGCTCGGCCCCACTTTTGGCGTGATTCATTGTGTAGCCTGCAGCCTCAATAAGATGATCCAGTGAAACGTCCAATTGTTCGGAAAAGATCTGCAAATGTGTGAGCTTCGGTTGCTGCTTCCCGTTCAGAATTCGAGAAATGGTAGCCGTGTCCATTCCGCACAGCGTACTGAATTTGCGCATCGAGAGAGCGCGTCTGGCAAGCAGAGGCTTGATCAAATCTCCGATATGGCAATTCTTTGTTTGATCATTTGCTCTCACCAGCATCCCTCCAGAGATATGATCGATAGTCTAGTATATGGAACAATGTGGTGAAAGTTTACCTTATTCTTTCTCTTTATTAACAGCGTTTTGTTGCATTTTTCTCAAGGACGGGCACATGAATCTCAACACGACATACATTAAGAGCAGACTACAGATCATGAGGTGATTTTATGGCGTGGATGCTTATTCTTGCTTTGGCCGTCTCTTCGAGTCTTGACAATCTAGGTGTCGGACTATCGTACGGGATCAGAAAAATCAGAATCAGCCTTTTTTCGAATTTTTTGATCGCCGTTGTTTGTCTATTATTCAGCTATTCAGGTATTTTGTTCGGCAAATGGATTTCGATCGTGCTTCCTGGCGTTTTTCCTATTCTACTGGGGACATTTATCCTACTCGTTATAGGTTTTCGTATCATCTTGTTATCGATTCCCCGCAAGAGGATGGATTATGAAGAGACCGATGATCAAGCCCTTGGGATCGGGTCTATTTTGCAGAATCCAGAACGAGTGGATTTGGACAAATCAAACCATATTGGAGTTCTGGAAGCATTGATTCTGGGCGTTGCCCTTTCGACAAATGCACTGACAAATGGCTTAAGCGCCGGACTGATGGGTTTATCCCCCTTGTATATTTCCCTTACCGCAGCTATCGGCAGTTTTGTTACCGTATGGTTTGGCGTGTGGATGGGGTCCAAGGCGGCAAACGTCCGTATTGGTTCATTCACATTGGGACAGTTCGGGACACTTGTCAGCGGGGTTCTCTTACTGTTGATTGCAGCCAATAATTTGTTCTGAGCATGTATGACAAACACCAAAAAAGGAGACATCTGATCAGATATCTCCTTTTTGAACATTTTAGAGTTATTGTTGATAGATCCTTATCTTGTCAAAACTCTTGGTTAAACACCCGCTTGTCCTATTTCAGTATTTTGACCGATTGGGATAATCAATTGCTGTAGGAAGGACTTGGTGCTAAACTCATAACCCGGTAATTTCGTATGCCAAGTGTCCACCATATGTTTAAAGACTTCTTCCAATTGATAATAGTCCTGTAGATCGAAACGCCTTCCTGAATGGTCTTCAGCTGATGATGGTTTCTCAGTTGATGCATTCAGTCCTGTTTGTGTCGAAGATAAACCTTAAAGGATAAACAAACAAGCTGTCTCCAATTCAAATGGAGTGCAGCTTGTTTCTTCAATGTATTAATTCTGTTGTTCGCTAAACTAAATCAGGTAATATTCACACCACCACTTGCATAGCCGACAACGGTATTCACGAGTGTGAGTCCGGTAGCCGTCGCCGAGAACACCAACAACAGACGAGTCTGTGCAGTCACAGGGATAGCCAATCCAGTTGTTATACCATTGGAGATGCTGCCCAATGCGATAATACCTGTAAGTGAAGGTGCCAGTGTCACGACACCTCCTGGAACAGCTGTAAATGCGTTGTCTGGCGTAGGTGAGCTGAATAGTTGCGCTGTAATGGTCAACGTTGAACCGATCAAAGATAGGGCTGCGGTTGTGCTAAAATACGCAGCAATGGAAGTTATAACGCCATCCCTTGGAGCCGAAAATGCAAAGTTGATGAGTGGTCCAACTACCGATCCTGTTAAATCAATGGTGCCACCCACCAAGCTGATTCCCGTTGCCGAGCTACCGAAACCAATCAGACTTGTTGTGCCAACCAATCCACCAACGATCGTAGTCAATATGGCTGGACCACCAGAAGCAAACGGAATGATGGCTCCCGAACCTGTAGCTCCCGTAACGCCAGTAACACCAGTTACTCCAGTGATTCCGGCTGCTCCCGTCGCTCCTGTGCCACCTGTCACACCAGTAATTCCAGCTACTCCCGTCGCTCCTGTGCCACCTGTCACACCAGTTACACCGGTGGCTCCGGCCAATCCCGCGGCTCCCGTAGCACCGGTAACGCCTGTAACCCCGGCTGTTCCTGTCGCTCCAGTAACACCTGTGGATCCTGTTGCACCTCCTGCAGGGCCTTGGCTGCCTGCCGGACCAATTGGACCAATAGATCCCGCAGGGCCAGGGTTACCCTGTGATCCGGCTGGGCCTACCGTTCCTTGAGGTCCGATAGGCCCTGCTGGTCCAGCGGGTCCCGCAGGGCCAGGAATTGCTGAGTTTCTAAGTGCGTTGGCAAGGGCTACCTCTGCAGCTCTGATAGCAATGACCAATTGGTCTTTGTCCGCAGAATGGATGCATTCCTGTAAAACAACAGACAACAGTGAATCAAGCAATTGCTGCAAATTGGTGCCTACACTTATTGGAGAGAATGGAATAACCTCTGCTGAAGCAATCGAAAGTTCCAAGGCAGCTTCCAGGCTGGCCTTGTTTCCTTTCTTTAATTTCAATTGATGAACCAAAGCCAGCAATTTACGCAAAATTTCTATCAAGACAGAAACATTAACCTGAGTTGGATTAGCAAAAACCTGTGCAATGGCAGCTCTCAATTCACTTATTGATTTGAGGAGTAAATGGGCTTCTTCACCAATGCCCGTAAGATGTGACTCTCCTCCACCTTTTCTAAAGCTGCTTCCGCCGGGTCCACTGCGTTTCTTGTATTTCATCTTTCCTGTTCTCCTCCTCGGGAGCCTGATAATGTCCGCAGGCCGGGCGAACATCACTTACCTGATGTCAACAATATATTACCAACATCAAATTATGTGATGAATACACCTAAAATCATTGCCGTTTAATTAATTCAATTTGTTAAACGACCATCGTTGTGCATCTGTACCGTTATCATTCCATTGCTGGATTGCAGCCCCATCTGCCGTTGAAGAGCTCGAAACATCTACCGCTAATCCATTCACTTTGGAAATGATTTTATAGTAACCGTTACCCGCATCCTGGATGCTCCACCTTTGGGCGTTGGACCCGTTATCATCCCATTGCTGGAGCTGCACACCAGGTGAGGCTGTTGAGTTAGGCACATCCAGAACTTTTCCACTGTGAACAGCTGTGAGTTTATAGAAACCATCCCCTGTGCTGTCTACCCTGAACGTCTGGTTGCTCGCACTGTAGTTGGTCCATTGTTGTACTTTGGCTCCACTTGCCGTGGATACATCCACGATATCCAACACTTTACCGCTTGCTTTGGAACCAATCGTATAGAGGCCTCCGCTGACAATGTTCGGTGTACTCGCTGCTTGATATACCCGCACGTAATCCACCAGCATTTGTGACGGGAAAGGTGTCGCATTATTAGGGTTTCCAGGCCAATTCCCACCCACAGCCATATTCAACAGGAGGAAAAACGGACGCTGAAACTCCTCGGTGTTGCCTGTTCCATTTTCAATGTAAAACTCATTGAATTGTTTGCCATCGACAAACCATCTTATATATTTGGAATCCCATTCGATGCTGTACACATGAAATTGGGAAAAATCAAGATTTTCCGATATCTTTCCATAATCGGCATGCCCGTTAGCATCCCAGTGAACGGTACCGTTTACAAAAGCATTGTTGTTAACCCGCTCCATAATGTCGATCTCTCCGCTCTTAGGCCAGCCAACGGAATTAATATTGCTTCCCAACATCCAAAAAGCAGGCCACAGCCCCTGACCGGACGGCAGCTTGATACGTGCTTCGACTTTCCCGTAAGTAAAATCCTTCAAACCTTGGGTTTTGATTCGAGCTGAGGTATAATTGCTGCCATTATAGTTTTCTTTGCGTGCAGTGATGACCAGATTGCCACCTGTAACTTGCAGGTTTTCGGTGCGATTCGTATAATACTGCAATTCATTATTTCCCCAGCCACCGCTGCCGGTACCAATCTCTGCAGACCAGTTCGACGTATTCAGAGAGCTTCCATTGAATTCGTCACTCCATACCAGATTCCAATTGGTTGCTGCGTTTGTCGTCGTGCCAGGCAGTAAAGCGATTAGGAAACTGAACAGCACCAGCATACTTACGATTTTTCTTTTTCTCAACAATCTTTTCCCTCCCCATATTAACGGACTGATTCTGAACAGAGATACCCTATTTTTCTCAATCCGTAACAACGTTTACATTAAATGTATTCTGCATGTAACTCGATTATTTCTAACAGCGAACTGGAAAAACCATGGACAAGACATCATTCGAAGTATTTTACCAGGCCTGTGCGAATGAACGGTCCATTCCTTGTGACCTATAATATATTGGGGACATGGCAACTGGTTCATTCTCAACATGAGGAAGGAGACGAGAGGCATGAGCAGGCAAGTGATCATTAATGCAGATGATTTCGGACTGTCGCCCGGCGTTAATCAGGGAATTATTCAAGCGTATCAGGCTGGTGGAATTACGAGCACTTCAATGATGGTGAATATGCCGGGTCTTGATCATGCATTGAGTTTAGCCCGTTCGCTGCCAGACCTCGGAATCGGTTTGCATTTCAACCTGACTTACGGGAGACCCGTGTCCGAACCCTCTCTTGTGCCTTCTTTGGTGAAGCCTGACGGTGCTTTTCATCAAGGCGAGTGCGGATTAATACGAGACCACGCTGAAATTGCCCAAGAACTCGATGCACAATGGAACGTTTTGGCTCAAGCCTCACTTTCCCCTACACATCTCGATTCCCATCAGCTGCTGCATCAGAACGATCCCATCATATTCAAAATCATGGCCGAGAAAGCTGTCCGGGAAAACATCCCGCTTCGGCGATCTCAGGTCCGGCATACAAGCCCTGATATGACAGCCCTCCGGATGACAGATACGATTCTGCTGGATACTTATGGAGATCATGATGGTTTGCAGCGATTGCTTCAACATTTATCTACGGTCCCTGATGGCATTACCGAGATTGTATGTCATCCCGGATATGTCGATGATGCTCTGCGTGAAATTTCCAACTGGCTGGACATCCGCGAGCATGAGCTTGCTGTATTTGTCAATCAGGATGTTCCCCGAACGATACAGGCGCTGGGCATTATGCCAACAAACTACAAGGCCGTGATGAATACCACAGAAGAACCATGCGAACAGCCACTAATACAAATGACATCACCTCTCAAATCAGTAGAAAAAAGACGGCCTCGTCATGAGCGGCAGCGCTTATTGAAACAGCGTCTGGCGAAGATGCAACGTTTGTCCAAAAAACGAAGAATACCCCGTCGATCTTCTTCAACCCGTAAACGAGTGTAATTCATTGCAGAATCGCACAAAGAACAGGACTATAACCAGTACATATTGCTGTTGGTTATAGCCCTTTGATCTCATCTCTTAATCCAGTTCTAATTTAAATACGACGGGTGAGCTGCTATGAACGTTCCTTGTCGTTATTATCAAGGACTCTTCCGTTCTGCTCCATTCCGGTTCTTCGTCGAAGCCCAATACCTGAATGTTCCTAATCAGTCCATGAAAATGATGAGAATTCTCCTTCAAGGATCGGATATGAACAATCCCGTTCTCAGGGTAAGCCATAATCGTGGCATAAAGACAGCTTTCTTTTACGGTGAAACGGATGTCCTCACTTGTAAAGATTTTGGTTTCGCCATCTGTAAATTGTCCTTCCTTCACCTCGGTCGGCCCTTCCCCATACGTCCGCCAGAACGTCGTGTCATAGATCGCCTCGCCATTCACTTCCAGCCATTGACCTATAGCGAGCAAAATATCTCTGTCTTCATCCGGGATGCTGCCATCTGCTTTTGGTCCAATATTCAACAGCAGGCTGCCATTTTTACTCACAATGTCAACGAGGTCCCTGATGATCTCATCCGCTGTTTTATAGTTATTATTTTCTGTATAACACCAGGAATTTTTGGCGACAGCCGTATCGGTTTGCCAGAAATACGGCTTCAGATCGGCGAACTGCCCACGCTCCACATCCGGAACGGCACAACCGAGCATAAAGGCATCATGCTTGTAGTTAATCGCTACCGGAATGCCCCACTCTTCACCTTTGTTATAGTAGTAGGCGCTGAACTTTTTCAAGTATGGTTTAAACGCTGCCGTCTGGATCCACCAGTCAAAATAAAAAACGCTCGGCTGGTATTGATCCACCAGTTCACAGCAACGAATCAACCAATCTTCCAAATATTCATCCGTTGGAGGGGAACCGTATAAGTCCTGATGATCCGGTTCTGGCATCGCAGGCCAGTAGAAATCCCCGCATCTGAGCGGCTCTTTGATATCTGAATCGAAGTTTTTTCCATGAGACATGAAAAACCAATGTTCCGCACGGTGTGACGAGACACAGAAGGTAAGTCCCTGCTTCTCATACGCGAACTTCATCTCACCCAGCAGATCACGTTTGGGTCCCATTTCAACTGTGTTATAGTGAGAAAAGGAACTTTTGTACATTTGAAAACCATCATGGTGTTCGGCTACAGGCATCACATAACGAGCTCCTGCCTTTTTAAAAAGCACAGCCCATTCATCTGCATCGAACTTCTCTGCTCGGAACATCGGAATAAAATCCTTATAGCCAAAATCCTTCGGATGGCCATACACACTAAGGTGATGTTCATAAGCTCTGGAGCCCTCAATATACATATTTCGTGAATACCACTCACTATCATAAGCCGGGACCGAGTAAAGGCCCCAATGAATGAAAATACCGAATTTAGCGTTCTGATACCACTCGGGAACCTCGAATGCGCTAAGGGAATTCCAATTGTCTTTATACTTCCCTTCGGCAATGGTCTCTTCGATCTGTTGCAAATATTCATTTTTATCCATGATCATTCTCATTCCTTCCGTTATCATATCCACTTGTATTGTAGTGGTATGATCAGCGGATAGACATGCAGAACGTTAACTTTAGGATGGACAATAATAACCTTTGTAGGGAGTTGAGGATAATGAATCATAAGACGCTGCTCACAAACCATTTATCCAATCTGCAGGTTGATTTGTTCATAGTCAACTTCAATCGCTGCGATACAGATTGGAGGGAGCTTGATTACACACCCGATTACAGCAAATTTTATTTGATCTGTGAAGGCGAGGGTTGGCTCAAGATCGGTGATCAGGAGTATTATCCTGTACCGGGACAGCTTTTTTTAATGCCTGAGGGGGTTACGCAATCTTACTCAACCATCAGTGATCGTCCTTTTTTCAAATACTGGTGTCATTTCAGTGCGAGAGTGGGAGGCATCAACCTATTTCAAATTCTTAATTTTCCCCACTTCTGTACATTGGATCGGCCCGAGCTGATAGAGGAAGTATTCAACAGCATTCTTGAGTACGCCCGATCAGGTGAAGTCTATGCGCATATGATGGCAAAAAGCAAGTTAATAGAACTGTTGTCACACTACATTATGCATCTGGATCAGGAACAGATTAGTTATATAAATGTTTCTGTTATGGAAAAAATCTCTGCCATACTGGCCTATATCGATTCAAACATTGAACAAAATATTTCTGTACGGGATCTGGCTCAGATTGCCTACATGCATCCCAATTATTTTATTCGTTTCTTCAAACAGCACATTGGCGTCCCCCCTATCCACTACATTGCCAGCAAAAAAATGGATAAGGCAAAAGAACTCCTGAGCTGTACTCCAAAAACAGTCACTGCTATTGCTGAACACCTTGGGTTTAGTGACTTATATTATTTCTCAAGGCAATTTAAAAAGCATACAGGTCTTAATCCAACGGAGTACCGCAAACAAATCATAGGAAGAACAGCGGAAGAGAAGATAGATGTGCACACGGCCAAATGAAACGGAGCTCCACAAGGGAACTCCATTGTCATAACTTGCTGCGCTTGCCCGCTTCTTGCTCAACTACTCTTTTGACCTCCCTCAAGTAGGCGTACCCATAATCGTCATCCGGTTCAAGGTACGCCCCTTCCGCCCACTCATTCCATGCGTTGACGAACAGGAAGCTACTTCTGTTTAATTCCTTGGCTCTCGTCATCTGTCGCGATAAATACAATCCGAATTTTTCAGGTGTTGACCCTACTGTACTCTGTCCATCAATTGATCGGCGCGGCGTATTGTCCCAATTTACAAATGCACCAGGATATACGACCTCCCCGTTTCGGTGAGGAGTTCTTTCGAGAATGGAAGACCATACTTTATCGTAATTCACCACAATGTGCTTCTGCCCCTTGATGTCCAGTTCAATCCAGATTCCATTCATTTGACCATGCGCAAACGTATAGTGGGGCTCAAATTCCATGCTTGCATCAAAGAGAGGAGAATTAAAGGTAGGAAAACCACCTATCGTCTGCACAAAATGGATACCCTCCAATCCGTGTTCTATCGCAAGTCTGCGCCAATAATGGATCATTTCCTGACATCGAGGGATGTTGGCAGGCCGATAGATCAAAAATAGCGGTTTTCCCTCTACACAGATGTATCGTTTGTCCTTAAACGCTCTGATCAGATAATCGAAATGTTGTTTCCAGTCGCTCTCTTCTCCGTAATCTTGTGAAATAAGAATATCTTCTTCGCGTCCGTCCCATTTGCGTGTCCAGGTTTCATTGGCCCATGACAAGCAAAAAGGAAAATCCGGTTCTCCACTCTCCAAAATCTCATCAAACGGTTTTTCAAGCAATCGTTTTCCTTTAAACCAGTAGTGATAATAACAAAATCCGTATATTCCATAGTTTTTGGCTGTCTCAGCCTGCCATTTTCGCACCTTGGGATCTGTCAAATCATAGTAGTTCTGATGCAACGGCTTCCTGGGTTGCAAATGGCCCGGATACAGGGGGATTGTTTTTTTTACATTCGTCCATTCTGTAAATCCGTTTCCCCACCACTTGTCATTCTCTGCAATCCGATGAAATTGAGGTAAGTGTAATGCAATAAGCTTCAAGCAGTACTCCTCCAATTAACAGACATATTCATTGGAAAATAATATCCATAAGTTGCAAACTTTTATGAAGATAGGATTGGTTGTACGTTATATAAGAAAGTGCCCGGGAGGCAGCCAATCTTCGTTGATCTACATGGTCCCAATAATGTCCAAGCTTCTGTACAAGTTCTTCAAATGTTGCATAGCGTTGAAAATCTTCCATGTTCGCGGGGCCGCTTGAGGAAGCTGCAATAAGTTGAAATGTGCCGCATGCAGCTACTTCCATGATTCGTTTAGCCGAAGAGTTGTCCTGAACAATAATTTTGGCACCGTTGTACAACTTTTCGCGAATCTCATAGGATTTCACAGGCACAAATGCACCGAATTCCTCCCACCCCTCTCCCTCAACTCGCACTCTTTTATCCGATAACCACGCGTGCTTGGCAAGAGTATATAGGCAGCTATCAGAATTTGCATCCCCAATGATATAAACATCGGATTCATATTCTCTTCCCACCACCTGTGGGCAAAATACTATGGGATTCGGCGGAAAAGGAATTTCATGACATGAGACATTCCCCATACGCTGATAGGATGGAATGTGGGCTGAGTGCTGTGTAAAAACATAATCAAAAACAGGGATGATCGATTCCATCTGTTTTACATCCGACTGATCTGCCAACCAAATTGCCTTTTTGGCAGAAGATGTCCGCAGTACTTCCAAATTCTGATTCGACAGAGCATCTTCTCCATCCAATAACAGAATCAAATCCAATTCATGTGCTGCCGTATGATCTGCTAGTGGCTGAATCGTTTTAATTCCATTGATTTGTTGGACCAAATGCCTCAAGCTCTGTTCAATCAAAATAGAGTTCGCAGAGTCTTCTCGTTCCATAACAGGAGTAATCAGGAGAACCTTCAGTTGTTTATATTGAACACGGGGAGAATCCAAAACTTTCCCACTGTCTTTAATATCATTGCTCTGTTCCTTGCCATCCTGAATCATCTTCATAAGATTCTGCTGCAGATCCGATTGCTGTGCAACCAGATGATGCCGGATTGATTTGAGTTTCCGGTTCAGCGTAGCGTTCATTTGTCTGAGGTATACCTGATTGGGATGCTGGACAGGACTGCGACTCTTTTGGGACTTGGCTGGCATACGCCTCCTTTTTTTGATGACCATACCCTCCAATCACGAAGCAGATTATCTCTCATTGCCTACAATATGCATCTGTCTTTAGCTAGGTTTCTATAGCTTCATTTTTAGGTGTTTAACTACTCAAAGATGGGCTTCACCTGTGTCTTTAAATGTGCCACAACCCCGTGTCCATCCGGTTCTTGTCCTCATAAAATATATTAAACCAGATAGGAGTTGATATGATTGCCAACATTCGATAGCATTCTTGTCACGGGAAATCAGACCATTAATCAAGATTTGCAGGTAAATGGTAATGAAACAGTTGGATTGGACCTGCAGGTGAACGGAGACCAGACGGTTGCTGGCAGCTTGCAGATTAATGATAGCTCCTCTATTACAAATCACCTGGGTGTAGGTGGGGTTATCGAGGCAGGAGACAGTGTAAAAGCAACGACGCAGTTAATGGCCATGAATCAGCCGACTCATCCAGTTGCCTTGCCACTCCTCCAGCAGCTGTTATATTATAATCCCGGTGTACTGAATCAGCCGGGCCTAGTACTAACAGGCACCAGCGGAAATAAGTATGTGCTGTTTATTGATGAGAGTGGAGGAACACCAAATCTAGCAATCCAAAGAGTATAGGCTCACTGGATGCAATATAAAAAGGCGATACTCTGAGTTAATTCTCAGAGTATCGCCTATTCTTTCATTACAACATGATTACTCTTGGTTAATCAAAATGGACAAAGCACTTTTAGATTCGAGTTGGAAACTTAACAGTTCTTCTTCTCTTAGCTGAACCTGCACATTTCCTGTTTCTTCTCCGTCATTGAAAAGCACGAGAGCAATTGAACCGTCTGTATTTTTGAAGGCAACGGAACGAATGGATGCCTCATTGGAGGATGAGTCAATACGTACAGCTTTGGGACGAATTAATGCACTGAAATGAGCCAGAGCATAATAGTCCAGTGTATAGGTAAGCTCTTTCGTTTGCTGGTTAACCTTCACAATGCCGCGGCATGTACTTTTCCCGAAGCCAGGAACGGTAGGACCGTTGTTCTCATCCAGTGCCATATTCCAGAGCACAAAAGATTTGCTGTAATTGCGAAGAATTTCAATACCTGTTCTGATCACATTGGAGAAAGCTTGTTCGAATGGAGGGATCCATTCTCCTCCTGATCCTTCGGTGAAATGTACCTCTTTACCGGCAAAAGCTTCATACACCTTTGTTTGTGCCGAGGCTTCGCCCCCATACCAGTGCCAAGCGACTCCATCTACCTCTTCTGCCGCCTCATCAAGCACGGTCAGCGGGTAATCCGGACGATCCCAGTTGTGATCATAACAAAGGATTTTGGACTGAATGTCATTTCTGACCAAAGCCGGCTTGAGATGATTTTTGATAAAGTCTGCTTGTGCTTCAGCTGGCATCAACATGCCCGGATAATGACCTGGTTCATAAAGCGCCTCATTCTGTGGTGTTACGGCATGGATAGGCAACCCATGGGATGCATAGGCTTGGATATATTTCACAAAATATTCCGCATAGGCTGGATACCACTCATTTTTCAATTGACCTGTAATCATCGAGCCGCTTGTTTTCATCCAGCCCGGGGCGCTCCAAGGTGAAGCGAACAGCTTCAGCTCAGGATTTAACTCCAAAGCCTTCTGAGTCAAAGGAATAACATCCGCTTCATCGTGTGCGATGCTGAACCCGGATAATTCCGGGTCCGTTTGATTTTCTGGCAGATCATTATAGCTGTATACCGTTCTGGCATAGTCTGAAGCTCCCATCGGATTGCGGATGACCGACAATCCAATGCCTTCCTCGGGATGGAACAACCGATTCATGACTTCCGCTCTCTGCTCTTCACTTAATATCTGGTTAATCAGATAGGCAGATGAGTCGGTAAAAGAAGCCCCGAAACCATCCATTTCCTGATATGTTTGTTGATCATCCAGAAGGATAGTCGTTGTTTCCTTGCCGGAATCCTGAGATTTCAATTGATCCTGGGACACAGATACAAACAATGCATCTTCTCCCGTGGATTGGTACATTTTGAATTTCGTCATATGCTTTCCCTCCACATTCCTCTTATTGGATACCCAATTTCTCTTTATTGAGTTTCATTTTCTCACTACGGACCTTCAGGATTTCATCCCAACGGTTTTCACCTAAAAATGACTTGTAAGCTGCGAGCGCATTGTCAAAGGAGGCATCATCTTTGGCACGTACCATGGTTACCAGTGTTGAATTCCACTTGGCGTTGATCGCCGACAACGCACGTGCTTCAGGTGTTCCTTGATCCGGACTAATATTCTCCAGAATGAAGTGTGGTTTCAGTTTTCCTTTGCCCCACTCTTGCATTTGTTTAATTGCTTCCGGGAAAGCATCCGCACTCAGTGCTTTGTGACGGTCATGGCCAAAGAACATGAATTCACCCAACCGGTATTCTTTCTTGAATTTGTCCGCATTGTGCAGTTGCAGGTCTTTCACAGCCGGCAGCAGTTCAACCGTACCATCTGCATTCTTTTTATATGTCTCGCCTTCGATACCATAGTTCATCAGAAGTTGACCTTCTTCACTCAGCAGGTACGTAAAGATTTGAATCGCTTTGGCTGGATCTTTGGCGTCTTTGGAGATGAAGTTGATCATCCAGCCTGTAATACCGGATTGATTGAGTGTCGGTGCATTACCCTTGGTGCTTTGTGGTCCATCAACAGCAACATACTCTTTGCCTTCATTGGCAGTCAGATAAATTTGCAGATTTCCACCCTGTTGAGGTGTACCATCCAGCAGCATCGTTGCATATTTTCCGGATTTCACTTTTTCCTCAAAGGCCGTACCATCATCAGCAAAGCTGTCATCACTAATATTTCCGTCTCTGTATACCTTATTTAAAGTCTTCAGCCATGTAAGATAATCTTCATCCTGATTGCGATCATAGAATTCTCCATTTTCAGTTTCAAGCGGCACGCCAATGAAGTCTTGCAACACGTCTCCGAGTGAACCTGTTCCTTCACCGATAGAGTTAAAACCAAATGGAATCAGCGTTGGGAATTTTTCCTTGATCTGTTTCATCACATTTTCGAATTCCTCTGGCGTTCCCATGACAGGACTTCCCAAAGCTTCATACACATCTTTACGGATGATAAATGCTGTTTTGGCTGGGATGTTGCCGCTATCATAATCGGCTTGCGTATTAGAGTAGTTTGGATAGCCATACGTCTTGCCGTCAGCCTGCTGGAACCAGTTCAGGGTATCGGCAGCCGCAACTTTATTGAAGTATGGATCATATTTCTCCGCAAGATCGTTCAGCGGCATAGCCCAGGTTGCGGCTTTCTGTACCACAGGAGAGTTAGAGTCAAATACTGTCAGCAGGTCAGGCATATCTCCACCGGCAAAGAACGTATTCAACTTCGTGTCATCACCTGTAATGAATTTGATATTGATGTTCAGATCTTCCTTGATCTTCTTGGTTACAATGTCTTTACCGAAATCCGTGTTCCACCAGTCGGCATTAACGTACCAAGTTAGGTCTGTAGCTTCTTCCTTTTTATCCAGCTGCCAAGCTGGTTTTTCCGGATCGACTGTATAGCGATCTTCAATGGAAACCCAGTTCCCATCGCTCGAACCCCCTGATCCACTACTGCAGCCTGTAATCATGATCACCGCTGTCAGCAAAGCCGCGCACAGTTTGACTCCTTTTTTGCCTGCTGCCTTATTCATCTTGAACATATTGTTTCCTCCTTAAAGTTAGGTGAGAAATATTGAATAGAGCGAACTTTCGAGCAATAGATTTCCGTTACTCCTTAACTGCACCCAGCATCATACCCGAGATAAAGTATCTTTGAAGGACGGGATAGATTAGTACGATAGGTAATGTGGTAATAACAATCGTAGCAAGTTGCACGCCTTTGGTCGTTGTTTCGATAACAGCTGACCCACCGATATTTTGCATCGACTGCGTTTGGGACTGAACAATAATCTCGTACAGCATCATCTGTAATGGATACAGCGACTGATCGGTAATGTACAACTTGGTAGTCATAAAGTCATTCCATTGCCCAACCCCATTGAACAATGCAATGGTTGCCATCGCTGGCATGGACAGCGGGATGAAAATTTTAAGGAAAATATGCCAGTCTCCTGCACCATCAATTTTGGCCGACTCTTCCAGGGAGTCCGGTACATTCCGGAAGAAATTCATCAGAATGACGACATCATAGAAGCTGAACAATGCCGGAATAATGTACACCCAGAAGCTGTTGAGCAAGCCAAGTGATTTGATCAAGAGGTACGTTGGGATCATTCCGCCTGAGAAGAACATCGTGATAACACCCATGGCAACGTACAGTTTACGGCCACGTATGTACTTTTTGCTCAGACCGTAACCGACCATAGCACAGAAGAACACATGTGTAACGACTCCGATTGTTGTTTTGGATACGGAGATGAAGAACGCCTGCCAGATGCTCGAGTCATTAAACACAGCTCTATAATTCTCCAGCGAGAACTCCGGTGACCAGAAGATGAACCCGCCTTCAGCCAAAGCCTTGCCCGAGCTAAATGAAGAGATAATGACATTCCAGAGCGGAACCACAATAACGACAGTACAAATGATGAGCAAAATAATATTTAAGGTATCAAAGATCCGACTATCGAGATCTTCTTTAGCCACCTTTCCATTCACACGGGATGCCTCCTTCTACAGCACAGATTGATTATCGTTTAATTTGCTTGTGATTTTGTTCGCGGTGACCAGCAGAATAACGGACACGATCGAGACGCCCAGACCAACCGCGGTAGCATACGAAAAGTCACCCTGTGACATCCCCATACGATATACATACGAATTGATAACTTCTGCCTTATCACGGTTTTGCGAGTTCATCAGAACGAGCGTCTGGTCCAGATTGGAACCAAGTAAACCGCTTACAGTAAGAATCAGATTAAGGCTAATGATCGACTTCATGTTGGGCAACGTGATATTCCAGATTTGTCTTAGACGGCTTGCACCATCAATTTTGGCTGCTTCGTAATACGTAGGATCAATCTTCGACATAATTGCCAAATACAGAATCGTTCCCCAGCCGGCCTCTTTCCAAATATCGGATAAGACTGCAATCCACCAATACTTGCCTGCATCCAGCAAAATATTTTGCGGTTGCGAGATCAGTCCCAGACTGAGTAGCAGTTGATTAAACAATCCCGTTGTTGAGAACCAGGTGATAAGCATACCGCCCAATACGATCCAGGATAAAAAGTGAGGTAGATATGAAATCGTTTGCACAAACTTCTTGAAACGTCCGCTGTTTAATTCATAGATCATGATTGCCAGGATAATAGGAATGACGAACCCGATACCCAATTTCAAAAAGCTGATTCCCAGCGTGTTTACTACGGCATCCCAGAAGTATTTGTCTGACATAATAATTCTGAAATTTTCCAAACCGACCCATGGTGCACTAGACAGCGTATCAATAACGGTGTAATTTTTGAATGCAATTGTCAATCCGTATATTGGAATATAACAAAAAATAATCATAAAAATGATGCCGGGTATAATCATCGATTGAATTTCCCATTGCCTACGATAATCGATGACGAACTCTTTTACTCTTTGTCCGATTGGCTTCCTTCCCCCCGGTCTTAACGGCTTTTTACCGGTGGATGACGTCTCTACGGCTAATTTACTCACGCTCTTTTGCTCCCCTCCAACTTAAGCATTTCTTCATAAAAACGTTTTTATTTTCCGGCAAAAAAACCCCCTAATCTCAAATCTATATCAAAAAAGACCGGAAATGATTACATCCGCTATATTAAAAAATCACTCCGGTCGATCTTCACATGACTTGAGCCCCGTATGATCAGTTCACCCGCCAGCTTCTGTGAAACCCCGTGTTCCTTCTTCTTAATCATGCGAACCAGGTGATTGACCGCCAGGATGCCCTGTCTTGCAATCTGGTTTCTTACGGTACTCAATGGTGGGGAAAAATATTGGGCAATATCAATATCATCGAAGCCTACTACACTTACATCCTGAGGAACCTCGAAGCCATGAGACTTCAGGGCATGAATGCAGCCGATTGCGCTTACATCGTTTCCTGCAAGAAAAGCATCAGGCAGCTTAGCAGGATGAAGATGAAGAAAAGATTTTACAGCACTATAGGTGCCCTCTTCCTCAAAATATCCCTGTAAGATGTAATCATCATCCAGCGGAAGCTGGTACTCACGCAAAGCGGCCAGATAACCATCTCTACGCTGATTACTGTCAAACATGGTGTCTACGCCAGATATGTAGGCAATTTTCTTGTGCCCTAGTCCAATTAAATACTTGGTCGCTTCGTAACCCGCCACATAGGAGTCAAAAATGACGCTTCCCATCGTATCGCTCTGATAGACCCGATCCAGAAATACAGCCTTGATCTTGTCTTTCTCCATAGCGACAATATCCTGCTCATCAATCCGCAGCTCTTCGTAGATGATGACACCATCCACACGCCGTCCCAGAATATTACTCATAATGACCTGCTTATCCTTGGTCACAAATACGTTCAGACCATAACCTAAACGATCACATTCGCGAGACATGGATTCAACCAGCTTATAGAAATACGGACCCGATACACTTGTGGTAAAAAAGCCCAGCATTTTGGTTTGCCCGGATTTTAGCAGTTTGCCATTCAGGTTAGGAACGTAGTTTAAACGCTCCGCCACTTTCAGAACATGCGATTTAGTTTCCGGATTTAAGACATCCACGCCGTTCAAGGCGTTGGAAACCGTAGAAATGGATACACCGGCTTCCCTAGCAACATCTTTAATTGTAATCTTTCCCATAATTTTTGTTCCTTTGCTATAAAAACGTTTTTATATATTTTAAATTAGCATAAAACCGTTTTCAATACAACACTTTTTCTTTTAATTATTTTTTACATTCTTTTGCTTTGATGATGGCATGGTGCTTAGCCCTGACGTTAGAGACAGAAATGTAAAAAAGCAGCTTCAGTGTAAGCTGCCGCTAATCACGCTTTCTATTCCCCATTTCGGGTGTACATATGATAAATCTGCTGCACCTGCTCTTTCAATCGATCCAAGCGAACAAAGCGATCAGCTCGAATATATTCCTTCTGCTCCACCAACATAACCATCGTGGGAACTGTGAAAATAAGAAACCTGGACGCCACTTCTTCCACTTGGTTGGCATTGATGTGGGCCAGATACACCATCGGATAAGGTTCAAGTAACTCCCTAATCTTGGGAAGTAAGGCATGACATACACTGCACTCTGGCCTTGATACGTACAAAAAGACCAATTCATATTGTTGAATCATCTCTTCGATCATTTCTATGGATGTTATGTCATTAAGCTCTTTCATAAGGATCATCCCTTTCGGTCAGTTGACAGCTAGAGTTAAACCCTAGTTTATCACGGATGGCTAACGGTACAAATTTTGCGCTCCCCTAAACATTTTCTTTTCAAACACAGCCTACCTGTATTAAAATATTGTTGGAAGATCATCCCATATGAAAAGAGGTTATTGTATGAAAAAATCATTTGTTTTTCTGCTTACTGCCCTGATTGCCGTTATCTCCTTCTCCGCGTATGCACCTGCATCTGATGCCTCTGGTGATATTGGAGTTAGCCTGCTATCGGATCGTCAGCAAGGAACTGTAAAATAACGCGTTCGCACTCTTTCCAAAAAAGAATTTGCACAGAAACGAGCAGGCGACCAGTTCGGATAACATCCGGATTTGGTCGCCTGCTGTCATTGTCATTGTTCTTTTCTGCAAGCCTTACTTCCAGTCTCTCTTGCGAAGATAGGATTCGAATACAAATGTTCCGAAAGGCAATAAGCCTGCTACCAATCCCATGAACCAACGTGAAGCTTTCCACTTCTTCACAACAGCCAAATGCACAAGTGTAATCAGATATAGCGGAAAAAGAATACCGTGAATCATACCCATAATCGCTACCGGGGAAGACATATCGGCAAAATATTTTAGCGGCATAGCTATAAAAATCAACAGCAGTAATGATACACCTTCCCATATGCCTGCAATTCTGAATCGACCTGTGACTGTCCTCATCCTGTTCAATCTCACCTTTCCAGCGGCTAGTTTGTGAAATATGTAACTTGTTACAAGATGTTTCAATTTGAAGCCACATAATTTGTAATAATGCAGCTTCTCTTGAAACGTCTTGTTCAGTATACCGCATGGTTCTGGTCCGGCAATGCTTCAATTTTGAATAATTAATGACTGAACTATCCGTGAATGAAATATTGAGTCTTAAATTCGAAAATCGCATCAACAGCATAATGATATCCGCCTGATTTTCGAAAGGATTCCCTCAAATTCGCAGCAGCTTTCTCAAAAGAAGGAACGCTCAACACATGATCCACAGCTTCACGCAGCTGATTGGCAGTCAAGGTTTGCATTTGTAAACGGAGGCCCGCTCCCCTACTAACAACCTGCTCTGCAATGATCGGCTGATCCGCGCTCTGAGGGATTATAATGAGGGGAACCCCGTAATATAAACCTTCATTGGTACTGTTCATCCCGCCATGTGTGATAAATAATTTAGCAGACTGCAATACATCCATTTGTGGAACATAATGTTTAACGATGAAATTTTCCGGAATTGCTTCCACATCGGTAATTTGTGTTCTATCCCCTACGGACATGACAATTGTATAATCGGTATTCCCCAATGCTTCCAAGCAAAGCTTATAGAAATCAAGAGCTTGGTTAAAAATTGTACCCAGTGAAATGTAAATCAGTCTTTTCCCTTTAATTCCTTCCATATCGAAGTCTCCATTGGATAGTCGCGAAACTATGGACGGTCCTACAAATTGATACGTATGGTCGAATTCTTCTCCATAAGGCTGAAATTCCTTTGTTGTATATACGATGTTAAGTGGCGCGGGATTGCAAAACACCTCGTAGGGAGAAGCAATCTCCACATCATATTTTTCCTGTAGTCTCTTCGTCAGGCTATGGAATGTATCGTTTATAGGTTGGGCGATTTCCGCAGGAATATTTAAGAAAAAGTGTTGCATCAAATGATCGAAAGATTCTTCGGTCTGGGCAAAAGAAGTGCATGAATTAATTGCAGGCAGCTTCAGTATTTGCGCAAGCAAACGTCCGCAGCCAAACATCGAATCATGGATGATGTAATCAAAATGTTCACCCTTGATCTGTTCAAGTACGCTTGGGATGACGATATCTGCCGTAAGCAAAAGACCGTTGACTCGTTCGAGCAAATAATCTCTGCCACCTGAGACAAAGGCTTTAATGAATTTTTGACCGTCAAAGGTTCGGACTATCGCACCCGTATTCTCCATGCGCTCCCGGTACGCTTCTATAGTGAAGTACACAACCTCTTCCCCGCGTGAAATAAGCTCTTGTACCACGCCAATCGTTGGATTGACATGTCCCTCTGATCCACCGTTAATAAATAAAACACGTGCCATAACGATCCCTCCTTTGCTAAGCTACGTTCTCTAAATGGTGTAAGAATTCGTAAGCAATGACGTACTTTACTCCCCCAAAAATCAATTCAGGTGGTCGCACGTTCTATCAGTTGGAATTCCAATTGCTGAGGCTCTAGCTCCTGCTTGCCAAGAACGGCCCATAATCGATGAAATGCCTGAGTAGCTTGTTCAGCAATTGGATTATGTATAGTAGTTATTCCAAGAACACGGGACAGCTCTATATCATCGAAGCCAACAATGGCAAGTTGTTCGGGAACTTGTATATTCTGTTTGCGTGCTTCGGACCAGATTCCGATTGCTGCATAATCATTTGAACATAACACCGCTTGAGGAAGTTCTGGCCCATTTGCCATTCTTCGCATCGCCTCTTCCCCGTCAGATGAACTAAACACGGAATATTGATAGGCCTCACGCAATACAGGCAGACCCTTATCTGTCATAAATGATTCGTAGGCTTCCCGCCGACTCTGGGTATTCAGACTTTTTGCTCTGCCAAAGACATTGGCAATACGGGTATAACCTTTGGATACCAGATGTTCGAGAGCCAGCTTGTAGCCTTGCGCCTGATCCATAGCCACTGACGGAATTTCGTCATCTCCCATCCGCTGCCAAGATACAATCGGACCATACTCACAGTAGGATTTCAGCTTGTCTGGATGATTAACACAAGTCATAATCACCAGTCCATCTACCCGTTTACTCCGCAGATCCTCGAACGCCTGCAATTCAATCTCTTTATCTCCACGCGAAGTATAGATCAGGGTCTGGAATCCATAATCCATCGCTGTATCAATTATTACATGAGTATCTGCCAAACGGCTGATCCGGATAAACAAGTTGCAGGTGAAGGTAACCTGCTTGGCGGTATACCTAACCCTTACTTGCCTGCAAGTGAATGGGGATGGCAGATCGATCCGCAAGGACTGCGTTATGTTTTGAACATGTTCTATGACCGTTATCAGAAACCACTCTTTATTGTGGAAAATGGGCTGGGCGCTGTGGACGAGCTTATTACTGGACCTGATGGTGAAAAGACAGTTGAAGATGACTATCGCATTCAGTACTTGAATGATCATCTTGTTCAGGTCGGGGAAGCCATTGAAGACGGCGTTGAAGTTATGGGATATACGTCCTGGGGATGTATTGACGTGGTCAGTGCTTCGTCAGCACAATTGAAAAAGCGTTATGGTTATATCTATGTTGACCGCCATGACGATGGTTCAGGAACACTCGAGCGGTATCGCAAAAAGTCGTTCCACTGGTACAAAGATATCATCGGTAGTAACGGCAAGAGCCTAAAACGTTAAGTAAGTGATACCGCTGTAGCAGGTACATTCCTGCTTTCCCCCAACAGAAAACAAGGACATGCAATGCAATACGATGTGATGATGTATGGTTTGCTGCTGGGGGTTTTTACTAATATAGTGAGTCCCGATTTCAGTTAAATTGAACCAGATCGGGTTCCAACGCTTTCAATGTTAGCCATCGCATCCCTGCTTCAAAGTCTTCCCGGAAGGAATCGATCAGAATGATATCAGGATAAGATGGCATCGACAGATCCGCTTGATACATTTGCCACGCTTGAACCAAAGCATCTTCTTCAACCATTTTCTGGTAAATCACAACCTGGTCTGGTGCAAGAATCGCATTTACTGTTTGAATCATTTTGCATACCGTTGCCATAAACGCTTCCTTTTCCACTGAATTATACCAATCAATTCCCATTGGAAGGTATTTGACTTCCCCGGCCATGCCAAGTTTTCCTTTGATCACTTTACCGTTCAGATAAATGCCCATGCCTGGAGGATATTTGGTTGGAAAATAAATTCCGATGACACATTGATCCTCGTCCAACTCTTTTTTTGCACAATATCCGCTAATTGCAGCGTTCACATCATTTTCCACCAGGACTGGTAATCCGAACCGTGCTTCAAGATCTTCAATCATGCGGATACCTTCTAACTGTCGATGGCTGCTCACCGTTATTTCCCCATTCACAGTCTGTCCCGGGATACCTATACCGATCACTTTAATGGAAGCATGCTGAGACAAAACATTTCCAATGATTTCATAGAAGTGTTTCTGGTCAAAGGCGGGCATCGCATATTCTTCTCTAAACACCATGTTATCCTCTAAATTAATGACGGTGGCTGTAATCAGATCCTGCCCTTGCTTTTCGTTGATATACATGACCAAAGCTAAGCTAAAATCGTAATTATATCGGTAGGTTAATGCAGGTCTTCCCCCGTTGGAAGGCACTGTCTCGTCCTCAAACAGTTCACCAAGTTCACACAACTCTTTGACCAGTGAATTGACGGTTACTACACTGAGCTTGGTCAAGGAGGCCAGTTGTGGTTTGGTTGCTGTTTCTACCCGTTTCATGACCTGGCGTACATGGTTTATATTAATTTCTTTCATCAAATACGCGTTCGCTATTTTCATAAGCACCCCTACTCCATAGTTTCTTCTCCAATGTAGTAACTATACAATATCTCCAGAGGTATTAAAAACACCCGATGAAAAACATCGGGCATTCTGAGGTTTCGTATACACTTGTGTTAGCTTCTTCTATACTTCGTTTTGTCTGCTTCCGTTATTTTGCGAATAACTCTGCAAGGATTACCCGCAGCTATTACATCCGAAGGAATGTCTCTGGTAACTACACTTCCTGCCCCGATGATTGTGTTATCTCCAATGGTCACACCCGCAAGCACAGTCACACCGCCACCGATCCATACATTATTGCCCACTGTGATCGGACCTACAATTTCAAGACCTTCGTTACGTTGTTCCACATCATAAGGATGACCAGCAGTATAGAATCCACAATTGGGTGCAACAAAAACGTTGTCACCAAAACTAATTTTTGCTCCGTCCAGCATAACGATATTATGATTACTATAGAAGTTCTCACCAATTTCAATGTTATAGCCGTAGTCACATACAAATGGCTGCTCGATCAGGAAACGATCTGTCGTTTTTCCAAGCAATTTTTTGAGCAGCGCCTCCCTCTCAGAGATCTTGCCTGGATGAAGCTGATTATACTCGTAGCAAAGTCCCTTTGCGTACAACCGCTCATCAATTAATTCTTTGTCGTAATTCGCATTATACAGCAGTCCCAGTTGTGATTTCTCTTTTTCTGTCATGAATTCTTATGCCTCCAACTCTTCTGTCCAAATTGAATAGATTAAAGCTCTATCTCTCTAATGATTCTAGCAGGATTTCCACCAACAATCATATTGTCCGGAACATCTTTTGTGACTACGGCACCGGAAGCAATAACGACATTGTCCCCAATGGTGACCCCTGGATTAATGATCGCCCTGCCTCCGATCCATACATTATTTCCTATGGTTACTGGCTTACCATACTCTGCACCTGTTATCCGTTCAAACGGATTCAAAGGATGCGTAGCGGTATATATGTGAACGTCAGGTCCCATTAAACAGTTATCTCCAATGCGCACTTCACATACGTCAAGTATCGTACAGTTAAAGTTGGAATAGAAATGCTCTCCAACATGAATGTTGTATCCATAGTCAAAATGAATGTTCGGTTCCATGCTCAGGTGTTCACCCGTTGAACCCAATAGCTCTTTCAATACTTTTGTACGGAGCTCCCCATCTGTTTCTGTAGTCTGATTGTACATACGTGTCTTTCTTCTTGCATATTCCCTGTCTTGAGACAATTGGGGATCGGAAGCCAAATACAGCTCACCATCGATCATTTTTTGTTTTTCCGATTTTGTTGTGATATTGCTCATTGTTGTTTCCCCTTTACGTCTATATTAATAATTGAGCTAATAAATTAAGACACTTTATAAAGCTATAATAATTATATGGGATAACCTAAATAAATCAAGTTCTTTAGCAAATTGAATATAGAGATATTATGCCTATTGTCATAAAAAAACCTCTGCGATCCAATAATTATTGGATCGCAGAGGTTTGTTGAAGTAAAACAATATCGAGCAGTTTACATAGACAACTTTTAAATGAATACGTTAACCAATTGCCTGAACCGTTTGCTCTTTGCGACTAATTGCATAAACGGCTGACACCAGACCCATCAGGATTAGGACCGATCCCACCCATCCTGTATACATAATGGACGAATGATCGATAACCACCCCTCCAATATAAGTTCCGAGAGCAATACCAGCATGTGCAATTCCTGAATTGGTGCTAATTAACGTTTCCGCCGTTGCCGGTGAGGTTTTGATAATCAGACTATTCTGTACCGGGGTAACAGTCCAGCTTAGCGCACTCCAGATACTTAGCAGAATCAAGAAGGCAATTAAAGGCAACCCGGTACTAAACGGAATAACCGCCATGCTTATGATAAAGGGTATTAGCACGATGATAATGGCTTTGGCTGGGTGTAAACGATCTGATAATATGCCGCCGATTCCTCCCCCTGCCACAGCAGCGATACCAAACATCATATAGATAAAGGTGACCATTGTTGAGCTGGCTCCCAGCGCTTCCTGGAGAAATGGTGTGAAATATGCATATAACGTCAAGTGTCCTGCGAGCACAAGCAATGTTGTAACATGGATTGCCAGCATTTTCGGGTTCCATAGAGCAGTAAGCTGCTTCTTCAGGGATACTGCCGGAATCGGCTGCACACGATCCATGGCAATGCCAATGGCAACCATGACTACTGCAGTCAGAATTGCGATCAACATAAACACTTCACGCCATCCAGCAAGATTACCCACAAAGATTCCGATAGGTACACCCAGGATCAGTGAAGCACTTCCTCCCATCGTGATAATCCCCACAGCACGCCCTTTATACTGCGGCTCCACAATACGGGCTGCGAGCGTAAGAGACAGGACAAAAATTAGAGATCCCGTAGCGGCTCCCAATGCTCTTCCTGCCAAGAGCATATAAAAATTGGCACTGAACGCAGAGATCAGATTACTGATTAGAAAAACGAATAAAGTGCACATATATACTTTTTTACGTTCGAATCTGGCCGTCATATTTAACAAAATAGGCGCGGATAACGCATAGACAAGTGAGAAGATGGAAATTAAATATCCGGCTTTGGCCAAGGTCAGATGAAGATCTGTTGCGATCAAGTCCAGAATCCCGCCTAAAATAAGTTCAACGGTACCCACCACAAAGGCAGCGATTGCTAGGACGTATACTTTTTTATTCATTTTTTGAAGCCTCCTCGAAAGTTACAACTACGATAGTAACTTAATCAAGAGAAGATTTCAATACAAAAAAGCTATTCTCAGAAAGAATAGCTTTGGAACCATCGTTTTAATAAATTAATCGCGCCAGCAGACGTGCAATCTCTTCATCCTGAAGCAGCTGGTCACCGTATTTTTTGGTAATTTGAGTAAGTGCGACGTCATGATAGAAATAATCCGTTAATGCTTTGACAATCGGTTTGGATGTTGTCTTGATAGCTTTCCATGAATCATGTTCAATTCCTGCAAACAAAAGATAACCATGGTCAACAATGATTAGCTGCGAGGGCTCCAGATTACTGTCCTCAAGCATCGGGATTAACGAATATTTATGGGTTAGAGACGTTTGTAGTCCTCCAACAGCCAGGACCTCTACATGTACACCTTCAGCTTCTTTTTGCTCCAGAAGCTCCCGGTACTTCTCCATTTGTTCGTTCCAGGCCAGAAAAAGGATAGATGAATCCGCTTCCTCAATAAGCTGTTCAATATTCGATGCAATGGACGATGCATCCTTCAATGTCCAGATATGTTCATCTGTGAATGTACGTTTGATTTTATATGTCTTTAATTCCTCAATATCCTTCTCAAAGTCGGCCCTTATTTTGAGGATAATGGACTGAAGATCAACCGCCATATACAATTTTTTCTTCCCATGCATGGTGGTTAGAACGGTTCCCTTATCAATAAGCCGATTAAGCACTTCGTATATCTTAGCCTTGGGTACATTGGAGTAATTAACAATGGATGTGGCATCGAGCGGTGCATCCTGCGCAAATATGGCCTCATATACCTGACTTTCATATTGTGTAAAACCGAATTTCTGCAACATAGTTCGATTCGGGCTCCTTCTATTTTGTATCGTTCTATACAGTTTAGACGCCTGAACTTCCCATGTCCAGTTTATCCCACCATTCCTTCATATCCAAATATAATGACCGCTTACTGGTTATATTAAGATTCAGGCTACACATTTTGATTCCTTGAAGGAGGTTTGCTTAAACATGGAGAGCACCCATGATTTTGTAAAAAAAGTGAATGAGAACGCCGAAAAAGCACGTCATAACAAAAACAATGGCAAAGGTACACCAACAGATAAACTGCCGGCGAAACAGCATAGCACCAATAAGTAAGATCAATTGCAGCCAATTAGGGAAATACCGCTCTTATTTTTTCAAGCACACGAAAAAAAGAAAAGGATCTCTAGTGAGGTCCTTTTCTTGTTATTTGAGATCCACTCGTTTGAAGGCACCCAGCCTGCTACGTTCGATTCCAGAAGCGTTGTTGGGTCATAGCTTGAATGAATTGTTCTGCAAAAGCCGCAGGTTGCTGCTCCACAATGACACCAGGTTTACCGATAAAGCCGATTGGCTGAATCAGTACTGCCCCCGTCGGTGTAGCTCCTATCGGTTTAAAATGATTGTACGTTTCAATGGCATAGGATCGGGTATATTTCTGAAAATAATCATCTTCCTTCTGTCCTCCAACAATGAACAACCCATCATATACCAAAGGTGATCCGGTCAAAAAGCTGTCATCCACTTTCAACTCTACACCGCTTGTTCCATGGACCACACCTTGTCTTTCATGAACAATAACTGGACGAAGTCCCGCGCTCTTAAGCTCATGCAAAATGTATTGTGTGCTCGGACCATCGAATCCTTCACCGACAATTACCCCGACGCGCAGCGTTTTGGGAGAAAAAACGGTATTGGCCATGCTTAACGCAGGGGAGGACTTTGTCACTGAAGATTCGGAAACGTTCGGTACAGCGACTCCAAGTTCGTGGGCCAGAATCGTCGCCAGCCCTGTGCTGATATGGCCCAGCATATCAACGACCTGTTGACGAATTGAAACGTCCTTTACCTTCCCGAGTTCAAATGTGAGTGCCTGAATGATATGACTCCGCTCCACGCCTGTCATGCTGTTCCAGAATAAACGGGCCTGCGAGAAATGATCCAGAAAGCTGGGGGCCGTTTTCCGTTCCTTGAGTCCTTGCACCGTGGAAGGATAGGTTACAAACCCACCTTTTGTACCGGGCACAGTATAGGGAGAATTATTGGCAAGAGAGTTTTCGTGGTAGGCGACTCTTCCCCGATCAATGGTGTAACGGGAAGCTCCGTCTCTCTGGTTATTATGTACAGGGCACACAGGACGATTAATCGGCAATTCTTGATAATTCGTGCCCACCCTTGCCAATTGTGTATCCGTATACGAGAATAGTCGGCCTTGAAGCAGTGGATCATTGCTGAAATCAATGCCACGTACAATGTTGCCAGGATGGAAAGCCGACTGTTCCGTTTCCGCAAATACATTCTCGACATTTTGGTTAATTGTCATTTTGCCAATGATTCGTACCGGAATGTCTTCTTCTGGCCATAATTTCGTTGCATCCAAAATATCATAATCAAACTTGAATTCATCTGCTTCCTCCAACACCTGTATTCCAAGTTCGAACTCCGCGAAGTTGCCTGCATTGATATTCTCCCACAGGTCCCTGCGATGAAAATCCGGGTCCGCCCCGCCCAGCTTTTGCGCCTCATCCCACACAAAAGAATGCATGCCAAGTACCGGCCGCCAATGAAATTTCACAAATCTGGATTTACCTTCTTTATTCACCAGCCGGAAGGTATGTACCCCAAATCCCTGCATCATGCGAAAGCTTCGCGGTATCGTGCGATCCGACATAATCCACATAACCATGGCTGCCGACTCCTGATTATTCGCAATAAAATCCCAGAAGGTATCGTGCGCAGTGGAACCCTGTGGAATTTCATTATTGGGTTCTGGCTTCAATGCATGAATCAGATCCGGGAATTTAATCCCATCCTGGATGAAGAAGATCGGAATATTGTTCCCCACCAGATCAAAGTTGCCTTCTTTGGTATAAAACTTTACTGAAAACCCACGTACATCCCGATTCGTTTCGTTCACTCCTTTGGAGCCTGCAACCTCGGAAAAACGAACAAATAGCGGTGTTTTCACACCGGGATCCTGAAGAAAATGCGCCATCGTTAACTCTTCGAGTGACTCATATAACTCAAATTCACCGTAGGCCCCATATCCCCGTGCATGCACAACTCTCTCCGGAATGCGTTCACGGTCAAAGTGAGACAGTTTCTCACGCATCAGAAAATCTTCTAGCAGCGTGGGTCCGCGATCCCCAGCTTTTAGTGAGTTGCTATCATCCGATATTTTAATCCCTTCATTGGAAGACATTTCTTTTCCGTTATTATCCCGAAGAAAGGCATTTCGCTGCTCTATCTTTTTGTTCTCATCCATGGGTTCCTTGCTCATTCCAATCACCTCCAGCATTATATGTATGGGACTGGAAGAACACTTATGATTGCCTGATATACCATACTTTGATCCGAATCCCATGTGTGACTACAAATACGAATAACATGAGCTTAGCCATGAGGCTTACCTCGTGATTGTCCATTTATTAAATATCGCGTCTTTTGTCTAGCACCTTCTGAATCTGCTTTTCATTTACTATAAAGAATCTAATAGAAAAGAGATGATGAGGATGGCATGTGTAAAGGCTGTTCCACAACCGGATTTGGTATTGATCTATTGGTCCAGAAATCCGCTCGTTCCCGGTTCTGCACGCCGAATCAGAAGTGTACGTGTGATTGGGAACACATCCCCTTGTACCTTCACACTGGTGCGTGGTGCATTGCTGATTAATGCCTTAAACTGTTTGCTGGACAATGATATTGGTTTTAAAGTGGTCTATAGCAAAAAAACATCGAACATCAGTGGCGTTTTATTGTTGAAACGCAGATCATAAACGAACAAAAAGGTGCACTCCTTCAATAAGGAAGCGCACCTTTTTGTCATTTAATCAATGAATGATGTGACTGAACTCCACTCTATTTGACGTTCATATAACGTTCGAAGGCATTATTACGGATGGTCAGTAACTGTTCAAGTCCCATATCATTCAACTTTTTGATATAAGCATCCCAGCCCTCTTCAATACCGCCTTTGGTTACCCACTGAGCTCGCATCGTTGCTACATAACCGTCAATATCCGTTGTCAGCGTTGGCAGCTCCTGGAACTCTTCAGCATTGTACATAACCTTCGGATAAGGTGTTGTTACATCGGCACTGCCCAACTGATCGATTTCCAGCTTGAGACCGTCACCAGCCTTCGGATTAAGCTTAATTTTTTCTTCAAAGGAAGGGCTTACATATTTGGGTCCGAAATCACGCAAGGATTGATCCCAGTACCAAGCATCGGCGCTGGTGCCTGCCGGCGGGTCCATCAGTGTGTATGTGCCATCATCATTTTTCTCAATTACAGTTCCGATCGCACCCCAGAAATTCTGAATGCTGGCTTCGTTGGAATAGAACTGATCTGCCCAGCGTGCGGCTACTTCAGGAACAGTACATGAACTTGTAATGAGCAGTTCATTACGGGCCAGATTCATGCCCCCAGGATCCCCTGGCTGATAGCGTTTGCCATCAGGTCCGGCAATAGGTGCAATCGCTTCATATTGGTCGCTCCACTTGCCAAACACCGCATCAGGCGTCCATTGGTTGCTGAAGCCGACGATTGGAATGTCTGCATTTTGCCATTTGGCTGATGTCATTGTATTGTCTTGTGTGAACAGTTCCTGATCAATCAACCCTTCTGAATACAGTTTGTGTGTATAAATAAGAGCTTCTTTATAGGCATCAGTCGTTGGGAAGAAGACCGGTTTACCGTCCTGCACAATCATACTGCTGGCATTAATGTCAGTGATTCCGAATGGATTCAGGAAGTCCACATTCAGACCCGTTTCCGTGTACGGAATTTCATCCTGTTTTCCATTTCCGTTCGGATCTTTTTCCTTAAACGCTTTCAATACTTGATACAGTTCTTCTGTTGTCGTTGGTGCTTTCAGCCCCAGCTTATCAAGCCAAGCCTTATTGATTACAGGCTGATTCCGGCTCTTCGGACGGGCAGGCAGTCTTGTTGGCATGGAATAGATTTTGCCATCAGGAAACGTGCTGATTTTCTTCATATCTGGCGTCTCTTGCATAGCCGCCTTCAAGTTGGGCATATACGAGTCAATGTACTCATCCAGTGGACGGAAATAGCTCAGGTTGTTTACAATGTCCGAATCGCTGAACACCTGGTCACCCAAGATAATGTCCGGGAGTGTACCACTCGCAAGCATAATAGATTTCTGCTCACCCCAGTCATTAGAGGACATGACCTGCCACTCAATTTTCACATTAGAATCCTTCTCCAAATCCTTGAGCCATTGGTTCTGTGTAAAAGTGTCGCCCATATTCCCCCAACGAACCGTCAGCACCTTGAGTGTGACCGGTTTATTGACAATTGGCATACCTTCCTGATTAAAATCGCTTGATACCGTAGTCTCCGCAGGTTCACTACCATTTCCGCTACTACAGCCAACCACGCTGACTAACATAGCCGACGCGAGAATCAGGCTGCTCATTTTGGTGAATAACTTCTTCCCTATCTTTTTCCCCATTTGGGAACCCCCTTGATTCGTAATGAATTTCGACCTGGCTATTCCTTCACTGCGCCGATCATCACCCCCTGATTGAAGTATTTTTGGATGAACGGATACACACACATGATTGGAATTGTAGCGATAATAATAACGGAATATCTCATCAAATTGGCAAGACGCAAGGCTACTTGTGCTGCTTCGCCTGTACCCATGCCGGACTGCATCTGATTTGTGATGAGAATATTACGTAAAATTAGTTGCAGCGGATATAGATTCGGATCTTTCAGATAAATCAGGGCATTAAAATATGAATTCCAATATCCTACAGCAATCCATAGTCCAAGGACTGCGATGATTGCTTTGGACAGCGGCAATACGATTAGTACAAAATACCGCAGGTTACCACAGCCATCGATCTGGGCAGCTTCCCATAAATCTCCCGGAATACTGGTCTGGAAAAATGTCCGGGCGACAATCATGTCGAAAACAACTACAGAGAACGGAAGCACCATCACGAGGAACGTGTTATAGAGATGGAAGTCGCGGATCGTCAGGAAGGTTGGAATCAATCCCCCGCTGAAGAACATTGTAAAGATAAAGAACAGCGAGAAAAATTTGCGCCCAACCAGATCTTTTCTCGATAATGCATAAGCCGCCGAAATATTAACGATAAGCCCGAAGAGTGTTCCAACCACTGTATACAGAATGGTATTGCGATATCCGATCCAGATATTTTCGTGTCGCAGCAGTTCCCTATACCCTTCCAGCGTGAATCCTTTGGGGAACACCCACACCTGTCCGTTAGCCACAGATGAAGGATCACTGAACGAAGCGATGACAATAAAATAGATCGGATAAATGATAGCAATTAGAAAAAGAACAGCAAAGGCATACAATATGACTTCTGCAACCGTAACACGTGGTCGACGTTTGATACGGGGAGTTCTGGTCATTGCTGCCGGTTCCATAACGCTCATCTTGTTTGTCTCCCCCCTACCATAGACTGTTTTCACTGTATTTCTTGGACAACTGATTGACCAGAATAAGCAAAATGAAATTAATGACCGTGTTAAACAGGTTTATTGCTGAGGAGAAGCTGTATTGGCTGCTCAGCAACCCGATTTTGTACACATAAGTGGATAGAATTTCACTTGAGAGAATGTTCAGGTCGTTCTGCATCAGATACACCTTCTCAAATCCTACGCCGAGTAATCCGCCTACCCGCAGAATAAGCAGCGTAATGGCAGTCGGCAGCAGCATCGGAATATCGATATAACGAACCTTGTGCCATCGACTTGCCCCATCAACCGTGGCCGCTTCATAAAGGCTTGGGTCTACGGCAGACAACGCTGCAATATAAATAATGCTGTCCCAACCGACATGCTGCCACACGTCAGACCATACATATACACTGCTGAACAGAGCTGATGAACCCATTAAGTCCGGTGCTTGTGCTCCAAACAGCTGATACATATTGCCAACAAGTCCTGTACTTGGCGAGAACAGGATTAGCATCAACCCGACCATAACTACCGTTGAGATAAAGTGAGGCATATAGGAGACTGTCTGAAAAAACCTCTTGAATCTCCCTGCTCTCATCTGGTTCACCAGTAATGCAAGCATAATTGGAATCGGAAAAGTAGCCAAGCTGTACAGACTGATCACAAGTGTGTTACGTATCGTATTGGTGAATTGATAGGATTTAAAGAATTTCTCAAAGTATTTGAATCCAGCCCAAGGGCTGTCTCCGATCCCAAGCGCCGGACTGTAGTCCTTAAAGGCGATTAATACGCCGTACATCGGCTTGTAGGCAAATAAAAGTGTCAACAGAACCGCTGGAAAAAGCAAAACGTAAAGACCCCAATTTCGCCTAATTCTCTCCAACGTTCTTCCAATATAAAGTGGATTGGTCCTCATGGTTCTTCCTTCCCTCCTGTAAATATACTGATGCTGCTCTCCCGTTGGACCTGTCATCTCTGGAATAGCTTCAGTATAAACTGCTTCACATTGGGTTTATCGGACCGCTAAGGACGTTATTCGGACTTCTATAGTTCCATCCATGAACTTTACAAGTAACCAAGATGCTTACGAGCAAAAATCATATCGTTATCCAGACTTTCGTGTGTGTAATTCGGACTTCTGAATCAAAAGATGCAATTCTTTATGTTTTTTTCAAATAAAGGTTTTATACTATTCCTGAGATATTAAAGCGTATTCATAACCAAGCAATCAAGAAAGTGGTGCATTGTTCCATGGCAAACCTGAACACCATCAAACCCTACCCCATCCGGCATTATATCCGCATGATGTTCGTCATTTCTTTTGTCGTACTCATCTTGGATCTTGTGATCAGCATTGCGTCCATCTCCATGGTCAAACAGCAGTCCACCCAATACTTGCAGGATGCAGCTGATCTCTACATCAATCGCATTAATCACGATTTTGCGTACATTAATCATTTCATGGGGTGGACGCTGGCCAATGACGAGAATCTCGACAACATGAATACATATGGCGTGAACAGTATTCCGTTCCTGAAGGCCAACGAGAAACTACATTTGCTCTTCGCCGAACTACAGCGAAACTACGGGCAGTCGTACAATTTCTTTTATTATTTGGAGAATAGTGAATATTTCCTTAACTGCGCACCAATAAGTATCTCCTATTCGGATTATTCAGAAGTGAAAAAACAAATCATTACGCTGACCCGTGATAAAGGGGTATATGAGAAGTTCTATTCCCATTGGACACCAATTCACGTGAACGGCACTTCTTATCTTATCAATATTGTGCCGTACTACAACCGTTATCTTGTTGCCTTGATATCCGCAGATGAACTGATCGCCCCTCTCCAGCAGATTAATCTGGGTGCCAACGGGTACGCCTCTCTAGTAGACGAAAATGGAGTGCAACTTTCCGGACCTGCCGGCGGGGATCACATACCAGAAGAGAGACATTCATTTCTCGATCTGTTCCAGTCTCATAATATTGTCAGCAGCGACTTCTCCAATGCGGCATTCAGCGTGCATATGGCCATCAAGTTTGGCGCATTCGAGAAAATCATGGTAGCTCAGCTGCTCATTATGCTGCTTTTTCTGATCATCACCTCCACGTTAAGTGCGATCATCATGTTTTTCAGGCGAAATCTGCTCGTTCCCATTCAGCGATTCTCCAAAAACCTGGCGCGTATTAACGAAGGGGATGAAGCGACAGACTTCAAGAGCAGCCGGATCATGGAACTGGAGCAGGTCAATGCACAGTTTAAAGAACTGGTAAGCCAGATTAAACGGTTCAAGATCGATCGCTACGAGCAGGAATTGGAGAAACAAAAGATACGATTGGATTATATGAAATTGCAGATTAAACCTCACTTTTTCCTGAATTGTCTGACGAGCATGTACAGTATGGCACAGATGCAGATGTACGAGGAAATTGAGAGTATGGCCCTAGCTACCTCTCGTTATTTCCGATATATCTTTCAAAGTGGGGAGAATTTCGTTCTTCTGGAGAATGAGATTGAACATGTGAGAACGTTCCTGGACATCCAGAAGTCGCGTTACCGTGACGCTTTTTCCTATCGAATCGAACAGCCTGAGGTCATCACGGGCATCGCTGTGCCCCCACTTGTCATTCAGACATTCATCGAAAATGCGGTCAAATATGGGGTCTCTCGAGACCGGGAACTATGTATTACTTTATCCGTGACGGAACAACGACAGGAAAATGGCGATCATGTACTCATCCAGATTTCGGATACAGGACCAGGCTTCAGCCCGGATGTTCTTGACGCTTTGGTGCGTGGAGAAGCGCTGGAACAAACCGGCGGCAACCGGATCGGCATTATGAATACCATCCAACGTTTGGAATTGTTATATCGAGATGAAGCAAATATTACTTTTGCAAACGACGCAAGTGGCGCTCGGATCACGCTTTCCTTGCCTAAAATGATACTGAATTCAGATACTCCGGGAGAGGTGACAAACCATGAATGCATTGCTGGTTGATGATGATTATTTTGTTGTCATGGCTTTGGAAAAGAAAATTGATTGGGAGGCATTGGGGATTCATAGAATATTCACAGCCTACAATATTGCGCAGGCCAAGGAAGTGTTGCAAACTCATCCCGTACAGATTCTCATATGTGATATTGAGATGCCCCAGGGCAGCGGGCTGGAATTACTCGCATGGGTCCGGGAGGAATCGCATAATGTACAAACGATATTTCTGACCAACTATGCCGATTTCAACTATGCCCAGAAAGCAATCGAGCTGCAAAGCTTTGATTATTTTCTAAAACCAATCGAGTTTGACAAGTTAACTCTTATTATTCAAAAGGCGGTTGCCAAAGCCCGCGACCAGCAATTCATTGAGAAAGCCATTCATGAGGGTGAGCTGTGGCAGAAAAATAGGAGCAAACTAATTGAGGACAGCTGGCGCAGGCTGATCTCCGGTAAAGCTTTTCCTTCCAGCCCTGCCAACGTCTCTGCCTTTTTGACAGAACAAAATCTGCCTTATGAAATAACCGATCTGTTTCTCCCTATTCTGGTTAACCTGTTTCCGTACGATCATACGCTGGGCAAGACGGACAAGAACCTGTTCGATTACGCGTGTTTGAATGTAATGGTTGAGCGGTTCCAGAACACGTTGTTCTCCATTGAAGCCATTATCGAAATCAAGGATCATAACTGGATGATTATTCTAAAATGGAACGGGGCGCCGGATGCACAGCTGATCGAATCCATGTGCGGTTTGTTTATCCCCGAGGTTAATAATTACCTAAAGTCTGATGTTTGCTGTAGTATCGGATTCTCTCTACCACTGGGTCAGATTCGTCATACCATCAATGAGTTGTTGCTTATGAATGAAGAGCGAATCAAACATCGCAACCAAACTTTTTTACTGGAAAACTATAATAGACCCGAGTTAAATTACACACCGCCTGATCTGGGATTGCTGGAGAAATTGTTGAATGAAAATCGCTTCCAGGCTTTTCTGGATGAAACGGGTCGTTATATGCATCAACTGGTCCGTGAAGGTGTAGTGGGTACCGCTGTTCTAAGTTTGTTGCGTCTTGATCTGGTGCAACTGGTGTATGCCCAATTGAAGAGTAAGGAGATCGAAGTGCACAAGCTGTATATGGGCAAAACGAATGATCAATTGTTCATGCAATCTCTGCATTCTATTGAAGATATGCAATCCTATATTGCCTACCTGGTTAATACGGCTGCGGAATATCTGAATGTTGCCGAGCAGCCCAAGTCGGTTGTACATGAGATTACCCATTATATACGCACGCACTATGGAGAAGATTTAACGAGGAATAATCTGGGGGAGATGGTCTATCTGAATCCGGATTATCTGGCACGGCTGTTCAAGAAAGAGATGGGCATTTCACTGGGCCATTATGTCATCCATACCCGTCTTGTGGCGGCCCGGCATCTCCTGGAGACCACCGCACATTCGGTGCATACCATTGCTGGAAATGTCGGCTATACCAACTACTCTCACTTCACCAAACTATTTAAACAAGAGATGGGCTGCAGCCCCAATGAATATCGCAAGAAGCAGAAAGAAGGCTCTCATGAAACCGGATGACCTTTATAGCTTGTAATACAAAATGCCACCCTGCGAATCGTACGCAGAGTGGCATTTGCTGTTTTACTATGGCTTATTTATTTGCATTAATGACCTCATTCACTTCCTGAGTGATCTGGTCACCACCAAGCTTTTTCCAATTTGCAACAAAGTTATCGAACTCGTCAATAGACAGGTTGCCATAGATGATTTTCAGGAACGTCTCAGCACGCAGTTTATCCAGGGTTGCCTGTTTCGTGTTCATGGTTCTTGTCGGGGCGTAGATAAATTCATTCATGACAATAAGGTCGTTATCCCGATAATATTTAATGACGCCCTGCGAGCTTTCCGGTCCAAAAATACGTTCCATATGCCATTTATCCAGATTGCCATTCCGGTAATCCATAATATCATCGTAGAACAGCTTCGCTTCAAGCTCTAATCCGGATGTATCTCCCGTTTTGAGCGCCTGCTCGACTTCGTCCTGTGCCTTCACGTTTTTGTTGGCAGGCAGGTTGGATACGGTCGCATTATGAAAACCAAGTCCGGTCAAGCCGTTCAAATACGCAGCACGCTCTTCCTTGGCTGACTCACCGAACATTTTCTCTGCCTGAAAATTCAGCAGTTTGATCAATGCTTCCGGGTGTTCGTAGCCCTTACGTACAGCAAATATGCCACCCAAGCTTAAGTGATTCTGCGTTTTGGCAGGCTGATCATCAATAGATTGAACCGGATATGGCAGCCAGTCCACGTTCTTATCCTTCTTAATCATACTGCTAACCTGAAATGGTGCCCATTGTGGTAGAAAGAACATGCCTGATTTGCCTGCATTCACATCTTCCATCATCTTCGTAAAATCCTTAACACCAAACTCAGGGTCGAGTACACCCTTCGAATACAGATTTTGCAGTTCACGTAATCCTTCCTTCACCTCAGGCTGAATGGTTCCATTCACAACCTGACCCGAAGCATCCTTGATCCAAGTTTCGAGATAACCATGATAACCAAGCAGGAACGCATTAATTGGCAAATCCTTGTTGAGTGCAATACCATACGTGTCATCTTTGCCGTTACCGTCCGGATCTTCGAAGGTGAAGGCTTCCGCAATCTTGATAACGTCCTGCATTGATTTTGGTGCTTCAAGCCCGACCTTTTTCAACCAATCCTGGCGAATCCAGATCATATCCGAGGAATCCAGCGAGCCTGGGAAACTGACCATTGCGTATATTTTCCCTTCCTTGGTTACTGGCTTCAAACCTGCTCCATCCTCAGCAGACATAAATTCCTTAACCAGATCGGATGCGTACTTATCATAGACCTCAGTCAAATCTTCCAGCATCCCCGCTTCATGCAGCTGCTCAAACTGCACAGCACTTACTTTCAATACATCTGGTAAGTCGCCACTCGCCAGGGTGACGTTCATTTTGTCGTTATAATTGGCATCCGGGACAATCCAGTCATAGGTGACATCGATTCCCAGCTCGTCCTTGTATCCTCTGGTCCAAATGTTATTGGCGTGTGTATCACCTTCAGCAAGCGATTCTTTCCCAGTTTCATTCATGGTTGATGTTAATTTGATGGGTGGATCATATTTCGTAAGCGGACCTCCAGCATCCTGTTGTGTGCTCGGTTGGGCTTCATTCTCAGCACTACCCGTACCCGATGAACAGGCTGCAAGCGTGGTTGCCAGAACCATGGTTAACGTTAACATTGAGAATTTCTTTAATGACATGTTCATGCGAATCCCCCTTTTTATTCCTCCCGTGAGGTATATAAGATGAATTAATGAATATTAAACGTGGCACTCCGATAGCAGAACAACCTTTTGATCGCTGTTATCCCCAGATTTCCTTTATCCCTTTTTGAAGGGAGAAATCCGGTTATAAAGGCGAACGCTCCGCTTCTACAGGTCTCTTCTGCTCTCTCCGTTATGGTTTAATCTTCTTTCATCTTATATATAATTTTATTTTAGTAAGAAAGCGCTATCACTTCGAGTGTACCCCGTTGACATCTGGTATCTTTGATTTACCATTTCAGACTTGATCTACCTTTTTTGATCCCGATATTCCTGTGGCGTGCAGCCGGTGGCCTTTTTGAAGAACCGATAAAAATAGTGCTGATCACTAAATCCGACCTTGGCGGATATTTCATGCATTTTGCAGGTGGAGCCGAGAAGTAATTCCTTACTGCGCTCAATACGCCGGTCGTGGATATAGTCGGATATACCTTTGCCAGTAATACGTTTGTACCAACGGGACAGATATGAAGGATTGAGGGAAACCTCCTGTGCAATACGGGTTAGCGATAGATCATCCTCCAGATGATGCTTGATATAATGATGAATGGTAATGAGAATCTGCGACTGATCATGGATGCGTGTAACACTTCTTTTGGAGATGATCCATCCATATGCCGATTGATAGAAAACGACCAGATCGGACCACGGCGTATGGATGTCAAAATAAAGCATACGAGATAACGCAATTTCCTCCATTGCTGATTCGTACAAGCCCAGTTCATGAACAAGCTCAATCAGTGCATTACCTGCGCCTGAATAGATCTTCATTCGAAAGAATGGGTCCTGAAGTCCTTCTTTTGCAGCCTCTGTCCATTTGTGAAACGACTCTATCCACTCCCGATCTCCTGCTGTAACGTGCTGCCTGATCTGATCCAGATGAAGAGTCGCAACACTCTGCTGATTCAAAATATTGGGGATGTATGGCGAATCATGCTGCACCTTGACCCGAAGAAGTTTCTCCATCCCAAGTCCAGGGCCCTCATGGATCGACAGGCGCAGCTGTGCAATCGCCTGACTTAGCTCCATCCACTCCACCGCCTGTTCGCTCACCATAATGGAGACGGACAGATTCAGACAATCCGCACAGGATTGCTGCACAGACTCCAGCGTTCCATAGACAAAACGCAGTGTCTGTTCCCACTTCTCCTGTCCTGCATGAAAGCTCCATGGCTCCGCCTTGGGCTGAACAAAGCAGGCGATCACCTGATAATCCAGATCAATAGCTTTGACCTTGGCCTTATCCTGGAGCAGCTCCTCCGCAACGTTTGCAACAGCATAGCGAATTAAACTCCGATCCGCCTGGGATTGATAGTTGTTCCACTCCTCAACCCGTATGATGACCGGGATTACCGGCTCATTGGACATAAAAGGTAACTGGACTGCATCCAATTCTTCCTGAAGCGCGGCGCTATCATGTCTTTCTGTTCGTTTTAGGAGATCCAGCAGCAACTGTCTTTGCAGCTGCGGCAGCGCTCTGGGAAGCTTGCTGCGAAACCAGGCATGCTGGTAACGAAAATCATTTTCCTCCGAAATTTGTGTTAACGCCCGCTCTACCGCTGCACGAATATGACTCATGCCCTCTGTCTTTAACAGGTAATCCACAACACAAGGGTTACGTATCGCTTGATGTGCATAATCGAATTCGTTATGACCTGTCAGTAATAGCACTTTACATCGTGGCCAACGATCCATAATCTTCTCGATCAGCTCCATGCCATCCATACCAGGCATGCAGATGTCGCTGAGTACGATATCAATTTTGACAGAATTCAACCACTCGATTGCTTCAAAGGCAGAGTATGCCTTAATGATCTCCATATCCTGAAAATCCGCTTTTTGAAAGAAAGCATAAAGACCATCCAAAATAACCGGTTCATCATCTACAATTAACATCCGCTGCATACGATTACTCCCGTCTCCATGGAATATTTAAAATCATGCATAAACCGCCCAACTCACTGCGCTGAGCACAAAGGCCATTGCCCGCCCCGAATTTGATCCGTAAACGTTGATTCACATTCATTAGTCCCGTAATCTCTTCATTCCCATGTCTCTGATTCGCAGATACTTGAAAGGATTCTTGCAGGCTGCTCAAGACTTCATCCGTTAATTGATCACCATCATCGTCTATCCGAATGGACAATTTGTCGTGTGCGACTTGATAGGATAATTTCAGAATCCCGCCTTGACTGCGTTTGGCAAGGGCATGTTCGAAGACATTCTCGACAATTGGCTGAATAATGACTCTGGGAATGGCGATGTCTCGATACTCTCTACTTAGTTCCTCCAGCTGCAGTTGAACTCTTGAGCCAAATCGAATTTTCTGAATAGAAGCATAGACCAAAGCATGGTCCACCTCTTCACCGAGCGATACTTCGGAATGAGAATCCCTGGACATATACCTGAAATATTGACCCAAATAGTCGGTGAATTCCTGAATTAATTCAACATTCTCGACCTCGGCCATTTGCTTGATGCTGAACAGACTGTTGTATAGAAAATGAGGCTGAATCTGGGACTGCAAATGTTTGAGTTCTGCCTCACTGGTTCGAATCCGGGCAACATAATTTTCATCAATCAAAATATGTAAGCGCTCTATCATGTGGTTGAAGCGAGAGTATAAATAACCGAATTCATCGCGTCTGGATTGCGGAATATGAATACTTGTCTGACCTTGCTCCGCCATTCTGAACCCGCGAATGAGCACAGATAACGGCTTGTGAATGGACCTGTAGATTGAAAAGGAGAAGATCATAATGATAACAATTGAAATAAGCGTCAATGTCCACAGCCATAGGTTGTATTGTTCCAGGGGAGCTTGGAGCACATCATTAGGGATACTGACTGTCAGCGTGAAAGAGTGATCGGGATCATATAGCGAATAATACAGATATGGATCAGATTGATATCTCGTCACTTGCATGGATTCTGGTGAATCCGGTGATACCTGATGCAATTGTGCTGCCGATACAGGTTCATCCGAAGAAGAAATGAGCACATTGTGCTGCTCACCGAAGCTCAGTGTAATATCACTGCCTCCTGTTTCCGCGAGCTGCTGCAATCTGTGCTTCAATTCTTCCGCAGACAAGCGGATGCCTAATATAAAATTGGGTGGTTCCTCATGATTCATGTTATACGGATTGCTTTTGAGAAAATAAAGATTGTTATCCGAATAAGACAACTCACCATTCAGATTTCCCATAGTTGCCAGCAGATCCTTCCATTCTGTATCCTCCACATTGCGAATTCCGTCCACCGCACTGACCCGTTTATGCAGAGCCGGAACGTAATACACCACATCGCTGATATAGGGACTCGTCACCATGATCTGCCCCAGCTTGTTGTGGATATTATTGAGACTGGAAGTCACCTCATATCTGCTCATAATGGCAGCTCGTGTACTTAGGGTAGACATCGTATCATCGAACGAAAATTCGGTAACAAGTCCACTCATTCGCTCCAGTTCAAATTGCAGATGATTGTGGTAAAAATAGAGCTTTGATTCATGCGCCTTCTCCACTTCTGTCTGCATTTGCTTGGAGCTGGTATGCGTGATCATAATACTGATCCCATATAAGGGCAGAATGACGAGCACAAAGGCAATCATCAGTTTGACGACGATGGATGCATTTTTCCAGCTACCCATTGCGAATCTCATTTTCCCTTCACTCCTCTCCTCAACGGCAAAAAGGAGCCGGAAATCGGCTCCTCCCATTGGTTTTCCTCCATCGATCTTATCCCTTTACACTACCGACAACAAGTCCATGAACGAAATACCTTTGCAGGAACGGATACACGAGCAGAATGGGTATAACGGACAAAAAGATTTGGGATGCCTGGGTCGTTCTATCCGACACCTGACTTAACAGCGTTGCATCCTCTAGGGTCATCATTTCACTCTGAATCATCGTCACTTGCTGGAGCATCGATTGCAGGTACGTGGCAAGCGGATAACCTTCCGGACTTTTCATATAGATCATGCCGTCAAACCAGGCGTTCCAGTGTCCCACCATGGCAAACAGTGTGATGGTTGCGATACTAGGTAATGAAATAGGAAGGTAAATGCTCCAGAGTGTGCGGAAATGGCCTGCGCCATCCATCCAAGCCGCCTCTTCCAGCTCCTTCGGCAAACCCCGGAAGAAATTCAGCATAAGCAATACATTAAAGATCGGAACCGCTCCCGGTAAAATCAGGGCCCAGACCGAATCCAACAGACCTGCTTCCTTAACAACCAGATAACCCGGAATCAATCCACCACTGAACAGCATGGTAAAGACAAAAATCCATGCATAGAACGTTCTGGAACGAAACTTCGCTGCCTCTTTGGAGAGCGGATAAGCTACAAGAATCGTGAAAATCAGGTTGGTCGCAACTCCGAGTCCCACACGGAGAAGACTTGTACCGAATGAATTTAGAAACTGCTGATTTTCGAGAATGTATGTATACGAAGACAAGGTGAAGTCCACCGGCCAGAATGTGACACTCCCCGCCTTGACTGCATCACTCGAACTAAACGAAATTGCCAGAATATTCACAATGGGAAACAGACACAGCAAGGCAAGAAGGGTCAGGATGACATAATTCATTCCCAGAAACCAACGATAGGCTCTCGAAGCGTGATGCATGTTCTTGCCTCCTTTCTAGAAAATCCGATAATTGGCTAATCGATAGGCGAGGAAATAACCAAGCCCGATAAAGATAAACGAAACGACTGACTTAATGAGACCCAATGCGGTTGATACCGAATATTGCGCATCCTGCAGACCGATCCGATAGATCATCGTATCCAGAATGTCTCCGGATTCATAGACCAGCGGATTGTAAAGGTTGAACACTTGGTCAAAACCACCGTTAAGTACATTACCCAGACTCAGTGTAACCATCAGAATCACGATGGGACGCATGCCAGGAAGCGTAATATGCCAGGTCTGCTTCCATCTTCCTGCTCCATCCATTACAGATGCTTCGTACAGGGATTTATCAATGTTTGTCAGTGCGGCCAAATATATAATCGTGCCAAATCCGAATTCTTTCCATTGGTCCGTAATGACGAGTATGTAAGGAAACCATTCGTTACTGGCCAGAAATTGAACAGGTTCAACCCCTATCGCCTTAAGCAGCATATTTACGATCCCGGTACTGGGGGATAATACATCCACAATGATTCCAGCCAAAATGACCCAGGAAAAGAAATGCGGCATATAGATGACCGTCTGAATTGTTCGTTTAAAACCTGTTTTGCGCACCTCATTCAGCAGCAGGGCCACAAGTACCGGAATGACCAAACCGGACACAATTTTCATCGCGGAAATAAATACCGTATTCCATACGACCTGACCGAACCCCGGCAGATCGAACAGATACCTGAAATTGTCCAGGCCGACCCAGTTCATATTTTTGAATCCGGCAATGGGAGAGAAATTCTGAAAGGCAATGGACAGTCCCACCATCGGAATGTAACCGAATACAATAATGATGATCAATCCAGGCAATATCATGAGATGAAGCGGCACGTTTCGTATAAATTGTCTGTAGTTGGAACGCATGAGCTGTCTCCTCCTTCAAATTCATTATAGAATCCGTCAGGAATCGGCAATAGTGTAGGCTATTTACTTTAGGTATCTTTTGTTGACTCTCTTCCCGGAACACCAAAAAACCGCGAGTATCGCGGTTCTAAGGGTGCATCAGGTTATTATAGAGATATTAACTATATAATTTGTACTAGACATTTACACGATAACGGAGAGGTCAGAAGGAATCTGGAGAAGCGAAGCGTTCGCCTTTATCACCGGATTTCCCCTTTTAAATAAGGGATTCAAAAAAATCTGGGGATAACAGCGATCGGAAGATGGTTCTGACCACGTAGTGACTTTGTGTGAAAAATATTGGTTCAACTTATATAATTAGTTCTGGACATCCATAACCAGCACATTGACCGAATGAGCAGGAAGCTGCAAAACAACCGAATCCTCCTGCAGATGTATCACTTGTTCTTGTGGAACAATTTTCTCATCATTCTTCTGGTTCACATTAGGCACATGTAGCAATGCTTCATCTCCACCAAGTGTTATCCATTTCGCAACAGAGGTAACGTTCAGATCTTGAAGGTGAATTTGGGTTGCTTTATCCACCCCATCTGCGTTCACCAGTTTCACATACACATGATGCTCGTCTCTCGTAACGGAATGGAATACATCCCGGTTGTACGCTTCCAGCTTGTAATCCAGAATTCTGCTGGTCGTGTGACCATCGGTATAAGAGCAGATCAGATTCTTCCCTGTGTCACCACCATAATTCACCGTAATCGTATAATTCGTATCGTTCGCCAGCGGTTCATAGTTGGCTGCCCGGAGATTTCCCGCCGCGGAACTGGAAGAATAATCACCCAGAGTGTAGCCTTCTACCCCTTGTTTGTATACTTTGACTCCCGTCGCATTGCCGCCATAACCGATTGCGTATTCGATGACATCCTTTTTCTCAGGTGAACTATCCGTCAATCCCACACCGATGGTGAAGCCATCCTCACCCGCTATGCGCTGAGCCTCGACTTCCACTTTATAATTCGACCATTCATCGTTCAGAAGATACAACCCATTCAGGCCGCTCGCCTGGGCTTTCAAAATCAGTCCTTTTCCCGTCTCCAACGTGTATCCTACCGATCCCGGAATCCAATTCCACGACTCATTCAGAGCTGTCCGCTCCCTGAAATCTTCTGTAAACAGCACGCTGCCATCCTTGTTCGATGTGACCGTAATCCGTTTCACCACAATGTCGGCATTGCCTGTCGCAATCTCGATACCGCCTCGTGGAATTAGTTCGATCGGTTGACCCTTGCTGTACGTTGAAAATGAAGTGCCCAGCACCTGCTCTCCCACATATTTGGCAAAAAGCTGCTGCACATAATAATTCGGTGTATACCACACCGTTTCATCATCAAACCAGATGCAGTCCGGCGTCCAGCGATAGGTGCCGTCCGTCAGTACTTTGTTGAACAATGGCGCATAGGCAGCCAGGCGAACAACGTCCGCATTATTTTCAAAACCGGTCATGACCGCCGCTTCTGCGATCGCACCTGCCAGTGTATTTTTGTCCGTGGATGCATATTCTCCCACAAATACCTTGGATGTCTCTGTCCAATCCATACTGCCATCTTCATGATAAGCCCGCTCATAGTAGTTGTAACGATCCACGTTGTTCAGCAAATAGTCATTGGAGCGATAGTAGTGCTCATCCGCAATGGTATCCATATAGTTGTCCTGGTTCTCATACCAAGTGACCGTCTCTTCGATCACCTCTTTGCCATCTGCAAATGCCACCTGAGCTGATCCGGTCAGATTGCCGCTCAGGAATTTCCAGCCCTGCTGATACGCATCATCATCCGCCTGTGCGCCAACTGTCGAAATAATATGAAGCTCATGATCAGGATAATTACGTTTCATATACTCATCAATTGACGTCTTGAATACTTCAAAGTTGGCAAAAAATTCGGTTCCCCAGTTCTCATTACCTACGCCAAGATAACGCAGATCGAATGGTTCAGGATGTCCCATGCTGCTTCGAACGGCAGCCCATTCGTTATGTTCAATATCCGTGCTGAGCGCGAAATCGATCAGGTCTGTAAAGTTTTGGATATAGTAATCCCTCAAAGCGCCACCCGCCGGATGTGCGTAATCCGATCGAGCCTGGCACAGAACACCACAGGCCATAACCGGAACCGGAGCAGCATTCAAATCTTCTGCCAGTTGGAAATACTCCATATAACCTAGACCCATCGTCATCATGTAACCCCAGACGTTATAGTTCTCTTTGCGAAGCTCCACCGCTCCCACCGAATCCTTCCAGTCATACACATTGTCCCAAATGAACGAACCTTCGGAAATGCATCCCCCTGGAAAACGCAGAAACTTCGGATGCAGATCGACGAGGGCTTGAACCAGATCTTTCCTAAGCCGATAGTTTGGATTACCCGTGTAGTTGGTATGTGCTGAAACGGATACTCCCTGCTCTTTTGGATCGGCTCCCCATACATCCTGCGGAATCAACGACACCATGTCTATGGAAATGTCTCCTTGAAAGGAAAGTGCCAATTGCCCAAGCGCGGTCTCCGTTCCGGTCAAGGCCACGTTGGAATTGGTGATGTTGGGAGAATTGGGGTGAGTCAACACCTGGCTGCCACTTGCATGACCGCTGAATTCGGCATTAGCCACAAGGACACGGGTATCGGAATAGGCGATCCCGTACTTCTTCCATGTGTTACCGCCCTCAACTTGCAGGGTAACAGAATCGCTGATGGCATCACCGTTCCCGTCCTGCAATTGAACCGTAATCGTTCCTGCGGATACAGCCTTGGCCCAGACGGTAAAATCATATGCCTCCCCTTTCTTGATGGACATGGCACAATGCTGATTGGAATCCGAGAATCCGCGATTTCGAATGGTCGCACCCGTCTGAACCGTTACATAATAAGCGTTCACTTCCGGGTCTGCCACGTTAAGATGAGTATTTATTCCATCGGTATGCTGTACGATCATTTTCTCGGTATCCCCGGACCAGGCAAACAAAGGATCACGGTTCCGACCTGTTGAACAACCACATTCACCAGAGTCATGCGAGTACGTATCGAATGCAAAGGATTCGAACGAACGGTTCTGAACTAACTCCGCATAGATTCCCCCATCTGCTGCATTGTTGATATCTTCGTAGAATAGGCCATACATCACTTCACTAATATCCGCCACCTGCTGATCCCCGTGTATTGTCACGGTATAAGGCGGAAGGTGTTCTGGAACAACAGACACATCGAAACTTTTCTTCAGCGTAATTCCACCTTTGGTTAAAAGTGCGTTCAAACGAATTTCCTGTGCTGAGCTTAGGGGTTGAACTTCTCCATTCGCTGACAGAACTTCAGGCTGACTTGAATTCCATTGCACGTTTACCTTGCCCCCCAGTAAATCTACAGGCAATGACATATCTTTGGTAATAATCCGGGCTGGAGCAGACAAATACTTATCTCCTGCCAGCTTCACAATCTCTTCATCCGTCAGGGACTCGCACATGACTTCAATCACATCATCCATGGACAGAGCCGCCTGATAAATCCGGAAATCGGACAGTGAGCCTGCAAAATCTACATCTGCCGCGTACTGTGAACGTCCAATATAATTGCGGCTATAATTCGCAGGGTCCACGAATGAATCAAACCATTTGCGCAGCTTGGCATAATTGCCACTGGATGTCTGACTGATGGAACCGTCTGCCACCTTCTCACCATTCACATATACAACCGGCCCCGCACTGCTGCGTGTGCCGCCCTGACTGCCTGCCACCGATAAAGCAATATGCATCCATTCCCCGCTGGCAAATCCGCGTCCCGGGTCTACAACCAGATCATCGCCTGCGTATAACGTGCCTCGCATCTGACGAGTCAGAAATAAATAGGGACCCTTCTCACCTTTACCGAAGTCGAAAATCCGCTCCCACACGTTTGATCCCTTGCCCAAATGGACCCATGCTGCAACCGTCACTCCGGTGTTGTCGCTTACATTTTGCAGCAAATTCGAAGGCAGCTCCAAATACGATGTTCCGTTCGATCCACCGGTAAAAGTCACCGCCCATCTGCCATTCACTTCAGAAATGTGGGGTGATTTCTCTCCTACGGCAGCTCCAATGTGCCCGTTTCCTGAACTATCCTTGCCAATGTCGGCTGTATCTTCAAACTTATAGTGTGCGATTAGTTGATTATGAAATGTAGTCATGTTCATTCCTCCTATGTAGGTTAAATTATCGTAGATGAACTTTCTTTAATTCGTATAAATATAAATTGATTGATAAATATATAAACACATAATCTAATCGTATAGTATCTTATTTCGAGTAAATATTTCAATCCCAAAATTACAAACAATCTGTTATATCATAGGAATTCTTACGAATACATTGACCTTTTGCCTATCTCTCTCTCCATCATCAAGTCACACTAACCCTGATATTTATAGTTTACAAATATATAAATTGATTGATAATATAACAAATGAAAGCGCTTGATCATTCGTGGTAATCAAAAGGAGGGCTGTCCAACCAGTTAACGTTTGCGGCAATGAATAGGGCTATTTTTCATTTCAGGTATTGGGAAAGGGGAAACGTATGAAACGTTATTGGGTAAGCGTACTTCATATTTCTTTACTGAGCTCTGCATTACTTACGACAACAGCTTTGGCTCCCGTCTCCGTATTGGCGGACAGTCCGGGGACGGTGAGTTCCAAATCGCAAGTTTCCACATCCATTGAAAATACGGTTCCAGCATTCAGGAATGTTTCCGTTCATGACCCTTCCGTTATCAAGGTGGGTGATACCTTTTATATTTTTGGTTCACATCTTCAAGTAGCAAAGTCCAAAGATTTGATGAATTGGGATTCGGTCGCCTCCGGGGTTACAGATGACAACCCTGTTGTGCCTAATGTAACCAAGGAATTCGCTGAAGCCCTGCAATGGGCGCAGACCGATACGTTATGGGCAGCAGATGTCATTCAGTTGGCGGATGGCAAATTTTATATGTACTACAATGCGTGCAAAGGGGACTCTCCCCGCTCTGCGTTAGGCGTTGCTGTGGCAGACAACATTGAGGGGCCTTATAAGGACCAGGGAATTCTGCTCAAATCCGGCATGTGGGATGAGATCAGTGAGGATGGCACCATATACGATGCAACCATACATCCAAATGTGGTCGACCCTGATGTATTTTTCGATAAAAACGGCAAGCTCTGGATGGTGTACGGTTCCTATTCCGGGGGGATTTTCATTCTGGAGATGGATGAAACGACGGGAAAACCTCTCCCTAATCAGGGGTATGGCAAAAAACTGACCGGAGGCAATCATAGCCGAATTGAAGCACCTTATATGCTCTATAGTCCCGAAACCGACTATTATTATCTGTATCTGTCCTATGGCGGATTGGGTGCTGACGGGGGATATAACATTCGGGTAGCTCGCTCCAAAACACCTGACGGTCCTTTCCTCGATGCTGAAGGAAACGATATGATTAACGTCAAGGCGGACAAGGACAAACCCTTGTTTGATGACCGCTCGATCGAGCCTTTTGGCGTCAAATTGCTGGGGAACTTCCTGTTTCAAAGACAGATCGGTGACCCAGGCACAGGTCAAGGTATCGGCTATGTATCACCAGGACATAACTCCGCTTATGTTGACGCTGAAACGGGAAAACAATTTCTGATCTTCCATTCCCGCTTTCCAGGACGAGGAGAAGAGCATGAAGTCCGTGTACATGAGATGCATATGAACTCGGAAGGATGGCCTGTCGTTTCTCCTTACCGCTATGCGGCATTGGAAGAAAACACTGCCCAACTGACAACCCAGGAGATTGCTGGTCAATACAAATGGGTGAATCACGGGAAGGACATCACGGCCGAGATCAAATCTTCACAGACCGTTCAGTTTACAGCAGATGGGCAGATCAGTGGTGCGGTGACAGGAACATGGAGTCTTGAGGCAGACAATCAAGTGCAAATCACATCGAATAATGTTGTGTATAAAGGTGTCTTCACGCATGAATGGGAGCCAGATTCCCAAAAGACGGTTCTGACCTTTAGCGCTCTCTCCTCCTCTGGCGTGGCAATCTGGGGAAGTCAGATGGCTGCACTGAAGGATCAGGATATTGTCAATGCAGTGAAAAAGGATCTGAGTATCGGCGACACAGGGAACGTATTCTTCAACCTGTCCCTCCCGACCAAAGGAACTCGTGATGCAGAGATTACGTGGAAATCTTCCAACATCTCTGCGCTGTCCGCTACCGGAGTAGTGAATCGTCCTCGTATTGGTAAGGGAGATGCCAAGGTGGCATTAACGGCAACGATTCGCAAAGGTAGTGCAGTAAGCTCCAAAACGTTTAATGTTATCATTCCACAGCAAGCGGTTAGCCCTTTGCTTGGAGAATATACTTTTGAACAAAAGAAACTTGCAAAAATCGCACAGGATTTCAGCAAAAATGAATACCATGGCCAAGCCTTTAATGTGGCGACTTCTGTGGTTAGCAGCAAGAATCAGGCTGCTGCTTTCAACGGAACAGACAGCTACATCCAACTGCCCGGAATTATTACCGACACGACTGATTTTACCTTTAGCGCATGGGTCAATTGGAGTGGCGGCGGAGCCTGGCAGCGAATTTTCGACTTTGGAAATGGCCTGACAAGACATATGTTCCTTACCCCCGCCCAGCATACCGGAGCTCTGCAATTCACCATTCATGATCAGGGACGAGATCAGAGCCTGATCGCTGCTGAACCGCTGTCCTCCAATCAATGGGTGCATGTCGCTGTTACCCTTCAAGGAGATACCGGCACTATGTATGTGAATGGAAAAGTCGTAGCAAGCAGCACCGAGATCACGTTTAACCCTAAAGATCTGCAAGTAACGGAAGCTTATTTGGGCAAAAGCCGCTATACAGCCGATCCCTTCTATAAAGGCTCAATGGATAACGTAAAAGTATATGATAAAGCGTTAACCTCCAACGAAATTCAGCGTCAGGCAAAAGAAAAGCCTTAATCAGGAATCCTGCCGGAGGTGTTGGATCTATAAAACAAATACCAATAAAGCAGCCGATTTCTCAGGCTGTTTTATTGGTATTATCATTTAAATCTTCTGTATTTATTCCTGTGGTCCGGCTGCTGCAATTTCCTCAATTCGTTCGTTTACATTCCCTTCATACCAACCACCGTGATAACAGATGATTTTTTCGATGTCATATGCAGCAAATTTGCTTAGCGATTCGTAAGCTTGCTTCAAATCCGGTGTCTGCACGGGGTTAGGTCCTTGCAGTTGTCCCCCGCGAATTAACATGGCATCACCAGCAATTAATGTTTTGGAAGCAGGTTGGTACAAACTGATATGCCCAGGTGTATGTCCTGGCGTCTCAATAACAATGACTCCGCCACCGAATGCCAATTCGTCGCCATCTTCAACAGTATCTGTAACGACAGCTCCAGACACTAAAGGGAAAAGGGACGTTTTGAGCTGGACTGTTGGAGGCATTTGTTTTAGAAGGGGAAGCTCTCCATCGATATAAGGACGATCAGCAGCATGTGCATACACCTTTTTACCCGGATAGGTCTTGATGATTTCGGTTAGATTGCCAATATGATCCGGGTCCTGATGCGTAAGCAGAATACCTGTTAACTGTTCTATGGAATATCCAGCTTCCTTCAACTTGGAGGATACTTCTTGCACCATTCCCGCCACGCCTGTGTCCACAAGAATTAATTCATCTTCCGAATATAACAGCGAAGGCGTGAATTTCCACATGCCTTGCGGAAGCTCAATACCGAGTTCGAGAGAAATTACACCTGATTTTTTCATTTTTATGATCTCCTTTTACGCTTGGATTGTGAGTTCATTCATTAGTTCACATAATGCTTCAATGGCATTGTCCGAGAAAAACAATTCCATGTTGGACTGGGTAACGGTTGCCGTTTCCCCCGCGTACTCAAACATCTTGGTTTCATATTCCTGCACGGCTTTGTCAAGATCAGCATGATTTATAATGGAATTGGCAAGCTCGGCAGCATCCAGCATCGCCAGATTGGCTCCTGCTCCCGCAAAGGGAGACATCAGGTGGGCGGCGTCGCCTATCAGTGTAACGCCAGATTTATGTTCCCACTGGTGAGGGACAGGCAGCATATATATTCGTCTGGGTGTGATCGCCCCGTTAGCACATCGGATATAACTCTTCAGTTGTTCGTCCCAATCTTCAAATAACGGCAATATCTCTTTCTTCGCTTCTTCCAAGTTCTCAAAAGGAATATTGCTCTGTTCCAGCCAATCTCGTTCCACCTGGAAACCCAGGTAAACCCGAATCCGTTTGTCGCCATTCAGCTGTGCCATAATTCCTTTGTGATCTCCCAAGGCATACATACTTCCCATCCCATTAAATGCTGCAAGTTCGGGAAACTGGGCTGCGGCATTCAGGATGTTAAGTTCAATCATGCTCACACCCGAATATTCTGCGGTTGCATCACTGACCAATGGACGAACTTTGGAAAAAGCACCATCTGCTGCAATGACCAGATCAACGGTTTCGGTAAACCCATTTTCAAACCGCAGTTCATGTTTCCCCTGATCAAGCGGTACAGCCTTCAACAATTTATACCCCCATTGAATGGAATTCGGCTGCAGCGAGTCAAGCAGCATCGTCCGCAGCACGGAACGGTCAATTTCAGGACGGTCATGTTCTGTAGGATCAAGGTCTCCCTGGGCATCAAGCAGAATGTTTCCTCTTTTATTCGAAAGTTTTAATGCCTGTCCTTCAAAACGGCAAATGGCATGGAACTGATCGAGTAGTCCGGCCATCTGTAATGCTTTTTGACCGCTCTCCTGATCCAAATCAAGTGTACCTCCTTGTTCGCGAAATGCAGGATATGGATCACTTTCATACACGACAGGACTGTAACCAGCCTGCTGCAAAATTCTTGCCAAAGTGAGTCCGCCAGGACCCGCTCCAATAATAGCGATACGTTTATGTTGATTACTCATAGCAATCACTCCTAGATTTATTATTTAATTTCATGTTGTTTCCTGTTCACAAACTTATCTTAGCGCTTGAAGTTAAACGGAATTTAAATGGATAAAGAAATCAGCATATTCATATTCTCGTCAGAATGTTTCACATCTGAAGATCTGACGAAAAACCAAAAAAAGCACCAGTCGTTAAACGACTGATGCTCCACTAAATCCGATCCCATATTCCACACATTCAATCTAATTTCATGATTTTTCAGTGATCAGGGGTAAACTCACAACAAATTCCGATCCCTGCCCCAGCTCACTTTTGGCAGTAACTTGTCCGCAATGCATCATCACAATTTTTTGGACAAGAGACAGCCCAAGTCCATTGCCTCCCCGGGAACGGGTTCGAGCTTTATCCGCCTTGAAAAACCTTTCAAAAATGTGCAGATGATCTTCTGGTGAGATGCCCACGCCATTGTCCGTGATTGCACATACGACCGCATCTTGATGACAATCAAGTTTTACCCCAATAGTTCCTTCTTCTGGTGTGAATTTGATTGCATTATGCAGAAGATTGATCCACACCTGACTTAGCAAATCCTCGTTCCCTATAATCGTAGTCACAGGCAGAGATACATCCAAATGAATTTGTTTTTCAGCCCATTGGGGTTCCAACATAAGAAGGATGTTCTCAAGTTGTCTGTCTAAACGATAAGCTTTCTTCTCCAATGAAGTATAATCGGACTCCAATGCGGAAAGACGTAACAAATTACCGCTCAGCTTGGATAATCGCTTACTCTCCGTTTCAATAATATCTGCATATAACACCATTTGATCCGGATTCACACTTTTATTTTTCAGCAATGAAGCGTATCCGCTGATGGAAGCGAGCGGGGACTGGATCTCGTGAGATACATTGGATATAAAATCCTGTCGCATCTTCTCCACAGAGCCAAGCTCTCTAGCCATGGTATTTACACTGTCCACCACCTCTTGAAACGGGCCCTGTTCCACGTCCAGCTTCACAGATACATTGAAATCACCCTTGGCAATCCTGCTCATTGCTTCAAGCAATTGTGTGCGTTGTTTATTGAAAATGAATCTGCGATCGTTCCGTTCACTGCCACGTACCCATGCCCAAAAATACCCCCCCAATGGCATTAGAGCCAAGCCAATAATCGCCGTAAGAAGATGGGCAATCAGATCAGGGGGATTCCCTGTCACCATGTAGATCCATTGCATTAGCACATACCCAGCACATAGGTATATACATAAGGGCACTAGGAAGGAAATCCATTGCCCTATAAACATATTTATCTCTGCACGATTGGCAGAACCCTCTTTTTTCAAGGTGTTTCCTCCAATCGGTAACCCAATCCTCGAATAGTCGTAATCTTGAAACCCGCTGTCTCCGGCTGATAACGTTCTCTCAAACGGTTGATATGAACATCCAGTGTGCGTTCATTTCCTTCAAAATCGTACCCCCATAAATCCTCAATCAACTGATTACGGGAGAGTGTTTTATTGGCATTACCCGCAAGCTTAAATAACAATTCAAACTCTTTCATGGGAATGGTATGCGTATTTCCCTTTATAATGACGGCATAACTGCTTCTGTCCAGCGTGATTCGTCCGACGGTAACCAATTGGGAGGCATTTATTTTATAACGCTTCAGCAAGGCCTTCGTACGGGCTATAAGTTCAGCAGGTTCAAATGGTTTGGTGAGGTAATCATCCGTGCCCATTTCAAATCCTTTGACTTTTTGAGTGATATCCTCCTTCGCAGTTAACATTAAAATCGGAATGTCCTCATGATATTGCCGAAGTTCGCGACACAATTCGAATCCGTCCATATTTGGCATCATAATATCAATAATACACAGGCTTGGATTCACTTCTTCTGCTTTTTGCAGTGCATCGTTTCCATCAACCGCTTCAATTGTAAGAAACCCCTCCTGTTTCAGGATTGTACTTACAAGTTCGCGGATATAAATATCATCATCGACAATCATAATTTGATTCATTACCGAGCCCCCTTTATCTCATTCAGGATGATCGTACGACACAAATTTAAACAAAATATAAATAGAATCTATTCGTATAGACCATTTCACTTTGAATAATGAATGACCATGCTTAATTTATTCGCAGAGGCTCCCGAATTTTTATAGCCATGAGCCTTATCCGCGCGAAAACGAATCGACTCCCCTTGTTTTACCGTATAATCCTCCTCCCCAACCCGAATCGTTACTTCTCCTTCAAAAACCGTAATAAATTCCTCTGCCCCTTCTATATGCGGTTCAGCATTCAAAGACGACTCTTCATCCATTTCCATCATGTACATTTCAAAACGCCGCCCTTCTTCGAAGGTAAAATGCGGATAAATGCGAATCTTCCCCTCATCCTCCATCAATGCTTGAATATCACTGCCCGTTACAACTGTAGTATCCAACTTCGGCTCGTGGATCAAGGCGGTAAAAGAAATTTTCAGGCCGTTTGCAATTTTCCAGACTGTCGCGATTGTAGGGTTGGATTCACCCCGTTCAATCTGACCCAGCATCGTCTTGCTAATTCCAGACATCTCGGCAACCTTGTCCAGACTAAGTTTTCTTTGTTCCCTGAGCTGCTTCAAATTCTGTGCCAGGATAACATTAATGTTTTTCAATATTCAGTCACCTCTGTTTTCGAAGATTATATTGTGCTTTATAACGCACATATTGTACAATCATAAAGAACGTACGTTATATCGCACGTTTCAGTTAAATATATCACACAAAAAGAATCAAATGTGGAGGACTTATGAATATCTTACCGTTACTGACTTACGCAATCGTGGCTTCATTCACACCGGGTCCCAATAACATCATCGCCATGACGCATGCAAGAAACGAAGGATTCAAAAAAATTCTTCCGTTTATTGCCGGCGTAGCAGCTGGCTGCCTGCTTATTATGTTTCTGTCCAGTTATTTCAACCTTATTCTGCATCAATACATCCCTAGGATCAAACCGATCCTGAACATATTGGGATGTGTATACATGATCTATTTGGCGATCAAAATCATGCGAAGTAAACCTGTGAATGCCAAAGATCCCAAGGTCAATCGTTTTACGTTTCTCTTTGGCTTCACCCTGCAATTCATCAACCCCAAAGTCATTTTGTATGGTCTTACGGCCATCTCGGTATTTGTTGTGCCTCTCGGAGACTCTCATGTTCATATGATCGTATTTTCGTTACTTTTAACCATCATTGGCATTAGTGCCAATATGACTTGGGGGTTATGCGGTATGTTATTTCAGAGCTTTTTATTGAAATATGAGCGTCCTTTTAATATGCTAATGGGTGTTTTGCTCATCTATAGCGCCCTATCGATTTTAAAATAAATGCAAGAGAAAAAGCGTCCTCCCCTCTCATGAGTTGGACGCTTTTATATTTATTTCAAATTACCTCAGTTTAATCTCCACCACGGATGACTCGGGTAGTCCCCCGCATGCAGTACAACCTTTTCACCGATTTTGGGCGTTGCAATGGAGACATTCAAGGCATGTGCAGCCTTGGTGATCCGTTCAATCGGCTCGTTCCAGGCATGATAAGCAAGCGTAAATGCGGCCCAATGAATCGGAATGAGCAGCCGTCCCCTTACATCCAAGTGTGCCTGTACCGTTTCTTCCGGCATCATATGAATGTTGGACCAACGCTCATCATATTGTCCACATTCCATCAGGGTCAGGTCAAAGGGTCCATACTTACTGCCGATCTCCTTAAAATGAGGACCGTATCCGCTGTCGCCGCTAAAGAAAACCTTCGTTTCTTGTCCAGCAATGACCCACGAACACCATAGTGTCGAATTGCGGTCCAACAACCCCCTGCCCGAGAAATGTCGCGCCGGCGTGCAGGCTAATGTCAAACCTTTGAAGGATAGCTCATCCCACCAGTTATGTTCGGTAATCTGTTCCGAGGGCACACCCAGTTGAATCAGTCTTCGACGCACGCCCAGTGGGACGATAAACCGCTGTGTTTTATTTTTCAATCTGCGGATGGAGGAATAGTCCAGATGATCATAGTGGTCATGCGATATAATGATTGCATCCAAGGCTGGAAAGTCCTCGGGTTGAATCGGCAGGTTAGTGCTGTATCGTTTCGTACCCGCCCAAGATACAGGAGATGGACGGTTGCCCAGCATTGGATCAAATAACAATCTGTGTCCTTCGATCTCAAGCAAAAAAGCCGAATGACCAAACCATGTCACCTGCGGATGATCGGATACATTTAACGATTCCGCTGGTTCATACTTCTCCACCGGAATGTTACCCGCAGGTCTTCGCTCTATACTTCTCCGCATGGAATCTTTCAACATGCTCATGAGGGAGCTGAAGCTCATACCTGCGGAGGTCGGAACCTGATTTTCGTATTTTGTCATTATTCATACCTTCTGTTCTCTATAATCAATAATTCAAGCGATATTCAATCTTGAGTAAAACAGGAGCAATATTAGACTTTATATTAAATCATTGTTCGTTTATAATCAATTCGCCTTCGGTTATCTGAATTCGATATCCAATCAACCCTAATGAATGGAGGACATGTTATCATGATTAAACTTATTCAGGACGTAGTTGAGGACATGAACAAGCTGCTAGAACGTATTGAAACCAGCTTGAACAGGTTGAACGAGGATCAGATTTGGACCAGACTTCAGCCTGGTATGAACAGTGTGGGGAATTATTGTCTGCATTTGGCGGGCAATGAATATCAGAATCTGGTGACAGGTATAGGGAACCAGCCTCTGATCCGGGAACGCTCTGCTGAATTCAATACCAATGGTGGTCTGAGCCGGGAGGAATTATTAGCCAAGCTTCACCAGGTGCGAACAGAATCAACTGCGATATTATCTAGTCTGATAGAGGAGGATTTATCCAGAGAAGTGACCATTCCCTATGAGTTGACCGCTTGGAATCGTATGAACCGTCGTGAGGATGAAGCCAAAGATGCGCATGAGCATAAATTCGTACATTCTCTGTTGATAAAGGTCGCTTCCCATTATGGGTACCATACGGGCCAGATCGTACTGCTGTCGAAGCTTTTACAGCCCAGCGACGAACATATCACAGGACTATATCACTAAACACACTATAGAAAAAATGTAGATTTAAGGTGGAATTAAGACTCTGTTTTCTCTCCAATAAGATTGGGCATATATGATAGAGAAAATACAGAGAGAGTATGTGAGAGATGATGAAAAAATTTCGCAGAAGATTATTTAAGACGTTTATATTCGGAGCAGTGGCATTACTTCTCCTTGTGGTTACAGGTTTTATCTATCAACAAGTGAGCACCCGTCAGGATCAGAAAACATTTATTCCGCCTGGCAAGCTTTACAGCATACATGGAGACAATATGCATTTATATACGGGTGGTCAAGGAAATGCAACAGTTGTCCTTGCATCCGGGTGGGGCACCGCTGATCCTTATGTAGACTATTATCCGCTTTATGAAAAGCTTGCACCAAACACGAAATTCGCGGTTTATGATCGCTTTGGCTACGGTTATAGCGATATGACCGATAAGAAACGCGATGTCGATACTGTGGCAGATGAATTGCACGAGTTATTAGAGGTATCTGGGCAAAAGCCGCCATACGTTCTGGTGGGGCACTCCCTCGGTTCGCTGGAAACGCTCCGATTTGCACAAAAATATCCGGATGAAGTACAGGGTATTGTCATGTTGGATGGGGGAAGTCCGGAATATTACGCCAACGACACTGACGATATGGCAAGTGTGATTGGTGGCTTCATGAACCAATTCCGGATCAAAACCGGTTTGTTTCGGTTGACTCTACAGTCTGACGCTGTTCTGGAAGCCTCCAATGCCAATCGCAACGGCCTGAAGTTTGTACCAGATGATCTGAAAAAAATAGATACCACGGCTCTATTGCTTAACTATGGGAATGCGAACACTGTGGATGAGCTGCGTGAAATGACAGCCAATGCCAAGGTAGTCGTCGACAACAAAAAGCCCTTCCCGTTTCCACTAACCATACTGACAGCAGATTACTTCGGAGCCAGTGAGCCGATATGGGATAAAACCCAAGCTGAATTTACATCCTGGTCGGAACATTCCAAACATGTAACTGTTAAGGATACCGAGCATTATATTCATCAATATCACCCGGATCTTGTTGCCAATGAAATATTGGAACTGGTTAAGAAGTAGATCTAAACAAACGCAAAATAGCGTAAAATTTCTTTCAAAATAAAACTCTAACGATTCTGGTAATCGTCAGGGTTTTTATTTCGTTAAACTCGTTACTGTGCTAGTGCCAACTTCGGTGTTAGCAATCTGAAATGTGCCAATGCCTCTTGAACCTCCGTGCTTGTAAGACCGTGTCGATCAAAATAATGCACGATCTCCTCCATGTCAGTTCCATCACCGCTGTATATCCGCTCAATCTTTCGAATAATCTCTTGTTGTAATCGCTCCCGCAACCGCATACAACTGACAGGTTCACATAGCCAAAAATCAGTTCGCTTGACCTCACCTGTTGCAGTCCATAACAAATTCTCATATCGTATGACATCCCAATCACGATAACCCGCCTGAATCTGTTGAAGTTCTGTTGAGAACATATCATATATCAGATTGTGCGGTATGTGCCCGTATGTTATCCGAAACTGTCTCAGATTGAGGCCATCGATCCATTCTGTCAGCACAAAATTCCCCGAAGCGTACGCATACAATTCGGGAACATGATGGTTGTTTTGCAATGACAAGAGCGCGTCACATTCAAATTCTCCATCCACTTTTCCACGAGGCGTATATACCTTAAGGCAGTACTCTTGTAAACGATAGACAACCGACTGCTTTCCCATTAGTGAAGCTTGCATGGTCAGATGACCATTTTTCTCATAACGATCTAGTAATTGTTCAATATTAGCAGGAATTGATTTAACGATTCTCATAAAGACGTCTCCTTGATTGTAAATTTCTAAAACGTTTTCCTGTATCCGTTATTATTAATCTACCCTCTATATTATCTTTAAAATTTCATATGAACATATACAATTTCGCCAGAACATGAACTATTTGCTTCCAAAATCAAGATTTATTCTATTCGACTAGCAGGTTTACTGTCACTCTAATGGATGGAACCCGTTTCATGTCAAGGTACAAAAAAACGATGCCCTCTATTAAAGAGAGCATCGTTTCATTTCTTATATGACTTTCGATTAATGCATAGGACCTTGTTGGCCCTGCTGAGCACCGACCTTAACTCGTTTCACGAAGAGTGAAATGATCAGACCAATGATAGCAAGAACCATTGCGAAAATAAACGCATTTTGCACACCGGATGTGAAGCCAGCCAACTGATTCTCTGGACTCTCAGGATCTGTCACACCGCTCAAGAAGCGTGTCTGACCTGCGCTCAGTATACTTACCGCAACAGCTGTTCCAATAGCCCCTGATACCTGCTGGAGTGTATTCATAATCGCCGTTCCGTGAGGATAGAAATCAGGTGGCAATTGATTCAAGCCGTTGGTTTGTGCAGGCATCATGATCATTGAAATCCCGATCATCATGAACACATGCAGTGTAATAATTTTGCTCAGAGTCGTAGTTGGAGTAATTCCTGTGTACATAAAGAGTACAACCGTTACGATCGCAAGACCGATAATCACAAGCCACTTCGGACCGAATTTGTCAAACAGACGCCCCATAACCGGAGACAAGAATCCATTCAGCAAGCTGCCCGGCAACAGTACCAGACCGGCAGTCAGAGCCGTAACTGCCATACCTTGTTGCAGGTACATTGGCAGGATCAGCATGGATGACAACATCATCATCATACAAAGGAAGATCAGGATCAAACCGACTGTAAACATTGGATATTTGAATGCCCGCAGATCCATCATCGGCTGTTTCATTCTCAATTGACGGATGCTGAACAGCAGCAAAGATAATACTCCAATAACCAGTGTGGCTACTACGATAGGACTGGTCCAGCCACCACCACTATCCCCATGTCCTCCTGCACTACTGAATCCATACACGATACCACCGAAACCAAGTGTGGAAAGCACAATGGAAAGAACATCAATTTTGGGCTTGGTCAAATTCGAGATATTCGGCAAGAACAGCAAGCCACATACCAATGAAATAATGAAGAACGGCAATGAGATCCAGAAAATCCAGTGCCAGCTCAGATTGGCCAGAATCAGACCCGAGATACTCGGACCACTTGCTGGTGCAAACATGATAACCAAACCGATCAATCCCATGGCAGCGCCACGTTTTTCAATCGGGAAGATAACCAATATGGTGTTGAACATTAGTGGCAGTAACAGAGCTGTACCTACAGCTTGCAATACCCGCGCCACCAACAGAATTTCAAAGCTCGGTGCAATAGCAGCAACTAGCGTTCCTGCAATCGAAAAAATCAGAGAAGTTGTGAACAACTGTCTCGTTGAAAACCATTGTAACAGCATACCGGAAACCGGCACCAAAATACCCAAAACGAGCAAATAACCTGTCGTTAACCATTGAATGGTCGTTGGTCCCACTTCGAGCAAGCCCATAAGCGGTGTCAATGCCACATTTAGTGCTGTTTCACCGAACAGACCAATAAAACCGCTAAGTAACATAGCGAATAAAATCGGAAATACTTTATATTGTTTTGTTTCTTGTTGATCCTGTACAGAACCAGCCTTCATGGAAGCCTCCACGATCCCATCCTCCTCAAACTATCTAACGATTTCTATTTCTCTTTACGAAGCTTACTGCTTCTCTTTTGCATTTTTCGCCACAACGGACAAATAATCAGCAGCCGTCAGCAAGGGCTGTTTGTCCTGGTTGGTCAGGCTGATAATCAACGCGCCCTCCATTAAGGAAATGACGAGTAGTCCCATCTCTTGTGCTTTCTTTTCACCTATGCCATCCAAAATCAGATGTTTCGTAATGATTCGCTGCCATCCTGCAAACACGTCCTGACAGGCAATTCGCAATTGATGACTGATGCACGAGGTCTCCACGGCTGCCCAGAAACTAAATGGAAGAAAACCCGTAAAACCTGCCGCCTCTGTTTCAATGGCTAAGTCATGAATAAATTGCTGAATGGCATCCCCCGTATTATCATGAGCAGCAAATACTTCTTCAAACTTCTGCAGAATGTTTTCATTGGCTTTTTGAATACACTCATGAGCGAGCTCTTCTTTGCCATGTGGGAAATAATGATATAACGAGCCTTTTGGCGTACTGCTCTCCTTAATAATCTGATTTAGACCGGTCGCATGATATCCTTGTGAAAAAAACAGTCTGGCTGCTGTGCTGACGATTAGTTCTCTAGCATTAGACTTTTCACTCAATAAAGCCACATCCTTAAATGAATTATAACAATCGGTCTATATAATTAAAACCGTTTCGAAAAACACTGTCAACCCTTATATTTCGACCATTTTTTTGTGATAGCGCTATCAATTCAATGCACGGAAAGAACAGGAGCAAATTATCCTTGATAACATTTTAAAAACATAATATCCTATTGGGATAGTGTGCATTAATCATGATATACTGATCATTACAATAATGAATAGAAAGGTGTTTGCCATGGAAATGCGAATGATCAAGACCTTTCAAACGATTGTAAAACTCGGGAGTTTTCAACAGGCAGCAGAAGCTTTGCAGTATTCACAACCCGCCATTACGCTGCATATGCAGAAGCTTGAAGCTGATCTGGGTATGAAATTACTGGATAGAGGCAAAAAGATTAAATTGACGGAAGCGGGGAAAATTTTTTACGCCAGAGCAGATCAGCTTCTGAAGGAATACGAGTATTTGACAAATACGATCACCGACATTCAACAGGGACAAGCGGGGTTTGTACGAATTGGAGTATCCGAGCCAACAGCCAGCCATCGGCTTCCTGCTATTCTGTCTTCTTTTGTTAAACAGAATCCCAAGATTAAGCTCAGCGTGCGCATCGGGGACAGCAAGCTGCTTAATGAATTGCTAATTGATGAGCAGCTTGACTTTGCCGTCTGCCCTTCTCCTGAGACGAGTATGGAGACCGAGTTTCAACCGCTGCTTTTTGAACCGATGGCATTGCTGTTGTATGATTCACATCCATTTGCTCAGGGTGATGAAATCCATTTGGCAGATCTGAAAGGACAACAATTTCTATTCACACCCCCAAATTGCCCGATTCGCATCCGTATTGAGCAGCTATTGGCCGAGAAAATCGACAGCGATTATCAGGGAATCGAAATAAGTAATATCCGGTCTCACAAGTATTATGTACAAGCCAAATTAGGCATAACCATTGCTCCGATTGCAACAATCTGCCCAGCCATTCCCGGTACCGTTATCCAAAAAATTGCCGATCTCAAGGTTGGGCCCATTGCAGGCATTTTGCGTAAGCGAAATATCCCCCTTGGTTCCGCGAGCGAAAAGCTCATGCTCGACATTCGAGCTGCGCTGCTTCAGAGCAATTTATATGTTCCTGAATTTGAACTCCCTTCCCAGCTGGCTATGCCATACAATTGACTCACCAGCTGCCATTCTATTTTCCGGCTGCGAACTGTTACTTGAGTCTGCCTGCCGTGCGTCCACCATCAACCGTTAATATGCTGCCTGTAATAAATGAAGCCTGGTCAGAGGTCAGATACAATATCGCTTGGGGAGCGTCATCCGGACCTGATGTCCGGCCTAGCGGTGTAATTTTGATCATGTGTTCCGTATGCTCCTTCGTCATCACACTAACCTCGCTGCCGGGTGCATAACCCGGCACAACCGCATTTACCCGAATGCGATAGGGCGACAACTCCAGGGCAAAGGTTTTGGTCAGCATCTCGATCCCTACTTTTGAAACCGAATAATTCCCCATGCCGACACCTGCGGTGGAAGCTGCCCCAGAGCTTATATTAATGAAGGAACCTTCTACTTCGCTCGCAATCATCTGTTTGGCAAAATGCTGAGTAAGCAGGAATGGCGCTGCCAGATTCAGATCCATCGTCTCATTCCAATGTTGAAGTGTCATATTCATGAGTGTGCGGTATGGATATATTCCCGCATTATTGATGACGATATCCGGCGCTTTCCATTGCTGCTCCACCACTTGGACCAATTCATTAATGGACTGTTCATCCACAAGATTCGTTACATGCCAGTGAACATCCACTCCCTCCTGCTTCAGCTTCTCTACTGTATTTCTTAGGGCATCCTCGCGGATATCGGACAAATAAAGGCTCGCGCCTTCGGCGGCGTATGCTTGTGCAATCCATTGGCCAAATACACCTGCCGCTCCGGTAATGACTACCCTTTTCCCTGCAAATGTTCGTTCCGGCATGACAGTCGCTCCTCTATACCATGATGTTCTTGCTGTAAACAGGCTGCTTCAACTTGGGTTAATTCCAAACGAGATTCTTTTCGGCCTCCACAACAAGTCGCACTGCCTGCTTTATTTCATAACCAATCCGATTCACCTGACGTGTAAGTGATGTTTGCAGTCGGAAAAAGGCTTCACTTCCTACTTCGGCTGTCGCCAGAAGCTCGATGTCTGACAGGGCAGGCACAAGTGAATGACTGCCTGCGGCATCATGATCATACCAGCTGCCTCGCACATAATTGATGGGAACCAGCCATCTGCTAAGTGACAATATCGTTCGATTCGCATCTCTGACGGAAGCATCTGGTAGGGTCGAGGAACCTATCCGGTTATAGAAATGGTCCGTAGCATTCTGTAGCTGCTGGACCCTGCTTGTTAAGTGCGAAAGATCAAGCTTGTCTCCGATAAGCTCTCTATAATAGCCAATTCGTTCGGAAAGGGTTCGGATCGACTGTCTCTGATCAATTGGAATAATGGGAACAGAGGCAGCATTATGAACGGATGCTACGTACACTTTGCAATCACGTGCCAGATAATCTCCGTCAATTTTCTCCAGCGTGTCCTCAGTCGTATGCCACCACCAGCCAAACCAGCCCTCAGGCTGATAGGACAGCCCCATAAAAGCGGACGGAAGTCCAGCACCCCAGAAGGACTGATCTCCCGACCTCCCAAAAGGGGACCCGCGAAAAGGTTCATCCGTGACGATACGTATGGCATCTGCACATAGTGTCCGTGTCTCTGCCATTGTATTGGCTGCACCGAGTTGACTCGCTCCCTTGGCACCCACGGAATCAATATTGATATGCAGCACCCCGTTTTCGTGCAAATCTTCCCAATGAAGATCGCTGTATAACGCAGAGCCGGCATATCTGCCATGGGAATGGCCTGACCAAAATGCGAACCGAACGGAGCGCCGCAGCGTGTTACGATGCAATGATAATACCCGTGCCGTCTCCACCATGACGGCATTGGCGGAGCCGTTATCCATCGCCCCATAATGCCATGAATCCACATGTCCGCTAAACAGCACAAAGGATTCAGGTTCTTCCCTTCCCTTTATCTCAGCAATCAAGGTCGGAATGTTCACCCAGTCTGTGCGCACTTCCGCGGTCAACGTAATCTCTACATCCTCTCTTTCTTCCGCGGCGATCAAAGACTTGATCTGCTCTCCATCCCAATGGTTGACCGACAGAATCGGAATGGACGGATAGCCATCATCCTTCGGCGTTGGATTTCCCCACACGGAGGAAACGATCATTTCATGCGTATACGCACCACTATTGATAAATATGACCGCTACTGCACCCAACTGCTGCAAACGATAAATTGTGGGCACATTCGCAAGTCCGTGAACGATCACCGCATGACCTGTCACTTGATTGGCCCAGATGCTCTGGTCTGAATCCTTTAGCTCTATGAATCTCAAACACGTGTTCATCTGTTCCGTCTGGGCTGACATGGAGTGCGTGATAGCTGCAAAAGAAATGCCGCCGACTTTAAGTTCTGCTCTGACAGGGATACTGATGTAGGCTTTGTTAAACGTAAGCTCTGTGGTCAACCCAAAATCCTCAAGCTGTTCCTTAATATAATGGAAAGCCCGTAGTTCCTCTTCGGAACCCGACAAACGAATTTCCTTGGCAATCTGTCTGTTGTATTCAAGCAAGAGATCACGATCGATCTCATGCAGTATGGAGTGCACCTCGAACTGTTGCTTTAACTCAGTCATGTTGATCCCCCCTGTGCTCATTGCCTGTTGCAACGCCCAGCGCAATCCTTGATTCATCATCATTGCTAAGGTTCAAATAACGGATGGCTGCTTCTCCAAGAACCGATATTCCTGTAACAATCGCTTGCTCATCAAAAATAATGGAATCACTGTGAAGGGGCAGCTCTGATCGGGCATCTTCTTCAGTAATTGTGCCGAGCCGGAATATGGCACCCGGCACATATTCGAGATACGCACCAAAATCTTCGGCGCCCATGGATGGCTCCTTCAGATATACCACGGCTTCCCGGCCAATGGTATCTGCCGCTGCCTGTTCAATCACATCGACGATATGGTCATCGTTTATAACAGGAGAACCGCCGCGGTAGTAATCAAATTCCGCTTTTCCACCGAACCCTTCCGCAATGGTCTCAATGAGTCGCTTCATATATACAGGCACAGCTTTACGCGTCTCAGGATTGTGCGTACGAATGGTACCTCTGAGTTGAACCTCCCCAGCGATAACGTTATACGCATTGCTATTGCTTTGCAGTTTCGTAATCGAGATGACGGAAGAATCAAGCGGAGACAAGTTGCGGGAAACTACCGTTTGCAACGCAGTTATAATCTGGGCTGCAATGATGACCGGATCGACGGTTCGATGCGGATAGGCAGCATGTCCACCTTTTCCCGTCACTCGTATATCAAAAGCATCGGCCGCTGCCAGCATGGCCCCTTTTCTCAAACCAATCTTGCCAGCAGGCAAATCCGGCCACACGTGGAGCGCAATGATCGCATTCACTTCTGGATTATGCAATACACCTGCATCAATCAGATCCGTTGCGCCTCCCTGTACTTCCTCAGCAGGCTGGAATATGAACTTCACTGTTCCCTGGAGCTCATCCCTGTGCTCACTTAATGCGGCTGCTGTTCCGAGAAGAATGGCGGTATGCACATCATGCCCACAAGCATGCATCACCCCTTCGCGAACGCTGGCAAACGGTAATCCTGTCTTCTCTACGATAGGCAGTGCATCCATATCGGCGCGAATTCCAATGGTTCTTCCCTCACGTCCGCCTTTCAAAAGCCCGACAACCCCTGTGCCGCCTACACCCGTCTCTACTTCGAGACCAGCTTCCTCCAAGAATTGAGCAACCAGCTTGGCCGTTTCAAACTCCTGGTGACCAAGCTCAGGATTCTGGTGAATATGGCGGCGAAGCCGTATAGCTTCGTCCTTCCACTTTTCGGCTGAACTACGAAAACTCATTGTTTCATTCCTCCTCTTCCATGTTGAGTTGATCACTATTCGTTATATAAATGACACTGCACTTCACGGTCTGGAGCGACGAATCGTTTCTGTGGAACGACCTGTCGACATGTCTCCATAACGTAAGGGCATCGGGTATGAAAAACACAACCTGCAGGTGGATGAAGTGGCGATGGAATCTCACCGCTTAATACAACTCTTTCCCTTTTGGCACGAGGATTCGGGATCGGTACCGCAGACAATAATGATTTGGTATATGGGTGCAAAGGTTCAGCAAATAAAGCTTCCGCTGGCCCCTGCTCCACCATCTCACCCAAATACATCACACCGATGCGGTCGGCAATATGGCGTACAACGCTAAGATCATGTGCAATGAATAAATAGGAGATGCCGAGCTCCTCTTGAACCTCTTCCAGCAAATTAATGACCTGGGATTGAATCGATACGTCCAGCGCCGATACGGGTTCATCACATATAATGAGCTTCGGTCCAAGGGCCAACGCTTTGGCGATGCCCAGCCTTTGACGCTGACCACCTGAAAATTCATGGGGAAACCGCTCGTAATGTTCTTCACTGAATCCAACTTTGCGCAGCAACGACATAGCTGTTTCCATTCTCTCCTGTTTGTTGCCCTTCTTGTGGATTAATAGCGGTTCTTCAATGGAGTAACCGATGCGTTTACGAGGGTCCAGCGAGGTGTACGGGTCCTGAAATACCATCTGCATATGCTGCCTGTAGCTTCGCAGTTCTTTTTTGCTTAACCCTAGGATATTCGTTCCCTCATAAAATGCTTCCCCTGATGTTGGCTCAACAAGTCGGAGAATCGACCGACCGAGTGTGCTTTTACCACAGCCGGATTCGCCCACCAGGCCAAAGGTTTGTCCTTGGTGGATGTCAAAGGATACCCCGTTAACTGCCTTCACTTGCCCTCTGGTTCTGCCAAAAGAAGATCGAACAGGGAAATGTTTGTTCAGATTGCTAACCTGCAGCAGCGGCTTCGACTCATCCAATGATTTCGAGTTCATGTGTCTCCTCCTGAATCGTTGCTATTCCGGGATACCAGCAGCGTACCGAATGTTTCTCGTCCACCTGTTTCAAAGAAGGCGCTGCTCGCAGGCATTGTTCATCCGCATAAGCGCATCTTGGAGCGAATCGGCAGCCAGTTGGAACCTGATGCAGCGCGGGTACCGTTCCCTCAATGACATGGAGCTTGCTGTGCTGCTCGCCATCAATACGGGGAATGGATTTCATTAAACCCGACGTATACGGATGCTGGGGATTGAAAAATAAATCGTCCACGCTCGCCTCCTCCACGACCTGTCCAAGATACATGACGGCCACTCTTGTACACGTCTCTGCGACTACACCCAGGTCATGTGTAATCAGGATGACACCAAGTCCCGTCTTCGCTTGCAGACTTTCAATCAGCTCTAGGATTTGCGCCTGAATCGTCACATCCAGTGCCGTTGTCGGTTCATCTGCGATAAGCAGTTTCGGATTACAGGCAAGTGCCATGGCAATCATGACCCGCTGTCGCATCCCTCCCGAAATTTCATGCGGATGCTCATCCACCCTCTTTTCAGGTGAAGGGATACCTGTCATACGCAGGAGATCCACCGCAGCAAGACGCGCCTGTCTACCATTCATGCCTTGATGCAGCTTCAAGCTCTCGGCAATTTGTTTGCCAATCGTCTGAACCGGATTCAGGGAAGACATGGGGTCTTGAAAGATCATGGAGAGTTCATTGCCACGAATGCGTTCCATTTGTCTTTTGGACAAGCTTAAGAGATTGGTCCCTTCATAGAGGACTTCACCCGAGTAATCCACGTAATCTTCGTCAAACAGTCTGAGAATGGACTCGGCGGTTACGCTTTTCCCGCAACCGGACTCACCTACGATGCCCAGCGTCTCCCCGGCAAGGACGTGGAAGGATACGCCTTCCACCGGGTGAATGGTTCCTTTTTCGGTTGAAATGGACACTTTCAGGTCCTTCACCTCAAGCAGCGGTTGTTTTCCCACGACGTCTCCCCCTTTTCACCTTATTCGCATGTGGGTCGAGCAGATCTCTAAGGCCATCGCCGAACAGGTTCAGACCTAGTACAACGAGCACTAGGAAAATGCCTGGGAAGACAGTCATCCACCAAGCGTTGTAGATCACTGTTTTTCCGTCAAAAAGCATATTCCCGAGACTTGGGGACGGGGAAGGAATACCCGCTCCAAGAAAACTTAGAGAAGCTTCCGTCAGGATCGATACGGCAAAAATAAAGCTGGATTGGATAATGAGCGGAGACAGCGTATTGGGCGCCATATGAATCCAAATAATGCGCCAGCTGCTTGCTCCCTGCGCATGCAACGCTTCAATATAAGTTAACTCCCGAATGACCAGCGCCTTGGAACGAATAATCCGGGCCATCGATGGAATGAAGATAATACTTAGGGCGATAATGACATTACCCGGATTTGGGCCAAGAGCCGCCATAATGGAGATGGCAAGCAAAATGGACGGAAAAGCGAACAAACCGTCACAGATGCGCATAAAGATATGATCCAGCACCGAATAACTTGCGGATAACAGCCCAACAATCATGCCGATCAAAGAAGACACGACCGTAACAGCGAAACCAACCGCAACCGAAATACGCAAACCGTATACGGCGCGAGTGAATACATCACGTCCAAAGTTATCTGTGCCAAATATGTGTTGCCCGTTGGGCCCTTTAAGTCGATTCACCGGATCAATCTGTAACGGCCCGTATGGTGTAAGCAGCGGCCCGATGATTACCAGCAGCACTACAACAAGCAAAATTCCCGCACCTGTGGTTAACAACTGATTGTGCATAAAGCGCCTAAATGCGATGCGTTTGCTCTTCCCTTTGTGAAGTCCTGACGCAGCGATGGTGGTATCCGGATTGGTTATCAAGTTGTCTCCACCTCCTTCATCTCTTGCTTAATCGAACTCGTGGATCGACCAAACCATACAACAAATCAACGATTAGATTTACGAACACATAAGCCACCGTAACCAGCAGCACCGAACCCTGGATTACGGAGTAATCTCTTCGGCTAATCGAATTGACGATGAGCTGCCCCACTCCCGGAATATTGAATAGCGTTTCTATAACGGCAGCACCAGTAACCAGCCCACCGAACGATTCCCCAATAACTGTGAGAATAGGGATGAATGCAACACGTAACGCGTGTGTATACACGATCGTTTTTTCTTTGACACCCTTGGCTTTGGCGGTTTTGATAAAATTGCCGGACATTACATCCAGGATGGAGGATCTTGTCATTCGGGTAATGAGCGCTGCCTGAATGATGCCAAGCACGATGCCAGGGAGCAACAGATACTTGATATGCTGCCACAGACCCTCTGTAAGTGGTTGATACCCTGCAACGGGAAGCCAGCGCAGCTTCACGCTAAAGAACATGACCAACAGTGATCCCAACAGAAAGCTCGGAATGGAGATGCCCAGAATGGAGAAACCCATCACCGATTGGTCCACGATGGTCCCTCTTCGCTTGACTGCTGTAATGCCAAGGAACAAGGCGAGAAACACACCAATCACCTGTGCAATGATCGCAAGGGATAATGTAGGCGCCAGTCGTTCAAAAAAAGCCTCTGTCACAGGTTTGTCCAGAAAGATGGACTCCCCCAAATTCCCCGATAACAGCCCTAGCAACCAAATGCCGAATTGCTCATAGATCGGCCTGTCCAAGCCCAGCTTGCTTCTTAGCTCATCGATATCGGCTTTGCTTGCCTCTTCACCCAGCAGAATCGCAGCGGGGTCGCCTGGTGTGACATGGATAATGGAGAACACCACAATTGCTACTACAAAAAGGACAGGTATCAAGGACAATAACCGACGAACAATATATCCACCCATATGAGGGCCACCTCACTTTCCAATGGCAAACGGAAAGGCGTATTCCTGTAGAAGCGATGCTACGCCTTTTCATCCGCTACCTTTCCTTTTAACTATTTGTTATTGGTTGTATTCCAGAAGATCGGGCCCAAAATATTCTGGAAACCACTGATATTTTTCGATAGCGCTGTAACCTGTTTGGTGTGCCCGATCTGAGAGAATGGAACTTCGGTCCATACAAATTGCTGCAATTCGTCAATGAGCGGCCTTGCGGCCTCTACTGAATCGGACGTCCGGATTCCTTGAAGTAGCTCGCTCAGTTTTTCGCTTTTCAGCAGCCCTGCTCCCCCTCCCCAGAATGCATACTGGTAGAACGTAGGCCGGAACGCATAACTCATCGGGTAGATATCCCACCCTGTGCCTGTCCCGAGTTTTTCCTGCAACGTAGGCCAATCATAGACATCCAGCTTAACCTTAACGCCAATCGACTCCAGCTCCTGCTGCAAAACAACCGCTACGTTATATTGATCCACATAATCTCTCGTTGTGAAAATTTTGATTTCTTCGCCGTTATAGCCTGCTTCCTGAAGCAATTGCTTTGCTTTATCCGCGTTAGCTTGGCTGTACGATTCTTTGCCTGCTTCCGAATACCAGTTCGGATATTCCGGTAGAACCAGAGAGGATGTCTTTACATAAAATTGTGGATCACGGAACGCCGATGTCAGTATGTCATCCACATTCTGAACGGCATTGACAGCCTGCCGAAGTTTGACGTTCTTGAACAAGCCGTCATTACTGTTATAGAAATATCCAATCATGCCTCCCGGACTGAGAAAGGTTTGCAAGTCGGGATTGTCCGCAATCTGCTGTTCATTATCCACAGAGATATTCAGCGCAATGTCGTATTCCCCGGAAGTAATCCCGGCAAGACGGGTTGACTCGTCTGTTACGAAGCGGAAATACAGGTCATCGACCAACGCTTCCTTTTTGCCACCTGCTCCATCACTCGGCTCGGCACGGGCGGAGTAATCGTCATATTTTTTCAAATGAATATACTGATCCTGCTTCCACTCCTCCAGTTGAAACGGACCTGTACCGATGAATGATTTGATACCTTTATCATCTGCTTCATCAACCACTTCTTTCGGATAGATCGCCGCTGCGGGAATCGGATCAGCAAGAAGTTGCAGTGTTAGCAGAAATGGTGTTTTCAATTGAAGTACGACAGTATATGGGTCCGCTTCTTTGGCCTCGGCACCCACAAAGTTCGCTTTACCATGACTCGACAGTTTGATCCAGCGATTCAGGGAAGCAACAACGTCCTCCGCTTGCAGTTCCTTGCCATTATGGAACTTCACACCTTGGCGCAGATGGAATGTATAGGATAACTTGTCGTCGCTGATCTCATAGGATTCTGCCAGCAGCGGAATGACCTGTGCATCTTTATCCAACGTTACCAGCTGCTCATAGATCTCGCGTGAAATATCCTTGACCGCTGTATTGGAAGACACATGTGCATCCAGTGTGACCGGTTGTGTTGGATAGCCAATGTTCAATGCCCCGCCTGTCTTACCTTCTGCCGATGTCTGCTGTGCTGGAGTTTCACCGGTTGTTGAAGAGGCCTGTGTACTCTGCTGGCCCTCTCCACCTGAAGCGCAACCTGCCAGAAGCAGGAATGCCAGAATGATCATTAAAGCAGGTTTGGTATGTTTTCTCATCATGTAACCCCTCTCGCTCTCATGCATAATGTTAAATCCGATTTCACTGTCCCGAATGATATACAAGTGTTCATGTCGGATTAGTGAAAATTGGTATTTTCAGGCTAAAGGAACAGTGGTCTTTTGTAAAATAAGCAATCGTAATGTGTTAATTCATTTTTTGTAATCTACGAAAAAGCGTGTTTCTATGTACTTCCAACTATTCCGATGGTAATATACAACTTAAATTTCATCCTTTATCTGGAAGGAGTCATGAACATGACAACGATACAACGCTTGGATGCTGCACTTGCGGCACATATCGAGAAGGTTGAACATTATAAACAGGTACAAACCCTGCTTGCCTGGGATGCTCGCACAGGGGCACCTCGAAAGGGCGCATCCTACGCCGCACGAGCCAAAGCAACATTGGCTGGAGAACTATTCAAGTTACAGACCGATGCTGATTTCGGTTCGCGATTAGAAGAAGCAGCACAACAAGAGGACCTTGATGAGCTATCCAAGCGAATTATTGCAGAACATTGGAAAACGTATAAACGCTGGAGTGCCATTCCTGTAGAGGAATATCAGGCATTTGTACAGCAGCAAGGTTTTGCAAACGCTGCTTGGCTGGAAGCCAGAGCCGCCAATGATTTTTCCATTTTCGCTCCGCATTTGAAACAGATCTTCGATGCAAGCTTGAAGTTTGCCGGATACTGGGGATACGAGCAGCATGCATATGATCCACTCGTGCAGCAGTTTGATCCTGATCTGGATAAGGCAACGTTGGATCGCATTTTCAGTGAGCTCAAATCTGCTCTTATACCGCTGATCCGTCGTGTCACCTCTTCTGCTAAACAACCGGACACCTCCATATTCAATCATCCCTTCCCACTTGAACAGCAGCGGCAGCTTGGGATCGAGCTGTTACAAGCCATTCGCTACGATTTTGACGCTGGGCAATTCGGTGCAACCGTGCACCCATTCAGTTCTGCCATCAATCCTTACGATGCACGGCTTGCAGCCAAATTTGTTGAAAATGACGTTCGCGTCTCCTTGTGGAGCGCTTTACATGAAGGAGGGCACTCACTCTATACACAGAATATTGACCCCAACCTGATACATACTGGACTTGGGATCTTCACTTCGTACGGCATTCATGAATCCCAATCGATCTTTTTCGAGAAATTCATTGGCAGACACAAGGGCTTCTGGGAAAACAACTATTTTATTTTGCAAAAAATCAAACCTGAAACGTTTGGCCATGTGAGTTTGGAGGACTTTTATTTTGCTTTAAATGCAGTAAAACCAACGTTTAACCGTTTTGAGGCCGACGAACTTACCTACAACCTGCATCTCATTATTCGGTATGAGTTGGAGCAAGCCATTATTGCTGGAGAAGTGGATTACGAAGGATTGCCTGAAGCATGGAATGATAAATATGAGGAATATCTAGGGATTCGTCCCCCGACTCATCTGGAAGGCATTTTACAGGATGGACACTGGAGTGCCGGATTTGGATTATTCCCTTCCTATACACTTGGGTTTGTCTATGCAGCACAAATACACAAAGTCATTCGCCGCGAACTTCCCGATTATGATCATTTAATTGAATCAGATAACATTGAGACGATTACCGGATGGCTAACGACTCATATTCATCAATTTGGTAAATCAAGATCGGCGGACGAGCTACTCAAGGCCATTACTGGAAAAAGTATTGATACCGCTCCATTAATTCATTACTTAACGGCTAAATACGAGCAGCTCTATGAACTGTAATGTTTCTGTGATTCTGCACACAACAAAAAAAGCGAGAGTTGTTCCTCGCTTTTTTTGTGTATCATTCTTTTAAAGAAATATTATATGGCTTGTTACACCCCTACCATCTCTACCCATTTAGAATCCTCTTCTTCAAAATACGATTCACTTGCTCTGAGCTGGCTAGCATTAGGATAAGGAAAACAAGTACAACCAGCGGGAAAAAGCCGATATTGGTTTTCGCAGCAAGAACGCCAAAAAGCGGAGGAAGCAATGTAGTTCCTGTGTATGCCAGTGCCATCTGGTATCCCATCAATCGGGCAGAATTCGCTTTGCCGAATCGAGCTGGTGTTTCATGAAGAAGTCCGGGATAGATGGGTGCAAGCCCCAATCCAATTAGCATAAATCCAGCCAATGCAAACGAAATGGATAATGGAAGCAATAAAATGACTCCACCCACAATGGCGGTCACTTGACCAGCCAAAATTAACACCCGATTTTTTATTTTTAATGTGATAAAGCCTGTAATCAACCTTCCTATCGTAATACCACCGTAGTATAAGGAGATCCATCCTGCAGCCGTTTCTGCCGAGATATTTCTTGCTCCCACCAGATAGCTGGCTCCCCACAAACCAACCGTCGTCTCCACGCCACAATAAAACAGAAATGCGATCAATGAGTTTTTGACTCCCTTAATCTTCAATACATTCCGTTCGGGTCTGTCCTCATGCTGTACTAACGAGTTGTCTGTTTGCACATGATCTGATTCGTTGTTCATACTCGCACGCTCCCGACTTGCAGCAACACGCTTCCACAACGGCAACGTGGCAAACAAAATCAGGACGAGACAGCACTGGACGACAGCTACAGCTGTATACCCGCTTCTCCAGGAATGATGTTCTGCAATGTAATACGACATAATAATCGGCCCTGACGTCGCGCCAACACCCCAGAAACAGTGCAGCCAGTTCATATGGTGTGCTTTGTAATGCTCTGCGACATAATGATTCAGTGCAGCATCAACGGCGCCGGCCCCTAGACCGAGCGGAATGGCAAGAATAACGAGCCATACCAATGAAGGGGCGAAGGAAAATCCAAGAAGTGCTCCGGCAGTCAAACAACAGCTAATTAAAGTAACCTTGCCTGTTCCCCATTTTTGAATCACCGTGCCGCTAGCCAAGCTTGAAACGATAGTCCCCCCTGCAACGACCATCGACAGAATTCCTGCTGACCCAAACGAAGCGCCAAGTTCAGGCCACATGACTGGCCATGCTGAACCTAGCAAGGAGTCCGGAATCCCCAAACTGATAAACGCAAGGTAGATAATGATAAGAAACCAAGTTGCCATAAATAGATCCCTTCCCTGCATATAAGTTAAAAGCAAGAATGCTGGTTAAACCACTTCATTTATATACTTTATAAAGCACATTTATTATATTGCTTCAAAAATTTTTCTTTGTCAATAGATCGTATCAGCCAAATTAAAACAGCCGCCGATCTGGTTGAGAACTCCAGATCAGCGGCTGTTTTTCGACATAAGAAAAAGGCGGCTATTGCCGCCTCTTTTTTAACGTGTCTCCGCCTACTGGGCCTGCCTTCTTCACAGATCATGCCCTTCAGGCAGCAGTATATCTTGAAAGATGAAAATGTACATCGTTATTCTACAGGTTTAAATGTTTACCGCGCTCATCCCAGGCTTCCATATTAAGCTCACTGTTGATCGTTACAGCGGTTAATGCACCCAGGGATGCCGCAGTAATGGCCTGGTACAACTCCGATGCTGCATCTCCAGCGCTGAACACACCCTTTACGGTCGTTTTGCCGAAATCATCTACAACAACTGTACCCGCATCCGTAACCTCACAGCCTATCGTCTGCGGAAGTTCTGATCCAGCCGTTAGTTTCGGTCCAAAGAAAATTCCCGTGCACGAGATTTCGGTACCATCTTCTAACACAACCTGCTGCACCATCCCATCACTTGATTCAATGGATCGAATGGGAGAGTCCCATACCGGAACACCATGCTGCTTCAATTCCTCCCGCTGCTCATCCGTTAATTCATCAGGTCCATTCGTACAAATGGTAAACTGGCTTGTCCAGCCGGAAATGGTCTTGGCCATATGGAATGCCTTGGCGCCATTAACAATGATGACAAGCCGTTGATCTCTTAATTCCCAACCATCGCAGTAAGGACAGACAAAAGCACTCTTGCCATATACCTCTGTCAACCCGTTGATATTCAGTGGAAGGTCTTTTTTTCCGACTGCAAACAAAATTTTCTTCGCGTGATAGACTTCTCCTTGGGCCGTTGTAACTTGAAAATCACCATCTGTTCCTGTCACTGAACTCGCTGTGTCCCCTACAAAATGAACAGACGGGTAAGCGTTAATCTGTTCTTTCGCAACTTTCCGAAATTCACGTGGACTTGCACCATCTCTTGTCAGGAAACCGTGTGTTTCACGCGTAACCCAATTACGTGGGCGTTCATCATCTATGACCACAACATGTTTGCGAGCTCGTCCTAGTACAAGTGCAGCATTAAGACCCGCGGGTCCTCCCCCTATAATTAATACATCCATCTTTTGATCCATATTTAACACCCTTTCCAGATATTCAATATCCTTTATTATTTCAAAAAAAGGTCTATCCTGATTACATCTTACCTCTTGCGGCTGTTCTCTAATAGCAACAATGCAAGGGGGGATCACTTCGATACCATTAAAGACCTCTTATATCTACAATAACCAAATAAAACTCAACACGCAAGAAAAATATTCTTTTCTTGTTATTACTGTTATTCAGTTTCAATGACCTGTATCACAGAAAACCATTTTTAACAATTAAAAAAAACCTTGTTTTTAAATTGTTCACAATCAAATGACATTATTTTAAATACTAAATCGTTAATTAATTCACATAGTGTATTGAATGCTATAATAAGACTACGAGATATATAAGTATAGATATAGGAAGTGAGTTCTTGAAAACATTGAATAAAGGGTCACGGCCCGAAATCAGCCTGGAGTTTACTAGCTCGATTCCGAAAGTATTCTTTGATACGATCAAGATCGGAATTATCAAATCCAATCTGATCGCCATGTTTGCCGGTTTAAGTTTGGCTTTGTATGTATTTGATGCATCCATTTTAGCTAATATTGTACCCATTATCCTCTCTGTCATCGGGTCTTCCCTTATTATCGGAGCGGCCGGGGTGTTCAACAATTTGTATGATCGGGATATCGATGCGATCATGGAACGCACCAAAACACGTCCAACGGTAACTGGTCGAGTAGATACCAAAACAGGATTGATCCTCGGTATTACCATTACGATTATCGGGGGCATCATGTTGTATATCGCTTCCCCTTCGGCTGCCGTATTCGGCATATTGGGACTGTTGTTGTACGTGTTCCCTTATACGATGTGGACCAAGCGGACAACGGTATACAATACGGAAGTAGGAAGTCTTTCAGGCGCTGTGCCTCCACTCATTGGTTGGGCAGCCATTTCGCCAGAACTGGGTCATTATGAAATATGGGCTTTGGTTGTTACCATGCTGTTGTGGCAGATGCCTCACTTCTATGGCATTGCCATCCGGAGATTCGATGAATACAAAGCAGCTGGCGTTCCTATGCTTCCTGTTGTAAAAGGAATCAGACGGACATACATCCAGACGAATGTTTATCTGGTATTGTTGTTATTCTCCAGCTTCTTGTTCTGGCCGATGAGTCCGTTCATTGCCATTGTTGCGTTTTTGGTAAGTTTGGCATGGCTTATTCTTAGTGTGGCAACCTTTGATAAGAAAGAAACCAAGAAATGGTCACATAAAATGTTTATTTTCTCCATTAACCACATCACGATTATCTTCCTGGTCATCATTGCATATTCATTGATTGCACCGCTGATCAAATAAAGATTGACCAAATGAGCAATAATAAAAGCCGTACAGATCTTAACTCTTTCAAAAAGAGTTGTCTGTACGGCTTTTTTCATTTGTTATATATCGTACATCTTATCCTATCCCACTTTAACCGGTGTTTGCTCACCTTGCCAAAGCAGCTGCATCTCTTCATTAGTAGCCAGCAAATCTGATAAACTGCCCTCGGCCTCAATTCGTCCATCCTTCATGACGATGATATGATCTGCCTTGGCAAGTGCTGCTCTGCGGTGAGACACCGCAATACATGTGACATCTGGCTCCTGAAATAACCCCTCCCAGACCTGTTGCTCAGTTTCCACATCCAGCGCACTGGACAGATCATCGAAGATAAACAAATCGGCTTCCGTCATCAGCATGCGCCCAGTTGCTGCGCGCTGAATCTGACCACCAGACAGCATGACACCTCTTGGACCTACGGACGTTTCGAGTCCTTGATCCAGGTTTTGAATATCTTTATCCATAACAGCCAAGCGTATGGCTTTTGCAAGTGCGACTTCCGTACGGCCCTGTTTACCCTGAACAATATTTTCTTTCAACGTATCACTGAACAATCGAGGTACTTGTGGCGTATACGCTGCTCTGGGCGGCATCAGGAAGGTAGCGGGATCTACATCTTTGCCATTCCAGCGAATCGTACCTTCCTGTTTGGGCAGCAGCCCCAGAAGTGTGCGGACCAACGTTGATTTACCAGAACCAATTCGTCCAGTAATGACCAGAAATTGTCCCCGCTTCACGCGGAAACTGATATTCTGAATTCCATTGGAAGAATGAGGATATTGGTACGCCAGATTGCTGATCTCCAGCTCTCTTAGCTTCTCTTTGGGATCTCTCTGTTCATGAGGTAACTCAGGTGGTTCTTCATTCAGATAAGTCTCCCTGAAATCCATGATCCGGTCTTCCTCCCCAGGACGAAACAGGGTTCGCATGCGGTCAAAAGATACTTTGAGCCGTTTATGCTGAAATACCATATAGCCAAACAATGAGATGCTAAAACCAATATTGGCAAGATAACTGGTGAACAAGGCAAAATTACCTACCGTGAAATTGCCGGATTTCATCTCGGCCGCACACATCAGGAGAATGAGACCTGTACAGATACTGAGCACATGCTGATTAAGTGATCTCATCCACTGTTTGAACAGATTATCCCGGAGTGCGGCTTGACGACGTTCTTCATTCAGTTTGTTAAAACGATTAGAAACATGCTCTTCTGCCTGCCCAAGTTTCAGTGCTTGCACAGCCCCAAAGGTTTCAGCAATGAAACTGGTGATTCGTCCTGTCGACTCACGATTAACCTGAGCATATCGACGAGCCCGATTACCTGACAAGTTATTCAGCAACGTTACGACTACCAGTGGCAACACAGCTACCAAAGTGATTTTCCAATTAATGTTCGCCATGATGACGATGGATACAATAGCGAATACGAGCCTTCCCCAAAAATCCACCCAGGATTCTACGTACTCAACTACTTCATCCACATCATCCCGAAAGCGACTCATCGCCTCCCCCGGTGAAGCCGGCAGATTACGTCCTGGCCAGCGCATAATCCCAGCGAGCATATTGGTACGCAGAATGGCTTGAATATGGTAAATGTACGTGATCCATGCATAGAATGCGGCAAAAAACGTCCCTACTCTTACCGCTCTGATCAAAGCAATGAAGATCAGCGGAGCTGCCAGCCACATATAATCACTGGAACCCGCCGTTGCCCGGTCAAAGAACCACTGCATCCCGATCCCTATTGCCAACGGCAAAGAATGGAATATGCACCATGACAATCCGTTGATCAAAAATAGAAAAGGCCTGAATCGAAATAAACGGCCTATGAATCCTGTTACATTCACGCCAATTCCTCCTCTCGCCCTGTAATCAGCAATCTGGCATAATGTGAAGCCGGATCGCTGGCGAGTGCTTCTCTGGCTCCAAATTCCAGCACCTTGCCGTCACCCAGTACCATAATCTGATCGACCTTCTCCAAAGTAGCCAAGCGATGTGCAATAATAATTCCCGTACATTGCTTCATCAACTGATCAATAGCAGACTGGAGCATGCTCTCTGTAGCAGCATCCAACCGTGAGGAAGGCTCATCGAGAATAACCAGGCTAGGTTCAGTCAGGAATACTCGCGTCAGCGCAAACAATTGAGCTTCCCCTGCGGATAATGAAGAACCGCCTGCCTTCAGATGGGTGTCCAACCCTGCGGGCTGTGATTCAATCCAATGACTTAATCCAAGTCGATCCGTTGTCTCCTTAATGATCTGATCCGAGACATCATGGTTGAATAGCGTTAAATTATCTCGCAATGTACCGTCGAACAGCTGTACATCCTGTGTAACCATACCAACCCTGCGGTAAAGTGCAGGTAAGGTAAGCTCAGTAATATCTTTGCCACCCACATGAATTGTTCCGCTATCCAGATTGTACAAGCGCAGAAGCACCCGACTGAGACTTGACTTGCCGCTACCAGTACGACCGATGATGCCAAGCCGTTCGCCAGGTTTAATGGCAAAGTTAATATTCTGCAATACAGGTTTATCCTCGTTATAACTGAAGTTCACCTGTTTGAATTCCAGACCAAGCGGCCCTTCTGGCAGCTGATCTTCTCTTCCATTTTCGATCTCGCTGTGCAAAGACAACAGTTCTCTTGATCGAAGCATACCTGATTTCGCCTTCTGAAACTCTTGAACCTGATCACCCAACATCTCAATCGGATCATTAAGCATTTGTGTGTATTGATATATCAGAAACAGGGTTCCGATGCTAATGATGCCTTGCATGTAGTAATGAACACCGAGCAGAAGTACTGCCGTGACTGCAAGTGCGAACAGAATGACCGTTGTATTCCATGGAATCACCCGAAGCAGCCAGGCTTTCCTTCCTTTTTGATATACAACACGCATCGTACGATAAAAGCGATTCATCACATACGGGACATGCCCGTTCGCTTGAACATCTTCAATTCCCGCAATACGCTCTTCAATTAATCCGAACAAGGATGCACTCGCTTCCCGCTCATTTTTGGAAGAGTTTACTCCCAGATTCCGAATGAATACCATAAACAGAATCGATAATAGTGTAAACACCGTCATGACGATCGCAATCGGTACGTTTACAGTGAACATAAATCCGAGAATTCCTGCAAGCAAGACAAAGCTTCCCACCACCTGCACAATGAACATCGCGAAGAAGTTGGAGATACTCGTCACATCACCATCCACCCGTTCGATCATCTCTCCCGGCGTCTTCACATTATGAAACCGCATATCCAGACGCAGACAATGCTTCAGGAGATCTCCCCGTAACCGGTTCGTTGCCCGCCAGGCCACATCATTCCCAAGATAACTGACGGCTACTGTAATCAATTGATTGATAACGGCAACAATCAGAAACAATCCCGCAAGCTGGATCAGGTTAGAAAGTACTCCCCCACTTGCGGCTGTATCAATGAATCGTTTGATAATCTGTGGATTCAGGAGCTGCAGCCCTGTTGACGTTAGCAACATCACCATAAGTATGGCCAATCGGCCTTTGACTGGTTTTAGATATTGCAGCAGCCAGGACATGGAGCGTTTCTCTGTTTTGGGCATAACCCCTCACCCCTTCGTATAACATTTCTATTTCATTTTGGTGATTCAAAGCATTTTGCTCCCCCACTAAGATGAATCATACATAATAACAATAAATGCAACATTTCCAACCCGTGGATGAATTTTACCAATTGTGTTTACCATTTAACATTCTCCCAATCCCTCTGGCATTCTTCCCGAAATCTTTGCACCCATTGTTCAGAAATCTCGTCTGCGATCGGGTCAAAGAACGGGGGCGATACGGTTACACCGTCAGTCTGAACATTCAAAAACTCTAGCACTTGCATGACGGTCCCTTCGTAATCTTGTATAAAATCCTCATAAACAATTGTCAACGGAACAATACCGGACTCGGACAGAAAATCTTCAATTGCTGCTTCGCACATATTACTCTCCACAAGCAGATGTTTAATCGCATCAAAATTATATTGATCTGCAATATCTTGTAACTGAGGGCTGTCTCCGTGCTTACGGTGCCATTCACCCGAGACAATGGCTCTCCACCATGACACAGCCAATCTGACTTTGTTGCGACGCGTCATGTAAATGTGCTTGGTGCAATTAGGGAAGCCATTACTCCATACCTCAGCACGCGATAACGTTGTTGGCAGACTATAGAGACTTCGGAATGCGTCAATCCATCGTTGTTCAAAATTAATTTTGATGCCGAATACTCCGTTCGATGTTGTTCCCTGATCCCAGATCTGCTCCAGATCTTCACGCTTTAATGTGTCTGGGCTCTTATGCTGATAATGCAGCCACTCGCTCGGATATCCAGCGACACCCGTGGAACTTAAGGCTTCACCTAACAGAGTACTGCCGGTTCGTTGGGAAAACCAAATGGTATAACTTTGATTAGGTCGGTTCATATCGTTGCCTCTCTTTCTCCCCTGAGGGGTTATTTCCTACCAAAAAGTACTACAAAATCTCCCTTCTATGTGCAACAAATTGGGTGGAATGCATGCAAAAAAGCCATAGATGAACTAGTGTCATCTACAGCTTGTAACAATAAGAGAATCATATGAAATAAGAAGCGTTTCCGGATTTCTCCTCTGCACGCAATAATGATGAGCGTCCACGACAGGGGTGCACAAACATGACTGTCTAAACGCCAACACAAAAAATCATTGGTTAAGTCACTTGCTCATGCGTATTCAGTTATCGATTCAGAATGCGCCCTGTCTGGAACATGTTCATCTTAACCACCCGTCACACATATTTGTTGTTTATTGTATTCGCTCCACTGTAATCCGTCAAGATAATATTAACTCAATTGTTATTTCCTTCATGCCACTGAACATCTTAGCGGCGATTTAAACGATCATAACCCAGATAGGGAATTTCTCTAAGATTAAACATTAACCTCCCTCTCCCTGATGACTAGGCGCTTATGCGCTACGATAAGAAAAGGCAGTCCAAGTGCAGTGGTCAGTGCCAACGGTACAAAAACGAACAGACCATTCCCCGTCCCAAATTGGGTTAATAGAAGCCCTCCAAGAATCGGTGCCATAACGCTCCCCAAGTTATTGAATCCAATCGTGCCAAAGTAGGTCCCTTTCCATTCAGGTTTGGCAATACGGTCAATCAGCATATCCATCATGGTGAACATGAGCACTTCCCCAATGGTGAACAGAATGACACTGATCATCAGCAGCATAACGCCTTCAGCTATGCCAAACAGGAATAGACTTGTTGCGACTAACACGTTTCCAAGAATGAGGGGTACAACCGGCGGAAATTTGCTGGCCACCCGCACAATCGGGAATTGGATTACAAGCACAGTCAACGCATTGAGTGAAAGCATATAGGAAAACACTTGACTTCCATGTTCAAAGAGAGGATTCTGGGCCACATACTGAGCCAGGGTCGAGCTAAAGTGCCCATACCCGAGCACGCAAAACGTAGTTCCGATAAGTACGGGCAAAAATACACGGTCCCGTCCCGTAGTAGCCAGTGCATCTCGTAAACGAGGTGCTGCGACCTGAACATGTTCCGGCAGATTTGCGCGCTGTAATCGAAATTGCAGGAACAAAACCAAGCCGTAAACGATATAAACCATCCCGGAGATCATAAACGGAAACGTAGACTCCGCTGATCCAAGCTGAAGACCGATAATCGGTCCAAACACGACACCCAGATTAATGGCCGCATATCTTAGGTTGAACACAAGAAGTTTATTTTGTGGTGGAGTAATATCCGATAGAAGTGCACGTGACGTGGGCTCAAACACGGCGCGGCATAAACCGTTTAATGTATTGGCCACAAAAAATACCCATAGATGCTCAGCTGCTGAAAAGATGAAGAAAACACAGGCCCATCCAAATACGGAGACCATCATGACCACTTTACGGCCGATTCGATCGGAAATATAACCTCCATAAAAGCTGACCATAACCCCCGCCAGAGAACTAACCGCGACGGTAATTCCAGTCTGTGTGGGTGTAGCTCCCAGTACCTGAGTCAAATAAATGGATAAAAACGGGATGCTCATGGATGTAACTAGACGTCCAAACATCGTTCCAACAATAATTGTCCAGGCTAAAGGGTGAATTTGACGTAAATGCTGCTTCATGCGTATGGTTCTCCTGTTCTAGATGTTTTTGTCTCAGATGGGCTACCTTTGCCCTATCCCTTTATGTATAATTGTATGGATCAAAGGGGGAAATAAAAGTGTAAGAAAACATGCGCACATTTCACCCTTTATGAAGGAGCACATTTATATGGATACAACAACAACTCATTATCTGCGTCTTGCCACAGCAAAAGAACTTTCTCTTCAATTTCATGAAGCGGTTCCGGTAACGATCGAAAGCCTTTCGGCTGCCCTATGCTGCACTCCACGCAACGTGAAGTTTATTCTGCGCAAGCTGGAGGAACAAGGCTTTATTCACTGGCAGCCCGGGCGAGGCAGGGGACATCATTCGGAGATGACATTACTGCGTAGTGTGAATGAGGCGCTCGAAGAGAGCTTTTTGGAACTCATGGGCAGAGGCAAAATGAAGGAAGCGATCGAGTTGATTGGCAGCACAGAGAAGAACGACGCTCTCCGGGAACGGCTGCTGAATTCCTTGAATAAGCAGATGGGATTCCACAGTCATGCCGAGAGCTCTTCTGGTCAAGATGTGCTTCGCATGGTAAGGTCACGAAGATTGGCAGAGCTGGACCCTGCCTTTGTGTATACTGCTTTTGAAACCTATTTGCTTGGACAGGTATGCAGCACGCTAATTACCTATGACGCCAAAACAGGAACCTTCCTGCCGGATCTGGCGCATATGTGGGAGTACAACGAGGATCAAAGAGTTTGGACTTTCTATCTGCGAAAAGGTGTGCGATTCCACCATGGTCGGGTAATGACATCCAGGGATGTCCAAGCTGCATTCCAGCGCTTGCGTACTGTTGACAGTCCATTCATTTGGCTATACCGGGATATTGAGCATACTGAAGTTGTCGGTGATTACTGCATTCGTTTTTATCTAAGTCAGCCTAATCGCTTTTTCCTAAACTTGCTTAGTTGTGTCTCAATGACGATTCTCCCCTATGATGTCGATGTATCCCAACAATTGATCGGTACCGGACCTTTTCGGATCAATGAAATAAATGAAACGGTGCTGACAATAAGCGCATTCGATGCCTATTATGGAATCCGCCCTCATCTGGACCGAGTAGATATTTGGTTTGTCCCGAATCTGGGTCCATATGAACGTCATTATGAATTGCCGGGTACAGATCGACTGAAATTGGCTGCAGACGATACGGGGAGCAACAGTGTTGATTACCCTGCAACAGGATGCCGATACATGCTGATTAATTTTCGTAAAGCAGGTATTCACCATCAACTGGAATTTCGGCAAGCCATGCGAATGGTTTTCGATCCAGTCGCTTTGGTGAGGGAACTGGGCAGCAATCGAATTACACCGGCAAACAGCTTTCTTCCCTGGAAAAGCGCTGACCATGCTTGGCGCGAGTCTTCTCTTGAGGATGCCCGTGAACTTCTGCGCAGCAGTGGATACCAGGGAGAAAAGATCATACTTGCGTATACTGTGGCTAAAGACCAAAAAGAAGCAGAATGGCTTAAACAGCGTGGAGCCAGCATCGGTTTATGTATTGAGTTGCAACCCTTCGTTGAATTTCCCAATGTGAGGGATACAAGCGAAGCCGACCTGATTATCGCAGAAGAAGTTTTGGAAGATGACTGGCAATTTGGTATGATTAATTTCTTCATCAACAAACGGAACTATTTTCATATTTGTTTATCATCTGAATTACAGTCCGTATTTTATCAAAAAATGGAGAATTTCCTTCAGCAAAATGAAGAGCAAAGGTCGTTGCTGCTCAATGAAGCAGAGGATTTGCTTCGTGATAACTGCTGGATATTGTACGGCTGCCACATGAATAAAAAGGCATTGCTTAATCAAAGTCTCTTTGGCCTTCATACCGCTGAATTTGGATTCATGGATATCTCCAAACTTTGGATCAAAAATCAGTAGTTTAGCATTTCCGAGATGTGAACATACAAAAAAAGCCGCTAACTTATCCATCGATAAGTTGGCGGCTCCATTGCCAATCCAGAATCCGTTTCTACGGAATATGGAAATCAATTGTACGCAGTGGGATGTTTCTTTATTTTGTAAAACTCGTCCATCACCTGCATAATGGATTCACTTTTAATGGGTTTGCTAACATACGCATCCATTCCAGCCTTCAGACATTTATCCATATCCCCTCGAACTGCGTTCGCAGTAACCGCAACAATATAAGGGCATGCCTCTGGCCGCATTAATTCCTTAATCGCTTTTGTCGCTTCGAATCCGTTCAGCCGAGGCATGTGCACATCCATGAACACAATATCGTACGCATTTCGTTTGACAGCTTCCACTGCCTCTATTCCATCCACTACATAATCTACAAGATGCCCTTTCTTCTCAATCATCCGGCGCAGAACAAGTTGGTTCACCTCATTGTCCTCGGCAATTAGAATTCGAAGTTGATCTGTTTTATTCTTTTTCTGTTGTAGATCGAATCTGTTGAATTCATCCATGTTGCTGGCTTTAAACGATGCTGTAAACATAAATGTGGTCCCCGGATCGTCCGAATCCTCTATCCAGATATTACCCTGCATAAGCTCTACAAGCTTCTTGCTGATAGCCAGTCCAAGTCCAGTACCTTGAGGCTTGCGTGTCATGAAGTTCTCCAATTGGTAGAAGGCTTCGAATAAATGCTTTCTTTTCTCCACTGGAATCCCAATTCCTGTATCCTTCACCTTGAACTGAAATTGAACGTCATTGTATTCTTGTCCGATAACCTTCACCTCGATCTCAATACTGCCTTCCGGGGTGAACTTTACTGCATTACCAATGATGTTGGTTAGGACCTGCTTTAGACGGTAAGCATCCCCAAACAAGGGAACAGGAATGGCGTCATCCAGGCTTAAACGAAAATCCAACTGTTTCTCCCGAATCATTGGTGTTACGATATTAACCGTCTCGGTCACAATCTCCTTAAGATCAAAGGGCTCATCCACCAGATCGGTTTTACCCGACTCTATTTTGGAAAAGTCCAGAATATCATTGATAATCGCAAGCAGTGAATCCCCGCTCTTTTGAATAATCTCAATATATTCCTTCTGTTCTCCGCTAAGTCCAGGCGTATCCAGAAGCAAATCCGTCATCCCAATCACACCGTTCATGGGTGTACGAATCTCATGGCTCATCATCGCCAAAAACTCACTTTTGGCCTTATTCATTCGTTCGGCAGTCTCTTTGGCTACAAGAAGCTTTTTCTGTTCCGTAATATCCTTGGCAATCAGATAAAACCCTACGTTTTTCTCATTAATAATGATAGGCGCAAGCGTTGCCAACACTTCTGTCTCAGAACCGTTCAAGTGCTGAATAGCATTAATTTCTTTTTCAGCCATCTCATACTGGCTATTAAGAATAAGTCCGAGATGATACGTTCCGATAAAGCGGCATATACTTGTTCCGATCATTTCCGCAACCGGGCATCCAGTCATTTTCACAGCTACCGGGTTAGCATTAATGATATTGCCGTCCATATCAAAAGAAATGATGGCATCATGATTATATTTTTTCAGTGAAGTATAGCGTTCCACCGATTCCTGCAGTTTGAATTCGACAAGTTTACGCTCCGTAATATCCTGCAAAGTTCCGTTCAACTGTATCGGTTGTTGATGTTCATCAAAGGTAATTAACCCTCGAAGATGAAGATACTTTTCTTTACCATCTGAGCCCAGGTGCCGATATTCAAAATCAAGCGGTTTTCCTGTTTTCACCAACTCAATACATGCCTTCAATCGTTGCCCTTCTGTCGGCTCCATGAATGAATAGATATCGCTGGCCTTATACAGCTTGTTTGGATCTAAGCCAAAAATCTCGAATATCTGATCAGACAAGGAAACCTGGCCACTCAGCATGTTCCACTCCCAGCTACCGATCATGGCTATTCGTTCAGCTTCTGCACTAATTTCCTCATGTTTCTTTCGCTCGGATATATCCCGACCAATAGCAAGGATTTGTTGCTCTTGCCCAGGATCCCCGATAATCTTATAGGTGGTTTCAAACCAAAGACTATGCCCATCTTTATGACGAACCTGCATATTCAACATATGACCTGTGCTCAGATCGATCTGCGAGACACCATCCAGATCTTGCGGGTGGAAAACGGCGGTATTGTTATTGCCCACCACTTCTTCTGGCGTATAACCAAGCAGATCATAAATGGAAGGAGAACAATAGCGACAAATACCGTCAAAGGTCGCAATATAAATTATTTCCTGTGCATTCTGGGAGATAAGTTTGAACATTTCTTCGGTTTGAAGCAGCTTTAGTTCGGTTATTTTATGATCTGTAATATCTACGATATGATAAATAAAATACAGAGCATCACCGCTGACCTCGTGCCGAACCAATGATATATGCATGGATACCCATAAAACATCTCCATTTTTCTGAATATAACGTTTTTCGTATTTGTATTCTTTTGATTTACCTTCACACAGTTCGTGCTCGTACAACAGATCCTGTGCACAATCATCGGGATGGGTGATCTCCTGGTAATGAAGTTGGATTAATTCTTGAGCTGTATAACCCAGCATACTGCAAAAAGCAGGATTCACTTTCATCCACTGTCCTGTTGGAGCAACAAGTGCAATACCAATAGGTGCTTGATTATAAATCTGCTCAAACAATTCGTGATGATCGACCTTTTGAACCTGCATCTTAAGCTCTCCTTTTGGTGTATAAACACAATATTTTCTTAATACCCGAATTTTTAATTGTTGAAACATCTCATTTTCTAAATGTTTGTGTCAATAAAGCAAAATAAGACCTGGATTCTATTTGTATGGAATCCAGGCAGCCTTGTATTACTTCATATTTTAACTTGCTGAACATGGGAATGGGATTTCGTTAGAAAAGATTTTACCGCTCCCGCCCAATGATGTAATCCAACAAATGCCTCAGAAAAGAAATTGGCTTTGGCATTTCGTTTAACGCATCGGTAGCCAGACAATAGTGCTCCCACATCTCTTTCTTCGCACCATCTTCACCCAGAATGGATACAAAGGTTGAACTGTTGTTCCTAATGTCCTGACCTGCCGGCTTACCGAGTACCTGATGATCCCCTTCCAGATCCAGCAGGTCATCCTTAATTTGAAAGGCGATACCCGCATGATACGCAAACTTCTTTAAGACTGCAATCTCTACTTCCTTCACCTGAGCCAGAATGGCTGGCATCACAAGTGCAGCCTCGAAAGCAATACCTGTTTTGTAAAAACAGATCATGTTCAATTGTTCTAGGGTCAGCGTTTTTCCTTTGGCATTCAGATCCATCGCCTGCCCCATACACATATCCTCTGCTTTTTCAGCGGAATATTGAATCAGGGTAAGCACGGTTGCGGCATCAAACTGATTAAGGGAAGATTGCTCGCCAATGGCCTTTTGGATGAGAAATAATCCTGTCAACTCCGCTGTTGCGCTGTTATGCAGCTGATGTAAGGTCGAACGGCCTCGACGGGTCGAAGCATTATCCTGGGTCGGCAGATCATCAAAGATCAGTGAAGCGGTATGCATGTATTCCAGTGATCTCAGAAGTGGAATAATAGACGATTCATGCAGTCCATATTCACGCACACCCATCACCCAGGTCAGGATCGGCCTTAGCCGTTTCCCATCTCCTTGTAGACTATAATTCGCTGCATCAATAAGCGTGCCTTTCATCTCTGGAAGTCCACCCGGTTTGGTTATCTGTAATTCAATATTGATCTGCTCACGAACCGTACGAATCGTATCCATAAAATCCTGTTTTTCACGCTTGTCATTCTGCAATTGGAGGATGACCTGATCCCGCAGCAATTTATCCAGGAAATCCACATCATCGGCTTTTCGCACCATTTGCTGAATGAGGCGATTGAATTCAAGTTGTCCGGAGGCAAAGATGCTCATCACTTCATTGTATTGTTCTTGACCCAAACGCTCTCTACAACGCTTAAGACCATTAATAGCACGATCCAGTATAACCTCACGAGTCTTCGCATCTGAATGATACACCTCATGAATCAGATAAGAGATAACCGCCCAGTAAAGCTCATACGGATTGATTAAATCGGGCCGCAGGTCACGATACTTCAGAAAGTAGGTATACGGAGTCACTGCCCCCTCCTCCATATCGTCAAACATATCAGCGAAATCATCCGCGAGCTGATTATAAATGCCATAGTAGAACGTTCGCAGATCAAAACCTTCATCCGCCGATGCACTGAGCACGGAACGAACAATGAGTCTGGAGGAGGAGGATTTGATAATAATCGGGATATAAAGTTCTTCATTCGAATAATTTGCATTCGACAATTTCTTGGCTCGGTCTATTTCCTGAGACTGAAAGAATACATAGGATTGCTCAAAGAATGTTCGCTGTGTCTCAGGGCGCTGATAGTTCTTGATATACTCGAATGCATCCCGCAGCTCCGTATGAACATATTGAATGACTTGGAGATGGTCTCCCTTCCATTCCCCAATGTCCGGCACAATTCCGGTGAGAAGCGCATTCCGAATCAAGAGAGAATACTGCTTCTTCTCTTGCGCAGACAATGCCTGGGAATCCAGCAAGTCATCAATAAATGGGTAGGTCAGTCCGTAAGAATAACCAAGCCGAATCGCAGCGTCCAATTTCTCGGAACGTTCTGCCTGGGGAGTCTCGTCATTCATATCATCGTTCACATGTAGAACAACGCCAAGAATGATCTTGAGCAGTTTGCGCTGTGCCTGTTCGGCGTCCAGTTCTTTGGGGATATTGGAAGCGACATTTTTTAATTTGCTGATGACCCAGATAACAGCTGTTTCCACGTTCTCCTTCTGAGCCCAGCGATACAAGGCGGCCAGACTGATATAATCCGGACTTTCCTTGTGATGGGTTGTATTTGAACGCATAAAATACGCTTTGGTATCCTGAGCGATACGATGAATGCGTGCCTGAGTGTCCGAAGAATCCAGTGCTTTGCCCAGATCTCGCATATAAATGTAAGAAATACTGCGATCCAGGTAATCATCCAGTTTGCCTGTAACATTAAGCCAATGGATATATCTATGAGCATCCCGGGAATCCGGTTTTCTTTGACTAGGTGATAAAAAAGATAACCAGGAAAACGGTTGGATATGTTTCTTTTGCCATAAGTGAATGTCTTGCGTGAGCGCAGTGGTATACGTGTTATTCAGAAGTTGTTCATGTAGAGAAGTAAAATACTGAGCTGCCTTCTGCTCAGCCAGCCGATATCCTGCATCAGCCTGATCTGTGAGTACGTTATTCATAGGATGGATACCTCAACTTCTCATAATGTTAAACATGTATCCATGAAAGGAGTTTGAGGGTGCTCCATGGACGAAAACTGATGTGAATTCATACGACAACAAATTCTTCAGCTCATGTTCATAACCTTTATACGGCATTCCATCCGTTTGGTTACGAAATCGTCATGAACGCTTAATTCTATGTGATTTTACAAAATCGAAGACCATACCTTCACTGCTGTAATGGCGATAAGAACCATCAGTCCATACCGAAGCAGTCTCACATTAATCATTGAACTCACTTTGGAACCGAGTGAAGCACCAAGCAGACTCCCGATAACCGTATATATGATGGGCTCCAGCGGAATGCCTCCACCCATAATCTTTCCCACCACCCCACCAATGGCGGAGATGAACACGATCGCAAGCGAAGAAGCAATAGTCGTCCGGGTAGGGACCTTAAGCACGGTGAGCATGATCGGAATCAATATAAAAGCACCACCCGCACCAACAATTCCTGAGACGATGCCTACGGCAAGAGCCGATCCTGCTGCAACATATGTGTTGAATGTCAGCTGTCCAGCCGAGCTTTCTGTTCCCTTACCAGGAATCAGCATAAGTACAATCGCGATAATGGCCAGAATGCCATAGATCAGATTGATGACTTCTCCATTCAAATGACCGGATATGAAGCCGCCAATCAGACTGCCGACCAGAATACTGGAGCCAATGTAAGCCACCAGACCTTTATGAATAAGAGCTTCGCTCTTTTCCCCATTCCTTGTTCTCCTAATGTAGGCAATCACACCAGCGAGTGAGGCAAAAAACACCTGAAACATGCTGATCGACGACACCTCATGTGCCGAGAACGGTTCCAGTCCCATGAGAGAAGGTACATACAACAACAGGGGGTAATTAATTATGGCTCCACCAATACCCAACAAACCGGAGAAGAAGGAACCGACCAGACCCAGTATAAACATGATGACAAAAAGCAGAGTATCCATCGGTTTTTCTTCCTTTCTTGCGGTGTAAAAAAGATGCAAAAAACAGTATACGCAGTTAAAATAATCGGCTATAATAAAAACCAAGTAAATTAATCCGAAATGAGTGATTAAGCATGTTTAACGTGTTGAAGACTCTTTTTGAAAATAAATGCCCGCTGTGCAACGAAAAATTACAAGTTCACAGTGATGCGTTATGCGCTACAAAAACATGCTCCCAATGTCACTACAAAGAAGAGAGCTATGGCTCTCTCGGTGTGCGTATTGTCTATGACACCACAAAATGATAAAAGACGCATGCCTGCTTATTGTATCATGATCTCTGAACTACCGGGATGACTATATAGAATTATTTTCATAATAAATACTCTTCTTATAATTGGATGAAAAAAAACGGTGCAGAACGATTTATTCGTTCTGCACCGTTTTTCCTTTTATTTTTCGGATACGGACTGGGTTAACTACAGCTCAAATCTTATTTTGTTTTGAAGCTGAGGAATCCATCATCGACTGCAATCGTTGTACCATTCACTGCACTTGCAGCATCACTGAACAAGAAGGTAACCACACTCGCAACTTTCTCCGGCTGAATGAGTTCTCCCCGCATATGTTGCGTGGCAAGTGCATCCTTCATCGCTTTGTCATCACCCAGAATCGGTGTCTCAATGAAGCCTGGCGCTACACCAACCACACGAATGCCATGTTCAGCAAGTTCCAAGGCACCGGATTTGGACATCATTACGACAGCTGCCTTGGCTGCATTGTAGTTAAAGCTTCCCACCGCAGCAATACTGCCATAGATCGAAGCTGTATTTACAATGGTACCCTGTACATTCAGTTGGACCATTTTTTTGGCGCCATAATACATACCGTAATACACACTGTGTTGGTCAACATCGATTACTCTGTGATAGGATTCCGGGTCCATCTCCAGAAATGGCTTCACGAGTCCAATGCCCGCGTTGTTGAAAATACCGCTCAATGTTCCGTATTTCTCTACGGTCCAATCGATCAGAGCTTTGATCTCGTCTCCTTTGGAAACGTCCACTTTGTATGCCCCGGCTGTGCCGCCACCTGCTTCAATCTCCGATGCAAGCTTTCTCGCACCCTCTTCGTTATAGTCTGCTATGACAATCGTTGCACCCAGATCCGAAAGCTGAAGCGATGTTTCTTTACCAATACCACTCGCTCCGCCGGTGATAATGATTACTTTTCCATTTTGTTCAGACATAACGCAGGTCTCCTTTGATAAGAACATATTGTCATATCGTGCACACAAATCCATTACATAGTCTTGCTAGTGTGAAGCTAAATATTCATCTGACTCGGATGCAGGGTCAAATTTTTCCTTACTCATAAACCAAGCAGCCAATAGAGCAATAACGGCCGGAATGATGGCCCAGGCAAACGTATGAACGATGGATGAGGACAATGCTTCTGTAATCTTATCCAACATTGGCGCAGGAATATCAGCACGAGTGTCCGGTTTTAGGACTAAGCTAGGATCACTCAGATTCACGCCACCACCCTGCTCACTACCATTACTATTTCCAAAGAAGGAGACCAATTTACTCGTAAATACGTGACTTTGTACGATACCAAATACCGTGATTCCCAACGTCATACCGAGTTCCCTATTGAAGTTAAGTGTTGAACTGGCCGAACCGCGCTGTCTTGCTGAGAAACCGTGAATGGCTGCATTGCTCAATACAGAGAACGAAGACCCGATGCCCAGACCAACCAGAATCATGAAGATAGTCACCATAAATCGGGAGGAATTCGTCGTTAACGTTGTCAGCAAGGCAATACCAATAACCAGCAGCGCGAGTGTGGGTAACATGATGGAGCGGTATCTGAGCTTGGTAAGCATGGCTCCTCCACCCGCAGCAGTCACAACCGATCCAAGCATCATCGGCAGAAGAACAAGACCGGAATTGGTAGCTGATCCACCAAGTACACCCTGAATATAAATGGGGATATAGATGGAAGCTGTAATAAAGGCTGCACCACTAAATATGGCCATCAGATTGCTGGTGGAATACAGCCGGTTTTTGAACATGCTAAATGTAATAATTGGTTCTGCCACTCGGCGCTCTATGAACACAAATGCAGTCATCAGCACGGCGAACGCAGCAAACAAACCTACGATCATGCTGGAATTCCAGGCGTATTCCTTGCCTCCAAGTTCAAGTGCAAACATAAGGCACACGATGGAAGCTACCAGTGTGAATGCGCCAAAATAGTCAATTTTCTGTTTGGAATGCTCTACGGATTCTTTATAGAAGAATGCAATCATGACAAAGGCGATCAGACCAAGTGGCAGGTTGATATAGAAAATCCAGGACCAATGAATGTAATCAGTGAGATAGGCCCCGAGAAGGGGTCCGAAAATACTGGATAAACCAAAGACTGCACCGAATAGTCCCCCCACTTTACCCCGTTTGTCTGCGGGAACGACATCAAACATAATGGTAAATGCGATCGGCATCAACGCCCCGCCGCCGATTCCCTGAATCGCACGATAAATACTGAGCTGAATGATGGAATCCGCCGTCCCGCACAATGCAGAACCAATCATAAATACAATGATTCCAAAAATGAAAAATCGCTTGCGGCCATACATATCCGATAGTTTACCGAAGATCGGCATACCCGCCATCTCTGCAACCATATAGGCAGAGGTAACCCACATTAATTTATCAAATCCACCAAGATCACCTACGATGGTACCAATTGCAGTGGCAACGATGGTGTTATCCATCGAAGCCATGAGAATGGCAAGCAGCAAGCCTGCAAGAATAACGCCTAATTTATTGCTTTTTACCATGATTATTTTTCCCCTTATCCATTCTGATTAAAGCCCTTCGGCTAATATACGCTTCAAAAATTGTCCTGTATGGGAGGCTCTGACTTCCGCCACCTGCTCCGGCGTACCTTCGGCTACCAGTTCTCCACCCGCTGCGCCACCTTCTGGGCCAATGTCAATAACCCAATCGGATTCCCGAATCAATTCCAGACTGTGCTCTACAACGACAACGGTATTCCCCGACTCAACCAGCTTATCCAGCAAAATATGGAGTTGCTTGATGTCTGACGGATGAAGGCCGGTTGTTGGCTCATCCAACAGATAGAGCGTGTGTTTTTTGCTCTTTTTACTCAGCTCTTTTGCCAGCCTGATCCGTTGGCCCTCACCACCTGACAATGTTTTGACGGATTGACCCCATTGGAGGTAACCCAGTCCAACTTCACACAACATCTCTACAAGATCGGCGATTTTGGTCTGACTTTTCAGGACAGGCAGACTTTCGGCCACTGACATATTCAGTACATCAGATATCGAGAAGCCTTCGTATTGAACCTGTAACACCTCATCCACGAACCGTCTGCCCTTGCAATCATGACAAGTTACCTCCAGATCAGGCAGGAAGTTCATGTCTACAGACAATACCCCAAGACCTTGACAGGTTTCACAGCGCCCTCCGGGTGTATTAAACGAGAAGTGCTTCGCAGTTAGCTTTCGTGCCTTGGCATCTGGCAAACCAGCGAACAGCTGACGCAGGTGCGTAAATACATCGGTGTAGGTGGCCACATTCGACCGTTGCATTCTGCCCATCGGCGTTTGGTCAAAAATAACGATATCACCTACGTGCTCCAAGCCTGTTATCTCTTCACAACCTGTTGGTTTCAGACCTGACTCCATACCCTGTGCGAGGATATCAAATACAAGCGTAGATTTGCCGGACCCCGAAACACCCGTTACGGAGATCAGTGTTCCTAATGGAAAAGATACAACCGGAATATCGATGTTGCGCAAATGTGCTCCCCGAATGGCAAGATGCTGCCCCGTACCTGTTCTTCGGTTATAAGAAGGACTAGCCAAAGATTCATTTCTCAGATAAGCTCCCGTAACCGAAAGCTCACTTGCCATTACATCCTCCAGGCTCCCTTCACCAACAACTATCCCTCCATTGACTCCAGCACCAGGTCCAATGTCGATCACATGATCGGCAGCACGCATCATCTCAATATCGTGTTCAATAACGAGGATCGTATTGCCCAGATCACGAAGCTCCTGAAGTACACGAATCAGGCCAATGGTGTCTTTCGGATGAAGCCCTGTTGTCGGTTCATCCAGAATATACAATACGCCCGTTAAACCAGAGCCTAGAAGCGATGCAAGTCGTAATCGCTGAGCTTCACCACCAGATAAAGTTACGGTCTGACGATCCATGGAGAGATAGCCAAGTCCAACATCCATAATGCGCTTCAATTTGGTGGGCAGATCATGAAGAATTGGATCAAGCAGGTGATGTGCCTCGGATGAGATCACTTCTTGAAGTCCTCCCGTCCATTCCAACACTTTGCTGAATGACCAGTTGGTGACGTCGGAGATGGATGCGCCAGCCACGCTTACCGAAAGAATTTCTTTTTTCAAACGAGCCCCCTGACATTCAGGACACTGCTGTTGATGAAAAAAACGTCCGTCTTTTTCCGTTCCACCACCTTCTCCTTCCTTTTCCTTATAGCGTCGCCACAATCCGGGGATTACACCTTCGAACTTGGTTCCCTGGATGGGTTTGATATTAGGGTAATGCTGCTTGAATTCTTCGCTATCGACGCCGTAGTACAGCAAATCACGCTCGATTTCACCAAGATCCTTCAATGGCCGATCCGGATCGAATTCGAATCCAAAATGCTGTCCAGCTGCAACCAGAATTCGGATCTGAATATCCCGATGCACACCATTTAACGAAGCTACACCTCCATCCCGCAAACTGAGCTCAGGATTGAATACAGCCGCTTCGTTGATTGATGCCACATGACCCAGTCCACTACATACATCACAAGCACCCTCCGGTTTATTGAATGAAAAGTGTGACATACCCAGCTTCTCCAGCTCGGTATTGCAATGTGGACAAAGTATATTCTGATGACCCATGTATTCGTCTTCCTCAGTTAGATGACCAGCCGCTTCCCACGATGGCGAAATGGTGCCAATACAGGATGGACATATACGCTCTCCTAGTCTGGAAAAAATGAAACGAACGTAAGTGTAAATGTCTGTCACTGTTCCTACTGTTGAGCGTGGATTCCGGTTAGTAATGTGCTGTCCTACGCTGATGGATGGAGAAAGACCTGTGATCGACTCCACCTTTGGTTTGCTGATCGAATCCGATGTTAATCCCATCGATTCCATGTATTGTCTCTGGCATTCTCGCTGAAGGGTATCCATTGCCAGCGTGGATTTGCCGGAGCCGGACGGACCCGTTAGAACAACCAATTTATACTTCGGAATCGAAAGTGAAATATTCTTCAGGTTGTTCTCCCGTGCACCTTTAATCATCATTGTGTCTCTCAAAATCGATCGTCCCCTTTGCAAATAAGTACAGAGTTCGTTAAAATAAGTTGAAATTAATCATACGTCAATCTAGTATCTCCAAAATTTATTATCTTGTTAATCTAATATCTCGATAATCAAGATATATGTCATCTTAAGAGGAGGGTTATCTTTTGTCAAGAGAACATGAACAACAACCTACCGAATTACAGGAGAATTTTACGTTGCGCATGCGGAGCCTGGGTACACGAACCGTTTTATATCAGCAGCATGTGGCTGCCTCTTTAGGCTTGTACAATAACGATTTCATATCCGTGGATATCCTGCGCGAGAAAGGTCCAATCACTGCAGGTGAGCTGTCAAAACTTACCGGTCTGGCCACAGGGAGTGTCACGACATTAATTGACAGGCTTGAGAAGAACGGCTTTGTTCGCCGGGAAAATGACCCCAATGACCGCCGTAAAGTCATCATTGTGCCTTTGTACGAAAACAAGGAAGAGGTCAGCAGTACGTACCTCACCCTTCACGCAGCTATGGTTAAACTGGCTTCCACTTACACTGAGGAAGAACTAGAGCTTATTACAGGGTTTCTAAGTAAAGCAGGAAATGTACTGGATGAACAGATTGATGATCTAAGCTCCAAAATTCGTGGCAAATCATCATCTTAATATTAGAAAAAGCAAAAAGGACGATATCTGGAAGTGATTAACATCACTCCGGTATATCGTCCTTTTCCATGAGATGAACCTGCTAATGCTCAAGGCCTAGACTGTTTAAATCTTAATTGACTTCGATTCCAAGACCGCTTAACGGATCTTTTAAACCATTAATATTGGTGATCAATTCAGGAATCCCTGTCTTCTCCCAGTTTTCTGCCGTAAAGCCCTGCTCTGCAAGCGTATTCTCAAATTGACCCACCACTTCGGTTAATTGATTGTTGTAACTGACCAGATTCTCATGAATGCTTTCCCCTATCGCTGGTGCGGTAAGCTGAGAGAATTCGCTGGCTTCCGCCTGAATCTGATCTATTTTCTCCTGTACCTGAGTTGTTATTTCCGGGTTACTCATCGCTCCAGATGCGAGTTCTTGCAGATCGGCTCCGGCGTTCGATACTTGCTCTATATAATCAGTAGCCCCACTAACGTAATTCAAACTTTGATTCGCTTGTTCTACAACAGAACAGGCGGATATCACAAGAATACTTGACGCAATGAGGCCTGCCATCATCAATGTGTGCTTTCTTTTTCGTTTAATCATGACCATCTCCCCTTCTTCAACTTGAAGTGTTTCTTCCAGATTTATGATAACTGCTCCGTATGCTACATTGCAAATGGGTCTGCACTCAGCGTTATTAACATGTATAATAAAGGAATCATACGGTAAAGGGATGTCATGAATATGCTTCAGGCCTTAAATGTACGCTTGAACCGCATCATGCCACTGATTACCCCCATCAGCATTATTATTGGCGTTCTTTGCGGGAGTCTTCTTTCTTCTTATACCTTTTTGTCACCATGGCTCTTTGCGTTCATGACGTTTGCCGGAAGCATCAGTCTCGGGATACGGGATTTTGTGAACGTGCTGAAGAAGCCTTTTCCACTGTTTGTTTGTCTGTTTATTCTGCATCTGGCGATGCCTCTCATTGCTCTAGGCATGGGACACCTGGTCTTCCCTACGGATGCCTACACGATAACGGGCCTTGTTCTGGCTGCCGTTATTCCGACAGGTGTGAGCAGTTTTATCTGGGTCAGCATCTATCGGGGCAATATCGCTCTGACACTGTCGATTATCCTGATTGACACCATGCTTGCTCCTTTCGTGGTACCCGGTGTGTTATCTTTGCTGATTGGCACTAGCGTATCGTTGGATATTGCAGCCATGATGAGCAGTCTGTTCTGGATGATCGTTGTCCCCTCCTTGCTCGGAATGCTTTTGAATGAATGGACCAAAGGGGCCATTGTTCCGGTCTGGGGGCCCAGACTGAATCCGTTCTCCAAATTGTTCATGGCAGCGGTTGTCGCGATTAATGGTTCCGTTGTTGCCCCCTATTTGGCTGACTTTAACTGGCAGCTCGCTGGTCTGGCAGCCATCATTATTTTTCTGGCCTCATTTGGCTATGCTCTAAGCTACTTCGTTGCCCGATTACTCGGTTGGAATGAAGCCGATCAGGTTGCACTTGTGTTCAACGGAGGCATGCGCAATATTAGTGCGGGAGCGGTACTTGCCGTATCGTATTTCCCGCCACCGGTAGCCGTCCCGGTTGTACTCGGCATGGTATTCCAGCAGATGTTGGCCTCGCTTGCAGGCTATCTGCTTGGGCGTCGTTCGCAGACTCTTCACAATGCTGATAAGACGTCTGCAGCCTAAATGCGAATCCGCCATTGTACCGTTTTATCTTAAACATGCTCCAAACACAAACAGCAGATCAGAATATACTGATCTGCTGTTCCCGTGTCTAGAACATTGTGAACGTCTAGTCTCTACCATACACTTCCACTTCATAGAGTGAGTACCCATATTGGGTGGCTCGTTTCTCTCCCGTGAGTCGCACATATTTGCCTTTTCCATTCACCGCAAGTTCTTCCAGACCACCTTTGCCCTCTTGCGTATGATACACTTCCTTCCAAACGGTACCATCTTCCGATACGTCAATACGATAAGCTGTAGCATAGGCTGCTTCCCAATTCAGCTTGATGCGTTTTACTTGCTTGATCTCTCCGAGATCAATTGTAATCGACTCCGGTGCATCTCCGAATCCGGAACTCCAACGTGTCTCGGGATTGCCATCAACTACATTTGTGCCAACAAAAGGCTCTTCCGTTGAAGAAACGGTCACATTTTTGTTAAGTGCAAAATTAACGTTCGTATCCCCTCCACCTTCTCCACCTTCATTTCCTCCGTTTTCTCCGTTCCAGGGAATCCAGGAATCAGAAACTTCGGTATTTTGGGTTGGATTGACTCTTACCAGAGATTTAGGCCCAACAACAGCTTTTCCAGTGGTCCCGGATGCATTTTTGAAAGTGACCGTTACACTCTCATCTGTCGGATTCCAGATTTGTGCAGTATATGTTCCATTTTTCTTGTAGACGGTTGCACTGCTCCATCCGGTGGCCCAGATGTCTTTCGTCCGTTCACCCAGTGTAGCCATACTGTTTACGAACCAGTACGTATTAAAAACTTCATTTTTTTGCATCGATGAAGCATTCCACTTGGCAAGCACTGCAGCCGGATCACTTAGCGCCTGAATAGGCCATACAATATGCTGCCATTCTCGTTCAGGTCCACCGTTATCGGCAACAAATCCGTTATACAAGCCAGCAGCCTTCGTTTTGTCCAGACCATAACTGGTCAGATATTCACTGGTTGGCAGCCAGTGAATACCATAAATATGAACCGGTTCACCGCTAAAGAAGGTACCAAAGAAATACGAACTTCCATAGACTTGCCCTACAGAAGCGTGTTTCCATTCATCGAGCCAATTATCTCCATCATAGTTGAACCAGTATTGCTCAATTGCCTTCAGTTCAGTTGTGAATCCGTAAATCGCAGCATCTCGGAAATCCTGATCTTTGGTTAACAAGCTCCACATATACTGCCCTACCCAGCCAAAGAGGGATTCACCAGCAGCTTCCTGATTGTTGCCACTATCATTATCTGCATAGCCTCCTGCCCAGGAATGGCCCTGATAAGGATCAAAACTGCGGAAAGACGGATACAACGGATCGTTCTTGGACGGATTGCCATAATCCCGAATAAGATGATCCACCATATCACCATAATCTGCCCGGAACTGTTTATCAAAGGTAGCCAGTACCGCTGATGCAAATACATAATACCCATAAGTGAAATGATGATCTGTAATTCCATAGTTAGCACCAAACTCACTTGTCTTGTAGTACATCGTTCCCCAATCATCATTGTAATAGAGGAAATAATCAGGTTCACCTGCTGTGTACGTATACCAATCGACTAGAATCTCTTTCATGCGGGAAAGGAACAGGTCACGGTAGACGGTCTCTCCCATTTCGTTCGCTGCAAGTACACCCATGGCAAGAGGATGAAGTTTTTTGCCTTGCCAGTAAGCGTCAGCAGCCATCAGATTGTTGTCTGTCTCCGTTTTGAGCATTTCGAGATAGGCTACCATCTCTTCTCGGTTGTATTCTGCATTGGTAGGTTCCGTGAACTGGGGAACCATGCCATAGAAATGATCCTCCACCGTAAACTGGTTTCCTTCCCTAACTTTCAACGTTCCACGAATGGACGGATATGTGAGCGAAGTAAGTGGAGAATTCGTAATTTTCCATTGATGTGGATATAGGGCCTGCAATGTGTTCGCTGAGAACCCTGGACGCTTCACTTCAGTCTCGGCTTTGAAGTTGGTCGTAACAGTAGACGTTTGCTCGTTATAGTTGTAAGTAACTTCTGTGTTTGTTACAAAGGCATAGGCATGTTCATGGAATTGATTCAGATCCGTTAAAGACGGCATTGTCGCTGCGGATAGATAACCTTTGCCGCCTCCAAGCTGGAGTTTGATCTTGGCTCCCGCTTTTTTGAATACAGTTCCTTCTGGGGCAAAAATTCCGTAGTACCGTTCCTCTTTTCCCCCAGCCGGATCGCCACTTTGATTCTCCAACTGAATGCCAATATGATCCCCCGTAAAGGTATCACCATCCGATTGCAATACCGTTTCTCCATTTCCATTCACGACTTTGGTAATGAGCGAAGAAAAGATTTCAGCTGTATTAGGATTGTTGAATTCCATAAATACATATGGTGAACCCTTTACAAAGGTCGTTTTCATTTTCGCTGAAGCATCGTCACTCAAAATCGTATCTACCGCATAGTCGCTGTACCCGCTAACTCGGGTTTCCATATTATTGGCATTAATATTGGTGGACATAAAATACAGATCCGGGTTGCCATCTGCATTCACTGCACTTCCATCTCCATTAATCCATCCTTCCCCTGGGTTCAAAAGCCCGAGCCCTTGGGGGTAGAACTTGGATTTGAGTGGCAGTGTAATAATGGAATCGCTGAGCGGCTTAATAAGCAGGGATTGCCACCAATCATTAGACGCGATAGGTGCTTGAACGTTATCCGTTTTATAGGAAGGATATTTGGGCTGAGGCATACGGATGTCATTCGTCAGATAACTGCCCTTCCCTACCTGAACCGTGCTGGGACTAGGCAATTCAGGGATAGGGTAGGATGGCTTTGGCGTTCCCTCTACATAATCGTATACTTCAAAATCAAACAGAGAGTAGCCAAAATTGGTCGCTCTTCCGATGCCTTGCATTTTGACATAACGTCCGGATGCATACATCGAAATATCCTGTTTCCCTCCATTGCCATGCAGCTCCCGGTACACGGTAGTCCAGGCAGTGGCATCATCGGAGATTTGCAGATCAAAGGCACGTCCTGCAGCCCCTTCCCAGTTCAGAACCACTCGTCCAATGTTCCGCTTGCTGCCCAAATCCACATAGATCCATTCGTCATCCGTATGATTCGAACCCCATCGGGTAGAGGAATTCCCATCGACTGCATTCTCCGGAAGTGTTGCCCCAGGGGGCAGATAATCGGATTGTTCATAGGAAGAGACGGTAACTTGCTTACCCTGTGCCACATCCGGTCCATATGTAACAGGTGGTACACCGGTTCCACCGTTTCCGTACACTTCCAATTCAATGATTGAGTAACCGTAATTCGCGAGTGCCCTTTCTGTCCCTAATACGCGTACGTAGCGGCCGCTTCCATTAACGGTGAGCTCATCAGTCCCGCCATTGCCTGTAGCTGTACTGTAGATGTCAGTCCAGTTCACTTCATCGGTTGAAACCTGAACTTGATAAGCCTTGGCATATGCCCCCTCCCATTGGATGCGTACTTTGTCAATCGTAGCAGTGTCACCCAGATCGACATACAGCCACTGTGGATCTTTGCCCCAGGCACTCGACCATCTCGTTCCACTGGAACCGTCAACGGCGAGATTCGCCGTATTATTCCCTTCAGTTGATGAAGCATAAGCTGGTCGATTGCTAGACAATAGATAGGATGCAGGTTCAGCCTGAGCTTTGGATGGGACAAAGCCCGGAAACAAGGTGGTAAATAATGCAGCAATCAATGCAATCGCCAATCCTTTGCCAGCAAACGCTCTTCTTTTACTTCTTGATGCCATGTCTTAAAATACCCCCTTCAATGGGTGATAGGTACCGAAGTCATGATGTGGAATATGAAGATGTATCGGCTCCATTTCATTTTAAATTGGGTGCGCTTACAAAAAATACTATACCGAGCAACGATAAGTGTAACTTTGCACGGAACTACTCCTGCCTGGAAGGCGGAGACTTAACCGGAAAAACAATCGTAACTACCGTACCTGTTCCCACTTCACTACGAATACTCACGCCATAGTCCTTGCCATAATGAAGTTTGATTCTCTGGTCCACGTTACGTATTCCGTATCCTATACCACCTGCTCCTTCGGTGAAAATTGCGTCTATAATCTCCTGTTTCATCCCAAGTCCATTATCGTGCACTTCAATGTGTACATGTTCTGCCTGCTTTTTTACCTTAATATGAATCTTGATCTCATCGTCATACCAGGCATGTTCCAGCACGTTTTCGACAAACGGTTGCAGTATGAATTTAACCGTTTCCAGCCCTAAAGTTTCCGGCTCAGCTTCTAACTGATAATGAATTCGTTCTGCATATTTAATATTTTGAATATCAAGATACGTTCTAACAATGTGAAGCTCTTTCTCGACTTGAATCAGCATTTCTCCCTTGTTTAGGGTAAGACGATAAAACTTCGCCAAGGCACGAATCATCTCATGCAGCTTATCAATTTCCCCAAGCTTTGCCATGCGGCTAATCGAAGAAAACGTGTTGTATAAAAAGTGAGGATTTATTTTTGAATGCAAAATTTGCAGTTCTGCTTCCTTCTTCTCCAGCTTGCTCGTATAGACTTCATCAATTAATTGCTCTGTAGTGGAAGCCATTTCGTTAAAGGACTCCGCAATAATGGCAAACTCATCATTACCTGTGTATTGAATTCGCCGTTGTAGTTCCCCTTCTTTGAAAGCTTCAAGTGATACTACGAGTTTGGAGAGGCGGCTGGAGAACATACGTGCCATAATGAAACTGACAAGGGTCATGACAAGAATGCTGATGACACATATGATGATGGTCACGTTCCGAACTTTCTGAGAATTGTCCTTAAAGGATGCATTGGGGACCAGTGCAACGATCTGAACAGGAATATTGTGAATCGGTTTGGAGATTTTCAGATAATCACGGGATTCATTCAACTCCTCGGCAGTATAAGGCAAGGAACCGCCAGGCGAACTCGAATAGAGGAGCTGTTCATGCTGATCGAGTACAAACAGCTTCGTCCCTTCCCCTAATTGATTGAAGTCAACATCTTCAAAAATATCTTTCAACTTAACGGAAGCTCGAATAAGGCCAATGGACTGAAACGTTTCATAATTAATGGCATGTCTTAACAAAGAGATATATCCGTATTCGGCATCGTTCTCAATTTGCTGCCATTTCATTTCGTCGTAACCGATGCGCAGATTTTGGTACCATGCCTTATCCACAATCCGGCTGGTATGCAAAATCTCATACTGTCTTTCTCCAGCGATCAGTGACTGCTCCGTTTCATTGTAGTAAAATTCACTGATGGTAGGTGCATGCAAATACAGGGAGAGCTTGATTTTGGATTTGGGCAGATTGGTAGCCGATTCAAGTCTTGGCATCACATATTGCGTTGTCACCTGATACTTCTCCCAGTCCAGATAATAGCCCGAAAGCAACGTAGATAACCCCTGATCCTGATAGATTTCATCTGAACTACGAATAATCTCCCCTACCCTGTATTCCACATTGCTTTGAATCTGACTCACTGCTACCTCAAGGTTATTTCGTGTATGTTCCTCCACTGAACGTGCTGAGGATATATAGGCATAACAACCAATGACTATAATCGGGATAATTACAAGTGCCAGATTGGATATAAGTAATTTATATAAAATGGGCAGGAAGCGTCGTCGATTGCTGTGTTGTATCATGCATCAACTCTGCTTTCTAAAATCGCCGGGCTTCATGCCAAAAGTTTCTCTGAACAATCGGCTGAAATAGGTGAGACTTCGATAACCAACCTGATCGGCGATCTCATAGATTTTGAGATTAGTAGTCTGCAGCAGATGCCTGGCATGTTCAAGCCGCCGGGCAGCAACATAATCACTAAAATTGACCCCCACCTTATCCTTGAACAGAAATCCAAGGTGATTCGGAGAATACGAGAAATGGGCAGCCAGATCCTTTAGAGTTACGTCTTGTGACAGACGCTGCCCAACATAATGTTCAATATCGGAGAATAACTTCCAATTGGACTTTTGCTTGCGCAAGTAGATATGTTCCGACCATTCGAACACGGTTCGTCTTAGCCAGGATTTAATATCATCCACCGTGTCGAACTGCTGAACGGTCTCAAATCCTTCCGATTTCCACTTTGCAAAGTGAGGAAAATCATCTTGTGCCTCTGCATTCAAATATCCTTCGAGCCGTGACAGGACATGTGTAGAGAAATGGTGTACTTTGGACGAATCGGAAAAGGCCCGCACATGCTCAAACAGCTCCTCCACGGCATCACATATCGTGACGAGATCATATGTGGACATCGCAGTAAATAGCCGATCCAGCTGACTATTTACGTCCAGTACATCTCTTACAAGCGGAACATGCACCTCTCCTGGAGAGATAAGCCGATTTTTACCAAGAAACATTTTGCATCCGATTAAATTTCGCGCTTCATCAAAGGATACCGGCAGTTCGGTAACCCGATCCGTTTTTTGTCCAAAGCTGACCGTAATGGTAAAGCGGGAACGATCACGTATGTAATGGATAAGTTCGTTCAGATTCAATTCTATATCCCCAGCATCATAGGAATACATGAGTCCAATTCGGTCCGTAGACAATCGGCACCACGCCCCCCAATTTTTAGTTTCAATCCAAGACGTAATTTGGCGGAAAGTCAGCTCATGCCATCGTTCATATTCTTCATCTGTGAACAAGTGCTGCATATGATCCATTTCTATAATAACGGCATGGGCCGTCTCCGCTCGTAGGGGAAGCGGATAAAGCCGGGTGAAGGACTGCAAGGTTGGCGCATCAATACTACCTTCCATGAGATGCTTCAAGAAATCCTGTTTCACAAAATCAAAATGTTCAAGTGCATCGCTCCCATTGTTTGTCTCCAATCTGGCATTCTCTTCTCTCAGAACATGAACGATTTTTTGCAGAGTTGTCTTAATTTCATCGTCATCCACCGGTTTCAGGATATAGCCATCTGCTTTCAAATGAATAGCCTGTTTCGCATAATCAAAGTCCTCATAACCGCTGATAAATATGATCTTAAGCTCCGGCTGTTTCTGGAGTGCCATTCGGGCAAGCTCCAAGCCAGACATTACGGGCATTTTAATATCGGTAACGAGAATGTCCACATCATGATTCTGAAGGTAATGCAATGCGGCAAGTGGTTTGTTTCCCATGAAAGCGATCTCAATATTAAGTTCGTCCCAGGGAATAAGTTCACGCATACCGACCAGATCGTAATTTTCGTCATCGACCAACGCTGCTTTATACATGATCGTTCGACTCCTTAATAGAGAATAAAAGGGCGTGCCTCAGCACACCCACCGTTTTGACATCGTATAGCTTGGTACTATTATCATTTCCCCATAATTTTAAGATTCTCCTGCCATTTGGCGGTTTTCCATTTCAGCACTTTGTCATATCCAAGCTTCACAGATTCCGCCTGAGCTTCCGCCAGAATACTCTTTACTTCTTCATCATTTCCGGCGAATACAAGACGAGGAATGACCTGCTTATAATAATCTTTCAACCTTTGGAGAATAATCCCTTCTTCCGAAGTTGCAAGAGGATCCAGATTGGAGAATTCAGTCATGTTTTTGGACGTTTTAAAGGAAACGGTGGACTGGGCAACCGTTGTCCAGTCTTGTGCTTCTTCGGGCAGAAGCTCTTCCCGTTTGGCTTTGACCACATCGACGTAACTTGTGTTACCGTACCAGTTAAACTCTCCGATCTTCATTTCGTCATATTTCTTCGGATCACGGTTAACATAGGCTTCATTCGGGATCGGAACGCCATCTTTAACCTCATCATAGAACAATCCCTTCGGCCCAAAAAAGAGGACTTGCTGGCCTTCTTCACTGATCGCCCAGTTCATATAAGCAAAAATGGCTTCCGGGTCCTTGGCATTCTTCGTAATGACATTCACGTTCCAGCCGAGCGTATTGTATCCACTCGGATACACCTTGTTTTTGTCCACGCTATTGGCATGAACTGGCCAGATGACATCATATCCCGCTTCCGGGTCGGCAGCTTGCAGATGGTTGTTAGCTTCACGCCCTATCCCTTCGACCACCGAATCAAAGGCACTGAATACAGCGACTTTACCATTTTTCAGTTTTTCCAAAATTTGATCACGTGTCTGGGTAAACGCATCTTTAGAAGTTAATCCCTCACGGAATAAACGACTTGCATACATGACGGTTTGTTCAAAAGCAGGATCTGTATAAATAGAAGTTAGCTGATCCCCCTGCGGTACACCAAATACACCTCCAGAACCCGGTGAAATAAATCCACCTGTGCGATCTTCCGCTGCTCCACTATAGAGCATGCTGATCATCTGAGATTCACTGTCACGCATTTCCCCAAAATCAATCGGAACGATACTGCCGTTATACCGCTCCTTTACCTGCTTCAGATAAGCCTCAAGCTCGCTCCAGGTTTCCACCTTCGGTGATCCCAATTCCTTGTAAATTTTACGATTCACAAGATAGGCTGCATTGCCATTTCCATTATCACCACTAATAAACCAGTTCGGAATTTGATATAACTTACCGTCCGCACTGCGGAGCATATTTATCGTCTCTTCCCCGATTGTCTTTACAAACTCAGGATACTTCTCCAGATAAGGGTCAAGTGCTACAAGCTGACCTGCACTGACTAGTCGTTCCACGTCTTTGCCTCGGTCAAGTACTATGGCATCAGGAAGTTTTTTGGCAACAATCATGGAGTTGAGTTTGGTCGCAGCCGCTCCGTTGGATTGTACAGGTTCCATCACAACACCAAGCTCGTCTGTTATCCATTTGCCATGTGGGCGTTCTTCCCATGTTGGAGCTGTGTACCAGTCATAATTGACAAATTGGGTGAAGTTGACTGGTCTTACTTTTGATTTTGCATCCGCATTTGGAGAGACGGTTTCACCTGTTTTTATCTGCTCTTTGGTGTTTGCGCTTTCATTTACAGATGGACTTGCCCCCTCCTCGCCTCCTGTACATCCACTGATCATTAGTACTGCACTTAATGCCGAAAGGTGAAGCCAGTGCAGTGATTTACGTCGTTTTTGTTGTTTTCGTTCCATATTTGCCTTGCCCCTCTCTTATACATTTGTATGTTACACGTCTTCCTGTCCGTCAGACAAGAAGGCTTCATAACCATTTTGCGAGCAAACTACTCTTTAAGTGAGCCTACCAGAACACCTTTCACAAAATACTTTTGTAAAAATGGATAGATCATGAGAATAGGTAGCGTGGCCACCATCATCGTAGCCATCTGCAAGGATTTTACGGTAACTGTATTTTGCACCATACTTTGCGCATAACTGTTCAGATTGGTCATCAGCGAAGCCGTTGTTCCTGCGTTGATAATCTGGACCAGCAACGTTTGCAGAGGGATCAAATTTTGATTGCTGATGAATACCGCCGGGATAAACCAGTCATTCCACAAAAATACAGCAGTAAAAAGTCCTAGGGTCGCCATAACGGGGCCGGATACAGGCAGCACAATTCGAAAAAACACACCAAAATTGCTGCATCCGTCCATTTTGGCCGATTCCTCCAGCCCGTCCGGAAGTTCTATAAAAAAGGTACGGAAGATGATCATGTTATACACGTTAACCATGCCATGAAGCACGAGGAATAAGAACGTATCATATAATTGAAGGTGATAGACAAGGATAAAGTACGGAATAATTCCTCCGCTGAAGAACATGGTTATTACGGCAAGAATCATATAGGTTTTCTTGAACATGATCCCTTTTTTGGACATCGCATAAGCGAATAAAGATGTAAAAAGCAGTGCACATACCGTGCCAATTACTGTCCGAAGAATCGTGATGAGATACGCATTGTAGATATTTTTTTCTTGGAACACAACTGCATAATTCTCCAACGTAAATTGTCTTGGCCAAAAGGTGATCCCACCTGAGGAGGTATCGGAACCTACGTTCAACGACAAGACAAGGGAATTCCAGAACGGATAAAAAGTAATAAATGCCAGAATGCTCAACAGCGCATAGATCACGATTTTGAGAATACGATCTCCTGCAGACAGTTTCATAGACGATCTCCCACTCTTTCACTCGCGGTTTTACCACAAGCTTGTTTTTCCAAACTTTCTTGCCAATGTGTTCGCTACAACCAACAGTGTTACACTTAATAACGATTTGAATAATCCTGCCGCGGTTGCATAAGAGAATCGTTGATTAACAATCCCCATCTGATAGACATAGGTGTCGATTACATCCGCAACGGGAAGAACGATGCCATTACTCAAGTTTTTTGTGAGTACCAGAATATCTTCATAACCCGCATTTAGAATGTTACCAATCCCCAAAATCAGAAAGATCATCATAATCGGCATAATATTCGGGATTGTAATTCGAAAGATCTGTTGGAAACGGCTCGCTCCATCGATGGAAGCCGATTCATATTGGGCGGGATCAATGCCGATAATGGCCGCTAGGTAGACAATCGAACCGAACCCAATCTCTTTCCAGACATTTAAGGATACAAGGATTCCCCAGAAATACTCGGGTGTGGACATCCAGTTAACCGGCTCATGAATGAGATTTAGTGCGATCAGAAGCTCATTAACCGCCCCATTATCCACCGCAAGCATAGAGAATACGAGCCCAGAGATTACGATCCATGACATAAAATGAGGAACATAAGTGACTGTCTGAACGACTCGTTTGAACTTGCCTGCCACTTCATTTAACATCAGGGCCAAGATGATCGGCGCGGGAAAACCGATACACAGCTTGAGCAAACTGATGGCAAATGTATTTCGCATCACGCTCCAGAATTCCGGAGATTCAAAGAACATGCGAAAATGCATGAATCCAACCCACGGACTATTCTTCACGCCTGCGAACAAATTGTAATCCTGGAACGCAATAAAAATCCCCCACATGGGTCCATAGCTGAAGATCAGCAAGAATAACAGAGCAGGCCAGATCATAACTTGAAACTCCCACTGTCCCATAAACCTTTTCCACCCTGAAACCGATTTGGTCTGCGTAACTCCCTTTCCCAACAATTGTGGGTGGTCTGGCACATTTACTCTCTTCATTTTCCTCATCACCCACTTCGTCGCTTGATATTTCTATCGTAATCCCAATCCTCTTCATGGAATAGAACTACAACTAACGAAATGTGTACCTAATCAACGAACATGAGAAAAAACAAATTAAAAAACGCCGACATTATTGTCGACGTTCGAGTTGAAACTTTATCAAGCTACGTATTCATAAACCTAGTAATCTGAGAGTGAAATTCCAGCTCCAATAATAAGTACGAACACAAGAATATACACAACAATTCCGATCGCTGCCCACAGCAATGATGCTTTGGCATAATTGGCTTTCGAAGGGTTGGAATCTCCAAATGCCCAAACAAACAACATAATAATGTTTACAAGCGGAATCATCATAAGGAACAATGTGAGCATCCAACTACCGAAACTTACTGGCGGTGGTCCTGGCTTATGTACTCTTTGACTAGCAACTTCTGACATAATATTTCTTCCTCCTTTCTTCTCCATTTCAATTGCTACCTGCTAAGACAATCTACTTCTACTTTATAAAAGAAAAGTTTTCCGTTAATAAAAATACCTGAATTCTCATGAATTTACAATGTAATATTTACCATATTAGTTTCAACATAAAATTTTTATAATTTATCCTGATTCTGTATAATACAAAGGACCTGCAATAAGTGACACTTATCATTAAAGTGCCTACCCTGCAGATCCCCATTCACTCTATTTTTCTTTTCCTCACACTAATTCACAAGGTATCACAACGAATTCAGAAAACCCACAACTCTGGAGGCTAGTCTTTCATGTCCTGCCTGATTGGGATGAAGCCCATCAGGTACACCATTATCACCTGTAAAATATAAATCTTTGTGAACCGGCAGCAATGGCTGGATTCCAGCAATGTTCCACAGATCACAGACTGGGATGGAGTACAGCGACGCTACCTCTCTAATCGCAGCTACATATTCACTGTATATCCGCCCCGTTATCGTATTCGGCAGGTCTTCAGGGACAGCTTCACTTGATCCATGAGGTGGAGTAAGGAAAATGATCAGCTTGGTTGGATAGCGCTGAATCAATTCTTCTGCTATATATTTAAGCGCCCCATAAAAGGTATTCTTCAAATTGGGCGAAGTGCCGATATCGCCAAATGCCGTCGTACCACTGGAGAAGTCATTTCTTCCGCCCATGAAAAAGATAACATCCGCTTCCGCGTGCATCTGCCCAATGCGATTACACATTGGTTCAAAACCTCCGTCTGCCACACTGCTTCCCGAAATGCCATGATTCTCATAGGATTGAAATCCCAATGCTCTGCTAACCAGCTCCGGATAAGGATGTTCCCCTTCCTGGAGTCCAAATCCGAAAGTTATGCTGTCTCCCAGAAAAACAGCCTTTTGCCCTTCATAGAATGATGATTGTAACGACATGAGCAGATCCCTTCTTCCCTAGTAACGTATATGTATAGTAACGATGTCATCCAAATACCGAAGCAAAACGGTTTGGATTTAAAATTACCCCTCTGTTCAACAAAAATAAATTCATCTTCTCAGATGCTCATACTCTTGTCTACTAAAAGGGGTAACCTGTCAGTGATATTCTTTTATTTCGGCTGAATATATCCTTCAGCTTTGAGCAATTCAGCGATCAATACAGCACCGCCTGCTGCTCCGCGCAGTGTGTTGTGAGACAATCCTACAAACTTGTAATCATACAGGGAGTCTTCGCGCAGTCTGCCCGTTGAAACGCCCATACCGCGTTCGATGTCACGATCCAGTTTCGTCTGTGGTCTGTTCTCTTCTTCGAAGTACGTAATGAATTGTTTTGGTGCGCTTGGCAGAGACAGCTCCTGTGGGCGACCTTTGAACTGCAACCAACGCTCCAGAATTTCGTCTTTGCTTGGTTTTTTCTCGAAGTTCACAAACACGGTTGCCAGATGCCCATCCGTTACCGGTACACGAATACATTGTGTTGTAATTAATGGAGCAGATGCTTTGACGATTTGATTATTTTCGATGCTACCCCAGATCCGCAGTGGTTCCTGCTCACTTTTCTCTTCTTCTCCACCGATGTATGGAATGACATTATCGAGCATATCTGGCCAGTCCGTAAAGTTTTTACCTGCTCCGGAGATTGCTTGATACGTGGAAGCTACAACCTGAGTCGGGTTGAACTCACGCAAGGCGTGCAGTGCAGGCACATAGCTCTGAATCGAGCAGTTGGGTTTAACTGCGATGAATCCGGTTTTCGTACCCAGACGTTTGCGTTGAGCTTCAATCACGTCCAGATGTCCAGGGTTAATTTCCGGAATGACCATGGGTACATCCGCTGTCCAGCGGTGAGCCGAGTTGTTGGAAACAACCGGAGTTCCCGTTTTGGCATAAGCCTCTTCGAGCGCTTGAATTTCATTCTTTTTCATATCTACAGCACAGAATATAAAATCAACCTGGCTCGCAAAAGCTTCAACTCGGGAAGCGTCCTGCACAACGATGTTTTTCACTGCTTCCGGAATCGGAGCAGCGAGCTTCCATCTGCCTTGTACGGATTCTTCATATGTTTTGCCTGCAGAGTTAGCACTTGCTGAAATAGCCGTTACTTCAAACCATGGGTGTTCATTGAGCAGATCCACAAAACGCTGACCTACCATCCCCGTTCCTCCGACGATACCGACTTTCAATTTTGCTGACATAAAATCATCATTTCCTTTCGGTGTGAGTTTCCTCTTATTAAACACTATTCAGGCGTTTCCAAAGCGTGTAGCCAACATCCCGGAAAAACCAAAAAATCCCATCCCCAAGACAAAAGTCTCAGGGACGAGATTGTTACACTCGTGGTACCACCCAGATTCGCCAATATGTCGCCATATCAGCCTCTTCGAGTTATTAAGGATAACTGCATTCAATTATGCCGCAATCCGCATATACTCTTGCTCTGTAACAGGAGCTCCTGTCACACCATCCCTCAATCCTGAAAGTTCCGATGTGCTGCTCTGAGTCTTTATTCAACAAAAAATTCTTTACTCCTTTTCAGCTGCCGGAGCTCTCTGTGAAAGAAACCTTTTATTTACTTATCTCTTCATCGCATTTGATATTGCGATTATAATATCAAAATTACCATCGTGAAGTAAACACATTTTTTTAGATCATGGAATTTATACGTTTTCAGCGGAGCTGAACATTTCAATTATCGCAAGAAAAACTTCAGCTAAACGTGGTCTGTCTTCTGTGAAAGTACGTCGATATACGTTTTTCTTATAAATTGCTGCAAATGGCTATTTCTCTACTGCTTTTTGGCAACAATCGCATACGTTCCCAGTGGACTTCCAGGCCCCGTCGCATGATGTGTCCTAAGTAATTTCAGTTCGGAAAGAAGAAGTGTTTTTACTTTGTCCGGGATCGGAAGCATTTGCAGTTCCACAGGGGCTTCTGCCAGTGTCATTTCGGTTTCCCAGCGACCGTCCTGCAGTTCGGGAGAATGGATTGAAATCTCTTCCTTAATCGTCCACCCCGCCGCAGAGACAAGCTCTTGGATATCCTCCGGTGTAAAGAGCGTGCGCACATTGGAAAAGCTGTTCTCCTTGTAACATTCGACCTGGGACTGAATCAGAACGGATAACCAATGTGAGAGCTGGCTCACATCTGTAACTCGTGTATCCCATTCGGCGAAACATAGCTGATGTCCCCACGTCCTAACCTTGCTAAGAATCTGGGCGAGTTCGTCAAACGATTTCAAGTACCATGAACAATGGGAAAGTACGATCACATCAAACTCATTCTCGGCGAATTGAGCCTGATCACTTAGGATGTCAAACTCATAATCCATTCGAATTCGGTCACCCAGCGGAGATTTCAGCAGCTTGGCTGCCGCTTCCCCTACGGTCAGTGGTGCACCATAATCCTCTGGTGCAATATCTACACCATGAACGTACCCATGCTCCCCAACCAGATGTGCAAGCACGGCCGTTGTATCTCCCTGACCACAACCGATTTCCAGAACGCGGCTGCCTTCCTTGATTCCCCAAAAGAGTCCCAGTTTCAACCGATGCTCGGTCTGAATGTATTGAATGGCGGCGTTGTCCTCCACGTCCATATGCTTAATAAGATCCCTGATGATAGACTCACTCATGATTCCTCACTCCTCAAAGAGCAACTTGAACTTCCTGCTCATTGTAGCGTGACAGGCATCATTGTACAAGGCTGGATTCTATGACAGGACCATAGGACGGAGGAGCCCCTCCTAAAAGCAGATCTAAACCTCTGCTACATATCTCCCTAGGCCCACTGCGTTGCAAGCTTCTGAAGATATGGTGTCAGCATGGGCTGTAGTTCCTTACGCATCAGTCCAATCTCTAGGATCGCCTGAATATATCCGAACTGATCACCAATATCGTAGCGGCGTCCTTCCAGTTCAAGAGCCAGTAGCTCTTCCACCTGGCTTACTTCTTTCAGCGCATCCGTTAGCTGATATTCTCCTCCAGCACCTCTCTCGATTCGATCCAGAATGGGAAAGATGGAAGGTTTCAGAATGTAACGTCCCATCACAGCTGTTCGGGAGGGCGCTTCTGCAATGGAAGGTTTCTCTACCAGATTGGTAATTCGGTGAACCCGATCCTCTGCCCCTTGTGAATCGATAATCCCGTATTTACTCACGTCAGCAGGTTGCACCTGACGCACGCCAACAATCTGGCTGCCTGTTTTTTCATATAAATGAATCATCTGTGCGAGCGCTGGTGGATCTGACACCATAATATCATCTCCAAGCAGTACGGCGAATGGATCATCTCCCACAAACTGACGAGCACATCCAATCGCATGGCCTAATCCAAGTGGCTCTTTTTGCCGGATAAAATGAATACTCGCCATTTCGCTGATCGCTTGTACCTCTTCCAGTAGTGCTTGCTTGCCCTTGGCGTACAGGGAATGCTCCAATTCAACCGATTTGTCAAAATGATCTTCGATCGATTTTTTATTGCGTCCGGTTACGATGATAATATTTTCAATGCCTGATTGTACCGCTTCTTCCACGATGTATTGGATGGCCGGTTTGTCCACAATCGGCAGCATTTCTTTGGGTTGTGCCTTGGTTGCCGGCAAGAATCGGGTGCCAAGCCCCGCTGCCGGAATGACTGCTTTTTTAATTCTCATATTATGAAACACTCCTTTCATTAGCATCAGATGAAGGGTCAGATCCTTGAACGAGCTCTGCCCGGAACACCCAATACCGACTGGCAATATAATTTATAACCATGCCCGAGAGAGTTGCTAGTATTTTACTCATGACTACGCTCCAACCTAATATGTTATTGCAGATGTACAGAATCAGAGAAGATAACGCAAGAACCACCAGATTGGTGATTACAAAACGCATGATTTCGTTTTTTTTGCCCTGTCTTCCCGCATCCTGGAAGGTCCATCTGCCGTTCCAGCAGTAACTGTTCACGACCCCACAGCTATACGAGATCACCTGGGCAATTAGAGCAGGTGCGCCTGCGGCAGCGAGCAACGTGAATACCAATGCATCCACTGCCGTATTCAGGACCCCCACAATTCCGAACTTAAATATAGTGACCAACCGATTAGTCATGATGAGCAACTCTGCCCGTTAACCTTGACTGACTTGACTGACTCTCCACCTGATACACATCTCTTACGATATAGAGCGGACGCGCCTTCGTTTCATCATAGATTCGGCCGACATACTCGCCAAGAATGCCCAGCATGATCAATATGAAGCCGTTAAAAATCAGCATGATGCTGACCATCGAAGGCCATCCTTTGATCGTAGAATCTGTAAATATCGCTGAAGCAATGACACTAAGCATATAGATGAAGCCGCCGATGGATAGAATAGCTCCTACGTAACCTGCAAGCTTGAGCGGTTTGTGTGAGAATGAGGTAATGCCGTCCAAACTCAGCTTCAACATACGTTTCAGCGGGTATTTTGTCTCCCCTGCCAAGCGCTCATCCCGTTCATACTCAATGGCCGTCTGACGGAACCCCACCCAACTGACCAGTCCGCGAACAAATCGATTTTTTTCCGGAAGACGTTTCATCTCATCACACACCTTGCGATCAATCAGTCGGAAATCCCCCGTATCCACTGGAATATCCGTATCCGTCGACGCACGCAGTACGCGATAGAACATGCTTGCCGACCATTTCTTGAAGCGTGTCTCCCCGCTTCGTCTGGTTCGACGGGCATAGACAACCTCATAGCCCTCTTTCCACTTGGCGATCATGTCCAATATCAGCTCAGGAGGGTCCTGAAGATCCGCATCAATAATGACGACGGCATCGCCTGCTGCATAATCCATCCCTGCCGTAATTGCGATCTGGTGACCGAAGTTGCGTGCGAAATCTATCAGCTTTACACTTTCGTCCCAACGGGCGTAGTCACGGATCATCTGTGCACTTTGGTCCACGCTACCGTCGTTGACAAAGAGAAGCTCGTAACTCTCTCCTGTACTGCCCATGACTTTTTTCAGACGCCGATAGGTCTCCTCAATCACCGCTTCTTCGTTATACATCGGAATGATAATGCTGTAACGGCACTTTTGAGCCATGTTCGTTCCCTCCCTTATACCATTCGATCACGCTTATAATTTCACTTCATATAGAGTGGTTTGACCGCCGAAACCTGAACCGCTGTCCGTACCCGTCTTCCACTCTGACGTTGGAATTTCGGTACCATGCTGCTTGATCCAGTCGCCAATATCAGAACTGCCACCTCGACCGCCCATGCCACCTACCATGAAGTATTTCACTTGCCCACTCTTCACGAGTTGTTCCAATTTTTCCGTGCTATACACCGGATCTGAACCCGAGAACCCGCCAAGCGTAATGACTGCTTCATTTTCATCGATGATATATGGAGCTGCCTGGTTATAGTCCGTCGTTGCAAAGAGATAGGTTTCACCTGTGTTATGCTCTCTCAGATAATTCAGTGTTGTGGTGTCCACTTCTTCGTTGCGGTTTCCCGCGCCACCTCGACCACCTGTCGTCGGCATGCCTCCGCCGCCATTCATGTTTCCGCCTGAATTCGGAGGTGTTCCCATGCCCGCATTGTTCGGGTCAGTTTCATCGGACGATGAGAAAGCCTGATCGGTGTCGGTGTCATTTGATGTATTTGGCTGAGCCATACCCATACCGCCACCATTGCGATCACCTTGTCTATCTCCCATTGCCATGCCCATTCCACCGAACATTCCATTGGAACCTGTAGGCCCGGCGGCAGGGATCATGCTGTTGCCTCCATACGTAATAGGTGTGAATGCCCAATAGGTCGGACCGATCAGCATGACAATGAAGCCTGCAATTATCAAACCCTGTTTCCATGGATGTGAACGATTAAGCATCACAATCAGGATAATCGTGATCAGAATGCCTGCAATTAATTCACTTATAGACCAACCTGCCCCGATAGTTTCGTTATACACCTGCATGATATACCAGCCGAAGATGGTCGTAAGCAGCACAGATAACGGAAGCAGCCAGGCTTGCCAGCCATTGCGTTCACGATATGCCGTCCACATGGCTGCAAATCCTGCTCCGGTTAATGCAGCTACTGGAGGGGCGAGCATAATCAGATAATATTGATGGAAGAAGCCTGCCACACTAAAGAAAGCAGCTACCGGAAGCAGCCAAGCCAGCCAGAACAAGGCTTCCTTATGCTTATCAGTTATATTTCTCCGTCTTAACCCTGCAAAAATCGCGATGCAGCCCAGTAATACAATCGGCAAAAGCCAACTGCCCTGGCCGGACAGTTCGGTCTGGAATAACCGCAGAGGACCTTTCTCCCCGGTACCAAACATGCCACCCATGCCTCCGCCGCCATTACCACCTCCGAAATTTCTTCCATTAGGCATCTCGCCACCGTTTGGCATCTGACCGCCTGGAAAAGTCATTCCGTTCATGCCACCCATTTCACCATTTCCCCGTGCATTGCCTGTTGGAGCCGAGCCGCTGCCCGACTGATCGGATGCTGAGTTCTGGGAAGCTGCGTTGCCACGGGCCTTGCCTTCATCGGAGGCGTTTGGCATGCCAGCATTCGCTGATCTGTTCTGTTGCCCTGTGAGACGGGATAAGCCGTTATATCCAAAAGCCAACTCCAGCACTGAATTGGTTTCACTGCTGCCGATATAAGGCCGTTCATCTGTAGGTATTGAATCCACGGTGACTGCCCAGGATAAGGAAACGACTGCCAGCACCGCCGTACTTCCGATCAGCAGGATGATTTTTCTTCTCCACTTTGCATTGAATGCAAGCAGATAGAACAAGTAGAAAGCCGGAAGAATCATATAGGCTTGCAGCATTTTCATATTAAAAGCAAGCCCAATGAGTGCAAAGGCAACCAGGATACGCCATGTACTGCCTTGCTTGCTTCCCTTGAACAAAAACCATGAACCCAGCAGCAATGTGAATACCAGCATGCTGTCAATATTGTTGGTACGGCTGACTGCTGCAACAACAGGAACAGTCGCCATTGCAAGTGCCGAGATTCGCGCAGCAGCAAGACCAAATGTAGGCTTGACCATGAAATATATCAGCAGCACCGAACCGATCCCCGCTAACGCTTGCGGTAAAATAACACTCCATCCATGCAATCCAAAAACGTAAGCAAAAGCGGTTTGAATCCAGAAGACAACCGGTGGTTTGTCTACGGTTACCGAACCAGCCGAGTCAAGCGATGCATAGAAAAAGTTATGGAAATTCCTCAGCATGCTCCCGACGGCGGTCGTATAATAGGAATTGGCATATTGGTCGTTCCAGATGCCATACCCGTTCAGAAATGCCGCCAGTAAAACAATCGGCAGAAGGACAAGGTCAATCCTTCGTTTGGCGTTATTCAATCTCAATCACTCCTTCAAGTTCTTCATGTCTACTATTGTGACAGGCCAAAGTAAAACTGGGATGAGTGCCCGCTGAATGTTGCCTGAGGATAACTTGCAAATTTTTCAGCTAATTTTCAGTTTGGCGAGCGATAATACAGCATATAGACCTCTAGAATTGAGGATATGTAATTGATGGATTTAACGGGAGGGAACGCCTGCTTATGAAGCTAAGTACTGGCATTAAAATACTATTGGCCGATGATGAACCACATATTTTGCAATTTCTGGAGCTAGGACTAAGCAACGAAGGCTTTGATGTTCGTACGGCCCCGGATGGAGCTGCTGCGCTTGAATTAGCACTCGACTTTCGTCCACATATGGCCATTCTGGATGTCATGATGCCCGAGATGGATGGGTTTGAGGTTGTTGAGCGTCTGCGCAAGAGCGGGGCCCAGGTCGGGGTGATCATGCTGACAGCCAAAGATGAAGTCGAGAATCGGGTAAAAGGCCTATGGCTTGGTGCTGACGATTATATGATTAAGCCTTTTGCGTTCGATGAACTGCTTGCACGGATTCAGGCAAGGCTGCGTAATCAGTTTCCTTTATTAATAGGGGCTGTGACTCAGGGCCCATTCCGAATTGATGATCAACGCAAAGAGATTACCTATCACGATCAGATTCTGGAGTTATCTCCAACCGAATATGAACTATTAAAATTCATCGTGCTCAATCATGGTATTGTCCTGAGTAAAGCGACCATTCTGAACCGCGTGTGGGGATACGATTTTGGCGGAGAAGAGAATATTGTGGAGGTGTACGTCCGCTCCTTGCGTGACAAACTGGGGGATAAAGAACATAAGCTCATTCGTACACTTCGAGGTGTCGGATACAGGGTGGATCTCTGATGGTCTCTCTATTAAAGAAAGATAAACATCTTTGGACATGGCTGCATCAATGGATATCGCCACGTTCGCTCCGCTCTCAATTACTTGCACGCTCCCTGTTCATTCTGGCTGCTCTGCTATTGTTAATTGGCATTCTTCAATTCTGGATTATGGAAAGCTTTCTGTATCGCAACCAGGCGAAAACCATGGAAGAGCAGCTCATGTCCATGCCTCCTGTGTGGCTCGGATCGTCTTCACGAAGTGGTGCGACAAACAATCCTTTTGGCGGGCAATCCGGATCAGATCCAAGAGGATCAGGCAATCGTTTCTTATACATTCCTGATCGTTCACTAGCTTTATTTGATAATCAAAGTGGCTTCGAGGATATTTTTGGTGAAGACGGTCTGACTGCTCCTCGCTTGACATCAGTTGAATATCAGAACATTACAGATCGGATCAACGATAAACAACATGTCCCGTACCGGATTGTAACGGATAATCAAGGCAATGAGCAGCTAATCGTCTTCTCTTCACCTGGACCGCGTAATCGCGGCTTACCCATGGTACAGATGGGTACGGCTACGAAACCGCTAAAAGATCTGATTGTGAAACAGCTTCTGATCTTCTTGATGTTATCCCTGCTGGCTATGATGGCCGGACTCGTTCTATACGCCAAAGCACTTCGCCGGACGTTAATTCCATTATCCAGTATGGTAGATACGGTGCAACGAATCGATGCAGGCAGCCTGGCTGAACGTCTTCCTTCTGTCCAGGGACAACAGGAAGTGGATCAGCTGGCGATTTCATTTAACGGCATGCTTGAGAGGCTGGAAGACTCGTTTGAAGCAGAACGGGAGTCAAAAGAACAGATGCAGCGTTTTCTGTCCGATGCTTCCCATGAACTGCGTACCCCACTTACCTCCATTCACGGATTCATTGAGGTGCTCAAGCGCGGCGCAGCTTCCAACAGCGAGCAATTATATAGTGCCTTGAACAGCATGTATGGTGAATCGATGCGGATTAACAAACTTGTAGAGGATCTGCTGATGCTGACCAAGCTGGATCAGGCGCCTCAGCAGGAGCAGGAAGTCATTCAACTTGATAATCTGCTGCTCGAAATGCAGGCACAGCTGATCATGATGGCTCAGGAAAGACAGGTTCATCTCGACCTGACCGCTGAAGTTCATGTAATGGCCGATGCTCACAAATTGAAACAGGTGGTACTCAATCTGTTCCACAATGCAGTACAGCACACCGATTCAGATCTTGGAGCCATCAGCATTACTTTATATGCCGCTCAGCATAAAGCTGAGTTAACCGTCAAAGATAACGGCTCTGGGATTGAACCGGAACATCTCCCTCATATCTTTGAACGCTTCTATCGCACAAGCTCTTCCCGTTCAAGAAAACAAGGGGGCGCGGGCCTAGGCCTTGCCATTACCCGTTCGATTGTGGAATCGTATGGCGGGAAAATCACAGTGCGCAGCCAATTAAGTGCAGGAACGGAATTTACGATTTTGCTGCCATTGGTCAAGAGTGAAAGCTACGCAGAATGAGGCTCGCAAGATGCAGCTTTTTCGTTGTATTGCGGCTCTTATCATATGACAAATCCCCCTAGCATTTCTGTGTAGAAATGCTAGGGGGATTTGTTTAGTATCGGATTGGTTTATGTGTACAAGGTGAATCTGTATCAGGAGTTATCGTTGGTCTGCGAGCCATCCGTCAATTTCAGTAATCCATTGATGCTGTTCATCAGCAAGTAATGTTTCCCATCCCAGCTCAGCAGCAGGCTTCAAATTTTTAGCCTGATCATCCACATATATAATACGTACATCCCTGCCTAGATGAGATTGTACAAGTTCATATATTTCTATATTGGGCTTGCAATACCCGACCTGATTGGAAATGGTTATGCTCTTGCAATACGGTTGGATCAACGTCAAAATAGGTTGAATCCATTCTTGACAATGATTACTCAAGAGATGAAGTTCTGCCTGCTCGCTCCATCGTTCAAGACGATGCATGGCAGGTAGCAACTCTGTTGTTTTTTCAAGCAATTCATAAGCATACAGCTTATCCATATTGGGATATTGGGTTTGCATCCAGATCCAGAACTGTTCCTCCGTCAACCTTCCTGTCCACAAGTCCTTGCGTATACCACTCAATTGCTCGATTAATACAGGAAAAGGCGTACCTGCTTGCCTAGCAAGCTCCTGCCAGAATGAAGAGGAAAGATTGGTGATCAGCACACCGGCCAGATCTAAAACAAGTTGGGGTTTGGAATTCATGGGATCACTCCTGTGCAGTCATCTTGAGCCAATTACAGTAGAGTTATTGTTAGTGCTTCAACAATTGGTAATGGTTGTACGGTTCATTTTCGATTTCAATCATATTCAGAAATTCAAAATTGCATTTCTGTATTACCTTGTTGGATGCCTGATTCGTTAATAAAGCAATGGCATTCAATACTTCAACGTTTGTATTTTCAAATAAATACTGTGTTATTCCTTTTACTGCCTGCGTTGTATAGCCACGGTTCCGGAAGTGTTTCGAAATGCCATACATAATCTCCCGATTGGGCGCTGGCAGTTCAACCTTGATCCCCGAACAGCACCATCCAATAAACTCATCATTTTCTTTGAGCACGATAGCCAACCGTAAATAGAGGTCTCCGATGTCTCCTCCCACCAAAACAGCTTGTTTAAATTTCTGATTCTCAGGGATTTCGTATTGAGTCAGCCAAAGGGCTCTATCTTCAACCGCAGCATTCCATCCCGGCAAAAATTCGTAAACTTCGGGTTGCCAGGTGATTTCCTGCAATTTCTCCAAATCCTCAAGTCGATACTCGCGCAAATATATATCTTTGCATTCAATGATTAATTCATCACTTTGGTCGGTTTGTTTCATAATTTGTTTCATAATGCCTCCTGGTGTACATCTTATCTACCCTTTTGCGTTTCACTTTAAAGCTCGATAACCAAAAATCAATTCAAATTATAAGCTCGTATTACGTTGTTCTCTTCATCAAGAGCATACACATTCGTGAACGTTGTCATTAACATCATTTTGTCTTCACTCTGGTAAGCTTCCGGCATTCTCATGATAAACGTATTATTGCTTGACTCAACCTCCTGAGTCTCACCGTTTGTGTATTCAATCTTAAACTTGTGTACAGGCATATCGAAATATAAAGCGCCCCATATAAAATTACCTTTGTTGTTCTTCGGTTCCGCTTGTACCAAAAAGGCGGGCCCCACATCTGAACTCGCTGTCCAACCTGATTCACTATCGGTATCATAGTGATATCTCCCATTCTTCTGTTCATAAGCAGCGAAAACATATTGTGTTTGGTCCAGTGACAAAACCAGTTCATTTTGCTGATCTACATTAACCACTTGAAGGGGGTATTTCCAAGTAGACTGAACAGCCTTCTCTAACGTTTTGTATCCAAAAATATCATTCCAGAAGAATGCAGTAACACAAACCAATACACATACAACAAAGCACGAACTTATCCATAACAGCTTCCTCATATTCCCCCCCTTGCAAATTGCCAGTTACCCAACTAACATTGGCAGATCATCAACCAATTCCCGTCGGGGTCTTGAAAATTAAACCAGTGTTCATGTTCTATTGGTGTTCTTATATTTACATTTTTGGAGTGCATAAACGCATAAGCTTCCTCAATGTTGAAAGTATCAAAATGAAATGCCGGGATTTTAAATGTGCGCTCCTCAGAATAAATTTTGCTGTCCAGCACGATACGTGTCCCACTCATCGGAATGATATACAGATGACCAAATAAAATTTCTCCATCGGCAGGCAATCCTAATATATCGCAATACCACTCACGTGCCTTTTCAATATCACGAACAGGAATAAACACCGTACTGATCTGATTTAAAATGGGACTCACGCCAGTCCCTCCTTATCCATAAACTCGTCTTTGGTTAATCCGAACAGGATCAGATCCTGATATTTTCCATCGGTATAAATCACCTGACGACGCACGCCTTCCTGCACACACCCTAGCTTTCTCATCATGGCTGCAGAAGGTTCATTTCCTTCCAGCACGCAATCATTGAATTTATTAAGCCGGCGCTCGAAAAAGGCATATTTGAGCAAAATTCGAATGGCTCTCGTCCCGTATCCTTTTCCGCGATGATCCCTGTCGATTTGAATTCCAATGCTAAAGGTACCATTCCGCTCATCGATGCTGTTCAGGTTCACGCCCCCAACATTCTCACCATCCATATTTTCAATCGTGAACATGATTCGTCCTCTTTCTAGAGAGAAATCGGAGAAGGCTTCCGTAAATTTCTTGGCCTCAGCATTCGTAGGTGGCAGCTCTACTGCACATTCCAGTAAACGACGAGCGGGTGAATCAAACCGGTTATAATAATGATCCTCCCAATCTTCCTCACGCAAAGCACGTAATCTGACCTTATCATCCTGCCAAAAATAATCGCTATAGTTAATCTCTCTCATTCTGATAACCCCCCCATTATTTGGTTTTCTAGCTCTACAAATACATCTTATTTTTTCCTTAGATCTTCAATAATTTGCTTGTGTGTGGGTAAGAAATGTTCTGGTATGGAATGTATATCAAAAAATCGTGTTTCTATGGATTCTTCACTTTCTTTTATCGTTCCACAAAAGTCGTTGCTTTTGAACATCACTTGCACCAATGCAACTTCATCTCCATTACTATAAACGACCTCGTATTCAGGACCTGAGTATATCGAGAATAATTCTATTGAATTCAGTGTTAAACCTGTTTCTTCATATATTTCTCTTTGTGCTGTCTCCTGAACGGTTTCTCCTATCTCCATAAATCCACCTGGAAACCCCCAGAATCCATTATCTGATCGTTTTTGTAATAGAACTTTGCCAGTCTCATCGAGTACGATAGCCCCTGAAACCACCATGATAACTTTGGCGTTCCCCACAAATGACCGCATATACTGAATATAGTCCTGATCCATGGTTATCTCCTTATATTGTTAGAAATGATATATCAGAAACTTTTTTAATACGAACTACGCCTATGATAACCCATATTGTGGAATTTGAGGAGATTTGTTTTCATAAACGATACAACTAAAAATAGCCCCCGGACAGAAAGATCCTGCCGAAGGCTATCATCTATTTTATATAATACGTCATTATGCTTCTTCCGGGTATTGAGGCTTGGTTACATTATCGGGGACCGTTTCATCGTAGACGTCCTGACCGGGATAATCCCGAACTTCCCCTTCGTGCAGCTCATGATTTTCATAATCGAAACGGTGTGCGGTCCTTTGATCCACTCGCCACGGCGAGCTTTTGCCAAGTGATTCAGACATTAGAGATGAGCCGTAAGGACCTTCTGGGAACTCTTCGAGTGTGATATCATTTCGCTGCGACTCCACCGTAGATACATCGGTATATTCTTGTCTTTCTTCTTGCAGAAATTTATCCTTCATCGTTCGTCCCTCCATATCTGCTTCGTGGTGATCAAAGCATGTTTATTTTGAACGGAAATGAAAGGATTTATGCATGATCCATGGCAAACAATGCGTTTCAGTCTCTGATCCAGATATAAAATACAAAAACAATAAGTCCAATCATGCAAATCCATGTATCTCGTTTGGACCATACCAATAAGGAGGAACGTGCTCCAAGGAAGGAATTCTCTCTAACTTTCCGCATTTCCATCGCAATCGTCATATCTTCTGCACGCTGAAACAGCGCCATGAGCAAGGGAATGACCATTGGACCAAGATCACGCACACGTACCGTATTCGGTCGTAATGCAGCTTTGCCGCGTGCCCGGACGATCAACGAGAATCGCTGCCATTCACTCCAGATCATCGGGATAAAACGAAAGATTAAGGACACGGCGAGTGCAAACGACGACACGGGCAATTTAATTTTTTTACCGACACCAAGCACCCAATTCAGTCCTTCAACCATGCGCCCATATGGCGTAGTCAGTGAAAACCAAAGACTTGCCAACGTAACGATAAACAAACGATATACATTCAGTAACGTCCCCTCCGCCTGCATTAGGGAGAATCCAAACTGTAGGCTGCCACCTTCTGTAGAAAGTGTCGTCCCCGACAACGCGGTTGATACGAGAAAGAACAATACGAGCGGCTTCATTAATTTCAAGCATCCCATCAGAGCCTGACGTGGTAGCACAACAAGCGCCAAGATGACTGGCACCAACGTAAGAGAGAGACCTAACCAGTGGTGTTGAAGCATCGTAGCGGTCACGAGCAAAATGTATAAAATCCATTTCAGACGCGGGTCCATAGCACCATACAATCCTCTGCTTGATCCTGATTCTGCGTGGGTGTATATGCCCTCCTGCGTGCCTTCTCCTCTCGAAGTGTCGGAGCTTGAAAAGGCAAGCTTCACTTCATCCATTCTGAATTGATCCTCATTACCAATAACATCAACCTTCCGCTCTAAAGGCTCATTGACGGACTGAACAATACCTTCAGCCATCTCCTCCGGGGTCAACGCAGTAAACGGAAAATGAATGCCCGCCGCCGCAAAGTGTTGTGCCAGTTGCATGGAGGGTGGCAGACCAATTCCGGCAAGCTCCAGCAGGTCTGGTCTTCTATGAAGTTCCCGTGGCATGAGATCAGCAACCAGTTGCCCATCCTTCAACAAAAGAACTCGATCCGCATGTGGTAAAAATGTGTCCAAGTCGTGTGTAGCCACAATGGCTCCCTCGCCTGCAGTTCGATGCTGATTCAATACATCCAGCAGCATGAGCACACTTTGGGCTTCCAATCCGGCGCTGGGTTCATCGAGCAATAGCCATGAAGGCTGCGTTGCAGTTCCCAGGGCAAGCCCCAATCTTCTCCGTTCTCCCCCGCTTAGTGCAAAGGGTGATCTGTCCGAATGGAATCGTTCTTCCTCTCCATGACCCGCTGGAGAGTCCCAGCGCTCAAGTGCTTCGGAAATCTGCTTTTTCTTTTGTTCATCCGGTAGACGATACGGACGCAGAGAATAAGCAAATTCACGCCCAATACTTCGGGCGAACAACTGCTGCTCTGGGAATTGAAAGACCAACCCCATTTGCAACAGAATGGACTGTGGCACTTTCCCGTTCTGCAAGAAAAGCTCTCCGTCCAGCTTGAGGCTACCCTCATCTGGAGGTTTTAGGCCAGCGATCGTTTGCAGCAGTGTGGTTTTGCCTGATCCTGTGCAGCCTAATAATAAAGTGATTTCGCCACGGTTCAGTCGGACAGTGATATCTTGAAGCAGCGCTCTTTTGTCAGGTTGTGATGAAGCTATACCTACATGTTCTAATTCGATTGCCAAAGGGCTACCTCCTTAACCAACTGCTCTGGTCGCAGAGGTGTCACATGTTGCAGCAGACCTTTCCGTTTCAGGAGTAGAGCCGTCTGCACTGTAAAAGGTGGAGCAAGCCCAAGCTGTTCGCAGGGTGATGGTTGTTGTGCTCCTTTTCCAACATCAGCCGTTGTCTCTTCCTTATCTTTTCCATAAAAGAAAGCCGCAGGCGCTCCATCATAAACACAGCGCCCCTGTTCCATGGCAATAATTCGATTACAAAGAGTCGCTTCCTCCAAATGATGCGTAATCCAGATTACCGCCGTCCCCTGCTGGACAATAGTTTGAACTACCGCTTCCATTCGATCCCTGGCTCCCGGATCAAGCATGGCCGTAGGTTCGTCCAGAATGAGAACATCCGGCTTGGCCGCCAGCGCTACCGCGATATTAAGCAACTGCTTCTGTCCTCCAGACAGCATCGATATTGCCGCCTGTGGCGGGTGTTCAAGTCCTACCGTATGTAATGCGTGCTCTCTCCGACGTAATTGTTCATCAGGAGATTCCAGCAGTGAGGATAAGGCAAAATGAAATTCCTCCTCAATGGTATCTCCAAGTACCTGCGCATCAGGCTGCTGGAGGACTCCACGCACAACCAGTTCTGGAGCAGCCTTTCTTTCTCCGCCAGATAGCGGAGTGAATCCAATCAGCAGTCCAGCCAGCGTACTTTTGCCGCTACCATTGGCTCCCACAATACTTATCCATTCACCAGGAGCTAAATCCAACGAAACCCCATCCACTGCCTTACGAACACGTCCTGACTCGGAAGCATAATGAACACGGACATTTTCTAGTTTTATCAAAGGTGTAACGTCTTGCATCGCAAATTGGTCCTTTCCCTTTTGAATCTTTTGTGGTACGATCCAAATCGTTAACCACATTCGTTTGATCGGTTAACAATAAGATTACCAAAATTGAAAGGAATGTTCAAACATGAAATTATCTTTGCGAGGTATTGTATTCAGCGCACTGATGGCAGCCATACTTGTTCTTTTTGGTTACATAAGTATTCCCATTGGTTTCTCTCCTGTGCCGATTACACTGCAAACTCTTGCGGTTATGCTGGCAGGAGGACTGCTTGGCCCATTATATGGTTTTCTAAGTGTCGCTTTGGTCGTAGTCCTGACTGCGATTGGCTTCCCGCTTCTGCATGGCGCAGGCGGACTTGCAGTACTCCTTGGGCCTACCGGGGGATATGTCATGATGTGGCCCTTCTCCGCGTTGCTCATTGGGTTATTACTCAGCAGAATCAAACTGAACGGATTCGTTGGTTATTTCCTGGCCTTTATTGTATTTGAGGTATTTGGTTCAATGTTGATCTATGTTTCGGGCGTGCCTTGGCTGGCCTATGCCTACAAAATGTCATTACCCGAAGCCATGATACAAGGGTTCTATCCCTACATCATCGGTGATCTGATCAAAGCCTTGTTTGCTGCGATCATCATCGCACCTGTGCGCATGGTCTTCCCTCCGCAACGACTGACAGGCAACATGAACTCAACAGTGGTAAAGGCTGACGCCTGATCGCTAATTAGTTATCGTAAGCTTGACCTGAAATTACAAAAAAAAAGCCGTGTCCAAGTAAACAGAAACGTTCTGTTCCACGTTGGATACGGCTTTTGTTCATAGTGCTACTCTTGTTCTTGTCCTTTGCCACCATACAGGGTAAGTAAAGGCTCATGAAGCCGAACTTCTCCTGTAGTCAAAGGAACCACTTCCTCATAGTTTGCAGAATTCGTTACAATAATAGGGGTTACGGTATGATAACCAGCGGCCTTGATTGCAGCGATATCGAATTCCAGCAGCAAATCTCCTGCTTTAACCCGATCACCTTCCTGAATATGTGATGTAAAGTGCTGACCATCGAGCTTGACCGTATCTACCCCGACATGGACCAAAATCTCCGCACCTGTATCCGATACAACAGCCAGCGCATGTTTCTTTTTGAAAGCCACGGTAATGGTACCGTCAAAAGGAGCAACGACTCGGCCAACTGCCGGCTCGATCGCAATGCCTTTGCCCATCGCGCCGGATGAAAATGCCGGATCTGGCACCTCAGTCAGTTCAACAATGGTCCCCTCGATCGGACTAAGAACTTCTTGATCCACGGAATCCGCTGTTCTTATTGATGGATTGGTAGATTCCGTGCTTTTTTCTTGTTCTTCCTCTTCAACCGGATCTTTGAATCCCATAATGTACGTCAATGCAGCCGAAACAACAAAGGATACGCAGATCCCAAGAATCAGTCCAGGGAAGCCCTCTCCACCCGGTCCATAGAAGATCGGCAAAGTTAGTAGTCCTGGCGCGCCTGAAGCGAATGCCTGAGTACCTGCCTGACCAATGATGGCTCCACCAACGGCACCCCCGATCACTCCTGCGATGAATGGGCGTTTGAGTGGCAGAGTGACACCATAGATGGCCGGCTCGGTAATCCCGAACAAGGCTGTCAATGTCGATGAACCCGCCAGCGTTTTCAGCTTCTTATTTTTGGTTTTCAGCATAACGCCGAATGCAGCTCCGGTCTGTGCAAAGATGGAAGCCGTCGCAGCCGGTTTGACGCCATCACGTCCATACACAGCAACGTTGTTGATAAATACGGGAATAAGCCCCCAGTGAATTCCGAAAATAACGAGCAGCTGCCAGCTTGCACCCATAACGGCTCCTGCCAATAACGGACTGAATCCGAAGGCGGCCACAAGTCCTGATGCAATGGCATTCCCTACATATACTCCAAATGGACCGAATACAAGCAAAGTAAGAGGAACCATAATGACAAGCAAAAATAATGGAGTGACAAAATTTTTCACACTTTCGTGAAGAACTCTATTAAAGAATTTCTCCAATTTGCTCATCACGATGACTGCCAGAATAATAGGGATAACGGTAGATGAATAATTCATCAAAATGACAGGGATACCGAAGAAATCGGTTGGCGTTCCCTCCGCCTTCAGCGTAACGATGGAAGGATAGATTAATGCGCCAGCAATGGTCATTGCTACAAACATGTTACCCTGGAATTTGCGAGCAGTTGTAACCGCTAACAGCAAAGGCAAGAAATAAAACAGGCTGTCTGCTGCTGCAAATAGGATCTTATACGTGCTTTCCGTGGTTTCCAGCCAGCCGACATTGCTTGCAATGAGCAGCAGCCCTTTCAAGATACCTGCTCCCGCCATAACCCCTAATAGCGGTGCGAAAATACTAGAAATCACATCGATGATGCCGCCTAAGCCTTTCGCGGACTTCTTCGGCTTTTCCTTTTCGGAAGAATCATCCAAAATGTTGCTGATCTGACCAATGGCGTTGTAAACCTCAGGCACCTTATTGCCAACGACCACTTGGAACTGACCCCCGTTTTCCTTGACTGCAATGATTCCTTCTGTCTTTTCCAGCTTGGCTTTGTCTGCCTTGGCATCATCCTTCAATACAAACCGCAAACGTGTTGCGCAATGTACCAGTGATACCACATTTTTTTCGCCGCCGACCAGCTCGACGATCTCTTTTGCGAGTTTTTCCTGACTCATGATGTGCACCCCCATATTTACTAAAACAGGCACCTACCGATTTTTTTGCACGCAAAAAACCTAAGCCTTGAGTAAGGTTTGGACACATTGGTCCTGCCTTCTCATGACTTAGGTTTTGCCTGCATAACCAGTAACAATCCCAGTTAAATCGTATTCAATTCCTGTTAATATCATATTATTATAATTTAACCAAATTTGTCAACATTTTAATTATTATCGATTAACGACCCGTTCAATGTGGACGGTCAGATACAATTTCTCTTCGTTGGTAAGCTGATGGTTATATTCCTTGTTGACGAACATTTCGATTTTCTCCGTACATGCCGCCGCTTCCGGGTGCTTCTCTTTGATCATGTCGTAAAAGTGGTCATAATTATTGTCATAATGTGTACCGCTTAATACCCTCTGGGAGAAGAACTTCAGATGCGTAATGAAACGAAAATAGCTGAGAGACTCTTCATCGAATTCCATCTTGAAGTGATATTTCGCTATATTAATAATCTGCTGAATAAACTTCGTGATGTTCATTGTTGTAATAACTTCTTCATTCATCTCCGCATTGACAATATGCAAGGCAATATATGCTGCTTCATCCGGTGGAAGCTCGATATGAAGTCTGGACTTGATTTGCTCCAGCGTTTTCAGACCCAGTCCGAACTCAGCCTTGTACAGCTGTTTGATTTCCCACATAAGTGCATTCTTGATTTCAACCCCTTCACGATATCGTTCAATCGCAAAGTTAATATGATCTGTCAGAGAAACATAAATATTTTCATTCAGGTTACGGCCCAGATTCTCTCTGGCGTAGGTAATAATTTCTTCCACAATTTCGATTAGTTCCATGGGCACTTCGCGCAGCAGCATTTTGAAATTGTCGGATGTCTGCTTGTTTTTAAGCGCAAATACTTTCTGGATGCGGGTCTCGTCTACTTTATCCCCCGGCTTTTTCTTAAAGGCAATCCCACGCCCCATCACTACAAGCTCTGCTCCATCCGCCTGATAGATGCTAATGACGTTATTGTTGATAACCTTTGCTATTTTCACTTCAATCCCCCCGTCACGATCCACTCTCTTGGCAGTCATATATCGCCTTTTGGGCATACAAAAAAAAACCTGAAGCATCACAAAATAAACAAGACATGTACGTCTGTTTTTTTGGTGCTTAGGTTTTGCCTACTTCAAGTAGTAACAATCCCAAAACGATATAATTGCGTCAAGTATAGCGCGAAGAGACATATATGTCAACGCTTTCAACGAGGGAACAATCGGAAGTTCCATGAAGAGTGGTCCTTCCGATATGATCATGGAGAATATCCCTCATTTTGCCCTGCTTATTCCTGTTCTAAATTGCTGCCATCTGATTCAATCACATTTTTGTACCAATGGAAGCTCTTTTTCTTGAACCGCTTCAAGTCACCCTTACCTTCATTGTCACGGTCCACATAGATGTAACCATAACGTTTTCTCATCTCTCCTGAAGAAGCGCTGACAATATCGATAGGCCCCCAGCTTGTATAACCGATGATCTCTACGCCATCCTGCAGAGCTTCACCCATCTCGGCAACATGGCGTTTCAGATAATCAATCCGGTACGCATCATCAACCTCACCTTCAGTGGTAACCACGTCATTGGCTCCAAAACCATTCTCTACAACAAACAGCGGTTTTTGATATCGGTCATGTAGTTGATTGGCTGTAATACGGATGCCTTTGGGATCAATTGTCCAGCCCCACTCCGATTTTGCCAAATATGGATTGGCTACAGAACCAAATACATTGCCGCTTGTCATGTTTTTGACGACTTCCGGGTCTGTGGAGGTTGTACGACTTGAATAATAACTAAATCCGATATAATCAACCGTATGGTTTTTCAGAATTTCCGCATCACCTGGCTGCACGTTAATATTCAATCCATGATCCTTGAAGAAACGTTTGGCATAACCTGGGTACTCTCCACGCGACTGAACATCAATGAAGAAGTAAGACTCTCTGTCTTTCTCCATGCCCTGGAACACATCATCCGGATTACAGGTATAAGGATAAAAGCTTCCTGCTGCAAGCATACAGCCGATCATTGCGTCCGGGATAATCTCGTGACAGGCTTTAACCGCCAGTGCACTTGCCACCAGTTGATGATGTGCTGCCTGATACTGAATCTCTTTCACATGATCACCATCCTTGAAGACCAGACCCGCACCAAGGAATGGCAGATGCAGCAGCATATTAATTTCGTTGAACGTCATCCAATATTTAACCTTGTCCTTGTAACGGTTGAATACGGTTATTGCGTAGGTTTCAAACAGAGTCACCAACTCACGACTTCTCCAACTGCCATATTTCTCAATCAGATTAACCGGTACATCGAAGTGAGCAAGTGTTACTACAGGCTCGATGCCATGCTTCAACAGTTCATCGAATAATCGATCATAAAATTGCAAACCCGCTTCATTCGGCTGTGCATCTTCTCCAGTTGGGAAAATCCGCGCCCAGGCTATGGATACACGCAGCGCTTTGAATCCCATCTCGGCAAACAGCGCGATATCTTCACGATAACGATGATAGAAATCAATTGCTTCATGTGAAGGATAAAACTCGGTTTCCAGCGGGGTTAATGCAGGGACATTACCCTTCATGATGCTTCTGCGATTCTCTCCTGTCGGCAGCAAGTCAACAATGCTCAGCCCTTTGCCATCTTCCAGATAAGCACCCTCTGCCTGATTGGCAGCAATGGCACCACCCCACAAAAAGTCTTTGGGAAATTTAAAATTAGTCATCCGTATTCTCCTTCCAAATATGTAATTCTGTTATCCGCTCAAATCGCATGAAACATTACAATACAAAATATTTAAGTTGAACTACCCATTTACATCATAAACGGAGAGGACAGCAAAAATCTGGAGATAACAGCGATCGGAGGATTGTTCTGGCAGCGCAGTGTCCAATGAAAAATCTTTCGTTCAACTTAAATACAAAAAACCCGAACCAGCCCGGGTACACGTTGCAGTGTACACAAGCCAGCTCAGGTTATGCCCATATCGGTAACATTCCCAGATCACAATTATGCGGATTGGCTAAAACTTTAGCAAGAATTAGGGGAACTGTCAACATCGTGAAGTCTAGATCTGCTGTCGAATACGATCACTATAACTGATAAAAGGTAGTACAGGTGCCGCCGAATATCATCTGTTTCTCTACCTCTGACATGAAATAAGTATGCTTCTTGATAATCTCAAGAACCTGAGCATATGTACCAGCTACCGTACAAACAGGCCAATCCGAACCAAACATCACTCGATCAGGACCAAAAGCTTCTAGGACGATATTCAGATATGGAGCAAAGTCCTCCTGTTTCCAGTTTGTCCAATCGGCTTCCGTTATCATGCCAGATAATTTGCAGTATACATTCGGTTGTTCTGACAAAGAGTATAGCGCTTCCTGCCAAGGGGAGACTGTTCCTGCCTTAATATTGGGCTTCGCCAAATGGTCAAGTACAAATCGCTGTTCAGGAAACATCTTAACCAGCTCTACAGCATATGGGAGTTGCTCCTTGGACACGAGCAGATCGTAGGCCAAATTATATTGCTGTAGCAAAGCAATTCCACGGTGAAAATCGTCACGCAATACAAACTGGACATCCGGCTCATCTTGTATTACATGACGCACCCCCTTCATCCAAGGGCTTGATGCGTACTTCTCAAGTTGATGTTCAGCTTCTACAGAACACAGATCCACCCACCCCACAACACCCCTGATGAACTCATGGCGTTCCGCTAAGTCCAGAAGCCATTCGGTTTCCTCTAACGATTGTCTAGCCTGTACCGCCATGCAACCTGATATTCCTTCACGGGTTAGCAGAGGCTCCAAATCTTCTGGAAGAAACGATCGTTGAATGACGCTCATGTGTTCCTCGATCCAACCATATTCACGAATATTATAATTCCAGAAATGTTGATGCGCATCCAGTCTCATTTCAATACCCCCTCCTGAGATTTATTTAACTTCAACCACGAATGTATTGCAACGCTATTTATTTGAATGAATTAAGAATAAAATAATCCATTAATCACTAATTATGACATGGATTTTGTGCTAATTACGAGGGTATTTACTTTCGATGAAACGTGATATATTTGCACTTCGGAAAACGTTTTCAGTACTTAATTTGGTGGTGATTCCATTTAAATCAATCCATGGTATTGTTCTATGCCGAGCTTAAATCTTCATTTTTTTGTAAGCGCTCTATATTAGTTCAACAATTATATTTACAAAGGAGAATATGTTAATGAACAAAAACCGCAAATCGGCCATCTCGCTCACTATCGTAACGGCAATGATCCTATCCCTGTTCTCATCAGCCATCGCTTCTGCTGCTTCAGATGACTCGATTCAGGCAAATGCAACCGCCGCTGCTCCAACCAATATTCAGTCCTATGTTACTGCGATGGAGCCGGGCTGGAATCTGGGTAACTCGCTGGACGCTGTTGGTGCAGATGAAACGGCCTGGGGAAACCCGCTGATCACTGAGCAGCTGATTCAAAATATCGCCAATCAAGGCTACAAGAGCATTCGTATTCCAGTGACCTGGCAAGCTCATATAGGAGGAGCACCCAACTATACTATTGATACCGCTTACATGAATCGCGTACAACAGGTTGTAAACTGGGCCCTGGATGCCAATCTATATGTCATGATCAATATCCATCACGATTCATGGCAGTGGATCAGCTATATGGAGAATGACCATGCCAATGTTCTTGCTCGTTACAACTCTGCCTGGACTCAAATTGCAAACAAATTCAAAAACTCATCCACGAAGCTGATGTTCGAAAGTGTAAATGAACCACGCTTCACCGAAGGTGGCACAACGAATACCGCTACAGCATACGCTTTGCTGGATGAGTTGAATGTATCTTTTCATAACATCGTGAGAGCATCCGGCGGTAACAATGCAACACGTCCATTGGTTCTCCCAACGATGCATACCTCTTCCGCTCAACCAGATCTCGATGCATTATCCCAGACAATCGCAAAATTGAATGACCCTAACATTATCGCTACCGTTCACTACTATGGTTTCTGGCCATTCAGCGTAAATATCGCAGGGTACACCAAATATAATGCTGAAGTGCAGCAGGATATTACCGATACATTTGACCGAGTCTACAATGCTTTCACAGCCAAAGGTATTCCGGTTATCGTCGGTGAGTATGGCTTGCTCGGTTTTGATCAGCACACAGGTGTCATCGAGCAAGGTGAGAAGCTGAAATTCTTCGAATTTATCGGCCAATACCTACGTCAGAAACAGATGACCACCATGTTATGGGATAATGGACAGCATTTTGGCCGTACCAGCTTCACATGGTCTGATCAGGATCTGTATAGCACAATGAAAGCAAGTTGGACAGGTCGTTCCTCCACAGCTGAATCCGATCTGGTTTATCTGAAAAAAGGTGCTGCAATTCAGGATAAAACCGTAAAACTGAATCTCAATGGCAATACATTTAGTTCTCTTGCTAATGGCAGCACTACCCTTGTTCAAGGTACAGATTACACGATCAATGGTGATGTGCTGACGCTAAAATCAAGCCTGTTAACCAGACTGACCACTTCCGGCAATCTTGGGGTTAATGCCAAGTTGACCGTCAAATTCAACAAAGGCGCAAACTGGAACCTGAATATCATCAAGTATGATACACCTAAACTGAGCAATGTAACGGGCACAACAAGCTCGTTTGCGATTCCGACTACCTTTAATGGCAATCAACTGGCCACCATGGAAGCCACGTATACAAGTGGCGGAAACGCAGGTCCGCAAAACTGGACTTCGTTCAAAGAATTTTCCTACGCTTTCAGTCCAAATTATAGTAGCAACGTCATTGAACTGAAACAAAACTTCTTCAACGAAACAAATAATGGCGAAGTCATTCTCAAGTTCCACTTCTGGAGCGGAGACGTCATTACGTACAAAATTACGAAGAATGGTTCCAGTGTAGTAGGAATCTCTTCATAATTTAAATATCGCTTTTATATTATTAATGCTAAACGTTCTGTTCAGAGCACAAGTTCTGACAGAACGTTCTTTATGTTTCTATAAGCAATCAGATTATTAAATTCGAATCCCCGAATAACGTACAAGTAACCTCTCATACCTTTACAGTAATTTGGCTTGAGGAGGAAATGTAATGTTTAAACGGGTAGACCGTCTAGCTATCGAACTACCACTATCCAATAATCCGGACCCCAATGGAGCTAGCGCGGTACAGGAACTGTTAGGTGGCAAGTTTGGGGAAATGTCAACGTTGAACAATTATTTGTTTCAGTCTTTTAATTTCAGAGGAAAGTCGAAGCTGCGCCCCTTCTATGACATCGTGGCTAGCATTACGGCTGAAGAATTCGGCCACGTTGAACTTGTCGCCAATACCATTAACCTGATGCTTGTTGGCTCAACTTCACCAGGTGATCCCGACTCCACACCATTGCGCATTGGCAAGGATGCTCGTATGACTTCACACTTTATCGAATCCGCTCAAACGGCGCTTCCCTACGATTCCATGGGCAGACCTTGGAATGGTTCTTATGTCGTTAGCAGTGGTAATCTGATCTTTGATCTGCTGCATAACTTCTTCCTCGAATGCGGGGCGCGAACCCACAAGATGAGAGTTTACGAGATGACTGATCATCCAACAGCCAGGGAGATGACAGGATATTTGCTCGTACGTGGAGGCGTACATATTTTGGCCTATGCCAAGGCACTGGAAATAGCGACTGGAGTCGATGTAACCAAGTTATTTCCTATTCCGCGGCTGGACAATAAGGTGTTTGATACAACACGCAAATGGGAAGCCATGGGTGAGCACCGTAGGCTCTATACCTTTAGTGACAAGGACTATCAGCGCATTGCTCAGATCTGGAAAGGCGAACATCCAATCGATGGAGGTAAACTTGAAGCCTTTGCCGGCTTGCCGGGTCACAGTGGAGCCATCCCTGAACTTCCCGATCTGCCGGAAGAGTTCGCACCTGGTGTATCCCCAGAGGATCTGATTCAGATTGCAGAACGGTTGAAACGACACGCTGGCCTATAGTCATGAATGAAGACGGCGATCCGTTATCAGGCTAACTTCGCCGTCCTGTTTTTTTGCTTTTGCCATACTACACTAAAAATGAAACATCTCCATTCCGGCTGTGAATGACATATGTTGCTCCCAGACCTTTATAAACAAGCCCAACATGAGCCCTGTTGTTGGAAACGACATAGAGTTGTTGCGGACACAAGCTGCGACACAGCTCAATGTCCTGGCAGCACTGTGGCAAGCTATTTTCGAATACAAAGGCGCTTTTTACTACAAATTCAAGCGGAAGCTGGTTACGGTCTGCCATTTCCTGAATGTAACGCACAGTAACTGCACCAAGCGATTGAAGTTGTTCCCCCTCTTCTTCGCTGTGTACAAGCACGACAACTGCAAATCCCCTCTTCAGTAATATATCCACAAAATTCTTCCCCGCCTCACCGTGTCCTGTCGATACCACCATCATTGCTTCATCCATTGCCGCCAACCTCGCCTTCACATCAGATCCTGCAAATGCCATCTGGAGTACGTTATGTGCGAATCATAGTCCTCTGTCTGCATCTCTGCAATTGAACGGTATTCGATTTCTGTGCCGTTCTGATCGATTCGAGACAATCCAGGTGAGCATTTCTTGCCTAATCTCCTCTTTACGCTGTCATGCGACATGTTGCTCGGTCTATCATAAGCGGAAGAAAAAATCGAGTTATTCGAGTCCAAAACGAAGATATATCTCTTGTTAATCGCTTACATGTATGAATTCCAAACCAAAAATCGGAAAATCAGGCGTATATCCATTCCGGTTGATTTTACATGAGTTGTGTTCAGTCGTAACATAATCGGCAGGATAACAAAAATAATAGAAACGATAAGGTGATTTTGCCTATGGAGGTTGAATTGTGTGATTGCAGACTGTGATGTGGAAATTCGAACGAAGATTCGTGTTGATACCCGGATTAGTTCCATGGAGATTATTCGGTACGATATGCGAAAATTACCTTTCATAGCGCAGGAACGTTCATCCTGCTACTGCGGATTGTTCAAAATCTCATGCGGGAATGTTCATGGTTTTGCCGAATTTGAATTGCCTGTAGGCTCCCATCCCTCTGATCTGGTAAAATGGGCTTCGGTGTTCAGAGTTTTAAAAGGTATGGAGCTGTCGCAGGTCACGCAATTTATCCAGCAGCATCAAGAGCTGTGGGGAAATGAACGCACGCTGTTCATGCATGAAGCCGTCAGTAATTTGCTTCTCAACCTGGAGCAAGGCAGCACATCTGATGTGATGTTAAACCGGGAAGAAATTCGTGCTTTTCTGATGCAATACGCACTGACGTATTATTCTTTTTGACACCTTCCGTTAAGTTGAAAAGATACATAAAAGTGCAAAGAAACCCTGGTGATATACACCGGGTCTATTTGCATTTTTCGACCTGTTTTTTTCAAAAGTTTACGCTTATTGTGGTTCAGTAAATTTCACAACGATTAGTGCTTCTCCATTAGCTTGAACAGTGCCTGTCATCGTTGGCATCACCTGTTCTATCCTATCATTTCCATACGGGATGAGCACAGGTGTAATCAATGGCAGCCCGGCAGCCTGGATCGCTTCCATGTCAAATTCAATCAACAGTTGTCCTGCGGTTACGGAGTCTCCGCTATTCACATATGCGGTAAAACCCTCCCCCTTCAGTCCAACGGTATTAATCCCAATATGCACAAGCATCTGAACACCTGTTTCATGTTCCAAGATTACGGCATGTTTGCTCTTATTCATCACATGAGCGATGACACCGTCAAAAGGTGCAAATACTTTGCCCTCAGAAGGCTCAATAGCGATCCCTTCTCCCATATGCTTTTCCGAGAATGCAGGGTCAGGAACCTGTTCCAAAGCAACAGCTGTACCTGTGATCGGTGATGCAATTTCCAATAAATCTATCTTGGTGCGATGGTTAACGGCCTGGCTGGCAGATGAGTTTGAATTTTGAGACAAAACTTCCGACTTGCTCTCTTCTCCTGCATTGCTCGGAACTTCCTCATCAACAGGCTGATCCTTATATCCGAAGAACCAGGTAAGTGCAAATGAAATTGCCATGGCTACCACATTGGACAAAATGTACAAAGGCAATTGGCTATTCAAATACAGCAGCGTGCCAGGAATAACCGTCACCGCCATACCTGTACCTTGCAAATGGAACAAAGATGCGATAAATCCACCGACAGCGCCCCCGACGAGACCCATGATGAACGGTTTCATGTATCGCAAGTTAACCCCGAAGATTGCAGGTTCAGTAATCCCTAGAAATGCAGAGAATGACGAAGGCAGTGCGAGTGCTTTCAGCTTTGTATTTTTGGTCTTCAACCCCACTGCTAGACAAGCTGCTCCTTGCGCAGCCATAGCACATGTAATAATCGCGTTGAACGGATTAAAGCCCGTTTTCTCCAGCAATTGAATCTCCAGAAAGTTAAAGATGTGATGTACACCGGTAACAACAATAATTTGATGGAAGAAACCAATAATAATGCCCGCAATACCAAATGGAAGTCCCAATACGGCTGTCGTTCCATGCAGCACCCACTCCTCCAGAGAATGGAATACCGGACCAATTGCGAAGAGGCCCAGCGTAATCATAACTGTCAGTGTAATAAAAGGGGTAAGAATTAAGTCAAGCGCCTCTGGTACGCGTCTTCTCAGAAGCTTCTCAAACTTCGCTCCGATCAACCCGACGAAGAACGCAGGCAGCACGGAACCCTGATATCCGACTACCGGGATGAATCCGAACATGTGCAGCGGTTGTGCTGATCCATCGGCCACAGCGTATGCATTCGGCAGCGCCGGATTCACAAGCATCAGACCCAGAACGATGCCGAGAACCGGACTCCCGCCAAACACACGGAATGCAGACCAGGCTACGAGTGCAGGCAGAAATGCAAATGCTGTGTCCGTCAGGATCTGAGTAAATAAGAGGAAATTGGGTGAAATGTCCTCCGGTGTTGCACCAAAAAGTGATAAAATTTCATTTTGAGTGAGCAGCCCTCGCAAACCCATGAACAGCCCCGTTGCTACCAGCACAGGGATAATTGGTACAAAAACATCACCGAATGTGCGAATGGCCCGTTGAAAAGCATTGCCTTCCTTCTTGCCCTGACTCTTCACATCTTCCTTGGAAGACCCCTCGATGCCCAGCTTCTCAACCTCTTCAAATATCCGGTTCACCGTTCCTGTTCCAAAAATGATCTGATACTGACCTGAGTTGAAAAAGGCTCCTTTAACTTTGTCGATGTTCTCGACCTGCTTCTGATCGATCTTGTCCTTGTCATTCACCATGATCCGAAGACGTGTTGCACAGTGTGCAAATGATGCGATATTTTCTTTGCCCCCGATGGCACGAATAACGTCCTGGGCAATCTGCTGATTATCCGACATGCTCCTTCATTCCTCTCACGTTATATCTAATAATCCCATTTCGATGCCTTAAATCCTGCCTTGCCTCCAAGTGCAAAGAAGCGAATCTCCGTACTATCCTTGCTTGGAAAGATGCGACTTGTGAACACCTCTTCTCCATCATTGACAAAGATCTCAACGGAAGAAGAATCCACAAAGATATGGAACTTCAGCACGTCTGCATTCAATGCGCAGCGCCGTACATTCCCGTTCTGATCCGCGAGCGTGGCGCCTGACTGCGAGCGATCCAGGGTTACTTTCTGTGCCAACCGATCATACTGCAACACGGTCTTCTCTTCTGCACTCGCCCGCAATTCAATGCCTACAACCTCTGCGTCAAAATCACGGATCTCACATTCCAATTTATAAGCCAATCCAGCAAAGTCTGCGAAAGATCGAGTCTCATTATCGATTGTGAATTCCATATGAGTCCCTTCTGAATTCCCACGCAGCTTCACCATTTCAGAAACTGGCTGCTGAATTAACTTCCCCTCCCGGAGTGACAACTGCCGTGGAATTGTCAGGCAATGTGCCCATCCACTCTTATCGGTCGGATACTCCAAATCGGGAAGTCCCATCCAGCCCACCAGAATTCGTCTTCCATCCGGCGCCTGCATCGTCTGCGGGGCATAAAAGTCAAATCCCCGATCCATCTCCTGAAAAGAACCATGTTCGAATTGCCTTGTCTGAAGATCCAGTGGTTCGCCAACCAGATAACCCGACTGAAAAATATTCTGATACTCATCTTCATGACTCTCTATTCCTTGTGGCGAAAAGATCAGTACACCTTGACCCTGCATCTCCAGATAATCGGGGCACTCCCACATGTAGCCAAAGTTAGGTAGCCCAGTATGAATCTCACCAAGAAACGTCCAGTTTTTGAGATCTGACGAGCGATATAATACCGTGCATCCCGTTTCATCTACACGCTGGGCTCCAATCACACAATAATACATGTCACCCTGCTGCCAAACCTTGGGGTCTCTGAAATGTTCCGTGTAGCCAGAAGGTACTTCTGTGATCACAGGTTGATGCACTTTGGTTATTGAACCGCTTTCATCCATAATCGCCAGACACTGATACGGATGTCTGTTCCAGTCCTCATCTCTTGTATTGCCCGTGTATAGCAAATGGAGTTGGCCATCTTTTTCAATAGCACTGCCCGAATATGCCCCGTGTGAATCATATGTGTCGCCCGGCTGGATTCCGATTCCGACTTCTTCCCAATGCACCAGATCCGTTGAACGGGTATGGTACCAATACTTCATTCCATGCTCGGTGCCGAGCGGAAACCACTGATAGAACAGATGATAATATCCCTGGTAATAGGAAAAACCGTTAGGATCATTAAGCAGTCCGGTTATCGGCTGGATATGGTAATGCTGTCTCCATGGACAAGCAGAGATCAAAGCTTCCAGCTTGCCTATTTCTCCAGGCTCTGCCTGCTCGATTCGTCTGTAGCGTTGCTCTCTAGTCATTTTCATAAAAAGTGTTCTCCATCCTAGCTAAAAGTAAAACCTAAATTAGAGGAACCGGTTCCAACGCACTCAAAAAAATAATTCCATACGGCTTATTTCGCCTGCCCCCGTGTTCCCATATCCGTAGTGGATATTTGTTGTGGAACCGGTTCGATGGAATTATCATAAAGGATTCATTTATAGCTTGTCAACGCTTTCTCGTGGAATAATCTCCACATCAAGGATCGTGCACTGCTCCACTGGCTCGCCTTTTACCAGACGAATAATGTGCTGAGCCGCCACTTGACCTGCCTCAAAATAATGATACTTTACTGTCGTTAGCGTTGGATGAATCATCTCGGTAATTTCATAACCGCCAAATCCGGTAACCGATAAATCCTGAGGAATTTGTATCTTATTGGAAAAAGCAATCTTCATCACACCGAGTGCGATGTTATCTGTTGCGCCCACAATAATCGTCGGTTTGCTTTCTTTCATAATCGCTTCTGCGGTAATGATCGCCTCGGACATTTTGAAGCTTGTCTCATAATACGTCACATCACATCCGCCACATTCGTCGATCGCACGCTTGAACCCCTGTTTGCGATGGATACCCACCGCCTGATCTCTCTCGGTAACGCCAATATAGACCATTTTCCGGTGGCCCTTTTCCACAACATGCTGACCCATCTCATACCCTGCCTGATCATCATTATGAACGAGACTGTGCAGCTGTTCATGCTGCTGTCCTACCAATAGGACCGGAATTCCGATGTCTTCAACAGCTTTCAGATGTGCATCCGTCACTTCTGCGGCAAGCAGAATAATACCGGATACCTTCTGTCTGGCAAAGTCATATATGGCGTCGATCTCGCGCTGCATATCCTGGCTCGTATTCGCGATCAGCATCTGATACTGATTATTTCTTAATCCTTCATCGATACCGATCAATGTCTGAGAGGTTGCAAAGGAATCCAGACGAGGAACAACCGTTCCAATAATACTTGTTTTTTTGGCCTTGAGACTCTGTGCAAACGTATTGGGTACGTAATTGTATTGTTTAATAATGCGCTCAATTTTCTCCCGTGTATCATCACTAACAGAACCACCATTCAGGAAACGAGAGACTGTACTCTTCGCCACGCCTGCCATTTGGGCGATATCCGAAATCGTTTTATTCATAACTTCTCCTCTTATTCTCATTCGCTTGAATTCACTTATATTACCTTATATTATACTTCGAATGGCAAACCCTTGCGAATACTATTCCCATGAGTCATTAGTAAATCTTACAGAACAATGGAAGCACATGGATATTGCGTCACGGTAAAGCGTTATTGATGCATGGCATTAATTCAGCTTCTTGCAGACAAGGAACATGAGATGCTAGTATAACTTCAATTCATAACGTGCATCATGAAATACAGAACAGAACATCATTATTCATACAGGCTATGACGGAAAGAGTACGCGGAGTTATCGTTCATTACAGGGACGCGGTGCCAAAGACTGAGAGCACCCGAAAGGAACACGCCGCCGAAGTTCACTCCCGAGCCGATTGCTGAAGAGCTGCTCCTCACGGATATAGCTTCTAGGACAATCCGTTCCTTGCGTTAAAAGGTCAAAGTGAGAAACAGATCGGCTGTATTCAATCAGCAGGACCGTTTCTAATTAGGGTGGTACCACGGCTTCTTCGTCCCTTACGGATGAAGGGCCTTTTTGTGTTTTTTCGTTTTTCATAAATCTAAATTGAAGGAGTGGATCAGCATGGATCAAAGCAAGAACTTGGAACAATTAAGAGAACGATTGAGTGAGATTAATCATAACCTCCTGCACTTGTTGTCAGAAAGGGCCCAAATTACACAGGAAATTGGTCAAATCAAGGAAAAACAGGGTGTACCCAAATTTGATCCGGTTCGCGAAAAAGAAATGCTGGAGGAACTGACTGCCGCCAATCCGGGGCCTTTCCAAGACGATGCCATTAAACTTCTGTTCAAACAGATTTTCCAGGCTTCCCTGAACCTCCAGGTCGACGAACACAAGAAACAGCTGCTTGTTAGCCGCAAAAAACAGCAGGAAGATACTGTCGTTTCCATCGGAAACGTCAAGGTTGGCGCTGGTAAACCAATTATGATCGCTGGCCCATGCTCGGTTGAAAGTTATGAGCAGGTACGCGAGGTCGCAGCAGCACTGAAAGAAGCCGGCATTACCGTGATGCGCGGAGGTGCATTTAAACCTCGTACTTCTCCATATGACTTCCAGGGGCTTGGAATTGAAGGATTGAAAATTCTAAAGGAAGTTGCCAACGAGTTCGGATTAAAGACCATTAGTGAGATTGTGCATCCAAGTCATATTGAACTGGCTGGTCAGTATATTGATGTCATCCAGATTGGTGCCCGTAACATGCAAAACTTTGAACTGCTCAAGGCTGCCGGGGATGTTAAGATTCCTATTCTGCTGAAACGTGGTTTGGCGGCAACCATTGATGAATTCGTTCATGCTGCTGAGTACGTTGTCTCCCGGGGAAACAAACAGGTTATGCTGATTGAACGCGGCATTCGCACCTATGAAAAAGCAACACGAAACACACTAGACATCTCTGCTGTGCCGATTCTGAAACAGGAAACCCATCTGCCTGTCCTTGTGGACGTCACTCACTCTACCGGGCGTAAAGATATCCTTGCCCCATGTGCCAAGGCAGCTCTTGCAGCAGGCGCAGATGGTGTTATGGTTGAGGTTCATCCCAATCCGGCTGTAGCCCTCTCGGATAGCGCACAACAATTAAACATCGAGCAGTTCCACCAGTTCCTCTCCTCTGTGAGACAATCCGGATTGCTGAAGGATCAATAGGTCATTAACAATAAATAACAATAAAAGCCTGACTGAAATGTGCGGTTCATACGAAAAACGGTATGATCCTACATTTCTCAGGCTTTTGACCATCATAATCTTAATCTTATTTCTAATCCTCATCTTAATCTTTATACATCGACCTGTTTCCCCTTTTTCAAACCTCAATAATAATGGGCAGGATCATCGGTCTTCGCTTCGTCTTGGCGTAGATGTAATGACCAATCTCATCTTTCAGCTTTCTTTTGATCACATTCCACTGATTCGCTCCGCTTCCGGTTAACTCATCCATCTTGTTCTGAACCAGCTCATGAATCTCTTTCATGAACTCTTCCGAATCCTTCACAAACACAAAACCTCTGGAAATAATCTCAGGTGCTCTCACCATATGTTTCTCTGTTTTGCTCAACGTAGTCACAATCACAAGCATTCCATCGGATGACAGCTGCCGGCGATCACGCAGCACGATATTCCCGACATCGCCCATGATCAGACCGTCGACCAGACTGTTGCCTGAAGCAATTTGGGGACCAGGAGAAGCCACGCCGTCTTTGTACTGAATCATATCCCCATTGTTCACGATGAATACGTGATCACGTTCGATCCCTACGGACTCCGCCAGTTGCCTATGCTGATACAGCATGCGGAACTCACCGTGAACAGGAATCAGGTAATCAGGCTTCATCAGGGTCAACATCAATTTGAGTTCTTCCTGACTGCCGTGTCCTGATACATGCATACCTGCTGCGCCGCTTGAACCGTAAATGACGCGTGCTCCGAGCACATACAGATTATCAATGACATGCGCAAGATTGCGTTCGTTGCCTGGGATCGCCCCAGCGGCAATAATAACGGTATCTCCAGGAGCGATCTTTACTTGAGGATGCTTGGAGGCCGCCAAACGGGATAATGCCGCCATGGTTTCACCCTGACTTCCCGTACAGAGCACAACGACCTCATCAGGTGGAAACTGGTCCGAATCAATAGCCTCAATGAGCAGCCCCTCAGGTACATCGAGGTAACCCAGTTCACTGGCTACGGCCACTACATTTATCATACTTCTGCCCAGCAGAGCCAGCTTCCGTCCCGTTTCGAATGCTGCATTTACAATCTGCTGCACCCTGCTTACATTGGACGCAAAGGTTGAAATAAACACTTTTTGTTTGGCACGAATAAACGCGTCCAATATGTGGTCACCTACGACACGCTCGGAAGGAGTGAACCCGGGTCTCTCTGCATTGGTGCTCTCGGACAACAGCACATGTACACCTTGTTTGCCAATCTCGGCCATACGATGTAGATCGGGATACGGCCCATTTACAGGTGACATATCAAACTTGAAATCCCCGGTATGCACGACATTTCCTCCAGGGGTCTGAAAGAAAATACCTAGGCAATCCGGTATGCTGTGACTCGTCGCAAAAAAAGAAACCTGAATTCCACCCAACGTAATGCTGGATTTGGAATCAACCGTATGCAGATCTGCTTTGCGCAGCAGCCCATGCTCTTTCAGTTTCAGTTCAATCATTCCTCGTGTCAGTCTGGATGCATACACCGGGATATTGATTTGTTTTAACAGATAAGGAATGCCGCCAATGTGGTCTTCATGTCCATGAGTAACCACAAGCGCCCTTACCTTGTCCTGATTTTCCAGCAGATACGTCACATCTGGAATGATAAGATCAATGCCCGGCAGCGTTTCATCCGGGAATTTAGAGCCACAGTCGATGACAATGATGTCCTGATTATACTGGATAAGATACATGTTCTTGCCTATTTCATTCAAACCGCCAAGTGCCGCAATGTACAATTTGTTGTGGGCGAGATTCAAATCGGATGCATCCTCCTCTGTGCTGCAATAATAGGCAAATGATACTTTGCATTTTTCTATGTATTTTTAGTATGGAAATTCTGAACGCAGTTATGCATTTCTGAGCTATTTCCATGCAAAAAAGCCACAGCGGAGAACCTCCACTGTGGCCAACATCATCCCTATACGAAAGATTTATCACGTTGAAGCAAAACTTCCTGCTCATAAGTTTTGATCTCAGCAATCCACTGTTCACGTACAGGTACTTGCTGCTGTTCGCAATAATAATCCCAGATCGCGCCGAAAGGATAGGACTTAAATTCTTCTGTCAAAGCAAGACGAAGGGTGTAATCCCCTTCTAGCTCCGCTAATTTCAGAGCATCCACAGGTTCCAGCATCGCACGTAGCAATGCTTTAATCGTGTTGCGTGTGCCAACTACCCACGCCGCTACCCGGTTGATGCTTCCATCAAAGAAGTCGAGTCCGATATGTGTCGTTGGAAGCAGATCATGACGTACCAGCTCGCGGGCAATTTCCAGCAGCTCATCATCCATAATGACAACATGGTCACTGTCCCAACGCATTGGCCGGCTGACATGCAGCAGAATGCCGTTGGTGAATAGGGCCAGTGAAGACAGTTTGTTGGATATGACTTCCGTTGGATGAAAATGTCCAGCATCGAGGCAGATTAACGTATCATTTTGCAGTCCATAGCCCATATAGAATTCATGAGAACCAACGACATACGCTTCGGAGCCGAGGCCAAACAGCTTACTCTCGACCGCATCCAAGTGATATTTGGGATCAAGCTTCTCGGCAAACACCTCATCTAGTGAATCCTTCAACCGCTTCCGCGGTGTCATCCGATCAACCGGATTATCCTTGAACCCGTCCGGTACCCACACATTGGTTACACATGTCTGTCCCAGCTGCTCGCCAAAGTAAGCGCCAATGCGGCGGGATGCTTTACAATGATCAATCCAGAACTTACGAATCGCCGGATCGGAATGACTTAGCGTGAAGCCGTCACTTGATTTTTCATGTGAAAAGCAGGTTGGATTAAAATCCAGGCCGAGCCCCTGTTCTTTGGCCCATTTTACCCAATTCTCATAATGCTTTGGCTCAATCCGGTCCAGCTCCACTTGTTCGTCCGTATCCGCATAGATGGCATGCAAATTGACCTTATGTTTGCCGGGAATCATGGAGAAAGCTTGCTCCAGGTCTGCCCGAAGCTCTGCAGGTGTCGTTGCAGCCCCCGGATATTGGCCTGTAACTGATATTCCGCCCGTAAGTTCCCCGTCTTTATTGAGAAAACCTTTTACATCGTCCCCTTGCCAACAGTGAACAGACACTTTGATCTCCGCGAGCTTCTTCAGCACTTCATCCGTATCAATTCCATGCTGGGCATATAATGATTTGGCTGCTTCATATGCTTGCTTGACCTGATTTTCCATGTGCGAGAACCTCCTTATTATCGTGTAAATGCTGCTGGCACACCGCCATCAATCGTCATCATGCAACCTGTTGTTTTTTTCGATTTGGAAGAGGCAAAAAAGGCGATGCCTTCTGCAATATCTCTCGGATAAATATTGACGAGCAAAGTTGTACGTTTGCGATAATACTCTTCCAGTTGGTCCGGTTCGATACCATAGGCTGCTGCACGTTCATTTCTCCATGAACCGTTCCAGATCGCTGAACCTTGCAGGATAGCATCCGGGAGAATCGTATTTACACGAATGCCGTATTCCCCACCTTCAGCCGCAATGCAGCGGGCCAAATGAGCCTCAAGTGCTTTGGCCGAGCTGTAAGCAGAAGCGCTTTTACCCGCATATACTGAGTTTTTGGACCCGATAAATACCATACTACCGCCAATCCCCTGCTGTTTCATCAACTTGAAGGCTTCGCGTGCCACGAGGAAATATCCTGTACCCAGCACATTCATGTTCAAGTTCCACTCCTTCAACGATGTTTCGTCAAATGGACTGGAGGTAGCCAGGCCTGCATTGTTCACAATAATATCCACGCCGCCATATTGTACTGCAACTTCCGCATACGCAGATTGCACGGCTTCCTCATCGGTCACATCCATCTTCAATGCATATGCGCGATTAGCACCATATTGATCGTTAATTTCCTGAGCTACCTTCTGCGCTCCTTCAAGGTTAAGGTCCGCAAGAACGACATGTGCCCCTTCGGATACTAATCTGCGTGCAGTTTCACTTCCAATTCCACCGGCACCCCCAGTAATAAACGCCACTTTGCGGGAAAACTCAGTCTCCGCCGGAGCCAGAGATAATTTGTAAAGCTCAAGTGGCCAGTACTCCACATTGTAGGATTCATTGGCGCTGAGGGATACAAATTGGCCCAGACTTGTCGCACCGCGCATCACCGCAATGGCTCTATGATACAATGCCCCGCTTACCTGGGACAGTGCCCAGCTCTTGCCTGTGTTGATCATGCCCACACCTGGGATGAGTATGACGCGAGGTGCAGCTTCGAACATCACGTCACCTTCATTTTTGTTGCTCTCAAAATATTGTTGATATTGTTCTTTGTAAGCGGCCACGCCTTCTACCAGCTTGGATTTCAGCCCTTCAATATCCTCCGCGTCCGGTGTCCAATCGATGAATAGAGGTACCACTTTGGTATGCACCAAATGATCCGGGCACGCCGCACCTACCTGTGACAGCTTCGGCGAATCCACTCCACCAACAAAGGCAAGCACATCCTCCTGATCGTCAAAGGACAAAATCATTTTTTTGCTATCGGATACCGCTCCCCGAATGGTCGGCATTACTTTGGATACGATCTGGCGACGAACTTCTGCCTCAAGTGCAGGATGCTTCTCTCCGCCAAACAGAGTTCCTTCGTTCACACGTGCTTCAATGAAAGCTTCCGCTTCATTAATAATTTTGATCGTCTGCGCGTAACATTCTTCCGATGTTTCTCCCCAAGTCACCAGTCCGTGCTTCTCCATCAAAACCAGTTCGGCATTCGGATTCGAGAATACGCTTTCAGCAATCATCTTGGATAGTGTGAATCCGGGACGCACATAAGGAACCCATACAAATCGATCCCCGTAAATCTCTTTCGCCAGTTCTTTTCCGTTATCTGCACAACACAGACTAATAATCGCATCCGGATGGGTATGGTCCACATGTTTATATGGAAGGAATGCATGCAGCAACGTCTCAATGGATGCACGCGGGTGTTTGGAATCGATCATGCAATGTCCCAGGTATTCGACCATCTCTTCATCCGACATGGATTCACGTTCGATTAATGGACGAATGTCTTCAAGTCCAAGGCCTGTAAAATGCTTCGCCTGCATGGAAGCCAGGTCAGATCCGCTACCTTTTACATACATCACTTCTATATCACGGCCGCGAAAATCTTTCACCGTCGTTTTGGTAGACGTGTTGCCTCCGAAAATGTTACATACACGGCGATCTGCCCCAATCAGATTGGATCGGTAGACCAGCTGCTCCAGTCCGGTTGTTTTCTCCGAAGCCTGTGATGAATTCCATAAACTCTGTACCATTTGTTCCCCTCCGATAATGTTTGTTTTATTCCTAATCAGAGTTTATCATCTTTGTTTTGTTTTGAAAACAAAAGATTTTAAATATAAACGGAAAAATTCAAAAGATTTCTGTTTTGATGATTTTTCTTTCAATGAAAAACACTCTGATGTTCTCGTCAGAGTGTTTGGAAGAGATTTTTTGCTCAGAACAAGCTTAATGTCGCTAATTGATTGGATGAATCTTTTTTAGAAAAGCTAGACCCTATTGACCCTAGTAGATCCCTGCTTTTTTTGAAGTATTTTTAATTCCATAAGTGTCGTTGACAACTGTGTTTCCAAAGGATGTCAAACTTCCGTTAGGACCTGTAGCCAAGTCCAAATAGTTCAAATCAGAGCTGTTGCCATACCAGGACCATGCGAGCCAGCCTACCCCTTTTTCCTGACCATATTTCATGATCGCATATTCATCGACGTCTCCGTTCGTGTGGTATCCACCGAATTCACCAATGATCAGGGCCAGACCTTTGTTCAATACGCTTTCCATGTTGGATTTAACGGTTGCTGCATCTTTACCTGCATATTCATACATGTGAATCGAGAATACAGTGTTTTTCTGCGAATCCGCTGCAAATACACTTTGTCCATAATCCACGATGGATTGCGGGTATTGCCCCCAGCCTGCTGCATCCACGATCAATGTATTGTTAATACCGGCATTTCTCAGCTTGGGAATTGCTTTTTTGTATCCGTCAGCCCAGGCACTGCCGTTCCATGTTCCATACCATTCGTTCGCAATATTTACGATAACCCTGTCTTCTTTGCCAATGAGTGCTTCCTTGATGCTAATCCAGTAGTTCACTGCTGCGTCCAACGAATTATAGTCATCCTTACCTGTTGCATCATGTACTTCAAGCACCGCAATCATTTTGTTTGCGCTTACAACATTAATGATGTTTTTAACAGAGTTCAGATCGTCTTTGGTGTACTGCACGCCATTGGAGAGCACAATCCGTACGGTGTTGGCACCTGTTTTGGCAATCGCAGGAATCGCCGTGTTCAGGTCGTTCTTAAACCATGAATGTCCATGATTGACACCTCTCATAACAAATGCCTTGCCAGTGGAATCGTACAATTTGCCTCCGTTTACATAAAATCCTGTAGCAGCAGACGCTTTGGGTGCAGCACTCCCCAGAATCACCAACATAAGTGCAGCAATTACGGTAAAGACTGTACACTTTTGCAACTTGACCATTCGTTAGAACCTCCTACATTTTTTTGTTTATTTCAATTAACCCTGCTCAAGGCAATAAGTTAACTAAAATCAAAAGTAACTCATGTTTTTGTAAAGTTATTATTATAAATAAATAACTTTATTAAATATACACAATTTAATTATATTTACTTAATCGTTAAGGTTATGGACATATAATAAAATGAAAACGCTTACCAGTCAAGTTATTTTTACCATGATAAGGAATTTATTTTGTTCAAAACAAAGAGAGCACCTTGTTCACCCCTGGGAAAGAAGTGAATAGGTACTCTCTGTTTCATATGGATGGTCAATGGATATCATCTGCGCCGGGCAAAGTCCACAAATCTGAACTTGTCCGGGCGATGCCTTGCCTCTGTGAACTGGAATTGACTGGCGTCTTCCAGGTAAACTTGGCTCCTAACCACAACTACATTGTGGAACCCTTCGAGATCAAGCAATTCCCTATCCTCAGCAGTAGGCTCCTCCACCAAAATTTCCTTTTTGGCAAAAGAGATCGTCAGCCCGAGCTCTTCCTCAATGTACTCAAAGATGGAGTCATTACATATTTCCTTGCTCAAACCAGGGATAAGCCTCTGGCTAATAAGGTCCTTATCGAGAATGACATGTTCGCCATCCACTTTGCGTACACGTCTGATCTCCCAGACCTTTTCATTCAGACCAAAATTGATTTTCTTGAACAAGGCTTGATCAACCTTTTTTTCTTCAAAAACTTTAACGTACGTTTTGGCCCGATGTCCCATTTTTTTAGCCAGTTCCTTGAAGCTAACGAGGCCTGAAATAGGAAAATCAATTTTACGTATATCTAGTACAATGGAGCCCTTACCTTGAATTTTTTGAATATAACCTTCTTCAGACAGCATTTTAAGCGCTTTGCGAATTGTCTCTCTAGACGTTTGATAACTTTCCGATAAATCAAGTTCCGAAGGAAGCAGCGTACCTGCTTCAATTTCTCCAGTCCGAATACGATCTGCAATATCTTCATAGATTCGGATAAATTTATTATTCATCATTCATCACCACTGTCCATTACCCTTTTTTTATCATATTAGCAACCTATTATAACATTAAAAGTCGAATAACGGATAATGTCGCAACTGTCGATGATGAAATGAATTCAAGTGATTCAATCCAAGTCTTTTACGTCAAATTTTGACACGTTATTCTTACCATCTATGTCACTACTCGTTTCTTTATCATCCATAGTTGGATTCTCTTCCTCCATAGATTGGTTCTCTTCAATAATACGAATCAGTTTGTTCAGTCGGAAGATCAGGGCTGCCGCCTCAGATCTGCTCAGATGCTGCATGGGACGGAAACTGCCGTCTTCGTACCCGGTAAGCATGTACATTCCAGCAAGCTCTTCAACCTCTTCTTTGGCCCAATCGGACACATCCATCTGATCCGTAAAGGCACGACGTGAAGTTGCGGGTTCCGGCTTAATTTTGCGAATAACATTCGCAATGATCTTTGATGCCTGTTCCCGGGTTACCAGCGCATAAGGAGCAAATTTGCCATTCCCCATGCCATGTACCATACCACGACTTACGGCTGCTTCGATCTCAGGAGCAAACCAATCCTGATCGTTCACATCCCGAAAAGCATTCTGATATTCGGCAGATGTGTCTACACCCATTAATCGCACAATAAGTGCTGTGAATTCAGCTCTTGTAATGGGACGACGGGGTTCGAAGCGGGTTTCACTCACACCTTGAATGATGTTTTGCTCTGCCAGCCATATAATCTGATCTTTATTGAATGTTTGACCAATATCAATGAACTTGATCTCTTTCTTGGCTTTTTCTTCTACTTTGTCACTTTGCTCAGGCTGAGATACTCCGGACTGAACTTCCTCCGGTTTGGAGGATGTTACAGGTGAACCAGCTCCACTTCCGCTTGGAGGTGGATATGGCATAGTCACAGCCGTGGCCTGCTGGCTTTCACTTTTTTCCCCGGCTGAATTTTCAGTCCACAATATGACATCATAACGCTGCCCGCCCGTTAGTCCTGTCCAGATGTAGCTTCGTTCCTTTCCGCGATAAATCTCCCGTCCACTACTGGAAAGTACGATCGTTTCATTTAAAGATTCCAACTTCCAACTCAACGCAATGCTGCTTGTGCTCTGAGAGATCGCTGAAATAGTGAATTCTTCTGATGGCAATGTCTCGAACTCAGGTACATTAACTGTCTCTCCGTCTCCCGCCTCATTAAAAGGCACAATAGAAAAGTCGGAATAGCGCTGGGCACTTTTCAATTCAGTTATATGTATCGACGTTTCCTTTGTTGTCGCAATCAACTTGTCTTTCTGATAGATGCGACAGCCTGCTGCTCCAGGAATCATATCCCATACAATATCTGCACCATGCTGAGTACGTTCTTCCACTTGAGGTGAAGAAGGAATTTTGCCTGGTAGTGTTACTGCTGTTAGATTGAAGCCAACCTCGCTCTTACCCGAAGCATTAACGGTTTTGATGGTATAGACATAATTTACACCAGACTCAAGCCCCTGGTCCTCATAGTAAGGCTTGTCAACAGACATTCGGCCGACCTCCGCACCGTCACGTTCAATGATGAATTGTTCGGCCCCCTTTACATGGCTCTTTTCGAACTGAAGTTGTATACTTTCCTGTGTCGAACGATACTCCACTTGCTTGGGAGCTTCCGGTTTGGTTAACAACGTATACTCAAACTTATGTGATGTATCGCCCTGCTCGTTCTCGGTATACAGTTCTATGGAGTAGTTCGTTCCACCCTGCAGTTCTTTTACGATATACTCTTTTTGTTTGCCTCTATACAGCTCAATACCATCCATTAGAACGACAAACGTTTCGTTGAGATAAGGGAAATCCCACTCCAGTCTGGCATGATCCGTCTCCGGATATAACTTCATCTCAATAGAATCGACATGAGGCAACGTGAAAAATGGAGCAACGAACATTGGAATTCCATTACCCGCTGTATTATAAGGAATGATCTGTACTTGATCATATCGAGCTGCGCTGGTAAGACCATTAAGGGTAACCTCAGTCAAATCATTCTCTGTAATGGTTGTGAATTCATCTTCCGCTATCATTACAATGTAACCCTCTGCCCCTTGAACCTTCTCCCACTTAATCACTGCCTTCGTCTCTTCAATCACATCTGGATGCAAAGTTTCCGTATTTGTTGCAGGAAGCGTGCGTAATTGAACATCAAATCCCGCATCGCTATCGCCGGAAGCATTCGAAGTCTTAACCGTATAGGTGTATCTCTCCCCCGGCGTCAGGTCATTGTCTTCATAAGAATTACTGTCAGCCGGAATACGATCAATTTCAATACCATCTCGCAAAATGATCAGTTGTTCTGCGCCTCGTGTGGCGCTTTCACTCAGATCCAGCTTTGCGGATTGATCAGTTACGGCAGCAATACTTGCTGTTTGCGGGGATATGGGTTTGGTCATTAAAATAACCTGAACAGGAGAAGAACGGTGACCATCCTCATTCATGACAGTAAGTTCAAACGCATACGTTGTGCCATCCAATAAACTGGCGAGATGGACCGATGGTTCGGACACAGTCTGTACTTCCCCCGTGGTCTGATTGCGTATTTCATATGCAGCGGCTCCCTTTATTGCTTCCCACGCCAGATCAAACGTGTGCGTTCCCTTGATCACCGTAATCCCATCTGAGGATAGTGGCAGGGTTTGAGTTGTTATTCCATAGGCAAGGGATGCCCCCGTACCACTTCCGTTAACTGCTCGGATCGTATATGTATATTTCGTGCCCGGCGACAAATCTTCATCTACGAATCGGGTTTCACTAGCATCCATGCGAGCAATCTCTCGCCCATTACGTTCAATGATGTATTCGTCTGCACCCTTTACCCCTGTCTTGGCAAAATCCAGACTAAGACTGTTTTCCGACACTTCCAATGCCTTAATCTCCAATGGTTTCTCAGGCAATGTCAGTACAGATACATTCGTCGCCTCGGATGGGGTTCCTTGTCTGTTCATTGCAAAAAGTGTGTAGTGATGCATCGTTCCATCCTCAAGTCCTGAAATCAGTGTGGTCAGCTCTGTTCCACGGTAAATCTCTTTGTTCCCCCGTTGAATTACATACTCCGAAGCGCCTGCTACCGCAGCCCATGACAAGTTGGCATTATGTACCCCTGGTTCAACTACGATTTCTGAAGGCGGTGCTGGTTTGGATAATCGAATCAAGCTAGCAGACTTACCGATCCCAGACGTGTTCACGGCCTGTACTTCCACTAAATACTCCATACCTGGCAACAATCCTTCAGCCGTATAGGCAAGTCCCGAAGTTCGGCCTACTTCGGTCCCATTGATACTCACAATATAGGATTCGGCTGTATTTACAGATTCCCATTCCACCCCGATACTCGTTTCATCCGTACGCGTTACAGTGAGTCCCTCAGGTCTGGTTGGCAAAGTAAGCAGTTCACCGCTTGTGGGTGCGCCGTAACCGGCAGCATTTCCGGCCTCCACCCGATACGTATAGTGGCGGCTACCTGATAACTGATGGACTTCAAGCTGTGTATCTGATATCTCATAACTTTGACCCTCAAGAACGACCCGGTACTTCGTCGCTCCAGGTACTGCATCCCATCTGAGTGTTGCTCCTGTTTCAGTCGGCTGAACAAAGTGAAGACCTGAAGGACTCTCGGGAAGCGTCGTTCCAAACACTCGATTGGATTGACCTTGTCCACTTTCATTGCCTGCCTGAACGTCCACCTGAACCAACGTTCCCGCGGTCAATCCTGTTAGCAGATATTCATGGGTTCCAGCAAGCAGCGTTTCACGCTTCTCCCCATTCACAAAGACTTCGTATCGCTCCGCGCCTCTTACAGGATCCCATCTTAGATGCATGCTCGTTGTTGTAGCATTATCTATACTCAAGCTTTCAATGGCCCCCGGCAATGTCATCAGCTTCTGCAAGCTTGTTACCGGGCCTTCTCCTGTCTCGTTTGCGGCCAACAACTCATAGCTATACTCTGTTCCACTATCCAGACCTTCGTCCACATACTCCGTTTCCAAGCCTTCGTAGACTCCAGCTCCACTGCGTGAAAGACTGTAATACGTAGCTGACGTTACCGTCTCCCATCCCAGAGAGATCTCATGCTCCCGAATCTGCACTGCCGCAAATTCACCGGGTGCTGCAGGTAATGTCAGGAATCCCACCCTGCTGCTTTCTCCCGCACCACTCTCATTAAGTGCTGTGACCGAAATCGTATGAATGCTCCCCGGAACTAGATTGGTCATATACGGAATATTGGAAGAATCGGAGATCATCTGGTCAAAAACATTACTTCCATCCGAAGTTGCTGCCGTGATACGGTACGCAGTAGCACCTTGAACCGAATCGAAATGCACTTCTGCCAGTTCAGGCTGGGAATCGACTTTTCGAACTTGTAATGATCCCGGTGCCGCGGGGATTGTCAGTGCACGGACAGATACTGCATCACTTATACCAGTATGGTTTCGAACTCTCACTTCGTAATCATAGACTTGCCCACCACTCAGGGAATGATCAGTGAGCGTATGTTTAGGATAATCTAGTGTCCACGACTGGCCCGTCGTTTGGTTTATAATTTCATACTGATACCCGTCGGTATACCATTCTCCTGTCGGCAAATCCCATGTAAGTTCTGCTGAGGTCTCACTGATCTGTGTAACGCTCGCATTTCCCGGCTGCTGTGGCTTGTGCTGGATCTGATAAGGTGCTGATACGGTCTCATATGTATTCCCTGCCACATCCATTGTTTTGGCATGGATATACCAAATGCCTTCGGATTCAATTGAAATTACAGGTTCATTCGAGCTAGCTTCATTCCAGTTGTCTGGCGATACGGCACTGTTGGTCACACTGTACAATCGCGAATTCTCATTGATACCCGAATTAACATCTTCATATTGAATGATAGTTGATATAGTAGTGTCACTCCACCCCTGTCCATTCGGTGTAAATGTAATCGTTGGAGCAACCTGATCGACATAAGCCGTACGACTGATCTCCTTGCTAACGTTGCCGACAGCATCTCTCGCTCTGGCTCGAATAATGTTGGAACCGTTTGAACTCACTGTGCCGGAGTTTCCTGCAATATATGGGGCGCCGTTCAAACTATATTCATACGAAATGGAATGTGCGTCTACGCTGCCAGCAATCGTAAATTGTACAGCTTCCTTGCTCCAGCCTGACTGACTTAATGTAATAACCGGCTCTGTTGGAGCGGTCTTATCCAGTCGAATGAGTGCTTTCGCAACAGTACTTACATTCCCTACCTTGTCAAGCGAGCGCGCATATACGGTGGTTTGCCCCTCTTCGGTAACCTTCACTTCTCCGGTGTAATCGATCCAAGGGCCTTGTTCGTTAAGACGATATTGGCTTTTGGCAAGTCCACTGCCTGTATCTTCACCACTGGTGATTTCAAAAGACACATCCTGATTTGTCCATTCATCATCACTGAGTGTAATCTTTGGCTCACCAGGGCCAGTCTTGTCGATTCGGGCAGTGGCTGAAGTTGACGCACTGACGTTAGAGGCCCGATCCACACTTCGCGCCTGAATCTCGATTATTCCTTCCGTATGGATGGTAAATGGATCTCGATAATCGACCCAATTCCCTTCACCTCCAAGCCTATATTGCGTAAGACCCACTCCGCTTGCTTCATCCGTACCTGCCGTTAACGTCACCGTTACTGTCGAATGGGTCCACTCCGGAGGATTTAACGAAATGACGGGAGGTGTCGGAGCTGTACGGTCCACTCGCGCTGCAACCGAAACCTCCTGTCCTGTATTGCCAAATACATCTATACTGCGTGCAATAATGAGTGTGTTTCCTTCAGAAGCAACCAAAATGGGAGCAGTGTATTCCTTCCATTCTCCTCCAATCCCCAGTTTGTACTGTGTCTTCTGTACACCACTTAAGACATCCGAGCCTGCTGTAATCGTAACCAGGACATCTTCCTTGGTCCAAGAAGAAGGATTTACTGCTATCGAGGGAGCAGTGGGACCAGTCGTGTCCTTTGTGATCTGACCTGCAGAGGTAAATGCAGTCTGTATGCCTTCTCCATTCAGTGCTGCTACATATGCGTCATATATTCCGTCAGCAAGTCCAGTTAGCGCAAGTTCAGTCCGAGTTAATGAAGTTGTACCCGATGCAAGCACTTGTCCGACGGAGTTACGTATTTCCGTTTTGTAATTCGTTCCCGCAGGATTTCCATTATTGTTCCAACTAGCCGTAACGGAGTTTCCCGACTGGCTCACAGCTGCATCGCTTGGTGCATTGGCTAGTGTAAATTTGCTAGCTGAACTTGAATATCCCGTATACAAACCGACTGTATTTTTGGCGCGCACAGCAAAAGAATATTGAGTATTCGGTGTAAGTCCAGTCACTTGCCGATTATTTGATGTACCCGTATCAAACGTTTGATTCGTCGTTACATTTTTCAGTTCATACGTCACGGAAGCATCATTCGCCTTTTTGTCCCAGTTGACCGTCAGATTATTATTGTTGACAGATGTAAATGACGGTGTTCCCGGAACAACGAAACTTTTCACCGTGAAATTGACAGTACTCGCTGAGGAGACTCCTCCCTTGTCATCCATAACCCACACCTGTAATATATGTGCGCCATCTGCGAGCGTCTCAGGCAATGTGTAATTCGTATTAAATGACTGATTGGAACCTGTAGCCGTCATCTGTGTCAAAATATGTTCGGAGCCTCCGTCGATCGACCATTTGACAGTCAGAAGATCTCCCACATCCGTATCCCGGGTTGTACCGGAAATTTGAAGCTGTTCCCCTTTGTAATAGGTTTGACCCGTAGACGGAGCCGATAGTGCAAATGAAGGCGGTGCATTTTTGGGACCAATCCCCACAATCGTCGAAAATTTGCGTGAAGTCTGGTTGGCGGTTGCTTTGCCGTTCCACCAGAACTGCGCAGCGGTATCCGTTGCAGTAACGGTCTGCCCTGGCGTAAAGGAAGATGGAGAGGAACCACCTGTCAGCTGCGCATTGTCCGGGCTATTGTACTGACCCATGAAAATGCGATCCGCGTCCACGACGTTATACGTGTTGGCATAAAAAGCGGTTACCTGAACACCGCCACTATAATTGCGCCAGCCGTTCTCAATCACTTCAAACGGAGAAGCATCGTTGCCATTCACCATCGTATCCCAATAGAACGTACCTCCCAGATTCAGCGTAGAGCCGCTTCGGTTAATAGCCTCCAACTCCACCTTCATATAACCGCCCTGGGATGTAGCATTAACGATAGATACACGCAAAATATACTCTACATTGTCTTTCTGCCTGGACATTTCGATTACATTGTTATTGATCCGATAATAATTAAGGGGCAGCGACTTAAAATTAATGGGTGTTCCGTTATGATCAATAATGGTGGATACATTCCCGGTATCACCACCGTAGAATACGTTTGTATTTGGAAGCAACACAATTCGATATTTGCCATCACTATTCATCTCCACTTTCACCTTGGAGGATTGAACAGCCTTCATGCTTGAAGTATCGGATACAATACTGATGTTTTCCACAGCTTCAGCCATAACAGTCGTTGAACCCCATTCGACCAACAAGGCTTGGGGTGACAGCAGGGCAAATGCCAGTACCACTTTGGTAAGCTGCTCGGCCTGTTTTTTAATACGCTTCTCAGATTTCTTCAACGTCTGCTCTCCTTTTCTACACACCAAAAAAAGGAGGCACCCCAACAAAGGAACAAAGTCCTCTGTTGGGGTGCCTCCCCTAACAAGTGTCATTTTTTCTTGATTATAACGATTCGAATAACGAAAGTAAATACTAAAGAATGCTGAATATTGTCCATTTATGATTGATTATAACGAATGACTGAGAAACCAATTGTACAATTCCGGATTGTCATAGGTTTCGGTCCAAGCATCATGATTGCCTTCGGGATATATCGTCAGCTCCACATCCGCGTTCAACGCTTCAAGCGCATGAACAATTTTCTCAGATTCCGTAACATAAACGATGTCATCCTTGGCCCCATGAAACGCCCAGATCGGTATATTAAGCAGTTCTTCCGCTTTGGAAGGGTCCGCTCCTCCACATACAGGAGCCAATGCTGCAAATGTATTGGGGTAAAACAGGGGCAGATCCCAAGTACCATACCCGCCCATACTCAGACCTGTAAGATACACCCGGTTCGGGTCAGCAGCTTCGTTTTCCAAAACATTTTCCAGAAGGGCCATAACAGCTTCGCGATGCATACCCCAAAATTCGTCCACAGGACATTGCGGTGAAATCACGATAAATGGGAAACTCTTGTCCTGATCGGCAATAAGCGGAACCCCGTGTGCTTTAAGCATTTCCAGATCATTACCGCGTTCCCCAGCACCATGAAGAAACAAAATGACAGGCCATTTCTGGTCCTCAGCAAGTGGTTCCGCCTTCTCCGGGATGTGCAGCAAATAATCCAAAGTGACGGTTTTGGTAATTTCCTTTACCAGTCGATGCCCGGTTTGGGACATATGCTCGCCTCACTTATCATCTCTAATTTTCAACAACGCCTCGTCCAATACTCCGACCACCTTGTCACACCATGCATCAAATTCGGGATCTTCGGTCTGCAATTCAGGATGTGCAAGAATATATTCTATGGTACTGCGGATTCCTTGATCGGCCCGAATCGTTGCCACAAATTCCGGAACAAGCCTTTTTAATTTACTGTTATCAAATACAACCGTATTCGCCTTGTCTCCCAGCAGACCGCCTCGAAGATCCTGATCACTGCACGCCGCCAAAAACTCGGAAGATACATGAACCGCATGAAGTTTGACACCAAGCACTCCTGCGATAATCTCATAGATCTGATTCCAGGTTACTGACTCGTCCGAGGTAATATGTACCGATTCACCAATGGCATGAATGTTGCCCATAAGTCCAATAAATCCTTTGGCAAAATCACGGTTATGCGTTATGGTCCAGAGCGATGTGCCATCTCCATGAATGAGTACAGGTTTATTTTCACGTATGCGCTTGAGGACCTGCCAGCTTCCCTCCGCCCCGTGCACACCAAGAGGTACAGAACGTTCATTATACGTATGGCTTGGACGCACAATGGTCACCGGAAATCCTTCTTCACGATACTGTTTCATCAAATAGTCTTCACATGCAATTTTGTTGCGCGAATATTCCCAATACGGATTGGATAATGGCGTACCTTCCGTGATCCGATAATCAGCAAGTGGTGTCTGGTAGGCAGATGCCGAACTGATAAATATAAACTGCTTCGTTTTGTCCTTAAACAAACGGTAATCTCTCTCCAGCTGAGACGGTACAAATGCGATAAAGTCTGCGACAACATCGAACTCCAGGTCGGCAATCAGCTCCGCAACCCTTGCTTCATCGTTAATGTCGGCTTGCAGCACTTTGATTTGCGCAGGCAAATTATCATTTTGATTTCCCCGGTTGATCAAATAAAGTTCACAGCCTTGCTTGGCAAGCTGATCGGTAATTGCTGTACTGATGGTTCCTGTTCCTCCAATAAATAGCGCTTTCATATTTGGCCACCTCCAGATGAAATTGATCACTAGTCCATGATATCATGCACACAAAAGAGGAGCAAAGATTCAATTGAAGAATCTTTGCTCCTGTCCATTATATGACCTTAATTGTTCCGTAAATCATGTACATACCGCAATGCACTTCATATTCACCAGGTTGGACATCCTTGTCTACAGTGTAGTAGTTGTTTCCTTTTTGCATGTAAAGATCCATGCCCAGCTTGTCAGCCGCTACCGATTTAACATGCGTAACACTGCGAGTAAGAATAAAGTTAATTTTGGTTGGAACCCCGGCTTTAACTTCAATAACATTAGGTTCAAAACCGTCATTGCTTACATTAACATCAATAACTTCATATCCCTTCAAGTCCTCCTGGGTCTCGGCTTTTGCCGTTACGGCACTTCCAGAGCCTGGGGACATGTCCTTGCCCATAAAATACACCATAAAAGATCCAAGCAGCACAACTACAATAATTCCCAGCGTAAGCCAAGGCCAGGTTTTGCCAATCCAGCTTTTCATCTCAACGCTCCTCTGTCTATGTTCCCATTCTATTGCAACTCTTCTTCAGCATACCCCATCCGGTTAAAATTGAAAATGACTCGAATGGGCCATATCGATGGGGCGTATTAAGTCCAATAAATATACTCATCAAAAAAGAGCCTGAATCACTCAGGCTCTTTCAGCTATAGTTATTTTCTTTATAGTTCTATCTATTCATGATCAGGAATATATAGGTGTATTACGACTTCGTCTCATCCGTAACTTATATATCTCTGGCAGTGCTACACCAATCAGTACCACAATAACCCCGATCCATTGCAATGGGCTCACATGCTCATGAAGCACAATGGATGAGAGCAACACGGCGATTGGAAGCTCAACTGCACCAAGAATTCCGGCCATGTCTCCACCAATATGAGGCACACCTACTGCGAATAATACCGGTGGGATAAAAGCTCCGAAGAAACCAAGCAACAATCCAAAGACAAGCAGTTGACTCCAAATCAATCCGTTAAACAGGAATGTCGGTGGGAACAGGATGCACAGCAGGATCAGCCCCCCAGTAACCATCCAGGCACTGCGAAACGCTGGATGTGCTGATGGAACCGCTTTACCACTGAACATGACAAACAGGGAGTAACTTACAGCTGCCATCAATCCAAGCGCTATGCCCAAGCCGTTAAACTCTCCAAGTCCTTGTTCCAGAAAACCAGCTGCTAGCAATGTGCCGCCAAACAAGATGATCAAAGTAAGGAATGTTACCTTGTCAGGACGCTGACGTTTGCTCACGGCTTGAATCAATACGCTAATCCACGTGAATTGGAACAAAAGAATAATGGCCAGTGACGCAGGAATATACCGCAAAGACTGATAATAGACAAGACCCGTAATGACCGTTGGCGTCCCTGCAGCCATCAAAAGCAAACGCTGCTTCCACGTTAATTTCTGAAGGGCTTTTGCCACGGCTGCTGATGGTTTTCCATCTGACTGTGATTTCCGTTTCATTCTAAACTTCGAGTATAATGCCAGCATCCAGGAAAGGATGAAGCCCGTGATCAGCTGTGTGCCCACGACCTCTCCAAGTTTGTACCCTTCGCCGTAAGCCAGAACCACAATTGTGGATAATATGCCATAGCTCATCGCTCCTGCGAGAACGGACAGATAATATTTCATTGTAGATAAACCTCCTGATGATCGAAAAATGCGTCCGCATGTTTGAACCATGCCAAGGTCACAGACACCATCCAAATGCAAAAATCCTAACTACGAGCCAAGGAATACAATGATTCCCTGGCATCGTAGTTAGGAAGTATAGGCTTCCCGTAGAGACCCTCGCCCTGTGTACACTTTCGGCCTGCGAGGTTATACGAAATGAAATATGCACTTGTTGTTTGCGATTCGTGTGTGACGACTTTTCATATATTACATGGGAGGTGAGGTGGTGTCAACCCTGATTGACAATTTAAATTTTTTTAATTCAAATTCATAGTAAACAACATGCGTTATTACGTCATTTCGCAGATGAAGAATCCCAAGTTAACGTTTGCTGCAATCCTTCTTTGAGACCATTTAAATCCAATCCGTCCACTGCAAAGGCCTCTCGGATCAAAGGAGGAGCCACAAATTCGTCGTATTTACCAAGATACGGTGCTTCATCTTCTGAAAGCAACGCTGATGCGTCTTCTGCTGATCGGCACTCACTCATAATCTCGGCCAAAAGTGTACGACCATCCACTTTTCCGGACACAACAAAATAATAAGGCTCCATAGGTACAACGGATCGCAGTGCAAGCTTGTCAGACAAGTTGTGCTTCATCAAACGTTCCAGAGTGCGGAAAGACTTGCTTCCCACCCAAGGTAATATATACAAGGAATCTCCTCCAGCTGGAATGACAACCTGTTTCAATAATCCACTTTCACGTGCAAGTCGACGGGCGCGCTCCAAACGATTTACAGCTTGCGGGGACAGATAAGGATATATTACCGTGTCTGATAATACTTCACGCATTTTCTGGACAACCTTTGTATGAATGTCCCCACCCGCACCCAACCACAACGTATCCACTTTGCCTTTGGCCGCCTTCACATAGACGGATTTATGCTTATGATCGACCTCTTCCACTTTCCACAGTTTCCCGGCAAGAGAGAAACAGTATCCAGGTGGGGGCACGGTTGTAATCGACCCGATCTCCTCGGAACCGTTCAGCACTTTGTGCTCTTCATCATCTTTGAACACCGCGTAAAAGCGATAGTTATTCACTGTTTTTTCACCCGTAAGCCCAATGATTAATGTCCGATCTTCTGTCCACTGCAGATGATCTGTTTCAATCAGATAATTGAGAAAAAGCTGATATTGATCTGCACGAATCTGCGCGAATGGTGCGAGCGAAAGCATGGCCTCCGCCAGTTCTTTGGGTTCAGCTTCCCCCATGCTTTTCAGCATGCTCATCGTCTGATGATAGAGCACACCCATCGGCATCTTACGTGCCTCAAGCGGTTCAACCCACTTGGTCTTTACATACAATTCAATAACAGCAATAGCCCGCATGAGTGTCCATGGCATTCGAGCAGGCAATTGGGCTTCCTCATCCTCTTCTTCCGGACATACAAATAGCATCTCGGAAGCCATATCCTCACGCCTGCCTGACCGTCCAAGGCGCTGAACAAAACTCGATGCACTATAAGGTGCTCCAAGCTGCACTACCCGCTCCAGTTCACCCAGGTCAATCCCCAATTCTAACGTTACGGTAGCCGCAGCTACTGCTGGCCCTGATCCAGTTCGTAAGGCAGCTTCGGTCTCTTCTCTCAACATCGCGGATATGCTCCCATGATGAACATGGAATACGTCCCGCTCCTGTCTCCGTGCAGCGACACGCCGCATCTCAAGTATAGTGACTTCGGCATCCGTCCGGCTATTGGTGAATATTAAAGCCTTTTTGCGATGTGTACTCTCATAAATGAAGTCGTAATAGACCTTACGTGCGTTATGCAAATGTTCCGCCTGTTCTTCATCACGTGCATCCGGAAACGAAAAATGCTCCACCCGCAGACGCAGCTTGCGGCCACCGGGGGAAGAAACCACATCCACTCCTTGATCAGTTCCCGCAGCGAGCCAGGCTGTAGCAGCATCATAATCACTTAGTGTCGCAGATAATCCCACTCTTCTCGGTTTACATCCAGCCATACGTTCAATTCGCGCCAGCTCACTCAGTACCTGAATGCCGCGATCCGCTCCCATGAATGCATGAACCTCGTCAATAATGACATACCGCAGATCATGAAATAACGCCGGAATGGCATTGGGACGATTCATCAATAGACCTTCGAGAGATTCAGGCGTAATTTGAAGCACACCGGATGGACTTCGCATGAGACGTGTTTTCTCTGCCTGAGGCACATCTCCATGCCAGTGCCATACCGGAATATTGCCCTCGGACAGCAAGTCCTTTAGTCGCTCGAATTGGTCGTTAATGAGTGCCTTAAGCGGCCCGATGTACAAGATGCCCACGGATTTGGAGGGCCGTTCATGCAGCTCGGTCAGTGCAGGAAAAAAAGCCGCCTCCGTCTTGCCGGAGGCTGTTCCTGCCGCAATCAACATATGATGCGGGGTATGAAAGCAAATGTTGCAAGCTTCAATCTGGGCAGGCCGAAGTGATTCCCATCTTTTTTTATAAATAAATTCCTGTACAAAAGGTGCCAGTCGATAGAAAGGGTTCTCACTCATAATTCAAACTCCGCTAGAAAATCATCCAAATCATCAGCAGATGATGAATCCGTTCTTTTCCCTGCTTCCTGCGGTTTGACTGCTCGCTCACCAAGGAGTTGAGCATAGGTCACTTCGGGATTCTGATGGAGCGTATGCAGCACATCCATGAAGTCCCGTACCACTTCACGTGTGGTCAGTAACTCATCCGCGCCGAGCCGATTGACCGCTGTTTGCATAAAATCAACTAAATCCTCATCCGTTAGACTTGCACTATATCCAAAATGCAGGGCATGAATCTGACGCAGCTTCTGCAACAGAATTAAAATCTCTTCATGGGACAACATCGAAAGTTTCAGGATCGGTCCGGTATAATTCGCGTATTCTCTTGCTGAATAGCGCCCATCAATGAGTCTGGAGCGAAGCGCTTCATAACTGAAAAGTCCGCGTCTTTCATCCTCCACAAATTGTGGTGTGCCGCCTACAAAAATACCAAGGTGTTCTGCTTTGCCCTGCATCGTATCATTGAACATGGTAAGCAGCTTCTCGTAGTTGCTTTGCCGGGATATGCTGTTTGTAATTTTGTACAGATTCACCGCTTCATCTATGAACAACAGCAGTCCTTTATAACCGATCCGTGCCGTAAATTCGGACCATAATTTGAAGTAGTCATACCAGTTATCATCGTCAATGATGACGCCAACAGCCAGCTCTTTCTTGGCTTCCGTCTTGGTTGCGAATTCCCCTCTCAACCAGCGCAGCGCCGCTTGTTTGCGGTCATCATCCGCCAATTTATAGCCGTTCCAGTACGAAGCCAGCACCTTGGCAAAATCGAATCCATGCACCAAATTCTGCATTTCGTTTGTCACCGCATAAATCTGCTTCTCGACTTCAGCAGGAAGAGCCGGATCATCCGGGCGCAACCCCTGACTTTGCATCGCTTGCTGCTGAAGACCTGCGATCCATTTCTGCAAAATCGGTTCCAGAGCCCCGCCATCCGGACGTGTGCGAGTAGACAGACGAGTCATCAGCTCACGGTATGTTGCAAGCCCTTGACCTTTGGTTCCCACCAGTCTGCGCTCAGGTGACAGATCGGCGTCAGCCACAACGAATTCCCGATCCATCGCATAGTTCCGAATCATTTGCAGCAGAAAGCTTTTCCCGCTTCCATATCTTCCTGTAATCAGCTTAAAGGCTGCCCCTCCCTCTGCAATGTTGTCCATATCCCGCAAGATCGCGTCCACTTCAGACTTCCGACCAACTGCAATCTGCTCCAGTCCAATTCGTGGCACGACGCCCGCGGTCAAGGAATTCACTAGTGCGGTAGTTAGCCGCTTCGGTATTTTAAGTTCTGCCACTGCCTAATCACCTCTTCACATGTTCAAACAAATTCATATAATCCGAAACTATACGATCACCATCAATCAGAAGGTCACCAATCGTTTCCATGGCCACATCATTAATTTCATCCAACAGGAGTGCAGGCATCGTTCCATATTGCCCAGCTACCCGCATCAGCTCCGTATCCGGGTTGACACCAAGCAAGGCATGAATTGCCTGTACATGCTGTGGAGACAGCATTTCAGAGAACTGTAGCCACTCTTCATCCAAATCAGCAGAAAAATCCGCCTCCCATTGTAATGATAATCGCTCGTTATTCCTGTTTTCTTGAACTCCGTGAGTTTCAAGCGCTCCCTCAAAGCCAACCTCCGGTTGGTTAGACTCCTCAGCTCTTTCAGCTTTATCCGTTAAATTTTGAATCGCCACAGGAGCATCGCTGCTCACACTGTTCGCATCCTCATCTTCGGCGAAATGATTTTCCTCGATCATGAGTGCTCTGCGTACATATTCGCTTTCCTGTTGCAGCGATGCAAGTTTCTCTGCATCAATTCGGACTATCGGTTGCTCTACAACTGGCATTTGCTCGACTGCAAAGGCCTTGTCCAAGTAACGTTCAATCACGTTTGCAAGCTCAGGTTCAAGGGTCTTTCCACGCAGTCGCCCCCTGAAACCGAGCAGTTCACGGCATTTATTTTCCGTGCATCGAAAAACTCGAGTTACAAACTGGATAAAATCTGCATGCTCTCCAATCGGAACATATGTTATTCGAACCGATTTTCCATAAATGGATTCATCATATACGGCCTTTCGGAACAGCGTACGTTCGATAATTCTCTCATGATTTAGCTCAAACTGATCCAATATGCTGACCTTGCGTGTACGCATCAGATAAGAATCCACCAAAGCCATGACTCGGGGAATGTACTGTTCCAAAATTTCTTTGCCGCCATCTCTGTAAAATTTGCTGAGCGTAATGTCGTAGTCATAATATCTTTGTAAAAGCTTAAGCTGGATGTCTGATATATTGTCGCTCAGTAGCCGTTGCAATTCCGTATCCAGCATCTCTGGTGGCAGAAATCCATTCGAAAGCTCCACCATCTCGGATAATGACATGTTCAACTCATGTACGAGATCATAATCAATAATCCATTCCTGCATGTACACATCCAACTGCGGAAGACGTTCACGATAGTTCATCCATAGCTCTTTTAATTGGTCGTAACCTTCCTGTGGTTTCTGCCAACCAATTCCGTTGATCAGCTCATAAATATGCACAAACAGATAGGACAAATCCGTGTCAGGGAAACGTCCTTGCCGGACTTCCGTCCTCCAATACATATACCACTTGCGCTGGGCTTCGTTCATAACTCCATAAGTCGGCCAATAACTCATAAAAGGAACCCAGGGAGCCTGCTCCCCTTCCACCGCCATGAGTTGCTTTGCTTCCTCCACAAACCTTTTCTCCGAAGACAATATGCCGCCAGGCAATTTTATATCAAAATCAGCACGGACAATCGTTGAACGGTCAGGAACCGGGACAGCCGCTGTGATAGGATCTTCGCTCAGATCTATTTCCATAAACTCCAGTTGTCTTGAATCCTCTTTCATTTGATTCCGTTTCACCGTCCTCCACCTGTGAATACGAACAAGTGTATCCATATTCATCATTATAACACTTGTCCTGGGCCTGCGTGATGAAAATATTACTTTCCTTTGAGATAGAAAAAAGAAAGGCATTCAAACTGATATCCAGTTTAAATGCCTTCCCTTATACACCTATCTGCATCCTTTATAGAAAGATTAGTTCAACTTCATATCAAACCACGATCGTCCGATTTTTCCCGTCACTCTTGGCTTGAATAAGGGCCTGACTGGCTTTCTCAATCAAATTTGACATCATTAGGGCATCTTCAGGTACCATGACCGCACCACCAACACTAACAGTGACCACTTCACTAGGGCTGGACAGATCCCTCTGAATTTGAAGTGCAAGTACATGTTCTCTAATCTCCTCGGCAAGGTCCGCTGAACGTTCCAATGTGGCATTCTTCATTTTCAGCATGAAGGTCCCTCCCCGAAGGCGTGAGATAACGGCATCATTCTGTTCACTGACAACTGTCAGCACTTCTCCAATCCACTGCAAGCACAAATCGCCACCTTGAAGTCCATAAGATGCATTATATGAACGGAAATCATCGATATCTATAATAAACAGTCCCAAACTGCATTTCTCCTGCAAACATTCATTCCAATCATCCTGAAGTTGGGCTTGAAATATGGTCTGAAGCGGCATATCAGTTAACGGATCTGTGTTGAGATAGTACTGAAGCTGACTAGCTGTCTCCGTATAATCCTGATCATGATGGGATGCCCCGCTGTTCAGAAGCACCATCACTGATGGTTTGCCTGCATGTGTAACAGAAGCCAGTGTAATCTCAAGCAATAAGGACGTACCAGTAGCTGTGGTGAAATATGCCTGGTTGGTAAACAGACGTGTATTGTTGAGCTTCAGTTGCTCCAGGTTTTCTTGCAATATCGTTCTCGTCTTATCAGGCACAAATCCCCTGAAATCCTTGCCGATGAGAGTTTTGGAATTTTCATAACCAAGCAGTTCAGCTGCTTTGTTATTGCAATAAATGATGAACCCATCCGTCAACGTAAAAAAGGCCACCGGCGAAAACTCCATCAACTGCAAGTAACGCTGCTCATTTTGCCGCAAAATACGTGCATTCTGCAACGCCTGCTCCTCCGCCTGAACCAGTTGGTTCTCCGTCTGACGGCGTACGATGCTTTTGAGCAATGGCAGTACATTCAGTTCCTTCGTTGTCCAAGGGTAGGAGGTAGATTGCACGACCTCTCTCCACTTCTCGAAGGACTTTCGGGGAGACAAACGCATGCCTTCATCGGTTTTAATCATCGCTTTGGCTGGGTCACCTGCCCAATCCACAAGCTGAACCACTTCTGGACGGAACCAGATAATGTAATGATGCTGCCCAGGAGATATAGCAACATAAACAATACCCGATGCTTTTTCCTTGTAAACTTTGGCAGGATCATACTCCAAACTCAGCTTGGATGTGTGATAACTGTAATCTTCCGACTTTCCCGCCAGCCATGCCGCCAATTCCCGTACTTGCTCTCTTGTGGGTGTATCGCCATATAACAGCAGCTTGTCCTGATAACAGATTGCTGCTCCCGAGCCATCCATCAAACTAAGTAACGTCTGCTCTTCTCCCTGCAATTCTTCAATAATTCTCACTGGACTTGTGTTTCCAATAAAAATATTTGCAATTTGGGTAGCCGCTTCACGTGACCTGATCTCAGCCTGATATTCATCCAGCTGTTGCCGTTGAAACAGTTCACTGGAGAAGAAAGATCCCAGGAAGTTACACAAGTTCCTAACACGATGAGGTATATATCTGGCTGAATAATGATGACAAGTAATCAGACCCCATAGTTGGTTGTCATGAATAAGAGAGATGGTTACTGTTGCACCGACACCCATGTTCTGCAAATACTCAATATGCAACGGGGATACACTGCGCAGAACAGACAAGCTCAGATTGAGCGGTTTGCCTGTCAAGGGTTGAAGCAGGGGGACTATTTCTACAGGCGTATAATTCACATTCACGATGGTGCGCAACCAATTACGCAGGTACAATTCGCGTGCCTGTTTGGGAATATCTGACGCAGGGTAATGGTGGCCAAGAAACGGTTCGAGCTCATCCTCACGTGCTTCTGCGATGACCTTTCCATTCCATTGTTCGTCAAATTCATAGATCATAACCCGATCATAACCTAGCATTTCTTTCACCTGCTCGGCTGCAATCTGACTCGCTTCGACCCGATTGTCAGTACTTTTGAGTCGACTAAAGAAACGGGAAATCCACTCAAAATCATTACCCTCCATATTTCCTTTTTCATAGAAGGGCTCCATCTCCAATATTAACAGGCCTTCACTCTCATGAATGACAGAAGTGAAGACCTGAGCATTTCCAGATACGTTTATTGTGAGATCCATATATTGCAGGTCTGATGTTACAGATGCACTGAAAGTACGGGCCAGAACCTGTCTGATATTATCTTTGCCAAGCAGATGTTCGAGTGGCAGGCCAAGCACCTCTTGCGTAGTAAGACCGAGATGTTCTTCTGTATTTTGGCTGCATTGTACAATAGTCGGTATATTGTTGGTGGTGACAGCCAAAAGCACACCATGAGGTTGAATAAAGCCGGGGATATGAATGGGTTCTTTGTCGCAATTGTTTAGATCAATTGGATCATTGGTGTACGTGCCCTGATTGAGCAATGTACGGTTAAGCAGATTATTTTCTTTCTTGGACTTCGATTCGGGCATAGCCTGAAAAATCCCCTCTCATGATGTGATAACTCTTATTTTCAACTTACAATCTAATCTGTATTTGTATTGATCCATTGATCGAGTAATCGGAACGTTTCCGAGGCCGTGTGCACCATGATGTCATGATCTTCTTCCGCCGTGATGGATTGACGCAGTAGTTCCGTGAACTCCGCCCATCTTGTTCTGGTTTCTGTACCATAGGCATTAAAATATTCCAGCCCACGATTTGCTTCAATCGGCAAGAACTGAGACAAACGCTTGGTCATGATCTGACCTCCGTTCGTAGATCCTTCAATGACGTATAGATATCCGAACAACCTTGCTGGTGTCGAGATATCGGGAAGATCCCTACATATAGGAACCTGGCTGATTTCCTCTTCACTAGCGCCAAGATTCCGCAAATCATTTTCAAGCAGGTTCGCTTTTCCTCTAATCCCGATATCCAGTCCCGTGCTTTCCCAGAAAGGCTGCTGTACAGCTCGATCTTCCAGTGGTTTCAGGAACCCGTAAAATTTCTCCAGATATTTCTTATACTCTCCCAAGCTAACGGTTTGATTCATAATAGCCTTGGCATACTCGTTCTGTTCCACTTGTCTGTGATAATGAGCTGTCTCACTCTTCAGACGTTCCATAATGGTACTGGCTGTCATGTAATCATCGCCCTTCTATGTCGGATCTCTTCATCAGAATTAAGACTTATACTTAACGAATGTTCAGTGTAGGTTTGAATACATAACCCATTTCATCTAGATAAAGATTCTATGTAAGTATACTTTTTCTTGTACGAGAAAACTATATGAATCCAGCATCGTTACATTTTGAATACGATTATTCGTTGTTATACTAACCAGATACCTATCATCGATTTCACAACTCTACGGAGATTTAATTTCATTGACCAAAGTGTCGTCAATGTTAAAAAAGAACATACGTTCTTTGTTTTGGGAATTTGTTGTAATAATCGAATCTCATTTCTCTTTATAAGGTAGGAGTGATCTCTTCAAAAAGACGGGGCGCTTATATTGAAAACGGATGATGACTTGAACCGTCGTTTTATCACGTATATGGCCAATCTTATATACTACAACTCTATAAATTATGAAAAAAAGAGACGAATGAAGAATAACCGATTCCCTCTAACTTTAGACAACGATGAAAACCTAGAATGCAGCTTACTTGCCGTTTATGATTCAACATCTGTATCCCCAAATCTAAAAGATCATATTTATGATTGCCGAATTGCTAGTACAAGCACAGCAACACCTCGATTCAGAGGCAACATTACATATTTTAGAATCATTCACACCTAAGCTAAAAGCCTCCCTATTACAAGTACCCGCCGAGCATCGCGAAGAGATTTAAAACAAGAACTCTATGTAAAAATGATTGTGGTTAAACAAATTCTTGATATTAGTAAACTGAAATAAAATTTGGAGAGTGGTTGTAAAATCTAAAGCTCATTTCTCTTTATATAGAGAGACGCAGGTGATCTATAAAAAACTTAATGGAGGTAATATATATGGCTTGTGTATCAAACATTAACAATATTGTGAACGGTTCTATCACCTACAACGGAACACGGTATGACATAACCGCTCTTGCAAAATGGGTATCTTATAAGAGTTGGAGTAAAAGTGGAGGCAAGAATGGCCTGCCTGTTACTTTGGTCATTGCTCAATGGGGATTTGAACACGGCTGGGATCTCGCTGATCTACGAACCACTCTAAACCCAGCTTTTCAACGTAGTTCATGTGAATACAGTGGGACATATGACAACACCAGACCTTCCGGCAATTCGCTTAAAGAGGGGTTCTCAGCCTATGCCAAACTTCTAATTGAAGGGTATATGCATGTACGATATGCATATTCTGCTGAAGGTGGAAATACTAAAGGCATAACGCAGCCGTGCAGGCTTTAAAGCTTGGCTATTATACTGACTATTCAGGGCCACTACGTCCTACTGTTCCTCCCAATCATATGGCATTGAAGAGCAATGCTACTAAACGTATTAGCGGAAGCCCCTATAGTGGTATGGAAAGTACAATCACGGGTTTGTAAATACTTGTCTTAATACGCTTGTTTATATTCAAAAAGCAGATTCAAATGTATACGGGTTACCTAATCTCTATTAATCTTTAAAAATTGAAAAAAAAGATACTCCCCCCTGGTGGTAGTGCATCTTACTATTCTGCAACGAATTGTTTACTGTCTTTATTAAAGGTATATTCTGTGGTTAATGTATCACCCTGTCCTTCTGTATTTTTAGTAGTTACAACCAGCTTTTCATTTTTATTAACGGGAGTACTAACTTTTTCATAATTGATAGTATCCTGAACTTTTTCAGCTTTATTAAAAGTGATTACAAATGCTTCTCCACTTTTTTTATCAATGCCAAAGGCATAAGAATTATAACCTCTTGAAGATGTGTATTCAGGAGTGAGCAAGAAAACGTCCATTGCTTCAAAACTGATTTTCTCGAAAGAACTAGGTTGATCAGACGGTTGAATAAAAACAAGGTCCTGTAATTCCTTTAATTCTTTTTCATCCTCATTATGTTTGTAAATCACGGAGTAATTACCTTGATAAAAGACGTCACCTTCTTTTCCTAGAACACTTGGTGTAGTGATATGTCCAACCGCTTCTTTTCCTTCTGAAACAACATATAACTCACCATTATCTGTATCTATTTGGGCTCGTACGGTCGGTTTTTCCTGATTGGTTTCAATCTTGACTACATTAGCATAAGGGGAATCTGGAATTTGACTTTGAATTTCTTCTTTCTTATTCGTCTCCGTTGATGTATTTCCTGTTTTATCATTAGGTTTTTCTGAACTTTCAGAACCACATCCAGAGAATAGAATACTTATTGCAACAATGGAACTTAGGACAACTGAATACTTCATAAAAATTAAAACCGCGCCCCTTCAAAATATTAGTTTATTTCACAAATATTATTATACATTTTATATAACCTATAAAAGTAGATAGCATGTCATTTATTCCTTAAAATTTAGTAACTTATGAATCATACTACCAACATAAAAGAGTGATCACAGTTCCCGCAGCTACTTGATCCCCTACACGAGCATTTATCGAAGACAAATGGGCATAGGTAGTCACATAGCCGCCCCCATGCTCCACACGTACATACTGGCCGTAACCTTTACTGGTGTTACTCGCTTCTTGCCAGCCGCCATAGGCATGATCTGCATGTGCCCTCAGCCCCAACGGATGAAATCATGGGATCTAACGTAGAGAACCGAGTTTCAATTCGGTGTACTGTCGCCAATAGATTCCAAGGACTCCATATTTCTCTGAGACAGCTTGATAAAATGGGATATACTCCATTGGGATCTCAGATTCGCCCAGCTCAGATATGATTTCACTGCCCCATCCTGCACCGCCCCCGTAATCACCAGATTCTGAGCTGCTGAACATCATAACCATAAACATAAGTACAAACAGGACACCAACAAAGAAAATCGGGATTAAGGCCAATCCACCAAATATAGTGAATTTCTCATGGATTCCACGCCCTTGAACGTACACCAAGATCATCAATCTTCCATTTTCTATCTATCAATTTGACCTTAATGATGTAGGCTAACGTACTTGCACGAGTTTGGCCGTCCTGATCGGTATGCTCCACCTCAATGTCTGCATTCCACCCTTGTTCCTGCAATCACTCTTTCTGCGGTTTCAGGTCTACATTGATCAGCTTGGTTTTGACGATCGTTAGTGTTCCCCGGCGTTGCTCCTGTTCTAATGCTTTATAGAGGTTATCAGTTACATAAGGCTTAGACTGTTCCAAAAAATCAGTTGGACTTTCAACATTGAACGGTACGTACACCTTCAGAAATTCCGGAATAACTTTCTGGATCTCCGTTTGCATTTCTTCCGTTGGTGCCGATACCTCTTCAGCCTCTTTCTCTGATACGGCTTGCTCATTTGGGGTGTACTGGCGAACCGGCTTCTCCTAAGTAACAGGCTGCTGCTTCTGTTCAGCAGCAGCCCGTTCTTTTTCAATGCGATTCCCTTCAAAAATCGATCCAATAAGTAAGGCTATCATACCTAAAGCTATAATTGAGCCAAGTCATGTTTTCACTGGTCCCTTCATGAATCGTCGCCCCCTCGTTGTTAGAAGTATATAACGGAATATTCTGCACCCGGTTTTTCTGTAGTCCAGAATGTATAGGTGTGGAATCGGCATGATCTGCTGCTTGACGTTCTACGCTTCTGTTCCCAAGAGATTCTCCCCTCTGGATGTTCGTATTCTCTCTGGCTGCGGGCTTCTTGGACTTGAGCTTTGGCTTTGTTCCCGTCTTGTGCCAAGAATGAGTTAAGAGGTACCTTCTGTGGCGCTTGCCCATTATTAGTGGTGTTATGCGGCACACGCGAGTCTATCGCTTGATCCTCATTAGGCAAAGACGCAAATTAATGAAGCATCATTCCCTGAAGATCCTTGGCAGCCTGATAAGGACTCAGGTTCATCCCATATATTCCCACCGCCAGTGAAATAATCATTGGATCTAATAGATTCATCATAATTTGCATTTCCTGTTGCCCCTACGCCGCCGTGTAGCGGCGTAACGTTAGATCCATTACCCATTCCCTGAACACATCCAGACGATTGTCCGTTATGCAGCCCCTTCTTTTCTTTCAACAGGAAAAAGTCCATATCTATAATGCTGTTCATCCATCAACATGATAAACTGGGCATATCCTGTTCTTGGAGGTATGAACCATATGAATGTAACCATTCAACACATTATAGATCACCTTACCGCGGAAGTTAAACTTCCAGAAACCACCGTGGATCAACTGATTACGGGCTCCCCCAACCAAACAGTTACGGGCGTTTTTGTAACTTTTATGCCTACACAACATGTAATTGACCATGCTATACAACGTGGAGCTAATCTAATCATCGCTCATGAACCTCCCTTCTATAACCATCATAGTCACACCGATTGGCTGGCTGATGATCCAGTTTATGAAACCAAGAGAAGGCTGATTGAGAATGGTGGAATTGCGATCTATCGCTGCCATGATGCAATTCATCGCTTTCAACCAGATGGCATTACGGAAGGATTGGTTCAGGCATTAGGATGGTCCCCTTATGTAATACAGCGTAAACCGGAAGCTGACATTCTATCCTTTCCGGAAGGAATGACAGTTCAGCTAATTGCGGAACATATTAAACGTTCGCTCGGAATCGAATATGTACGCCTAGCTGGTGATTCAAAGATGATATGCAGACGAGCAGCAGTGCTTGTTGGTTTTCGAGGCAACGGCAATCTGACCATTCCTCTGCTTCAACAGGAAGGTCTGGATCTGATTATCGCAGGTGAAGGATTCGAATGGGAGACACCGGAGTACATACGAGATGCTGTGCAGCAGGGAAAACAAAAGGCTCTTCTTATGATCGGTCATGCCGAGAGTGAGGCTGTCGGGATGAAGCTTTTGTCAGAAAGATTGGCTACAGCTTTCCCGGAATTACCTGTTCATTTTATTGGTGAGCAACCGGTGTTTCAAGTATTGTGATCTTCAGAATGACGAGCCATCCTGGGTTTTGTCTGGATTTTGCGGAGGGTTTATTGTACTCTAAATGCGATAACTTCTGAGCTGAGGACATTTGTCCTTGGCTTTTTGAGTGGATATATCATTTAATAGAAATCGAAGAAGTAATGACGCGACAAGGAGAGTACAACCATGAGAGGAATTATTTTTGCACTATTAGGCGGTGCATGCATTACCCTGCAAGGGGTTGCCAATACCCGAATCAGTACGGACATGGGAACCTGGCAAGCCGCAACCATTACCCAACTCACCGGGTTCATTCTGGCGGCTCTGATCCTTGTATTCGTGCGGGACATCAACCTGCAAGGATTGAAGCAAGTGAAGCCCATGTACCTGGCGGGAGGCGCGTTTGGTGCAGTAATTATTTTTAGCGAAGTCACAGCTATCCAGCAAATTGGGGTAACTTTTACGATTTCCGCCCTGTTGATTGCACAGCTGTTCCTGACCTTTCTGGTCGATAGCAACGGATGGTTTGGTGTTGTGAAGCAGAAAATGAAACTACCGCAATTTCTGGGTATCGCATTAATGGTTACGGGCGTCATTATTATGAAGCTGTAGCTGGTCAAGTATAAAGTCGGGGGTGAAATACAATATGGAAGAGTTTCAGAATAAGCATCAATTATTGCACTATTTAAAACAATATCAACTCGAATCGGTATTTCACGAGCCCCTGCGTCCGCATATGACGTTATGCCACTTCGAGAAGTGCGAATTAATCTGCCGTGAAGGCGAAACATCCGAATATTTATATGTACTGGTCGAGGGGAAAGTCAAAATCTTCACGACTTCACCACAGGATAAAACACTCGTTCTTTGCTTCAAAACACCGCTTGAAGTAGTTGGTGATATCGAGTACGTTCGGGAGAGTAACATCGTGAACACGGTACAGGCGGTCTCACCTGTCGTGATGCTGCGCATTCATTATCAATGGTTAGCTGAACTTGCCAGCGATTATGCACCCCTGTTGAAATTTCTGCTCAAAATTATATCCCACAAGTTTTACATTGATTCGAACTTCTCCAACTTCAACCTGATGTATCCGGTCGAGGTTCGTTTAGCCAGCTATCTGCTCTCTATCTCTACTGAAGAAGCGGGGACTGTTGTCCACGAAGAACTGGACGCCTTTAATTTGACAGATATCGCAAATCTGATCGGTACGAGTTATCGGCATTTGAATCGGGTGATTCAGAAGCTGTGTGCAGATGGATTAATCATGCGGGATCAGGGCTTTATTATGGTCAAAGATCGGGCAGGTCTGGCAGAAGTGGCGGGTCACAACATCTATGAATAAGGAGATCTCTATCCTATGATCATTACAGGTATTTTGCTTGCGTTACTGGCAGGTTCTCTTGTCAGTCTGCAGACCATCTTTAATAGTAAGGTAAATGAACGTACCGGCTCGTGGTCCACGACAACGATGGTGCTGTTCACCGGATTTATTGCATCGTTTCTGATTTCTCTAATGGTGGAGGGCAAAAATACGTTCAGCTTCCAACATATGCAGCCCTGGTATTGGCTTAGCGGAGCCATCGGTGTTGGGGTGGTCTTCTGTCTCGTTCAGGGCATGAAGTTGCTCGGTCCTACCTTTGCGATCTCTATCGTACTTACATCCCAGTTAAGTTTCGCCTTGCTGTTTGATTCCATGGGATGGCTTGGACTGGAGCAGATTCCATTCTCGTGGAACCAGCTTCTTGGCGTTCTCGTCATCGTGGGCGGTATCGTGTTATTCAAGTTTGGCGGTAGCAAATCGGCAAAATCGAAAAAATCTCCTGGTGCATTGCAATCCGACTCATAGGAGAACAATAAAAAGAGTGTCTGTCCAATCCGTTGATTGGCTAGACACTCTTTTTGGCAATCAAACCACCTATCGTTTAGTTCGCTTAAACGAACTCTACGTTGTGGTACACTTGCTGAACATCTTCAAGGTCTTCAAGCGCATCGATCAGTTTCTCGAACTGAGCTTGTGCATCCTCTGGAAGTTCAATATGGTTTTGCGCAAGCATCGTCAGCTCGGCTACTGTGAACTCAGTAACACCAGCAGCTTTAAATGCTTCCTGTACAGCGTGGAATTGATCCGGTTCTGCGTAGACGATCAATGGTTTGTTGCTCTCACTTTTTGTATGAAATTGTATACGTTTATCATACCAAATTATGAATGATTTTACCATCATAGTTCGTATGTATATCCATCTTTAAGAAAGCCAGTTAGTTTGTGAGCAGTAACCAATTCTGTTATCAAGAACATAGCTACTACGGAAGGAGCGTTTTACAGAGCAGAACGAGTTACTTTTACAGAATCAACGATACCAACCCATTCGCAAGCAGATGCGTTGTAACCTACACCTACCTGCTCTGACGGTATGTAGAATCGTCACTATATTATATTATATTGATATACAATGACCAATTCTTTACAAGTGCTTTCAATTCCAAAGCAGTGGTTGTTTGATGTAAACACTCACTGTAATTCAAATAGTTATTAAAGTTTACGTTATCTAATTTCTTAGCAAATTACTCAAAACACTCAATTATTAGCGAGATTTGAACCCACGACCTCAACCACCCCAAGGGTACGCGCTACCTGGCTGCACTGTAACCCGATTGACAATTCTTTTTTGTATCAGGTTCCAATTAATCCTCTAACGATCCTTCACTACTAAAAATCACTCTCATATTCTGCTCATCATACTCTCTATAACGAATCAATTGATTTTGCACTTCATACATAAAATTAAACTCAATACATAGTTTACCATCTACAAGTTGAATTTTTTTAATCAATTCTGAAATGAATTTACACACATATTCAGTGTCGCTATTTATTAAATGAGTCAGGATTTTTTCATTTAGAAATTTTTCGTTCACATCAGGTGTTTTTTCTAATTCCTTATAGTATTGAACTTTCAGATGCTTTTTGAATGAATCATATTTAGATAGATCAACATCTGTCAAAAACCTTTCATATTTTTCATAGAGAATCGCATTTCGATCGATTAACTTACTCCATTCATCTACTTTAGGTTTTAATTCCTCTCTTTCAGAATATAGCCATTTTTTAAATAATGAGAATTCTTTTGCTGTATTATTAAATATTTCTTGTACTGCTTCACCAAAACCATATCCATACAATCCTAATTTATCTTCACTTTTCTCGAAAATAACATATGTTATCAAAGGATTCTGAATGAAGGGTCTATTCGTCAAAATTGTAGACTGAAAAAAGTAATCATGTGGTAAATCAAAAATTTCAACAGCGCGCAATAGATGCTCTAATTTTGGGAATCTTTTTCCTTCAAAATAATCATCAACCGCATTCAACTCAAATCCCAATAAAATTCCAATCTCATATTTTGTGTACTTATTTTGATAAAAGTGAAATATCGTATTCATCTTATCTGCAAAAGTATCTGTACTAAATTTAAAATCACCTCTAAGAAAGTCGTTTTCACTTTTAAAGAATGAATACTCTGACTTTTTACGTTCAATTAGATCAAGGTCTTCTCTTTTTAATTCATATTTACCAATCTGACTTATTTTATAGATAAGATTATTTAAATCATCTTTATTTGCCTTAATTGAACTAGCGTTTCTACGATAATAAATTGTATTTTCACTGACTATGGCCTTTCCTTTCTCATTGTTCAAGTTTACTGGGGATACCAACACCTTTTCAGAATCGTAAACATACAACAAACCCACTGTTATCTCTGAGTCTGTATGAATACGATAATAATTTAAATCAAACATAATTTGTTCACCAGTTATATCTAATACTTTTTGGCCTAAGGATGTCGGGTCAATCATTTTATCAATCCCTATTATTCCTGCATCATCATTTACACCTAAAACTAACCAACCACCACCACTATTCGCAAAAGCTAATATGTCCTTTAAGATATTTGCAAAAGCATTATTGGGATTTAAGTGGATATCTCTTTTATAATCCCATTTATTATTCTCTGTTCCCTTTTGCACTAGATCATAAAATTTTTCTAAAGAATTATACATATAAGTTCTCCTCTTTTCCCTCAACGATATTAACAATCGTTTTCATCCATCTAGTTCCTTTGCGATTAAAAACGTATCTCTTTTTTTAAATTCAAACCTATTTCATTCTATTACTCGATCCATTAATTTATAGATTTTTTTTATGGTAATGGTAATGGAAATAGCCTTTACTTCTACAAGAACAACACTCCTAGTGTTTGTTCTTTATGTAATTCACTATAGCAATGAATTTCTACTATTGAGATACATCTTTCATATTAATCCTTTAAGTGAAAGCTTGGACATTTGTCTTTAAAATCAAATACCCAACTAGGAATATTCTCTCTCGTGGTAATTTTCTTCCACATATCCTCAATACAGAGATTAATTGTGATATCTATTTCATCCTTGTAGCAACATAAATAGGTACCAATACCATAAGGGTTAAAACCAAAAACTTCCCCAAATGTATTTGTAGCTAACGCTTTCTTCATAATAGTTCTTTTTGACCCTCCATTAAATTGAAATTGTACTCTGTCGTCTTTCTCCTTTAGTATTTTCGCTTCCATTGGACTAATTTTTATGTCATAGCTTCTATCCCCATGAAAATCGTTAATACAAGCAGAAACACGATAATAATGAATGATTCCATTTTCATCCTTTTTGGTCGAATCTAATAAAGTAAAGGTATTCATGTTATTTGTCCCTTCAATAGCTTAAAAAGGTTGTTGTGATTTAAACTTTAAGTCTTTAGATAAACTTTAAAAAGTGAATATTATAACAAAACCACTTCTTTTAAGTTACAAGAGGTGGAAATTAGTTTGTTTTTTCTTAGACATAATTTCAATTTAATTTTACATCATGACGTCGTTGTTAAAATCACCAGAAGTGTGTGAAGTTCTTGTTTTCAATAATACACTTCTGGTGTCAAGAAATAACTGCTACGGGAACTGAGTTCTGTAGAGCCACATGCGTTAACTTAGCAGGATCAATATCAGACAAAGCTTCAGGGCATACATATCACTGTTCTTAATTGTAAATTTAGAGCAATGATTTCTTCTTATTATCAAGCTTTAATTAATTGTGTAGCAATATAGATAACACTTTAATTAAAAATTTTAATAACTCTTATAAATATGTTATTTTTTCTTGAATAACATATCGAATTTTTTTGAACTTTTACTTAATGAATCTTTCATCTTATCTCTTATTCGAAATAAACAATCAATCTCCCACAAATAATAAAGAGAGTTATCTATAACAAATCGTTTGAATCGTTCATCATGATCTGCAATACTAAAATTATACTTGTAACTCATATCATCAGTATCATTACCATCATGATTAAGACTCTTAATATATTCTAACTCATTAGAGTTATCGCTTAATTCAGTTATTTGTCTTTGTGGTATATCAAAAATCTTTGAGTATGACTCAATCATAAATTTAAACAAATGACTATAGTTCATCCTCTGACTAGGATGATAAGTGAATGTGACTGCGTCTTTTATTTCATTTCCATCATGATCTATAAAATATGGTTCAATATTGATACTGCTGAATGATTTATTTAGATATCTAAATAACATCTCGTCATCATTTGGCGCTTTAATTTCTTCTAAAAACTCATCAAGAATATCAATAAATAATCCTTTCTCTAAAATGTGTCTATTTATATCAAACAATGTTTTCATTACCATGTCTTGCTCTAGACTCCTTGATTTTTCGGTAAAAATAGTTTGCAACACCTCCTTTTTTTGTATATCATCTAAACCTTCAATGCATTTTGCTGTAAAATATTCTTGAAAAGAACGATGTGTAAACTTATATTTATCAAACCCTTCATCTATTAACATACATACTGATTTGAGTAAATCTTCTTTATAATTTTCTTCTAAAAAATCTTTTTCTTCCATACTTTTAGCAAAGTTAATGTATTCAAGCAGTTTTGTGTTGTTAAATGAAACTTTATCATCTAAATAGCTTTGTAATGAAATATATCCAAGTATTCTTTTAAATTCAGTCATGGATAATTTAGTGAACTTTTCACGTACTAATCCCTTAGTGGCATCATGTTTAGAGTATAGTGCATCAAATGCTGCTTCATAGAACTCATGTTTTTTTTCAGGTATCTCTGCGTATTCCGTAAAGGTTAAAAACATTATTGTTAAAAGTAATGGAATGGATGCAAATGAACGATGTGAATCGTATAAGTTACTTTCAAGCGATCTAAGAAATCTATCTTTGGTGTTTTTTTCATAATCTAATTTACTAATCATCAATTTAGCTTGCGTTAGATTTAAGGGTTCAATATCCATTTCTTTGTATGATGCCCAATCAATAAATTCGAAACTTTTTCTTGAAGAGACAATAATTTTGTTATCTCTAAATTCAACTGATAATTCTAATATTTCTTTCTTTACTCTATCTCGTTTATCGCTACCTATCTCGTCAAACCCATCTAAAAACAAAATAAACTTCCCTAAACTTAGAGAATCTAAAAATACGTCTTTTTCAAGCCCAAAACCTAATAAATTTATTGATTTATATATCACTTCTTTTAAATTTCCTTCGTTGTCATTCATGTCTTTCAATTCAATAAATATGGGTATGTAGTTTGTTTGGAGAATTGTGTTTAAAAAGGCATTTTTCATAAAAGTAGTTTTACCAATACCGCCCGTTCCTGTTACTAAAAAGTTATTTCCTAGCCTTAGCAAATTATTAATATTTTCTGTATCAATTTGAGTGTTTCTAAAAAGTAGATTCTGGCTTACGTATATTTCTTTAATAAAGACGGACTCGCGGCTATAAAGTATAGTTTTGGTCTTACTAAACTTTTCATATGCATTATTTAGATAACTTCTAAAAGCCTCACTACACTCTATAGATTTTTTATCTTTCTTATCTTTTGAATATTTAAATACATATTTCACCAACCTCTCGATATTATTTTGAATTAATTCAGCATTTGTTGATAAAACTTCAAAATCCATATTCTACCTCCTGAATCGAATATTATTCGTTAGTAACCATCAAGTTCGTTATTTCTTAGGTACTTTGCTAAAAATCGTTTAAGTTTCCTAGGTAGCGAACTTCCCAACTATTTAAGACAATGAATCATCCATATATTTCAACTATAATTAAAACTAATTCAATTAGTCAATATTCCCAGTCATTTCAGCTTATCCAAGTGAAAAAACCAAGATAACTAGACGTAAATGGATAAGTTTTCAGCATTGTTCTTCTAGGTCCTAAATGCATGATATGATCCTCTACAAAATTGTTAAGATCACAAACATAATTCTATCGTTTATGGATAAAACTATATATAATGTAGATACTTTGTATATAGGAGTGGGTAAAATGCCAAAGGTGTATATAGTAAATACAAATAAATCAAACAACCCCCTAGATGAAAAAGATATGATTAACAACATGAAATGCGCCGCATACTTTAGTCCTTGGAAACATTATATTGACACCATTGAGGCTAATGACATTGTATATCTTTATAGCAGTGGTGAGGGAATTATTGCGAGAGGAATCGCTACAGGTATTGTTGAAGTATCTAATTACAATAATGAAGAAAACGAAGAACATTATATGCACCTTAATCGGTTCCAAGAGTTGAAAACACCAATTACTTCTAGCGAAATTACAAATATTCTAAGTGAAGCCGCTGGAGACAAATACAAAATCCAATGGAATCAAACCATGATTCTCGTTGCTTACTCACTAGGAATAAAAGTTTGGCAACATATTTCCAAAAATCATATTTAGAAATAATGCTCATTTCAAGAGTAGAAGCTCTTACTGGCTGTTATACAAAACACAAAGAATGGTGGTTGAGTTTACTTATGTCTGAAAACAAAAATACACCAAAGAAGAAAAGCCTCCTGGATGTTGTGGGAATTTTAGGCCCTATACCTGATGAAATACAGGAACAAACAAAAGGTAAAACATTTGATCAAGTTAGAGAAGAAGCCATCACTAAACACTTTCAGGAACAGTATGAAAAGTTTAATTTATCCCTTGAGATTGATAATGAAACAAAGTAGTCGAAGTGATTGTTTCAAATGTAATTGAGTACTCAGCTTATAACACTTGCTACAACGTCAAAATGCCTCCTATTTCGTTCATATTATTACGCAAAAAACACTAATAGCTCTATGCTAATAGTGTTTTTTGCGTAAAGTAAATTAGGAGACACTATCTAACGAGATTGTTCTTCCACTCTTTCCAAGAGTTAGAGTTAATTGGAGTACCTGATTCGGAAAGTTTCACAAACTCTAATAACTGTTCAATGCTAGCAGTAGGATTCTTCTCTGAATATTTAGTAATGAATTGGACCATAGCTTTATATGCGATCAAGTCCAGAACAGAGTATGGTGGTTCTTCAACAGATGTATCTGTATCCTCTGAGTAAGTAACTTCATACATATGATTCAAACTCGATTTACTCTGGAGAAATGTTATAGCTTTGTCCCAATTCCCATTTTGAGAAGAAACAGAATAGTCAATACTATGCTCACTTACTGGTTGTGTTTGGTCATTGGAGATTATAAAAGCATCAATTCCTAAGATGCTCAAGTTATTATCTCTACAGTAAGTAATTAGATCAATTGCATCTGAAAAGTTATATAAATACAAACCACCACGTATTGTCGCTTTGTCTGTAATGTTATTTTTTGAAAGACTCAAATTTTTCTCCTTTCTTGGCAGATATGGATTTTTTATTGTACTGTCAGGTGCCCAGTCTGGGTCGTTTCTATTGCTAACTTGAATGATCAAACCTGACTCATTCTCAACAGTAACATAACTGCCATCTTCGTTAAAATATGCTGTTGCTTCTTTACCATTTGCTTTGTTTTCAGCTTCACTTGTTTCGTGAGGATCGTTTACTGTTGACTCGATTGAGTCCTCAGTCCATCCTCTTTTTTTCATTTGTTTATTTATTTTATCATTTATCTGAACTTCTAGTTTAGCAACCACTGGTGCACCAGTAACTGCATCAGATTTGCTAAATGTCCCCACATCCCCTACATAAGCAGGGTAACTAATAGCTATATCTCCGTTAATTCCTCCCCCAACTCTACCTATGTTTGGTTTTTCCAGAGTTGTTATCTCTCCACTGCTATTAACTATCCCCTTCAAAGCAGGTATTGTCAATTTAGTTGGAAAATTATTTGGTACGACTAGTGGTTTATATGCTCGACTGTTAGATGAATTATTGATATCTCTCATCACAAAGATTGGCTTAACAGATTGATATGTAGATTGAACATTTAACTGTTTGACAAAATCATTATAAGCTACAAGAGCATTAGGGTATTTTTTAGTTGTTACTACATCTGGCCAAATTGTCTCATGAGGACTGGAGCCTATTTGTATTTTACCATATTGGTCAACTCCAACTGAGGAAATATAAACTTGTTTATAACCTCTATCAATCATTCCAATGTCTTTATTTCCATCGTATGAAGGATAAGATGCTACAACTGAAGATGGAACAATTACAGAGTTTATTGTAGCTATTTTCTCGATTTTGCCTGTTGTAGGATTAACATAGGCTCCAGCCGCAAAATATTCATTCCATTTTTTGGTTAAGTATGTTTGTGCTTCAGAAGACCACTGCAAACTATATTTTTTACTAGTACTCCATATTTTATCCATACCACTAATAGATGATGCTATAGCTTGACGTGTTATTTCATCAGCATCATTCCATGCTTGTTCACCAAATTTTTTAACTTCGTCCATCAATTCCGGATCAAGACCAACCGCTGTCCCTGTTGCAGCTACTAAAATAGCTCCTCCCCAAAGCATTATAGCTCCTGCTTCTAAACCACCAAGTCCAATAGCTGGAGCAAAAGCAATTGCGTTCGCTTTAGGCTGAATAGATAAAGAAAATAAAAGGACAACGATATTGAACATTAAGAATACTTTCTTCAAAAAAGCTGATTTTGTTTTAGGTTTCATATGTACTCCTTTAGATGATATTACAGTCTTTTTTAGTTTATTAAATAATCTCAACACATAATTCCTTTCCTATTACTCTAGTGACCTCATTGAATCTTTGTAGAATAACGTACTTGCATTGACTTCTTAACCTCTCTCTCTTAGAAATTAGGTATTTAGACACTGATTATTATCTCAGATATTCCCTTTATAGTAAATATGAATTATAATATGGTAAGTATATAGACCTAACAACAAGCATATATTGGGGGATTCTAAATGATAAAAGACCTAATGAAAGCAGAAAAGCAAAAGTATCAAGTCTTTTTAACTTTTAAAGATGGAACAAATTATGTAGGTGAAATTTCGCTTACTTCCGATAAAAAACGTGTGAAGATAAAAAGTGCTCACGAAACTGTATGGATTCCTTTAGATGAAATAGTACATTATTCAGTTACTATTTCTGATATGTTTAACCAATAATTTTATATACATGTTAGTTTCTATTAACTATTCAAAATACAGAACAGAACAAAAGCTATTCGCTACGAAAAAAGTCGAATAGCTTTATCCCTTTTAATGTTAGCCTTATCTCCAAACTTTTATTAGCCCCTCTTCAGTAAGAACAGCAATGAAGGATTTGTCATCATTAAATATCACATATTTAGGTTTCATATCAATCAAAAACAAATCAGGATTAGATAGTGATGATTGAGACAACGTTAGATCAGTAATTTCAATTATATGTTCTTTAGGGTAGAAACTTTGTTCCCTATATTCAATAAAATAATTACCCACAATACTGTAGTTGTCATAACGTCTGTATTCATTTAATTTTATTTTAGGGAACTCCTTCGCTTTATTATTTATATCTATAATTTGTATATATTCCCCTCCATAAGAGACCAGTAAGTCCTCATTAGTTATTGCAGAAATATTTTCATTAGATATAGAACTTTCTCTCACACACTCAAAGTCTTTATTGAAAACTAGAAAGCGACCATAGTTATAAACAAAAATTCCATCTGTGCTTTCACTAAATAGAGGATAATGCTTTTGCACGAAGAATCCCTTTTTAAACTTATACCTCTTCTCTATTTCCTCGTCTGATAATGATATAAACATTAACTCAACTTTATTATAGAAAATTATGTATTCACCAGAATCAGGGAAATAAGCCCTCATAATATCACTAAACTTATGAGTGTATATAATTCCTCCTGAAAAATTATATACATAGTAAACAAATTGCTCTTTTAATAATTCAACAGTAAGTACAGTGTTTGTCATACTGCTGTAACCTATAATTAGAAGCTCATTACTTTCACTTTCTATCTTGATAGTCTGCAACTTCTCATTATTTTGTATATTCCATTTGGTTAAATTGTTCTGGTTATCAAATGTTATCAAATGTCTTTGATCTTCTGTTAATGACATCCAAGAATAGTTATCTTCCATGCTCTCTTCAAATTTACTTGTGTGGTTCCTGGTATAACTTTTTGGGAATACAATCTGCTTTTTCTCAATATTTACCCAAAACTTTTCGATATTCAGGTTTTCATTATACATATATAGTTTAAGATAAATTAAACAATTGTTGTCATTGACTAACCTGAAAATCACTTCTGCTTCGCTTCTATGTAACTTCAATAAAAAAGTTTTTCTCATCAAACCAAGTTTAGAAGTATGCACCCACTTAAACCATTCAACCTCTATGTGAAAGTAATCTTCCATCAGTACGTGTGGTATAACTTTCACTATTTTAGCAGCTAATAAATCTACACCAATATAATCAACTACACTTCTAATAAAGTGTTTATGATCAATATACTTATCACTCTTAAACACCTTCTCCAGTTTTTCAATTTGTCGATTTCCCCCTCTAGTTAAATTAGATAGTGGCACATTATTGTATGTGACACTTGTTTTAGCCAAAGGTAAACTTTTCAATTCTAATATAAAGCGTCCTTCAATAGAGGCTTTCATACAAGGGATTTGTTTATAACTAGCGTCTTTCATTTCTTTAACAATCATTGAATAAAGTTCTGTAACATCCACTTCATTATTATCATCACTTAGCTCAGCTATATACGACTCTAAGGTTTGCAAAAAAACATGCGTAAATTGTCCATTACTATTATCTCCAAGGCTATATGCGTCCTCATCATTTGTTGCTGTTATAATTATTTTCCCTTTACCTTTAATAACCAGCTCCTGATTAATAGCATTTTCAATTGAGTTAGCACTTGAACTTCTTGTAAGATAACCGCTTTTACAACAATCAACTAGAACAAGTATTGCTTTAGCAGGGGACTCCCCAATCCATTCTGTTAAAGTATTCATCTCAATTTTATTGAATTCATGACCATCATTTGTGGAATCTGAGGCAATTAGATAGCCTTTTTGATTATACACTTCCCCATGACCAGCCCAGTATAGTATAAGAGTATCCTGTGAATCGCAATTCTTTAAAAAATGTTCTACTTCTAACTTTAAATATTGAGAATTTGCTTTATCCCCAGTAACTTCTTGTATATGGAAATCATCAAAGTTCTTATCGAACATTTCACTCACAGTTGTAACATCATTCTCTACACTAGCTAAATCTTTAAAACCATCGTATTTATATTTATTTACTCCTACTATTAAAGCCTTATTCATTTAATATTAATCCTCCTAGGACAAAAGCTAATTAAAGTAACTTTATTATACCATTGAATTTCAGTATTTGATGAGTTCTTTCACAATCGAACATGTAGACAAAATAAGACTCTAAACCAATTTCAATATTTCATTTTATTTCACTTTTGTAAATAATTGTATTTTAATCATTTGTGATGTATAATGTTATTCAGATCAGTCAGCGCTGATAAATCAATCCAATAAAAGTGGAGGGCCTTTTAGATGATTTTCTTATCTTTGGATTTCAAACGTGATGACTTTAACTCTAGGGAAGAGTTCAATTTTTTCAAAAGACTTATGAACAACAAAGAATTCAAAAACTTTTGTATCTCGTCTGCTATCAAAGAGACGGAACGTATATTCAAGATCGATCCAAACATGTTTAAGCAAAAAGAATTAAGTAAAGATGAGATTTTTGAAAGACTAAAACGGTTGAATGAATACAATTAAGGAAGTGAAACACTAATTATGAGCAAAGAATTCACAGAATTTCTTCTTCAGAATAAGTCAAAAATACTGAATAAAATTCCGGATAACAATTGCATTCATACTGTCACTACAGATATATCTCTAGCAACACACTGGAGAACTACCGAAGAATCTACGGCAGGAACAGATGTCACGCTTGGTAAAGTGTATCCTGTTCTTTATCACAGACACGAACAAGAAGAAGTAATTGTTGATGATTCTGGTAAGTTGTCATTAATCTATTTAGTACTCAAAGGAGAGTTCCTAATTGTGAATTAAGAATCCTTACTCCCCCTTATTTAAGTGGCAGGACTGCACTTCATTGACCGTCAGAAAAAACGTCTTACAGCAGCCCAACTATCTTCACGATAAAATCTAAAGAATAATCCCCATTGGTAACGTAACAACATCTTCTGTCAGCTAACTGCTGCCTGTCATTGGTTCGACAATTCTCATTGAATACTTGCAAAAGAACACCAGTTGTTTTTTCATAACGACTGGTGTTCTTTATGGGTTGTTTAAATTAAGTACGATCCGTTTTCCAGTACCAAAACTTTGAGCCTTGAGAAATGATAAAACGCTCTAGCCATGTCTCAAAGTTGCTGTAGAATCTACCTGTATTTTCAACAGAATACAAACTTTCACAGAGTAAAAGGTAATCTTGATCCTCAGAGTGACAACGTTCTAAATCAATTAGAATTCGATCATCAAGGATATTGGCTACCACAATCTTACTATTTGATGCTTCATTGTAATGTATAACATCTTGGGCTGAGAATAAGAAGTTTTCGCCGCCATATTCAGGGTCTGCAAACAAGGATGCTCCATTGCATAGTCGTAAGAAGCTTATGTAATCTGGAGGTAGTGGAGTAGAGAAATAATCGGAAAGCTCTTTAATCTTATCTTCGGATGCACTTGGTTTGAATTTATTAATAGCTGCCGTTTTTCCAGTAGGAACAAGTATTTCAATGTGACCATCGTTTTGGTCTGACCATTCTTTAAATGCTTTGAATGTATTCATTTATACAGTCCTTTCTAAAAAAACTCACTTTGCAGGCTAGGTTGCAAAGTCAGTTTATCACATTAGCACCCTACAAACCAAAGGACTCACAATGGATTCATCAACAGCTCAGACTGCTTACTATTTATACACTCCTTTTAGTCTTTGATTCGAGTCACTATAACTTCTCCAATTGAAAAAGAAGCTTCTCATTAGGAACTTCTCGATATTAATGCATTGACATATCTATGTAATGGCTTATTCAGCCTCGCTTTATAAGTACGCTTAGTACTCCATACCAGTGATTAGCTTTATTTGATGCATCAATTGCCTTTTTGTCTTTCTTGAGTATTTCCTTTTTCTCGTTCAAAAAATCTACCGTTACATTAGGTCGCTTTATATCGTTAACAATCAACTTCAGATAAACCCTTTTAACTTTATCGTTACTTGTAGTCTTTTGTCCAGACAACCCACCAATGACAGCCCCTACTCCACCAGCAAGTACACTTCCTACAACTGCTCCTCCTATCTGGCTACCTCTTGAAGTTTTTGTCAATTGAACATCATCCTCTACTAATTCCAATTCTAAAACTTCTCTTGAAGGAAACACTCTGATCTCAGAATCAATTATACAAAGCTTATTACTTAGATCATCAATGGAAATGGCTATGTTATGCTTTTCATTTGCGAATACTTGAGTAGAAATGAAATCTGGTATGCCACTCAGTAATTCATCTAACTTCTCTCTTCTTGCCTCTTCAATTCTTAACTTTGCTTTTTCTTCTGTTATAGAACTTTGACCAAGAAAGAAGAGTGATAGAAGGAAGGAAATAAATACAAAAGAACCATGAAAATCGTGTTCAGCAAAAAAACGATAAGTCAAATATAAGAATGTAAAGAACAATAACAAGCCAGGTATAATTGAAAACTTTTGAAATCTTGTGGCATTCCTTTCCTCCTCCCCCTTAATAGCTTCTTCATTTACCCTCAACAAGTTTTCTGTTGTTTCCATACATACACTCCCACATAAAGTTATAATATTTGAAACATATTTTGATTTTAACACAAATAAATGTATATATAAACCATTTTGAATCATATAGTGTGCAGAAATTAATCATTAACGAATATGATAATGGTTAATAAAAGGAGTTATTCCTTTGCACATTGAGGCAATTTTCGGAAAAGTACTTAAAAGTCTTCGAATTAGAAACGATCTGTCACAAGATAAACTTGCTGAACTCTCAACACTTGAAAGAACGTTCATATCCAGGATAGAACGTGGTAATAGTCAACCATCATTAACTACTATATTTGAGTTGGCTAGAGCGTTGAATATCAAGCCTTCAGAACTCATCCGAATGGTGGAATTGGAATACGAATCAAATAACTAACACAAAACAGAGCCGTAGGAGACCCTTCAGCTCTGTTTTGTGTTTTCTGGTTAGTCTTTTGGCTTATTTTTGAAGGTTGGTCGATCTGTTGGTGTGCATAGCCTTTGTAGCACCCCATAAGTCCCCTCTAAAGTTATAACCATCCCCCTATATATAGGGTATCTTCTCAATCTTTTGTGAAAAAGCATTAATCAAGTTCGATACTTTTCAAGAAACTAGCTCTTTTTCGTTCCCATTTGCTGAAATCCATCGGCCCCAAATCAAAATATTGAAGTATAGTATCTTTAAATGAATTCAGCTTATGTGGTTCACTAATCTTAAATCCCTGTGTTAATGGTATTACTCCACGAATATCAGAGTAATCAAATGGCGGAATAAGTATAGGTACATGTTTATTAGCCAAAACCCATGTCGCCCCCATCTCACATAAGCAAATGGGACTTTCAATGAAGTTTTTTGACAAAACGAATAAAACTAGTACTTCATTACTCAATTCTTGTTTTATTCTTTCTAAAAAGTTATCTCCTAATGGTATTCCATAAGGTTCAAAAGAACTGCAAAAAATTTGATTTTCATTTACTCCCATAGATTCTAAAAACTCAATTAAAAACTCAACATACTTCACATCTTTGGTTGAGTGACTGATAAATAATTTCTTTTGTTTAAATCCAATATTCTTCGTGCCCCTCTCTTCACTAAAATTAGCTGATTCATTTAAATTAGCTGTTTGATTTGAATATACGTCAAAATTATCGCTCGCTTCAATATTCCATTCATTTTTCAAGACACTTGCTTCGCCTGTCTCGATATCTTCCTTAACTAATAACTTGTAGCTCTTCAGAACTTTATTGACTGACTCAATAGCTTTCTCTCGGTCTAGATTTTCCTCAAATAAGTAGAAGTTTATATTTAAAAGATGCTCTATTACAGCCTTTATTTCTTGTGAAGGCATTGCGTTATCAGCTCGATTTATAATGTTTAACTCATTCAAGACCCCTCTAACCCACCAGTATCTGGTGCTTCCATCATGTACATAATTTAAGCCTAACCCTTCAAAAAAAGCAGTTAATTTAGAAGAAGAACGATATGGCATGAATGTAAACGGATCATCTCCACATATCATTCTAGCTAAATTCCCAATAGCTGCATCTGCTAACTTCATATTACCCACCCTTAATCACTAATAGTAGTATTATAACTTATATCATCTTTATTAACTTACTAAACACCTCACTATTTTTGTATACTAAAATTTTCAGTTTTTTTCTAGTTCTTGTTACCATTTGGAATAACATTCTTTCAGTGTGATAGTAAGATGATAATGATTTGCCATAGTACAACTCATTCTTATTGTTATAATGAAAGTTTTCATCCATAACTACGACTACATTATCAAACTCTTGTCCAAGAACATCGTGTGCAGTCTCGGAAGACTTTTTACCAAATTTGTTTATTTCTTTGTTATAAAGAGAGTTGTTTTCATAATTAATAGGAGTATATTTAATGTATTGCCATTTGTCATTTGACTTCATTAACAACACAGTTATTCTGTCTTCAACTTCTGTGAAAGACGAATAGTACTCTACACTCACGTTTGGAAAACTTTCATTCGCTTCTTTCTCCCTGTATTTAAACAATCTCTTTGTGAATTCAGCAAGTTCTTTGTTAGTTCTTATTTTATTTTTCAGTTTATACTTAGTGCAACCTTTATCAATAATTGCAGGTATACCATACTCCTTTTCAGCATCTCTTAAATATTGAACTGGGTCTAATGCAAACAAACAAATCCGGATTTTCTGTTTATTTTTGTTTACTTCAGTTGCAATATATTTCAGTTGATTCACCCTAATTCTTTGTGTCTCATCTACTAATATTACATCATATATGGACAATTCAGTTTTTTCTACTGCTTTAACAGGAATTACTTTCCATCCATATTGTCTTAGTTTCAGATGCCCTTCATTCATTTTTCCAGAATGGACAATAAGTACATTCAGCCCCATAGACATAAAGGTTTTTGCTATATCGTATGCTAATAAGGTTTTTCCAGTACCAGCCGCGCCTTCAATTGCATGAAATAGCTTATTTACTTTATTTTCAATAATCTTTTGTTTAATTTCCTCTTGATGAAGTGTCAGAAAATAAGCATTGTCCAAAAACTTTTCAGTTGAATTGAAAGGTGATATTAAAAAGCTTCCTGGTGTAAAAAGTGTGTCTAAATTTTCTATTGTGCAAGCTTTTTGATTGTTAATTATATACGCAATATCTTCAATTTTCACTTCTCTAATTTTTTGATCTTTATTTAGAGTATAGACTTTCTTACTTGATGAAACATATGTAAAACAGTAAACTTTTTTATTTAAAGCACTCAAGTAATGCTTATCTTTTCTCAATTGATTAATAATTTGCTCCTCATTAAATTCAGACTTCACTTCTAAACATAGTATTTCATCTTCACCAAATCTTAAAATATCTATTTCTTTACCAACGTAAGGAAGCTCATAACCAATATAGTAATCATTTAAGTGCTCTGTTTGAGTTCTTAGAATATTTATTAAGCTAATTATGTCTTTTCCTTCCTCAGCTCTAAACTTTCCACTCATTCCAAGATACTTTTTGTAATCTGCAAAACCTTCCTCATTCAAAACTTCTAATGTATTAATAAATGAAAGCATATGTACAGGCTTCAACATTAATATTCTCCTTCAGAGCCTTGCTCTTTAATGTAATCATTTGTATTGATCGAAAAGAGAGCTATTATAATCCTCTTTTCGCTTTAAATCTGTACAAATGATTCACCCCAGACTTCATCCTATTATTTACCAACATAATTATAGCATTCTCACTAATATCTAGTAAATAAGAACTATATTAAAACCATGAAATCCTAAATATTTGAGTAAAAAACTGTGTAGATAAAAATTAAACACTTAACAATCCTATAAATGAAATCTGGATTTCATTTATGTGCATTTAATTTTTTTACGTTAAAGCGTTAACGTTGAGAAATGTTATAAATTTAGACTATTCAGAATTAAACCATGTTTCAAATTCTATTTACTAAAAGTACTAAGGTTTCATTTAATTATTGTTAACGTAAAATAAAAAGAATAACGGTTTAAGGTAGACTCTAATTCATTAAACCCTTAGATCAAAAGCTAACTTTAGGCATATTTTTATTTACATGTCTAATTACATGAACAGCCTCTATTTTACTAACCTCCTTCAAATCTATTCCATCTTCATAATATTGAGTTGTCGTAAGATTGCCATCTATAGTTGTACAGATTCTATATAGCTTGGTAAGCAAGTGCTCTTCTTTCAAATTTAAGCTCCCCTTCAATTCAATCTCACCTTTATTTTCGTAACACTTATATTTATTCTCTAAGAAATTAATAACTGTTTTATTTAGAGGACTTACAGTTACGTGATCAGGATCATAAGGTGAATAATCATCGCTTATTTTAAATTGAAATCCTGATCCAAAAGCATTATCCATCATCATTTTGAAAGCATGTGCAGTTATTCCTCCACCATTCTCAGGGATGCCTAAATAAAAGCTTGATATCTTCCTCCACCAATCGATCAAATTTGAGTATGCATTGTTTACAACCATAGGATTGACACTATCATGAGGTAACACATTCATACCTTTCGAATGGAATAACTTACAGCGGATATCTTTGTATTGTTTTGTTATAAAATAGTTTGTAACTGTAAGATTACTCCCATGTGGGACACAACTACTAATATCGATTTGATTCTCAATTAACAAAAGAACTCTTCTAAGCCATTCCACTTCTCCCTCATCTCGTCTTTTAGGAGCTATTAGGCTCAAAAGTGATTCTAATGCCAAAAATAAGTTTCTATATGCATCATACAAATCTGAGCTTAGCTGTGATAGACGATAGAATCTGAGTGATTGAGACCAATTAAAGTTTTCTTTCAGTGGTTTAACTATTTCTCCCTTACTATTCTCAACAATTACTTCTACACTGATGTTAACCGAAAATTGATCAATAGCCCTATCTCTTAAAATAAAAATATTATCTTTTTCATAAAATACGATATTACTGTCAGAAGCCTTTGGGATGAATAAAGTATCATTATTATATACACTTAATAAATCGAGGAACATTTGAGCGAATTTATGACCTTCCACTAGCACTTGCTCCTCTGACAACCTATTCTTACACCTGGCGACAATAGATTTTTGATCTTTAGCAACTTCTACTTCCCAAATTTCTTTGGAGAAATCTAATTTTTTCGAATATCTACTTTCTTGATCCAGGAAAAAACAGACACCACTTCTAAACAGAGTTCCTTCTGCAGTTTTTCCTCCTAGATGAATACTCCCTATAGCAGCCATAATTTCCACCCGCCTTAAGGTAAGATTTTTTTACTCTCTGATCCAATTAGCATATTCAGGTTTACTTAAGAACTCGTCTCTAATTAACATGTTATCTTTTATTATCTCATTTAATTTTTCTGTATAACTTTCGGTGAAGGTTATATATTCATATTCTTTAGATATTTCCCATAGCAATTGCATAATCAATATAGCGGTATTACCAATATTCCATAAGAAGCCTCTTATATCATCTTCGTTCAAATTGTCAAAGAGATGAAACTCAAAGTTATCTTTATCAAAGTTTTTAAAGGCATTAAATAGATTTGAATGTGCTCCAAACATGTTTATCATATCTTTTTTTGTTTTTAGGACATCAGAATAATGAGAATAATTTTCCTCCAACCAACCATAGCATTTTCCCTTCACCTTTTCTCTGATTGTGGCTAACCCTCGCTCATCCTTATATAGATATTCATCAGTATTAGTACTAAACAAACTGTACGCTGCCATTGTAGAAGACTCGATAGCATATCGCATCATTATTGAAGCTTGTATATTGTGCCACCTAAGAATTGAGAGCAATGATAAATGGAGTGATTTTTCCAATTGAAAATAGAAAGCTTTAAAGACAAATGCTTCATTTTCTACATGTACGATGCCTTCGCTTATGAGTGTTAATGCATCTATTGTGTTTTGGTAGTACTTACCATACTTATCTTCTGACAGTAATATCATTTGATTTTCATATTCAGAAATTTCACAAATATCCAACAGATTCACTCTCCATTATTAGTAACTTAACTCCCTACTACATACTATCTTGAGTTTCTAGTTGCATTAATTCAGAGATATCCTCAATCTCAAGCGCTTTTGCTATCCTCTCTAATATCCCAATGTTCAACTCCTTCATGTTGTTGTTGCACAAATTAGAGATTTTCGATTGTGTTACATTTGATATCTTGGCTAATTCCGTTTGAGTAATCTTCCGTTCCAGAAGTATTTCCTTAAGCTTAATCTGAAGTTTCATTGTTACTTAGCCTCCTCAAAATTATATGTATAGGCTTGACTTCATACCGATATCGGTATAAAATTACTTCGAATCCTAGCTTAGTATATATTTAGATTTAGATTAATTCAACATACATAAGGAGATGTCATTCATGAACTATAATTCTTTGATTAATCAGAATTGTTCAACCATCAATTCAAACAAATCAATCTTAGCCTATGCTTATTATGGCTCCACACGTTCGATTCAAAAAGGTGAAAAAACTATTATTGCTCGTGAACTCATTGTTACCTTCGACAATGAAGTAGCACTACTACAGGAGGAAGTAAGACTTGCCACTGGAGAAGATATCAATTGGTGGGCATGTGTTAGTAATGAGATTCCTAGAGATAAATTTGTTATTTGCCAGGACGGAGTATACATATGGAAAGAGATTCGTGAGTGGGGTGGAGGCGAGGATTTTGATGTTGTAGATATGAAGTTTGTAAAGATCAACAAATAGAAATTGGGAGAGGTCATTACATCCAGATGTTAGAGCGATTAGAAGGATAGAACTCTTATTAGCCTTCTAATCGTTTCTTTAAAAAGTGAAGAACTTTCAAATTTAACACTCTTTCATCTTTTGATTTGATTGTCGAAGCCTGCGGCTTGACCCTGCCCCGTCACTTGCAAGCAAGTGCGTGGAAAATTCAAAGAAATCTTCGCTTCGCTGTGATTTCGTTTGAATTTTTGACGAATATAACTCTTTTTTATTGAATCATAATTTCAAGTGACGAAGTGACGTAGTTGTTCTATATAGTATAGAGATAGTTCTCGTCACTTTTATAAAATCACATATTTTTGTTACTTTTATTTCAATTTAAAAGATTTATACGATGATGTGCTCACCACGATATCAATATCTGCTTGGGAAAACAAATCAATCATTTTTGCTTTCCTTTCCTCATCTTTCCAATTATTATTCAACCAATCCTTAAATTTTTTCCCACCCACATCTGTGGCTTTTGTCTTAATTGACTTGAAAACATCCTCAATATTCAGTAAAAGTAAATATTCTTTTGTACGTGATGCCCAACTCTTACAATCTTCTAAAAAGCGTTCATGATAATTATCTAAGATTCTCATTTTCGTTATATTCTTATCTTGAGTATCTAATGCTACTTTTAATTTAGCTGACCACTCATTCCTATTTGTGTATAAGTAGATATTAACAATTGATTTAGCGTTTATGTTTCTAAGATTACTTCGGTGAATTATCTGTAAAATATCAGCAAGTACTACTTCTTCAAAAATCTTCTGTACCTTCTCATCACGAAACCAGTGTCCTTTATTTCCAGTTGACATAGTTAAATCAACGTCAGTACCTAACAAACTAATAGCAATCTTTTTATAGTATACAGGATTACGTATTGGAAGATTCAACAACGCTAATGAATTATAGTTATTAAGCACATTTTTCCCTACTGTGTTAAGCAGATTAAGTGGCATATCTGCATCTGAGCTTTCTGAAACAGAAAAGAACTTCTTCTGATCTTTTGTAATTACCCCATTCAATAAATATAAGTCAACACAATCTTTATTCATCAATGGAAATACTGTATCTTTATTACGAATTTTTATTATATCATTAGCTATTGTATTAGTAACTTCTAATTCTTTTCGATTAGATGCGGACGTATTAATCTCTCGGAAATGTAAGTAAAGTCGATCATTATAATTATGGTAGTTCTTGACCTTCTTAAATTGATATTCATTATTGTACAATTCTTTAGTAACTGAACTTGTTCCATCTAATACAAGAATGTCACCCAATTCTCTATAATCAATTCGCTCAGCACAGATTATTTTGCTTCCTTTTAGATGTCGTTCTATGACTCCAATACTATTCTCAACAAGTAGTCGCTTAAACCACATGTATTTGATGCTTGTTTCATTACTCATTCCTGTTGTGTCTAGTTTAGTCATTAATGAGTCAAACTCTTTCTCCATCTGAGAGCCTTCTATTGATCTTTTCAAGTATAGCGTGGTCTGTCCTATATTTAAGAATAACTCATTATTAACTAGTAACATAATGATACTACGACCAAATCTGATTTCTTCTGATTCCAGATCGTTGGCGTAAGCAACCTCATCAAACCAGTCAACGCTATTACTTTCACTAGAAATATCAAAAGTACACTCATTCAAAAAGATTGGCATCTCATCAATAATAATTTTTCGAGTTACGTAGCTGTTATTTGCTAATTTATGTGTTAGGTAACTTTCTTTCTTACTGATTCCTAAACCAATATTTTTAAGACGCTGATGCATGATACAGAGGATTGGATACTCATTTAAACCCTCAATAACATCTTGAAAGTTGTTGGTATCTACATATTGAATGAATTTCTCCCTTTTTACTTTCACACAATACTCCCTTACACCGTTGTAAAATCTTCTTAAATTATCACTGTTGTTGAAAACAAGAAGCAAGGGAGTCACTTTTTTCTGTGTTGCCATCTTTTGAACAATGTTTGTCAGGGCAGTTGTCTTACCATGACCAGGAGCTGAATCACATACCCAATGATTGCGTTCATGTGTCTCACTCTCCACAAACTCTACAATCACTCTTGCTGTTTCCTCGTACCCTTTCTCATGTAAGGATGCTATCTGTTCTGCACTTACTAATTTCTTAATTTCTTTTAACGATAATGTCATCTAATCTTCTCCTTTTTCTCATACCTCAATTTAATAAAAATGAGCACCCACATTTAGTGGATGCTCTCTATTCAAATGTACTTATCCAAAAACTGCTGTCATTCCTTTTACCTTGGCATCTGTGAAATCTACTGTTCCTCTGAATTGCGTCTTACCATAAGTAGAAGCTTGAACAATTATGTCACCCATTGTTGATTGTAGTGAGATGTTTGCCGCTGCTTGGGATAGCCCCCCTCGTTTCTCACCTCTATAATAGAAATCTAGCGAAGAGAAATTCCCACTATCAACACTTACTCCATTCTTCTCTCCCCAGAGGTTGTAAGAATTAAATCCATTACGTGACAGTTCAATTCTGTCTGCATTTGCCCCAGCTGTACGTATTATTCCACCAGTTATAGTTGAGCCATCAATAGTACCTGAAAACATTCCATTCACTGCTGTTAACTTTCCATCCATACTCACTTTAAAGTTAGCGCTTTCAAAAGCAGTGTGTCCTAAATAAATACCTCTATTGTCTGCCTTGAAGATGTTGTTTCCTGATCCTATGGCAATTGTACCGCCGAATATATTAGGAGAGTAGATTTGCGTTGCATTAATGTATGTTGACTGAATGTAATCTGGTAATCTAGGAATAAAAGGCTGGTTTGCAACCTGATCCCATGAAATACTTGCATATGGCCCCATTTTTACATTCCTACCCAGATACATGATAGAACCCCCTGTTATATTCGTAGATACCACTAGGAGTCACAACATGAAGAATTGTATCTCCCCCAACATATTTGTTATAACTATTTATGTGTTTAAACAAATTAAACACTGTTTCAACAATGTTGTTTTGATCTATCTGATTGTTATGGAAGAATGATAATACTCCCTCCCTATCCTCTCCTCTGGCTGTAACCATTGATCCAGTTGTCCTCCGTGTCTTCTCTTTATGACAAAACTCAATAGTTCCAGTCTCATTTTTAGATACGTCATAATAACCTAATACAGTTGATAGTGGAGAAAATTCAGGATTCTGCACTAAATACATTGGATTTTCTTTTTCGAATTGTTCTTGAACACCTCTACTAACTTCTTCAATAATTAATGCAATTTCATCAATGCTTGTGTCATTATCTACTCGTTCAGAAACTTTTCCTCTTAAAACTTCACAATAGTCCTGTGCCCCAGAACAGAACATTGAAACATGATGGGTAAGTTTAGTTACCTTCAAGTGGTTATCCCTTACCAATTCGCCGTTTTTAGTGACTCTTCCATCCCCAGCAATAATGGCAAATTTACTGTATGGATTGTTCAATGCAATACATAAGCTCATACAAGCTCACTCCCTTCATGGTTATCGATATACTCTTTGTATTTTTGAATTTTTTCTTTTGACATAGGATATCCATTATTCTCAAAGTGTCCCACTGTCCCACGATGACATCCTAGATGCACTGCAATTTCTGTGATCTTAATTCGTTTAATTATCCTTTTTGCCTGTACACTTCTCTTTCTCTTAACTCCATAAGAACCTCCTTTATTTGGTGAATAACAAAGAACAGAGACTTAAGAATGCCTCTGTTTTGCGATTAGAATTTGTAATTAAGTTAGTAGTCTAAATGAGACCTCTTCCCTTAACTACAACTTAATTATACACCATAAATATAAAATTGTAAAATAATGTAAATATCTAATGTTTTATTGGTTTTCCTCCTTCTTTATCATACTAAAGTGTTAATCTATCTCCATATATTCTCTTCGAGACGCTTCTGCATACAGTTCATGTAATTCACTCACAGTTTGTCTTTGCTTGTCCCACTGGAGCTTCAATTGCTCAGTAAAGTTCTTATCAGGGTTCTTTCTTAAAAGAATGTACAATTGTTGTAACATGTTATTTTTAAGTTCAGCTTCCTGCCATTTAACGCTTGCTTCGAACTCCTTTCCATAGTACGCAGCATATTTGTCACTCAACCCCTCTCCGTCTTTATTGTCTGTATACAGAAGAAGATTTCTTTTTCCTACATACACATGCTTTTTAGGCGTTACCTGTCCCTTTAAAACTGCAATGTATAGCGTTTGAAAACGTGTCTTCTCTTGGATAATCTCGATGAATTCATTAACAACTAAGTTTCCTTCTTTAAATCTAAATTTCTCAGCATTCAGCACATCTCGATCCATTGCCAGAATTTTTGAATCATGTATTATCTTCACTTGAACGTATGAGCATCCTTTTAACTCGATGCCCTCAGTGAAAGTAGAGAAAACAAATGAATAATTTTGCAAATTTCTGTATCCATACCATGGAAAAACGTTTAACTTCACAATGTTATGCGTCCCACTAAAGTTAAAAATATTACTCATTGATAATGCACCTGTCCTTTTAGATAAAAGTTATAACTACTTCTTCTTTGACTCCCTACAGGTTCATAAGCGGGCTAGTTGTCTTAGCCAACTCCAGTATTTGTTCATCTTGAATTGACTGGAGATAGCGATTAGTAATAATGGTTGACTCATGGCCTAATAATCTGCTTAGACTGTAAACATCCAATCCCAATCTTAATTGTTTTTGAGCAAAATAATGCCTCAGTGTGTGGGGGCTACAACGAATATGATCTCGAATCTTAGCTTCATTGCCTGCTTTCTTCATCATCACTTCAATCGCTGTAACAGTTAAAATCTTGCCATTTTGAGATAAGAAGAAATTGGAGTCAGTCATGAATTTATCCTTAAAATAAGCCTCTTTCATTCTTTCGTACTTGATGATGTATTTCTTAAGAAAAGGGGAAATGTATAAATTTCTTTCTTTGTTTCCTTTGCCATGTATCTTGATAACACTTTCTCCTACATCAAGAGAGCCTAGTGTACATAGTTCCAAATTTCTTATTCCTAAGTCTACAAAGAACATCAGAATCAACTTGTTACGCATACTCAAGTAAAAGTCACCTTTATGTGCATTGATTAAACGTTTCACTTCATCATCATTAAAAGTTTTTATAAGAACTTTAGGTTCTCTCATCCATTTCAAACCTAATACTGGATTTCGCTTTTCAGCAATATACCCTTCCTCCACAATGAATTTGAAAAATGAACGGATATTCTTTTGTATTCCATTGATGTAGGACTCAGACAGTCCTTTCATTTTCAAGTTCATAAGATATGCTTTGATGTGAGAGGTGTTGACTTCTTCTATTTCAACAACTGAAAATTCATTACATAAGTAATTCAGAAATGCCCTATTGTTATTTCTATATCCTTTTATAGTGCGAATACTATAGTTCTTGATCTCCAAATCAAAAAGAAACTCTTTGTAAACATCTTCAAACAACATAAAAAACTCACTCCTCATATGGATATTTCCCATACAAAAAGTGAGTTAAATACAATACAGGCTATGAAAACGTACATCATCACATGAATCACTTGGCAATAGCATGTATACCCTCGCTGAGTGATAAAATGGATGGTTTATATACATTTTCAAATCCCTAACTGGGTTAGAAAGACTCTAAACCGCCGCTATTACCGCATGTATCAGTTCGATTAAACGAACTCTACGTTATGGTACACTTGCTGAACATCTTCAAGGTCTTCAAGCGCATCGATCAGTTTCTCGAACTGAGCTTGTGCATCCTCTGGAAGTTCAATATGGTTTTGCGCAAGCATCGTCAGCTCGGCTACGGTGAACTCAGTAACACCAGCAGCTTTAAATGCTTCCTGTACAGCGTGGAATTGATCCGGTTCTGCATATACGATCACAGCATCGTCTTCGTCCACGATATCACGTACATCCACATCTGCTTCAAGCAGAAGTTCCAGTACTTCCTCGGAGTTTTTGCCTTCTACCCCGATTACCGCTGTAGGATCAAACATATAAGCAACTGAACCACTCACACCCATATTGCCCGCATTTTTGTTAAATGCCGAGCGTACTTCCGGTGCAGTACGGTTCACATTATTGGTGAGGGCATCCACGATAACCATGGCACCATTGGGCCCGAATCCTTCATAACGCAGTTCTTCATAATTTTCGTCCCCGCTGCCTTTTGCCTTTTCCATGGCACGGTCAATAATGGCTTTGGGTACGTTATACGTTTTGGCACGTTCCAGCACGACTTTCAGTGCGCGGTTCGCTTCCGGGTCCGGTTCGCCCTTCTTGGCAGCTACATAAATCTCAACGCCGAATTTAGCATAGACCCGGCTAGTATTTGCATCTTTTGAAGCTTTTTTTTCTTTAATATTATTCCACTTACGACCCATATCGTTTCCGCTCACTTTCAACATATAATCTGCTTTCTACTTTGTCATTATATCTTGTTGGGCGTACTTCAACAAGTTTAGACTCACGAAAAAATGGTAAAAGACAAGTTGATTTCACCTTACCACGTTCCAAAATCCCAAAGAGAAACGATCCAAAAACGCCAAAGAAGCAATTCCCTAGGGAATGCTTCTCTTCACGAATTCATCTAATTAGGCATGAAACTGCTGCCCATCCAGCACTTCAGGCACATAACCGGCACGAATGACGAAATCTCCAAAATGCTCACCATCATGGCGCTCTTTGGCATACTGATTCACCATTGGAGTCAATGTATCCAAAATTTCGGTTTCGCCAATATTTTCTTTGTACAATTTGTTCAAGCGATGCCCAGTAAAACTTCCACCGAGGTACATATTGTATTTTCCCGGAGCTTTGCCGATAAAGGAAATCTCGGCCAGCATCGGTCTTGCACAGCCGTTCGGGCAACCCGTCATACGAATGACAATCTCTTCGTCTCTCAGTCCCGCTTCGTCCAGTATAGGCTCTAGCTTGTCGATCAGTGAAGGCAGATACCGTTCGGATTCCGCCATGGCAAGACCACAAGTCGGAAGCGCTACACAAGCCATAGAACTTCTGCGAAGTGCCGAGTAGTGAGCACCATCGGTTAGATTGTATTGCTCAATCAGTGCCTCAATCTTTTTCTTCTTCTGGCTGCTGATGTTTCCGATAATGAGATTCTGATTAGCTGTCAGACGGAAATCTCCGGTATGGATTTTGGCAATTTCACGAAGACCTGTCATGAGCGGATAACCGTCTACATCCTTCACACGTCCATTTTGAATGAATAAGGTGTAATGCCATCTGCCGTTGCTGCCTTTCACCCAACCGTAACGATCTCCATTATGTTCAAAATGGAACTCGCGCGCCGCATCCAGCTTCCAGCCAAGACGACTCGTCAGTTCTTCCACAAACCAGGCAAGGCCACGGTCATCGATTGTATATTTGAAACGGGCATGTTTACGCACTGCACGATCCCCATAGTCACGCTGAATCATAACCGTCTTCTCCGCAACATCAATCATTTGCTCTGGTGTACAGAAACCAATGACTTTGGACACCTGCGGATAAGTCTTCGGATCACCATGCGACATCCCCATACCACCACCGACAGAAACGTTAAAGCCTTGCAGCTTGCCGTTCTCTACAATAGCGATAAATCCGAGATCCTGCGAAAACACATCTACATCATTGGATGGTGGAACGGCAATCCCGATTTTGAACTTACGCGGCAAATACACTTTGCCGTAAATCGGTTCTACTTCTTCATCCGTGTCCTGTGAATCAATAATTTTCTCTCCATCCAGCCACAGCTCATGATAAGCACGAGTGCGAGGATCAAGATGATTACTCACCTGACATGCCCATTCATATACTTCAGCATGAATATCCGATTGGTCCGGATTCGGATTACACATGACGTTCCGGTTCACGTCGCCACATGCAGCTAGGGTACTGAGCAACGAATCGTTTACTTCACGAATAGTATTTTTGAGGTCCCATTTGAGCACACCATGCAGTTGAAATGACTGACGCGTCGTCAGACGAATGGTCTCATTCGCATATTTATGCGCTACACGATCCATCATCAACCACTGTTCGGGTGTAACAATTCCTCCGGAAGCACGCACACGCAACATGAATTGGTAAGCAGGCTCCAGCTTGGATTTATTCCGCTCATTACGCAGGTCACGGTCGTCTTGCATATAACTGCCGTGATGTTTCATCAGACGGTTATCGTCCTCAGGAATCGCACCACTGATCCGATCCGCCAGCGTTTCAGTCAAACTTCCACGCAAGTAGTTACTTTTGATCTTTATATCTTCCACATCGCTGTTCGTGCGCTGCGGGTTAAGTAAGTTATTATAAGCCATGCTGCTTTCTCCTCTCGTATCTCCGGGATGCCTCATCCGGCATATGCTCTGTAATTAATACACATCCCGCTGATACCGTTTTTCCTGCTGCAAACGTGTCAGATATTCCGCTGCCTGTTCAGGTGTCAGGCCACCCTCTTGTTCAAGAATGGTTGCCAGTGCAGCATGAACATCATGTGCCATTCGTTTCTCGTCACCACAGATATATATAACTGCACCTTCCTGTAACCACTGATACAGCTCTTTACTATGTTCCAGCATGCGATGCTGCACATATACTTTCTCTTCTGCATCACGGGAAAAAGCGACATCCATCTTCGTAAGAACGCCGTCCTTAAGCCAGCGCTGCCATTCGGTCTGATAAAGGAAATCGGTGGAGAAGTGCTGATCCCCGTAAAACAGCCACGTCTTACCTTCTGCACCCGTTTCTTCACGCTCTCCAAGGAAAGATCTGAACGGGGCTACACCTGTACCTGGTCCAATCATGATAATTGGAGCGTCCGGATTCTCCGGCAGTTTGAAGTTTGGATTTTGCTGAATGAATACAGGCAATGTATCCCCTAATTCAACTCGTTCAGCCAGATGAACAGAGCACACACCGTAGCGCTCTCTGCCACGTGATTCATAACGTACTGTACGAACGGTAAGATGAACTTCATCCGGGAAAGCCTTCGAACTGCTTGCGATCGAATATAGACGTGCCGGGATTTTGCGAAGCACAGCTACGAACGACGCAGCCGGAATATCTTTAAGCCCATAATCCTGTACCAGATCCAGCAAATCACAACTGTTCATGACCTTTCGGAATTCCGAATCATCTGCAAGCAGCGCAGGTAAGCCGCTACCCGGGCTCAGCTTTGCCAGCTGCTCCACAACGGGTCTTGTGACAGCAGTAATTTCGAAGTAACGTAATAATGCTTCACGTACAGAAACCTGGTCTCCACTTTTATTAACCGTAACGCGCTCATCTGCATTCCATTCCATGGCTGCAATCAGCTCATCGACAAGGCGTGGATGATTCTCAGGGAATACACCGAGGCTGTCGCCCGGTTCATAGTCCAGGTTGGAACCTTCCAGAGACAATTCGATATGACGTGTCTCGCGGTCCGATCCTCTTCCGTTCAGATTGAGATTTTCCAGCACTTCTGCCTTGAATGGATTCGTACGGTTGAACTCGGAATCACCGCTACTTACTGCTGCTCCAACCGCTTCACTGGTTACCACTCCCGCGGCAGTAGGTGTACTGCTAAGTGAAGCAAGCACATCATTCATCCACTCTGCAGCCGCTTCATCAAAATCAACATCACAGTCCACACGTGGTACAAGCGCTGTTCCGCCAAGTTCCTGCAAACGAATGTCAAAGTCCTTTCCTGTCTTACAGAAGAATTCATACGAAGTATCTCCTAGTGCCAATACGGAGTAACGCAATCCTTCGAGCTTCGGAGCCCGTTTGCTATGCAGGAATTCATGCAATGGAATCGCATTATCCGGCGGTTCGCCTTCTCCATGTGTGCTGACAATAATGAGAAGATTCTCTACTTTTTTCAGTCCGTTCGGTTTGAAATCTCCCATTGACGACAGAGTCACCTGAAGACCCTGCTCTTCCAGCTTTTTCGCCAGTTTCTTGGATAGTCCGCTGGAGTTCCCGGTTTGTGATCCAAAGAGTACCGTAACTTCCCTGGACAACGCAGCAGGTGTGCTTTCAGGAGTAATGCCTGCTGAAGATGCAGGCTGTTGTTCCATACCAGCAGGTGCAGCTACAGCCGCAAATCCCTGAATGGCTGTCAGATATCCGCTAAGCCATGTTTTCTGTCCATCGTTCAATGTAGGAATAAGACGATTGAGCAGCTCAATCTGTTCCTGATTAAAAGGGCTGTTTGTCACTTGAAGTTCCACCATTTGCCACCTCGCGCATTACGTCAATTTTAATTCCTACTAAAATGATCATATTAATTTCTACTCTCTTGAACCTACCATACCCGATGGTAGGGGTCAATTTCGATGATTTTATGGTATTTATCAGTTTCACTGATAAAGGACAAAAAAACAACAAATCCCTTCCCCTCAACACAGGATGGTTTTGTTGTTTTTTTAATTTAGGAGCAGTTAGTTCGAAGTCGAAAGCGGAATATATTCGCTAAAATGATTCTCCAGCACTTTATTTTTATCTCCATATACTCTGTCCAGATGATTCTCTCCCCACAGACAGATGCGGTCGATGATTGCCTGCAGTGTTAAGCCATACTCGGTCAGCTCATACTCTACCTTGGGTGGAATCTGAGGATGAATAATTCGATGGATGATTTCATTCTTTTCAAGATCACGCAGCTGCTGGGTAAGGACCTTCTGAGTAATGCCAGGGATAGCTCTGCGAAGTTCGCTTGTTCGTTTTTTACCTGATATCAGTTGATGCAGAATAAGAATCCTCCATTTCCCACCGACCAGCTCCAGCATTGCCTGCACACCGCTCTCATATTTTTTCAGTTCCTGTTCCAATCGTAATCCCCCTTAAATTACATATATGTATATCCATTATTAAAAGTAACCGAAGAACCTCAAGGTATCTACAGCACTTGAAGGTGCGTACTTCTCAATAAGATGTCATGAAACTTATAATAACATTGGTCAGAACGTTAAACCAAAAAATGAAGGAAAAAGGATGGTTACTCATACATGAAAATCAAGCTGGTCGTTACTCACCCAAGACAGGACTCCCTAACATTTGCCGTGATGAATCGTTTTATAGAAGGTTTAAAGGAAAATGACCATGAAATTGATATCCTTGATCTGTATCGTGATGGATTCGATCCGTTATATAGCGTAGAAGATGAGCGAGATTGGCAAAATCCTGAGAAGCAGCATGCCCCAGTGATTCGCAAAGAGCTGGATCGCGTGCTCGCGGCTGATGCCATTGTATTTATTTTCCCGGTATGGTGGTACAACGTTCCTTCCATGCTCAAAGCTTATCTGGACAAGGTATGGAACATGGGGCTGCTAAACAAGGCAAACTCCAAAAAGGCTCTCTGGATTGCACTAGCTGGAGGAACGGAAGCTTCATTCCATAAATACGATTATTACAATATGATTTCGAATTATCTGAATAATGGGATCGCTGGTTATGCAAGATTGCAGGAATCCCGAGTCGAGTTTCTCTATGAAACCATATCCGAATCCAAAACGCATATTGAAGGCTTGCTGGAGCAAGCGTATCAAATCGGCAGACATTACAAGTAACCTCTGTACCGCAAAAAAAAGACAGCGTCCATTTAACCTTGGCGCTGTCTTCTGTACGATTGTTCATGATTCTTCTCGTGCAGCCTTGAGATTAAAATACCTTCGTTGTCCACGACTCACAATTCCATGTCTCCGTAACCACATCACGATAGAATTCAGGTTCGTGAGAGATCAGTAGAATGCTGCCTTTGTATGCTTTGAGTGCGCGTTTCAACTCTTCCTTCGCATCAACGTCCAAATGGTTCGTCGGCTCATCGAGTACGAGCAAGTTTGTTTCGTTATTGATCAGTTTGCAGAGACGAACTTTGGCTTTCTCGCCACCACTCAATACGGCAACCTTGCTCTCAATATGCTTGGTCGTCAGTCCGCATTTTGCGAGTGCAGCACGTACTTCAAATTGGGTATAGGAAGGGAACTCCTGCCAGATCTCTTCGATACATGTATTGTAGTTCGCATCCTTCATCTCTTGTTGGAAATATCCAATCTCCAGATGCTCACCGCGCTGAACGGTTCCTTCCAAAGCTGGAATCTCCCCCATAATGCTGCGCATCAGCGTTGTTTTACCGATACCGTTTGCACCAACGAGGGCGATCTTCTGTCCACGCTCCATGCGCAGGTCCAGTGGTCTCGACAAAGGCTCATTGTATCCAATAACAAGGCCTTTTGTTTCGAAAATAAGCTTGCCAGACGTTCTTGCATCACGGAAGTTAAACTGTGGTTTCGGTTTTTCCTTGGCGATTTCGATGACATCCATCTTGTCCAGCTTCTTCTGTCTGGACATCGCCATGTTGCGTGTAGCCACACTTGCCTTATTACGGGCAACAAAGTCCTTGAGATCAGCAATTTCCTGTTGTTGGCGCTTGTACGCCGACTCCAGCTGCTGTTTTTTCATCTCATGGACTTCCTGGAAGTGACTATAATCGCCCACATAACGGGTGAGATCCTGATTTTCCATGTGATAGATCAAGTTAATTACACTGTTCAGGAACGGGATATCATGTGAGATCAAGATAAAGGCATTCTCATATTCCTGCAAATAGCGTTTCAGCCATTCGATATGCAATTCATCCAGATAGTTCGTAGGCTCATCCAGGAGCAGAATATCCGGTTTTTCAAGCAGCAGCTTGGCGAGCAATACCTTCGTACGTTGTCCACCACTAAGGTCGTTAACGTCCTTGTCCAGACCGATATCGGTTAGACCCAGACCACGTGCTGTCTCGTCGACTTTGGCATCGATCATGTAGAAATCTTGGTTAGTCAGCGTATCCTGAATCGTACCTACATCCTCCAGCAGCTGTTCCAATTCCTCCGGAGTTACATCGCCCATCTTGCCATACATATCATTCATTTCTTGTTCCATGTCGAACAAATACTGGAACGCACCACGAAGGACATCACGAATGGATTGTCCTTTGCTGAGCACAGCGTGCTGATCCAAATATCCGACACGCATGCGTTTGGACCACTCCACTTTGCCTTCATCTGGCTGGAGTTTGCCTGTAATAATGTTCATGAAGGTAGATTTACCCTCACCATTGGCCCCGATCAGACCAATATGTTCGCCTTTCAGGAGGCGGAAAGAAACGTTGTTAAAGATAGCACGGTCACCAAAACCATGACTTAATTTTTCGACATTTAATATGCTCATTCATGACACCTTTTCTATATAGACTTAATTCTTTGTATATTATAAGCGTTATATCATGCACAACTCAACGCCCTATTGTAAATTTAGCACCATTTTTCGATGAAATGACCTTCGTTTTGATTCCCGATCCACTCAATCTGAAATCAATGACATTTGCCTTATAGGTATGGATGAGTTAAAATTTTTCCTTAAATGACTTACTACTATAAGAATGGAGCTCTCTTGGAGAGCATCAGGTGAAAATCATGATTGAAGTGAAACAATCCAAATTGGGTGATGGCGAATTTAACCGCGGCGTATTTGCGACCGTAGACATTCCAAAAGGCCAGCTGATCCATCAAGCTCCAGTTGTCCCTTATCCCAATGAAGACCATGAACATGTTGAGAAAACAATTCTCGAAGATTACGTATTCGAATACGGAGCCAATCATACGGCTATCCTGCTGGGCTATGGCAGTTTGATCAACCATTCCTACGAGCCTAATGCCACCTATGATATCAACTTCGAAAACCACACTTTTGACTTCTATGCTTATACAGATATCAAAGCAGGCGAAGAAGTATTGATCAATTATAATGGCGAGGAAGATAACATGGACCCATTATGGTTTCTGGATGATTACGAAGAACGTATGCGTGATCTGAACGAAGCAAATGATGGTGAAGAGAATGCTGATGGCATCGAATCTGACTCCAAGGACACAGACTCAAGCAAATAAGACCTTGAGGATGAACGACAACAGTATTGCAACTTCATGTAAAAAAATTCAAATAAGCCTCACCATAATCGTTGAAGGCTTGATAAATTAACCTATGGCGCTGCCTAATGCAAACGAAGACAAGCAAGTCCTCCACCAAGGAAGACTTGCTTGTTTTCATTTGTTGCGATAGGGTCACATTTCCCAACCAAACCCATCTTAATCGGCAATAGGTGGGTCAGTGTGCAAATCCTGATCCGGTTCAGTCAATTTCCATTTGGTAAATGCAACCTCGAACCCGGCACGCTTCGGAGAACAGAGAAACGGTCCTGCTTGCTTGTTCGTCGGATAGGCAAACCTCGCGACCCGAATGGTACGCCAAGGATGCTCATCCGTGCGGGCACGAATAACTACGGCTTCGTCATGGTATGAAGCCCGAATGGTAACGATTCGTCCACCCCACTCCGGTACAGGTGAAAGCGACCAATCGGAAAATCGATCCGTTACGACCGCCCCTACATGAGCCACGCCGTCATTTACTTCAACACCTGCCTTGATCCATTGATCCTGGCCGTGCCAAAGCATTAACCCTGCCTGATCATATAATTCAGTGAATGAACTCAGATCAAACGATACTTCGATTGCTTTGGTTCCATCCCATGGAGCAAGCATGGCATGTCCATTCTGATGACAGAAACCATAGAATGTTTTCTCCCAGAAGTCACTGCCCTCCTGTGCCTCCACAATCAGACGGTCACCTTCCGTTCGTGCCTGAACCGGCTCGGTGGTCCACTCGGCTTCATGAAGCCGATGAAAATTAATTGACATGATTCTTCCCTTCCTTCCACATTCACGTCTTGTAACCTCGTTACTATATAAAATGAACTGAAGACTATAACACTCTGATACTTCAATTGCAGAACCATCTTCCGATCGCTGTGATCCCCAGATTTTTTTGATCCATTCTCAAATGGAAAAATCCGGGGATAAAGGCGGGGCAAATGCTTCCGAAGTAGCTTCCTTACATAAAGCTTTTAGCTCCGCTTCTTCAGATTGGTTCAGCACTTTCCGTTTCGCGTAATCTCCTTTTTACTTTATATAGAAACAAATTACAACACATGAGTTCATCTAAAATAAAGAGCCCATATCCGATGCGGCTGTAGGATATGCAAAATTCATGGTGTTTAGCTGATCGGTCGTCAACTCGAACTGAATTGCCATGGCGAACAGGTTAATCAGTTCTTCTGTTTTGCCACCCAATACATGGGCACCCAGGATACGTCCTGTTTCCTTGTCGATTACAACTTTGGCCATGGCAAATTTTTCATTCGTACGTTTATAAGTATACCATTTCGACATGTCATTTACCTTCACCTCGTAGCCCTCTTTTTTGTCCTGCTCCACAGTAAGACCTACAGAACCCAGGGATGGCACGGTAAATACAATCGAGGGCATTACTTTATAATTAGGTTTGTTATGATTGCCTTCAAGCAAGTTCAAGGATACTGCGCGTGATTCCTGGCCTGCGAGCGGAGTCAACGGAAGTCCTTCCGTTGCGGTAACATCGCCGGCCGCATAGACTCTTGAATTGCTTTCGCTCTGTAAGTACTCATTAACGGCGATGCCTTTTTTCGTATAGCTGACATTTCCCTTCTCCAGTTCAAGCCCATCTACATTCGGAATACGCCCTGCTCCGTGAACGACAAGTCCACACTGCCATTGATGTTCAGCCCCATTGCGGGTTCCACTAACCACATATGTGTTTCCCTGCTGACGAATCGCCCTCACTTCCGCATTCAAGTGTACATGAATGCCTATTTCTTCGGATTTTTGCAGCAGCAGATCCACTAGTTCCGAATCAAACTGTTTCAGTGGCTCTTCGCCTCGATGTATAATATGGACTTCTGTGCCAGCTCTTGCCGCAATATGTGCAAATTCAAAAGCAATGTAACCTCCACCCACCAGAACCAATTTATCCGGCAGCTGTTCCAGATCAAGAAAATCATCGCTGTATTTCAGATGCTCTGCACCATCAATGGGAAGTGGCGCCGGACGCGCACCTGTTGCAATGAGAATATGTTTCCCCTGCAGTACTTCGTCCCCTACACGAATGTGATCTTCGTCCACGAAAGAAGCCTTACCATGGAACGTATGCATCCCCGCCTGCTTGAACTTATCCTCGCTTGCTCTCGGAATACTCTCCGTAAATGTTCGCTTGAACGCCATAAGTTCCGACCACTGAATAGAGGCGTTACCTTCCACTCCTTTACCCTTCATTCGTTCATTCCAGTCAATCAGTTCAGCCGCTCCTGCAAGTACTTTTTTGGGATCACAGCCCCGCAACGCACAGGTTCCGCCAAACTCTCGTTCATCAATCACGGCAATTTTCCACCCGGCTTCGGCGCAGCGGGATATAACCGAGCTTGCAGCGCTCCCGGTTCCAATCGCGATCAAATCATAAGGTTGTGTCATGTTAGTTCCTCCTTTTCATGTATAACCGTAAATATCAAACTATAATAATCCTGCTTTTTGCAGATAATCCGTTGCCACTTGTTCTGGAATCGCTCCATTAACGTTCACTTCGTAATTCATTTGACGCATCTCATCGTCCGTGATTCGGCCTGCAAGCTGATTCAGTACCTCCACCAGCTGCGGATATTGATCTGCCGTTTCTTTGCGGAGCATCGGCGCTCCCTGATATGGCGGGAACAATTCCTGATCATCCTCCAACACAACGAGTTTATACTGTCTCAGTTCACTGTCTGTGGAGTAAGCATCCAGCAAATTGATATCTCCACGCTGTACGGCTGAATAACGCAGTTTCGGTTCCATTGTGGCCACGTTCGGGAATTTGATGCCATACTTCTTCTGAATACCAACATATCCGTCTTCCCGATCAGAGAATTCCAGTGTGAATCCTGCCTTGATCTGCTGCTGTACCGACTTAAGATCCGATATGGTCTTCAAATTATATTGATCCGCAACCTTCTGAGGCACAGCCAACGTATACGTATTGTTGTAATCCATCGGGTTCAAAAGAACCATATTGAATTGGCTTAACATCCCGTCTCTTGCCTGTCCATACACTTCTGTGCGATCAGTGCTAACTGCGGTTTCCTTCATAAATTCAGATATGGCGGTACCTGTAAATTCCGGATAAATATCAATATCACCTGATTTCAGTGCATTGAACAGAAATGTGGTTTTCCCCAACCCTGGTTTCAATTCAACCTTCAGATCGGTATCTTTTTCAATGAGCAATTTGTACATATTAATCAAAATCTCCGGTTCGGCACCCAGCTTGCCGGCAATAACCAGATCTTTTTGCCCTCCACGGGAGAGCCAAGGAATCGTGATTACCAGGACGGCCACCAGAGCGAGCGTTCCGAGAGTGACCAGCGTTTTCTTGAATGATAAACGTTGGAACTGGCGGAGCAGCACATCAAATAAAATGGCAAGTAAAGCGGCAGGGATGGCTCCCAAAATAATCAATGCAGTATCATTTCGATCAATACCAAGCAAAATGAGTTCACCCAGACCCCCTGCGCCAATCAGGGCAGCAAGCGTTGCTGTACCTACAATCAGAACCATTGCGGTACGAATGCCTGCCATAATGACAGGCATCGCGAGTGGCAGCTCCACTTTGGTCAGACGTTGACGACTGTTCATGCCCATCGCATTCGCTGCCTCGACCATCGAAGGATCAACTTCCGATATGCCCGTATACGTGTTGCGGAGTACCGGAAGCAGCGCGTACACAACTAGCGCAATAATCGCAGGAAGTGTTCCAATGCCGAATAACGGAATGAGCAATCCGAGAAGGGCCAGGGACGGGATCGTTTGCAGTACGGCTGTTACCCCAATAATCGGCTCAGCGACTCTTGGCTTGCGTGTCAGATAAATGCCAAGCGGGATTGCGATCAGAACGGCAAAGAACAATGCAATAAATGAGATCTGAATATGCTCAAGGAGAGCGGATAATAACTGTCCTTTGCGCTCACTGAACACCTCTGTAAATTTACTCATGCTTCACCTCGTTCCTGCAACTGCCCGGACCAGTACTGGATCAGATCAGCTCGACTGACCTGGCCTATAATCTTGTGGTCCTTCTCGACTAGCAAATGATCATGAGATGCCATGATTTCCACAAAATCCGGCAGCGTAATTGATACGGGAACAGCCGTTTTGGCTGACTTCGGCACATGCCCGGGGGAAAGCGGCGACATGATCGATTCAAGATCAAATATAGAAATCAGTCGTTCTTGTTCGCTGGAGGCCGTTCGTAATTCATACAGCGGGTCACCCCCACCAGATACAGGCTGTGAACTCCTATCCGGACCAGAACTGCCGACAAAGTCACGTACGAATTCATTGGCTGGCTGCTGGATTAGTTCTTCCGGGGTGCCTACCTGCAACACTTGCCCATCCTTCATGATGCAGATACGATCACCCAGCTTCATGGCTTCCTGAATATCATGGGTAACAAACACAATCGTCTTCTTCATCTGACGCTGAATATCCAGAATATCGTCCTGTAATTTTTCGCGGCTCATCGGGTCAAGTGCACTGAACGGTTCATCCATCAGTACAATTTCGGGATCGGCAGCGAGTGCGCGCAATACACCGATTCTCTGTTGTTGTCCACCAGATAGCTCAGCAGGCTTGCGATCACTGTATGTGGTACCTTTCAGTCCAACCATGTCCAGCAAAGTATGTACGCGCTCCTTGATTTGCTCTGACTTCCACTTTCGGAGTTCAGGAACAACCGCAATATTTTCGGCAATCGTCATATGTGGGAACAGTGCAATCTGTTGCAGCACGTACCCGATATTCCAGCGCAATTCATGAATGTTATATTCATCGATCGGCCGTTCATTAATTCGTACGGTCCCATCTGTCCGCTCGATCAGGCGATTAATCATTTTGAGCATTGTGGTTTTGCCACAACCGCTCGGACCAATCATGACGAACAGCTCTCCCTTATTAATGTTGAGATTAACCTGACGCAGAGCATGGGTTCCATCAGGGTATTGCTTGGATACATTTTCGAACTGAATCATCCGTTCTCTTCTCTCCTTTTTATCAAACATTCATTCTCATCTATTTCCCCAAAAGCGTAGACATATAATCACCGTGCTGGATTGGGGTATTGTTGTTGCTGTAGAAAGTGGAATGCGAACGGATACCTCTAAAGGTTGAACAATCAGCAAAAAAGACGGGCCTTCCGGCACCGTCTTCTTATTATTCAGCAGAATTTGCTTCCAATAATTTTATAAAAAATCTTCTATGATTCCCCTCATTGCATATGCTGCCTAATAAATTGCTCCAGAGAAACTGGGCTTTGCCCCGTAACTTTCAGCACCGTCTCCGTCGTTTGATCTTCTCTTCCTTCCTCCCGGATGAATACATCCAGTCCTGCCAGAATGGTTGAGTAGTCTTCCGGCATTCCCACCTGAATCAGGCTAGCTCTCAGTTCTGCATCCGACAATCTATAGATTTTACCCAACTGCTTCATCGTCTCCCGAATATAGGTCCGTCTTCATCAACGGAAGCACTGCCAAGCAAGACGAATCGTTTAACGCCGCTCCATAACGCTTCCTTGATGAACGGAATCATTACGGCTTCCAGACTGATCAGTCAAGAAAATAAATGCTTTGATTTTTGCCAAAGTGGTATAATGACAGTAGAAGTTGAATTAATCCATTTACCATTACAATCATGCCAACATATAAAGGAGTGTAGCGATATGCATATTCAAATTACAGATTTGGCAGCTGCGCGATTAACTGAAAGCCTGAATGATCGGCCCGGTTATTTCAAAGTGATCTATGACATGGAAGGTTGTGGCTGTAACGGAATTATCGCCATACTTATCGTGGACGAACCCGAAGCTCTGGATGTACAAATTGAAACCAATCTAGTGCCCTTCTATGTCGATCCGAAACAACAGTTAAACCTGGAGCAGCACATGAAGCTGGACACGGAACCCAACTATCCTTCCTTCAAATTAAGCAGTGATTCTGGTGTACTCAGCAGCAATGTCCGTGTTCGGGATGCTCGCGCAGTGGCTGCTGGAAGCTCTGGCAATTCTGTTTCATGCGAGCTGTAATTCAAAAGTTTGTGGCTGAAATAATGAGTATTTAATTCGCCTATCTATGTATACAGAAAGACTTTGCACAAAAGGTGCAGAGTCTTTTTTTTTTTGCTCTTTTTCTCGTCAGACAATTAAAAGCTATGAATCTCGCAAACTTTGTTTACAACTCGGAAACAATTGGAGAACCTATGGATATAATCCTCTAGTATACTCGGTATATAGCAAAGCACGAGATTGATATAACCCGAGGAGGAACACACATCATGAAATCTTTTACACGTAAATCCATCGTATCCACGATACTTATAGGTTCTGTCGTAGCAGGCTCAGCATTCACAACGCTGCCCTTCACTAAGGAACTGAATCCGGTCGCATCTGCTGCCAGCTCCAGCTTCACTCAATTCCTGCACGATAATGCACCTGGACGCACAATCAAAACGAGCAGCAGCGGCCTGGCAACGGTAACGAATCTATCAAGCACGGTTGTGCTAGTGAATAAAAAGAGAAACTTGCCATCAACCTATGCCCCGCAGGATCTGGTTGTTCCTAACATCCCATTTAGCTTCTCCGGCTCCAGTCCGAAAAAGCAAATGCGTAAAGTAGCCGCTACCGCGATTGAGAACTTGTTCGCAGCAGCAAAAAAAGACGGCATTGATATCAAAGCCGTGTCCGGTTATCGCTCTTATGCTACCCAAAAATCCATTTTTGACCGTAATGCAAGTATCAAAGGCGAAGCCGTTGCGAATAAAACCAGTGCTCGTCCTGGACAAAGTGAACATCAGACGGGTCTTGCGATGGATATCTCCAGTGCATCAGCGGGATATGATTTGCAACAAAGCTTTGGAAACACCAAGGAAGGCAAATGGCTGAAAGCCAATGCACATAAATACGGATTTATCATTCGTTATGGCAAAGATCAGGAGAAACTGACAGGCTACTCTTATGAGCCATGGCATGTGCGTTATGTTGGCGTGTATATTGCGGGGGAAATTACAAGTCAGAACCTTACACTTGAACAGTACCTGGAGCGCGCCAAATAAAGACTGGAATCTGTACGACATAAACGTTTATTCTGCTCTTATCATCATAGTATGTAAAAAAGTAACCTGAACTACGCAGGACGGGGCCCGGTATCCGGGCCTTTCATTCCTGCATCACATCTACTCCTTCATATCTCATCATCGAGTAACTCTTGTCATGGTCTATGGTCCTACAATCTTTCTGAAAACGACTGGCAGCCTCTTCACACTTTCCGTTCCAGCCCACGAACCTACGCCAGCAAGAAGTGCATTATGAAACCAAAAAAGTGCAACATTATACGCGATGGTTCCCAGTACCATCTCCACCACCAAAAAACGTTTCAGCGTGGAGGATTCGATGACGTATACCTGAAATTCATTTCGCGACTTTCCAGCTCTGTACCTAGTGATGAATGTTTTCATGAATCACCTCTTCTGTTTTATTTTATCGTATGGCAGGCAGATCTTGTCTTATTCAAAAATAATACTTACATAAAGTAACTTAGTGTGTTATAGTCAGTTTATAAACCATACATAAGCGAGGGAAACTACCATGAGTGAATTGGAGAATCTGGTCAAAAACCGTAGATCGGCCGTTATTTTTGAAGAAGGAATTGAGATTCCAGAGTCAGAATTGCAAGAGATGTTTGCCTTGAACAAATTCGCACCTTCCGCCTTTAACCTCCAGCATACGCACTATCTTGTGCTGACGGACCCGGTTCAGAAAGAAAAAGTCTATGAAGCTTCCCAGCAATACAAAGTAAAAACGGCCTCTGCGGTCATTGTTGTCCTCGGCGATGTCAACGCACACCATCACATCCGCACAATCAATGAGGGCCTGCTGAACCTTGGTGCGATGACTCCGTTTCAATACGAGCAAGAATCACAGAGTGTCATCGAATTTTACGAAACGCGGGGAAGGTTCTTCCAGAGAGAAGATGCAATTCGTAATGCCAGCCTGTCAGCGATGCAATTGATGCTTATCGCTCAGGATCGTGGTTGGGACACCTGCCCCATGATTGGCTTCGACGCGGAAGAGTTGCAACGCAGTCTGGATATTCCCGACCATTATGTACCTGCCATGCTAATTACAATCGGCAAAAAGTCCGAAGCCAAACAACGTCCGCGCGGATACCGCAAACCGATTAACGAATATGTCAGCTTCAACAAAATGCATGCCGAATAACTAAAAGTTATAAACAAAAAAGCCACGTTCTCGTGGCTTTAATACGTTTCATAGATAAGCGCATCAGAAATATCCATTTTTTCGTTAAACGAAGCATACAGATAGAGCCTTCCAGCAGGTGTATCACCCGCATCATAACCTATTCTGAAGCAACCACCTTCCTCAAATACTACGTCAGCCATTATCAATCCATTTACATCCTCGTCCGGATGGGCCTTCCCTATAACCTGAAGCGTTTGTTCACATAATTCGTCGAACTGTTTCCAGGCCTCCTCGATCACTGGAGACAACTGGTCCATAGCTGCTTTCGTTGAAGCATTGGTAGTAACGACCAGATTTTGTCCCTTGTACGTCAAGGTAGCTGTATAGCATGACATCGAAACATCATATTGAAAGATTCCTACCCCCGAAATGCCAATGTCCGGTTCAATAATCAGATTGTTCCCAAACTGGATTCTAACCAATCTGGAGTGGAGTTCAGAATCCAGTTCGGTTAGTTTATTTTCTGAACAATAAAGCTCTTGAAGCCGCTCGTTCTGATTGAGGTCCAACTTCGAGATGTGGTTATTAAAACATCGTACACTTTCCAATTTCGGATTGTTACACGTATCCAGTTCGGTTAGATGATTATGATTGCACCGGATTTCCAGCAAGTTCATGCAGCTTGAGACATCCAGATGTGATATGTAATTGTTGGAGCACTCGAGCCGTTCCAGCAGCTTATTGTGATGCAGTTCGAGCGTAAAAAATGCATTATAGCTACAGCTAAGTTCCTTCAAATAAGAATTATGATCCAGGTTCAATCTCGACAGCATATTCCAATGGCACTCCAGCTTCACAAGCTTGGGGTTGTTACTTACATCCAAAACTCGAAGTCGGTTAAAGCTGCAATTCAGAATCTCCAGCTCCGAATTCTCACTCAAATCTAGTGACAGAAGTAGATTCTCTTTGCCAATCAGCGTTTTCAGGTTTGGATTACGGCTTATTTCTAGCACAGTTAATTGATTATACGAGCAATCCAGCTCTTCCAGCATACTGAAGTGTTCTAAACCCGCCAGACTGGAAAAATTTTGATTCGCGAGTGACAGTGAAGTTACGTTATTGATATCGCTTGACTGAATGGTTCCTCGATTATCGCAGAAATGCACCAGCACCCATTGCTTAAAAAGTTCGTCCGTAAAATCTCGGGTGATATCCATTACAATTCTTCTCCCCCTAACTTCTGCTACGTTCCAAATATCATCATTATTACTTCAATTCTAAGTGTTTGCTGATGCGGATACAAGAATACCACAAGTCCTACTAACCCAATACCACTGAAAATAGACTTAAAGTCCCACGATCTCTCTTTCCCCAAAAATACATATGAATATTTTTTTATACCATGATAGCATTCGAGATGTAACCCATAATCGTAACGAAAGGAATGAACTTCAATGGAATTCCACATCGAAAACCTGCCAACCTCCCGAATTGCTTATGTACGACAAGTGGGTCCGTATGGTCCTGCTAACAGCCAGGCGATGGAAACATTAAAGACCTGGGCAAAATCCAAAGGACTGCTTACAAGATCGACCATCTTGTTCGGCATCCCGCAGGATAACCCGGAAACCACCCTCCCCTCTCAATGCAGGTATGATGCTTGTATTGTCATATCAGAGGATTACTGCTTGGATGAGTCGACTCCCCAACTTGAAGAAGCTGAACTTCCTGGCGGGCAATATCTGGTTTGCAAAGTCAAACACACAGCAGAAGATGTGCAGCAAGCCTGGACCGAGATTTTCCCGTATTTGCAGAGCAATGGTTGTATCATGGACAACAAACCCATTATGGAAAGGTATGCGGGTGATCTGCTTCTTCTGGATTTTTGCGAAATATGTGTACCCGTTAAGCCGCTATAAATCATTCATAGTTGTTGTTGATGCCAAAAACAACAAAAGCGACTTCAACGTTGAAGTCGCTTTTGTTTATAACTTGATGCCTTGTTTTCACCAATTAAAATGCCCAGTTCCCTTTGCGGAATACAGGTTCCACTGTACCATCCTGCAGCTCACCATCAATGTCGAGCTCTGCTGAGCCGATCATAAAGTCCACATGGGTCAGACTCACGTTACATTCATGTTTCAGCAATTCCTCATTAGACATCGTTGTACCATCTTTCATGTTGAACGGGTATGCACTGCCGACAGCCAGATGGCAGGATGCATTCTCATCAATACCGGTATTATAGAAAATACGATTCAAGTTGGAAATTGGGGAATCATGCGGCACCAAAGCCACTTCGCCAAGATAACGTGCACCTTCATCGGTGGCAAACAGGTTTTTCAGATGCTCTTCACCCGAAGTTGCTGTAAACGCAACAACCTGTCCATCCTTAAACGTAATTCTCATCTGATCTACAAGTTGTCCATTCAGATTCAGTGGCATCGTGCTGCTGACAAATCCGTTGACTCCACTGCGCTTCGGCATGGTAAATACTTCTTCTGTCGGCATGTTCGCAACGGTATACACACCTTGCTTGTTTTCGCTACCGCCGCCACCCCAAATATGGTTGTTCACCAGTTCGATTTTCAAATCCGTTCCGGGTGCGCGGTAGTGCAGGCTTTTATAATTTTTCTTGTTCAGCAAGTCACTCATGGCATTCAGGGTGTCCAGATGTTTTTTCCAGTTCTGAATAGCGTCTCCGCCATCGACACGGTTCATTTTGAAGATGGTTTCCCACATCACGTTAATGCGATCTTCCTCTGGAATGTCGGCAAACACTTTGTTCGCCCACGCCTTGGTTGGGGCTTTGATCAGACACCAGCTAATTTCGTGGTTACGCGTATATTTCGAATATCCGCGACGTGCATGAGCCGCCGCTTTGGTTGCACGCGACACGTTGTCGGAATTGATGCCTTTGTACAATTCAGGGTCAGGTACTTTGATCGTGAGCGTAGCGCCGCCTGCTTCTGCAAACTTCTCCATCATTTCCGCCTTCCAGGCCGGGTAATAATCGAAGCTGTCATCGGAGCCATGTTCAAAACGACTGCGTGTAATATCGTCATCATCAAAATCAACCTGTACATACTTGGCGCCAGCCGCATACGCTTTTTGCACGATCAGACGGGTGAATTCCAATGTTTCGATGGGTGCCGTTACGAGCAGATCCTGGCCTTTCTGAATATTTACGCCGACTTTGACAACCAGCTCTGCGTATTGTTCCAACGAATTTTCAAAGGATTGTTCAAAATTACTCATGGTTGTGTTCACTCCTGATTCATATTTGAATGACTATTGCTGCACAATGATTTGAGATCTGCGAGTGGCCGTTACAGTGAAGGATCGTTCTTTCGAGCGCGGTTTTTCATTTAAGCCTTGCGTTTTTCTTGCTCACGCAACTCGATTCGGCGGATTTTACCTGAGTTTGTTTTTGGCAGATCGGCTACAAACTCGATTTTGCGTGGATATTTGTAGGGTGCTGTCCATTCCTTCACGTGGTTTTGCAGTTCACGAGCCAGTTCTGGTGATGCAAGAGACTCGTCTCTCAGAACTACAAATGCTTTCACTACGTTACCACGGATTTCATCAGGACTTGCTACGACCGCACATTCCTTCACGCTGGCGTGTTTCATCAGCGCTTCTTCCACCTCGAACGGTCCAATCGTGTAACCCGAACTGATAATGATATCATCACTGCGACCTTCAAACCAGAAGTAGCCTTCTTCGTCTTTGCGTGCACGGTCACCTGTTACAAAATAATCCCCACGCTGATTCGCTTCCTTCCGGCCCTCATCCTGATAATAAGCACGGAACAAGGCTGGCATATCCTTATGCACCGCAATATCTCCTACTTCACCTGCAGGTACGGGTTGTCCTTCTTCGTTGATGATCTCAATGAGGCCTGGTGTAATGGACTGCCCCATAGAACCGATTCGTACGGGAGACTCCTTTAAACTGCCGATCAGCAGCGTGCTCTCGGTTTGTCCATATCCGTCACGGATCGTCAGGTCAAAGTGACGCTGGAAAATTTCAATTACTTCCTGATTCAACGGCTCACCAGCAGACACGGCGCTGCGCAGTGCGGACAGATCATGGTGACCCAGATCGTCTGTTTTGGCCATTAACCGATATTCCGTCGGCGTACAGCACAAGACGTTGATCTGATGCTCCTGCAACAGTTCCAGATAACGTTTCGGTTGGAATGATCCATTGTAGACCAGGCCGGTCGCCCCTCTTCCGAGTACAGACAGGAACGGACTCCAAATCCATTTTTGCCATCCCGGTGCAGCCGTTGCCCAGACCGTATCCGAAGGCTGAATATCCAGCCATAACGATGAAGCGATCCGCAAATGGGCATACCCCCAACCATGACTATGTACTACGCCTTTTGGATTGCCAGTCGTACCGGAGGTATAGGCGAGAATAGCCATATCGTCACGATGTGTTTCCACCGCAGCCATCGTATCGGATTGGCCTTGCATTAACTGGTGTACATTGACCCAGCCTTCTCCAGGTACGCTATCATCACCATTTGGTGATGCAACGATGCGATGTGCCAACGCTGGCAGATCTGCATTTATCTTTTCAACTTCAGCAGTCGTCTCGGACCAGACAATGACAGCCCGGGCCTCGGAATGCCGAAGACGATACTCCAAATCTTTCGCACGCAGCATTTCGGAAGAAGGAATAACAGCAATGCCCATTTTCAGGCAGGCAATGTATATAACATAGGCAATAATTCGGCGTGGTACCATGACCAGCACCCGGTCGCCCTTCTCCAAACCAAGATCACGCAAGCCTCCAGCAAGACGATTTGCCTGCTTCAATAACTCACCATAAGTGATCTCTTCCAATTCTTTATGATCGCTTAGCCATCTAAGTGCAACCCGATCCGACGGGTGATTCTCCATCTCGGATGTCAGGTTATAGGTTTCAGGCGAAATCCACTGTTGAAAATTCAAATGGAGCCTCTCCTTCATATTTCAAATGTATAGCATCTATATATTATACCCTAAATCCTAGGACCTGGTGCTATGATATGAAATAGTTTAAGAAAAAAATAAACACAGGTCAATTAAGACGAAGTTCCAAAAGGTTTATCTCTACATATAAAGAATGATAAGTAAGACAAAAAGGTGTCCTCCCGACCACAGGAAGACACCTTAGTTATCCCAACATATCTAGAAAATATAGATTGATTTAATCATTGTAGACTTGACTCTGAATTTCCAAAGTCCTATCTCTGCGTTACAATCTCACCAAGCGTAGTTTCCGATGCCATCCAAGATGCTTTCGATTTCATTCAGCTCTTCCGTCGTCAAGTCTGGTGCCTGAAGAGCGGCTACGTTTTCTTCGATCTGGGACACACGGCTTGCGCCGATCAGAGCGGAAGTAACTCGGTTATCACGCAAAATCCAGTTCAGCGCCAACTGGGAGATCGTTTGACCTCTACGTTCGGCAACCGCCTGAAGTGCTTCGAACTTGGCGATCCGTTCGTCCGTATAAGCTTCTTTTCTCAGATTGCCTGTTGGATTAGCGCGCTCTTCCTTGATCTTGTCCACATACTTATTCGTCAACTGACCGCGGCCAAGCGGACAGAATGCAATCGAGCCTACGCCGTGCTCATCCAGCACATCCTGCAATCCATCCTCAATCCAGCGATTCAGCATCGAATAATTTGGCTGGTGAACCAGACAAGGTGTTCCGAGACGACGCAAAATAGTAACTGCTTCTTTGGTTTGTTCAGCATCATAATTGGACAAGCCTACATACAGAGCTTTACCCTGTCTAACGATATGATCCAGCGCAGTCATCGTTTCTTCGAGCGGTGTCTCCGGATCTGGACGGTGATGATAGAAAATATCTACGTAATCCAGTCCCATCCGGCTCAGACTTTGGTCCAGACTGGCAATCAGGTTTTTGCGGGAACCCCATTCGCCGTATGGACCGTTCCACATATGATAACCTGCCTTGGTTGAGATGAGCAGTTCGTCGCGGTAAGGACGCAGATGTTTTTTGAGAATGACACCAAAATTCTCTTCGGCTGATCCTGGAGGTGGTCCATAGTTGTTGGCCAAGTCGAAATGGTTAATCCCCAGATCGAATGCGCGCAGGATCATCTCTTCCTGAATATCCAGGGTGCGGTTTCCACCGAAGTTCTGCCATAAGCCTAGTGCTATTTGCGGCAGTTTGATTCCAGTTTTGCCAGAGCGTGCATACTTCATTTCACTGTATCGTTGTTCACTCGCAGTATAGGGCATGGTTAATCTCTCTTTTCCTGTAAAAGTTATTGAATACCCTTTCATCTTAGACACTTTCCATGTAAAACGATATGGCATTTCACTACAACGATATGGAAAAATGATTGGTATCTTCATCAAATGATATTTATAAAACGATCCCTTCCCACCTTTTATATGTTAAAATGCAAGGTATAACGACCTCATAACTGGAGTGAATAGCCTTGATTACGTATATGTGCAAAAACAATCACTTTCAGGAGCTGCAGCTCCTTCATTACGGCACAGAAGCTTGCACACCCGGTCACCACTTCGGCCCGGCCATGCGCGATTATTACAAAATCCATTATATTTTGGACGGCAAAGGCACCTTCGAAGTCGGAGGTAAAAAGGTTACGCTGCACAAAGGACAGGGGTTCCTCATCGTGCCCCATTCTGTCGTTCATTATGAAGCAGATCAGGATGATCCGTGGGAGTATAGCTGGGTTGCTTTCCAAGGAAGCACCTGCCCTTCGTTATTGCAGCAGGCTTGCCTGTCTGAGCACCATCCGATCTTTGAGATGGGCAATGAGGATGACGAGATGCGCTCCTGCCTGCACCGCATGATTAGCTCTCGCAACACCCATAAGGGGTGGGAGATCAGCATGACGGGATTACTCTTTCAGTTTTTCTCCATTTTGATTGATCGAGCCGGTGAGGACAGACCTATTCCACTCCAGGACTATACGAAAGAAACCTATGTCACTCAGGTGATGGATTTCATTGAGATTAATTATGCCAATACCATAACCGTACAGTCCATTGCGTCTCATGTTGGCTTGCAGCGCAGCTACTTGTGCTCCCTCTTCAAAGACAAGATGGGCACCAGCATTCAGTCTTATTTGGTCAATTACCGCATGCGCAGGGCGGCTGAGCTGACGCTGGACCCGGCTTTGACCATTGGGGATATCTCCCGTTCCGTTGGATATGCCGACCAGCTGCTTTTCTCGAAAATGTTCAAAAAAGTTATGGGCGAAGCCCCTACGTATTATCGCAAACACAAAACAGCACCTTCCCATTTATGCAGCTAATGGGAAAGTGCTGTTTTTGTATTTTTACACAGGGTATCACTACCTGCTTATGACTGAATTCCATTCGTTCCTTCTGCTTTAAACCTGCTCCTGCATGGTCACGCCTACCACTTGAACTTTAATTTCATTGACCATAATGCCTGTTAATTGCTCGACAGCTTGCTGCACATTATGTTGAAGTTCCTGACAGACTTCATGCATCTTTCTGCCAAATTGAACATTGATTCGCAGTTGGATAGATGCCTGATCATCTTTGATTTCAACGTCAATTCCTTTCTGCAAGCTCTTTCCGCTGATACTCTTGGCGATTCCTTCGGTAAGACCAACAGACATGGAGGATATTCCCTCTGTAGTTTGAGCGGCCATGCCGACAATTTTGGATACTACATCATTGGAAATATGAATGGCGCCCATTTGAACAGATTGTGGCTCAATATACTCAGGTTCAGTGTATGGTTGTGGGATGATTTCAGACATGATTTCCACTCCTTCTATATCATTTATAAATGTTTAAGCATTCTGCCATTTGTCCTTGAAGAATAGCTGATAGATTCGAACCAAAATAATTTTAACAATCATGTAAACAGGGATGATAATCAGAATGGCAATTATGCCGCCCAGGTCCCCTGCACCCAGCACCAATATAATGGTCGTAAGCGGGTGAATATCGAGTTTTTTGCCGAATACATACGGTGCAACCAGATTATCCTGAATTTGCTGTGCTACCAGAATAATAATGAGTGACCAGATCGCAACCGAAGGGGATACCACCAGTCCCATAATGACAATAGGAACGGAGGACAGGATCGCCCCGATAAACGGAACAAAGTTCATAATGACCGCAATTACGGTTAACAGCAGTGCATACGGGAGACCGATGATCAAGAAACCGATATACATCAGCACACCCAGTGCCAGATTCACGAGAACTCGTCCCACGATAAAGCCGCTTAACGCCTGATCGATCTCAAGTACCACGTCACGACTGTCTTTTTGGAAGCGTTTTGGTGCAATGTGCACCAGCTTACGACCAAATTTCTCGCCCTGCTTCAACATGTAGAACAATATGATCGGAAAAGTGAACAGAACAATCGCAAAGCTTGAGATGAGTGAAAAGAATCCACTCACATAGTTTGTTACAAAGGTAAAGCCTTTGTTAATGTAGTCCGTAATCTGCGAAAACGGGGTCGATCCTTCCGGGAACATAGCCGTAATGACACCGTTCTGCTCCAGCTCTTTAAGCTGCAAACTCAGTGAATTGATTAAATTTGGTGCGTTTTCTACCAGATTGATCAACTGCTCGCGAAGTGAAGGCCATAGTCCTATAATAAACAGGGCGAACAGTATACCAAACACCAGATAGATCAGCAAAATGCTAAGTGTGCGATTCAGCTTCTTTTTTTCCATGTAATTGACGAGCGGCCGCAGCAGATAATAAAAGAATACGGACAGCATCATCGGCACGGTAATTACCGTAAGCATGGTAACAAGCGGTTGGAAAATAAAGCTGACACGTGATAACAGATAGATATTAATCAGTATCAGTGCCAGTGCAATACTGAAACGTACAAACGAATTTACTTTGAACAAAAAGTTTCCCCTCCACTTAACCTTTTCTATATGAGCATTTTGCAAATGGTGATCAGAATGACAACATGTTTATATCAACCTTACCCTTTATGTCGGTCCTTTATTTCGGAATCTGTATAGTGAACACCGTCGTCTCCCGTCCACGACGGGAAAGTGTTAATCGTCCACCCATTTTCTCGGTGTTCCGCCGCGCAATTGCCAGTCCAAGCCCCGTACCCCCGGTTCCCGTACGAGCCTCATCCCCGCGCACAAATGGATCAAAGATGGTTGCCCATAACTCTTGAGGGATACCCACACCGGTATCAGCAACCTCGATAACCACATGGTTGTCCAGTGGGATTAACTCCACACGCAGCTCCGTCCCCCGCGGGTTGTAGGACAAGGCATTTGTAATCAGGTTCTGAATCACTCTGGACAACAGCTCCGGATCATACCTTGCATAGATCTCTTCATCAGGAACGAGCACATGCAGGCCAAAATGATTCTGCTCAATCTCACCATACGTATCAGCCATAATCTCACGTACAAATTCGCCGATTTCCCGCTGTTGAATATGCATACGGAAGTCAGGTGAATCCACTTTGAGCAATTCCAGCATGTTCTGAATCATACGCGCGACCTGAACGGACTTGTTGTAGATATATCCCAGATATCGCTGCTGCCTGTCCTTATCTTCCCCTCGCCCTTCCACCAAAGCCTGGGCGTATCCTTGAATACTCGTGATCGGGGTCTTGAGATCATGCGACAGATCCACAATTAATCGCTGTTTGCTCTCTTCGGCATAACGTTTCTCCGCAGATGTATTCTCAATGACGTCCGCCATATAATTGAAGGTTTCTCCAATCTGGACAAATTCCCTCTCTGCCGAGATGGACATGCGTGTACTATAATTTCCCTGGATCATCTGGGTAAGACCTAGAGAGAGAATACTCAGCGGCTTTTTGATTCGACGGGCGACCCAGTAGCTGTATACAAATATCAGCAGCAAGACCAATCCGATCCCGATCATAATGTAGAACGATAACGGATGCTTCAAATTGGTAATCAGCTGATTATCATTAATTCGTACACTGACCAAGTCACGCGGAATCTTCAGCAAAACGTACTTTGCAGCTCCCTCTGTTGAAAGCGGACTAATGGAGTAATAGTAAGGCTGTTCATTTCGGTTTTCGAGTCCAGCATATAGCTCAGCTTCACTGTAATGAGTGAACGAATCCTGCTTGTCCCCGATATAACGAATGACCTTCCGCTCCGCATCCAGCACTTCAATCCATCCCCCACTGTCCTTAAGACGCTGAATCTCGGTATTATTGGCCTCATCGGAACTACCGGACAACCATTCGTTCTCCAGTTCTGTCACATACACATGTGCCTCCACATTCAGATCAGGATCCACGACCTGATCCGAAATGCGGAAATCGACCACATCCAGATTAATGATAATGTACACGATGGCTACCAGTAACAACAAAAAGAAGTTAAACAGCAAAAAGTCCAGTGTCAGGGACGTTTGCAATACTCTCTTTTCTCTAGCTTTCCATGGGCGCTTCAATTTTGTATCCAAGTCCCCTTATCGTTTTTAAATATTCCGGTTGTCTGGAGTCGCGCTCGATCTTTTCCCGAATGTTACTGATATGTACCATTATCGTGCTGTCCTCGTGAGCGTAATAATCTCCCCATACGGCTTCATATATTTTTTTACGGGTGAAGACACGGCCTGGCTGCTCAAGCAGAAGCTCCACGATTTTGTACTCTGTTGAGGTCAATGTCACAGGTTTACCCGAGCGAAAAAGGATACATTGGGATCGATCAAGCCTAAGCTCACCCAGCACAAGATTTAACTCTTTAGCAGCAGGCACGTCAGGTGCATCAAATTGATTGACTCTTCTGAGCAAAGCTTCAACTCTGGCGACAATTTCCAAAGGATTGAAAGGTTTGGAGATATAGTCGTCAGCCCCTAGTCCGAGTCCAAGGATTTTGTCATGGTCCTGGCTTTTGGCCGACAGGAACAGAACAGGCATATGATGTGTGGACCTGATTTGTTTGATCAACTGGAGTCCATCCATTACAGGCATCATAATATCCAGTATGACCAGATCAATCTGAGTTGAATGGATACACTCGAGCGCCTCTACTCCATTAACGGCTGTCACAATGTTGTAGTCCTTCTCGAGGTACAACTGAAGCAGTTCCACAATTTCGGGTTCGTCATCTGCAATTAATAGTGTGTATCTCATGCGAATCCTCTCATTCCTATTTCAATAAATTCAGTTATCATTCGAACTCGTATTCGTACATTCCATTTGTTATTGTTCATATGTCTATACGTTACTACTATATACTACGTCTCTTAAATCAATCTAAACCATTTCTAAAGATAACCTAAATAAAAAGCCCGGGCATCAGGCCAGAGCTTCAAATATAAAGCTAAAATAAGTAAAGTTTCAGTACCATTCATCACTTGCTACGTAACCAGGGTTCAACCCGGGCATATAATCGGTCCTTATCATATTGCACATACTGACTCGCCCGATTACGTACCGGGTCACCGGCATAGAAACGTTCATACAGATCATGTCTGGCTCCCAGCGGACTTCCTGTCAGCTCCCAGGCGAGCTGGAATAACCGAATCTTCTCTGGTGCCTGCATCGTTACGCCTCCAAGATACTTGTTCATCATGGGGCTGATACTTCCTTCGAGCTCCAGCTTCCCGGAAGGGATCTGAATAAGGCCACCTGCGGCAATCGTCTTCAAAATCTCAACAGCGCGCGGGTAATAACGGTTCCCCAGATTACGGGCTGTTTCAATATATTTGAATGATGGTAGCCAGTTCCCATGAACATCCGGCGCAGCTTGTGCCTCGGATGCGATGATGAGTCCTTCAATCGTATGCATCTGGCTGATCATCTCCCCAAGCTGTTCCTGTACATTCAGGAAGGAATCCACTCCAATCTCCTTGGCAACGGAAGAAGTGATGGCTGTAATGAATTCCAGCTTCGAATGCAGCCGAATAATGCTCTGATGGTAAGCCAGACTGGAGGATGCCACGTTGCAGCGAATCTGCCATACCGCTTCCGGATTGTTGTGCAGCAGTACACGCTCCCAAGGTACAAATACATCATCAAAAAATAATACAGCGTCCATCTCATCATACTGACTACTGAGCGGATGAGCAGTATCTGACTCTAATGTTGCAAAAGATTCTCTACATACCATATGTAATCCTGGACTTCCTGCTGCCACAATAACCATATGCGCCAATTCCGGACGATGTCCAGGAATGCGCTGAATCGGATATGCAATGATATCGTCCGCATATGGAGCAGCAGTGGCCACCATCTTCGCCCCACGGAGCACAACGCCCTCTGTATTGGTACGAATGATTTGAAGCATCGCATCTTCATCTTCCCCAACAGGCAGAGCTCGGTTAATTTGCGGGTCACGCTGGACAATGGTCAGGAAGGCATCCTTCCGCTTTGCCTCATCATAGTAGGCAGCGATTTTACCTCCATATGCTGGGTCATATACAGCCATCGCATCCCGTGTGGCGTACCATCCGGTCAGGCGGGATCGGGCGTAATCCGAGAGACGACTCATGACCCCGTAAGTGCGATCAGACCACAATCGAAAGGCTGCCGCCCTGCTGCTGATCTCCTGAGCACTACGGGGTACTCGAAAAGCCTGATGTACATAGCCATTTGTCTGCTCATCCCAATAAGCCACTGTTTCTCTCGTGTCCGCACCATCCACCAGATTGAACAGACTTTCAATCGTTTGTAAAGTTCCCCGGAAGGCAGAATGCTCTGTTACGTGAATACGTTCTCCATTCAGCCATACATTCCGTTCGTCGTTCAAGCGTTGCAGATAAGCTTGTCCACGGGACATCGTTATGCTCAATGTAATCCTCCTTCTCGGTTAGAAAGGCTAGGAAACTCAATGTTGATAAAGTTTTTAATTACTTCAAGACTCAAGTTATACCAAAATGATACATACTGTATCTATTGAAATAGTACTTTGCTTTGGAGGAAAAAGTCAACAGACACCGAACCTAAGGTCCGGTGTCTGTTCTGTTCTATTCGATTATGTTAGATCAGTTTGGCATACATATTGCGAAGATAACGCCAGCGTACCAGCAGGAAGAACAGAATTTGCATGGATGCAAATACGAGGAAAATGCGCAAAGTATAACCCATGACGGAGAAATCTACTAACTGCTGTAATGCAACAAAGGCCACGGAGCTGTGGATAATGGCCAGGACGATTGGCAAGAAAAACATTAACAGCAGCTGTCTGGTTACGATGTTGCGAAGCTCCGGGCGACTCAGTCCCATCTTACCAATCATGCGGTACTGCTCTTCATCCCGTTCCAGATCCGCATATAACCGGAAGTAGGTAAAGCTTGCAGCAAAGGTAAAAAAGACGATGCCAATCAATCCACTCAGAATAAGGATAATGCCATTGGTTTGTTTGGAATTAAGCCAATCCAACACGAGAGCGCTGATCTCGAAGTAGCCCCGATTACTTGAGTCATTTTGAATGGAATCAATCAGATCCGGCGCAAACTTCCGCGTTCCCATCCAATCTGTCACAACAAATTGAGTTTTTTTATCGGGATAATAATTTTCATCAGCCTCGATTTGAATATTAAATTCCTTATTCATCTTGTCGTACAGCTCATTGGATACCACATAAACTTCCCTTTTGAATTCAACAGGGATGACGATATCGGTTGCAGGTGTTGTTAATCTGACCTTTTCCTGAACTTCCCACATACTGATATTTTTCTGAGTTGAACCCTGCCCAGCTTCAGCACGTAATGTCTTGCGACTCGTAAGATTGCCCGGAGTCATAAACGAGTCGTTGACATTCTCCAGAGTTCGCTCTTTGTAACCAAGTGCCTTGGCAAGATGATTATATTCACTGAGTTTGATAATATAGTTACCCTCATCATCAAACAGCGGAGTATAACTACCTTTCTGGTACGGAACTTCATTATCAATCAGTGTCTCTTCGATCTTCCTGATGTGCCGTTCTGCACCAGGTGTATCCCATGAATTTTGGTAGGTAAACGCATATGGATTTGACATCGATGACAATCCCGGATCTGCGATCGCCAGCATCGTGCCAATGCCTGTAAAGGCAGAAGCCGAGATCACACTTACCATAAAAAACATGACTGCATTATCTTTCATTCGATAGGTAAGTTCGGACAGAAACAGCAAATTCGTTTTGCGGAAAAACAAACGCTTATTGCCTTTGAGCGCCCGAATGGCATACACACTAAGTTGGGTGAATAACAGATACGTGCCTGCAATAACCAAAACAACACTACCAAGCAGCAAAGGGAAAGAGTATGTGATCCATACAAAGGCAAATACACCCGCATATCCACCACCAATGAGTATGACAGAGAGAAGTGCTAAAAGACGAGAAGCCTTTGGCTCGGGTTTTGGTTTTTCCTCTGATTTGACAAGGTCAATCAATGACCCTTTTCGCATCAGCAGAGACGAGCTCAGCGCAATCACAACAAACAGCAGCAGAAACGCTCCGACCGTAAGTGCGATTGCTTTTAATGGAAAATAGAATCGGAGACTTTCTTCCACCGCCAGCATGGAACCGCAGATCAACAGGATCAGCTTGGCAAAGATCATTCCTAATCCAACGCCTGCCACAATGGCCGCGAGTCCAATGCACAAGTTTTCCATAAATAACAGTCGGTTCATCTGTTTACGTGTCATACCAATGATTTGAAATATGCCGAATTCTTTTTTGCGCGTCTTTAGAAATGAACCTACGGAATAGAGCAGAAACAGAAACGAAAAGATGAAAATAATGATCTCGGCAATCAAAAATCCCTGATTCGCAAGCATGGTTACTGTTCCACTTGAACCCTTCAGTCCATCCTTCAGATCCGGGTGAAACAAAAGAAGTGCATACGTAAAAAAGATCATGACGGAAAACGTACTGCTCAGGAAATGAGCCAGATAAATTCGTTTGTTCCGAACAACATTATTAATGGCGAACTGGCGAAAATTCATGTCCGGAGCCTCCCATCAGGGATAATACGTTGATGATTCGCTGATAAAACGTCGATCGGTTATCTCCATAATGAATTTCGTTGTACAGTCGTCCATCCTTAATAAATACAACCCGGCTGCAATAACTTGCCGCAACAGCGTCATGCGTGACCAGCAGCATAGTGGCCCGATCTTCCTGGTTACGACGCTCCAGCATCTCCATTACATCACGCGCTGCCTTCGAATCGAGATTTCCTGTAGGCTCATCGGCCAGCACCAGCTTGGGAGAATGGATTAGTGCTCGTGCGATTGCTGTCCGCTGAGCCTGACCTCCGGAAATTTCATACGTACGTTTGTTCAGTAGAGATGCGATGCCCAGCTTCTCTGCAAGTCGATCAACACGTTCATTCATCTCCTCAACCGGTACTCCATCCAGCGTAAGCGGCAGGACAATATTTTCTTTTACCGTGAGTGTGTTGAGCAGGTTAAACGACTGAAATACGAACCCCAGCTCTCGGCGTCTGAACAGAGCCAGTTCATCGTGATCCAGTTCAAACGGGTTCTTTCCTGCAATCTGCAATTCCCCTGAAGTAGGGTGGTCAATGGTTGAAATCATGTTTAGCAACGTTGTTTTGCCGCTGCCTGATGGACCCATGATGCCGACGAATTCACCCTCCTGAATACTGAGATCAATTCCTGACAAGGCTTCGTATGACACGATCCCTTTATAAATTTTGCTAATCTGTTTCACTGAACATATCTCCATAGGTTAATGGCTCCTTTTAGATTTCAAATTTGAATTAAACCAAGTTGTACTGAACTTCATCGCAAATCGAGGTCGTTCTCTACTTTCTGACTTCAGTCTATCGAAGTTTCGACCATTCTCCTATGGATTAACCTTTCATCTTCATGACATTATTGTAAGGTTACATGTCTCTCGTCGCCTTTTGGCGTGTTTCTTCTATGTAGAAAACGAGAAAGACGCCGATCCCTGTCAGGGCACCAGACGTCTTCTCATTTCGTTCCGCATTATGCGCTTATATTTAGATTTCAAAAGTAATGGTTACCGTTGTCCCTTCTCCCTGAACGGATGTAAGGTCGATCCGATGGTTCATTCGTGTCAGGACATCCTTAACAATATATAGTCCCATACCCGTAGATTCTTTAAAGTGACGCCCATTCTCTCCTGTGAAAAAAGGCTGGTACACTCGGTTAAGATCCGACTTGGGAATACCCACTCCCTGATCCTTCACTTCAAGAATGATGGATCGTCTGGATTCGTAAGCCTGAATGGTTACCTTTTGCGCTTTTCCCCCGGAAGAGTACTTGATGGCATTGGATAACAGCTGTACGAGGACAAACCGAATCCACTTCGCATCCGACTGAACCATTAACGCAGAATCAATTTTCATCTCGGGATATACGTGATTACGAATGAAGAACCGTTTCAGCTCATGGATGGCTTCTTCTCCGGCCGCCTTGAGGGATACCGGTTCCACACTGAAATCTTGTTCAAATGTCTCCAGCCGCGCCATGTACAACACCGTTTCCAGTCCTCGTCTCATCTGGTCTGCTTCCTCTCGAATGCTGATGAAACGGGGGTCCTCATCCTCCTGATCCTCAACCGTCAATTCAATGACAGACAAAGGTGTCTTCATCTGATGAACCCATTGATTCATAAAAGTCAGGTATTCCTGTTGACGCTGTTCCAGACGATGCAGATGCGCATAATAATGACCGTACTGTGAGTCCAACAGTTCTGACAATGCCTGCGGCAAGGGCGCGGGCTCATTCAATGGAACAAATTCTTTCAGATCATTCATTCGATGGGACATCCGGGAATAAAACATGCGATGGGACAGATACCGATAAATGAGATAGGCTGCGTATAGGACTAACCCCAGAGATACCGCATATGTGGCCGTTAACCAGTGGTCATAGCCGTCGTACCAGAAGACCGCAACCACAGTAAGCAGCACAACGATTACCCAACAAGTCAGTACAATATGTTCTTTGATAAACAACTTCATGAAGGCGTTGATGCCTTCCAATTACTGTTGAGTCGATAACCTGAACCTCTTACCGTCTCTAGCGCATCTGTAATTCCCAGCTCAGTCAACCGTTTACGCACGCGGGTCACATTCACGCTAAGTGTGTTATCATCCACAAAGGAATCATCCCACAGCTTTTCCAAGATGGTTTCACGGCTAACCAGTTTGGGACTGCGACGCAGCAACGTCTCCAGCAAAATGGTCTCTTTCTTGGTCAGCTGTATCTTGCGATCACCGAGCTCCATCTCCAATCTTTCCAGATAAACAGTTAGTCCATCCAGTTCCACCTTGCGCTCTTCATGACGCGCAGCGTAATCGCCATACACCCGGCGCAGCTGACTTCGAATTTTGGCCATGACAATCTCATGCTCAAACGGCTTCGTAATATAATCGTCCGCACCGTTCTCAAGCGCCATAACCTGATCCATTTTGCCACTCCGGGCCGAGATGAAAATAATCGGACATGTGGAAATGGAACGAATTTGGCGACACCAATAGAACCCATCGTAACTCGGCAAGTTGATATCCAGCAGCACGACATGCGGCTTAATTTGTTCAAACTGCTGGACGACCTGCTCAAAATCCTCAACCGCAACGGCTCTGTCACCATATCGCTCGATATGGGATTGAAGTAAACCCGCAATCTTCGGATCATCTTCAATAATCATTATCGTATACATAAAAAAGGTCTCACCTCTAACCTGTCGTAATGGAATATGCAATTCTCTTTCCAAAATCATAACACAGGTAGGTACTATCGGGCATCGACCTTCTTGCGCCAATCCACAATGTCAGCGTTCAGCTGCTTCAAATCTCCAGACGGCTGCTCCTCATCGGACAAGTTATACTTCTGTTTCAACGCCAGAATTCGATATACACTTTCATTAATTCGAGATTCTGAAATCTTGCCTGACTGCACCGCACTCTTCAGCGTATCAAAAATAGTCTTGGCACTCTCATAACTGTGAGCTACCAGCAGAATATCACTTCCTGCCTGAACCGTCGCTACGGCGGCATCGTTCAACTTATAATTTTTCGCGATCGCGCCCATGCTCAGATCATCTGTGATGACCACACCGTCATACTTGAATTTGCCACGCAACTGCTGACCAATAATGACGTCCGACAAAGATGCCGGATGGTCGGGATCAAGCTTGGGAAACAAAATATGGGCTACCATAACCGCTTCCACCTGTTCCTTCACCGCTGCCTCAAACGGAATCCACTCCAGCTGGGCAAGTTGCTTCTCCGTTTTGTTCACGACAGGCAGGTCCAAGTGGGAGTCCACTGACGTGTCTCCATGACCAGGAAAATGCTTCACCACCGGAATAATCCCTTCGCTGCGCAGCCCTTTCATCTCAGCTATGCCCATCTGTGAAACCAGACTGGCCGAACTTCCAAATGAACGATCCCCAATTACCGGGTTATTCGGATTACTATTTACATCCAGCACTGGAGCAAAATCGACATTAAAACCTACCAGCTGAATTTGTCTTGCTAACAATTTGCCCATCGTTTCAGCCAAATCAGCATCCTTCGTCTTCCCCACTTTCCGATTGGAAGGTATAGACTCTACCGTTTCTGGCATTCGACTAACTTTGCCACCCTCCTGATCCACACTCATGAAAATTGGAACTGGGTTGGAACGATTGGCATCCTTAATGGATTGCACGAACTTTGCCGTTCCTGGCACGGTCGAGACATTATTCGCATAGAAAATAATCCCTCCTACCTTCTGATCCGTGATCATCTGTTTCGCTTGAGCATCCAAAGTGGTCCCCTGAACACCCGCGAGAATCATTTGTCCAATCTTCTCATCCAAAGACAATTGGTCGAGCTGCTCTTTTACCGAATCTTTCTCTTCCTGAGGAGGCACTGTATTCTGTTGATCATCCTGACCATTCTGATTGTTTGCACCTGTGTTTGAATTCGCATTGGTCTCCGTTCCGGCATTATTGTTATTTTGCTCTGACGAGGAGGGCTTCTGTGACTCTCCACATGCGGATAAGAGCAACACTATTCCGAATAGCAGGAACAACATTTGAAGCGTGTTTATGTGTTTGTTTTTTAACTTGTGATTATCGATATACAAGGATGGTCATCCTCCTTAAGCATTGTTGTCATTCAGTCTGAATGTGGTTCAGGCATAACCTTATCATAAGGTGGTTCATTTTCAAAATGGAGACGGCTCCAGTACAAATTCTAAAAATACAGCCTAAAACGCAAAAATTTTCCCCTTTCCGGGTAATTGTGTGGTACTTCATGGTGTTATTCCTTAAGGCGTGTGTGATTGAAGGGGATGAGAAAAGGTATCAGCGGTGCGAAAAATGGTTTCTGTTGTGAATTTTTCATATGTTGAAATTATTATTATAGGAAGGCAAAAAGCAGCTAATATTTACTAAGCATTTCAATTTGGAAATCTAATAATTTTAAGAATATTGGATAAATAACTTTAAAAAATATGAAAAATAAAACAAAAACTTTATATTGTTAACCTAAAATACATCTGTTATACTCTGATTCATATCATGTTAAGTAAAATGACATTCTATCGAATGGGAGTGATTTTCGAATGAGAAATCGGTTTAAATGGAAGGTTTCCTCTGCGTTATCTGCTGTTTTATTAATGATTCCAGCCTCTTATGTTGCAAATGCTGACACAGTTCAAGTTAGAAACGTTCCGAAAACACATTATCTTGAAGCAAAATCGGAAAACGTACGCTGGGGCAATATCGGCAAAGGCGATCCCGTGCTTACGGTTAATTCGGGGGATATCGTCACGGTGGAAGCTGTTACGCACCACTCCGGCGATGATTATGAGCGCATGATCAAAGGTGATGCCGGCGCAGAAGATATTTTCCATTGGAGCGAAACGGAAAAACATGAGGCTGATCGTGGACCTGGCGTACATATCATGACGGGACCAATTGCAGTCGAGGGCGCTGAACCTGGCGATGTACTCGAAGTGAAGATTTTGGACATGAAGCTGCGCCCTAGCGGAAACGGGGAATATGCCGGTAAAACCTATGGTTCGAATGTAGCTGCAAACTGGGGCCTTTTATATGGTGAGATGGAAGAAACGCCGAATACACGTGAGGTTGTTACAATATATGAAATGGAGACGAAAGGTGGCAATGATTACGCCAAGGCACTGTACAGTTATCGCTGGACACCACAGACCGATCCAAACGGCACAGTACATCCAACCATAGATTATCCAGGTGTTATCGTTGATCACTCGACGGTGGAAGAGAACCATGATGTGCTAAAAGGCATTCACGTCCCTGTCCGGCTGCATTTTGGCACAATGAGCGTGGCCCCCAAAGAAGCTGATGTTGTCGATTCCGTTCCACCATCGTATTATGGCGGGAATATCGATGATTGGCGCGTAACCAAAGGGGCAACGATGTATTATCCGGTATCAGTACCTGGAGCACTGCTTTCTGTGGGTGATCCGCACGCAGGTCAAGGTGATTCCGAATTGAACGGAACAGCGATCGAAACATCAGTGACCGGGGATATCCAGCTCATTCTTCACAAAAAAGCGGAGCTGGTCAACAAGTTGAAGGCGCTCAACTTCCCACTTCTTGAGAATGAAAACGAATGGGTTGTTCACGGCTTCAGCTATGCGAACCATTTGGCCGAACTGGGCAAGGATGCACAAACAGAAATTTTCAAGCAGTCTTCCCTGGATAAAGCGATGAAGGACGCGGCGAACAAAACTAAGTCTTTTCTGATGAGAGGCATGGATTTGACTGAAGATGAAGCATATTCACTGATGTCCGTTTCAACGGATTTCGGAATTACGCAGGTTGTTGACGGTAACTGGGGCATTCATGGCATCATCAACAAAAAAATCTTCGGGGAAAAAGAACAGAAGCGTGCACCGCTGCGCAACAGCTTTGAACAATTCGGGGCAGACATCGGATGGGACCCAGCAACCAAAATGATCACCATTCAATATAACGGCAATACACTCTTGGCCAAAATCGGTGCCACAACAGCTACGTTTAATGAGGAAACGATCAAATTGACGGCGCCTATTCAATTGAACGATCAGAAATTGGCAGAAGTCAGCGAATATTTCGTAACCTTCTACCGGGCAAAATTGTCCAAGACGGAATAATCACACTCTTCTGTTTCTGTAAAGGAAATAAACAAGAACCGTTAGTCTTCAGAGCCTGACGGTTCTTGTTCGTTAAATATTCAATCCATCCTGGTTTTTGTGTCGCTTCAACAAAATCTGGTTTTCCACCCGAACCAACCCTTCCAGAGAGTAAATCGATTCGTTCATGAAGTGTTCCATTTCCTCGATGCTCTCCACAAGAATGTGAGTGTGCAGGATGCAAGCCCCCGTCATTTCATAAAGCACGGCCACCCGCTCGTTTTCTTTCAGCGCCGCCACAATTTTGTCCAAATGCTTGGGTTCAACTTCCAGCTCAAGATAAGCAGAAATTTTTTTCCCAAGCTTCTCGGCACTGATCACAATCGAAAATTGCTCAATAATCCCTTGATTTACCAGTCGTTCAATACGTTCCTTCACCGCTACCCCTGAAAGGCCGACCTCTTTGGCCAGATCAGTGTACGAGATTCTGCTGTTCTGGGCCAAACGCCGCAAAATATGGCTATCAATCGTATCCAGCACGTCATTCACCCCTCTATGTACTATATATTGTAACAGAAAAACAGTATTACAGAAAAACAGACAACCCCTAATTACTTGCTTACCTGATCATACGAAAAGCCGCCTTTCGGCGGCATCAGGTTTGTTTTCAGTTTAGAGTGTTTTCAATGCTTCTGCTGTAAACGGAACAATTTCGGACTGCCGTCCTTCGCGAACTTTGTTTGGCCATTCCGGATCACTCAGCAGTACACGTCCTAACGCGATCAAGTCAAATTCATTATTCTCCATTTTCTCGTTCAACTGATCCAGATGAGCGTCACCTGTTCCCTGGTTTTCGTTCGCTCTGTCCACGAATTCCGCTTCGAGCCCTACTGATCCAACAGAGATCGCCGGCTTGCCACTTATTTTCTGTGTCCAGCCTGCAAGATTCAGCTCTGAGCCATCAAATTCCGGCAGCCAAAATCGACGGGTCGAGCAGTGGAAAATATCTACGCCTGCAGCTGTCAATGGTGCAAGGAATTGCTGCAGTTGTTCTGGTGTTTCCACCAGACGTGCGTCATAGTTCCCCATTTTCCATTGGGAGAAACGAAGTACGATTGGGAAGTCAGGACCTACTGCAGCACGGCATGCTTCAATAACTTCAACTGCGAAACGTGTGCGCTGTGCCAGATCACCTCCGTATTTATCCGTACGACGATTGGTGTGCTCCCAGAAGAACTGATCAATCAGGTAGCCATGGGCCCCGTGAAGCTCAATACCATCGAAACCGATACGCCGCGCATCAGCCGCAGCTTGAGCATACGCCTGGATAAGACCTTTGATCTCATCCTCTGACAATGGTTCTCTTTCAGGTTCACCTGCCATGCTTATTCCCGATGGGCCTACCGGATCAGCTTCTGCATTGGGCAGATCGCCTGAACGACGGGCTGTACCCACATGCCACAATTGTGGCATGATTTTGCCACCTGCCTCATGGACTGCTTTAACTACATTGGCCCAACCCTGCAGTGATTCTTCGCCATGGAACAGCGGAATGCTCGCGCCACTAATGGATGAAGGGTGGTTAATACCCGTTCCTTCCGTTATGATCAGCCCTACACCTCCGGCTGCTCTGCGACGATAATATTCCACGACCTCTGGTCCGGGTACTCCTTCGGGTGAAAATCCACGAGTCATGGGCGCCATGACGATCCGGTTGGACAGAGTTAGCTTGTCCGAGCTAAATGGTTTAAACAAAGCTGACGGTACATTCATTGTGTATTGCTCCTTTACGATCAAATTGGAAGAAAACATGTACACTTTCTTGCAAAAGCCCTTGTATAACTACAACAGATGTTATTCAGTTAGTTGGTTTACATACATCACCTTTCTATTTTATGGTTTCTGATTTTTATTTTCAAATTTTCGATCAAAGGCGCATTACTACTCTCTTGAACACAAAAATAGAGCAGGCTCGATGCAACTTCATCTAAGAAGTTCTACATTCTCGCCCTGCCCTGTACAATTAACCTAAGCAGCTCTCTCTGTAACCAAAAATGTGGATGAAGCATAGTATATAATCCATAATCTTCCTTTCGTTTAATTAGAATTAACAGGGATATCATTGCGATTAACTCTCAGCAGTTTACCTGATGAAGTCGATAGAACATCGGGGTCTGTGCCCAGTCCAAAGTAGAAATCACCTTCGTGTTCTTCAAAAGACTTGGCGTACGTGTCCTGGTTAAAACGGAGAATTTCATTCCATGTGTTCAGATCTGTGGATTGATATACCCGGTTTATATAGAGATTCGCACTTTTGCGAGTGTAGGTAAGCACATAGACTTTACCTTCCCGAAGCAGTAGATCCGTAGGAAGAGCTTGAGCATCTGGCAAAATGACGCGTGTTGCCTGATTAATGTCGGTCATGACATTCAAGGATTTGGGTAAAAGTTGCCCGTCATTGAATACCCCTCCGATAATATAAAGCAGCTTATTGTTGAAATTAATGTTTTTCCCTATTTTATTATACGGGACGGTACCCGTTTGATAGGATAATCCCGGGAGCATTTTGCTACCATAGATGACGACGTCTTTCTTTTCAAGCTTCTCATTAATCTCTAATATATTGGTTTTATCGCCCCAAATATTATTGGCAGGATACATCATGCCTGATGCATATAATTTGCCCTTGATCTCAAATAACGTATACGCCCTGAAGCCAAACGTATTAATGGTTGCAAATTTTTGCCAACTTTCGCCTTGATCATGAGAGATTAATACAGTTGGTTTCTGCTCGGTACCCAGCGCAGCAAACAGTTTGCCCTGATAGGATGCCAAATCGTATACGTGTACACCTAGCGGCAGATTGCGATACTTTGTCCATACATCTCCGTCTAACCGGTAGAAATTCCCCATATCCCACTGCTCACCGTCCGAATCATTTCCGGGAATATACAATTTGTCGTTCAGCACTTTATAAATGTCTATCTGTTCCTCATCTACGAATAATTTGGTCGAAGGAACGATGCTCGGATTGCTATTGGTGACGGCCTGGGTTATAAATTTGGGATTGGCTGTATCGTAATAAATGACTGGAATTGGACCCGCATTAGGTGAAACACCTAAATTACTGCTGTTCCCGTGACCCATATATATTTTTCCTCTGTACAATTGCAAATCCCAGACATTGTTGGCATATGGTGCTTTCTTAAAAGGTTTTCCAAGCAACTCGATCTTGGACGTCACATCGGCTGATGTGATGGGTGCATTGGACACCTTAACAAGTGCCCGTTCGGCAGTCGGCTGCTGATCGGTGGAAACATTGTTTTTGGGTTTCGAATTACCCATAAGCAGCCAGCCCATGCCTGCAACAACCGTCAAAATCACGGCCGCCCACTTCGTATTCCTCTGCATGTCCGCTTCCTCCTTCATTTTTATGTGATAACACCTTTACAGCAAAATGATACAATTTGTATCTTTTCATATTATGTAAAACAAAACGTACTTGCAACAAATTCCGCCCGCTCCGTGCAAAAAAAATAGACAATCACATCCGAAGATGCGTTGTCTATTTGTCATAATTCATTGGTGGTTGCCTACCGATTGCGGATCAGTTCCAATTGAGCTCCATCTAGGTGCCTGTTTCCATCCGCTGACTTCCACTCTATTACTTCTTGGTAAAGTTACTCTGCTTTCACCAGAATTTTAACCTGGTTTTTCTCTTTCAGCAGTGCTTCAAATCCATGCTCTACTACTTCGTCCAGGCTGATTCGTTTGGTTACCAGCTTATCAGCTGGGAAGAAACCTTTAGCCATCAGACTAATTACAGCCGGGAATACGTCACGGTAACCGATAATGCCATTGACCGTACGCTCCTTCATAACAATGGAGTTTGGCAGAATTGGTGCTTCTTGTTCAAAAATGCTGACGATCATCAATTCGCCGCCAATACGCGTTGAATCAATCGCTTGTTGCAGCACCCGTGGTACACCCGTTACTTCATAAGCTACATTCACACCGCCTTGCGTACGTGCATGAATTTCGTCCACTACATTGTATTGTGTAGGATCAATAACAATAGCGCCAAGTTCTTCTGCTTTGGCTTTACGTTCTTCAGATAATTCCACAACATAAATATCCGATGCACCAGAAGCTTTCAACGCTTCAATAACCAACAACCCGATTGGACCCGCACCAAAAACAGCCGCAGTGTCGCCGACTTTCAGTTTGCTTTGACGAACTGCATGAAGAGCTACTGCGGAAGGCTCCACCAACGCTCCTTGCTCGTATGAGATGGAATCAGGAATGGCATGCACCATATATTCCTCAGCTGTTACATACTCCGAGAAACCTCCGCCTCCACCAGCTAGGCCCAAGAAACCCATCTGATCGCACAAATTATATTTTCCTTGTTTACAGGCTTCACAATGACCACATGCATAGATCGGTTCCACTACAACACGGTCACCTGCCTTATAACGTGTCACGCCTTCTCCTACTTCAACGACTTGTCCTGAAAATTCATGCCCCATCACTACAGGTGCTTGTTCCCCTGTTAGCGGATGCGGTGCTTGAGCTGGAATGAAGATCGGCCCAGCAGTGTACTCATGCAAGTCACTGCCACAGATTCCACACCACTCCACTTTTATTTTAACCTTTCCCTTTTCAGGACGGGGTTCATCAATATTTTCGAGACGCAAATCTTTTACTCCATGCCAACGCAATGCTTTCATTTGTTTCATCTCCCAGATCATAAGTTTTGATATAATCGGAAACGTTTCCGTGAGTTAAATATGTCACATTTTAAATAGGCTGTCAAACATAATTTGTCACACATATGTCTATCTTATGAATTTCAAGTCGATAATTCTGGTGTAATGCCAGCGTTTTCAATGTATTGATCATTTTTTTTGCTCTGTGGCTTTCGTCCGTTCTCTCTCGTGTATATGTTGAATTCAATTGATATAGAATGCGCGATTTATCTCTATTTATCCATTCGGTTCTTTTGAAACGCAACAGACATCTCTGCTCTTTAATCGTATTCATAGGATACTTATTGGCTCAAATGTTATAATCAAGGTATAGGATTGTCATTTCATTCGTACATATTTTCAAAATTCGGAATCGTTTCCGATGAAGTGAGGTTAACTAAACGTGAGTAAAGATCAGAAGGTTACGATCAAGGACGTTGCAGAACTTGCAGGTGTAGGTATCGCTACCGTCTCCCGAGCCATCAACAATTCCGACGGCATCAGCAACAAAACCCGGGATAAAGTCATGCAGGCCATTGAGCAGCTAGGATTTGTCCCCAATACCTCTGCCCAAAGTTTGAAAATACGCCAGACGCATCAGATCGCACTGGTTGTACCCGACATCCGCAATGCCATCATTCCCGAGATCTCTTGGTCTGTTGAACAAACGGCGAAGCAGCATGGGTATCATGTGGTTCAAATCAATACGGCGGGTAATGCACGAACGGAACTGGAAACTATCCGCAATATCAAAAAACTGCATGTGGATGGACTTATTTTCATGCCCTTGGCTTATCCTAAAACGTTACCTAGCTTAATTGACAAAGCTCCCCTTCCCATTTCCATGATTAATTACGGTAAAAAGCTCGACCCCGGCATGAAAGCAGATGTCGTTTCTCTTTCACAGCCCGAAGGGAAACTGGTGATGGAACATTTGATTAAGATTGGACGAACCCGCATTGCTTACGCCGGTGCTCCCAAAGATATCATTGAAGAGCGTTATCGGGCTTATGAGCAGGCACTCGGACATGTGGTGGACATCTCACTTGTTTACTTCGGAGAAGATTTTTCGTTGAATACGGGAGCTAATGCAGCGGATTATTTCTACGGGCTGACTCACATGCCAGATGCCGTATACGCGATTAACGATATGGTCGCGATCGGACTGGTAAATCGGTTTAAAGAACTCGGCGTTCGTGTCCCTGAAGATATCGCTGTTGTGGGCGTTGATAACAACCAATGGACGACCGTTTCATCTCCGCAGATCAGTTCAGTCTCGATTATGGGCGAAGAAGTGGCCCGACTTGCAACGGAATTGCTGTTAAAACGGATTCGAGAGATGAGCACCTCGGATTACGAGCATATTCAATTTGAGCCACGGTTAATTGTGCGCGAGTCCAGTGTTGCCATGATTCGCTCATCTTCACAAGGCCAAGCGCATAAGAATAATCGCGAAGTCACCGGATTTAATGGATAATCCAGACCTTCAACAAACACAAAAAAGGTGTTCACCAGGAAATGAATTTTGTCCTGAGAAACACCTTTTTTATCTTCATTCACACCCTTTTATCTCAAACCCACCTCCTAGCAATTACTTCTTCGAAAGCAATTGTCTAATTGGTGTTCCTTTCATAAACATCTCAATATCCTCTACGGTATGGTTAAAATAAATCGCATAGTTGCCTTGAGTCACATAACCCAGGTGCGGCGTTGCCAGCAGATTGGGCAGTGTACGCAGCATATGATTCACAGGAAGAGGTTCCTGTTCATATACGTCCAGACCCGCCCCGGCAATCCACTCATTCTGTAAAGCTTCGACCATCGCCTCTTGATCCACAATGCCTGCACGGGACGTATTGATCAATAAAGCGGTATTTTTCATCCGTTGCAACTCGGCTCGTCCGATCAGATTACGAGTGCGATCACTGAGCACCAGATGAATGGAAACAATATCGCTTTGTTCAAGCAGCTGTTCCTTGGTCTCTGCCCATTGGACTCCCTGTTCCTCTGCTCTTGCCTGTGTCAAATTCTCACTCCAGGCGATCACGTTCATGCCAAAGGCTTGTGCAATCTCTGCCATTCGGCTGCCAATCTTGCCCAAACCGAGCAATCCCAATGTCTTTCCGTACAAATCCATGCCAACTGTACTCTGCCAATTCCGATTGGAGCGCAATGCGTTATTTTCAGTTACCAGCTGTCTGGACAGACCCAGTATCAGCGCCCATGTGAGTTCAGTCGGAGGGTTCGAGCTGCCTTCCGTGCCGCACACGATTACACCGTTTTCTTCCGCAGCCTGGAGGTCAATGGAGGCATTGCGCATGCCGCTTGTAATGAGAAGCTTAAGATTGGGTAATTGAGTAATCACGGATTCAGGAAAAGGTGTACGCTCACGCATCAAGACAATAAGTTCAAAATCCTGCAGTTCCTGAACGACTTTCTCTTCTGATCCCAAGTAATTATTGAACGTCTGAACCTCAACTCGATCCAGGATAGGAGTCCAATCCGCTGAAGAAAGGGCTACATTCTGATAATCATCCAATATGGCACAACGCAACTTCGTCTGCATGGCTGAATCTCCTCCTCATATATGTGCATCATCAAACATTCTTTGAACATGTTACCCGAATATGTAAATCATAGTATACACCCTAATTTAATCTATACCCTATCTGTATTGTATCAACTCAAGCCCTCATCTGCCCAATGTCCTCAGACACAAAAAGAGCAGGAACAGATTCCCGCTTGTCGCTCTCACTTCAGAATAGCTTGAAAAGCAGCGCCGTGATCAGTATGGCCATCGCCACTTGAAGCAAGGACCGTATTTTCCAAAAAATCGTATCTAATTTTGATTGATCATTCTCTGTCAGGGAACCCACAATAGCAATAAAAGCAAGTATGCCAATCACAATCAAACTGAACTGGATAATCCCCATCCCGCCGTATGTTGTCAGCAGCACACCTATAATATATAAAACGACAAGGTAGATCCTATGAAAATAACGTTCCATATGAACACCCTTTCTAAAAATGAAATCCTTCCCTCATTCCTCAAGCAACGATAACGTAACCTTAATACTCTGCTGTACAAATGAGCGATCCGGCTCCGATTTCATCATCACGGTCAATCCAATCATCGATACAACCAGAGACTTGGACAACGCACTTGAGTCGAGATCATTAGACAATTCCCCTGTTTCCTGCCCCCGTTCAATCGTCTCCTTGAAAATCGCTACCAGATACATCTGGTGCTCGCGTGTCAGAACAGCGAATTTGGGGTCATGCGGAGCCAATTCAACCATCGTATTGATGCAAAAACAGCCGTGACGAGCATCTGTCACATCCCCTTCTGCTCCGATATGTTCAAACAAGGCACGGAAGGCTTCTTTTACAGAGGATGTATGTTGAAGCCTGGATCTGACTTGAGCGGCATGCAAAGTTGTATATCTGCGAAGTGCCGTTTCAAACAATTCCTTTTTGTCACCAAAAGCCGCATATAGACTGGGACGCTGAATCCCCATAGCTGTAGTCAAATCACTTAAGGATGTCGCTTCAAAGCCCTTATCCCAAAAAATCTGCATTGCCGCTTCCAATGCCTGATCCGTATCAAATTCCCGTTGTCTAACCATGTATTCACCTTCTTTGTGTATCGATCAGTATATAACTATTTTAATCTAGATCCAATTCCCATGTCAAATCCATCTCGATATATAAAGAAGACAATCAAACATTTCAATTTAACTCTTGACATCACGTCAAAGCGTGAAGTATGTTTGTTCCGAACCATAATGTACTGATCGGTATATTTAATTCAACAGTGGACTTTCTGCTCCCCTAACTTACCATATTCGAATACAGAAAGGTGAATCATCCATGCAAAATGCATCTCATCAAGCACATCCCTTCAGCGAAGGAAGTCCAGGCATGTCCCGCCTTGTTGCGCTGTTATTTGCCCTGTGCAGCGGACTCGCGGTAGCCAACATTTATTATGCCCAGCCTTTGCTCGACTCCATTGCTGAAGAGTTTAGTATCTCTCATTCCTCTATCGGAATCGTTATTACCGTAACCCAGATTTGTTACGCCCTCGGATTGTTATTACTCGTCCCTCTTGGTGATCTATTAAATCGACGCAAGCTGATCATTATCCAGATGCTTTTATCCGTAATCGCCCTGATAACTGTAGGTACCTCATCATCCAGTCAAATCCTATTTATTGGAATGGCAGCGATTGGGTTGCTTGCCGTGATTACACAAACACTCGTTGCCTTTGCCGCCTCCCTGGCTGCACCTTCTGAACGAGGGCGTATCGTCGGTCTGGTCACAAGCGGAATCGTCATTGGCATATTACTGGCGCGAACTATAGCAGGCACCTTGAACGATTGGATCGGCTGGAGATCAGTCTATCTCTTCTCTGCCAGTCTGACATTACTCGGGATTATCGCCCTGTTCCTGGTACTCCCAAAACACGAACCCAAACGAGAGAAACTCAGCTACATCCAATTGATCGTTTCTGTCCTGCAACTATACCGAGAGCTGCCTATTCTGCGGACACGCGGCGTTCTCGCCATGTTGATCTTCACAGCCTTCAGCATTCTGTGGACTTCCATGGTGTTGCCACTTAGCGCTCCGCCACTTTCCCTGTCACATACTGCTATTGGAGCCTTTGGTCTTGCGGGAGCTGCTGGTGCCCTGGCTGCTGCACGTGCCGGAAGACTGGCTGATCGGGGATTGGGACAAAAGACGACGGGCGTCGCTCTTGTCATATTGCTTCTATCCTGGCTGCCCATCGGCTATGTTCACCACTCATTATGGCTGCTTATAGCTGGGGTAATTATGCTGGACCTTGCCGTGCAGGCCGTACATGTCACCAACCAGAGCCTGATTTATGAAGTTCGACCTGAGGCGCAGAGCCGTTTGACGGGCGCCTACATGATCTTTTATTCGATAGGAAGTGCTACCGGCTCCATTGCTTCTACTCAAGTGTACGCATGGGCAGGTTGGACTGGCGTTTGCTGGCTGGGTGCAGGCGTTAGTGCCGCTGCGCTTCTGTTCTGGGCCTTTGATCGGTATATCCATCGGAATTCGGATCAATAATTGAACTTAATCCAGCTTATTCCATACCACGATAAACAGAGTGGCTAACGGACCAAATAACAGGGAAATCAGAAACCAGTTACGACCACTTCTGTTTTTTCCCTGAGCAAGTCCGGCATTAATAAGAGCAAGTGTACCCCAACCCACAAAATATTCATTCTCCATCAAACATCATCTCCTCCTGACAGATCGGCTCTATTTATTCTCTAGTAACGCCTTTAGCTTCAAATTTCGGCTCTCCAGGAAAGCCTGCATATACCACTTGAGTACAATGCGCTCTGCGACCCAACCCAGAACACCAAGAGGAGCTTCAAATCTCAGGGTGTCCCTCATACAAGTGGTCTGCTCGCCCAGCTTGCTGAAGCTGTGTTCATGTCTCATGCTCTTGAAAGCACCTTTCTCCATCTGATCCACAAAGTGATACGGCCGATTGTACTCGGCGATCCGGGAAGTCAGCTTCTGCCTTATCCCAAAATGGCTTGCTTTGAAAGTTACCGTATCGCCTTCACCAATTCTGCCCGTTGTCACACCCGCTACAGCCTGCTCACGGGTATGTTTCCAGACCGTCTGGGTATGAATGTCAATGTCCCGCGCATAATCAAAGCATCGCTCAATGGAGGCATGTATTGTAATCTCAGTTACCACTTCAATCAAGGACGATCTCTCCTTTTCTGCTTCCTTTCCCTAAAAAGGAAGATTAAGGTCTTTGCAAAGTATACTACTGGTCTCCATGAAGAACAACGCAGTGCATCATATAAATTAAAAACGGGTCCCCTGTTATCTTATAGGAGGCCCGTTTTCTGTGTGAATTCATTTGATATGCAAACTTAGATAATTAATTCATTAATGGCAAGAGTGCGTTCTTTGGACAGATCACGATATTGTTCCGATTCCACCTTGATCAGTGGTTTGAAAATATCAGATGTATTGTTCATGACAATAACACCCCGCTCGCCGTTGCTCAGCAGTACTTGTTTACCAATAAAATTAGGAAGCAGATGCTGCATCAAGGCTTGAACCGGCTTTTCATTCAATTTGCCGAATCCCATCGCATAGATATCTCGCAAGTTGTTAATCAGGTTCGGATTGCTGCTTCCGTGACTGCCGGATCTCATGCCGATGTAGATGTCTGCAACAGATACGATCTGTGTGTATGGATGAATCTCATCTTTCTTCAGTTGCATCGGATATCCGGTACCATCCTCAAGTTCATGATGCTGAAGAGCTACCAACGCAGTAGCTTCATCCGTCATGGAACTTTTGATAATATCATGTCCATAGATCGTGTGACGCTGCAATTCGAGCTGTTCATCTGCGGTTAACGGTTCCATCTTATTGCGTATCCGGTGAGATACCTTGCATTTGCCAATATCGTGAAGATAGCCCCCACGACTGATCTGATAACTTTCTTTTTGGGAATAACCAAGCCAGTTGGCCAGGTAAAATGACAACAGTCCAACCTGAATGGAATGTGTGTAGTTATTGACATCATCCCGTTCCAGCATCATCAGGAGATGTACGACATCCTTTTGCTCGTCCAGTCCCTCCACCATCGGTTGAAGCGCATCGTCCACCATTGTTGCGTTAAACTTACCCACAGTCAGCGCTTCGAGGAACGCAGATTGATAGTTATGTACAGTTTGTATAAATTGGGATTTCATTTCTTCTTCAGGCGGTTCTTCCTTGGTGCTTGTGCTTGCTCCAGATGCAAATTTTGCTGCAGCAGCAAAGAATTCCGCTTCCGTGATCTCTTCCTCGCGTGGTTCAATATCCACATAGTCTACGCGGTGCTGCATCAGCAAGGTGATATCTTCACTTTTGATCACAGTACCCTGACCCAGAACGTGTAATCCCGCTTCGCTGAATGTATCCGCAGTTAGACGGTCTCCATCTTGCAGGTTCATAATATGGATTCTCAAATCGGTATTCCCCCTGAACAATCATTTATAGTCAACAGCACCCGTTAGATCGGGTCCCAAAAATCCCTATACTACTTTATATCGATAAATACATTCTTTTTCTCCATAGTCCAAACGACCTTAATCGTAAAAGGAAATACGAACGTATAAGACTTTATTCTCAGTCCCATTTTCAAAAAAGTCCCGGTTTGATTTTGTATTTAAATATTTGGCATCTTGTTTTACACATATATAACCAAAAAGCCCAAAAAAATCTTTGGGCTCTTATTGAATTTAACTATATTTTGATCGAGCTCAAACTCGCTCCCTTTACGAAAAAACGTTCAATGCCTTTCTCAACAGATGGGTCCGGAATTAACGGTGGCGCCTGATGCGGCTTCACTCTGGCATCGATAATAATCTGGTCACAGCCCCAATGTTTATAGTTGTAACTGCTGTTCACACCGTACATATCATGGGACGGATTACTGCGGGTAAATGTCGCCCACAAGAAGTTGCTGAGATTCGCACTCAGGAAAGAACTATCGTCACATAATACAATCATTGGACAAGAAGATAGGACTCCTTTTTCCTTCAACATATCCGTAAATGCCTTCATTTCTTGTTCTGTATCCGCATAACTGGTGAATGGCGCACCCTGAACGGCTACAACTCCTGGCATTACGAGCTGCGGATTGCTATACCCCCGGATATCCTTCAATGTCTCCGGTACTTCACGGCACAATTCCCGTTTCTTGTCCCCATAGGCTGCAAATACAACCTTACTGCCGCTATTCAATCCGGTTCCCGAGTAATCCAGTGTATCGATCGTTGTATTGGTATGGAAATGAATGTCCCGCTGCAGATCCATTCGTTCCAGGATGTACGTCAGGAATTGCACTTCCCGATGCGTATCCAGCGGTTGCTGATCTTCTGCTGTGATAAACAAATACTTCGCCAGACTGAGCTGGCCTGTACCCAGAATACGACTCGCAATCGTCAGCAGCTCTGTTGGCTGTTTTACCGTCTGGTAGGGTGTATAACGCTCACTTCCGATCGCGAACAGAAGCGGATGCACTCCTGCTGCGTCGACTGCGTGAACTTCTTTTACGCCCGGAATCTCCTGTTTAATGGCATCACCCGTAATTTCGTGAATCAGATCCCCGAATGCGGTATCCTCTTGCGGAGGACGACCCACCACGGTAAATGGCCAAATCGCATTCGGCTTAGCGTACACTTTATGCACTCTCATTAGCGGGAACGGATGGGTCAGACTGTAATATCCGAGATGATCACCAAACGGCCCTTCAGGCTTCGTCTCGTCCGGGTAAATATCACCCGTGATGACAAAATCGGCATCATTGCTGATGCAATATCCATCCTTATAGCTGTAGCGGAAACGACGGCCTGCAAGTAGTCCTGCGAAAGTCATCTCACTGAGCCCTTCAGGCAAAGGCATCACTGCAGAAAGTGTATGTGCCGGCGGACCCCCAATGAAGATACTCACTTTCAGAGGTTCTCCTTTTTTGACTGCTTTGGCCTGATGAATACCAATTCCGCGATGGATCTGATAATGAAGTCCAATTTCCTTATTCAGTTCATAATCATTACCACTTAGCTGTACCCGGTACATGCCCAGATTGGAGTTCATGATGCCTGGCTTGTCCGGGTCTTCCGAATAGACTTGAGGCAGCGTAACGAATGCTCCACCATCCATAGGCCAATGCTTGATCAATGGCAGATCCGAGATCTGAATCTCTTGCGCGGTTACAGGCAAGCTGATGGATTTCTGCTTAGGCAGAGCCTGCCAGGCGGCAAGACCTGTGCTGATATGCTGAAATGGCGTCTTGAGTGCCTTCATTGGATCATCCCGAACAGCCATGACACGTTGTACACCTTCAAGCGTTCCGCGGAACATGAATTTGCTTCGTTCCAGTGTACCGAACAGGTTGGAAACAGCCTGGAACTTCGATCCTTTCACATTTTCGAAAAGCAGAGCTGGGCCTTTCGCCTCATGCACTTTCATATGTATCGCAGCCATTTCCAAATGAGGGTCCACTTCTTCCTTCACTCGAATCAAATGTCCGTGCTGCTCCAGATCATTAATGCAATCTTCCATATTGCGATATTTCATTGGATGGCTCCATTCTTTATATAATTAATTGTTATGTTCATATATTCACATAGATGTGTAAGGGTAGCGGATAGAATAAAACGTTGAATCTACTTCACTCTCATCACACTACTAATGGATTGATGCTCGCATCTCCTCTATCTTATCAAATCATCTGCCACTAAACAAAACAATATATGAAATCTCTCACGCAGCACCTCACCAAAAAGCAATATTCAGGCAATAGGAGTCCTGTATTCATACGGACCACGATTGCTTAAATATTGCTAATTGAGCTTACTTAAGATGTAGTCGAAGATCTGGGGATTGTAACCGTAAACTGCGTTCCTTCTCCAACCTTGCTCTCTACATCAATTGTACACTCATGTAATTTCAAAATTTTAATCACGATGGAAAGTCCTAATCCATTGCCTCTAAGTGCACTGCTCCGTGCTTTGTCCACCATATAAAATCGATCGAAAATATACGGAAGGTCTTCCTCCGGTATACCTTGTCCTGAATCTCTAATGGATACCTTCACAGATGACGGGGACATCTCGATTGAGACGTGAATGACCCCATCGGGACCTGTATATTTTATCGCATTGTTGATTAAATTCTGCCAGACCTGCTCAAACAGATCTTTATCCACGGTAATTTCGCAAGGCAATAAATCCAATTCAATTTTGATATTTTTGTGCGCCCACTGGGGTTCCGCTAATACGATCGTTCTTCTTAATTGTTCATCTAATTGGAAGGTGGTGAGATTAAACGGATGGTGCTCTGAATCCAGTGAGGCTAACCGGAGTAAATTATCACTTAGCCTGGACAGGCGCAATGTTTCCTCGTATATGATATCCAGATGCTCTCTCTGCTCTTCCAATGGGATGACACCATCTTGCAGCGCTCTTGTAAACCCTCTAATCGATGTTAGTGGAGACTGCATTTCATGAGAGACGTTACTGACAAAATCATCACGCACCGAGTCTATTTTTTGCAACTCACGGGCCATATGATTAAAACTCTCCATCAGCTCACCAAACTCATCTGGATTATTATGCTTCAAACGGACAGACAGATCGCCTGATGCCATTTTCTTAGCTGCAGCAGTTAGCCTTTTGATCGGTTTCACAATGTACCCAGACATGAACATGATTAATAAGCTTCCTATGACTAAGACAGTTAATAGCGATATAACTAATGTACGTTTCACATTATGAAAAATCGATGAAAAATTAATTTTGATCAGAAGCGCATCTTTCTCTTCATTCATCCGGGGAACACCGACAATCGCTGTTTCATCTTTATTGGACAGAATAAACGCTTCCCTGGTATTTTCATCGAATAATTCATGAACTTTATTATCTGGTAAGGAAGCAAGCACTTCACTTTGTTCGTTCACGGAAGTTATATTCAAGCCGTATCTTGCAAAGATATTCAAACTTGTCTTCACTTTTTCCGGATCATCAATCAGATTTATCATCGTAGCGATATCTTCAGCAATCGTAACCATGGAGTGATTCGGTGTGTTTTCCTGAGACCGTATATTTAAAATAAAGGAGAGAATTAAACTAACGATCACTATACCAAAAAAAGTAACTACGATTCGTAGACGCAGGCTTTTCCTCACGATTTTCATACACTCTCCAAACGATATCCAAGTCCTCTAATCGTCGAAATGATCAGCTCGGGTATCGGTTCCAGCCGTTCTCTTAGCCTTTTGATATGCACGTCAACAGTACGCTCATCACCTTCATAATCGATACCCCATATATCTTCTATAAGCTGTGTACGTGTGAATATTTGACCTGGCAAACTCGCCAAAGCAAACAACAATTCACATTCCTTCTTTTTCAATTCAACCGATTGAGCTCCTGCCTCCACTGTCAAATTGCTCAGATTAATCGTTGCACTGCCTATATGAATAACATTCAATGAAATCTTGTTGTATCTCTTCATTAAGGATTTCACACGCAAAATTAACTCTACAGGATCAAAAGGTTTTACTAAATAATCGTCTGACCCTGCATTGAATCCTCTGACTTTATCCTTGGATTCTCCCTTGGCAGTCACCATCAGAATCGGAATATCCATATAAGATCGAATATCTTCGGTCAGTTCAATACCATCTACACGTGGCATCATCACATCTACAATCGCTAAATCAATTTTGGTATGAGACAAGATATTCAGTGCTTCTTGGCCATCCGGCGCTTCCACAACGGAAAACTGATTAGTTTCAAGGTATATTCGAATCAATTTGCGGATATGGGAATCATCATCAACCACAAGAATTGTGTTCATTTATGCATTATCCTTTCCGCAATTTTCATTATTCACAACTGTATTTATTCATATCGTAAGGATTCCATCGGGTCCAGCTTGGCAGCTTTGGAAGATGGCATCAAACCCGCGATGATACTAATCACTGTACTTACAATGATTCCGAACAAGATATAATATCCGGATAAATGAATTAGTTTTGCTCCAAAAGCGTTGACCAAAAGGATGTTCAACACGTAACTAATAATGACGGCAAAGACTACCGCAATGATACCACTAAACACTCCCAACAAAGCAGATTCGGAAAAGAAGATTCGCTTGATATCCTTCTTTCTGGCTCCAATCGCCCGAAGGATGCCGATTTCCTTCGTCCGTTCCACGACACTAATGTAAAGCACAACCAATATCATAATACCGGATACGAGCAACGAAATGCCTGCAATACCAGACAGAACGATCGTGGCCATGTTCACATATGTCGTGATATTTTCCATAACTTTTGCCGTCTGGGAGCCCGAGAAGCCCGCATCAACAGCAGCAGCATTAATATCATTGACATATTTCATATCGGTTGCATAAGCATTAACTTGAATCGACCCAATCGTTATTCCTTTGTCCGTATACATTTGTTCCAACGTATCTGATGAAATGTAACCCGGAGTTTGCTGCATGGGTGATCTTTGATCTGACGCTTCATAAATACCCGATATGGTTATTTCTTTCTCCAAAGTTACCGGTTTATTATTGCCATCCATCTCATTGATATATAGAAACACAGACTTGCCGATCATCGATTCAGCTTGGTCAATTCCGCTTAATTTATTCGCCGTATCAAGGGGTAACAACATCTCATTTTCTCCCGGAAGCGTACCCTTTGTTATCATTGCTGGATCAAAAGCATCCGTTAACGTCGTTAACTGCGTGAGTGCCACACTTTGCTTTGCATGAACCATAGTCGATTTGCCTGTAATGGTAGTGATTGTCTCTACATGATCCACATTAGGGAATTTGCGAATGGTCTCAATATCGGTCGCTGTGAACGGCTCACCTGTTGCCATCAAGGCTTCCGGGCCTTGCATATCCTTGGCTTCTTCACTCGGCTTCGTTATATCCACGAGTAACGGGTCCATGCTTGAATTGATTTCGTCGTTCATATATGTCGTTATTCCATTACCCAGGGAGAGCATCAGGAGTACGCTTAAAATCCCTATCGACCCACCTAATGCTACCAGTACATTTCGCTTGCCGTTGAGTTTCATGTTTTTGAGAGCCATCTGGAAAGAAGCCAGTAAGCCCAGGTTTCTCGAAGCACCACGACTACCCTCATAGGTAGTCAAGGAACGATCTTTTAAATGGATATCATCCTTAATCCGTCCCTCCTCAACCTTGACTATACGTGTACCGGAATCGGCCACTTTCTGCGAGTGAGTTACCGCAATGACCAGCATCCCTTTTTGCGCAATACTGTCCAGCAGACCCAGAATTTGATCCCCGTTTTCCTTATCCAGAGCACCCGTTGGTTCATCCGCCAAAATAATGTCTGGATTGTTTGATAATGCACGAGCAATGGAAACCCGTTGCTTCTGTCCACCCGACAGCTGATTAGGCCGTTTGTTCAGATGATCCTTCAGTCCGACCTCGGTCAAAATATCTATAGCACGCTTATTGCGTTCCTTTTCACTTGTATCCGTCATTTGCATGGCAATCGTAACATTCTCCAGCACAGACAGATGAGGGATCAGATTGAAATTTTGAAACACAAAGCCGATATTATTCTTGCGATAATCATCCATTTCCTTCTCCGTCATGGCACTTAAGTTCTTTCCACGAACAAGGATCTCCCCTTCAAAATCGGAGTCCATTCCACCAATAATATTCATAAGGGTTGACTTTCCGCAGCCCGATTCACCAAGGATCGAGACGAATTCTCCTGTCTCAAAGCTCAAATTCACGTCGTGGAGCACAGGGACCTTTTCTTTACCATATAGCGTGTATGATTTCTTCACATGTTTAACTTCTAATATAGTCATCTTGATCTCTTCCTCTCCAAGTCATGCGCCCTATCTATATTGGCCATTTCACATTCTAACAAATTTGTGTGAACTGATAATGAACTGGACAATCCGCGTCTGCCTGGCAAAAGAAATACACGATGTAAGAAAAAGCAAACGGAGCCCTACATTCATTAGGACTCCGTTTGCTTAGTTCCGCTCGGGACATTAAATCCCTTCAACAATACGCTTCGCCCGAACCTCTACCTGACGGAAAAGTTCTTCCTCATCTATCGTTAGCAGCTGCCTGCCTCTCATCAGTACACGACCATTCACAATGGTGGTATCTACATCAGCTCCATTCACGCTGTATGCAAGCAATGATTCCAGCTTGTGAACCGGCTGCAAATGCGGTTTCTGCAGATCAATCAGAATCAGGTCGGCCTTGCGCCCAGCTTCCAGCACACCCACTTCATCCTGAAGGTTCAACAGACCTGCACTTCCCCGTGTAGACATGTGTAGTACCTCTCTTGCCGACAAGCGGGTAGGGTCACCATAATCCAGCTTTTGCAGCCAGGTTGCAGCCTTGATCTCTTCAAACATATCGATGGTTGTCGCACTTCCTGCCCCATCGGTTCCAAGACCCACGTTAATTCCCTGTGCAATCATCTCGGTTATTGGAGCAATTCCGCAGCCCAGCTTCAGATTGCTGACCGGATTGTGCGCTACTCCACCACGCATGCCTTTCAATCTGCCAATATCTCTGCGATTCAGGTGTACGCCATGGGCAAGCAGTACATGTGCCTTTTCGAACATACCTGCCTCTTCCAAGTACTCCGTTGGCGTCATGCCATAGCGTTCACGAATCTTCACAACTTCCTCTTTCGTCTCAGCCAGATGAATGTGGATAGGCACGTTCTCCTGTTCCGCCATCGTGATGACTTCCCGCAAAGGTTCTACTGGGCAAGTATAGGGAGAATGGGGGCCATACATCGTCGTAATTCGACCCTCTGCCTTACCCGACCAACGCTGCACCAAATCGACAGCTTCCTGTAATCTGCGCCCCCCGTCATCCTCCACGAATACCATGCCGCGTGTGAGCGATGCCCGAATACCAGTTTTCGTTACCGCTTCTGCAATTTCATTCATGTGAATGTACATATCAGCGTAAGATGTAGTTCCTGAACGGATCATCTCGGCGATGGATAATTGTGCTCCCCAGTATATATCTTCGGGTGTCATCCGGGCTTCTGCAGGCAGCATCTTACGGTCAAGCCAGTCCATCAGCTTCAGATCATCCGAGAATGCTCGTAACAGACTCATCGGTGTATGCTGGTGAGCATTGATCAAGCCGGGCATTGCCACTTTATGTTGACCATCCATAATGTCATCACCCGGTTGAGCCTGAATGTGGGGAGCCATCTCTGCGATACGGTCACCTACAATGCGAATATCCCCCTTGAAGGGGGAATCGGTGTCTTTCATCGTTAAGATTGTGGCTTGCTGGATTAAAATACTCATTCGTTTCCCAACTCCTCTAGGTTTGGATTGTCTTACTTCCAAATCCGAGGATAAGCCTTCACGTAACGGCAAGGTCAAGGTCAAGATTAAGTTAATTTTTGAGTCGTCATTGTTCTGAAACTTTGGATAAAAGGTTTGGGATCTATGTTGACCATATAAGGATAGACTCCGGTGCTGGTATGTAGATAGAAGAAACCACCTTCATTCCCCATTCTCCGAAAGGACATGTCGAACACTTCCGTAATGTTAAACTCGCGGTATTTCGTTACAATCTTGTCCGAGTAAAGGATCATGGACCGATCGCTCTGCAGTACTTCCTGTGCGAGACCCGTCACTTCTCTCTGTACTTTGTAATAAGGCAATACAGCAATGCAGTTCATGATCTCCCTCCGTTCTAACATGATTATTTGTTCCATCATAGCAGATCGGAGAGCCTGAGCAAAAAAATGATCCAACACATATATGATTTACGTGATCTTCGTTGTTACTTTCAATGGAAAACGAAGTGCTACCTGAATGTTCTGCAAGGACAGGCATTGTTCAATGTGAAAAACACCATGTGGCAGTTCTAACCTATACATTCGCTCCCCTACCGCCGCCGCAACTGCTGCTGTTGCATCTGCTTCACGTTCGCCAACCAGCAGCTGCTCGACATGGACTGGTTTGCCCTTTTTCCACCCCACTGCATCTACCTTAACTGCAAACATGGCTTGCCTCCGGGAATAACCCCAAGATCCGAAAAGTTAAACCGATATGCTTTCCTGCGACCCAGCTCTGCACCAAAATCAATCCATTTGCCATCGTGAAAATATACTCGCCGAGAGTCATGGGTTGTCCATTCGGGAACGGGAGCTGTTGGGTTACGTGCTGCGCAGTTATTCTTCCAAAGAAATTGCGGAAGCAATGCATATATCAGCCTACACGGTACAGGATCATTTGAAATCCATTTTTGCCAAAACAACCATATCCTCCCGCCGTGAGCTAATCTGGTATTTTGTATCCCGTTTTCAGTTGTCTGATGAGCCGGCAATTTGAATGTTATAACCTGGACATACAAAAAAATGCCTTGTCCCATGGGACAAGGCATCTTTGCGCTGCATGCTGGTGCAGAACATCCGTTATATCAATATCAACACTACGTTAAATTTATATAATTCTAGTACACCAATCTCATGAGTGAAAACTTAGGACTTAGCGGGCTTCGCAGGTTTGATGTTTTTGTTCTTCACCTGCACAGCTACGGGCTCTTGCGGGTGTTCAACCGGATACAATTTGCGGAACAATAACGTCTGCAAGACCAGGAATGAACCGCCGATCGTCCAATACAGCGGCATCGCTGCAGGTGCCGATAGCGAGAAAAAGGCCATCATCAAAGGAGAAATATATCCCATGATTGCGAATTGTTTTCGCTGTTCCGGCGCCATATTGGCTTGTGAAACTTTGGCTTGAATCAGATAAATAATAGCTACCACGACTGCAAGCACATAGTCCGGCGCTCCTAATTTAAACCACAGAAAGGAGTGAGATGACAGCTCCGGCGTAAGCCGGATAGCCGTGTAGATGCCTGACAGAATGGGCAACTGAATCAGCAGTGGCAAGCATCCGATATTCAGCGGATTGAACTTGTGCTTCTTGTACAGCTCCATCGTTTCCTGTGAAAGCTTCTGCTTATCGGCTGGGTCGTTTTTGCCCTCATACTTTTTCTTGAGCGCGTCCATCTCCGGCTTCATAGCATTCATGATCACTCGGGTACCCTGCTGAGATTTTGCTTGTCGCATCATCAATGGCAGCAACGCAAGACGGATAACGAGGGTGATCACAATAATGGCTACCCCATAACTTCCATTAAATATCGTTGCGATGTGCTGAATGAGATACGACAGTGGAAATACAACATAATGGTTAAAGAACCCCGGTGTTGATGAATTAATCTCTGAGACGTTGTTACTGCATCCAGCCAGTAGCATCACTGCAAAAAGAATTGCAATCAGGCCATAGATCCGTCCCTTGCCAGATGTAAAAGTGAACCCCTTGCTTGTCTTATGTTCCATATATATCCTCCTCGTTGATTTGTAGAACGTACATTCAACGAGGAATGGCAATCTGGTTCATCTTCATCCGGGGATTCTCTTCGTCTGACGATTCGACTTAAAGCTTCAGGTCTGTGTTGTCCGTCCAAGGACAAGGTTGGCAATCCAGGTTCCAGACCACCTCCGGCCCCACCTTCCATCCAGTACTCTGTAATGCCGCAATGCAGATGGGCAATATACGCGTAACTGACTGTGAAAATGAGTCCGAGTGAAAATATATACGGTATCAATTCCTGAAGTTCAAACAAGGGATTCACCCCCTTTATAGGTTAGTTTTTATAGTATAACACTTACATATTGATTTTGCATAAATTCATTGCTGGAAAACAGGTAGATGGATTCATTCCCTTCTCAATTTGGACAATTCTAGCTGTGCTCTATGTCTCGCCGTATTAAAAGAAGCCCATGAACTGTCTGTTTTATCCAGGTCGAAGCTCGCTTGACGCTCCAGCATTTCCCCTTTCAAATCCGGGTACTCTCTCTCGGCAAACTCTCGCAGTAGCGGAACAGCATCAGCAGATAAACTCGCCAAGTAGGATGCATCAATAATGCCTGTCTGATGATATCGTGCAATATTGAGCTCCGCAATCCGATTATCCATACCCACATAGTTGACTGTCACATAGGCTGTAAGGGACAGTACAATATACCAGCGGATTAACGGTATGGACGTATAACGAATTCGAAGAGCGGCGACAAGCAGAAGCAGCGCCAAAAAAATCATAAATGCATGTACGAGAAATCGAATGTAAGTATAACCATAAGCCTGTTCATACAGGTTGAGGCGTATAAACGCCGAGTACAGCATGATTGCGGAACAACCCACCAGGACAAAGAGCAGCACCTGATGCACAACAGAACCTATTTTGCCGCTTGAACGCGTGAACTGAAGGGCAATGACCAGGATGAAAAAATTAATACCTGTTACCAGTATCAGCTCCACAAATCCACTTCTTGCATACTCCGCGTAGGACAAGTCTGACGGGAGATGCCCCTCACTCGCCCCAAAAAGATAAGAAAATTGTACAAGCACAAACAGAACGTATACACAGTTAATAACCAGCAGCATTGTGCCCACAATGATGGGGTCCAACCTTATAGGTTCACGATGAACTTGAGTAGAGATTGTCTCAGGTGAGATCTTATTTGCTGTCTGACCCTCTATCATTGAGTTCGAAGAAGGTTTCTCTTGTATGGAATTCACGGAAACGTCTTCTCGCATTTCGATTTCTGAAGCAACCGTTAATGCTTTTCCATTTTTCCAATGTGCATTCTCTCTTTTCTCCGCTTCATATTGCATCGGCTGCACGAATCCCCATACGTAACTGAACAATAAAACGCCCGCAATGAGAATCCAGATCACTCTTGGTAGCCCTGGTGTCAGTGTCAGTTGATTTAACCATTCCGGAAAACCAGATAAATACTGATTAAATATCCCATCTGCAGAGGAGAGCAATGCTACGACCACGATGAGAATGGGAACGGATGCTATAAGGCCAATGAATACTTTGAAAGCAACCGTTTTCTGTGTTTTACCTAGCCCACGTCCTCCTGTTTTCACAGCAATGCTTGCGACCGTTCCCCAATGACGGATGGATTGTGGCAGCAAATGGTCCATAGCGGTACCAATCAATCCAATGTCCCACCATTGTCTCTGTTTTCTGCCGACAAGATAAGTCATATGTAAGATAATAAGCCCCGGTATGACCAGAAAATTAAGGATACGCAGCGGTTCATTGTCGTATAACAGAAACGTCAGCGCCAGCATCAGCACCACTCCAGCCATAAAAGCATCAATGATGGACAATGGCCGCAAGCGGTCCCTGGCAAACAAGAACATAAAGCCATAAAAGAGAATAACAAAGATGGGATAAGAAACGCCAACCTCCTTGCCATAGAACAAATACTGATGAATGATAGCTAACATTAATGCGGATAGTAGCGTAATTAAAGCGCGGTTGGGTGAAGCCATTATTTTATCAATCATGGGAAAAACCTCCATTAACTTTCTAGACTTCATTCTAGATGATAAAATAAGAATATAAATAGAAATTAAAAACGATAAAACTTCTTATTTTATTATATTGTGTCAGCTACAACCTCCAGGAGGGATCAATACCTTGAAATTACATCAGCAATACTTGCTGCTTCATAGCCGGTTTGGTCACATGTTAGAACATGAAGTAACGCTCTCTGACCTCGCCGAACTGCTCGATTGTACACACCGTAACACGTTAACGATCGTCAAAAAAATGGTTGCCCACGAATGGATTCGGTGGGTGTCCCAGCGCGGACGTGGACGGCGTTCCACGCTGACCCTGCTTGTTCCGGCTGATCAAATTGCAGCAGCATACATGATGCAGGCCATGAATCGCCGTGAGTTGCAGCAAGCTGCCGAACAGGTTGGTGCTTTCTCCAGTTCTACGACAATGCAGGATCACCTAAACCAGTGGCTGCTTGGATATTCTGGACACCATACAGAAGCTGGCAGCCATAATGAGCGAATTGATACGCTCAGGTTACCGATCCGCCAACAGCTGCATGCGCTTGATCCGCTTTATATCAATTTGCTGGCCGAATCTTTTGTCACCAGTCATGTGTTCGACGGGCTGGTTCAACGTAATGAACATGGAGAGATTGTTCCCTGTCTGTCCCACACCTGGGATGTCAGTTCAGATCGGAAGACATGGTTTTTTTATTTGCGTAAAGGGATTACTTTTCACAATGGACATCTGCTGACAGCCTCAGATGTGGTGTATACATTTGAACGACTGCAATCCTCAGAACGACGGACATTATACCGCGATGTGAGCAAACAGATTCTATCGATTGAAGCAGCAGATCCCTTGACCGTTTGTTTCAAGCTTAAAGCCCATCACGAATTGTTTTTGCCCTTTCTTTCGACAAGCCGTGCGGCGATTGTTTCACAAGCCACGTTCGGGCAACATAAAGATGGAGACAATGAACCTGATCTACCGATTACCATGCCAAAGCCTGTAGGAACAGGCCCTTTCAAGGTCACAACCTGGGATAATCACCTGTGCAGACTTGAAGTTTTTCCGATGTATTTTCAAGGCAGAGCCCATCTGGACCGGGTAGATATTCTACAAATTCCGTGGAGTGCCCCTGAACATTTGGATGAAAAGCAAGATATCGAATCTCCTTTCTTCCACCTTGTTCATAATCCATCCTCGTCTGAGGGTAGAGACTGGACACAGATTAGTGCAGGCGTGATGGTACGCAAATTACTCACTTGTAATACACAAAAAACCGGACCGCTAAGCGATCCGGATGTAAGAGCACATGTTCAGGCGTGCATTACTAAATTGTATGGGAATGGCATGAATGAAAGTAATGAACGTGATCCAGGAGATGCTGATAAAGTGTTGATGAATGCAGAAGAATTGACTTATTTGTCTCAGCACTCTACTTTTGATCTACCTATCCCCTTACACATCACAACCATTCCTCAGTATCGGATGGATGCTAGACGTTTGGCATCGTCATTGGAAATGTACGGCTTCACATGTACTGTCCGCATAGGCACGATGGAGCAATTCAAAGGGAACCTGAGACTGGAATCCGATCTGATTCTCTTCTCCCTGATTCGGGACCGAGACGAAGAATTACGCAGATACGATCTCTATCTCACTTTATCTGAACATCTGGAGGACTCTTCCAAGAAGAGTATACAAGAGATGCTGCAAACCGTTGTTGCTTCGCAAATATCTGCAGACCGAGCTGCCGAACTGGACCGGATTGAACAATTTTTGGTGCAGCAGAGTTTATTGTTCCATTTAACTGAAAAACCTGTGGAGACTGCCTACCTGCCTTCCGTTCGTGGCCTCTCCTTCAACAGCCAGGGATGGGTAAACCTCAGGCACATCTGGTTCCCGTGAATAATCATTTAACGAGCATTACAATCCCTTCGTTTCAAGATGCGGTAATGATTTTGCATGCTTATGAACTGGTCATTGGGTCGGCATCCACCTTCTGCCGTATTTTTTCATTTTTCTTGGAAATGGTATCCTTCCGACGGTACACACCGAGAAGTAAACCGAGCATGGCATATTCGAAAAGCAGGTGATTTCCATATCCTATTAAAGGAAAAACAATGCTAAGAATTGGAGCCTTCCCGGTAGTCATCGCCAACGAATAGATGATTTGCAACGCAAACATGGATGTGATACTGAAAATTATCATTCGACCGAAATCATCCCGAATGTGAGGAAGGATCTTCACCATACTGGCAACAAACCAGATGATACCCACCAATAACAATATTCCGGCTGACCAGCCAAACACATCAATGAGCAGCACACCTGGGTAATCTAAATAACTCGTTTTAAACATGTCGAACGTTGTATCAATTCCATTCCCCCACCAGCCGGCTGATTGAATAATTTCAATAATGGAATTGTTGCTATAGCCACCGTAAGGGTCATCCTGAAGATTCAAAACGACAGAAAGCCTCTTCAGGCGTCCGTATTGATCTGCAAAAAACAATAACAATACAAAAATACTTCCTGTTACAAGAGCACCTAAGGCTGTATAAAGCCATTTTCGCGTGAGCCAGCCAAATAAAATAATGGACATTGTGCCAAACAGAAACAACCGAACCCAGTCCAACGTTTGAAACAATAGTACTGCGGGGAACATTATCATTGCAATGTAGGTCAAGATGGATTGCATATTACAATTGGAACGAAGCTTGTCCAACATAATGGCACCTATAGCAAGTGGCAAAATCCACACTGAAGCTGTGGTAAGGTCTATCGTTAATCCAAATAAGCCCCAGTACCTGCTATTACCATGAATATCCGTTGTTATCATTGGACTGATCCACAACATGACATTAAGTAGAATATAGATGCACCAGGCAGCTCTTTTCAACTTACGATAATCAAAGTAAATAAAGAACAACATCATCATTACACCTATAACGGTATACACCACATGCCCCCGATATAAGGACTGATACTTTTCATCTGCGACATTCGTCGTAAAAATCCATATCAGTAACAGGCTAGTTATGGACAAACCAATTAGTCCAACGAACAGCCCCCAATGCATACGATGACGATGCAATCTGTGCATACTTTTGCCCACCACTGCAGGATCACCCATCTGCTCAATGGCGTATGCAGCTGCCTCTTCCTGGCTCAGTCCCTCTTGCTCCTTGTCCAACATCATTTCTTCCATGTGGTTGCCAAGCTCATCACGCAGATCAGTATGTACTTCACGTGCCTTAACCTGACTACACAGTTGATCAAGATAATGTTTAATCTTCTCATGTCGATCCGTCATGTTAAGCCTCCTTCTCCAAGCACCCGATCCACGGCACCGCGGAATAAAAGCCACTCGGCTTTTTTATGCTGTAACGCCTCCACACCCTTGTCACAAATGGAATAATATTTACGTTTCCTACCTTCAACCTCCATCCAGTAAGACTCCACCCATCCCTCAAGCTCCATCGCGTGCAGAATGGGATATAACGTACCTTCCTTTAAATTAAACACACCCTCGGATTGACGATGGAGTTCCTTGATCAATTCATAACCGTAAAGCGGCTGTTCCTTCAATAACGTAAGAATCAATGTCTCCGTGCTACCTTTAATCATTTGTTTGTTTACCTGCAAAGCTGTCACTCCCTTTGGTTCATGCTTCCACGTCCATTAACAATAGCTACTTTTACCACACTTCTTAAAACTTCAAATGAACCTAATAAAACCACTTAGCTATATACATCGGAAATCTATGCATAGTAAAACTAGGTATAATATTACCTGATTCTTCCTTTTCTGTCTAGCTATCAATTGAAGGCGTTTATGATAAAATAAACAAGTCATTTCACACCTGAGGTGCCATTATGACTCTCTTATTCGTACTCACACATTACATATTCTTTCTATTCATTATGAGGAGGCAATTCAAACCATGAGCAAACTGATTTTCTTTCTTGGCGGGGCCGGGAGCGGCAAAACAACCCTTGCTAAAGCCCTCTCGCGTAAACATAAAGCTGCTTTTTTGGATATGGATATCCTGCTGCGTCCTGCTGCTGAAGCAATAATGACCCTGCAGGGACTCGATCCATCCGATCGAGATTCACCGGAATACAAACGGCTGTGCCGTGATTTGGGATACCGTATTACGATGGATGCAGCACTAGACAATGTGCAATTGGGTATCGATACGGTTGTTGTAGGACCCTTTACCAAAGAAATCGGAACTCCGGACTGGATCGAGCAGGAACTCGCACAGATTGGACGTTCCCTGGATGATACAGATGTACGTGTGGCCTATATTTATCTTGCAAATGAAGCTTTGTATCGAAAGCGGATTACAGCCAGACAATCACAGCTGGATGAGTGGAAGCTGGAGAACTGGGATGCCTTCACAGCTTCACTTGCACGTAAACAAGTAGCCTGGCCCTTGCCCGCCTCAGCCGTAGCTTATATCGATAATTCCGATGAGAACCCTGATATCGCTTTTGCTGAAGTCGAACAACGAATGTACGAATAAAATGTGTAATCGAATGGAATGGAACGACCTTAACTTCTCTATTCTCTTTTCGTGCTGCTTATACGCTCAATAAAACTAATTCACACCCAAAAGGGGTACTTGTCATGGTGACCCGATCAGGTCGAACGTGACAAATACCCCTTTTACAATGATCTATGACCAAACATTCGAACCTGCATCGTTACAAAAACTGCTTCATAATATACTCCTGCTCCAGAGGTGTAATCACGGTGCGCTCCACGGGTGGACCTTCTGTCAGATACTCTGCCACTTCAGCCACACGATTGGACTCCAGCTCCGCTGTAAATACGAGATTGGCCATCCCTAATGTCTCAACCAATGTTCCCCGCGCTTTAGCGTGAAGCATGAATAAGGTATATAAATCCGGTCTTTTCAACTCCGTCATTGCCCGGGCGATCAAAGCCAAATAGGCTATGTTGTCCCCCATCGGAGGATGCGCTTTAGGCTGTCTCTTTAAGCCAAAATCGCACCACAAAATGCGCCGCTCCTGTACATCAATAATGGCTGGTATACAACTACGGGAATCTGCCGTCAGATCGATTCGCTCCTGTACCGTTGAAGGTTCGAACATTTCATCCGACTGTGGCGCCTGACGCATCATCCAGCCAGCATAACACTCCGGCAAATCCTTGAAAGCATTATCCCTGAATGCGTTAACCATGATTACAATATAACGTGCGCCTAACTTAGAAACGGACGGCAAATGCATATCCAAATACTTCGCCTTTCCATCCGGTGCAGTCACCTTAAGCCCGCTATTTGCAGCTACATATTCATTCGATTGCAAAGGGGTCCGGGTTGTTTGACCCATATCACGCCAGTTCGGATCATACAGAACACTTGACAGATCGGTATTCACACATTCGATTCGCTCCTCACCGCCCAAGCCTTCTCTCCACGACAGAAAAAAACGAACGGTATCTCCTGTGGGTAACGATATCCATGACGCACGCGATAGAGCTCGAAGAGATTCGCTCACCCTAAGTTTTCCCGATGGAACTGAAAACTCTTGAAGTCTTTCATCAATGTATACATTACCGAGTGGTGGAAGTACCGCAAATCGTTTCAACAGTGTATGCTCTACCGCCGATATCACCGCATGAACATCCTCAACGTTGAGTGGCGGCAGCGGCTGAGTGGAGACATACAGATTTGCCGTGTTGCCTTGGGGGAAAAAGCTCCTCCTGACCTGAAACTGCGTCCGTGTGCTGAAATGGGCCAACACTCGAAGCAGCGCTCTTGTCGATACCTTCTCTTCCACAGTTTCCATTTTGCCGATCACTTGCTGTACCGGAACACCGGAACGTATCATTCGGTCCAGCTGACCGACCATCTCTCCCGGACGTTCCGCGAGCGTCTCCACAATAAGCTTGTTATCCTTCTGTTCAAATGCCCGCTCCACTCTGCCATGAAAGGTAAGCGGGTGTTCCCCAAGTCGCAACTGGTCCAGCGCTGCTACTGCCACTGGATAACGGTATCGATATTCACCCGGATGCAGCCGCTCGGCCAATCTCTGCCAGCTTCCTTTATATCGAAACAAATCTTCCAACGGGTCCGAAGCACTCTCCAATAAAGCAAATATTACCCGTCGTTCAGATCGGGTAAATGAACGGAAACGGGTATTCTCCTTCAAACTGACATCTCCATCGGAACACGCCACCGCCAGCCGCAATATATCTGTTGCCGTGTGCAAATGCCGCTGGAATTGCTCCACCGAAGCACGCCCCGCATTTAATAAAGCAGCACAATAAACGGCGGCATTTTCCCTCACAGGTATTTGCCCTGCCTCTGGCTCAAATGCGGACCAGCCTTCGTACTTTGTTGCAAACCAGACCAACTGCTCTTTTGCAACTGGCGATAACGCTGATTTCGCTGTAAGCAGGTTCATTCCCACTTGGTAAAAATCTGCTTCACTGCCGAGATGAATCACACGCAGTCGCAACTTGTTCAGCAGTAATATGCGCTGCTCCTGTTCAAAAGACTGCTGTCTCCAGGAATGCATCAAAGCATTTAAATAAAATTTACTTTCCTGAATATTCATTTTTCGCTTAGGAAATTTCGGATACACGAGGATTTCCTTTAAATTGATTCCTTTCATCTTTCGAAGCTCTTCCATCAATTGCTCAAACCAGAAAACGAATCTCTCACGTTCCCAGGTATTCAGCACATCTATCAGTTTCGTCGAAAACGTATATCCCAGCGATTCCAAATTTCTCAGTGCAGTCGCCAATATACGCACAGGCAGCTTGCCCTTGCGCTCTGCAATGATCACTTTCAAATTCCTGCTGAAATAGATTGAGAATAAGTCCATCACTTGTACTCTCCCACATGACGATAATATATTCAGCATTGGTATACTTGGCCTAGCTTGTGGCGGTTCTTCATATGTATGACACAATCCAAAAACTAAAAAAATCAGGGAAGCGGCACCCCTAATACCATTGTAAGTTCAGAAGGAAGGGATACCATAGCCTGATTAATGCATATTATATCTTATAATTGCAGATTAGAGAATATCACATCGAAAAGAGAGCGGCAGAATACCACTTCACCCGAAAGATAAAGTTATTCTGACCGCTCTCTTTACGTTTATTTTTCACCGCTATTCACTTGCCAGATTATCCGTGCTGACGTGCCGCTTGACGTCCGGCGATCCGAGCTGTAATTAATCGGTGACTCTCATCAATCTCTTCCGGTGTGCAGGCTGCTTTCAACTCATATACTTTGACCGGAGAACGATCAATGATATCCAGGAATGAATCAAAAAACGCCATGTCCTTACTATGGATATATGGACACCAATGATCCGACAAGCCTACCGTCTCATGGATATGAACCCCAACGACATGGTCGATTAATTCATTTGCTTCGCGTGCATTATCATAGAGCCCCATTCGGTCCATCATCATACCGTGACCAATATCGTACCATAAGCCGAGTGGAGCCCCTTTCATACCGCGGATAAGTGCCCCCGCCTCCTGCAGCGTCGGCATTTGGTAACAGCGTGATCGAGTCTCAATGCCGAAATTCACTCCGTATCCCCGCTGTTCAGACAATTCACACACTTCTTCCAGACTCTCCTGAATGCGCTTCAGGTAATGTGCGCTACTCGCCTCACGCTTCTCCAGCATCTCTTGCCACAATGATTGATAGTCCGAGGAGTCCGGCCCTTGATCGTGATATATCTTTTTCAATGCTTCATCAATGTTATATTCAAACGGCACCTCACCTGGATGCACGACGACTGCCTTCGCACCATACCGGTGTGCATACTCGGCTGAACGGAGCAGCAGTTCAATGGCCCGCTTACGACGAGGCTCATCGTCGAAACCGAGCAGAACCGAATCGGTCCCATAATCGGGATCAGCTACATGTGGGAACGTGTTGTGCACACTGGATATGCCGATTTCCCCCCGCTCAATCATCGGTTCAATTGTTTGCAACAATTCGTCCGTAACGTTATAGTTCAGCTCCACCTGTCTGAACCCTAGGGATTTGATCTCCTCCATCATGCCCTGACCCGTAGTGTGTCGTTTGATGTTCCAGCAAGTTGAAAATGAATATTCCTTTTTGTCGGTAAACATAGCTTTGTCCTCCTATATGCGATGTTCAACCCGTTCAATGTCTGATGAATCTTCTCTATTTTTAAATCAGCCTAGCTGATGTTTAATTCAAATCTCATTTTGTCCGCGTTAACGGTTAAGCCAATTTCGATCTCGTCCCATCCATCCAACTTACCTTTATAATTCATGAAGTAACGCCCTTATTCCAATGCCTCTTGCTGAAGATTCAACATCGTTTGTTGTAACGCCACCTGCACTGCTCCAGTGACTACAGCCCGCTCGCCAAGCTCTGAACAGATCAGTGCAGGCTTCGCCGGGAATTGATCAGATACGATCTGTCTGAGATGCGGCAATAACACATCCCCATTTCCCCCAATGCCTCCGCCAAGTACAATGAGATGGGGAGCAAGAACGACGCAAATATGCCGCAGAGCCGAAGCAATCATTTGGCTGTATGGTTTCAGAATCTGCACAGCCTGCGTTTCTCCACTTCGCGCAGCTTCGAACAGTTTCTCAGGAGTCAGGTATTCACGAAGAGCTTCTATACCAGAATCAGGATCCTCAAGTAGACTGGCATCCAACTGACGCTTGGCCAGTTCCATCAGACCATCAGCAGATAGGACATCCTCCAATCGATGGCCCTCTTCCAACAACATCTCCGCGAGCTCGCCTGTCAACCCGCCCATACCTCGAAGCAATTGCCCGTTCACCATGATGCCTGCGCCCGTTCCAGTACCGATGGAGAAAAAAACAAACAGATTGGAATCTTCTGCTGCAGCTCCCCTCCTGTACTCCCCCAGTGCAGCCAGGTTTACATCGTTCTCCAGAATCACTTCACACGGGAAGGCCCCCGACAATGATTCAAGCGAGAGCAACTTTTCCAATCCCTCTAAAGGGGCAACGATTCGATCAATATCTCCAGAGTCCGGCAGTACAACGCCAGGAATGCCAAAACCAACACATCGAATCTGATCCCAATTCAATTGATTCTCCGACAGCAAGTCATCCATGTGGCTTCGAAGAACATCAAGGGTTGCCGTCTCTGCTCGATCACCACTTTGGACCGATAACGTTGGATACGTTCTGTACTCCATAATTTCACCATTCAGATCAGAGAGTGCGAATCGAATTCGGGTTGCCCCAATATCGATGCCACAGACATAATAAGCTGATTCGTTGAATTGAATGAGTGTTGCTTTGCGACCCTGAGCATTATCGGCTCTACCAGTTTCCAGCACCAAGTTTCGTTCAATGAGATGTTCAATTGCTGACGACACCGTAGGTTTGCTGAGTCCGGTCTGACGACTGATATCTGCCCTGGACATCGCACCAGTTGCAATCAGAGCATCCATAATCAAATTCTCGTTCAGATTGCGGATATATTGCGGTGAGCCAGCCATTTTATCGCCTCCTTTTATAGTTAGTTAAGTTTCTTAACGAATTAAATTCAATATATCATCGGGCTTGATACGTGTACAGCTTTTTGTCAGTATCGGATGATCTGATTTCAAAATCAAGGCCTGATCTCATCGTGATCATTTAATTTCGAATTTACATCACATACATTAAAAAAAGCCGCAGTGATAAACACCGCAGCTCCTTACTTCCTTATATATACGCTTCATTACGATTTGGACAATTCGATGAACCCTTCACCAAATACGTCACGCACATCATGGATCGTTATGAAAGCAATTTCGTCCTCCGCTCGCACAATCTTCTTCAGCATTGGAACTTCTTGTTTGCTAATGACAATATATAAGATCTCTTTCGGGTTCTTTGTATAGTATCCATGACCAGACAGGACAGTCACTCCCCGATCCATCTTCTCAATAACCTGCTGAGCAATAGCATCCTGTTTGGTAGATATAATCGTAACTGCTTTTTTCGGATTGAGCCCTTCAATAATGAACTCCATCGTTTTGGTGCCGACGAACAACATGACAATCGTACACATCAAACCTTGCGGCCCTATAATGAAGAAAGACGAGAACGCCACGATCAAATCGAAGAATAACAGTCCATAACTGATGTTCCAATCCAAATATTTGTTGGCAAGTCGGGCCAGAATAACCGTGCCCGCCGTTGTGCCGCCTACTCTAACAATCAAGCCGATACCCAGACCGGCAAATAATCCACCAAAAATGGTATTGATCCAAAGCTCGTCCGATGCAATCGTCCAGCTCTCGGTCAGGTGCAGGAACAGCGAGTTGAATACCACCGCAATAATGGTATACACCGTTGTTGTTCTGTCCAGAAACTTATACCCCACAAGTAGCAAAATACCATTCAGGAGCAAGTTCATCAGTCCCGGAGACCACTCAAAAAGGTAATACAAAATAATAGTAATCCCCGTAACGCCGCCTTCAGCCAGATCATTCGGGATGACGAACAGGTTTACTGCAAGTGCAAACAGAAATGCACCCGCCATAATAAATAGAATATCCGTTATTCTTTTCTTCATCATGCACTCCATCCAATCCATCAGAAAATCAACCTATCAACCAATTTCATAAGTTGTCATAACCACTCAATGATAGATTCTACCATGCCATGAACAAAATTTGTATACATAATACAAATTGTTGCGCGAATTGTACAAAGGAATTCGAAATCAGTGCTTATTAAGGCTCTGCAAAGCAGTTTAACTTCATCCACCCATGACAAATGTCATGGGTGATCATTGATATTCATCATTACACTATACTGACGTTTATGACTTACTGCACTGGACGCATTCTTATACAATGATAAAAACGCCTCACTTGGAGACATCTTCCCAGGAAGCGTTAGGTTATAACTGATTACAGTTATCGACCATTGAAGGAGGACGTACGTCAATGAGCAGATCCAAGGAAATGGCGCTAAAAAAAGAAGTCACCCCTTATGAGAAAAACAATCTTCGCCTGAGTATCCAACAATTAGTGAATTCCATACTGCCATTATTATTATTATGGGCCGCAGCGTACTATAGCTTGTCCGTGTCCTACTGGTTAACATTTCCGATTGCCCTCGTAGCCTCGGGATTTGTACTTAGAACGTTTATCATTTTCCATGACTGCTGTCATGGTTCATTCTTCAAAAGCAAACGTGCCAACGACATTCTCGGCACCATTACAGGTGTATTAACCCTTACGCCTTACCTGCAATGGAAAAACGAACATTCCATTCATCACGCAACCAGCAGCAATCTGGACAAACGAGGTGTTGGCGATATCTGGGTTATGACCGTCGATGAATACAAAGCAGCTTCCCCTTGGGGTCGTCTCTTTTACCGTATTTATCGTAATCCGTTAGTCATGTTCGGTATTGGACCGATTTATGTATTCCTCTTCGCCTACCGTTTTAACCGTAAAGGTGCAAGACGCAAAGAACGTATGAATACTCACCTGACTACAGTGTTGATCGTAGCGCTATACGCCTCCCTGTGCTGGTTAATCGGCTGGCAGGCTTTTGTACTGGTGCAAGCACCCATCTTTTTCTTCTCCGGTTTCTTCGGTATCTGGCTGTTCTACGTACAGCATCAATTCGAAGATACGTACTTTGAACATGAAGATGAATGGAGTTATGTAAAAGCTGCTGTTGAAGGAAGTTCATATTATAAATTGCCAAAACTGCTGCAGTGGATCAGCGGCAATATCGGGTTCCACCATGTGCATCACCTGAGCCCACGTGTTCCCAACTATTATTTGGAAGAAGCTCATAATGCAACACCACCATTACAGAAGGCTACAACGATTACGCTGCGTTCCAGTCTGGCTGCCCTGCGCTTCCGTCTGTGGGACGAAGAATCCAAGCGTTTTATTAGCTTCGGCGAGATCAAAACGTTATCCCGCAAGCCTTACGTTCAACCGCCTATTCGAGTAAACAACCAAGCGGGTCTGACAGAGAAGCCTTAACTCTGTCGGATTCGTTTTCTTGTATTCAGGCTAAAGTCATGCTACAGTCAGGCTAAGTTTGAGTACAATGCACGTACGAGGAGGAGAATTTTCATTCAAAAGTGGATGCAGCTCTTTTATAAAAATACAGGTTTGAATCCGTATGTATGGCTCGTCTTTTTCATCCTGCCCTTCTATTATATTTCGCAATATTCCAAATTGTGGCCTATGGTTGCGGGCATTTTCGTCATTCTGTTCTTCTTTGTTTGTTATCTGCTTGCCTTTATCACAAAGGGCTGGCAAGTCTATATGTGGATTGGACTCTTGATCGCCATATCGATTACGATGACCATCGCTTATGATTATGCCTATTTCTCATTGTTTCTTGCTTTTTTTATTGGGAATATTAAAAATAAAGCCGGTTTCTTCACCCTCTATTCGGTGAATCTGGCAGCCAGTTTTCTAACCATTAATTATAGTTTCATCAAACAGAGCACCCTGTTGCTCAGTCAGTTCCCGTTTGTATTCATTACTCTTATGGCATCCATTCTGCTTCCGATCAGTACGTATAACAAAAATAAGCGTGAACAGCTTGAAGGCCAACTGGAGAATGCCCACAAACGGCTGGATGATCTTGTGAAAATGGAAGAGCGGCAACGTATCGCACGCGACCTTCACGATACACTTGGACAGAAGCTCTCTCTTATCGGTCTGAAAACCGATCTGGCGAAGCGTCTGCTCCGCATGAATCCTGATCAGGCCGAGATTGAACTGAACGATCTTAGACAGACCGCAAGTACGGCTCTGAAGGAAGTCCGGGAAATGGTAACGACTATGCGCGGTACACAACTGGTGGATGAACTGTTCCGTGCCGAACAGATTTTGAAGGCCGCTTCCATTGAATTTGTACTTGAAGGCAATCCGAAGTTACAGGATACGTCACAGCTAAATGAAAATGTACTCGGCATGTGTCTGAAAGAAGCCGTTACGAATGTTGTCAAACACAGTCAGGCAGCAGTATGCACCATCCGTATCGAGGAAACACTGGCCGATAACGTACTAACGGTTCAGGATAACGGGGTCGGAATCGAACGTACTCGCAAGCAAGAACGGCGCGGTACCGGAATCTTGGGGATGAAAGAACGACTTGAATTTGTGAACGGTTGTCTGGATATTCGTTCCGGAGCAGACATGGAAGGTACAAGCATTGTCATCCATGTTCCCAAGCTGGTCCGCAAACCGATAAAGGAGGTTGAACAATGATCAGGATCGTAATCGCCGAAGACCAGCGTATGATGCTGGGGGCATTGTCTTCCCTACTCAATCTGGAAGAGGATATGGAAGTTGTAGGACGCGCAAGCAATGGACAGGAAGCCCTTGCTCTCGTCAGGGAGCTTACACCAGACATCTGTCTGATGGACATTGAAATGCCCGTCAAAAGTGGCCTGGAGGCTGCTGAGGAACTTAAGGGCATGAACTGTAAAGTCATTATTTTGACAACCTTTGCCCGAACCGGTTATTTCGAGCGTGCTTTGAAAGGCGGTGTACGCGGTTATCTGTTAAAGGATAGTCCGATCGAGGAACTGGCCGAAGCCATCCGTCAGGTTATGAATGGAAGACGAATTTTTGCACCCGACCTTGTAGACGAGGCTTATGTTCAGGAGAACCCGCTGACCGAACGTGAAAATGCCGTTCTAGGCCTGATGGCAGACGGTAAAAATACAAAGGAAATAGCCGGACATTTATTTATTACAACTGGTACAGTGCGAAATTACATCTCTATTATCCTCAACAAGTTAAATGCAAGTAACCGCATTGAAGCCATCACCCGTTCCAAAGAAAAAGGGTGGTTTAAATGAAAGTACCGCTTTAACCCAATGAAACATAAATAAGCAAGGTACATCGTCCCATCGATGTGCCTTGCTTATACAAGGATAGGCCGGTCTGGAGTACTCACTCCGGGCCAGTCTATTTCCTTTTGTAGCTTTATTTTAAAGCCATGCTATTTTACAGAAACAACCATGCCCAAGGCTTCCAGTGGCACCTGTTCGGTCTTGAGCTGGTGAATCTGCTTACCATCTTGCCAGGAGATCGTTACATTAACGCTTTTACCACCGCTTGGATACTGCACGTTTACGAATCCTTTATCCTTTGGTGCAGGTAGTGTATGGGACTCCAAATACTCTACCATTCTCTTCGCAATTCCCGGATTATTCATGTTATCTTCGGAAATGGAACGAATCTGTAGCGTCCATCTACCTTCTGTCCAAGTCAGATACTGACTGCCCGCCGCGCCTTCGGTCATACCCTTAATGCCATGTCCCAGATCCACTGTCATATCTTTAGGAAAGTCTTTCAAGTCTGTCTCAGGGAAAATATCGGTACTGTTCGGATCTTTGTACGTCTTCACTTCATAAGATGCCAGAACAGGCACCTTGCTGCCAGATGTCGTCAATGAAGCATCGTTAACCGCGACAGGCTGGTCAGTAGAATAAAAGTTAATGTGGAACGCATCTGAAGTATTCGATGTGATCGATGCAGTCAAGTGTTTTCCCTTTTCCAGGGTAAATGAAGTAGGTAAAGAAGCACTCTTCATCTTCAGCTGACTGCGAATATCCTTAATGACATCATCCGCACTTTGCTGGGTTTGATTGTTACTGCTCGTTTCCGAATTTGATGTCCCGCTTCCCACAGAACCTTCCGTACCCGTTGTTTTCGTTGTATCTGTTCCGTTATCTTTCGCTCCACTGGAGAAATCAGCGCCTCCACTGCCCGACTGAGTCTGTTCGCCGACTGCGGGGGAGGTGTTGTCCGCTGCTGGTGTTGTGGTATCCTGACCGCCACACCCCGCGAGTGCAAGCAGCACTGCTGTTGTCACAGGAATCGTCATCCATAATTTTGGTTTACTCATGTTGTTGTCCTCCTAGAAGCCGTTATTGAGAAAGGCTTATTTTGTTATCTGTCCAGCATTTTAACGTTTGTCATTCCAGAAATTCACGGGCTGTACCTTCTTCGTCAGCACTTCAAACTGGTACCCTTCTGCTTTCAGTGTTTTTAACACTTGCGGAAGTACTTTCAATGTCGCTTCCTGGTCATGCATCAGTACGACAGGGGTGGTTCCGCTCTTTTGCACATTATGGATCTGCTTCATCACGCTGTTGTAGACTTTCTGGTGATCCTTCTTGTATTTCCAATCCTCGGAATCGACATTCCAATCCCACAGATGGAATCCACCCTGACCCAGTAAAACATTACGATATGCTGGTTTGAGATACGGCTTGCTGCCGTACGGAGTACGAACGAGGCTGGTTTTGACGCCCGCCACTTTATTTAAGCTTTCATTGGCCTGCTGCATTTCTTTCAAGCCGCTGTATGCGGATTTATAAAATTTACTCGGAACATGCGATACGCCGTGCAAGCCCAGTCCATGTCCGTCTGCAACAATACGCTTAGTGGCCTTCTGAAACTTCTCCATCTGAGGTCCAAGCATGAAGAATGTGGCCTTGGCATTGTACTGATCCAGGATATCCAGTAATTGTCCCGTATGGGCGGTCGGCCCATCATCGAAAGTTAGATATATGATCTTGGAGTTCGCTTTATTTCCAGTATTCTTGGATGCGGATGGTGCAGCTGAAGCCGATTGCGGCAATAGCAATGGAATGATCAATAGAATAGCAAGTGCGGTGATGAACATTTTACGAATATGTAGCATAATAAAAGTCTCCCTTATGTCTTGTATTTCCCCGGGTGTCTATGTTTCTCTCCATGCAGCCCTTGGCGATAATCCTAATACTATCAAAAAGAGTGCGTCCCATTCTCGCTTCAAATGCTACGTTCGAGTTACACTTTTGTCAGATTACCCAAAAAAATAAAACGAATTTGATAGATTTGCTCGAAAAAGAACATCCGTCGGGATAGATCAATGTTGACATATATTCTATTAACCCAAATTGTGGTTTCTGATAGATTCATTTCCGGGATATATATGAAGCAAGCGAAGAAACTTAAAAATGGCATAACAAAAAAGCCTGCCCGAGAGCAGACTTTTCATATGTAGATCGATTTTCTTGTCGTTCGGATCAATCCTGATTGCTTTGCTTAGTTCCCTCTTACTCCGCAGGAGCTGTAAACGAACGTTTTCCAAATTCGGCATCCAGCATGTAGAAAGCATTGCTGTCTTTTTCGATGCGGCGCAGCTTCTGGATGATATTATCGAACAGAGCTTCCTCTTCGACTTGCTCATCGATGAACCATTTCAGAAAATACATTGTGGCATGTTCACGCTCATTTAAGGCAATGTCAGCCAGATTGTAGAATTTCTTCGTATTTTGCTGCTCGTGTGCATATCCATGTTCAAACACATCCAGCATCGAGGAATATTCATTCTTCGGCTCTGGCAATGCAGCAAGCGTAGCGCGTTGTCCGCGGTCATTCAGGAACTTGTATATTTTCATCGCGTGGAACCGCTCTTCCTCTGCTTGTACGATGAAGAAGTTGGCAAATCCATCCAGGCTTTCGCCGGAACAGTATGCGGCCATCGCCTGATATACGTGAGCCGAATAAAATTCGAAGTTCATCTGTTCGTTCAAAGCCTCTGTCAACTCTTTACTCATTAGGGATACACCTCAATCTTTCTCTAGGGATGGTTTTATTTTATCATAACGTCCTCTTGACCGATATCGAAACTTCTACAAAATTCGCCAATGACTGATTGCAACTCTTCCTATATAATTACATAGTTCTCGCTCTAAAATTATTTCATTCTGGAAGGCAGGCCATTTTATTTCATGAACACATCTTCTTCGCAGCTCAAAAAAACAATAGGTATGCCGCAAGCTGTTGCGCTCTATATAAGTGCAGTTCTTGGTTCAGGTGTGTTAATCGTACCCGGACTTGCTGCCGAACTGGCAGGGCCGGCTTCACTTCTCGCCTGGGGAGGCATGGTGCTGCTAATTCTTCCGCTTGCCCTGTCCATGGGGTTACTCTCTGCCCGATACCCGGACGCAGGCGGTGTATCCCATTTCGTTACTCTCGCTTTCGGACAACGGGCAGGAGCCGTAGTTGGCTGGTTCTTTCTAATGTCCGTTCCCATCGGTGCTCCCGTAGCTGCCCTTACAGGTGCGGGCTACATGACGGCTGCCCTGGGACTTGGGGAAGGATATAGAACAGCGATTGCCGCCCTTATGCTGGCGGCTGGACTGATCATTAACATCGTGGGCATGCAGGTCGCCGGAAAGGTACAGATTGGCGTTGTGCTAGCGATTATTATCGTGCTCGTCATGGCATTTGTATTTGCTATTCCGAATATGGAATCCATACATTTCACACCATTTATGCCAAGTGGTTGGGTCAGTGTGGGACAGGCTGGAGCCATCCTATTTTGGTGTTTTATCGGTTGGGAAGCTGTATCTCACCTGTCTGAAGAATTTACTGATCCACGCAAGGCGGCTATTAAAGGTGTAACGATTGCAGCCATCATAGTAGGTGTGCTCTATTTCCTGACTGCACTGGCGACAGTCGGAACTCAAAGCTATCTTCATGGCGGAGCAGATGTCTCCCTCGTATGGATTATTAGTCAGGCTCTCGGTTCCTGGGGAGGATTACTTGCTGGGCTGACTGGCATATTTATTTGCACCGCTACCGTCATTGCATATGCTGGTGCTGCATCCCGAGTCGCCTATGCACTGGCAAGACAAGGATCTGCCCCGCAATGGATGTCCCGCTTATCCCGTCGGTACCATACACCCATTGCTGCAATTGGCTTCCTGGCCATCTGTTTTACTCTCGTGTTGTGTATATACGGATCAGGTCTCGTGTCACTCACGACCCTTATTCAGTTGCCTAATGCAACCTTTATTCTCACCTATCTTGGCGGATGCGCAGCCGGAATACGTTTACTCAAGGGCAGTCGTACTGGGGTAACCATCAGTTGGATTTCCTTTGTGGCGACGGCCATTGTGTTCCCTTTTGCCGGTTGGGCCGTTCTCTACCCGGTGGTGATCGTAGTCCTCTACGGCCTAGTCAGTCGCAAACGACAAGACAAAATATAAACAAAAAAAGCTCTGCCGCGACGGCAGAGCTTCCTTTATTATCTGGAATAAACAATTATACCAAGAACGCTTTGGAGATGATAACCAACAGGATGAACAGAACCAGAATGGCGCCTACAGAAGTAAAACCTCCGTATCCGTAGCCTCCTCTTGTTTCTCCACCTAATACTTCGCTCATTGACCGTACCTCCTCTGCAACAGGTATGGGTTATCTTATGCAGGGAGAACAGATTTGACAGGGCGGATGCCCTATTTATCAACCTGTTTATCATTTTCGTTTAGTACCGCGGAGAATCAATACGCATAATATCCAGGAACGGCACTTTGGCCGTAAATTCCTCTTCTGTATACTCTACATGCACTAGTCGGGTACGTGAGTCCAGCTTCACAATGACTCCATGAACCTGATCTTCCTTGCCCCATACGGTCAGCAACACTTCCGAACGTTCATGAAACGCTTCAACTAATTGGTTCCCCAGCTCTTCCAGTTCAAACTCGTCCCGGGTAGGTCTTTTTGCAACTTTTGCTTTTGCCAATGTAGCGGCCTCCTCTATAGCTAATCCGACGTCCCGAATCCACGGGTTATTTGCCGAGGTCATATTTAATTAGTATACCATTCATTCCCGTTCGTGTAATGTCACGACTCCATAATGACGCAAAAAAATTCCTTACATTTACAGGAAAAAGCTATTATCTCATTATTCGTCGCCATCTTCGATAATAATGGTATATACATTCGAAACAGACTGTCCTGAATGCCTCTGACCGTTCCACTCGTAGGTATACATTGCAGTTACGGAACCCTGTTGCATTCCCAGTTGTTCAGCGGAGGATATTTGTGCAATGTAAGTGACCCATTTCTCCGCTCCAGGTTCCATCTCACCCAAATGTAAAAATCTTGGTGATGAATACTCTGAAATGGCCCGATCCCGAATTTCAGCTTCCCCAACCCATTTGGCACCTGGAGGAAGGAAATCAGCCAACTGCACACGTGCAGACCAGGTTCCTGTATTGGTCACATGTACATGAAAAGTTACATCTCCTCCTCTTTCAATCAAGTCGGGCTTCACTTCCACATGGACCGAAATGATGGGATACTTCAACTGAATGACAGCCGGATTGGAGGTAATAATTCGTTGCACAGAACGAGAATCTGGTAAACGAAAGGTATAGATCAGGCGAGCCTGATTCATGAGTTCGAAGGCTGCAGGCACACCCTGCTCCTGCTCTGCAAGATTCACTTCAAATTGGATATTAACCGTAGATCGTGCAGTCAACGTTCCGAGATTGATGCCTTTGACCGGATTTGTTCCACGCCGCTTCACACCATTCCACCCGAGACTTCCCTCGACATAGTTCATACCTGGCGGAAGAAAATCCGTCACGATAGCATCTACTGCAAATGAGCCTTCGTTGTGTACCGTAATCTGGTATTGAACGGTATCCCCAGGAGCAGCGACGGATGGATGCACACTTTTTACAATCGTAATCCGGGGTTGAATGACTTGCAAAGTTGCTACGTTTGAGTTTACAGTCTCCAACTTGTCACCTGATACGTACTCTAGAACAGCCTGTATTGTTAGATTCCCAGTGATGCTTCCTCCCCCGACCTGTACCCGAAATTGAATTGGAATGGATTTGCCTGGTAATACGTCACCTATCATAATTCCGGAATCAGGCGTCGTCTCGGGAATAAAAATCTCATTCACAATGACACTTCCCGGTAGGAACTCAAGCCCTTTGGGTAATGGGATCGTTACCGTGGCATCGTTTCCTATTATAAAACCCGGGTTACTCACCAAAAGGTTGAACGTGACAATATCCCCAACAAATGTTTGCAGACGATCTACATTCAAAATCAACGATAGACTTGACGAGACCAGGTATACTTCTACCACGTTGGATTTCTCTTCTCCTTCAACTGTTCGTCCTTCCGGCGTCACAAACTCATAACGTACCTTCGCTTGATTCACCAGTTTTAAGGACGGTGGCAGACCGACTACGATCACCTGAAAATGAATTCGCAACGTCGCTCCAGGTACGACTTCCTGGACTGGAATCCCGCTCTCTGGCGAAACTCCCGGCAGCGGAGTCCCATCCAGAAGTACACTATTGGGAAGAAGTGACGTTTCCGATGAGAGCGAATCCAGCACATGGACCCTAGCCGTACAATTACCCGAATTCACAATTTCAATCAAATAGGTTAGCGTCTGCCCCAGAGCAGCCTCAGCAACGTTGCAAAACTTGTGAACGTCAAGCCTGGGACCGATCCATGGTGTAACTACCGTATTAGAGTAGGCCACCTGTTCCAGTTCAGTCGTACCCGAGCTGAATCGAACCAGTGACTGATTCTGTAGCATGTGGGACAACGGACCGGAAGATTGGCTCATATCACCACGACCTCCACTCTGAATGTAACGGTAACTGAAGCACCAGCAGCAATCGAACCAAGCGTTATTCCTGTATTCGGGTTCCCAGTAGGTCTTGCCACCCCATCCACCGTAACACTTCCCGCCACAAATACGGTGCCTGTTGGTACAGGGTCTACCATAACCACATTATTGACCACCTCGATGCCACTATTGGTTACAACAATGGTATAGGTGATCACATCGCCGACGACAGCATCAACTGCACTCGTGCTTTTGACAACAACTACATTTGGTGCAGATACAGGAATCACCAAAACGTTAGAGGACACTGTGCCCGTCAACTGACGTCCATCCGGCGGACTAAATGTATAATTCGCTACCGCCTGATTGACCAGCTGCTGATTCTGCGGCAATGAATCCACAGTAACTTCCAGCGTGACCGTTACATTAACGGACCCTCCTGGAGGTATTGAACCAACAACGATCCCTGATTCAGGATTCGCTCCGGGCTGTGGAACACCATCAATCAGGACACTGTTGGGAAGTAATACCGCCCCATTCGGAATGTTATCCGTAAGGGTCAAATTGGCTGTTAAATTTCCACGGTTGGAAATGGAAAAAGAGTAGGTAATGATGTCACCGATGGTGGCATTGGATGTACTCGCTGTTTTGGTTACGGCAATAATTGGCTGATAGATTGGCGTTACCACGGTATTTGAATAAGCAGCTCCCGAGAATACACCCGATGTGAAACTTACCGATGACTGACTGCTCACTTGCGGTGGCGCAGGCAGCGTGTTGACCCGAACTGCATACGATACGGCTACAGATGCTCCAGGAGCCAAGGAACCAAGCGCTATACCCAGTGTCGGGTTAGCGGAGAGGCGCGGAACGCCGTCAACCAAAACACTGCCAGTTACAAAGGTAACAGACGAACTAATTGGATCAGTTAAGACAACATTGTTGACAGGATCAATTCCGTTATTGGTTACGACCATCTCATATACAATCGTATCACCCACTACAGCATCAATTACCGGTGTCGTCTTGACGACACTGACATTCGGAGCAGACACCTGAATATTGAGAGCATTGGATGTAAGACTGCCTCCCAGTGTTCTTCCATCCGGCAGCGTGTAGGAATAGGTTGCTGAAGCCTGATTGGTTATGGCCTGGCTTAAAGGGAGGGTGATGATCACGACGGAGAACATGACTACAGTTGTTGTGGAGATTACACCCAGCGGAATCCCTGAAGCTGGATCTGCTCCTGGTGCTGAAGCTCCATTAATAATGACGCTATTCGGCACAAGTTCTGTTCCTGCGGGAATGGTATCGGTTAACGTGACAGATGCCCCAAAGTTCCCTGAATTAGTGATGGCGATGCTGTACACGACGGTATCCCCTACCGTAGCTATAGTCTGGTCTCCCGTTTTGACTGCCGACAGAATCGGTTGGTATACCGGGGTAGTGACCGTATTGGAAAATGTGGTAGCTGAAAAAACACCTGATGTAAAGCTCACGGTAGACTGATTGTTTAACACCCCACTGGATGGGAGTGCTGTTACCTGCACACTAAACACAACGGTCACGGTAACTCCAGGCGCGATGGAACCAAGCGTTATTCCGGTTGAAGGATTGACACCTGGTCGAGAAACACCATCAATAAACACACTATTTGCTGCAAGAACAGTACTTGCCGGCAATGCATCCGTGAAGACCACATTGCTGACAGTTGCTATTCCGTTATTAGTTACTGCAATGCTGTACGTTACGACATCACCAACAGATACAGACGTAGATGTCGTAGATTTCACCACATCGACATCGGGTGCCGACACCGAAATGGTAAGTATATTAGACAAAACAGAACCCGTGATGTTGCGTCCATCAGGCAGCGTGAAGGAAAGAGCGACCGAAGCCTGATTCACCAGTTGTTGCGGGGTCGGCAAAGTATCAATAACCACGGAAAAGGTAATCGTTGTTGTTGCCCCAGCAGCGACAGTACCTGCAGGAATACCTGCTGCGGGATTAGCCGCAGGTAATGGTTGACCATTCACAATGACACTGTTCGGAACAAGAATGGTTCCGGTTGGGATATTGTCTGTCAAGTTTATCTGGGCACCATAGTTTCCCTGATTGGTGACGGTAATTGTGTAACTTACGGTATCCCCCACGGTAGCGTTTTGTGTACTGGCCGTTTTTTGCGCTGAGAGAATAGGTTGGAACACCGGTGTTACCACAGTATTGGAGAACGTTGTGCTTGAGAATGCCCCAGAGGTAAAACTGACCGTGGATCGATTGCTTAATTGACCGCTTGGTGGAATCGCATTGACATTGATACTGAAAGTGACAGTAGAGGACGTTCCGGGAGCGAGCGTACCTAGCGATATCCCCCCTGCCGGATTGGAAGCGGGCTGCACTACTCCATTTATAGTGACACTACCTGCAACAAAAGAGGCCCCCGTAGGAATTGGATCCGAAAACTGAATATTGTTCACTGGTGCTATTCCGCTGTTCGTTACCAAAATGGAGTAAGTAACTGTATCCCCTACGGCAGCCGCAGTCGAAACTGTACTTTTAACTACGGCAACGTTTGGTGACGAGACTGGAAACGTCAATGTATTTGAAGTGGCTGTCCCTGTTAAAGTTCGCCCGTCAGGAGGTGTAAACGTAAAAGATGACGTCGCAAAATTGCTAAGTTGCTGTGGAGATGGAAGTGAATTTACAACAACGGCAAATGTAACAACAGCTGTCGCTCCCGCTGCCACAATGCCTACAGGAATACCCGTTCCTGGTGTCGCTCCAGGCTGTGGCACACCAGATACCACGAGGCTGTTGGGTACAAAAGTTGTGACAGCAGGAATCGTATCCGTCACTGTAACGTTTGCCTCCAGATTGCCTGTGTTACTGACAGTTACTGTGTATACAACCGTGTCACCTACAGTCGCATTTACTGTATTTGCTGTTTTGATGAGTGAAATTTGCGGTTGTATGACCGGAGTCTGTGTTGTATTGGATGATGATGACCCCGAAAATGAACCGGATGTGAAGCTGACCGTCGACTGATTGTTAATCTGTGAAGGGATCGGCATAGTAATCGTCACCTCAAAAGTTACGGTAACCTCGGCTCCTGGAGCCAACGTACCGATTGGAATGCCGGCGGTCGGATTGGAGAGCGGGAAGGAAGTCCCGTTCACAATGACGCTTCCGGGTACAAATGGGGTATTCGGAGGAAGAGGGTTGACATATACCACATTGTTAACGGCTACTGTTCCGTTGTTACGAATAACAGATGTGTATCGAATGACATCCCCGACCACGCCGTAATCTACATTGTCACTGTTTACTATCGTTACATTCGGCAAGGATACGGGAATGCTAACGGTGTTTGAAGACGAAGAACCGGCAACTGTTCTCCCACTTGGAAGAGTGTAAGCAAATGATGCAACCGCTTGATTAGTCAACTGCCTTGAATCAGGCAAACTTGTGACCGTTGCAACAAAAGTGACCGTTACGTTCGAGCCTGCAGCGATCGACCCCAAATTAATTCCTGTTACTGGGCTAACACCTGGTGTAGGTACGCCGTTAATAATGACGCTGTTCGTGCTGAATACAGCCCCGGCGGGAATCGGATCAGTCAAGGTAACCGTTGCAGCAATATTCCCTGAATTGTTGACTTGGATGGAGTAATTAAAAGAGTCCCCTACCGTTAAATTCGAGGTACTCGCAGTTTTAGCTACTTGGATCACTGGTTGGTATATAGGTGTATTCACCGTGACAGACGATGAAACGCCATTAAAGCTGCCTGATGTGAATGCTGCACTTGCCCGGTTGCTGACTGAACCTGTGGACGGAACGGATGTCACTCTTGTTTGATAGGTCACCGTAACACTGCTCGAGCTGTTCAATGCACCGACCGCAATGCCTGAAAGTGGACTTGCATTTCTTGCAGCAGTTCCATTAATTGTGACACTGCCGGAGACGAATTCCGAACCGGTTGGCGTATCCGAGATCACCAGATTTTGTACCGCACTGCTCCCTGCATTTGTTGCAACAACCGTATAGGTAAGTACATCCCCTACAGTGGCGTCCGGCGTATTTACTGTTTTGCTAATGGATATATTGGGGCTTGATGCAGGTATACGGACGACATTGGATAAACTGCTTCCTGAGAGATTTCGTCCACTTGGAAGCTGGTACGTATAACTAGCGGCCCCCTGATTCTCCAGAGTTGGCGGCGATGGAAGTGTCGTGAGTGAAGTTCGGAATACAATCGTTGATGTCGCTCCTGGCAGCAGACTTCCCAACGCTATTCCGGTTAATGGGCTGGCCCCAGGACGTGCAGTACCATTCACGGTTACCGAATCCGGGATAAACGTCAGACCTGAAGGTATCGTATCGGTTATATTTACTTGAGTCGCTATGGTTCCGTTGTTCGTTACCACAAGTGTGTATGAAATCTGATCTCCCAGTGTCGCATTGGTTTCGCTCGCCAATTTGTTAATGCCGATTGCCGCCTGGTATACAGGGGTTGTAATGGTATTGGAGTTGGAAATCCCCGTGAACGCACCTGAGCTATAAGACACGGAAGCCCGGTTAACCAGCGTACCTGAAGCGGGCAGGGACTGCACATTAACCTGAAATGTCACCGTCGCAGAACTTCCAGCTGCCAACGTCCCTAGCGAAACTCCACTGCTCGGATTGGCCGATGGTACGACAGTTCCTCTGACGGTTACACTGCCTGGTACGAATGTAGTTCCAACTGGGAGAGCATCTGTGAGTACCACATTGTTAATCACCTGGATACCGCTATTGGTAGTAACTACGGTGTACGTATACGTCTCCCCAACTGCAACATCCGTGACTGATGCCGATTTTACTGTTGTTACATTGGGCAAGGTAACGGGAATCGTCAAAGTATTCGAAGCTACTGTGCCGTTAATAGTCCGACCATCAGGAGAGTTAAAGGAATAAGAGGACGTGGCCTGATCCACCAGGGTTGGAGGCGTTGGCAAGCTTGTTACAAGTACTTGAAAGGTTACAGTATTTGTACTCCCTGCCGCGAGACTCCCCAAATTAACGCCAGTCGCAGGATTAGCGCCAGCAATCACATTTCCATTTAGTCGGAAGCTGCCAGCCACGTACGAGCTGCCACTCGGGATGTTATCTGTTAATGTAACGTTGGCAGCAACATTCCCCCCGTTGTTTACCTGAAGCGTATACGTGACCTGATCACCCACTGTGGCGTTGGTTGTGCTCGCCGACTTCACAATGGACAGATTAGGTGAATAAACAGGAAGAGTAGAGTTATTGGACGGAATGACTCCCGTAATCACGGAACCCCCAGCAACACTTTGGAACGTGAAGGCGGCATTCGCTGAATTCACCAATTGTAATATGCTTGCATCCTGGCCAATGAGCGCACGATAGGTTACAACAATACTGTTAGAGAGGTTTAATGAACCAAGCGGAATACCGGCAGTGACATCGAGTGTTGGGCGGGATACACCAGCGACGGTTACACTCCCTGGAATGAAGGTGAGACCTACAGGTAATGAATCAGATAGCACAACGCTGGCGGCACTGGCTGTACCTGCATTACTGACAGTAACGGTATAGAGGACACTGTCCCCCGCTACCGCACCGGAGGCAGCGGAAGCCTTGGCTACTGTAATTTTGGGCGCATTAATGTCAACCTGAATCGCATTGGCGTTGACAATGTAAGCATCCCCGGAGGTCGTTAACGTTAACACCGCAGAAGACTGGTTGTTGATCAGTCTCGCTGACACATCCACATTGGTAATATCCCAGCCTTGACGTCCGCCGATAATATTGGTACCTGGGGCGCCGTTCGTCTGGTTCCGCGTTCCGAAAGTCCCTGTTGTATTAAGCGTTCCTGTATCGCCGTTGATTTGGGAAGCAAAAAAGTTTGCCGCCAGATTGTTTGGTCCAGACAACGCAACCGAAGTAGCCGAGGTTGGCCCAAATAATGCCTGATCCCCGGTACGGTTCGCGTCCCCCTCCTGCGCACTGAACAATGCCCTTCCTCCCAATGCACCTGAAAGCGGAGTGGCAAATCCAGTCAGTGTGGTAACAACTGGCGCCGAGGTAGATTGGACAAGTACACCACCTGCACGCAAGGACATGTTGCGAAAGGGCAGACTGGGGTTCTGATAAATGACTCCAAGTGTCCAGCCTGCATGATTGGCTGTAGCATCATTGGTGATGACAATCGTTCCTACAACTGCTCCGGTGGTATATGTACCGGCTCCCCCATTTTGTACAAGCGAAGTAACATTGGCTGAACGCACATAACCAGAAGCGCCGTTCCCCAGATCAAATTGATTATAAGTAGCCGGGTCAGGAGTAACACTCGATGTACCTGCTGGAGTAATAAACGTAACCGGATTGTTGATTGCAGCACTCAGATTGACTGTCCCATTGATGTAACTTCCACCCCAGATCAATTCTGCATACAAGACAGTGCTGCCAGCAGGAAGAACTAGTATCGCCGCTGAGCTGTTGCTCTGGTACAGACTCGTGGTTCCTAGCGGATAGGTTCCGTACTGGACGGAGGCGTTGGTTGTCGTAAAAGCTCCAATACTGTCCTGTGTTCCGGGTACTCCGGCTGTTTCCGAACGACTCAGTCCGAGCGTATTGCCTGTAAATGTAATTGCTCCCGTAGCATTAACGGTTGAACGAACGACAAGAGGAATGGATTTCACCTCCCCTTCATCATAATTGGAATCATATGAATCGGAGCCTTCACACACAGTCTATGAGCCTGATTTGGAATTTTGTTTGTCCTACAAAAGAACTTTATGCACTTTACCTTGTGTAAGCTTTGTTTTCATATAATTAATTAAATGATTTGCGTTTTGCACAATGTGTTTTATAATCAGATTATACGAGAGCAGTGTCTGTCGTATCATTATGATGCAGTCAGCGGTGATATATTGAAAAGTCCCAACTTACATAGCAACCATATCCCAACTGAGTACGAATTCAAGCATTCCAAATGGATCAAAAAAATGCTTCGCGCTTACTGGGTAGTCGTATTAACGCATGTTGTCATTCAAATAGGCTGTTTTCTGTTTCTCGATTATGATCGCACTTCAGAAGATTTCATGATCTACGTTTTATTTTGGCCTACATTAGCCAGCACCTTAGCTATACTAATCGCTAGTTGGGTGGAACGGCGTTTTAGTTCATTCTCCTTCTATTCCATGTCCATGGCCAGCACAGTCATTGCCTGGACCATTATTCATGTCAATTACGATATTCGCATCATACTGGCCATTTGTTTGCTGCCGATCTTTGCTTCGGTTCTGTTCTTCAGCAAAAAAAGAGTATGGACGGTATGCCTCATGCAGATGATTGGTTATGTTATCGTGCTCTGCGATCCAGCCTATCGGCTTTACTTATCTTCGTTTGACATGGTTTCCATTCCGGCTTTTCTCATTGTAGGTACATATGTTGCACAGTTAATTGTTACGAGCGGTGTGGAGGTACTGGATGATCTTCAGGCAAGCATGCTCGCCAAACAGGATCTGATTGTGCGAAACGCCATTATGACCAAGCAGTCCAAGACAGACGGGTTAACCAATCTGTATAATCAAAGCTCTTTTAAGGACTACTATGAAAAAGCGTTTGAGTATGCGAATAATGGCATGAGTCTACATTTAGCTCTGATTGATATTGACAACTTCAAATCAATCAACGATACATATGGGCATCGGGTGGGAGACGCCATTCTGGAGAGAGTCTCGCTGGTCATTCAGGAGAATATCACGTCAAGCGATATCGCGGCGCGTTATGGTGGAGAAGAATTTGCACTGTTAATGTTTGAGCAGCCTTTTGAGCAGGCTTATGCGCTAGTGGAACAGATTCGCAAAAAGATTGCCCGCCTCGTTCATTTGGAGCTTGAAGGCGCTTATATTACGGTGAGTGTTGGACTGAAAAGCTACAGTGCCCATCTGTCCAAGGACAAGCTGTTTGAGGAAGTGGATGCGTGCCTCTATGCCGCCAAACGAACGGGGAAAAATAAAACGATGACATCCCTTGATCTGGTTTAGTCTTCCACAATAACGCAAAAAGTAGTGCTGCTCACCGGGAAGCCGGCTGTACAGCACTACTTTTTTTTAATGACAATCAACACTCCAAATGTATTGGTTCATTCTGCCCATTCCCAGCGATGTGTATTTTGCTCCAGCTTCGGGTGGAGCTTAACAGACTCTCCATCAATAATCAGACGTACTTCCTTAATCCAATCTTTGAAGGAGTCAAATGATGCAAACTGATTCGCCATCTCCGAAGTCATGTACAAGAAGTGAGGAGCCTTATATTCTGCAGTAATATGGCGCAAAGCTGTATCAATCGGTGTGTACTTCTTCCTTTTCCCCTCCAATGACTCCACCCTTATGCGGGATGCAGGATGATCCCTCCTCCAGTCATGAAGACGATCTTCTCTTTTGTAATATGCCTGCACTGCATCCCGACTCATTCGCTTAACGGTACTCTCATGCAAGGGATAAAGTACAAGCTGTTCGAAAGAACGTGTATCCGCCATTGCAGCGGCGCGTTCAAGTTGTTCATCGGTTACATCCTCGAATGAATCATAAAAAGTCATCGTGCCTTTCCGGCTGGCTGCAGGCGGTTCGTATCCGTAAGGTACCGTTGTGTATTTTCCTGACATTTCATCGCTCCTTGTCCGAACCCAGTTCCATGATTCGTATTCCGTTATTGGTTCAACCTATGTTCTTTATCTCGGGATAGAATGTCATTCTATTTTTGCCTGTACGTTTCGATTCATACAGTGCTTCATCTGCCATGCGAATAATTTCGCTCGGATTGCCACTGTTCGCAGGATACTCAGCACCGCCAATGCTGCATCCAATATGAATACGCTCATATTCGATAATAAACGGCTTGTTCAGAGTCTCTATAATACCTTCTGCATAAACTCGTGCTTCTCCTCTTGGATCTTCTCCCGCAGAGCGGAGTACAATAAGGAACTCATCTCCCCCAAGTCTTACCGTAATTCCCTTGTCTTGCTTGAGACTGGATAAGCGCTGTGCCACTTTTTGCAACAAAATGTCTCCAGTCTGGTGGCCAAGCGTGTCGTTCACACTTTTGAAACCATCCAGATCAATATACAGGAAGGTCAAGGTATGATCTGTACTTTCCGATTCGAGTGATTCCTCCAGATATACTTCGAGCGCAGTTCGATTGGGTAGACCCGTCAGTTGATCATAATGCGCAAGATTCTGCATGACCACCAGCTCCGAATCCTTATTCGTTAACGAAGTCAGCATATCTCCTAAGGAACACGACAGCACTTCAATTTCTCTGAAGCCCCGATTTTCCGGAATCTGTACTTGTTCTCCGGCACCAAGTCGATTCGCTACTTGAGTCAGCCTTGCAATCGGAGCAGAGATTTGCCGGGAGATTAACCAGCCAATCAGCGCGAACAGAACGGTAACGGCTAGTCCTGCCCACACATTAAACCAAAGCATATCTGATACGGAAGAAAAAGCCGTTGATTTGAGCTGACGAATAACCACTGTCCAACCAAGACCCGGATAGTCAAGATGACCCTGACTGGTTGCAAATCCTGTAACATATTCTTTCCCATCCGGCCATTCTTCTATGGACCAGGTACTTTTATTCTGCCTCGCTGTTTCAATACCCGATAGTGTCAACGGACGGCCAGTCCATTCTTTTGGACCAAGCAGTACCGTATTTTCCTTCTGGCTAACAATAAACATCTCAATGTCCTTCTCTTCATGCTTTAACAGTTCAAGGACACTTTCCTCCACTTCCTTCGCCCAGGCCCAGCTCAAATGTGCGGCCAGTACGCCGGCAACCTCTCCGTTCTTGTATTTCACCGGAAAACTGACATCGACAAATTGCAATGGCTCGCCAGTTGGGTTCGGAAGCAGCTTTGCCAGAAGGACAGCATCATGAACATCTCCAATAAATTTACCCTTGATGCCTTCCTGATACACAGGTCGTTCCGATAAATTTTCACCGCGCAATATGCCATCTGTGGAAGCCAGCACTTTTCCTTTTGGATTCATGAATCCAACCCATGAGAATGTGGGAAAGCTATCTTGTAACTGATTGAGCAGCATCTGCATTTCGGCAGGTTCGAAGCGATCCTCCAGAGCAATCATTTGTCCCAGCAGCTCCAATTCCCCTGAGCGAGACCACATAAAACGGTCCAGCTTATCCGAGGTCTGGTAAGCTGTGCTTGTCAGCGAGTGGCCAATTTCGGTTTCTACAGCAACAGAGGATTTCTGGCTGAGAATATACCCAATCGTCAATGTGACCAGCAGAGATAACAGTGCAAAGGTCATGGTTAGTACAGTTTTAAGTTTAAAAGACATAACTTCCTCCAATAAACGGTGAAACCAGCTCGCTTTTCCAACATCATTCATACAGTTAAGAACTACGGATGTCACCTATTCGTTTACATTTTTATCGGAAATAATGTCTTTTTTCATTATACAGATCCATACAATATGGGAACGCTATTCGCACCGTGTTTCTTCCATTCAAAGAATAGACACGATTCTGTATATACATACTTGGGTTATGAATATAGAGAGCAAGCATATCAAATCCTTGATGATGTACCTGCTCGCTACAACAGAACGCATTAGAAATTCAGTCATTGGGGGTGTAATGTTGAGCCTGCTTCATGTTGCTGTGATTCTGCCTTTTGCCGCTGGTGTTGTTCTTGCCATGCTGCATCGATTCTTCCGTAAAATACATATGGGATGGCTGGTTTTGCTTATTCCGGCCCTATTATTTGTTTATTTTGCGAGCCTCATACCCGCCGTGTCCCAGCGTAACGCAGTATCCGGATATATTCCCTGGATTCCGTCACTGGACATTGGATTTAATCTATATCTGGATGGTCTAAGTTTGCTGCTGACACTGTTAATTACGGGAATAGGTACTCTGGTGGTTCTTTACTCCATTTTCTACATGGATACCAAAGAAGCCTTGCACCGTTTCTACCTGTATCTCCTCATGTTTATGGGAGCCATGCTCGGCGTGGTATTGTCTGACAATATGATTGTGTTGTATGGATTCTGGGAATTGACCAGTATTACGTCCTTTCTCCTGATCGCTTTTCACTACAAACGTAAAGAATCCACCTCAGGCGCACAGAAATCGTTCCTTATTACCGTTTTTGGTGGTTTTGCCATGCTTGCCGGATTCATGCTGATGTACCTCATGACGGGTACGTTCAGTATTCGCGCAACGATTACGGAATGGGGCCAGATTCAGGATAGTGCAATCTTCTTACCTGCACTTGTATTGATTCTGGTCGGGGCTTTTACCAAATCAGCGCAGTTCCCTTTCCACATCTGGCTGCCTGACGCGATGGAAGCTCCCACGCCTGTCAGCGCCTATCTGCATTCGGCTACTATGGTCAAAGCGGGGCTGTATGTCGTTGCCCGGTTTACACCCATCTTTGGTGGACAGGGATTATGGTTCTGGCTTGTAACCGGGGTAGGATTGCTCACCTTATGTTATGGTTCATTCCTTGCCGTGAAAAAAAATGACCTTAAGGCGATCCTAGCCTATTCTACCATTTCACAGCTTGGTCTCATCATGTCATTGCTCGGCGTTGGCTCAGCAGCCATCTATTTCGGATATGGCGAATCCTCCGCGATGTACACAGTTGCCATTACGGCAGCACTGCTTCATCTGTTCAATCACGCTACCTTCAAGGCGGCACTGTTCATGGTCGTTGGCATTGTGGATCATGAAACAGGCACGCGGGATATAAGAAAACTCGGCGGACTTGCTTCATTTATGCCGGTGACCTTTACGGTAGCGCTCGTCGGAGCACTCGCCATGGCCGGAATTCCGCCATTTAACGGATTTCTTAGCAAGGAGCTGTTCTTCCAGGCTATGGTGGAAGTAACACACCTCCGCATCTTTGGACTCGGATCATGGAGTGTACTCTTGCCTGTGTTCGCCTGGCTCGCAAGTGTGTTCACTCTGATCTATGCGCTTATTATTGTGTTCAAAACATTCCTCGGTCGCACCCGCAGCGAGATTCCTGCTGAGAAGCTGCATGAAGCTCCCGTTGGCATGTTGATTCCTCCGGTTATTCTCGGGATACTGGTGATCATATTCGGTTTATTCCCGAATCTGCTGGCTGGATCATTAATTGAACCAGCGATGGCTGCTGTACTTCCATCACTGCTGAACGGAAATGAACACTTTGATGTTCACTTCTCCTTATGGCATGGCATCACACCAGAATTAATCATGACCATTGGTGTAATCGCCCTCGGTATTACTTTGTACAAACTGCTGCCGCGCTGGAGAACGATTTATGAGCATTACCCACAAGGGTTAACGATAAACAATATGTACCATGTCGTACTCGATAATCTTCAGCATTATGCACGTAAATGGACAGAAGCCTATATGAATGGCTCGGTTCGTAACTATCTGGTATATATTTTCTCGTTCACCGTTGCATTGCTGGTTTATGCCTTTTTCCGCTCAGGGGAAAATATTACGTGGAACTTCAAGGGTAATGCCCCTTTTTCTTTCTATGAAGCAGTACTGCTCATCGCACTGATCGCAGCAGCGGTTTCGATCCCTTTTGCGAAGAACAGACTATCCGCAGTCATAATGACTGGCGCAGTGGGTTACCTCGTCACATTACTGTTCGTGCTGTTCCGAGCACCGGATCTGGCATTAACCCAGATGATTGTCGAAACGGTATCGGTCGCACTGTTCCTGCTCTGCTTCTACCATCTGCCTGAGCTGCAACGGGGCAAATCCAGCCGCCGTTATCTCAGTGTGAATATGGTTGTAGCAGTTGCAGTAGGTGTGGTCATGACCTTTGTTGCATTAGCTGCGAGTGGAACCGCATCACTGGAGAGTATCTCCGACTTTTTCATTCAGGAAAGTTACAATCTGGCAGGCGGCAAAAATGTCGTCAACGTGCTGCTGGTGGACTTCCGTGGATTCGATACCCTGCTGGAGATTATGGTGCTTGGGGTAGCTTCGTTGTCCATCTACTCCATGATTAACCTGAACCTCGAAGCGAGGGACCTTGGCGCTAGACTGAAATTCCGCAAGAAAGAACAGACTGAAGAAACCGATGAAGACACGGATGACAAATCGGACAATACGAAAAAGTATGGCAACCGTGAACGCAGCTCGTCAACGTGGGATACCGTACCACTTCAAAGCAACGATGTGCTGTTGCAAACAACGACCAAAGTTGTTGTCTTTATTATTCTGACCTTTGCGCTGCATCTGTTCTTCGCAGGACACCATAACCCCGGTGGCGGGTTCATTGGCGGCCTGGTAACGGCAGCTGGCCTGGTTTTAATTGCGTTGGCATTCAGTACGGATACTGTACGCAAAGCGTTACCTATCGATTTCCGTACCTTGACGGCCATCGGACTGGGCATAGCCTTATTAACTGGAGCAGGCTCGTTTTTGTTCGGCGTACCCTTCCTGAGCCAGACCTTTGGTTACTTTGAACTGCCTATACTCGGAGAAACGGAACTTGCAACCGCGATGCTGTTTGACCTCGGTGTATATCTTGCCGTCCTGGGAGTCACCATGAATATCATTTTACAGATCGGGGAGGATCGCTGATATGGAAATATTGATGTGTGTGGCCGTTGGCATTTTGTTTGCAGTCGCCGTCTTTTTAATCTTATCGCGGAGCCTGCTCCGAATCGTGCTCGGTATGTCCATACTCACTCACGGAGTTCATCTACTGCTGATCACGATGTCCCGTCTCAAAACTGGAGCACCACCGCTGCTTGGGGAGCAGGCTGAACGCTATGTGGATCCACTTCCCCAGGCGCTGATACTGACATCCATTGTCATTAACTTCGGACTAACCGCCTTTTTCTTTGTACTCTCCTATCGTTCCTATCTGAAGCTGAAAACAGACGATATGGAAGAAGTAAGGGGGCGTCCTTATGAATAATCTCGTTGTACTGCCCATTCTGCTGCCACTGATTACCGGGGTTATAGCCCTTCTATTCTTCCGGCGGGTAAACATCCAGCGGGTTGTGAGTGTTATTGGCCTTTTGCTGACGGCAGCCGCTTCAACCGTGCTGATTACCCAAGTGACACAATCCGGGATACAGACGCTCAATATGGGAGGATGGGAACCGCCTTACGGCATTGTACTTGTTGCAGATATGGTATCGGCGTTGCTCGTCGTGGCTGCTTCAATCATTGCACTGGCATGCCTGCTCTACGCCTTCCGCAGTGTAAATAAGGAACGGGAAGAACATCATTTTTATCCGTTCTTTCATTTCCTGATTGCAGGCGTAAACGGTTCGTTTCTTACCGGAGACTTATTTAACCTGTTTGTCTGCTTTGAACTGATGCTTATCTCTTCTTATGCACTAATTGTATTGGGAGGTACGGAAAGACAACTACGAGAAACGATCAAGTATGTCTTGATTAACATTGTCTCTTCTGCGCTATTTGTTGCCTCTATTGGTTTTCTCTACTCTGTTACCGGTACATTAAATATGGCCGACTTGTCCAATCGGATCGCCGAAGTTGGACAGAGTGGAGTCATCACTCTAATCGCAGTCCTCTTCCTGATCGTGTTCAGCATCAAGGCCGGACTGTTCCTGTTCTTCTGGTTGTCCGGCTCTTATGCAGCCCCTCCGGCAGTGGTCACTGCTCTATTCGCTGGTTTGCTGACCAAAGTTGGCCTGTACGCCATTGTGCGAACATTCACACTGATATTCTATCATGATCCGGATTTCTTCCATGCCCTTATCGGCTGGATGGCTGGAGCGACCATGGTACTCGGGGTAATCGGGGCGATTTCCTATCGTGACGTCAATAAAATACTGATCTACAACGTGATCGCAGGGGTGGGATTTGTAGCTTTCGGGATGGCTGCTGCCAGCCGTCCTGCACTGGAAGGTCTACTTTTCTACATGCTGCATGATATGCTCATCAAAACACTGCTATTCCTGCTCGGAGGCGCTCTGATCGCGGTCGCAGGCACCTCCAAACTCGACAATATGGGCGGGCTGATCCACCGCTACCCACTGCTTGGTTGGATGTTCTTCATCAGTGCACTTGCGCTGGCAGGTATTCCTCCGTTCAGTGGATTTCCTGGGAAATTGTTGCTATTTGAAGGCGGGTTACAGGCTGGCTTGTACGGTCTGACTGGCATTGCCGTCCTTTCCAGTCTGCTGATGTTGTATTCGGTTCTTCGCATCTTCATCCAGGCGTTCTGGGGTGAACCGCCAGCAGGTGCAGTGAGAAGACCTTATGCCGTGAATGGCCTGCTCATCCCTGCCGGAATTCTGTTTGTGTTCATCATCGCGATGGGTGTGGGGGCTGAGGGCATGTTCCAACTCACCTCCCGCGCCGGCGACATTCTGCTGCATCCCAATGTTTATATTGATGCAGTCTTGAAGGAGTAGATGCGTATGGCCTTTCAGATTGTACTTAATCTGATCATTGCCTTTGTATGGATGTTTCTGAATAATGCGTGGAATGGTGTTGGCTTTCTCACGGGTTATCTGCTGGGTCTACTACTGATTGGGAGTATGCGACGTTTCTTTCCGCAACGCTTCTATATTGTTCGTGTCTGGGCAATCATCAAGCTGATTGCCTTGCTGTTCAAGGAATTGGTACGGGCCAGTATTGAAGTTATTCGCCAAATCGTGAAGCCGAAGCTTGATATTCGGCCCGGCATATTTACCTATCAGACACAGCTGTCCTCTGACTGGGAAGTTACACTCCTGTGTCTGCTCATCTCACTGACGCCAGGTTCCCTCCCACTTGAAATTTCAGGGAATCAACGCAAATTATTTATACACGCGCTGGATATCAAAGACGAACAGAAAATGAGTGATGATATCAAAAATACGTTCGAAAAAGCCATTATGGAGGTGACACGCTAATGTTATCCTCAATGCTGTTCATTTCCTTGCTTATTCTCTCCCTCGCAATCCTGGGTTGTCTGTACCGGGTGCTGCGGGGACCCTCCATGGCCGACCGGATTACGGCACTGGATACGATAGGTATTAACGTCATTGCCATCGTTGCTGTTCTGTCCATGATGCTTCATACCCAAGCTTATCTGGATATCATTCTGTTGATCGGCATTCTCGCTTTTCTAAGCACAGTTGCATTTGCACGATATATTGAACGGGGGGCGGTATTCAAAAATGAAGGAGATCGTTGATGGTACCGCCGGAATTGTCATTGGGCTCATTGTCTTGCTGGGAGCACTACTGAGCGCATTTAGCGCGTTCGGACTGATCCGACTGCCAGATGTATATTTACGGGCACATGCCGCCACCAAAAGTACAACACTCGGTGTACTTTGTGTACTGAGCGGAACGTTTCTCTTCTTCTGGTATTTCGATAACTATATCAGTGCTCGGGTATTGCTTGGCATTGTGTTTGTATTTATCACAGCACCCGTAGCCGGACATCTCAACGGACGGGCTGCCTATCGCACAGACGTGCCCCTATGGGAACAGAGTGTACAGGATGAACTTGAACCACTCTTGAAAGGTAAAAAGGTCAACCATGAAGCCAAGGATATGATGGAATAGTCACTTGGTTTACAAGCAGATACCCCCGGGACATGCCGTATAATAATTGGCCGTCCCGGGGGTATTTTTGGCTATTCGATTCAGCTTAGTCCAATCTATGTTTGTGGAGCAGTGGAACACAGCTATTTTTAACCGAATCAGAATCCATTCAGTCCCTGTCTTTTCAGATCAGCAGCAACGATTCGTGCAAGCTGAGCAGCCCCTTCACGATTCGGATGCAGCGTGTCTCCTGTCATATACAAGGCCAGTGTTGCAGCCGGTCCAATGGAAGTGAAATAGGCTGAACTGAGTTTGTTCAGTTCTACAAGCGTCACGCCCTCTTCCTGAGCCAGGGCGCGTGTCGATGCATTGTACCAGCGATTTTCTGCAGTATGCACATTGGCTGAATTGAAATCAGTTGCCCGACCCTGAGGGGTCGATAGAACGACGGTAGCTCCTTTATTTTTGGCCTGACGGACCATGTCACGCATGATCTCCTTGAACTCTGCTTCGGTTGTATTGTTCTTGGCATTGGTATCATTAATCCCTAATTGCAAAATGAAGTAGTCTCCCGGCTTAATATACTTCAGAATCGCCTCCATCTGTCCATCATCGCGGAAACCTCTTGCAAATTGACCACTAGAGGCCATATTGCGAACCTGAAACGTATTCGTATTCACGTAGGAAGGAAACAGCTGCCCCCAGCCACCCTGTACACTGCTGCTGAGCGGATAGTAATTGCAGACCGTTGAATCGCCGCCAATATAGATCGTACGGTTCGTCACCGTCTGATTCGAAATTTTCCGGATTTCAAGTGCGCTAAGTGTAAATGCGGTGCCTTCTTTCCCTTCCGTAACCAACAGATTTAACTGTCCATCCGTCACCGGAATTTGAAATTGATCGGTCGCCCCATTACCCGTCATATTAATGATCTGGTATACACCTTCTGCCGCCACACTCGATCTGGCTGTATTGCCCAGGACCACCTTAACCTCGTAAAGACCGTTGGACAGATCCACATTAAACGTATTCGTACTTTTCGTTCCAAAGGTGACAAACTGTACGGCATCGCTTGCAACACCTGTACCAGATGCCGATACATTACGCATATTGGCAGGTGTATTGAATCCATAACCTTTCGCTGAAGTGTAGGCCTCTGTTGCCGAGACACCTGTGTAACCGTTCTCAACTGCACCCGCGCCAAAGTCAAATTTGTACTCATTCGCCGCAGCTTGGGCGACCTGTCCTCCATTAGCTGTCAGAGCACCTCCAATCAGACTAGTAAACAGGGTTAGGCAGAGCAGATATCGCACAGATTTTGACCATTTCATAACTAAACTCTCCTCTCAAAGGTTCATTTATATATGATTGCCTTACAGAACGTTATCCAGCCAGTCATAGGCTTTCGCTCCACTGATCTCATGGCCTCCCGTAAAAAAATCTGCATCGAGCCATTTCTGTGCTCCCGCTTGTTCATAGATCTCTGTCAATCGAGCATAAGCTTCTTTGGCTGTTGGCAGTGGAAATACCTGATCTTCACTTCCGGCTTCAATAAATAGCGGCCTGGGTGCGATCAGACCTATGATATCCGGCAGCTCTGCTTCCCTCAGAATTCCTGGAATGTAATTGTCAAGACAATGATTTCTGTCCAATATGCTACCCTGGAATGTACTTGCGTAACCGCTCACGACAGCCGCACAGCAGCGTTCATCCAGCGCAGCAGTGAATGCCGTCACGAGTCCACCACCCGAGATGCCCATGCTGCCAATACGCGCTGGATCAATTTCAGGACGTGTGGTTACGTAATCCAGCACACGCATCGTTTCATAGATTCGGTGCCCAGCAAGAGTCTGTCCTGTCATGAGCAGATGGGCGGCAATTTTGGTACAGGAGCTTGCGCCGGGTGGTGCATCTCGATCCTCCTCCAACCTTCGGTCACCAAATCCAAGCAATTCTGGAGCGGCAACCACATATCCACGCTGTACTAGAGCGACGGCAAAGTCTTTATGCAAGCCGGGCTCTCCTCTGCGCGGTGAACCATCGGGTTCCATGCCTGAGATCTCCCGGCTGCCATACCCGTGTCCATGACAGGCTATAATGGCTGGGCGTGATTCTTTGGTAGCGCTTACCATATCCGGTATCAGTAAATAGATGGGCATGCGCAACCCCGCATAGGTCGTAATCTCAACCCGTTCTCGGATATATCCGTCACATACTGTGCGTTCGAGCAATACAGGATTCAGCTCCGCCACCACGGATGGGAAGCCGCCTAGCCGATCTATAATCCGTACTCGCAACTGCCTCCGCCATTGCTCAAGAGATTGACCCGTCTGGTACGCAGAGCGTCCACGCGGGCTTGTTTGTTTTTGCAGATAAGATTCAATATCCGACATTACCGTTCATCCCTCCTGTGGATTCAAATGATATACGTATGTAAAAAGATATATGATGGACTTGTCCAGTCTATTATAAATCACGGTACAGCCCATGAATTGAACATTATTGCTTGTTTTGGGCTGAATTCACACTTTTTTGATGAAAAAAGGATGTTCTCGAATACCTGATCTACAGGCTCCAAGAACATCCTTCTTATTCTGGACTTTTATTCCCTGTGCCCTGGTAGCCACCAGTTCCATCTGCCCATCAGTTTCATGAGTGCAGGTACCAACACTAGGCGGATAATGGTTACATCAATGAACACCGCCGCTGTTATTCCGATTCCCAGCTGTTTGACACCCGCCACGTCAGCAAAGGCAAATGGTACAGTCACTGCCAGTAGAATCGCCGCCGCCGAAGTAATGAGACGTCCGGTTGAAGCCAATCCTTGCTGTACGGCCAGATCACTATCCCCTGTTCGTCTGTAAGCCTCCTGGATACGGGTCAGCATAAATACGCCATAGTCCATTGATATACCAAAGACAAGCCCGGCAATGAACACAGGTATCATAATAGCAATAGCAGATGGCTCGATGCCAAGATGGCCCTGATTGAAGACCAGTACAAGCACGCCGAATGAAGCAGCCAAGCTGAGCAGATTCATCAGAATGGCTTTGATTGGGATGAGCAGTGACCGGAATGCTGCGAGCAATACGAGAAAATTCGATACCACAACAAACACCAGTACTTTGGGCAGTTGTCCAGAAACTTCTTGCATGATTTCATGCTGCATGACTGCTTCTCCCCCATAACGCAGGGGTATGAAAGACATGGAGTTAGCGATGTCCTTTGCCCTCATCTGTTCGAGCCAGGATGCAGCCTCATCGGAGCCCGGCGCTCCGTGAATGGTAGCCACCATACGAATGGAATGCTCGGACACATAGGAACGCAGCCATGCAGGCTGCTGAGATTGGGTTTCTTTCAATGCTTCACGCAAAGAAGGTGATGGAATGTTCATTTGAGATTGAATATGAGATTGAGCTTGGCCCGACAGCTTGTCCGGCACCATGATCCCCCATGCGGACTCAATAGCCACCACATTCGAATCCTGCTGGAGCTCTTGCATTTTACTCAACGCCATTCGCCAATGGTATGTGGTCAACGGCTCTCCCGTTCCACCAATTACAATCTCTACAGCCGAGACGTTCGTTTGTCCAAAAATGCGCTGAATCTGCTCAGTCGCTTGGCGAGACTCCATTCTGTCAGGCAAGGAAGAAGCATCCGGGATGGCGATCTCTAACCGGGCAACCGGTAGAACAAAGAGAAGCAGCGCACCCGTTCCAATCAGCGCCATCCTATTCGGCCGTTTCATAATCATGCCTGACCAGAATGACCAGATCGAACGTGACGGCAACGATTGTTGATGCTGGCCCTGTTTTGAAGAGATGGAATTCCTGGAAGGTTGTCTAAAGATTCGCACAGAATTTAGGGATAGAATGGCTGGCAGCAGTGTTATATTCAGCAGGACCGATATGACGAGCACGACTATGGCTCCAAGGGATACACTCAGAAACATCGGCAATCTAATCCATAGTAGACCGAGCAGTCCTAACAGCACACAAGCCGCAGAAAAGAATACGGCTCTTCCCGCTGTACGCAGCATTTTTTGGAGAACCTCTTCGTCGCCCGAACCTGTTGCTTCACTATTCTGACCTCGCTGGAGTTCCTCCCTGTATCTGCTGAGAATAATCAGAGCAAAGTCTATGCTGAGCGCCATTCCCACCATCGGAATAACGTTGATCACAAAGTTGGAGAGCGCCAGATGGTAACCCATCAGGGATGTAACTCCCATCGCCGTTATGACGCCAGATACTCCCATAACAACTGCAATCAGCGCTGCATAAATACCTCTGAATGCAAAACACAAAATGACGAAGGCAAGTGGCAATCCTACAACCTCTGCCCGTTCCAAATCGCGAAAACTGAGACGGTTCACATCCTGCTGTACAACGGATTTCCCTGTGATTTGGATCGTTCCCGGACCGTCTGTTGTAAGCACAGAACGTAGCTGTTCAAGCGGCGGACCCATCTTGTAAGAAGGTACATCAAACGCCAGCAAAGCATAGGCCACGTCCCCCCGCAGCATCCTGCTTCCACGTGCTTCAAGCGGAGAGATTATGGACGTTACACCTGACAGTTTACTCACCTGTTGCAGGCGATCTTTAATCCAGCCCCGGAATTCGGCGGGGGTAGTGCCGGTCTTTTTTTCAAATAGAAGAATAACCGGATCAGCAGGAACATGGAACTCTTTTTCCAGAATAAGCTCTACAGCATGAGCATCTCCCTGATCCAAGTTCAACCCATGATCCTGAACAATGCCAGGCAATTTCCATGCCCAGACGGCTGACATCCCGATGACAAACACCCAGCAGAGAATGATGAACCGCGGATATCGGCTAATGAGAACAGCAAGGCTGCGATAACCCATACCCAAGCTCCTCTGCTATCAGATTGGTAATTCCGTTTCTTTTTAAATTACGCCTTGATTCACTGGTTCTCTTTCTTCAACGGGGGCAGGAACATAAGTAAATGGAAGCAATTCCGCTGTCAGTCCCGGTCCAAATGCAAGGGCTATTCCGCTGGAAGCTTCTTTCTTTTTACGATAATCATCGCGGATGGCTTGTAAAACAAACAAAATCGTCACAGAGGATAGATTTCCATAATCCCGTAATATGTTTCGACTGTATGCAACCTGCTCATCTGACAGCTGATACAGCTTCTGCACCGCATCTACAATACCTCTGCCCCCAGGGTGAATCGCCCAGATCTCCGGTAGATCTTTGCCATCCAGCAAACGTTCAACCTCTGGACCAAGATGTAAGCCGAGCAGCTTCGGAATCTGTGGCGAGAGATACAGATCGAACCCGGTATTTCCCAATTCCCAGATCATCTCTTCCGAACAGTCTGGCAGCAACACGGAGTGTCCACTTCCCAATCTGAACAGTTCTTTGCGTCCGTTTCCGGACAGGCCCACAACACAGGCAGATGCGCCATCACCGAAGAAGGACGCTGCGAACAGATCATCCCGCTTGGCGGACGGCTGAAAATGAAGGGTGCACAACTCTACACATACGATAAGTACCTTAGCGTCTTGGTCATTCGTCACAATCGAATTCGCCAACTGTATAGCCTTCAGACCCGCAGCGCATCCCTGGAACACAAGCGGAATCCGATTAATACGTGGCGATAGTTCAAGCTGCTGAATCAGCCTAACATCGAGACCAGGCAGGAATTGCCCTGTACAACTGACGGTAATAAGATGTGTAATCTCCGAGGTCGAAACGACGGCATCCTCGAGTGCCTGACGTGCTGCCTGAATTCCAAGCGGAACAGCTGCTTCCTTATATTTGCCCATACGTTCGGCTGTGGTCGGAACGTTCTTTGTCTGGGTAAAGGGCAGATAACGGCAAGACTCTACTGGCTCCAGCAGATTCGGTTCACATGTATAACGTGTCTCAACACCACACTGGTTGAATATTCGTTTGGCCCATCGTCGGGAATCCGGCTCATGCTCCAGCGCTTGTGCGAGCCGAGCAGACACATCCTTTTGCTCAATGCGGTGAACAGGCAATGCCGTTCCAATTCCCATGATACTTGCTGCGGGTACAGTTCCATCGAGTTGGTTCATCGGCTCCAACCTCCTTATATATAAAATAGGTTCATGTCACATGTGCAGGATATAGTACAAGTCTATTCGAGGCTTGCCCCCTTTATGTTCACGAAACACGCAAAGACGGACAACACATGCGAATTCCGCACATGTTGTCCGTCTTATTAAAGGATGATTACTATTATGTTATCCCGACCCTTCCTTCAACAGATCGTTCAACCCGCTCCACTGTTACTCCGGCCTGACCACGGTAAATCTCTCGCCAAGTTTGGCATAATCATTCCCGGCCAGCCTGCTGATCGGTTTGAGCTGATCCATCAATATATAGTTGGTGGCAGGATCATACACTTTCTCACTGAAATGATATTGTACAATGCGAACCAGAATCAGATCACTTACAGGTTTTCCCTCATCATTCGATATCGGAATATGCTGATACAACTTACACTCCATCCGAATGAGTGCTTCCTGTATTGCTGGTACGGAAACCACAGTACTTGGTACAGTCGTCAGGTTTGTCCGTTCCAGCTCACTTTCGTGAGGCTCCAGCAAGGCAGCCGTCTCGTTCATGTCAAGAGCGATCGATTCATCACAGATATGTACAACGAGTTCTTCCCCGGAAAGCACATTGCGAGCCGTATCTTTCATAACGCCATCCTTCCGAGCGATGGATATCGATAATATTGGCGGGTCAGAGCTAACGATATTAAAAAAACTAAAGGGCGCTGCATTAATGACGCTGCCATCATGAGAAAGTGTTGTCACAAATGCGATTGGGCGTGGCACAACCGAACCACTCATCAGTTTATAGTTATCTCTGCCCGTCAATTCTCGCGGGTCCAATGTATGCATCATAGGCTATCCCCTTCCGTGATCGTAGAACGATACTTACCACTCACGATCTTCGCTTCATTTATTATATATCGTAAAATGTTGAAATCACAAAAAACTCCCTGGTGCCCATCGCACCAAGGAGTGTATACATTCAGTTTCGTATTTGATCTTTATTATTTTACAATACTGTTCTGAATGTCTTCCATAATTTGAAGGTTCGCTTGAACTCCGCTATACAACCAGCTGCTCGAACGGGTAAATTCAAACAAGTTACCGTTTTTCACTGCCGGAATGCTTTGCCATACCGGATCTTTCAGTGCTTCTGAACCTGTACCTTCATCACTATTCACAAAGAACAAGTAGTCTACATCCATTTCCGCCAATTTTTCCAGCGAGATGGAAGACCAATTACCTGTCGCATTAGCAGAGATTTCTTTCACTACTTCCGGCTCAGCAAGTCCCAGTTCCTTGTACATCACTTCACCACTGGATACATTGTTACTTACGATGAAGAATTTGCCACTAACTAACCAGATGGCCGCTGCCGATTTGGTTCCACCTGTAACCGTGTTGATTTTTCCCTTGATTTCTGTGGCTTTCACTTCGTATTCATCCAGCGCTTTTTGTGCTTCATCGCCTTTATTCAGAATTTCGCCGATTTTCAGCAGAGTTTTGCGCCAATCGCTATTGATCTCATCGCCAAGTACATAAGTAGGCGCGATCTTGCTATATTGAGCATATTTCTCACCTTCAACCACACTTTCGGAACCGATAATAATCAGATCCGGGTTGAAGCTTGTTACCGCTTCGAAAGGAAGATCGAAGGCAATTGTTGGAATGCCGTTCAAATCTTTTTGCAGATACTCTTGGATTCCGTTGGCTACAGACCATTGAGCAACTGGCTTAACGCCGAGTGTAACCAGGTTATCTTCCAGATACGAAGCGATGATACGCTCCGGATTTGCAGGAATTTTCACTTCGTGCCCCATTGCATCTGTCAATGTACGTTCTGTCGGAGCTTCTGTCTCCGTTGCTGTATTGTTCTCTCCTGATGCTGTACCGTTGTCTGCTGGTTTCGATCCACATGCGGCCAGCCAGATGGACATGACCATTACGGTGATCAGAAGCATGATCATTTTTTTATTTTTCTTAAACACGTGACTATCCCCTTTCAATATGAACACCTCAATGGATTGAAATGTTATGACAGACTTAGACGTTTATACATTATTCATGCATATAATACAGGTATGTACTTTTGTCCAATTCCATTGACAATGATAATTGTTATCAACGAAGTTGTCAATGCAGCTTTTGCCTTTTAAGGTTGAAGACACCTTCATTCCAACGATTCACATTTAGGCGGATGCCGCCATATGCTGATCCCAGAATACGTTGACGGAAGGATGTTCGTACATGGATTACGTTTATAACACTTATTCAGGGTATGATGAGGATCGTTCGTTTCAATTGCCACCACTATTCCCGGGAGACGCTCCAGGAGGTCAGCCAGTGCCAGGTTTCCCAGGAGCACCTGGTTCCTATCCCCCATTCATTCCGGGCGGAGGTAGTGGTGGTCAACTTCCTTACTTTCCTGGAGGTGTCCCCGGTACGGCGCCGGGTGTACCCGCTCAGCTATCACAAGGCAATCTACCTACCTTACTTGGTGCCTATCCTCGCCCAGTAGGTCAGCCGCCTGCAGAAATGGTTTTTCTGTATAACTTGATCAAAAGCAGTCCTGGTCTTTTGCCACTATTTATCCAGCAACAGCCACAGAATCTGACTCAGGCTGTGCAATTTGCCCAAACAGGAGTAGCAACGCCTCGTGATCCCGAGCAACGTGTACTGCAAAATTTCTGCTATAACCGCTGGTCTCTTGTATTCACATACAATGACGTTTACTTAATGTGGCCTTCCACCAATCTGTTCGGTTTTGTCATCGGTTATTTCTATCCGTTCCTTACTCCAGGTATCCTGCTTAATACACAGATTTTGTTTGCTCTCTGCTAAAGCACGTTCAGACATAGAACAAGCGCACCAGTTGAAGGAACGAGCCTTCCAATTGGAGCGCTTTGTTGTAGTTAAAATATTGTTTATTGAGAGCAAGACATCTTTCTAATTAGAACATCAACACAATACATTTTACGCCAGCCGTTGTTTATCCTGACGTATACCCCTCTTGCCTTTGCCTACCATCAAAACGTATATCAGCAACGCGCCAAGATCTGCACAAGCGATTACGATGCCCATTGGCACGGCTGTGCCTTCTCCTCCAAGACCTACAAGCGGAGCGACAATACCACCAAATAGGAACGTCATCACTCCAATAAGTGCTGATGCACTGCCAGCTGACTTCTCCTGATTGGCCATCGCCAGTGCAAAGGAAGCTGTATTAACCAGACCCACACTGGATACCACAAGAAATAACGGGATCAGGACCGAAATCAGATTACCTCCCGCCAGAATGGCGATGAGCAGTGATGTTCCTCCCAGAGCAGCAGTTATCAGCCCTGCGACTAATAGACGGGTTTCAGATACTTTACCCGCAAGTCTTCCGGCAATCTGACTTGCCAGTATGATACCCAGACCGTTGATGGCGAAGCAAACACTGAACATTTGCGGGGAGATTCCATATATTTTCTGAAGCACGAACGGCGAACCCGATATGTAGGCAAACATGCCAGCAGATACAAACCCTTGGGTTAAAGCGTATCCCATGAACAGGCGATCCCCTGCGATTTTGCGGAATGTAACCAGCGTCTGCTTCAGTCCTCCGCTGGATCGTCGTTCTGTAGGCAGTGTCTCACCAAGACCAACCACGACAGCAACTAAAGTCAAAATACCGATGATGCTCAGCAATATAAATACGCCGCGCCACGACGTATACGCAAGCAACTGCCCGCCGATAATTGGTGCAGCAATCGGTGCGACCCCATTAATCAGCATTAAGAGGGAGAAGAAACGTGTTAGTTCCGGTCCGGAATACACATCCCTCACCACTGCACGCGAGATGACAATTCCCGCAGCTCCCGCTGCACCCTGAATGAAACGCAGCACAACAAAAGAGCCCATCGTTGGGCTGACCAAGCAGAGTATGGAAGCAATCGTATAAAGAAGAAGACCAGCAATAAGAGGCGTACGACGACCACGAACATCACTTAGAGGTCCAGCCAACAGTTGCCCTACCGCCAGTCCGACCATACATGCTGTTAGACTGAGCTGGGCATAAGATGTAGATGAATGGAATTCATCTGCTAGTGTAGGCAGTGCTGGCAAATACATATCCAGGGACAGCGGGCCAAAGGCCGACAGTGTCCCCAGAATCAATGCCATACGTACACGGGATGTAGAATTGGTGCTTAATGAAGCTGGTGTACTTTTCATATGAATAATATATTCCTTTCCTTGCGGTAGTTCTCGTTCTAGTGTTCCCCGTCTCCCAGCAGCTTGAGCAGGTTGGAAGGCAGTGTGAACTGTTGATTGTTAATGATAATCCGGCGCAGTTCTTCTTCATCACGTTCGTTCTCGGCGTCCTTGATCTCCTGAATCTCCCGGTGAAGTCTCTCCATTTGCTGATCCAGTGCGTTCGCAGAGTCTGCTGCACTTTTCAGTTCTTTGGTTAAACGTTCCGGAACATCTTTATTGTATTTATAAAAGATTTTATGCTCCAGGCTCGCCCAGAAATCCATCGCAATGGTACGAATCTGGATTTCCACACACGCCCGCTCTTCTCCATTAGACATATAAACAGGCACTTCAACCAAAAGATGAAGGCTCTGGTAACCGTTCGGCTTCGGATTCTGGATATAATCTTTCACTTCCAGCACACGAAGGTCACTTTGATTGCACAGCATATCCTTAATGCGGTAGATATCGGAGATAAAGGAGCAGGTAATACGTACACCGGCGATATCCTTAATATTCTTCTTGATACTCTCAAAGGTTAACTCATGATTTTTACGGAACATCTTGTTCATAATACTTTCAGGTGACTTTAATCTGGATTTCGTATGTTCAATTGGACTGTAATCATGCAGAGACTGAAATTCTTCCTTCAACACTTCAATTTTGGTCTCCATTTGATCCAAAGCAAATTTATAGATCATCATAAATCTCGTAATTTCATATTTAAATTTCTTGAATTGATCAATCGGATGTGGAGCGTTCATCATGGTTTTCTTCCTTTCTTCGTGCACACTAAAGTTAGTTTTATAAATAAGAGGACAGAGGTCAATCCACATGTCTCCTGAACCATTATAAATCATATGGAGCCAATAAACGAATTTCTCGCACCGAACGGCTGTTGCTAGTGGAAAGGTATGGGAAGTACGTTTATGCGCATCCTAAAGAAGAATCATTGTCCATTGGCACACCATTTCCGATGAAAGAGGTCGATACCCCTGCTCTATCATGTGACGTATTCGTCCGATGCGCTTCGGGTAAAAGGCTATTTATGCCTGCCTGACGGCTGCTCCTTACCCGCTTTCTCGCCATTAGAAAACACCCATAGTAACTCTGCCTTCCAAGGATTAGCCGTAATGCAAGAATCCATGCAAATGCAACAGCTCGCAAGCCGCTATCCTCGTGTAAAACAACACACCATGAACGGTATTGATGCACGTTGGCCGGTTCTAATCTATTGCCGCGGTGGTCTGGGCAACTATGGTGGGGTAAATACCGCTTGGCTGGAGCAATTTGTCCATAAAGGTTATATCGTGTTCGCTCCATCATATCGTGGTAACGAGGGTGGCGAAGGAAGAGACGAGTATGGCGGTCGAGATGTAGAGGATGTACATGCCGCTTACCGGCTTGTGCAAGAGTGGCTCTTTGCCGATCCAAAGCGAATTTCAATGATGGGATTTTCGCGTGGAGCCATTAATGCCGTACATACAGCAACAACCTACAATGAAGGGCCTCAGCAGGTACATAAACTGGTGCTTTGGAGCGGTGTCGCCGATGTGGAACGCACCTATCATGAACGAACCGACTTGAGACGTACTTTGAAAAGAGTGCTGGGCGGTACACCACGTTCAGTTCCGGAAGCTTATCTCGCCCGTTCCCCCTTGTCGAAGGCACACAAACTCCACTGTCCTGTGCTGATCATGCACGGCACGTCTGATACGCAGGTGAACTATAGTCACGGAACCCGGATGTATCATTGGTTGAAGCGCAGAGGTGCCGACGTTACATTTCACGCTTATGGGGGACAGGATCATCGTTTTCAGGAAAGCGTGCATGAGGCGGCAGTGAACAATATGTTTGAGTGGCTCGCAGCTCCTTAGCTTCAATGTAGGGATGATTTTAACCTGTTTGCTGATAAGAGAAATTTGCGCTCATCATGAACTTTCATTTTGAAGGATCATGCGTTGTGGATGTATACTGGAGGGGTTACGTTTTTGGAAAGGACGGATGATTATGAATCAAAATACCCTCCAAAAGTACGCAATGCTGCTGTTATGCATGTCTGCCGGAATGGTCGATGTGATCGGATACCTGGGACTGGGGCATGTGCTTACAGCCAATATGACGGGCAATATTGTGCTGCTGGGGATCGCAATTGCCCGTGCTCAGGAATTTGTTGTGCTGCGTGCACTCGTTGCCCTCATTGGTTTTATTGCCGGAAATGCCATCGCGGCACACATGATCCGACAGGTGCAAACGAAAAATGGCTGGTCTTCGCGGGTCACCACCGTGTTAACTGTAGAAAGTATATTGCTTCTGCTCTTTGCCATCGCCATGATCAGTCCATATTCCGAACAACTATCCTATCTGCTGATTGCTGTGCTGGCCACAGCCATGGGGATGCAAACGACTGCAGCACGCCGCATTGGAATTGCCGGTATCTCGACGACCGTGCTCACCAATAATCTGGCCGCCGTGGTTGAGGATGCGGTAAGCATCCTTCAGCGACTGCGACACGCCAACATCCGCTCGTTGGTCAAAGCTCTATCAGTAGATTCCTACCTTCGTGCAGGTGCCGTTGTGATCTATTTGGGCGGCGTTATTCTAGCTGCGATGCTGTTCCACCACGTACCTAAGATGGCAGTATGGATACCAGTTCTGATCGTTGGTGGAGTCACCCTGTACGCCCGATTATACTCCAGAGGAACGAACAAAACAGCGACGGATGACGTTCAACGTTAGCTCTCATGCAATTTTTCAACTAGTTTATTTCATTTCATTAATGATGCTTCCTGTCTGATGAGTTCAACCAGATGCTGTGCGGCAGGAGATAACACTTCACCTGCTCGTGTACATACGGCTACCGTGTTTTTCAACTGTACACCTCGAACGAATACACGTGCCAACCTGCCCTGTTGTACATCTTCCTTTACGACCAGAGAAGAAATAAAGTTGGCCCCGTAACCTGCCTTCACCGCACTAATTGTTTCGTTCAACCCATTGAACTGAAGCGCAATGCGGGGAGCGGCCAGGTTATTTGTTGTGCAAAGAGAGACGAGACGCTCCCGTGTAGCGCTGCCTTCTTCACGCATAATGAAGGGCTCTGCCACCATCTCCCGAAGCTCAATTTCCTTTCCCGCATAAGGATGATCGGAATGTACCACAAACCACATTTCATCTTCAAACAATTCGTCCCAATGAACACCTGAATGTGTAATGCCACTTCCACCATAAACTGCAATCTCGGCCTCATAACGCAGCAGTTGGTCAAAAGCCATCCGAGTATTGGTTGTGCTCACAACCAGCTCCACATCCTCATGCATTTGCTTGAAGCGGGCAATCCAGCCCGGCAGCAGAAAATTCGAGGGCAAATAGGTTGCGGTAAGACGAATCAACCCCTTCTTGCCTGCCCGAAAATCCTGCACAAAGTTCTCGACATCCTGCTCCAGCATGAACAGACGTTCCGCGTAGCCTGTTAATTGCATTCCAGCATCGGTAAGAACCAGTCTTCTCCCTTCCGAAGCAAATAATGGAATGCCCAATTCCCGCTCAAATTTCTTTACCTGAGAGGATACCGCTGGCTGACTAATGTTGAGTTCTTCCGCCGCACGCGTAACTCCCCCATATCTCACAATGGCATGAAACAATCGTAATCCGTGCAAATTCAACCGCTACACCTCCTTCACTTGAAGTATATAATCTATAGTTATATTAACATACATAATATATATTTTATTTATGTATCTGTTCGCTTTATAGTTGAAGTATGAAATCCAATACATGCAATCGGAAAGGAACAGATAACGATGAACAATGTGAATGGTTCTGCTCAACAGCAAACCTGGAGTCAAGTCGACAACTATTTGAACACCTTATTAATCCCCTCGGATTCCCTGCTGGAGCAGGCACTACGTACCAATGCGGAAGCCGGCTTGCCCGCTCATGATGTAGCACCTAATCAAGGGAAACTGCTTCAGCTCCTGCTTCAAATACAAGGCGCAACTCGTGTGCTGGAAATCGGGACGCTTGGCGGATACAGTACGATCTGGATGGCCAGAGCCCTTCCCGACCACGGACGTATCGTCACACTGGAAGCAGAGCCACGCCATGCAGAGATGGCACGAACCAACCTCACGCGTGCAGGACTTATGCACAAGGTTGATCTTCGAGTAGGTCCTGCCCTGACTGCGCTTCCCGACGTTCAGGAAGAGTACAGAGAACCCTTTGATTTCATCTTCATTGATGCTGACAAACCGAGTAATCCCGACTATTTGCGATGGGCGCTGCGTCTGGCTCGTCCGGGAAGTCTGATTATTGGTGACAATATCGTCAGAGACGGCGAAGTTATCAATGCAGACAGTACGGACAACAGAGTTCAGGGCGTTCAGTCTTTCCTGAAATTAATTGCAGATAACCCGCGTCTTGAAGCTACAGCACTGCAGACTGTAGGCACTAAAGGCTACGATGGAATCGTGATAGCCCGAGTGCTGGAATCCCCTACTGCAAAATAAACGGTGGTCAATTCTTCCTCAAATCCCCCATTCCTGTTAAACTAAAATCACTGCACAGGCAGACTGGGGGAAACCACTTGAGACTTCTACAACAGATTCATGCTGAAATTCGGGGCTGGTCCCGCAATATTCAATTGTTTTTTCTGGCAAGCATCTTGTATCAGATCGGAAATGGCATGTTCTCTGTCCTGTACAATTTGTACATTCAGGGTCTAGGCTACAATGATACAATGAACGGCCAGATAGTAAGTATTCAATCACTTGCGACAGCGATTATGTTTGTTCCCATCGGACTATGCGGCGATTTCTTCAGCCGTAAGCGGCTGCTGATTACCGGCGCATTGTTCAGCGGAATCTTTCTGATTGGCCGTTCCTTCGATTATTCCGCCAGCGGACTGATCTGGTTTGCTGTATTTTCAGGACTTTTCGCTGGCGTATTTCAAGTACTGGCCATTCCCTTCCTCGCTGAGAATGTGAAGAAAAGTCAACGACTGAAGATGTTCAGCTACTACTCCTCCCTCGTACTCGCTTCTCAGGTACTCGGCAGCTTAGGTGGTGGCGTTTTTGCAGACCTGCTTCATACGGCCGGCCTTGCCAAAGTCACGGGTTTGCAGACAGTATTGTTCGTAGGTGGTGCAGCTACACTGGTTGCGTTTATTCCGATGTTATTTGTATCCGAAGATAAGAAGGCTACGCAAGCGGATACTCCGGCGCAACCTGTCATTGAATCTGCAACATCTGCAACCGATGGCAAACAGGATGTCGTTCATTCCGTAGAACAAGGCAGTAATAACGATACTCTTAACCAAAAGAAAGATTCCCGTTTGATCGGTCAATTTGTCATAACCCAATTATTAATTGGGTTTGGTTCTGGACTGGTTGTGCCTTATTTGAATCTGTATTTCACCAACCGTTTTTCGGTATCCTTAAGTGCCATGAGTCTACTCATTTCATTAGGTCAGATCATGACCATTGTATCAATGCTGATTGGACCTACACTTGCGGCCAAGGTGGGCAGTGTTCGAGCTGTCGTCATCTTTCAGATCATGTCACTGCCCTTCCTGCTGTTGACCGGCTTCACGAATCTGCTGCTCATCGCTTCGGTGAGTTTCTTATTCAGACAAGCGCTGATGAATGCAGCTAATCCGATTCAATCCGCCATTCTGGTGGACAGAGTATCGGACAAACGCCGTGGAATCGCCAATTCACTGATGCAGACCGCCTTTATGATTGGATGGGCTACGATGGGACCCGTTCAATCCTACCTCGTAACCACTTATGGCACCTATTGGGGTTACGCGATCACGTTCAGCATTACAGGCAGTTTATACGTGATTTCATCGCTGATGTACTATATGATGTTCAAAGAACCGAAGCCTTCTGCCCGTATTCTCGCGGCGAACAGATAAATAATAACCATTCGGCAGGACAGTGGATAATCAGCTGCCTGTCCTGCTTCGTAATGAACCAATCACCGTTCAAGGATCAATCATTGTATCTCTTATCATCTGGAGTGATCTTACATGTACTATAATCTACCTCATGCAGCTGAAAGACGACGCGGATGGAACTGATGCACAAGCTCGGTTCCCACGTTGTCTTTCGGTTTTTTCTAAGTTTGGGTGTCTCCATTCTTGGCGGGTTACTATTTACAGTGATCCACACTCCTATTCCTTGGCTTCTTGGCCCGATGATTTTTATGCTGGTTGGTTCACAGATTGCCAAGCTGCCGCTCATGTGGCCCGCTTCCATTCGGGACTATGGTATTCTAATCGTAGGTTACTCCATCGGATTAACACTGACTGGAGAAGCACTGCAAGGCATTCTGCACCAGTTACCTATGATGCTGCTCATGACCCTGCTCTTAATCGGATTATGTACATTGACCGCCTATGTTGCTTCAAAGCTGACAGACTTTGACTTTCCCTCCCTACTGGTTGGCAGCATTCCTGGTGGGCTGTCCCAGATGGTCTCCCTTGCGGATGAGATGAAATCCATCAATCTGACGCTTGTTACTTTTTTACAGGTCACGCGCCTGATCATGATTGTATTCTGTGTTCCGTTCCTGCTGTTTAGTCCATGGATCGGCGGAACGACAGGTGGAGGCTCGCATCAACCAATGATCGAGACAGCAACTTGGGCAACACTGTTTCCCGAAATCTTGCTCTATGCCCCGCTCTGTGTCGCTGGTGCGTGGATTGCACGCAAGCTTCGGTTTCCGACAGATTTATGCTTGGGCCCATGATCGTCATGTGTGTTATTCAATTAAGCACAACAATGCACACACCCAATCTGCCGTCGTCCCTGCTTAACATTTCGCAATTAATGATTGGCAGCCATGTGGGTCTGATGCTTCGTCCTCAGCAGCTGCAACGCAAAATGCAGACCATAACTCTCGCAATCACGAGCAGTGTTCTCCTCATTGCAGGTTCGCTTGGCTTGAGCTATATATTAATGAAGATGTTCTCCCTCTCGGCGGCTACATCATTGCTGAGCATGGCACCTGGCGGAATGGACCAAATGAGTATCATGGCTCATGAAGTCAATGCCAACCTATCAGTGGTGTCCGGATATCAGTTGTTTCGCATCTTATTTATATTCTTTATCGTCTCTTCACTCCTTAAGATGATTCTCATGCATATGTTGAGGAAAAAAGAGGCGATTACCCGCTCTTCGATCACGTAAATAATAAGTAGACATAGCAAAGAGAGTATCCGACTGATTTCCAGCCTGCGGATACTCTCTTTTATGTGTTTGCTCGTACTATGAATAGACCCGGGGTCACGCTGAACTCGGGGCAGTTTCCTGCTCCAGCCAGCTCAAACGTTCAAACGCCTCCTGGTCCGTGCTGCCACACATCTCTTCCGAGGCCTGTAATCCGCTGCATACAGCGGGGCGTTCTTTCTGACCAAAGATTCCGCAGCGATTGTCCTCCGTCAGCTGTACACAACGCACACCTGCGGGCTTGCCGTTAGCCATCCCGGGTATCGGCGATGAGATCGAAATTGCGATACAGCATGCGGCACAGCCTGTCCTGCATTCCATAATTATTGTCCTCCTTCCATAACTGACATTTAACCTGATCCACGATTCACCCACGTCCATGTTCGCGCCAAACCTTGTGCGATTCTCCGATTCATGGTTCCATTCGAGAAATATCCACCATGACTCAACGGATTCCAGCTCCCGATTACACCGCCAGAGTTAATTTCCACGTCTTCGTTGACCGCTGCCTCATAGGCCGGATCAATAGGTCGTAGCGGGTAACCCAGAATATCATCCCGATCATAAAAGTTAATCCATTCCCCTTCCAGCCCAGGAAAGTACTGCCCTGTCAATGGTGAAGGCACCTGAATCGGCCGGCTAAAATCATGATACCGTAAGCTCCATAATGGTAACGTCGTTCCAAAGGAATAAAAGTTCGTTAAGGTATCACCCCGTTCCAATGCAGAAGTAACATCCACGATGGAAGGTGTACGAGTAGACGGATATTGCAGATCATAGAAAAAATTACTTGCAATCACCGCGCCCAAACTATGTGCAATGATACAGAGTGGAGCTTCTGGCCCATTCCGCTGTGCAAGTGCGTGCATCGCCCGATTCAGCGTATAATGTACCGCATCATAGTTATGCCCTTGATTTTCCACAGGTTGATACGCGACGGCATCTGCCAGATAATGTATTACAAATCGACGTAACACTTGATAGTTCAATCCTTGAGAGCTGACAAGCTGCTGAAACAGCGCCTCTTCCCGATCCTCAAATACGTCAGCCCAAAATACAGGCTCAATATCCAGCATCTGTTTGGCTGCTCCCGGCAACACCATAACTTGATCCAATTCCTTATGCAAACGCGAAATCAGTGTATCCGCATAATTTTCCTTTTGCATACCCAGACCATGAATGACCATTACCGCAACACGAGTCATGGCTCTCCCCCTCCGTCCATTGACTAGCCACTCTCTTTGAACCATATGAACTTCTCAACCTGAACATGCATAGTCCTGATGAACAAGCTTTCCGATCGCTGTGAACATGAGATTTTGCCACATGTATCCTAGATACAGTTTACCACGATATAAATAAAAAAAACGAACTGCATCAAGGTCACCCTACACAAATTGCATGCGTTCAGTTTGATCTCGGTCTCAGGATAAAATAAAAAAGAAGCTGCGAATATCGCAGCTCCCCATTTGTTCGTAAACTTAACCTTTCAAATGAACCTTAAGCACACCGTTCTGATTGGATGTAACATCACCTGTAGTGACCTCCACCCGATCAACCATGTCCTGACCATCTGGAATAATGATTGGCGTAATGAGCGGATATCCCGCAGCTTCAATCACTTTACGGTCGAATTCAAGCAACGTTTGCCCAGCTCTTACCTTCTCTCCAGTTTCAACATGCATGTTAAAACCTTCGCCTTTGAGCGATACCGTATTAATGCCGACATGAATCAGAATCTGCAGACCACTCGCGTGCTCAAGAATGACTGCATGTTTGCTCTTGATGACATGGGCAACCTGAGCATCAAACGGGGCAACGACCTGATTGCCAGAAGGTTCAATGGCAACCCCTTCTCCCATTTGTTTCTCTGCAAACGCTGGATCAGGTACTTGTTCAAGCGGAACAGCTTTACCTGTTAATGGTGCCATGATTTCCAGTGTATTCACAGGCTCATCCGCCACCTGAGCAGCACTGCGTGTGCGTGGCTCTGCAACTGCATTTGTTGTAGTTGTGCTAGAAGCGGATTTCGCTGAAGGTGTTTGACTACCAGCTACAGTAGCTTGATTTGCGTTGCGGTCTTCTTTTCTCAACTTCGCTCTTCCAAAAAGAACAGTCAGTACGAACGGAACAACCAATACAATCGCCATACCGATGAAGAATACTCCCCATTTATTCGGGAAAATGGACAGGAATCCAGGTACACCACCTACACCGATAGAGGTGGCCTGAACATTATTCATCGTAAGCAGTACACCGCCGATCGCAGAACCGACCATACCGAAGATAAACGGATAACGATAACGGATATTCACCCCGAAGATCGCCGGCTCGGTTACGCCAAGGAAGGCGGAGACGGATGAAGTTGCCGCCAGTCCTCTCATTTTCTTCTCACGAAGCACGAGCATCATGGCAAGTGCGGCTGAACCTTGCGCGATATTGGACAGTGCCAGCATCGGCCACAGGAACGTTCCGCCCTGGCTACCAATCAACTGTACGTCGACCGCTAGGAACGTATGGTGCATCCCTGTAATAACGAGCAATGCGTACAGTCCACCATAGATCAGACCGCCCAGAGCCGCGTATGAATCGTAAATATAGATCAAGCCGGATGTGATTCCATTCGCAATGGCAAATGTAACCGGACCAATGATTGTAAATGCCAGGAACCCTGTAATCAATAAAGTGACAGGTGCAACGACCAGCAGTTTGATCGAATCATGCACCCTTTTGTTCAGGAAAATCTCCAGCTTGGCAAGCAGATAGGCTGATACCAATACCGGCAGAACCTGCCCCTGATAACCGATCTTCTCAATATGCCAGCCGAACAGATTCCACGTAGGCACGGTGCCTTCGTTGACTGCATTGGCATAGCCATAAGCACTCAGTAGGTCGGGATGAACCAGGATCAGACCAAGTACAATCCCGAGCAACGGACTGCCGCCGAACCTTGTTACAGCGGACCAACCAATTAATGCAGGCAGGAAGGTAAAGGCTGTGCTCGCGATGGTATTAATAATAGATGCGAGATCCTTCCATGCCGGATATACATCCACCAGTGATTTTCCATCAAAGAATATGCCTGGCCCTGTCAGAATGTTATTAATACCGAGCAAGAGACCGGCTGTGATGATGGCTGGCAGGATCGGGATGAAGATGTCAGATAGCGTTTTGATCGCACGCTGAATCGGGTTTTGCTTTTTACCAGCAACGGCTTTCACGTCATCCTTGGAAGCACGTTCGCCCCCGGTAATCTGAATCATTTCATCATACACTTTATCCACAAGCCCAGGTCCGATGACTACCTGAAATTGTCCTTGAGAGGAGAACTGGCCTTTGACCAGATCGTTCTGCTCCAGACTTTCCGTATCTACTTTACTTTCGTCGTACAGTGCGAACCGAAGGCGTGTGACACAATGCGTTGCAGCTTCAATATTTTCTTTGCCGCCGACAGCGCGTACGATCTCCTCAACCTGTTTTTTATCAATTGCCATATTGTCACTTCCCACTTATATAATGTGAATTAGTCCTGTTGCGGTACAAGCCACATATAGGATGAATACGGGCTCAGGGAGATTTCTTGCTCAAGTGCAGGCGATACCTCCGTATTGCCAATTAGCAGCTCTGCTGATTTACCCGCAATGTGGTCATTCCAGACGGATTCAGAGAAAGCAAATTTTACGTCCCGCTTGCTGAAGTTCGATACCACTAGCAGCGTTTCGCTTCCATTCGTCCGCGCATATGCGAATACGTCCGGATGTGCATCGTCCAAACGTTCATATAGACCGTCGGTCAGAACACCAACCTGTTTGCGCAGAGCAATCAGCTTCCGATAATGATGATAGATCGAATTCGGGTCAGCCATCTGCTGAGCCACATGAATCGACGGATATCGTTCATCCACTTTGATCCACGGTGTACCCGTTGTAAATCCGGCATTCTCGCTTCCATCCCACTGCATCGGTGTCCGGGAATTGTCCCGGGAACGCTCTTTCACAATTTGGAATGCTTCCTCTGCCGATTTGCCCCGTTCTTCCTGAAGCAGTCGGTACATATTGGTCGATTCAATATCACGGAACTCGCTAACGTCGTTCCAGACCGGATTCGGCATCCCGATCTCTTCACCCTGGTATACGTAAGGTGTTCCCTGCATGCCATGAATGGTCGTAGCAAGCATTTTGGCACTCTCCGCACGATAATCGCCATCATCAGCGAAACGAGACAACGCCCGCGGTTGATCATGGTTGTTCAGGAACAACGCATTCCATCCGCCACCTGCCTGCATACCTGTCTGCCACTCACTAAAAAGTTGTTTCATCGCTTCAAAATCGTAAGGCATCAGTTCCCACTTCTGTCCATTCGGATAATCCACTTTCAGATGGTGGAAGTTAAACGTCATGGAGAATTCCCGGGAAGCGGGGTTTGAATATTTGATGCAGTGCTCCAGCGTAGTCGAGGACATCTCCCCAACCGTTACCATATTGTGTGGTCCAAACACCTCTTCATACATCTCTGTAATGTACTCATGCACACGGGGTCCATCCGTGTAGAACTTACGTCCGTCGCCTGGGGAAACGCTACCATCATCGTCGGGGAAACGCTGGTCCTTGGAGATCAGATTGATGACGTCCATACGGAAACCATCTACGCCTTTCTCCGCCCAGAACTTGATCATGTCCCTTACTGCCTTGCGTACTTGCTCGTTCTCCCAATTCAAATCAGCCTGTGTTTTGTCAAACAACGTCAGGAAATATTGTCCTGTCTGCTCATCATACTGCCAAGCAGGTCCGCCGAACTTGGATTGCCAGTTATTCGGCACACCGCCGTCCGGAGCAGGGTCCTTCCAAATATAATAATCGCGATATGGGTTATCCTTGGAAGAACGCGATTGCTGGAACCATTCATGATCCGTAGAAGAGTGATTCACCACGATATCAATCATCAGCTTCATGTCACGTGCCTTCAGACCTTTAAGCAGCTCGTCAAAATCCTCCATCGTACCGAAATCAGGATTAATCCGATAATAGTCTGCTACGTCATAACCGTTATCATGCTGTGGAGAGACATATACGGGCTGCAGCCACACGATATCAATACCGAGATGTTGCAAGTAATCCAGCTTTTCGGTCAATCCCCGAATGTCTCCGGTGCCCGATCCAGTTGTATCGTTGAAACTCTTGGGATATACCTGATACACCGTGGAAGTTTTCCACCACGATGATGAAGTTGTGTTGGTTGAACTCATGTTAACGCCTCCAATAAATTGTATTGCTTATGTGGTTCTCTTGGCCTAACTACATTTATATATTACATAACTAAACATGTATATACAAGTTGAAACTTCAATATGCTATCTTTTTCCTCTTCTACACATTCCCCATTAATGATTCCTCTGTAACAATTATTTTGCTGCATGCGTTCGAGAACTCCATGATATCTGTATCTGAAACGAAAAAACCGTCTGTTACCACATGATTTCATGCGGGTAAACAGACGGTTCAAATTTAAAGATAGGATCAGCTAAAAGTTCATACGAAGCCCTTTCACTTCCTGTTTATTACAGCATGTCCGTCGAAACCATTCCTTTTCCCTGTTCCCTTTTGTTCAACTTCACCGAGGATATCGACGCTTGTTCTTCTCTCTCGAGCTCTTCGGCACTGATCTCCCCAGACAGTACAGCCCGCATGCGTTTTTGGTCCAGCAGCCCTTCCCACTTCGCCACGACAAATGCCGCAACACAGTTACCCATCAGATTCGTGAATACTCGCATGGTGTCCATGAAACGATCCGCACCGAGCAGTAAGGCAACAGCAGCTACCGGGAATGCATTCAGAGCCGCTGCTGTAGCAGACAAAGCAAGGAATGCGGAGCCAGGTACACCCGCCATACCTTTGGAGCTAAGCATTAACACAAGTAAAATCGTAATCTCTTGTCCCAGTGTCAGATCAATGCCAACCGCCTGAGCCAAGAAAACGGTCGCCAGCGACAGGTAGATCGAGGCTCCGTCCAGATTGAAGGAGTACCCTGTTGGAACCACAAGGCCGACGACAGCACGATCACAGCCTGCTTTGGTCAGCTTGTCCATCATGCGAGGCATAACGACTTCCGAGGAGCCTGTACCAATCGCCAGCATCACTTCGGAACGTGTATATTTTACAAATTGCAAAAAGTTCAGTCCTGTAATCCACCAGGCAGCCAGTGCAAGCATCACCAGAAACAGTAACGCTGCTCCGTAACAGGCAATAATCAGCAAGCCGAAGGAGGACAGTGTGGATGCTCCATATGCTCCAACCGTGTATGCCATGGCTCCGAATGCTCCAATCGGTGCCAGTTTCATAATGTACCCAATAATGCGGAACAAGATACCCAATACATTTTCAATTAGCGTCAGCACATTCTCCTTCGCCTTACTTTCCGTTGCTGCCAAGGCTACCCCGAACAAACAAGCTACGAGCAGCACTTGCAGCAATGCATTTTGTGCAAATGCATCTACAACACTTGTTGGAATAATATTCATGATAAAGTCGACGACATGCGGCAGTTCAGAGCCATTGGTTTTGGCTTCGATGCCACTTGCATCAAGGGTCGAGGGGTCCACGTTCATGTTTGCACCCGGACGAAGCAGGTTCGCTGTGCCGAGTCCAAGGACCAGCGCAACCGTCGTAGCGATTTCGAACCACACAATGGCTTTAAACCCAATGCGTCCGACTGATTTCAGATCACCGATTTTGGCAATGCCTGTCACGATCACCATAAAGATCAATGGAGCAATAATCATTTTGATCAACTTGATGAAACCTGTTCCGAGCGGCTGCAGCAGACTGCCCAGATCAGGCCACAGAATGCCTACACCAATCCCGATGATAACCGCTACAATAATTTGAAAAAACAATGATTTCACAAATGACATGAACGCTCCCCCAGTTTTTCGGTCAATTCGGATTTCCGTTTGGCTTCCGTGTAATTTTTTATAACATTGCAGCTTGAACCTCAACAATGGGATTTCAAGATTTTTGTCATTCGGACCAACTGAGGCGTGCTAAATTGAACTTGGAACCGAAAAAAGACGAATATCACGTCAGTTATCTTGACGTGATATTCGTCTTTAGCTTTGTATTGCTTTTATGATTGAACAGTGATTAATAGAGCATTACAGGGTAAGGGATTGTCCCGGTGCCAGTACACGGCCTTCCAGACCTTTGGAAGCAAGCTGCTCCACAAACTTCTCGGCATCCTGACGAATCACCGGGAACGTATCATAATGCACAGGAATCGTTAGCTTGGCATTGAACCATTCAGCGGCCTGAAGTGCATCCTCCGGTCCCATCGTGAAATGTCCACCAATTGGCAATAGTGCTACGTCGATATCATGGCGGTCGCCAATCATTTTCATATCACCGAACAGGCTAGTATCTCCGGCATGCAAAATGGTTTTGCCACCAATATTAATAATGTATCCTGCAGGCAGCCCTGCGTACATGATCCGTTGTTCCTCTTCCAACACGATTCCGGACGTATGGAAAGCCTGAATCATTTTGGCTTGCGCAAAACCAAGATCCACCGTTCCACCCATGTTCATGCCTAGGGTGTCCAGACCTTTCCATGACATATATGTAGCCAGTTCAACAATCGCAACCACCTTGGCATTGTTAGCCTTGGCGATGGGTTCAGCATCCAAAATGTGATCCATATGTGCATGTGTCAGTAATACGGCATCGGTCTTGATGTCTTCCGGTTTGGTGACAGCAAGTTCATTGCCACGCAGGAAAGGATCAATGATCAACGACTTCTCTTCTGTGCCCAGTTGTACACTGGAGTGTCCGTGGTACGTAATATTCAGCAACTTGGTATCCTCCTGACATATGAATTCGATTGGTTTGATTTTCAACCTATATTATAATTCAAAACTCTTCGCCAAAGCAAAATGACGCCTCATCGCTGCATTCGATAAACCCGTGCTTCATAAGGCTGAAGAAGAATCTCTCCCTTATCAGTGGAATAACGTTTACTGACATTGCTGATGACCATCTTGGCATTCTCCTCGTTCCACCCTTCAGGCCATTGCATCTCAGGCTCATGTTCCCGGAAATTCAGAATAACCAGCATCTGCTCATCATCCAGCGTCCGGGTATAGGCATAAATATCGGGATCATCCGGCAAAAGCAGCTCATATGCCCCATAGATGAGTACTTTATGTTGTTTGCGAAGAGCGATTAGTTTACGGTAATAATGCAAAATGGACTGGGGATCACGTTTGGCATCCTCCACATTAATCTCAAGATAATTCGCATTCACCTGAATCCATGGCTCACCATCGGTAAATCCGGCATGTTTCGTATCATCCCACTGCATCGGTGTGCGTGCATTATCACGACTCTTGCGCCAGATCGCTTGCATGACTTCATGTTTCGCTCGTCCCTGACCAATATGCTGTCGATAATAATTCATCGTTTCAATATCACGATAATCCTCAATATCAGGAAAAGCAACATTGGTCATGCCAATCTCTTCCCCTTGATAAATGTAGGGAGTACCTTCCAGGGTGAGCATCCACGTAGCCAGCATTTGGGCTGAGCGCACTCTGTACTTTCCATCATCACCGAAACGGGATACTGGACGCGGCTGGTCATGATTGCCCATGTAATTGGCATTCCAGCCTCTGTCATGCAGTACGGTTTGCCAGCGGCTCATTATTTCTTTCAGCTCGGGCAGCTTCCATTCCCGATAGTTCCATTTGCCGATTCCGGATGATTGAGCGTCCACAAACATATGCTCAAACTGGAACACCATATTGAGCTCATTTCGATCTGTCCCAACATAGGCCAGCGCCTGTTCCGGTCCAAGCCCGGAAGTCTCCCCAACAGTCATTGGACCATAAGGCTTCAGGATCATGTCGTTAAGTTTATTCAGAATCGAATGTACCTGCTCGAGGTTGGAAAAAAGCTGGTACGCAGGAACGACCGGCAGATTATCCGGATTATGTGCGCTGGGTAACCCGTCTGCCTTGGCGATATGCGCCACCGCATCGAAACGGAAACCATCCACACCTTTTTGCAACCACCAATGCACCATCTCATACATCTCTTCTGCCATCTGTGGATTGTTCCAATTCAGGTCAGGCTGGTGTTCAGTATAGAGATGCAAATAATATTCATTCGTCTCCGGATCATGCTTCCACACTGATCCCCCAAAGTAGGACTCCCAGTTGTTTGGAACCTGACCATTTTTGCCTGAACGCCAAATATAATAATCCCGTTTCGGGTTCACTTTCGATGAACGTGACTCGGCAAACCACGCATGTTCATCCGACGTATGATTCAGTACCAGATCCATCATGATCTTGAGACCACGCTTGTGCGCTTCTGCCAGCAAACGGTCGAAATCCTCCATCGTGCCGTACTTACGTAAAATGGAGTAATAATCACGGATATCATATCCGTTATCATGACCCGGTGAATCGTAAATAGGACAGATCCAGATTACATCCACGCCCAGATCAGTCAAATAATCGAGCTTGTCATATATCCCTTGCAAGTCACCCTGACCGTCCCCATCGGAATCTTTGAAGCTGTTGGGATAGATCTGGTACACCACACTCTCTTTCCACCAAACGATATAGACCACCTCGCTTTCATTACTCTTTACTATATAACCCGTTAGTATGTTTTATCCGAAATGCTCCTCTTATAAACAGAAAAGATCCATGATCACAAAAAGACCCAATCATTGACCGCTATTCGCAGTTCATTTTCGAGTTTTTCTTTGTGAGTATATGAATAAGGCAAACCCTATGTATCCAATCCAGGCACCCACTGTATTCAAAATAATGTCATCGACATCAAACGAACCAACACGGGTAATCAATTGCGTAATCTCAACAGCTGACAAAAGTAAGACGGAAATAGCTGTAAATGGTAAAAACTTTCGGAACCTGCGGAATAACCAGGGTATCCATATTCCAAGCGGGATGAACAAAACAATGTTTCCGAACAGATTTTTCACCCAGGCTTCCGTATGGTATCTGTTCTTTTCAAAAAGTAAGGGTTTAATTGTCTCTAAAGGTACCAGATTATATTGATAATTCACGCCAGGCGTTCTCCCGCTGACAAATAGTAAGTTACCCATAATCAACGTGTACAGTACTGCCATGCAGGCAACGAAAGCAAGCATCCACTTGGAGTGGAGCCACGAACGTTCGTTCATTGTCTGAATCCCTCCGACCTTTTTTCCCGCGGAGCGGTAAGGTCTATTTTAAAGGGATACAGATCTTCATGTCCAGCTGCTCAGATGTGGTATTCCATCTCCGTCACCTCAAAATCCTGTCCTTCCCTTCGTCCATAATTAGACTGAGGCCCAGTCTGCCTCATCTTTATACCACATTGTTACCTAAACAGAACCTAAACTACAGCAGTGAAAATTTAGCTGGTTTTTATCCATTTGGTTAGCTTCTATTTAACTCGGGCAACTAGAATTGTAAATGAGGAAGCAATCCAAAATATGCTCCTCGTCACCGCAGCTTCCGTTGGATTTGTGGATCATTCGAAGAATTAATACAGAGCAAATAAAATTTACGGAAAGGAGGACGCATGATCCTAACTATAAAAGCGCGCGTCGAAGGTGGGGTGAAATGAAAGGAATGGACGTTCGCAACCTTTGGATTAAACCCCGCAATATTATCGGCACTCTTACCAAAGACTTTACGGACTATATCTTGACTTATTTGAAGTTAAAATCATAAGAAAAAAAGAGCAACTAAAATTTTAATGGATAGTGGGAGTGTTTATCATGTCAATTAATAGGGACAAGCTGCAAGAAACTTTGAATCCCTCCCTTCGGGTTCGTCCCCGCGTAGGATGGGGTGTTCTCACATATTTCCTATATAGCGCAGTCTTCTATGCGATCTTCTTGCTCAACGGCATCGATTACACGCGAGTGGGTGAGAGTGAGCGGACCCTTCTTCTCTGGTACATAGCACCGCTGTCCGGCGGTGCCGTGCTGACCATCACAATGGTCACGATCTACGGATGGTGGCGTCCTAGCCTGGTTGAACGGCGGCGTCTTTCTCGATCGACAATGACTCTCCCGATCATCATGATGGTCATCGCGATCGTGAACATGCTAATCGGTGATTTCACCCGTGTCACCCCCCTCATGTGGCTGTATCTCATTTTCGGCAGTATCATGGTCGGCTTCAATGAGGAGATGATCAATCGAGGTCAGTTAATGGTTGCTCTGCGCAGCCGATTCGGGGAAACCGGGGTCTGGCTGCTCTCAACAGCGATGTTCGCAGTCTTCCACCTGCCGAACATGTTTTTGGGCATTGGAGCGGGTGCCCTGTTCCAGGTAATGATCGCTTTTGGCCTTGGTTCGATCTTCTACCTCGCCCGAAGGTCTACCGGATCGCTCGTGGCCTCCATATTCTTGCACGGATTCTGGGACATGAGCGTCTTCTCAGCGAATGGCGCATCGGCGTTACCTATCGCTGGTTTATTAGCTCCGTTGTTGGTGATCGCTGCAGTGATCACAGTTCCGATCATCCTTCGTCGTGAAAAGCGGCGCGATAGCAAACAAAGTGTGTCCCGACCAATCGGCTGATTCATACAAAAATCCCCTTGTGCAACAAGGAGGATCTCTGATAAAGGTTTATGAATCCAACAGAGATCCTCCTAGTGTACAAGGGGATTTAATTGTTACACAAAATTATTTAACCTTTCCAGTGTCCAGACACCGGATGAATGCCCCAGATATCAGTTGCATACTCACTGATGGTGCGATCACTAGAGAAAATGCCGGAATGAGCCGTATTCAGCACCGCCTTGCGTGTCCAGCCCGATACATCACGGTAGGCCGAATCAATGGCAGCATGTGCATCGGCATAGGCAGCAAAGTCACGCAACACAAAGTACTCGTCACCATGGGCCAGCAAGGAATCATAGATATCCCAGAATTCACCATCACGCTCACAGAACGTTCCCGGATGTACCAGCTGCTCCACTACCTCCCTAATTCGTTCATCCTGCTGTACAATCTCATTTGGCCGATAACTGCCGGAGCGGTAATATTCAAGCACCTCGTCTGCACTCAGACCAAAGATAAACATATTGTCTTGACCAACCTGCTCTGCCATCTCCACATTCGCACCGTCCATAGTACCAATGGTCAACGCACCGTTCATCATAAACTTCATGTTCCCCGTACCGGAGGCTTCCTTGCCTGCGGTTGAAATCTGTTCGCTGACGTCCGCGGCAGGAATAATTTTCTCGGCAAGAGAAACCGAGTAGTTTTCCAGGAAAAATACCTGCAGACGATCTTTCACGGCCGCATCGCAATTGACCGTATCTGCCACCGTGTTAATCAATTTGATAATTTTCTTGGCAAAATAATAACTCGGCGCTGCCTTTGCTCCAAAAATGAACGTACGTGGCACGATATCAAACGAAGCATCGTTCTTAAGACGGTTATACAGATGCATAACATGCAGAATGTTCAGCAGCTGCCGTTTGTACCCATGCAGCCTTTTCACCTGTACATCAAAGATGGAATCCGGATTGACAGCCTTCCCGGTATGATCCAGGATGTACGCGGCCAGTCGCTCCTTATTATTACGTTTAATGGAATGGAACTGCTGCTGGAATGAAGCATCGTCTGCAACGCCTACCAGCTCATCCAGTCTGCCCGGCTCCCTAATCCACTCACTTCCAATCGTATCTGTGATTAAATTCGACAGCTCGGGATTGGCATGCATTAGCCAGCGGCGATGAGTAATGCCATTCGTTTTGTTATTGAAGCGCTCTGGATAGAGTGCATAGAACGGAGCCATCTCCCTTTCCTTCAATATTTCGGTATGCAATGCCGCAACACCGTTAACGCTATGACTGCCCACAATCGCCAGATGAGCCATCCGCACCTGATCGTTCGCAACAATCGCCAGATGCTGAATACGATCCGGGTCTCCGGGATAACGTTCAAGCAGCATGCCGCAGAAACGTTTGTTGATCTCTTCAATAATCATGTAAATGCGCGGCAGCAGCTTGCTGATCATGGCCACAGGCCATTTTTCAAGCGCCTCACTTAACGTTGTATGGTTGGTATACGATACGGTGCGGGTCGTAATATCCCACGCTTCATCCCATCCATAGCCTTTGACATCGATCAGAATGCGCATCAGTTCGGGAATCACGAGTGTTGGATGTGTATCGTTAATATGGAACGCCACTTTATCCGGCAATCGATCATACGAAAGCTCAAGCTTGTTAAATGTACGCAAAGCACTCTGTACGCCTGCCGAACACATAAAATATTGCTGTTTCAGACGCAGCAGCTTGCCCTCGTATTGGGAATCATCCGGGTACAAAAACTCCGAGATCGATTCTACCGAACGGCTGTAATCCAGATATCCGTAATAGTTCGAAGGGGTATCGAGTGAAGTCTCTCGCTTGGGCTCCGCACTCCATAATCGCAAGGTGTTTACATGGGGCTGGCCATAACCAATTACAGGCACATCATAAGGAACAGCTACAACCGATTCGGCATCCTTTGTGACAAATTGGTAATGTCCATCCTGTTCATAGGCTTCAACACGGCCCCAGAACTGCACTTCCACCTTTTTGTCCGGACGGCGCACTTCCCATTCATTGCCCTTCTCGAGCCAATTATCGGGTAGTTCGACCTGATTGCCGTTAATAATTTTTTGCTCAAACAAGCCATATTTATATCGGATTCCGCATCCATGTCCTGCATAGCCGAGGGAAGCCAGTGAATCCAGAAAACAGGCTGCGAGTCTTCCCAGACCTCCGTTGCCGAGCCCTGCATCCGCCTCCTGTTCTTCCACTTCTTCCAAAGAGAAGCCCAGTTCAGCCAGACTGTCACGAACGAGTTCCAATTCATTTACATTTAACAGGTTGTTGCCGAGCAGACGTCCAATCAGGAATTCCAGCGAGAAGTAATAGACCTGTTTATCCTGGCGCTGCTTAAACCCCTGATTCGACGCCGCCCAATCCTGACCCGCGTATTCGCGAATCATGCTTCCAAGTACGTGATAGACATCCTCTTGCGTTGCTTCTGCTAGTGGTTTGCCCAATTTGCTAACCAGATTGCGTCTAAAAATACTCTTGAACGTTTCCTTGTTGTCAAACAAAAGAAGGTTCCTCCCGGTGAAATCCTGTAGGATGGTGGCGGTTCATACACTCAAGTGCTCAATGTTCTGCAAAGTGGCCGTTACGGGTACGAATCGTTCTTTCGATCGCTGTTATCCCTGTATTTTCTTTATTCTATTATTCAGATGTGAAAATACAGTGATAAAGGCGAACGCTACGCTTCTTCAGAATCGATTTCGTTCCCTCCACTACGTTTGCACGTTGGCAAGCATAATCGAAGTTGCATTTCAACTTTCGCTCATGAACCTTAAATCCATCCTACAGGATTTTTATTTTATATATATTTATAGATGATATCGGTTAAGTGCTGGTATTAGATAATAGTACTCTTCGCCAGAATATATGGGTTCGACGGGTCGCCGATCAGCGTCTGGCCTCCGCTTAGTTTTACATCTTTGTCGAGAATGACGTTCTCCAGAACGGCGCCTTCTCCGATGTAGCATTTTTGCATAATAATGGAGCCTTTAATTTTGGCCCCTTTCGCCACATGCACCCCACGGAACAGGATGCTGTCTTCGACTTCACCGCCCACAATGCAGCCGTTCGCGAGCAAGGAATGTTTCACCTCAGCAGTGTCCAGGTATTTGGCTGGAGCCTCGTATTTAATCTTGGTTTGAACAGGTTGTTCCTTGAACAGCTGCTCATACAGTCCGCTATTCAACAATTCCAGACTGTTGCGGTAATAGCTATCGATCGAATTGATCACGGCGTGATAGCCATCATAGGCATACGCCACAATGTTCAAGCCATCCGGATTTTTCTGAATCACATCGCGGAAGAAATGGCTTTCCCCATGAGCGATGCAGCGCTGCACCTGGCGCAGGAAAAGTTCTTTTTCCATAATGAAAATTTCTGTATATATATTCGGGTGATCGGCGCTTTGGTGAATGTCCACCACATTACCGTTCCCGTCATCTTCAACTTTGACACAGGCGTCATGCTCAGGCAGCAGTTGATCTACTTTTTTGCAAACCAGCGTTACATCCGCACCTTTGCTTATATGGTACCTGTATACATCTTGCAGATCTGCTTTGGTTACGTGCCGACTGCCTGCATGGACTACATATTGCCCTGAACCACGGCGGAAGAAATCGAGATTATTGTGAAAATGCTGCAAATCCCCTTGTGACGTATCGGTTGGATCGTTCCAGTCCGGTGGCAAAATAAACATGCCGCCATGCTTGCGATCCAGATCCCACGGCTTACCGTCTCCCAGATGATCCATGAGTGAACGATACTTGCGACGTACAAATACACCGATACTCTCAATGCCAGCATTCATCATATTGGATAATACAAAATCAATCAGACGGTAACGTCCGGCATAAGGCACCGCGGCTCCGCAGCGAAAGTACGTCAATTCCTTCAATTCCTCAAGCTCATGGTCAAGGTTAATAACTCCGATCAATGGTTTCATCGCATGCACCGTCCTTTGGGGTTTAGATTAGGCTTTGCTTGTCATTCCCTCGAGAAGCTGACGTTCCAGTTCTTCCTGATCGACCAGTAATATATCGCTCTCATCCTCAGGGGCGGGTGACAAATGTACTCCATCCGGGATCACCAATCCTTCGGCAATAATAGCTTTGTGAATGCGTACATTTTGACCGATCTTCACTTTTGGCATGATCACTGAATCGGTTACGGAACTGTTCTCTCCCACCTCAATACCGTAGAACAACACCGAGTGTTTAACCTCACCATGTACCACACTGCCTTCACTGATGATGCAATTCCGCACCTTCGCCGATGGAGAAATATATTGCGCAGGTTGATTCGGATTCCGAGTATAGATACGCCAATCCGGATCGTTCAGATTAAACGGCGTTTCTTCATCCAGCAGGTCCATATTGGATTCCCACAGACTGTGGATTGTACCGACGTCTTTCCAATACCCTTCAAAAGGATAAGCGTATAGTGATTTTTCATTTTCAAGCAGCAAGGGAATGATATCTTTGCCAAAATCATAGGAGGTGGATGCCTGCTGTTCGTCCTGGATCAGGAAGCGTTTCAGCACATCCCACTTGAAGAGATAGATACCCATGGAAGCAAGCGTGCTCTTGGGTTCAGGAGGTTTTTCTTCGAATTCATAGATGCGATAATCATCGTGGGTATTGAGCAACCCGAACCGGCTGGCTTCTTCCAACGGAACGTCAATGACCGATATAGTGCAATCCGCATCCTTTTCTTTATGATATTGAAGCATTTTCTCGTAATCCATTTTATAGATATGATCCCCTGACAAGATGAGCACATGCTCAGGATCGAATTGTTCGATAAAATTCAGGTTACGGTAGATCGCATCCGCCGTACCACGGTACCAGTTACTACCATCTTCACGTTCATGAGGAGGAAGTACATATACCCCGCCATTTTTGCGGTCCAGATCCCAATCACTGCCAATGCCGATATAGGAGTGCAGCACCAGAGGTTCGTATTGGGTTAATACACCGACCGTGTCGATGCCAGAATTGGAGCAATTACTTAGAGGAAAATCAATGATGCGGTAGGTTCCGCCAAAATAAACAGCAGGCTTGGCCAGTGATTTGGTCAGTCCCTTTAATCTTTTGCCTTGCCCTCCAGCGAGCAGCATCGCTACAACTTCTTTTTTTGCCATCATTACAGCCTCCTCCATGTGCATTCGTTCTAAATCATTTCAGAGCCCATAATCCGATATGCTGTTGTGTGGACACTTTTGTCATGATTAGGAGCATGCTGTACAGACTGTGTTACTTAGAATTGCAGCCGAACGTTGTTCTTTGTAATGTCTGAAAGTAGATGATACGTGCAGAATTGCCTGTACTTTTGTGTAGAGGTGATAGGTGGATGTAAAAATTAAGGTGTACCCCGTGTAAAATGCAATACACTACTCCTATATAACATTAAACACGAAACGGGCTGAGGAATCTTGCTGGAAAACTTCGACAAAAGTTTAAGTGGCTATCACTCCTTCCTTTATGCCGCTGTTATTAAATATTGTATTCGCTGATGGGTCTGCAAAATCCTTTTGGAAAACTTTTGGGGATTTAATTAACGCTTAATATTCGCCAGACAACCTGCTCCTTCGCAGCAACATAGCGCTCACTGCATTCACTTGCAAAAAGAAAAAAACGCAGAAACCAATTTCATGGTTTCTGCGCTCCAATAATTACGGACACGATGCTCTCTCGCAACTGATCTGCATTTTTCGTTTGATACGGATCGGCATTGAAAATAATAGCATCCGCAATATAGCCTTCTGCAATCTGTCCCAATTCGTTGCCACGCCCCAAAATCTCAGCAGCATTGGTCGTCGCAGATTGCCACGCCTCTGCCCGGGTCAAGCCATAATCGATCAGTGTATCCAACTCTTGCAAATTATAGCCATGAAGTGAAGGTGTGGCGTAATCGGTACCGAAACCGAAACGGGCTCCTGCTCTTTTGGCATATCCGATGGCTGTAGAATGAGCTTCAGCAGCGCGCGCTGCACGATCACTGATAACAATAGGCAACGCCAGGACGCCTTTTGGATCTGCGGCAATACGATATATCGATGTGGTAGGGACAAAGGCCGTTCGAGACTCGGCAAGTCTGCTCGCCTGATCCTCAGTTAAAAACATACCATGCTCCACGGATTCCACCCCGGCCCGGATTGACCAGTCTATCGTCACGCCACCCCAGGTATGAACCAGTACCTTTTTATGGTGGGCATGCGCATAGCGAACGATGAACGCGAACTCTTCCTCCGAAAATACAGGATCGAGCACTTGTTCCGTAGGGGTTCCCAGTCCACCTGTAGCCATAATTTTAACCCATCCCGCGCCTGTATCAAAAATTCCGTTCAGCCGTTGTTCTAGATGCTTCACACCAAGGGCATCTGCCGCTCCCAGCATTTCACTGCTGGTTTCAACTCGTAAGGGGTGTTGATAGTGCTGAACGAGATGTCGAGCGGTGCTTGGTAACAATCCGCCTGCATCTCGCGCCGTGGTTACCCCTGTCTTGAGGGTAGCCGCAAAAGCTTGCGCCTGCATCACTTCAACCTCGTGGCTGTCCCGTTTCAATTGATCCGCATGGTCAAAGTCTGTCCAGGCCAGATGTGTATGAAGATCAATAACTCCGGGACTTATCCATTGATCTGTACCCGTAGACGATGAGCCATCATTCTGCGGCACGGATTCTGTAACAGATGCAAACCGTCCATTTTGAATGGAGATATCGAACCGTTTTCCTTCAATGCCTGCTATAAAGATATGTTTGAAGCTTTGTTCCTCCGATTTTACCTGGGTCATATTCATTCCCCCCATACGAGACGAACAGCCTGAACGGCTTGCTCATGGTCCTGATTCAATAATGCTGCAATGGTCGCAACAGCTTCCTCCACACCTGCCAAGGACGCATTAACTCCAAAATGATTAATTCGCAGAAGCTGACCAAAAAGTTCTCCATCCCCCGGAGCAACGATGCCGATCGGCTGATCGATTTGCAACTTCTTCTCCCCGGAGATTCGAACTGTCGTAGTCAGTGTCGAATATGTTCTGTTATCTTTTTGCCAAGGCTCCAGGCCCAGGGCTTTGATACCTGTTATAGCAGATAACGCAGCCTGTTCATGACGCTTGATTACCTGCTCCAATCCTTCAGACTCAATAGCTGTCAAAGCCAAAATCAGTGCTCTGGCTTCCAGCGTTGGAATGTTGGGAGGAACGCGGACCGGTGCAGCCCCTTCGCCGGAGGGCTTTAGGTCAAGTAAAGACAGGATGGAGTTGCGCGGTGCATGCGCATTGGATTCGAGAAATTCCCATCCACGCGGCGAAATGCTTACTGCGCTGATGCCGTTAGGCCCGGCCAGGGCTTTTTGTGCACCCACAGCTACAAAATCAACGCCCCAGTCATCGACCAGCAGAGGCTCTCCCCCAATTGCTGAGACAGAGTCGCTCACTGTAATCAGGTTATGGGCACGCGCAATCTTTATAATTTCTTCTGTTGGATTCGACCCGCCTGTAACCACTTCTGCTTGAACAAAGGATAAAGCGGACGGTTGATACTTTTCAATGGCGGCAGCTACCTTCTCCACAGGTACAACTTCATCAAAAGGAACTTTGACTTCAATAACCGTTGCCCCTCCGCGTTCAAGCCACTGACCAAACAAACTGCCATAAGGCCCTGTTACGACATTGACAATTGTACGACCTGGTGCAGATATTCCAGCTGCCACGGCCTCTATGCCCAAGATGGCCTCTCCCGGGATGATCACCGGAGGATACTTTGTATTCAAAAGCCTGGAGAGCAATTGTGTAAGCGTATCGTATTCCGACAGGGTAAGGGGGATGTTTCCTTTATATTGTTGGCTCATATAAACCTCCTAAAGAACTTGATTTCGGCATCTTTGGAACTGCGGACAACAGCTCTCGGCTGTATGCCGTTTCAGGTCGTGTGAAGAATTGATCTTTGGGACTAATCTCCACCAGCTGACCCTGCCGCATGACTGCTACCGTATCGCTAATGGCATGGATAACTCCAAGATCATGGGAAATGAACAGTAGCGTAAGATTAAGTTCCCTCTTAAGTGAATTGAACAGATCGAGCACACTCCGCTGCACGGAAACATCGAGTGCACTCGTCGGCTCATCCGCAATCAGCAGACTCGGCTCTATGCTTAATGCACGTGCAATGGCTATCCGTTGGCGCTGACCGCCGGAGAATTCATGCGGATACTTGTCCAGTGCCCTGCTTTCCAGCTGAACACGGGCCAGAAGCTCTCTCGATCTTTTCTCCACCTGTGAACGGTCTACAATGCGATGAAACAACAGCGCTTCAGCAAGAATCTGGCGAATGGAATGTTTGGGATTCAGTGAAGCATCCGGATTTTGAAAGATCATCTGTATGCTTTTATACTGCTCACGACTTCTCTTCTTCTTTAATTGCTGATCCCCCAGCAAAACCTGCCCCTCATCCGGCGTAATTAACCCTGCAATAACCCTGGCAAGGGTAGATTTGCCCGAACCGGACTCACCGACAAGACCAAGCGTGGTATGCTTCTGAAGATGTAGTGTGATATTGTCCAGCGCAGTAAAGTCACCATATTGAACCGTGACATTCTGGACTTGCAAAGAAAGTTCCATCGTTATTCGCTCCCTTCAAGCGTCGGTAAAGGAAGCACCGAGTTAATAAGCATCTGGGTGTAAGGATCTTGCGGGTTTTGCAGTACGCTAAGCGAATCTCCGTGCTCCACAATCTGCCCCTGCTTCATCACGCACAGCTTCGAGCACAGCGTCGCTGCAATCGCCAAATTATGTGTTACAAAGACCATGGCGAATCCCAGTTCATGCTGCAAACGTTGGATCGTCTCCATAATTTGACGCTGCACAGTAACGTCCAAAGCCGTTGTTGGCTCATCACAGAGCAGAATGCCTGGCTTGCACGCCAGGGCCAGTGCAATGACTACCCGCTGACACTGCCCACCTGACAGCTGGCTAGGGTATCGGTCCTCACGCTTCAACGAGTCGGGAAGCCCCAACAGTTCAAGTAATTCCAGCGCCGCTACCCTGGAGGCCTTCCTGCTTAACTTTTGCCTGTAATAAACAACTTCCGCCAGCTGTTTAACAACGGGGCAGAGCGGATCGAGCGCACCTCTCGGGTCTTGAAACACCATCGCGCTGTTCACGTCACTTCGAATGGTTCCACCCGTCTGCTCTACACCGCTTGGCAACAGTCCCAGAATGGAACGAAGAGTTAGTGATTTACCGGAGCCGGATTCACCTACTAATCCCAAGCTCTCCCCTCGCCCAAGCGAGAAATGTACATCTTGAACTAATTTTTGATTTGACTTGGTTGACAGAGATAGCCCCTTGACTTCAAGAATCGGTTCAGTGGACATTATTTTTTCCTCCATACATCGGCCAATCCATCACCGACAAGCGACAAAGCAATTCCCGTGTAAACGACTGCAAATCCCGGAACTGCCGAGAGCCACCAGGCTGTCGTGATAAAGGATTGTCCATCTGAGATCATCGTGCCCCAATCCGGGGTCGGTGGTGCGATGCCAATGCCCAGGTATCCAAGCGTTACAATCGCCACCAGCAGCCCAACCATATCCGTCATGAGGACAACGATGGCCTGAGGCAATACATTAGGCAGGAGATGACGAAGGATAATCCGTATTCCGGGCAAACCTAACGTCTGTGCGGATGCGATCCATTCCTGCTTGCGGTACGATGCACTCAGCCCCCTTACGACACGGGCAAAGACAATCCAGCCAACGAGCATAAACGTAATATAAATCCCCCGCTCACCTGCTCCACTGGCAAAAGCCACGATAATGACAATGAGATAAAAAGGGAAAGCGATAAGGGTATCGGTAACTAACGATATGACCTTATCAATCCATTTACCGTAATACCCTGCGAGCATCCCCAGAAATACGCCCAAGCAAAAGGGTACAATTTCCGCCAGCACCATAATGCTCAAGTCGGTTCGCGCAGCATAAATCAGTCTAGTGAACAAATCACGTCCCAGTTGGTCTGTGCCCAACCAATGTTCAGCAGACGGCGGTTGCAAAAAGGCACTCAAATTTTGCTCCGAAGGGTCATAAGGACTCACCCACGGTATGATCACAGCCAAGATGATCAGCACAGCAAACATCACACTTCCCACAAGCAGGGTAGGAGTTTTCAATATGCGATTCAAGAGACTGGTGTTTTGACTGTCTTCATATAACTGAGGTTCAATTCGTATCGTTTTCATGGTTTTCCTTTCGTTCTGGGATCAAGCCACCTGGACAGAAGCTCTATCAGGAGACTGATGATCACGACAGATACAGCACAGTAAAGGGCTATGCCTTGAATGACCGGGAAATCCCGTTTGGAAATAGAACTAAACAAAAGACTGCCAATTCCTTTGATACCAAATACCTGTTCAACGACCAATGTGCCGCCAATGAGATAAGAGATATTAACGCCAAGAAGGATCAGCGTCGGAAGTGCCGCATTGCGCAGGACATGTTTGAATAGAATGACCCGGCTCGGTAATCTCGCAGCCTTCAATGTAACTACAAAATCAGACTCCAGTACTTCAAGCATCTGGGCTCTTAATGAACGAACCAATGTTGGAATCTGTGAAAAAGCTACGGTAATGGCGGGAAGTGTCAAACTGTATAAGGTGCCCCACCACCCTTCGCCGACTCCACCAACGGGAAACCAGTGAAGATGAACACTCAGCAGCAGAATCAAAAGGATGCCAACCCAGAAGATTGGCATACCTAGCGTTACCGTAGGAAAAATACGTATCAAATGATCCAGCAGCTTATCCTTGTGTGTAGCGGCCAGTGTAGCAAGCACGAGTGCAATGACAATTGCCAATACACATGCCATGCCAATGAGCAGCAAGGTAACGGGTGCCCGATCAGCAATCAGTTCTCTAGTGGAGGTTCCGTTAATAATGGAGTTTCCGGTATCCCCCTGAGTGAACAGTGTCTTCACAAACCGTATGAATTGTTCCCCCAGCGGCAGATCCAGCCCGAGAGCATGGTGCATGCTCTCAACGGCCTCGGGGGTGCTGTACTCACCAAGAATCATTTTGGCAGGATCTCCTGGTACCATTCTGATGAGAAAAAAGACTGCTGTCATCACACAAAGGATCACTGCCAACGCTCTTCCCACAGTACTGATCAACCAGAACTTCTTCATTTCTGAATACGAACGTCTTCAAAACGCACACTGCCGTTAGGCAAAACAACAATGCCATCTACTGAAGAACGAACACCAATCAGAATATCCGGATAATAAAGCGGAATGTAAGGCACTTCATCGGCAAGCGTTTGAAGCAGTTTGGAGTATATTTCGGCACGGCCATCGCCGTCCGGTGTTTGTTGGCCTTTATACAAAAGTTTGGTTACTTCATCATTGGTGTAATGCGTCCAGTAAGATTTGCTGAAACCATCAGGGTCGGTCTGGAAGGCAATGATTGAGTTCGCTTCCGGAGAATCGGCTTGCCCACTGTTCAGCATCGCTGCGAAATCATAAGCAAAGAATCGTTCACGGAAGGTAGCGAGTTCAATCGATTCAATCTCGATGTTAATGCCAATTTGTTTCCCCGCTGCCTGAATGATTTGCGCTTCTTGCGCTCTGGTGCTGTTGCCTGAAGCTACAAGCAGTTTTGTAGTAAATCCATCAGGGAAGGCCGATTTGGCAAGTTCCGCTTTGGCTGCATTTACATCAAAATTCAGCGCCTTGAGTGTATCATTCGAATTGTAAGGAATCGTAGTCGGCAGCAATGAATTAGCGGTCTGTGCATAACCAAAGGTAAGCGCCTTAGTCAGACCGTCACGATCAAGTGCCAGAGCCAATGCCCGACGAACATGCACATCCGAAAAATGCTTATCCAGCGTGTTAAAGAACAATTGCTCTGTCACCCAGCTGCCGTTGGTTACAACAGTTGTATCCGCGCCATTTTTGATTTCATCGGCATTTTGCAGAGCCAGCGACTCAATCGCGTCCACTTCTCCTGCTTTCAATTGATTGATTGCTTGGCTGTCATCTTCTATCAGCTTGTAAACAAGCTTATCAACCGATGGCTTTCCTTCTTGCCAGTAGTGAGTGTTCTTCGTAAAGGTCACATCGCCTGCAGGGTCCCACTGCTCAACTACAAACGGTCCTGTACCTACCGGTTTCTTGAAAAATTCTTCCTCGGTAACTCCGCCAAAATTGTTTGGAATAATACCGTTCGAGAAGTTGGACAGCTCGGAAATAAACGGCGTATACGGCTCTTTAAGTGTAATTACAAGTGTGTGGCTATCTTTGGCTGTGATCGTATCCACCTTCGCGGATATTGCGAGCGGACCACCAACCTTCAAATGCCGCTCCAGCGAGAATACGGCATCCTCTGCCGTAACATCTGTGCCATTAGAGAACTTCAAGCCATCACGCAACACAAACGTATACGTCAGACCGTCATCACTGATGTTATGCGATTTGGCAAGCCAATCCACAATCTCGCCTTTGCTATTAAAAGCAACCAGAGATTCAAATACTTTATCAATGGCGAAAGCGTTGTTCGATGTAATCTGATTATGCAAATCAAACGAGGTTACGGAAGCCGGCCGACCATATACAAAAGTCCCCCCCGTTGCAGTCTCGTCCGTCTTTGAATTTTCATCCGTACCTTGGTTCGTCCCAGGCTGGGCTGCTGCATTGGGAGCAGGATCATTGGACGATCCGGAGCAACCACTAACGATTACCAATAATAGAACGGCTAACGCTCCTACCCATAATGACTTTCTCGTTGATGATTTAAACTGTGACATGACTGACTCTCCCCTTCCAATAAAGCTTATGTGTTTAGTATGGATTGATTATGGATTAAAGCACCCCCTCTGTCAAACAAAAAAATAATGACCATTGCGAGATAAAACTATTTTATCCAATGAAGGAAATGAATCCGTATTCATAAGGCTCAGAAGCACTTGACACACCAAAAAAGCCAGAATATATTCTGGCTCTTTCTTTATTCTTAACTTTATATGATTTTGCGGAATAGCTCCATCACTTCATCCCTGGAAGGTTGATACGGATTACCCGGTGCACAGGCATCTTTCATGGCATTATCCGCCAGCAATTCAACATCAGGGTCTTTCACACCCAATTCAGACAGTCTCTCAGGAATGCCAACCTCCTTGGAAAGCTGACGAATGGCTTCAATCACATACTCCGAGCACTCCTCATCTCGTTTGCCTTTTACATCCATACCGATTGCTTTGGCTATATGACGGAATTTACTTGGCACATGCTTTGCATTCAATTCTTCTACATAAGGGAGCAACATCGCGTTACATACCCCATGCGGCAGATCATAGACTCCACCAAGTTGATGGGCCATCGCATGAACATAACCCAAGCCTGCATTGTTAAAAGCAATCCCGCCAAGAAAACACGCATACGTCATATGCTCTCTTGCTTCCAGATCACTGCCGTCCCTGACGGCTCTGGGTAAATATTCAAAGATCAGCTCAACGGCAGCCGCTGCTGTAGCGCTCGTTACCGTAAACCCACCAGGCGTGACCATGGCTTCCACCGCATGGGTTAATGCATCCATGCCCGTGGCCGCAGTAAGACTGGCTGGCTTGCTCAGCATCAGTTCCGGGTCATTCACCGATAGGTCGACGAGACTGTTTCGATCCACCATCACCATTTTCACCTTGCGTTCCTCATCTGTAATCACGTAGTTCATGGTCACCTCACTGGACGTGCCAGCTGTTGTGTTAATTGCAACAAGCGGCACGGACTTGTGTTTCGATTGATGCAAACCTTCATAATCACGGATATGCCCACCGTTAGTTGCTACAATACCAATCCCTTTGGCAGCATCCTGAGGTGAACCTCCGCCTATCGATATAATGGCGTCACAGCCATGATCCTGAAATACGTGAAGTCCGTCATGTACATTCTGACAGGTTGGATTAGGCTGAACCTCATCATATACCACATAGTCTAACCCTGATTTTCTTAGTATAGACAGCACTTGTTCAGCAACGCCGGAAGAAATCAATCGACGATCACTTACGACGAGCGCTTTGCGAATACCCATTTTCTCAATCATTTTTCCTGCTTCGTGTAAACATCCTCTACCCATCAAGTTCACGGGCGGAACATAATAAGCGTGTGTTGCCATCTGAACCAGCCTCCTGTTACCCCTGATTTACTATCTTTATTGTAACTGAATCCGTTTTCAGATATAGTGAAATAAATCACAACCAAGTTGATAAATGTTTCTTTTGCACTAAATTATCCAAGAATTATTCAATGATTATGACTGTTTCTTCATTAACTGGCTTATCTGTGCGTGTATTAAAAAGAGCTTGTTGATCTTGGATTCACAGGTTTCGCCTCTCGAATCAAAAAACAGGGGCCGCCCCTGGTCATTTTCATGACTTTAGGACAGCCCCTGCAGATGATGTTCAGCAATCCAGAAGCTCCTGGATCGGCATGTAATAGACGGGATAGGCTCTACCTTGTTCAAAACCAAGCTTACTCGCAATCGTAATGGAATCATGACGGAAATCCTCTGTCGTCCAGTGTGGAACGCACTTCCGTTCCAAAACGGATTGCACATAAGCGCTTGCCATGGCCGTAGCCAGACCTTTGCCACGGTGTATCGGATCGTAGGTGTTGATGCCTGTTTCATGGTGAATGCCACTGACAAACACTGAGATACATGTACCTACAACCTTCCCTTGATACACCGTGCATGTTCCAACTCCGTATTGAAAAAAGTCCTCCACCGAATGCCAGAATTTCAAAATTTCCTGCTCAATGATACAGCTTTTGTCCTCCAGCATTGCAGCTCGATCGATAACTTGAAGCTCATATCCAGGAGGGACGAACAAGGAGCTGGAACTACGTTCCAGCCACTGTCCATACTTCGTAAGATTGAATTGAAAAGGAACTCGTAATCCTTCTCGCAAACGCCCGTTGAACATGTGATCCAGGACTGGAGACCAATCCGAGCCGGGTTCTGGGTAAACTTCAAGATTCAGCATGTCTTCGCCAGTACCTAGTGCTTCAGGTAATAGTTCCTTAACAAGCACTTCACTGACGAGCCTGTTGAACTGTTCATTATCCGATCTTCCGATCAGGTAAAACATTTCGTTTTCGGCCCAAATCAGGGCGCTATTCGGAGCATGAAGCTGGTCTGCATAGACACACCCGCGTTGAAGTGCTGCAAGTACTCCACCCATGACCACATGCCCGTTCGTTCCCGAGATGAAGGGTGCTAATTGCTTCCTTTGGGATGGTTGATCCAGTAAAACCAACATGGTATAACCTCGCATTCTTTGTATAGGGTAGGTGAATAAATACATTCAAATCCACCCTGCCTCAGAATGCTGTAACGTCAGGTGTATTCCTCGTTCCCTTTCACCTCTTCGACCTTTTTTTATTTCTCGCTTACAGCGCTTTATCGTCTACTGCATCCAACCATGCTTCGATATCTCCGATGACAGAGGATACGCAGCCGTCTTCAAACGGAGAATTCAGACCTGCCAGTTCTACCAATCCTGTGAAGGACAGGCTTCCTCCGGCTTTACACAATGTCAGGTAGTCAGCCCATGCAGACTTCATATCCTGATTACTGCGTTTCCAGAACTGGAATGCACAGATTTGTGCCAGGGTGTAGTCGATGTAATAGAACGGCGACGAGAAGATATGACCCTGTTTGTGCCAGAATCCGCCTTGTTCCAAATAAGCGTTATCCTTGTAATTGATGTGCGGCAGGTAAGTCTTCTCAATATTGCGCCAAGCCTGCTTACGCTCCGCTGGTGTTGCATCTGGGTTTGCATAAACAAAATGCTGGAATTCATCGACTGCTACGCCGTAAGGAATGAAGAGTAGTCCGGAAGACAGGTGATCAAACTTGTATTTGTCCGTATCTTCCTTGAAGAACAATTCCATCCACGGCCAAGTGAAGAATTCCATGCTCATGGAATGGATCTCTGCGGATTCATAGGTCGGCCAGTTGTACTCAGGTACTTCGAAGTGACGGCTCTCATAGACCTGGAACGCGTGACCCGCTTCGTGTGTCAACACGTCGATATCGCCTGATGTACCGTTAAAGTTGGAGAAAATAAACGGCACTTTGTAATCATTCAGGAAGGTGCAATAGCCCCCACCCTGCTTGCCTTTTTTGCTCACCAGATCCATCAGTTCATTGTCGGTCATCATCTGGAAAAACGTATCCGTTTCTGGTGACAATTCAGCGTACATCTTCTTACCATTGTCAATGATCCAGTCCGCATCCCCTTTAGGTGTCGGGTTCCCCGTCTTAAAACTGAAGCCCTGATCGTAAAAATAGAGGGTATCCACATCAATCCGGCTGCGCTGACGCGCTCTGAGCTTCGTCGCTACAGGCACGATATAATCACGGACTTGTGCTCTGAAATTGGACACCATCTCCGCGTTGTAATCCGTGCGGTTCATACGGTCATAGCCGAGTTCCACATACGATGGGTATCCGAGCTTCTTCGCGATCTGTGTACGCACTTTCACCAATTCGTCGTAAATGCGATCGAATTCAGCCTCATGTTCAGCCATGAACGTATATCTTGCTTCCGATGCGCGTTCTCGCATGGAGCGATCTGTGGACAACTCAAAAGGATGCAGCTGCGGCAATGTTCGTTCTTCACCTTCAAACGGAATTTTGGCCGAAGCAATCAGCTGGTTGTATTCCGTGGAAAGTTTGTTCTCTTTCTGAAGGTCCTCGATAATTTCCGGGCTGAATGTTTTCAGGGACAGATCTGCCAGCTGGAACAGCTGTGAACCCCATTTTTGTTCCAGTTCAGCACGGAATTTGGAGTTTACCAATGCACGATAATAATCGGTGATGTATTCTTGAATGATTGGAGAGCTTTCATCCAGAAATTCATTTTCTTCTTTGTAAAATGTATCATTGGTATCAATGGAATGACGGATGTAGACCAATTGTGCCTGAGTCTCGAAGTCACTGCGCAAAGCGTTAATTTTGTCCATATATCCACTCTGCTCTTCAACCGTAGTTGCGGCTTCAAAACCACTCAGAAGCTCACGGAAGGACGTTTTGATTTGTTCCAGATCGGGACGTGTATACGTATACTCACTAAATTTCATTTATGTACACCCTTTCCTGTTAGGCATATTTCGGGATTCCCCGAGTTGAACTAAACCCTATTATACAAAAGAGCAGCCTAAAAATCCCAACTTTACGAAAAATATTTGTCCATCGGTCAAATGGAGCTACATCACTCGTTACATATGTTACGCATGAATGTTAGTTCCAATTCACAAGTAAAAGATGCTGCATCAGCAGGAAATGGACTTTCCTCCGAGCAGCATCTCATTAAATCAGGAAAAGTCGTGATAAACGGAACCGTTACTGAACGTTCACATACCAGTTAGAGTAATTAATCTGACCGCTGCCTTTCGTAATCTCGGTTCCATATTCAACACTGCTGACATATTTGCTGTTGGTAAAGTAACTTTTGGAGATGAGGTAATCGGTGAAGTTTTTGACGTTGATGCTAAAGTTGTTAGGGGATTTCGACTTTTTCAGGAACGAGTATACCCACCATTGATGCACTCCGTTATCGGTAATCTCCCCGCGATACATATCATAGGTTTGTCCACCAATGGACACATCCGAGAACACTTTGGAACCAATAGGCCCAACACCGGAAGTCCATTCGTTCCAGATCATAATCTCCTCGGTAGGTGTACTGGACCAGGTCGCATTGCCGATGTCATGCAGCCAGATATCATACGCGTTATTATACTCCCCAGTGGTGTTAGACGCTTTAGAATAACTTACGCCGGTATTAATACTTTTGTTCGCTGACAATCGCGTCGGCAGCCCACTGCCTGTTGTGTAGCCCTCTGTCCAATGCCAGCCGCTAACAAGTGAGGGATAAGCTTTGACCCCACCCACAGTTGTTGGCCAGTTCCAAACGTAACCCAGATCAGTATTGCTGTTCACATACACGGACTGGGACCAGCCACTGACACTTGAGCTTCCCCAGCTATTGTTGAATATATAATACTTGTTGTTGCTGAAATTAAGTTTGGCGTACGCTGTCGAATCCGATGCTGCGCTGGCTGTAATTGGAACGGCCGCAATCAGTAATGACATAACCAGCAGCATCCATGCTTTCTTGCCTGATCTTTTCTTCATCTTCAAACCCATAATGTTAGCCTCCCATAAATTTTAATGTAAACGCTTTCAGATTTAAGTGTAAAACATTTCCATATACAAGCATACCACTTAAATCCGACATTATTTCATACTATATTTAGACTTTTTGGAATTATATACAAATAAGCCCGCCTCGCATCCATAGCGAAGCCAGCTTATAGGCTTGTCTTTTCACATTTCTTTTTCAATACACCCTAGTGTTGATCGTTGTCCATAATCTTGTAGAACCAGCCCATTCCGACCATTCCCACAACCATAATGATAGCCATAATAATGATATATGTCATGAATGTAACCCCCCTGCTCCGTATTTCTTCACACTACTACCAGTTTACACGGTGAAACCCATTTTGAATTGACTGAACATTGACAAAAATACGAAATCTTCATTTTCACTCAACATATTGTGTCCTTTTTCATTGTAATTCCAACCGTCACCTTACTAATTCAATTATTCCACACCCACCGTATCAGCATGCTAATGCTCACAACACAGATTTACAGTTCGCATGTTGGCTCGCGTTCGATGAATAACTTCAGAGGGGATCGTAAGCCTGCTTTTTCCACTCGAATTTTATAAATATCATACTCATAGCGTACGATTTACCTTACTCTTGTTGTAGACAAAGTTTCATCCGCCATACTTACGGTGTATACTATACTTCTATGAATTGGGATTGGATTATACGCAGAAAGGTTTGAACTGAATGTCGACTCGCACACCCTATTTTCGTCAGCTATTATTCGCTATTTTACTAACTGTTATGCTGTTTATACTATCCGCCTGCGCTGATGGTGAAGCTCATGCCACAGTTAATATGGATGGTTCATCCGATCTGGGTCTAAATCTCAGCGTAACAGACTCAGCCCTGGGAATGATAGGACAAGACAATCTCATAACAATGCTCGCGGATACGTTGGAACGGAACAATTTCCAGGCCGAAGTTTCGGATCAGGGAGATCGGACTCAACTCAAAGCGACAACCCATTATGAAAAAAGTAATACCGTCTCTACCTTCAGCATGTCGGATCTGCCTGATGGAATCAAGGTGGAGCAATCCACTACACCCGGCTTTTTCACTTCCAAATTGCATATTGCTGCGGAAGCAGACCTGCTGCAGACCATACCTGATGGAGAGGTCAAAGACCAAATCAGCAAGGTCCCCGGATTTCTCAAAAACTTGCTGTTGAAAGATGTCAATTTTGATTTCAAGCTGACGCTGCCGATCAAGGCGCAGGATTCCAATGCAGATCTGGTCGAAGATCATGGAAAAACCCTTATTTGGCACGTCTCCCCACTGAATACGAATAAACTGGATTTGACCGTACAGGTCCCGAATATTCGGAACATCATAATTACGGGGGGCATTGCCTTGGTACTAATCATTGCATTACTTATCTGGTTTATGGTCCGTCGGAGACGAAGCAGACAGGCACGGAATGCATAACTTACGACCTTTCAAGAAGGTTGGATAGATGACTTCGATTTCATTTCCGACTTGCCAAACGGTGTTATGGATAGTAGAATACATCCGTACTGTGTGAACGGTTAACTTAACTATGGAAAAGCTAAAGAGGTGACAGGTTTCATGAATATCCGGGAATGCCCATTGCCTGGTATCGGAGTAAAGTACCAGTTTGATACAAAAAGCGGTAATAAGTTAGTCATTATTGTCCACGAAGACGGACGCCGTGAATTATTCTCGGTGGACCCAAGTGACAACGAAGAACTTACCCTAATTGCAGAACTGGAAGATGACGAGTGTGTAACCCTTTCAGGGTTAATTGGAGGATGGTCCTGACATCTGTCAGGGTTATACCGACAATGCAAAATAACCTGCTCCCTCAATAAGGGCAGGTTATTTTCTTATCCATTTATTCAGTACAAATTCCCATTAACTCCGCGCTGGGACCGAATATACGGAACCCATGTGTTTAGCACACGACTTATTTCCGCAGAGCTGAACGGTTTGCTGATGAAGTCCTGCATGCCACATTTCAGACAAGCTTCCCGATCGTTCGCTCCTGCAAATGCTGTGATGGCTGCAATGACCGGAATTTCAGGATGGGTTTGCCTAATTCGGCATGTCGCTTCAATCCCATCCATCACAGGCATTTGGATATCCATAAAGATAAGGTCGTATGTTTCCCTTTCCAATGCTTTCACCGCTTCTGCACCGTTCTCCACGATATCACATACACCGCCGAGCTTACGAAGCATCTCCTCCAGCAAATGACTGTTCAATGACTGATCCTCAGCGACAAGAATTTTGATTCCCGCTGCCAGACTTGTTCGATCCAGCTTCAGCTCTTGATCAGACGCCGGATCCATCCGATCATTGGATTCGTCTTGCCATCGTTCAAGTAACAGGGTAAAGTGGAAATCCGCTCCCTCACCTTCCTCACTCTGTACCCCAATGGCACCGCCCATTAATTCTACCAGCTTTTTGCTGATGGCCAGTCCCAGACCAGTGCCTCCGTATTTACGATTGATCGCTGGATCCAGCTGTGAGAAGGACTGGAACAGTTGATGCTGCTTGTTAGACGGAATGCCAATCCCCGTATCTTTGACCGAAAATGACAAGAGGAGATGATTCTCATCGTAAAAATCCGCGGGTTTGGCATCCACGTGAACCTGAATGCTTCCCTTTTCCGTGAATTTGACGGCATTGCCTACCAGATTAATCAAAATCTGACGAATCCGTGTTTCATCGCCTCTTACGCGTTCGGGAATCTGCTCTGACATTTCGCAGTATAGTTCAATATTTTTTTCGGAAGCTCTAAGCGCGAATAGTTCCATGACTCCGCCAAGAGCGGCTTTGATATCCACTGGCTGCCGTTCGAGATCCATTTTACCTGCTTCAATCTTGCTGAAATCCAAGATCTCATTCAGAATATGCAGCAGTGATTCACCACTGTCAATCATGATATCAACGAAGCCGTACTGCTCCTCGTGAAGCTCTGTTTCTTTTAACAGATGGGCCATGCCCATAATTCCATTCAGAGGTGTACGAAGCTCATGACTCATAATCGCCAGAAACTCGGACTTGGCCCGGTCCGCCTGTTCTGCCGCTTCCTTGGCACGAATGATATCCTTTACCGATGTCATATCGCGGAAAACGAGGACAGCCCCACGATTGTCTCCCTGATCCATAATCGGTTTCAACTGAAATTCCGCCAGGAAGCTGGAGCCATCCTGCCTCCAAAATACAGACTCCGATCGCGGCAGGCTTCGCCCCTCGCGCACCGCCTGAAGAATCGGATTGCCATTGGAAGGATAAGGGATACCTTCACTTTGCATTTGTAAGATAATCTCTTCGAGCGGCTTGCCATTCATTTCAGACGGGCAGAAATCCATCATCTCCGTTGCAACAGGATTGGCAAATATCAGATTGCCAGCCGAGTCCAGTCCAATGACTCCCTCTGAAATGGCATTGAGAATTAATGCCCTCTCGTAACTGAGATTTTCAATTTCTTCTACATACCTTTTGGACTCCGTAATATCACTGGTTATTCCATAAACGCCAACGACGCGATCCTCCAGCAAAATCGGAACATTAATTACACTCGTTTCAATACGCTGTCCGTTCTTGTGAATCAAACCTACCTCATAGCTCTGTGCATTTCCTTTTACGGTCTGTTCAAAATGATACCTTGTCTTATCCAAATCCACGGGATCAATAAGATGATCAAACGGCCTGCTAAGCAGTTCCTCCTTGGTGTGGCCTGTCAACTGCTCCTGACCTGCATTGGCCTTCAACAGATTTCCTTCCAGATCCAGTGAAGCCACCCCCAGCGGGTTACAATCAAACAATGATTGGTATTCCTGAAGACTTAATTGCTGCTGCATGCTCGCTGTAATATCACGAGTCACTCCGATCATTTCCTGCAGATTTCCCTGTTTGTCATATACATAATGGGTAATGGTATCTGCCCATATAACAGAACCTTCCTTATGCAGGAGCCGATAGCTAATTCGATCAGGCGCAAGGCCTTGGATTTGACCAGCCACGTAAGCTTCGACCAGAGTCACATCGTCTGGGTGAATGCAGAATAGACCAGATTGACCGACGACTTCTTCCGGATCATATCCCAACATGCTTTTGCTGGCTGGAGATACGTACTTGAACGTCCGCTCTGGGTCGGCTTGGTGTATGGCAATTAGATCAAGCGAGGATTCGGCCAGCAATCTTGAGATTCGACTGCTCTCTTCCAACTGCTTGCGCTGTACAATTAGTCGACTCTCTGCGTCCTTCTGTTTCGAAATATCAGCTGCCTGAACAAGCAAATACAGCGGCTCGCCGCTCATTTCATCCCTGACGATGCAGGCTCGTACCGTGGCCCATAGAAGAGAAGAATCCTTGCGCTTAAGACGTAACTCGATCTCATACATCAGACTTAATCCGTTGGTCATATCCCAGAAGTTGGATCTGAATTCTTCCATTTCCAGGTCTTCCTCATAAATCATATGTACAATCGAGGAGTCAATCAATTCATCTTCACTGCATCCCAGCATCTCGCAAAATGCCGGATTAAGCTGGAGCCAACGTCCGTTCACATGTGAAGCAACAGCAATGCCGATCGGTGCATGTGTGTATAACTGTTCGAACAGAGAGCGATTCTCTGTAATTGGATTCGACACCGCATATCCTCCTTTATTGGGAATCTGAATATATTCCGTATGAACAGATCGACCTGAACATAACTTCATCTATAAGAGTAGTACCCCAAATGTAATGTTTTATAAACGAGATCAACAAAAATCCAAGCAACAATCGATGTTATTATCCTAAATTTTCATATGTTGTCTGTGCTTTTTGATTTACAAAATCGCAAAATTAGCTTCATATACTACAGAATACGCGTGCACACCCGTTTGTACAAGGCTGAAAATTAATACAGGAGGTTATGGTTATGATCATTGTAGCGAATCAACCGATTGATCTGGTGCGTTCGGATTGGTCTGCTTTTGCATGGCACTGGTTACAGCAGTTACAGAACAGTCCCACCGTATACACATATCAATCCATGGACCATCTTCACTTTGAATGGACACTGCGGGAGTCTCTGGTGGATGCAGCGGAAGCGCTCGATCGGAGCGGGGTCAGCTTTGCTTCATTTGAGAAATCCAGATGTAATCCAGCCTATTGGAACCGAAATGCTGAAGGTGGCTTTGAGCTAAGGAGTGAGGTGACGCCTGCGCAGGGAATCCGGGACATTTGGAAGAATGGTCATTTGTATGCCTTTGAATGTGCAACAGCGACAGTAATCGTACTGTATGGCGGAGTATTGAACAGCATTCGGGAAGATGATTTCAATTCATTATTCCGCGACCTTCTGCTCTACGATTGGCACTATGACAGCGATCTGCGATTAACGGAGAAGAACGGCAGCGACTCTGCGCTTCCTGGAGATGTATTGTACTTCAAAAATCCGGACGTTTCCCCTGAAACACCAGAGTGGCAGGGGGAAAATACCATTAAGCTGCGTGAAGACTTATATTATGGTCATGGAATCGGGATTGCAAGCGGGGAAGAAATCATTCGTTCACTGAATCAAAATCGCATTCCTGGAAGTACAGTGTCAGCCTATTTAATGGATACGGTTATTTATCCGGACTTTCTATATCTATCCCGCTACGCCAAAAAAAGTAACGTAAATTCACAGACAGCCTCATCTACACCGGTCTTGCCGGGACAGTTGTATGTACGCATCGGCGGCAGCCGTTACTTGCGAGTCTAAACAGCTGATGCGAAATTATATTAGGAATACAGAATTGTATAACGATATTTCATGCTGAAAACCCCGTGAAGCAACAGCTCAATTGTTGCTTCACGAGGTTTTTTGGAGCACTTGGGACAGCCCATCCATTAACAATAACGACCGGATAGACCCATAGTTCAATGTTATTCAGCTGATTACGATCATCGTTATTATCCAATGGGGTCCAACTGTACAACGACCTGCTTGCCACTTACCTGAATACCCGTCGTTTTATTGCCATACTCGGCCAGAGATTTACAGAGCTGTTCTGCCCATTCCTTACCTGCTGTTCCTTCCTTGGCTCCATGCACCTGGATGACGAGCTTCACTGAATCACCCTTCGTCAGGATGCGCTCTGCCTGAGATTGCTTGGTCTCCCGGTCGTGGTCTTCCATCTGCAGGTTCAGTCGGATCTCCTTCACTTTACGTTTATCCGGTGATTTTACCGCCTTCTTCTTCTCTTGCTGCTTCTCCTGTTTCGCTGCTCCAGCACCCATCAGTTTGCATGGCGGCGGGCTGGTCATTAGAGACATACAGATCAGATCCACTTTGTGCTGCTTCGCAAGTGCAAGCGCCTCACGAGTAGTCATGATGCCGAGATCCTCACCGTTCAGGCCGGTCAGCTGGACTTCAGTCGCTTTAATCTTTTCATTTTTGATCATGGTACATCCTCCTCTACAACAAAAGCCTGTCCTGACCTATGACAGATCAAGAACAGGCTTGGATGTTGTAACTGAATATTCATCGTATATCTGGACGTATTGGTTATACGTCGGTTTTGTGCATTTTACAACGAGTTGAACGCTTCGGTCAGAACGGGAACAATTTGCGATTTGCGGGATACTACGCCTTTGAGCAGCGCTCTGCTATCCGACAATGTCACATTGTACGCTTTTTCTACAGCTTTGGTGGAAGCGCCATAAGCCAATGCAACGGAATCGTTGTTCAGGATGTCGGTTACGACAAATACGAACAGGTCAAGACCTTTGCTGGAAATAATCGCTTCAATCGCTGCTTCGAGCTCAGGTTGCTTCACAAGCACATCATTCACGTCAACCGCGTTCACTTGTGCAATTTCCACTTTTGCTTGGCCCATAGCGAATTCTTTTGCATCTAGGGAAATCAGTTCAGCAATCGTTTTCTGGCTCAGATCCGCGCCCGCTTTCAGCATCTCCAGACCATAGCTGTCTGCATCTACACCAGCGATGGCAGCCAGTTCACGTGCTGCTGCTACATCCTGCTCTGTGCATGTTGGAGATTTGAACAACAGGGAGTCGGAAATGATCGCGGACAGCATCAGACCAGCAATCGGTGCACTGATTTCCACGCCGTTTTCTTTGTACAATTTATTCAAAATAGTTGCTGTACAACCTACAGGTTCCGCACGGAAATACAAAGGTTGGCTTGTCTCAAAGTTCGCGATCCGGTGATGGTCGATAACTTCAACAACCGTCACGTCCTCAATATCGCTGACACTTTGCTGACGCTCGTTGTGGTCAACCAGGATGACCTTATTCACTTCATTAGCTGCTGTTTTGATCAGACGTGGCGCTTCCACTTTGAATTGATCCAGTGCAAATTGAGTTTCGCCGTTTACTTCGCCGAGACGAACAGCTTCAACGTCCTGACCCAATTTTGTTTTCAAGTCTGCATAGGCAATGGCCGAGCAGATCGTATCCGTATCGGGATTTTTGTGACCGAAGATTAATGCTTTTTCCATATTAATAGCCCTCCGTCAATTCTGATTTAGATGAATAAAATGTAATATTTCAATCATACCCTTACTGATTATAGCGTTAATAAGGCTTAATTCCAATCCCTTTACAGCGAATTAATTACAAAATCATGTCAGGGTCTTGTCTTTATACTCCGTAAACGAATGCACAACTCTGCCGTTCCACCAGCTTCGATCCATTGTCGGTATGTATACCAATCCACATTCTCAAGAAAGTAAAAAGTTAGAGCTTCAACGGGATTTAATTTATACTCTTGTTTCAGGGATTTATTTGAAATTCGCCGCGTGGATTAAACCTCGGGACCCTGACGGGTCTCTCCTCTTTTCACAAAAAGAGTCTGCACACTTCCGTCTTCGCTGATCTCCAACAAGTTCAAACGAGCACCATATGCACATCCGCCATCAATACCAATCTTGTCCCCCGTGGGGTCAAACCAGACACCTGGCTCGTTATGCAAGTTTTTGACTGGAGTATGACCGAATACCACCGTCTCCTTGAGCGTTGTTGGTCTGGAATAAAACGGCTCCCGAATCCAAATGAAGTCACGCTCTGACTGGGTCCGCCAATCCTCCACATCCGGATTAATCCCGGCATGTACAAAGATATAACCAGGAATTTCGTATACAAGGGGAAGCTGTTCCAGAAAACGAAGATGATGTTCATAGTGTGTACGGAGCCACTGTTTGGCTTCAGTATAAACATCCCAGTCCAACTGCTCATCATCCAAAGAAACCTCGGCATAGCTGGCCAGCGTCTGTAAGCCACCATTACGAATCCAATGTTTGTCATACTCCTCGACATCATGATTCAGCGCCTTGACCATCATCGCATCATGATTTCCTTTGATCGCAATAATGTTGTACTGCTCGTGCATCTGCATAATCTGTTCTACGACCTCTTTGCTCTTCGGTCCGCGGTCGACATAATCACCCAGCAAAATCAGCTCGTCCTGCTTCGGATCGTATGCTGCCTGCTCAAGCAGAGCATTGAATTCGTCGTAACAGCCATGAATATCACTAATGACACATCTGCGAATGTGAATCTCTCCTCTCCCTGATCACGCAAGAGTTAACCGGAACCTTGCTAATCAAGGTTCCAGCCATTTCAGAATATAATTCCCGTTCGGTACCGATTAATCCTGCTTTAAATTGAAGGCTTCCGCTATCAAGCTGAATGAACGCAAACGATCCTCGAATGAGTGAATCGCTGATGCAATAATAACTTCATCCGCTTCATAGCGTTCAGCCATTGCCGTAATTTTTTCCTTCACTTGATCCGGTGTACCCACAATGGAAAAAGAGCGGCGTTGACGGATCTGTTCCATCTCCATGGCCGTAAATGGATAGTTGTTCACCGTTTCCAGGGATGGGAATGAGTTCTGTTCCAGCCCTCTGCCAAGCCGCAGGAAAAACAACTCATTGCTGCGAGCAAGATCAGCAGCCGCTTCCTCGGTCTCTGCACAAAATGCCGACACCGCAATCATGGAATGTGGTTTGTCATTGAGGATGGATGGCTTGAAATGTCTGCGATAATGCTTCATCGCTTCTTCCCCACCCGGCGTTCCGAAAAATTGGGCAAATGCGTAAGCGGTCCCTTGTGCCGCAGCGATTCGCGCACCTTCGGAACTGGAGCCAAGCAACCATACTTCCGGAACAGTGGTTACGGATGGTCCGGCTACTAGGGAAGCAAAACGATGATCCTCCGGCAGATGTTCATGAAAGTATCCACCCAGATCGGCAATCTGCTGCGGGAAGAATTGCACATTCGATGACTTCCCTTCATTCAGAGCTCTACTGGCAATTGGCATACCGCCCGGTGCTCTGCCAATGCCAAGGTCGATTCGGCCGGGGTGTAGTGCTTCCAGCAAACGGAAGTTCTCGGCGACTTTATATGCACTGTAATGGGGCAGCATAACGCCGCCTGAACCTACGCGAATTCGATCTGTATGTGCTGCAACGTGTGCAATCATAACTTCCGGACTGGAAAATGACAGTGCTCCGCTGCCATGATGCTCCGACATCCAGAAGCGGGAGAACCCCAATTCATCTGCATGCTTGGCAAGGGTTACAGTTTCCTGAAGGGTATCCTGTACCGTCCGCCCTTCATTAATATGTCCATGTTCAAGTACACTAAGTTTCATCTATATTCAATCCTTTCGTCATCTGCGTTAGTGGCTGCATCTCCCATTGTAACATTATTAATTACAGTTTCAAAGGATATCTGCTTCTCATTACACGTTTCGATGTACGATGAATAAACAAATAACGCCACCAGCTCGTGAGCCAGTGACGATATAGTAGTGCATACATATAAGAATTCAATTACGGTGCACGTTTGGGTAACAGCTTCACATACTCGTCAGAGAGCTTCATCAAGCTGAGCACGTGCTCATAATCAGAACGGTACGGCTCAAGATTCGTGACGGGTTCATACGTTTTTAACGAATAGGCTGTTCCATCATCAAAGCTCGCACCCGGAATAAACATAATGTCATTATTCACAAATGAACCTGTCGGCAAGTAATACCGGATACCGAACGCATTATGGTCCATGTTAAGCAGATCGTGTCCAAAGGCTGTAAATTTCTCTTCCTTCAAAGAGACACCCATCAGGTTCATCACCGTTGGTAAAATATCCAACTGACCGCCAGGCTGCTCTAAGACTTGACCTTTCGCCTGTTTCGGCGTGTGGATCAAGAGCGGGATGTTGAAGCGGCTAACTTTACCGTCATAGGGCACGCCCAGATTAGTCTGGATCTGCTGAGTAATTTCATCGTTTGCCGGCAGTCCGAAATGGTCGCCATATATAACAAGTGTTGTGTTATCCCATAACCCGTTTGCCTTGAGTTCATTGATCAGTTGACCTACCGCATAATCCGTATAATTGATCGCTTGCAGGTAATCATGCAGCAGCGTATTGGTGATTGTGGCCGGGATGGTAATTCTCGCCCGGTCCGCAGGAACCGTAAACGGTGAGTGGCTGGACGCTGTAATGAATTGAGCATAGAACGGCTGATTAGCAGCCTGATGCGCAGCCATTTTTTCCACACCTACACGATATAATTCCTCATCCGACGGTCCAAAATCATTAAACTTATCATTCTTGAAGCTGGGCTTGTCGAAGTACCGATTGAATCCGAGCGCCGGATACATTTTGTTCCGGTTCCAGAAGGTAACGTCATTGACGTGGAACGTTTCTGACTCATATCCTTCTTTATCAAGCATTTTTGGAAGACTTGGCAGATCACGGTCACTATATCCTGCTGACATAGGTACAACTCCGGTTGGATAGATGGATGTGTTCGACATGAACTCAGCATCCGATGTATTTCCCTGTCCGATCTGTTGGAAAAAATGAGAGAAATAATAGCTTTCTTTGGCCAGATCATTCAGAACGGGGGTTAATACCTGACCGTCGAGAGAAGCATTGATCGGGAAGTTTTGAAATGACTCCAGTTGGAGAACAATCAGGTTGCTTCCTTTGGCCTGACCAAAATATTTGGTTTTGATAGCAGTGCCCTGACTCGATTTATCCTGATACGGATACTTGCTAACCAGTTGATTAATCTTGTCGATGGTTTCGTTAATATTGCCATTCGCAATGGCTTCATTCTCTTTGCTCGTCAGAATCGCAGATGACACCTGATAATTCAGGAAACCAAGATTTTCGGCACGAACCAGTTCATTATCAATGGTTTCTCCTTTGACAATGAAGCTGCCTGACAGCACGATACAAAATGCAGCCGTAAGGGCTACACCCAACTTGCCCCAATACCGTCTCCGGCTTCTGCCGAAATGGAGTCCACTGTCGCGATAGCTGCTGTTACGAGCTGAGGCACGACGACTGCGCAAGATAAACCATACGGGCAGTGCCAGTACGATATCTACAAAAAACAGGAAGTGCTCAGGTCTAACCAAAGGTCCGATACTGCCTCTCACTTGGGCGACTTGGCCCAGTTCGCTGAGTGCCGTATATGTGGGAACCGAACTGAAATGTACGTTATAGAGTGTCGCTGCGAACAAAACCAGAGAGAACAACACATTAAAACCTGCGTACACTGAACGCTTCCAGGCTTTTGGCACGATCAGATCGAGGATGCATACCACTGTCAGGGCCCCCAATGCGTCAGTAACGAAACCGATGCCGGACAGACCCTGGAAAAAGAAATACCGCAAAAGCGACAGCTTAAGCAGCATCAGAACAAATAACACGGCAAATAAGGTCCGTGATGAGGTCCGCTCATTTTTGGAATTAAACATGGTCGCTTTCAACCCTTATCTGAAATTTTTACGTTCCTTTTACAAAACGCATATTTTAGTATAACAGTTTTGGGGTTGGTATTCCATGAGGGGAGGCAGCAGACAAAAAAAGTTTAAGCAAACTCCTTCTTCTGAATATCTCTCGTTTCTACAAAGTTAAGCTGCTCTTGTTAATGTCCTCATACAGCTTACCCATAATAATTTCATCCACATATGTACCATTTACCAATAAAGACTTAGGCTTGATTCCTTCCTGTTTAAAACCAACCTTATGATATAAAGCTATCGCATTAAAATTATGGCTCATAACAGTCAGCTCAAGACGAGTAATGCCCGCAGTAGGTCTCCACTCTTCCATTGCTGATATTAGATTTTTGCCAATGCCTTGGCCGGTATGAGCCTGTCTTATTCCAATAACGATACTCGCCCAATGTCGGATACGTTCTGCTGTGCCTCCAATGACCGTAAGATGGCCGATGATCTTGCCCTGATGCTCCGCGATCCAGATTGAACTATTCGAAGTAGCGTTCAACTGATCTATAAAACGAGCCTGCCCGCCCAACGTGGTCCTGCGCTCGCCCGGATTATAGAGCATATAAGTACTTTCACGATCCAGAGCCCGATGTAGTTCCAGCAGACGAGCCGCATCTTCGGCACAGGCTTGGCGAATAATAACATCCCCGATTGGCTTCTCCCTCATTTGTAAAATCCACTGTACCGCAGCGTTAAAATCAGTAGCCAAAAAGTCTGCCTCCAGCGCTTCCCATCGGGTACGGTTCTCCTCAAGCGACTCTATGCCTGCTCCGGTCAACACCAATATGCATAAACAGCCAGCTGCACGCGCAGCAGTCATGTCAGACCACCGATCTCCAATAACAATGCATTGTTCAAGATTCAAATCATGTTCTAGTGCTGCCTGTTTGAGCATCGTTGGTTGTGGTTTACGGCATTCACACTGAGCCTCGGCAGGGTGAGGACATACATAGGTGTGCTCAATGCCAAAAAGCCTCATCTCCTGCTGAAAAGCTTCGATCTTTGACTTACCTTTTGTAATGCCCGGTTGATTTGTGAATCCAAATAATCGGATACCCTGTCCAGATAGTTTCCGGATGGATTCTTCAACTCCATGATACAGCTCCAGTTCACCAGGGTATCGTATTTCATCTGTACCTCCAATGGTGCCATCCCGGTCGATAAAGATAGCCTGGATAGGAGGATTATCATAAGTAGTCATATTGGATGTCTCTCCTTATGCTTCATTGTGGACGAAAATGAATTCCGTTTTTTTTCAAATTTAAAAGAGGTAACGCATCCGCAAGGTGATCGTCATACGTTGACAGCAGACAAGTGAACACCATAAACAAGTTATGTCCACAAAAGCTTTTGTCTCTCTATCATTTCCGTATTATACCATCTGCTGATCCAATTACCTCATTAATCGCTTACCAGAAACATTACGCAATCGTCGATATATCGCCGTCCTGCCTGTTCACATTTGGGTCCTGCTTCTGGGCAAGGAGTGACGCCTGTGCGGCAGCGATACGGGCAAGCGGTACTTGTTCTGGCAGACAGCTCACATAATCCAGACCAATACGCTGGCAAAAAGCAATGGAAGCCGGATCAGCTGCATTCTCGCCACAGATGCCTGCTTTTAGATGAGGTTTCCGGATTCGGCCCTGAACGAGAGCCATCTCCACCAACTGCCCCACTCCGTCGATATCCAGTACCTGAAATGGATTACTGGGCAGTGAGCGTTGTGGCTCAACAAAATGAAGGAATGACTTCTCCGTATTGTGACGACTGTAACCAAACGTCATCTGTGTCAGCTCATCGGTGCCAAACGAGAAGAAGTCCGCATGACGCGCGATAGGAGCTGCGGTCAGTGCCGCTCGAGGAACTTCAATCCGTGCTCCCACTCTGTAGAGACAGTGACGCTTCTCCTCTCCAAGCACCTGGTCCGCTACGTGATCCACCAGATCTCTCATGACCTGAAGTTCATTGGCATGACCCACCAAAGGAATCATGATCTCAGGCCGTACCCACTGCCCTTGGCGAATGCCCTTCACGGCTGCACGAAAAATGGCTTCAAGCTGCATATCGTAGATTTCCGGGAAAACGGTTCCCAGTCGACAGTCCTGCTGCCCTAGCAACGGATATTGTTCATGTAATTCCAGCACCCTGCGAATGACACGCTCAAGCTCATGCACCTCAGTGCTGTTTTCCTCCAATGCACTGAGAGCCAACTGTTCACGTCGTTTGTTTAACCTTTCAATATCAGGCAGCAGCTCATGCAGCGGCGGATCAAGCAATCGAATGGTTACCGGATAACCATCCATCGCTTCGAAGAGTTGTTCAAAATCAGCCTGCTGCATCGGCAACAGACGTTCCAGTCCACGCTTGCGCTCAGCTTCACTGTCTGCCAGAATCATTTTCTGTACAAAAGGAAATCTCGAAGCAGACAACAACAGTTGTTCTGTCCGACACAATCCAATGCCCTCAGCCCCTAACGTGCGGGCCTTCACGGCGTCCTTGGGATGATCCACATTCGAAAGTATTGTAAGCCCCTTCATTTCATCTGCCCATTCAAGTAGAAGCTGCAGCTCTGGTGATAAAGCCGGAGATAATTTCAGCAATTCCTTCACATGCCAAGGCTGGATACGTAATATGGCATCCTCTTTGGTGATTACCCCTTCATCCACGAGATCTACAGTACTCCTCAGCGTTGCCTGTGATGTTAACCTCGCTTCACTGATTTCCACAAGATACAGGGTCCCAGTATCCACAACAAATTGGATCTCCTGTACCTCTCTCGTGTGAGACTCCAGATAACTGCAAGCGTCCTGCAAAAGACCATACAGTTCAGACTCTTCACTCCGCAGTTGATCCAGTCCTTCATTCGAACGCCGAGAAACAGCAGTTGAAACGTAATCCCCTGTCATACCTCGTTCCCCTGTACCTGGATGACGAGAATATACCGTTCCGAACCCACTGCGGTCACCACGCTCGTCATTGACCATCACTTGTATAAGAACAGCTGCTCCTTGAGTTTCATCAGAGAAAGGAAAAGGATTACGAAGAAGTTCTTGTTGGGAGTTGGACTGAATAACACGCTGTGAATCAGAAACTGCACGCATCACTTCTTTTAACTGTAACTGAACATCCTGAGGGAAAGGATGACGTCCTTTCTCTTCTATTAAGCGTTTATATTCCGCGATGGAGAATTCTAACTTCGCTTCATCGAGTATCGAGATATCTCCCCATTTTTCTTCAAATAGGGCATACGGAATGTCGTGCACCAGTTGACCATAACCCTGCAATAAAATTCGATAACAATTAAGGGCATACGGACGATCATTCGTTTGCCTTGCGAAACCCTCCACGGTCACATCATTCAGTCCTACATGAAGCAAAGCATGGGATGCTGTACCACGAGAACACGTTTCACTTGACCGGACGGCAAGCAGCAGCGGTGCTAAGGAATCGCCGAAGATTTTGCCGGAATGCTTCTCAAGATGCTGAATTGCGCTGCCAATCTCTTGGGCTCCTTCAGCTGAAAGATGTGCAAGACGGGTACAGAACGTGCGACAGCCTTCCTTTGTTACAATGAATCCGGCCGGAACGGGCCAACCTGCCTGGAGCAACGCCGCAAGTCCAGCCCCTTTACTACCCATCAGCCCTTTCATCTCTGCCGTACCTTCTTCCAATAGAACTACCCGTTTTGTCATTACAGCGCTCCCATCTGCCATTACATGGCTGTGCTTAAAAGAGCAATTCAGTCACTCGAATTGTCCTTTATCTAATGGTATGTCGCAATACGGCAGTCAAGGACATTTGCTTCCTCTTTTTGTGCTTGAATTGAAGTTGTATGTTGGGCGCTCGTATATGGTAATATAAAGCTTGACTCAATCTAAAAAAGCTACATTCAAACGCATACCTGCTTCAACGATGATCAACTACGTATATAAGGAGTGTAAATCAATGTTTACTCAAGTCGGGCAAATTATGTTGTATGTAAACGATCAGGATAAGGCTCTTCAATTTTGGACGGAAAAAGCAGGTTTCCATATCGTTAACGAAGTCAATGGGAATGGCATGCGTTGGATCGAGATTGCCCCTGTGAAGGATGCTCAAACTACCATTATCCTGCACGACAAAGAATTCGTGGCCAAAATGTCCCCAGAATTAAACCTTGGCACACCATCTCTTATGCTTTTCACAGATAACTTGGATCAACTATACACTCACTTATCCAATAAACAAGTTACGGTTGGCGAGATTGTAACGATGCCTGGCGGAAGAGTATTCAACTTTGCAGATGACGAAAACAATTACTTTGCTGTTATGGAGAAAAATTAAATCTCCTGGATCACCTGAGTAATACCACATCAAAAAGCCCGTTCAGTAGTGAACAGGCTTTTTTTCTATATATTTTGCTCATATGCAAACCTGCCTGCATACGTTGCTGTTTTCCTATGTTGTTGTGCATAAACTCCACGTGATTTATTGCATATTTAATTTTAATTGGTTATGCAACTCCACATATTACCCGTTTCTAACGTTAAAGATTTGAGTTAAATTACATACTATAGCGTTTTAAAGGAGGCTTCGATATGTGCGGAAGATTCACGATTACAGATCCAATCGAAGAAATTATGGACAGGTACTATGCTTCTATTGCTGAAGGATTTGAGTACAAACCGAATTACAACGCTGCACCTATGCAATTCATCCCGACAATTATCGGTAGCAAAGACGGTAATCGATTGGGGGCGCTCCGATGGGGTCTAGTTCCTAATTGGGCCAAGGATGAAAAAATAGGCAATAAGATGATTAACGCCCGTGCAGAGACACTCACAGAGAAACCAGCCTTTAAGCGCCTGATCAGTTCCAAGCGTTGTATTATCCCATGCTCGGGATTTTATGAATGGAAAAAGGATGGATCCGTAAAGCAACCCATGCGGATTTTAATGAAAGATGACTCCATCTTCTCGCTTGCTGGCCTATACGATACTTGGATTGATCCAGAAGGTAACAAGCTTTCAACATGCACTATTATAACGACCGAGCCTAACAGTCTTATGGCGGACATCCACGACCGTATGCCAGTCATTCTCCGGCCGCAAGATGAAGCAGATTGGCTAAACAAAGAGTCGGACAAGGAAAGCGTTTTGAGGCTGCTCAGGCCATATGAGGCCGATGAAATGATAGCATATAAGGTGGATTCTGCAGTAGGTAATGTGCGAAATAATAATGAAGAATTGATCAAAGAGGTCAGTTAAGAATAAAAAGGAGCATCGAGGTTGTCCCCTCTGCTCCTTTTGGTAATAAATTAATTGAGATATATCATTAAGCTCTAATGCTTCCATATTCTCAGCCATGTCAGCGATTGTGTACGATACTCAAGTATAATTCAATTGTGAGATGTAGCAGAGATACTATTTTTTCGTGATTTTTGTATTAATTTAGTCCTCACGTGTTGTCTAATTCAGCCCAAATACCGCAATATATCGTCGATTTTCTTGCCATGGGAGATGACACCGTAATTCATCCAGGTCATAAAATCCACCTCATATACGTGACCACTTTTCACTGCAGACAGCCGTCTCCACTCGTCTCTCTCCAAGAGCTTCCGCTCCTCTCCGGGATAGGCAGAATCCATATTGTCAAATGTAATAAAGAGATGATCTGCTTCAAGCTGACATAGCTGCTCCAGCCCAATGCTGATTCTTCGACCTTGGCTCGCCCATTCCTGTACACGGAAATGCGGAGTTAATCCGAGATCCTGATACAGCACAGGTCCTACGTAACCGTACTGATTCCCATAAAGTGTAATTTCCGATGTAGAAATACGCAAAAAAGCGATGGTTTGGCCACGCATATGCCGTGCCAATCGTTTCTTGGCTTCCTGCGCCTTTTCCTCATAATTACCTATTACATCGTGGACCCGGCTTACCTTTCCCAGCACATCCGCGGTGGATTTCAAAATGGAACGCCAATCCTCTCCCTGATGACCTACATAAAATGTCGGTGCGACCTCCTCGAAGCGATCCAAATTCCAGCGTTTGTACCCATCATCAAGCATAATAAATTCAGGTACATTCGTCTCATTAAACCCTACGTCCAGCTGAGTAACATCAAATTCAGGAACATCTTCCAAACCCAAATATTTCTGTCTTCCCCAAGAACGATGGGACGTTTGCAGGATCGGTTTTATTCCAAGGGCAAGAACAAAGTCCTCCAGATACGGAGCAAACACACGCACCTCTTGACGGTGATGTCGCCGATACAATCCTGGTGAAACACCTGTATATTGCTTGAATCGACGGCCAAAATAATATTCGTTATTAAATCCTACATTCTGTGCAATATCATGCAAGCGATCATCGGTCCTCTGTAACAGCAGCTTGGAATGCTCCAATCGTACAGCATTTACATAATCAAGCGGAAGCTTGCCTGTGATCTCCTTGAATTGTCGGGTATAACTGGATCGGGTAAGCCGGATCTCTGCTGCCAGATCGTCAACCGTTATGGGCTGATCATAGTGTTCACGAATATAACGAATCGAGCTTTGAAGCCGGGCACGGTCATCCGGAGATTCAATCTCGGGATCATTTTGCCGAAGCAGCGCACGGAACCACTCCTGGAAACGCAGTTGTATCTCCCATTGTTCCAACCAATCATGAGCAGTCAGCCCACGCAATATCTGTTCCAACGATTTCAGACAGGAACTCCATGGACTATAATTCAGCTCAATAAGAGGCAACCGATCCGGATCTGATATAAAGGATGGCGGCTCTTGTTGCACCGTTTCACCTGTTATACTCAACCTACTGGCCTTATCTTCTTTCACCTCAGCTACCATCAGCTCAAGTCTATAATATTGCAGCTCACAGGAGCCTTCAATCACAATGGTACGTCCAGCTGGAACAAACATAATCATTCCTTTTTCCAGACGATTGTCCCTATTATCCAAAGCGTTTATTGAGCCATGCCCACCCGTCACTACGAACAGAGCGTGTGATGATGTCTTGTTATATGTCTGCCTGTTGGCGATATCGACTTGGCTATAATCCATGTAGTTCATATGTTGAAGCAAGCATAACCAGGGCCTGGGAATCAGTTGTACAATCGTGGGACACATATTCATCTTCCTTAATTGAGAATTGTTATCAATTACAATAGTGTAAACGAAAAAAGAAAGCTCATCAACCCTGATTGAAGAGCTTTCTTATGCGATTATGCTTATGGAGTCATTTTTTCCAAGAGATCATCGATTTTCATGGAATTTGCTGTAATCGCACCTGATTGCCATTGCGACCTTTCCATCATATGCACTTGGTTATTTTTGACTGCAGGAAGGGATTTCCAAAGCTTACTATCGAGCACCTTAAGGGCTTCCTTGTTCTCTGGAGATGACCATTCCCCATTAGAAGGGAACACAATAAGATGATCCGCATCAAGCTGCGGAATTGCTTCTTCTGACAGTACCTCTTGGTAGTCCACCATTTTACTCACCAATGGATGGGGTGTCAGACCTAGCTCCGAATAGATAAATCCGGTATAACGATTTTTCATTCCGAACAACGCCAGCGTGTCATCGTTAACATTCAATCGGACTACCGCGACTGTCTCATTCCCAACTGCTTCCTGAAGCTTCGCCTTAGCGTCTGCAATCTTGGCTTCAAATGCCGTAACAACTTCTTCACCCTTGTCCGGTTTACCAACAACATCGGCAATGGTCGTCAAGACCTGACTGGAATCCTGCAGTATACCTTCAGGCAGACGATACGTCGGCGCCACCTTGGAATACATCTCATATTTTTCCGCGTCCACTGCACCATCCACAATGATGAGATCCGGATCATATTGCAACAAAGCCTCAATGCTGCCTGTGATATCAAATTGCGGAGCATTCAGTTTTAAATAATCCTGCACTCCCCATAACGGGTGATACCATTGAACTACCGGGGTAACATCCAGTGCTTTTAGATAATCTTCCACATAGATTCCAGCAATCCGCTGCGGATGCACCGGGATCGTCACATCACCGAATTCATCCTGAACGACACGTGTCTCTGCTTCTTTTTCTGTTGTTTCAGATGTACTGCCATCCGAAACCGCTGTCTCAGATGCAGGAGCCTCTTCTGCTTTTGACTCAGAATTTGCACTACAGCCCGATATAACTACAACCATGAGTAGCAGTATGATCGTCCACCCTTTGAAGCCTGTACTGAACCTTACCATGATACCCTTCACCCCTATGTAATCTGTTGTTGTATCGGTGAGAACATGTTTTATGAATAATGATTATCATTCTCACTAAATGCTTAGATGAATTGTACCTTATGCTGTGCAACACTCACAATACACATTCGCAGCTATTTTTTTATACAAACGAAAAGAATATACAACCGTCACCCCCGCTTAACGCAGGGGCAATGTACCTTGTTGATAACGTTCAAGTAATTGCATAACAAATGAATCCTGCATTTCGTCCTGTAACAGGGCAGCGCCAATCAATCCAATATCATCACTGACATATCCGGCCAGTTCAGGATCGCCCGCAAGAGCAATCGTTCGTTTGAAAGCCAGTTCCCTGCTTGCACGAAGTACTTCTTCTTCCACGACGTCAGACTGAGTATACCGTTCGAATGCCTGCATCCACTCATCGGCAAATTCGGAAGCATCCCGTTGATCCAGATAGGCTTCCACATCCAGTCCTTCGAATGTCTGCTGACTAAGAATTCGCCCTTCGTTCATATCAGCCAGCAATTTATTCGCATCCACTCTACTCATTTGGCTTCCCTCCTCCGATCGGTGCTGTTAAATACATCTCAGGAATCACAAAACGCTTCATCTCACGTTCCCTATCCGCAGTAAAATGATCCAATGCAAGAGCCTGATATTCGTTCAGGACATGTTCAAATATACGAGCAATCACACCACAATCGGCCAAGGCATGGTGCCTGTGAATTCCGTCTGTATTCAGGTCATAATACTGAATCAGGAAATCGGTAGAGATGACCTCGGAGATTTCAGGATGAATATATGTGAACATCGCTTTTGTATCCAACACCGGATTGGTAAACATCGGCAGCCCATTCATATCACAATGTCGTTTCAACATGGGCAAATCATACTCATAACCCGCCTGCGTTACTAATACTTTATCCCCGATGAATGCCAGGAAAGCCTGGTATGCTTCTGCGAACGAGGGGGCCTGGATCATATCTTCATTTGAAATGCCCGTTAACTTCGCCACCGCTTCCGGAATGGGTTTAGAGGCATGCACAAGTGAAGAGAACGATGAATCTAATGATTCTCCTTTTTTGTAGTTCATCGCACCAAATTGGGTCACACTCTCCTCTGCCGGATTAATCCCTGTGCCCTCTAGATCAAATATGCAGTACGTCCTATCTTGCAAATGAGAGACTTTTAGCTCTTCAACAGTGTACGTATCCGGCATAAACGTAATCTTCATTCGGCTCTCCCCTTTTTCATCTATAGAACGCATATTTCCAAAGAACTACACCCGTTCTTCCCACAATCGTGTTACCTGAACCAGCCTACCATCACGATCAAACTCCAGCTTGTAGATGTCCGGCATCGTTGTATTTGCCCAGAAGTCATAACCGTAGGACGGATCATAATAATTGAAAATCAACGTCATGATATCCCCATGGGTGCCAATCACTATTTTTTGTCCCGGATGTCTATCCAGAATTCGCTGTATAACAGCAATTGCCCGCGCCCCAGCGACTTCGCCGGATTCTCCACCTGAATAAGCGAATGCAGGATCATCATAGAGCTTTTGTTTGGCTTCCCGAAAATGTTCATGCTTCACTTCAGGACCTGACAGCTCACGCTCACGTAAATCCTCTTCGGTGACCACTATGCCACCTGACACTTCAGCCAACCCCTGAATCGTATCCACGGCCCGTCTATACGGGCTGGAATAAAACGTTTGTATCTGCTCCCGGTGGAGCAGACCCGCGACGGTCGCCGCGTCTCTCTTCCCTTGTTCTGTCAGACCTCGCTCGCGTTCCTGCCCTTCCATATATTCAGATTCCGCATGTCTTACAAAATATAAAGCCGTGTTGGCTTCAGTCGTCATCTGTCCGCCATTCCTTTCTTCTTTTCAATCACAATCAGGCAGGTGCTGTCTGGCAATGGTGCAGGTTGACCCTGTTCATCCATAAATAGTATTCGTTCTCCAAGCGCCTCCGTATATCCTTCCTGAAGAAAGTGCCGGAACGTTATAATTTCGGCTTCATCACCCAGCGCTTCGCGAATACAGTGCTCATATGCGGATGGGGTAAATATGCCGAATTGCTCCTGAATCTCATGAACATATGCTTCTTCGCCCCATGTATAGGTGTACAGAAATTCCATCGCATCGTTGATATTCAGCAGCGCCTCATTCTCAGCGATCTGCTCAAATTCAATGCTGCGTCCCTGGAAATCCTGTGTGTACCGCTCCAGCCATCGCATCCCATCCGGTTCGAGGAAACGAATTCGACGCTTCTGCGCTTCGGGTTCAGTCATGATACCATCCCTGATCAGAATTCGGCCCCCGGGGGATAACACGTTAAATGAACTTCTTAGCGCAGCAACGACCGTATCCCTGTTAAATCTTCGTCCGTCACGTTCAATATACGAATACAGTTCATGCAGAATGGATGAAAAAATAACCGTATCCACCGTGCCTGGCTGCACGTATTGATCCAGTTGGAGAGCATCTCCCTTCAATACTTGCCAGCGATGTGCCTCCCGCTGCTTCTTGCGCTCCAACGCCTCAATGACATTCGCTGAAATATCAATGCCGATTGGTTCCATCTCAGGTCGTTCCTGCTCAATCAGATCGAGCAATATTCCACCGCCGGGACCGATATCGAGCACACGTTTGCCAACCATGTAATCCAGCAGTACTTTCTTATAATCACCTGAGCTGTTCATGTCGGCCAGATACGTCTCTTCATTATGGAACCGATCATACGCATCCCGACGGAGTCCAAATAGGTCAAATAACAACAGCACAGCCTTTTCGTATAACGGAGACTTTTCTGCTTCAATACAAAATGCAATTAGCTTCTCGGCCGCCGGGGAAAATTCAAATGTCACAAATACCGTATCCCGCAAATCCGGGTGCCGCTCAATCCGATGTGTCAGATGGGGGTAAGTGATCGTCTCACCGGCTTCAATCTGATCCCACGAATATTGCTCCAAATACTTTTCAATCATTCGTTTCTTGTAAATATTCAGTTTCTTGACACCTTTATAGTCGTAATACATCGTGTTCATTAATGGTTCGAAGCTAATATGCCTTACCATATCCCCTAGTTGCTCCTGCGAAGTCGAGTTCAAGCCCACTGCTTCTTCTTCGGCATCTATGCCAATACCTGTGCTGTTATTCATCGAGTCATCTCCAGATACCACCATAGCTTCACTGTGCAGCGTCAAAAGGAAGATCTTAACCATCTCCTGCAATGAAAAATCATGCATCGCTGACTCCACATACCATAAGGTCCGATGAGCCAGAGGAGCGAGAAGTTTCTCCATCTCAAGCTCTGCTTGAAGTTTGGCATATGCATCATCCATCGCTTCTCCTTGACGTATAGATGAACTCCGTAAGCGTGACATCCGCTCCTTCACATTCCAGTCTGTATGATCCGGCTCTGTAATGATCCAGCCTACGATACGCTGCACTTCAGCCTGAACTTGATTCCACAACGCTGGATCAACGCCAGCAATGATGCATTCATTTAATGCGATCAGGATGGCCTGCATTTCATCTGCGGTCAGCCACCCTTGCGTTATGAACGAGTGCAGTGGGGCATTTTCGGCAAAGGGGATTTCTCCTCTTATGTACTGACCAATAAGTCCGTGTGTGGCAATAAGGGTACGAATGATCTCATGCCGAGGTGAGAGTGAACCATATGCTATTTGCACAATTTGCGCGCTATCACTTGGATCATCCTTTGATAAATCACGCGAGGATTCTGATCGAGATGAATGTTCCTCCTCACGATGGCCTTGCTTGCCATGCAAATGTCCAACACTTCCATACATGTCATATAGCTGTGCTGAACCGACATTGTGCACGAACAGGTTAACCCCCTGTTTCTGCCATTTTCGCCGCTGTTTCGGTGATCCTGCCTTTGCCGTTTCCGACCAGACCAATACATCCTCCAGAATTTCTCGCATCCAAAAAGAAACCTGAAGTCGCTCCAGCATCAGGAGTGTACGTTCTACGTAATCCAGTACCGGATTCGTGCCTTTCAGCTCAGCTATAGAATGAATGCGTTCCAGGTTAATATTCGGCTGCTCTGCCGCTGCCAGCAGCTGCAGCCACAGTGGCTGCTCCCCCTCCGGGAGATGGCCTGACTTGTAAGATTGTATGGCCTTTAATGCGTTCAGCATGAATTTCTTCACCTCGTTATCCTTGTTAGTTACACTAAATATGTCATTTCAGCAGACGAATACGATCCTGCACAAGCTTGATTAACTGATCCGCTTCCACTGCAGGTAACCTCTCGTCTAGACGTGCAGCCGCGACAGGCAAAATCCAGGCATCCAGCTCCTGGCGAGATATCCCGGAAATCTGGATGTAATGTTGGATATAATGATCCAGCATTACATTGCGAGCCAATTCAAATCCCTTATGAACAGCCGGGTCTGTATCCTCCAGCAACGTGCCGCTCATTAATATTACCCAGCTTCGTACCACATCACCCGCTGGATCACCCGACATGCCTGTCATCCAGTCTATAACCCAATATTGATCTCTCATTTCATTTAACATGACATTATCGGGATGAAAGTCGCCATGACAAATTTGCTTTCGCTCTGGAAGCGACGACATATAATTGATAACCTGCACCTTATCTTCTTCCGACAATAGAGAGGTATTGCGAATGGCTCCAGTAAGAATCTGCTTTTGTGTGGGGAGTGCTCCTTCATCATCCTGTTGGGCGTGAAGGCTATGATGACAGACTGCCATTTGACGCGATAGTTCTTCGATCAACACGGGCTCCTGAATCATGAGGGATAACAACGTGTTGCCTTCAATCCGTTCAAATATAATCCCTTTACGCGATTCATCATCCATATACAATCTTGCCTGTGGCACAGGTAGGCCCTTTTGGAATACCGCCTCGGTAATTCGAAACTCATTCTGGACAGCTTCGGTTGGAAAATCCGCATGGTATAATTTCATAATCTGATTTGATGGGTACTCATAGATCTCAGCCGTTCTTCCTTGCCCAATCCGTCTCATTCTTCACTCTCCTTAACATGAGTAGACTACCTATTGCAGTTCAATCCCTGCTGAAACGCTACCCGTTCAGTGCTGTTTATCGCTGTTCATGTTCACCCACGGCTGCCATCAATTCATTCATGATTCGTTGTCTCCCCAGTGGAGTCCAGCTCATCACAAACCAATTGGGAATGCGCTTAACTTTTCCATCCTTCACCGCCGGAATCTGGGGCCATGCTGCCGTTCTGGTCAACTGGTCATACATTTTGTCACTACCGGCGAGAATATGATGATGATGAATTAACAAATGTTCCGTCTCCAATACAGGCATGGCCTCCGGTTGCAGCTCCATACGCCACAGTTCTGCTGGAGCCTGATTACCCGGGCGCAGACCAAGCTCGCCGTATACCAATTCATTGAGCGGATGATTCACCCTGCCCTGAATGCCAATCGTCCGGTGGCTCACTTGCATGATGGTCATCCGTTCCTGGCCCAGTATCCGGCGCAATGTCTGGCCTGTTGTCTCAGTCTGCACATCCAGACGAGTCAGCATCTCCGCAGCATCTCGTTCCCGGTTCACCAACTCGGCAATCTTCTCAAAGTTTCCTTTCCAGTCCCACACAGAGAAATCCAGAAATACAGGCGCAGCCGTTTGTTTAAACTGCTCTCTGAACTCTGTATGATAATGATCGGCAATGATCATATCTGGATTGGACTGCTCCAATTCCAGCAGTTGGCTGTGCAATTGTTCCGCATACTGTTCATTGCTCTGTCCTGGATACTGGAATAAATCCACCACACAGACCGGCTCGATTCCAACTGATTTCAGATGGTCGTCGAAACCGAGCGAGGATGCTACAGCCACCTTTAACTTGCCTCGCTTCATATATAATGTAGGGGATACACCCACCATGCGCTGAAACATGCGGCTAAAGTAAAATTCACTACGAAACCCGACTGCAGCTGCCACTTCCTTCACTCGACTGTTCTTCGTATTCAGCATCTGCTTGGCCCGGGTCATGCGCACATTGCTCAGGTACTCGACTGGCGGCAGACCTGTTTCACTTCGGAACAAACGTGAAAAAGCAACCGGCGGCATGCCACCTGCTGCTTCAGCCAGCTGTTCAATGCTTACTTTGTCCGTATAGTGCTGCTCCATATAAAAGATGCTCCGTTCAACCCGTTCATCCATTACGGTAGTCGGCTGTTCCGGTTCATTTTTCATAATATTCTGGATCAATTGCTCTAACTGAATTCTCAAATTCAATGAATCCCGATTTCGTTCCTGCCGACTGTGATGATACAACTGCACGATCTGTTGGAGGATCTGTTGTGGATGATGCACGGGAATATGTCCTGGTGAGATTGCTCCGGATAAGGATAAGGAAGGCAATGCTTCATATCTACCTCTGGTCTTAGTTAGCCGGATCGGTTCAAACCATATGCCATAGTATTCAAACGTGCTGCCTTGTTCCGGGAATTCCACAATCATGCCGGGTACAAGCAAATATAACTGGAGAGGACGAACCTTCTGGAGCGCACCATCCAGTACAACAACTCCTTCGCCCTCTGTAATAAAGCATAATATGTATACAGGAACCCGAACATGTTTGGCTTGTCGGGTCATGGGAAACTTTCGTTTACGTACTGAAGATAAAAGATAGATTAGATTGGCTTCGTTCACATATGATGGCATGAAAAAATGCACCAGCCTTTCTTGCATTCTGAATCCTTTTCTTCATTATATCCCTCTGCGTCGTAACAGCAAATACATCATATATGGAGCCCCGATAATCGCCGTAATTAATCCGGCTGGAATCTCATACGGAGCGAAACATGTCCGTCCGGCGAGATCTGCGAGCATGACGATCAGTCCTCCAAGCAACGCTGCAATCGGCAAGCGAACGAGACTCAGGCTGCCTGCCAGATGTTTTGCCATGTGAGGAGCCATTAAGCCAACAAACCCAATCGTTCCTGCCATCGACACCGCTGACCCAGCGAGCCCTACGCTCATCAGAAGGAACAACACCCGCATAGTCTCTACCCGCAGACCCAGTCCAGCAGCCGACTGGACATCGAGCAGAAACATATCCAGCCGTCTGGACATCCATATTAATAGAAGAAACAGGACCAGCATCCACGGCAATAAAGGCCAAAAGTGTTCCCACGTTCGTCCGTATAGACTGCCTGCCATCCACACAGAAGCCTGAGAGACCCGGAATATTTTGCCCACCGTCAGCAAATAGGTGATTAATGCGCCAGCCATTGCAGAGATGCCCACACCAATCAGCAGCATGCGAACCGTGGAACTCACCTCTCCTTTTCTCCATGACAATCCATAGATTACCGTGGCCGCGAGAAAGGCTCCAACGAATGCAATCCAAGGCATATGCCGCATTGGAAAGGTAGGAACCAGCACCATGACGGCAACCACCGCAGCAGCCGCACCCGAATTCAGCCCAATTACGCCAGGTGATGCCAGAGGATTCCTCGTAATGACCTGTAGGATTGTACCCGCCAATGCCAGACCGCACCCAACCAGACAACCGGTCAGTACCCGGGGCAGCCTTAACTGATGAATGGTGAAGTGATATTCGGGATCTCCCCTGCCCATCAAGCTACGCAATACTTCTCCCGGAGGGATGGAGCGATCTCCCAACATCACATTTAGCACAAGCACTCCCACATTCAACAGCAAGAGGATCAGAATAAGGGTGAATGCACGTCTCTTTATAATAGAAGAAATCATATCGATCTCTCCTTTCTTTGCGCCAGATAAATGAGGAAAGGAGCACCGAAGAAGGCTGTAACCACCCCAACAGGAATTTCCTGCCCCGGCAAGACAAATCTCGCCCCAATATCTGCTGTGAGCAGCAGTAGTGCCCCGAGAACAGCAGAGTACGGAACTACCCAGCGATAATCACTGCCTGTTATCAATCTTGCAATATGCGGAACGGCCAACCCGATAAACCCGATGGGTCCGGCAAGTGCGACGGCACTGCCAGCCAGCAGAACAATGGCGATAATACAGATGATCCTAATCATCTTCATTCGCTGTCCTAATCCTTGAGCCACTTCATCTCCTAAGCCAAAAATGTTCAATTGACTGCTTAATGCAAACGAACCGACGATGCCAAGGATCAGATAAGGCAGAATTTGAATAAACAGATCGAGATCTCTGCCTGTTAAGGAACCCGCCAACCAGAAACGCATCGTATCCAAAGACTGCTCATTCAGGATAAGTATGCCTTGTGTCAGTGAAGCAAATAACAAATTTAATGTAGCCCCTGCCAGAACTAGTTTGACGGAAGATAAGGGTTGTCTGCCCGTGGAACTAAGAAGGAAAACCATCACGCCTGCAACCCCGGCCCCCAACAGCGCAGACCATGCAAATAATTGTAGAGACGTCGTTCCCAGCCAAAAGGAAGCAAGCACCGCGGTAAGTGCCGCGCCATAATTAATACCGAACAGTTCAGGGCCTGCCAGAGCATTACGGCTAATCGCCTGCATTAGGCACCCGGCCACAGCTAGTGAGCTACCAACCACTGCGGCAATAACCGCTCTTGGCAGCCTAACGGTTTGAATGATCAGGTGTTCACGCGATCCGTCAAAGGCATAGAACGTATCCACAACAGAACGCAATGGAATCTGTACAATGCCATACATGATGCTGAATAGAAACGCGAGAAGTGTCAACACGATGATCGTTGCTAAACCAGTGATTTTAAACCTGGTGTTTGTGTTCATTTTTACGCCTCCGACCTGCATGCTGCTTGATTTATGTACTTCAATATGTTGTAAAAATCAGTAAAAAAACGGACTGTCAAAATTTTTCCTTCTATTATATAGGGACAAATATAGAGCACGAATATAACGTGGCACGAATCCTATGCAGTAAAATCAGAAAAATTGGATCGTCACATTCGACGACCCAATTTTACAGTTAAGCTATGACCACTTGGAAGCATAATTGCAATTGATAAAGTGCTGATTTCACAATCCATTGTCTCTGGAAAAGGTGCAGCATATTTTGCGTTTAGTTGGCTACATAGGTGTTCAGGTCATCCACGACCTTGTTTACAGCCTGAATGCCCAGGCCACTCATCCAGTACTCCCAGTCAACCGGTTGCACAGCTTCGTTTTGGACTCCTTTCAACGTTGGCCACAATTTACTTTTCTCCAGCTTGGCGAATGCATCCGGCTCACGGTTAAACCAGAAGATTACGTCACCATCGAGATCAGCAATCTGTTCTTCCGTAATATCCTTGGAGAAGCCTGCATCCTGCTGTGCTGCGGGACGAGTAATTCCGGCATCTTCCATAATCGTACCTGCAAAGGTTTCTTTCAGATAGACCTGAATTTTGTCTTCACGGGGACGGAACAGCGATACTTCCTTGGCATCTTTGCCTGCAAGCGTGGATTTCAATTCCTCAATGCGCTCCTGATATGTATCCAACAGCTTCTTGCCATCTTCCAGCTTGTTTACAGCATCGGCATGAAGCTGCAGATTTTCTTTCCAGGTAACCCCGAGTGTTTCTACAAACACCGTAGGCGCGATTTGTTTTAAGTGATCATGGATGGCATCATGTGTATCTTTATTACCAATGATCAAATCCGGCTTCAGTGCATCGATAGCCTCCAGGCTTGGTTCATTCACCGAACCGATATTTTCAATGCCTTCTGTGCCTTTTAGATAAGCCGGATACGGATCGCCTGCTGCCAGGATGGAAGGTGCGCCTACAGGTTTAATGCCCAACTCGAGCAAATTATCCAAGGCCCCAATGTCCAGTACCACAATTCGACTTGCATTGGTTGGAACCTGTACCTCACCATATGCATCTTTGACGGTACGTGTATCGCCAGTATTGGCTACGGTTTCTTCTTGCTTTGGTTCGGTTGGAGCTGTTTCCGCTGCTGTACCATTGGCTGCACCCGATCCCGAATTTCCACAACCCGCTAGCACCAGCATCAGTACTGCCAACATAGCAAAATGGACCCATGGTTTCATTCCAATCCTCTTTCTCTCTACTTGCATTCCATCCAACCCCCTGATCCTATTTAATAACCTAATCAATAATGATTATCATTATTAAAACAATATCCCACAATTCCAGTTTCTGTCCATGCAATATTCTTTTGATCTCATATACTATTTTTTAATTCACCCTCATTAGACCCATATTTATCCATAATCTGGTGCGCCAGTGGATTCGGAACCTGATGAATGCGCAATTCATCATCTGGGAACATACGACGCTTGGTCAATTGCTCTACTCCGATCTCAGGATCAAACAAGGAATACCGTTCGTAACGCTCATGAAATTCAGGGAAACGTTGTTGATAGTCGGTAATAATCTTACGAACTTTGTTCCAGAAGGTCTGCTCTCTGATCTGGTAATGCTCGTGCATGAACAAAGCCAGCTCTCCAAGATTGATAAAGAAAAAAGCATCAAGTATGAAATCCCGCACTTCTGTCGGTTCTTCCGTCTCAAGGAATGAATTACGGTTCACACGGCGGTGATATTCCGGTATCTCGACAAGCGCTGGACAGAGCTTTGGATCGGCAAGTGCCTCTCTTGTAAATCGAATTCCATCGTGAAAATCCTTCAACGCAATGCGTGAGGGTCTGCCTTCCCGGTGAATGAGCAGCATATTCTGTGCATGAGACTCTAGCGCAATCCCATGAGCGAATAACCAGTGAATGAGCGGTCGGACCGCAGTCAGCAGCAGCTCGGACAGCCATTCATCAGCACCCAGCTTTTTCACCCAAGGATCAATCACCGGGCGTCCTGCATAGTCCAGTGTAGCTAATGCATTAAACGGAATCGCTGATTCACCCAGTTCCAGCCGGGAATGTACACTTTCTCTCCAAATGCAGGACAACACACCATACGAGAGTGGCTTCAAAACATCCGGTATCTGATGATTGTCGTATGCAACGCCAGCAATCTCTCCCAAAAGAATGACACGCAGTTCATCCCTCAAGTAGGGATCTTGCTTGCTAATTCCCTGCAGCCAATCGGTAATGCGAGGTGCATTCTCAACCGTATGTGGGGCGATCACCCTACCAGTTGATGTGTTGATCATACTAAGCGACAGCTTCAAGTACGGTGAATTGGGACGTGATCGGTTAGCTAGCGTGCGGATCGACTGTTGAGCAGTATATCGGTCTTCGCTGCTGCCAAGCGGTACGATGCTTCCGTTACGAATATCTTCTGCAAGTACAGAACTGATCGTTGTTCGCCATTGCCACGGATGGACTGGCATCATCACATACTCTGCCGGATCAGCACCCATTTCCTGTAATGCCGTGAGGAAGCGATCCAACATTTGTTCGCCAAGTTGATCCTGAAGCCATTCCCTTGCAGCCCGTCCATGTTCATTCGTGCCATGACTTATCCGCGCGTTTTGCTTATGAATTCCCACCCATATCGGTTTAATGCATCCGCGAAACTCGGGTCCATATTCAAGCTGATCTTCGATTCGGAAGCCGATACGGGATTTATAACTTGGATGGTATGGATGACCCTCGATAATTCCACTTTCCCAGTCCTCATCGGGAAGAGCATGGAGATCAGTCTGCCGCTCAGCCCGTACATATCTCGCCAGTGTGTCATTGATCAGCGTCTGTTCCAGTTCATTAACGAAATGCAGCAGCTTTCCTTCATCCGCGCCTATCGCAGGTCCAACTTCCAGCAAAAATAGAGAAATCGACTCCGCTTCTTGCCCAACTTCTACAGCCTGAATACGTTCTCCCTTTTGAATGCTACTACTTCCCGAACCCCAAGCCGGAGTCTCATCCACATAGACACGTCTTGTAATCGGTTCATGGTTCAACCGCAAACGACCAAAGGTAAGATGCCTCGTTCCCCTGCATACGTAGATAACCCGTTCACCGTTCAGACCAAGACCCTCCATTTCCCAAACGTTGAACCCCTGCTCCTCCCTTGAGGTATATTCTATAACACCTTCGTACATCAATGATTCAACCAACTGCCTGAATATGCGTCTACGTGCATCGGTGTAGTGGTGTGAAGACAGGGATGCGGTGTAAAATTTTCTTTGCTGCTCTTGCCAATGCTCCTTTTCCACTCCAACTCTAGAGCGTGCCACACCATTTCCTGAGTGGCTAGAGGATTCCTCTATGCAAAACGGTTGCCTCTCCTGATCCTCATCATGGCTCTGATATTCAGATATTCTCGTACTTTCCATGCGCATGCTCTCCTCCCCTCCTGATTAACTCTGCCGTACTGGCCTGTAGACATGCAGTGGATTACTTACCCAATGCACACAATCCCCCGGCCCTTCATGAATTCGCCGTCTGGTCAGCTGTTCCACTTCGATCTCAGATGCAAAAACGTCAAACTGTTCAAATCGCGCCTGTAGCTCCGGGAACCGTTCCTGGTAATTCAAAATCACTTCGGCAGCCATGCACCACCATTGCTTTTCGCTCAGGTCAAAGTGCTTCTCCAGAAAAAATGCCACTTCGGTCAGGTTGATAAAACACAACGCGTCCAACATAAAGTCCTTCACCTCAGAAGGGTCTTCCTTCTCCACAAACGAATTGCGATTCACCCGCTGATGGTTGGCAGGCGGATATTCAATATCCGGGTATCCAAACGGGTAAGGAATGGATGGGCAGTAACGGATTCCGTCATGGAAATCCTTAAGCGCAATCCGGCTGGGCCATCCTTCTTTCAGCACGATAATCATATTCTGCGCATGCGATTCCAGCGCCGCTCCATGTGCGTACAGCAGATGTATCAACGGTACCACCGCAACATTCAGCAATTGCCGGGTCCAGCGATCCAGGCCATATGCGCTTATCCACGGTTTAATGACCGGAGTGCCCTGCTGATCGAGATGACACAAAGCATTGAAGGGCAAAGCATCTTCTCCTGCCATTAAGCTTGGATGCAGACTTTCACGCCAGATCACTCCAAGTGATCCGTATATTTTTTGCTCCAGCATATTGGGCAGTTTCTGGTGATGGTACGATACACCCGCAATCTCCTTGAGCACAATCAGACCAAGCTCATCCTGCAAAAACGAATCTTCTGCCACCACACGACCAAGCCAGTCCGAGATACGGGCTGCATTCATGATCGTGTGCTGTGCCAGAATTCGGCCGGATGACGTATTCACCATATTCAGCGGCAGTTTGACATACGGTTTATCGCGATGGCTCACATTCGTCAATGTGCGAATGGATTGTTGAGGACGGTAGGTGTCACCTGCTTGACCCAGATACACAATCTCCCCTGTTCGAAGTTGCTCCGCACACGCCACCGATATGATTCGCTCCCACTGCCAGGGATGCACAGGAACAAATACATACTCATCCACACGTGCATCTCCATCCGTATTCACTTTCTCCTCAACATCCGCATCGGCATTGGCAGCCGAGTTCAATTTCAAGTTCGCAGACGATATAACTTCCTGCAAAATCAACTTGAATGTCTGTAGCTCCTGCCCCAGCTCGTTATGAATAAACTCAGCATACGTGTCCAGTGAAGACGAAATGGATATCTGGGCTGAATCCTGTTTAATCGCAATCCAGACCAGCTTGAATTCGGGTCCGAACTCCGGTCCATACGCTTCATTGTCAGAAAGCGTGAATCCAACTCTGGATTTGTAACAAGGATGATACGGATGCCCTTCAATCAGGGCAGATTCCCACTCGTCATAATCCGATACCTGAGGTTCGGGCTGACCAGCACGCCATCGCACAGACAGCGTGTCCTTCAGATGGGTTTGCTGAAGCTCATCCATGAATTGCGCCAGCTGAGCTTCGGATGTGGGAATATGCGCAGCCATCTCCAGTAAAAAACGAGGAATGGAATCTGCTTCGGCTCGATATTTCGATGTTATCCGCATAATTGGTTTATCTGACAACCGAATGCGATCAAAGCTCTCTTTTCGTACAGCCCAAAAGGTGTATTCCACCTTCTCTCCTGTCTCCGTCTCCCCTTGCAGTGTATACTCTGCCTCCGCATGAGGAATGATCACCGGTTCACTCAAAATTTGCTCATACAGAAACGACTCCACCAATTGCCTGAAAATACGTCGTCGCACCATTATCCAGACTTCGGACCTGACCAATGCTGCTGTTAGACCGCTCATATGACACCTCCCATGATTGCACTGCCTCAAACCATTCATGTGCTACTGCAAATAAATGTGCTGCGGGTGTGGATGACTCAAAAAGTCATGATGCGAGATCGCCCAGCCATAAGCACCCGCATATTGGAACAGCAAAATGTCTCCTGCCCGAACTCTGCCTGACGTTATATCACTTGCCAAAATATCCTTCGGTGTACATAGCTGGCCTGCCACTGTAAAAGCGGCTTCCTTCACCTCGGGTCTGTCATACGGATGCATCCAGTTCTCCACCTCAATCACTTCGAACGGATGACTGTGCTGCCAAGAAACGGGTAGGCGAAAATGATGTGTACCGCCACGCACGATGACATATGTTTTACCATGGTTGACTTTAACGTCAAGCACCTCGGTTGCATAATACCCACTCGACGCTGTAAGGTAACGCCCACATTCGAACAACAAAGTCGTTTCCGAAGGCAGTTCCTTTTGCAATACCGGTGCAATCCCATTTACAAATGTGTTCCAGTCGAACTGTTGCTCCAGATGGGCATAGTTCACACCAATTCCACCCCCGGCATTCAAATACCGAAGCGTGAAACCATATTGCCTCGCCCAATCCCGCGCGATCGTGCAGTAATACTCAACCAGTTTCACATGCTGCTCCGCATCCAGATTGTTCGAAAGGGAGTGAAAATGAAAGCCTTCCACCTGAATATGTGGCAAGTGTCGGAGCTGGTTCATGACTTGTGGCAGCATAACTTCGTCGATTCCGAACTGGGTCGGACGACCGCCCATCGCCAGTGTCGCCTGCGGCAGTGGACCTTTCAGGTTAATCCGCAGCAAAACGGATACCCGAACGTCATTTTGACGGGCAATCTCGTTCAGCTTGTTCAACTCGTGCATACTCTCCACATGAATAAGCTGCACTTTATGCTCTATCGCACCCCGCAGTTCGGCTTCCGTCTTGCCTGGTCCACCAAACAGAATCGGAATATCCGCTGAGACTTGTCTCACCTTCACGATCTCGCCCAAAGATGCCACTTCAAAGCCATGAACTACAGGAGCCAGCGCTCGAAGCACCTCTTCTTCCGAGTTGGCTTTGATGGCATAGAACAGCTGACTAGATTCCGGCATGGATTGTACACGTTGATGCACATGAGCGACGAGTGCTGTTACATCCCGGATGTAGGCACATACCGGTTCGGTCTGCTGTTCTTTCAGTGCCATTAGGTGCTCACGAACTCTTGAAACCTGAGACATACGCCCTGTCTTCAGTTCTATAGCCATAAACGTGTGCCCTTTCCTTGTTTAACGGCTCTTGTATACATCTCTGCCGCACTGGAAATATCCTCAATCGCCATCCCCATCGGGTTCAGCACAATAATTTCATCCTCATGTTCGCGTCCTGGCTTTTCCCCTATCAGGATCTCGCCGAGTTCAGCGTGAAGCTGCTTACGGGAGAATTTGCCCTCCAGCACCAGCTGATTAATAATCTTTTTCTCCCGGTTGGATTGATCCCAATCGTCGACGACTACTTTGTCTGCCTGCGTAAATACATCCTTGTGCAAATCCATAATCGAGATGTTGCTGACAAATGTACCTTTGGCAATCCATTCATACGGAATATGCGGCGATGAGGCTACCGTAGCCGTTACGAGTACTTCCGCTTGTCGTACCGCTTGTTCTGACGAATCTTCCACCCGTACTTCAACCTGATCAAAACGCGAACCAATTTCATCGGCAAGCTGGCGGGCCGTATCGGCATTCAGGTCATACAGATGGATGGTCCGAATGGAGTCAAATTGTTCAAGCAGCGAGATGATCTGCATTCTGGCGATTACCCCGCAGCCGATTACGCTCACTGTGCGGAAACTTTCTCTGGCTAAATATCTTGCCCCAATGGCTGTAACCGCTGCCGTACGCATCCCACTGATCACGCTGCCTTCCATCACCGCCACCGGATAGTTGCTTTCCGGATCATTGAGGATAATAAGAGCGCTTGCACGTTCCTTATGACGCTTAGCCGGATTATCATGTTTGCTTCCAATCCACTTGAGACCACTGATCGCTACATCGCCACCCACATACGCAGGCATCGCAATAATGCGATCGGCAATATGACCGCTCGCCTCGTTAACCCGCAGATAAGGCTTCAACGGTTGCACGATATCCCGCTTGGCATGAAGCTCCAGTGCACGGGTTACTGCTTTGACATATGGCTCTGAATACAGCCCTCCCAGATCTATAATATCCTGTTTACTCATATACAAAAGGCTATGATCCTGAACGGTACTCATATTTGATCTCTCCTCTGAGATAAATTTTTAAATACTCTTAATAGCTTGGCTTGGCGGCAATTGATTAACCCATTGCTCGTCATACACACTGTCCAGATAACGTTCTCCACGATCTGCGAAAACAGTAACCACTTTGGCTGAAGGCCGCAAGGTTGGAACCAGTTTTTCCAATGCAGCAACCAGTGATCCGGACGAACCTCCTGCAAAAATGCCTTCCCGTTCCAGCAGCTTCTGGCAGCCCAGCACAGATTCCCGATCATCCACATGAATAACTTTGTCAATCTCGTTCGGGCTGAATAACTCAGGGACACGGTTGGCGCCGATACCTGGCAATTCACGCTGACGTGATGGTGTGCCAAAAATGATCGAGCCAACTGCATCAACGGCTACGATCCGCGCATGCGGATTTGCCTCTTTCACACGGCGGGATATGCCCAGAATACTTCCAGTCGTACTCACTGCACACACTAGTACGTCTATCTGTCCATCCATCTGCTCCACAATCTCCTGACCTGCACCATGATAGTGAGCTTGCCAGTTCAAAGGGTTGGCATACTGGTTGATCCAGTAACCTGCCGGGTCCTGACTGGCTAACTCCTTGACCCTGCGAATACGGGATTGCAAATAACTTCCGTGTTCGTCCGGTTCAGTCACCATGTCAACCTGAGCCCCGAGGTAGGTTATCATTCTCAGATTCGTTGATGTGATTTTTGGATCAACCACACAGGTGAATTTCAGGCCATATCGTTTGGCGGTTAATGCGAGACCAATTCCTAAGTTTCCTGAAGTACTCTCGATGAGATGCGTATCCGGTTTGATCGTTCCGTCTCGCAGACCCTGCTCGATAATGTATCGTGCAGGTCGGTCTTTCATGCTGCCGCCGGGGTTCATCATTTCCAGCTTGGCATACACCGACGCTCCTGAAGATCCGAACAGAGAACTCAAGCGAACCAGTGGTGTTTGACCGATACAATCGATAATGGAATCCGCAACTTTTAACGATCGATCCTTGATTTGCAGGGTACTTTGTTCCATGTGTTTACACCAGCTTTCTGGGCATATTGTTGTCCAAAATCGCATTATTGATAATGATTATCATTTTCAAAATTGGACACAGGGCCTATTATGCATATCCTTTTTTTTCCTGTCAACACTAAAATTTTTGGAAAGTTTTTGAAAAAATTAAGATTGACATTGAGAATCATTCTTGATAATCTGATCAGCAATTGGTTTCAAATTGCCAAAATCAAGGTGGTGAAGTAGACACATGATGTCTCAAATGGCATGGAAACAGAGCATCCGCATTTTGTGGGGTGGACGCTTTCTTTCCAGTGCCGGGCTGACTGGAATCAGCCCTTTTATACCGTACTACATGGAGCATCTGAACGCGGGAACGCCGGAAGAGGTGCTGATGTGGACAGGTCTGTCCGTATCTGCACCTGCTTTGTCCTACGCACTTCTGACCCCTTTTTGGGGTAAGATCGGAGATCGTTGGAGTCGAAAATGGATGGTTGTCAGAGCGCTGGTCGGACTGGCCCTTAGCATGTTTCTGATGGGCATTGCCCAGACGCCCTTTCAATTCTTTTTGTTCCGTCTCTGCCAGGGGGCTTTCGGTGGCATATCTGATGCGAGCAGTGCGTTTGTGGGAACCCATGCCCCTGACCAAAAGCAGGGTTCTGCGCTCGGACAGTTGGAGCGGGCATCGGCAGCAGGTCTGCTCGTTGGACCACTGCTTGGAAGCATATGTGTAAACACATGGGGAAGTCGTCCGCTATTGTTCATTACGGCCTCGTTGACATTGAGTTTTGCTGTGCTTGCCGCAATCGTATTAACGGGGGCGACGACGCATCGGATTCCTACGGCCAAGAACAATATTCAAGTATCTCCTGTGGAACAGCACCAGCTTTCGGTCGCTATGTTGAACAACCATAGCAAAAACAGAAACAAGAGCGGAATTATCCATGCCTTCGTTTCGCTGATCACACATCCGGTTGCCCGAAGACTCGTTATCGCAGGCATCATTTTTAAGCTCGCAGATTTTGCAACATTTACGATGTTCACCCCGTTTATTCGTGAAATCGTCCCTTCCTCAGGTGCAGCTGCGCTTACAGTCGGGGTTCTGCTCGCGATGTCTTCGGTTGGTGAATTGGTTGGCGCATCGTGGTGGGGTAAGCGAAACGATCGTTACTTACCCGAACGCAATCTCCGGCTGGCTGGTTTGTTATGCGGCTTGTGTCTGCTTGCACATACACTTCCACTCGGGGTGGCCTGGCTGCTGGTTGTACGTTTTCTGCAAGGATTCTTCTACAGCGCCCTGTTGCAGACGGTCATGCTCAACGTGCTGAAATCCTCCACCGATCAGGATCGGGGCGTGCGCATCGGAGCTACCAACAGCATGTTAATGGCTGGTCAGATTGCCGGTCCGTCCATTGGGGTTCTAATCGGAGGTATCTGGGGAATTCCAGCTGTATTTCTCGTCATGGGGACAGTCATGCTTGCCGCTTCGCTTGCTGTACGCCGCCCATCGGTTCATGAGCCAAAAGCTCCCGTACAACTGCCACTCCAATAATTTGTGAAAGGATGATAATCAATCATGACCAAGGATAACGTCACCATCGATCCATTCCAGCAGACTGTTCATCCCTCTTTAGTATCGCCGAGCGGAATTGCTCGTCAGGAGATGCAAAGCCGTATATTGAACGCCTATCTCCGAGAAACCGAACAGCATGATCCTTATGTTCGAATTACCACGCAGCCAAACCTTTCGCTTGTTATTGAGCTTCCGCGTACTGGTCAGAGGATATATGGAAATCTGCTTCATCGTTCCGCCGCTGGACATCATGTCTATGGCGACAAGTTTCACATTGCAGAATCAGGCGGGGCACAGCCTGATGGTTGGAGAGAAGTTTCTTTTAAACAAATAACAACGCTGTTGCTCGATGAAATATCATCTGTAGAACCCAATCTTAAAGCCCGAATGTTGAAAAGAGCAGAGCTGGAGCAGATGGTTTACAACAGTTTGGAGCATATGACCTCTTATCTGGAACATGCCCTGAGTACAACATCTCCTGTAACATTGGATTTTCGCTATCTAGAACAGATACTGCTATGTGGTCATCCATTTCATCCAACGCCGAAAAGTCTGGAGGGCTTCAGTTCTTCGGATTCACATGCCTATTCGCCAGAATTTGGCGTAAGCTTTCCGCTCAGCTGTTTTGCGGTCGCACCTGAACTTGTGTTGGAGGATTGGCTGGATACCGTGGACTATGGCAGTGAAGCACCCTGGGTTCCTGCGGAAATGGCCGAGGCCGCTTGGAAGCACCTCTCTCTGGAAAGCAAACATTATGTCCTGCTCCCTTGTCATCCTTGGCAGGCCGCCTATTTGCGGACACTTGAACCTGTAAAGTCCTTATTACGACAAGGCACTTTGATTGATCTGGGCTCTACCGGACCTTCTGTGTATCCTACCTCATCGGTGCGCACGGTCTGGAATCCGAAGGAAGGTTGTTTCTACAAGCTGTCTCTTCATATTCGAATTACTAATTTTATTCGTGAGAACAATGAAGAGCAGTTGCTGCGCACACTGGATGCATCCAGGATTGTACAGCAGATTCAGGATCACTGGACGTCAGAGAAATTTCAAATTTTGCTGGAAAAAGGTTATCGTAGCTTGAAGGTACCGGAGATACCTTCGTCCACTCAAGAGGCGTTGATCTCCGGATTCTCCATGATCCTGCGCGAAGCACCAGAGTCTTGCCGCTCTGCTTCAGGGGCCCCTTATGTTGTGGCATCTCTGATGGAGGTACTTCCCGGAGAAACCGAACCGCTGTTGTTCCGGGCCGTCCGGGAAAGTCTCCAATCATCCTCGTCGCCGGATCGTGTAAATGATGCAAGGGTGCAGACAGACTGGTATGAATGGCTTCGTCAATATCTGGAGTTGTCCATGGTTCCACTTGTGGAACTGTATGCCGAGACAGGCATTAGTCTGGAAGCTCATGTACAGAATTCCATGCTGCGTCTTGAAGATGGTATGCCTGCCACTTTTGTGGTTAGGGATCTGGAGGGCATCAGTGTCAATCAAGCCTTAGCGGAACAGCAAGGTTGGATCGATCAGGTAGTCAATGCCAACAGTCCTGTCTTGTATACCGAAGAAGAATCACGTCATCGATTGAAATATTATTTCTTTGTCAATCACCTCAGTCATGTGGTGCAGCGTCTGGCATATTATACTGGTCAACAGGAGCAGCCATACTGGAGGGTGGTGAAAAATACATTAGAGGAGCTTCGAAAAAAGACAACCGAATCCTCGCACATCAACGACGTCATTCGTGATCTGTTGACCACCGAGACCTTACCGGCCAAAGCCAATCTGCTCAGCCGGTTCCATCAGCGTGGTGAGACGCCGTTATACGTCAACATTCCCAATCCAATGAGGTAAGGAGGCTCCTTTTATCTGCTCCAATTCATCCAGCAGTATCTCCCAGTCTCCAATATTTGCATATCAAAAAACGGCCCTGAAGAACAACACAACGTGTTCTTCCAGAAGCCGTTTCTTTCTTTCTTTCTTTCTTTCTTTCTTTTAAATCATTTTCCGATTCATTTCTTATCTTTTTTCAACCTATTTATTCAAACTCATCGCCTCTTACCTTGGCAAACACCATCATATCTACCAACGTACCTGTACTGTCACGCCGCATCTTGCGCAGTACACCTTCAAGCGTATAGCCTGCACGCTCAGCCACTTTGGCACTTCGCACATTGCGGGCATCACATCGGATTTCCAGTCGATTGGCCTCCAGATAGCTTATTGCGAACTGCTCAATACCTCTGACCGCTTCTGTCATGAGACCCTCACCGGCACGTGAAGTTCTGATCCAATAACCGATTTCGAAACAACGTGCATTCCAGTCGATTCGATGCAGTCCGCTGCTGCCCACGAAATCATCCGTAAATCTGTCACGTAAATGAAGCATCATGTCGGTACGCTCCAGAAATTGCAGCCTGGCTTTGCGGGCATGCGCTTCCGATTCCTCCAGTGAAGGTATGTTCTCGGCAAAAGGCAACCACAATCGCAGTTGCTCCGCACTTTCACGAATTGCCTCATTTACTGCCGCTCCATCTCCCCACCTCGGGGCACGAATGGTCAAACGCGGTGTTTCGAAACTTTCGGGAAAAGACAGCATTAACGGATTCCTTGAAGCGGGATTGGTCATGAACTCTACTCCTCCACTTGGAAAATCGAGTCAATGATCAGCGGCAAGTTGTCCCTCACGGATACAGCGCCAAATACGGAACGGGCGTGCGCGCCCTGTTCTCCAAACACTTCCAGCATCAGATCCGAGAACCCGTTTAACACTTTATGGTGCTCCTCATACGAGGCGGTCGCATTGATGAACCCCTGCACTTTAACCACCCGCTTCACCCGATCTAGTGAACCAAGCACTTCCTGAACGACAGCCAACACCTCGATGGCAGCATTTCGAGCAAATTCATATCCCTGCTCCGTCGTGAACTGCTCCCCCAGTTTGCCACGCTCTAGCGTATCCGGCCCTTTACCGGACACATACATGATTCCATTTACAATCACCGCATTGGTATACTTTGCTGCCGGCGTACTTGCTTGGGGCAATACAATGCCCAATTCGTCCAATCTGGTCTGTATCATCGGCTTCTCCTTTATGTACAAAATGTCATTACAAGCTATCAATCTTTCAATTTATTCCTAATTTAGTTAAATCTCAATATACGCCGGTTGCTCTTGAACTGCAAGATGGAAAATGGGCTGAATGGATATTTCCCTTCTATTATTTTACCCACTCGGACCGGATCGAAGGTATCGATCATGCCAGCGAAACCGCACGTCGTTCCTCCATTCAGGCCGCACGTCTCGATGTCATTGATGGTGTGATGGTCTGTCCACGAGATGAAGAGTTACAGATGAAGTTGCGACCGGAGAACGATACAAGTCAAATTTCGGTTTGAGCAGCGTTGTCCATGATGTGAGATTAAAACACAGTTATACAACGTCATAATAAAGGACCTGAACCTATGTCTGCGCACGCAGGATAGCTCAGGTTTGTTTTTTACATATTCAGCTTCGGATCGCGTGTCGTCAAGAATTCCCTTCCTGTATTTACCTATAGGTTTAAGTGTCGTTACATGTTATTATGTAGAACTCCATTTTCAAAATGGGAACATACTAAATACATAAACAAGGACGTATTTATGAGTACAAAAACACGACATATTATTCTGATTTTATTCACTATCATTCTGATTATTGCATCCATCTTTTTTCATAAGTATCGTGAACTCAAACATCGTATCGAGTCTTCTGCCGACTCCGCTTACCGCAGTGTTATTCTGGAAAGTATACATTATAAAAAAGAGCTGGATCGATATATCAAAAGCAACAAAACAACAGATGAAACAAACCTGAGCATCTATACGAACAATATGAAGAACGCTTTCGATTATTATGGGCTCATTACGAATATGGTCGACGGAACGACACAAAGATTATATATCGAGCGAAGTGATCTTTATTATCAGTACTGGCACTTGTTTCCCCCAGACTATGCGAAGCTTTCATTGAAAGAATTACAAAAGGTAAGTGATAAAACAAACATCATTATTAAGGGACTCCAACGTTTGAAATAAACCCACCTTATCTTAGCACTCTCGTCGAACCTACTTCTCTAAACTCCTGACGATATGTCCTCGGTGACACCTGAACCGTACGCTTGAACATCTTCCCGAAATGTGAAAAATTGCTGAATCCCGCTCGCAGAGCGATCTCGGTTATGGAATCCTCGCTTTCACGCAGCAAACGCTGCGCCTCCTTCACACGAAGCAGATTGAGATAATCGCTGAACGTGAAACCTGTAGTCTGTTTGAACAAACGGCTTAGATAATGGGGACTAATTCGAAATAATGCAGCAACCTCAGGCAGCGCTAAATCCTGCTGATAGTTATCGTTGAGATAACGCACCACTGCCTGTGCCTTGGGATGCAGAACCGGCTCACTGTCGGCCGAGTGCACGGTGCTCAAATGTTTGTTACGGTAAGCAAACAACAGCAGTTCAACGGATCGGTGACGCAGCAGCAGACTGCTTCCAGCTCTGGTATGGACCATCTCATCAATCATTTCACTGACCATTCGCTCCGCTGTTTCACTTACCTGTGAAGGAAGCCTCAGAATGGGAATATTCCAGCCGAATGGCTCCTTCAGTCCCTCAGCCAGCTCGGGTAAAATGGCCAATTCGGTGAACAGCTCTGGCTTGATATACAGAACAATTCGATCATGGTCTGGTCTTCCACTCTCCATTGTTTTATGAACGGTATTCCGGTTAATAAATACGAAGTCTCCGGCTTTGACTCGATAAGTTCGATCCTTAATGAAGTAAATGCGCTCACCCGATAGCAGGTAGTACAGCTCATAATGGTCATGCAGATGGTCATCGGTCATGGAAAAATATCCAAGGCGGCGATCATATTCGATATTCAAATATCCGGTGGGATCATGGTAATCCGCTTGAAATGTCTGTATCATGCAGTTGCCCCCTTTAGTTGAATTATAGCAAAATAAGCGGCATTTGAAAGCGATTACGCACAAAAAGCGGCGAATGAAGTGCTTCCTTGTTATAGTCTAAAGCTATATTCAAGGAGGCGATACACATGAGTAACAAAAAACGCTACGTATTGGTCGGAACAGGCGGCCGTGCTGAATTTTTCTATGGAGCATTAGCCCAAAATTTCAGGGAAACATCCGAACTTGCAGCTTTTTGTGATATTAACCAGACACGCATGAATTACGCCAATCAGCTGCTGAGGGAAAAATATAAATACAATGAGGTGCCAACCTATCCTGCAGATCAGTTTGATCAGATGATTGAGAACGAGAAACCGGACTTCGTCATTGTAACCAGCATCGACCGCACCCACCACAAATATATCATTCGGGCAATGGAGCTTGGCTGTGATGTTGTGACTGAGAAGCCCATGACCATCGATGAACACAAATGTCAGGATATTCTTGATGCCGTCAAGCGGACTGGACAAAATATACGCGTCACCTTTAACTACCGTTATGCGCCGCACCATACCAAAATACGGGAACTGATTCAGAATGACACAATCGGAAAAGTGACTTCGGTCCACTTCGAATGGCTGCTGAATACGCGCCATGGCGCAGATTACTTCCGCCGCTGGCACCGGGACAAGCGTAATAGTGGCGGACTGCTCGTGCACAAATCCACGCATCACTTCGACTTGGTCAATTTCTGGATCGGTTCGCAGCCTGAGACCGTCTTCGCATTCGGCGATCTCATGTATTATGGTAGAGAGAACGCAGAGGAACGAGGCGTGACCCAGTTTTACACTCGTGCAACGGGCAACCCGATTGCGCAAGAAGATCCTTTTGCCCTGCATCTGGATTCGGATGCACATCTCAAAGCCATGTATCTGGATGCTGAACCGGAAGACGGCTACCAGCGGGATCAAAGCGTATTCGGAGATGGCATCAACATCGAGGATACGATGGGCGTTCTTGTCCAGTATCAGAACAAAGCCATTTTGACCTATTCACTGGTTGCATACCAGCCGTGGGAAGGCTATCGCATCGCCATTAATGGCACCAAAGGCCGGATCGAAATGAACATTGTAGAACAATCCTATGTTAACTCACTGGGTGACAAAAATCTTGAAGGCGCATTGATTGGCAAAACACTGCGTGTCCTTCCCATGTTCGATGCCCCATACGAGGTTCAGGTCGAGGAAAAAGAAGGCGGTCATGGCGGAGGTGATCCTGTACTTCTGAATGATCTGTTTGGAGAGCCAGCGGAAGATCCATACCACCGCGCTGCCAACCAATTCGACGGAGCAAGATCCATCCTCACCGGAATTGCAGCCAACCGCGCCATCGCAACCGGCTTACCTGTTCGCATCAACAATCTGGTTCGTTTCTAGGAACGCAAGGCCGCTCCAACCACATTTAATTCAAAGACTGCGTATAATACGCAGTCTTTTTCCCATTTTGACGACGGTCTTGAAATCTATTCGCTTAAGGAGGAATCCATGTTTTTCTCATTAAAAAGCCGCCTGATCGCCTTTATCATTGTGCTCTTCGTTCTTTGTTTTGGCACACTCTCCTTCCTACTCTTTAAGGAATCACGCACTGTAATTCGTTCCTACATTGAATCTTCTGCTCTTGAGAAGATGGAGGAATACGGTTCCTATGTCGATATGGTTCAAATGCAGATCTATGATGTAGCCTCTCTTGTTTTCAACAGCGATACCGCCAAGAACTGGGATAACGCGATAAGTGACTCCAACCTTCCTGAAGGGGAAAAGATGCTTGTCAATCTGGCGATGAGCCGTTTTCTGACCCAGGCTACGAACAGCTACACCAGTATCTCCGATGTATCCATCTATCGACGAAATGGACTGAGGATTGGCAGTGAAAATCAAGTAACGACCGACGCTCTCTTCTTGCAAGAATCATGGTACAAAAATTTCTTTATCTCAGGGAATCACTGGCTGCCTGCACATACCGATCAACATGAAAATATAAGGGATCATGGCAACCCGGTAGTTAGTCTGCTAATGCCCATTGGGACCTTTCACCATGCTACAGCCCAAAATGTGATGAAAATTAACGTCAGCGAATCTTACTTTCTGGAACCGCTTAACCGAATCCATCTGGCTGAGAGCAGCACTATTTTTCTACTGGGCGAACAAGGAAGTCCTATTCTTTCCCAACAGGTCAATCAGCTTGGTGCCGAAGCTTTAGCAGAAATCGATCAGATCCGGAACAACTCGCTCAAATCGGGTGTCGTGTACTTAAACAATGATGAAGGACAGCGTGACATTCTGGTATACAAAAAGCTGGGGCGTACGGGCTGGATGCTGGCTGGTCTGGCACCGGAAAAAGAGCTATATTCTTCTCTTCACAAACTTCAGAGTACCATTCTGGTGGTCACCATTGTTCTTATTCTCGTCTCTTTGTTTGCCGCTGCCTGGCTCTCTTATGGCGTCACCAAACCTTTAACACGACTGGTATTGGCCATGAGACAGGTACAGCGCGGCGCATTCGATCAAGCAGAGTCCCTTCTGCCTCCAGACAAAAATGTAAAAAGCGAAGTCAGTTATGTCATCTCCACTTTCCGCTACATGATCAGCCGATTGCGACAGCACATCCAGAACGAATTCGAGCTGAAGCTGCTCCGCCAGCAAGCTGAGTATAAAGCGCTGCTCATGCAGATTAATCCCCATTTTATGTTTAACACACTGGAACTGGTGAGCAGTCTCGCCATGCAGCGCCGAACGGATGATACAGTTCGGGTCATAGAGGATCTGGGCAAAATGATGCGATTCTCCATGAATACAAGTGACGACAGGGTACAGCTTGCAGAGGAACTGGCTTATATCCGCCACTATATCTCCATTCTGCAAACCCGTTTCGGTCATAAGCTGGACATTACTCTGACACAGGAAGGCAGGCTGAATTCTCTGGTCATCATCAAATTTATTCTTCAGCCGCTTATTGAGAATGCCGTCAAATACAGCTTCCAGCATCAGACGACGGCAGAGGTACACATCCTGATCTCCAGACGGAATAACCACCTGCATTTCAACATTTCAGACAATGGGCCCGGGATTCCAGCCGAAATCATTCAGAAAATTCATGATCCTGTTGAAACATCTCAGCTGGAACCCCTATTGCGAAGCCAAAGCTGGCACATTGGGCTCGGTAATGTAGTTGCACGCTGCCGCTTGCATTACGGAAGTCTGTTTAACATTCAGATCGAGAACGGAGAGCATAACGGCACGTCTATTGAACTGATTCTACCCGCACAGGAGGAATATGATGTACAACGTATTGATCGCAGATGACGAGATCGAGGTTCGCGAAGGACTAAAATTGAAACTGAACTGGCAAGACATGGGCTTTATCATTTCAGGTGAAGCAGCAAACGGCATCGAAGCGGAAGAGCTTCTGAAAGCTGAACATTTTGACTTGTTAATTACAGACATGAACATGCCTGTCATGGATGGCGTCCAATTACTGGACGTTTGCCGAAGCCTTAATCCTTCCATTCAAATTATGATCATCACTGGATATGAAGATTTCCACTATGCCAGAGCAGGTGTGCGCAGCCAGGCCATGGACTATTTGCTGAAGCCTGTAACCCGGGATGAACTGAAAACCACTTTAAATAAAATCAAAGATGAGTTGGATAAAAAGAAACAGCTGCATGGCGATTCCGAAATGATGCAATGGCGTCTCTCCCAGTATTACAAAGAAATGAAGCAACGTTTCCTGCTTGATCTTGTTAGGGGACATCGCCTCCCACCTTCTTCACTGCCAGAGCGAATGCGGCTGTTTCATCTGGAATCCTGGCAGGATCACAGCGTCTGTTTCATCACCGCTGGCATGCGAAACTCCGGTATGCAGACTGCCTTAGGGGAACGTATTCCCGAAACGCTTCACCTTCCCTTTGAGCTGCTTTGTCACGAAATAGTCCAGTCTTATTCAGATAATGTACAAGTGTTCCATGACGGGGCCCACCCCGGTATTATGCATTTCATTTCATTGGAAGGTATTCAGCACGAATTTGCTCAGCAGATCACAGCACAGACCCGCTCTGTCTTAACGATGGATGTACAAGTTGGATTGGGATTGTCCGTGTCTGGGTTTGAGCGCTGGAAAGAAGGCTATATTCATTCCCTCTTGGCTTGGAACTCTGCTGGACGCAAAGGTGCACAGGACCGTGTACCCGAAGTAGATCATAGTCCATTACTGCCTGAGGAAACCAGTCGCATGCTGCATCGTTGCCTCATTCGTGGAGAGCTGGATTCCTTCCGCACCGTGATTCGAAAGGAGCTTGCTGACTCATTTCGGATATCCACTTCCCATATGATCCGAAGCCTTTTTCAAATTTCATTATTGTTCGAACAAGAATCCTCGTGGATTTCCCCGGAATGGGTGCTTTGGCTAAAGACCCCAGACCAGGCAGAACTGCTGCTGATGCATTGGGCGGAAGATTTTGTGAATCAACAGCAGCCATCCGAGGTTGGAGAAGATACGGTTATTGAATCGGCCAAACGATATATTGAGGAAAATTACATGCTGGAACTGCCATTAACTTCGTTAGCTGAGCAATATAACTACAACTCTACTTATTTTTCAGAGATATTCAAAGAAGCTGCCGGCATCTCTTTTATTCAATATGTAACCGAGGTGCGAATGAAACATGCCATACGTTTACTGAGGGAAACCCAACTAACCGTCTGGGATGTTACAGAGCTGACAGGCTTCCGATCCCCAAGCTATTTCAGTTCAAAATTCAAAAAAATGTTCAACATAAGTCCTTCAGATTATCGTTTGCTGCATTCCGAAAAAATTGATAATCATGATCCGAAGAAATGAGATTCCGGCTTCTCCCCCTCCCCGGTATGATGAATTTACCAAGAGAATCACCGCAAATTTTGTAAACGGATTCAATTTTGCGTTGATCACAAATTCACATCCAATCCTGAAGGGAGGCCTATGATGAGAAAGCTGTCCAAGCCGTTATACGGCCAGCAGAATATGACAGCCTATTTGTTTCTGCTGCCCTGGCTCATCGGACTTTTCTGTCTGACACTCGGACCGATGGTTGCGTCGCTCTACCTGTCCTTGACGAAATTTAATTTGTTATCATCACCCACGTGGACGGGGCTCAGCAACTATGTCCAGATTTTTACCGAAGACGATACCTTTCGCAGATCTTTGGGGCTAACATTTTATTATGTATTTCTATCCGTTCCGCTAAGGCTTGCCTTCGCCCTGCTTGTAGCGATGGCGCTGAACAAAGGGATTCGGGGACTCGGCTTATACCGAACTGTGTATTACATCCCTTCCCTATTGGGAGGCAGCGTCGCTATTGCGATCGTCTGGCGTCAGATTTTCGAAGGAAGTGGTTTGGTCAATCAGTTTCTGAGTTGGTTCGGAATCACCGGACCCGCCTGGATTGCCCATCCCGATTATGTGGTCTATACGATCATCACACTCTCTGTATGGCAGTTCGGTTCGGCCATGGTTATCTTCCTGGCTGGCCTAAAGCAAATTCCAGCCGATTTATATGAAGCTTCGGACGTCGACGGGGCCGGAAAGGTACGCCAATTCTTCGGCATCACACTTCCGATGCTCTCGCCTGTTATTTTTTTCAACCTGATCATGAGCATGATCAATTCGTTTCAGGCCTTTACACCCGCTTATGTGATCGGGGATGGACGCGGAGGCCCGCTCGACGCCACAATGTTCTATACCTTGTACCTGTATCTGAAAGGCTTCTCGTTCTTTGATATGGGTTATGCTTCTGCCCTGGCGTGGATCATGCTGGTCATTATCGGGGTATTCACCGCAATCGTCTTTCTCACCTCGAAATTCTGGGTGTTCTACGGCGACAATCAGGAAGAGAGATAGTACACATGCCACTAAAGCGACGTTTGGTTCAAGCCGGGAGGCATGCCGCCATTATCCTCTTCGGTCTGCTGATGTTGTATCCGGTGTTATGGTTAATTCTCAGTTCATTTAAACCAAATCATCTCATCTTCACGAATAGTAGCCTGATTCCAACCAACTTTACTCTTGATCATTTTGTGAATGGCTGGAAAGGATTGCAAGGGGTGTCGTTTGGCCGCTTCTTCGGTAACTCGGCGTTGATCTCGGTCATGAGTGTGTTGGGAAATGTGATTTCTTGTTCCCTGGCAGCCTACGCCTTTTCCAGATTGAAGTTCAAGTTCAAAGGCCTGTGGTTCAGCATTATGCTGGTCACAATCATGCTTCCTTACCATGTAACTCTGGTACCTCAGTACATTCTGTATAACGAGCTGCATTGGATTAATACGTATTTCCCGCTCATTCTGCCCAAGTGGCTAGCACAGGACTCCTTCTTCATTCTGCTCATGGTTCAATTCATCCGTGGTATCCCACGGGAGCTGGACGAGAGTGCAACTATTGACGGTTGCGGGCAATCGCAGATTTTTTTCAGAATCGTGGTGCCTCTTCTCGTTCCTGCCCTGATCACAACAGCGATCTTCACCTTCATCTGGAGCTGGGATGACTTCTTTAGTCAGATGATCTACCTGAGCAAAATTGATCTGTTTACCGTACAGCTTGGGATTCGGTCGTTATTCGATCCATCGGGACAATCGGATTGGGGCGCACTGCTCGCCATGTCCACGCTGTCTCTGCTGCCTGTGACCATTATCTTTCTTGTATTTCAGCGTTATTTTCTAGAGGGAATTGCAACGACTGGGCTGAAGTGATTAAGAAATTACGAAAATACAAATCCAGACGCATTACATGTACAACAGATATTATGTTTTTCACTATCCATCGTCAGGGGGATTTCTCATGTTCAAACGATTAATGATCACTGTTATAGCTTCGCTCCTGTTATTGGTAACTGCCTGCTCTGGAACGGATCATACCGGCGCTGATGAGCAGAAAGGAACGGAAACCGCGGAAGACGGGCAAGTCGAATTGCGCATGATGTGGTGGGGCGATCAAAAACGGGCAGATATTACGAATGAAGCCCTGAAGGTTTTTCAGGAGAAACATCCGAATATTAAAATTGTAGGTGAATTTGCGCCTTCCTCCGGATATTTCGACAAGTTGAATACACAGTTGGCATCAGGCACAGCACCGGATATTTTCTTCCTTGGAGGTAATGTGGTTGACTATGCCAAGAAGGATGTGCTTTTGAACCTGGACCCTTATGTCGGTAGTGAACTGAATCTGGATGGCATGGATGCCACCATGGTTGAGTATGGGCGTCTTGATGGAAAGTTGCAGCATATTTCCGCGGGTGCGAATGCACGGGGCATTGTCGTCAATCAGGCGCTGTTCGATCAAGCGGGAATCCCTTTGCCAGCTTCGGATTGGACTTGGGAAGATTATGCTGCAATCAGCAAAGAGCTGTCCGACAAGCTCGGCAAGGGCTTTTATGGAACCTATAATTTCACTGTTGACGGTATGGACATCTTTTTGAAACAACGCGGCAAACAGCTATATGATATGAAGAACGGCACGCTCGGATTTGCAAAAGAAGACATTTTGGAATGGTTCATTTACTGGGAGCAGGCTTCCAAATCCGGAGGTGTGGTCACGCCTGAATTGCAGGTTTCCAATCCACCGGATGATACGAGTAAATCCTTGCTTATTACGGGCAAGGCGGCGATGAGCCTGCTTCCTTCGAATCAACTGGCTGCTTTCCAGAGCCTCACGGAAGATAAGTTAATTCTTTTGCCTGTACCACGGGGTCCAAAAGGAACTGGGGTTGTATTTGAATCCAGTCAGGGGTTGTCCGGTTATGCGAACACCAAACATGCAAAAGAAATCGCGATCCTGATGGATTTCTGGATAAATGATCCAGATGCAGCCAAAATTCTCGGCAACGATCGCGGTGTGCCCGTTACGGAAGCCAACCGCAATCTGCTTCAACAAGAAGCGGGACCTGTTGAGGAGATTGTATATAATTACACCAGCTTTGTATCTGAAGCTACAAAAACGGAGCCTTTTGACGTGAGCTATAATCCTCCGGGATTCGCTGAATTCTCCAAGCTGGCCCAGACAACCAACCAGGAAATCGGCTTTGGCCGAAAAAGTGTGGAGCAAGCCGTGACTGACTTCTATAATGGCACCGTACGAATTTTTGAATCCAATCAATAATTAACCGCTTCAAGGAGGTCAACATGACAGAAGCCCTGCTGAACAAGCTGCGGCAGATCTCGATCCACGATCATGTGCAGCCCGGTAAACCGGAAGATCAAAAGTTAATACAGGAATGGCAGGCGTCGGGTGTTCGATTCGCGGCATCCGGCGGACGTTTGGAAGCGACTTATTATTCCGCATTGGAGAAGTTACTGACTTGCATTGTGCCCCTGAACGGCAGTGAGCCCATTCTTCAGGAAGGTGGCATCTATCTAGGTTGCTGGCTGGAGAGTACGGGCACCATTAATGCGGAACTGCTGTCACGTTTGATTCCTTCCGTATCGGAAACGACCTATCTTGCTTTTGCCCGACACCAAAGAGAAGATGGATTGCTGCCTTATAAGCTAACGGAGAACGGTCCTTCCTTTCGCCAGATTCAGCTCGTTACACCATTGGCACGAAGTGTATGGAACCACTACCAACTTCATGGAAAGAACCGCTCCTTCCTGAAGACCATGTACAAGGCCATGGTACAATACGACGAATGGATTGCAACGTATCGTAATACCCAAGGGACCGGCTGTGTGGAGGCATTTAGCACCTTTGATACCGGGCATGATCTGTCCCCTCGGTTCTGGCATGTCCCGGATACACCTTATATGAATGATGCTGCGTCCTACCATCCGGACTCTCCGGTCCTGCCTTTTTTGGCACCAGACTTAACCGCCAATATATATTGCCAGCGCATGTATTTATCCCAAATGGCTGAGGAACTTGGGGAGTCTGGTGGTGATTGGAAAGCAAAAGCTGAAACCAGTCTCGAAAGTCTCTTCCGCTACTGTTATGACGAAGAGGATAAGTTCTTCTACGACCGGGATCGCAACGACGAATTCGTCAGGGTACAGTCCGATGTGCTGCTGCGCGTGATGGCCTGCGAGGTGGGCGACCGTGAATTGTTTGATAACATGCTGCGCAGGTATTTGCTGAACACAAGCAAGTTTTTCGCCAAATACCCGTTCACCTCCATGTCGATGGATGATCCACGGTTCGATCCGTTCTCCTCTTATAACAGCTGGGGTGGAGCATCCAATTTCCTGAGTCTGATCCGTGCACCACATGCATTTGAATATCACCATCGCTATGTGGAATTGACCTGGGTGCTGCAACCCATCTTGTCGTCCCTTTCCAAAGCAACGCGCTTTCCGCAGGCTTTAAGTCCATGGACCGGGGAGGAAGGTTTTACCGAAACCTACTCCCCCTCCATTCTTTGCCTGCTTGATTATGTGGAACGGTTATGCGGCATCATGCCAGTTGGATCGGATCAACTGTGGTTTACCGGTCTTCTCCCCATCGACATGGATCATGGCGAAGAAGTCGCTGGTCATACGGCGTACAGCCGCACGATGAATGGACTGCATTTTGAATTGGTGAACACGCCAGAACGGGTAACGGTATATCAGGATGGTAAGGTTTTTATGGAAGGACCAGCGGGAATTCGATTCATTACGGATCGTAGTGGACATTTGGAAGGAATCATCGGAATGAGCGTACGCACGATTGAAGGTGAACTGATCTATCGAGGAAAATCTATTCCGTTTCGAATCAAAGGAAATGAACTCCAGCGATATATTGAGGGAAGTTTGAAAATAGAACGAGATATCGGCATCATCTATCCTTCTTATTGCTAGTGCGTTTCCCGATGAATAGTTGCAACGCCAAAAGCGCAAGTGGCAAGGGTAACTCCCCTGTACTTGCGCTTTTCCGATTTAATATCCTAATGAACTATCCACGAAAATAAATTTCCGTTTATGCTTTCCGCTCCCACGCAGGGTGGCGATAGAACTCAATCGTATCTATATAGTTCACCGTGTAATTCTGTTCAACTTCCGACAGCTCCAGCAGCTTTCTGTCCATTTGTTTCAAACCCATGACCACATCATGTCGGAGAAGATCCATTGCGATTTTGCCTACAAAGCCGCCTTCCATCTCTTTATGTTTATTCCGAAATTCTTCATTATAGATCAGTTCCGGTGTAAACGATGCTTCAACAAATGCGTTAACGAGCGTTAGTTCATTACCCTCCATCTGTACCGCGATATAATAGTTGCCACGTTCATCGCGAATGAGGTCTTTATACATTTCCACGTCCATCTGAATCACTCCCTATATCTTAAGTTGTACCTTATCATGAGTAACATGGGCGCCATTTCGCTCACCTCTTGCCCTCGTCCATTCATATAGTAGGTATAAATGGCAAACGGAGGATTGCTTATGAATTGGCACCAACTTCATACAGGAAAAACACTTCAGCAGCGTCTGGCCGAGTTCCAGGGACATCTGGCAGAACTGAATGCTCCATTGTCTGGTCTGGAACCTGGAATAATTAGAAAAGTATATCCGCGCAATTTCATCAAAGTTAATCGGCAGTTATTTATTCCACTCAGCTTGTTTTCCATTCGTGTATTTGATGTACCACGAGCACGGCGAGGCATACGGGTAGGCATCCGCACGGTATTCCCATCTCGAAATGCATTTAACAATATCCGACTTGTTGGTGTTGGACTGGATTACATTGAGCTGCAGGGAAAGGGTAAATTCTCCTCACGTATTCTCTTTCCGCTAACTCAGGTCGAATCGATCTACCGCCCAACGAATAAAAAGAAGAAATAATGAGACCAGACTTCGCTGAATTCATATCTGTCTGTACTTGCAATCTTGATTAGAAGAACGATCCCTACCCTGGATCTATCCCATGTCATGATATGCATATTTCTCTTCCCTAGTATAACTCATAGGTGCATTAGTCTGCTCGGATATTGTGCCATAGCAAAAAGCGGTGAGCACAGGACCCTTCTGTGTCTCACCGCGTAGATGCCTATCAATGATTGAAATCAGGAACGTATCACTCAGATACCTGTCCACACATCTTTGGCATAACGACCTTCCTGCTGCAAACGTTCTAACCACGCATCGGCTTGCTCCGTGGAGTTGCCACTGACATCAGCGTACGCTTTCTTGAGTGTCGCTTCAACATCAGGTGCCATCTTGCTGCCATCGCCGCAAACATACAGATGTCCACCCTGCTCAAGCAGAGGGATCAATTTGTGCGCATCATCTCGCATTAGATGCTGCACGTAACATTTCTCTTCACCGTCCACACGGGAGAATGCGGTATGAAGCTGGACAAGACCCTCTTGTTCGGCTGCTTCGAGTTCATTTTTATACAAATAATCATGTTCAGGGTTGCGACATCCAAAATACAGATGGGCCACGCCAACCTGCTGACCTTGTTCCTTCAATACACGTCTTGCCTGCAGGAAACCACGGAATGGAGCTACGCCCGTCCCCGGACCAACCATAATGATTGGAGCCTCTGCACTTTCTGGCAGTTCGAACCCGGACTCAGGCGTGCGTATGAACATGACTACCTCTTCACCCGGCTTCAAGTTTGCTAGATAGTTAGACGCTATGCCTTTATATTCTCCCTGACCACTCCACGCCGGAGCACGTACTACGCTGACGGTAATGCTGGCCTGTTCAGGCTGCACTCGTGGTGAGCTGGAGATTGAATAATATCGGGCCTTCAGGGAAGGCAGCAGTTCCAAGAACCGTTCGAAAGGCAGCTCACAAGCTTCGTATTTTACCAAATAATCCAGCATGGATATCCGTTTCTTACGCACTTCTTCCATGTATACAGACTCATCAAGAAGCGCCTCAAGCTCCTTCTTATGCGGTGGGCATACCGTGTACGCCGCCAGTTCCCTCAGTTGGGCCCGAGTTGCCGCTTCCTGAAGCTCGACACTGTGACTGAGCAGATCGACCAGATTAACCGGTTGGTGCAATGGCAGATGAGCTGCGCTGCGACCTGAGGCATCCAGAACCAGATGTTCCGTACCTGTGAATCCATATCGTTTCAGTACTCGTTCTACGAGCTCAGACGGGTTTTGCGGTAAAATGCCCAGGTGGTCGCCTTCCTTATAGGTTGCGCCTTCAGGCAGTTTAATCTCCAGATGACGTGTGCTTCGTTCACTGCCCGCATCATGAAGTTCCCGATTCTCAAGCACTTCAGCAACATGTGCATCATACGTATCCGCGAGCGGCGTTACCGCCAGTCCGCTGACAAACTGTACTGACAAGGAACTGCGCTCACTACCTGAGCTTGTGTTCAACTTGAGGCCCAGAGTTCGTGCCAGATCCGGCCATAGTTGCTCGGTCCAGTCTCCAACCTGTTTCTCAAAGTCCCCGCTGGCATCACTCTCTCCGATAGGTGATAACCGTTCTGCGCCTTTGGAAGATAACTGCTCATCAATCAAACGCGGGATACGCTGGTACGTGCTGGCCCAGTTGTGATCCCCACATCCGAGAACAGAGAATCGAACACCTTGGAATTCCCCTGCATCCGCATGTTCAATCCACTCGACGAAATCCTTGGCATTGCTTGGTGGCTGACCATTGTAGGATGCACTCACAATGATGACGACGCCTTCCTTCGGAAGTTTTCCTACACGATCATCCAGGGTAGCCACCTCGCTGCGGAAGCCCTGATATCTTGCGGTATCTGCGATTTCACGCGCAATACCTTCCGCAGTCCCGAGATTGGATCCATACAGGACGAGCATTGGGGTGTGATGGGCATTTGCTGTATCCGGCTCTTGTCGTTTGGCAACCGGAGTCGGTTCCTCCACGGCAACACCCGGAACGGCCATGACCGGTTGACCCCCGCGTGCACGAACACGAATCGTGAAGTTATCGGGTTTGAGCGTCAACGTTTCTTTCACTTTCAATTGATAGTCCGCATGATCGATGAATTCAAAATGCTTCAGGACCATACCTAGCACAAGCGTTGCTTCCTGAAGGGCGAACTGCTGGCCAATGCAGGCCCGCTGACCATTACCAAACGGTTTATAGGCATCATGCGGCACCTTGCTCGGATCTTCGAACCGTTCCGGACGGAATGCCTCGACGTCTTCGCCCCATGCTTCTTTGTCCCGGTGCAGCTTGGGAATAAGTACACTGACACTATCCCCTTTTTGCAAAGGATATTTCCCGTCCAGAACAAGGTCTTTCTTCGCGTATAAGGAGAATGCTGGAGCCGTTGGCCACAACCGCAATGCTTCGTTCAAAACCATGCGAACATATTTCAGATTGCGGACCTGATTGTATGTTGGAACCGGATCTTTTAGAATCTGATCTGCTTCAGCTTGAGCCTTGGCGAGTGTATCCGGATTTTTCATTAAATAATAGATGGCAAAGGACAACAAGCCACTCGTCGTCTCATGTCCAGCAATCAGGAAGGTGATGATCTGGTAACGTATATTTTCATCGTCCAGCGTTTCCCCGGTTTCCGGGTCCTTGCCACTGAGCATGTGGGACAACAGATCGTCCGCCCCTTCCTGGGGCTGCTCCTTACGCTCCGCAATAATATGATCCACCAGTGAGTACATCGATCGGATATCCTGTTCAAACTGTTTCTTTTTGGTGATCATCAGCTTGTCTTGCAGACGCAAACGCTGTAACGAACTCATCGATTCGTCCAATGCTCGCACCATGCTGGTAATGAAGGGATGCGGTTCTTCCCGGTAAAAGCTGTTAAAGCGGTAGTTGAATCCGCACAATCCAATCGTATCCAGGGTAAGACGAGTCATATCATCAGGTACGTTAACCGTCTCATCCGGGTTTAATCTGGACCACTTCTGCACGAGCTGTACAGCGAGATCAATCATTTTGTTGTGATATCCCTGCATCGCACGCTGGCTGAAGCTGGGCAGCAACACATTGTGAGCTTTTTTCCAATTCGGTTCTTGAGTCCAACTCGTAAACAGGCCATCTCCGGCAAATGCACGTACCTTCTCCAGCGGTGCCCATACACGTTTATCGAATTTGGATTCGTCGGTAACCTCAGCTACCAGTTTATGACCTGAAATATACAATTCACTTCGGCCAGGATAATCCATTCGAAAAATGGGGCCATACTCTTCAGCGAGTTTCACCAGGGATTGTACAGGTTCATCGGTGTTTAACTGTGGTAAATTTCCTAAAGGTCCAAAAGTTTTGGGTTGGGGAACTGAAATTTGCGCCATAATACTCACTCCTCTTCCAAGTGTTACGTTCGACTAAAAAATAATACCTTCATTCAACTACGACTTCAGATCAACAGACATGACTACATTTTCTGCAAATTTTCATATTTCATCCAGATAACCTGAAAATCATACCGGAACCAATTGACCAAAATAGTATATTGGTCAATTTAGAGTAAAAAAAATGGGCTCCTTCGTTATCTTTCTTTTACCCTAACATTTCCAGTCCTAATCTTCAACAGTCTCAAAGTCTTAGGACCAAAGGGTATCCATCCGAATTGGCATGAGTAAATTTCCCCTTTGGTCCATAAATATAGAGAATATTTTGCTCTGAACGAACACTAGAATTTTTGAAGATACACAGTTCGCTCAAACTCAAACTAGGCCTGTCTCAGCAAATCCCGAATCGCGGACTCCATCTCTATCGGTGCAACCGTAGTCTCATAGCGACCACTCACTTCCCCTGTTCGATCAATCAGAAACTTGGTGAAATTCCATTTGATCCCGTCTCCCCGGTATAATTCGGGATGTTTCTCCTTGAGGAATTGATCCATCCACCGACCTTCTTCCGATTCCATATCATAACCCTCAAATGGGACTGTTTCGACCAGATCGCGAAACAAAGGATGTATGAATGGTCCGGTAACCTCGATCTTCTCAGAAATCGGAAAGGATATATGAAAATGATTCCTGCAATACTGAGCTATCTCATCATTACTGCCCGGTTCCTTGTGATTAAACTGATCACAGGGAAACGCCAGGATCTCCAGCCCTTGATCACGATACTGCTCATACAAGTGCTGAAGTTCCGTAAATTGTCGAGAGTAACTGCACTTGCTGGCTGTATTCACAATAAGCAGTACTTTCCCCCTCAAAACAGATAAATCACCCGTACCTCCATCCATGAATGGAACCGGATAGTTAAATATACGCATTCATAACGCCTCCTTGGTCGTTTCTCACATGAACCCTCTCTTGAAATGGATTATACGCCGCTTCTATTGATAGGTTAAATATATAATAATTATAATATTAATAGTTTTTATCTATAAACCATCTTATCTGCTGCCATATGATTGAATGGCTCATTATGCTTTTCATAATGGAAATACTAAACATAGAAAAAACTGCCCTTCGCAGACAACAAGCTGCTTTTGGACAGTCATTCGTTAACGTTGTGCATTTCGAAATGTAGCTAACCCATAATAAGACCATATACAATCCCCGGCCCATGAACACCAATCGTCAAATCATTTTCAATATCAGAAGAACGACTAGGACCGGAAATAAAATGTATGCCTGCCGAAAGATTCTCTCTTCCCGCTTCATCGAATCGATCAAGCGTTTCACCAAGTCTCGTGTAGAGCCGTTCAACTGGAATAATAATGATGAGTACGGTGGGCAATAGACTCACTGAGCGTCCCTTTTCTGGCGAAGAAAGCACCGTGACGGAACCCGTATATGCTGTGGCATAATCCGCCATTACTACACCGATATCTGCCTCGGCTGCCCTTGCCTTCCAGTTCTCCTCTGCTTGGCTGTTCCATACAGAAATCTGCACATCGGGAAGTTGCTCTTCCAATCCAAGATCCGTCAGCGCCTGTTCATTCTGACGTATGATATATTTCGCACTCAATTCATGAGATTTATTAGCGATAAAGTCTGAAGCTTCGCCAATGTCTCTTACCCGCGCAATATGAGCACCTACACTCACAAAATTATCGGTGAAAGCCTGTATGCGCTTATCTATGTCCCACTCCAAATCCGTCCAGAATGCGGGTGCACCGCGAAAAGGTTGGGTCGGAGCATGTGTCTGCCGAGGTCTCCTCAATTTGGACGCAATGTCATTCATAAAGTGTTCCTGCTTCGCACGAGACTTTTTCTCCAATTGCTCTAGCCATTCCTGATGTTCAGTGTTCATGTTGACCACCACCCCCCTCGCGCTCACGCAGAATCTGTTCCATTCGATCCCGAACGGAAGAATCCATCTCTTTCTTGTCTTGATTCAGCTCCTGATCCAGCTTGTTCCATTGCTGCCGGAAGGAACGCTTCGCGAGGCTTGGCGCAACCCGATAGCTGTTCCAGCCTTTGAGGGGCCCAAGTTTAAGTGAAATTCCGTTATTCCGTACAACGGCTTTCTGACCAATCTGTCCGAGACGTATAGCCGCTCCGAATCGTTTAGAATTGGATACAACCGCTGCAAAACCTTTCATGCCAGCGCTCTCAAGCTTATTGCCATGACCCTCTTCCACCTTGCGTCTGCGTAAATATACGAGCATATCATGTAGCGGAATTTTGACCGGACAGGCTTCATAACAGGCTCCGCACAGACTGGAAGCACCCGCGATGTCGTTCCATTCATCAATGTTGCCATTCAGTGCAGGTGTAAGTACCGCTCCAATCGGTCCACTGTAGGTTCCACCATAGGCATGCCCGCCGATATGACGATATACCGGACATGCGTTCAAACATGCACCACAGCGAATACAGTTCAACAGCTCCTGAAACTCGGGATCACCCAACTGAAGTGAACGTCCATTATCCACGATAATAATGTGCATTTCATCTGGCCCGTCCCCGTCTTCTGTTCGGCGAGGGCCGGTTATGCCTGACATATACATCGTCAATTTTTGACCTGTCGCGGAACGTGGCAGTAAGGTTGCCATCACCTCCAGATCCGTCCAGGATGGAATGATACGCTCCATGCCCATTAAGGTAATCTGTGTTTTTGGCACGGTGGATACCATGCGGGCATTGCCTTCATTTTCAAATAGAACCATGGAACCCGTCTCCGCAATCGCAAAATTGCAGCCGGTCATGCCAATATCTGCTTCAAGAAACTTCTCACGCAGCTTTTTGCGTACAAATCCGGCAAGTACGGTGGTGTCCGGTTCCAGAATTTCTCCCGCTTCCTTGGATAACAGGTCCGCAATCTGGTAACGGTTTTTGTGAATAGCCGGAATGACGATATGAGACGGGGCTTCACCCGCCAATTGAATGATGTATTCACCCAGATCAGTCTCTATCGCTTCAATACCTGCGGATTCCAAAACATGGTTGAGATGCACTTCCTCGGACACCATGGACTTGGATTTCACCACGGTAGAAGCCTGCTTATGAGCCGCAATATCAAGTGCAATCGCTGCTGCCTCTACCGAAGTATCGGCAAAATGAATATGAACTCCATTGGAACGTGCATTATTGACGAATTCATTCAGGTAATAATCCAAATATGCGATCGTATGCAGACGAATCTGACGTCCACGTTCACGCCATTCTTCCCAGTTGCCATGTTCTTCGGATGCGGACTTCTTGCCATTACGCAATCGCTCTGTCGTAAATTTGACGGCTTTCCGCAGGAAATCATCATTCAAAGCCAATTCTGCACGTTCTTTGACGGTAACATCCATTACACCGGGTTGACTCATCCTGTTTGCACCCCCTCATACAGCAGTTCAGCCAAATGCATCACACGCACTGGTTCGTTCCGATACCGCAGGTTACCTGCGATATTCATTAGACAGGCCATATCCAGTCCTACTAATACTTCAGCTTCCGTCTCTTTGATATGATCTACCTTTTCTGTGACCATGGCCCCAGATATATCCGGCATTTTGATCGCAAAGGTACCCCCAAAGCCGCAGCAGTCCTCTCCGTAAGGAAGGGGAACAAATTCCAAACCTTTTACTGCCGAAAGTAATGCCATAGGCTCATCCTTTACGCCTAACAAACGGCTGCCATGACAGGAGGGGTGGTATGTAACCTTATGCGGAAAATGTGCACCCAAATCCGTGATGCCAAGCACCTGAACGAGAAACTGCGTGAATTCGTAGGCTTTGGCTTCCAAACGTTTAGCCTTCTCCAGCCATACAGGTTCATCGACAAACAGCTCGGGATAATGATGAATCATGTACGTACAGGAGCCCGAGGGACAGACGACAAAATCGCTGTCATCAAAGGCTTCCAGAATCGTTTTGGCGGCTACCCGTGTCTCATCCCAATACCCGCTGTTGTAGGAAGGCTGACCGCAGCAGGTCTGCACAGGCGGGAAATCCAACCGAACGCCATGAGCAGCGAGCAATCTCACCATCGCCTCCCCCACACGGGGATATATGGCATCGCTGAGGCAGGTAATGAATAAGGAGACTTTCATGATTACACGCTCCTATAACTGATGAATTGTTGTTATAACGCTTATAAGTATCGAGTACCGTATTGTTTTACACCCTTGTGATTGAGATATCATAGCTGTTCAGTCGTTCTATCACATCATCATCAAGCGACTGATCCGTGATCACCGCATGAACCGCATTTAACCCGGTTACCCGGGCAAATGCACGAACCCCAAACTTGCTCGTATCTGCAAGCAAAATGACCTGGTCGGATATACCGACCATTTTCTGCTTCAACCGTGCCTGAAGCTCATTGGATTCACTGATTCCGCCGCCTTCCAGATGCACACCTTTACAAGACAGGAACAATTTATCGACATGATATGTCTCCAGAGAACGTTCGGCGAGCGGTCCAACAAAAGACAGAGATCGTTGGGCCAACTGGCCACCAGTTGAAATGACTTCAATCTTGTCCCTGCTGCTCAGTTCGGTGGCTACCTGTATGGAGTTGGTCAATACGGTCAATGGCATATCTGGCATATTGGCCGCCATATAACCTGCTGTCGTGCTGGCATCCAGTAGAATTCGATCACCCGGACGAATCATGGATAGAGCAGACAGGGCAATTCTTTTCTTTTCCTCAGCATGTGTTGTTTCCCTTACCCGGTAAGGGATCTCCGGCTGCTCTTCCTTCACGCTAACAGCGCCACCATGGGAACGGCGCAGTCGCCCTGCTTGCTCCAGCCGGTCGAGATCACGCCGAATGGTCTCTTCTGTTACCCGGCAGTGCTCACTAAGCTCGGATACACGCATACTGCCCTTAACATTAACCATCTCCACAATTCGGTCATAGCGCTCTGCTGCCAGCATGTTACACCTCGCTTCCAGCTTGTGATTTGGGCGAAGCCGTCAACCTTAGGAATCTACCGTAGGCCTCTTCCCAGATTGGTCTGTCCTTTGGCTCATAATCGGTAACTGGGAATGAATCACGTATGACCTTGCGGGCTTCCCATATATCCTTAAAGGCTCCGCTTGCCATCCACTGTACAGCCATGTTCCCAATCGCACTACCTTCTGCTGGCCCCGCCCATACCGGTTTGCCAATGGAATTGGCTGTCCACTGACATAACAGGCGATTCTGAATGCCACCACCGACCATATGCAATCCACTAAAAGACTGTCTGGACAGTTGTTCTGTCCATTCCAGCACTCGCCGATACTTCAGTGCAAGACTCTCCAGAATAGAACGGGCAATGGCCCCCTGGTCTTGCGGCTCAGCCTGCCCTGTATCACGACAATATTGTTGTATGCGAGAGGTCATATCCCCTGCTGGCATAAACCGGTCATCATCGGGATCAAACAGGCTAGCAAATGGAGGAGCAAGTTCCGCCCTGCTTAGTAACTCCGCATAGCTGATTCCCTGTCCATTCCGTTCCCATTCACGCATGCATTCCTGCAAAATCCACAGGCCCATGATGTTCTTAAGCAAACGGAACGTGCCACCTGCCCCGCCCTCATTCGTAAAGTTGAGCGCCAAACTCTCGGAACTGATGGCGGGGTGATCAATCTCCGTTCCCATTAGTGACCAGGTTCCACAGCTTAGGTAGGCAAATGAACGCTCTGTTGCCGGAACAGCCACAACCGCCGAACCTGTATCATGCTCTGCAACCGCAATAACCGGAATGGCAGATAAGCCAAGATCACTGCAAATGCTGCTGCGCAGCTGCCCCACTCGAGTACCTGGCAAGACTGCTTCTCCAAACAGCGTCTCCGAAATACCAATATGTGCAAGCAATTCACCGTCCCAATGTCCTGTGGTCGGATTGTATAATTGTGTTGTGGTGGCGTTGGTAAACTCATTCACCGCTTCACCGGTTAGAAAGTATCGAAGCAGATCAGGGATCATGAGGAAACGCTCCGCTTCGTTGAGCAGTGGGGAGCCACTTCGCTTAAGCGTTGCCAACTGATACAGTGTGTTAAAGCTAAGAAACTGGATGCCTGTGCGTTCGAAAATTCGCTGAGAGGTCAATTCCTTACGCAGCTGATCCATCATGCCGTTAAATTGTGCATCACGGTAATGATACGGATTGCCCAACAATTCACCATGACTTCCAAGCAGTCCAAAATCAACCGCCCAGGAATCAATCCCCAGACTTTCAGGCTGCTCTCCCTTTTGTTTAACAAGGTTCAGCCCTTCCAGCAATTCATGGTGCAACCTCAAGATATCCCAGTGAAGCCGCTCCCCCGCTTTTACCGGCTCATTCTTGAACCGATGGATCTCCAACGTTTCCATTCCCCGATCATTCAGATGACCCAGCAGTGCTCTCCCGCTTCCAGCACCCAAATCATACGCCAGCACACTCACCGCTCTTCACCAGCCCTTCATCCCATACTATACTTCGCCCTTGAACATTTCTTGATTTCATTAATGACTGCTCTGTACTTTATTCTTTATTTTTTTGTTTGTTTATTTTTGTTTAATACTGTTTAGCTTTATTTTACGAGTATATCATCAATGTAAGCGTTTGAATACCCTGTGATTGGTTTCTTTTACTCATACCAAAAACGACTCTCTCCACTCGGGAGGAGCCGCCTTCCTGTTATTTTACGTATAAAAGCTGTTTTTACTAACACCGGACTGGGGCTGAACATCTCTTTCAAAATGCTTAAACCTTGTCCCCTGATATGTCAGCATGCCCCGGTCATTTTCTACAAACATCCCGTAATTACTGCCGCCAACATTTAATTCCACACGATCTCCATTATCAAATTCAAACGTGGCGTAATACCAGGTAGACGCACTGCTGTCTCCGCTCCCACCTGTGACTTCTGTTCGCTTTGCCACAATCGTTGAATGTAAGGTTAGCAGCGCTGAAGCATTATTCGATGACCATGTGCGTACCCCTGAAATAATGGCATAAACAATAACACCTGCAATGATGAGAAAAATGCCACCGATAAAAATGGATCCAAACGCACTCATTGCACCAAACTCATTGAATCCAGCAAAAAAACCACTCTGATTGCCCTCAAATCCCGGAACATCATTCATGTCATCAAAAATACCGAAGCCATCCATGCTTAACCAGCCCAGTGATGAAGATATGCTCAATGACGTCATTCATCATCGTTCCCTTCTCCCTGCAAATTAAGATGCACCGCCCCCTGCCAAGGAGACGGTGCACGCAGACAACCCTACAAGCCTTGTCCGTATACTATATGAACCTGATTACGAATACAGACGTTCAAGTTCATCGACCAGACTGCCAACATAGGCCACGGCAGCACGAATCGGCTCAGGTCCAGACATGTCCACACCCGCAAGCTTCATCAACTCTTGCGGATCAAGGCTTCCTCCCGCTTTCAACGCATCAAGCCAGCGATCTACGGCAGGCTGCCCCTCTTCCCGAATCAGCTGTGCAGCAGCGGTAGATGCCGTCAGACCTGCTGCATAGGTATATGGATACAATCCCATATAATAATGAGGCTGTCTCATCCAGGTCAGTTTCGCCCCTTCGTCTATAACTAGATCAGGCCCCCAGAACTCGGAGAGGATATTGCCTTTCAACTGACTTAACGTCTTCGCTGTAATAGGTTCATCTTTGGTTGCAAGTGCGTACACCTGACGCTGCAATTCACCCTCAAGCAGATGCGTAACAAAGTTATGGTAGTACGTATTGAGCAATTGCAAAATGACCCAACGACGCATCCTCGGATTATCAGAACGTTTCAACAAATGATCTGCCAGCAGCATTTCATTCATCGTTGAAGGCGCCTCTATGAAGTAGAGAGACGGTCGTGTATTCGTAAGACGTTGATAATGCCCGGCAAGCATGAAATGTCCGGCATGTCCAACTTCATGGGCAAGTGTAAACGCTCCGCGCATATTGTTTGCCCATGAGATGAGGATATAGGAATGAGAACCATATATGGACGAACAAAAAGCTCCTGTCGATTTGCCCGCATTATCAGCGTAATCTACCCACCGCTCACTAAATGCACGTTCCACAATGTCGCCATATTCCGGTCCCATCACCGCAAGAGCTTCACGAATGAGTGTGCAGGCTTCCTCATATGTAATGGCAGGGCTGAATTCAGGGTCCAGTGGTGCTTTCAGATCACAGAACATCAGCTTGTCCAGGCCTAGCTCACGTTTCTTGAGAGCTGCCAGTCTGCGCATATGAGGTGCAAGTTCCTTCTGGATGATATCCAGTACATTGTTGTACATGTCTTTGCTCACCTGCTGCGGGCTGAGCAACATATCCGTAACATCATCATATCCACGCAGCCTGGACATAACGACCTGTTTCTTCACTTCGGTGGCGTAACCTTCAGCGAACGTATTTTTGTAATCGCTCAGTTTGGAGCTAAACGCGGCATACGCAGAGCGGCGAAGCTTCGTATCCGATGACATTTCATAATTGTTCTCATAAAATGACCAGGAAAGCGGACGATTATTGTCATCACTGTCAAGTGCATCGTCAAACGTCATGTCTGCCAGTTTGCCGCGCAGATAGATCCGGTATGGTGAGTCCAGCACTTCCCCAAGGGAAGCGAGTACCTTCTCCGTTTCGGGCGAGAGACGATGTGCTTTTTCCTGAATTAGACGATCCAGACTTCGAGCATAGGGCTGCAAACCCGGAAGTTCTTCAATATAACGTTTAACCGTTCCATCGGGAAGATTCACGATCTCGGAATTCACAAAAGACAAGGACGACGACAAATTCGATAAAATATCTCCTGCCTTGGCTGAATTCTCAATATTCACGGGATTGGTACTGTCCTCCGACTGTTTAAGTCGGGCATATGAAGCTGTTTTTCCAATCCGTTCATGAAGTGCTTCACGGGCATCCAGACAGGCCAGCAGCTGCTCAGCGCCTTCGCCCAGATGTCCTTTGAATGTTTCGATATGAGCAGCAGCTTCAGTCAATGATCTAAGCTCCTGCTCCCACTCTTCGTCAGTCCCAAACAAGTCTCGCAAGTCCCAGGTAGTGTCTTGGCTTACTTCATCGCGTGTACGTATTTTTTCCATCGTTAAATGTCCTCCTCCTTGCATTTCCAATATCTCTCATCGTATCATATTCGGAGCATTTATGCCTTACATATCCTAAAATGAGCCTTTTGGTACAAGGGATTCACAACCAAGTTGGAAAATTTAGTTTGCTCGCGTCACTCCGCCGGCAGAATAACCTTCCGATCGCTGTTATCCCCAGATTTTTTGATCCCTTTTTTAAAGGGGAAATCCGGGGATAAGCATATGCTTCCGATGTAGCTTTCTTTCAGAAAGCTTTTAGGCGAACGCTTCGCTTCTTCAGGATACTTCTGCCCTCTACGTTTCAAGAAAACTTTTGTTAAACTGTTAGTGAATTAGGGGGAAAGAAAAACCGCCGGGTAATGGAAGTATCCATTTACCCGGCGGTTCGTTCTGACTATAACTTATTCTGATTTCCAAATTACATTTTCACCATAGTTTTTACCCCAGTTATACATCGCATGCAGCACGGGCATCAGGCTCTGTCCGTGATCCGTCAACGTATATTCCACACGAGGAGGTACTTCTGCATACACCTTGCGCTCAATTAGCTTGTCTTCCTCCAGCTCACGCAACTGGTTGGTCAGCATCTTTTGGGTAATATGAGGAATCAATCGCTTCAATTCACTGAAACGTTTGGTGCCTTCAAGACCCAGATGCCATAAAATAATCAGTTTCCATTTGCCGCCAATCACAGCAAGGGTCAATTCTTTCTCACAGTTGATCTCTTTCAAGTTGATGCGTTCCTTGACTTCGGCTGCCATGGCTCCGAGCCCCCTTTTCTTCCACTTAATCTTTTATCACTAAAATGCATTTCGCATATCACAAGAACAATCCGCAATAGGAGAACTTGCCGCTCTCTTGTATCATATAACGGGTTCATTGGTTCGATACAGCTTGTATACATTCTACTACAGTACAACCCTGATGTTAAGCAGACCCGAATCAGACCACAGACAACGATAGCAGAAAAGACCGGAACTCCCACTTGTTTAAGGGAATTCCGGTCTTCGATCTATAAGTTGAACTAATGAATATTTACACTAACCACTCCGATGACAGAACAATCTTCCGATCGCTGTTATGCCCAGATTTTTTCATCCTCTTTATCAAAAGTGAAAATCTGGTCATAAAGGCGAAGCGTATGCTTCCGATGTAGCTTTCTTTCAGAAAGCTTTTAGCTCCGCTTCTCCAGCTTATTTCTGTCCTCTACGTTGTTGTGTAGATGTTTAGTTCAACTTATAGATTCTAATTCATGAAGTCTATGGCATATGGTCTATTCCAGGTTCGCATGACGCCCAAACATGTCTGCTCCAGTCATACTCTTCATTTCCATCATGGTGAGCACCAGTGCATCCAGGCTCAGCAGCAGCCCCTGTTCAAACAGGGAGCCCATCGGCTGAATGGTCACTTCGGCTCCGGCGCTCGCTGTATCCTCTTTGGCAGAAGCTGGAAGACGAACCACGGTATCTGACAGCTGTCCAATGGTGGACTCTAGTTTAATGGTGATCAGACCCACAGGAGCACCTGCTTTATTGGCCTTCTGAGCCATTGCTGCCAGACTGCCTGTCTCCCCAGAGCCTGAGCATAACAAGAGGAAGTCTTTCGGAGAGATTCCTGGTGTAACGGTCTCCCCAACTACATATACCCGAAGACCCATCTGCATCAATCTCATGGCAAAAGCCTTTCCCATCAGACCGGATCGGCCTGCGCCTGCGACAAAAACCTGTTCGGCAGCCAGAATATGTTCCGCCATGGCCTGCATCTCCGAGTCGTCGATCTGGCTTAGCGTACGTTCCAGCTCCTTCAAGATGTCCACTGCGTATTGCCCTGTGCTCATCTGTCTTACCCTTGTTGAACCAGACGTTGCATCTCAGCTGCTACTTTGGCTTTGTCTGCTTGGCCCGTAATGCCGCCACCCACAATCACCAGATCCGGTTGTGCCTTGATCACTTCAGGCAATGTTTCCAGCTTGATGCCACCAGCGACAGCCGTTTTAGCGTTTTTCACAGCAGCTTTGATCGTTTGCAGATCTTCGAACGGGCTTTGTCCTTCAGCTTGCAGGTCATAACCTGTGTGTACACAGATGTAATCTACGCCAAGCGAATCAACTTCACGAGCACGCTGTTCAAGGTTAGGCACGTTGATCATGTCCACAAGAACTTGTTTGTTTTGTTTCTTCGCTTCTGCTACTGCACCTTTGATCGTACTATCATTCGTTGCCCCAAGCACAGTGATCAGATCCGCACCAGCTTCAGCTGCTTTCATGATTTCATAACCACCAGCGTCCATAATTTTAAGGTCTGCAAGAACTTGCAGATTAGGGAATGCTTCTTTCATCGCTTTTACCGCGTGCAAACCTTCATTAATAACGATCGGCGTACCAATCTCAACGATATCAATATATTGTTCAACTTCTTTAACAAGTGCAATACCTTCAGGGATGTTTACCAAGTCCAATGCCAATTGCAATTTCACGATTCATTTCTCCTTTATTGTTCGAGTATGAGTATATATCCTGTAAAGGATGTTAAAATATTTAGCCTGCACCGTACAGCCAGTTCAGATGCATGCAATGTTTGTCATGGCTACTCATTCATTGTAGAGCCTGACTATCCGATCAGGAAGTACGCACTTTGAAGTCAGGTAGTTACTTGCACGATACTATTGATTAAATTACATTGTTATATGAATCGAAATCTTGAAAATAAGTTATCGTCCACAATCCACATATGAGATCACCCGCGAATTCCTGTGCTCTTCTCATCAAAAAAGACCCCGCCACAAGGACAGGGTCTTTCCAAAGCTTCAGGTCAACAAGATCACATATATTGATCCTGAAAACTTATTTAAACTTTTCGGTTAATCATTCAAATCCTTGGTTTACAGATAAACAGGTTTCACGCATACCGGCTTGGATACACCTGTGCTGTGACCTGTGTATTTCAGACGCCCGCTCTCCTGATCTACTGTAAAGGAAACGATATTGTTGGTATCGCGGTTAGCTGCAATCAGCAATTTGCCATTCGGAGTCAATGCAAAGTGACGTGGGTGTTCACCCTCAGCAGATACATGCTCAACCAATTTCAAATGTCCTGTTTCAGCGTCTACTGCAAATACCACGATGCTGTCATGCCCGCGGTTTGAACCGTATACGAAACGACCATCGTTTGATACGGCGATTTCAGCTGTTGTGTTTTCACTGCCGTCATAGCCGTCAGGCAATGTGGACACGGTAGACACCTCTGTCAAAGTACCCGCTGCTGCATCATAACGGAAAGTCGTAATGGAAGAATCTACTTCGTTAATAACATAGGCGAATTGACCGTTCGGATGGAATGCCAGGTGACGAGGTCCTGCACCCGGATGTGTTTTGGTTTCACTGTGCAATTCGAGTTCATTCTTGTCTGCATCAATAGAGTAGATTGCGATTTTGTCCGCACCCAGATCCTGTACCATCATGTATTTGCCATCCGGGCTGAAGAATGCAGAATGGACGTGAGGCTTGTCCTGACGCTCAGGATGCGCACCTTTGCCTTCATGTTTCTTCTCATCCAGAAGCGCTCCAACTTCACCGTTATCCGTCAAGGCTTGCAGACCCACCAGACCACCATGGTAGCTGGAAAGGATCAAGTAACGTCCGGAAGGATCACGTTGGATATGACATGGTGGAGCCGAAATGGAGTCATGACGATTCAGCAATGATAATTTTCCTGTAGAAGGATCAATGCTCAGAGCTACAGCTTCAGACATTTTATTACCTTCGGCAGACGCCGTCTCACCGATCGCATACAGTTTGTTACCTTCAGCATCCACGTTTACAAACGTTGGATTTTTCACGCCGGAGATGCCATCAAGCTTGGAGAGGTTACCTGTATCCTCATTCAATTCATATGCGTAAATGCCCTCATTTTCCGCTTCGGCATAAGAGCCGACCAATACGAGCAAGCGTTTTGATTCACTCATTACAGTTTCCTCCTCTATGTGTATGTAATCTGGTTGCACCTCTTCTATAATAAATCTGCCATATCAAAATAGCAATCCACCGCCCCTGTGCAGCCATCAAACAAGTGCCCTCAAACATATGCTCATGAAATAAGCCAACACCAATATCCATTCCGACAAAGGTCAACTTCTGCTATGATAAAATAGGTTTTTCATCCAGAAAGGACTGAATTCGGTTGTTTAATTCATTTCTGCTTACGTTATATCATGTATTTCTGCCGATATCACTTCCCGTGATCGGAGGCATATTGTTAAAACGCTTCAAAAATTGGGATACTCGGCCGCTGTCGACCTTTTCCCTTTATATTTTGAGCCCTGCGCTTATCTTTGATACACTGCTGCATGCTGATATTACATGGACAGACGTAACCGGCACATTCTGGTTCTCCATCATCAATCTGATCGCCCTGTGGGCACTGGCTGAACTGCTGAGCCGAGTATTCCATCTTGGGGCAAGCGAAAAAGCGGGCCTCACCCTTGTCTCCACGTTTACGAACTGCGTGAATTATGGGCTCCCGCTTGTGTTGCTTGCCTTTGGACAGCTTGGATTGGATAAGGCTTCGGTATATGTCATCGGACAGATGATCATTGTAAACACGGTAGGTATCTTTTTTGCTGCCAGATCCGAATTCACGGTCAAAAATGCGATTCTGTCCGTCTTCCGTATGCCTTCCATCTATGCTGCTGCGATAGCCATCATCCTGCGTGCATCCAATCTGAGCTTACCAATGGCACTAGATGGAGGCGTCTCCATGCTCGCAGCCGGTTACTCTCCTATCGTACTGGCCATTCTCGGTGCACAGATGCTCAGACCACGTGGTGCGGTCGAACCTTGGAAACCTAACGTTCGCAAAGCATTCTGGACTGGACTTGTAGTAAGGCTTGCCGCAGCACCCGTACTTTCGTATCTGATCCTAACCGCACTTCAGATAGAAGGAACGTTATTCAGTGTGCTGCTGATCTTGGCTTCCATGCCAACTGCAGTGAACGCAGTCATTTTGGCCGAGCAATTCAATGCATCTCCGCAGTTTGTGTCCCGCTGTATTCTATGGACAACCGCTGCCTCCATGATCATTCTGCCGATTATGATTGTGATGTCTTCCTGATCAGCACGGAAGCCGAAGTTGGAGACATCGCTGCCTGCTTGCGTTTCTCCAACCGGCGTTCAAAGCGGCGGTTGAGTGCTCTGACATAGAAGAACTTAACGACAAAGTAAGAAATCACACCCAGGATGACTCCAAAGACGGACATGCCTGCCAAAATATCCAGACCACCCAGCAAAAGTTCACTTAGCGCGGACCAGTTGCCACGAAACAGCTCCATAAAGGCACTTTCATGAACAAGCCCCTGCCCCATGCTGTGCGCAGGCAATATCCAGGAACCAATTTGCTTGGCAAGCGGCATCAATATGATGGGCAGGAATGTTAGCTTGCCGACCACGTTGCCCACAATAGCCGCTGGCAGCGAGCCACCGGACAAACGTACAATCGGATAGAACACGAGATATACCAGTGATGCTGTGGAAATAACAATCAGTTCCAAACCAAAACCCAAAGCAAATCCGGTTGATACTTTATGTGCTCCGCCGGGAGCACGTAACAATTTGAGAAAATTAAGCTTCAAAGCACGTGTTAAACGCGCAAAACGTGAGTTTTTGCTTTTCTGTAGGTTCATACCGAACTTCCCCTTATCTTACACAAATGACGGGCTCAAGCCGCCTATTCTTCAGTATATCACACCGCGTTAACGCCTGCTGTTATAATCACTGGCTGTGTCTCGATGACGACGTTACCTGCCACCGCTCTGGAGATCATGCAGGACTCTTCTGCTTTATGTGCCAGGCGCTCTGCCTTCGTCACATCAGCATCAGATGCATCGGCTTTGAGCACAATGCGAGGTCTGTGTATGATCCGTTCGTACGTAAATACGTTATTGGTAACATCCACCGTCGCTTCGGACTCCAGTGTCAGCTCATCTGGTGTAATATCCGATCGCTCCAGCATTGCTGCCAGCGTAATCAAATAACAGGTAGACGCTGCACCCAGCAGCATTTCATCTGGATTGGTACCGGTGCCCGGACCACCCATCTCCTGTGGAATCGAAATAACTGTTTTTAACCCACCTGCATCAATATGCCCTTCACTATTACGTCCACCATTCCAAGTAGCTTTCAGATGAAAAGGATGTTTCATTATATTCATTCCTTTCTAATTAGACACGGACACATGTTATAGATTGTTCATTCAATGCACTAACCTGTTCTTCAGCTAAGCCTAGATCAGTTATTACTTTTGCCACACTGCTGAGTTCCGCCACTCTTGTAAAAGCCTGCACGCCAAACTTGCTCGAATCCGCCAGCAATATAACTTCATCAGCTATGCTGATCATCTTCTGCTTCACCAGCGCCTGCAATTCATTCGACTCACTGATGCCCTTGGTCAGATGTACTCCTTTGCAGGATAAGAAAACTTTATCCACATGATAAGCATCAAGCGACCGTTCAGCTAGCGGCCCTACAAACGATAGGGACTTCGAAGCAAGCTGCCCGCCTGTCGCGATTACACGGATCTGTTCCTTGTTACTCAGCTCCGCTGCGACCTTAATGGAGTTGGTCAACACGGTGAGTGGTATGTTTGGCAGTCCAGCCGCCATATACCACGCCGTTGTACTGGCATCCAGCGCGATTCGCTCACCAGGCTCTACCATTTTCACCGCTTCGTCCGCAATTCTGCGTTTCTCTTCTGCATGAGTTACAGCCCGCTCCGGATAAGGGATTTCCGACTGCCCCTCTTCTTTATATTTTACGCTGACAGCCCCGCCATGGGAACGTCTGAGCCTTCCCGCCTGCTCCAGCTTGTCCAGATCACGACGAATTGTCTCTTCCGTTACGCCGCAGCGCTCACTAAGCTCGGTTACACGCATACTTCCCTGTGCATCTACCCATTCCACAATTTTCTCATAACGTTCAGCCACGAGCATCTTCATTCACTCCAAACCGTTGATTATCCAAGATGAATCCTGTTCATCCCATCATACCACAGTGCCCCCGGAAGGAGAATTTCATTGAGCCGCGCAGAGGGTGCAAAAAAGAGGGAGCTTACGCTCCCTCCATTTCGAATGAAATTGTGTCTTATTTATCGTCAGCCATAGGGAACCAGCCCGGTGTGTGAATGATGGCGTTCCACAGACCGTCAGGGATAACCAGACGTTCCTGATCCGATTTGGTGAGAATCGTCTCGATATCTTCCTCACGTCCGCTTTCGATTTTCTCAACCCAGTCAGGTTCGATAATCAGCTCACGACCGATCGCAAGCAATGCCACACCACTCTGAAGAGCTTCGGCTGCCTCGTCTGCGGTATGGATAGAACCTACGCCAATCACAGGCACTTTACCGTCTACACGGTCAAGAATAAATTCTATTCTGGAGCGAGTATCTGTCTCTCCTCGTCTTGGCTTGGACCAGAACTCGTTGACGGATACATGCAGGTAATCCAGATTTTTATCTTTCAGCGCATCCACCAATGCATACGTCTCTTCCATGGTCAATCCCGGTGTTTCCGGCTCTTCTGGTGAGAAACGGTATCCAACGATAAACGGTAGTTTCGTATGTGTAGCTACAGCCTTCTGGACTTCATCCACTACAGCCAGCGGGAATGTGAGACGTTTCTCGATGCTTCCACCCCAACGATCTTCACGTCGGTTGGAATGCGGAGAGAAGAACTGCTGGATCAAATAACCGTTCGCACCATGAATCTCAACACCATCGAATCCAGCTTCAATGGCGCGGCGGGTTGCTTCCCCAAAGTCCTTGATAATAGACGTAATTTCGACATCAGACAACTCTCTTGGTACAGGAGATCCCGGACGCTCACTGGCAACAGCGCTTGGAGCAGCGACTTGACCTGCTGGCACCGCTTGTTCTGGTGTGAGACGACCTGCATGGAAGATTTGGAGTACGGCTTTGGAACCTTGCTGCTTAATCGTATCAGCCAGACGTTTCAGACCGGGAATAAAGCTATCGTCATAACTACCAAATTGAGCCGGAAAACCAATTCCATTCGGAGTTACATGAGTAACCGCTGTAACAGACATACCCGCACCGCCAGTACGACGTGCATAATAAGCAAGTTCAGCGTCTGAGACAGTACCATCTGGATTCGAGGACATATGAGTCATGGGAGCGAGCACGATCCGGTTTTTCAACGTAATGCCGCTTGGCAGTGAAACTTGTTCAAACAATGGGCTATACTTTGGATTCATTCGTGGTTCCCTCCTGATTAAATATCTCTTTTAATAGATATATGAATATATGCGTTTACTTACTGTAATGATTATAGTTACGTTTCACTCACATTGCAACTTTTCATTTTCCACCCATATCCATTCCATGCTTAAAGGCTCGCTGCTCCATTCACTTCCCGCCTTTTGTCCATTACAGTTGTTTCTTATTTCTCAACCCAAAAAGACGGAGTGTCTTACGACTCTCCGCCTCATACAATTGCTTGCTCAGCTTAGAAACTGCGTACGTATGCTAGCTTCTGATCCATCTCTTCCACACATTCATAGCAGTCATGCTCATCATTGGCTACCATCGGAGTAACCGGATACAGATTCATCTCTGTACTGTTGTAGGATTTCAACAAAGGCAGCAGCTGTGTCACACGTGTGTTCGCTGGATCCAGCCAGGTATTAATCTCTTCTTCAGACAGAATCGCCGGCATTTTGCTGCCAAACTCCCGTGTAACCATGTTCGCCCCCGCCATCAGCATCGTGCAGGTGCGCAGTGGCTGTTTGCGTGTATCTTTCCATACCTCGTATAATCCCGCAATGCCAAACAATCCGCGATCCGGCATAACCACACGCACCGCATAGCTTTTCTTGCCTTCCTGACGCCAGTAATACAAACCATTACATGGGATAACACAACGCTTCGTCTCTACCAGCTTGTAGTAAGCTGGATTCTCATGCACCGTCATAAGGTTGGCGTTGACTGCATCGCGTCCCCAGAACGGAATGAATCCCCATCGGAACTCGTCCAATACCCGCTCACCATCCTGATGCAAAATAATCGGTGTATGCTGGGTTGGGCTGATATTGTAACGATTTTTGTAATAATACATCACCCGTTGAATCTTAAAATGATCCCTGACCTCATCCAAATCGGCTGCCAATGAAAAACGGTTACACATGCTCAGGCACTTCCTTTCCCTGCTTGAATTGAATTTGATTGTATTGTTTGTTATTGCAGGGAAATTATGCATGCAACTATGGATACCAATCGACTTTTTAGAGGAAAAGAAGGTCTAATCCAGCAAAACCCTAGGTTATTAACACGAAAACAAAGACTTAAGACTCATTTCAATCGCTCTCTTCCTTGTTACTATAATAGAGAAAAAATACAATTATTGGAGGTTTTAAGTATGAAAAGGAAGTTTTTTATGAGCATCATGTTGTTTTCAGCGATCGCGATGTTCGGCAGTACCATCTATGCAGCAACTTTTCTAACCTACGGCTACCCGAGCTCCACTATTCCAATTCGTACGTACAACTACGCCTCCGCGTGGCAAACCCCCATGGATGCCTCCCTCAGCAACTGGAACAATGCCGGTGCCAAAGTACAGTTTACCAAAACGAGCAGTTCCCCTAACACTATTACGGCCGGAAACTTCAATAACACGGCATATGGTGTCAACTATGCCTCGGTGTCTGGCAGTCAGGTCGTAAGCTTCCGCATTGAATTGAATGCAACCACCATTACGGCTGACGCAACCAACTTGTCCAACTTTATTCAAAGCGTATTCGTCCATGAACTCGGACACTCCGTTTGGCTCGGGGACAACCCTTCAACCACCAGCCCTTCCATCATGCTCTACTCCCGTAACCGGAACACAATGACACAGCCTCAAACCTTCGATATCAACAACGTCAGATCCAAGTACTAATCCGCTATTTTCAAACCCCTAAATCCAAGGAGGATTCCTATCCATGAAAAAAATTCGAGTATTGACGATGCTTGCCTCTTCCATTTTCATTTTGTCTGCCCTAGGCTGCTCCTCTGCAACGACAAATACGGCTGCCACCAAGGATAAACCAATCACGATGATTGCTTCGGAGGACTTCCCGAGTTACTCAAGTATCGGCGATCTCTCTGAGAGAGCAAACACCATCGTTAGAGGCAGTGTCATCCAAACACGGGTTGAAGCATTGAATGATATGGTACAAGCCCCTGCTGTAAATGAAAGTGCTCTGGATGAGCAAACGAACCCGGGCGGTGAGGATATTGTTCCTTTTGATAAAATCTATACGATTTATACCATTAAGGTTGCTGAATCCTTCAAGGGAACTCATGCTGCCGGGGACACTATTGAAGTGAAACAGCTTGGCGGACAGCTTGGCAATACCGAGATTATTAACGATGACAATATCAAATTCATTCCCACCAAAGATTATGTTCTCTTCCTGGAAACGTACGAAGACACCCCCGCCAGCCTGCTCAATTCCGTGCAAAGCTTGTATGTGATCAAACCCGCAGCCAAATCCACTCAACCAGGTGAGCAGCAATCGAAGTCCGAAGTTATTGTGAGCGCGAATCCCGAGAATGATCTCACGCTAAGCATCGATGAATTGCAGGAAATCCAAAGCCAAGATCAGAACAAATAACCTCGTTGGACATGCACCTATCCCCTTCTCCTACTGTTCAGTCATATAGCAAAAAACGTGCCGCCAGTAGCAACTGGGCAGCACGTTTTTTGATAATAAGTCCGGAACCTGTCTTTTCGTTACAAGCTTAACAACGTAAACCAGTTTTACTTGATTACAATTTGATAAAATCAGCCATGGAACGAACCTGGATGGCCCCCGCCTTGGAGACAGCACCATTAGATCCTTGCAATTCCTCTCTGGATGTAAACTTGACCTTTACCGGAATGCCAGGAATGAGGTCGAAGAAATTGTCCGAGAACACCCCTTCTGCCTCAGTAGAAATCCATACTTGTTTTGCAAGCACATCACTTTCCAAAACCAGATGCACGCCAACATTCTCGGTAACTTCGGTTACTTTAATTTGCACTGGTTGCAGTGCAATGTCCTTTGATGGTGCAAAATAATGCTCCTGTACGATGTCGGCTACCCCATCCTGCTTCAGATCAATACGCAGCAATGTTGTTGCAGCATCGCGGCCTTCCAGCCATTCCGCCTGGCTCAATGACAGCACCTGTTGACCAGAGTTGGATGCCAGAGCGACTTCATGCTCTTCCTCACGATATACTGTGCCATCAAAGCCAATCAGGCGTACCTGGAGTTTGCCTTTCACAGGTTCAAGCTGATCCGAGATGAGGTAAATATCTGTCACATCTTCCTTCGTACCATCTACCGATACCAAGATATCGCTGAAGCTGCGTTTCGCATAATATTGCAATGCTTTCCAGCGTCCAAAGTAATCCATACCCGCCCAGGAAGCCACCGGCCAGCAATCGTTCATCTGCCAGTAGAGCGTTCCCATACAGAACGGTTTGCGACGACGGTGAGCTTCAATGGCTGTTTTCATTGCCTCAGCCTGAAGCACTTGGCTCATATAGAGGAAGGATGGGAAATCTTTCGATTCATGCATGTACATATCCATGTATTGTTTGATCAGACGATTACCTGCCCCGTTCTTCTGATGGGCCAGCATAACTTCAGACTCCAATGCCAGATCCTCTTCCTCCGCATACTTGCGAACCGAATCGTATTCAGGGAAGGACTGGAAGCCATACTCACTCATGAAGCGACCCACATGAACGTTGTAGTTCTCAAAGGGCTCCACATTATGCCACACACCCCAATAATGGATATCCCCTTCTGATGTGGATGGGTGAGCATGCTGTTTCTCGTCTCCCGACAGTGATACCAGTGGTGAAGAAGGCCAATAATCCACACCAGGAGCATAGGCTTCAACCACTTCAGGCAAAAGATCATGGAAAATAGCTTCGTAATCCGCCCAAATGCGTTCTCTTTGCTCCGCATTGTAATCTTTTTTCCAACCCCAGCCGCCATCCTCAATGTAATGTGCCCACGCTGAATCAATCTCGTTATTACCACACCACAGTACAATGCTTGGATGATTACGCAGACGTTTCACATTGTCAATCGCCTCATGCTTCACACTGTTCAGGAAAGCCTCGTCTCCAGGATACATGCTGCATGCAAACATAAAGTCCTGCCATACGAGCAAACCATATTCGTCACACAATTCGTAGAATACGTCTTCTTCATAGAAGCCACCACCCCATACACGGAGCATATTCATGTTCGACTCGGCAGCAGATACAATCTCATGCAGATAGCGCTCACGTGTCACTTCTGTTATGAAGCTATCATTGGGAATGTGGTTCGCACCTTTGGCAAACACAGCAACTCCGTTTAACTCAAAATAAAAGGATGCTCCCGCTTCATCTTTGTCACGAACCAGACGAATGGACCGAATACCCGTTTTTACTGTGGACTCAGCCACAGCCTGTTCGCCCTGGATCACTTCCGTATGGAAAGAATACATATGCGGGTCACCCAATCCGCGGCTCCACCACAGCTTCGGTTCATCAATGGAGATTGAAACTTCCACAGTCTGGACGCCCGGTTTCAGGGTTACAACCTGCTCCCAGCTCTGTTCATCCGTTCCTACTCGAATAACCGTTTCTATCGATTGCGTAGACTCCACTTCCACGACTGCAGTGAGCGAAGCGGAAGCAGCGGTTACTTCATTTTGTTGAATGAATACATCATTAATTCGTACGTCTGTCCATCCTTCAAGGCGTGCTTCACGCCAGATTCCACTGGTTACAAAACGTGGACCCCAGTCCCAACCATAGTGATACGGGGCTTTTCGTGCAAAAATACTCACTCTTTTGTCGCCTAGTCCCCCCACGTCAGATTGATCATTCGATGCAGGCAGGGCATATCCGAGCTTCTCCAGCTTCGGCAGATCTTCATTGATCGGGGAACGAAAACGTATTCGGAGAACGTTGCCACTTGCCTTTACAACAGATTTCGCATCGACTGTCCACACCCGAAACATATTGTCTGCCGACAACACATGTTGTTCATTCACGTAAACATCTGCATATGTATCCAGACCATCAAAGACCAGCTCCAGATGCTGCTGCGACAGAAGTGCTTCATTCACATCAAATTCCGTGCGATATTCCCAGTCTTTCTTATCGACCCATTGAATTTCTTTTTCGTTAGTTCCATAGAAAGGGTCCGGTATTTTATCCAATTTCAGCAAATCCGTATGCACACAGCCGGGTACGTGAGCCGGCATCCATTCCTGATCCTCACAAGCCTTGAACGTCCAATTCTGAAAAGTCTGCGATTGTAATTTGCTCATGACAGCCTCCGTTATCATTATTGAAGTAGTTTAAAAAAACAAATTGTTAGGTTTTGTTATTATAAAAGCGAATAACTTACAAAACAAAATTAACACGATATACTCAATTTAGTCAATCTGTTTTGTGGATTATTTAAATAAACCTATCCGATAACAAAAAAAGACATGAAGCAAACTCTCTCCATGTCTTCTCACCCCATGTTTATAGCGTGATGGCGTGTGTTATTTTTATCATTTCTAAATTCACGTTCGTTAGCTTCACGGCAAAATAGCATTGTACTCATCACGAATGATTAGTTCCGAATAAATCAGCTTTCTTTCAAAAGGCCCGTCCGGATGTTCCAACCGCCACAATAACTGGTCCACCGCACGTCTGCCTAGATTCTCCTTATCGATATGCATCGTAGCAAGAATCGGTTCTTCTGTACGGGTATTATCGAATCCGGTTACTGCACAGCGCTCCGGCACCTCGATGCCCCTGCTTTGGAGTGCACCAATCACAACAGCGGCCATGTGGTCGTTGGCACATACCATCACTTCGGGGATATCCTCCATCTTCATGGCGACAATCGATTCCCGAATGTGATCCAGATCAGGTCCCAGCAAATCTGCTTGCTGCGAGACCTGCAGCTGCATCTCTTCCAGTACTGAACGATAGCCGAGCCATCGCTCTCTGAAACTGGCTGCATCAGGCAATTCGCCAGCAAACTGTAGCCGTCTGTAGCCCTTTCCAACGAGCATCAAAACCAGTTCCTGCATGCATTTCATGTTATCTGTAAATATCGTATCTCCATGAATTGCCGGATCTTCATGATCAACCATCACAAGTGGAATGTGCAGTCGATAAATCTCAAGCAATACGGATGTGGAGATGGAACCTACGGTAATAATTCCGCTAATAGCTTCGGGATTCAGCACCGAAAACATACGATCCGAGGAAGGTTCCGTCAAGGTCAGGATATCCATGCCCTTCTCATTCAGGCGTGCAGATATTCCGTCAAAGATAGGACCCCAGTACAGGGAGGAACGATTCTGCGATCGAATGTTAGGAAACAAGATCAGAATAGTCCCCTGTCTATCTATCTTCATCTCCTGTTCAGCAGGGGTTTCCACTAGATAACGTTTCGGTTCCGCTTTGAAATATCCGAGCTGTCCTGCCGTCCTGACAATCATCTCCCGGGTATGTTCACTGACACCAGGTTTACCGGTCAACGCACGAGAGACTGCGAATTTGGATACCCCCGCAGCGTCGGCAATTTGCTGCATGGTTACTCTTTTGGCCATCTTTCTCACCCGTTTTTCCTTTATTTTTCATTTAGTGTAGCATAAAAAAAGAGATTCAACAAAACAAGTTATGAAAATTTTCATTTTGTTAGGTTCAGGATTTGCTATAGATTCTTAAAATTTCTCAAATAAATAACAAAAAAAGTTCCTCCACCACCTTCACAATGAAGTTGATGGAAGAACTCTTGCTTTATTTCTAAATTATACGCCTGGTGCTCCCTGATCTCCCAGTTCGGTCTGTAATGCTGTCCGCTTTCTGCGCCAGAATACCGGATAGGGGACTCTGATCTCTGTAATCAGAACACCAATGAGCATCAGTGCTGCACCCGCATACCCTTGCAGCGTAAGGGACTCCCCTTGAAAGCTAAAAGCAAATGCTGCGGCAAACAACGGTTCGAGCGAAAAGATCAGACTCGTTCTCGTTGGTGAAGCATGCCGCTGGGCAAGAGTCTGCAAAATGTAACCAATGCCGCTGCACAGTACTCCCAGACCCAGAATGGCTGCCCAAGATTGAGGTGTGTCAGGTAAACGTGGTGTCTCCAGCACAAATGTAGCAGCCAGCCCCCACAGGGCTGCAACGCCCAGTTGCACCGTCCCCAGCGTTAGTGGATCATGCTTCGGCGTATACTTGCCAGCAATCATAATGTAGAGCGCGTACATTAATGCTGCGAGAATGCAAAGGATATCCCCCATATGCAGGCTAAGCTCATGTTGAAGTGTCAACAATGCGAGCCCAATTACCGCCACGAGAATACTTATCGTTAATCGCAAGTCTGGCATTCGTCGATGCAGAATTGTCGTCAGGATGGGCACAAAGATCACTGCCAAACTGATCAAAAATCCTGCCTGGGAAGCCGTTGTGCGCTGTACTCCATAAGTGATAAATACAAAGGCCGCGAATAACGCTGTTCCCATAATAGCCCCTGCTGCAAGCGTTCCTCGATCCATTCTGAACAGTCGCCGATGGAAAAGGACAGCCGCCGCGATAAAGGCAATTCCAAACCGGAAAGCGACCAGATTCAACTCCTGCATGGACTCCAATCCTGATTTCATAAACAGATAGGATGATCCCCATATTACCGTTGCGAGCAGCATCTGCAAATCCGCTCTTCTTGATGCCTGACCTTGTGGTGCACGTACTCCGTTCATCTTGCTTCTACCTTCATTCTATGTATTGTAATCTAACCGAGGCTCTGTCGAACTAACTCGCCTTGGCAAGTATAAACGATCTCTTTGCATTATTAAAATGAATATTTATAATAATATATATGAAATAAACTCATGTATTAAATGAAGAGAGGAACGGAATCTTTCATGTCATTGGTCAAATACGAAATTTTGAATGCCGTAGTGGAATACGGCAGCCTCACCAAAGCAGCAGAAGCATTGAATATTACCCAATCAGCGGTCAGTCATGCGATCGCCAGTCTGGAGACCGAGTGTGGCTTTTCGCTGCTGAATCGAGGCCGCTCCGGTGTACGACTTACAGCTGAAGGGGAACGCATTCTGGGCTATACTCGTGAAATTCTGCGTTGGACGGAACTGATGAACCAGGAAATTTCATTAATTCGCGGCGCCGAGATTGGAACCGTTCGTATTGGCACATTCGCCAGTGTATCCACGCAGTGGCTGCCTGGCATCCTGAAGCAATTTCGCCTCGGTCATCCCGGAATCGAAATTAAGCTGTGGGAAGGGGACTACGCAGAAATTGAAGGCTGGCTGGCTGGAGGTGCCATCGATCTTGGCTTTCTGTCCCTTGGCGATTCTTCTCCTTTTGAGACGATTCCATTACAAAAAGACAGGATGATGTGCATCCTGCCTCTGGAACATCCACTCGCTACGGAGAAGTCTGTCTCATTTGATGTACTGCTGGAACAGCCCTTTATTTTGCCTAAATGGGGCGGTGATAACGAAATTGAACGGTTAATTCGGCAGCATGCAGCCAAATTGAATGTCGTCTATGAGGTCGCCGAAGATCAGGCCATCATGGCAATGGTTCGAAACGGTCTTGGCATCAGTCTTTTGCCTGAAATGGTTCTGCAACACCATACGAATGAGCTCGCTCTTGTTCCACTCATAGGAGATCCTTATCGTATCATTGGCATCGCTTGCCCGTCTCTCACCAATCTGTCCCCCGCTTCGCGTCGTTTCATTGAAGCGGTACAGGAATGGCTAGCTCTATCCTTATAATCGGTCCTCCGTTGACTCAACCGCCACTACTAATAAACTGTATAATGCCAATGACCAGCATGAGAATAAATACAACGGCAATCACAATTGCAAAAACAATCAGAAAGCGTACACCGGGTGAGCGTCTGTTCGCATGTTGAGCTTCTGCCAGGTAATCCAGCTTCTGCTCAAGCCGGTCAAGTCTTTCGTGCACTTGTTCTTGTTCGTGATTCGAATTCATCCAATCCTCTCCTTTAGATTAGGTGTTATCGCTCGAATACAACAGTTTTAATCCCATACTCGATCCAGTTGATCTGCATAGAAACGGATGGCTCTGCTGTAGTCGGTTATTCCCTTATCCTTTGATGTATCGGCCAATTGTACAAGCAGCCGTCTCATAGCCTCCGCATGCTCGCCCAGATTGTAGAGCACCATGGCAAGAAAAACTTCAAATTCCCGGTTCTCCGGGAATTCAGTTAACCCCTTTTCAAACCAGGCCTTCGCCTGCTCATACTGCCCCAGAGTCCGATATGTGCTGCCAAGTCCAAGTATGGCACCTGTCCTGTCCTCAACTGGAAGCCGAAGACTTAGAGCCTTCTCATAATGGGGTACCGCTTCCCGCTCCAGTCCAAGTGAATCATGAGCCCAAGCCAGCTGGTACCAAACCTGTGCATTGTACGGTTCCTGTAACGTCAGTTCCTGCAGCAGCTCTATCGCCTCCTGCATTTTCCCCTCCGTTCTCAAGAGGATAGCCTGCTGTAAATCATTCATCTACTCCACTTCCCATTCTTCCAAAATCATTTTCCATAGTATAATTATAGCAAAAAAACACCCCGAGAAGTACGCCCGGGACAACCAGAGGTTGTCCAAGCCTATTCTACAGCGTGCTTTTTCGTAAGATGCCAGCTACCTTGGCATCTTCATATTCGAATATTTCACAAAAGTACAAAAGTGATGAATTGCTCAGGACCAGGTTGTGTTTGCCACCATGACAATGAATACAACCATAAGATAATTGACGGAGATCAGAAAGTTAACCTTGGCCCATTTCTCATTATCCTGAGTTTTCAATCCGCTTATTGTATGGACAAACCAGATCAGACCACCAATGACGGATACAAGTAGAAACACAAGCCCAACGTAGTTGTAGTAATACAACAGAAATACAGCAGGCAGCAACAGAAACACGTAAGGAATCATCTGAACCTTTGTACGCTTCACACCTTTGACTACCGGCAACAGTGGGAAACCGGCCGCACGATATTCTTCCACTCTGCGAATCCCAAGTGACCAGAAGTGAGGTGGCTGCCACAAGAATAACAGTGCAAACAGCAACCAGGCACCTGCATCAATCTGATTGGTTACCGCACAATAACCGATTACAGGCGGCATCGCCCCCGCAATTCCACCTAATGACGTACTCCAGGTCGAGCTGCGTTTGAGCCACATCGTGTAGATCACGATATAAGCAAACCATCCGAGAAGTGCCATCCAACCGGATAACGGATTGACCAGGAAGTACAGCAGTACAAAACCAACCACACCAAGAACAATTCCATACCCCAATACAAACTTGGGTTTAAGATGATTGATGTAATCAATGCGTTTTTTGGTACGCTCCATCTTCTGATCCAACTCACGGTCCCAGTAGTTGTTAATGACACAAGCCGAAGCGATGACCAAGGTTGATCCAATCAACACCATTAGCAGAGATATCCACGAGATATCCCATTTTGAAGCGACCCAGAACCCTACCGCTACCGCAAACACATTCAGCCGCAAAAGTCCGGGTTTCGTTAACGCAATCATGTCTTTAAGCATGAGAAGCCTCCTGAACTATGTAAAAACACCATTCCTATAATGATACATGTACATACCATGAATTACAATCTCCTTCATGAATTTGTCATAACCAAAAAGCATCCCTGCCGGTTCAACGGAACCGGAGGAATGCTTAACCGTTGCATTTTTGCAATTTAATCTAAAGTTATGGAATGTACTGCTGTACAATTTTGGTCACTTTGCCATCCTGCACAGTGAGGTGATATGGGAATACGGACAGATCGAGAATATTGGTATTCTCATACAAGGATTCGAATTTGCTGAGCGCCACTGATTCATTCCATTGAATGTTGGTGCCCGAGACTGTTCCATCACGATCATACAACTGCATCAACACTTCAGTATTAGCACTTACTTCTACCTTTTCCTGCTCTTTGCTGTCATTAACAATATAATAACCATCAGGAGCACCATCTATACCGGAGTCCGGATTACGTTGTTCAAAAACTTTATCAGCCTCTGCACCTTGATACCAGCCAATCTTGTCTACAATCAAATACAATTTACCGTCCTCATGCTGTAAATCATCCACATACGCAGTAAACATCTCAGAGTTGGCAGCCTGCGCTTCTTTGGCAGAAGCCTGTACAGAGTCCCTGCTCTCCTCAGCGTTCGCTGGTGTAAGCAAATATGTAGCAAGCACAATCATGCCAAGCAAAGCAACAGCCGCACCCAGCATTCGTAATTTCCATTGTTTCGCCGCGTTCTTCATAGGCAGCATCTCTCCTTATTATGAACGTTACTATTCCTTAACCGGAAGGCTTTCTCTTCAAACGCTCATATGAATATTTAATCTTTCTTTCTACTCTCCCTATCATACTGGGTGTACACACTGTAAAAGTATCAGCCAGATGAAAAATAGTTACAATAGATGTCATCAAAAAGAAACCCTGAATGCCATGGCATCCAGGGTCTCTATTGGCTTAGCTTTTCGTTGCAGCTCGATCTTAATGATTCGGGGTTGAACCTTGTGCTAGACGTACAAGCATATGAGCCAGCATATGGCGCTCTTCCTCTTTCCCGACATTCCACAGTTCTTGCAATAACTTCTCTTCACGGTTACGCGGCTCTTCCCGGGCTGCCAAATAATCGGCTACCTTCTCGGCGATTTTGGCCATCTGCTCCTCACCGAGTCCAATCGATTTTCCCATTGCAATTCGTTTGCCGAGATATCCTTTAAAGGCATCAAAATTCTGTAAAATCTGTTCCCGTTCCTCCGGCGCAATCTTATCAATCGCATTGTCTACTTTGTCCGTTGAAACTTGGCCATCTTTATGGATAACATGATTTTGTTCATTCATCTGAAAAACCTCCTTGAGTATAATCGCTTTGTGGAATGTAAGCAAAATGCTTAATCATACCAGGTTATCTATAATATAAACTTCTCGCTGGAGATTAATCAGACCATTTCTATCCTTTATCCATCTATTGCATCCTCAGAAATGCTTCGTAATCGCCATACTGCCAGAGCTCCCCACATATACAGTATGGCACTCAGATAAAATAATACATCGATCGTCATCCAATCAATCAGCAATCCGCCAATAATAACCGCAAATCCGGAGGCGGCGGATGTCCAGAAATGATAGTTACCTACAGCTAGGCCCCTTTGCCCAGCCACCGTATAATCGGCGAGCAGCACCCGTTCACTCATTCGCTGCATCGCATTACATAGGCCCATCATGATTTGCAGCAGCAGCACCCAGATGTAGGATATAACCCACGGAAATGCAATCATGGCTGCGGCCATCCCCATCGAACTTACAATGAGCCACTGCTTGGCGTGTCGATCCATCCGGGGAGCGAGCCATTGTGAAGCAGCAGCCGAGCTGATTGTAAATACGGCAAATGCAAGCCCATATTTGGAGAAGCTGTTACCCAGATTTTTGAGAAACAACAGATAATACGGATAAATCATGCCCGAAGCGAGCGTAACGATACTTTGAGATCGAATAAGCCACTTGATATTCATGGATGATTTCCTCCATACTGCTCCATAAAATAGTTCATAAAAAGATGATTGGGGTCAACCTTTTCTTTAGCTGCAAAAAACTCATTCTTTCGTGGATAGGCCTGTTCGAATTGCTCTGAAGTCGCATAACCTGCATAGGGCAGATAATATGTTCCCTTATATCGAAGGACGGCATCTATCAGTTGCTGCATACTGTCCTTGAACTCCCCTTGTTCTTCCTCGAACAATGAAGCGTGAAATAAACAGACAAGACCGAACATATCCTGCGTTGCATAGGAAAACACAGCTTCTTCATCGTGTTTCACATACCTGACTGTAATGTTTAGCAGATCCAATTGCTCCTGGGAAACAATCTCTCCCATCTCCTGAACAAATGCGGGGAATGCTTCAACCGGAATAAAGTATTCTTGCAGCAGATCATTTTCACCCGGCTGATGATACTCCATGAAGGCAGACGCAGAAGCCATAGCATTATTGCGGCTGAGCCTCTTGCCATCCTGTGACTCGAAGTACCGCTGCTGCAGCGGCCAAAACCAGGCCCGCCCCCATTCGAATTCACGATTCAGGTTGAACAGGAGTTTGCTCGTGAGCACGCCCCTTTCGCGTTCATCCAGATGATTGTAATCATCCAGTGAAGCCGTTGGATCAGAGGCATAATTCAATGCATACATCTCGCGAAAGTAGCCTACACCGGGCTGAACTGAAATCCGGGCCAGATGCATACGCATCATCGGATCTCCCAGGACATTCTTTTGAAAATAAGACGGATACTCCTCAATCTGCACCTGATCCGTTGTGAGACGGTAGACTTCGTCATCCGTTAACGTCAACGTAACGTCCAGAATCACGCCAAACAGTCCGTAACCGCCGAGAACAAGCGGGAAAAGCTCGGT